>Ga0076929_100004_pt1:5000-977442 | contig 977442 bp, 919 predicted proteins | sample HotLakConUCCSL28_FD_87104 | JGI IMG/M metagenome (GOLD analysis project Ga0076929, IMG submission 87104) | Hypersaline microbial mat communities from Hot Lake, Washington, USA - Hot Lake Consortium UCC-SL28 (version 3) (version 3) | ecosystem: Environmental > Aquatic > Thermal... | reverse complement strand
TGCCGTCGCGGTGGAGCAAGGAGATGCCGTCGCGGAACACATGCACCTTTTCGGGCTTCGCCGTCAGGCGCACGGTCGATCCGCGCAGCCCCGGGTGGATGCCGGCAAGCTTGCCGATCACCGGGTCGTGGTCCGGGGCGGCTTTCTGGAAATAGAGCAGCGTCACCTCCCCCAGCGCCTCGGTGATCTCGACCTTGCCTTCGAAGGCGTAGGTGTCGCCGTCGGTGGCGGCCATGTCCTCGGGGCGGAACGCGGCGAGATGGGTTTTCTCCTCGTCCCAGTTCTCGGTGTAGGCCTCGATGTACTGCCGGTCGTAGAGCCCTTCCTCGACAATGGTGCTCATGATCGCGTTCAGCATCGCCACGTCCGCGCCGGGCCTGAACTGGAGCATGTGGGAGGCGTGGCGGGAGAGCGCCTGGCCGCGCGGGTCCATCACGATGAGCTTGCCGCCGCGCTTCGCGAACTGCTTGAAGAACGTCGCGGCGACGGGGTGGTTCTCGGTCGGGTTGGCGCCGATGACGATGGCGACATCGGAATTCTCGATCTCGTTGAAGGTCGCGGTGACCGCGCCCGAGCCGACATTCTCCATCAATGCCGCCACAGAGGAGGCGTGGCAGAGCCTTGTGCAATGGTCGACGTTGTTGTGTCCGAAGCCCTGGCGGATGAATTTCTGGAAGAGATAGGCTTCTTCATTGGAGCATTTCGCCGAGCCGAAACCCGCGACCTCGCGTCCCCGGCCCTTGAGCCCGCCCGCGGCGGCATCGAGCGCCTCGTCCCAGCTTGCCTCGCGAAAATGGGTCCGCCAGTTCGCGGGATCGACGTTGAGGCCCTTCGCGGGCGCGTCGTCGCGGCGGATGAGCGGTTTCGTCAGCCGGTGCGCGTGGTGGATATAGTCGAAGCCGAACCGGCCCTTCACGCAGAGCCGGCCCTCGTTGGCGGGCCCGTCGATGCCCTCAACATGGACGATCCGGTCGCCCTTCACCTTCAGGGAGACCTGGCAGCCGACGCCGCAGAACGGGCAGACGCTGTCGACCTCGCGGCCGATGTCCGCACTGTCGCCCGCCCCTGCGTCGCGCACGACGGCGGACGGCATCAGCGCGCCGGTGGGGCAGGCCTGGACGCATTCGCCGCAGGCCACGCAGGTCGAGGCGCCCATGTCGTCGCCGAAGTCGAACACCGGCCATGTGTCGTGGCCGCGGCCGGCCATGGCGATGACGTCGTTGACCTGCACCTCGCGGCAGGCGCGCACGCAGAGACCGCACTGGATGCAGGCGTCGAGATTGACCGTCATCGCGACGTGGCTCGCGTCGAGCAGGGGCACGCGCCGGGGCTCGATCGGAGGCAATCGGCTCGCCGCGACGCCCTGCGCCTCCGCCATGTCCCAGAAATGCGAGGAGCGGTCGTGGGCGGTTTCGCGGGACGGCTGGTCGGCCATCAGCATTTCCATGACCATCTCGCGCGCCTTTCGTGCGCGGGCGCTTTCGGTGGTCACCACCATGCCCTCGGCGGGCGTGCGGATGCAGGAGGCCGCGAGGGTGCGCTCGCCTTCGATCTCGACCATTCAGGCGCGGCAATTCCCGTCGGCCCGGTAGCCGGGCGCTGGCTTGTGGCAGAGATGGGGAATCGTCGTGCCCTCCCGGCGCGCGACCTCCCAGATCGTCTCACCTCCAGCGGCGTCGACCGTCTTGCCGTCGAGTACGAACGTGACCCGTGATGTCATCGGTCCGGCTCCCTTTGAGTGTGAGCCTATCCCATCTTTGCCGCGCCGGTGCAGGGCGTTTGGCGACGCGCGGGCGGGGATTTGCGACGCGGGGGTCGTCGCGCTACATGTGGTCCTCGGCATCGGCCACGCTGATCCCGAGCGCGTCCAGCCCGTCTTCGAGGTATTCCGCCAGCGCGGGAATGCCCATGAGGTATTCCTCGGTCGGCGCCGTGGCCTCGGCCATGGCCTGGCGCTTGGCCTCCTCGATCTCGTCGGCCTCGAACGTCCCACGGCCGACCCACATGAGCGCCACGAGGCTGGCCTTCTCGTCGTCGTTCAGACCGCCGATGTAATCGTGCAGATGCCGGTCGTCCGGGCCGTTCTCACGGCTCAGCATGATGATGCGGACGATCTTGCCGTTGGAGATGTCTAGCATTGTGCGCCTCCCGTGTTCGCCGGGAGTCTGGACCGAAGGGCGGCCATGGGCAAGGGTCAGCTCCAGATCCGGTAGTAGAGCCAGTCGGGCAGGAAGTTTCCGAGCCGGAAGACGAGGCTGAAGCCGTAGGGGTAGCTCGTCTGGAACCTGTCGGTGTTCATGTGCTCGAAGTAGCGACGCGCGGCGTCTTCGGGTTCCATGATGAACGGCATGGTGAACTCGTTCTTCTCGGTCTGCCGGGTGCGGATGTAGCCCGGGTTGACGAGTTGAACGTCGACGCCGGTGCGGCGCAGGTCGCAATGCATGTTCTCGGCGAGCACCATCGTGCCGGCCTTCGACGCGGCATAGCCGATCGCCCCCGGAAGCCCGCGAAAGCCCGCGAGCGAGCCGGTGATGACGATATGCCCCGCGTCACGCTCGACCATGCCGGGAACGACCCGGCCGAGCACCCGGGCCATTCCGGTGAGGTTCACGTCGAACATCGCCTCGACCTCCTCGGCGTTCCATTCGCGAGCGCTCTGTGGCCAGTAGACGCTTGCGAGACAGACGATACCGTCGATCTCGCCCGCTTCGGCGGCGGCGGCGGCGACGCTTTCGATGTCGGCAAGATCCATCGGCAGGGCCATCGCCTCGCCCGGCAGTTCCGCGACGAGCGCCTCCAGACGGTCGGCACTGCGCGCGCTCAGGATCAGCTTGCAGCCGGCGCGCGACATCACGTGGGCAAGGGAGCGGCCCAGTCCCTCCGATGCCCCGACCAGCCAGTAGCGCTTGCCCGCCCATTCCCGCATCAGGCTTCCACTCCCTCTTTCGGCCGCAGTGTCGCGATGATTTCTGCCACGGTAATGCCGAACTTGCGAAACTGGCTGCGGTTCACGATGGTTCCGCTGTCGACGACATACATCCAGTCGGTCGTATCGAGGACATGGCCGCCGGATTCCTCGGGCAGCCTGATCCGGTAGTTCATCACCAGACCGCAGCCCGATTGCATGCCGGTGCCGGTTCCGACGAGATCGTCCGCTTCGGCCCGGATCGAGCCGTCGTTGCCCACGGAGAGGCGCCATTCCCGATCCTGCGTCACGCCGCTGTCATAGCGGAAATGTTCGGTCATCACACCCTTGTTGCCATCCCACCGCGCGTTGAAATCCGCCACGAAGCGCGATGAGACCCGCCCGGTCGGCCCGTAGATGACGCCTTCGCAGATGATCGGCCCGTTCAGACGCTCGCGGATGTCGAAGGCCGGCCCGGTGCCCGCCAACTCTTCGGGACGCTGTCCGCGGAAACCGAAAAATCGTGCGCGGACCCAGACGACGGCCAGCATCGAGCCGGCGCCCAGAATGAGGGAGGTGAGAATCATCATCAGTCAGCGTCGTCCATTTTGAGCGTTGCAAGCAGGGCAACGGCGATGAGTTTCAGCGCGCAGGGGAGCGCGGCGTAAAGCAGTGTGAGGGTCCAGAGCGCTTCGCTTGGCATTGTCTCGGCGCCGGAGCGGAAGCCGGCGGCGTCGAGCACCGGGAAGAGTGCCACGGCCGCGAAGGCGAGAGTGAATTTCGTCACGAAGTTCCACAGCCCGAAGGCCTGCCCGGCATCGGGCGCGATCCGCGCCATCCGGCGCGCGAAGAGGGCGGGCAGGAGCGTCATGTCGGCTCCGAGGGCCGCGCCGGAGGCAAGACAGATGATCGCAAAGGCCAGGGTGTCGCCCGGCCCGAGGGTCAAGGCGAAGCCAAAGGTGACAATCGCGAGGACCATGCCGAGAATCAGGGCGCGCCGGGGTCCGATGCGCCCTGCCACGACCCCCCAGAGCGGAGCGGAAGCGGCGGCGGCGAGAAAGAAGAGCAGCAGAAGCGGCCCTTCCCAGCCCGGCGCCTCCAGACGGGATTCGACGAAGAACAGAAACAGCGTCGAGGTGACCGCGACCGGCGTGGCGTTGACGAGGGCGAGAAGGAGAAGCCGCCGCGCCACCGGGTCTGCGAGAACGGTTCCGATGCCCGGCCCCGGGTCCGTACGGGTCGACATCCCCCATTCGCGGCGCATCGCGAAACCCGCGACGACCACGAGACCGGCGAAGGCCGCCGCGAAGGCGGCGAAGGGCCGGCCGGAGGCGGCCGCGAGAACCGTCGGCGCCATCGCCGCGAGCGATACGCCAAGGAGGGCCCCCGTCTCGCGCCACGCGGCGAGACGGACGTGACCCCCCTCGATGCGCGCCGCCTTCTCGACGCCTTCTGCGTAGAAGGTGATGGTGAGGAAGCTGAAGGAGGAGAAGAGCCCGGTCAGCGTGAGCCCGAACCACAACAGCGGCGCGACCGGCGGAGTGACGGCGAAGAGACCGATCATGGAAACGGCGAGGACGATGAGAGCGATGGCGACCGCACCGGAGCGCACCAGACGCGTGCGCTCGGAGAGCCAGCCGAGAACCGGGTCCTGCACGACGTCGAGAAGTCGAAGCCCGAAGAGGACCGCGCCGAGGGCGGCGAGACTCACGCCGTATTCGTCGACGTAGTACTTCGGCGCGTGGATGTAGATCGGCAGGCCCGCCGCCGCGAGCGTCGCCCCGAACACGGCATACGCCGGAAGACCGTTCGCGGGCCGCGCATCGGCGACCACTGCCGCGGTCACGTGGATACCTCGTCTTTCGGGGGTTCGGGGCGCGGGCGGTAGCGGGCACCCTTCCACCAGAGCTTGAGCGCCTGCCAGTGAATGAGCGCCAGCACTCGGCGCGACCCGAAGGGCCGGCGCACCATCGCACCGAGAAGGCTGCGCGTCGTCGCCGGAACACGCGCGCCGTTCAGCGTCGCGATCACACCGCTTTCGCCGCCGTCGAACTCGATGCGGATCGCGACGCGCTCGGGCGTGATGTTGAAGCGGAAGACGTAGCCGCCACCGACCGGCTGGAACGGGGAAACGTGGAAGATCTTCTCCGCCGTGATCCGGTCGGCCGCGCTTATCGGCGCGTTGCCCGGCGCACGGCAAAGATAGGAGTGCCGATCGCCGAAAGTGTTGGACACTTCCGCAATCACCGCCCGGAGCGCCTCGTTTTCGTCGCGGATGAGCCAGAACGAGACCGGATTGAAGATGTGACCGAGCATCTTCGGCTGGGCGAGCAGTTCGATCCGGTGGGCGAGATGACCGATCTGGTGGGCTTCGAGCACGTCGCGCACCCAGGCCGGGCCACGGCCCGCGCCGGGCGCACCGCCGTGATCGCGGTCCTGAAGCGAGACGAGGCCGCGCGTGTTGCGCCGGAACGGCCAGGGAGCGTCGAGCGTCGCCTCGGCATCGAGCAGCACGTAGTCGATGCCGTAGCGAAAGGCGTTCTCGACCCCGCCCGTCCGGCCATGGAACGTCTCGCCGCGGATATGTTCAAGGCGCGCGATCATTCCGCCGCGAGCGCCTCGTCGGGCCGCTCGATCATCGCGCGCGCCACGTCGAGGGCGCTCTGCAATCCGTCTTCGTGGAAGCCGTTGTGCATCCACGCCCCGCAGAACCACGTGTTGAGTGCGCCGTTGTTCATGCGGATCGTCTCCCGCGCCGCCTGCGCGGCGAGGTCGTAGAGCGGGTGGGCAAAGGTGACTTCGTCGTAGATCAGCTCCTCCCTAATCTGCTGGGTGGCGTTGAGGGTGACGAAGAGCGGGTCGGATTTCGGGATCGGCTGAAGCGAATTCATCCAGTAGGTAAGCCCGATGCGGTCGGTCGTCTTGCGCTTCGGCTCGGTATAGTTCCAGGACGACCAGCAAACCCTGCGGCGCGGCATCAGGCGCTCGTCGGCATGGAGAACGGCGCGATTCGGCTGGTAGCGAATGGCCGAAAGTGCGGTTCGCTCGATCGCGGTGGCATCGCTCAGCACCGCCAGAGCCTGGTCGGAATGGGTGGCGAAGACGACATCGTCGAACGCCTCCCACTCGGCTCCTTCGACACGGACCTCGACGCCGTCGGGGGTGCGGCGGACCGCGCAGACTTCTGCACCGGTGCGGATGTCCGCACCCCGGCGTTCGAGCGAACCTTGCAGGCGCGTGACGTATTCCACCGAGCCACCCGCTACCGTGTACCACTGGTGCTGGTCGGAATAGTTCAAAAGGGCGTGGTTGGCGAAGAACTGCATCATCGCCCTCGCGGGGAAATCGAGAATTCTCGTCGCCGGTGTCGACCAGATCGCCCCGGAGAACGGCAGAAGGTAGTGATCGCGGAACCAGGCGCCGAGGCCGAGCAGGGCGATGAGCTCGGCAATGGTCATGTCGGACCTGTCCGCAACCGCGAGCGCCTCCCGGTTGAACTTCATGATGTCCCGCAGCATCCGCCAGTAGCGCGGGTCGAAGACATTCTTTCTCTGAGCGAAGATCGCCGACGGCCCGTTCAGACCGTATTCCAGCCAACCGCCGCGTATGGACGCTCCGAAGCTCATCTCGGATTTCACGGTCGGCACGCCAAGTTCGTCGAAAAGACGCTTCAGCTCCGGATAGGTGGCATGGTTGAAGACGATGAACCCCGTGTCGACCGGCTGGTCGCCGTTGCGGCCGGCGATCACTGTGCGCGCATGGCCGCCGAGGCGCCGGGCTGTTTCGAAAAGCACCACGTGGTCCCTGTCGACCATGTAGTGCGCCGCGCCCATTCCGGAGATACCTCCCCCGATCACGGCCACGCGCCGCGGCGCGCTCCGCCTCACCTCGTATGGCATCTGCCTCTCCGGACTTCTTGGTCAGTCTTGGATGTTACGGTCGCGCAGCATTCTCGGATTAACAATGCACAATTTCCGTTCACGGAGTGATCCGGGGCCTCGGGCCGACCGTAATGTTGGTATGTCCATGGCCAGTCCCGCCTTCGCGATTTCGGGTTCAAGCCCCTTTCCACCTGCGCTAAGAGCGCGGAGAGGATCGGGAATGCGCAGCGAATCCGACGAAAGCCCCAAGATTGTGACCAGCGGCAAGACCGAGTGGGTGATGCACATGCGCAGGATCGCCGCGCATCGCGACCAGGCTGCATTCATCGAGGTGTTCGAACACTTTGCCCCTAGAGTCAAAGCGTTCCTGATGAAATCGGGAGCGACCGCTTCCATTGCCGAGGACTGCGCGCAGGACGTCATGGTCACGCTCTGGAACAAGGCGCATCTCTTCGATCCGGCGCGCGCGAGCGTGGCGACATGGATCTTCACGATCGCGCGAAATCGCCGGATCGATGTCCTGCGCAGGGAACGTCGGCCGGAACCGGAGGACCTGCCCTGGGGACCCGAGGCCGAACCTGACCAGTTGGACGTGCTGTCGATGCAGCAGGAGAGCGAACAACTGGCGAAGGCGCTGCGATCTCTACCTGACAAGCAGCGCGAACTCATCGAGAAGGCCTATTTCGGAGATCTCAGTCATAGCGAGATCGCGGCTGACACGGGGCTTCCACTTGGCACGATCAAATCCCGCATCCGCCTGGCGCTCGACCGTCTCCGGCACGCAATGAGATGACCCACCCATGAACGCAATCAGACATCACCTCACCGATCAGCTTCTCATGGCTTATGCCGCCGGCGGCCTTCCCGAAGCGTTCAACCTTATCGTCGCGACCCACGTGACGATGTGCGACGAATGCCGCGCTCGGCTGGAAAGCTTCGAGGCGGTCGGCGGAGCGCTGATCGAAAGCGATTTGTGCGCCGAGATGTCACCCGGTGCGCTCGGAGACACCCTGTCACGCCTCTGCGAGACGCCGTCACCCGAGACCTACGTGACCGCGGACGACTGCGCGGGCGACACGCTTGTTCCCGCACCGTTGACCGACTACGTCGGCCGTGAATTCGGACAGGTGAAATGGCGTTCTCTGGGCGGTGGCGTCCGCCAGGCGGTGCTCGACACGGGTGGGGCGGCGACTGCGCGTCTTCTGCATATTCCCGCCGGCAAGAAACTTCCCGAACACGGGCACAAGGGTCTCGAGGCGACGCTGGTTCTTCAGGGCGCTTTCAGCGACGCCGATGGGAGGTTCGCGCGCGGCGATGTGGAGATAGCCGGGATGGACCTCGACCACACGCCGGTTGCGGAGCATGGCGAGGACTGCATCTGCCTTGCCGTGACCGACGCGCCCCTGAAGTTCTCGGGCTGGCTGCCCCGGATCGCTCAGCCTTTCATCGGGATCTGACTTCAGGCCTTCGGTTCGGTCAGCCTGAGCACCGGCACCGGCTTTGTCTTATCGCCCGCCTCGACCTCTTCGAATTCGAACCGGTCGAGGCGCACGGCGCGTTTGCCGGCCTTTTCCGCCGATATCTTGATCTCTTCCACATCTTTCGACGCCTGGGCGAAGTGGCGGTCGAGATTGCCGACACGGGCGATGAGACGCTCGACATCGCCATGCAGCATCGAGAGTTCCTTGCGTATCGCGCCGGCCTGTTCGCGCATCCGCGCGTCCTTGAGAATGGCGCGCATCGTGTTGAGCGTAGCCATGCACGTCGTCGGCGACACGATCCAGACCCGGGCAGCGAACCCGTCACGGACGACTTCGGGAAACCCTGCGTGCAACTCCGCATAGACCGCCTCGGAGGGAAGAAACATCAGCGCACCATCGGCTGTCTCACCGTCGATGATGTAGCGATCGGAAATGTCGGCGATGTGCTTTCGCACCGCGGTTCGGAACGCCCGGGCGGCCTCGGTCACTGCGCGCTCTCCATCGGCCCGCCGTAACGCCTCGTAAGCCTCGAGAGGGAACTTCGCGTCGATCGCGATCGGCCCCGGCGGGTTCGGCAGGTGGATGAGACAATCCGCCCGGCGGTTGTTCGAAAGCGTCGCCTGAAGCGTGTAGCTATCCGACGGCAGCGCCTTCGAAACGATGTCGTGAAGCTGGATCTCTCCGAAGGCGCCACGGGTCTGCTTGTTCGACAGGATGTCCTGCAGGCTGAGAACGTCGCCCGAGAGCTTGGTGATGTTCTCCTGCGCGGCGTCGATCGCCTTCAGCCGGGCCTCGAGTTCGGTGAGCGACTTCGTGGTCTTTTCCGAACCGCCCTGCAGCACCTCGTTCACCTTCTCCTGCATCTCGGAAAGGCTGCGGGCGGACTTGAGGGCATTGTCGGCCAGCCGGTCGTTGACCTGGCGCTGCACGTCTCCAAGCCGTTCCTCGAGGGACTGAAGCACGCGTTCCTGGGCCCGCGCCTGGGTTTCGGACACGGTTTGCAGCCCTCCGGCCAGGTGGTGCTGATTCTGGCTCAGACCCTGAACGGCCTTGCCGAGCTCGTTCAGCTGATAGACGAGCGGCTCCGCCATGCGGGCCGAACGGCGTGCGGCGGACAAGGCCATGACGAGCAGCAGAAGGATCAGCAGGACAAGGCCCGCTCCGACGAGCGAGGCGATCACCGACGGGTCGTCAAAAGCATAGGGGGTGCCGCCGATCTCGATCATCGGCGCCCGAACAGCCGCTCGATATCGGCGAGCTTCAGCTCCACGTAGGTGGGCCGGCCGTGGTTGCACTGGCCCGAGTGAGGTGTGGCCTCCATGTCTCGCAGAAGCGCGTTCATTTCCTCGACGCGCATCTGCCGCCCCGAGCGGACCGACCCGTGGCAGGCGACCCGGGAGAGGATTGCGTCAACCCTGTCGGAGACGGTCGTCGTCGCGCCGAACTCGGAAATCTCGTCGAGGATGTCGGCGACGAGGGCCGCGCCGTCGACCGGGCCGAGGACCGCCGGGGTTTCGTGAACGGCCACGGCGCCGGGCCCGAAGGCCTCGACCACCAGCCCCGCCTCGGCAAGCGTTTCGGCATGGGCGAGAAGGCGGTCCGCGTCGACCTCGCCGAGATCGACGATGTCGGGCACGAGGAGAAGCTGGCGCCACACGCCGCGCGCATCGCGCTCCGCCTTCAGCTTTTCATAGATGAGGCGCTCGTGGGCGGCGTGCATGTCGACGAGCACCAGGCCGTCGCGGGTCTGGGCGAGGATGTAGGTCTCGTGCAGCTGGGCGCGGGCCGCCCCGAGGGGGTGGTCGACGAGATCCGGTCCGGCTTCGGCCGCGCCCTCCGCCCAAGCTCCGGCGCGGGCGTCGGCGGAGGGCGTCATGCCGGCGAAGGTGGGCTGCCCGCCCGTGTCGAACCCCGCGTCGAACCCCGCCTGCGCGCTCTCCCCGAACCCGTCGGGCGCCTGCCAGGAGCGCCCGATCGGCTGCGGGCGGATCGGCTTGGGCGCATGGCGGTCGTACAGGCTCGCGCCGGAATGCGGGCGCAGCGCCGCGAGCGTGCGATCGCCGCCGGTGGTGGAGGACCGGTGGCCGGCGCGGGCGAGCGCCTCGCGGATCGCCGAGACGACGAGCGCGCGCACGAGGCCGGGATCGCGGAAGCGCACCTCGGTCTTGGCGGGGTGGACGTTGACGTCGACCATGCGCGGGTCGCAGGCGATGAACAGCGCGAGCGCCGGATGGCGGTCGGACGTCATCACGTCGGCATAGGCGCCGCGCACTGCCCCCAGCAGCAGCCGGTCGCGCACCGGCCGGCCGTTGACGACGAAGTGGATCGCCTGGGCGTTGCCGCGGTGGTAGGTCGGCAGGCCGACCAGCCCCGACAGCGCGAAGCCCTCCCGCGCGGCGTCGACCGGCGCGGCATTCTGCGAAAAGTCGCGCCCGATCACCTTGGCGAGGCGGCGCGCCAGCCCTTCGGGGCGCGGCTCCTCGGGCGGGCAGGAGAGCGCGCCGACGCCGTCACCCGCGAGCGAGAAGCGGATCTGCGGATGCGCCACCGCGAGGCGCTTCACCACCTCGGAGACCGCGAGCGCCTCGGCCCGGTCCGACTTGAGGAACTTCAGCCGCGCCGGCGTCGCGTGGAACAGGTCGCGCACCTCGACGCGGGTGCCCCGCGCGCCCGGCGCGGGCCGGATCGCGCCCTTGGCGCCGGCGTCGACCACGATCTCGAGCCCGCTCGCGGACCCCGCCGCGCGGGTGGTGATGGAGAGCCGGCTCACTGCGCCGATCGAGGGCAGCGCCTCGCCGCGAAAGCCCAGCGTCGCGATCGCCATCAGGTCGCCGTCGGGGAGCTTCGAGGTGGCGTGGCGCTCGATGGCGAGCGCGAGGTCGTCCGCCGACATGCCGCGCCCGTCGTCGACGACGCGGATCAGGCGGCGCCCACCGGCCTCGATCTCCACGGCGATCGCCTGCGCCCCGGCGTCGATGGCGTTCTCGACGAGCTCCTTCACCGCGGCGGCCGGGCGCTCCACCACCTCGCCCGCGGCGATGCGGTCGACCAGCACGGGGTCGAGCCGGCGCACCGCCGCGGGGGCGGCGTCTGCGACGGTCTCGCGGTGGCGTTCGGCGTCGACGAAGGCCATGGGGTGATTCGCTCCGTGGGCGCAGTGTAGGGCATCCGGCTCCCGAGCGGACCGATCACTAGCGACGCGGGCCAGGCGGGACAATCGTCCCCGCGCAGGCGTCCACAGGCCGCGTCGCGCTCCCGCGCAAGCGATCGCTCCCCGCGTTAACCAGTCGTTCACCCTGGACTGGGAAATTCCTGCCTACCGGCCGCAGGTTCGCGGACCGGGCAGCCGCGGCATCGGTGGGGCGCATCTCGCGTGAATCAGGCCTTGGAGATCTTGAGCAGGCTCGGACCGCAGCGTCTCGCCATCATGGGCGCGGTGACGCTGGCGCTCGTCGGCTTCTTCGCCTTCGTCATCATGCGCATGGCGCAGCCGGACATGGGCGTGCTCTACGCCGACCTCTCGATGTCCGACGCCGGCTCGGTGGTGCGCGAGCTCGAGGCCCGTGGCGTTCGCTACGAGACCCGCGGCGACGGCGTGATCCTGGCCCCGCGGCCGGACCTCGCGCGGCTGCGCATGGAACTCGCCGCCGACGGGCTGCCGGCGGGCTCGGGCGTCGGCTACGAGATCTTCGACCGCGGCGACAGCTTCTCCTCGACGAGCTTCGTCCAGAACATCAACCAGCTGCGGGCGCTGGAAGGCGAGCTCGCGCGCACGATCGGCTCGCTCCAGCGCGTCGAAGCGGCGCGGGTCCACCTCGCCATTCCCGAGCGCCGGCTGTTCGAGCGCGACCGGGAGGACCCGCGCGCCTCGATCGTGCTGCGCGTGCGCGGCGAGCTCGACCAGGCCCAGGTGCGCGCGGTGCGCCACCTCGTCGCCACCGCGGTGGAGGGCCTGCGCCCGGACCGGATCTCCATCGTCGACGAGAGCGGACGCCTCCTCGCCGACGGCGCGGTCGACGGCCAGGGCATGGCCGGCCTCGCCATGGACGAGACCCGCACCGCCTTCGAGAATCGGCTGCGCACGCAGGTGGAGGACATCGTCGCGGGCGTCGTCGGGCGCGGCCGTACGCGGGTGCAGGTCGCCGCCGAGTTCGACACCAACCGCGTCGAGGCGCGCTCCGAGACCTTCGATCCCGACGGGCGGGTGATGCGCTCCTCTCAGAGCCGCACCGACAACGCTGTCTCGAGCCAGGGCGCGGCCGGCGTCACCGTCGGCAACGAGCTGCCGGGCGGGGGCGACGCGGCCGGCGAGGGCATGCGCGACCAGCAGGAGACGACCGAGGAGACGATCAACTACGAGATCTCCCGCACCACGCGCGTCGAGATGCTGGAGGGCCCGCGGCTGTCGCGGCTGTCGGTCGCGGTCCTCGTCGACGGAGTCTATCAGACCGGCGCCGACGGCCAGGTGGCCTACGCGCCCCGCGCGGCCGAGGAGCTCGAGCGCATCGAGGCGCTGGTGCGCACGGCCATCGGCTTCGACTCGAACCGGGGCGATCAGGTCGAGGTGGTGAACCTCCAGTTCGCCGACGCGCCCCGGCCCGAGTTCCTGCCCGAGGAGCCGACCCTCGTCGAGAGTCTCATGAACCCCTCCCGCGAGGACGTGCTGCGGGCGATCGAGCTCGCGGTGATCGCGCTCCTGACGCTGATCGTGATCTTCACCGTGATGCGGCCGATGCTGCGCGCGCTCAAGGCGCCGCAGGTGGTGATGGCGGGCGCGCTCGGGCAGGCGGGCGAGGACGGCGCGGGCGGCGGCGGCCAGCGGGCCGCGCAGCCCGGCATGGTGGCCGAGAGGAGCGCGGCGTCGCAGATGATCGAGATGGCCAAGGTCAACGGCCAGGTGCAGCAGGAATCCCTCGAGCGCGTGGCCGACCTCGTCAAGACGAGCCCGTCAGAGACGGTCTCGGTGCTGCGCCAATGGATTCACGAGCGAGGCTGAGGATGAGCGGAAAATTCGTCTTCGATCGCGATTTCTCTCGCCCCCGGGGTGCGCCCACGGCCAAGGCCGAGGCCGCGATCGCGGAAGCCGAGGCGCGCGGCTGCGCCCGGGGCCTTGAGGAGGGTCGCGCCATGGCGCGGGCGGAGGCCGACGCGGCGCTCGCCGAGACGCTGCGGCGGATCGGCGAGGCCTCGCGCGCGCTCCTCGCCGACGCCGACGCGCGCGGCGCGGCGCTCGAGCAGCAGGCGCTCGCCTTCGCCGACACGCTGGCGCGCAAGCTCGCCGGCGAGGCGATGGCGCGGTTCCCCATGGACGCCATCGCCCAGGTGGCGCGCCAGGCCTTCGCGCACCTGCGCGGCGTCCCGCACCTCGTGGTGCGGGTCGAGCAGAGCCTCGTCGACGACGTCGAGCGCATGGTCAAGGCCATGGCCCGCGAGCGCGGTTTCGAGGGCCGCATCGTCGTCCTCGGCGAGGCGGACCTCGCGCGCGGCGACGCGCGCTTCGAATGGGCGGACGGCGGTGTGGCGCGCGAGGGCGCGGCGCTCGCCGAGGAGGTCGCCCGCAGCATCCTCGACACCGGATCGGACCCGACATGAGCGACGAGTACACCCTCCCCCAGCTCAGCGACGAGGACATCGGCTTCGACGCCGACGCGCCGGCGCCGGCGCTGTCGACCCGCGACGGACCCGTGATCCAGCGCTCGGCGGCGGATCTCGAGCAGATCTTCGACGTGCCGGTCTCGGTCTCCGCCGTGCTCGGGCGCGCCCGCATGCCGGTGGGCGATCTCCTCAAGATCGCGCCGGGCGCGGTGCTGGAGCTCGACCGCAAGGTCGGCGAGGCGGTCGACATCTTCGTCAACAACCGGCTCGTCGCCCGCGGCGAGGTGGTGCTGGTCGACGAACGGCTCGGCATCACCATGACCGAGATCATCAAGAACGAGCATTGAGGAAAGAGCATGCGCCTCATCATCATCGGCCGGCTGAACGGCGAGCTCACCGCCGCCTCGCGCATCGCGATGAACCGCGGCGCGGCGGTGGTCCAGGCCGACGACATCCACCAGGGCCTCGCGGTGCTGCGCGCCAAGGGCGCGGACCTGATCATGATCGACGTCGCGCTCTCGGTCGTCGACCTCGTGGCGGCGCTCGACGCCGAGCGCATCCGCACCCCCGTCGTCGCCTGCGGCGCGGTCGCGGACGCGCGTGCGGCGGTGGCGGCGATCCAGGCGGGGGCGAAGGAGTACATCCCGCTTCCTCCAGACGCCGACATGATCGCGGCGATCCTCGAGGCGGTGGCGGCCGACAACGCCGCCTTCGTCTGGCGCGATCCCGCCATGGAGAAGGTCGTCAAGATGGCCGAGCAGGTGGCCCGCTCGGACGCCTCCGTGCTGATCACCGGCGAGAGCGGCACCGGCAAGGAGGTGCTCGCGCGCCACCTGCACCAGCGCTCGGCCCGGCGCTCGAAGCCGTTCGTCTGCGTCAACTGCGCGGCCATTCCCGACGCGCTGCTGGAGAGCGAGCTGTTCGGCCACGAGAAGGGCGCCTTCACCGGCGCGGTGGCCCGGCGCATCGGCAAGTTCGAGGAGGCCGACGGCGGCACGCTGCTGCTCGACGAGATCTCCGAGATGGACGTGCGGCTCCAGGCGAAGCTCCTGCGCGCGCTCCAGGAGCGCGTCGTCGACCGCGTCGGCGGCGCCAAGCCCGTGCCCGTCGACATCCGCGTGCTCGCCACATCGAACCGCAACATGGGCGAGGCCGTGCGCGCCGGGAGCTTCCGCGAGGACCTGTTCTACCGCCTCAACGTGGTGCACCTGCGCCTGCCTTCGCTGCGCGAGCGGCCGGGCGACATCATCGAGCTCGCCCAGCACTTCGCGCGCAAGTACGCCGAGTCGAACGGCCTGCCGCAGCGCGCGCTCTCCCACGACGCCAAGCGGGTGGTGCTCAAGAACCCCTGGCGCGGCAACGTGCGCGAGCTCGAGAACGCGGTGCATCGCGCGGTGCTGCTGGCGTCGGGCGCGGAGATCGGCCCCGACGCGCTGATGACGCCCGAAGGCGACGCGCTCGGCGCCGAGCCCGACGCGGCGGCGCGGGCCGCGCGCACGGCGGAAGCCGTCACCCGCCAGCTCGTCGGGCGCACGGTGGCGGACGTGGAGCAGGACCTCATCCTCGACACGCTCGACCATTGCCTCGGCAACCGCACCCATGCGGCGAAGATCCTCGGCATCTCGATCCGCACGCTGCGCAACAAGCTCAACGAATACGCCTCGATCGGCGTACCGGTGCCCGAGCCCGGCCAGGCCCGCGCCCCCGCCAGCGTCGGCTGAGCCGCGGCTGCGGGTGGCCCATGAACGGGCGTGATCGCGCGCCTGCGCATTCTTTCATGAGTGCGGGGGCGCGCCTTCCTGTATGGTCCGCGCACGACGCCGACCCGCGAGCCCGGAGCCCCGCGCCCCCATGACCGCCGACACCACCACCGCCTATCCGATCCGCCCCGAGGCCGCCGCCGCTCCGACGAGCGGCATCGTCGACACCGTCAACTACGGGCGCACCAGGCCCGGGTTGATCCCGCTGTGGGTGGGCGAGGGCGATCTGGCGACGCCGGCCTTCGTCTCGGAGGCGGCGACCCGCTCGCTGGCGGCGGGGGAGACCTTCTACACCTATCAGCGCGGCATCCCCGAGCTGCGCGAGGCGATCGCCCGGCGCCAGGGCGCGGTGCTCGGTCGCGAGATCGATCCCGATCGCATCTTCGTCACCTCGGGGGGCATGCCCGCGGTGCAGCTGGCGCTGCGCATGGTGGCGGGCGCCGGCGACGAGGTGGTGGTGCCGACGCCGGCCTGGCCGAACTTCGTCGGCGCGCTCACCGTCTCGGGCGCGACGGCGGTCGAGGTGGCGATGGACCCGAGCCCGGAGGGATTCCGCCTCGATCTCGGCCGGCTCGAGGCGGCGATCGGCCCGCGTACGACGGCGCTCGTGATCAACTCGCCGGCGAACCCCACCGGCTGGACCGCCACCCGCGAGGAGCTCGCGTCGATCCTCGAGATCGCCCGGGCGCGGGGCCTGTGGATCGTCTCCGACGAGATCTATGCGCGCTTCGTCTGGGACGAGCGGGTGATGGTGGGCAGCCGCGCGGCGTCCTTCCACGACGTGATGCGCCCCGGCGACCGGGTGATGTTCGTCCAGACCCTGTCGAAGAACTACGCCATGACCGGCTGGCGAATCGGCTGGCTGGAGGCCCCCGCCGAGCTCGGCCAGACGATCGAGAACCTGGTCCAGTACTCCACCTCCGGCACGCCGGTGTTCGTCCAGCGCGCGGCGATCGCGGCGCTCGACCACGGCGAGGGCTTCGTCGCGCATCAGGTGACGCGGGCGCGGCGCGGGCGGGCGATCGTCTCGGAGGCGCTGTCGGCCTACAATTCCGTGCGCTTCGCCCCGCCGCCGGGGGCGTTCTACGCCTTCTTCGGCGTGCCGGGCGCCGATTCGCAGGCGTTGGCGCGGCGAATCGTCGACGAGGCGAATGTCGGGCTCGCCCCGGGCAGCGCCTTCGGCGCCGGCGGCGCGGACGGCATCCGCCTGTGCTTCGCCCGCAAGGCCGAGGATCTCGAGGAAGCCATGCGCAGGTTGGCGCCTGTGCTGCGCGATCGTCCGATCTGAGGTGGCATATCCGCCACAGCGCCAGCCGGTACGCATTATTCCGTAGGTTTGTCTTGCATCCCGCCCGGGAGGAGCGTTACTTTCACCCTAATGACTACACCAATCGGTCCGGGAGAGGGCATGCACCAGAAAGCGACCGGCGGAGACGGGGCGGGCGGGGACCTTCCGGTCCTCGGGTCAGTTTCCGACGCGCGCTGGGCGAGCATCCTCAACACGGCCGTCGACGGCATCATCGTCATCGACGAGACCGCCCGGATCATGATCTTCAACCGCGCCTGCGAGCGGATGTTCGGGTTCGCGGCCGAGGAGGTCGTCGGTCGCAACGTCTCCATGCTGATGCCGCCGGAGCATTCCGGCGACCACGACGCCTATGTCGAGAACTACAAGCGCACCGGGCACCGCAAGATCATCGGCGTCGGCCGCGAGGTGCGCGCACGCCACCGCGACGGGACGCTGTTCCCGATCGACCTCTCCGTGGGCGAGGCGCAGACGCCCGACGGGCGCCAGTTCGTCGGCATCCTGCGCGACCTCACGTCGCGCAAGGACGCGGAGCGGCGCCTCAGCTAGCTGCAGTCGGACCTGATCCGCCTCGCGCGCGTCTCGGCGCTCGACGAGATGGGCTCGGCGCTGGCGCACGAGCTGAACCAGCCGCTCACGGCGATCATGCTCTATCTCCAGGCGGTGGGTCGCGAGTTCGCCCGCGCCAAGGAGCAGGGCCACACGCCCGAGGCCGACGCGCGGGCCGACGCGATCCTGGAGAAGGCGCGGCGCGAGGCGCAGCGCGCCGGCTCGATCATCCAGCGCATCCGCTCCCTGGTCGAGAAGCGCGCGCCCGAGCGCAAGGACGTCGACCTCAACACGATCGTCGACGACGCGGTCGATCTCACCGTCATCGGGCAGGATCGCAACGTCGTCGTCGTGCGCGACTACCAGGCCGGCCTGCCCACGGTGCAGGTCGACCCGGTCCAGATCCAGCAGGTCGTCGTCAACCTGGTGCGCAACGCCTACGAGGCGATCAAGGGCCGCAAGGGCGGTCGGGTGATCGTCGCCACCGGCGTCGACGACAAGCACATCGTGTTCTCCATCGAGGACAACGGTCCCGGCATCCCGCGCGAGGTGCTGACCGACCTGTTCCAGGCCTTCAAGACCGGCAAGCGCAGCGGCATGGGCCTGGGGCTGGCCATCTCGCGCACCATCGCCCAGAACCACGGCGGCGACCTCTCGGTCGACCCCGGCGGGGACGGGCGCGGCGCGCGGTTCGTGGTGCGGCTGCCGTTGCGGCCGCAGGACGCCGAGCGGGCCGGCGGCGAAGAGAGAGCGGGCGCTGACCCGACGCATCGAGAAGTGGGGGAGACATGAGCGACGACACCCTCGAGATCGCCGTGGTCGACGACGACGCGGCGGTGCGCGATTCCCTGGTGACGATCTTCGATCTCGAGGGGTGGCGGGTACGATCCTACGCGGACGGCGACGCCTTCCTCGCAGAGGCCAAGCGCCACAAGCTCGACTGCCTGCTGCTCGACGTGCACATGCCCGGCCGCTCTGGTCTGGAGGTGCTGGAGGCGCTCGGCGGCCACAACTACCCCGCGCCGATCTTCATCATCTCCGGCCAGGGCGACATCCCGATGGCGGTCAACGCCATCAAGGCCGGCGCGCACGACTTCCTGGAGAAGCCGTTCGACGCCGAGGAGGTGATCGGCCGCGTGCGCGAGGCCGTCGCCAAGCGCCGCAAGGCGGCGGAGACGGGCTCGAAGCTCGGCGTGCGCTTCAGCGGCGCGGAGCTGCTGACCCCGCGCGAGCGCGACGTTCTGGAGCAGATCGCCCACGGCGCCTCCAACAAGGAGGCCGGCCGCGAGCTCGGCATCAGCCCGCGCACGATCGAGGTCCACCGCGCGCGCATCATGGAGAAGCTCGGCGCGCGCAACACCGCCGACCTGGTGCGCATCGTCTTCACCGAAAGCGGCGGCTGAGCTCGCGCCGGGGCTCGTGCGCCCCGGCGTCCGGCACTCGCCGTTAACCGCACCCGTGATCCTCTGCCCCCGGGGCCGGGCGCGCGCCGCGTCCGGCCTGCGGCTTGCGCAATTCGCATCGAATGCCACGCGATGCGCCGCAGGCCGGGACGCGTTCGCCCCGAAACGGGACGACGACGCCCCCGCGGCGAGGAGGACGATGCGATGACCACGGGACATGTGATCCGGTCCGGCACGCCGACCGCCGCCGGCGACCCGCACAGGGTCGCCTGGATCGACACCGCCAAGGGCCTGTGCATCGTCTTCGTCGTCATGATGCATGCGACGCTGGGCGTCGGCGAGGCGATGGGCGCGGAAGGCTTCATGCACACCGTCGTTGCCTTCGCCGCGCCTTTCCGGATGCCGGACTTCTTCCTGATCTCGGGGCTGTTTCTCGCCCGCGTCGTCGACCGCGACTGGCGCACCTACGGCGACAAGCGCATCCTGCACTTCGTCTATTTCTACCTGCTGTGGCTCGTCATCCAATCCGTGGTGAAGTTCGGCGCGGTGTCCGGCGGGTCGCTCGGCGGCTTCGTCGAGCATCTGCTGGTCTCGCTCGTCGAACCGTTCTCGACGCTCTGGTTCGTCTACATGCTGGCGATCTTCTCGATCGTGGCGAAGCTCGCGCGGCGGGTGAACCCGGTCCTGCTGCTGGCGGTGGCCGCGGCGCTCGAGATCGCGCCGATCCATACCGGTTGGTTCCTGCTCGACGAGTTCTGCGCGCGGCTGGTCTATTTCCTCGCCGGCTGGCATCTCGCCGGGGCGATCTTCCGGCTGGCGGACCGGGCGACGGAGAAGCCCCTGCCGGCGCTCGGCTTCCTCTGCCTCTGGGCTGTGGCGAACGGCGCGCTGGCGCTCACCCCCGCGCCGATCGCGGGCGTCTCGACGCTCGCCGCGCTGCCTCTGGTGAGCCTCGCGCTCGGTTCCGCCGGGGCGGTGGCGATCGTCGTCGCCTCGGCGCTGCTCGCGCGCACCCTCGCCGGCGCGCCCGTGGCCTATGCGGGACGCCATTCGATCGCGGTCTACCTCGCCTTCTTCTTCCCCATGGCGGTCACGCGCGAGGTGCTGATCCGCACCGGGATCGTCGAGGACGTCGGCGTCGTCGCGCTCGTCGTGACGATCGCCGCGGTGATCGCCCCGCTCGTGCTGGAGCGGCTCGTGCGGCGCACGCCGCTGTCCTTCCTGTTCGAGCGCCCCGCCTTCGCCCGGCTCTCCCCGCGCCCGCGCGCGGCGGTGCAGCCGGCGGAATGAGAGGTCGTCGCGGATTGCGATAGCCCGGTCCGGGAGCGCGTCGCGACGCCGTCCGTGGTCACCGGTGTTCCCGCGCCAGCGTGCGGATCGCCTCCACCAGGGTGCGCACGGCGGCCTGCGCATCCGCGGCGGTGATGCTCTCGGCCGGATTGTGGCTGATGCCGCCGGCGCAGCGGGTGAACAGCATCGCCGAGGGGCACAGCCGCGCGGTCGCCACCGCGTCGTGGCCCGCGCCCGATGGCAGGCGGATCGTGTCGTAGCCGGCCTGCGCCGCGCCGGCCTCGAGCGCCTGCGTCAGCGCCGGGTCCATGGCGGTGGCCGCCTGGTCCATGAAGCGGTCCTCTTCGAAGGAGACGCCGCGGCGTTCGGCGATCGCAGCGCAGCCCGCCACGATCTCCGCGACGAGCGCGGCGCGCACCGCGTCGTCGGGGGCGCGGATGTCGAGCGTGAAGCGCGCCTCGTCCGGGATCACATTGAGCGCGCCGGGGCTGACCGTCAGCACGCCCACCGTCGCCACCGCGTCGCGCGCCGCCGCGCCGGCGCGCTCGACCAGCGACACCATTTCGGCGGCGGCGGCGAGCGCATCGGCGCGCATGCCCATCGGCACGGTCCCGGCGTGGCCCGCCGTGCCGGTGACCGTGCAGCGCGCCCGCGTCGCGCCGTTGATGGCGGTGACGACGCCGACCGCGAGGTCCTTCGCCTCCAGCACCGGGCCCTGCTCGATATGCACCTCGAGATAGCCCAGCGTCCGCGCCGGGTCGCGGCGGATCTCGCCGATGCGCTCGGGGTCGCCGCCGAAGGCGACGAGCGCCTCGCGCAAGCTCACGCCGTCGGCGTCGCGCCCATCGAGCCATTCCGGCTTGAAATCGCCCGCGAGCGCCGACGAAGAGGCGAGCGAGGTGGGGAAGCGCACGTTCTCCTCGTCGCCGAAGGCGAGAACCTCAAGCGCGAAGGGCAGATCCTCGTCGCGCAGCGCGTCCGCCGCGAGGATGCCGCAGACGACCCCGAGCGGGCCGTCGTAGATCCCGGCGTTCACCACGCTGTCGATGTGCGAGCCGACGAGCAGCGTCTTCGCGTCGGGGGAGGGACCCTCGCGCCGGCCGACGATGGTGCCGAGCGGGTCCATCGAGACGGCGAGGCCGGCGTCCCGCATCGCCCCGGCGGTCGCCTCGGCGCAGGCCGCGTGGGCCGGGGAGAGGTAGAGCCGGGTCAGCCGGCCCGGCTCGTCGGTATGGCGCGCGAGATCGGCGATCATCGCCATCGCCCGCGCGCCCCAATCGCCTGCGCCGTTTTCCCGGGTCATGCGTTCCTCCCTCGTCGAAGCCGGGCGACACCATAATGGCGTCATCGGCGATGTCGACCGCCCGTCCGTCCGGGGCGGGTCCGCGCCGCCTGGGCGTCTATCGTCGCCCGTCCTTGCGTGGTACGCCTCCGGCCGACCGATCGAGCCCATCTACGAGGAGCATCCCCATGGCCGTCGAGACCCACGTCTTCCGCTGCCTCAGCGACAATGTCGGCGTCCTCGTGCGCGACCCCGCGACCGGCGCTTGCGCGTCGATCGACGTGCCGGACGCGGACGCCGTCGCCGCCGCGCTCGAGGAGACCGGCTGGACGCTCACCGACATCCTCGTCACGCATTCCCACGCCGATCACGTCCAGGGCATCCCCGCCATCGTCGAGAAGACCGGCGCCCGGGTCGTCGCCCCCGCCAAGGCGAAGCTCGACGGCGTCGCGCAGACGGTCGGCGAGGGCGACACGGTGACGGTCGGCGACCTCGTCGCCGAGGTCTGGGAGACGCCCGGGCACTGCGCCGATCACGTCGTGTTCCACTTCGCCGGCGAGAAGCTGCTGCTCGCGGGCGACGTGCTGTTCCCGATGGGCTGCGGGCGCGTCTTCGGCGAGGGCTACGACGATCTCTGGCATGCGCTCGAGCGTATCGCCGCGCTGCCCGCGGACACGGTGGCCCATTGCGGCCACGACTACACCTTGGCCAACGCCCGCTTCGCGCTGAAGGCCGACCCGGACAACGCCACCCTCCAGTCTCGCGTCCGCGAGGCGGAGGAGAAGGCCGCCGCCGGGGCGCTGTTCGGTTCCACCACCGTGGGCGAGGAGACGGCGACGAACCCGTTCATCCGCGCCACCGAGCCCGCGCTGAAGGCCTCCGTCGACATGCCCGACGCGCCGGCGAACGCCGTCTTCCGCGCGCTGCGCGAGTGGAAGAACCGGGGCTGAAGCGTGGTGACAGCGCCGTCGCGCGCGCTAGACTGCCGCTCCCCAGCGAGGAGACGATGATGGCGCATGCGATCGACGGGCTGACGGCGGACGAGGTGGTGCGGCGGCTGCATCTGCAGCCCCACCCCGAGGGCGGGTTCTACCGCGAGACGTACCGCGACGAGCGCGCCGACGCGTCCGGCCGCGCGGTCTCCACCGCGATCTACTACCTGCTCGGGCTCGGCGACGTGTCCGAGTGGCACAAGGTCGACGCGGCGGAGGTGTGGCACTACTACGCCGGCGCGCCGCTGGTGATCACGCTCTCGTCCAACGGCCACGATGCCGAGGCGCGCCATCTCGGCCCCGACATCGTCCGCGGCCAGGTTCCGCAGATCGTGGTCCCCGCCGGCTGGTGGCAGACGGCGACCTCGCTCGGGGCCTGGACCTTGGTGGGCTGCACCGTCGCGCCCGGCTTCGACTTCGCCGGCTTCGAGATGGCGCCTCCGGGCTGGCGCCCGACGCCGCGGGGGTGACGCGCATGGGGGTGACGCGCATGGCCGACGCGGGTCTCGCGCGGGTCCGCACGCTCGAGGCGGGCATGATGACCGCCTGGCCGGCGCTGGAGACCGCCTTCGTCTCGGGCTGGGTGGTGCGCGCCGCGAACGGCTATTCCCGCCGGGCGAACTCGGCGAGCGCGTTGTTTCCCGACGCTCCCCTCGACGACGCGACGATCGACGCGCTTCTCGCCACCTTGGCAGCGATGGGCGTCGCGCCCTGCTTCAGGATCTCGCCGCTCGCGGGCGCGGAGGCCGACGCCCGGCTCGCGGCGCGCGGCTTCGCACTGTCGGTGCCGACGCTGACGCTCGCGGGCCCCGTGCCGGACGTCTCGCTGGAGGCTCATCCCGGGACGGCGGTGCGCACCGCCCCGGCACCCAGCCCCGCCTGGATCGCCGCGAACGCCGCCGGCTACGGCGGGGAGAAGGCGAACGCGGAGCATCTCGCCGCCATCGTCGGGCGCATCCGCGCGCCGGCCTGCTTCGCGACCCTGCATGCCGACGGCGAGGAGGTCGCCTGGGGCATCGGGGTGGTGGTGGAGGGGCGGCTCGCGCTGCAGGACCTCGTTGTGCGCCCGGACGTCCGCGGCCGCGGCCACGGCCGGCGGCTCGTCGATGCGCTGTTCGCCTTCGGCCGAGCGCGGGGCGCGGCGGAGGCGTTCCTGCAGGTGCGCGAGGACAACGCGATCGCGCGGGCGCTCTACGCGCGGCGGGGCTTCGCGACGGCCTACGGCTATCACCACCGGGTGGGTTGAGGCCTCACGCGCCGCGGGCCTTTCGCCGGAAGCCGAGCTTGTCCGCCGAGGCGACGAGCGCTCCGGCCACGATCAGCGCGCAGGCGACGCCGAGCGCCAGCGTCGGCCGGGCGTAGCCGGTCGCGATCAGCGCCAGCGTCGAGATCACCGGGGCGGAATAGGCGGCCACCCCGAGGAGGCGGATGTCGCCCTTCTTGCAGCCGATGTCCCAGGCGTAGAAGGCCGCGCCGACGGGGCCGAGGCCGAGCGCGAGAACCGCGAGCCACTGCGTCGCGTCCGCGGGCCAGACGGTGGTCTCGAACAGGAGGTGGCAGACGAGCGAGAGCAGCGCCACCGCGAAGCAGAAGCCCACCACCGCGTCCGTCGGCACGCTCGCGACGCGCCGCGAGAGCACGGAATAGGACGACCAGAACAGGGCCGCGGCGAGCGCGAGCAGGTAGCCCGGCACGTCCTCCAGCCGCGCGGCGAGGCCCTGGCCCTGGGCGAGCACGATCACGCCGGTGAAGCCCACGAGCGCGCCCGCGACGTGGATCGCCTTCAGGCGCTCGCCCGGGAGGAGGCCTGAGAACACCACGATCAGGAGCGGCCAGAGATAGGCGACGAGGGAGGCCTCGGCCGGTGGCGCCAACCGCAGCGCCGCGAAGTAGAGCGCGTGATAGCCGAACAGCCCGCCCACCCCGAGCGCCCAGACCCGCCAGGGCTGGATCAGCGCGCGCGCCGCGCCGGGCCGGAACGGCAGGGTGGCGAGCCCGAGCGCACCGCCGATGGCGAAGCACAGCGCGTTCATCTGGAACGGCGGGATCGTCCCAGACGCGGCGGTGAACAGCGCGAGCAGTCCCCAGGAGAGGATCGCGAGAAAGCCGATGAGGGTGGCGAGGGCGGGGGACATCGGGCGCTCGGGGCGAGACGGACCACCACGTCGTTACACCGTGCAGCGGCACGGCGGAAGGCGGGCGCTCACGAAAAGTCGCAGGCGATGCCCTTGATCTCCCAGTCGTCGTAGCGCACCGGCTCGAGGCCGCCGCGGCCGTTCTTCTCGGGCGCCGCCGAGATCTCGGCCGCGCGGGCGTCGATAGCGGCGCGGCGGGCCGCCGCCTCCTCCAGCGCGCGGCGCGCAGCGGGGGAGAGCGCCTTGCCGGGCGCGGCGCCGGGCATCTCGGCCGCGGCGCCCTCGATCGGATCTGGTGTCGTCTCGTCGGGCGTCGTCTCGTCTCGCATCCGGAACCTCCTCACCCTCGGGCCCTTGTCGCGCCGGGGTCCGAATTCCCACATTCTTCTCCAGAGCATATAGGGGCGCGCGCCCCGACCGTGCACCCCATCGGGGTCACTTCCCGCCGAGGCTCGACACGACGATGAACGTCCTCAAGACCGCCCTCCTCCTCGCCGCGCTCACCGCGCTCTTCGGCGTCGTCGGCTACTGGCTCGGCGGGACCGGAGGCATGCTGATCGCGCTCGGCCTCGCCGCGGCGACGAACGCCTACGCCTACTGGAACTCCGATACGCTCGCGCTGCGGGCCTACAAGGCGCGCGAGGTCGACGCCGCGAGCGCGCCCGAGCTGGTCGCCCTCGTCCACGACCTCGCCCGCCGCGCGGACCTGCCGCTGCCGCGGGTGTACGTCATCGACAACCCGCAGCCCAACGCCTTCGCCACCGGGCGCAACCCCCAGAAAGCCGCGGTGGCGGCGACGACGGGGCTGCTGCGCTCCCTCGATCGCGAGGAGCTCGCCGCCGTGATGGCGCACGAGCTCGCCCACGTGAAGAACCGCGACACGCTGATCATGACGGTCAGCGCGACGCTCGCCGGCGCGCTCGCGACGCTGGCGCAGTTCGGCTTCCTGTTCGGGGGCACGCGCGGGGGTGAGCGGCAGAACCCGCTCGCGCTCATCGCCATGATGATCCTCGCGCCGCTCGGGGGCATGATCATTCAGATGGCGATCAGCCGCTCGCGCGAATACGCGGCGGACCGGATGGGCGCGGAGATCTGCGGCAACCCGCTCTGGCTCGCGGCGGCGCTCCAGAAGATCGCCGGCGGCGTGTCCCGCACCCCCAACCCCGACGCGGAGAGCCATCCCGCCACCGCCTCGATGTTCATCATCAACCCGCTCGCGGGTGGGGCCATCGACGGCATGTTCTCCACCCATCCGGCGACGCAGAACCGGGTCGCGGCGCTGGTCGCGCTCGCGCAGGAGATGGGCATCGGCGGCGGCGGTGCGCCCGCCTCGGCGCCTTCCGCGGCGCCTTGGGGCCCGCGGCGCTCGCGCCGGCCGTGGGGATGAGGTACGAGGGGCGCGCCCCCTCACGAGCAAGGACGGCGGTTTTGGCGGACGATGAACAGGGCCTGCAACAGGGCCTCGGCGCGCGGCGCCTCGCCTATCTGGCCCTCGAGGAGAGCCTGCGCGCCCGGCGCGCCATCGACGACGTGCTCGCGGCGCGGGCTCCGCAAGCGGGCCTCGACGCCCGCGATCTCGGGCTCGCCCGGGCGATCGCGGTCACCGGCCTGCGCCGGCTCGGCACGATCCGGCATGCGCTCGTCGAGCGGCTGGAGAAGCCGATGCGCGACGGGCGCATCGAGGCGCTGCTGGTCGTGGGCGCGACGCAGGTCCTGTTCCTCGACGTCCCGGACCATGCGGCGGTGGGCACTGCGGTGGAGATCGCCCGCGAGGACGCGCGCATGGCGCGGGCGGGCGGCCTGATCAACGCCGTGCTGCGCCGCATCGCGCGCGAGCGCGAGGCGATCCTCGCCGAGGCCGAGGCCGACCCGTTCCGCGACGCCCCCGCCTGGCTCGCCGCGCGCTGGACCGCCGCCTACGGGGAGGAGACCGCCGCCGCGATCGCCGCCGCCCACCGGCGGGAGGCGAGCCTCGACGTCACCGTGAAGGAAGACCCGCAGACGGGGACCCCGGAAAGCTGGGCCGAGCGCCTCGACGCGCGGCTGCTGCCGACGGGGACGCTGCGGGTGTCCGCGCGCACGTCGGTGCCGGACCTGCCCGGCTATGCCGAGGGCGCATGGTGGGTGCAGGACGCCGCTGCGGCGCTGCCGGCGAGGCTCCTCGCGGCGCGCCCCGGCGAGCGCGTCGCCGACCTGTGCGCGGCGCCCGGCGGCAAGACCGCCCAGCTCGCGGCGGCGGGCGCGAGGGTCGTCGCCGTCGACCGCTCCAAGAAGCGCCTCGAGCGCCTCGCCGAGAACCTCGCCCGGCTCGGCCTCGCCGCCGAGACCCGCGCCGTCGACGCGCTGGCGCTCGAGGAAGAGGCCTCTTTCGACGCGGTGCTGCTCGACGCGCCCTGCACCTCCACCGGCACGCTGCGCCGCCATCCGGACGTCGCCTGGACGAAGAGCGCCGAGGACGTGGTCAAGCTCGCCGCGCTGCAGACGCGGCTGCTCGACAAGGCGGCGGCGCTCACGAAGGCCGGCGGGCGGCTGGTCTACTGCACCTGCTCGCTCGAGCCCGAGGAGGGCGAGGCGCAGGCGGCGGGCTTCCTGGCGCGCCACGCGGACTTCGCCCGCGACCCGGTGCGGGCCGAGGAGATCGGCGGCGTGGCGACCTTGATCGACGCGTCGGGAGACCTGCGCGCGCTGCCGCATCTCGGGCTCGCGCCGGACGCGCCCGGGCTCGACGGCTTCTTCGCCGCGCGCTTCGTGCGGGCGGGCTGATCCCACGGACGGGCGCGCGCCGGGCGATCGTGGCGCAAACGAGTCGAATTCGCTGCGAACCGGTTACCTCAGATTAACCCTGAAGGCGTTCCCTGATTGGAACAGCCCTATCCGGGGGACCGAGTGACCACGACGCCCGACCGTTGGCGCCTCACAGGGCTCGCCCTGCGCGAAGCCGGGCGCGCCCTGCGCGCCGAGACCGCGAGCCTTCTCGGGCTCGGCGGCGTGCGGGCGCGAACGCCCGAGCGGCTGGTCATCGTGCCCCCCGACATGCGGACCTCCGACGCCACCATCGCCGACGACATCTACGCCGGCTACTTCGTCTTCGGCGGGCGGGCGCTGGCGACGGGCGGGCGCTCGCCCTTCTCGCTGGAGCCGCCCTCCCAGGTCTGGTCCGACATCCTGCACGGCTTCTCCTGGCTGCGGCACCTGCGCGCCGCGGACACGGCGCTGGCGCGCGCCAACGCCCGCGCGCTGGTCGACGAGTACCTGCGCGAGGCGCACATGCCCGCGGTGAAGAAGCCGGAGGTGGCGGCGCGGCGGGTGATCTCGTTCCTCAGCCAGTCGCCGCTGATCGTCGAGGGCGCGGACCACGTGTTCTACCAGCGCTTCATGCGCGGGCTCGCGCGGGACCTGCGCATCTGCGCCCGTGCGGTGCGCGCGGCGCCGCGGCCGCTGGTGCGCCTGCAATGCGCCATCGCGCTCGCCTATGCCGGCCTGTGCTGCGAGGGCTGCGCGGCGATGGGGCGGGCGGCGACGAAGATCCTCAAGCGCGAGCTCGACGCCCAGATCCTCGCCGACGGCGGCCATGTGGGGCGCAATCCGCGCGTCGTCCTCGACCTGCTGCTCGATCTCCTGCCCTTGAAGCAGGTCTACCTCGCGCGGGGCGTCGACCCGCCCGAGGCGCTGATCCGCGCCATCGACCGGATGCCGCCGATGCTGCGGCTTCTGCGTCACGGCGACGGGACGCTCAGCCACTTCAACGGCATGGGCTCGACCCCGGTGGACCACCTGACGACGCTCCTGTTCTACGACGAGAGCCGGGCGAGCCCGCTCCAGCGCGGGCTGATCTCCGGCTACGAGCGGCTGGAGGCGGCGCGGCTCGTCCTCGTCGCAGACGTCGGCGCGCCGCCGCCCCCCTTCGTGGCGCACGAGGCCGGCGCCGGCTGCCTGTCCTTCGAGCTGACCTCCGGCGAGGCGCGGATCGTGGTCAACCTCGGCGCCCCGCGCGATCGCGCCGACCCGATCGCCGAGGCCGCCCGGGCCACCGCCGCGCATGCGACGCTCTCGCTCGACCGCGCCTCGTCGGCCCGCTTCGCGAGCGACGCCACGGGACTCGCGCGGCTGCCGGCGGCGTGGTTGCGCCGCCGGATCGGCGATCTCCTGGTCGAAGGCCCCGCCGAGCCGCACGTCGAGCGCCCCGAGCCGCTGCGGCTCAAGGCGCGCCACGACGGCTGGGCCAAGGCTTTCGGCGTCGTGCACGAGCGCCGGCTGACGCTCCAGCCGGACGGGGAGGGGCTCGCCGGGGAGGACCTGCTCCTCGCCGTGCGCGGCGGCGGGCTGCCGCCCCTGCCGGCGGTCGTGCGATTCCACCTGCACCCGAGCGTGCAGGCGCGCCGGGCCCAGAACGGCCGCGTGGTTCTGCTCGGCCTCGTCAACGGCGAGAGCTGGCAATTCGTGCTGGAGACCCGCGGCGAGGGCCTGGAGGCGCGCCTCGACGACAGCCTCTATCTGTCGGCCACCGACGGCGCCCGCAAGAGCCGCCAGATCGTGGTCGCCTTCGACACCGGCGCGACGCCGAAGCTGGCGTGGAGGTTCGAGCGGCTGACGGGGTGAGCAGGGCGGGCCGCATGCCGTCCCGGCTGTGCCGAGTTGCGCTCTATCGACCGTCATGGATCATGTGCCGAAATATCATGCGAATGTGACGAAGGCGCTCGAGGTCATCCTCTGGCTCGTGGACGCGCAGCCGGAGATCGACGTCTATCACCTCGTCAAGGCCGTCTTCTTCGCCGACAAGCACCACGTCGCCGCCTACGGCCGCCCGATCTGCGGCGACAGCTACGATGCGGCCCCGTTCGGGCCGCTCGCTCGTGTGATCTACGGCCTTCTTCGCCGACAACCGATCGAGATGCTCGCGCTGTCCGGCAACGGGTATCCGCCGTTCAGGCTCGGCGAGGCGCATCGCGTGCTGTGCGATCGGGCGCCGAATCTCCGGCTGCTCTCGGACAGCGACGTCGAAGCGCTGCAGATCGGGCTCGATCACGTGCGCGACCGGTCTTTCGGAGATCTCTACGAAGAGACCCACGCCGACCCGGCATATCTCCGCGCCGACGGCGGCGTTATCGACTATCGCGACTTCATCGACGACGCGGATCCCGACGTGGACGAGAAGCGCGCCTTCATCGAGGAGACCGCGCGGGAGACGGTCTTCTGACCGTGAGCTTGCGGCCGGGAGACGTCGTGCGGCTATGGGACCGCTTCACCCGCTCTCCGAGGGAGAAGCGCGTCGTGTGCGTCTGTCCTGAGCAGCGCCTGTTCCTGCGCATCGACTCGCGCCCGACGTTTCCTCCCCACCTGCCGCTTCGCGCGGACGAGACCGACTTCCTCGACCACGACAGCTTCGTGCAGCTCCAGCAGCTCGTGCGCTACTACAAGGGAGAGCTCGACGCGGCGGAGCCCTTGGCTTGGGCCGGCTGACGAAGACGCTCGCACGCCGGATATGCATCGCGGTGGATGCGTCGGTGGCGATGACCCCGGAGCAGAAACAGCTCGTGCGTGACCGCCTCTGGCCGACCTGAGGCCGCCGGCCTCACCCCACCCGCGCCACGTGCACGTCCGAGAACGCCGTCATCACCCGGTCGCGGCCGCCGGACTTGGCGTCGTAGAGGGCGATGTCGGCGCGCTTGAGCAGGCCTTCGACGGTCTCGCCGTCTGACCATTCGCCGACGCCGAGGCTCGCCGTGAACTTCACCGGGCCGGTGCGCCCGCGCACGCGGATCTCCGAGATCTTCCCCCGCAGCGCGGACGCGACGTCGGAGGCCTCCATGCCGCGCAGCCCGGGCAGCGCGAGCGCGTATTCCTCGCCGCCGACCCGGCCGGCGAAGCCCTTGTGCTCCCGGGCGAACTCGGCCAGCATCTCGCCGGCGGCGCGAATCGCGGCATCGCCCACCGCGTGGCCGTGCGCGTCGTTGATTTTCTTGAAATGGTCCAGGTCGACGCTCACCAGCGCCAATCGTCCCTGCTGCGCGTATCGGCGCGCCGCATCGCCGAGGCGGTGGAGGAAGGCGCCGCGGTTGAGCAGGCCCGTGAGCGTGTCCGTCTCGGCGAGGCGGATCAGCTCGCGCTGGAGCGTGGTCAGGCGCTGGGCGGCGCGCAGGCGTGCGTTCAGCTCCTCGGCCACGGGGGGCTTGGAGAGGAAGTCGTCCGCACCCGAATCGAGCGCCTCCGAAAGGTTGCGCGCGTTGTCGGTCGAGGACATCGCGATGATGTAGAGGGGGCGGCGGTCCTCGGCCAGCAGACGGGCCGACCAGCACAGCTCGAAACCACCGATCGGGCGCGTCTCCAGGCTCGTGATCAGCGCGTCGACGCTCGGCGTGTCGGTGACGAAGGCGAGCGCCTCTCGGCTGTCGGTGAAGGTCTCGACCTGGTGTCCCTTCGGGGTGAGCAGGCCGGCCACCATCTTCAGGACGACTCGGCTCGAGTCCACGACCACGATATGCATGTGCGGCCTCAATTGCCCACGGGAAGTCCTGCGAAGGAATAGACCGAGCGGCTTAAAAAGCCGCTAACGTAACGTGATCGCCGCACCGCATGCGGTGCTTTCAGCCGACGGTCTTCATCCGTGCCTCGGCCGCGGCATGCGCGCGGGGATCGCCGACGTGGAGCCAGGTCCCGTCGAGGCGCACGCCGTAGAGCCGGCCGGCCGTCTCCGCGCGGTCGAAGAGGAGATTGAGCGAGAACGGACCATCCGGCGTGTCCGCGAACAGGCCGGGCGAGAGGATCGCCACGCCGGCATAGGCGAAGGGCGCCATCCGGCGCTCGCCGCGGCGCGTCAGCCGGCCCAGCGGGTCCATGCCGAAATCGCCGGGCCCGTCGAAGCCGATCGAGGTCGCGATCGAGGCGAGCAGCAGCACGACGTCCATGTGCGCGGGATCGTAGGCTTCGATCAGCCGCCCGATATTGTGGGTGGGGCCCTCGAGCCAGATCGAATCGGTGTTGTGCACGAGGAACGGCCCCGACCCCAGATGACGCAGCGCGGCCTTTGCGCCGCCGCCGGTGTCGAGCAGGCGCTCGCGCTCGTCGCTGATCACGATCGCGGGCGCGCCCCCGCGGCGGGCGCAATGCGCCTCGATCTGGTCGGCGAGGTAGTGGACGTTGACCACCGCCTTCTCGACGCCCGCCGCGGCCAGCCGGTCGAGGGCGTGGTCGATCAGCGGCTTGCCGCCGACCGGGACGAGCGGCTTGGGGCGCGTGTCGGTCAGCGGGCGCATCCGCGAGCCGTAGCCGGCGGAGAGCACCATGGCGGTAGTGGGGCGGCCGACGGTCATGACGCGGGCTCAGGATGCGGGCGGGGCGAGGCGCGGCGCGTGCGTATCGCACCACGCGGCCAGCCGCTCGAGGGACGGGTGGGCGAGGTTGCGCTGGAGATAGGCCTCGATCCGCGGCAGGTGGGCGAGGTAGCCGGGCTTGCGGTCGCGGCGGTCGAGGCGGGTGAAGATGCCGAGGATCTTGGTCGCGCGCTGGGCGCCCAGGATGGCGTAGTCGCGGGCGAAGCGGGCGACGTCGAAATCCGGCTCGCGCCCCTTGCGCTCGCGGGCGTATTGCGAGAGCAGCCGCAGCTCGAGCTCCGGGTCGACGTCCACGCGCGCGTCCTGGAGGAGGGAGACGAGATCGTAGGCCGGATGGCCGAGCGTCGCATCCTGGAAGTCGATCAGGCCGACCCGCGCGACGCCCTCACGCTCGGGGAGCCAGATCAGGTTGGGCGAATGGAAGTCGCGCAGGCACCAGGTCGTGCGCGCGGCGAGGATCTCCTCGATCATCTCGCGCCAGCCGTTGAGGAACTCCGCCCGCGCCGAGCCTGAGAGCTCGTGCCCGACGCGGAAGCGCAGGTACCAGTCGACGAACAGCTCGACCTCGATCGACAGCGCCTGGGCGTCGTAGGCGGGGATGACGTGCTCGATCTCGTCGGCGACCGGAAGGACGTGCGGCAGCGTCGTGGTGTGGATCTGCACCAGCAGCCGCACGGCCTCGGCGTAGCGTTCCGGTATCGGGCCGGCGGCGTCGACCACCGGCTGGGAGCCGAGGTCCTCGAGCAGCAGCAGGCCCTCGTCGAGGGCCTCGCCGTAGATCTTCGGGGCGGAGAGGCCCAACGCCCGCAGCCCGCGGTCGATCGCCACGAAGGCATGCACGCTCTCGGCGAGGCGCGCGATGGCGCTGTAGGAGCGTCCCTGCCGGATCGGCGGGCCGTCCGGGCGCCGCGGCGAGATCATCAGCACGGCGGTCTCGCCGCCGGGCTTCGTCAACCGCTCGTAGGCTCGGCTGGAGGCGTCGCCGGTCATCGGCATGCGCCGCGCGCCGGTCCAGCCGGCGCGCTCGAGCAGGCCCTTGAGCGCGCGGGCGCGCACCAGGCGCTCGCCGAAGGCGCCCGCGCCGACGAGGATCGCCACCCGCGCCTGCGCGCCGTCCACGGAGACGAGGTCGAGCGTGATGTCGAGGCGCGCGGGGCCCAGCGCGGAGGCGGCCCTGTCCGGCCATTCCACCAGCGCGATGGCGCCGTCGGTGGCCTCGTCCCAGCCCATCTCGATCAGCTCGTCGGAGGAGCCCAGACGATAGAAGTCGGCGTGGACGACGGGCGCCCTGGGCGTGTCGTAGGTCTGCATCAGGGTGAAGGTGGGGCTGGGCACTTCCAGGCTCGCATCGCCCGCGAGCGCGCGCACGATCGCGCGGGCGAGCGTGGTCTTGCCCGCGCCCAGCCCACCGGAGAGGGTAACGAGGTCCCCCGGCCGCAGCTCGTCGGCGATGAAGCGCGCCATGTCCCGCGTTGCCTGCTCGTCCTCGAGCAGGATCTCCCAGACGGGCAGGCGTGGGTCGGGCCCCGGGGGAAGCCCCATCAGGCCGGTGTCGGGCATCGTATCCTCGCCTCAGCGTGGCCGGCGCTCATTCCGCAGCGAGGCGCTGCGGGCCGTCCGCGGGGAAAACGCAGGTCACCGTCGTTCCCGATCCCGGGCTCGACGTCAAGGACACGCGGCCGCCGTGCAGCTCGACGAAGGAGCGCACGATGGAGAGGCCGAGGCCCACCCCGCGGTGGCGCGTGCCGAGCGTATGGCTCTCGAAACGGTCGAACACGCGCTCCACCACCTCGGGCGGAATGCCGCGGCCCTGGTCGGAGACCTCGAACACGACCTCGCCGGGGCGCTTGCGCGCGGTCAGCCGAACCGTCTGCCCGGTCTCGGAGAATCCCACCGCGTTGGAGAGCAGGTTGAACAGCACCTGGCGCACGCGCTTGCCATCCGCGACGAAGCCGCCGATGTCGCCGGGCGCGTCGACCACGAGGGTCAGCTTCTGCTCGGCGATGCGGTCGTCGAGCCCGCGCACGGCGGCCGCGATCGTCTCGCGGATGTCGACCTCCTCCGCGGAGATCTCGAGCGAGCCCGTGTCGATCGAGGCGAGGTCGAGGATGTCGTTGATGATGGCGAGCAGCGCGCCCGAGGAGCGCATGATCAATCCGGCATATTCGCGCTGGCGCTCGTTGAGCCCGCCGACGGTCTCGTCGCCCAAGAGCTGCGCGAAGCCGATGATGGTGGTGAGCGGCGAGCGCAGCTCATAGGACACGTGGTGGACGAAGTCCTCGCGCAGCCGCGCGGCGATCTCGAGCGCCTCGTTCTTCTCGATCAGCGCCCGCTCGACGTTGACACTGTCGGTGACGTCGACGAAGGCGATCAGCGTCGCGCCGTCGGGCAGAGGCTGCACGGCGCAGTCGAGGTGGACGCCGTCGCGTCGGGCGAGCCGCAGGGCGCGCTCGACCCGGTCCTCGGCATCGCCGGCAACGGTCGCGCGCACCTGCTCCCACGCCTCCTCGTCGGGTGCGAGCGCGCGGCAGGCCTGGACGACGCTCTCCAGATGCGGCTCCTCGCCGGGGGCGGGATCGGGCAGGCGCCAGAGCGTGCGGAAGGCGCGGTTGGCGAGCTTGAGCCGCCCGTCCGAGCCGAACACGGCGACGCCTTCCTCGAGCGCGTCGAGAGTCTCGCCCTGGACGCGCATGAGGGCGTTGTATCGGCTCTCGAGCGAGATGTGCTCGGAGACGTCGTCGAAGAGATAGGTGAGCCCCCCCTGCGGGCTCGGGTTGGCCACGACGTGGAGCGTGCGCCCGTTGGGAAGGTGCCACCAGCTCTCCTGGGGCTCGATGGCGCGGTAGGACGCGAGGAGGTCGGCCTTCCAGCCGCGCCAGTCGGCCTGCTCGGGAAGCCGCCGCTCGGCGCGCAGCCGGTCGAGGATCTCGCCTTCGCTCGGGCCGCTCTCGAGGAACGCGCGATCGAGGCCCCAGAGCGCGCGGTAGGCGGCGTTGTGGAACACGAGCCGGTGGCGGGCGTCGAAGATCGCCACCGCGTTGGGCAGGTGGTCGAGGGTGCGCACGTGCGCCTGCATCTGGCGCTGGAGGTCGGCCTTGACCTCCTCGAGCTCGGTGACGTCGACGGCGATGCCGACGAACCCGCCGGGCGAGGGCGTCTCGGCGACGTCGAGCGTCCGCCGGGCGCCTGCGACGATCGCGGTCGCGCGGGTGGCGAAACGCACGCGCGCGGCGCGGGCCTGCGCCGCCTTCTCGCGCTCCGCGCGGTCGAGCAGCTCGACGCCGCGCGCGCGGGCGTCGTCCAGCGTCTGCGCCTCCACGGCGGCGATCCAGGCGGGGTTCGCCCAGGCGATGCCGCCGTCCGCGTCGCGCAGCCAGACGGGCTGGCTCATGCCTTCGAGCAGTGCGCGCAGGTTGCGCAGGTCGTCGGTCTGGCGCACCAGGGTCTCGCGCGCCTTCAGGTATTCCAGCCGGTCTCCGGTGACGTCGCGCAGGCGCAGGATCGCCTGCCCGCCGAGCGCGCGACCCTGCGCCTCGACGAAGCGATCGCGCTGCGCCCGCAGCGTGAGGCGAAAGGCCTCGCCCCGCTCGCGCAGGCGGTTCAGCGCGTTGTCGAGCGCACCCGCGTCGACCGGAGCGAGCCAGGCGCCGAAGGCGAGGAGGCGCTTGCCGGCCGCCGCCGGGCCGAGCGCGTTCGCGTCGCCCTCGATCCGCGGCTCGGCGTCGCGCGCGTCCCAGGACACGATGATCTGGCTCTCGGCGCCGATCACCGTCTCCGCGCGATCCGCGGCGGCCCGCAGCTCCGCGAGCTCGGCGCGCAGGCCCGCCTCGCGCTCGGACCAGCGGCGCTGCTCGATGCGATGGAACAGGGCCGTCGTCAGCGCGAAGATCAACGAGCCGGCGACGAAGGCGAAGCTGACGGCGTTGTGCGGGTCGAGCCGGGCGACGAGGTCGCCGATCCCGACCGCGGCGGCCGGGGCGGCGACGAGGCCGCTCGCGGCGAGCGCCGTGGCGCCGAGCGCCGCGCGCCGCACGCGCCGGGACCGGCGCGCGTCGCCAGCTCCGAATCCTCCGCCCTGCCCGTGCTCGTCGCCCATGCGCCGCGTCGCCTCCGCTCCTCGCGCACGCACGCCCGCCCCCCGGATTGTCCGGGCGTTCGGGGCGACGCTGCACGATTCGCACGCAGTGTAACCGTCCCCCGACTCCGCCAGGAAGAGGGTTAAGAGCGGTTTAAGGCGGGGTGTCTCCCGGAAGACTCAGAGGGGCGTTCCGGACGCCTCAGAGCTCGACGCCGTCGACGTCGCGGCGCAGGCGGTTCACGATCGTGTCGATGCGCGGCAGGTGCGGATGCACGGCGAGCGCCCGCTCGAAGCTCCTGAGCGCGCCGGTCTCGTCCCCGGCCTGCATCAGCAGGGTGCCGAGGCCGGCCCAGGCCGCGAAGTGGCGGGGCTCGAGCGAGACGACGCGGTAGATGTCGGCGATGGCGGAGACCGGGTCGTCGAGCATGGTGAAGGCGATGGCGCGCCGGTTCCAGGCCTCGGCCCAGCCGGGCTCGATCGCGAGGATGCGGTCGATCAGCTCGATGGCGAGCGCCGGCTCGCGGTCGCCCATGGCGTCCTGGGCGCGGCGCATCAGGAGGTCCGCCGTCGGCGAGCCGGACTCCATCCAGCGCCGCTGGATCAGCATGGCGACGCCGCGGGCCTCGGTGGCGTTCTCGGTCCGAGCGAGGCGCTCGAACAGGCGCTCGATGCGCGTGTCGGCGGAGGCCGCGCCCTGCGCACGGACAGGCGGGCTCCCGACGCACAGCGCGAGGAGGAGGGCGAAGACGGTCGAGAAGAGAACGGCATGACGACGCATGCCGGATGATCGCCTCATCCGGCATGCGTCGTCAACGCCCGTTCGACGCTCCGGCCTGCGACCAAGAGCGCCTGGAACCGGAGCGGATCGCTCCGGGCCCCGCTCAGCCCTGACGCGCCTTGAAGCGCTTCTGGGTCTTGTTGATGATGTAGACGCGGCCCTTGCGACGCACGATGCGGTTGTCGCGGTGGCGTCCGCGCAGGGACTTCAGCGAGTTGCGGATCTTCATGGCTCTTCTCCAGGGCGAAGGGGTCGAGCCCCTCGGCGTCGCGGCGCTCGGCCCCCCGGGTGCCCGATCTCGTCACGAGGGCGAGCAGGCACGCGCAGGCCGGACGCACGCGGCGCCCGCATGACGTTGGAGCGGGGAGGTAGCCCAATCGCGCACGCCGGTCAACCGCTTCGACGAGCCCCGAACGCGCATCGCCACTTGACGCTCGCGCCCGCGCGCGCTTGATCTGCCCGGCGCACGAACGCCAGAGGACACGATGAGCGACCTGACCGAACTCGAACGCGACCTGCTCTCGAAGATCGACGGCGCCGGAGACGAGAGCGCGCTCGAAAGCGTCCGCGTGTTCGCGCTCGGCAAGAAGGGCGTCGTCTCCGAGAAGCTGAAGTCGCTGGGCGGTATGACGCCGGACGAGCGCAAGGAGATGGGCCCGCTGATCAACGGCCTGCGGGACGCGATACAGGGCGCCATCGCGGCGCGCCGGACGACTCTCGAGGAAGCGGCGCTCCACGCCCGCCTCGCCGCCGAGCGCGTCGACGTCACCCTGCCGGTGCGCGAGAGCCCGGAGGCGCGCGGGCGCATCCACCCGCTGAGCCAGGTCTTCGACGAGCTGGTGGCGATCTTCGCCGACATGGGCTTCTCGATCGCCGACGGGCCCGACGTCGAGACCGATTACTACAACTTCACCGCGCTGAACTTCCCCGTCGGCCACCCGGCGCGGGAGATGCACGACACGTTCTTCCTGCGCGAGGACGAGGCGGGCGAGCGCAAGGTGCTTCGCACCCACACCTCCCCGGTGCAGATCCGCACCATGGAGACCGTGAAGCCGCCGATCCGGGTGATCATTCCCGGGCGTACCTACCGCCACGATTCCGACCAGACCCATACGCCGATGTTCCACCAGGTGGAGGGGCTCGTGGTCGACAAGGGCGCCACGATGGCGAACCTGAAATGGGTGCTGGAGGAGTTCTGCAAGGCGTTCTTCGAGATCGACGACGTGAAGATGCGCTTCCGGCCGTCCTTCTTCCCCTTCACGGAGCCCTCCATGGAGGTCGACATCCAGTGCGACCGCTCGGGCGGCGAGATCCGCTTCGGCGAAGGCAGCGACTGGCTCGAGATCCTCGGCTGCGGCATGGTGCATCCCAATGTGCTGCGCGCGGGCGGGCTCGATCCGGACGAGTACCAGGGCTTCGCCTGGGGCATGGGCATCGACCGCATCGCCATGCTGAAATACGGCATCCCGGACCTGCGCGACATGTTCGATGCCGACAAGCGCTGGATCGAGCACTACGGCTTCCGCCCCCTCGACCTGCCGACGCTGGCGGGTGGGCTGAGCGGGTGAGCCTCCGATGGAGCGGAGAATGACCGACGAGGAGATCAGGCAGGTCGTCGAGCCGATCCTGCGCCGGCATCTCGGACCCTACGGGTTCGAGACGGCGGAGGTCGCCTCGGGCGTCGACCACGACGGCGATCCGGCGATCTTCGTGTCGGCGAAGTTCCGGCTCGGAGAGCCGAAGCTGAGCGCCGAGGCGGCCATCTCCGCGATGACCGACGTGTGGGACGCCGTGCGGAGCGGGGGCGACGATCGCATTCCGTACGTCCAGCACCGCTTCCCCGAGACGGAGGTCCGGCGATGACGCCGCAGGAGCTGATCGGTGCGGCCGAACACATGCTCCGGCGCCGAAGGAGCAGCCCGCGCCAGGCTCTCCTCAAGCGGGCCGTGAGCACCGCGTATTATGCGGTATTCCACGCCGCGGCCCGGATGGCGGCCAACGCCCTCGTCGGCCGGACGAAAGCCTCGACGGATGCGTGGCTGCTCACGTACCGCGCAGTCCAGCACACATTCGTCAAGGACGTGATGCGGCGCGCGGACGTGCAGGGAATGCACGACGGCGTGCGGCAGTTCGCGAGCATTTTCATCGCGCTTCAGGAACTGCGACACCTGGCGGACTACGACCCGAGCCGAGCGTTCACGCGCGAGGAAGCGGTCGCCGCCGTCGAGTTCGCGGAGCGCGGCATCGCGGCCCTCGATGCGGTTCCTCAGCCGCTGCGCCTCGATCTCGCCGCTCGCCTTCTCTTCAAGCCCCGGCCCTGACCGGCGCCGCCCGCGACACGAACGGACCCGACCGATGAAATTCACCCTCTCCTGGCTCGCGGAGCATCTCGAGACCGCCGCCTCGCTCGACGAGATCGTCGAGACGCTCACCCGCATCGGCCTCGAGGTCGAGGCCGTGGAGGACAAGGCGGCCGCGCTCGCGCCCTACCGCATCGCCTCCGTCGTCTCGGCCGAGCAGCACCCCAACGCCGACCGGCTGCGCGTCTGCAAGGTCGATCTCGGCGACGGGGCCGAGCCCATCCAGGTCGTCTGCGGCGCTCCCAACGCGCGGGCGGGCATGAAGAGCGTGTTCGCGCCCCCGGGGACGTTCATCCCGGGCAAGAACATCACGCTGGGCGTCGGCGTCATTCGCGGGGTCGAGAGCGCCGGCATGCTCTGCTCGGAGGCCGAGCTCGAGCTCTCGCAGGACCACGACGGCATCATCGACCTGCCCGCCGACGCCCCCGTCGGCCAGGCCTACGCGGCCTATGCCGGGCTCGACGATCCGGTCATCGAGATCAACCTGACGCCGAACCGCCCGGACTGCACCTCGGTGCGCGGCATCGCCCGCGACCTCGCCGCCGCCGGCGTGGGCGCGCTCCGGCATCGGCCCGAGCCGGCGCTCGAGGGGGCCGGCGAGACCCCCGTGCGCGTCGTGCGCGACCTGCCCGGCGAGGAGCATCTCTGCCCCGCCTTCGGCTTGCGCCTGGTGCGCGGCGTGCGCAACGGTCCCTCGCCGGCCTGGATGCAGCGGCGTCTGAAGGCGATCGGGCTGCGCCCGATCAACGCGCTCGTCGACATCACCAACTACGTCACCTTCGACCGCGGCCGCCCGCTCCACGTCTTCGACGCGGCCAAGGTGACGGGCGATCTCGTGGTGCGCCGGGCCCGCGCGGGCGAGACCATCCTCGCGCTGGACGGCAAGACCTACGAGCTCGACCCGCACCACGTCGTCATCGCCGACGAGAACGGCCCCGAATCGATCGCCGGCGTCATGGGCGGCGAGCATTCCGGCTGCGACGAGACCACCACCGACGTGCTCATCGAATCGGCGCTGTGGGACCCGCTCAACATCGCCCAGACCGGCCGCCGGCTCGGCATCGTCACGGATGCGCGCTACCGCTTCGAGCGCGGCGTCGATCCCAACGACACCTTGCCGGGCCTCGACCTCGCGACCCGCCTCGTGCTCGAGATCTGCGGCGGCGAGGCGACGCGGCGCACGCTCGTGGGCGAGATCCCCGACACGAGCCGCATCATCCACTTCCCGTGGAGCGAGACGAAGCGGCTCTCGGGCCTCGACGTGCCGGCGGCCGAGGCGAAGGGCATCCTGGTCGATCTCGGCTTCCACGTCTCGAGCACGGGCGACAGCGCCAAGGTGCTGCCGCCGTCCTGGCGGCCGGACGTCGAGGGCAAGGCCGATCTCGTCGAGGAGGTCGTGCGCATCGCCGGCCTCGACCGGATCGCGCCGCAGCCGCTCGGGCGCGACCGCGGCGTCTCGAAGCCGGTGCTCACCCTCATCCAGAAGCGCACCCGCGCCGCCAAGCGCCTGCTCGCCGCGCGCGGGCTGCTCGAGGCCGTGACCTGGTCGTTCATCGCCAAGGAGGACGCGATCCTGCTCGGCGGCGGCGACCCGTCGCTCGAGCTCGCCAACCCGATCGCGTCCGACATGTCGGACATGCGTCCCTCGCTGCTGCCGGGGCTGATCAAGGCCGTGCAGCGCAACGCCGATCGCGGCTTCGGCGACGTCGCGCTGTTCGAGGTCGGCCAGTGCTTCCACGCGGACACGCCCGAGGGCCAGACCATGCGCGCGGCCGCCGTGCGGCGCGGAACGGCCCGGCTCGAGGGCGTCGGCCGGCATTGGGAGGTGGGCAGCGGGCGCGCGGTCGACGTGTTCGACGCCAAGGCCGACGCGCTGGCGCTCCTCGCCGCGCTCGGGCTCCCGGTGGGCTCGCTGCAGATCGTCGCCGGGGGGCCGGACTGGATGCATCCCGGCCGATCGGGCCGCATTCAGCTCGGGCCCAAGGCGGTGTTCGGCTATTTCGGCGAGCTGCATCCTTCCGTGCTGAAGGCGCTCGACGCCAAGGGGCCACTCGTCGCCTTCGAGATCACGCTCGACGCGCTGCCGGCGCCGAAGGTCAAGGCCACCAAGACGAAGCCGAAGCTCGCCCTGTCGGGCTTCCAGCCGCTCTCGCGCGATTTCGCCTTCGTGGTCGACGCGGGCGTCGAGGCTGCGGCGATCCTGCGCGCGGCGCAGGGCGCCGAGCGCGGGCTGATCGCCGACGTCGCGGTGTTCGACGTCTACGAGGGTGAGCGGGTGGAGGCCGGCAAGAAGTCGGTCGCCATCGCGGTTACGCTCCAGCCCCGCGAGAAGACGCTCACGGACGCCGAGATCGAGGCGATCTCGCAGAGGATCGTGAGCGAGGTGGGCAAGAAGACCGGGGCGACGCTCAGGGCGTGAGTAGCCCACGCCCCCGGCCGGCGCTCACACCTCGGTCGCGAGCACCGCCTCGAGATCGCGGCCGAGCGTGTCGACCAGCGGCGCGAGGTTCTCCCGGCGGGTCCGGCGCACGCGCTCGGCCTTGAGGATGGCCTCGAGGTCGTGGAAGGTGGTCTCGAGGTCCTCGTTGACGAGCACGTAGTCGTAGTCGCGCCAGCGGGCGATCTCGCCGGAGGCGGTCTCCAGCCTCCGGCGAATCGTGGCGCGGTCGTCCTCGGCGCGGCGCGCGAGGCGCTTCTCCAGCTCCGCGATCGACGGCGGCAGGATGAAGACCGAGGCGACGTCCGCGCGCATGGCTTCGTAGAGCTGCACCGTGCCCTGGACGTCGATGTCGAACAGGATGTCGCGGCCCTCGGCCAGCGCCTGCTCCACCGGCGCGCGGGGCGTGCCGTAGAAGTTGCCGTGAACTTCGGCGTGCTCCAGCAGCTCGCCGCGCTCGCGCATCAGCTCGAAGTCGCGCACCGCGATGAAGCGGTAGTGCACTCCGTCGACCTCGGAGGCGCGGCGCGGGCGCGTCGTCACCGACACCGACATCGTGATCGCCTTGTCGGTCTGCAGCAGCAGCCGCGACAGCGTCGACTTGCCCGCGCCCGAGGGCGAGGCGATGATCAGCATCACGCCGCGGCGGGTGCGGCTGGGCTCGGCGGTCATTCCCGTCACTCCACGTTCTGGACCTGCTCGCGCAGCTGATCGACCACGTGCTTGAGCGACAGGCCGATCTGCGAGAGCGTCACGTCGTTGGCCTTGGCGCAGAGCGTGTTGGCCTCGCGGCCGAACTCCTGGGCCAGGAAATCGAGCCGCCGGCCCACCGCGCCGCCCTCGGCGAGGAGCGCGCGGGCTTGGGCGACATGCGCGACGAGACGGTCGAGCTCCTCGCGGATGTCGGCGCGGGTGGCGAGGAGCGCCGCCTCCTGGTGGAGCCGCGCCGGGTCGAGGCCCTGGCTCGCCTCCGTCAGCGCCGCGACCTGGGCCGCGAGGCGCTCGCGCACGGCCTCGGGGCTGCGGCCGGGATGCGCCTCCGCCTGCGCGACGAGGTCGGAGATGGCCGCGAGCTGGCCTTCGACCACGGCTTCGAGCGCCGCGCCCTCCTCGCGGCGCGCGGCGGCGAGCCCCTCGGCGAGCCGCGGCAACGCCGCGCGGAGATCGGCTTCCAGGGCAGCGGGATCGGCTTCGCCGTTGCTCTCCTCGATCTCGATCACGCCGCGCACCGCGAGCAGCCCGTCGAGCGAGGCCGGGGCGATGCCGTCGGGCACGCGCACCTCGGCGAGGGCGTCGAGCAGGCCCTGGAGCACCGCGCGATCGACCCTGACCTTCGGCGCGCCGGCCGCGCGCTGGAGCGTCAGCGAGAGCTGCACCTGCCCCCGCGCCAGCGCCTTCGAGAAGACGCGCCGCGCCTCCTCGCCGATCGCGTCGAAGCCGGGCGGGGTGCGCAGGCGCAGATCGAGCCCGCGGCCGTTCACCGACTTCGCCTCCAGCGCCCAGAGCGTGGCGCCGGTCGCGCCCGCCTCGCGGGAAAATCCCGTCATGCTCACAATCGCCACGCGCCCGCAGCTCCATCGTGGTTGAATTCGCGCGGGACCATAGGCGCGCGGGGGCGCGCTCACAAGCGCAGGCGCGCGCACGCGCCATCGCGGTCCCCAGCTTCGGCGTGCGGGATGGTCGAGCGGCCGGCGGTTGACGAACGCAGCCGGAGGATCATATGTTGCATTCGTGTCGACACACGACGGAGCAGAACCCATGGCCGATGCGACCCGGGAGCCGCCGCGCGATGCCGTATCCCGCGCGCTGCGCGCCTTCTTCGGTTTCGCCTTCCTGGCGTTCACCGCCGTCGGAACGGCGCTGAGCTTCACGCCCGTTCCGTATCCGGAGCCGGCGCAGTACATCGCGATCCTCATCGGCGGATCGATCGGGATTGCGCTGGAATTTCGGCGCTGATGCCGTTCCCGTCGGATGTCGACGGCCTGCAGCGCTGGAGCCTCGGGCTGTTTCTCGCCTACGTGGTCGTCGGCTATCTGGTCGACCTCGCTTGGCACGGGCGCTTCGCGGGCGCTTTCGCGAGCCACGTGAAGCGCATCTTCGACGGCTCGACCTTCGCGGCCTCGCTGATCCTCCTCGGCGGCGTCGCGCACCCGCCGCTTCTCGCCCTCGTCGGCGACGTGCGCCCGTTCCTGGTGCTCGCCGGCGCGATCGGTCTCGTCTACGCGCTCCATGCGCTCACGCCGAACCCCGCCTGACGAGGCGACCCTGGCGCGGCTCGAGGCCGGCTTCGCGCCGTTTCCCATGGCCGGCGAGGGGTTGCTGCTGTGGCGCTACCGCGGCGGCCCGTGGGAGAGGGCCGGGCGCTTCGATTTCGAAGGCTAGCCCTCCCGCGCGACGCCCACGCGCGACCGATGCGGCCCGAACAGGCAGGCGAGCCCCAGGATCACGCCCGAGACGGTGGCGATCATCCCGGCCGCGCTGACCGCGTTCGCGCCGCCGAGCCAGAGCGGGCCGTAGCCCGCGAGGATCGTGCCGGCCACCGCCGAGAGGATCGCGAAGGCAACGCTCCAGGCGACCTGTGTCTCGAGGCGGTTCGTCATCAGCCGGGCGGCGGCGGGTGGGCAGATGAACATCGCGATGACGATGATCGAGCCCACCGCGTCGAAGGCCGCCACCGCCGCGGCGGCGGCGGCCACGACGAGGCCCAGCGAGATCACTCCCGTCGGGAGGCCGAGCGTGGCGGCGAAGCCCTCGTCGAAGGTCGAGAGCTTGAGGGGACGCCAGAACAGCGCCGTGAGGAGCGCGATCACGCCGGCGACCACCGCCATGCGCGGCAACTCGGGCGGCAGGCCCGCGAGCGCCGCGGGGTCGACGAGCGAGTGCCAGCCTTCCGCCGAGAGCCAGATCAGGCTCTCCAGATTGCCGTAGAGCGCATGCTCGACGTCGAGGTGGACGCTCGACGTGTCCGATTGTTCGAGCAGCAGGACGCCGCCCGCGAACAGCGCGGTGAAGACGACGCCCATCGCCGCGCCGGGCTCGATGCCGCCGATGCGCTTGATCGCCTCGATCATGACGACCGCGACGAGCGCCGCTCCGGCGGCGCCGAGCATCATCGGCCAGGCGGAGATCGTGCCGGTGACCAGGAAGGCGACGACGATGCCCGGCAGGACCACGTGAGAGATCGCGTCGCCGATCAGCGCCTGGCGGCGCAGGACGAGGAAGTTCCCCGGCAGCGCGCAGGCGATGGCCGCGAGCGTGCCGATGAGGAGCGGCGCGAGGTCGAGCTGGACGAAGGTCGCGCCCATCATCCGGCCCCCTCGACGGCGGCGGGCGGGCCGAGCCGGCGGTCGAGCTCGGCGATCTCGTCGCGGGTGAGCACGGATTCGATCGCGGTGAGGCCGTCGTAGCGGCCCGAGACGGCCTCGTCGCGGTGGATGCTGCGGGCGACCTCCCAGCGCTTCTCGTCGCGCAGCACCTTCGCGGCCTGCGCCGCACCGGCGTCGGTGGCGACGCGGTCGGGGCGGATCAGCCCGTCGTGAGCCAGCACCTTGAGGGTGAGGCGATCGAAGATCGGCTCGCCGCGGGCGAGCGCGAGCAGGCCCTGGCGGCGATGGACGTCGAGCTGGAAGCGCCGGTGGCGCCAGGCGGCGGCCGCGACGCCGCGGATCGGCGCGAACAGAAGCGAGAGAACGAACAGCCCGAAGGCGACGAGCACGATGATCGGGCCCGTCGGCAGCTGCGGCGCCGACGCCGAGAGCGCCGCGCCGACATAGCCGGAGACGCCGCCGAGCGCGCCCGCGATCGCCACCACCGCGTCGGTGCGCTCGGTCCAGAACCGGGCGGTGACGGCGGGGATGATGAGCAGCGCGACGATGAGGACGAGGCCGACGAGCTTGAGCCCGATCACGGTGACCGCCATCACGAGCCCCATCATGGCGAGGTCGACGGCGCGCACGTTCACGCCCGACGCGGCCGCCCAGTCCGGATCGAAGGAGACGAGCGTCATCGGCCGGCGCAGGAGCACGAGCACGGCGAGCGTCAGCGCCCCACCGGCCGCGATCACCACGGCGTCCTGGTAGAGCATGCCGGCGGTGGAGCCGAGGAGGAAGCTCTCGAGCCCCGCCTGGCGGCCGCTCGACAGGGTCTGGATCACCGTCAGCAGCACGATGCCGAAGCCGAAGAACACCGACAGCACCGCGCCGATCGCCGCGTCCTCGGCCAGGCGCGTGCGCCGCGCGATCCACTCGACGAGGACGAGCCCGATCCCGGCGGTGACGGCCGAGCCGATCAGCAGGCCGGGCAGGCTGCGCCCGTCGCCGCCGAGCGCCACCATCACGATGAAAGCCAGCGCCACGCCCGGCAGCGTCGCGTGCGCGACGGCGTCGGAGACGAGCGCGCGCTTGCGCAGGAACAGGAACGTCCCGCCCGCCCCGGCGGCGATCCCGAGCAGCCCCGCGCCGACAGCCACGAGCGCGGCGTTGTAGCCGGCCTGGAGCGCGAGGGCGGCGAGGAAGCTCTCGAGCATGGGATCAGGCGCCCGGGAGCGCGAGCTGGTCGATATGGGCGGTCGCGAGCCTGCCCCCGTACGTCGCCTGCAGGTTCTTCGCCGTGAACGCCTCGGCCACGGGGCCGTCGGCGACCTTCCTAACGTTGATCAGCAGCACGTGGTCGAAATAGTCCGCCACCGTGGCGAGGTCGTGGTGGACCGCGATGACGGTCCTGCGCTCGGCCTTGAGGCTCTTGAGCACGTCGATGATCGCCTTCTCGGTGGCGGCGTCGACGCCGGCGAAGGGCTCGTCGAGGAGGTAGAGGTCGGCGTCCTGGGCGAGCGCGCGGGCCAGGAAGACGCGCTGCTGCTGTCCGCCGGAGAGCTGGCCGATCTGCCGGTCGGCGAAATCCTCCATGCCGACCCGCGCGAGGCAGGCCATCGCCCGCTCGCGGTGGCCGCGGCGCACGAGCTTGAGCAGGCCGAGCTCGCGATAGAGGCCCATCAGCACCACGTCGATCACGCGGGTGGGGAAGTCCCAGTCCACGCTGGCGCGCTGGGGCACGTAGGCGATGCGGTGGCGCGCCTTCGCCAGCGGCTCGCCGAACACGGTGACGCGTCCCGACAGCGCCGGCACGATGCCGAGCGCGGCCTTGAGCAGGCTCGACTTGCCCGCGCCGTTCGGCCCGACGATCGCCACCATGCTCTGCGGGGGCGCCACGAAGTCGACGGAGAACACGACCGGCTTCTCGCCGTAGGAGACGGTGGTCTCCTGGATGGCGAGCGGGCTGTCGGGATGCGCGGACGGCCGCACCGGCCGTCCGTCCTTCGCCGCGAGCGCGACGGATGTGCGGGACACGCGTGTCTCCTTCTTTCTCGGCTCTCGGCCGCCGGGCGGCCCTGTTCAGCTGCCGGCCGCCAAGCGGTTCTGCATGCCGCGCGGCGGCGCCTCGCCCCCCAGCGCCCGGGCGATCGTCGTCACGTTGTGGTCGATCATCCCGATATACGTGCCTTCATAGGTGTCCGGTTCTCCCATGGCGTCGGAAAACAGCTCGCCGCCGACGGTGACCTCGTGCCCGCGGGACGCCGCACCCTCGATCAGGGCGCGGATGTTGCGGTCGGATACCGAGCTCTCGACGAAGACCGCCCCGATCTCGCGCTCGACCAGGAGATCGACGAGCTCGCCGATCCGCGCGAGGCCCGCCTCGCTTTCGGTCGAGAGGCCCTGGATGCCGATCACCTCGTAGCCGTAGGCGTCGCCGAAATAGCCGAATGCGTCGTGGGCCGTGAGCAGCACCCGGCTCTCCTCCGGCACGGACGCGAGCACGCGCTCGGAATAGCCGGCGAGGGCGCCCAGTTCCTCGAGATACGTGTCGGCATTCGCGCGGAACGCATCCGCGCTCTGTGGCGCGACCTCGATGAGCGCGTCGCGCACGGCGACGACCACCTGGGACCACTTGGTGGGGTCCATCCAGACGTGCGGATCGAAGCGACCGTCGTACTCTTCGTCGGCGAGAAGTGCGTCACGGGGCAGCGTCTCGGCCACCGCGATCACGGGCCGGCTCTCGCCGAGCGATTCGAGGAAGTCCTCCATCTGGGCCTCCAGGTAGAGACCGTTCCACAGCACGAGATCGGTGGCCGTCATCGCCGCGATGTCGCTGCGGGTCTGGCGGAAGGCGTGCGGGTCGACGCCCGGGCCCATCAAGGCGCGCACCGTGACGGCGTCCCCTCCCACGGCGCGTGCGGCGTCGGCGATCATGCCGGTCGTCGCGACGACGTCGAGCGTCTGCGCCCGGGCCGTCTGCGGAGTGAGCAGCGTCGCGGCGGCGAACGCGCCGGCGGTCGCGAGCCCCAGCACCGAACGTCGGTCGAACTGGTCCCTCATCGTCGTCCTCCATCTTCCGCGGCGCCTGTCGCCGCCCCATCCCACTAACGCATATGGGAACGATTTGCATCTGTCAACGCTCCTGCGATCCATTCGCATCTGGTGAGCTGCCCCGATCACGCGCAGACGACCCGATCACTTGCAAATGCGTCCCATTTGGCTAGCGTGCCGCCATGACGGGACGTGATTCCATCGCCATCGAGGACCGCGCGCGGGAGCTGGAGGAGGCCCTGCGGGCGAAGGGCGTGCGCATCACGCGACAACGCGCCGCGCTGATCGAGGTTCTCTCCCGCGCCGAGGATCACCCCGACGCCACCGAGCTGCACCGGCGCGCGCAGGACATCGACGCCTCGGTGTCCCTGTCCACGGTCTACCGTACGCTCTCCGTGCTCGAGCAGCAGAACGTCGTCCACCGCCACGCCTTCGAGGGCGCGCCCGCGCGCTTCGAGCCGGCGGACGCGCCGCATCACGACCACATCATCGATCTCGAGACCGGCGACGTGCTCGAATTCCACAACGAGCGAATCGAGAAGCTGCAGGCCGAGATCGCGGCCGAGCTCGGCTACGAGGTGGTGCGCCACCGCCTGGAGCTCTACTGCCGCAAGATCCGGCGATGACTCGAGGCCGACTCGGCGCTGCCGCGGGGGCGTTCAAGCCAACGTGAGTTCCATGTTAACGCCGCGCGTGATCTAACCGCGCTCATGACCCGGCTCGCCTCCCGCCTCGCATCCGTCGCGCTCGTCCTCGCCGCCCTCGCGGGCGCGGTGGGCGTCTCTTCGGCGCGCGCCGAGAGCGTCGGCTCCACGACCTCCGGTCCCACGACCGTGGTGGAGCTGTTCACGAGCCAGGGCTGCGCCTCCTGCCCGCCGGCCGACGAGAAGCTCGTCGAGCTCTCGCGCGACCCCGAGATCCTCGCGCTGACCCTGCCGGTGGACTACTGGGACTATCTCGGCTGGCAGGACACGCTGGCCCATCCCGCCCACACCGCGCGCCAGCGCGGCTACGCCGCGGCGCGGGGCGACCGCATGGTGTTCACGCCGCAGATGGTGGTGAACGGCGCCTTCGCCTGCATCGGCTCGAAGCCGCAGGAGGTGGCGGCCGCGCTGGACGAGGCGAAGGCCCAGGACGCGCCTCTGTCCGTGCCGGTCTCCGTCGACGTCGCCGGCGGCGAGGCCGAGATCCGCGTCGGCGCGGGCGGCGATGCGCCCGCCGAGGTCTGGCTGCTCGCGATCGACCGCGAGGAGGAGGTCGCGATCGGCCGCGGCGAGAACTCCGGCCGCCACGCCACCTACGCCAACGTCGTGCGCGGCATGGCGAAGGTGGGCGATTGGACCGGCGCCGCGGCGTCCTACCGGCACGCGCTCACGGGCCACGGGGACTTCCATGTCGTGCTGGTGCAGAAGCGCCACGGCGACGCCCCGGGCGCCATCATCGGCGCCGGCCGCAGCGACGCGCGCTGAGCGGCGCGGCTCACCGCCGCTCGAACACCATAGTCGCGTCCTGCTCCCCGTCGTAGGTCGGATCGACCTCGAAGCGCTCGAGCACGAACGCGCCCTCCTCGAAGACGTAGCGCGCGGAGGAATAGGCGTCCCCGAGCCCGCGCCAGGCGCTGTAGGTCGTGAGCGCGCCGGCTCGCGGATCGAGCTCGGAATTGACGACGAGCGCCACGGCGCGCCAGCCGTCGACCGCGATCGACTTCACGCTCTCCTGGTTCTCGTCGCGGTAGCGGATCGCGAGGTTCGGCTCGGGAAAGGCCAGGGGCGCGAGCCCGTAGCCTTCGTCGCGGAACCAGGCGTGGACGGCGTTGTAGGCGCCCATGGTGCAGAGCGCGCGGTAGAGGGTGACGCTCTGGCGCTCGTCGGTCCAGCTCGGCGTGTAGCCGATCTCCCAGACGACGATCTCCCGGTCCCCGCCGCCCATCGGCGCATCCCCGCAATCGCCGCCGTAGCCGGTGGCCAGCGCCGTCTCGATAGCGGCGCGGGCCTCGGCGCTCGGCGCGGTCTGCGCGACGGCGGCGTGAGGCAGGACCGCCGTGGACAGGGCGAGCACGACGGTGGCGGCGAAGGCCGGGCGGGCGCGGACGGCGGCGGGGGAATGCATCTGGGATCGGCTCGGACAAGGAACGTGGGAGGCGGCCATGATGGCACGGCCGCGGGCCTTCGTCTCGGTTCGGGTGTCGTTCGATGCCGCCTTGCAGCGCCGGGGCGGAGGACGCGCATCCTGGCGCTGCGCGCTCTCGCTTCGTACGGGCTTCCGTCGCCACCGAAGGCTGCTACTCTCGTTTCCGCGCGGCCGGGTCCGGTCGCGTCCCATCAGGAGGATACCCCAATGCGGATCGAAACCGCGACGCCTCGGTTCGCGCGCGCCGCTCGTCTCGCGCTTTGCGCCGCGCCGCTGCTCGCGCCCGCGGCCGCCGTCGCCCAGATCGCCGATCTCGCCCCGGCCCCGGAAGCCGCCACCGGTGTCTCGGGTCGCGACCTCGCCCGGGCCGAGCGCCGGATGGTCGCCGCCGCCAACCCCATCGCGGCCGAGGCCGGGCTCGCCGTGCTGCGCGCCGGCGGCAGCGCCGTCGACGCCATGGTCACGACCCAGCTCGTGCTCAACATCGTCGAGCCGCAATCCTCCGGGATCGGCGGCGGCGCCTTCCTGCTCCACTGGGAAGCGGCCCGCGCCGACCTCGTGAGCCTCGACGGGCGCGAGACGGCGCCGATGGCGGCGACGCCCGAGCGCTTCCTCGGCGCGGACGGCGAGCCGATGCCGTTCTGGGAGGCGGTCGTCGGCGGGCTCTCGGTGGGCGTTCCGGGCACGCCCGCGCTGCTCGAGGAGGCCCACGCCCGCTTCGGCCGGCTGCCCTGGGAGAACCTGTTCACGATCCCGATCCGCCTCGCCGAGGAGGGCTTCCCCGTCTCCGCGCGGCTGCACGCGCTCCTCGACGGCGACCGCGCCCTGCGCGACGACCCCCGCGCGCGGGCCCTGTACTACCAGGACGACGGGACGCCGCTGCCGGTGGGCACGATGTTGCGCAACCCCGCCCTCGCGGCGACCTTGCGCGTTCTCGCCCAGGAGGGCGCCTCGGCCTTCTACGACGGGCCGATCGCGCAGGACATCGTCGACACCGTGACCGGTCACCCGACCAACCCCGGCGACATGACGACGGAGGATCTCGCCTCCTACCGCGTGATCGCCCGCGAGCCGGTCTGCGTCGGCTACCGCGTCTACGAGGTCTGCGGCATGGGTCCGCCCTCCTCGGGCGCGATCGCGGTGGGGCAGATCCTGGCGGTGATCGAGAACCACGACCTCTCCGCCATGGGACCCGGGCCGGAGGCGGCGCACGTGGTGAGCGAGGCGAGCCGGCTCGCCTTCGCCGACCGCAACCACTTCGTCGCCGATTCCGACTTCGTCTCCGTGCCCGTGCGCGGGCTCCTCGACGCGGGCTATCTCGACGAGCGCGCCGCGCTCATCCGGATGGACGCGTCGCTGGGGCAGGCCGCGCCGGGCGAGCCGCCGTTTCGGCGCGAGGGGCGGCTCGCGCCCTCGATCGACACCTCGACGGGCACGAGCCACGTCTCCATCGTCGACGCGGACGGCAACGCCGTCTCGCTGACCACCACGATCGAGAGCGCCTTCGGGGCGCGGCTGATGACGGCGGGAGGGTTCCTGCTCAACAACGAGCTGACCGACTTCTCCTTCCGCCCGGAGGTCGACGGGCTGGCGGTCGCGAACCGCGTCGAGGCCGGAAAGCGCCCGCGCTCCTCGATGGCGCCCACCGTCGTGCTCGACAATTTCGGCCGGCTCTACGTCGTGGTGGGCTCGCCGGGCGGCAGCCGCATCATCGGCTACGTGGTGAAGTCGCTCGTGGCGATCCTCGACTGGGGCCTCGACCCGCAGGCGGCGGCGGCCTTCCCCAACTTCCTCTCGCGCAACGGCCCGACCGAGCTCGAGGAAGGAACGGCGGCGGCCGACTGGGCGGACGCGCTCGCGGCGCGAGGCCATGAGGTCGGCCTCGCGGAGACGACGTCCGGCGTCCACGCCATCGTCGTCACCCCCGCCGGCCTGCTCGGCGGCGCCGACCCCCGCCGCGAGGGGCTGGCCGTGGGGGATTGATCGCCGGGACCGGGTGGGGGGATCGACGCGAAATCCTCTGGCGTCCGGCGCGCGGCGGAGTCATGACTGGCCCGCGCCCCGCCCGGGCGCGCGCTCCGCCTCGAGCCCGTCATGACCTTCCTCCCCGATCTCCAGATCCTGATCCTCTACACCGGCGCCTGCATCGTGCTGTTCGCGACGCCCGGGCCGGACATGAGCCTGTTCCTCGCCAAGACCGTGCAGGGCGGCCGCGCGGCCGGAATCGCGGCGATGCTCGGCGCGATGGCCGGGGGCGCGGTTCACACGCTGCTCGCGGCGCTCGGCCTCTCGGCGCTGCTCGCCGCCTCGGAGACGGCGTTCGGCGTGCTCAAGGTGGTGGGCGGCCTCTACCTGCTCTGGCTCGCGATCGACGCGATCCGCAACGGCTCGGCGCTGAACGTGCGCGCCGCCGGGCCGAAGCGGCTCTCGCTGCGGGCCACCTTCATGCTCGGCGTGGGCGTGAACCTCGCCAACCCGAAGGTGATCCTCTTCTTCGTGACGTTCCTACCCCAGTTCGTCGCCGCCGGAGACCCGAACGCGGCGGGCAAGCTCGTCTTCCTGGGGCTGTGGTTCATCGCCGTGTCGATCCCCCTCGGGGTGGCGATGATCCTCGCCGCCGACCGCGTGCTCGCGGCGGTGAAGGCGCGCCCGCGGCTCCTGCGCGCGATCGACTTCGGCTTCGCGGGCGTGTTCGGCCTGTTCGCCCTCAAGATCCTGACCGCGACCCGCTGACCGAGTCTCCCGCCTGCGAGCCTCCCGCCGGGAGCATTCCGCCTCCGCAACGGAGACATAAAGACATGTTTATATGTTGATTGCGCTCCGGCGCGGTCTCTGCTACAGCACGTCCGAACACAGCTCTCGAAGGGACTTTTCACGATGGCGCAGGACTACATCGTCAAGGACATCACGCTCGCCGACTGGGGCCGCAAGGAGATCTCCATCGCCGAGACCGAGATGCCGGGCCTCATGGCCACGCGCGAGGAATACGGCCCGTCGCAGCCCCTCAAGGGCGCGCGTATCGCCGGCTCGCTGCACATGACCATCCAGACGGCGGTGCTGATCGAGACGCTGAAGGCGCTCGGCGCCGACGTGCGCTGGGTGTCGTGCAACATCTACTCCACGCAGGACCACGCCGCCGCCGCCATCGCGGCCGCCGGCACGCCGGTCTTCGCCTGGAAGGGTGAGAGCCTGCAGGACTACTGGGACTACACCGCCATGCTGTTCGACTGGCACGGCGGCGGCATGCCCAACATGATCCTCGACGACGGCGGCGACGCCACCATGCTCGTCCACCTGGGCAAGCGCGCCGAGGACGGGGACACCGCCTTCCTGTCGAAGCCGGGCTCCGAGGAGGAGGAGGTCCTCTTCGCGCTGATCCATCGCCTGCTCGGCGAGAAGCCGAAGGGCTGGTTCAACGAGCTCGCCGCCTCGATCAAGGGCGTCTCCGAGGAGACCACCACGGGCGTGCACCGGCTCTACATCATGGCGAAGGAGGGCAAGCTCCTCTTCCCGGCCATCAACGTCAACGACTCGGTCACGAAGTCGAAGTTCGACAACCTGTACGGCTGCCGCGAGTCGCTCGTCGACGGCATCCGCCGCGGCACCGACGTGATGATGGCCGGCAAGGTCGCCATGGTCGCCGGCTACGGCGACGTCGGCAAGGGCTCGGCCGCCTCGCTGCGCCAGGCCGGCTGCCGCGTGCTCGTCTCCGAGATCGACCCGATCTGCGCCCTGCAGGCGGCTATGGAGGGCTACGAGGTCGTGACGATGGAGGACGCCGCCCCGCGCGCCGACATTTTCGTCACCGCCACCGGCAACAAGGACGTGATCACGGCCGATCACATGCGGGCCATGAAGGACCGCGCCATCGTCTGCAACATCGGCCACTTCGACAACGAGATCCAGGTCCAGTCGCTGCGGAACTACAAGTGGAACAACATCAAGCCGCAGGTCGACGAGATCGAGTTCCCCGACGGCAAGCGCATGATCCTGCTCTCCGAGGGCCGCCTGGTGAACCTCGGCAACGCCATGGGCCACCCCTCCTTCGTGATGTCGGCCTCGTTCACCAACCAGACGCTCGCCCAGATCGAGCTGTGGCAGAACACCGGCAAGTACGAGAACCAGGTCTACGTGCTCCCCAAGCACCTCGACGAGAAGGTCGCCCTGCTCCACCTGGAGAAGATCGGCGCCAAGCTCTCGAAGCTGCGCGAGGACCAGGCCGAGTACATCGGCGTGAAGGAGACCGGGCCGTTCAAGCCGGATCATTATCGGTATTGAGGCCAGGCGCGGCTGCGGCCGCGCGGATGAGATGCGAGGAGCCCGGCGGATGCGAATCCGCCGGGTTTTTTCATGCCTCGTTACCCCGCCGGAATCGCCTCCTCGAACCGAAACTCCAGCACCCGCCCGTCGCGCTCGTCGCGGATGTCGTAGCACCAGGCGAGGCGGTCCTCGTCGTGCTCGCGGCCCGCCGCCATCTCGAGGAGCGCGCGGTCGATCGCTTCCCTGCGGACGGCGGCGGAGCCGCTGGGCAGGCGCACGCCCTCGGTGTCGGGATGCACGCCGCGGTCGGAGCAGATGTGGAAATAGAAATGCGGCATCGGATCCCTCTCTCGTACGGCATGGAAACGCCGCCCGGTGGGGCGGCGTTCCCGCATCGCAACATGCGGCGATGCTAATTCGAGGCCGCCGCTAATCCGATATCGCGTGCGCCTCGAGGTCCTCCAGGCGCACGAAGTCGAGGGCGCGGGCGTGGGTCGCCTCGAGCTTCACCTTGGGCGCGGCGCCCGCGTCGAGCGCTTCCTTCCAGCGCAGCGCGCAGAGGCACCAGCCGTCGCCCTCGCGCAGGCCGGGGAAGTCGTATTCGGGGCGCGGGGTGAGGAGGTCGTTGCCGCGCGCCTGCGAGAAGCGCAGGAACGCGTCGGTGACGACGGCGCAGATCACGTGCGTGCCGACGTCCTCGGCCGACGTGTTGCAGAAGCCGTCGCGGTAGAAGCCGGTGCGCGGCGCGGCGCAGCAGAGCTGCAGCGGCCCGCCGAGCACGTTCCTCGCGCCGCCGCCGCGCTCGAAGCGTTTCGACATGTCGTTCATGGCGCGGGCCTCCCCGGTGCGCGGGCGTTCACGGGCGGAGATAGGCCGCCCGTGCGAGATCGCCAGAGGTCCGCGCCAAGGTCTCGCGGAAGCGTCGCGATCAGCCCTCGGCGCGACGCTTGTGCACGCCGTGCGGCTTGCCGGAGCCCGATCCCTTGTCGAAGCCGCCCGGCTTGCCGCCGCCCTTGCGCGGACGATCGTCCCCGCCGGAGCCGCGCGGCTTGCTCCCGAAACCGGGCTTGCCGAACCCCGGCTTGCCGCCGAACCCCGGCTTGCCGCCGAACCCGGGCTTGGCTCCGAACCCCGGCTTGGGCCCCGGCGCGCCGTCGGCCGGCGCGATGGTGATCTTCTCGTCGTTGGGCCCGATCGCCGCCTCGGCGAAGCGGTCGGCGGCGTCGAGGCTGATGCCGAAGCGGGTCTGCTCGGGGAAGATGCGGATCGGCCCGACGTCGTCGCGGGTGATCCCGCCGAGGCGGCAGATCAACGGCAGGATCCACTTCGGATCGGCGTTGGCGCGCCGGCCGACATCGAGCGTGAACCACGCCATCGGCTGCTGCTCGCGGTCCTCGCGGCCGGGGCGCGCGCGGCCCTCGAAGGGACCCTTGTCGCGCTCGGCCCATTCGTGGCGCTCGTCGCGCGTGCGCTTCGGGGTCCGCTCGCCGGGATCGCCGATGTCCTCGGGCGCCGGCAGGCGGGCGCGATGGAGGCGCACCAGCGCCGCGGCGATCTCCTCCGGAGACTTCGTCTCCAGCAGCTTGCGGGCCGTCTCCAGCTCGTCCTCGGCCGGCGCCTGCACGAGCACGGGGTCGGCGAGGAAGCGCGCCTGGTCCTCGGCGCGGATCTCGTCGAAGGTCGGCGGGCCGGACCAGTCGACGTCGATGCGCGCGGCCGCGATCAGCCCCTCCGCCTTGCGGCGGCGGTTCACCGGCACGATCAGCGCGCACACGCCCTTGCGGCCCGCGCGGCCGGTGCGGCCGGAGCGATGCAGCAGAGTGTCGCGATCGTTGGGCAGGTCGGCGTGAACCACGAGCTCGAGGCTCGGCAAGTCGATGCCGCGTGCGGCGACGTCGGTGGCCACGCAGACGCGGGCGCGGCCGTCGCGCAGGCTCTGGAGCGCGTGCGTGCGCTCGGATTGCGAGAGCTCGCCCGAGAGCGCCACGGCGGCGAAGCCGCGCTCGACCAGCGCGCCGTGGAGATGGCGCACCTGCTCGCGGGTGGCGCAGAAGACGAGCGCCGCGCGGGCCTCGTAGAAGCGCAGCACGTTCACGACCGAGAGCTCGACCTCGCGCGGCGAGGTGCGGATGGCGCGGTAGGCGATGTCGACGTGCGACACGTCGCGGCGCACGGTGTCGATGCGCATCGCGTCCTGCTGGTGGTCGCGCGCGAGCTTGGCGATCTCCGGCGGGATCGTAGCCGAGAACAGCAGCGTGCGACGCTCCGCCGGCGCGGCCTCGAGGATGAAGGTCAGGTCCTCGCGAAAGCCGAGATCGAGCATCTCGTCGGCCTCGTCGAGCACCGCCGCCTCGAGCTGCGACAGGTCGAGCCCGCCCCGCTCCAGATGGTCGCGCAGCCGCCCGGGCGTGCCCACGACGATGTCGGCGCCGGCCTGGAGGGCGCGGCGCTCCTTGCGCGGGTCCATGCCGCCGACGCAGGAGACGATGCGCGCGCCGGTCTTCTCGTAGAGCCAGGCGAGCTCGCGCTCGACCTGCAGCGCCAGCTCGCGCGTCGGCGCGATCACCAGCGCGCGGGGCGCGAGCGAGGGCACGAGGATCGGCTTCTCGCCGATCAGCGTCTCGGACAAGGCCAGGCCGAAGGCCACGGTCTTGCCGGAGCCGGTCTGGGCCGAGACGAGGAGGTCGCGCCCCTCGTGGCCGGGCGCCAGCACGGCGGCCTGCACCGGCGTGGGCTCGGAATAGCCGCGCGCGTCGAGCGCCTCGGCGATGAGGGGATGGGTCGCGGGAAAGGGCATGTGAGCGTCGGTACCGTACGAAAAGAGGATCCCTCGCCGGCCCTCGGGGTCGGCATCGCCGTTCGTGTCAGACGTCTGGCGGGGATGAAGGCGGCAATGCGCGCCGCGCGCTTGTCCGGTACATAAGCGATCTTCGGGGAAAAAGCGAGAGGGGCGCGACGCATGGCTGCGCGCCGGGTTGCGCATCGCGCGCCGTCGCGGCATTGCTGTCCCGGGAGGAGAGCGCGAACCATGACACTCGACGTCGTCGCGCTGCGCGCATTCTACGCGACCCCCCTCGGCGAGACCGCCCGTCGCTTCGTCGGGCGGGCGCTGGCGGGCTTCCTGTCGCCCGCGTCCGGCGCCAACGTGATGGGGCTCGGCTATCCCGGCCCGTATCTCGACGCCGTGCGCGGCCGGGCCGAGCGGGTGCTCGCCTTCATGCCGGCGGCGCAGGGCGTCGAGCGCTGGCCCGCCGACGGCCGCTCGGCCGCCTGCCTCGCCGACAGCCTGATGCTGCCGCTGCCCGACGGCTGCATCGACCGCGTCGTGCTGGTCCACGCGCTGGAGTCCTCCGAGGATCCCGACGAGCTGTTCTACGAGATCTGGCGCGTGCTCGCGCCCGGCGGGCGGCTCGCGGTGGTGGTGCCCAACCGCGGCGGCCTGTGGGCGCGCATGGACGTCACGCCCTTCGGCCACGGCCAGCCCTATTCGCGCGGCCAGCTCAAGGCCTTGATGCGCCGCACGCTGTTCACGCCCGAGACCTGGACCGAGGCGCTCTACGTCCCGCCGCTCGCCTCGCGCACGTTGCGCTCCTCCGCGCCGGCCTGGGAGCGGGTCGGCACCAGGCTGAACCTCCCCTTCGCCGGCGTCCACGTGGTCGAGGCGTCGAAGCAGCTCCACCGCCCGCTGATGGTCCGCCAGACGCGGCGCGGCACGCGCTTCGTCCCGGTGATGGTGCCCGCGCCGAACGGGGCGGGGGTGGCGCGGTGAGGCGGCCGGCCGGGCCTCACCTCACGTTGGCGATCGCGGTCGCGGCCGCCACGACGATGGCGTCCTCGGCGAAGCCGGAGTTCGTCTGGCCCCACCTGCGCATCGCCCGTTCGCGCATGGCGAGTCCGGCGTAGGACGACGCTATCGCGGCGCCGACGCCGAGCGATGCCCCCACCAATCGACGCTGCGGCGGGGCGAGCGCCGCACCGGCGAAGCCGCCGGTGATGGTACGTGCGAGCAGGCCGAGAAAGACCGTGCGATCCGGCGCGGTCTCCATCTTGTCGCCCGCGATCTCGGCCGCACCCATCGCGACGCCCCCTGCCGCGATCAACGGGTGCCTCATCAGGCGGGCTTCGGCATTGTCGTGCGGCAGCGTGCCGCCGTGCGCGGCAACAGCCAGTGCGGCGAGCGGGGTCATCGAGCGCTGGCCGGCGACGAGGCCCATCAGGATCGAACGGTACATGGATGCTCCCTCTCCGGTGTCCCGCGGCAACAGACGTTGGCCTCGGCGAGTTCCGCAGTCGCCCCGCACTCACCCCATCACCCGCTCCACCTTCGAGATCACCCGCTTCGCCCGTAACTCGGCGATTATGCCGTTGAGGTGCTTGAGGTCCCACACGGAGGCGTCGAGCATGACGTCGGTGAAGTCCGGGGTGCGGCGCTGCATCGAGATGTTGTCGATGTTGCCGTCGTGGTCGGCCACGACCTGGGCGATCTGCGCCAGCGAGCCGGGCTCGTTGATGGCCTCGAGCCGGATCTTGGCGGGGAAGCGCTTGGTGGCGATGGCCTCCACGTCCCAGCGCACGTCGACCCAGGCCTCCGGCGCGTTCTCGAAGGCGGCGAGCGCCTGGCTCTGGATCGGGTAGATGGTCACGCCCTCGCCCGGCGTGATGATGCCCACGATGCGGTCGCCCGGCACGGCGCCCGATTCCGGCGCGAAGCGCACGGGCAGGTCGGCGTTGAGCCCGCGGATCGGGATCGCCGCATCGTCGTCTGGGCCGTCCGGCAGCTTCATCTTCAGCGGGTCGGCGCCGAGCGCGACCCAGCCGGCGCCGTTCGCGGCCGTGCCGGCGAGGCGCGCCACGTCCTTGAAATCGGCGTAGACCGCGCGCACCACGTCGCCGGAGAACATCTCGCCGCGGCCCACCGCGGCCAGCACGTCGTCGACCGACGTGCGCGCGAGCCGGGGCAGGGCGGCGCGCAGCTTCTCCTCGGAGAAGGCCTTGCCGGCGCGCTCGAAGGCGCGCTCCAGGATCTGCAGCCCGAGGCCGGCATATTGCTTGCGCACCGCGGCGCGGGTGGCGCGGCGGATGGCGGCGCGCGCCTTGCCGGTGACGACGAGGCTTTCCCAGGCCGCCGGCGGCACCTGGTTGCCGCCCGCGCGCACGATGTCGACCTCGTCGCCGTTGGCGAGCTCGGTGAGCAGCGGGGCCATGCGGCCGTTGATCTTGCAGCCGACCGCCGTGTTGCCGACGTCGGTGTGGACCGCGTAGGCGAAGTCGATCGGCGTCGCGCCGCGGGGCAGGGCGATCAGCCGGCCCTTGGGCGTGAAGCAGAACACCTGGTCGTGGAACAGCTCGAGCTTGGTGTGTTCGAGGAAGTCCTCGGGGTTGTCGCCCTCCGCCAGGAGGTCGATGGTCCGGCGCAGCCACTGGTAGGCCCGGCTCTCGCCGACGGGCTTGGCGCTCTCGGCGGGGTCCTTGTAGAGCGCATGCGCCGCGATGCCGTACTCGGCGATCTCGTCCATGGCGCCCGTGCGGATCTGCAGCTCGACGCGCTGATGCCCCGGCCCGACCACGGTTGTGTGGATCGACCGGTAGTCGTTCTGCTTGGGCGTCGAGATGTAGTCCTTGTAGCGCCCCGGCACCATCGGCCAGGTCGTGTGCACGACGCCGAGCGCCGCGTAGCACCCGTCGATGCTCTCCACGAGCACCCGGAAGCCGAAGATGTCGGAGAGCTGCTCGAAGGCGACCGACTTGCGCTCCATCTTCTTCCAGATGGAATAGGCCCGCTTGCGCCGTCCCGTGACCACGGCGCGCACGCCCTTCGCGGCGAGCCGCTCGGCGAGGTCGCGCTCGATCTCCTCGACCAGTCGCTCGTTCTTGGCCGAGAGGTCGACAAGGCGCTTGGAGATGGTCTCGTAGGCTTCCGGGCGGATGTGGCGGAAGGCGAGGTCCTCGAGCTCTTCGCGCATCTCCTGCATGCCCATGCGCCCGGCGAGCGGGGCGTAGATGTCGAGCGTCTCCTCGGCGATCCGCGCGCGCTTCTCGGGCGGCATGAAATGCAATGTGCGCATGTTGTGCAGCCGGTCGGCGAGCTTCACCAGCAGCACCCGGATGTCCTGCGAGATGGCGAGCAGCAGCTTGCGGAAGTTCTCGCCCTGGGCGGCGCGCTTCGAGACGAGGTCGAGCCGCTTGATCTTGGTGAGCCCGTCGACGAGCGCGCCGATCTCCGGGCTGAAGGCGGAATGGATCTCCTCCAGCGTCGCCGCCGTGTCCTCCACCGTGTCGTGCAGCACCGCCGCGACGATGGTGGCGTCGTCGAGCTTCAGGTCGGTGAGGATCGCGGCCACCTCGAGCGGGTGGGCGAAGAACGGGTCCCCCGAGGCGCGCGTCTGCGTGCCGTGCGCGCGCATGGCGTAGATGTAGGCGCGGTTGAGCATGGCCTCGTCGGTTGCGGGATTGTAGCGCTTCACCCGCTCAACGAGCTCGTATTGCCGCATCATCTGCGTGAGGAACCTCCGGACGCGCGGAACGCAGCGCGCATGTCTAAAATGAGGGTTTTCGAGGGAGTTGAACAGGGCCGTGCGGCGAAAAGACGGGTGGGGGCGGGGGGCGCAACGCGAATGTCGCGCCAGGTGCGCGTGCCTATTCCACGGTAGGCGCGGCAGCCGTGAAACCGGTGAGGTCGATCTTTCGGGCATGCTCGATCGCGTTCAGCCGTTCGGCTTGGCCGACGAGCCGTTCGAGCCGAACGCCAACGCTGTCCAGCTCGCGCGTGATCCGCTCGCGCGAGATGCCGTTCACACGGAACATCTGCAAGCTTTCGAAGAACGAGCGGCTGACTTCGCACCGCTCGTACAGCATGTCCCCCAACGTCGGTCTGTCCGTCTCTGCGAGTGGCGCCGCCAAGGTGCTCTCGGCCGCGCCCATGATCTCATAAAGGAATCTTCGGGCGCAAATTTGATCGTGCATACTTTCCATGTCGCGGCGGCCGACTGGATCAATCGCGAGCATTTCACGCGTGGCATCGTGCAGCGCCGAGAACAGCGAGAGCGCTGTAGCGTGCCGGTCTGCAAAGGCGGTCGTCTGGCGGTCGTCCTGGACGTAGTCGATGAGATTGATGCCGAGCGCGATGATAAATCGGAGGGTCTCCGAGGCTCGTCTCGTGTAGTCTTGATATGCGTCGCCGTCCGTCCGAAAGGCGTTGCCATGCTCGGCGATCTCGCGCAACACCAGCGTGCGGCGCCATAGTTCCGCGAATGTGGCAGCGACGTCCTCGTCGAACAAGGATGCTGCTAGCACACGCGTTCCGAAGGCGTCTGCACGTCTGCCCCACATCACGAACAGTGACGGCAGCTCCCGCATGCGTCGGCCAATTCCACCTTCCAGGAACTGTTCCGGCTCGTCAGGCAGCACCTGGAAGATAAGATCTCGCCCAGGGGCGGTTCGGTTATGCTCGAGAGCTGAAAGGATGCGTACGGCTTCGATACACAACTCCTCTTCCGGCGCAACGCCCGTCGGCCTCATGTTCGACCATACGGCCGCCTCCGCTGACCGCGTCGCGGCCCTTATCGCCAGCCAGTTGGGGCGGGCGCGGCTCTCCGTATTGTCCGGGAAGGCAACCCGCTCGTCGTCGAGCTGCGACATCGCCGAGCGGAAGAGCCAACCGCTCCAGCGGAGCGCGGCGGGCGCGCCATCGGATCGTGCCAGAAGCGCCGACAAGACCCCTTCGGCGAGTTCCCCCAGACGTTGGTCGCGTTGCTCTGTCGACTCGTCCCTCTCTGCGAGGCGGCCTACCGCGACCCGCATCGCATCCTGTGCCGCAAGCAACAGCAAGGGTAACAGCACCCGGCCGTTCCAGGTGCCGTCGGCTTCGAACGCAGGCAGCGCCGCATCGGTCAGTCGCATCCAATCGGCGTAATGCCGGTTCGGGTCCAACGCTCCGAACTGCATGATTAGGGCGGGTTGATAAGGCTCGCCGTACTCCTCGATCAGCTCAGCGGCGAAAGCCGTATCGACCTCGAAGAGAAGATCGAAGATGTAATGATCGCTGCGAAACGGCATAATGTGTCCGAGCGCGCGCAATCCGAACCATATCTCCTTTAGATCCGGCTTGGCGCGCCACTGCCGCCGCTTTTCAAGGACGGCCTCGCGATCGCGCTGCATAAAGGCTTCGCCGTACCTTTCAGGATGGCGCGTTATCGCGCGCGCGACCTTGCGGATGTCCTCGCGAAGCCCGGGTCGCTTCGACATCCGACGCTCGATCAATTCGACGAGCACGCGCCGCGCCACGGGGTCGTTCTCGATGATCTTTCCGACGAGCTGCCAGCGCACGACGCTCGGCCGGTTGCAGAACAAGGTGCCGGCGGCCTCTACCAGGATCGCGCCGGTGATGGATATGCCGTTGTGGGCATCGTCCTGCAGGATGACCGCGACCACATCTGGGAGGTCGTGCTCGTCGAGCCAGGCACGAAGCCGATCCTGGTCCGGAGGCTCGGGCAACCCGTTCTTCTCGGCCTTTGCGAAAAGCTCTTCTGTGTGCTTTCGAGCACTCCTGACCGCCGCCTTACGCCAAGGCGCATTTAGATACTGCGCGACCGTCGCGTCGGCTGTTTTGCGGTAGTGGCCCGGATATCCATTCTCATCTTTTTCCTCTTCGGGCCATTTCACGACGGTACCTCCGAATTTTTCCAGATCCGTTTAAAATACGCGACTGCCCCGGTCTCGTGCGCTGACCAACCACGGCTGAAGGCATTGACTTCATGATGAGTACCGCCGACGTTCGCGCCCCAATGCCAGAGTTCGTCATCAATTATAGCGAAGCGATCGTGCGGCAGGCGCGCCCCGCCTTTCACTCCTGGAATGACGCGCACTTCGATTGTGAAAGCGGCTCTCTTTTCTGGCGGTTCGCGACGCGAATTCTGCAGATCGCGAAACTCTTCGACCTGATTAAGATGTCCATCTTTTTTGGATGTGAGCAGGCGCACGTCGTCTGCGGACGTCTTGAGGAATGCACGGTCGAAGATTTCCAGAAAATTAGCTTTGGCGGTATCGATCAATTTCAAAAGAAAGCAATCAACCAACCAGATGCGTGTTCGAGCGCTGGAAAGTGCTGACATGAACCCTTGGGACAAAGAACCGAATTCCCCCCTTCCATATCGCCAGTTCTCTTCGTCCCAAGACGGGAAGCGAGGAAGGTCGACGGGCGCATAGCCGCTGTCCAGCGATGGCCACCGGAGCTTCGGCCCGAAAGCACAGGGCGCCTCAGGGGGTGTCGCAGCCTGGATCGGCAAGAGGGGTGGACCGAGCGTCATGCGTTCGCGCCCTCGATCGGCGCCGGCTGCGCCTGCTCAAACAGACGCTCCAGCCGTTCGAGAACGCTGCTCGGGTCCGGTAGCTTCAGTATCACGCTGGCCCGCTCACCGATGTTGTTGAGGGAGTTACCCGAAAGCCAAACATCGCCCTCGATCACGAGGAAGCGGTCGTGAAGCGGTGGTGACTTCGCCCCGCGTAGAATCCTGACCTCCGGCAGCGGGACCCCGCGCTCGGCGAAACTAAGTATTGCTTCCTTAAGGCTGGCTCGCATTGTCTCGTCATCTTGAAAGGCCAGGCGAGATGTCAGCAAGCGAAGCTGAATTTCTCTTCGCGTGATAAAATGTCCAAAGTCGAAGAGATCTTTTCCGTCTGCGTAGGGGTCTACAATAAAGACAACACTTTGCGCCCGCCCTATTCTTTCACGAATGAAACGAACCGCGGTTTCACGGTTATCGAACCACTGAAGCTCCTGCTGCTTTGAGAGCCGCTGTCGTCGGCGCCTCTCCGAACTCTGATGAAAGCGCATTGTAGGGTCGCGACTTGTAACGCTCTCTCCCTCAAGGCCGATGACGCTACTACTCGCGAGCGTCACTTCGTTGATGTCGTGCGTGACAGAGGGAGCGTTCTTGCGGCGTCCATCCCGTGTCTTGATTCGAACACGACGGCCCACCACTCCCATGTTTAACCCAATGGAGCGAATATATGGAAGCGCCTTCTGCTGATCGACGAGACCACGCTCGACATGCGACAGCGCGTGGCCCGTATGCTCCAATCGACCAGTCGCCGAGACGATCATCAGGTCTTCGCCCACAGAGAAGCTCTCGAAGAGATGCATGGCACCGAACCGTTCCTCGAAGAGCGTGAGGGTCAGGCCGTTCAGCGAGCGACCACGGCGTGGGAGGATTTCTCCCACGAGATGCTCCCTGCCGTCAGCATCACGCGCCATGAATGTGTGGACAGCTCGGACGTCCGGATCTGGGACGACGAGGACGGCTCCGCCGACCAGTTCGTCATGCTCGCCGATGTCGAAATTGATGCGTCGCCGAAGCCACGCCCTCGCCTCTGCGTCGGCGATGACCCGTTCCAATAGCGGGGACAGGTCGGCGAGCTGACGATGCACGCGCGCCGGTTGAGCTCCCGATCCGAGGAACGGAGTCGGATAAAGATCCTCTGCACTGCCGAACAATGACGGATCCGCGAGCGGCGTCGAGAGCGATGGCCACTTCGGCTCGTCCAACATTGGGGACGTTTGCAGCGCTGTTCCGTCGTGACGCCCCCTGTCGGCTTCATGCTGCGGTATGGGCAAGGTCGCTTTATGCTTCAGCGACCGGTACCAATCGACCGCATTTGCAACGTTCATCGCAACGCGCCGAAATGCGAGGTCGAGATTGGCGTCTCTGGCGCGAAATACATGAGGCACACCATTTTCACTCAGCGGCGTGCTGTCCGGCTGCGGTCGACTCTCCGTCACCAATTCGACGCTGGAAAATAATAGGTGCGGGTGTACAGCGCTGGACCGGTCGCGGACGGTAGCTAGACGGACGATCGCGCTGTGGTAGCCTTCAATATTTAGTGTCTGATCCTCGTCCACCGTGACGCCCTCCCGCTTGGTGGAGAGCATAAGGTGTTCGATTGGCGATTTGAATTAGAAATTGGGCTGGCTGAGGTGCGAAGTGTCGACTTGAGCAACGCTGCCGTCTCCGGCGCTCCCGACCAACACTGCAAGTACCCTGGCCGTTCGGCCAGGGTTCCTCGCTCATACACGCGCTCCCGCGCCCCTCACCCCTCGTCCTCGTCCGTCTGCACGGGCGGCTGCAGCCCTTCGAGGCCGCGCAGGAGGTCTTCCTCCGACATGCGGTCGAACGAGACCTCGCCGTCCTCGCCGCCGCCGTCGGACGTGGCGGGGGCGTTGAGCATCGGCACGGTCTCGGCCTCGGGCTCGTCGACCTCGACGTATTTCTGCATGGAGTGGATCAGCTGCTCGCGCAGGTCGTCCGGGCGCACGGTCTCGTCGGCGACCTCGCGCAGGGCGACGACCGGGTTCTTGTCGCGGTCGCGATCGATGGTGAGCGGCGCGCCGGACGAGATCATCCGGGCGCGGTGGCTGGCGAGCAGCACCAGCTCGAAACGGTTGTCGACCTTGTCGATGCAATCTTCGACGGTCACGCGAGCCATGCGCGGGCTCCTTCCGATGTGCGGATGGGGGGCGAAAGCGGGTGCTTACACGGGGCGCGGGCGGTTGGCAAGGGATTGGTTCGCGCGCGGAGCCGTTCGGCCGGGCGTCACTCGGCCGGCGCGCCTCCGGCCGGCCGCTCCCGCGCGCGAACCGTTCCGACCTTCGCCGCCTTTCCCGCCTTCCGGGCCGCCCGCGCCAGCCTGCGTTCGACGAGCGCCGCCCGCACCCGCTCGCCCATCCGCCCCGCGATGCCGCCGGCGCCCTCGCGGGCCTCCTCCTCGAACTCGACCACGGCTTTGGCGACCTGGTCGTCGCGCACGGCGGTGGCCATCAGGTAGGCGGGCTCGATGGCGATGCGGTCGCCGATGTCGACGCGGTCCTCGTAGCGCTCGGCGAAGCCCTGGGCGACCGTCAGCCCCTTCAGGTCGGCGGGCACGTGCAGGCCGTAGAGCACGCACACGTCCTCGATCGCCGCATCGCCGGCGAAGGAGAAGGTGCCCACGCCGAAGGCGGCCGCGCCGTCGAGCCTGGCGAAGAGCCGGTCGAGACGCCCGACGCGGGCGGGCGGGGCGAGCACGTAGATGTAATCCCCCGCCTCGAGATCGCCGGCCGCCTCGGGCGTGAGCACGTCGCCGCGGCGCACGATCATCACCGTGCGCATCCAGGTGGGGAACACCGCGCCCGCCAGCGCCGGCGAGTTCTCGGCCACGGGATAGCCGACGAGCTCGAGCTCGAGCTGGCCCGGCAGGTCGATCTCGAGCCGCTTGATCTCGGGCCGGGCGTCGCGGACCTTGAGGCCGAGCCGGTCCGCCGCCCAGGCGACGCTCCAGCCCTGGACGAGCAGCGAGACCAGCACGACGAAGAAGGCCACGTTGAAGTAGACGGCCGCGTTCGGCACGTTCGCCAGCGTCGGGATCGCGGCGAGGAAGATCGACACGGCCCCGCGCAGGCCGACCCAGGAGACGAAGGTCTTCTCGCGCCGCGAGAAGCCGAAGGGCGTCAGGCACAGCCACACCGCCAGCGGCCGGCCGACGAGGATCAGGAACACCGCGACCGCGAGCGCCGGCAGCGCGTAGTCGACGAGGGTCGTCGGCGTGACGAGGAGCCCCAGCACCAGGAACATCACGATCTGGGAGAGCCAGGTCGTCGCGTCGTGGAAGGCGAGGATGGTGGGGAAGGCGCGCACCGGGCGGTTGCCGAGGATCAGCCCGGCGAGGTAGGCCGCGAGGAAGCCCGAGCCCTGCAGCACGCTGGCCAGCGCGAAGATCAGCACCGCCGAGGCGACGACGAGCAGCGGGTGCAGGCCCTGCGGCAGGGTCACGCGGTTGAGCACGAAGCCCAGCGCCAGCCCGCCGGAGACGCCGATCGCCGCCCCCACCAGCGCCTGCTGGCCCAGGATCAGGGCGACCTCGAGCCCGCCCGTGGTGCGCGGCGCGAGCACCAGCTCCACCAGCACGATGGTGAGGAAGACAGCCACGGGGTCGTTCGTCGCGCTCTCGATCTCGATGGCGTTGGCGACGCGCCGGCGCAGCTGCACGCCCTTCGAGCGCATCAGGAAGAACACCGCGGCGGCGTCCGTCGAGGCGACGATGGCGCCGACCAGCAGCCCCTCGATCAGCCCGAGCCCGAGCACGAAGGCTGCGACGAGCCCCGTCGCCGCGGCGGTGATCACGACGCCGATCGTCGACAGCGCCAGCGCCGGCACGAGCACGCCGCGGAAGCTTGCGGTGCGGGTGCGCAGCCCGCCGTCGAACAGGATCACGGCGAGCGCGAGCGAGCCCACGACGTAGGTGATCCGGTAGTCGTCGAACACGATGCCGCCGGGCCCGTCCTGGCCGGCGAGCATGCCCAGGCACAGGAACAGGAACAGCAGCGGCGCGCCGAAGCGCGAGGCGACGAGGCTCGTCGCGATCCCCGCCACGACGAACGCGGCCCCGAGCAGCAGCGCGATGTTCGAGACCGCCAGGCTCTCCATAGGGGTTCCGCCGCCTCCGCGCGTGGGTTTCGCCGAGACAGATGCTTAGCGCGGGACCGGCCTCCGGTGGAAGGGGCGCGGCGACGATCCGCCTCCGATCCCCTTGTCCGGCGGACCCCGGATGGGGCATACCACGTCGCGATGGTGTCGGGCGCGGGATGCGCGCGGTCGCGCAGCCGAGCGCCGAGGACCGGAGAGACGGCCATGACCGAAGGTTTAGAGGGCGCGCGGCCCGGCATCGTCCTGCCCGACGTGATCGCGGCCTATCTGCGCGCCTACAATGCCAAGGACGTCCCGGCGATGCTGGACTGCCTCGCCGACGACGTCGTCTTCCTCAACGTGTCGGGCGGCGCCGTCGATGCGCGGGCCGACGGCAAGCCGTCGTTCGGCGAGATGGCCGCCTTCGGCGCCACCGCCTTCTCGTCGCGGCGGCAGGTGGTGACGCGCGCGATGACGGTGTGGGACACGACGCTCGCCACGATCGCCTACGACGCCGTCGTGGCCCGCGATCTGCCGAACGGCTGGACGGCGGGGCAGGCGCTCTCGTTCCAGGGCGCCTCGGCCTACCGCGTGCGGGACGGAAAAATCGTCGAGCTGGTCGACCAGAGCTGACGGCGGGCAATGGCGGGGCGCTCGCGCTTGACTTCCCCCCCGCCCTTTGCGAAGCCGCCGCCACCGATCGCAGACCTCGCAGCAAGGAGGCTCCATGAGCCGCGCACTCGTGTTTCCGGGTCAGGGCAGCCAGGCCGTGGGGATGGGCCGGGATCTCGCCGCCGTCTACCCGCAGGCCAAGGCCGTGTTCGACGAGGTCGACGCGGCGCTGTCGCAGCATCTCTCCCAGCTGATGTTCGAGGGGCCGCTCGAGCGCCTGACCCTGACCGCCAACGCGCAGCCGGCGCTGATGGCGTGCTCGCTCGCGGCGCTGCGCGTGCTCGAGGCCGAGGCCGGGCTCGACGTCGCGCGCGACGTCGCCTTCTGCGCCGGCCATTCGCTGGGCGAGTACTCGGCGCTCGCCGCCGCCGGCGCGCTGACGATCGCGGAAACCGCCCGGCTCCTGCGCATCCGCGGCGACGCCATGCAGGCGGCGGTGGCCGTCGGCGAGGGCGCGATGGCCGCTCTCATCGGGGTCGAGCCGGAGGACGCGCGCGCCATCGCGGCGGAGGCTGCCGAGGGCCGGGTCTGCGACGTCGCCAACGACAACGGCGGCGGCCAGGTCGTCGTCTCGGGCCACACGGCGGCGGTGGAGCGCGCGATGGCGCTGGCGCAGTCGCGCGGGGTCAAGCGCGCGGTGATGCTCCCGGTCTCCGCCCCGTTCCACTGCGCCCTGATGGCGCCCGCCGCCGAGGCGATGCGCGCCGCGCTCGCCGACGTGACGATCCGCCCGCCGCGCGCACCCGTCGTCGCCAACGTCACGGCCGCGCCGATCTCCGATCCCGACGCGATCAGCCGGGCGCTGGTTGAGCAGGTGACGGGCACGGTGCGCTGGCGCGAATCGGTGGCGTTCATGGGGAGCGAGGGCGTCGACGTCTTCGTCGAGGTCGGCGCTGGCAAGGTGCTCTCGGGGCTGGTGCGGCGGATCGTGCAGGGCGCCAAGGCCCAGGCCGTCGGCACGCCCGAGGACGTGGGGGCCTTCAAGGCCGCACAGGAAGGATGACGCGCATGTTCGACATGACCGGGCGCAAGGCCCTCGTGACCGGCGCCACCGGCGGGCTCGGCGGGGCGATCGCCCGCGCGCTGCACGCGCAGGGCGCGACCGTGACGATCTCCGGCACCCGCCGCGCCGCGCTCGACGCGCTCGCGGGCGAGCTCGGCGAGCGCGTGCATGTCGAGGAGGCGAACCTCTCCGACAAGGCCTCCGTCGAGGCGCTGGTGCCGGCGGCGGAGGCCGCCATGGGCGGGCTCGACATCCTCGTCAACAACGCCGGCATCACCAAGGACGGCCTGTTCATGCGCATGAAGGACGACGACTGGGACACGGTCATCGCGGTGAACCTCACCGCCGCCTTCCGCCTCTCGCGCGCCGCCGTGAAGGGCATGATGCGCCGTCGTTACGGGCGCATCGTCAACATTTCGTCGGTCGTGGGCGCCACCGGCAACGCGGGGCAGGGCAACTACGCCGCCTCGAAGGCGGGGCTCGTCGGCATGTCGAAGGCGCTGGCCGCCGAGGTCGCGAGCCGCGGCATCACGGTGAACGCGATCGCGCCGGGCTTCATCGAATCGCCGATGACCGACGCGCTCAACGACAAGCAGCGCGCCGCGATCCTCGACAGCGTCCCCGCCGGCCGCCTCGGCACCGGCGCGGACGTGGCCTCGGCCGTGGTTTATCTCGCATCCGAGGAAGCGGCCTACGTTACGGGGCACACGTTGCACATCAATGGCGGCATGGCCATGCTGTGACGCGCGTGCTACGTGCGTGCGCGAAATTGCGGTGGGCGCCGTGCGGCGGCTCTCGCCACGGCGAAAGCCGTGTGTTAGGTAACCGCGAAATTCGTCGTCGGCTTCGAGAGGGGGCTTGACCGCGGACGCGATTGCGGCTTTTGCAGCACGCATCCGGGTCGGCCGGCACACCCGCTCTCGCGCCGCGCGAACGGACATCCCGGCGGGGTCGCCTCATCGAGGCGAACGTCCGCAGATCGACGAGTGATACGAGGACACGAACGATGAGTGACATCGCTGAGCGCGTGAAGAAGATCGTGGTCGAGCACCTGGGCGTGGAAGCCGAGAAGGTGCAGGAGAACGCGAACTTCATCGATGACCTCGGCGCCGACAGCCTCGACACCGTCGAGCTCGTGATGGCGTTCGAGGAGGAGTTCAACGTCGAGATCCCGGACGACGCCGCCGAGACGATCGTGACGGTGGGCGACGCGATCAAGTTTCTCGAGAAGAACGCGGGCTGAGGGCGCGCGCGTCCGCGGCGCCGCGCGAGCGGACTGCGGAGCGCGCCCCGAAGCGCTGTTGTCATGATGATGCGTCGCGTCGTCGTCACGGGCCTGGGTATGGTCACGCCGCTCGCTTGCGGCGTAGAGGAAACCTGGGCGCGTCTTCTCGCTGGCCGGAGCGGCGCCTCCCGCATCGAGAAGTTCGAGACCGCCGACCTGCCGTGCCGGATCGCCTGCCAGATCCCGCGCGGCGACGGGTCGGACGGGACCTTCAACCCCGACGACTGGATGGATGCGAAGGACCAGCGCAAGGTCGACGAGTTCATCGTCTTCGCGATGGCCGCCGCCAGGCAGGCGCTCGACGATGCCGGCTGGCATCCGACGTCCTACGAGGACCAGTGCGCGTCCGGCGTCCTGATCGGGTCGGGCATCGGCGGCATCGAGGGTATCGCGGAGGCGGCGACGATCCTGCGCGAGAAGGGTCCGCGGCGGATCTCGCCGTTCTTCATCCCCGGGCGCCTGATCAATCTCGCCTCGGGCTACGTCTCGATCGAGCACGGCCTCAAGGGGCCGAACCACTCCGTCGTGACCGCCTGCTCGACCGGTGCCCACGCGATCGGCGACGCGGCCCGGCTCGTCGCGCTGGGCGATGCGGACGTGATGGTCGCCGGCGGCACCGAATCGCCGATCAGCCGCATCTCGGTCGCCGGCTTCTCCGCCTGTCGCGCCCTGTCCACGCACTACAACGACACGCCCGAGCGCGCCTCGCGTCCCTACGACCGGGACCGAGACGGCTTCGTCATGGGCGAGGGCTCCGGCGTCGTCGTGCTCGAGGAATACGAGCATGCCAAGGCGCGGGGCGCGAAGATCTACGCCGAGGTGGTGGGCTACGGCCTCTCGGGCGACGCGTTCCACATCACCTCGCCCTCCGAGGACGGCGACGGCGCCTATCGCTGCATGCGCGCCGCCCTCAAGCGCGCGGGCCTGCAGGCGATCGACGTCGACTACGTCAACGCCCACGGCACCTCGACGCCGCTCGGCGACGAGATCGAGCTCGGCGCGGTGGAGCGCTTGATCGGCAACGCAGCCGCCGGCCTGACGATGTCCTCGACAAAGTCCGCCACGGGCCACCTGCTCGGCGCGGCGGGCGCGATCGAGGCGATCTTCTCCATCCTCGCCATGCGCGACGGCAAGATCCCGCCGACGCTCAACCTGGACAACCCGTCCGTCGAGACCGCCATCGACCTCGCCCCCAAGGTGGCGAAGCAGAAGCGTGTCGACGTGGCGCTCTCGAACTCGTTCGGCTTCGGCGGAACGAACGCCTCCCTGGTCTTCGCCCGCGCGTCCTGACGACGTCGGCGGAGCCGGGGCGGCTTCGTTTTCGCCACATTGCCCGAGTCAGTTCGGGCGGCGGTCGCCGCGAGGCTCCGCCGCCCTACTCGCCAGACGTGAGCCATGTTCGGTCGAAGCAGAGACACGACGCCGCCGCCCGCGCCGCCGCATGCCGCATCCGGCGGCGGCGCACCCGTGGAGACGCCGCGCATCGCGCCGCGCAGCCCCAACGAGGCGATCAAGCCGGAGATGGCGCCGCCGCCTCCGCCGCGTCGCCTGCGCAAGCCACGTGGCGGGCTGCTCTCGACCTTGTCGGGCCTGTTCAGCCTGCTCGCGGTCCTCGCGCTGGCGGCGCTGCTCGGGCTGACGATCGTGGCCCAGCAGGCGAACGAGCCCGGTCCGCTCGAGACGGACACGGTGGTCACCGTGCCGCGCAGCACCGGCATGAGCGAGATCGCGCGCATCCTCGAGCGCGAGGGCGTGATCGGCCAGCCGCTGCTGTTCCAGCTCTACACCGTGATCAACCGCGAACGGGCGAACCTGAAGGCCGGGGAGTTCCTGTTCCGGGCCAACGTCTCGATCGCCGATGCGCTGGATACGCTCACCGAGGGCCGGGCCGTGCTGCACACGGTGACGATCCCCGAGGGGCTCACCAGCCTCCAGATCGTCGAGCGCCTGCGCGCCGACGAGACCCTGACCGGCGACGTCGAGACGATCCCGCCCGAGGGCTCGCTGATGCCAGACACCTACAAGTTCGAGCGCGGCACGACGCGCCAGCAGGTCGTCGACATCATGAGGCGCGCACAGGACGCGGCGCTCGCCGAAATCTGGGCGCGCCGGGTCGAGGGCCTGCCGCTGGAGAGCCCCGCGGAGCTCGTGATCCTCGCCTCCATCGTCGAGAAGGAGACCGGGCGCGCCGACGAGCGGCCGCGCGTCGCGGGCGTGTTCATCAACCGCCTGCGCCAGGGCATGAAGCTGCAATCCGACCCGACGATCGTCTACGGCCTCGTCGGTGGGCGCGGCACGCTGGGGCGCGGCATCCTGCGCAGCGAGATCCGCGAGCCGACGCCCTACAACACCTACGTCATCGACGGCCTGCCGCCGACGCCGATCGCCAATCCGGGCCGCGCCGCCATGGAGGCGGTGGCCAATCCCTCACGCACCGACGACCTGTTCTTCGTCGCGGACGGCACCGGCGGGCACGCCTTCTCGGAAACCTACGCCCAGCACCGCCGCAACGTCGCGCGCTGGCGCGAGATCGAGGCCGGCCGCGCCGACGGCGGGGCGGACGCGGTCGGGCCTGACGACATCCCCGAGGAGGAGCCGCAGAGCGGCGGGCAGGACCGCTCCAGCGCCCCCGCCGTGGGGGCGCCCGTGACTGCCGCCGGCTTCACCGGCATCGGCGGGACGGCACGGGCGATCCCCGTCGACGTCTCCGAGGGCACGCCCCTCGATCCTCTGGCGAATACGAGCTTCGATCTCACCAACGCGCAGGTCGTGCCGGAGCTGCGGCCGATCGGCGAGGACGGCCTGCCGATCGAGGAGGGCGAGCCGGGCGCCGGCGCGGACGCAGCCGCCGCCGGGCCCGCCGACACGGGCGTTCCCCTGCCGCCGCCGCGCCCGAATCTCTGACGCAAGCCTCCGATCAGCGCATCGCGGCGACGCGGGCCTTGGCCTCGGTCTCCGGCGTCAGCGCGTTCATCAGGTAGGGCCGGCGCAGGCCGTAGATCTTGTGGAAGACCTTCTCGACGTCGCGGATGTAGAAGGGCTTCTTCAGGAGCGCCTCGACGCCGAAATGCTTGAGCGCGGTGGGCAGGCTGTCGGCGGAGCCGGTGCTCATCATCAGGAGCCGCGTGTCGGGCGCCACCTCGCGCGCCTGGCAGGCGGTCTCCAGCCCGTCGACCCCGGTCAGGTTCATGTCGATCAGCGCCAGATCGTAGCTCGTCAGCTGAAGCAGCTTGAGGGCGTGGCGCCCGGCGTCGGTCTCGTCGATCTCGAAGGAGAAGCGGCTGCGCTCGAAGATCTTTCGTACGGTGCCGCGCGCCTGGTCCGATTCGTCGACGAGCAGCAGCCGCAGCGGCTCGCGCATGCGCTTGAGGCTGCGCAGGAGCGCGGTGACATGGTCGGCGTCGAAGGGCTTCTTCAGGAACTCGTAGGCGTCGAGCTCGACCGAGAGATCGACCCAGTGCTTCATCACGCCGTCCCCCATCAGGATCGTGAGCTGCCGCGCGCCCTGGTGCCGCGCGACGGCCACTGCCTCGGCACCGGACATGCCGTCCATGTGGACGTTGACGAAGGCGAGGTCCGGCCTGTTGGCGACGAGCGCAGCGGCGGTGGTGTTGCCGTCCTGCGTCTCGACGATCTCGATGGCGGGGTCGAAGCCCTTGAGCGTCACCGACAGGCTCAGGCGCGTGCCCGCCGCTGGATCGGCGACGAGCACGCGCAGCGCGCGACGCTCCTCGGCTCCATTGCGTGCGGTTCGATCGACCATACAGACCCCTCTCGGCTCGCGAGACAAAAGGACCTTAACCATGAATGCTTGTCAGAAGGTTACGGCGCGGCCGTCGACCGCAATGCGAAATACGCCTCAGCTGCGCCGCGCCCGCGGATGGGCGGCCTCCACCGCGGCGAGCAGGCTCGCGGCGTCGACGCGGGTGTAGATCTGCGTCGTCGAGAGCGACGCGTGGCCCAGCAGCTCCTGGATCGCGCGCAGATCGCCTCCGCGGGCGAGGAGATGCGTCGCGAAGGAATGGCGCAGCGCATGCGGCGTGGCGCTGTCGGGCAGGCCGAGACCCCCGCGCAGGCGCGCGACCGCGTCCTGGACGATGCGCGGACTGAGCGGGCCGCCCTTGTGGCCGCGAAACAGCGGCTCGTCCTCGGGCAGCGGATGCGGGCAAGCCGCGACATACGCACGCACCGCGGTGGCCACTGGGCCGATCACCGGCGCGGTACGGGTGCGCCCGCCCTTGCCGACGACCCGCAGGCTCGCGCCTTCGACGAGGGGCGCGTCGCGGCGCAGGATGCCGAGCGCCTCGGAGATGCGCAGGCCCGCGCCGTAGAGCAGCGCCAGAACGGCGGCGTCGCGGATCAGGACCCAGTCGGGCCGATCCTCGTCGGCGCGCAAGTCCGGGTCGGTCATGGCGACGGCGGCCGCGGGCGGGATCGGACGCGGCAGGTCGCGCCGGCGCTTGGGCCCGCGAACGGCGGCGACGCCGGACATCTCGATGCCCGTTTCGCGCGCGAGCCGGCGGGCGAAGCCGCGCACCGCGGCCAGCTTGCGCGAGAGCGTCGCGTCGACCGCGCCCGTGCGGCGGCGCGCGGCGAGGAAGGCGCGCAGGTCCCGCGCCGGCAGCGCCGCGATCGCGGCGGCGTCCGGCGGCTCGCCCAGGTGCTCGGCGAGGAAGGCGAGGAACTGGCGGATGTCGCGGCCGTAGGCCTCGACGGTGTTCGCCGCGTAGCGCCGCTCGGTGGCGAGCGCGACGAGGTGGGCGCGCAGCGCCGCCTCGACATCGGGGGCGATGGCGGGCTCGTCGTCCGGGGCGGGTGCGGAGGCGATCATCGGGTCTCGAGCGTAGCGCGCGGGGGCGCGATGGCTTAAGTCTCTGCGGAGAGGCTCACCAAAGCGTCAACGCCGCGCTACTCCCGGCTCGCCACAATGTCCCCGTCTCCCCTGTCCCGGCCGGTGGCGGACGTCCTCGTCCCGCTGCCCCTCGACACGCTGTTCAGCTATCGCCTGCCCGCCGATTTCACGCCGGAGATCGGGCAGACGGTCCGCGCGCCCTTCGGGCAGCGCGAGGTCGTCGGCGTGGTCTGGGCGCTGCGCGAGGGCGGGAGCGACAATCTCAAGACCCTGTCGGGGCCGGTCGACGGCCCGCATTTCGCCGAGCCGCTGCGCAAGCTGGTCGAGTTCGTCGCCCGCTGGACGCTCGCGCCGCGCGGCGCGGTGCTCGCCATGGCGCTGAAGCTGCCCGACGAAGGCCGGCCGGAGGCGCCGCGGGTGGGCGTGCGCGCCACGGGCGCAACACCCAGGCGCCTCACGCCGGCCCGCACCCGCGCGCTGGCGGCCGCTGCCGACGGGCTGGCGCGGCCCAAGCGCGAGCTGGCCCTCGCCGCCGGGGTCAGCGCCGGCGTGATCGACGGCCTCGTCGACGAGGGCGCGCTCGAGGCGCTGGCCCTGCCCGAGCCGACGCGCCCGACGCCCGATCCGGACTACGCGACGCCCCGGCTCTCCGACCCGCAGCTGGCCGCCGCCCGCGCGCTCGTCGAGACAGTCCGCGCCGTCGCGGACGGCCCGCCGCCGCCGGCGCTGCTCGAGGGCGTCACCGGATCGGGCAAGACCGAGGTCTATTTCGAGGCCATCGCCGAGGCGCTGCGGCAAGGCGGGCAGGCGCTGATCCTGATGCCGGAGATCGCGCTCACGGGCCAGTTCCTGGAGCGATTCGCGCAGCGTTTCGGCACGCGCCCGGCCGCCTGGCACTCGGCCGTGACCGGCCGGCGGCGCGAGCGGCTCTACGCCGACGTCGCGTCCGGCGCGGCCAAGGTCGTCGTCGGGGCGCGCTCGGCGCTGTTCCTGCCCTACGCGAACCTGAGGCTCGTCGTCGTCGACGAGGAGCACGACGCGGGCTACAAGCAGGAGGACGGCGTTCACTATCACGCCCGAGACATGGCGGTGATTCGCGGCCGGCTGGAGCCGGCGGCCGTGGTGCTCGCCTCCGCCACGCCCTCGCTCGAGACCCGGGTCAACGCCGAGCGCGGGCGCTACGCGCATATCCGCCTGCCCGAGCGCTTCGGCGGGCGCACGCTACCCGACATCGCCGCGATCGACATGCGCAAGCACGGCCCATCGCCCGGCCGCTGGATCGCCCCGCCGCTCGCCGCCGCGATCGAGCAGGCGCTGGCGCGCGGCGAGCAGGCGCTGCTCTTCCTCAACCGCCGCGGCTTCGCGCCCCTCACCCTCTGCCGCGCCTGCGGGCACCGCTACGAATGCCCCAACTGCACCGCCTGGCTCGTCGAGCACCGATTCCGCCGCGCGCTGGTGTGCCACCATTGCGGCCATGTCGAGCGCCGGCCGGACTCGTGCCCCGCCTGCGGCAGCCTCGAGACCATCGTGCCCTGCGGCCCGGGCGTCGAGCGCATCGCGGAGGAGGCGGCCGAGCGCTTCCCCGGCAAGCGGGTGATCACCCTGTCGTCCGATTTCCCCGGCGGCGCCGAGCGGCTGCGCGCCGAGCTCCAGGAGATCGCGGAGGGGAGCTGCGACATCGTCATCGGCACGCAGCTCGTGGCGAAGGGGCACAACTTCCCGCTCCTGTCGGTGGTGGGCGTGATAGACGCCGACCTGGGCCTCACCTCCGGCGATCCGCGCGCGGCGGAGCGCACCTTCCAGCTGCTCCAGCAGGTGACCGGCCGCGCCGGGCGCGGCGACAAGCCCGGCCGCGCCTGGCTGCAGACCTACCAGCCGAGCCACCCGGTGATCGCCGCGCTGCTCTCGGGCGACGCCGAGCGCTTCTACGCCGAGGAGGAGGCCGCCCGCGAGGCGGCGCGGCTGCCGCCCTTCGGCCGGCTCGCGGCGCTGGTGGTCTCCGGCGCCGACAAGGACGCGACCCATGCTCATGCGCGCGACCTGGTGCGCGCGGCGCACGCGATGGGCGTGCTCGACGCCGATCTCTCCGTGCTCGGCCCGGCGGAAGCCCCGCTCGCCATGATCCGCGGCCGCCACCGGGTGCGCATCCTGGTGCGCGCCGCCCGCGAGCGCGACATGCAGGGCTTCCTGCGCGACTGGCTCGCGGCGGGGCCCAAGCCCAAGGGCGGCGTGCGCGTGAGCGTGGACGTGGACCCGCAGAGCTTTCTGTAGGCGTTCGGCATGCGCACGGGCGCGAGACCAGATCCGTGTGGAAAACAGGCGAGCGAATACGAATTTACACCTTATGTCGCATCCAGAATGGAACGATTCTATTTCTTACATGCAATCGAATACACGTCTTTTGCTTGACGCGGACAGGCACGATCGGCATAGTCTCCCCGTTCCACGATCCGACGAGACGTCCAGCCATGCGTCCCACCCGCCATCCTCTCCCGGTTCGCGAGATGCTCCTGGGCGGTGTCGTCGCCATGCTCACGACGGGCGTCGCCCTGGCGCAGCTCTTCGCATGATCGCCCGCGACCCGCGCGACGAGCGACGGGCCGAGCGCCGCGAGCGCGTCCTCCAGAGCCTCCACGCGGACGGCGATTGCTGCGCGGCCGACGGCCCCATCCAGGCCGCCGACGGCTGCTGCTCCTGCCGCGCAGACCGCGTCCAGACGCCCGAGCCGGGCGAATCCTCGGTGAAGCCCGCCCCGGCAGCGGATGCATCGCGTTTAACGTAAAGGTGACGCGTTCTCACCTACGTTTCGGTGGATTCGGGGTCCCCGGCGGGGCCCGGCCGGAGGGATCGACCGTGGACGCAGAGACCCGCGCCGCCATCAAGCAGCTCGCCAACGCCATCGACGGGGTCGCCGGCATGGCGGCGGGCTGCGCCGCCTACATCGCCTCCATGGAGAACGCGGCCTTCGCCGACAAGCGCAAGGCGGTGGGGGTCTCCAAGACCTTCGCCCCCGAGGGGCTGGCGGGCGAGGCCGGCATCCCGCCCGCGCGGGTGGCGCAGGTCATGATCGAGCAGATCGCCACGATCTCCCGGCAGATGCAGCAGCTCAAGCAGCGCGTCGACGTGCCTCCCCGCCTGCCGCTGCAGCGCGACCGCGAGGAGCCGATCGGCGCAAGGCCCGCCGACGCGGTCGCGGCCAAGCCGGCCCCCAACGCCGCCGCCGCCGTCGGCGGCAAGGTCGCGGCCTTCGCCGACGGGCTGATGCGTCGTCGCGGCTGAGCCGCGCGCGCCCGCGGGTTTTCGCGCTGCGAGAGAAGCGTCGCCGCAGGCGTCCCCGAACGCTTGCGCCCCCTGAAAACCCATGGTATCGCACCCACGCCTCGCGGGCGTCGGGTGCATCGCACACTCGCGGCCGAGCCAATCCATACCTCAGCGGGCGCTCGCCCGGCCGCCGATGCGGCGGACGAGCGCTCCCATTCGGGAAGAGACATTCGGTGGCCGAGCCAAACCAATCCGGTGGGTCTGTCGTGTCCGGCGTCGCCGGCCGCTACGCCTCCGCCCTGTTCGAGCTCGCGCAGGACCAGAACGCCGTCGACGCCGTCGAGGCAGACCTGACACGGGTCGAAGCCCTGGCCGCGGAGAGCGAGGACCTGCGCCGTCTCCTGAAGAGCCCCGTCTACACGGCCGACGAGCAGAAGGCCGCCATGGGCGCCGTGCTCGACAAGGTCGGCATCGGCGGGCTCGCGGGCAACTTCGTGCGCCTCGTCGCCTCGAAGCGCCGCCTCTTCCTGCTGCTTCCGATGATCAAGGGCTACAAGGCCCTGAACGCGCAGGCGAAGGGCATCGTCCCCGCCGAGGTCCGCCTCGCGGAGGCGCCCTCCGACGCGCTGCTCGACGAGATCCGCGCCACCGTGCGCGACCTGGCGAAGTCCGAGGTCTCGCTGGACGTCAAGGTCGACCCGGCGCTGATCGGCGGTCTCGTCGTCAAGGTGGGCTCGCGCATGATCGACGCCAGCCTGCGCACCAAGCTCAACGCAATTCGCCTTAGCCTGAAAGAGGCCCGCTGATGGACATTCGTGCAGCCGAGATCTCCGCGATCCTCAAGGAGCAGATCAAGAACTTCGGCCAGGAGGCCGAGGTCAGCGAAGTCGGCCAGGTGCTGTCCATCGGCGACGGCATCGCGCGCTGCTACGGCCTCGACAAGGTCGAGTACGGCGAGATGGTCGAGTTCGAATCGGGCGTGCGCGGCATGGCGCTGAACCTCGAGACCGACAACGTCGGCGTCGTGGTGTTCGGCTCCGACCGCGAGATCTCCGAGGGCCAGACGGTCAAGCGCACCGGCTCGATCGTGGACGTGCCCGTCGGCAAGGGCCTGCTCGGCCGCGTGGTCGACGGCCTCGGCAACCCGATCGACGGCAAGGGCCCGATCGAGTACACCGAGCGCCGCCGCGTCGACGTGAAGGCGCCGGGCATCATCCCGCGCAAGTCCGTCCACGAGCCGATGGCGACGGGCCTCAAGGCCATCGACGCGCTGATCCCGATCGGCCGCGGCCAGCGCGAGCTGATCATCGGCGACCGCCAGACCGGCAAGACCGCGATCGCGCTCGACACGATCCTCAACCAGAAGCCGTCGCACGCCACCGGCGACGAGACGCAGAAGCTCTACTGCGTCTACGTGGCGATCGGCCAGAAGCGCTCCACGGTCGCGCAGTTCGTGAAGGCGCTCGAGGAGAACGGCGCGATGGAGTACTCGGTCGTCATCGCGGCGACCGCGTCCGACCCGGCGCCGATGCAGTTCATCGCGCCCTTCTCGGGCTGCGCCATGGGCGAGTATTTCCGCGACAACGGCATGCACGCCGTGATCATCTACGACGACCTCTCCAAGCAGGCCGTCGCCTACCGCCAGATGTCGCTGCTGCTGCGCCGCCCGCCGGGCCGAGAGGCGTTCCCGGGCGACGTGTTCTACCTGCACTCGCGCCTGCTCGAGCGCGCCGCCAAGATGGGCGACGATTTCGGCAACGGCTCGCTCACCGCGCTGCCGGTGATCGAGACGCAGGCGAACGACGTGTCCGCCTACATCCCCACGAACGTGATCTCGATCACCGACGGGCAGATCTTCCTCGAGACGGACCTGTTCTACCAGGGCATTCGCCCGGCGGTGAACGTCGGCCTCTCGGTGTCGCGCGTGGGCTCCGCCGCGCAGACCAAGGCGATGAAGAAGGTCGCCGGCAAGATCAAGGGCGAGCTGGCGCAGTACCGCGAGATGGCGGCCTTCGCCCAGTTCGGCTCCGACCTCGACGCCACGACCCAGCGCCTGCTCAACCGCGGCGCCCGCCTCACCGAGCTCCTGAAGCAGCCGCAGTTCTCGCCGCTGAAGATGGAGGAGCAGGTCTGCGTGATCTACGCCGGCGTCAACGGCTATCTCGACGCCCTGCCGGTGGCCAAGGTCCGCGCCTTCGAGGAGGGCCTGCTCGCGCTGCTGCGCCAGAAGCACCCGGAGATCCTCGACGCGATCCGCGACACGAAGGACCTCAAGGACGACACGGCCGAGACGCTGAAGGCGGTCGTGACCGACTTCCAGAAGACCTTCACCGCCTGATCGCCGAAGACGATCCTCGCCGCCGGCCCCGGCGGCGAGGCTCCTCACCTGGTCTGAACACGAGAAGAGGTCTGGGCGCTCGATGCCGTCTCTGAAGGATCTGCGCAACCGCATCGCCTCCGTGAAGGCGACGCAGAAGATCACCAAGGCCATGCAGATGGTCGCGGCCGCGAAGCTGCGCCGCGCCCAGATGCAGGCCGAGGCGGCCCGTCCCTATGCCGAGCGCATGGCGAAGGTGCTCGGCAACGTCGCCGCCGGCGTGCAGATCGGGCCAGAGACGCCCAAGCTGCTCTCCGGCACCGGCAAGACCGACACGCATCTGCTGGTCGTCTGCACCGCCGAGCGCGGCCTGTGCGGCGCGTTCAACTCCTCGATCTCGCGCCTCGCCCGCGACACGGCCAACCGGCTGCTCGCCGAGGGCAAGACCGTCAAGATCATCTGCGTGGGCCGCAAGGGCTACGACGTCCTGCGCCGCAGCCACGGCAAGCTGATCATGGAGCTGATCGAGCTGCGCAACGTCAAGGTGCTCGGCTTCGAGAACGCGGAGGAGATCGGCCGCAAGGTGCTGAACCTCTACGCCGAGGGCCAGTTCGACGTGGCCACGCTGTTCTACTCGCGCTTCCGCTCTGTGATCCAGCAGATCCCCACCGCGCAGCGGCTGATCCCCACCGAGATCCCGCAGGCCGAGGAGGCCGGGTCCGGCGCGGTCTACGAGTACGAGCCCTCCGAGCAGGAGATCCTCGAGAAGCTGCTTCCGCGCAACGTCTCGGTGCAGATCTTCTCGGCGCTGCTCGAGAACGGCGCCTCCGAGCAGGGCGCCCGCATGTCGGCGATGGACTCGGCGACCCGCAACGCCGGCGAGATGATCAAGAAGCAGACGCTGACCTACAACAGGACGCGCCAGGCTCAGATCACCAAGGAACTCATCGAAATCATCTCGGGCGCCGAGGCGCTCTGAGCGAGCTTTTTACGAAGGACGAGACCCATGGCTGAAGCTACCGGACGCATCTCGCAGGTCATCGGCGCCGTCGTCGACGTGACGTTCGAGGGCCACCTGCCCGAGATCCTGAACGCGCTCGAGACCGACAACAACGGCACGCGCCTCGTGCTCGAGGTCGCCCAGCAGCTCGGCGAGAGCGCCGTGCGCTGCATCGCCATGGACACGACCGAGGGCCTGTCGCGCGGCCAGGCCGTGACCGACACCGGCGCGCCGATCCAGGTGCCGGTCGGCGCCGGCTGCCTCGGCCGCATCCTCAACGTCATCGGCGAGCCGATCGACGAGGCCGGCCCGGTCCCGTTCGAGGCCATGCGCCCGATCCATGCCGAGGCGCCGAGCTACGCCGACCAGTCGACCGAGGCGCAGATCCTCGTCACCGGCATCAAGGTCATCGACCTGCTCGCCCCCTACGCCCGCGGCGGCAAGATCGGCCTGTTCGGCGGCGCCGGCGTCGGCAAGACCGTGCTGATCCAGGAGCTGATCAACAACATCGCCAAGGCCCACGGCGGCTACTCGGTGTTCGCCGGCGTCGGCGAGCGCACCCGCGAGGGCAACGATCTCTATTACGAGATGATCGATTCGGGCGTGAACAAGGACCCGCACGAGCACGGCGGCTCCACCGAGGGCTCGAAGTGCGCCCTCGTGTTCGGCCAGATGAACGAGCCGCCGGGCGCCCGCGCCCGCGTCGGCCTCACGGGGCTCACCATCGCGGAGCACTTCCGCGACCAGGGCCAGGACGTGCTGTTCTTCGTCGACAACATCTTCCGCTTCACGCAGGCGGGCTCCGAGGTGTCGGCGCTGCTCGGCCGCATCCCCTCCGCGGTGGGCTACCAGCCGACCCTGTCGACGGACATGGGCCAGCTGCAGGAGCGCATCACCACGACGACCAAGGGCTCGATCACGTCCGTGCAGGCGATCTACGTCCCCGCCGACGACCTGACCGACCCGGCGCCCGCCACCTCCTTCGCCCACTTGGACGCGACGACCGTGCTCAACCGCGCGATCTCGGAGAAGGGCATCTACCCGGCGGTGGACCCGCTCGACTCGACCTCGCGCATGCTCGACCCGCGCATCGTCGGCGAGGAGCACTACCAGGTCGCCCGCCAGGTCCAGCAGGTGCTCCAGCGCTACAAGTCGCTGCAGGACATCATCGCGATCCTGGGCATGGACGAGCTGTCCGAAGAGGACAAGATGACGGTGGCGCGCGCCCGCAAGATCGAGCGCTTCCTGTCGCAGCCCTTCTTCGTGGCCGAGGTGTTCACCGGCTCGCCGGGCCAGCTCGTCTCGCTCGAGGACACGATCAAGGGCTTCAAGGGCCTGGTCGAGGGCGCCTACGACCACCTGCCGGAGGCGGCCTTCTACATGGTCGGCTCGATCGAGATGGCGGTCGAGAAGGCCGAGCGCCTCGCCCAGGCGGCTTGATCTCGGGCCTGACGCATACGGGCGCGCGCGCGGCGCGCGTCCGGCTTCCATTCTGACGAGGGTTCCATGGCCAGCTTTCCCTTCGAGCTCGTCTCGCCGGAGCGCATCATCTTCTCGGGCGAGGTCGAGCAGGTGGTGATCCCCGCCGTCGAGGGCGAGATGACGCTGCTCGCCGCCCACGCGCCGATGATGGCCGCGCTGAAGACGGGCTTCCTCGTCGTCGGTGGCGCCAAGGGTGAGGAGCGTATCCTGGTCCAGGGCGGCTTCATCGACGTCGGCCCCAAGGGCGCCACCGTGCTCGCCGAGCGCGCCATGCCGGTCTCCGAGCTCAACGGCGAGATCCTCTCGCGCGAGATCGCCCGCGCCGAGGCGGTGCACGAGAAGGCCGAGGACCCGGTCCTCAAGGCCGAGGCGGCGGACACGGTGTCCCAGCTGAGCGCCGTGCGGGCGAGCCTGGGGATGTGAGGCTCGCCGCCCCGTCACGGATCGAGAACGAAGAGGCCGCCCCCACGGGCGGCCTCTTCGATTATGGAGCCTGAAAACGATGCCGCGCGCTCGGTGCGCGGTGCGCGACCGCGACACCTCCCCGCAGGGGAGGTCGGCGGCTCGAAGAGCCGACGGGTGGGGCGAGTCGGGAGTAGCTACTGCCTACTCGCGCCCTCCGGTCCGCTATGCTACGCGGCCCACCTCCCCTTCGGGGAGATGGCGGGATGCGGCGGACGCCGCCCTCACGGCGCGCTCACATGTGGAGCGCGCGCTTCTCCACGGCCAACGCGGCCTCCTTGACCGCCTCCGCGAGCGTCGGGTGCGCGTGGCAGGTGCGGGCGACGTCCTCGGAGGAGGCGCCGAACTCCATCGCCACCGCGATCTCGTGGATCAGGTTGCCGGCTTCCGGCCCGACGATGTGCGCGCCGAGCACCCGGTCGGTCTCGGCGTGGGCGAGGATCTTGACGAAGCCGTCCGTCATCAGGTTCGCCTTGGCGCGGCCGTTGGCCGTGAAGGGGAACTTGCCGACGTTGTAGGGCACGCCCGCGGCCTTCAGGTCCTCCTCGGTGGCGCCCACCGCAGCGACCTCGGGGTAGGTGTAGACCACGTTGGGGATGACGCCGTAGTTCACGTGACCGCCCTTGCCGGCGAGGATCTCGGCCAGCGCGACGCCCTCGTCCTCGGCCTTGTGGGCGAGCATCGGGCCCGTCGTGACGTCGCCGATGGCGTAGATGCCCGGCACGTTGGTGGCGTAGTGGGCGTCGATGGCGACGCGGCCCTTCTCGTCCTTGGCGACGCCGACCTCCTCGAGGCCGAGCCCGTCGGTGTAGGGGCGCCGGCCCACGGCGACGAGCACGACGTCCGCCTCCAGCGTCTGCGCCTCGCCGCCGGCCGCGGGCTCGACCGTGAGGGTGACGCCCGTGTCCGTCGCCTCGGCCTTGGTGACCTTGGACGACAGCTTGAAGGTCATGCCCTGCTTGGCGAGGATCTTCTGGAACTGCTTCGCCGTATCGAGATCGATTCCCGCGAGGATGCGGTCGAGATACTCGATCACCGTTACCTTGGCCCCGAGCCGCCGCCAGACCGAGCCGAGCTCGAGCCCGATCACGCCGCCGCCGATCAGCACCAGGTGCTCCGGTACCGCCTCGAGATCGAGCGCGCCGGTGGAGGATACGATTCTCTTCTCGTCGATCGTGATCCCGGGCAGCGCCGTGACCTCGGAGCCCGTGGCGATGACGATGTTCTTCGTCTCGAGCGTGGTCGTCGTACCGTCTTCCGCCGTCACCTCGACCTTGCCCGGCGCGACGATCCGGCCCGCGCCGTGATGCGCCTCGACCTTGTTCTTCTTGAGCAGGAACTCGACGCCCTTGGTGTTGCCTGCGATCGCCTCGTCCTTGAAGGAGAGCATCTTCTTCAGGTCGAGCTTGGGCGGCGACACCTCGATGCCGAAGGCGCCGAAATGGTGCGCGGCCTCCTCGAACAGGTGGGAGGCGTGCAGCAGCGCCTTCGACGGGATGCAGCCCACGTTGAGGCAGGTGCCGCCATGCGCCTTGCGCTTCTCGACGACGGCGGTCTTCAGCCCGAGCTGCGCCGCGCGAATGGCGCAGACGTAACCGCCCGGGCCGGTACCGATGATGACGAGATCGTAGGACATGAGGCCCCCAAACATGCGTTTCGTATGAATGTCACTCAGCTCGCGAGCGCGAGCAGTGCGGCTTGGCGCTCCGAGAGCGCACGGAGGCGATCGCACCCGAAATCGATCTCGTCGCCGTCGTCGTCGAGCCAGAAGATCCCGTGGCCGTATTCGATGATCTGGACACGCGCGAACCGGTCCGGATCACGGATCGCCTCGAAGACCTCGCCCTCCTTGATGATGGGCCGGAGGTCGACGATGCCTTCGTACCCGTCGGTCCAGCGCAGCTTCACGACACCATGCAGGACCGGCTCGGCGGAGACGAGGCGAAGGATATCGGTCATTCGATCCCCCGCCACCCCTCAGAGATCCAAAACGAGTCGCGCCGGGTCCTCCAGCGCCTCCTTCACCCGCACGAGGAAGGTCACCGCCTCCTTGCCGTCGACGATGCGGTGGTCGTAGGAGAGCGCGAGATACATCATCGGACGCACCACGACCTGGCCGCCGCGGACCACGGGGCGCTCCTCGATGCGGTGCATGCCGAGGATGCCGGACTGCGGCGCGTTGAGGATCGGCGTCGACATCAGCGAGCCGTAGATGCCGCCGTTTGTGATGGTGAAGGTGCCGCCCTGCATCTCGTCGATGGAGAGCTTATTGTCGCGCGCCTTCTTCCCGTAGACGCCGATCTGCTTCTCGATCTCGGCGATCGACATCTGGTCGGCGTTGCGCACCACGGGCACGACGAGGCCCTTCTCGGTGCCGACCGCGATGCCGACGTGGTAGTAGTTCTTGTAGACGAGGTCGGTGCCGTCGATCTCGGCGTTGACTGCCGGCAGCTCCTTGAGCGCCTGCACGCAGGCCTTGGTGAAGAAGCCCATGAAGCCGAGCTTCACGCCGTGCTTCTTCTCGAACACGTCCTTGTAGGTCTTGCGCATCTCCATCACGGCCGTCATGTCGACGTCGTTGAACGTCGTCAGCATGGCCGCCGTGTTCTGCGCGTCCTTGAGCCGGCGCGCGATGGTCTGGCGCAGCTTCGTCATGCGCACGCGTTCCTCACGCGAGGCGTCGTCGGCCGGCGACGGCGCGCGCATCTGCGCGGGGGCGGGCACCGGCGCGGCGGTCGCCTGCGCCCCGCCGCCGGCGATGGCGGCGAGCATGTCGCCCTTGGTGACGCGCCCGTCCTTGCCCGAGGCCGCGGCCTGGGCGGGATCGACGCCGCTCTCGCGGGCGAGGCGGCCCACCGCCGGGCCGTGATCCTCGGTGGCGAGGCTCGTCCTGGGCGCGTTGCCGTAGCCCTGCGTCTGGACCGCGGGTGCCTCCTCGGCCTTCGGCGCGGGCGCCGGCTTCTCCGCGGGCGTCTCGTCGGCCTTCTTGGCGGGAGCCGCCGTGGCCGTGCCGCCCTCGTCGATCGTGCCCAGCAAGCCGCCGGGCTCCACCGTCGCGCCTTCGGCCTGCGAGATTTCGGCGATGACGCCGGAGGCCGGCGCGTTCACCTCGAGGGTGACCTTGTCGGTCTCGAGCTCGACCAGCGGCTCGTCCGCCGTCACGGCCTCGCCGGGCTTCTTGAACCAGCGGGCGATCGTCGCTTCGCTGACGGATTCGCCCAGGGTGGGTACGCGGATCTCTGTGGCCATCGGTTCGGGTCGCTTCAGTCGGACGGGAGAGGAAGGGGCGGATGCCCGCCGCGTGGGCGGCGGCGGGCGGAAGGGGCTGCGGTCAGCCGGCGTAGACCTCGTCGAGGAAGGCCTGGAGCTGGTGGAGGTGCTTCGACATCAGGCCCGTGGCGGTCGCGGCCGAAGCCGGGCGCCCGGCGTAGCGCGGGCGCGACACCTTCGAGCCGGCATGGCGGAGCACCCACTCCAGGTAGGGCTCGACGAAGGTCCAGGAGCCCATGTTCTTGGGCTCCTCCTGGCACCAGACCACGTCCGCGTTCTTGAACCGCGACAGCTCCGATTGCAGCGACTTGAGCGGGAACGGGTAGAGCTGCTCCACGCGCAGGAGGTAGACGTCGGTGACGCCGCGCTTCTCACGCTCCTCGTAGAGGTCGTAGTAGACCTTGCCCGAGCACAGCACCACGCGGCGGATCTTGTCGTCGCGCACGAGCGGCGCCTCGGAGCCCTGACGCTCGGCGTCGTCCTTGAGGATCCGGTGGAAGGCCGAGTCCGGCCCGAAATCCTCCAGCGTCGAGACGCAGCGCTTGTGGCGCAGCAGGCTCTTGGGCGTCATCAGGATCAGCGGCTTGCGGAACTCGCGCTTGAGCTGGCGGCGCAGGATGTGGAAGTAGTTCGCCGGCGTCGAGCAGTTCGCCACCTGCATGTTGTCTTCCGCGCACATCTGCAGGAAGCGCTCCAGGCGCGCCGAGGAATGCTCGGGGCCCTGGCCCTCGTAACCGTGGGGCAGGAGGCAGACGAGACCGGACATGCGCAGCCACTTGCGCTCACCCGAGGACACGAACTGGTCGAACACCACCTGCGCGCCGTTGGCGAAGTCGCCGAACTGCGCCTCCCAGAGCGTCAGCGCGTTCGGCTCGGCGAGGGAGTAACCGTACTCGAAGCCGAGCACCGCCTCCTCAGAGAGCATCGAGTTGATGACCTCGTAGTGGGACTGCCCCTCGGCGATGTGGTTGAGCGGCGTGTAGCGCTCCTCGTTCTCCTGGTCGGTGAGGACCGAGTGGCGCTGCGAGAAGGTTCCGCGCTCGCAATCCTGGCCGGAGAGGCGCACGCGGTGGCCGTCGAGCAGGAGCGAGCCGAAGGACATGGCCTCGGCCGTCGCCCAGTCGATCCCCTGGCCCGTCTCGAACATCTTCTTGCGGTTGTCGAGGAAGCGCTTGATGGTCCGGTGGACGGCGAAGCCCTCCGGCACCGAGGTCAGCGCGTCGCCGATCTGGCGCAGCATCACGTCGTCGATGCCGGTGCGGCCGCGGCGGGGATCGTCGACATCCTCCTTGACCGCCTTCAGGCCGGCCCAGCGGCCGTCGAGCCAGTCCGCCTTGTTGGGCTTGAAGGCGGTGGCGGTGTCGAATTCCTGGTCGAGCTTGGCGCGGAAGGCGGACTTCATCTCCTCGATCTCGCCCTCGGTCACCACGCCGTCGGCGACGAGCTTCTTGGAATAGAGCTCCAGCGTCGAGGGATGCTGCCGGATGATCTTGTACATCCGCGGCTGGGTGAAGGACGGCTCGTCGCCCTCGTTGTGGCCGTAGCGGCGGTAGCAGAACATGTCGACGACGACCGGCTTCTGGAAGCGCTGCCGGTACTCGGTCGCGACCTTGGCGGCGAAGACGACCGATTCGGGATCGTCGCCGTTGCAGTGCAGGATCGGCGCCTCGACCATCTTCGCTACGTCCGACGGATAGGGCGAGGAGCGCGAGTAGCGCGGGTTCGTGGTGAAGCCGATCTGGTTGTTGATGATGAAGTGGATCGAGCCGCCGGTGCGGTGTCCCTTGAGGCCGGACAGGCCCAGGCACTCGGCCACCACGCCCTGGCCGGCGAAGGCCGCATCGCCGTGCAGGATCAGCGGCAGCACCGAGGTGCGCTGGTCGGGCGCGCAGCCGTGCTGGTCCTGCTTGGCGCGGACCTTGCCGAGCACGACGGGATCGACGATCTCGAGGTGCGAGGGATTCGCGGTGAGCGACAGGTGGACGTTGTTGCCGTCGAAGGTGCGATCGGACGAGGCGCCGAGATGGTACTTGACGTCGCCCGAGCCCTCGACCTCGTCGGGGGCGAAGGAGCCGCCCTTGAACTCGTGGAACAACGCGCGGTGGGGCTTGCCCATCACCTGGGTGAGTACGTTCAGCCGGCCGCGATGGGCCATGCCGAGCACGATCTCCTTCACGCCGAGATTGCCGCCGCGCTTGATGATCTGCTCGAGCGCCGGGATCAGCGATTCGCCGCCGTCCAGCCCGAAGCGCTTGGTGCCGGTGTAGCGCACGTCGAGGAACTTCTCGAAGCCCTCGGCCTCGATCAGCTTGTTGAGGATGGCGCGCTTGCCCTCGCGTGTGAAGGCGATCTCCTTGTCCGGGCCCTCGATGCGCTCCTGGATCCAGGCCTTCTCGACGGGATCGGAGATGTGCATGAACTCGACGCCGAGCGTCTGGCAATAGGTGCGCTCGAGGATGGCCACGATCTCGCGGATGGTGCCGAACTCGAGGCCGAGCACCATGTCGAGGAAGATCTTGCGGTCGTAGTCGTCCGGCGTGAAGCCGTAGTGCGAGGGCGAGAGCTCCTCGTCGGAGACGCGCTTCTCGAAGCCGAGCGGGTCGAGATTGGCGTGGAGGTGGCCGCGCATGCGGAAGGCGCGGATCATCATCAGCGCCTTGAGCGAATCGCGCGTGGCCTGCTGCACCTCGGCCTGGCTGATCTCGGCGCCCGCGGTCTGCGCTTTCTTCTGGATCTTCTCGCCGAGGCTCTTCTCGACCTGCGCCCAATTGCCGTCGAGCGCCGAGACGAGCTCGCCGTTCAGCGGGATCGGCCAGTTCGGCCGCTTCCAGGAGGCGCCCTTCGCGTTCTTGGCGACGGTCGCGCTCTCCTCCTTCATGGCGCCGAAGAAGGCCTGCCACTCGGCGTCGACCGAGTGCGGGTCTTGCGTGTAGGCGGCGTAGAGGTCCTCGATGTAGCCGGCGTTCGTGCCGGAGAGGAAGGACGTCTGCAGGAAACCTTCGTTGGCGTCGGTCTGGCGTGCCATGGCGATCTTACGTCCGGTTCGGCGCGGCGTCCCGCGCCCGATTGCATGAGGGCGAGACGCCGCCCTCGGCTCGGTCGATCCGGCCGTCCCGAGGAATATCCCCGAGACGGAACGGGGTGGAGGACGCCGATCCTATCGCGGCCTCCTTTGACGCGACGTTGCCCGCCGCTCGTTTTCTGCCGCCGCGACGCGTCCTCAGCCTTTGAGGACCTCGACCAGCGTCGTGCCGATGCGGGCGGGAGAGGGGGACACCGTGATGCCCGCCGACTCCATGGCCGCGATCTTGTCTTCCGCGCCGCCCTTGCCGCCGGAGATGATGGCGCCGGCATGGCCCATGCGACGGCCGGGAGGGGCCGTGCGGCCCGCGATGAAGCCCACCATCGGCTTCTTGCGCCCGCGCTTGGCCTCGTCCTTCAGGAACTGCGCCGCGTCCTCCTCGGCCGAGCCGCCGATCTCGCCGATCATGACGATCGACTCGGTCTTGTCGTCGGCGAGGAACAGCTCGAGCACGTCGATGAACTCGGTGCCCTTCACCGGGTCGCCGCCGATGCCGACCGCCGTGGTCTGGCCCAGGCCCTCGTTCGAGGTCTGGAACACGGCCTCGTAGGTCAGCGTGCCGGAGCGCGAGACGATGCCGACGGAGCCGCGCTTGAAGATGTTGCCCGGCATGATGCCGATCTTCGATTCGCCCGCGGTGACGACGCCCGGGCAGTTGGGCCCGAGCAGCCGCGACTTCGAGCCGGCGAGCGCGCGCTTGACCTTCACCATGTCGAGCACCGGGATGCCCTCGGTGATGCACACGATGAGCGGGATCTCGGCGGCCACCGCCTCGAGGATCGCGTCCGCCGCGCCCGGGGGCGGCACGTAGATCACGGACGCGTCGGCGCCCGTGGCGTCGCGCGCCTCCACAACGGTGTCGAAGACGGGCAGGCCGAGATGCGTCGCGCCGCCTTTGCCGGGGCTCGTGCCGCCGACCATCTTGGTGCCGTAGGCGATCGCCTGCTCGGAATGGAAGGTCCCGTTCTTGCCGGTGAAGCCCTGGCAGATGACCTTGGTGTTCGCGTCGATGAGAATGGACATGGCGTTGGGCGTCCTTCCGCTCAGCTGCCGCGCACGGCGCTGACGATCTTCTGGGCGGCGTCGTCGAGGTCGTCGGCGGGGATGACGTTGAGGCCCGACGAGCGGATGATCTCCTTGCCTTCCTCGACGTTGGTGCCCTCGAGGCGCACCACCAGCGGGACCTGGAGCCCGACCGCCTTCACCGCCGCGATTACGCCGCGCGCGATGACGTCGCACTTCATGATGCCGCCGAAGATGTTGACCAGGATGCCCTTCACGCTCGGGTCGGCGGTGATGATCTTGAAGGCCGCGGTGACCTTCTCCTCGGTGGCGCCGCCGCCGACGTCGAGGAAGTTCGCCGGCTCCTCGCCGTAGAGCTTGATGATGTCGAGCGTCGCCATGGCGAGGCCAGCGCCGTTGACCATGCAGCCGATCGTGCCGTCGAGCGCGATGTAGGCGAGGTCGTGCTTGGACGCCTCGATCTCCTTGTCGTCCTCCTCCGTGAGGTCGCGCAGCTCGGCGATCTCGGGATGGCGGAACATCGCGTTCGAATCGAACGACACCTTCGCGTCGAGGCAGCGCAGCTGGCCGTCCTTGGTGACGATCAGCGGGTTGATCTCGAGCATCTCCACGTCCTTGGCGACGAACATCGCGTAGATCTTCGCCACGAGGGCGCCCGCCTGCTTGGCGAGCTCGCCGGAGAGGCCCAGCGCACCCGCCACCGCGCGGCCGTGGTGCGGCATCACGCCGGTGACCGGGTCGACGGTGATGGTGACGATCTTCTCGGGCGTGTCGTGGGCGACCGCCTCGATGTCCATGCCGCCTTCGGTGGAGACGACGAAGGCGACGAAGCCGGTCTCGCGGTCGACGAGGGCGGAGAGGTAGAACTCCTTCTCGATGTCCGAGCCGTCCTCGATGTAGAGGCGGTTGACCTGCTTGCCCTCGGGGCCGGTCTGCGCGGTGACGAGGGTGTTGCCGAGCATCTGGCGGGCGAATTCCTTCACCTCGTCGATGGACTTGGCCAGGCGCACGCCGCCCTTCTCGCCGGCCGCGGGCTCCTTGAACTTGCCCTTGCCGCGGCCGCCGGCGTGGATCTGGCTTTTGACGACCCAGAGCGGGCCGCCGAGCTCCTTCGCGGCGGCCTCCGCCTCCTCGGCCTTGAAGATCGCGACGCCGCGGGAGACGGGCGCGCCGAACTCCTTGAGGAGCGCCTTGCCCTGGTATTCGTGGATGTTCATGAGATCGGTCCACCCTACTCGGGATCAGAAAACGGCGGCGGCGCCGAGCTGGCGCCGCGCGGGGATATCCGGGCTCAGGCGAGCGTCGGGTTGATGGCCTTGCAGGCCTCGACCAGCGTCTTCACGGCGGCGACCGACTTCTCGAACATCGCCTTCTCCTCCTGCGTGAAGGAGACCTCGACGATCTTCTCGACGCCGTTGGCGCCGATCACGATCGGCACGCCCACGAACATGTCGGAGACGCCGTACTGGCCGGTGAGATGGGCGGCGCAGGGCAGCACCCGGCGCTTGTCCTTGAGGTAGCTCTCGGCCATGGCGATGGCGGAGGCCGCCGGCGCGTAGAAGGCGGAGCCGGTCTTCAAGAGGCCGACGATCTCGCCGCCGCCCTTGCGGGTGCGCTCGACCATGGCGTCGAGCTTCTCCTGCGTGGTCCAGCCCATGGCGACGAGGTCGGGCAGGGGGATGCCGGCGACAGTCGAGTAGCGCACCAGCGGGCACATGTCGTCGCCGTGGCCGCCGAGCACGAAGGCGGTGACGTCCTCGACGGAGACATTGAACTCGTCGGCGAGGAAGTGGCGGAAGCGCGCCGAGTCGAGCACGCCGGCCATGCCGACGATCTTTTGGGCGGGGAGCCCCGAGAACTTCTGCAGCGCCCAGACCATGGCGTCGAGCGGATTGGTGATGCAGATCACGAAGGCGTCGGGGCAATGCGCCTTGATGCCCTCGCCGACCGCCTGCATGACCTTGAGGTTGATGCCGAGCAGGTCGTCGCGGCTCATGCCGGGCTTGCGCGGCACGCCGGCGGTGACGATCACGACGTCCGCGCCCGCGATGTCGGCGTAGTCCTGCGTGCCCTTGTAGGCCGCGTCGAAGCCGTCGACCGGCGCGCTCTCGGCGATGTCGAGCCCCTTGCCCTGGGGCACGCCCTCGGCGATGTCGAACAGGACCACGTCGCCAAGCTCCTTGAGGCCGACGAGGTGGGCGAGCGTGCCGCCGATCTGGCCGGCGCCGATGAGCGCGATTTTCTTGCGTGCCATGAGGGAAACGCCTCTTGCAGGATGGACCGTACAGGACACCGCGCAGGCGTCGACGACACCCCGGCGGCGGGTTCGCGTGCTTAAAGCGCAAGAGCTTTGTGCGTTCAACCCGTTGAAAACCCTAGGATCTCGGGCGCAGCCGCCGGTCCCGGGCGCGCATCCGGGCAACGCTGGGCGAAAAAAGCGCCGGGATTCAAGGGCTTCGCCCGCTTCGAGGCGCGGGGCGCCGGTCCGCCCGCGCTTGGACGAAGGTCGAATGACGAATGACGACTTTCGTCATTCGTCATGATTAAGGTTTTCCGAACAGCGCCGCGGCCTCACACCCAGCCGGCATGCAGCGCGCGCAGGACGACGCCGAGCATGGTGTTCAGGCGCTGGTCGAGCACGCCCGCCGGCACGCGCACGTCGATGCGCACCATCACCGGGTTGACGAAGCGCTGCACGGCGTCGATCACGAAGGCCATCGCGCGCTCCCGGTCCTTGGGCGCGAAGGTCTCGGTCGTGACGCCCTCCTCGAGGATGCGCTCGAGCAGCCGCAGCTGCCGGCCGCGATGCTTGCGGGCGATCCCGCGCGAGGCCTCCACCGCCGAGACGTAGACGTCGAACACCGCCGGGTTCTCCACCGCGCAGTCGCGATAGGCCCGCGCGATGGCGAGCACGAAGCGCTCGAGCTTGTCCTCGACCGGGTCGGGGCTGTCGACGATGTCGGCGAGCGCGTCCTCGACCTCGCGCAGCCAATGTCCCGCCACCGCGTCGATCAGGTCGGCCTTCGACGGGTAATAGCGGTAGACGTTGGCGTGGGTCATGCCCGCCTCCTCGGCCACCGCCGTGACCGTGAGACGGCGCGCGCCGAACCGGGCGAGGTGGTCGGCGGCGATCCGCAGCAGGCGGACGTCGGTGGCGGTCTCGGGCGGCGGGCGCGGCGGCACGGATCGCACTCCCTGTTCCGCCGCCTCGCTCACGTCTCCACGATCCCCGTCGTGTCGTCGGAGGCCCGCGAATCGGGCCGGCCGTGCGGCAGGGACAGGTAATCCTGCGACGCCATCTCGATCAAGCGCGACACGGTACGGTCGAACTCGAAGGCCTCGCGGCCGCTCGTGGCGGTGTAGAGCCCGTCGGGCGACGCGGCGGCGGAGGCGAGCAGCTTCACCCGCTCGTCGTAGAGCGCGTCGATGAGGGTGATGAAGCGCTTGGCCTCGTTGCGCTTCGACAGGTCCATGACCGGGATGCCCTCGATCATCACGGTGTGGAAGTCGCGCGCGATCGCGAGGTAGTCGGAGGCGCCGAGCGGCTGCTCGCAGAGGTCCGAGAAGCCGAAGCGGGCGACGCCGGAGGCGGCCTGGGGCACCGCCACCGCGCGGCCCTTGACCGCGATCTCGATGCGCTCGCCCCGCGCGCGCCCGGTGAGGCGGCGGAAGGCGTCGTCGAGCGCCGCGCGCGCCGCGTCGTCGGCGGGCACGTGCCAGACGCTCGCGCCAGCGAGCTTCTCGAGCCGGAAGTCGGTGCGCGCGTCGAGGCGCATCACGTCCATGTGGGCCTCGATCATCTCGATGAACGGCAGGAACAACGCCCGGTTCAGCCCGCCCTCGTAGAGCCGCTGCGGCTCGACGTTGGAGGTGGCGACCATGGTGACGCCGTGCGCGAACAGCCCCCGGAACAGCCGCCCGAGGATCATCGCGTCGGCGATGTCGGTGACCGTGAACTCGTCGAAGCAGAGCACCCAGCTCTCCTCGGCGATGGCCTTCGCCACCGGCGCGATCGGGTCGTCGCCCTTGACCCGGCCCGCCTTCAGCTCCTGGCGATAGGCGTGGATGCGCCCGTGGACGTCGGCCATGAAGCTGTGGAAATGCGTCCGGCGCTTGCGGCGCACGGGCAGCGTCTCGAAGAACAGATCCATCAGCATGGTCTTGCCGCGGCCGACCGAGCCCCAGAGATAGAGGCCCCTGATCGGCGCGCGGGCCGCATGCTTGCGGGCGAACAGCCAGCCGAGCGCGCTGCCCTTGCGGGCGAGCCGCTTCTCGCCGAGCGTCGCGGACAGCGCGTCGAGCCGGCGCAGGACGGCGACCTGGGCCGGATCGCGCTCGATGGCGCCGGAGGCGACCAGCTCGCCGTAGGCGCGCGAGACGGACCGATGCGGATCGGGATGGGGACGGGGCGTGCTCACGGGGGCAAGCGTTTAGCCCCGTGCGGGCGTTTGGGCAATGGCATGCGCAGACGAACGTGGACCCGGCCGCATGAAGCCGCCGATCTCGCGGCGATCCGCGAGAGAATGCGCGCCGGGAGATGTAGATGGCCGAAGGAGTCGAGTGGGTCGGGACACGACCAGCCGAACGCCGCTCGCAAGGTCCGGCCTCACCCCTTCGCCCCGACCTCCTCCGGCGCGTTCGTGATGTTGCCCGCGAGGCTCTCCACCGCCTCCGCATCTGTGGTGACGGGCGACACGGGACGCGGCGGCTCGGCGGCTTCCCTCGCGGCGCGCTCGCTCAAGACGCGCAGCGGCGGCGCCGACCCGTCCTTGCCCTCGCCGGCGTAGAGCGTGAGGTGCGGGTAGGGGATCTCGATGCCGCGGGCGTCGAAGACCTGCTTGACCATCTCGAGATAGCCGCGGCCCGTGGCCCATTGCTTGCCGGGCGCGGTCTTGATGCGGGCGCGGATCACCACGGCGGAATCCGCCAGCGCCTCTACGCCGAAGAGCTCGAAGGGGCCGATGATGTTCGCGCCGTGCTCCTCCGACTGCGTCAGGAGGTCGAACGCCTCCTGCATCGCCTGCTTCACCTCGACCACGTTCTCGCGATAGGCCACGCCGATGTCGGCGACGTAGTAGGAGAAGTGGCGCATCATGTTCGAGACCATGTCGACCGACGAGAACGGGACGACGTGATAGACGCCGTGCAGGTCTCGGATCGACACGGAGCGGACGGTCAGGCGCTCGACCGCACCGGAGATGCCGCCGGCGGTGACGACGTCGCCCTCGTTCATGGCGTTCTCGAGCTGGATGAAGATGCCGGTGATGACGTCCTGCACCAGCTTCTGCGCGCCGAAGCCGACCGCGAGGCCCACCACGCCCGCGCCGGCGAGCAGCGGGCCGACGTTCACGCCGAGCTCGGCGAGGATCATGATCGCCACGACGACGACCAGCGTCACCGTGAAGGCGTTGCGGAAGAGCGAGAGCAGCGTGCGCTCCCGCGCCGTCGGCGGCGTGCCGAAATCCGGGTTGAGCCGATACTCGACCCAGGAGGAGACGGTGATGTAGGCGGCGATGCCCACGAGCAGGAGCAGGAAGGCCGAGATCAGCGCGGTCGTGACCTCGAAGCCGACGCCGGTGGAGGCCCAGGCGAGGAAGTCGAACAGCTCCCAGGCCTGCGCCACCGCGACGAGCACGCCGACGAGCACGACGAGCCGGATCACGTGCAGCACCTTCGGCACGAAGGCGTTGAGCCGCGCCTCGAGCAGCGGCAGGCGCTGCTTCACGTCCGGCGACAGCCGCATGCCGCCGGAGATCACCCGCGACAGGAAGCTCGCGACGACGACGCCGACCGCGAGCGCGATGAGGCTCTCCACGGTCGAGCCGAGCATGTAGCCGAGCGCGCCGTCGGGGCGCGTCATCCAGATCAGGAACAGCGCCACGAAATAGAGGATGGCGAAGATGTGCCAGACCCGCGCCAGCACGGCCATGAAGCGCGCGGTGGCGTCGTTCTGGCCGTTGACGGCGCGGCGCATCATCACCCCGCGCACGACGTCGCGGTTCTGGAGCGTGACCAGGATGCCGACCAGGCAGGCTGTGAGCACGGCGAGGACGCGGATCGCCTGGCCGGCGCCGAAGGAGACGTTCCAGGCGGCGATCGGCGCGACGAAGAGGAAGGCGTAGACGATGATCGAGGTCGTGCGCGCGATCCAGAAGTACCAGTACGCCGCCGCCGTGGCGGTGATCATCGGCACGAGGCGCAGGCGCGAGCGGCGCGGGCGCAGCACGGCGCGCGCGGCGAGCTTGATGGCTTCCGCCATCACGAAGGCGTTGATGAAGAGCTGCTGGTTGAGCGCGTTCATCCCCGTCGGCCCCCAGCGCACGGCGACGAAGGTGCCCAGGGCCCAGGCTGCGGCCAGCGCCATCGCCTCGAGGGCGAGGGTGGCGAGCGAGAGGATCGTGCGGCCGATCCAGGACTCGGTGTGGCGGTGGCGGGCCAGACGGTCGGCGGCGCGGCCGGCGGCCCAGCGCAGGGTCAGGTAGGTCGCGACGATGACCACGACGACGAGGGCGAGGGCGCCGAGCACGCGCCCGAGGCGTTCGACGTCCTCCAGCGACACGTCCCGCCACAGGGCGCCGACCGTATCCACGGCCCGGCCCGTGACCGCGAACACGCCCGCGATCTGCTCGGCGGCGGCGCGGGTCTGCTCGGCGATCAGGCGCGCGAAGGGAACCGGCGCGGCGTCCTCTTGCGCGGTCGCTGCGAGCGCGGCAGCCGCGTCCGGAGCGGCGCCCTGGAGCGCCTCGATCAGGCGCGCCCGCGCGGCGTCGTCCTGGAGCACGCCGAGGAGCGCCTCCAGCTCGGGCGTCATCGAAGCCGAATCAGCCGCCGTGGTCGTCTCGGCTTGCGTCTCGGCCTGCGGCAGGCCGGGGAGGCCCGGGATCTGCGCCTTCGCGGCGGCGGCGGCGAGGACGACGAGAGCGAGCGCGAGCGTCAGGACCAGAGCGAAGGTCGCGAGCCGGGTGTGCGAACGGACGAAGACGATGAGCGGGGGGCGATGGCGCATAACGACTTGGGGAGAACCGACGAGGCAGCGAGGGCGGGGAACGCCCGGCGCGAATCTGCGCGGGCGGCGAGAGCGGCACTATAGGGAAATCGGCCCGGAGGAAAACCGCCGTGAGGCGCCCGATCGCCCGCCGCGCCCGCCGCATGTGCTCCCGCCGGCCCGGTTCTCGTCGTGCCCGCAACGGGTTGAGCCGCGCGCCACCCGCGCCGATCACAGTCCCGAGAAGGCGATCGCGACCCCGTCATGCGCGTGGCGCACGACCAGCGCAGGCAGCGCCCCGAGCCGGACGGGCGTCCCGATCGGCGGGCGCTCGGTCGTGACCAGGCGCGCGCCGCCGAAGGAGAGGTCGGTCACGACCACGGGCTCGGCTGGTGCGCCGCCGATGGAGAAGGCGGCGGATGCGGGGGGCGGCAACGCACGCGCGTGTGCGCGCAAGTCTCGGCGGGCGCCGTCGAGCCGCTGCTCGAGCCAGATCAGGGCGGCGACCCGGTCGGGGCGCCCCTGCGGCTCGAAGGCGAGCGCGAAGCCTTCGTCGCTCGGGCGCACGACACGCCCGCGCACGAGGCCGATCTGCGCGATGAGGCCGGTGAGGATCTCGCCCGGGACGACGTGTGCGGCGCAGGCGAAGGCCGCGCCGTCGGCCGAGACGCAGGTCGTCTCGCCGAGATAGCCGACGCCGTCGCCACGCGCGATGCGGGCGGGCAGGGACACCGCGAGGCGTTCGGCGCGGCGTCGGTCGACGTGGAACGGGGAGTAGGGGTCATCGAGACGCATGGCGCGCCCTCGCACGAGGCGCGGACCGCCCGCGCCGACATGGGAGAGCATCGGCGCGGGCGCTTGCCCGTGGCTTGCGCCAGCGTCGGATCGCGGACGTTCAGTTCGGGTTCTGCGTCGGCAGCGGGTTCTGCTCGTTGGCCGGCGAGTTCACCGCCGGCGTCTCCGTCGGAACGCCGGTGTCGGGCGTCGTCGAGAACGCCCAGAAGGCGTAGACGAGGAACGCGAGGGCCGCGAGCGACATCGAGATGACGAGAATCGCGAGGACGGGCCGGCCGCGCCAGCCCTGGCGGGCGCGCACGTCGTCGACTTTGCGGTCCATTTCGGACCTCCTTTCGGTACGTGTGTCCGGGCCGCCGGACGCGAGACCGGTCGGCGGGGGCGGACGTTCCCGAGATCAACGCGGCGCGAACATGGCCGTTCCGCTCGCGCAGGCGTCAGGAAGCCGCGGCGGGCGTGTCCTCACGGCCTTCGCGCAGGATGCTCTCGACGATCTCCTGGACCGTCAGCGCCTCGTGCAGGGAGGCGAGGTCGTGGGGCGCGCCGCGGGTCATGGCGGCGACCTTGTCGAGCTGGCGCGCCAGCGTGATCGGCCGCGCCTCCTCCTGCGGGACCGCGCCTTCGGCCTCGCGCCAGGCGCCGTCGACGAGGCGCTCGGCGATCGACCAGTCCCGCAGGCGGATGGAGCCGTTCTCGCCGTGCAGGGTGAAGGCGTTGGCGTCCGCCTTCTCGGTGGCGCCGACGAGGCCGCGCACGCGCACGCGGATCGTCCCGCAGGCGAGCTCGGCCGCCACCGCGCGCTCGCTGGCGCCGTCCACCGGGTAGCGCACGCTGGCGGGACCGAGCGTCGCGGGGCCGACGAGGCGCAGCGCCAGGAACAGGAAGTGCGAAAGCACCTCGCGCGTGAAGCCGCCCTGGAGCCGCCGGTCGAGCCAGGCGGCGGCGTCCTCCTGCCAGGGACGCGGCCAGGCGGCGAAGCCGACCTCGATGTCGGCTTCGTTCAAGGCGCCCAGGGTGCCGTCGGCCATCCAGGCCTCGAGCTGGTCCACCGCCAGCGACGACGCGAAGGGGAAGTTCACGGCGGCCCGCATGCCGGCGGCGTCCGCGTCCCGCACGAAGGCGCGGGCCTGGTCGACGTCGACCGCGAGCGGCTTCTCGCAGAACAGCGCCTTGCCGGCCGAAAGGGCGGCGCGGGCGTGGTCGAGATGCGAGGCCGGCGGCGCGGCGACGTAGACGCAGTCGCATGCCTCGATCAGCGCGGCGACGCCCTCTGGCCGGGGCGTCTGCGGAAAGGCCTCGGCGAGGCGCGTCATGGCGGCGGGGGAGGGATCCCACACGCCGCAGACCGACACGGCCCCGTCGGGCCGCGCATGCGCCGCGCGCAGAAGGCGCTCGCCCATGATGCCGTATCCGATGATTCCGAGCCCGACGCCGCGATCCATGGGGGTTCCGAAGAAGAAGAAGCTGCAGCTTGCTTGCCATGGCGGCATCGTTTCGCCAAGTGGCGAAAAATCGACAGCCGCTGAGCGGCCGGCGACGTCAATTATGCGACGGATGCCCCTGGACACGAGGGCGCGGTGATCGGACAGTCCGTTCGGGGGCCCTCTCGCGAGCGGAGGCCCTCGCGGCGGAGCCGCTCGGGGGAGCGACCTCCGAGAGATGCGCCCGGCGCGCACCGCTGACGAGGAAACGACGAGACGGATATGCGCGAAAACGCACCGACGGATGCGCCGCAGACGAAGAAGCGTGGCAAAGGCCCCCGGTCCCGCCCGCGCGGGCGTCCGCTCGACGACGCGGCCCTCGCGGAGGTCCGCGCCCTCCTCGGCGCGATGGAGCGCCGCCGCGATCTCCTGATCGAGGCGCTGCATCGGCTCCAGGACGGCGTCGGCCACCTCGCGGCGCGGCACCTGAAGGCGCTCGCCGAGGAGTTCCGCATCCCCGAGGCCGAGGTCCACGAGGTCGCGAGCTTCTATCACCATTTCGACATCGTGAAGGAGGGCGAGCCGGCGCCCGCGCCGCTGACGATCCGCGTCTGCGACGGCGTCGCCTGCATGATGGCCGGCGCCGAGCGGCTGCAGGCGGCGCTGCAAGCCGGCGTCGATCCCGCCGCGATCCGGGTGCAGGCCGTGCCCTGCATCGGGCGCTGCGCCGGCGCGCCGGCGGTGCACGTCGGAACGCGAGCCATCGAGTGCGCCACGGCCGAGGCCGCGTTCGCGGCCGCCCGGGCCGGGGAGACGGTCGAGCCGGTCCCGGCGCACGCGGTCTCGCTCGGGGCCTATCGCGCCGACGGCGGCTATCGGCTCCTCGACGAATGCCTGTCGGGCGCGCGCGATGCGGAGAGCCTCGTCGCCACGCTCTCCGACGCCGGCCTGCGCGGCCTCGGCGGCGCCGGCTTCCCGGCGGGGCGCAAATGGGCGATCGTGCGCAGCTATCCCGGCCCGCGGCTGATGAGCGTGAACGCGGACGAGGGCGAGCCCGGCACGTTCAAGGACCGTTTCCATCTCGAGCGCGACCCGCATCGGTTTCTCGAGGGCGCGCTCGTCGCCGCCTGGGCGGTGGAGGCCGAGCGGCTCTTCATCTACTTGCGCGACGAGTATGCCGGCGTGCGCGCGCTGCTGGAGCGCGAGGTGGCCGCGATCAAGGCGGCGGGCCTCGACCGGCACGCGCCGATCGAGCTGCGGCGTGGCGCTGGCGCCTACATCTGCGGCGAGGAGAGCGCCATGCTCGAATCGATCGAAGGCAAGCGCGGCCTGCCCCGTCACCGCCCGCCGTACATCGCGCAAGCCGGCCTGTTCGGCCGCCCGACGCTCAACCACAACGTCGAGACCCTGCTGTGGGTGCGCGACATCGTCGAGAAGGGCCCGGACTGGTTCGCCGGGCTCGGGACGCGCGGCCACAAGGGGCTGCGCTCGTTCTCGGTGTCCGGCCGGGTGCGCGAGCCCGGCGTGAAGCTCGCGCCGGCGGGGATCACCTGCCGGGAGCTGATCGACGAGCACTGCGGGGGCATGGCCGCGGGCCACACGCTTCTCGGCTATCTTCCGGGAGGCGCGTCCGGCGGCATCCTGCCGGCGCGCATGGCCGACCTGCCGCTGGATTTCGGCATCCTCGAGCCGCACAAGGCCTTCGTGGGCTCCCACGCCGTGGTGGTGCTGTCGGACAAGGACGACGTGCGCGCGATCGCGCTCAACCTGATCCGCTTCTTCCGCCACGAGAGCTGCGGGCAGTGCACGCCCTGCCGGTCCGGCACGCAGAAGATGGAGGCGCTCCTCGCCGCCGGGCGATGGGACCTGCATCTCCTGGGCGATCTCGAGCAGGTGATGCGCGACGCCTCGATCTGCGGGCTCGGCCAGGCCGCGCCGAACCCGGTCGCGAGCGTGCTCAACTATTTCCCGGAGGCCGCCCGATGACCATCCGCTTCACGCTCGACGGCCGCGCGGTCGAGGCGCACGCGGGCGAGACGATCTGGGACGTCGCGCGCCGCGAGGGCACGACGATCCCGCATCTGTGCCATCGTCCCGAGCCGGGCTATCGGCCGGACGGCAATTGCCGCGCCTGTGTGGTCGAGATCGAGGGCGAGCGCGTGCTCGCCGCCTCCTGCATCCGCCCGCCGGCCGACGGCATGGTGGTGAAGAGCGCCTCCGAGCGGGCGACCCTGTCGCGCAAGCTCGTGATGGAGCTCCTCGTCTCCGACCAGCCGCCCCGCGAGCTGGCCCACGACGCCGCCTCGCCGCTGTGGCGCTTCGCCGACGCGCAGGGCGTGACGCATGCGCGCTTCCCGGGCCGGGAGCATCCGGCCGCGCCGGACCTCTCCCATCCGGCGATGGCGGTGAACCTCGACGCCTGCATCTCCTGCACGCTCTGCGCCCGCGCCTGCCGCGAGGTGCAGGTCAACGACGTGATCGGCATGGCCTACCGGGGCGACCACCACCGCCCGGTCTTCGATCTCGACGACCCGATGGGCGTCTCGACCTGCGTCGCCTGCGGCGAATGCGTCCAGGCCTGCCCGACGGGCGCCTTGATGCCCGCCTCGATCGTCGACCGTGAGACCCAGGTCGGAACGCGCGGGGCGGACGAGACGGTGGAGTCCGTATGCCCCTATTGCGGGGTGGGCTGCCAGATCTCGTTCAAGCTGCGCGACGGGAAGATCGCCTATGTCGAGGGGCGCGACGGGCCGGCCAACGAGAACCGCCTGTGCGTCAAGGGCCGCTTCGGCTTCGACTACGTGGCGAGCCCCGAGCGCCTCACCGTGCCGCTGATCCGCCTCGAGGGCGCGCCCAAGGGGCTGAACGTCGACCCGGCGAACCCGTGGACGCACTTCCGCGAGGCCACCTGGGAGGAGGCGCTCGACGCCGCCGCGGGGGGGCTCGCCCGCATCCGCGACGCGCATGGCGGGCGCGCGATCGCCGGCTTCGGCTCTGCCAAGGGTTCGAACGAGGAGGCCTACCTCGTCCAGAAGCTGATCCGGCAGGCCTTCGGCCACAACAACGTCGACCATTGCACCCGGCTGTGTCACGCCTCCTCCGTCGCCGCGCTGATGGAGGGCATCGGCTCGGGCGCCGTCACCGCGCCCTTCACCGACGCCTTGAAGGCCGACGTCATCGTCGTCATCGGCGCGAACCCGACCGAGAACCATCCGGTCGCCGCCACCTACTTCAAGCAGGCGGTGAAGCGCGGCGCGACGCTCGTGGTGATGGACCCGCGCGGCAACACGCTGATGGCGAGGCACGCGACGCATCGCTTGCGCTTCCGCCCGGGCTCCGACGTGGCGCTGCTCAACGCGATGATGCACGTCATCGTGACAGAGGACCTCGTCGACCGCGCCTACGTCGCGGCCCATACGGAAGGCTACGAGCGCCTCGCCGACCACCTCGCGGCCTATGCGCCGGAGGCCATGGCCGAGCGCTGCGGCGTCGACGCGCAGACGATCCGGGAGGTGGCGCGGCTCTACGCCACGGCGGAGCGCGCGATCGTGTTCTGGGGCATGGGCGTCTCGCAGCACACCCACGGAACCGACAACGCGCGCTGCCTGATCTCGCTCGCGCTGATGACGGGCCAGGTCGGACGGCCCGGCACGGGGCTGCATCCGTTGCGCGGCCAGAACAACGTCCAGGGCGCCTCCGACGCGGGGCTGATCCCGATGGTGCTGCCGGACTACGCCAAGGTCGGCGATCCGGCGCACCGCGCGCGCTTCGAGGCGGCCTGGGGCTTCCCCGTGTCGCCCCAGCCGGGGCTCACCGTCACCGAGATCATGGACGCGGTCCACGCGGGCGACATCCGCGCGCTCTATGTCATGGGCGAGAACCCGGCGATGTCGGACCCCGATGTGGCGCACGCCCGCGACGCGCTGGCCAAGCTCGAGCACTGCGTCGTCCAGGACATCTTCCTCACCGAGACGGCGATGTACGCCGACGTGGTGCTCCCCGCCTCGGCCTGGCCGGAGAAGACCGGCACGGTCACGAACTCGAACCGCCAGGTGCAGATGGGCCGCCCGGCGCTGGCGCCGCCGGGGCAGGCGCGGGAGGACTTCGCGATCCTGGTCGATCTCGGCCGGCGGCTCGGCCTGCCTTGGACCTACGCCCATCCGCGCGAGGTCTTCGCCGAGATGGCGCAGGTGATGCCGTCGCTCGCCAACATCTCCTGGGAGCGGCTCGAGCGCGAGGACGTCGTCACCTATCCCTGCCCGGCCCCGGACCACCCGGGCGAGGCGGTGGTCTTCGGCGACGCCTTCCCACGCGCGGGCGGCCGTGCGCTCTTCGTGCCCGCAGGCCTGCGCGCGCCGGACGAGACGCCGGATGCGGACTTCCCCCTCGTTCTCACCACCGGTCGCCAGCTCGAGCACTGGCACACCGGCGCGATGACGCGCCGCGCCGGCATCCTCGACGCGCTCGAGCCCGCGCCGACGGCATCGCTCAACCCGCGCACGCTCGCGGCGATGGGCGTCGCCGCCGGCGAGACGATCCGCGTCGAGACCCGCCGCGGGGCGATCGCGCTCACCGCCCGCGCCGACGCGGCGCTGCAGGAGGACATGGTCTTCGTGCCCTTCGCCTATGTCGAGGCGGCGGCGAACCTCCTCACCAACCCGGCGATCGACCCGGACGGGAAGATCCCCGAGTTCAAGTATTGCGCCGCGCGGGTGACGCGGGCCTGACGCCGGCTTTGGAAAACTCCGTCCGCCGGGGGCGCACCCGTGCGACGTCGCTTGCCTATCGACGCGTGCCGGTGCTTCAGTCCCCGCACGGGAGCGAGGCTGCGATGACGGCGATCAAGGACGGCATTCAACCCGCGGAGATCATCCGCGCGCTGGCGCAGGAGGGGGCGATCGTCTCCGCGCGCCCGTTCGCGCCGGACCAGGTCCAGCCCGCGAGCCTCGACCTGCGGCTCGGCGCGCGGGCCTGGCGGGTGCGCGCGAGCTTCCTGCCCGGGCCGAGCCGCGCCGTGCGCGAGCGCCTCGACGGCATCGCGCTCCACGAGATCGACCTGACCCGCCCGGCCGTGCTGGAGACGGGCTGCGTCTACATCGCCGAGATCCAGGAGAGCCTGGCGTTGCCCGCCGACCTCTCCGCCTCGGCGAACCCGAAGAGCTCGACGGGGCGCATCGACGTCTTCACGCGGGTGATCGCCGACCGGGCGCAGGAGTTCGACATCGTCGACGCCGGCTACCACGGGCCGCTCTACGCGGAGATCTCGCCGCGCACCTTCCCGGTCCTGGTGCGCGAAGGCACGCGACTGTCGCAGCTGCGCCTGCGCCGCGGCGAGGTGCGGCTGTCCGACGAGGAGCTGCGCGCGCTGCACGCGAGCGACACGCTGGTGACCTCGGCGACGCCTTCCTTCCAGAACGGCATCGCGGTCTCGGTCGATCTCTCCGGCTTCGGTGAGGGGCGGCTCGTCGGCTACCGCGCCAAGCGCCACACGGCGCTCGTCGACGTCGACGCGGCCGGCGCCCACAAGACCTCCGAGTTCTGGGAGCCGCTCCATGCCGACGGGGCGGGCGCGCTGATCCTCGACCCCGGGCAGTTCTACATCCTGGCCTCCAAGGAAGCCGTGCACGTTCCGCCGGACTACGCCGCCGAGATGGTGCCCTTCGATCCGCTGGTGGGCGAGTTCCGGGTGCACTACGCCGGCTTCTTCGACCCCGGCTTCGGCCATGCCGGCGCGAACGGCGCGGGCGCGCGCGCCGTGCTCGAGGTGCGCTCGCGCGACGTGCCCTTCATCCTGGAGGACGGGCAGACCGTGGGCCGCCTCGTCTACGAGCGCATGGCCGCTCGCCCCGGCACGCTCTACGGCGCCGGCGCCGGCTCGAACTACCAGGCGCAGGGGCTGAAGCTGTCGAAGCACTTCGCCTGACGCGCGGGGGGCGAGGCGCTCGGCCCGAGGCGGCCCCGGCGCGAAATCCCGCTTGCGAGCCGCCGCGGGCGCGGCTATCTATGAGCCGACGCGGGCGTAGTTCAGTGGTAGAACGTCAGCTTCCCAAGCTGAATGTCGTCGGTTCGATCCCGATCGCCCGCTCCACTCTATCTCCCAAGCATTGCAAGGCCTCAGTTGCTGGGAGTGGCCGCGGGACGGGGTCTCGGCGAGAAGCGCGACGCGGGTCGCGAGCAGGTCGGCGATCGCCGGTTTCGGCCGCGCTCCCGCCGGGGCGAGCAGCGTCAGGAACCTGCGATGTCGAGGATGACCTCGTTGCGGCGCAACGGACCCGGCGTGAAGGGATCGTTGTAGTAGGCGTAGGTGGCGGGACCTTCCGTGGAAAGGTCGCGCGCGGCGAGCCAGGCCCGCAGGACCGCCTCCTTCTCGGCGAGCAGCGCATCGGTCGCCACGCCCGAGAAGCGGATCGCGGCGCGCCGTCCGGCGGAAACCGAGAGGAGCGTCACGTCCTCGTCGGCGGGTCGCGGCAGGGCCTCCAGCTCGTAGCCGGTGGGCATGAAGAAGCGCACGCGCCATGCCTCGCCGGGCTCCGATCGCCCGGTCCTCCCCGTCTCCGGTGCGGGTTCGGCGCTCGTCTCGCGGGTCTGGGTGACCGGCGCGGTCATGGCGATGCTCTCGCCGGAACGGTCCTTCGCGAAGATGTAGCGCGCCAAGGGCCCGAAGCCGGCTCGCACCGCCGTGTCGCGGTCGCCCCGCCGGGTGACCTCGGCGAGGACGAGAGCCGGATAGTCCCGGATCTCGATCGGGCCGTCCTCGGCGACGAGGGAATAGGGCGGTTCCTCGACCGTGCTCGCGACGTAGATCCAGGCGCCGACGACGAGCGCTGCGAGGGCGCCCACGATCGCGACACTTCCGAGGACGACGGTCTTGATCCGCTTCATGGCGGGGAACATAGGCCGCGAAGCGGTCGGTGCCGAGTGGTCGGATGTCGCGCACGGGCCGATTCGCACAGATCCCGAGCGCGATGCGGGAGGAGCGACGGCGCAGGGCCGTCGTTCTCCTGCGCCGGCGACCGGCTCGGCCTCGACGGTCGGACGCGTGACGGCGTCAACCGCCCTCCTCCCGGGAAAGCAGGGCGCGCGTCGCGACGGCGACGTCCGGCAGGCGCATCAGGCTCTCGCCGACCAGGAAGGCCCTGGCGCCCACGCGCGCCAGCCGCGCGAGGTCGGCCGGCGTCGCGAGCCCGCTCTCCGCGACGACGATGCGGTCCGCCGGGATCCGGGGAGCGAGGCGCTCCGTGACCGAGAGCGAGGTCTCGAAGGTCTTCAGGCTGCGATTGTTGATCCCCACGATCCGTGCGGGAAGCGCCAGCGCCCGCTCCAGCTCCGCCTCGTCGTGCACCTCGACGATGGCGTCCATGCCCGTCCCGGCGGCCGCGGCGAGGAGGTCGCGGGCGGTCGGGTCGTCCACCGCCGCGAGAATCACGAGGATCGCGTCGGCTCCGGCGGCGCGGGCCTCGAGCACCTGCATGGGGTCGAGCATGAAGTCCTTGCGCAGGCAGGGCAGCGGTGAGGCGTCCCGCGCCGCGTGGAGATGCGCGAGGGCGCCGTCGAAGGAAGGGCCGTCGGTGAGCACCGAGAGGCACGCAGCGCCGCCCTCGGCATAGGCGCGCGCCAAGGCGGCGGGCTCGAAATCGGGGCGGATCAGCCCCTTCGAGGGGCTGCGCCTCTTGATCTCGCCGATCAGGCCGTAGCCGCCGTCCGCTTGCGCCCGCGCGAGCGCGTCGTGGAAGCCGCGCGGCGGCGGCGCGGCCTCGGCGTCGCGCGCGAGTGCGGCGGCGGGCCGCTCCCATCGCAGGGTCGCGATCTCCTCGCGCTTGTAGGCGCAGATCCGCGCCAGCAGGTCGCTCATCGTCCCGTCTCCTCTCGCTCCCGCACACAGGCCTGCGACACGGCGACGAGGCGCTCGAGCCGCGCCAGCGCCTCTCCGGTGTCGATCGCGCGCTCCGCGAGCGCCAGGCCGCCGCCGAGATCGGCGGCGTGGCCCGCCGCGACCAGAGCCGCCGCGGCGTTGAGGGCGACGACGTCGCGATAGGCGTTGCGCGCTCCGGCGAGCACGGCGCGCAGGGCCGCCGCATTGTGCGGCGCGTCGCCGCCCCGCAGAGCCTCGGCCGCTGCGCGCGGCAGGCCGACGTCCCCCGGCGCGATCGTGAAGGTGCGCACCGATCCGTTCTCGAGGGCGGCGACGAAGGTCGGGCCCGTCGTCGTGATCTCGTCGAGCCCGTCCGAGCCGTGCACGACCCAGGCGCTGTGCGAGCCGAGCGTCCCGAGCGCCTCCGCCATCGGCTCGACCCAGCTGCGGGCATAGACGCCGACGAGGTGACGGCGCACGCCCGCCGGGTTGATGAGGGGCCCGAGCACGTTGAAGATCGTGCGCGTGCCGAGCTCGACCCGCGCGGGATTGACGTGCATCAGCGCCGGGTGATGCGCCGGAGCGAACATGAAGCCCATGCCGGCCTGCGCGATGCAGCGGCCGACCTCGTGCGGCTCGAGATCGATGCGCACGCCGAGTGCGCCGAGCACGTCCGCCGCCCCGCAACGCGAGGAGAAGGCCCGGTTCCCGTGCTTGGCCACGGGGACGCCGGCGCCGGCGACGACGAAGGCGGTGCAGGTCGACACGTTGTAGGAGCCCGACGCATCCCCGCCCGTCCCGACCACGTCCACCGCGTCGGGCGGCGCCGCCACCGGGCGCATCCGCGCCCGCAGCGCGCCGACCGCGCCGGCGATCTCCTCGACGGTCTCGCCGCGCACCCGCAGCGCCATGAGGAAGGCGCCCATCTGGGCGGGAGTCGCCTCGCCCGAGACGAGGTGCGCGAAGGCGGCCGCGGCTTCCTCGCGGGTGAGGGGCGTACCGTCCGCCACGCGGCCGACATAAGCCTTGAACGCCGTCATGCGGGGCTCCCGGGCAGCGCCCGCTCCGGCGCGAGCTCGACGTTCTCGCGGCGGTACGGCGTCCGGTCCGTGGGCGCGGTGTCCAGCGTGCGCGCGAACAGATGGCCGGCATGAACCGCCGCCGCGATGCTCCCGGGGCCGAAGCAGTCGCCGATCCGCACCACGCGACGCACGCCTGCGCGGGCGTGCGCCGCGGGATCGCGTCGGGCGAGCTCCCGGTGGAGCCCGTCTTCGGGGATCATGCCGGTGACGAGGACGACCGCATCCGCCGCAACCTCGCGCACGCGCCCCGTATAGGCGCAGGCCAGGCGGGCGCGCCCCGCCTCCCAGCCGGCCAGCGTCGTCGATACGTGCACGGCCTCCGCCTGCTCGAGAATGCGCCGCTGGATGCGCTTCTGCTCGTGCGTGTATTGCGTGAATGCGGAAACCAGGCTCTCGGGCGTGACGAAGACGACGGCGCAGCCGCGCTCCGCGAGCCGCTCGGCGAGAACCCCGCCCATGTAGCCGTGATCGTCGTCGAACAGGACGACGCGCCCCTGCGGCAAGCGGTCCGCCATGACGTCGTCGGGCGTGAAGCGGGGTGCGTCCGCGAGCCCCGGGAGGGGACCGCGGTGGAAGCGCCCGATCCCGTCGGCGCGCCAGCGCGCTCCGGTCGCGATCCCGACGAGCGAGGCGCCGACCTCGAGCGCGAGATCGGCGTCGACGTCGCTCTCGCGCAAGATCTCCACGTTCGGCATGACGCCGAGCTGCTGCAGGCGCCAGTCGCGCACGCGCGCCCAGGCCGCGAGCCCGGGCAAGCGGCTCTCCCGCGACACCCGGCCGCCGAGCTCGCACCCGCGCTCGGCGAGCACCACGTCGTATCCGCGCTGCCCGAGCGCGCGCGCCGCCTCGAGCCCGGCCGGGCCTGCCCCCACGATCAGCACCGTGTCCGCCGTGTCGCGCGTCGGGATGCGCTCGGGGTGCCAGCCGCGCCGCCATTCCTCGCCCATGGTGGGGTTCTGGGTGCAGCGGATCGGCACCGAGAGCTTGTCCGTCGCGACGCAGACATTGCATCCGATGCATTCGCGGATGTCGTCGTGGCGTCCCTCCTCGATCTTGCGCGGCAGGAAGGGGTCGGCGATCGAGGGGCGCGCGGCCCCGATCAGGTCGAGCACGCCACGTCGGATCATGGAGACCATCGTGTCGGGCGAGGTGAACCGGCCGACGCCGACGACGGGCTTGGTGGTCAGGCTCTTGACGAAGCCGACATAGGGAGCCTGGAAGCCTTCCGGCGAGAAGCGGGAGGTCTGGCCGTCGTTGTCGAAGGTCGAGAGGTTGACGTCCCACAGGTCCGGCAGCTCGGCGAGGAGCTCCACGACGTCACGACCTTCCCCGTCCGCCGCGATCCCCGTCGGGCCCCCGAGGTCGTCGACCGAGAAGCGGAGCGCCACCGCGCAGGCGTCCCCGATCGCCTCCTTCGTGTCCTCGAGGAGCTCGCGCAGGAGCCGCGCCCGGTTTTCGAGCGAGCCTCCGTACTCGTCCACGCGGTCGTTGTAGCGCCGCGACAGGAAATGCGCCGGCAGGGTCATGTCGTGGCCGGCGTAGACGTAGACGATGTCGTAGCCGGCGCGCCTTGCGTTGAGCGCCGCCGCCCGGTGCCATCGGCGCAGCGCGCGGATGTCCTCCTTGTCCATGGCGCGCGCGGTGACCGGGAGGATCCCGCGCGTCGCCGCGAGGCTCGGCGCCATCGGGATCGAGCGCGACTCCGCGTTGGCCACGTGGAAGCCGTTGTGCGCGAGCTCGATGCCTGCGAGACCGCCGTGCCGATGGATCGCCTCGGCCGCGGGAGCCAAGGTCGCGACGTCCTGCTCGTCCCACAGCCGGATCGAGCGCAGATGGTTGCCGGTGTGGTGGATGTCGCACTGCTCCGTGCAGACGACGCCCCAGCCGCCTTCCGCCTTGACCTCGCGCATCGCCGCCATGGCGCTCGGATAGGCGCGGCCCATGCCGTTGCAGTGAGGAACCTGGTAGAAGCGATTCTTCGTCGTCACCGGCCCGATCCGGACCGGCTCGAAGAGCACGTCGTAGCGCTCGGGACGGATCATGTGCGCGGGTCCTTCCGCTCAGCCGGCGGCGGGCGCGGGCCGCGCCCCGAAGATCGCGCTGCCGACCCGCACATGCGTGGCGCCGCAGGCGATCGCCTCCGCGAAGTCGGCGCTCATCCCCATGGACAGGCCGGACAGCCCGTTGCGCGCGGCGATGGCGACCAGCTCCTCGAAGAACGGACGCGGCGGCGCGTCGGCCGGTGGAATGCACATCACCCCGGCGACCTCGAGGCCGTGGCTCGCGCGCGCCGCGGCGATCAGCGCGTCCGCCTCCTCCGGCAGGACGCCGCCCTTCTGCGGCTCGCGGCCGATGTTCACCTGCACGTAGCAGCGCGGCGCGCGGCCCTGGCGCGCGATCTCGCGGGCGAGCGCCGCGCACAGGCTGGGCCGATCGACGGATTGAATCACATCGAACAGCGCGACCGCGTCGCGCGCCTTGTTCGACTGCAGCGGTCCGATCAGGTGCAGCTCGAGATCGGGATGCGCGACGCGCAGGGCCGGCCACTTGGCGGCGGCTTCCTGGACGCGGTTTTCCCCGAAGACGCGCTGGCCCGCGGCGATCGCCTCCGCCAGTCCTTCGGGCGGGACCGTCTTCGAGGCGGCGACGAGCGTCACCGCGTCGTCGTCGCGGCCGGCCGCGCGGCAGGCTTCCGCGACCGCGGCGCGGAGCGCCGCGAGGCGGGCGACGCAGGTATCCTGGGGCGACGGCGCGTGCAGCGTCATGCGGACCTCTCTCGTTTCGGTGCGCGCTTACCCGCGTAGGGTGCGCATCGCGTCCCATCGATTTGACCCAGAGTAGTACTCCGGCGCGGAGAAAAGGCGTCCGGGCCTGCCGGACGCCGGTTCGGCGCCTCAGAACTCCAGCCGTCGGTCCTGCTGCGACAGCATCTTCGTCGAGACGACGCTAGCGCCCAGCGCCGCCAGGTCGCGCGCGAGCCGGTGCTCGAGTGCCGCGAGATCGGACCGGGCGCCTGCATGGTGGGCTTCCGACACGATCAGGACGCGGTCCGTCCCGGCGCTCACGGCGGAGAGCGCGCTCTGGCGGTTCGTCCAGCGGCGGGCGTGGGCCGCGCCCTCCTCGTCGGCGAAGATCGTCTCGCCCTCGGCGGGCGTCTCCGTCTCCCCCTGGAAGGTGAGGTAGCGCTCGTCGCCGCGGGCGTGCCGCACGGTGATGCCGCCGGCGATCTTGTCGAGGTCGAAGACGGCGATGGGGATGCCGGCGCTCATCGAGGCGAAGTTCAGGTAGTCGACCAGGGGATGTAGCGACGGCAGATCGCCCTCCTTGCGGTAGCGCCGCAACAGCGCCTCGGAGGCGCAGCGGTACTGGGTCGGCTTCAGCCCCATGCGGGAGAACGCCTCCCGCCAGGCGGCGATCTCGGGCATCTCCGCTTCCGGGGCGGCGAGCCTGGCCCGCGTCTCCTCGGCGAGCGGGGCGATTGCAGCGGGATCCCGTCGCACCGCGCGCGTCCGGTCCACGACCATGGTCAGGACGGCGAGCGAGGGGTGACGAGACCAGATTTCGTCGGCGTGCAGGAAGTACATACGGACCCTCTGGGTGCGGCGCCGGCTCTGCGTCGCCGCGCAGGAGTGTTGCAGTACCGCATTGTGATCGCAAGAGGGAGCGACGGCCAGTCGCAGGGATGCGACCCCGTGCGGCGCAATGTCGCGAGATGAGAATTCGGCTTACGCGATCGCGGGTTGAAGCGTCATCGGGCAGCGCCTCTGCGGCAACTACGGTGTAATACGTAGTTGAATAGTTGCTCGATCCGAGTCGAGCTATCCGAAGTGGCGTGCAACTCGGCCGCTGCGTCAACCCGCGATCTCCCGGAGTCAACCGTCGATGGATACGCTGGCAACATCTGCTCCGATCACCGCTTCCGCGAATCGTCTCGCCGGCACCTGGGTCGGCGCCGCCGACCTGCGCGGCATCGCTGCGCGCGTCGGCACCCCGGTCTTCGTCTACAGCGAGGCTCAGCTGGTCCGGAACGTGGAGCGCATCCGCGCCGCGGCCGGCGCGGTCGGCCTCGTAGATCGCGTCGAGCTGTACGTCCCCTTCTTCCCCAACGCCAACCCGCACCTGCTCGCGAGCCTGCGCGACATTCCCGGCGTCGGCCTGCTGGTGCAGATCCCGAGCGAGCACACGCTCCTCACCCGGTTCGGCTTCGAGCGCTTCATCGTCTCCCCCGGCCACGTCTCGGACGAGGAGATCCGCCACTGGGGCCGGCTCGGCTATCCCACCTTCCTGTCGAGCCTCGACGAGGTCCGGTGCATGCTGGACGCAGATGCGCCGAGCGTGAGCGTGCGCATCGACAGCCTCGGCTCGGAGAAGCCGGGCGTCAAGTACGGGCAGCTGGAGAGCCTGGCGACGATGCTGCGCGACGCGGGCCGGCCGATGGACTGCTTCGAGGTCTATTGCGGCAGCGGCAACTCGCTCGAGGCCATGATCGAGATCGTCGATCAGGTCTTCACGATCTTCACGACCCACTTTCCGGAGGCGCGGTCGGTCAACTTCGCCGGCGGCCACGGCTTCGACTACGCGGGGTGGGAGGAAGAGGGCAAGCACTTCGATTGGACCCGCTATTTCCAGGCCGTCCGCGAGCTCTCCGCGAAGCACGCGGTTCCCGACCACGTCAGCTTCCTCTTCGAGCCCGCCCGCGACGTCCTCGCGGACGCCGGCTGTCTGTTGCTTTCGGTGAAGCGGCCGATCGTCACGAACCCGGTCTCCAACCTCGTCGTGACGGACGGCTCGCGGATGCTGATGCCCTCGGCCCAGTACCGCAACCGCCGCCACCACGCCGTCTTCCTCGGCGCCGGCTTCGAGGAGATCGCAGAGCCCGCGCCGGGCGAGGGAACGCCATGCGTGGTGCGGGGGCGCTCGATCCTGCGCAACGACTACGTTCTGCCGGGCGCCTACGACGTTCCGCCGCAAGTCGGTGCCGGGGGCTACATGCTCATTCTCGACGCAGGCGCGTATTGCGCCACGCAGCACATGGAGTTCCTGAACGTGCCGCCGGCGGCCGAGGTGCTGGTCGATCGCCACGGCGAGCCCAAGCTGATCACCCAGCGCGGCGACGACATGGACAAGTGGCGCCATCTCACGCCGGAGCGGCTTTCACTCTGACCCGTCCCCGCGCGTCCGCACCCCAGGAGAGGAACCGTGACCGATACACTCGAGCCGACCGCGTCGGAGGCGCTCGCCGACGCGGATGCGTCCGATCCGTTCGCGCTCTTCGGCGAGTGGTTCGCCGCCGCGCAGAAGAGCGAGCCGGAGGACCCCAACGCCATGGCCATCGCGACCGTCGACGCCGACGGCCTCCCGAACGTTCGCATGGTCCTGCTGAAGAACGCCGATGCGCAGGGTTTCGTGTTCTACACGAACACGCTCTCGCAGAAGGGGCGAGAGCTCGCCGGCAGCATGAAGGCCGCCGGCGTCCTGCACTGGAAATCGCTCCGGCGCCAGGTCCGCTTCCGCGGGCCGGTGTCGCGCGTCGCGGACGAGGAGGCCGACGCCTATTTCGCCTCTCGCGCGCGCGACAGCCGAATCGGAGCCTGGGCGAGCAGGCAGTCGCAGCCGCTCGAGAGCCGCTTCGCGCTCGAGGCCTCGGTCGTGCGCGAGGCGGCCCGCTTCGGCTTCGGCCCGGTTCCGCGCCCGCCGCACTGGACCGGGTTCCGGATCGCCCCGACTGCGATCGAGTTCTGGAGCGATCGCCCGTTCAGGCTGCACGACCGGCTCGTCTATCGGCGCGAGCGGCCGGATGGTGCATGGACGACACAGCGGCTTTTTCCCTAGTCGCGTCGGCGAGGAGGCGCTTGAAGACCCGCGATCGGTCGCCTACGATCGACGCAACCAAGATGCGGAGCGTGCGCCGTCCATGTCGATCGAGTTTCTCGTCACCTCGCTCATCGTCGTCGTCTCGCCGGGAACCGGCGTGCTGTACACCCTGGCCACCGGCCTGACGCGCGGCACGCGCGCCAGCGTGATCGCCGCGTTCGGCTGCACCCTGGGGATCGTCCCCCACATGGCGGCGGCGATCACGGGCCTCGCGGCCATCCTGCACACGAGCGCCGTGGCCTTCGAGGTCCTGCGCTACGTCGGCGTCGCCTACCTTCTCTACATGGCTTGGCACACGCTCAAGGAGCACGGCGCGCTCAAGGTGGACGAGACCGTCGCGCCGCTCTCGGCCATCCGCACGATCATGCGCGGCATCCTGCTGAACTTCCTGAACCCGAAGCTGTCGATCTTCTTCTTCGCGTTCCTGCCCCAGTTCGTCAGCCCGGGCGATCCGGCCGTGCTGTGGCGGATGCTCGAGCTCAGCGCCGCATTCATGCTGATGACCTTCCTCGTGTTCCTCGTATACGGCGCGTTCGCCGCCTATCTGCGCAGGGCCGTGATCTCGAACCCCAGCGTGCTGACCTGGATGCGCCGGACCTTCGCTGGCGCCTTCGCCCTGCTCGGCCTCCAGCTGGCCCTCGCAGCCCGCCCCTGAGCCGCAGGGGCACGGGCAGCATCCACCATGTGCGCCTCGCCGGTTGCCGACGCGCTCAATCGAGGTCGGCCGCCATGGGTGGCTGCCGGTCGTCGCCGTAGAACGCGACGCCGATGCCGCGTAGGCTTTCGGGCCCAACGTCATCGGTCCCTCGCTTCACCCGGCAGAGGCTGCATCGTTGCCGGCAAGAGCCGAGTCCTCGTTATCCGACGCGGCGTCCAGCGCGCGCGGGTCGGGATCGCTCGGACCAGCGCCACGCCCACACCAGGGGAGCCGGTCGTCGGCGCTCACCGTGAGCGCCCCTGTCGTCGCGCTCAGCGCGAGGTGCGGGCCCCATCCGCAGCGCCGTCATCGGGCGCGCCGCCCACGCGGCGACGGGAACGAGCAGAGCCACGTCGGTCACGGCGCCCGGCCGTAGAGACTGCGGGCGGCTCAGCAGGCTCGTGCGGTGTCCTGCGGGATGTCTGCGCGCAGCCGCAGCAGCGGGGCGGGGGCGCCGATCAGCGCGCTCGCCTCGAACCAGTCGAGGGCGAGGCAGACGTCGCGCTCGACCCCGTGGAGGCCCTCGGCGTGGATGAGCCCCAGCGCGGCCGCCGCCGCGCCGTCGCCGCTTCCCGCCGCGACGCCGAGCCAGTAGAGCCCCTCCTCCCGCGCCGCGACCTCGCCGGCCGAGACGAGGAGGAGGCCGAGCCGCTGCTTGGCGGGAACGTACCCGTCGGCGGCGGCGCGGCGGTAGAGGGCGATGGCGTGCTCGACGTCCGGGCGGACACCTTCGCCGCGCTCGAGCGCGAGGGCGAGCCGCGCAGCGGCGGCGGCGTGGCCCTGCTCGGCCGCCCGCTCGAGCCAGCCGACGCCCTCGGCGTAGACCGCGGGAGTCGCGCCGCAGAAGCCGGCGAGGAGCACCTCGCCGACCGCCGCCTGAGCCTGTGCGTTCCCGGCAGCCGCCGCCCGGAGTGCGTGCTCGGGCAACTCCGCGCAGACGTGCGGCGCGACGGCGTCGTCGAGAGCCGCGAGCGCGGGCGCAGCGGCCAGGCTCGCCGTCAGGGCACCCGCATGGAGGAGGGTCACGCAGAGCTGGGAACGTCGATTCACGGAGGGCTCCATCGCGGGGGGACGATGCGTCAGCTCACGAGGCCACGGTCCGCGACCTCGGCCCAGATCTCGTCGAACACGGTGGCGGCGCGGCCGATCTGACGTACGCCGCGCGCTGCCTCGTAGTTGGCCATCATGCCCTCGCCCTCGACGACGACGAGACCGACCATGCCCATCGCGAGGTGCGGCGTGCACTTGTAGCCATAGAAGCCGGGCGCCTCGAGCGTGGCGGAGACCTCCTTGTTGAACGGCCCGCTCCAGCCCTCGGCGCCGTCCGGGATCATGCCGTCCATGGACACGCTGTTGTGGGCCGGATCGGTGGGCAGGAAGCGCACCGTATCGCCGGGCTGCACCACCAGGAGACGCGGCAGGAAGACCATGCGCCGGCGCGGATCGTCGGGGTGGACGTTCAGCATCTGGACATCGTACGTCGTCGCCGCGCGGGCGATGCGGGGCGCCACGAGGGGCGTGAGGGCGGCGGCCGAGACGAGGCCGAGTGCAGTGCGGCGTGTAAGCGTGGAAGACATGGGATGATTCCTCCGAACGGTTTCATGGAGATTCGGCGTGACAGCGACGGGTTCCAGCCCCGAAGTCACGCCGAAGCTGCCAGTGAAGCAGACGAAAGGCCAAGCCCTTCACCGAGACAGAACGTCGCAATTACTCCCGACTGGAATAGTACAGAAGAAGAATTTCAGGAAGACACCTGCTGTAAGCTGGATCTATTCTAAAATAGAATTGCTCGATCTGGCGTAAATCGCGTCGTACCGTCGTGCCCCGGTCGCTCCGGCAGCACGAAAGGCGTGCCGCCCTCCTGGCGCCGCCGGACGGGCAGCGCCACGTCGAACACGCGCCGCAGGACGGCATGGTCGAGGATCTCGCCGGGCGGGCCGACCGCCGCGAGCCCGCCATCGTGCAAAGCGAGGAGACGATCGGCGTAGAGAGCCGCGAGGTTGGGGTCGTGCAGCATGATCAAGACGCCGAGCCTCACCTCGGCGAGGCCGCGCTGTCCTATCGCGAGCGTTAGTCGGTCGAAGGATGGCGAGACGAGGATCGGCATCGTCGGGACGGTGTGCGAGGAACAGGCTGGTCGCTACAGACCCGGTCGGAGCCTCGGTGGGGACCTCTGCATCGTAGCCGCGCCGGCCGGCGGGCCGATCACCCGGCGCGTCGTCGCGTCATCGGCGCGGCGATCCGTGTCGCCCGTTCGTCAGGCCCCGATCAGCCGCTTGTCGGGAGCGAAGAACGGATATGGTCCGGGATGGGCGCCGATGAAGGACGTGTGCGTCACGAGGCCGGCGGACCCGACCGTATGCAACAGAACAGCCGGCGGCTCGAGATGGAACGTCGACGGCGCATCGGGCGCGAGGTCGAGCGTCACCGCGTGGGCGGGCGACGGGCCGACGATCACCGGGATGTCGCGGATCCGCGAGACGATGGTGCGGTGGATATGGCCGCACAGGACCGCGAGCGGCGCCGGGCCTTCGCCGAGCGCGGCGTCCAGGAGCGCGACGCCCTCGAGCCCGATCGCGTCCATGTGGGCGATCCCGGTCGTGAAGGGCGGGTGGTGCATCACGAGGAGCGTCGGCGCGTCGCTCTCCACGAGCCGCGCGGCGAGCCAGTTCGCCCGCGCGGCGTCGATCCGTCCGCCCAGCGCGCCGGGAACGCGGGTGTCGAGAAGCAGGATGCGCACCGTCCCGACCTGCGCCACGTATCCCACGTCCCGCACCGGGTCGATCATGCGGTCGGCCAGCACGTCCCAGAACGCGTCGCCGTCGTGGTTGCCGGGGATCGGCAGCCAGGGGATCTCGAGGCGGTCGAGCTCGCCGCGCGCGGTCGCGTATTCCTCGGCCGTTCCCAGATCGACGAGATCCCCGGAGACGACGACGGCGTCGGGACGCGGGGCGAGCGCGTTCAGGTGGTCGACCGCCGCAGCGAGGAAAGCGCGGGTGTCGACCCGCCCGTAGGCGAGCGCGCCGCCGGCACGGATATGGAGGTCGGTGAGCTGGGCGACGATCGTCGCCTCCTGGGGGATCATCGGCACCGGGGCTCGTTCCTGTCGCGGATCATTCGGAGAAGTGCATGACGCGGCTGTCGTCGATCACGATAGCGATTTCGTCTCCGGGGGCGAAGCGCCGCGCCTCGTGATCGATCACGCGCAGCAGCCCCTCCTCGGTCTCGACGGCGACACGGGTCGCGGCGCCGAGATAATTGGTCGCGACGACGCGGCCGGGGACGCCCTCGCCTGCGGGCGCGATCCGCAGGTGCTCGGGCCGGACGAGCCGCGCGGCGCCGTCCCGGGAGGCGAGGCGGTTGATCTCGCCGAAGAAGGTCGCGACGAAGAGGTTCGCCGGCCGCTCGTAGATGGCGCGCGGCGCGCCGACCTGCTCGATCCGCCCGGCGCTCATCACGACGACGCGGTCGGCGATCGTCATGGCCTCGGCCTGATCGTGGGTGACGTAGACCGAGGTGACGCCGAGCTCTCCGAGCAGGGCTGCGATCTCTTCGCGCAGGGTCTCGCGCAGGGACGCGTCGAGCGCCGTGAGCGGCTCGTCGAGGAAGAGCGCGCGGGGCTCCGCGGCGAGCGCCCGCGCGAGCGCGACCCGCTGGCGCTGGCCGCCCGACAGCTGATCGATGCGCCGGTCCGCCAGGGCCTCGATCCGGCAGAGCGCGAGATGGTGCGCCGTGCGGGCGTCGCGGTCCGCCTTCGGCAGGCCCTTCAGCCGCGGACCGTAGGCGACGTTCTGCGCCACGCTCATGTTCGGGAACAGCGCGTAGGACTGGAACACCATGCCCACCCGGCGCCGCTCGATCGGCTGCTCGGTGACGTCCTCGCCGCCGTACAGCACGCGCCCGCCCGGATCGGGCCTGTCGAGACCCGAGAGGATGCGCAGCATGGTGGTCTTGCCGCAGCCCGACGGCCCGAGCAGCACGAGCCGCTCGCCGGGCTCGACGGCGAGGTCCGTCTGCTGGAGTGCGCGGGCGCCGTTCGCGTAGGTGCGCGCGCAGGCCTGCGCCTCGATCCGGGTCGGCGCGATCATCGCCGCGCCCTCCCGCCCGGCGCGCCGAGGCCGCCGAGCCATTGGATGGCGACGAGGAGGGGTATGATCATGACGAAGAACACCAGGGTGTAGGCGGAGGCCACCTCGAGCCGCATCGAGGCGTAGGCGTCGGCGAGGCCGACGGGCAGCGTCTTGGTGAGCGGCGTGTGCAGCATCCAGGTGAGGTTGAACTCGCCGACCGACAGCGTCGTCACCATCAGCGCGCCGGCCAGGATGCCCGGGCGGGCGTTGGGGACGATCACGTCGATGAAGCGCCGCCACGGCCCGGCCCCCAGCGCGGCAGCGCCCTCTTCCAGCGTGCGCGCGTCGATGGCGTGGAGGTTCGCCGCGACGGCGCGCACCATGAAGGGAAGCGTGAACAGCACGTGGCCGATCAGGATGAAGACCCACGACCGGCGCAGGTCGCCTAAGCCGCCGAAGACGAGGATCAGCGCGAGCGCGATGGCGAGGCCCGGCACGGCGATCGGCAGCGTGAGCAGCTCCTCGATCGCCCGGCTCGTGCGGCTCGGGTTGCGCACGAGGTACCAGGCGGCGGGCACGCCGAGCACGAGCGTCGTCGCCAGCGTCGCCATGGCGAGGCCCAGCGTCAGCATCAGCGTGTCGGAGTACAGCGCGAGCACCTCCCCGACCCAGCGCAGCGTCAGCCCCGACGAGAGGCCGCGGAAGTAGTTCACGGTGACCCCGGCGAGCATGGAGAGGATCGCCGGCAGGATCAGGAAGGTCGCGATGGCGAGCGTCAGCGCGAGGCCGACCGCGAAGGAGAGCCGCGAGCCGTAGCCCTCCCGCCGCCGCGGCGGCGCCTTCCGGGAGAACGGAGCGCCCGTCATCCGGCCGCCGCCACGCTGGCGCCTCCGAAGACGCGGGCGACGAGGAGCGCCGCCCAGGTGACGAGCCCGAGCACGATGGCGAGCGCGCCGGCGGTCGCGAAGTTCGCCTGCAGCGTGAACTCGGTGTAGATCAGCATCGGCATCACGTCGATGTTCGTCGCCAGCGTGAAGGCGGTGCCGAAGGCGCCCATCGCCGTGGCGAAGGCGATGGCGCCCGCCGCGACGAGGGCGGGCTTCAAGGCCGGGAGGGTCACGTCCCGCAAGACGTGCAAAGGCGTCGCCCCCAGCGAACGCGCGGCCTCCGGAAGCGCCGGGTCGATGGTTTCCACGCCCGACATGACCGTCACGAGGACGCGCGGCAGCGAGAAATACAGATAGCCGGCGAACAAACCCGCCATCGAGTAGGCGAAGACGATCTTCTCGCCGATCATCGCATCGCTCACCTGCCCGACGAGGCCCTGCCGGCCCGCCAGGAGGATGATCATGAAGCCGATCACCACCCCGGGGAAGGCGAGCGGGAAGGTCAGCATCGCCACGAGGACGCCTCGGCCCGGGAAGCGATGGCGCGCCAGGAACAGCGCGGCGGCGGTGGCGAGGACCAGCGTCGCGACCGTCACCGCCGTGGAGAGCGCGAGGGTGGCGAGCATCACCTCGCGGTGGCGCGCGTTCGTCACGACGGAGAGGTACGCGCCGAGCCCCTCCGGCCCCGAGGCGCCCACGAGCGCGAGGCGCGCCATCGGCACGAGGAAGAAGGCGAGGGCGAACAGCCCGGCCGGCAGGATCAGGAGAAGGTCGAAGCGGGTGCGCATCGCGGGGCTCGGCGAGAGGTTCGGGAGGGCTCGCGGCGGAGCCCTCCCGGATGGCGACGGATCAGCGGACGTCCATCAGCGCACTTCGGCGAGGTAGCGCTCGCCGAAGGCGGCCTGGACCCGCTCCATCTCGGCGTAGTCGACCGGCGTCGCGCGCTCGTACTCGGAGGCCGGCAGGAAGCGCGCCGCGACGTCCTCGGGCAGCTCGATCGGGCGCGCGGGGCGCAGGTAGGCGTTCGTCCAGATCGCCTGGCCCTCGTCCGACATGATGAAGTCGAGGATGCGCTTGCCGTTCTCCGCGTTGGGCGCGCCCGCGACGAGGCTCATCACGTAGGGCACGACCACCGAGCCCTCGCAGGGGAGGACGAACTCGAAAGTGCCCTCCTCGGTGTACTTGGCGCGGTAGGCGTTGAAGTCGTAGTCGAACAGGATCGGGATCTCGCCCGAGACGACGCGGGCATAGGAGGTCTGCTTGGGAACGATGGGGTCGTTCTCGGCGAGGCGGGAGAAATAGTCGATCGCGGGATCGAAGTTCGACAGGTCGCCGCCGAAGGCCTGGTTCACCGCCACCGCGCCGGCGTAGCCGACGAAGGCGGAGGAGGGGTCGAGATAGCCGACCATGCCGCGATACGCGGGATCGAGCAGGTCCTCGAAGCAGGCGGGCACCGGTGCTCCGCCGAGCGCGTCGACGTTGACGAAGAGCCCGAGCGTGCCCTGGTGGATGGTGAACCAGCGGCCTTCCGGATCCTTGAGGCCGTCGGGGATCTCGTCGAAGCCGGCGGGCATGTAGGGCTCGACCACGCCCTCGGCGCCGGCCTTGATGCCGGTCGTCACGCCGTAATAGGCGACGTCCGCCACGGGGTTGCCACGCTCGGCGAGGAGCTGGGTCAGGGTCTGGCCGGAATTCTTGTTGTCGTGCGGCACGTCGAGGCCGAGCTCGGTCTCGATGGCCGAGAGCATGGACGCCCAATCCGCCCATTCGGGCGGGCAATTGTAGCAGATTGCGTCGGCGGCCTGCGCCGCGGGGGCGGACAGCGCTAGGAGCGCGCCCACGGCGAGGCTCGCGGAAAGACGGGTGCGGATCATGATCGGCTCCGGGTGGGGAACGTGGAGGCCTTGGATGTCGCAGCGCGGGTCCGCTGCGGGTGGGCGCCGATCCGGCTCGCATCGGATCGGCTTCCGTCCGGGGCGGCTGCGAGCGTCCCTCCCGGCTGGAATTCGTGGGGCATGACCAGCTGGCGGGGCGGGCCGCCGGCGATCAGGCCGAAGAGGAGGTCGACCGCGGCGGCGCCCATCCGGCGCGCCGGCTGCTTCACCGTCGCGAGCGAGGGCTCGACGATGCGCGCCATCGGCAACCCGTCGAACCCGACGACCGACAGGTCCTCGGGCACGGAGAGCCCGAGCCGTCGCGCGGCTGCGACGGCGTGGAGTCCCAGCAGGTCGTTCGAGCAGATCAGCGCCGTGGGCGCGGCGAGCCGGCCGATCAGGTCGGCGATCGCCGCCTCGAAGACCGCGCCCTCGGCCTGGAAGGGCACCTGTGCGGGCTCCCACGCCGGCAGCCCGGCATCGGTCATCGCGGAGCGGTATCCCTCCCAGCGGGCGCGCGAACGGTCCGAGGAGGCGAAGGCGCCGCCCAGGAACGCGATGCGGCGATGCCCGAGCGCGATCAGGCGGCCGGTCGCCTCCCGCACGGCGCCGCGGCTGTCGACGGTCGCGAGCGCGAAGCCGGGCGCTCCGTCCCGAGCCTCGGGCTGGTTGTAGGCGAGCACGAAGGGGACGCCGTGGCGCGCCACGGCCGCGAGACGGTGGGGCTCGGTGTCGGCGAGGGTGAGCACGAGCCCCTCGACGCCCCGCGCGACGAGGGTCGCGACCACCTCCAGCTCGTGGTCCGGGTCGTAGCCGGACGTCGCGATGATGATGGAGAAGCCGCGGGCGGCGGCGGCCCGCTCGACGCCCTCCAGCGAGCGCGCGAAGATCGGGTTCGACACGGTGGGGACGAGCACGCCGAGCGAGCGGCTCGCGCCCGAGCGCAGGGAGCGCCCCGCCGCGTCGGGCTTGAAGCCGAGGGACTCGATCGCCGTACGGACCCGCGTCGCCGTCTCGGGGGCGACCGCGCCGGAGCCGTTCAGCACGCGCGAGACCGTGCCCACGGCGACGCCCGCCGCCGTGGCCACATCTCGGATCGTGGTGCGCCCGGGTCTCGACATGTCGCCGCCTATGGAACCGTTTCCAGTCGCGACGATACGGCCGCTCGGTGACGCTGCGATGACGCCCGGACCGTCCTGCCGCAGCGCAAGCGCGAGGGGCTGCGCTCAGAGATCGGGCGCCCCGGCGGCCGTCGAGGCGCCCGAGACGACGTGGTCGAAATCCTCCAGCCGGGCGAACTCTTCGCGGGCGGTCCGTCCGAACTTCTCGGCGATCGTGAGCAGGACCCGACCCCGTGCGGCCGCGAGGGCGGCACGCTTGAGCGCGATCTTGTCCGCATCGAAATCCATCACCCGCCCGTCCGGCTCGATGCCCGAGCAGGCGACGAAGGCGACGTCGAGACGCAGGCGCGCCAGCGCCGCGCAGGTCTCGGCGCCGGTGATCGAGCCGTCCTCCCCCGTGACGAAGCCCGGCAGGATGCGGACGCGATGGCGTGGACCGGAGACGAGGCCGGCGACGTGCAGGCTGTTCGTCACGACCGTCAGGGCGGGGCCCATGGCGAGAGCGGCGGCGAGCGCTTCCGCCGTCGTGCCGACGTCGACGAAGACATGGGCGCCTTCCGTCACGAGCGACGCCGCCGCGATCGCGATCCGCCGCTTCTCCTCGACCGCGTGCACCCGCTTGCGGGCGCGGTCGAGCCGCTCGGGTACCGCCCGCCCCCTCAGGCCCGCGCCGCCGTGAAAGCGCTCCACCAGGCCCGCCTCGCTGAGCGCGATCAGATCGCGCCGAGCCGTCTGCATCGAGACGCCGAAGGCCTCGGCCAGCGTGTCGAGCGTGACGAAGCCGTTCTCGGCGATGCGCGCGAGGATCGCCGACTGGCGCTCGTTGAGCGACGCCTCCGAGCCGGCGCCCGGTTTCTGCTGGATCTGCATGCCTGGAAGATATACGACATCCCTACCCACCACAAGGGAAAGACGGCATGCTCTGGGACGAAACGGAAGGCGCGTTGCGCCGCAAGGACGGCGCGACGTTCGACGGGCTGGCCTGGCGCTGGGTTCCCGGCGCGAGCGGTCGAGATCCGGATCGCGCGGGCGTGCCGATCACCGCCCGCGCCGCGCTCGAGCGCCTCGCTTCCCTCGGGCGCCTGCGTGCGGTTCCGGTCGGCGTGATCGGCCCGCGCGTCGCGACCCCGGCGCAGGCGGCGACCGCCGAGGGGGTCGGTCGTGCGTTGGCGGCGATGGGACTTCCCGTCGTCTGCGGCGGCAGGACCGGCGTCATGGAAGCCGTCGCGCGGGGAGTCACGGCGGCCGGCGGCACATGCATCGGGCTCCTGCCCGATGACGACTGGCGCGAGGCCAACCCGTACGTGCTGCCGATCGCCACCGGCATCGGCAAGGCCCGCAACGTCCTGATCGCCCAGTCTTCGCGTGCCTTGATCGCGGTCGGCGGCGAGCTCGGAACCCTGACGGAGATCGCCTTCGGCTTGCATTTCGAGAAACCCGTCTTCCTGATCGAAGGAGCGCCCGAGGTCGTCGGCGCCCGCCCGATGAGCGATGTCGACGCCCTCTGCGACGCCCTCGCCGACGTCCTGCTCACCGGAGCGCAGGTGGCCTGAGAGCCCTGGAGCATCCCAGAGCTGCGTCATAAATATTACAAGAATTTTTGGCATGATCTGTAATGAAACTTACAGGTCAGGCATGATCTCGCTCCGCTCCGTCACACGCAGCTTCGGCGCGACCAAGGTCCTCGACGGCATCGACCTGTCGATCGCCGAGGGCAGCTTCGTCGCGCTGCTGGGCCCGTCCGGCTGCGGAAAGTCCACCCTGCTGCGCCTGATCGCCGGGCTCGATCGGCCGGACTCCGGACAGATCCTGATCCACGGGAGCGACGTGGTCGAGGCCGGGCCGGCCGAGCGCAACATCGCGATGGTCTTCCAGTCCTACGCGCTCTACCCGCACCTGACGGTCGCTCAGAACATCGCCCTGCCGCTCGCCATGCGAAGGCTCGGGCGATTCGGCCGCTCGCCCTTTGGCGCCTTCTCCCCGCGTGTCCGCGAGACGCGCCGCGCCATCGCCGAAGCCGCGGCGGACGTCGCCCGTGCGCTCGAGCTTGAGGCGCTCGTCGACCGCAAGCCGGCGGCCCTCTCGGGTGGGCAGAGGCAGCGGGTCGCCTTGGCGCGGGCGCTGGTGCGCGATCCCGTAGCCTTCCTCCTCGACGAGCCGCTCTCGAACCTCGACGCGCGGCTGCGCGTGCAGATGCGGGCCGAGATCGCCGCGTTGCAGCGGCGCACCGGCCGCACCTTCGTCCACGTCACCCACGACCAGGCCGAGGCCATGGGCATGGCCGACCGCGTCGCCGTCATGCTCGACGGGCGGATCGCTCAGGAGGGCCCGCCCCGCACGCTCTACGAGCGCCCCGCGAACCGCGCGGTCGCCGCCTTCGTCGGAACGCACTCGATCAACCTCGTGCCGGGCCCGCCTCCGGGAGGGCTGCCGGGCTGCTTCTCCGCCCTGCCCGAACCCGCGGGCGGCCCGGTCGTCCTCGGGATCCGGCCGGAGCATCTGCGGCCGGATCCCGCAGGTCGCATGCCCGCGAGCGTCTCCGCTCGGCTGCTGCGCACGGAGTACCAGGGGCAGGAGATTCTCCTCGACGTCGTTCACGACGACGGCACGGCACTGCGCGCGATCGCCGACGCCGGTGCTGCGCTGCCGGAGCCCGGCGGCGCGATATCGCTCGGCTTTTCGCCGCGCGACCTGCACCTCTTCGACGCCGGCGACGGTCGCCGTCGGAGCGCGCCCTGGGAGGCCGCCGCCCCGGCGGCGATCGTCGCATGCGGCTGAGCCGATCCGTCCGCGACGCGGCGACGACCGCCTGGCTCGTCGGGCCGGCGACGACCGCGATGATCGTGCTCGTCTTCGCGCCCGTCGCGATCGTCGCGTTGCTCGCCTTCACCGATTATCAGTTCGGCGCGCGCAGCCTGCGGTTCGTCGGGCTGGACCATTTCGAGCGCCTCGTGGTGGATCCGCAGGCGCGGCGGGCGGTGACGAACACGCTCCTCTACGCGGCGATCGTGATCCCGGCGTCGATCGTCCTCGGTCTGCTCGTCGCGCTGGGGCTCCACGGCCTCTCGGCCCGGGCTCCGCGCCTGGCCGGCGCGTTGCGCGCGGCCTACTTCCTGCCGGTCGCGGCGACTCTGGTCGCGATGGCCGTGGTCTGGCAGATGCTGCTGCATCCCTCCATCGGCCTCGTGAACCAGACCCTCGCCCTCGCCGGCATCAGCGGCCCCGCCTGGCTCTCCGATCGCGCCCTCGTCCTGTGGACGCTCGCGGTGATCGGGATCTGGCAGACGGTCGGCTACAACATGGTGCTCTTCCTCGCCGGCCTCGCGGCGATCCCGAAGGACCTCTACGACGCGGCCGCTGTCGACGGCGCGAGCGGATCCTGGGACCGCTTCTGGACGGTGACATGGCCGATGCTCGGGCCGACGACGCTGTTCGTGACGGTGATCTCGGCGACCGGCGCCTTCCGCGTCTTCGAGACGGTCGCGACCATGACGCAGGGCGGACCGGCCTTCGCGTCCGACGTGCTCGTCTACGCCATGTACCGGGAGGGGTTCGTGTACTTCAAGGCGGGGTACGCCAGCGCCATCACGCTCGTGTTCTTCGCGCTCGTGCTCGCCGTGACCGTCCTCAAGTTCCGTGTCCTCGAGAGCCGGGTCCACTACCGATGAGAGCCGGCCCGACCCTCGGCCGCGCCATAGCGCTCGTCCTGCTCGTCGTCGGCGCGGCCGTCGTCATGGTGCCGTTCGTCTGGATGGTGTCGCTGTCCTTGAAGACGCCGCCGGAGATATTCACCCCGACGATCGCGCTCCTGCCGCAGGGCTTCCACCTCGAGAACTACACGGCGGCGCTCACACGCACGGACCTGCCGCGCTTCCTCCTCAACGGCGCCGTCGTCTGCGGGGCGATCCTGTTCTTCCAGATCCTGTTCGCCGTGCCGTGCGCCTTCGCGCTCGCCCAGCGGAGCTTCCGCGGCCGCACCCTGGTCTTCGGCCTCGTCCTCGCGGGGCTGCTGGTGCCCTTCCACGTCACCGCGATCCCGATCTTCCTCGGGCTCGCCCAGCTGAAGCTGATCAACACCTACACCGCGCTCATCGTGCCCTTCGTCGCCTCCGTCTTCGGCATCTTCCTGTTCCGCCAGGCCTTCGCGGCGATGTCGACGGAGCTGTTCGAGGCGGCGCGGATCGACGGACTGTCCGAGACCGCGATCGTGTGGCGCATCGCCTTCCCGCTCGCGCTGCCGTCGGCGACGGCGTTCGGCATCTTCTCGGTCGTGGCGCACTGGAACGACCTGTTCTGGCCGCTCATCGCCACGACCAGCCCCGACCTCGCCACGCCGCCGCGCGGCATCCTGTACTTCCGCGATCGCGAGTCCGGCTACGACATCGGCCCGCTGATGGCGGCGACCGTGATCGTCGTCGCGCCGATGGTGGCGGTGTTCCTCGTCGCGCAGCGCCGCTTCGTCCAGGGCATCGCCGCCGGCGGGCTGAAGGGATGAGCCGGGCCAACCCTGTTTCAGAAGAGCGCGAGCAACGCGCCCTCTGCCACCACCCACGACGGAGTGACCGATGAAGAAGACCCTACTCGCCGCCGTCGTCGCGCTCGCGGGCGCGACCACGGCGCAGGCGGAGACGACCATCCGCCTGCACTACGCCATCCCGACCATCTGGGCGCCGGCGATCGAGCAGCTCGTCGACGCCTTCCACGAGGCACAGCCCGACATCCGCATCGTCGTCGACGGCCCGGCGGAGAGCTACGAGGAGGGCGTGCAGCGCCTGCTCCGCGAGAGCGTCGCCGGCACCGTGCCGGACGTGGCCTTCGTCGGCCTCAACCTGTGGCGCGTGCTCGAGGCGCGCGGGCTCGCGCAGGAGCTCGAGCCCTTCATGGGCGACGAGCAGGCCTTCATCGACGAAGGCTACGGCGCGGCCGTGCGCCTCGGCGCCTTCGGCGACGGCACCTACGCGCTCGGCGCGTCCGCCTCGACGCTGATGATCTACGTCAACGCCGATCTCGTCGAGCAGGCGGGCGGGTCGATGGAGTCGTTCCCGAGCGACTGGGACGGCATCATCGATCTCGCCGCGCGCATCGACGCGCTCGGCCCGACGACCGACGGCATCTGGCTGCAGCGGCACGACTGGCGCTTCCAGTCGCTCCTCGGGTCCTACGGCGGGCGACCGATGACGCCGGACGAAGGCGACATCGCCTTCGACGACGAGGCCGGCATCGCCGCCGCCGGGCTGTTCCATCGCTTCACCACCGAAGCCGGGATGAAGAGCTACGACACCAACGAGGCGCGCCAGGCCTTCCCGGCCGGCGCGCTCGGGATCATGCTCGAGAGCTCGTCGCTCCTCAACCGCTTCGTCGAGGGTGCGGGCGGACGCTTCGAGATGTCGCTCCGTCCGCTGCCCGTCTCGGCGCCGCCCGAGGAGGTGTACTTCCCCACCGGGGGCTCGGGCATCGTCATGCTCGCGACCGACCCGTCGCAGCAGGAGGCCGTCTGGCGCTTCATGCGCTTCGCGACGGGTCCCGAAGGGGCGAAGATCATCGTCGAGAACACCGGCTTCGCCCCGACGAACGCGGTGGTCGTCGAGGACGAGGCCTACCTCGCCGACTTCTACGCCGCCAATCCCCTCGTCAAGCCCGCCCACGAGCAGATCGCCCGGTTCGCGGGTCCCTGGTACGCGTTCCCCGGCGACGAGGGCGTCGCGGTCACCGATCTCATCGCCGCGGCGATGGTCGAGGTCTCCGACGGCGGCGCGGATCCGGAAGAGACCGTCCGCGACCTCGCCGACACGCTGCGCAGCCGCCTCGGCATGAACTGAGCGACGCATTCGCCGCGACCGGGCGGGAGCATCCCGCCCGGTCGTCGACGGGCACGCGAAGCCGTCGACGCCGACGCGCCGTCGAACGTGAGGCTTCGGCGGATCGACCCGCCACCCGAGGCTCGAAAGTCGACGCGGAAATCGCAAATCGACGACAAAAATTAGCAGAGTGCGGATCAACGATCGCTTCCGGCCGACGCCTCCGCGAACCGGTCGACCAGGAGCATGTGCGGCACGGTCAGCGCCGCGAGACCGATGAAGACGACGCCGAGCATCGCGCTTTCGGCATCGGCTCCCTTGCCGCCGATGGCCAGCGCCAGAGCCGCCGCGGCGCCCAGCAGCGATGCCGCCATGATCCCTGCGGCGCCTGCGAGCGCGCGGGTGCGGTCGGGCAGGAGCGCGAGCGTCGCCGTCAGATGGCGCAGGGAATGGAGCAGGCAGAAATAGGCGACGAAATACAGCAACGGCGGCAGCATGGCCGCGCCCGCCCAGATCGCGGCGAGCTCGAGCGCGGCGGAACGGCGCCGTGGCGGCCGGGCCGCGGCGGCATGGATCGCGCAGCCGAGACCCGCAAGCCCTGCCGCGGCGAGGCCTCGCGTGATGCTCGTCGCCCAGTCTACGGCGCCCAGAGCGGCGAAGACGGCGCCGACCTCGTACGGGTGGAACACGGCCGGCGCGCCGATCGCCGACAGGCCGCCCGCAAGGCGCCAGATCCGCCCGTCCTCCCGCCAATCGCCCGAGAAATGAAGCGCGGAATAGGCGAGGAAGAGCGCGAGCGCCGCGTCGGGCGCGATCCACCAGACGAGCCCGACGCACGCGGCGAGCCCGAGATAGCCCGCGAAGAACAGCAGCCTGTCGCGCAGCCCGCGCAAGGGCCACACCGCCTCGGCCATGGGCAGATCGAGCGCGCCGTGCGGCAGGCCGAGCAGCGCCACCGCCGGCGCCAGGACGAGGATCTGGCCCCGGAGGTCCAGCTGCACGGTGCTCTGCAAGAGGACGACGGCCAGCATTCCCGCCACGAAGAGAGCCGTCTGCCGGCTGCGCCCGACGGTCACGGGGACCTCACGTCAGGCTCGCGGCTGCGCGCAGGAAGGGCATCGTCGGCAGCGACGTCATCACGGAGAGCCGGTCGCTCGGGTGGGTCGACCCGGACAGGAAGCGCTCCAGCCTGTCGGGAGGGGCGTTGCGGAACAGGCCGTCGAAGAGCGCGGGCCCGCGGCTCGGCGCATCGCGCAGGACGCGCAGGAACACCCGGTCCATGAAGCGGCTGACCCGGCCGTCCTGCGGAACCCGCGGCACGCCCTCGCGCAGCAGACCGTCCACCACGGCCTCGGCCTGCGCCTGGATGCGCTGGAACGCATAGCCCGTCGAGGGGCGCGCCGCGCCGCCGGCGAGGCCGACATGGGTCACGTGCGCAAGCGCCGGCTCGCGGTAGCCGACCTGCATCGGCAGGGCGCCCTGCTCCTCGCGCAGCACAGTATGGCGGCTCGCGCCGCACGCGGCGATCTCCGCGTCCAGCCAGGCGGCCAGCGCCGCGCGCGACGGCGCCTGCGGCGCGAAGCACGTCACCTCGACGAGGGCGCGGTCGCGCGCGAAGGGCAGGACGTAGAGGAAGTCGACGCCCGTGCTGTAGCCGCGGCGGAAATGCATCAGCGAGACGACCGAGGGATCGAACACGGCGTCCTCGGACACGATCTCGCGACCGAGGAAGTATTGGCCGAAGTCGAGGCGCCGCCGCGGCGCGCGGGCGTCGATCACGTGGGCCGCGGTGAAGCCGCCGTCCGACGTCGCGACGTGGCTGCCGTTATGCCCCCGCGTGACCTCTCCGGCGCTCACGCCGCAGGAGATGGCGCCGTGCGGCGCGTGGTCGATCATCGACAGGGCGCGGGCGTAGAACGCGCCGGAGGAGACGGACTGATACGGATAGTGGCGCGACGATCGCGTCACGACGCCCCGGGGCCCGCCGACGGTCCAGCTGGACCAGGACGCGCGCACGCAGTCCACGAACGGGTCCGGGCGCGTGCGCCAGAACGACCAGGTGCGATCGTCCTCGTACGCCAGCCGCGGCTCGATCACCCGGAAGGACAACGCCGTCTTCGACAGGCGGGCCGCCAGGCTCAGCCCGGCGCAACCGCCGCCCAGAATGGCGACATCGACATCAGGCACGGGTCTCCTCCTGTCGCAATGAAAGCCCGCCGCGGTCGGGCCACCGGATCGATCGGACGCCCGCGGCTGCGCCCAGCCAGAGCTTGCGCGGAGCCGGGACGAAGGCGCGGCCCGGCAGCGGATCGCAGTCGCGCGCCCGCAGGACGCCGCCGATCTCGCGGTAGAGCGCCGCCGCGACGGCGGCGGACAGACGCAGCCGCGGCGGCAGCGCCCCGAGCCCGCCGAGGCCCGACGCGTAGAGGTCGTCGGCGCGCGCCAGCAGGACGGCGACCGCGCGCCGGACGTCCGCCCGCACCTGCGGGGTCGGCGCCACGATCCGCTCGGGCGCCCAGCCGCAGAGCGTCGCGGGCAGATACCGGCGACCGGCTGCGGCGTCCTCGGCCACGTCCCGGCAGATGTTGGTGAGCTGCATCGCCTTGCCCAGATCGGCGGCTTGGGCGTGATGCCGGCGCGGCACGTCGAACAGCGACGCCATCATGACGCCGACCGTGCCCGCGACCGCCCTTGCATAGGCCTCGAGCCCGTCCATGTCCGCGATCTCGACCCGGCCGATATCTCCGCGCACGCCATGAACGAGCTCGCGAAAGGCGGCGAGGCCCGTATCCCCCCGGACGAAGAGGGCGCGCGCGTCCCGAGCGACGGGATCCCCGCCGGCGCCGGCGCGCAAGGCCTCCTCGATCAGGGCGAGACGGCGCGCGGCGTCGGCGCCGCCGTCCTCGTCGGCCAGGTCGTCGACCGTGCGGCACAACGCATAGAGCCGCGCCACCCGCAGGCGATCCGCCCGTCGCAGAAGCCTGGCCGCAGGGGCGAAGCTGCGCGCGTGCCGGGACAGGATCGCCTGCGCGTCGGCCGCGGTCGCGGCGTGGTCCGGCGCATCCGGTGATGTCACGGCGCGCCCTCCGCCGCCGGCACGAGGCGATCGAGCACCTTGGCCGACGAGACCACGCCCGGCAGACCCGCGCCCGGGTGGGTGCCCGCGCCGACGAAGTACAGCCCGTCCACGCCTTCGCCGCGATTGTGGAAGCGGAAGAAGGCCGACTGGGTGAAGAAGGGCGACAGCGAGAATCCGGCGCCCGCGACGGAGAGGTAATCGCCTCGGAAATCCTCCGGCGTCATCGCGAACTCGGCCGTGATGGTCTCGGACAGGCCGGGCAGCATCGTCGCGTCGAGCGCCGCGACGATCCGGTCGCGCAGGCGCGGTCCCTCGACCGCCCAATCCTGCCCGCCGCCGAGGTTTGGGACCGGGCACAGCACGTAGAAGCTGTCGCAGCCGGGCGGTGCGAACGACGGATCCGTCGCCGTCGGGCGGTGGACGTACAGCGAGAAGTCCTCGGCGAGGTGCCTGCGGCGGAAGATGTCCCGCAGCAGCTCCTCGTAGCGCTCCCCGAACCAGACGGTGTGATGTGCGACGTCGGGCCACGTCTTGCGCGCGCCGAAATACAGGACGTACAGCCCCATCGACAGGCGCGCCGTCTTCTCGCGCAACCGCGCCACGGGCGAGACGGCGGACTTCGGCAGCATCTCGCGATAGACGTGCACCGGGTCCATGTTCGACACGACGACGTCGGCCGGCAGGATACGCCCGTCGGCGAGTTCGACGCCGCTGGCGCGGCCCGCGTCGACCGTGATCCGCGCCACGGTCGTGTCCAGGTCGATCTCGATTCCCTGCTCGACCATCAGCCGGTGCAGCGCATCGACGAGGGCGCCGGTGCCGCCCATGGCGAACCAGACGCCGTGCGCGCGCTCCAGATGGTTGATCATCCCGTAGATCGACGTCGTGTCGAACGGATTGCCTCCCACCAGGAGCGGCTGGATCGAGAACGCGCGGCGCAGCCGGTCGTCCTTCAGATGCCGCGAGACCATGGTCCAGACGCTGTCGTGGAAGCGCAGCCGCAGGAGGTGCGGGACCTGGCGCAGCATGAATCCCGGCGCGTGGAACGGCATGGAGGCGAGCGCGGTGAAGCCGACGTCGTAGAGGCGCTTCGACCAGGCTCCCATGCGCCGATAGCCGTCGACGTCGCCGGGGGACAGCCGTGCGATCTCGGCCTCGGTGCGCGCCTCGGTGGGACCGTAATCGAAGGTCTCACCGTCGGGATACCAGAACCGATACCAGGGGTCCGGCGCCACCAGGGTGACGTAGTCCTCCAGGCGCTTGCCGAACAAGGCGAACAGCTCGGCGAACAGGTGCGGCGCGGTCAGCACCGTCGGGCCGGCGTCGTGGCGAAAGCCGTCCTTCTCGAACACCTGTGCGCGGCCGCCCAGACGCGGGCAGCGGTCGATCAGGCGCACGGCGTAGCCGCGGGCGCGCAGCCGAAGCGCGGCGGCGATGCCGCCGAACCCGGCGCCGGCGACGATCGCCCGCGGCTCGGATGGCGTGGCATCAGCTCGAGACATGCGCGACCTCCGTCAGATCCGAGCGAACGCGGGCGACGAGGTCCGCGAGTGGCCGGCCTGCTCCGCGGGGAATGGCGTGGGCGGCCTGCTCCGCGGCGCGCAGGCGTTCGTCGCCGTGGGCGATCGCATCGGCACGGGCGGCGGCCGGCGGCCAGCCCTCGCCCTCCAGCGCCAGCACGGCGTTGAGGCGCCCTGCGGCGCGATCGCGGGGAAGATCGGCGAGATCGTCGGCGATCTGGTAGCCAACGGAGAGCGCGTCGGCGGCCTGCCTGGCGAGCGCGTCGCCCGGAGCCTCCGCCATCAGCAGCGCCAGCCGGACGGGCAAGGCGATCAAAGGACCGGATTTCCCGGCGGCGATCGAGACCGCCTGCGCGAAGTCGACGCGGGGCCGCGCGGCCGGTTCGGAGGGCGTATCGGCGGGCGCGCTCGCGGCCGGGTTCGCGCTCAAGTCCGCAGCCTGACCGGAGATCGTCAGGCCGACGGCCTCGTGCAGAAGCGCGATGGCGCCCACGAGGGCCGGGCCCGGTGTCGCGGTGGCGAGCGCGGCGTAGGCGGCGGAAATCATCAGGTCGCCGGCGCACAGCGCCGGCCCCGTGCCGGCGATCACCCAGAGCGCCGGCCGGCCGCGTCTCTCGGTGTCGCGATCCTGGATGTCGTCGTGGATCAGGGACGCGTTGTGCAAGAGTTCCGAGGCGGCCGCGAGGCCGACGGCGACGTCCGGCGGGAGCCGCAGGCGAGCGGCCGATTCGAGGCCCAGACGGGCCCGCACGCGGCCGCCGCCGCTCTCGAGATGCAAGCGCGCCAACGTCGCGACACGACCTTCGCCGAGGGTATGCCGCATCGTGCGTTCGATTGCGCCCGGAGGGCTGCTGGCTGTGAGGTGGTCACCGGTCACGACATCGTCCTATGGCTGGGTGCACGGGCCGGGGGGGGCCCGTGCACTGCTCGTGTCGAACGCAGACGATCACTCGGCCGCGACGGCGGCCTTGCCGGCCCGCTGAGCGTCGAAGTAGTCCTGGCTCTTGCGCACTGCGATCAGGTAGATCAGCACGCCGAACACGGCCTTCGCGACGATGTCGGCGATGGTGTAGCCGACCTCCACGATGGTGGTCGCGAGACCGCCGTCGAGCCCGATGGCGCCGGCGAAGTACACGACCGGATAGAACGACCACGAGAGCACGACGACCCAGCGCGCGGTGTTCACCAGGCCACGGGCGTCCTCGGGCTGGTTCGCGATGGACTTCGACAGGCCGGCGAAGAGCTCCCAGACGATCCACAGGAACGGGATCATCGACGCGATGCCCCAGAACCAGCGGGCCTGCACGGTCTCGGCGACCTCGCCCGGATAGCCCAGCGCGATCATGAGCGCAGCGAGACCGCCGAGGCGGATGCTGCGCGAGAAGGTCTCCTGGCGGCTCAAGCCCATCACCAGGATGAGCTCGACCAGAAGCAGCGGCACGGTGAGAAACCAGTCGACGTAGCGATAAGCTTCGTTGAAGGCCGCACCCGTCGTGACCAGGACGCCTTCGGAAACCTGATAAGCTTCGGTCCAGCTCTCGAAGATCCGAAAGTAATGATAGGCGGCAATGAATGTGACGAGTCCGGTCACCGTCAGAGCCGCGCGATATTGCGGCGCAACCTGACTACGACCGAACCAGAAGAACAGCGTTGCTGCTGCCAGTGTGGCGAATCCGAACGAGAAAGCGTTGTATATCAGATCGTATTGGCCGATCGTCATTTCCGTCATCGAGCCTACTCCTTTGTAGCGCGTCGCCAGGAAGTGGGCTGATTCCCGAGGTCGTCAATGCCAGGGTTAAGTCTCGATGGGCTTTTTTGGCTGATTATGCGGACCATGTTGTCGCATCGACTGCGACATTAATGTATTCGCACCACAAAATGACGCAGGGACTTTTCGTCACGCTCGGCCCACGCCGAGGTGCCCTGACCGGAGCCGGCGGCGCGGTCACATGTAACGGATGCGCGGTCGTTCCAGGAAAGCCGTCGCCGGGCCAGACGCGGGACGGCTCGACCTCCGCTTTCCCGATCGGGGATGCACCGGCGTCGCTGTCCGCCGCCGGCCTGTTCGAGCCCGCCCGCGAGGTCGGGCGCCGTGTTTGCACGATCCCGCGGTCAGGGGCGCCCTTCCTCCCCGAGCGCCTCGCCCTTCATGGGCCGAACGCTCCGTCGCGCAGCCAGGGGAGGAAGCCGTCGAGGAAGCGGGTCGTCGCGGGCATGAAGTGGCTGCCGTGATGGTAGAAGGGGTCGAGCGCCGTCACCACCAGCCGGCCCCCTTTCGCCGACTCGTCGGTGTAGAGCACCGAGCCGAGGCCGCGGGCGTCGACGAGGGAGACGGCGCCGTCGGGCAGCGCGAAGGTGCCGTGGTGGTGCCAGATCGTGTCGCGGAAGGGCACGTATGCGAAGAACGGGTGATCGGGCGCGGCCTGCACGAGGCCGAGATCGCCTCCTGGCTCGGTCCACCACCAGAAATTCGTCGGCCCGTCGGTCCATTCCACCCCGTCGAGCCACAGGTGCGGCCCCGTCGAGCCCATGGCGACGATCGTCACGCCTCGGGCGCGCAGGTCGCTGACGCGGTCGGCGACGGGCGCCAGCAGCGACGGATCGGTGCGGCAGGTGACGAGGAGGACGTCGATGTCGTCCAGATCGGCGTGGGAGAGGTCGCGCGCGTAGACGATCCGCTCGAAGAAGTCGCGATAGCGCGGGCCGTGAAGGCCCTCGTGATGATAGTAGGTGCCGGCGTCGATCGCGGCGATCCTGCGGGTCATGGCGCGCCCTCCCGTCCGGCCCAGGCCATCAGCTGGGGCACGATGCGCCTGGTCGTATCGGTCGCATCGACGTACATCCATAGATCGTTGCCTGCGTGCATCAGGATTTCGCCGCCCCCCGGGCGGTCCCAGATCCAATCGCAGGGCGCGCGGTCCGGCCCGACGCCGTTCAAGGGAATGGCGCCCTCGGGCGGCGGATTGTGGCCGCGCGCATAGAACCCGGCGACGCCACGGCGGAACGTGAGATCGTGGTCCTCGACGCCGTCGAAGACCGGGTGATCGGCGAGGCGCCCGATCCGCAGATCGTCGAGCCGGAGCGAGGCGAGCGGCACGAAGGTCCGCAGTTCCGGCAGCATCGGCCGCGCCACGTGCCCGTTGAAGACCAGCCGCCCGCCGCGGTCGAGGAAGGCCTCGACCACGTGGGCGATCTCGCCGAGATAGATCTGGTCGAGATGCGCCGGCAGCAGGATCGCGCGCACGCCGCCGAGATCGGTCTCGTGGAGCGCGTAATGCTCGATCTCGAGCGCGTCGGGGCGCCGGTCGGCGACGGCGGGGAGATCCCCGCCGGCGCCTTTGATCGGGCGCAAGAAGAGGCAGACCATCGTCGTCAGGTCCGCGGCGTCTTCGAGACGGACTTCAGGTCGTAGAAGAAGCCCGACGGATGGACCCGGAAGCCGGTCACGTCCGGCCGCGCGATCGCCGTGTAGACGTTGTGCACCAGCGGCAGGACCGCGGCGTCCTCGTGCAGAGCCGCGAGCGCGCCGAGATAGGCTTCGTCCCGCGCCTGGCCCGGATCGAGGGTGCGGCCGAGATCGACGAGGCGGTCGAACTCGGGATCGGCCCAGTTCTGGTAGTTCAGCCCGGCCTGCGAGTGGAACTGCGACTTCAGGTGCAGATCCGGATGGCCGGTCATTTCCGGCGTCCAGTAGACGACCGATATGTCGTAGTCGCCCTCGCGGACGATCTCCATCATGCCGGGGAAGGTGTAGAGCGCGACCTCGGTGTCGATGCCCGCCTCGCGCAGGAGCGCGGCGAGCGCGTCGGTCACGAGCGGCATTTCGGTGCGGGTCGAGTAGCTGAGGACGCGCAGGGTGAGCGGCGCGCCGTCCTTCGTCCAGGTGCCGTCGACGTTCGCGTAGCCGGCGGCCTCCAGCAACGCGGCCGCGCGGGCGGGATCGTGTTCGCTCGCGGGCGCACGGTCGCCCGGGACGAGGCCGAATCCCGGCGAGAAGAAGGTCCGCGCCGGCAGCCCCACCCCGTCCAGGGCGGCGGCGACGACGAGCTCGCGATCGATCAGCGCGTCGACGGCGGCGCGCACCCGCACGTCGCCGGTCGGGCGATCGACGGCGGCGTTGAACGAGCCGTAGTAGAGCCCAGCCGTCGGCTCGGCGAAGACCCGGAAGCGATCGTCGCTCTCGAGCCGGCGCACGTCCGCGGGCAGCGGGCTGATGGCGAGGTCGATCTCGCCGGTCTCGACGGCGATGGTGCGCGCCGCATGATCGGGGATGTAGCGGTACACGATCCGCTCGAGCGCCGGCGCCTCGCCCCAATAGTCGACGAAGCGCTCGACGATGGTGTGCTGCTGCTTCTCGTAGGCGACGAGGCGCCAGGGGCCGGTGCCGACCGGGCCGACGAAGGCGCCGTCGGCATCGAAGGCGGACGCCGCGTAGATGCCGGTGATCGCGTCGGTGAGCTGGTTCGGCAGCGCCGCGAAGGGCTCCCGCGTCGTGATGCGCAGGCGGTTCGGCCCGTCCGCCTCGAGGCTCTCGATCTGGAGGAGATCGGCCGCGTAGGGCAGGAGCGCGATGACACGCTCGAGAGAATGTGCCGCCGCCTCGGCGTCGAACGGCGTGCCGTCGTGGAAGACGACGCCGTCGCGCAGGATGAAGACCCAGGTCTCCGGCGTCTCGCGCGTCCATTCGGTGGCGAGGCCGGGCACGAGGCCCATGTCGTAATCGAGCTTCACCAGCGTATCGAGGATCTCGCTCTCGTTGAAGAAGCGGCTGCGGCGCGCCTCCATGGCCAGCGGCAGGCTCTCCCACATCGTGCCGACGACGAGGGTCGTCTCGTTCGGCGTGGGGGCCTGCGCGGCAGCGGGCGCCGCGGCGAGGCCGAGACCGGCGGCGACGAGGGCGCCGGCGAGAAAGCGTCGTCTGGTGGATGTCATGAGCGTCGATCCTTTCGTTGCGGAGGACGGGTGAGGAGAGAGGGGGCGCGCAGCGCCCGGTCGCCGAGGCGGTCTCCGACGAGGTTCGCGGCGAGCACGGTCGCGACGATGGTGAGGCCGGGAGCGAGGATCAGATGCGGATGCGTGCGCATGTGGCTGCGCGCCTCGGCGATCATCGCGCCCCATTCGGCGGCGCCGGGCGGCGTGCCGAGGCCGAGGAAGGAGAGGCCGGCGAACGAGAGCAGCGCCGTCGAGAACGAGGACGCCGCCATCGCCGCGACAGGGCGGGCGATCCCCGGCAGGACGTGCCGCGTCACGATCCGCCACGGCGGCGTGCCGAGCGCGTGCGCGGCCAGCACGAAGGCACGGCTCTTCTCGGCGATGACGAGGTTGCGCACGAGCCGCGCGTATTCGGCCGAGGATACGGCGGCGAGCGCCACGACGATTGTGACGAGCCCGATGCCCAGCGCCCCCGCCACGACGAGCGCCACCGCGAGCGCCGGCACGGCGAGCATGCCCTCGGCGAGGCGCATCGCGATCCGGTCCGCGAGACCGCCGATCATGCCGGTAACGAGCCCGGCCAGCCCGCCCGCGGCGACCGCGAGCGCCACCACCACGGCGGCCGCGACGGGCGTCACCGCGAAGCCGTGAAGGAGGCGCGAGAGAACGTCGCGCCCGAGCTGATCGGTGCCGAGCGGGTGCGCGATCGAGGGTTCGGCCAGGCGGCGGAGGAAGTCCGTCTGCGCTGGGTCGTAGGGCGCCGCGAGCGGCGCGAGGAGGACGATCGCCGCGGCGATCGTCACGACGGCGAGAGGTCCGCGCGGCAGAGCGGCGGGCGCGGCGGGCGCGGCGGGCGCGGCGGCGGGGCGCAGCGGGACGGAGCCGGTCGCCATGTCAGACGGCCTCTCCCATCCGGGGGTCGATCGCGGCGACCGCGAGATCGACGGCGAGGTTGATCGTGACGTAGGCCGCCCCGACGACGAGGAGCGCCGCCTGCAGCACGGGGAAGTCCCGGTCGAGCAGCGCCTCGACCAGCATGCGCCCGAGGCCGGGCCAGGCGAAGATCGTCTCGACTACGATCGCGCCGTCGAACATGCGCGCGAGCTGCAGCCCGAGCACGGTCAGGATGCCCGGCAGCGCCGTCGGGAGCGCATGAACGAGAAGCGCGCCGACCCGCGAGCGTCCCTTGGCGAGCGCGGTGCGCAGGTGCGGCTCGGCGAAGGCCGAGACGAGGCTCGCGCGGACGTAGCGTGCGGTGAGCCCCATCGAGGCCGTGGCGATCACGGCCGCCGGAAGCACGACGTGCCGCCATTCGCCGTAGCCCGACGACGGCGCCCAGCCGAGCACGAGCGCGAACAGGAGGACGAAGAGCAGCGCCTGCCAGAAATTCGGCACCGACATGCCCAGCACCGCGATGGCCGTGACGATCCGATCGATCGGCCCGCCGCGATGGAGGGCCGCGAGGATCCCGATCGGCACGCCGAGGCCGAGCATCATCAGGAAGGCGACGCCGACGAGCTGCGCCGTCGCGGCGAGCCGCAGCCCGATCTCCTCCGCCACCGGATCGCCGGTGGTGAAGGAGACGCCGAGATCGCCCGTGAGCGTCGCGCCGAGCCAGCGCAGGTACTGCACCGGCATCGGATCGTCGAAGCCCTGCTGCGCACGGAAGGCGGCGAGCGCCTCCGGGCTCGGCACTTCGCCCGCCATGCGCGAGATGAGGATGACCTCGGCATAGTCGCTCGGCAGCAGAGCGAGCAGCCCGAAGCCGAACATCGACAAGCCGGCGAGGAGCCCGACGGCGAGCGCCACGCGCCAGATCAAGCGTTCGAGGAGCGTTCCGACGGGGGAGTGCATGGGACCTCTCGAGTTCCCGGGGCCGGCTCGAGGCGATGTGATTTCTTGAAGATGATCACTGAAATTCAATACTTACCCTATGTCAATACAAAGTATAGCAATTCGACTTAGAACAATTCGAAGCCGGAGCTTTAGTTTCAACTTGGAAATATTACAAACTGGATGCTTCATGTGCCCGTCCGCAAGCGCGTCGTGACGGACACGGCTTCGCGACGCCGTTCCGATCGGCCTCTCTCGTCGCCTCGGTCTCTCGCACCGCCTCGGCGTCGCTCCCCGACCGACGAGGCGCGGGGCTCGCCCTGCTCGGCGGCTCGCGAATTCGGGGCGCATGCGCCTTTCGATCCCATGCGCAGAGATCCGGATCACATCGTCTCCGAAACTCGTTTATCAGAATGTCTAGATATTCGAACACAAGGGAGAAGAGACATGATCGCGAACGCCATGAAGGGCCTCCTCGCCGCCGCCGCACTCGGACTCGCGATGCCGGCGCTGGCTCAGGACGCGAAGGCCCCGCTCGTCACCGTCGTTACTGCTGAGAACCCGCAGACGCAGCTGATGGCGATGGTCCTCACGACGCAGGCCCTGCAGCAGGGCCACGCGGTCGACGTCCTGCTCTGCGGGCCCGCGGGCGACATCGCGCTCGTCGACGCGCCCGAGAGCGCGACGGCCGCGCAGCCGCCGCGTGGTGCGAGCCCGCAGGGCCTGCTGCGCGCGGCCATGGACGCGGGCGCCGCGGTGCGGGTGTGCGCGATCTATCTGCCCGGTGCGCAGCTCGGCCCCGAGGCGCTCGTCGAGGGTGTCGGCGTCGCGAGCCCGCCGGAGCAGGCGGCGCTCATGCTGCGGCCCGACGCCGTCGTCTGGTCCTTCTGAGCCCTGGGGAGACACGCCATGGATCGCCGTCAATTCCTCGCCCTCGCCGGGCTCGGCGCCGGCGCCGCCGCTCTCGGGACCGCGCCCGCCCGCGCCGCGCGGGTCGCGACCGCCGCCCGAATCGTGATCATCGGCGCCGGCGCGGCGGGGACGGCGCTCGCCAACCGCCTCGTCGAGCGGCTCGACGGTGCGCGCATCATCCTCGTCGACCCGCGCCGGGAGCACGTCTACCAGCCCGGCCTCTCCCTCGTCGCCGCCGGCCTGAAGCCTGCGAGCTACGTCATGTCGCAGACCGCGCACTGGCTGCCGTCGGGGGTCGAGTGGATGCCCGACGCCGTCGAGGCGGTGGATGCGCAGGCGAAGACGGTGACGACCCGCGGCGGCGAGACGCTCGCCTACGATTGGCTCGTCGTGGCGCCGGGGCTCGTTCTCGATCACGACGCCATCGAGGGCTTCAGCCTCGACATGGTCGGCGAGAACGGCATCGGCGCGCTCTATGCCGGGCCGGACTACGCGGCGAAGACCTGGGCCGCCGTCGAGCGCTTCACGCAATCGGGCGGTCGGGGCCTGTTCACGCGCCCCGCCACCGAGATGAAGTGCGCCGGCGCGCCCCTGAAGCACACCTTCCTCGTCGACGATCTGGCGCGGCGCGCGGGCAATCGCGGGCGCAGCGAGATCGTCTACGCCGCGCAGAACGACACGCTCTTCGGCGTGCCGATCGTGTCGGAGAAGGTGCGCATGCTCTTCCGGGACCGCGGCATCGAGACGGTCTATTCTCACGTCCTGCGCGCCGTCGACGAGGGCGCCAAGCGCGCCACCTTCACGACGCCCAACGGCGACGTCGTGCTCGACTACGACTATCTCCACGTCGTCCCGCCCCAGCGCGCGCCGGACTTCGTGCGCCGCTCGGGGCTCTCCTGGGCCGACAAGTGGACCGATCAGGGCTGGGTCGAGGTCGACCAGAAGACCCTGCGCCACCTGCGCTTCCCCGAGATCTTCGCGATCGGCGACGTCGCCGGCGTGCCCAAGGGCAAGACGGCGGCGAGCGTGAAGTGGCAGGTGCCGGTCGTCGAGGATCACCTCGTCTCCGCGATCGAAGGCCGCGAGGGCACGCAGGTCTACGACGGCTACACCTCCTGCCCGCTGATCACCCGGATCGGGCGGGCGATGCTCGTCGAGTTCGACTATCACAACAATCTCGTGCCGAGCTTCCCCGGGCTGATCGCGCCCCTGGAAGAGCTCTGGATCAGCTGGCTGATGAAGGAGGTCGCCTTGAAGGCGACCTACAACGCCATGCTGCGCGGCGAAGCCTGAGGAGAGGATCATGAAGGAACTCACGCTCGAGACCCTGGTCGCCGTCTTCGAGGAGATCTTCGGACGCGGGATGTTCTGGGGGTTGGTCGCAGCGGCGCTCGCCATCACCGCGGCCTACGTCTACATCCTCGTGCGCGACCGCTCGGTGAGCTGGAGGAAGTTCCTCCTCGCCCAGCTCGCCATGCCGATCGGCGCCGTGGCGGCGGTCTGGCTCGTGATGGCCGTGACGAATTCGCGCCTCGCCGACATCGGCGGGCCGATCGACGTCGTCGTGCTCCTCGGCGTCGCCGCCATGGGCGCGGTCGGGATCGCGATCCTCGTCTACACCGCGGAGGCGTTGATCGGAACTCGACGCACCGCGATCGAGAAGTAGCTCCGAGGGGTCGCCGCTCGCCGAGCCGCCCCGGCTTCGCCGTCGGTTCCGGCTCCGAGCGGGTCGAGGGACATGCATCCACGTTACGGCCGCCGACCGCGTCCGGCGACGTCCGGCGACGGCCCGCCTTCGACGGCGAGGATGATCCTCGCGCGGGCGCCCCGCGGCGCGCGGTTCCCCGCGTGAGAGGACGCGCGGGCGTCGCGGCTCGGCGCCGCATGCGGCGCGGCCGCAGCACTCGCGGAACCGCGCCGCGGCGCAGGCGTCGAAACGCGTCGCGGACATCGGTGCAGGCGCACGTGCACTACAACCTCGCTTCGGCCCGCCGCCATCCCGTCGCGCCCGAGGCGCTCGCACGGGTCACCGAGCAGCTCGACCCGGCGGCCATCCTGGAGGCTATGTCGGCGAGAGCGCCGCCGCCGAGGTTTCCGGCGCACGCGTCGTCCTCACCCTCTCGGGCGCGTTCGATACGCACGGCAGCGTCCTCGCCGATACGGACGTCGCCGTCACAGCGACCGGCGCCGACCTGCGCGCCGGCGGGCGCGTCGCCGGCGCGCAGGTCGACCTCCTCCTCGCGAGCGACGCCGCGCTCGCGGGCGTCGTCGAGGCGCGAGACCTCGTCCTCGTCGAGGCGGGCGGCGCGTTGTCGATCGCCGGCTCGGTGCGCACCGCCACCGTCGGCGGCGAGATCGGCCTCGTGGCCGGCGGGCCGGCCAGCGTCGGCGGAACCGTCGTCGCCGACGGCCGCCTGCTGCTCCAGGCGGGGGCGCTGACGATCGGCGCGGGCGCGCAGCTGCGGGCGGGCGACATCTCCCTCGCCCTCTCGGGCGCCTTGCAGAACGCCGGCAGCGTCGTCTCCGCCGCGGACCGCGTCGTGCGGGCGAGCGGCGTCGGCAATGCCGGCAGCGCCGGCGCCGTCGCCCGGCTGAGCGGGCGCGTGCTCGACATCGAGGCGGCGAACGCCGTCGACGCCGGCGCCTGGTCCGTCACCGAAGCGACCGACGCCGCCCGCATCGTCGCCGGCTCGAGCAATCTCGACCTGTTCAACGCCAACGACGTCGCCGCCGGCCGCTTCGCCTTCGGGCGCGACCTCGTCTTCGGCGCGAACGCGCAGGGCCTCGTCGTCGAGGCCGGCCGCGAGATCATGAGATCGGCTCCGCCATCGGCGCTGGCGGCGACATCGCCCTCGTGAGCGTCGACGACGTCTTCGTGCGCGCGGGCGATCTCGCCGCGGGCGGGAACATCCTCCTCGCCGCCGGCGCCGGGCCGGACGGGCGCGCCGACGCGCGCGTCACCATCCTCTCGGGGATCTCCACCCGCGAGACCTTCTCCCAGCGCAAGTCCAGCGGCTTCGGCCTGTTCACCTGCGGCGGCCGGCTCGATTTCTACCGCGCGCGCCTCGACCGCTCCCAGACCGGCTCCGTCGAGAACGTCGCCTCGACCCTCGTCGCCGGGGGCGACATCGACGTCCTCGCGCCGGGGGACGTCGTGGTCGGCGGCTCGGTCCTCGCGGCGTTGTGCCTCGCCACCCTCGTTGCCGGGCGCGATCTCGCGCTCCTGCCCGGGGGCGAGGCGCAGTCGCGCTCCCACTACAGCCGCCGCAGCGGCTTCGGCTTCGGCGTCTCCGCCGGCGGCGGCGCGGGCGTCGTGCTCGAGGCCGGCCGCGACGCCCGCCTCGTCGCAGCCTCCATCTCCTCGCCCGCCGACGTCGACATCCTCGCCGGGCGCGATCTCTCGATCCTCCCCGGCGCGAGCGCGCAGAGCCGCACGCGGGTGCAGACGCAGTCCTTCGCCGGCATCATCGCCACGGTCGGCACCAACGTGGTGGGGGCGGCGCGCCGGCTCGCCTCCTCGCTCGACACGTTCGGCTCCGGCTACGGCAACAGCACGTACCGCGCCATCGGCATGGCGTCCGGCGTGATGCAGGCGGCGGACGCGGTGCGGGATCTGTCGAACCCGCAGCTGACGGCGAGCGTCTCGGTCGGCTACTCGCAGTCGCGCTCCTCGCTGATCGAGCAGGCCACCGGCGTCGTGCCGGCCACCCTCGACGCCGGGCGCGACCTCACCCTCGTCGCCGTCCAGGCCCGGGCCGGGCGCGATCTGGCGTTGATCGCCGGGCGCGACAACGCGGTCACCGCGGCGCAGGGGACGGCTCCCCCGAGGAGATGGCGGTGCTGACGGGGATGCTGCTGCGCATCACCTGCGAGAACGTCAAGCAGATGCTCGCCGCGTGCATTGAGACCACGGGGCTCGTGCGATCCACGAACCAGACCACGATCCAGGCCTTCGAGAACAACCCGCTGAAATTCTCACCGTCGGTCGAGGACGTGATGGAGATTATCTTTGGGATACCGACGTAGAACTATCTCGATGCGTAGCGCGAATCCGAGGAAAGCTTTCGAGATATAAAAGTCTACCAGATGAATACATACATCGCCATGCAGCAGGCGCTGACTATGGTGGTCGAGGAACTCGATCCGGTTGCGCTCGACATCTCGACCGAGAAGGAGGGCGGCCTCAATGCCATGATCGGGTCGCGGAAGGGGAAGTTGTGGGATCTGTACGTCGCGCGCTGGAAGGCGAAGACCGCCCGCCACGACAACGGCCTGCTCGACGCGTTCATGCTCTACTTCTCGGATTGCTACGATAGGCTGTCGAGCAAGCTCCGCTCCTGAGGCCGTTCCTCGACCGGCGGTCCCGTGCGTCCCGCTCGTCGAGGCGAGATGGCCGATCGTCGCGAGTGGTCTCTGCAGACGCTCACGGCCGTGCCCGGCACGCGGTCGGCGACCACGAGGAGCTCACCTGCCGCGGACGCGAGCCGAGAACGCTTCGGCCCCTCGACGACCCGTTCGGCACGAGGTTGTCACCTATCTCATAGGAACAAGCTGTCACCCATCTCTCAGGGCTGGACAGGGGACGCGTGGTAGCGGAGGAGGGACTCGAACCCCCGACACGAGGATTATGATTCCTCTGCTCTAACCAGCTGAGCTACTCCGCCCCGAGGCGTGGCGCAGGTGCGCCGTCGGTGGGCGGGATATACGGAGGGGAAATCGGGCTGTCAAGCGAGCCGCGGCGGTCGATGCGCCGGTTTTCTCAGGCGGGTTTCTTCAGCCGCATCAGCTTGAAGAAGCCCGCAGGGAACAGCGGCGCGACCTCCTCCACGGTGAAGCCGCGTCGTTCCGCCCAGGCGGCGACGCGGCTGATCTTGAAGGCCGACGACCAGCCGACCTTGGCCATCAGCGGCGCGACCGCGCCCTCCACCGCCGCGATCGGGCCCTTGTCCCCGGAGAGCTTGGAGGAGATCACGATCTCGCCGCCGGGCTTGAGCACCCGCGCGCACTCGTCGAGCGCGCCTTCCGGGTCGGGCACCAGCGTGATCACGAAGGGCACGGCCACCGCGTCGAAGGCGGCGTCGGCGAAGCCGAGGCGGCAGGCGTCCATGGCGGCGACGAGCTTCACCTGGGGCAGGCCGCCGAGCACCTTCTCGCGGGCCTTGGCCAGCATGTGGACCGACAGGTCGACGCCGTGGACCCGCGCCTCGGCCGGGTAGTAGGGCAGAACGAGCCCGGTGCCGACGCCGATCTCCAGTATCTGCGGCCCGCACGCGGCGGCGGCCTGCGCGGTCCTGCGATGGGCGTCGGAGAGGAGCTTGTGGTAGACCCGGTCGTAGAACGGCGCCCAGCGCTCGTAGACCCGGCGCTGCCCTTCGAGATCGTACTGGACGGCCATCGCTGTTCCTTCTTTCGTCGCCTCGCCGCCGATCAGGCCAGCGCGCGCGCACCGCGCGGGGCGGGAACGTCCGCGCCGACGCGCCTGGCGATGGTGCCGCCGCCGAGCACGCGGGCGCGCGGATCGTCGCTCTCGTAGAACACGCAGGCCTGGCCCGGCGAGACGCCGTCCTCCGGCGAGAGGAGCTCGACCTCGATCTGCGGCCCGGTCTCGCCGGCGACGCGGCGCAGCAGCGCCGGGCGCGGCGCGCGCGTCGAACGCACGCGGGCGGCGATCTCGACCGGGTTCGCGCCGAGCGCGTCCAGCGGCGCGTCCGCGAGCCAGTTCACGTCGCGCAGGCGGATGCGGCGGGTGGCCAGCGCCTCGCGCGGGCCGACGACGACACGGGCTTTGTCCGCGTCGAGCGCGACGACGTAGAGCGGCTCGCCCACCGACAGGCCGAGACCGCGGCGCTGGCCCACCGTGTAGTGGATGATGCCCTCGTGCCGGCCGAGCGCGCGCCCGTCGAGATGCACGATGTCGCCGGGGCTCGCGGCGTTGGGCTTGAGCCGGGTGATCACGTCGGAATAGCGGCCCTGCGGCACGAAGCAGATGTCCTGGCTGTCGGCCTTCTCGGCCACCGCGAGGCCGAGTTCGCGGGCGAGCGCGCGGGTCGCCGCCTTGTCGGCGAGCTCGCCGAGCGGGAAGCGCAGGAGGTCGAGCTGCGCCTGCGTCGTGGCGTAGAGGAAGTAGCTCTGGTCGCGGTCCGGGTCGGCGGCGCGGTAGAGGCCGCGGCGGCCGTCGGGGAGCGCGCGGCTCGCGACGTAGTGGCCGGTGGCCAGCGCGTCCGCGCCGAGCTCGCGGGCGGTCTCCAGCAGGTCGCGGAACTTGATCGACCGGTTGCACTCGACGCAGGGGATCGGCGTCTCGCCGGCGAGATAGCTGTCGGCGAAGCGCTCGATCACCGCCTCGCGAAAGCGGCTCTCGTAGTCGAGGACGTAGTGGGGAATGCCGATCGCCTCGGCGACGCGCCGCGCGTCGTGGATGTCCTGGCCCGCGCAGCAGGCGCCCTTGCGGTGGGTCGCGGCGCCGTGGTCGTAGAGCTGCAGCGTGATGCCGACGACGTCGTAGCCCGCGCGCTTCAGGAGCGCGGCCACGACGGACGAGTCGACGCCGCCGGACATGGCGACGACGACGCGGGTCGCGGAGGGCTCCTTGGGCAGATCGAGGCTGTTTCGCATCCCGTGTCCATCCTTCGCCGGGTGCGCGCGAGACGCGGACCGTGGCGGCGTGCGCACCTCTATAGCCGGGCGGGCGCGGCGTTTCCAGCGAGGCCCGGCAGATTCTGCCGACGTGCCCGGCGGCTCTTGCCGGGCGTGCGCCGGTACGGCGTCGCGCCGAGGCCGCACCGCAATTGCTGAAATGGTTCGCGCGCAAGGGATTGCAAGCGGGGAGCGGGAGCGGGGCGCCGGTGGCGCAGCTCTTGCGGGCTCCGAGCGGGCGCCATCCGCGCCGTTCGAGAGCGATGTGCCATGCGTATCGACAGCTTGACCATGGAGCCCCCGCGCCGCAGCGATGCGCGCCCCGCGCCGCGCGTCGAACCAGGCTCGCAAGGGCGCGTCGAGGGGCGCTCGGAAGGGCCCGCCTTCCGCGTGCCGCCCCAGGACGACGGGCCGGCGCGGCCGGAGCCCCGCGAGCGGGCGCGGGAGCGCCGGGAGGCGGACGCGCCGGCCGGGCGCGCGGATCGCCCCGAGCGCGCGGACCGTCCCGAGCGTTCCGAGCGTGCTGATCGTCCCGCCGAGGCCGCGCAGGCCTCCCGGCCAAGGGCGGACGGCCACACGCGGGAGGCGTCGGCTCGGGAGGAGCCTGCGCCGGATGCGACCGCGTCGGAGACGCCGGTCGAGGCTGCGCCGGAGGGCGCACGGACGCCGGAGGAGCCGGCCGGACCGTCCGTCTCCGAACAGGCGCAGCCCGGGCCGGTGGCGGCCGAGCCCGCTCCCGGTCCGACGACTCCTTCCGCTCCCGCTCCCGCTCCCGCTCCGGCGGCGCCCGCTCCGGCGGCGCCCGCACCCGCCGATCCGGAACGCGCGGGGCCGGGCCTGTCCGCCGTCGCGCTGGCGACTGCGCCCGGCCGTCGGGCGGAGGGCCGTGGAGCGCCGGCCGAGGCGCCCGGGCGGACCATCTCCATCGCCGCGCAGGCGCATGCCCGCGCAGCAGGCGGCGAGGTCGCGACCCAGCCCGCAGCGTCCGGCGCCCCATCCGGTGCGGTGCCCGGAGCGGCGTCCGGCGCGCAGTCCGCGACGCCGGCGGCTGCGACGACGCCGGCCGCCGCGACCCCGTCGGGCGAGGGCGCGACGGCGCCCGCCGACGCGCTCGCGCAGGCCCTCGCAGCCGCGCAGACCGGCGACGCGCCGCCGCCCGCCGAGGGCGGGACGCCGGCGTCGGCGAAGCCGGAACCGTCCGGCGCGGAATCGAAGCCCGGCGCGGAAGCCAAGCCCGGTCCCGAGAGCAAGCCCGGCCTCGACAACAAGCCCGGCGCGCCGCCGACCTTCGCCGCCGCCCAGGCCGCGGCCCAGGCCGCCGCGCAGCCCGCGGCGCAGCCGGCCGTCCCGCCGCCCGGCGCGATGCCGCAGATCGATCCCGGCGCGCTGCCGCCGCAGCCGCAGCCTCAGCCGCAGCCGCAAGGCGCGTCCGCCGCGCAGCCGCCCGCGCCGCCGCTGCCGATTCTCTCCAACGTGCCGCTCGGCGCGGTGCCGCTCGAGATCGGGCTCAAGAGCCTGGGGCCGATGAACCGGTTCACCATCCGCCTCGATCCCGCCGAACTCGGCCGCATCGACGTGTCGCTCGAGATCGAGGACGGCGAGGTCACGGCGAAGCTCCAGGTGGAGCGGGTCGAGACGCTGATGCTGCTCCAGCGCGACGCGAAGACGCTCGAGCGCGCCTTCGAGCAGGCGGGGCTGAGGACGAACGAAGGCTCGGTGCAGATGTCGCTGCGCGAGCAGCCGGGCGACCAGCAGGGCGGCCGGTCCGGCGAGAACGCCGGCGGCCGCGAGGCCTTCGGCGAGGGCCGTCGCGACGGGCGCGGCGAGGACGGCGCACGGCGCGGCCGCGACGGCGCGATGCAACCCCATGAGATCGAGGCCCTGGCCCCGCGGCGCATCCTCGCCGGCGGGCTCGTGGGCGTCGACCTTCGGATCTGAGGAGGGCGGGCCATGGCAGCCGGCATCGCGACGACACAGCAGACGGGCGTTCCGGGCGCGACGAACCGCGCCGCGGCCGATCGGCAGAACATCGCCGACAATTTCGACCAGTTCCTGACGCTGCTGACCACGCAGCTCCAGAACCAGAGCCCGCTCGACCCGCTCGACACCAACCAGTTCACCCAGCAGCTGGTGCAGTTCGCGTCCGTCGAGCAGCAGATCAAGACCAACGACATGCTGGGCTCACTGCTCGCCTCCACGCGGGCGGCGAACGTCTCGACGGCGTCGAGCTTCATCGGCCGGCGCATCGAGGCCTCGGGCGCCCAGGCGCAGCTCGCGAACGGGGAGGCGCAGTGGACGCTCACCGCGCCGCGGGCGGCGAGCCGGGCGGCGATCCAGATCCGCGACGAGACCGGCGCGGTGGTCGCGACCAAGGTCCAGGCGCTCCAGGCCGGCGAGCAGAGCGTCACCTGGGACGGGCGCACCGCGACCGGCGCGCCGGCGCCGCCGGGGACCTACTCGATCTCGGTCGAGGCCCGCGACGCGGCCGGACAGCCGATCGGCGTATCGGCGCGCTTCTCCGGCGTGGTCGACGGTCTCGACCTCTCCGGCGACGAGCCGGTGCTGATCTCCGGCGGCGTGCGCACGCCGCTGTCTGCGGTCACCGGAGTCTCCGACGCGTGATCGTCGACGTCAATGGAGTCGTCACGCGTGAAACGCGGCATTTCACTTCAGGCTTTCTTAAGCGGAGGGCCGTAGTGTCGCACTCGACGTTGGTCTGTCGAGTGTGTGAGAGTATCATGACCGAACCGCTTCGCTCGAGGGCGAAATACGTCATCGGGCCCGACGGCAGCCCGCTGACGATCGCGGACCTGCCGCCTACGACCACCCGGCGCTGGGTCATCCGCCGCAAGGCGGAGGTGGTCGCCGCCGTGCGCGGTGGGCTGCTGAGCCTGGAGGAAGCCTGTCAACGCTACACGCTGACGACGGAAGAATTCCTGTCCTGGCAGCATTCGATCGACCAGCACGGCCTCGCGGGCCTGCGGACGACCCGCATTCAGCAATACCGCAACTGAGCGCATCCGCGCGTGACGTTCGAAGGGCGCCGCCTCCGGTCCGGAGCGGCGCCCTTCGGCTGTTCGGGCTTGGAACGCGATCCTCGAAACTTCACACCGGCCAGGTCTCCAGCCGGTACGCGCCGTCCCAGAACAGGTACTCGAGCCGCGTCGCGGCCGTGTAGGCCTCGTGCATGCGCGCGACGAGGGCGGGGGAGGCTCCCGCGGCGGCCTCGTCGGTGGCGGCGATCATGGCGGCGACCGCCGTGTGGAAGTCCTCGCCGGCATAGGTGTCGATCCAGGCCTGGTAGGGGTTCCCGGCCGCCGCGCGGCCGTGGATGTCGCGTCCCACCTCGGCGTAGATCCAGAAGCAGGGAAGCAGGGCCGCGAGCACCACCTCGTAGGGCTCGGCGAAGGCGGTGGCCGTGAGGTAGGAGACGTAATGGTGGCTCGCGGGCTGCACCGGCGTCGCTGCGAAGGTCTCGTGTGTGATGCCGTATTCCTCGAAGAAGGAGCCGTGCAGCGAGCGCTCGACCACGATCGCCACCTCCGCGCCCTTGGCGAACTGGACGATCCGGTCCGGGTCGCGCGCCTTGGCGGCGGCGAGCGCCAGCGCCCGGCCGAAGCCGATCAGGTAGTGCGCGTCCTGCACGATGTAGTGGATGAAGCGCTCGCGCGAGAGCCGGCCCTCGGCGAGCTCGGCGTTGAAGGGCATGGTGCGGATGGTCTCGTAGGCGGGGAGGTTCCTCTCCCAGGCGTCGGTCGAGAAGGGCATGATCGGCGGGTCTCCACGGCTCGGCTTTCGGCTGGCCGCAGTGATCGCGCATTCGCGCCTAAATCGCCACCCCCGAATCGCCCCCCCCTGCGCCGCTCAATCCACCACGCGCAGCGCCTTGCCCTCGAGCACCTGGAGCACGCGCCAGAGCTCCTGCCCGCGCTTCATCACGAGCCCCGAGGCGGCGATCACGCAATAGGCGCCTTGCCGCCGGGCGAGCTTCGGGTCCTTCTCGATCCGGTAGAGCGGCATCTCGGACGTGCGCCGGAAGACGGCGAAGATCGCCTTGTCCTTGCGGAAATCGATGGCGTAGTCGCGCCACTCGCCGGCGGCGACCATGCGGCCGTAGACGTTGAGGATGGTGCGCAGCTCGTCCCGGTCGAACGAGACCCTGGCATCGGAACCCTGCGCGGCGGGAAAGGGCACCACCGTCCCGCCGCGCTGCGCCTTCGCCGTCTCGCCGTCGCTCATCGCGCCTCCTCCCCCCGAAAGCCGTCTCGCCGGGTCTCCGTCATCGTCCCGTCATGATGGGGGCCGGACGCGCCCGGCGCAAGCGCGCGCTCAGAGGGCGTGGTAGCGTGCGCTCGCCTTCACCGATTCGACGCCCTCGACGCGCGCGAGCTCGTCTTCGCGGCTCTCGTCGACGACGCCGTGGATCATCCCGAACCGCACCCGGACCGAGACGTCCGAGAGCCCGCAGCCTTCGAGCGCGCGCACGATCTCCTGCACCCGAGGCTTGGCTTCCGACCTGATCCGTATCGTCACTTCGTGCTTTCGCATCGCGCTCTCCCGTGCGGGGGCAGCCCCCCGCGCGTCATCGTCCAGACGTCCGGGACCCTCGCGGCGTTCCGATCATGGAGCGTACACCAAGCCCTGTCCCACGTCTCCCGCATCGCCGCCGATGTAGCGCGCGCCGCGCAGGAGTCCTCCCCAGAGCGCCAGGCCGCGCAGGCTCGAGTCGTTCTCGGCGTAGAGCGCGGCGATCCCGGCCACGTGCGGCGTCGCCATGCTGGTTCCCCGCAGGCGTCCCGAGCCGCCCTGCGCCAGCGGGAGCGCCGAGAGGACACCGACGCCGGGACCCGAGAGGTTGATCTCGCCGCCGGGAATGCGCGAGCGCTTGCCCGACGAGAACCCGGCGACCCGCAGCCGCTCGTCGACGGCGGCGACCGCGAAGATCGAGGGGCAGTTCGCGGGCGAGGCGACCGGCGCGACGCTGAACGGCCGATCGCTCTCGTTGCCGGCCGCCGCGATGATCAGGCTGCGGGACTCGAGCGCGTTGCGACCGATCAGCTCGTAGTTCTCGTCGAAGGGCTCGTCGGCGGCGGTGGCGCCGCCGAGCGATAGCGAGATGATCGCGCAGCCGGCGTCGAGCGCCCATTCGAGCCCGGCGATCACCGTCCGATCGCTGCCGAAGCCCGCATTGTCGAGAACCTTGCCGACGTAGAGCTGCGCGTCGTGCGCGACGCCGTAGCGGGGCAGGCCCCCGGAGGCGCGCAGGGGGCCGCAGGCCGTCCCCGCGCAATGGGTTCCGTGCCCGGCGTGATCCATGACGTCCTCGCCGCGCACGAACGACATCGCCTCCGTCACGCGGCCCAGGAAATCGGGATGGGCGGTGTCGATGCCCGTGTCGAGCACGGCGAGCTTGACGCCGCGCCCGGCGAAGCGCGATGCGACGACGCCCGTCGCCTGAAGGCCCCACGTCGCCGTGGTCTCGTCGAGCTCCGGCGCCTCCTGCGCCTCGGCGCTCCGCCCCCGGACGTCCTCGCCGAGCAGGTCGGACACGAGCGCGTCGACGCCCGCGCGAAAGCCGAGGAGGTAGTCGCGACGACGGCTCTCGCGCATCGACAGGGCGCGGTAGATGCGCTCCGCGCGGTGCGAGACGACGGAGTGGCTCGCGACGCCCTCGGCAAGCGCCTTCGCGACGCGGCCCGGATCCGCGTCGACGATGGCGAGGCCGAAGCGCTCGAACACGAGGATGTCGGCGCCGTCGAGATCCGCGGGCAGCCCCTCGCCACGAAAATCGGCGCTGGAGGCGACGCGCATTCCGGCGCTGCGGAAGGCGGCGAGCCCGCGCTCATCGGCGTCGCGGTTCAGCCGCACGACGGTCGCGCCCGTCGTGCCGGCGCCCCGCGCCGGCAGCGCCGTCACCGCCGCGGACGGCGATCGCGCGCCGGCTCGCTCCGCGTTCCTCGGCTGCGGTCCCGTTCGTCGTCTCGTCGGCATGTCGCGCCCTCCTCGTACGGCTGCCACTACATGCCGGACGCGCGCGCTTGGCAACCCTCGGCGATCATCGTGCCATCGCATGATACTCGGCGTTCGGCCGCATGCCCGTCGCCGAGGCGAGGCGGTTGGACATCGCGTAGAACGCCGCCACGGCCGCGATGTCCCAGATGTCGACGTCGGCGAAGCCGGCGTCTCGCAGGGCCTGCCGGTCTGCCTCCCCGATGGCGAAGGAGCCATAGGCGACCTTCTCTGCGAAGGCGAGCATGACGACGTGGCGGGTCTCGAGCCGGGCGGCACGCCAGTTCACGGCGAGCGTGTCGCCGAGCACCGGGTCGCCCGAGAGCTGGCGCACCGCCGCGCCGTGGGCGGCGACGCAGTAGAAGCAATGGTTGGCCGCCGAGACCACGACCGCGATCATCTCGCGCTCCAGCTTGGACAGCCCGGACGGCGCCAGCATCAGGCCGTTGTAGAACGCCGCGAACGCGGAGAGCTTGGCGTCGTCGTGGGCGTAGGCGCGCAGCACGTTTGGCACGAAGCCGAGCTTCTCGTCGCACTTGGCGAGATAGGCCGTCATCTCCGGCGAGAGCGCGCCCTGCGGGAGATCGAGCGCGGTGGGGGCGTCCTGCGGCGTCTGCGGCTGGGGCGCGAGGCCCGTTTCGGGTCTTTTCCGCTCGACCATGGGACTCGTTCCTTCCTCGGGCGTTGATGCGCGACGGATTGTTGCAGGCGCGGGCGGCCTATGCCAAGCCTTGCCGAGGGGAAACGCGACCGGCGGCCGGACGAGAGGGGCTTTGAACCATGGATCGGATCGAGGGCGAAGGCGAGACGGGCGCGATCGCCGCCGCGATGGCGGCGCTGGAGGAGAAGCGCAGCGAGCAGACCCCGCCGCGCATGGTCGACGACCTCTTCGGCCGCACCCCCCGCGAGGACCTCGATCGCTACGAGCCCCAGGAGCTCGCGGCGCTGGCCGCCTCGGCCTTCGAGCACCTGCGCAAGCCGCGCATCGTCGATCCCCGAAAGCCCCGCCACGACCTCGCCATCACCGACGTCGAGTTCGCACGCGACGGGCGCGACCGGCAGATCACGATCGTCGAGGCGATCAACGACGACATGCCCTTCCTGCTCGACTCGACACTGGCCGAGCTCGTCGAGCAGGGCTACGAGCCCCGCCTCGTCGCGCACCCGATCCTCGCCGTGCGGCGCGACGGGGAGGGCCGCCTGCGCGAGCTCGTCGGCCCGGCGCGCGGGCCGGTCCCGCAGGACGCGACCCGCGAGAGCCTGATCCACATCCACCTCGACGCGATCGACGAGGCCGCGCGCGAGCGGCTGCGCGCGGGGCTGGAGCGCGTCTATTCCGACGTCGCCGTCGCCGTCTCCGACTGGGCGGCGATGCGCGAGCGGCTCGAGGCCGCGATCGCGCGCTATCGCGGGGCGCCCCCGCCGCTGCCGGCCGAGGAAATGCGGGAGGCGCTGGCCTTCCTCGACTGGATCGTGGCCGACAATTTCACCCTGCTCGGCGTGCGCGAGTACAGCTTCCCGGACGGCGACGTGGCGGCCGCCCCGATCGAGGGTTCGGGCCTCGGCATGCTGCGCGATCCCGCCGTGAAGGTGCTGCGCCGCGGAGCCGAGCTCGTGGCCATGACGCCCGAGGTGCGCGCCTTCCTGCACAAGCCCTCGGCGCTCATCATCACCAAGGCCAACGTCAAGTCCCGCGTCCATCGCCGGGCGCATCTCGACTATATCGGCGTGAAGCTGTTCTCCGACGGCGGCGAGGTGATGGGCGAGCTGCGCGTGGTGGGCCTGTTCACGGCGAGCGCCTACACCGAATCCACCGACGACGTGCCGGTCTTGCGCCACAAGGTGGCGAAGATCCTCGAGCGGGCGCAGTTCGACCCGCAGAGCCATGCCGGGCGCGCGCTGATCAACGTGCTGGAGAGCTACCCCCGCGACGAACTCTTCCAGGTCGACGAGGAGACGCTCTACCGCTTCGCGCTCGAGATCATGAACCTCGCCGACCGGCCGCGCGTGCGCGTGCTGGCGCGGCCCGACGAGTTCGACCGCTTCGTCTCCGTCCTCGTCTTCATCCCCAAGGACCGCTACGACACACAGGTGCGCCGCAGGGTCGGCGAGTTCCTCGCGGGCGTCTACCAGGGCCGCGTCTCCGCCGCCTACCCGGCCTATCCAGAGGGGCCGTTGGCGCGCACGCACTACATCATCGGCCGCGAGGAGGGCGAGACGCCTCACGTCTCGCGCGCGCAGCTCGAGGAGGGCGTCGGCGCCATCGTGCGTACCTGGGGCGACGCCCTGCGGGACGCGTTGCGCGAGGAGATCGGCGGCCCGCGGGGCCGCACCCTCGCGGCGCGCTACGCGGACGCCTTCAACGCCGCCTATCGCGAGGCCTTCTCGGCCCACGAGGCGATCCGCGACATCCTCGTCGTCGAGCGCATGTCCGGCGAGCGGCCCCGCGCCGTCGACCTCTACCGGCGCGAGGGCGACCGGGAGACGCGGGTGAACCTGAAGGTGTTCTCGCGCGGGGCCGGGCTGCCGCTGTCGGAGCGCGTGCCGCTCCTGGAGAACCTGGGCTTCCACGTGGTCAACGAGCGGACCTACCGCGTCGTGCCTGCCGGCGCGCCCGAGGAGGAGCGCGTCTGGCTGCACGACATGACGCTGACGCGCGCCGCCGGCGGGCCGATCACGATCGAGCGCATCGAGAAGCCGATCGAGGCGGCGCTGCTCGCGCTGTTTCGCGGCTTCGCGGAATCGGACGGGTTCAACAAGCTCGTGCTCGAGGCCGAGCTCGGCTGGCGTGACGTCTCGATGATGCGCGCGCTCGCGCGCTACCTGCGCCAGGTCCGCATCGCCTACGGCCAGGACTACCTCGCCTCGACGCTGGCGCGACACCCCGCCATCGCCGCCGCGATCGTCGCGTATTTCTACGCCCGCTTCGACCCGCGCGCCGCCGACGCGGGCCCCCGCGAGGAGGGCGAGAGCGTCGCGCGCGAGACGATCGAGACGATGCTCGTCGAGGTCCAGAGCCTCGACGACGACCGCATCCTGCGCCGCTTCGTCAACCTCGTCGAGGCGGCGGTGCGGACGAACTACTTCCAGATCGAGGGCAACGGCCATCCGCGCCGGACGATCTCGTTCAAGTTCGCCTGCGCGAAGGTGGAGGCCATGCCGCTGCCACGGCCGCTCTACGAGATCTTCGTGTTCTCGCCCCGCGTCGAGGGCGTGCACCTGCGCTTCGGCAAGGTGGCGCGCGGGGGGCTGCGCTGGTCGGACCGGCCGCAGGACTTCCGCACCGAGGTGCTGGGCCTCGTCAAGGCGCAGCAGGTCAAGAACGCGGTCATCGTGCCGGTGGGCGCCAAGGGCGGCTTCGTTCCCAAGCTGCTGCCGCCGGCGAGCGACCGGCAGGCCTGGTTCGAGGAGGGCCGCGCCAGCTACCAGGTGTTCATCGATACCCTGCTGGAGCTGACCGACAACATCGTCGGCGACGACATCCGCCCGCCGGCGGACACGGTGCGCCACGACGGCGACGACCCCTACCTGGTGGTCGCCGCCGACAAGGGCACCGCGACTTTCTCGGACACGGCCAACGCCATCTCGCTCGAGCGCGGCCACTGGCTCGGCGACGCCTTCGCGTCGGGCGGCTCCAACGGCTACGACCACAAGAAGATGGGCATCACGGCGCGCGGCGCCTGGGAGGCGGTGAAGCGCCACTTCCGCGAGGTGGACATCGACGTGCAGTCGCAGCCCGTCACGGTGGCGGGCGTGGGCGACATGTCCGGCGACGTCTTCGGCAACGGGCTCTTGCTGTCGCGCGCCGTCAAGCTCGTCGCCGCCTTCGACCACCGCGACATCTTCATCGACCCGAACCCGGATCCGCAAACCTCCTTCGCGGAGCGCCGGCGGCTGTTCGACATGGGCCGCTCGTCCTGGGCCGACTACGACGCGAGCCTGATCTCGAAGGGCGGCGGGGTGTTCTCGCGCCAGGCGAAGTCGATCCCGCTCACGCCCGAGATGCGCGCGCTGCTCGACCTCGACCAGCCCAAGGCGACGCCCTTCGAGCTGATGCGCGCGATCCTCAAGATGCGCGTCGACCTGCTCTGGTTCGGCGGCATCGGCACCTACGTCCGCGCGACGAGCGAGACCGACGACCAGGTCGGCGACCGCGCCAACGACGCGATCCGTGTCGGCGGCGTCGAGCTGCGCACGCGGGTGATCGGCGAGGGCGCCAATCTCGGCATCACCCAGCTCGGCCGCATCGAGGCCGCCCGCGCGGGGGTTCGCCTCAACACCGACGCGATCGACAATTCCGCGGGCGTGAACACGTCCGACGTCGAGGTCAACATCAAGATCGCGCTGGACACCCCCGTGCGCGACGGCCGGCTCGCGCCCGACGACCGCACCGCGCTGCTGGCCGAGATGACCGAGGAGGTGGCGCGGCTCGTCCTGCGCAACAACTACCTCCAGACGCTCTCGCTCTCGCTGGCCGAGCGGCGCGGGGCCGGCGACATCGGCTTCGTGCGCCGGCTGATGCAGAGCCTCGAGCACGAGGGCCGGCTCGACCGCACGGTGGAGCAGCTGCCCGACGACGTCGCGCTCACGGCGCGCGCCGAAGCCGGCGAGGGCATGACCCGGCCCGAGCTCGCGGTGCTGCTCGCCTACGCCAAGCTGCAGCTCTACGACCAGCTGCTCGAGAGCCGCGTGCCCGACGACCCCTATCTCGGCCGCGAGCTCGACCGCTACTTTCCCGCCGCCCTGCGCGAGCGCTTCGAGGACGCGGTCCAGACCCATCGGCTGCGGCGCGAGATCATCGCGACACAGCTCTCCAACGCCATCGTCAACCGCGGCGGGCCGACCGTGATCGCGCGCCTCGCCGACGCCACCGGCGCCGACGCGCCAACGATTGCGGCGGCCTACGCGGCGGCGCGGGATTCGTTCGGCCTCGTCGCGCTCAACGCAGGGGTCGACGCGCTCGACACGACGGTGAGCGGCGCGCTGCAGCTCTCGCTCTACGCGGAGCTGGAGGAGCTGGCGATGAACCGCATCGGCTGGTTCATCCGCAACGTCTCCCTCGACGAGGAGCCGCTCGACGCCATCATCGGCCGCTTCCGCGAGGGCGTGGTCGCAGTGGAGGGGGCGCTCGTCGACTGCCTGCCGGACGCCGCGCAGGCGCTGTGGCGCGAGCGCATCGCCCAGCTCACGGCGCAGGCCGTGCCGGAGACCCTCGGGAGCCGGCTCGCGGCGCTGCCGATCCTGGTGGCCGCGCCCGACATCACCCTCATCGCCGAGGAGGCGAAGCGCTCGATCCGCGACGTGGCGGCGACCTATTTCGCGCTCGACGAGACGTTCCGGCTGGGCGCGCTCGCCGCGCAGGGCCGCGATGTCGCGGTGGCCGACTACTACGATCGGCTGGCGCTGGAGCGCGCCCTGTCGGGCGTCGCCGACGCGCATCGCCGGCTCACCGCCGAGATCGCACGCGAGCCGGGCTCGGGCCGCGAGGCGGTGGAATCCTGGTGCGCGAGCCGCCCCGACGTCACCCGCATCCGCACGGCGGTGGACGGCATCGTCTCCTCGGGGTTGACGTTGTCGAAGCTCACGGTCGCGGCGAGCCTGCTGGGGGACCTGACGCGGGAGTGAGGGCGTCAGCCCGGGATCTCCCGCGCGCCCTCCTCGAAGGCGTCGAGGCTCTGCGGCCAGGCCTGGCGGTCTGGCCAGAGGAAGTCGACCGCGCGGGCGGCGGGCCGGTAGACGGCGGTGTAGAACGTCCCCATCACGCCGTCGTAGTCGCGGCTGAGAACCGGCGGCGCCAGGAAGGCCGCGATCATGTCCGCCCGTGTCGTTCCCGGCGCGGCGCGCAGGTCTGCGAGCAGTGCGGATCGCTCGAGCGTGCGCGAGGCCGACTCGGTCAAGGCTTCCGGCCCGGCCTGGTGATTCGTCACCACCGGCGCGCGGGTCACGACCGGAGCGCGGTCGGGGTTCAGCATCGCGACCGCGTGCGCGCCGGTGCGGTCCATCACGACGATGTTGGTCGACGCGCCCGAGGGCACCCGCGTCAGCGCGGCGATCGCCTCCTCGACCGTGGCGCAGGTCTCGAGCACGTAGCGCACGAGCCACGGGTTGGCGAAGCCCGGGCCGACCACCGGCCGGCCGCCGTAGGTGAGCGCCGCGGCGAGCCCCGCCTCGTTCATCCCGTCGAGCGCGCCGACGAGCCCCTCGGAGGAGGCGATCACCGCCGGCCCGCCGCTCCAGCGGCCGTGGTGGAGCGTTCCCTCGAAGGCGCCGGAGGTGAAATCGTAGTTGCGGATCAGCACCGGCTCGTCCTCGGGCGAGACGGCGACCGAGCAGCCGGCCACGATCGGGGGCGGCGCGAAGCCGGTGAGGAAGGCGTGCGCGACGGGGTCGTCTCCGGCGGCCTCGCAGAGGCGCTCGTAGAGGGACACGAGCTCGGGCATGTGCGCGGCGAAGGCGGCGCGGCGCGCGGCCAGCGGCGGGTCCGCGGCGGCTGGCGCGAACCAGGCCCGATAGCCGGGCCACAGCGCCGCGAAGCGCGCCCGCCATTTCGGCCCCGGCCGGTCCTCGGAGATCGCGACGAGGCGCATCGTCCGTCCTTTCTGGCTTCACGGCCATGCTAGAGGAGATTTTCCCCTGCGCGCAAGGCGGGCGGTCACCCCTTCCCGATCTCGTCCGGCGACCGGCCCGGCCGTGGCCGGTAGCGCGGGAGCGACCAGCCGAAGGCGAGCGCCGCGCCGCGCAGGCCGAAGCCGGCGGCCAGCCCCGCCCCGATCGCGACCTCGCGCGGAGCGCCGGCTGCCGCGAGCCCCACGAAGACGCCGGCCGCGAGCACGGCGGCGGTGACGTAGATCTCCCGTCGCAGGGCGATGGAGGGCTCGCCTCCGATCACGTCGCGCAGGATGCCGCCGAAGGTCGCGGTCGCGACGCCCAGGAAGACGGCCACCAGCGGATCGGCGCCGACGCCGAGCGCCTTTTCCGCGCCCGCCACGGCGAACAGCGCGAGCCCGGCGGCGTCGAACCACAGGAGCAGCGTGTAGCGTGATTGCGGGATGTGGGCGGTGAAGAAGACGAGCAGCGAGACCGCGAGGCAGGTCGCCAGATAGGCGGGCTCCGCCGCCCAGAAGACGGGCACGTCGAGGATCAGGTCGCGCAGGGTCCCGCCGCCGATGCCCGTCGCGGTGCCGAGCAGCGCGAAGCCGACGATGTCCATCTGCTTGCGCGACGCGACGAGCGCGCCGGTCACGGCGAAGACGGCGAGGCCGAGCCAGTCGAGGACGGCGAGAGCGGTGTCGAAGGCGGGCATGCGGGAGGGGCACAGGAACGGGAGCGGGGCCGGCACCATGACGGGCTGGCCCCTCCCTGTCGAGCGCACGCCTCGACGGGCCGGGAGTGGCCACCGACGACTCGCCCCCTCCGGGCCGCTACGCGGCCCACCCGCCGCGCCGCCGGCGTCAGTGCAGGTGGCGGGAGAGGTGCTTGTTCATCTCGAACATCGTCACCCGGTCCTTGCCGAAGACCGGCTGCAGCTTCTCGTCGGCGATGATCTCGCGCTTGTTCTGCGGGTTCTGGAGGTCGTTCTTCTTGATGTACTCCCACACCTTGCTGACCACCTCGGGGCGCGGCAGCGGGTCGGAGCCGACCACGGCGGCGAGCTCGGGCGAGGGCGTCAGCGGCTTCATCAGCGCTGAATTGGTCTTCTTCTCGGCCATGATGTCACGCCTCCTCGCGCGATGTGTCGTCGGAAGTGTCGACGGAAGTACCGTCGGACGCGTCGGCTTTCTCGTCGCCGTCGGGCTCCTGCCCGTCGTTCTTCGCCCGCGCCACGTTGTCGTCGCCCTTGGACGGCCGGTTGGTGCGGCCGGCGTAGCGATCGCGCCCGCGCGGCTCGGGGCGATCCTTCAGGATGTCCTGGCCGCGGGAAACGGTATCGGTAATGCTCACGCCCCGGGCTGAGCCGGTGATGGGAGTTCCGCGCATGATCGAGAGCCTCTCGTTATCGAATCGGCGCATCGGCGCGCGCCTTCAACGTTTAAACACCAGAAACGGGCCGACCGTTCCCCCGAAGGCGTGCCTTGCTCAGCGCGAGGTCGCCGCGGCGCGGTCGATCATGGCGTGGCCGTTGGGCGCGGCGTCGATCATGCCGCCGGCGAGCCAGTGGTCGAGGAAGGCGTCGAGCCAGACCTTCACCTTCGGATCGTGGATCAAGCGGCCTTCGAGATGCGCCTTGCGGGGCTGGGCTCCCGGCAAGCAGAGGCGCTCGTGGGCACGGGTCGTCCAGCGGCAGGTCATCGCATAGGTGACCTCCGGGTGGAACTGGAAGGCGTAGGCCGCGGGCCCCGCGCGCACCGCCTGGACGGGGAAATCGTCGCCGGTGGCGAGCGTCACCGCGCCGTGCGGGCAGTCGAAGCCCTCGCGGTGCCAATGGTAGACGTGGCCCGGCCAGTCGACGCCGAGCCGCTCGGTGAGGCGGCCGCCCTCCTGGGTGGGCTCGAGCGGATAGTAGCCGATCTCGGCGCGGCCCCCTTCGTGGGCGTAGACCCGCGCGCCGAGATGGCGCGCGAGCATCTGCGCGCCGAGGCACAGGCCGAGGAACGGCTTCTTCTCCCGCAGGGGCACCGCGCACCAGTCGATCTCGCGCGTGACGAAATCGTCCGTGTCGTTGGCGCTCATCGGCCCGCCGAACACGACGGCGCCGGCGTGATGCTCGAGCGTGTCGGGCAGCGGGTCCCCGAAGCGCGGACGCCGAACATCGAGTGGATGCCCGCGCTCGCGCAGGAGATAGCCGACGCGTCCCGGAGTCGAGGTCTCCTGATGCAGGACGATCAGGACCGGTTTCGGCAGGGCGTCGAGGCTGCTCATGACGGGGGCGCGTGTCGCTCCTCTGGGTGCGGTAGGCTCTGCGGATGCATCGTTCGTGCCTCTATAATCGGCCCTCATGCCGCAGGCTTCAACCCCTCGTTCCCGAATACCGCCCGCTCCCGGGCGTGCGCAGGCCCCGCGGGCCGGCCGGGTGGGAACATTCGCCGCACGATTCGGCTTCTTGCCGAGTGATACGAGCGTTATGGTACGGATGGCGTTTGTGCGTCAGCCGGGGCGCAAATACCAGAGTTCGTCGGCTCTCTGCCACGGAGGCGGACATGACGGCTATGACCACGGGTGAGAAGACCATCCAGCTCGGGTTCTTCCTCACCCCGAATTTCTCGATGATCGCCTTCACCTCGGCGATCGAGCCGTTCCGCCTCGCGAACTACGCCACGGGCAGGGATCTCTACGCCTGGCGGCTCTACTCCGCCGACGGCGCGCCGGTGCGCGGCTCGAACCACGTCGCGGTGGCCGTCGACGCCCGCGCCGCCGACGCGCGCGGCCTCGACCGGGTCGTCGTGTGCGGCGGCAACGAGATCCAGACCTTCGACCATCGCGAGACGATCTCCGCCATACGCCGCCTGACGCAGTTCGGCGCCTCCGTCGGCGCCGTCTGCACAGGGTCCTACGTGCTGGCGAAGGCGGGGCTGCTCGACGGCTACCGGGCGACGATCCACTGGGTCTACCATTCCGGGCTGACCTCCGAGTTCCCGCATCTCGACGTCAGCCAGGAGCTGTTCGAGATCGACCGCAACCGCTTCACCTGCGCGGGCGGCATGGCGGCGGCGGACATGGCGCTCTCGCTGGTTGCGCAGGACCAGGGCGCGGGCGTCGCCTCCCAGGTGACGGAGCTGCTCATCCACAACCGCATCCGCGAGGCCCGCGAGCGCCAGCGCATGGACCTGCGCGCCCGCGTCGGCGTCGCCCACCCCAAGCTGCTCACCGTGATCCAGAAGATGGAGGAGACGGTGGAGGAGCCGCTGTCCTGTGCCGACCTCGCGCGCGCGGCGGGGTTCTCGCAGCGCCAGCTGGAGCGGCTGTTCGTGAAGTATCTCGGCGAGCCGCCGACGCGCTACTACATGAAGGTGCGCCTCCAGCGCGCCCGCCAGCTGCTGCGCCAGACGAGCCTGCCCGTGCTCGAGATCGCGCTCTCCTGCGGCTTCGTCTCGGCCTCGTACTTCTCCAAGACCTATCTCGAGCATTTCGGCCGCTCCCCCTCGGCGGAGCGCAAGCCCGGCGCACGCGAAAGCATGGCGGTGGCGCCCACCGCCGGAGAGGCGCGCCGCCGCCCCCGCGGGCGCTCCGCCGCGGGGGCGGCGGCGTCCGACGGGGAGCTGGCGGAGGCCGCCCTCGTCGGCGGGGCCCTGGCGCAGGAGACGCTCGCGCTCGACGGGCTGGTCGAGGCGGCGCTGGCCGGGGTGAGCTGAGCCGCCGCGGGAGCGTCGCCGCCGTGCCTTAATCTCGTCGCGAAGCCCTCCGAGAAGCGAAGGGCCGGCGCGCGATGCGCCGCGACCCCGCGCCGCCCACGGCGCATCCCCCACCGCGCGCCCGGAACCGGGCAGCGTTCCGCGACGAGCCCGCCCAGAAGCGGCGACCAGCTCGACAGCGCCCCATCCCTCCCGCGCCCGGCGCGGGACATGATCGAAACCGAGGAGAACGAGACGATGCGAATCGCTCTCGCGACCGCGCTCGCCCTGCTGCTGGCCACGCCGGCGCTCGCGAACGACAATGCAGCCCTGTTCCTCGCCGAGGCCGCGGCGAAGGAAGCAGCCGGCGCCGAGGCCGCGACCTACGTGACGGCCTCGACCGAGACGCCGGTCTCCGCACCGGCCCCGGCGCCGGCCGTGGTCCAGACCGTGACCTCCGTACAGGCCTTCTTCCTCGCGGACGCCGCCGCTCAGGCGGGCGCCGAGACGGAGACGGCGGCCGCACCCGCCCCGACGGCCACATCCGCGCCCGCGGGCTCCGGCTCGGTCCATGCGATAGTCACCGAGGCGGCGCTGCGGCACGGCATCGACCCGGCGCTCGCGCACGCCGTCGCCACCGTCGAGAGCCGCTACCGCTGCTCGGCGGTGGGCCGCGCCGGCGAGCTCGGCGTCATGCAGGTGAAGCCCGCCACCGCCCGTTCCGTCGGCGTCACCGGCAACCTGCGCGACTGCGCCACCGGCATCGAGGCCGGCATGCGCTACCTGAAGCAGGCGCTCGCCCGCCACGGCGACGGCTGCGGCGGCATCTCCGCCTACAACATGGGCATCCACCGCAAGGCGAGCTTCTGCAACGGCTACGGCCGCAAGGTGATGGCTCACATCAGCCAGGTTCGCGTCGCCTCGCTGGATTGAGCTGGCGATCCTCCGCGTCGCGGCGCTTGCGACGCGGCGCGACGCGTGGTGTGCTCTCGGGCGTCCGTCGGCTCGGCCGGCGGACGACCGCGTCCGAGAGCCCGAAATGTCCCCCCGCAGCGTCGTCACCCTCTCCGGCAAGCCGCTCTCCTTCGACACGCTCGTGCGCGTCGGGGCGGGGCTGTGCGTGCCCCGGGCCGACGAGGCGGCGCTGGTGCGCGTGCGCACGGCGCGCGCGGCGATCGATCGCGCGATCGCGTCGGGCGTGCCGGTCTACGGGGCGACGACGGGGGTCGGCGCGATGAAGGACGTGAGCTGGTCGGAGGACGAGCTCGACGCCTTCAGCGCCGGCCTCGTGCGCGCGCACCACTTCGGCACGGGCCCGCCGTTCCCGCTCTCGACGGTGCGCAACGCCATCACGATCCGAATCAACACCGCGCTCACGGGCCGGGTCGGTTGCTCGACCGAGCTCGTCGACGCCTATATCGCGTTGCTCGACCGTGACGTGATTCCCGTCGTGCGCCGCACGGGCTCGATCGGCTGCGCAGACATCGGCCTGATGGGCCAGATCGGCGCCATGCTCACCGGCCATGGCGAGGCGATCTACCAGGACCGCCGGCTGCCCGCCGCGGTAGCGCTGGAGCAGGCGGGGCTCACGCCGATCCGGCTGCGGCCGCGCGATTCGCTCGCCGCGATCTCGGTCAACGCCATCGGCCACGCCTCGGCCGCCGAAGCCACCCGCGCCGCGGCCCACGCCATGCGCATCGCGCTCGCGACCAGCCTCGCCACCGCCGGGGCGCTCGGCGCGTCGCGCGGGCCGTGGAAGGCGGTGGCGCATGTCGGCACCGAGCGCGAGGCGACGATCGGCGCCTGGCTCTGGGAGAATGCGCGCGGCTGGGACTGGCCGCACGCCACCCACGTGCAGGATCCGCTCTCCTTGCGCATGATGGCGCAGGTGTTCGGCACGCTGTTCCAGAGCCTGCTGATATCGGCCGACACCGTGCTGGCGGCGACCGGGCGCACCGACGACAACCCCGTCGTGATCGACGGCGAGGTGCTCACCTCCGGCGGCTCGCTGCCGCTCGACGTGACGGTGTTCATGGAGACGCTGCAGCTCGCGCTGACCCACCTCGCGCGCAACTCCTTCAACCGCTGCGTCCTGCTCGGCAACGGCGTGCGCCGCGACCTTCCGGTGAACCTCGTGCCGCAAGGCACGATCGCCACCGGCTTCGGGCCGGTGATCAAGCTCGCGGGCGAGCTGTTCACGCGCATCCTGTCGATGTCGAACCCGGTCTCGGCGCAGCCGCTCGTCGTCGCCGGCGGGCTCGAGGACGAGGCGGCGTTCCTGCCGCTCGTCAACGAGCGCGTCGACCGGCAGGTGCGCGCCCTGCGCCGCATGGCCGCGCTCGAGGGGCTTCTCGCCGCGCAGGCGATGGATATCCTGGGGGACCGACCCAAGGGAGTGGCCGGTTTCGTCTACGACCTCGTGCGCAGCCACGCCGATTTCTACGAGGGCGACCGCCCTCTCTCCGCCGAGGTGGAGGCCATCGAAGGAGATCTCGCCTCCAACCGCGTACTCGGGGAGCTGATCGCGCTCGCGCCGCTGCCCGAGCTCGACGACGTCTTCGCCCTGCGGCCGATCCACTAGCCGCGTTCATCCGTTCCCCGGAAAGACCCGGCGCCGCCGGACCAGACACGAAAGGGAAAGCAGCATGCCCAACTTCCTCAAAGCACGGGCCGTGACGGCCGTCGCCGCCGCGGCGCTCCTCGCAGCCGGCATCGGCTCGGCCTCCGCCCAGGTGGTCGTCTCCTCGAAGATCGACACCGAGGGCGGCGTGTTGGGTCAGATCATCCTCCAGGCGCTCGAGAACGCCGGCATCGAGACCCAGAACCGGCTCCAGCTCGGCGGCACGCCGATCGTGCGCGAGGCGATCACGGCAGGCGAGATCGATCTCTATCCGGAATACACGGGCAACGCCGCCTTCTTCTTCAACGAGGCGGACAGCGAGGTGTGGAAGGACTTCGACGCGGGCTACGCGCGCGCCGCCGAGCTCGACCGCGAGGCCAACGACATCGTCTGGCTCCAGCCGGCGCCGGCCAACAACACCTGGGCCATCGCGGTGCGCGCCGACCTCGCCGAGGCGAACGGGCTCGAGACGATGAGCGACTTCGGCGCATGGATCGCCGGCGGCGGCGAGGTCATGCTCGCGGCCTCGGCCGAGTTCGTGAACTCGCCCGCGGCGCTGCCGGCCTTCCAGGAGACCTACGATTTCCAGCTCTCCTCCGACCAGCTGATCACGCTGTCGGGCGGCGACACGGCGGCCACGATCGCGGCGGCCGCGCGGCAGACCTCGGGGGCGAACGCCGCCATGGTCTACGGCACCGACGGCGGCATCGAGCCCTCGGGCCTCGTGGTGATGGAGGACGACCTCGGCGTCCAGCCGGTCTACGCGCCGGCCCCGCTGGTGCGCGCCGAGGTGCTCGCGCAATACCCGCAGATCGAGGAGATCCTGAACCCGGTCTTCGAGAAGCTCACGCTCGAGACGCTCCAGGAGCTCAACGGCCGCGTCCAGGTCGGCGGCGAGGCCGCGAGCGGCGTGGCGACGGACTTCCTCACCCGCGAGGGCTTGCTGCAGTGAGCTGAGGCCATGGCCAGCGGGACCCACACAGCCGCCGCGCCGCGGGCGCGGGTCGCGCTCGACAAGCTCGGCGTGCTCCTCGCGGCGCTCGTCGCGGGGGGCGCGCTGGCGCTGCCCTTCGCCACGTTCCGGGCGAACCGGATCGTGCTCGGCGAGCCGCGGGGGATCCTCGAGGCGCTGCCTGCGGCGCAGGCGTGGACGCTCCTCGCGCTGATCGCCGCGGTGGGGCTCGTCGCGCTGGTGCGCACGCCGATCCGCCTGCGGCTCGCGGCGAGCCTCGTCGCGCTCATCGCGCTGCTGGTGGCCATCGGGCTCTCGGGCTCCTTCCTGACGCCGGAGGGGAACAGCTTCGCGCGCGTCTCGCCGGGCTCGGGCTTCTGGGTCCTCGTCTTCGCCTTCGCGCTGATGGCGGCCGACGCGCTGGCGCGCCTGGCGCTGTCGCCGGCGAGCCGGCTCGCCGGGCTCGCCATCGTCGCGGGCTTCGTAGGCGCGTTCCTCTTCTTCGGCCTGTGGGACGACCTCTCGATCCTGAAGGAATATTCCACCCGCGCCGACGCCTTCTGGCGCGAGGCGCGCACTCACGTGCTCCTCGCCTTCGGCTCGCTCGCCATCGCGACCGTGACAGGGATCCCGATCGGGATCGCCTGCACCCGCTCGAAGCGGCTGCGTGCGCCGGTGCTGAACGTGCTCAACATCGTCCAGACCATTCCCTCGATCGCCCTCTTCGGTCTCCTGATCGCGCCGATGGCCTGGATCGCGGCGACCATCCCGGGCGCATCCGCCATCGGCATCGCCGGCATCGGCGTCGCGCCGGCGCTGGTCGCGCTCTACGCCTATTCGCTGCTGCCGGTGGTCTCGAACACGGTGGTGGGCCTCGACGGCGTACCGCGCCAGACGGTCGACGCCGCCTCGGGCATGGGCATGACGGACGTCCAGCGGCTGGCGCGGGTGGAGTTCCCGCTCGCCTTTCCGGTGATCCTCACCGGCATCCGCATCGTGCTCGTGCAGAACATCGGGCTCGCCACCATCGCGGCGCTGATCGGCGGCGGCGGCTTCGGCGTGTTCGTGTTCCAGGGCATCGGCCAGACGGCGATGGACCTCGTGCTGCTCGGGGCGGTGCCGACGGTCGCGCTCGCGGTCGGCGCGGCGGTGGTGCTCGACGCCCTGATCGAGCTGAGCGAACGCCCGGGCGTGAAGGAGGGCAAGCGATGATCGAGATCGACGACGTCACCAAGGTCTACGGCGAGGCGACCGTCGTCGACCATGTCTCGATCAGAGTCGAGAGCGGCACGATCGCCGTGATCGTCGGCACGTCGGGCTCGGGCAAGACGACCCTGATGCGCATGATCAACCGGCTGGTGGAGCCCACCTCCGGCGTGGTGCGCATCGACGGCGAGGACAACCGGGCGCTCCCCGCCTACGAGCTGCGCCGGCGGATCGGCTACGCCATCCAGGGCCACGGCCTGTTTCCGCACCGAACGGTGGCGCAGAACATCGGCACGGTGCCGAGCCTCCTCGGCTGGGACAAGAAGCGCATCGAGCGGCGCGTCGACGAGCTGCTGGAGCTCTTCCAGCTCGCCCCCGAGCAGTTCCGCGAGCGCATGCCCCACGAGCTCTCGGGCGGCCAGCAGCAGCGCATCGGCGTCGCCCGCGCCCTCGCCGCAGAGCCGAACATCCTCCTGATGGACGAGCCCTTCGGCGCGCTCGACCCGATCATCCGCGCCAAGGCGCAGGACGACCTCGTCGCCATCCAGAAGCGTTTCGGCACCACGATCGTACTCGTCACCCACGACATGGAGGAGGCGATCCGGCTCGGGGGGCGCATCGCGGTGATGGACGAGGGCCGCCTGCTGCAATACGCGCCCCCGGCCGAGATCATCGCGAAGCCGGCGACGCCCTTCGTCAAGGAGCTGATCGGCGCCGCCGAGCGGCCCTTCCGGCTGCTCTCGCTCGCCCATGTCGGCGATCTCGTCGAGGAGGGGGAGGCGCCCGGCGCGCCGATCCCGGCGGAGACGTCCGCGCGCGACGCCTATGCTGAGCTGCTCTGGTCGGGCCGCGAGGCGGCGCCGGTCGCGCAGGACGATGACGTGGTCGGGCGCATTACGCTCGCCACCCTCGGGCGCCATGCGGCGAGGCCGGCATGAGCGCGGGGCTCGTCGTCCGGGCGATCGTGCTCGTCGTGCTCCTCGCCTTCCTGGTCGCGCCCGAGGTGTTCGAGGCCGTGTTCGCGCCGCTGACGGATCGCGGCGCTCCGGCGATCTACACCCAGTCCGACATGCTGGCGCTCGCGGCCAACCACCTCGGCCTCGTCGCCGCCGCGACGACGGTGGCGACGCTCGTCGCGGTCGGCCTCGCGATCGTGGTGACGCGCCCCTTCGGCGCGGAATTCCTGCCGCTGTCGCGCTCGATCGCGAATATCGGCCAGACCTTCCCACCCATCGCCGTGCTGGCGCTCGCCGTGCCGGCCTTGGGCTTCGGCGCCGCGCCGACCTTCGTCGCGCTCTTCCTCTACGGGCTCCTGCCGATCTTCGAGAACGCGCTCACGGGGCTCACCGGCCTCCAGCCCACGGTGCGCGACGCCGCCCGCGGCATGGGCATGACCGGGACGCAGCGGCTCGTGCAGGTGGAATTGCCGCTCGCGCTCCCGGTGATCCTCGCCGGCATCCGCCTCTCCACCGTGATCGCGCTCGCCACGGCGACGATCGGCTCGACGGTGGCGGCCTCGACGCTCGGCGAGGTGATCATCGCGGGGCTGCTGACGAACAACGTCGCCTTCATCCTCCAGGGCGGGCTCGTGGTGGGCGCCCTCGCGGTCCTGATCTACGACGCGTTCCTCTGGATCGAGCGCGCGCTCGCGCGCAGGATGGGGCGGTTCGCGTGAGTGAGATTCTCTTCGTGAGCCGCAGCCCCGCCACCTCCCCGCAGGGGGTCGGCGGTCCGAAGGACCGACGGGTGGGGGCGAATGGGGCGTGGCCGCCGAGCATTCGCCCCCTCCGGGCCGCTTGGGCGGCCCGCCTCCCCTGCGGGGAGATGTCGGGTCGGCGGCCTGCATCGATGGATGAGACGCGTTTGCCCAAGGGGTGAGAAGCAGCCATGTCCGATTTCGATCTCGTCCTCTCCGGCATCGTCGTCCTGCCGCATCGAATCCTGGAGATCGGCTGGGTGGCCGTGCGCGGCGAGAAGATCGCGGCGGTCGGCGAGGGCGTTCCGCCCGCCGGCCGCGAGTTCCACGATCTCGGCCGGGCCTTGATCCTGCCCGGCGCCATCGACGCGCAGACGCATTCGCTCTCGCAGAAGGGTCAGGAGGACTTCGTCTGGTCGACGCGTTCCGCGGCCGCGGGCGGGGTCACGACGATCGTCGACATGCCCTACGACGAGGGCGCGGTGGTCAGCAACGCCGCCCAGGTGCGCGCGAAGGCGGCGCATGCCGAGGCGCAGGCGCGGGTCGACTTCGCGCTCTACGGCACGATCGACCCTGCCGAGGGCGTGGGGCGCATCCTCGAGCAGGTGGGCGCCGGCGTTTGCGCCTTCAAGTTCTCGACCTTCGGCACGCACCCCACGCGCTTCCCGCGCATCCCCCCGCCGCTGCTCGCCGACTGCTTCGCGGAAGTGGCGACGACCGGGCTCGCGGCGGGCGTGCACAACGAGGACGACGAATCGGTCCAGGCCGGCATCGCCCGCACCAAGGCCGCCGGCATCACCGACTGGCGGGCCCACGGCCTCTCGCGCCCGCCGCTCACCGAGCTCCTCGCCATGGCGCAGATCTACGAGACGGGGGCGGCCACCGGCTGCCCGGCGCACGTGGTGCACTGCTCGCTGGCGCGCGGCTACGACCTCGCGGCGAGTTACCGGGCGCAGGGCTTCGCCGCCACCGCGGAGTGCCTGGTCCACTACCTCGTGCTCGCCGAGGAGGAGGACATGCCGCGGCTCGGCGGGCGCGGCAAGGCGAACCCGCCGATCCGCTCCGCGGCCGAGCGCGAGGGGCTGTGGCGGCAGGTGGCGGCGGGGAACGTCTGGCTGGTCTCAACCGACCACGTCTCCTGGTCGCTCGACCGCAAGAGCCACGCGAACATGTTCGACAACGCGTCCGGCGTGCCGGGGCTGGAAGCGCTGGTGATGGCCTTCGTCGCCGGCGCCGTGAAGCGGGGCGTGCCGCTCACCTGGGCGGCGCGGCTTCTCGCGCAGAACCCGGCGCGGCACTTCCGCATCGACCACGTCAAGGGCGCGCTCACCCCCGGCCGCGACGCCGACATCTGCGTGATGACGCCCGAGCCGATATTGTTCGACGCCGCCGAGACCGGCCACAACGTGATCGGCTGGTCCCCCTACGACGGCATGACCTTCCCGTACCGCGTCGCCGCGACCTGGTCGCGCGGCGAGCAGGTGTTCGACGGGACGCGCGTCGCCGATCCCGGGCGCGGGCGCTTCGTGCGCCCGCCCCTCACCCACGTTCTCGCCGGAGAAGGCGCATGACATCGAACCTGCCCGTCGACGCCGCCCGCATCGCCGCCGTCGTCGACGGCCTCGCCGCGATCACCGAGCCGGACCGGCCGTGGACGCGCCGGGCCTTCACGCCGATGTTCCTCGAGGGCCGCGCCTTCCTGGAGGCGCGCATGCGCGAGGCCGGCCTCGAGCCGCGGATCGACGCCGCCGGCAACCTGATCGGCCGGCGCGCCGGCGCGAAGCCCGGGCTCGGCACGATCATGGTGGGCTCCCATTCCGACACGGTGCCCTCGGGCGGGCGTTTCGACGGCATCGCCGGGGTGGCGGCGGGGCTCGAGGTGGCGCGCGCGCTGGCGGACCGGGGCGTGACGCTCGACCACGACCTCGAGGTGGTGGATTGCCTCGGCGAGGAGGTGACCGTGTTCGGCGTCTCCTGTGTCGGGTCGCGGGGCATGGCGGGGCTCGTGCCCGACGCCTGGCTCGAGCGCCGCGACCCCGAGGGGCGGACGCTCCCCGAGGGGATCGCCATGGTCGGCGGGGACGCCGCGCGCCTGGATCGGGCACGGCGCGACGACATCCGCGCGTTCCTCGAACTGCACATCGAGCAGGGCCCGGTGCTGGAGGCGGAGGGGGTCGACATCGGCGTGGTCTCGGCCATCGCCGGCATCACCCGCTTCGAGATCGTGGTCGAGGGCCGCGCCGATCACGCCGGCACGACGCCGATGTCGGCGCGCGCCGACGCGCTCGTCGCCGCCGCACGGATCGTGACCGAGATCAGGATGCTGGCGCGGGGCCTCGCGGCCGGGCCGGAGCATTTCGCCGCCACAGTGGGAGAGATGTCGATCGAGCCCGGGGCGGCCAATATCGTGCCCTCGCGCGCACGCCTGCTGGTCGACGCGCGCGCCGAAAACCGGGGCTCGATGGAGCTGTTCGCGTCGCGGCTCGCCGGGGTCGCCGCCGAGGTCGCCGCCGCCGAGGGCGTGAGCATCGCCCCGCCGACGCGGGTCTCGGACGCCCTCCCGACGCCGCTCGACCCGCTCGTCGTCGAGACGCTCGGCGCCGCCTGCGACGCGGTCGGCGCCAGCCGCCGGGCGATGGCGTCGGGCGCGGGCCACGACACCGGCTGGATGGCCAAGATCGCCCGCGCCGCGATGATCTTCGTGCCCTGCGCCGGGGGGCGCTCGCATGCGCCCGAGGAGAGCGCCGAGATCGCCGACATCGCGCTCGGCGCGGCGGTGCTGGCCGAGACCGTCGTCCGCCTCGACCGTTCGTTGCAGAAGACCTGACGAGGAGACCTGACGCATGGGCCGCATCCTCACCGAAACCGACGTCGAGGCCGCCGTGAAGGGCGGCTCGGTCTACGCCGCCGGCGGCGGCGGCTGGGCCGACCACGGCCGCATGCTGGGCTACGCCGCGGTCTCCATCGGCAAGCCGGAGCTGGTCTCGATCAACGAATTGCAGGACGACGACTGGGTGGCGACCGCCGCCGCCATCGGCGCGCCCGCCTCGACCACGCCCTGGGAGATGCGCGGCGTCGACTACGTCAAGGCGGTGCAGCTTCTCCAGGAGGCGCTCGGCGCGCGGGTGGCGGGGCTGATCGTCGGCCAGAACGGCCGCTCCTCGACGCTCAACGCCTGGCTCCCCTCCGCCATCCTCGGCACGAAGGTGGTGGACGCGGTGGGCGACATCCGCGCGCACCCGACTGGGGACATGGGCTCGATCGGCCTCGCGGGCTCGCCTCAGCCGATGATCCAGACGGCGGTGGGCGGCAACCGCGACGAGAACCGCTACATCGAGCTCGTGGTGCGCGGCGCGACCGCCAAGGTCTCGCCGATCCTGCGCACGGCGTCGGACCAGTCCGGCGGCTTCATCGCCTCCTGCCGCAACCCGGTGCGGGCCTCCTACGTGCGCGCCAACGCGGCGCTCGGCGGCATCTCGCTGGCGCTCGCGCTCGGCGAGGCGATCCTCGCCGCCGAGCGAAAGGGCGCGAGCGCCGTGATCGACGCCATCGTCGAGACGACGAAGGGCGCGATCATCGCGCGCGGGACGATCGCGAGGAAGGCGGTGGTCTACACCAAGGAGGCCTTCGACATCGGCATCGTGGTGGTCGGGACCGGCGACGGCGCCCGCACGCTCCATGTGATGAACGAGTACATGGCGGTGGAGGACGCCGGCGGCGCCCGCCTCGCCACCTTCCCCGACGTGATCACCACGCTCGACGCCGCCACCGGCGAGCCGCTCTCGGTGGGGCAGCTGCACGAGGGGATGGAGGTCGCGGTGCTGCACGTGCCCAAGACCGTCATCCCCTTGGCCTCGAGCGTGCTCGACCCGGCGGTGTATCCGTCGGTGGAGAAAGCGATGGGGATCGCGATCGCGCGCTATGCGCTGGAAGGGGGTTGATGGGTGCCACCGCGTGTCATCCCCGGCTGAAGGGCGCGAAGCGCCCGGAAGGGAAGGGGACCCAGCAGATAATGCTGCGCCGCAGGCGCCCAATCGCCGCCGACCAGGCGGCTGGTCGCCGCCGATGGAGCGCCTGCGGCGCGAGTCGTTTCGCTGGGTCCCTTTCCCCTGCATTCGCTTCGCTCATTCCGGCCGGGGATGACACGGTGTGGCCCTTCATCGACCTCTCGCATGCCAGAGGAACCGCCCATGCCCACCCCCAACCCTCGCCATCCGAATTTCTCCATCCCCGGCGGCCCGGCGCTGCGCGCCAAGGGCTGGCGCCAGGAGGCGCTCTTGCGGCTGCTCGAGAACGTGCTGGCGGTCGGCGAGAACCCGGACGAGCTGATCGTCTACGCCGCGCTCGGCAAGGCGGCGCGGTCGTGGCCGGCGCACCGGGGGATCGTCGAGACGCTGCTGTCCATGGACGAGGACCAGACGCTGGTGATCCAGTCCGGCAAGCCGGTGGGGCTGCTCAAGACCCATGCCGACGCGCCGCTCGTGATCATGGCGAACTGCAACATCGTCGGCCAATGGGCCAAGGCGGAGATCTTCTACGAGCTGGAGAAGAAGGGGCTGATCTGCTGGGGCGGGCTCACCGCGGGCGCGTGGCAGTACATCGGCTCGCAGGGCGTGATCCAGGGGACCTACGAGATCTTCATGCGCATCGCCGAGGCCCGCTTCGGCGGCGATCTCGCCGGGCGTTTCGTGCTCACCGCCGGGCTCGGCGGCATGGGCGGCTCGCAGCCGCTCGCCGGGCGCATGGCCAAGGCCGCGATCCTGTGCGTCGACGTCGACCCGGCGCGTGCGCAGACCCGCAAGGCGATCGGCTATCTGGAAGAGATTGCGCCGGACCTCGACACGGCGCTCGCGATGATCGACGCAGCCGTTGCCGAGAAGCGGCCGCTCTCGGTGGGGCTCGTCGGCAACGCCGCCGACGTGTATCCCGAGATCGCCCGGCGCGGCATCACGCCGGACGTCGTCACCGACCAGACGGCGGCGCACGATCTCGTCTACGGCTACGTGCCGCGGGGTTTCGCGCTGAATGAAGTTCGTCGGCTAAGGAAAGACGATCCGGGTCGGCTCATGTGCGAGAGCCGCGCCTCCATCGTCGAGCACGTGCGGGCGATGCTGACCTTTCAGGAGCGCGGTGCGGAGGTGTTCGACAACGGAAACCTCATCCGCTCCCATGCCAAGGACGGGGGCGTCGAGAACGCCTACGACATCCCCATCTTCACCGAAGCCTACCTGCGCCCCCTGTTCTGCCGCGCCATCGGCCCGTTCCGCTGGATGGCGCTGTCGGGGGACCCCGCGGACGTCGGGGTCATCGACGACCTGGTGCTGGAGATGTTTGCCGGCAATGGAATCGTCACGAACTGGATCGCGCTCGCCCGCGCGCACGTGCCCTTCGAGGGCCTGCCGGCGCGCATCGCCTGGCTCGGGCACGGCGAGCGCACGCGGCTCGCCCGCGCGGTGAACGAGCTCGTCGCCGAGGGCCGGCTGAAGGGCCCCGTCGCCTTCTCCCGCGACCATCTCGACGCGGGCGCCATGGCGCATCCGCGGATCATGACGGAGAACATGAAGGACGGCTCGGACGCCATCGCCGACTGGCCGCTGATCAGCGCCATGACGCTGTGCGCCTCCATGGCCGACCTCGTCGTGATCCATTCCGGCGGCGGCGGCTACGCCGGCTTCATGACCTCGTCGGGCGTCACGGTGATCGCCGACGGCACCCCCGCCGCCGACCGCCGGCTCGACCACGCGCTCACCAACGACACGGCGCTCGGCGTCATCCGCTACGCCGACGCGGGCTACGAGGACGCGCTCGACGAGGCGGCGGCGCAGGGGGTGGGGCACATCCGGCTGGGAGAGGGGTGAGCGCGGCGAACCGGCCAAGCTCTTGATGCGGCAGAGTTTTCCACTCGCGATGCTCAGCGAAAGTGGAACACCGTGCAAGATCAATGTCCTAACCCGATTCTCACCCCGCCTGCGCCTCCAGCGCCTCCATGTCCTCGTCGGAGAGGCCGAAATGGTGGCCGATCTCGTGGATCAGCACGTGCGCGATGATGGCGCCCAGCGTCTCGTCGTGCTCGGCCCAGTAGTCGAGGATCGGGCGGCGATAGAGCCAGATCATGTTGGGGAACTGGCCCGAGGCCATCTCGCCGGCCTCTGCGAGGCCTATGCCGCGGAAGAGCCCGAGCAGGTCGTAGTCGCTTTCCGCCTCGAGCTCCTCCAGCGTCTCCGCGTCTGGCCAGTCCTCGACCTTGACGATCACGTTCACCGCGAGGTCGCGGAACTCCCGCGGTAGCCGGGCGAAGGCCTCCTCGGCGAGCCGCTCGAACTCGTCGAGGGTGGGGGACTTCAGCGCGAGGAGGTCGTCGCCGGGGTGTGTCATCGTCGTTCAGAACCAGCCGAGGGTGAAGCCGAGCCAGACAAGGAGGAAGACGAAGAACGGCACCGCGAGGGCGCGCCCGATGCGCTTGCCCCAGACCTCCATCGGGTCCGTCTCGCCCTGCGGCCCCGCGCCCTGCGCGTCGCGCCCGGCGAAATGATCCGCCATGCGCTGCCCCATCTTCGCCCCCGCCGAGCGTCCGATGGTCTCCGTCTCGCGCTCGACGCGATCGAGCGCGCGGCGTGCCTCGCGGGCGCGGGCTTCGTCGTCGGGGTGGGGGCGCTTGGGGGGAGTGGTGGGCATGTCGATCTCCCGCGCGCCGACGCGTCAGCGCGCGGCGAGCTCCATCCCCGCCACCTCCCGCACGTCCACGAAGCGTCCCGCGATCGCGGCGGCGGCCGCCATGGCCGGGGAGACGAGGTGGGTGCGGCCCTTGAAGCCCTGGCGGCCCTCGAAGTTGCGGTTCGAGGTCGAGGCGCAGCGCTCGCCTGGGGCGAGGCGGTCGGCGTTCATGGCGAGGCACATGGAGCAGCCGGGCTCGCGCCACTCGAAGCCGGCGGCGAGGAAGATCTCGTGCAGCCCCTCGGCCTCCGCCTGCATCTTCACGAGGCCCGAGCCGGGGACGATCATCGCCTCCACGGTGTCGGCCACGCGCTTGCCCTCGACGATCTTCGCCACCGCGCGCAGGTCCTCGATGCGCCCGTTGGTGCACGAGCCGATGAAGACGCGGTCGAGGGTGATGTCGGTGATCCTGGTGCCGGGCTTCAGGTCCATGTATTGCAGCGCGCGCCACTTCGAGGCGCGCTTGTTCGGGTCCTGGATGTCGTCGGGGTTCGGCACGACGCCGGTGACCGAGACCACGTCCTCCGGCGAGGTGCCCCAGGAGACGATGGGGGGCAGGTTCGCGGCGTCGAGCACGACCTCGCGGTCGAAATGGGCGCCCTCGTCGGTCTTCAGGCTCTCCCAATAGGCCACGGCCCGGTCCCAGGCCTCGCCCTTGGGCGCGCGGGGGCGATCCTTCAGGTAGGCGTAGGTCTTCTCGTCGGGCGCGATCAGCCCGGCGCGGGCGCCGCCCTCGATCGACATGTTGCAGACCGTCATGCGGCCTTCCATCGAGAGCGCGCGAATCGCGGAGCCCGCGTACTCGATCACCGAGCCGGTGCCGCCGGCGGTGCCGATCTCGCCGATGATGGCGAGGATGATGTCCTTGGCGGTGACGCCGGCGGGGAGATCCCCCTCCACGCGCACGCGCATGTTCTTGGCCTTGCTCTGGATCAGCGTCTGGGTGGCGAGCACGTGCTCGACCTCGGACGTGCCGATGCCGTGGGCGAGCGCCCCGAAGGCGCCGTGGGTGGAGGTGTGGCTGTCGCCGCACACGATCGTGGTGCCCGGAAGCGTGAAGCCCTGCTCCGGCCCGACCACGTGGACGATGCCCTGGCGCGGGTCACGCTCGTCGTAGTACTCGACGCCGAACTCGGCCGCGTTGGTGGCGAGCGCCTCGACCTGGATGCGGCTCTCGGGATCGGCGATGCCGGCCGAGCGGTCGGTGGTCGGCACGTTGTGGTCGACGACCGCGAGCGTCTTGCCCGGCTGGCGGACCGTCCGGCCGGCGACGCGCAGGCCCTCGAAGGCCTGGGGCGAGGTCACCTCGTGCACGAGATGGCGATCGATGTAGAGGAGGCAGGTCCCGTCGGGCTGGGTGTCGACCACGTGGTCGTCCCAGATCTTGTCGTACATCGTGCGGGGTTTCGTCATCTCGTCGACCTCATCCTACGCGTCCCAACCGAACTTAGCGATGCCGCGCCGCCGTGCAAGGCGCGCCCTGCCGCGCCGGGCCCGAAATGCCGGGACCCTCGAAAGCGAAACAGCGCGGCCGTGTGCGGGCCGCGCTGCGAAAAACCTCTCCCGAAGGACGAAGGCGCTTATTCCGCGGCGCCGGCCTTGGCGGCCTCGGCTTTGGCGGCCTTCTCGGCCTTGGCGGCGGCGGTCTTCTCGGCGCGGGCCTGGTTCTCGACGTCGCGCTGGCGCTGGGCGCGGCGATCGGTGCGCTCGACGATGCGGGCCGACTTGCCGCGGCGATCGCGCAGGTAGTAGAGCTTGGCGCGGCGGACCTTGCCGCGGCGCACGACCTCGACCGACTCGACCAGCGGCGAGTAGATCGGGAAGACGCGCTCGACGCCCTCGCCGTACGAGATCTTGCGAACCGTGAAGCTCTCCTGGATGCCGCCGCCGTTGCGGGCGATGCACACGCCCTCATAGGCCTGCACGCGGGTGCGGTCGCCTTCGCGGACGCGCACGTTGACGATCACGGTGTCGCCCGGCTCGAAATCCGGGAGAACCTTGCCGAGCTTGGCGATCTGCTCCTGCTCGAGCTGCTGAATGATGTTCATTGGTCCAACTCCTGCCGTTGCGCGACCGTGGAAACGGGCGCGGGATTTCGGCGTCCTGTTTTGAATTGTGGGGGGCTGTAGCGGAAAGCGCGGGGTTTGTCGAGAGGGGCGAAGGGGCTATGCTCTCGCTGTACCCGTTGCCGAGAGAGAGATCGCATGCCGGACGACGAAGACCATCCAGAGCGCGCGGGAGCTTCGGCGCAGGGCCGAGGCGAGGCGGCCTCAGACGGCGCCTGCTTCGAGCGCGTCCGCCAGCTGCTGCAGGAGGCGTTCGCCGAACCGGACGCGAGCTTCGTCGAGACGACGGCAGACGACCTTCGCGCCCTTGCGGCGGATCGCCTGCGCTGAGCCGCGGGTCAGCGCAGCCCGAACGGCGCGGCGCGCTCGGCCCGATGGTCGTCGCTCTCGACGGCGCGGATGCGCACAAGCGCATTCTCCAGCTCCTCGACGCGAACCTGGTGAAGATCGCCTCGACGAAGCTTCACGAGCTTCTCGCACGAAAGACCGGCAGCTGTCGCGGCGTCCGCGGAAGAAGCGTGCTCCCGCTCCAGGTAGGACAGGATCTCCGAGGCGAGATCCGCCTTGCGAAGCAGACGCTCCGGCTCCGGCAGGCCCAGATCCTCGAAGACGTTGCCGCAACCCAAAGCGGCTCCTTCTGCGGTCATCGCGTCATCTCCACTCCTCTCAGGGCCGTCCGCGCCCGTCTATTCGGGCCTAGAGCCGCCGGAGCTTCGCGGCCTCCACCTTGCTCCGCAGGCGCAGAATCGACCGCGCCCGCGGATGCTCGGCGAAAATCGTATGATCCGTCAGGCAGATCAGGATCACCCGATCCTCGAGCTGCTCGACGATGAGGAGGACGCCGTCGTCCACGTCGTGACCGACGTGGAGGTCGATGATGTCCATCATATTCGCTCGAAACAGCGACGCATCGATTCCTGGTCGCGTTGGAAACGTGCCGTCCGTGAGCTCGAGGAGCAGTACCCGCTTCGGAACGGCCTCGATCCTCGGCAGCTTCATCGAGAACGCGAAGAGCGAAGAGCCGCCCCTCCCGGAGCGGCCCTCCCCCCACCTGCTCAATGCAGCGCGGCGCCCGTCGGCTTGAGCCGCGCCGCGCGGTCCTCGCCCGCGGCGTACTCCCCGATCATCAGGCCCAGCGGCCCCACTGTCACCGGCACCGTCTCGCCGTCCTTCACCGCGCCCGACAGGATCAGCTCGGCGAGCGGGTCCTGCACGGACTTCTGGATCGCGCGCTTCAAGGGGCGCGCGCCGTAGGCCGGGTCCCAGCCCTTGTCGGCGAGCCAGTCGCGGCCCTCGGGGGAGAGCTCGACCACGATCTTGCGCTCCTCGAGCAGCCTCGCCAGGCGCCGCATCTGGATGTCGACGATGGCGCCCATCTCGCTCTTCTGGAGGCGATGGAACAGGATCACCTCGTCCACGCGGTTGAGGAACTCGGGCCGGAAGGAGGCCCGCACCACGCCCATCACCTCGTCGCGCACGGCCTCGGAATCCTGGCCCTCGGGCTGGTTCACCAGGTATTCCGCCCCGAGGTTCGAGGTCATGATGATCAGCGTGTTGCGGAAGTCCACCGTGCGGCCCTGCCCGTCGGTGAGCCGTCCGTCGTCGAGCACCTGGAGCAGGACGTTGAACACGTCCGGATGCGCCTTCTCGATCTCGTCGAAGAGCACGACCTGATAGGGCCGCCGGCGCACGGCTTCCGTCAGCGCGCCGCCCTCCTCGTAGCCGACGTAGCCCGGAGGCGCGCCGATCAGGCGGGCCACCGAGTGCTTCTCCATGTACTCGGACATGTCGAGGCGCACGAGCGCCGTCTCGTCGTCGAAGAGGAACTGCGCCAGCGCCTTGGTCAGCTCGGTCTTGCCGACGCCGGTGGGGCCGAGGAACATGAACGAGCCGATCGGCCGGTGAGGGTCCTGCAGCCCCGCGCGGGCGCGGCGCACCGCGGTCGAGACGGCGATGACGGCTTCCGCCTGGCCCACCACGCGCTTGGCGAGCGCCTCCTCCATGCGCAGCAGCTTGTCGCGTTCGCCCTCCAGCATCCTGTCGACGGGCACGCCGGTCCAGCGCGAGACGACCGAGGCGACGTGGTCGGGGGTGACGGCCTCCTCCATCAGCCCCTCGGCCCCGCCGTCCCCGGCCTCGCCGCCGGCGGCCTCCACCTCCGCGAGCTCGCGCTCGAGCTGCGGGATCTCGCCGTAGGCGAGCTCGCCGGCGCGCTGGTACTCGCCCTTGCGTTGGGCCTGGGCGAGCTCCGTGCGCGCCTCGTCGAGACGCTTCTTGATGTCGGCGGCGCGGCCGAGCTTGTTCTTCTCCGCCTGCCAGCGCGCGGTGATGGCGGCGGACTGCTCCTCGAGATCGGCGAGCTCGGCCTCGAGCCGCGCGAGCCGGTCCTTCGAGGCGGCGTCGGTCTCCTTCTTGAGCGCCTCGCCCTCGATCTTCAGGCGCACGATCTCGCGGTCGATGGAATCGAGCTCCTCGGGCTTCGAATCCACCTGCATGCGCAGGCGCGCGGAGGCCTCGTCGACGAGGTCGATCGCCTTGTCGGGCAGGAAGCGGTCGGTGATGTAGCGGTTCGACAGCGTCGCGGCGGCGACGATGGCCGAATCGGTGATGCGCACGCCGTGGTGCTGCTCGTACTTCTCCTTCAGGCCGCGCAGGATCGAGACCGTGTCCTCCACGGTGGGCTCCGACACGAACACCGGCTGGAAGCGTCGCGCCAGCGCCGCGTCCTTCTCGACGTGCTTGCGGTACTCGTCGAGGGTCGTCGCTCCGACGCAGTGCAGCTCGCCGCGGGCGAGTGCGGGCTTGAGCAGGTTCGAGGCGTCCATCGCCCCGTCCGCCTTGCCGGCGCCCACCAGCGTGTGCATCTCGTCGATGAACAACACGATGCCGCCCTCAGCCGAGGTGACTTCCTGGAGCACGGCCTTGAGCCGCTCCTCGAATTCGCCGCGATACTTCGCGCCGGCGATGAGCGCGCCCATGTCGAGCGCGAGCAGGCTCTTGTCCTTCAGGCTCTCGGGCACGTCGCCGTTGACGATGCGCAAGGCGAGCCCCTCGACGATGGCGGTCTTGCCGACGCCGGGCTCTCCGATGAGGACGGGGTTGTTCTTGGTGCGCCGCGACAGGACCTGGATCGCGCGGCGGATCTCCTCGTCGCGGCCGATGACCGGGTCGAGCTTGCCCTCGCGCGCCGCCTCGGTGAGGTCGCGGGCGTATTTCTTCAGGGCGTCGTACTGGTTCTCGGCGGACGCCGAATCCGCCGTCCGGCCCTTGCGGATGGCGTTGATCGCCTGGTTCAGCGAGGCGGCGGTGACGCCGGCCTTCGTGAGCGCGCGGCCCGCGTCGGTGTCCTTCTCGACGACGAGCGCCAGCAGCAGCCGCTCGACGGTGACGAAGCTGTCGCCCGCCTTGTCGGCGGCCTTCTCGGCGGCGTCGAAGACGCGGGCGAGGGAGGGCTGGAGGTAGAGCTGGCCGCCCCCGCCCTCGACCTTGGGCATGCGCGCCAGCGCCTGCTCGACGAGCTGGCGCGCCACCTTGGCGTCGCCGCCGGCGCGGACGATCAGCCCCGACGCCATGCCCTCGGTGTCGTCGAGCAGCACCTTGAGCACGTGCTCGGGGGAGAACTGCTGGTGCCCCTCCCGAAGGGCGAGGGACTGCGCGGACTGTAGGAACCCCCGCGCGCGCTCGGTGTATTTCTCGATGTTCATGGCCGTACCTTCATGACGGGCGGGCAGCGCCCTCTCCGGAGGCGCGCGTCCCGGAAGACGCATCATCCGGCCCTCGTTCTCGAGCGACCGGCTCCGTCCTCAGATGGTGTGGCATTTTCGCCGCGCAAGCTGTTCCGGGGCTTTACGGAGGCGCGGGGGAGCGTCGTTGCGTCACCCGCGCGCGGAGCGCATCCGCCCGAGGATCACCACGAGATAGATCGCGAACAGCAGCGCGGTGGCGTAGGCGAAGCCGTCGGGCCGGTAGAGATCGAGGCCTCCGCCGATCAGCGGCGGGCCGACAATCATGCCGACATTGTAGAGCACGACGAAGGCGGCGTTCGCCGACGCGAGGTCCGGCCCGGTGAAGCGCGCGCCGAGATGGGCGAGCCCGACCGTGTAGAGCGCCCCCACCACGCCGCCCCAGACGAAGAGCAGGGCGGGGAAGGCGATCGGGTGCGGCGCCACCGCCGGCATCGCCAGCGACCCGATGACGCCCACCGTCGCCGCCACGAGCAGCAGCATGCGCCGATCGACCTTGTCGGCGAGGAGGCCGATGGGGATCTGGAGCGCCACGTTGCCGAGCGCGACGAGCGAGACGAGGAAGGCCGCGTTCTCCGCCGTGAGCCCGATGGCGACGCCGTAGACCGGCAGGATGGCGAAGCCGCCGGTCTCGACCGCGCCGAAGACCAGCGCGGCGCCGGTCGCCACCGGGGCGATGAGGATCATCGAGCCCACCGAGCGGGCGCCCCCGTGGCCGATCGTCGGCGACATGCCGCGCGCGAGCAAGAGCGGCAGCGCCGCGACGCAGATCAGGAGCCCGCCCGCGAGGTAGGGCGGCCAGCCGCTGGTGCCGACGACGGCGAGGACCGCGGGCCCGGCGGCGAAGCCGAGCGAGAGCACGGTGGCGTAGATCCCCATCACCAGCCCGCGCCGGGCGGGCGGCGCCACCGCGTTGATCCAGTATTCCGACAGCAGGAACATCACGCCGATCGCTGCCGAGAAGACGAAGCGCAACGGGAACCAGGCGGCGTAGGAGAAGAATAGCTTGAACGAGACGAGGCTCAGCGCCGCGACGAAGACCGCCGTCCAGAGCAGGCGGGCGACGCCGAAGCGCGCGGCGAGGCGCGGCGCGAAGGGCACCACCATGACCGCCGCGAGGCCCGCCACCGCCGTGTTCGCGCCGATGCCGGAGCCCGACACGCCCATCCGCTCCATCTCGAGCGACAGGAGCGGGATCGACAGCGACAGCCCCACCCCGACGGCGCTGATGCAGCCGATGGCGGCGGCGATCGAGGCGACGCGCTGCCGGTCTAGGCCACCCTCGGGCAGGCTCGCGCCGCTCATACCAGCTCGCGAACGAAGGCGCCGCGGACCATGTGGTAGTAGGGCACCGGCAGCATCGGCGAGAAGCCGGCCTCGATGCGCGCGGTCAGCTCGTCGAGCACGACGGCGGTGATGGTCGGCAGGTCGAGCGCGCGGGCGTCGGCGATCGAGACCCACGTGAGCTCGACGAGCTCGGAGGCCTCGCCGACCACCCCGGGGACCTCGTGGGCGATCGCCTCCCGGTCGATGGCGAAGAAGCGCGTGTCGAAGCGCTTGGGCCGCCGCGGCGGCGTGATCGCGCGGGCGACGAACTGGAGCATGTCGAGCTCGGGGAAGACCCCCTCGCGCACGAAATCGGCCCAGGGGCCGTCGATCTCGAGCTCCGGCGCGCCGTAGTCCTTGGAGCCGAGCATCAGCCCGGTCTCCTCGTAGGTCTCGCGGATCGCGGCCATGGCGAGCGCGCGGTTCTTGGCCGAGGATGGGCGCACGACGCGCGCCGAGAGCGCGGCGTCGCTGCGATCGTCGAGCATGCCGGCGGCCACCATCCTGCGGTCGCCGGGCTCGATGCGCCCGCCGGGAAACACGAACTTGCCGGGCATGAACTTGTGCCCCTCGTGCCGGCGCCCCATCAGCAGGCGCGGCACGGCTGCCGAGCGGTCGATGACGATCAGCGTCGCGGCGTCGCGCGGGCGCTGGTTCGCCCACTTCTGCTCACGTTCGGCCTTGGTCAGGCGCTCGGTCAGCGCCGCCCCGGTGTCGTTCACGCGCGTCGTCCTTCTCGTTTCCATCGAAGCCGTGCATGCCGAGCGCGTATTGCAGCCCGACGACGGCGCCCTTGATCGGCTGCATCAACGCCAGCGTCATGGCCAGCGTCAAGGCCGTCCAGCCGCCGAGCGTGAGCCAGAGCGGCAGGTCGAGATTGGTCTCGGTGAGGAGGATGCCGTAGCCGACCACGTGCGCCACGATGAAGATCGTGACGTAGGGCGGCAGGTCGTCCGCCCGGTGGTGGTGCAGCTCCTGGCCGCAGGCCGGGCAGGCGTCCGCCACCTTCAGGAAGCCCGTGAAGGCGCGCCCCTCGCCGCAGGCCGGGCAGCGGCAGGCGAGGCCCCGCCGGATGCCGAGCGCCCAGGAGGCGCGTCGGTGGGTGTCGATCGTGTCGACGGTCATGGCCGTCTCCTTCCGTTGACGCTGTGTCTCGACGAGATCGGCCGGACCGGCGAGCGGGGCCGGGGAGTGGCCAACACCGATTCGCCCCCTCCGGTCCGCTTCGCGTCCCACCTCCCCTGCGGGGAGATGGCGGCTGCGGCGCGGGCGTTGGAACACCCCCGACGGCGGTGCGGTCACGGCCTGCGTTTCACCTTGACCTTCGTCTTCTTCGGGCCTTTCCCGGGACCTTTCGGCGCATCCCGGAAGCCCGCCTTCTTGGGAGCCTTCGAGCGCCTCGGGCCGCCGTCGCGCAGGCCGGAGGCCCCGCGGCCGCGGGGGCCGGCGCGCGTGGGCGTGCCCGCGCGGCCCTCCGAGACGATCTCGAAGCGCAGCGCGCCCGCGACGGGCGCGGCCTCGACGAGCTTCACCTCGACCTCGTCGCCGAGCCGGAAGGTCTCGCCGGTGCGGTCGCCGACGAGCGCGTGCGTGCCTTCGTCGTAGCGGTAGTAGTCCTGCCCGATCGTGGCGGCGGGGATGAACCCGTCCGCGCCGGTCTGGGCGAGCTTCACGAACAGGCCCGACTTGGTCACGCCCGAGATGCGTCCGGCGAAGGTCTCGCCGACGTGCTCGGCCATGTGGTGGGCGATCAGGCGGTCGATGGTCTCGCGCTCGGCCACCATGGCGCGCCGCTCGGCCACCGAGATCTTCTGCGCGATCTCGGCGAGCGCGCCGGCATCCATCTCCGCCGGCAGCCCGCCCGCGCCGAAGCCGTGGGCGCGGATCAGCGCGCGGTGGACGATGAGGTCGGCGTAGCGGCGGATCGGCGAGGTGAAGTGGGCGTAGCGGCGCAGGTTCAGCCCGAAATGGCCGTAGTTCTCGGCCGTGTACTCGGCCTGCGCCTGGGTTCGCAGGATCACCTCGTTGATGAAGGTCTGGTGCTCCATCCCGTCGACCGCCTTCAGGATGCGGTTGAACAGGCCCGCGCGCACCGGCCCGGACTTGGGCAGCTTCATCGCGATCGAGGCCAGCACCTCGCCCAGCGCATGCATCTTCTCGAGCGAGGGCTCGTCGTGCGCGCGGTAGACCAACGGGGTCTTGGCCTTCTCCAGCGCCTCCGCGGCGGCGACGTTGGCGAGGATCATGAACTCCTCGATGAGCTTGTGCGCATCGAGCCGCTCGGGGGTGAGCACCCGGTCGACCGTGCCGTCGGCCTCGAGCACGATCTTGCGCTCGGGCAGGTCGAGCGCCAGCGGCTCGCGCGCCTCGCGGGCGCGCAGCACGCAGGCATAGGCCTCCCACAGCGGCTTCAGCACCGGCTCCAGCAGCGGGCCGGTGACGTCGTCGGTCGCGCCGTCGATCGCCGCCTGCGCCTGGGCGTAGGCGAGCTTCGCCGCCGAGCGCATGGCGATGCGGTGGAAGGAATGGCGCAGCTTGCGCCCGTCCTTGGCGACCGTGATGCGCACGGCGAGCGCGGGGCGGTCCTCGTGCGGGCGAAGCGAGCAGAGGTCGTTCGAGATGCGCTCGGGCAGCATCGGCACGACCCGGTCGGGGAAATACACGGAGTTGCCGCGCACGACCGCCTCGCGGTCCATGGCGGAGCCGGGGCGCACGTAGGCGGCGACGTCGGCGATGGCGATGGTGAGGACATGGCCGCCGGGATTGCTCGGGTCGTCGTCCGGCGCGGCGTGGACGGCGTCGTCGTGGTCCTTGGCGTCAGCGGGGTCGATCGTGATCAGCGGCAGGGCGCGCCAATCCTCGCGGCCGTCCGTGTCGAGCCGCGCGGGCTCCATGTCCGCCGCCTCGTCGAGCACCGCCTTGGGGAAGACGTGGGGGATGTCGTGGGCGACGAGCGCGATCAGGCTCACCGCCTTCTCGGACTTCACCGAGCCCAGCCGCTCGCGGACCTTCGCCAGCGGCACGATGGCGCGGGGGCTCGAGGCGAGCGTCGCCGAGACGAGGTCGCCCTCGCGGGCGCCGCCCTCGTCGCCGGGGCGAACCGCGATCTCGCGACCCTGCGCCTTCTTCTCGACCGGCGTGATCCGCCCGCCGCCGCCGGGCAGGGGCCGGAAAATGCCGAGCAGCTGCGCGCGGCTCTTCTCCAGCACCTTGACGACGCGGCCCTCGTAGGGTGGGCCGTCGGCATCGCCGGTCTCCTGCACGCGCACCAGCACGCGGTCGTTGAGCCCCGGCGCGGGCTGGCCGGGCCGCGGCCGGCGGGGCGTGGAGATCAGGATCGTCGGCGGCTTGCCCAGCGTCTCCTCGTCCCACTCGGCGGGCGTGGCGATCAGCTCGCCGTCGGGGTCGCGCGCCACGACGTCGGCGAGGGTCATGGGCGGCAGGCCGCCGGCCTTGAAGAGGCTCTTGCGGCGCCGGTCGATCACGCCCTCCGCCTCGAGGTCCTTGATCAGCTGCTTGAGGTGGATCTTGTCGCCGCCGGTGATGCCGAAGGCGCGGGCGATCTCGCGCTTGCCGACCTTGCCGGGCTGGGAGCGGACGAAGGAGACCACCTCCTCCCGCGAGGGAAGCCCCCCGCTCGCCGCGTCGGGGCTCGCGCCGCGCGTATCGGAAGCGGCGGTCTGGTCTCTGCGTCTCTGCACTGGGCTTTCCGTCTCGGTCGTGGCGTCACGTGGTCGTCGGGTCTCGGGTCTCGGGTCTCGGGTCTCGGGTCAGTGTCGGGGCTCCGCCGATCGGGCGCAACCGACCTCCCGAAAAAACAGTTTCGGACCGTATATGGAGGCCGTCCACCGATTTGCGACGCGCCGGCTCGACAAATCGGAAAGTTGTGTCACTAAATTGGGGGAGCGTAATTTAGAAGACCCGATCGCACGGGTCGCGCAAGGAGGACGCCCGTGACTTCGAGCACCGCTCCGCTTCCCCATTTCGACGAAGGCCGGCCCTGGCACGCCCATTATCCGGCCGAGGTTTCCCCCTCCATCGACGTCTCGGCCGTCGGGACGGTCGCGGACATCTTCCGCGACGGAGTCGCCCGCCACGCTCGGCGGCCGGCCCTGGAGAGCTTCGGCAAGGAGATGAGCTACGCCGAGCTCGGCCGCACGGCGGACGCGGTCGCGTTTTGGTTGCAGAGCCGCGGCCTGAAGAAGGGCGATCGCGTCGCGATCATGATGCCCAACGTGATGGCCTATCCGCCGGTCCTGTTCGGGATCCTCGTCGCCGGACTGACGGTGGTGAACGTCAACCCGCTCTACACCGCGCGCGAGCTCGGGCACCAGCTCTCCGATTCGGGCGCGAAGGCGCTCTTCGTGCTGGAGAACTTCGGCCACACGGTGGAGGAGGCGTCGCGCACCCTGCCGGCGCTCGAGACGGTGGTGATCGTCGCGCCGGGGGACCTGCTCGGCCTCAAGGGCCACCTGATCAACTTCGTCTCGCGCAAGGTGAAGAAGGCGGTGAAGCCCTATTCCCTGCCGCGGGCGGTGCGCTTCTCGACCGTGCTCGCGGAGGGGCGCGGGCGCGCGCCCGCGCCGGTGGAGATCGCGTCCGACGACGCCGCCTTCCTGCAATACACGGGCGGGACCACGGGCGTCGCCAAGGGCGCGACGCTGCTCCACCGCAACGTCGCCGCCAACGTCGCGCAGTGCGAGGCCTGGCTGAAGCCCTTCTCGGGGGAGCGCGACGATCATGTGATGATCACCGCGCTGCCGCTCTACCACATCCTGGCGCTGACCGCCTGCGGGCTGTTCATGGTGCGGCTCGGCGCCAAGCAGATCCTCGTCGCCAACCCGCGCGACATCGACGGCTTCGTCAAGACGCTCAAGGGCAAGCGCTTCACCATGATGGTGCTCGTGAACACGCTCTACAACGCGCTCGCCAACCACAAGGACATCGGCCAGGTCGACTTCTCGCACCTCGCCTATTGCATCTCGGGGGGCATGGCGACGCAGGCCGCAGTGGCGAAGAAGTGGAAGGCGCTCACCGGCAAGCCCATCGTCGAGGGCTACGGCCTGTCCGAGACCTCGCCGGTCGTGTGCGTCAACCGCCCCGACATCGACGAGTTCACCGGCACGATCGGCCTGCCGCTGCCGTCCACCGACGTGCAGGTTCTCTCGCCCGACGGCGAGATCCTGCCCTACGGCGAAACGGGCGAGCTCGCCGTGCGCGGGCCGCAGGTCATGGCCGGGTACTGGAACCGCACCGACGAGACCGCCAAGGCGATGACGCCCGACGGCTTCTTCCGCACCGGCGACATCGCGGTGCTCCAGCCCGACGGGATGGTGCGGATCGTCGACCGGATCAAGGACATGATCCTGGTCTCGGGCTTCAACGTCTATCCGAACGAGGTGGAGGACGTGCTCGCCGCCCATCCGAAGGTGCTCGAGGCCGCCGTCATCGGCGTGCCGGACAGCCATTCCGGCGAGACGCCCGCCGCCTACATCGTCAAGGCCGACGAGAGCCTCACCGCCGAGGAGGTGCGCGCCTGGTGCAAGGAGAACCTCACCGGCTACAAGGTGCCGCGCCACATCCATTTCCGCGAGGCGCTGCCCAAGACCAACGTCGGCAAGATGCTCCGCCGCGCGCTGCGCGACGAGGTGATGGGGGAGCGCAAGGGCGGGTGAGGGGGCCGGCTCTCACCGATCCACCGGCAGCCCGCTCGGCACGCTCTCCGGAATGCCGAGCCGCCCCGCGATCGCGGCCTCGTCGGTGAGGCTCTCGAGGAAGGCGATCAGCGCCGCGATCTCGCCGTCGGCCAGCGCGCGGCCCGCAACCGCGGCGGCCCCGATCGCCGCCGTCTCCATCGGGTCCGCCAGCGCGGCGAGGTCCGGCTTCGCCGGCTCGAACGCCGGCAGGGTGACCTGCGGCGCGTAGGCGGCGAGACCGGTGGCCGGGTCGCCGTGATACGCGAGGAAGGCGGCGAGGTCCGAATGCCCGCCGGCATGACCCCACGGGCCGGTGCGCGCGACGTTGCGCAGGGACGGTGTGCGGAAGCGATAGGCGTCCGCCGGGTCGTTCGTCACCCGCATCCGCCCGACGTCGCGGGAATGGCTCTCGAAGCGCTCGGCTTTCCCCGGGCCGAGCTGCGGGGCCGCCATGGCGTGAAAGCCGTGGTCGGTCTGGAACGGGCCGGCATGGCAGGCGGCGCAGCCGGCCTCGCCGTAGAACAGCGTCATGCCCGCCTGCGCGTCGGACGCGAGCGTCCCCTCGCCGCGCAGGTAGGCGTCGAAGGGCGAGGCGTCCGAGCGCCACTCGAATTCGACGAAGGCGGCGATGGCGTTCGAGATGTCGGTGAAGCCGATCTCCCGCCCCGCCGCGATCTGCGGATACGCCGCCTCGAAGCGGGCGCGGTACTCCGGGAGGGCGGCGACGCGCGCCGAGATCAGGTCCCACGCCCCGCCCTCGCCGGTGATGAGCCCCTGGCGCACGGCCCGCGAGATCTCGTTTTCGGAATAGTGCCCGGCCATCTCGTCCGGCGACAGCACCGGGAACATGGTCTGGGCCGAGAGGAGCGTCGCGAAGCCCGTGACCATCTCGTCCTCGAGCGGCGTGCGCAGGCCCGAGGGGCGCGACGGGTCCGCCTCGATGCGCCCGTCGTGGAACATCACGGTGAACTCGTGGGCGCCGAGGTTGAAGAGCGCCGGGCTGTTGCGCGGGATGCGCTGCTCGGGGAGATTTTCGGGGTCCGCGACGCGCTCCGGCCCGAGGCCCACGCCCCCCTCTCCCAGGCCGAGCGAAAGCCCGTCGGACGTGCCGAATTTCGGGTGATGGCAGGTGCCGCAGGAGATGTTGCGGTTGCCCGACAGGATCGGGTCCCAGAACAGGAGCCGCCCGAGTTCGGCCTCGGCGCGGTTCACGGGGCGAAAGTCGGCGTCGGTGGGGCCCGGGGGGAGGTCGATCGGGAGATCGAGCGCGGCGGCGGGGGTCGCGAGGAGGAGGAGGGCCGCGACGACGGCCGCTCCCTGTCCCTCCCTGTAGGGGAGGGGACGGCTCGCGAAGCGAGCCAGGGGTGGGGTGCGGCGCCCGCCGTGTTTCGGCTGCGCCGAACGCGCCTTCCGGCGCGCCCCATCCGTCTCGGCGCTGCGCGCCGATCCACCTTCCCCTACAGGGAAGGAGAGCGCGTCGCGGCCTTCATCCATCATCGCACCCTCACACGAAGCGGTTGACCCAATTCTCCAGCCGCTCCTGCTTGCCCGAGACCGGCTGCGGGTCGATCCCCTCCGCCTCCACGCGCGCGGCGATGGCGGCGAGGTCGGAGCCGAGCATGGCCTTCGCCTCCGGCGTCTCCCACCCCGCGTAGCGCTCCGCACGCATCCGCTCGAGCCCGCCGTCCTGGATCATGGCGGCGGCGGCGAGCAGCGCGCGGGCGCAGGTGTCCATGCCCCCCACGTGCGCCGCGACGAGGTCGACGGGGTCGAGCGACTGGCGGCGCAGCTTGGCGTCGAAATTGGTGCCGCCGGTGGTATAGCCGCCGGCGCGCAGGATCTCGTAGAAGGCCAGCGCCTTCTCGACATGGTTGTTGGGGAACTGGTCCGTGTCCCAGCCCGACTGGTAGTCGTTCCGGTTCATGTCGATCGAGCCGAAGATACCGAGGCTCGCGGCGAGCGCGATCTCATGCTCGAAGGAGTGGCCCGCCAGGATGGCGTGGCCCTGCTCGATGTTGACCTTCACCTCGCCCTCCAGCCCGAAGCGCTTCAGGAAGCCGTAGACGGTCGCGACGTCGTAGTCGTACTGGTGCTTCGTCGGCTCCTGGGGCTTGGGCTCGATCAGGATCGCGCCGGGAAAGCCGATTTTGTGCTTGTACTCGACGACCATGGCGAGGAAGCGGCCCGCCTGCTCGGCTTCGCGGCCGAGGTCGGTGTTGAGCAGCGTCTCGTAGCCCTCGCGCCCGCCCCAGAGCACGTAGTTCTGCCCGCCGAGCTTGTGTGTGGCGTCGATGCAGCTCTTCACGGTCGCCGCGGCGTAGGCGAACACGTCCGGGTCGGGGTTCGTCGCGGCGCCCGCCATGAAGCGGCGGTGGGAGAAAAGGTTTGCGGTGCCCCAGAGGAGCCGCGTCTTGGAGCTTTCCATTTTGCCGGCGAAGTAGTCGACGATCGCCTCGAGATTGCGCCGGGTCTCGCCGAAGCTCGCGCCCTCGGGGCGCACGTCCGCGTCGTGGAAGCAGAAGAACGGGACGCCGAGGATGTCGAACAGCTGGAAGGCGGCGTCCGCCTTCAGCTTGGCGGCCGCCATGCCGTCGCCGCCTTCCGAGAACCAGGGCCGCTCGAAGGTCTGGCCGCCGAACGGGTCGCCGCCGTGCCAGGCGAAGGAGTGCCAATAGGCCACGGCGAAGCGCAGGTGCTCCTCCATGCGCTTGCCCATCACGACCCGGTCCGGGTCGTACCAGCGGTAGGCGAGCTCCTCGTCGCTCGAGGGACCCTGGTAGCGGACGGGGGCGATCCCGTCGAAGAACGCGGTCATGAGAGGCTCCCGATGGCTCGCGCGGCGGCGCCGTAGCGCGCGTGCGCGTCGTCGAAGGCGGAGGTGAGGGTTGCGTCCGGCGCGATGCGCCGGGCGATGGGCGGCGGCGTCGCGATCTCGGCCCCGGCGCCGGTCGCCGCCATCATGGCGAGGCGGGCCGCGCCGAAGGCGGCGCCGAAATCCCCCGCGGCGGGGACGTCGACCGGCGTCGCCAGCGCGGTGGCGATGGTGCGCAGCCAATACTCCGAGCGGCTGCCGCCGCCGAGCGCGATCAGGCGGTCGATCCGCGTGCCGGTCGCGGCGAGCGCGTCGCGGCAGTCCCGCAGCGCGAAGGCGACGCCTTCCAGCACGGCGCGGGTGCCCGCCGCGCGGTCGGTCTCGTGCTCGAGGCCGAGGAAGGCGCCGCGGATCGCCGCATCGTTGAGCGGCGTGCGCTCGCCCCCGAGATAGGGCAGGAACAGCGTGCGGCCGGGTGCCTGGAGCGGGCCGAGATCCGCCGTCAGCGCGGCGGGCTCGGCGCCCACGAGCTTGCCGTACCAGGCGAGCGCGTCCGTCGCGGCAAGGATGACGCCCATCTGGTGCCAGGCGTTCGGCAAAGCGTGGCAGAAGGTGTGGACGGCGGTCTCCGGCGCGGGGGAATAGCCCTCCGCCGCGGCGAAGAGCACGCCCGAGGTGCCCAGCGAGACGAAGGCCTCGCCCGCGCCGACCACGCCCGCGCCCACGGCGGAGGCCGCGTTGTCGCCCCCGCCGCCGGCGACGACGACGCCCTCGGGCAGGCCCCAGCGCGCGGCGAGCGCCGGGCGCAGCGTTCCCGAGACCTGCGAGCCCTCGACGAGGCGGGGCATGTGCGCGCGCGAGAGATCCGTCGCCGCGAGGAGCTCGTCCGACCAGTCCCGCGCGCCGGTGTCGAGCCAGCTCGTGCCGGCGGCGTCGGACATCTCGGCGACGTGCTCGCCGGTGAGCCAGAGGCGCAGGTAGTCCTTGGGCAGGAGCACCTTGGCGACCTTGTCGAAGATCGCCGGCTCGTGCGCCGCGACCCAGGCGAGCTTGGGGGCGGTGAAGCCGGGAAAGACGATGTTGCCGGTGATCGCCCGAAAGCGCGGATCCGCGTCGAGCGCGGCTGCTTCGCGGTGGGCGCGGGTGTCGTTCCACAGGATGCAGGGGCGCAGCACCTCGTCGGCGGCGTCGACGAGCGTCGCCCCGTGCATCTGCCCGGACAGGCCGATGCCGCGCACCGTGCCGAGCCCCGTCTCACCGTTTCCCCGGCGGGCGAGCCGGTCCATCACCGCCTCGGCGGCGGCGAGCCAGTCCGTCGGGCTCTGCTCCGACCAGCCCTCGTGCGGACGAGAGACGGCGAGCGGCGCCGTCGCCTCGGCGAGGACCGCCTGCGCGTCGTCGACGAGCACGCCCTTCAGGCCGGATGTGCCGAGATCGAGGCCGATATAGGTCATGACGCGCCGCCCTCCGGCTTCCTCACGCGGCGAGGTGCTCGGGCTGCTTGCCCAGGATGATCATGCCGAGCAGATCGTCCTCGGTGACCTCGTCGACCTTGACGACGCCGACGAGCTGCCCGTTCTTCATCACCGCCGCGCGGTCGCACAGGGTCTTCACCTGGTGGATGTCGTGGTCGATCAGGAAGATGCCGAGCCCCTGGCGCTTGAGCTCGTGGATCAGCTCCGCGACCATCTGCGTCTCCTGCGGTCCGAGCGCCGCTGTGGGCTCGTCCATGATCAGGATCTTCGCGTTGAAGTAGACCGCCCGCGCGATCGCGACCGACTGGCGCTGGCCGCCGGACAGCGCCGAGACCGGGGCGTTGAACTTGCGGAAGTTCGGGTTGAGCCGCCCCATGATCTTGCGCGTCTCACCCTCCATCCGCGCCTCGTCGATGAAGCCGAGCGGCGTCGTCAGCTCGCGCCCGAGGAAGAGGTTGGCGGAGGCGTCGAGATTGTCGGCGAGCGCGAGCGTCTGGTAGATCGTCTCGATGTGGTGGCGCCGGGCGTCGCGGGGGTTCGTGATCTCGACCTCCCGACCCTCGATGAAGATCTGGCCCGAATCCTTGCGATAGGCGCCCGAGAGGCACTTGATCAGCGTCGACTTGCCGGCGCCGTTGTGGCCGAGGAGGCCGACCACCTCCCCGGGGAAGAGATCGACCGTCACGCGATCGACGGCCTGGACGCCGCCGAAGGCGATGGAGATGTCGCGCAGCTCGACGAGGGGCGTCGTCATCACTTGGCTCCCGTGCGCTTGCGGTAGACGATGTCGATGAGCACCGCGGCGACCAGCACGGCGCCGACGACGATGTTCTGGAACGGCGCGTCGACGCCGACCATCGCCATGCCCGACTGGAGCGACTGCATGATCAGCGCGCCGAGGATCGCCCCGTAGATTGTGCCGATGCCGCCCGAGAGCGCCGTCCCGCCGATCACCGCGGCGGCGATGACGCGCAATTCGTCGAGCGTGCCGATGTCGTTGGTATGGTTCGTCAGGCGCGCGGAGGCGACGATGGCCGAGAGCGCGCAGAGGAAGCCCATCAGCGCGAAGACCTTGACGGTGAGCATGCGGATGTTGATGCCCGACAGCTCCGCGGCGTCCGGGTTGCCGCCGGTGGCGAAGACGTATCGGCCGAAGCGCGTCTTGCGCGACACCGCCGTCATGATCACCGCGAGCACGATCAGCAGCAGGACCGAGATCGGGATGCCGTAGCCCTCGACCCAGCCCGCGGGCATCGTCTCGCCACGCGCCTCGAACATGCGCGCGAGCCGGCCCGAGGGGATCTCGTAGGCCACGAGCAGCCAGACGAAGCCGAAGATCGCCGTCGCGATCAGGACGCCGAGCACGGTCTCCGCCCAGAGGGGCTTGGCCGGCATGTCGTGGGCGATCTTGTTGCGGCGCGTCGAGACGAGCGCCCAGAGGGCGGCGATGGTCGCGACGAGGGCGAAGACCCAGGACAGTGTCTCGCCGAGCGTGCCGTTGATGCCGCCGAACAGGAGGAAATACTCGTTGAGCGGGCCGATGGTCTGCCCGTTGGTGAGGTACCAGGCGACGTTTCGCCAGATCAGCAGGCCGCCCAGCGTCACGATGAAGGCGGGGATCAGCATGTAGCCGACGAGCCAGCCCTGGAAGGCGCCGATGGCCGTGCCGGTCACGAGGCCGACGACCATCGCCAGCCCCGCGACGACCGGGCTGTTCAGGCCGAGCCCGAGCAGGTCCGGCAGGATCGCGGTCTGCGCCATCGCCATCACGGCCGAGCAGGTCGCGAGCAGCGAGCCGACGGAGAGGTCGATGTGGCGGGTGACGATGATGAAGACCATGCCGGTCGCCATGATGGCGACGGAGACCGTCTGGATCGTCAGGTTGAAGATGTTGCGCGGCGTGAGGAAGCGCCCGTCCGTCACGAAGTTGAAGACCAGACAGAGCGCGATGAATGCGCCGATCATGCCGAGCAGGCGGGTGTCCACCTCGAGCGCGGCGAGCAGGGACTTCTTCTTCTGCGCGGCGGGGGCGTGAGCCGTGGTGGCGTCCATCGGCGCGTCCTTCGGATGAGCGGGCGCTCGCGCGGGGGATCGGGCGCCCTCGCGGTCTCGCGAGGGCGCCCGTCGTCCGCGGCGGTCGGCGTCGATCAGTTGCAGGGCGAGGGGCCGTTCTCGACGCCCTGGCAGAGCGCGTCCTTCGCGATCCAGCCGGCGTCGACGACGACGTCGAGGTTGTCGCGCGTGATCGGCATGGGCTCGAGGAACTTCGCCCACAGCGTCGTGCCGGCCGGCGAGGTCCACTCCTGCGCGCCCTCGATCCCCGACATCTCGGCGCCGCCGGCCAGAGCCACGGCGATCTCGCCGGCCTCGCGGCCCAGATCGCGCGCGTCCTTCCAGACGGAGACGGTCTGCGTGCCCTTGGCGACGCGGTTCAGCGCGGCGTGGTCGCCGTCCTGGCCGGAGACCGGAACGGTGCCCTCGAGGCCCTGCGCGGTGAGCGCGGCGATGGCGCCGCCGGCCGTGCCGTCGTTCGAGGCGACGACCGCGTCGACCTCGTTGTTCTGCGCGGTGAGGATCTGCTCCATGTTGCGCTGGGCGTTGGCCGGGAGCCAGCCGTCGGTGTAGGCCTCGTCGACGATGGTGATGCGGCCGGCGTCGATCGCCTCCTGGAGAACCTCGCCCTGGCCGCCGCGCAGGAAGTCCGCGTTCGGATCGGTGGGCGAGCCCTTGATCATGACGTAGTTGCCCTCGGGCGCCTGCTCCAGCACCGCGCGGGCCTGCATGCGGCCGACCTCGACGTTGTCGAAGGTCAGGTAGAAGGCGCGCGGATCCTCGATCAGCCGGTCGTAGCCGACGACCGGGATGCCCTCGTCGGCGGCGGCCTGCACGGCCGGGCCGATGGCCTGGGCGTCCTGCGCGAGGATGATGAGGGCGTCGACGCCCTGGGCGATCAGGCTCTCGATGTCGGAGAGCTGCTTGGCCGAGGACGACTGTGCGTCCGCCGAGACGTAGCGCGCGCCGGCGGCCTCGAGCGCGCCGCGGATCGCCGCCTCGTCGGTCTTCCAGCGCTCTTCCTGGAAGTTGGACCAGCTGACGCCGACGGTGAGATCCTGGGCCTGCGCGGCCGTTGCGAAGCCGGCCGCGGCGATCGCGGCGGCCAGTACGAGTTTGCGCATCGCGTTTCCTCCAAAGTTGCGGCCTCTGCACGGCCGTCATCGGCTTACGCCGTTACCTTGGGAAATGTCGCGCGGATAATTTCAGTTGTCAAAATAAAAATGGCGCTCCATTCTACATCAATGCGGGGCATCCGGGCGTTTGCATCCCGCACTGCACAACGAACGCCTCGCTGTTGTGCATTTCCGCCGTGCAGAGCGGTGTTTTATTCAGGAGGCCGAATTTAATGCAGGCTCGCGGCGGAGTGATGGCCGCCTCGGCGGAGGAGGAGCGGCAGGGCGTCGGGCCGCTCATCCACCCGAACGCAGAAGCGTCCCGCCCGCTGCGTCAGCAGGTCTTCGAGCGGATCCGCGCCGTGGGCAGCCTGCCGCGGGTGCAGGTCGCCAAGGAGCTGGGCGTCAGCCCCGCCACGGTGACCGCGATCGCCGCCGAGCTGATCGAGGCGGGGCTGATCGAGGAGGTCGCCGGGCCGCGCGACGCCGATGCGAGCCGGGGCCGCCCGCCCGTCGCGCTCGGCGTGCGGCCCGCGGCCCACCTCGTCGCGGGGGTGAAGCTCTCGGACCGGCAGCACAGCGCCGTCGTCGTCGACTTCGCCGGCCGGCGGGTCGCCTCCGCGAGCGTGCCGCATCGGGCCGCGGATCGCGGGCTCGACGACCTCCTTGCCGCCGCGGACCGGCTGATCGACCTCGTCGCCGTGCAGGCGGGAGTGACGCGCGATGCGCTCTCGGCGATCGGCCTCGGCGTGCCGGGCTTCGTCGACGCCTCCGCGGGGCTGGTCTACTGGTCCCCGATCCTGCGCGAGCGCGACGTGCCGCTCGCCGCCCTGGCGAGCGCGCGGCTCGGCCTGCCCGTCCACATCGACAACGACGCCAACCTGGTGGCGCTGGCCGAGCTGTGGTTCGGCGCGGGACGGCGGCTTTCCGATTTCGCCGTTGTGACGATCGAGCACGGCGTCGGCATGGGGCTCGTGATCAACCACCGCATCTATCGCGGCGCGCGCGGGCTCGGTCCCGAGCTCGGCCACACCAAGGTGCATCTCGACGGCGCGCTCTGCCGCTGCGGGCAGCGCGGCTGTCTCGAGGCCTACGTCGCCGACTACGCGCTCGTCCGCGAGGCGACGACCGCGCTCGACTTGACGATGCGCGAGGGCCAATCGACGAGCGTTCTGCTCGAGTCGCTGTTCGACCACGCGAAGGCCGGCAACGTCGCCGCGCGCTCGATCTTCCGCCGGGCGGGGCGCTACCTGGCGATCGCGATCGCCAACGTCGTCAACCTGTTCGACCCCGAGCTCGTCATCCTCTCGGGCGAGCGCATGCGCTACGACTATCTCTACGCGGCCGACACGCTCGCCGAGCTCGACCGGCTGATCCTGCCCGCGAACCGTCCGCCGCCGCGCATCGAGGTGCATGCGTGGGGCGACCTGCTCTGGGCCCACGGCGCGGCGGCGCTCGCGCTCGCGGCGGTGACGGAGGAGAGCCTCGGGCTCACCCCGGTGCGGGAGGCGGCGCAATGACGCGCGGCCTCGCCCTCGCCCTCGCCCTCGCGACGCTGTGCGCCGCGGCGCCGGCGCAGGCCGCGCCCCGCTTCGTCGACCGCGCCGGGGACCTGCCGGCCCCGCACGTCTACGACGGGGGCTGGGAGCATTTCGTCGGCGGCGGCGTCGCGGTGCTCGATTGCAACGACGACGCGAAGCCGGACCTGTTCGTCGCCGGCGGGGCGAACCCGGCACGGCTGTTCGTGAACGTCACCGAGGGACTCGGGGCGCCGATCCGCTTCGTCGAAGGCCCGCCGCCCCCGCTGGCCGACGCGACCGGCGTCACCGGCGCCTATCCGCTCGACGTCGACGGCGACGGCGTGCATGACCTCGCGGTGCTCCGGGTCGGGCCGAATGCGCTCCTGAAGGGTGGTTCCGACTGCGCCTTCGCGGATGCGACGCAGGTCTGGGGCTTCGAGGCCGGCGATCGCTGGTCGACGGCCTTCTCCGCCACCTGGGAGCCCGGCCGCGCTCTCCCGACGCTGGCCGTGGGCAACTACGTCGACCGGAGCGACCCGCAGGGGCCGTTCGAGGCCTGCGACGTCAACGAGCTTCATCGACCGGAGGGGGATCGGTACGGCGCGCCGCTACTTCTGGAACCGGGCTTCTGCGCGCTCTCCATGCTGATCTCCGACTGGCGGCGGGTCGGCGCGCCGGAGCTGCGCGTCTCCAACGACCGGCACTACTACGTCCGCGGCGGCTATGAGCAGATGTGGCGGCTCGATCCGCTCGGCGAACGCGTCGCCGCCGACGGCTGGCCGCGGATCTCGCTGTGGGGCATGGGCATCGCGAGCCGCGACGTCACCGGCGACGGGCTGCCCGACGTGATGCTCACCTCGATGGGCGACCAGCTGATGAAGCTCAACCGCGGCGACGCTTACGAGAACGCGCCCTATTCCATCGGCACCTACGCCCAGCGCCCGTTCAGCGGCGACGACGGGCGGCCCTCCACCGGCTGGCACGCGGAGTTCGGCGACGTCGACAACGACGGGCGGGCCGACCTCTTCATCGCCAAGGGCAACGTCGACCAGATGCCGTCGAACGCGATGAAGGACCCCAACAACCTGCTCATGCAGACGCCGGAGGGGATCTTCGTCGAGGCGGCCGCGGAGGCGGGCGTGGCCACCGTCGAGCGCGCCCGCGGCGCGGCCCTCGTCGACCTCGACGGCGACGGCCGGCTCGACCTCGTCGTGGTCAACCGCCGCGCGCTCCTCGAGATCTGGCAGAACGTGACGGCGGAAACGGGCGCCTGGCTCGCGGTGACGCCGCGCCAGGAGGGGGCGAACGGCTTCGCGGTCGGCGCCTTCGTCGAGGTGCGAACGACCCGCGGCGTGCAGGCGCAGGAGCTCACCGTCGGCGGCGGCCATGCCGGCGGGCGGGCCGGGCCTCTGCATTTCGGGCTCGGACCGTCGGATGCCGCCGAGATCCGCGTGATCTGGCCCGACGGGGCGGCCTCCGACTGGACGGCGGCGCCCGTCGGGCAGCGCATCGAGGCCTGGCGGGACGGCACGGCGCTCGCGCTGCGCTGACGCGCCGCCGCCCGGCTCTAGGCGCGCGGCCCCGCCTGTGCCAGAACCGTGCGCGCCGCGTATGGGGACGAGCGTGATCCGGTACACGAACAAGGCGTTGGCCAGAGGAATCCGCCGCCACGGCTGGAGCGTCGGCAGGGGGTCCTACGGCGTCCCCAAGGTGATGAGCTGGGGCGAGGACGCGCGCCTCCACATCGGGGCCTATTGCTCGATCTCCGCGGGCGTGACCATCCTGCTCGGCGGCAACCACCGGGTGGACTGGGCGACGACCTACCCGTTCAACTACGTCTCGCCGGCCCATCGGCACATCACCGGCCACCCGGCGACCCGCGGCGACGTGCGCATCGGCAACGACGTCTGGCTGGGGCTCGGCTGCGTCGTCCTGTCGGGCGTCACGATCGGCGACGGCGCCTGCGTCGGGGCGCGGGCGGTCGTGACGAAGGACGTGCCGCCCTACGCGATCGTCGCCGGCAACCCGGCCGAGCTGGTGCGCTACCGCTTCGGGCCCGAGACGATCGAGCGCCTGCTGGCCCTGCGCTGGTGGGACTGGCCGCCCGAGCGCATCGAGGGCGCCGTGCCGCTGCTGCTGTCGGACGACATCGAGGGGCTGCTGCGCGCCGGGGCGGAGGGGGAGATCTCGGCGCCGGCCGAGAGGACCACGCTCGCGGGCGTCCTCCACCGCCTCGCGGCCCTGTGGCGGGGGCGTTGAGCGGCACCATCCCTCACCCGTGCTTCACCATCACATGCCGCACGGCGGTGTAGTCCTCCAGCGCATAGGCGGAGAGGTCCTTGCCGTAGCCGGACTGCTTCAGGCCGCCGTGGGGCATCTCGTTGACGAGCATGAAGTGGGTGTTCACCCAGGTGCAGCCGTAGCGCAGGCGCGCGGCGGTGGCCATGGCGCGGCCGACGTCCTTCGTCCAGATCGAGGAGGCGAGGCCGTAATCCGAATCGTTCGCCCACGCCACCGCCTCGTCGACGTCCGAGAAGCGGGTGATCGAGACGACCGGGCCGAACACCTCGCGCCGGACGATCTCGTCCTCCTGGCGCGCGCCGGCGACCACCGTGGGGCTGTAGTAGAAGCCGCTGTCGCCGTGGGCCGCGCCGCCGGTGGTGATCTCGATGTGGGGGTTCTCGCGGGCGCGCTCGACGAAGCTCGCGACGCGGTCGCGCTGGCGCAGGCTGATCAGCGGGCCGATCTCGTTCTGAGCATCGTCCGCGAGGCCGTAGGCGATGGAGGAGACCGCCGCCGAGAGATCCGCCACCAGCCGGTCGTAGACCTTCGGGCCGGCGTAGATGCGGCAGGCGGCCGTGCAGTCCTGCCCCGCGTTGTAGTAGCCGAAGGCGCGCAGGCCCGAGACCACCTCGTCGATGTCGGCGTCGTCGAAGACGACGACCGGGGCCTTGCCGCCGAGCTCGAGATGGGTGCGCTTCACCGTGCGGGCGGCGGCGGCGAGCATCTTGCGGCCCGTGGCGACGTCGCCGGTGAGCGAGATCATGTCGACGCCGTCGTGGTTGATCAGGTGGTTGCCCACCGTCTCGCCGCGGCCCGGCAGGACGTTGACGACGCCCGGCGGCAGCACGTCCGCGAGGATGCGCGCGAGCTTGAGCGCGGTGAGCGGCGTCTGCTCGGAGGGCTTGAACACCACCGTGTTGCCCCCGCCGATCGCGGGCGCGAGCTTCCAGGCCATCATCATCAGCGGGTAGTTCCAGGGCGCGATCGAGGCGACGACGCCGATCGGGTCGCGGCGGATCATCGAGGTGTGGCCCTCGAGGTACTCGCCCGCGATGGCGCCGACCTGGCAGCGCACCGCGCCGGCGAAGAAGCGGAAGCAGTCGACGATGGCGGGGATCTCGTCGTTGCGGGCGGCGCCGATCGGCTTGCCGCAGTTCAAGGCCTCGAGCGCGGCGAAGCCGTCGGCCTGCGCCTCGATCCGGTCGGCGATGGCCAGCAGCGCGCTCGCGCGGGTCACGGGCGTGGTGCGCGACCAGGTCGCGAAGGCGGCGCGCGCGGCGGCGACCGCGCGGTCGACCTGCTCTGTCGAGGCCTCGGGCAGCTCGAGCAGCAGCGACCCGTCGCGCGGATTGACGATGCGCTCGGCCTTGTCCTCACCGGGCTCGAAGGCGTCGCCGATCAGGAGGGCGGTGTCGAAAGCGGGGGCGGCGTGGTCCATGGGTCTTCCTCCTGGAGGCGTCATTTGCCCTGGCCGGCGGTCTCTTCGCCGCCGCGGGTGAGGTAGAAGGCGATCAGGATCGGCGCGAAGGTCAGGATCACGACCACGATCGCGACGACGTTGGTGACCGGGCGCTGGCGCGGGCGCACCAGCTCCTGGAGCATCCAGATCGGCAGGGTGGTCTGCTGGCCTGCGGTGAAGGTGGTCACGATCACCTCGTCGAAGGACAGCGCGAAGGCGAGCATGCCGCCGGCGAGAAGCGCCGACGCCAGATTGGGCGCGAGCACGTATCGGAAGGTCTGGACGGCGTTCGCGCCGAGATCGGCAGACGCCTCCAGGATGTGCACCGAGATGCGCCGGAAGCGCGCGATCGCGTTGTTGAACACGATCACGATGCAGAACGTCGCGTGGCCGAGCACGATGGTGAAGGTCGAGAACGGGATGTCCATGACGTGGAAGGCCGAGCGCAGCGACATGCCGGTGATGATGCCCGGCAGCGCGATCGGCAGGATGATCAGGAGCGAGATCTGCTCGCGGCCGTAGAACGAGGTCCGCGCCATCGCCGCCGCGCACAGCGTCCCCAGCACGAGCGCGAGCGCAGTCGAGACCACCGCGACGCGAAGCGACAGGTACAGCGGCGGCCAGACGTCGGCGCGGTTCCAGGTGACCTCGAACCACTCCAGCGTCAGCCCCGGCGGCGGGAACTGGTAGGTGCGCTCCTCGGTGGTGAAGGCGTAGAGGAAGATCAGAAGGATCGGCAGGTGGAGGAACAGCAGGCCCGCGATCGCGGCCAGCGTGAGGGGGAGCGGCGGGCGCACCGCGTTCGGATCGCGGCGGCGTCGCGTCTCATGCTGCGCCTTGGGCAGCGCCTCGGGCGCCGTCGTCTCGAGCACGGGAGCCTCAGAGCGCATCGAAGGCCCCCTTGCGCTTGGCGATGGCGAGGTAGACCAGCATGATCAGGATCGGCACCATGGCGAAGGCGGCGGCGAGCGGGATGTTCCCGGCCGTGCCCTGCAGCTGGTAGACCGCCTGGCCGATGAAGCGGCGCGAGGAGCCGATGATCTGCGGGATGATGTAGTCGCCCAGCGTCAGCGAGAAGGTGAAGATCGAGCCGGCGATCACGCCCGGCATGGCGAGCGGCAGGATCACGTGCCGGAAGGTCTGCCGCGAGGACGCGCCGAGATCGGCGGAGGCCTCCAGCATGCTCTTGGGCACCCGCTCCAGCGCCGCCTGCATCGGCAGGATCATGAAGGGCAGCCAGACGTAGACGAAGACGAGGAAGGTGCCGATGTAGCTCGTCGACAGCGAGGAGCCGCCGATCGTCGGCAGCGCCAGCACGGCGTTGAGGATCGCCGACGCGCCGAGACCCTCGAAGGCCCAGGAGACGATGCCCTCCTTCGCGAGGATCAGCTTCCAGGCGTAGACCTTGACGAGGTAGCTCGACCACAGCGGCAGCATGATCCCGATGTAGAACGCCGCCTTCCAGCGCCCCCTCGCGTAGCGCGCGGCGAAATAGGCGATGGGGAAGGCGATCGCGGCCGAGGCCGCCGTGACGCAGGCGGCCATGGTGACCGTGCGCAGGATGATGTCGAAATTCGAGGGACGGAAGAGCTCGAGATAGGTCCGCAGCGTGAACTCCTCGACGACGAGGCCGGAGAACTCGTCGATCGAGTAGAAGCTCTGCAGCAGCAGCGCGGCGAGGGAGCCGAGATAGACGATCCCGAGCCAGGCGAGCGGCGGGGCGAGCAGCAGCGCGAGCAGCAGGCCGGGACGGCGCCAGAACAGGTCCGAGACCCGGTCCGCAAGGCCGCGGGCGGGCAAAATCGCACTGTTGATCGCGCCTGGGATCGCGCCTGATGCGAGCTGCACCGACGTCGGCATCAGGGCGCCTCCATCACGTGCAGCGCCTCGGGGTGGAAGTCGAGCCCGACGCTCGCGCCCGCCGCCGGCGGCGTCTCGCCGGGGCCGACGAGCGCGGCGATCTCGAAGCCGCCGATGTCGGCGGTGATGCGCGTGCCCGCCCCGAGATAGCGCAGCGCCGTCACCGTGCCGGCGATGCGCCCGCCCGTGCCCGCGACGACGCGGACCGCTTCCGGGCGCAGGCTCGCCCACGCGTCGCGCCCCGCGACACGGGCCGTGACCTCGGGCGGCAGCACGTTCGACGAGCCGACGAAATCGGCCATGAAGCGCGACGCCGGCCGCTCGTAGACCTCCGCGGGCGTGCCGACCTGGGCGACCTTGCCGCGGTCGAACACGGCGACGCGGTCGGCCATCGACAACGCCTCGCCCTGATCGTGGGTGACGAAGACGAAGGTTATGCCGAGCCGCCTCTGGAGGGCTTTCAGCTCGTCCTGCATCTGCTCGCGAAGCTTCAGGTCGAGCGCGCCGAGCGGCTCGTCGAGGAGCAGCACGCGGGGCTGGTTGACGAGCGCGCGGGCGAGCGCCACCCGCTGGCGTTGGCCGCCGGAGAGCTGGGCGGGCTTGCGGTCGCCGTAGCCCTCGAGCTTGACGAGCGCCAGCATGTCCTCCGCGGCGGCGTGGCGCTTGCCCTTGTCGACGCCCTTCACCATCAGCCCGTAGGCGACGTTGTCGCGCACGTTCAGGTGCGGGAAGAGCGCGTAGTCCTGGAATACGGTGTTGACGTTGCGCCGGTTCGGCGGCGTGCGGCTCGCGTCCTCGCCGAAGATGCGGATCACGCCGGACGTGGGCTTCTCGAAGCCGGAGATCAGCCGCAGGCAGGTGGTCTTGCCCGAGCCCGAGGGGCCGAGCATGGCGAAGAACGACCCCTCCGCGATGGCGAGATCCACGCCGTCGACGGCGCGCACCTCGCCGAAGTGCCGCGCGACGCGCTCCAGGGCGACGGCGTGGGTCATGGGGGCTCCTCTTCCTGCCCTGGCACTGAAGGTTCGTGCCGCGCCGTCCGCGCCCCCGTCATCTCCCCTGCGGGACTATGGGATTCACGGAGATTGAACTTCCCGAACGGTCTTGACGGCCTCTGCCGATCTCCCCTCCCCCTTGCGGGAAGGGGTCGGGGGTGGGGTTCGTGCAGGATATGCTCGACTTAGTTGCAGGGCGGCAGCAGACGCTTCGCTAAACGATCGAGCCTCAGCACTGCCCCCCGACCCCCATCCGTCGGCTTCGCCGACACCTTCCCCACAAGGGGGAAGGAAGGCCCGTGCCGAAGCGACGAGCTCGATCTGTCCCGGCGGCGCCCGCGAGATCCGCGAACGCCGTACCCGCTGCGGGGCGATGGCGGGCTGCGGCGCGGGCGCGGGTTCAGCGCCCGCCGATGACGCCGATGTAGTCGGAGACCCAGCGGTAGTAGGGCACGCACTCGCCCTGGCTCTCGCAGCGCGTCACCGGCGTCGTCCAGAAGCGGATGCGCTCGAAGTCGTCGAAGCCGTTCCTGGTGCAGCCTTCCGCCGTCTGCTTGCCGCGCCCGTCGGTGCAGGCGGCGGGCACGACCGGGTTCGCGCCGAACCAGACCGAGAGGTCGCTCTGGAGGTTCGAGGCGAGCGTGTGCTCCATCCAGAGATAGGCGCAGTTCGGGTTCTCGGCATCGACGTGCAGCATCGACGTGTCGGCCCAGCCGGTGGCTCCCTCCTGCGGGATGGTGGACGCGATCGGCGCGCCGTCGGCCTGGAGCAAGTTCACCTGGAACGGCCAGGAGCCGGAAGCGACGACGCCCTCGTTCTTGAAGTCGTCCATCTGGATGAAGGCGTCGTGCCAGTAGCGCGACGTGATCTTGCGCTGCCCCCGCAGCAGGTCGAGCGCCGCCTGGTACTGCTCGTCGTTGAGCTCGTACGGCGAGACGATGCCGAGCTCGGGCTTGTGGAACATCAGGTACTGCGCCGCATCGGCGACGTGGATCGGCCCGTCGTAGGCCTGCACGCGCCCGGCGTTGGACTGGCCGTCGGGCAGCGTCTGCTCCTCGAAGACGACCGACCAGGAGGTCGGCGGCTCCGGGAAGACCTCGGTGTTGTACATCAGCACGTTGGGGCCCCACTGATACGGGACGCCGTAATGCACGCCGTCGACCACGTACCAGGGCGCGTTCTTCAGCCGCTCGTCCACCGTCTCCCAGGAGGGGATCAGCGAGAGGTTGATCGGCTGCACGCGCTTGCCGGCGACGAGCCGGAGAGAGGCGTCGCCCGAGGCGGTGACGAGGTCGAAGCCGCCCTCGTTCATCAGCGCCACCATCTCGTCGGAGGTATTGGCGGTCTTGACGCTCACCATGCAGCCGGTGGCCGCCTCGAAGGAGGTCACCCAGTCGAAGCCGTCCATGGTCTCGCCGCGCTCGATGTAGCCTGGCCAGGCGACGATGGCGAGCTCGCCTTCCGGCTCGCCGATCGCCTGCAGCATTTCCGCCGCGCCGGCCGGCGCGGCCAGGGCGAGCGCGACGAGGCTCGCCCCGAGAAGCGTCTTGGTCATCATGGTCATTCCCCTCCGCAACGTGGATCGTCACGTGATCTCGCGCTCGCGCGCCGCCGTTTGGACGAGAGGGTAGGGGGCGCTCTCGAGTAATCGCAATATCAAAACGCAGAAACCAGCTATCGGCAAAACCGATTGCTCAAAACATGCGCAAGGAGATCGCCGTCTGGGCGGATCGCACGAAATTCCGCGCCGCCGGCGGCAGCGGCGCGCCCTTGCGCCAGACCAGGCCCACCTGCACGCTGGGCAGGTCTCCCGAGACGTCGCGGATCTCGATGCGGTCGCCCTCGAGCGACCACGGCCGGTAGACCAGGCTCGGGAGGAGAGCGATGCCCGCGCCCGTCGCGACCAGCGAGCGCACCGCCTCCACCGAGCGGGTGCGGAAAGCGATGTTGAGCTTCGCCTTGAGCGAGGCGGTGAGCCGGCGCATGCTCTCCTCGATCTCGTCGATCGTGAGCATGATCAAGGGCTCCTCGATGAGCTGCTCGAGCGAGATCGCCTCGACGTCCGCGAGGGGATGGCCCAGCGGCAGCCACAGCCGGTAGGGCGAGACGTGCAGCTGCTCGATGTGCAGCGCGGCGCGGTCCTTCAGCGAGGAGGTGAGGAGAACCGCGCAATCCACCTCCCCGCCGATCAAGAGGTGCTGGATGTACTCGCCGCTCTCCTCGATGGCGGTCACCGTGACCCGCGGATAGGCGCGCCGGAAGCGCGAGAGGATGTCGGAGAGCACGTAGCCGGCCACGAGGGAGGTGACGCCCAGGGACAAGGCGCCTCCTTGCGCCTGCGCGTCCTCGCGGAAGGCGTGGCGGGCGTTGGAGACGTCGCCGAGGATCTGCTTGGCGTGGCGCAGGAACAGGCTGCCTTTGTGGGTGATCTCGAGGCCTCTGGCCCGGCGCTCGAACAGCGGTACGCCGAGATCGAGCTCGAGCGCGTGGATCGCCTCCGTCACCGAGCTCTGCGAGATCGACAGCGCGCGTGCGGCGCCCGAGACGCTGCCCTGCTCGGCGGCGGCGACGAAGAACTGCAGCTGGCGAATGGTGAAGGCCATGGACCCCGCCCGCGCCCGCAGGCTCGGGCGCCGTCCCGCGTACGATACGGGCCGAGGCGCGCCGGCGACAAGCGGGCTATGCGCGCGGGCACGCCTGCGTGTATGGAGGACGCGACGAGGAGCCGCCCCATGACCTTCCCGACGCTCGAAGCCTGCCTGCCTCGCGACGGCGCACGCGACCAGGCCGTGGCGGACACCATCCTGCGCATCGCCGGCGCTGCGGTGCGGGTGGCGGATCTGCTCGCGCGAGGCCCGCTCGAAGGCGCGCTCGGCGCGTCGGTCGAGGGCGCGCACGATGCGGGGGACGATCAGAAGCATCTCGACGTCGTAGCGGACAGGCTGTTCCACGAGGCTCTCGCGCAGGCGCCGGTCGCCCATCTCGCCTCCGAGGAGCGCGGCGACATAGAGACGCTCGCCCCGGGCGCGCCGCTCGCGGTGGCCATCGATCCCCTCGACGGCTCCTCCAACATCGACATCGACGCGCCCGTGGGTGCGATCTTCTCGGTGCTCGAGGCCGCCTCGACGCCGGAGGCGAGCTTCCTGCGGCCCGGAACCGACCAGCTGGCGGCCGGATACGTCGTGTTCGGGCCGATGACGGCGCTGATGCTGACCACCGGCCGCGGTGTCGACCTGTTCGTCCTCGACCGCGCCGAGGGCGCGTTCCGCCGGGCCCGAGCCGGTGTGCGCGTGCCGGTCGAGGCGCGGGAGTTCGCCATCAACGCCTCGAATCGCCGGCATTGGACGCGCGGCCTGCAGGACTGGTTCGACGCCTGCCTCGCCGGGCGCGACGGGCCGCTCGGGGCCGACCACAACACGCGCTGGATCGCATCGCTGGTGGCGGAGGCGTTCCGTATCTTCACCCGAGGCGGGATCTACCTCTATCCGGCCGATGCGCGACGCGGCTACGAGGCCGGGCGCCTGCGCCTCCTCTACGAAGCCGCGCCGATCGCCTTCCTCACCGAGCAGGCGGGCGGGCGCGCCAGCGACGGCCTCGCGCGCATCCTCGACCGCGTCCCCGCCAGGCTGCACGAGCGCACGCCCTTCGTCTTCGGCTCGGCCGCGATGGTGGAGGCGGTCGAGCGATACGGGGCGCGGTGAGACGCGATCCACATCTTCGCCGCGTTACAAACGCTTACCGAATGTGAAGGTCGGTTCGATAGGCTCTGCTTGACGCCGCCTGCGGCTCGGGTGTTGTCAATCGGTGACGGCGGCGCGCGCTGCGCGCGTCCTTCAGGAGCAGAATCGTGCGTAAGCATTTCGGGACCGACGGCATTCGCGGCCGCGCCAACGCGACGATCACCCCCGAGCTCGCGCTGCGCGTCGGCCAGGCCGCGGGCCTCGCCTTCCGCCGCGGCGACCACCGCCACCGGGTGGTGATCGGCAAGGACACGCGCCTGTCGGGCTACATGATCGAGAACGCGCTCGTCGCCGGCTTCACGTCGGTGGGCATGGACACGCTGCTGCTCGGCCCGATGCCGACGCCGGCGGTGGCGATGCTGACGCGCTCGATGCGCGCGGATCTCGGCGTGATGATCTCCGCCTCCCACAACCCCTACGAGGACAACGGCATCAAGCTGTTCGGCCCCGACGGCTACAAGCTCTCCGACGACGTCGAGCACGAGATCGAGGCGCTGATCGACGGCGACCTCTCGGGCCGGCTCACGTCCGCCGCCGGGCTCGGACGCGCGAAGCGCGTGGAGGGCGTGCACGCTCGCTACATCGAGTTCGCCAAGCGCACCCTGCCGCGGCTCCTCGACTTCGAGGGCCTGCGCGTGGTGCTCGACTGCGCCAACGGCGCCGCATACCGCGTCGCCCCCGAGGCGCTGTGGGAGCTCGGCGCCGAGGTGATCACGATCGGCGTCGAGCCGAACGGGTTCAACATCAACCGCGAGGTGGGCTCCACCGCGCCCGAGGCGCTGATCACCAAGGTGCGCGAGCTGCGCGCCGACGTCGGCATCGCGCTCGACGGGGACGCCGACCGGGTGATCATCGTCGACGAGAAGGGCCGGCTTGTCGACGGCGACCAGCTGATGGCGGCCATCGCCAAGAGCTGGCGCGACGACGGGCGCCTCTCCCAGCCCGGAATCGTCGCGACCGTGATGTCGAACCTCGGCCTGGAGCGCTACCTCGACGGCCTCGGCCTCTCCCTGACCCGCACCGCCGTGGGCGACCGCTACGTGCTGGAGGCCATGCGCCAGGGCGGCTACAATCTCGGCGGCGAGCAGTCGGGCCACATCATCCTGTCGGACTACGCCACGACCGGCGACGGCCTCCTCGCGGCGTTCCAGCTGCTCGCCGTGGTGAAGCGCTCGGAGCGCTCGGTCTCCGAGGTTTGCCATTGCTTCGAGCCGCTGCCGCAGATCCTCACGAACGTGCGCTACAAGGCCGGCCGTCCGCTCGAGAACGACGCCGTCGCGGCGACGATCGAGGCCGCACGCGAGAAGCTCGGCGCCTCGGGTCGCCTCGTCATCCGCGCCTCGGGCACCGAGCCCCTGATCCGCGTGATGGGCGAGGGGGACGATCGCGACCTCGTCGCCGCCGTGGTCGAGGAGATCGCCGAGGCGGTCACGCGCGCCGCAGCCTAGGGCGCGACGCGATAATCGTCGGTCCTTAACCCTAACCTTTAAGGTTAAGTCACGCTTAAGGAAGTTCTGCGATCGTCCCCGACGGTAAGTGCCGCGGGCGGAAGCGCCCGTCGCGACGAGAACGGGGACAGATCGACATGACACTCTTCAAGCCGGCCCTCGCCTGCGCCGCCATCGTCGCCCTTGGTGGCGCGACGGCCGCCAATGCTGCGGACCTCATTCCGATTCCCGAGCCGCTGCCGCCGATCGAGGTGCAAGCCTTCGGCGGGTGGTACCTGCGCGGCGACATCGGGGTGAGCAACCAGAAGTCCGACGACCCGCAGAATCCGCGCCTCGCCGCCGCCGCTCCGGCGGCCGCGCTCGAAGTCCTCCAGTCCGACTTCGCGTCCGCGGGCTTCGTCGGCGTCGGCGCCGGCTACCGCTTCAATTCCTGGCTGCGCGCCGACGTCACCGGCGAATATCGCGGGCGCTCGCAGCACGACGGCCTCGACCGGGTGCGCTGGATCGGCGCCACCGGCTTCAACCAGACGAACGAGATCCACTTCGACAAGTCCGAGATCGTCGGTCTGGTCAACGGCTACATCGACCTCGGCACGTGGTGGGGCGTGACGCCCTTCGTCGGCGCCGGCGCCGGTATCGCCCACGTGACGATCGACAACTTCCGCGACATCGGCACGATCTTCCCGAGCAACGTCTCGGGCTTCAGCAACAGCGTGACCTATGCCGACAGCAAGTCGCAGATGAACTTCGCCTGGGCTCTGTATGCCGGCCTCGGCTATGAAGTCTCGCAGAACCTGTCTCTGGAGATCGGCTACCGGTACCTGTCCATGGGCGATGGCCTCACCGGCGAGACGTACCGCTTCGACGGCGTCAGCAACGTCCGCGACGAGTGGGAGATCAACAACATCCACTCGCATGACCTGAAGATCGGCATGCGCTGGAACCTGCAGGCCCCGACGCCGGTCTATCACGGCCCGATCAGCCGCAGCTTCTGATCCGCGAGGAGCAGTCCCGATGCTCTCGTCTGCGATCCCGAACCGCGGCCGCCTCGCGGCCGCCGTTCTCACCGTCGCGGTCCTCGGTGCGGCGCTCGAGCCGGTCGGCGCCGCCGACCTCGGCGATCTCCCACCGCTGCCCGCCATCGCCGAGCCGACGCCGACGGCGTCGCTCGGCGCCGGCTGGTATCTGCGCGGCGACATCGGGTATTCGGCCTACGGCGAGCCCGATGCCGTGGCGCGGGCAGGGGGCGCTTCCGTCGCCCTGACGGGAGAGGAGGCCGATGCCGGCTTCGCCTTCGGCCTCGGCGCCGGCTACCGGTTCTCCCCTTGGGTGCGCGCGGACGTGACCGTCGACCACCGCGCCGGCTCCGACGTCACGTTGTTCTCCGGCGGGCCGGCGCCCGCCGCGCGCGGGCAGGCCGATCTGTCGACGACGGCCGCGCTCGCCAACGTCTATCTCGACCTGGGGACGTGGTACGGGTTCACGCCCTATGTCGGCGCCGGCGCCGGCTATGCGTGGACGAGGCTCGACTCCTACGCGGTGACGGGCTGCGGCGCGCCGTGCCCGAGCGGCGGCGTCGATCTGGCCGCTCCCACGGCGTCCATCGGCCACACGCAGGGCGATTTCGCCTACGCCCTCATGGCGGGCGTGTCCGTGGACGCCGGGCGCAGCCTCTCGGTGGATCTCGGCTACCGCTATCTCTCCCTGGGCGAGGCGCGGACCGGCTCTCCCGCCGCAACCGCGATCGAGACCGGCAGGCTCGACGCGCACGAGGCGCGGGTCGGCATCCGCTGGAGCTTCGGTGGCCCCGCGCGTGCGACCCCGATCTCGCGGTCGTACTGACGCCCTCCGACCGGCAACCGATCGTTAAGGTTAACGCGCGATGATCCTCGACAGACCCGGCGTCGCGTACGCCGCCCGTGACGGGAAGAACGCCATGCGATTGATCACCGCCGCCGTCGGCTTTGCGCTCGGGCTCGCACCCGCCGCCGTCGCCGCCGCCGACCTCGACCTGGGCCCACTCCGCGGCTCCTACGGCAATGGCCTCGATCAGGTCGTGCGCTGGCAGGGCGGCTATTTCGCCGGTACGGCGGGCGCCTCGACGCTCGACGCGGACGCCAACGGCGCCTTCGGCGAGCTGGTGGCGCAAGCCATGCGCCTGACCCAGATCGAGACGGAGATGCGGGTCTCCACCTGGCTCGATCCCTCCGTCTCCGGCGTGAACGACGTGACCTACGGCGTTCTCGCAGGTTACAACTGGCAGTTTTCGGAGGCGGTTCTCGGCGTCGAAGGCGACATCACCTTCGGCCGCTTGTCCTCGAGCGCGACGGAAAGCCTGTCACGGTTCCAGACGACGACCAACGGCTTCACCAACTTCGTGACGGCGACGGGCACCGTCGCGGTCGAGCTGAAGAACTGGGCGACCCTGCGGGCGCGGGCCGGCTATACTCTCGGCGCCTTCCTTCCCTTCGTCACCGGCGGCCTCGCCGTGGCCGAGTACGAGACGACCCGGACCGCGCGGGTGAACGGCAACCAGGTTCGCTACGCGCCGGACGGCGTCACCGTGCAGCAGAACATCCCCTTCGACACGGGGCAGCTCGGCGGAAGCGGCAGCGGCTACGCGCTGGGCTTGGCGAGCGGCGCCGGCATCGATGTGGCGCTGACGCAGAACGTGTTCCTCCGCGGGGAGTGGCAATACCTCTTCTTCCCCGACGTGTCCGGGACCGAGGTCTCCGTGAGCACCGTGCGCGGTGCGGCGGGTGTGAAGTTCTGAAGCCGGCCTGGCGGCTTGACCGCCGCCGGGCGCGGGCGCATACACGATCGCGGGTCACCTCTCCCCACCGAGAGGCGCCCATCTGAAAGGATGGACACCGCGATGACACGTCACCACGCCCCCGAGGCGCGCCCGCGCGCGCCCCACTTCTCGTCCGGCCCCTGCGCAAAGCGTCCCGGCTGGAGCCTCCAAGCCCTGGAGAACGCGGCGCTCGGCCGCTCCCACCGCGCCAAGATCGGCAAGGCGAAGCTCGCGCAGGCGATCGACCTGACGCGCGAGGTGCTGCAGGTCCCCGACGACTACCGCATCGGCATCGTCCCGGCCTCCGACACCGGGGCCGTCGAGATGGCGATGTGGACCATGCTCGGCGCCCGCGGCGTCGACCTGCTCGCCTGGGAGAGCTTCGGCGAAGGCTGGATCACCGACGCGGTGAAGCAGCTCCAGCTCGACGACGCCCGCGTGATCACCGCCGATTACGGCTTCCTGCCCGACCTCGCCCAGGTCGACGCGGCCAACCGCGACGTGGTCTTCACCTGGAACGGCACCACGTCGGGCGTGCGCGTGCCGAACGCCGACTGGATCCCCGCCGAGCGCGAGGGCGTCGTGATCTGCGACGCGACCTCGGCGGCGTTCGCGCAAGCCCTCGACTGGGAGAAGCTCGACGTCGTCACCTTCTCCTGGCAGAAGGTGCTCGGCGGCGAGGCCGCCCACGGCATGCTGATCCTCTCGCCCCGCGCGGTGGCGCGGCTCGAGAGCTGGAAGCCGCCGCGCCCGCTGCCCAAGATCTTCCGCCTGACCAAGGGCGGCAAGCTGATCGAGGGCATCTTCAAGGGCGAGACCATCAACACGCCCTCCATGCTCGCGGTCGAGGATTATCTCGACGCGTTGACGTGGGCGCAGTCGGTGGGCGGGCTCGAGGGGCTCGTCGCCCGCGCCGACGCCAATGCCGGCGTGATCCACGAGTGGGTGGCGCGCACCGACTGGGTGGCGAACCTCGCGCGCGATCCGGCCACCCTCTCCAACACCTCCGTGTGCCTGATGATCGACGATCCCGAGATCGTCGCGCTCGGCGAGGATGCGGTCGCGGCGCTGGCCAAGGCGATGGTCGGGCGGTTGGAGAAGGAGGGCGTCGCCTACGACATCGGCGCCTATCGCGACGCGCCCCCTGGCCTGCGCATCTGGTGCGGCGCCACAGTGGAGCGCGCCGACGTCGAGGCGCTGACCGCCTGGCTCGACTGGGCCTTCGCCGAGGAGAAGACCGCTCTCCTGGGCTGATCTTCGTCCGTGCCGTATCGGTCTCTCCCTGTAGGGGAGGGGACGGTGCGCGCAGCGAACCAGGGGTGGGGTCCGTCCCACGCATCCGCTTCGCGGATCGCGCCTTCGGCGCGCCCTATCCGTCTCGTCGGCTGCGCCGCCGATCCACCTTCCCCTACAGGGAAGGAGAGGGCCGGCGGCTCACCCGATATCCCATCGCCTCATTTCCATTCCGCAGGAGCGCATCCCATGTCCGCGCCTTCGCCAGCCCCGCGCGTTCTCGTCTCCGACGCCCTCTCGCCCGCCGCCGTGAAGATCTTTCAGGATCGCGGCGTTCACGTCGATTTCCGTCCCGAGCTCGGGAAGGACAAGGAGGCGCTGGCCGAGGCCATCGCCGACTACGACGGCCTCGCCATCCGCTCGGCCACCAAGGTGACGCCCAAGCTGCTCGAGCGCGCCGGCCGCCTGCGGGTGATCGGCCGCGCCGGCATCGGCGTCGACAACGTCGACATCCCCGCCGCCACCGCGCGCGGCGTCATCGTGATGAACACGCCCTTCGGCAATTCCATCACCACCGCCGAGCACGCGATCGCGATGATGTTCGCGCTCGCCCGCCAGATCCCGCAGGCCGACGCCTCGACGCAGGCCGGCAAGTGGGAGAAGAACCGCTTCATGGGCGTCGAGATCACCTCGAAGACGCTCGGCGTCATCGGCTGCGGCAACATCGGCTCGATCGTGGCCGATCGCGCCATCGGCCTGCGCATGCGCGTCGTCGCCTACGACCCGTTCCTGTCGCCCGAGCGGGCGATGGAGCTGGGCGTCGAGAAGGTCGAGCTCGACGAGCTGCTCGCCCGCGCCGACGTGATCACGCTGCACGTGCCGCTCACCGATCGCACGCGCAACGTCCTCTCCCGCGAGGCGCTGGCGAAGACGAGGCCCGGCGTGCGCATCGTCAACTGCGCCCGCGGCGGGCTCGTCGACGAGGTGGCGCTGCGCGAGGCGCTCGACTCCGGCCACGTCGCCGGCGCGGCCTTCGACGTCTTCGCCGAGGAGCCGGCGACGGCGAACCCGCTGTTCGGGCATCCCAACGTGGTCTGCACGCCGCACCTGGGCGCCGCCACCACGGAGGCGCAGGAGAACGTGGCGCTGCAGGTGGCCGAGCAGATGTCGACCTATCTCCTCACGGGCGGCGTCGAGAACGCGGTGAACTTCCCCTCGATCTCGGCCGAGGAGGCCCCGCGCCTGAAGCCCTTCGTCGCGCTCGCCGAGAAGCTCGGCTCGTTCCTGGGCCAGCTCACGGAGGCGCCGATCAGGGGTGTGCGCATCGAGTACGAGGGCGCGGTCGCGGGCATGAACACCCGCGCGCTCACGGCGGCCGCGGTGACGGGTGCCTTGAAGCCCATGCTGCAGGACGTCAACATGGTCTCTGCCCCGATCGTCGCGCGCGAGCGCGGCATCGTCATCGAGGAGATGACCCGCGAGAACCCGCAGCGCGACTACGAGAGCCTGGTGCGCATCACCATCGACGCCGAGGACATGCCGCGCTACGCCTCCGGAACCGTGTTCCACGACGGCAAGCCGCGGGTGGTCGAGATCCGCGACATCGACGTCGACGTCGAGTTCGCGCCGGACATGATCTACGTGCGCAACGCCGATGAGCCGGGATTCATCGGCGCCTTCGGCTCGCTGCTCGGCGACGCGGGCGTCAACATCGCGACCTTCGCGCTCGGGCGAGACCGGCCGGGCGGCGACGCGATCTGCTTCGTCTCGGTGGACCAGACGCCCTCCGACACGCTGCTCGACCGGATCGAGGCGATCCCGCAGGTGAAGCGGGCGCGCGCGATCCGCTTCTGAGCGGCCGAGCTTGTTCGCCGGCTTTGCGTCTGGTCAATGCGCGGCCGGCGCGGGTGGGCTACTCTTCGGGGAACGACATCGCACGATGCGCCCCCGAGGAGACCACGCCATGATCAGCCTGATCGACGCCATCGGCCTCTCCGACCTCACGGACGAGGAGGTCGCCGCGCTCGCGGAGCACGAGCACGTGCCCGAGATGGTCGCCGCCACGCTCGGCGCCTATCTGCTCCACGAGGCGCACGGGCCCGAGCGTATTCGCGACATGATGATGGACGACGTCCGCGCCGCCGTGCGCCGGCGCGACTTCGCCCACGCCCGCCAGGTGATCGGCGCCCTGCGGCATTTCCTCGCCGAGCACCCCGACGCGGCGTTCCGCCCGGCGCACGGGGTGTGACGCTCACCACGAAAAGGCCAGCGCCAGCAATCCCCCCGCGAGCGCGTAGGCGGCGCAGGCCGTCGCCGTGAGCCGCAGCGCCGCCCCCTCGCGTCCGGCGAGCCCGACGGTGGCGCCGCCGGCGATGATGTTGTGCGGGCACACGATGTTGCCCACCGCCGCGCCGAAGCTCTGGGCGGCGAGCAGCGGCGTCGCGTCGAGGGCGAGCGCCCGTGCGGTGGCGGCCTGGAACTCGCTGAGCAGGATGTTCGAGGCGGTCGCCGAGCCGGTGACGAAGGTGCCGAGCACGCCGACGCTCGGGGCGGCGAGCGGCCAGGGCGGGCCGATGCCCGCGGCCGCCTCGGCCAAGGTCCCGATCATGCCGGCATGGACCATGATTCGCGAGATCGCGAGCATGGCGAAGAGCGCCACGACCACCGGCAAGAGCCGCCGCGCCGCAGCGGCCGTCGCGACGCCGAGATCCCTCGCGCGACCGCCCTGGGCGAGGACGCCGACGACGAAGCCGAGCATCAGCAGCGTGCCGGGATGGTAGAGCGGCTCGAACGAGCCCGCGAAGGGGCCCGGCAGCGTCCAGGCGACGTCGACGGTGCGCAGCGCCTCCTGCAGCGGCGGGACGAGCCGGGTGACGAGGATGAGCGCGAGCAGCACCGCGTAGGGCAGCGCGGCGCGGCCGAGCGCGCCGAGATCGAGCCGCTCCTTCCCGGCGTCGCGCGCGTCCCGGCGGGGGGCGATGCGCCGCGCCAGCGGCGCGAACAGGAGAAGCCCGATCAGCGCGCCGCCGAGCGTCGGCACCTCGGGGCCGACGAGGACGGCGAGCGCCAGGAAGGGCACGAAGAAGCACGCCGCCGCCAGCGCCGCCAGCGCGTAGTCCACCCGGCGCAGGGGACCGTCTGCGGCGAGCTTCATGACGAACAGCACGAGCACGATCCCGGAGATGGCGTGCATCGTCGCCGTCTGCGCGGCGATCGCCGCGGCCGAGGCGCCGGTGATCTCGGCCTGGGCGATGACGGGCGTCCCGACCGCGCCGAAGGACACGCCCGCCGCGTGCCCGACGAGCGCCAGCGCCACCGCCTTCAGGGGCGTGAATCCCAGCGACACCAGCAGCGGCGCGGCGAGCGCGACGGGGGTGCCGAAGCCGGCCGCGCCCTCCATGAACAGGGCGAAGAAGAAGGCGACGAGCAGCGCCAGCGTGCGCGGGTCGTCGGAGACGCGCGCCAGCGCGCTGCGGATGGTCTCGAAGGCGCCGGACCGCTCCTGCGCCTCGTAGAGGCACAGGGCCGGGAAGATGATCCACAGGATGGTGGCGGCGGTGAAGGCTGCCTCCGCGAAGGAGAAGCCCACCGCCCGGGGCGCGCCGAGCTCCGGCAGGACCTCGCGCCCGAAGCCGAAGGCGCCGATCGCGACGAGGAGCGCAAGGGCGAGCCCGACGCCGCCCGCCTTCGCCGCCGACCAGTGCAGGCCCAGCATCAAGGCGAGGATCGCGGCGAGCGGCAGTCCGGCGGCGGCGGCCAGCATCGCCCCGTCAGCTCGGCGCGTCGGCGCGGTCGCGCAGGGCGGGCGCGGTGGGCGAGGGAGCGGCGGGCGAGGGAACGGTGGGCGACGGAGCGGCTGGGGAGAGCGCCGGGTCGTCGTCCACGAGTGGGTTCATCCGCATGCTGCCGGGCATCATCGCGCCGCCGGAGACGATGAACGACATCGCCTCGTTGGCCGACCAGTCGAGATAGACGAGGCGCTTCGTGGGTACGAGCTCGACATAGCCGGATGTCGGGTTGGGCGTGGTGGGCACGTAGACGGCGGCGATCTCCTCGCCGGTGTCGCTCGCGACGAAGGTCGCGGTGACGAAGCCGAGCGTGCGCATGTCGCGCGAGGGGAACTCGATCAGCACCACGCGCTGCGCGTTGGCGTTGCCGGTCTGGAGCGAGTTGAGCAGCGTGCGCGTGGCGGAGTAGATCGTCTTGACGAGAGGCACGTAGTCGATGATGCGGTCGACCATGCGCAGAATGCGCCGGCCGATCACGGCGTTCGCCGCGGCCCCGATGACGTAGAGGCCCGCGAGGACGACGATCAGCGCCATCGTCGACTGGAACCAGCCCTGCGCCAGCAGGTCCGCGAGGATGGCGTAATCCGAGCGCACGTTGCGGGCGAAGGTCAGCACGAAGGGGCGGCCCGCCGCGACCAGGATGTCGATGATGAAGGTGACCGCGATGAAGGTCACCCACAGCGGGATGACCACGAAGAGCCCCGAGATCAGGTTCCGGCGCAGGCGGAAATGCGAATGCGTGCTCATCGGTCGGCGCTGGGATCCATGCGGAGGACGCCCTCCTCGGCGGGTCGCGACAGGCTACATCGGAGCGGGCGCCGGCGCGACCCTCCGAAAGGCGTGGCTCTCGGCTAGATCGTCACGCGAGATCGGGGCCGCAAGCCCGGAGCATGACGCCCGGTCGCCCCGACGCAGAAAGGCCGGGACGAGCCCGGCCTTGCGTCGAATGCGTCGCTGGAGCGCCTGCGGGGCGATCACTGCGCCACGACCGCGTCCGCTTCGGCGCCCCCCTCGGCGGCCGCGACCTCGGGTAGCGGGGGCGGGTTCTCCGTGATCGAGGCGAGGTAGGCGATGATGTCGGCGCGTTCCTGGCCGGAGCGGATGCCCGCGAAGGCCATCGACGTGCCGGAGATGTAGCCGCGGGGGTTCTCCAGAAAGCCGTTCAGCTCCTCGTAACCCCAGACCTCGCCGGCCGCGCCGCGCTCGGCGAGCGCATTGGAATAGCCGAAATTGTCGAGGTGGGCCTTCGCGCCGCCGACGATGTCGTAGAGGTTCGGGCCGACGCCGTTGGAGCCGCCCTGGTCGAACGAGTGGCAGGATGCGCACTTGCGGACGGCGGCCTGGCCGCGCGACAGGTCGGCGCTCGCCAGCAGGACCGGCAGCGGCTCCTCGGCGGGCGCCGCCTCGGCGACCTCGGTCTCCATCCCTTCGGGCAAGGGCAGCGCGTAGCCGGCCACGCCTGCGGGCTCGGGCGTGAACAGCATGTCGGCCAGGACGCTCATGCCGACCACGAACAAGAGAGCGCCGAGAAGGGCGCCGAAGATCTTGTTGAGCTCGAACGCGTTCATGCGAAACTCCAACCCGCCTGAGCCGGCGGTGACGACACGAAAAGACAAGCGCGCGGGCGCGCCGAACGGCGGCGGTTGCTTAGACCGGTTCGAAGGCTTCTGGCAACGAAAAACGGCGGGTCGCGTCGTCGCACGGTTCCCGCAGCCGATCCGCGCGGACGCCGGAGCGCGGATCGGGGCGCCGCACGCGCGATGACAAATCCGCCGGGGCTTGCTAAAGCCTCGCGCCTCGCAACGAAAAAAGCCCGTCGCGCCCATGTCGGATCCGCTCGTTCTCATCCCCGCCCGCATGGCCGCGACGCGCCTGCCCGGCAAGCCGCTGGCTCTCATCGCCGGCGCGCCGATGATCGTCCACGTCTGGCGCCGGGCGGTCGAGGCCGGCATCGGCCCGGTCGCGGTCGCGACCGATTCGGCGCAGATCGCCGCGGCGGTCGAGGCGGCCGGAGGGGTCGCGGTGATGACCCGCGCCGACCACGCGTCCGGCTCCGACCGCATCCACGAGGCCGCCGACATTCTCGATCCGCAGGGCCGCCACGACGTCGTGGTCAACGTCCAGGGCGACTTCCCGACGATCGATCCCCGCGCCATCGCCGCCGCGATCCTGCCGCTCGCCGACCCCGCCGTCGCCATCGCGACCTTGTGCGGCGTCATCACCCGCGAGAGCGAGCGCGAGGACCCCAACGTCGTCAAGGCGGTGGGCTCGGAGATCGCGCCCGGCCGCATGCGGGCGCTCTACTTCACCCGGGCCACCGCGCCCTGGGGGGAGGGGCCGCTCTACCATCACGTCGGGCTCTATGCCTATCGGCGCCGGGCGCTCGCGCGCTTCGTCGCGCTGCCGCCCTCGCCGCTCGAGCGCCGCGAGAAGCTCGAGCAGCTGCGCGCGCTCGAGGTCGGCATGCGCATCGACCTCACCGTGATCGACGACGTGCCGTTCGGCGTCGACACGCCGGAAACCCTCGCGCTGGCGCGCGAGGTCCTCGAAGGACGCGTTTCATGAGCAGCATCATCTCCTACCAGGGCGAGCCGGGCGCGAATTCCCACATCGCCTGCCGCGACGTCTATCCGGACTGGACCCCGCTGCCCTGCCCGACCTTCGAGGACGCGTTCGCCGCCGTGACCGAGGGCGAGGCGAGCCTCGCCATGATCCCGATCGAGAACTCGGTGGCGGGTCGCGTGGCGGACATCCACCACCTGCTGCCGGACTCGGGTCTCCACATCGTGGGCGAGTACTTCCTCCCCATCCATCACCAGATGATGGCCGTGAGCGGCGCGAGCCTCGCCACGATCAGGAGCGTGCAGAGCCATGTCCAGGCGCTCGGCCAGTGCCGGCGCACGCTGCGCAAGCTCGGGCTCCAGGCGATCGTGGGGGCCGACACCGCGGGCTCCGCGCGCCAGATCGCCGAGGCCGGCGACCCGGCGCGCGCGGCCATCGCCTCGCGGCTCGCCGCCGAGGTCTACGGGCTCGACATCCTCGCGGAGGACGTGGAGGACGAGGCCCACAACACCACGCGCTTCGTCGTGCTCGCGCCGCAGCCCGCCCGCGTCGCCGCGGGCGGGGATTGCGTCACGAGCTTCGTCTTCCGCGTGCGCAACATCCCCGCCGCGCTATACAAGGCGCTCGGCGGTTTCGCCACCAACGGCGTCAACATGACCAAGCTCGAGAGCTACATGATCGAGGGGCAGTTCACCGCGACGCAGTTCTACGCCGAGGTGGACGGCCATCCCGAGGAGCCCGGCCTGAAGCGCGCGCTCGAAGAGCTCGACTTCTTCTCGCGCCAGCTCTCGATCCTGGGCACCTACCCGGCCCACCCGTTCCGCGCGAACCTGCGCGACCGCGAGCCGGCGGAGTAGACCCCGCCGGCTCGGCGGCCCGTCTCATGATCAGAGCGGGAACATGTTCTGCGGACTGACCGCGCCGTTGCGGATCAGCTCGCGGGCGCGTTCCTTGGCCTCGGACGCCGTCGTGACTCCCGGGAGCGCGTACTGCGCGTCGTTGGGCCCATGCGCCGAGTAGGCGCCGGTGCGGCTGTCCCAGCGGATCTCCAGCTGGCCGACGCCCGGCACGCCGGCGTAGCCCTGGCCGATCCGGGTCGGCTGGCCGGTGGGGATGGCGCTGACCTGCGTGCCGTCGTAGCCCTGGAGCGGGTAGAGATTCTCCGCCGAGAAGCCGCCGCCGGCGACGAGGGCGCGCGCCTGTGCGCGGTGTCCTCGAGGGTCGCGGCGTTCGGCAGCGGGTGCTGCGCGCCATTGCGCCCGTGAACCGAGTAGAGCTCCGCCGCCGGGTCGTAGCGCAGCTCCGCCTGACCGACGCCCGGCACGCCGACGAAACCGTAGGACACCCGTTCGCCGCCCGCGCGCGCGCCGTCGAGTTCCGCCAGCGCGTCGATGCGCAGCGCCGCGAGCCCGCGTGGGCGCACGCCGTCGACGGTGTTGTCGTAGGGATAGAGCTGGGCCGCGAGCCGGTTCGCCTCGTCGGTGCGCCCGAGCAGCGCGTTGACCGTCACCTGCGCGGCGAGGCGGCCCTGCGGCGGCAGCGCGCCGAAGACGGCGTCGGGGTTCTCCAGCGCCTGGAGCATCAGGTCGTATTGCTGGGCCGGATCGACGAGGCCCCGGTCGAGGGCGCGCTCGATCACCTGGCCCCACTGCGAGGCCTCCCGCTGCAGGTTGGTGTAGCGCGGACCGAAGTCGCGCAGGACGCTGTTGTTGAGCGAGCTCGGCATGAAGCCGCCGTTCATGGCGCGCATCTCGATGTCCTCGCCGAACAGTGCGGCGAGCTGGTCCATCGGGATCTCGTTGCCGTTGATGATCAGCGCGGTCGGCGCCCCGTCCTCGACGACCATCTGGATCGGTGCCTGCGAATACGCGACGCCGCCCCAGACATTGGCGCCCGTCGTCTGGGACGCCCCCTCGAGCACGAGCGACGCCCCCGGGAACTTGCCCGCGAGCAGCCGCGCGGCGCCGTCGTTGAGCGAGTAGGCCGCGCCGACGTTGACGTTCACGATGCGCCTGCCGCGGTCCTGGAAGGCGTTGCCGAGCGTCAGCGCGTCCTGGCGCGAGTTGGCGAACAGCAGGACGTCGCCCCAGGGCGTGGGCACGGTGCCCGCCCAGCCGACGCCCGCCTGGTCGGTGAAGCTGCCGTCTGCCGCCTGCCCGGCGGTGCCGACGTAGCTCAAGCCGTGCCTGATCGGACCCCACGGCGTCGCGATGGGGGGCAGGCCCTGCACGGGTCGCGCCCCGAAATAGCTCCAGTTGCCGTTCTCGAGGCCGAAGATGGCGAAGTTGCCAGCCGGCCCGAGCCAGTTCGGGACGCCGACGGGCATTCGCGGCGTGGTTGCGCCGAAGACCAGCGCGTCCGGGACGAGCGCATCGCGGGCGGCCTCGAGCGCCTCGAGGGGCGCTGCCTGGGAGACGAGGAGCCCGCTGTCGCCGCAGCGATAGCGGTGGCCGTATTGGTCGAAGATCGGCGAGGGCTGGATCGAGCCGCGCTCGGCCTCGAGCGTGCGGAGCGCCGCGTCGAGCTCCGGCGAGCCGAAGTTCATCGGCCAACCCAGGGTATGGAGCTGCTCGGCGAGCGCGTCGATGCGCCGGGAGAATTCCACCGGGTGGCAGCGACGCCTGGACCTCCCTCCGGTTCGGGTAGTTCGACAGCATCTGGTAGCGGTTGAAGAGAGTCGTCGCGAGGACGTCGGATACCGGCCCGCCCTGCAGCACGGTGTTCGCGGCGCTCGCGAACGTCGCGGCGTTCACACCCCCCGCATCCAGCGGGATGCCGATGAAGACCGTCGGATCGAGGAAGCTGCCGCTTCCGGGAGTGATCGTGCTCCGGTTGCCGATGGCGTAGACCGAAGGCGCGCCGCCGATGCCGGGGATTCGGCGAAAGAAGGTGTCGTCCGGCAGCGGTACGCCGATCACGCCGGCGATGTCGAGCGGATCGGGCAGCCGCAGCACGTTGTGCCGCGGTCGCGGGATCGAGCTCGACGATGCCGACCGGCGCGTTGACGGGGGCTCCCGGACGTCGCCTGGGCGACGAGGAGCGGCGGGGCGCCGGCGTCTTCCGTCCCCGTGGCGCGGGTCCCGGGAGCGCCGGGCGGCGTCGAGGGCGGCTGCAGCCCGAAGCTCCGCGTGAAGAGCGCCCCGAGGTCGGGCCCGGCCAGAGGCGCTTGCCGTGCCGATGATTGGTTGGGATCGATCAGGATCATGGCGAATCTCCCGACGTTAGTCGGGAGGACAATACCTAATTCTTCGATCGAGAGAATCGCGAATAGATCACTTCGTAGAATATTAAATAATCAAATGTAATAAATATAAAAATCTTCAATAATCTTCTCCGTCGAGGAACAGCCGCACCAAGTGGTGTGCGATCGCCACCGGCGGCGGCACGCGCAGGCCCTGCGGATGCGCGCTCTCCAGCATCAGGCGGACCTCGTCGCGATGGAACCAGCGCGCGTCCTCGAGCTCGTCGCGGTCGATCGCGAGCGCGTCGCCCAGCGCCTCGCCGACGCAGCCGAGCATCAGCGAGGACGGGAACGGCCAGGGCTGGGACAGCGCATAGGAGACCGTGCCGACGCGCACGCCGGCCTCCTCGAAGGTCTCGCGGCGCACCGCGTCCTCCACGGTCTCGCCCGGCTCGACGAAGCCGGCGAGACAGGAATAATTTCCGGCCGGGAAGCGCGCCTGGCGGCCGAGCAGGCACCTGTCGCCGTGCGTGACGAGCATGATCACGACGGGGTCGGTGCGCGGGAAGTGCTGCGCGCCGCAGGCCGCGCAGTCGCGCCGGAAGCCCGAGGCCGTCGGCGCGGTCGGCGCGCCGCAATTGGCGCAGAACCGATGCCGGGCGTGCCAGGAGAGGAGCGACTTCGCCTGGGCGAGGAGGCCGATCTCCCGCTCGGGCACGAGCCCCTGCGTCGCCACCGAGCGCAGGTCCAGCGCGAAGCAGCCCGGGCGCGCGGCGAGGGCTTCGAGCGCGTCCTCCCCGGTCGCGGTGGCGAGAACCGGCGCGCCGTCGAGGCTGCCGAGATAGATCTGCGCGGCGATCGAGACGCCTTCGAGCACGGCGTGCGGGTGCAGCGCGCGCCGGCCGCCCTCAGCCTCGCGCAGGATCGGCGTATCGCCGCAGAACAGCGCGGTGAGCGCCTCGGGGTCGTCGCGGTGGCGCTCGAGCGCGGCGTCGCCGTGCTCGCTGGTGTGGCGCACGAGTCCGTTGAGGGCGAAGCCGAGCGGCGGTGAGGCGAGGGCCATGGGGTTGTCTCCGAAGCGCGGGCGTCAGGCCGCCGCGAAGGCGGCGCGTAGGCGCTCGACCAGCGCATGCGCGGCGTGTGGGGGATAGGGCGTGCGCGCGCCGTGGCCCCAGACGGGCCCCGGCCAGGCCGGATCGGAGAGGAAGCGCGCGACGATATGAACGTGGAGCTGCGTCACGATGTTGCCGAGCGCGCCGACATTGGTCTTGTCGGGCCCAGCGATCTCGGCGAGGAGACGCGCCGAGAGGCGGATCTCGCCCATCAGGGCCGTGGCGTCGACTTCGTCGAGATCCGCGATCTCGCTCGCCCCGGCCCGGCGCGGCACCAGGATCAGCCAGGGGAAGCGGGCGTCGTTCATGAGCAGCGCCCGCGACAGCGGCAGGTCGCCGAGGTGGATCGTGTCGGCCTCGAGGCGCGGATCGAGGAGAAAGCCGGCTTCGGGGTCGCCGGCGGTTGCGGATGTCGGCGCTTCGGGTGGGGTGTCTGGCATGGCCTCGCGAGAATAGGGCGGCCGTCGCGGTGCGGCTACCGCCATCTTCGCGCTCACGCCCCCGGGGACGTCTCGTCGAGCGGGAACTCCATCAGGAACACGGCGCCGCCGTCGGCTTCGAAGCGCACCTGCGCATCGAGTTGGACGGCGAGGCTGTGGATCAGCTTGAGGCCGAACCCGTCGGTCTGCTGATGCGGGTCGAAGCCAGAGCCGTCGTCGGCGACGCGCAGCACGGCTCGGCCGTCGACGCGCGCGAGCGCGATGGCGATGTGGCCCTTCTCCCCTGGAAAGGCGTGGCGCATCGCGTTCGTCACCACCTCGGAGAGGATCAGCGCGAAGGGCATGGCGCGGTCCAGCGAAGCGGCCACGTGGTCGAGGTCGTAGGTGAACGCGATCCGCGACTTCCCGGCCGCGGTGCCGGCGAGCGTGTCGCCGAGCCGCCGCGTGTAGGCGCCGAGATTGACGCTGGCGAACTCGCCGTGGCTGTAGATCAGGTCGTGGACGAGCGCCATCGCCTGGACGCGGCGGATCGTCTCATCGGGCGAGGTGTGCACCCGCTCCTGCATGCGAATCAGGCTCGAGACGATCTGCATGTTGTTCTTGACGCGGTGGTGGACCTCCTTGAGGAGCTGGTTCTTCTCGGCGACCGCCTCCGACAGCGCCCGGGTGCGCAGCTCGACCTTCTCCTCCAGCGCGCGATGGCTGCGCCAGGCGAGGATCCCGAGGAAGATCAGGGCCACGCCCGCGGGCAGGAAGAACGCGGCGTAGCCCAGCACCTGGCGTCGCCACAGCGCCTCCAGAGAATCCCGGCTCACCGCGAAAGCCGCGTAGACGGGCAGCTCGCCGAGCCGGGTCACGGCGTTGAGCCGCCGCTCGCCGTCGAGCGCCGACGGCGCGTCCCAGACGGCGCCGCGATACTCGGCGATCCACGGGAAGACCGAGGAGGTCTCAGGCAGGCGCACGGGGATGTCGGCGCCGGGCGGATAGGCGACGAGGACCTCGCCGTCCTGCCGGAACAGGGCGATCAGGCCCTCGTCGGGATAGGCGGACCGATAGAACTCGGTGAAGTAGTCCGGCGTGATGGAGATGCGGATCAGCCCGTCGAAGACGTCCTCACGGCGCGGCAGGGTGATGCTGAAGAAGTCGTCGCTGTGGATTCGCCCCGTCTGGCGCGCGCCGACGAGGAGCGGCGCCTCCTGCGCGCGCATCGTCGCGAACCAGTCGCGATCGGTCAGGTCGACCGCCGGCGCCGGCATGGCGCGGCTGGAGGCGCGCAGCACGCCCTCGCCGTCGACGAGCCAGATCGCGTGCACCTCGGGAAAATCGGCCTCCACCTGCCGGAGATACAGGTGCAGGTCCCGCGACTGCTCGATCTCGGTCCAGGACATCGGTGCGATGCGCTCGCGAATCGACAGGCCGACCAGCTCGTGCGTCTGGAACACGCGCTTGGCGTGCTCGGCGATGGCGTCACGGATGTAGACGATGCGGGCGCGCGCATCGGACTCGATCGCCTGCCAATCATTGTGGGCGGCGATGCCGAACAGGAGCAGCGGCGCGAGGACCGCGAGCACGACGAAGTACGGCAGGCTCGCCGTCGGGTTTGCACCCGCACGGGATCGAGCCCGCTGCCGCTCCTCGGAGGCCGAAGGGCCGGCATGCGGTGGCGGAGCCGGACCGTCGTGTTCCGTCTCCAACTCGGCGTTCGGTAGCCTATCGAGCATCTCTCAGGCTGCCATGTGGATCACGAATGTCTCCTCGGGGCCGATAGCGTGGCTGTCGAGCGCACGCGCGGATAATTCAACTTGAAAAACGGGCGCATGGTTCCCGCGCCGCCGGCGCCACGGGGCGGCCAGCGGTCGCAGCGCGCCCGGCTCGCGGTGAGGAAACCGGCATCCCCCGACGGAAGTTCATTGCTCGTCGCGGCGGCACGGGCCGGCGCAGGACGAACCGCGAGGATTCCGGGCGCGCGTCATGGCCGGCTTGAGCATCGACGTCCTCGACCGGGGGGACATGGAAACGGAGCGCGACGCCTGGGACGGGCTCGTGGCGACCGCGCGCGCCGCCAACCCCTATTTCGCCCGGCCGCTCATCGACGTCCACCTCGCCCACCGCTTCGTCGAATCCCGGCCTCGCTTCGCGTGCGTGCGCGCACAAGGCCGGTTCGTCGCCGTCCAGCCGATCGCCTCGAGGGCGGGGCGGCTGGGCTGGGCGGAGGCGCCCGGCGCCCTCAACTCGCCCTTCACCACGCTCTCGACGCCCCTCGTCGCCTGCGACGCTCCCGACGGATGGGCGGATGCGCTTGCTCTCGCGATCAAGCGGGCCTGCCGGAGCGGCGCCTTCCTGTTCCCGATGTTCCCGATCCGCTCGCCGATCGGCATCGCCCTGCGCCATGCCTTCGCCCGAACCGGCGCCGAGGTCGCGGCGCTCGCGCCGTTCGAGCGGCCGGTCCTCGCCGCGCGGCCGCATTACGACGCCTACGCCGACGAATCGCTCGCGCGCTCCCGGCGCAAGGGGCTGCGGCGCATGCGCCGGCGGCTCGCCGATCGCGGGCGGCTGACACACGAGGTCGCAGAGGGCGGATCCGGGCTCCACGAGGCGCTCGACGCCTTCTTTCGTCTCGAGCAGGCCGGCTGGAAGGGGCGGATGGGTACCGCGCTCGCGGCGCATGCGGTCACCCACGCGTTCGCTCGCGATCTCTTCCTGCGCGCAAGCGGGCCGGTGGCGACCCGCGCCGACGTCCTCGCCCTCGACGGGGCGCCGATCGCGGTGAGCCTGGCGATCGTGAGCGCCGGCACGGCCTTCCTCCTCAAGACCACCTTCGACGAGGTGCATCGCGGGGTGGGGCCCGGCGTCCTGCTCGAGGACGCGATCGTGCGCGCCATGCACCGCGACCGCTTCTGCGAGCGGCTCGATTCCGCGACCCTGCCCGGCAGCGTCCTGGAGAGCCTCTATCCCGATCGCATGGCCATCGCGGATCTCGCGGTGAACCTGCGGCCGGGCGATCCGCTGTTTCCAGCGCGGGTCGCCGCCGAGCGGTGGCAGCGTGGGGCGCGCGTTCGCGTGAAGCGCGCCGCCGGCGGGCGGGCGCCTTTCTGCGACGCCGCGGCTGGAACCGAAACCCGGCTGGCGCGTTGAGCCTTCGTGGCCGGGTCCGCGCTCCAGTTCGTTCAAACTTGGCTATTCGACGGTGATTAGGAAGTATGTTGGAATAATGGCGAGGGTGTTAACGTGCATTAAGCAGGCGGTATTGATTATCATTTGATAATCCAGCTCTCGAATTCATTTCCACCCGTGTCTTTGATGCAACAACATCTGCTCCTGGTCTGAGCTAGCATGCAGGCTCCAAAAAAGTAGAGGTGCTCCGATGCAGAAAAGTCTACTCCTCGCCGGCGTTGCGATGATCGCCCTCGGTGGCGGCGCGTTCGCGGCGGACCTGCCCACCCGGGTCGAGGCGCCGGCGCCGTTCATCCAGCCGCCGGTCTTCACCTGGACCGGCTTCTACGTCGGCGTGAACGCCGGCGTCGGGTTCAATGCCGGCGACGACAGGGGCAGCTCGCTCGTCGTGCTGCCGGGCGGGTTCACGACCCCTCCGGGCGCTCCCGCCGGCTTTACGTCCGGCACCATCGTCTACGGCGACAACTCCGAGGACGCCGTGTTCACCGGCGGTGGCCAGATCGGCTACAATTATCAGTTCGCGAACAACTTCGTCCTCGGCGCCGAGGCCGATCTCCAGTTCCTCGGATTCGACGACGACATGAACGCGGCCATCACGACGGCCGGCTTCCCGGCGACGTTCACGCCGGCGCGTCGCGGCACCCAGGGGCTGGACTGGTTCGGCACGGTTCGCCTGCGCGCCGGTTACGCCTTCGATCGCACGCTGGTCTACGCCACCGGCGGTCTGGCCTACGGTGAAGGCGACGCCACCCGCTTCGAGGCGACGAACGGCATCGGCGGCTTCTTCGACGACAGCGACGTCGCCTTCGGCTGGACGCTCGGTGCCGGCGTGGAATATGCGTGGACCGACAACCTGATCCTCGGTCTCGAGGGCCTCTACGTGAGCCTCGACCGCGACACCTCGGTCACCAACTTCGCGGGCACCTACCAGCCCGGCGGCGCCGGAACAGCGGTGTTCCCGGTGGCGGCGGCGACCGATTCGCAGGACGACAACATCGAGTTCGGCGTCGTGCGCGCCCGCCTGAACTACAAGTTCTGATCCCGGCCGGGGTCTGAACGAGCGGCGCGCGGGGCAGCCTCCCGCGCGCCGTTTCGCGTTCACGGACCGCTCAGAACCGCCACGAGACCTGGCCGGAGGCGGTGAGGACGGAATAGTCGCCACGCGCGAGGCCCGACGCCTCGAGCCGCAGCGACAGGGACGTCGTCTCGCTCGGGGCCGCACGCAGCCCGGCGGCGAGCGACACGTCGAAGCGGGAGAGGTCGTCCGTGGCCGCGGCGGTTAAGCTCTCCTCGCGCAGCACGTCGTAGAAGGCGGTGGCGCTCGCGAACGGCGTCAGAACGACGGCCGGCAGCGCGATGTCGCGGGCGAGCTCCACGCCGCCGCGCACGGTCGCGGTCTGCGTGGTGAAACCCGGCGCGGCTGCGCCGGCGCTGTCGACGTAGGCGCTCTGCCGCTCCCGCACCCAGTCGACGCCGAGCGTCGGCGTGACCTGCAGCGCTCCCGCGTACAGGTAGGCGCTGAGATTGGCCGCCGCGAGCCATCGGCTCGTGGCGAAATCCGCACGCGCGAGCGGCTCCCGTAGAGCGGTCTCGCCGCCCTGTCGCGCCACGTAGCCGTCGATCACGAGCACGTCGCCGAGCGAGGCGCCGGCGTAGACGCCCAGGCCCGCCGACGCGCCCTCGAGCCGCACGCCGCCGACCGTGTCGATCTCCGAGCGATCCCCCAGCGCGAGAACGCCGAGGACGGCGCGGTCCCCGATGCGCCGGTCGATGCCGGCGGTGATGCCGAGCTGCACGCCGTCGAAGCCGAACACGCCGTCGTCCCGATCGCTCCAGGTCGCGCTCGGCCCGACGAAGACGCCCCAGAGGGGGGAGGCGCCCGCCTGCGCGCCGTCCAGGCTGGCGTAGGCGGCCCGGGGCGCTCCGCCCGTCGTGATCGGCGCGGGCGCGCCGAAGGGCGCCAGCCGGAGGCCGACGGCTGCGCTGATCGTCTGCGAGAGGGTAGCGGCCGCCGCGCTCTGCTGCGGGCGAGCGACTGCGAGGCGCTGGCCCGTCGTGAGGATCGGCGACGGCTGCTGGGCAGCAGGCGGCGCGGGCTGCTGCGGCGGTGGCTGAGGCGGGTTGTTCGGCACCTGGCCTCGGGCCACGCTCGGCACGCCGACGAGCGCCGCGGCGACGCAGGCGGCCAGGATCGGGGTCGACGCGGTCCGGTGCAGCGGCATTCTCGGCTTCCTCGCGAGCGAAAGCCTAGCATGCCGGCGCGACCGCTCCAGCCCGATACGCCCACGGACCTGCGCGAGGCGCCCCGCGATGGAATTCCTTGACGCGGCGTTGCGTCGCGGCAACGCTTCGGGGCGGGCGCGCCGCTCGTCCGGCGCCGGCGATGAACCGGGGATGAACCTTTTCGTCCCGCGCCTCGACGAAGAGAGCGGAAACGATGGCGGAGCCGATGACCGATACGGTCGACGTCGCAGACCTCGCGCTCGTCGCGCAGGGCCGCGAAGACGCGTTGCGGGCGTTGCACGATCGCCACGCGACCAAGGTGTTCCGGTTCGTCCTGCGCCTCGTTCGCAACGAGGCGATCGCGGAGGAGGTGACGAATGAAGCCTTCGTCGAGATCTGGAGGAGCGCGGCGCGCTTTCGCGGCGGCGCGTCCGTCTCGACCTGGCTCCTCTCGGTGGCGCGCAACAAGGCGGTCGATCGCCTGCGCAAGCGCTCCGAGGAGAGCCTGGACGAGGAGGCGGCCGCCGCCGTCCCCGACGATGCGGACACGCCCGAGGCCGCGCTCGCCAAGCGCGACAAGGGCGCGCTCATGCGCCGCTCGATCGACGACCTTTCGCCGGTCCACCGAGAGATCGTGGACCTCGTCTATTACCAGGAGCAGTCCGTCGCAGAGGCGGCGCAGATCCTGGGCGTGCCGGAGAACACGGTGAAGACCCGGATGTTCTACGCCCGCAAGCAGCTCGCCCGCCTCTTCGCCGAGGCCGGCGTCGACAGGGGTTGGCCATGACCGATCGTACGGATGCTCCCATCGACGAGAACGACGTCGCCCTGCTGCTGCCGTGGTACGCCGCCGGCACGCTCGACGAGCCGGATCGCCGGCGGGTCGAACGGTTCCTGGCCGAGCATCCCGAGCAGCGCGGGCACCTGCGCGCCATCGAAGAGGAGCGCGCGGAGACGACCGGGCTCGCCCGGGCGATGCCGCAGCCGAGCCCGGGCTCGTTCGACGCCATCCTGTCCCAGACGCGCCGCGAGCCGCGCCGGGAGGCCCGCGCCGCCGTGGCCGGGGCGTCGGCGCCGACCCGCGGCGCCCTCGCCCGCGGGCTGGCGGCGATCTCCGGCTGGCTCGAGGCGCTCTCGCCGCCGATGCGCGGCGCCGCGATCGCGGCACTGATGCTGCTCGCCGTCACCCAGGCCGGGGTCATCGGCGCGTTGGTGAGCACGCCCGCCGACACGCCGTTCGAGGTCGCCACGGGAGAGGCCGTCGTCGTCTCGTCGCAGGCGCAGATCCTCGCGATGTTCGCGCCGGACGCCACCGCCGGGCAGATCGCCGCGCTGCTCACCGAGATCGACGCCCGCATCGTCGACGGGCCGCGGGCCGGGGGCGTGTTCGCGCTGGCTTGCGACGGCGAGGCCGGAGCCGCGCTGGCGGCCCTGCAGGCCTCGCCCCTCGTCTCCTTCGCCGCCGCGGCGCAGTGACCGCCATGAGGATGCTCTTCAATACGGGCCCTGTCCTTGCGATCTGCGCCTGCGCCGTGCTCCTCGCCGTGGCGCCGGCCGTCGCTCAGGTTCGGCCGGTTCCGCGCCCGGCCCCGGTGATCGCCGTTCCGCCTCCGGTCGTCACGCCCCGGCCGACCCCTCCGCGCGTGGTTGCGCCGCGCCCCGCGCCGCCGAGGAGCGTCGCGCCGCAGATCACCCCGCCGGGGCTCGTCGTGCCCCGTCCGATCGCGCCGCGAGTGACGGTTCCGAGCGTCCCGCCGCGGCCCTCGGGCTCCGATCGCGAGGTCACGACTCCCATCCCGCCGTCCGAGAATCCCGCCGCGACTCACGTCGCGACCGACGCCGTGCAGCGGCCGAGCGTCCCGCCTGCGCCCCCGCGCGCCGGGTCCGCGGCGATCCCGCCCCTGCCGCCGGCACGCTTCGGCACGCTCGCGGCGCCCGAGCCGAGCGTCGGCGGGGCGTACGACGCGGACGAGATCGAGGCGCGTGTCGTGATCGCGTCCCTCGCACCGGGCCTGGGCGCCGCCGCCGGCGACGCGATGGCCTCGGACAACGCGCTCGTCGTCCTGGAGAGCGCCGAGGTGCGGCTGATCGGCGCCCGCGTCATGCGCTTGCGGATCGAGGACGGGCGGTCCCTCGACGCGGTGATCGCGGGGCTCGCCGGCGACGCCCGCGTCGCCTATGCCGGGCCCAACCGGATCTACCGCCCGCAGGCCGGCGCCGCGGCACAATATGCGCTCGACAAGCTCGGCCTCGCGACGCCGGAGGCGGCGTCCACGGCGACCGGGCGGGGCGTGTCGATCGCCGTGATCGACACCGCGCCGGACCTCGCGCATCCGGAGCTCGCGTCCGCCGGCGTGCGGCTCGCGAGCGTGCTCGACGCGGCGCCCGCGATGGACCACGGCACGCAGATCGTCGGCCTCGTCGCGGCCGCGGGCCTGCTGCGCGGGGCGGCGCCCGATGCCGAGGTCCTCGCCATCGCCGCGTTCGGCCCCGGCGAGGAGGACGGGCTCCCGGCGAGCGCGACCTATCGGCTGCTGCGGGCTCTGGACCTCGCGCAAAGAGAAGGGGCAGCGGTCGTCAACATGAGCTTCGCCGGTGGGGAGGACGACCTCCTCGCGCAGGGCCTCGACGCCATGGAGCGCAGCGGCGCCGTGCTGGTCGCGGCCGCGGGCAACAACGGTCCGCAGGCGGCCCCCGCCTTCCCGGGCTCGCATGCCGCCGTCATCGCCGTCACGGCGACCGACGTGGCCGACGGGCTCTACGAGCGCGCCAGCAGAGGCGACTACGTCCGGCTCTCCGCGCCGGGCGTCGACGTGCTCGCGCCCGCCGCCGGCGGCCGCTACGCGCTCGGCTCGGGTACGTCGCTCGCCGCCGCCTACGTCTCCGCCGTGGCCGCGCTCGTCCTCGAGCGCAATCCGCAGGCCGATGCGGCCGCGGTCCGCGAGGCGCTGACGCGCAGCGCCCGCGACCTCGGCCCGCCCGGCCGGGACCCGCTGTTCGGTCACGGCCTCGCCGCGCCGGACGCGGCGGCGAGCCGGCTCGCGGCTCTGCGCTGACACGGAGGGCGCAGCGAGGGGCCGCGCCCTGCGGGGCCGACGATCGCGTTCGGCGAATCTTCGTCTTTCCGCGTTAGGCCCTCTCATGGGCTCGGCTTCGGCTGCCGGGCGCGACGCGAGGGGAGAGACACGATGGCCGTCCTGGTGACCGGCGGCGCCGGCTATATCGGCGCACACGCGGTGCTGGCATTGACCGACGCCGGCGAGGAGGTCGTGGTGCTCGACGACCTCTCGACGGGGGTGCGGGCGGCGGTGCCGGAGACCGCCACGCTGGTGAGGGGCGACATCGCGGATACGGCGCTCGTGACCCGCTTGATCGACGCGCACGCGATCTCCGAGATCATGCACTTCGCCGCGAAGGTCGTGGTGCCGCAATCGGTCGCCGACCCGCTCGGCTATTACGAGGGCAACACGTCGAAGACGCGCACGCTGCTGGCGACGGCGCTCGCCGCGGGCGTGCGGCGGGTCGTCTTCTCCTCGACCGCGGCCGTCTACGGCGAACCGGACGAGACCGTCATCGCCGAGGACCAGCCGCTCGCGCCGATCAATCCCTACGGACGCTCGAAGGTGATGAGCGAGTGGATGATCCAGGACGCGGCCCGCGCCCACGGCCTCGGCTACGTGATCATGCGCTACTTCAACGTGGCGGGCGCCGATCCGGCGGGGCGGGTGGGGCAATCGACCCCCAACGCGACGCATCTGATCAAGGTCGCCTGCCAGACGGCGGTGGGCCTGCGGCCGAAGATGGCGATCTACGGCGAGGATTACGCGACGCCGGACGGCACCTGCGTGCGCGACTACATCCAGGTCGGCGATCTCGCCGACGCCCACGTCGCGGCCCTGGGCCATCTGCGCGGCGGCGGCGAGAGCCTGACGCTCAATTGCGGCTACGGGCGCGGCGTCTCGGTCCGTGAGGTGCTGGAGACCGTCAAGCGCGTGTCCGGCGTCGATTTCCCCGTCGAGCACGCCCCGCGCAGGCCCGGCGATCCGGCGGCGCTCGTCGCCGACGTCTCGCGCATCCGCGACCGGCTCGCCTGGACGCCGCGCCACGCCGACCTCGAGGCCATCGTCGCCCAGGCGCTCGCCTGGGAGAGGCGGCTCGCCGGCGGCTGAGCGCGCGATTGCGAGGACGATCCGTATGGCGTAAAGCGGCGCGAGCCCCGGTCGGGGCGGGACGAGAGCCGATGGATCGCCGCTACTACGCCACCGCGCGCCGCGAGATCGCGCCGCACCTGCCCGCGCGGGTCTCGCGCATGCTCGACGTCGGCTGCGGCGACGGCGCGACGACGGCGTTCGTGAAGGCCGAGCGGCAGGTCGCCTGGGCCGCCGGGGTCGAGTACGTGGCGCAGAGCGCCGAGGCGGCCCGGGGCGTCTGCGACGCGGTCTGGGTCGGGGACGTCCAGGCGCTGCCGCTCGAGGAAACGATCGCGCCGGGAAGCCTCGACCTCGTCCTGTGCCTCGACGTGCTCGAGCACCTCGCCGACCCCTGGACCACGGTCTCGCGGCTCTCCGCCCTCATCGCGCCGGGTGGGCGGCTGATCGTCAGCGTGCCGAACATCCGCAATTGGAAGTTCATCCGCAACCTGGCGCTGAAGGGCGACTTCCACTATCGCGACGCGGGGCTCCTCGACCGCACGCATCTGCGCTTCTTCGTTCGCGACACCGCCGTCGCGCTGGCGCAGAGCGGCGGCCTCACGGTGATCCACGCCGGCAACGCGCATCCATGGCCCGCGCTGAGCGGGCGGCGCCTGCTCTCGCGGCTCACGTTCCACGGCCTCGACGAGCTGATGATCAAGCAGCACATCGTCGTGGCCGAGCGGCGCTGAGGGCGGGCGCGTGGCGGAGCGGCTCCAGGGCGCGACTGCGGACCGGGTGACGGCCGTCGTCGTGACCTACGACAGCGCGGGCGTGCTCGCCCCCTGCCTCACCTCGCTCGCGGACGCCGGGGTGCCGGTCATCGTGGTCGACAACGCCTCGGAGGACGCCTCCCGCGACATCGCCGCAGCCGCCGGCGCGACGGTGATCGCGAATGCGCGCAACGAGGGCTTCGGCCGCGCGATGAACATCGGGATGCGCGCGGCGCGCACGCCCCTCGTCCTCCTCGCCAACCCGGATCTCGTCTTCGACGAGGGCGCGGTGGCGGCGCTGCTCGCGGCGGCCGACGCCTACCCGGACGCCGCGCTTCTCGCGCCGCGCCTGATCGAGCCCGACGGGAGGCACTTCTTCTCCATGCGCTCCCTGCTCGCGCCGTATCTGCGCAACGAGGCGGAGCGCAAATGGGTGATCGAGGGCGATTGCTGCGCGCCCTTCCTCTCCGGCGCCTGCCTGCTCGCCCGCCGGGAGCGGGTGCTGGAGGCGGGCGGGTTCGACCCGGAGATCTTCCTGTTCTACGAGGACGACGACCTCTGCGCGCGGCTCGCGAGCGCCGGGCACGCCCTGGTGCACGTCCACGCGGCGGTCGCGCGGCATCTGCGCGGGCAGTCCTCGCGCCCGCGTCCGGGCCGCGCCTTTCGCGCGCGCTGGCATCTCGCCTGGTCGCGACTCTACGTCGGGCGCAAATGGGGGCGCGCCGAGAGCCCCTGGCCGTGGATGGCGCGCGCGGCGGGCAAGCTCGTGCTGGCCGCGCTCGTCTTCGACCGCAAGCGCATGGAGCGCTTCGGCGGCACGCTGGCGGGCGCCCGCGACTTCCTGCGTGGGCGCCGCGCCCTCGATCGGGAAGGGCTCGACGGCGGAGGGGCCTGAGCGCGGGCCGGGTCAGACCAGCGCGAGCACCCGCGCGGGGCCGCCCGAGCCGCCGCGATGTTTCGGCGCGCCGACGATCAGCGTCGCGCCGGTCTCGGGCAGCGCCTCGAGATTGGCCACGCACTCGAGGCCCCAACGGTTCTCCGGCAGCCAGGCGTAGTGCGTCGCGAAGTCCGGCGAGGGGCCGTGGTCGAGCGAGAGCGTGTCGACGGCGATTCCGACGGCCGTGCTCTCCGAAAGCAGCATCTGCGCGGCCTCGACGTGGAAGCCGGGGAAGTGCATCGTCCCGTCCGCATCGGCGTTGCGGAACCGATCGCCGTCCACCTGCGCGCCCCAGCCCGAGAGCATGGCGACGCAGCAGCGCTCGGGCAGCGGGCCGTTGCGCGCGATCCAGGCCGCCAGATCGTCCGGCGTCACCTGCGCATCGGGATCCTCCGCCGCCTTGGCGCGGATGTCGACGATGACGAGGGGCGCGACCAGGTTCTCCACCGGCACCTCGGCGACGCTCTGGCCGTTCTCGGAGAAGTGCAGCGGCGCGTCGATATGCGTGCCGGTATGCTCGTTCACGGTCAGCACGTTGAGGTTGAACATGTGCTCCGCGTAGTTGAAGCGGTTCTCGATGAAGAACTGCTGCTCGCCGAAGAAGGTGGGGAAGGCCTCGTGCAGCTCGTGGGTGAGGTCGGTGGGCGTCATGCCGGTCGCCGCCCGCGCCGGCGTCGGAGCGAGGATCGAGGCGCCCGCGGAGACGGCGGCCACTGCGGCCGCGCCGCCGGCCGCACGACGGAACAGGTCGCGCCGGTTCATCATCCGGGTCTTCACGGCGTTCATCACGCAGACGTCGCACATGGTGTTCGTCCTCCCTCTGGTCGGCGGGCGAGCACGCCCGAAGCACAGCTTAGCCTTGGGGAATGCGGGGTCAATTCGCATCGGCGCGGTGAAGGAGCCGCGATGACGCCTACACGATCGTCACGGCCTCTCCGTAGGCCGCGAGCGTCTTGTCCGCGGTCAGAAGCCGAAGACGTTCCTGACGCGCCTGAGCGATCAGCATTCGGTCGAACGGGTCCCGGTGTATGGTGGGCAGGTCGCGCACCGCGATCGCGTGCTCGATGCCGACAGGAAGGATGCCCATCCCCGAATCCACCACGGCGTCGGCGATCACGCGGAGATCCGTCTCGATCCGGCCCAACCCGATCTTGATCGCTAGCTCCCAGAAGCTCGCGGTGCTGACGAACACCCTGCTCGCCGCCGAAATCTCGCTTTTCGCCTGCTCGGAAAGCTTGGGATCGGCGTCGAGCAGCCAGATGACGATGTGCGTGTCCAGCAGGAGCCTCACGCGCCGCCGCGCCCTTCGAACGCGTCGAGGATGTCGTCGGGAAGCGGCTCGTCGAAATCCGCCGACATCTTGATCTTGCCACGCAGCAGCCCGAAGCGGACGCCGGACGGCGCCGCGTCCAAGGGGACCAGCTTGGCGATCGGCTTCCCGGCCTTGGCGATGACGATCGTCTCGCCGCCGCCGGCGTCGTCCACGAGCTGTGAAAGGCGCGTTTTCGCCTCGTAGAGATTGACCTGTTTCATGTCCGCCTCCGTCGGCTCTCATAGGAACTGACCAGCCGTTGGTCAAGACAGTGTCCGGAGCGGTCGACGTGGATTCGACGGAGAAAGCGCGATACTGTGCGCGCGTGAAAAACATCACAGTCACGATCGACGACGAGACCTAACGCCGCGCCCGCATCGAGGCCGCGCGGCGCGATACGTCGGTCTCCGCCCTCGTTCGCGACGACCTGCGTTCGCTCTCCGATTGGGAAAGCGACTTCGACCAGCTGGCGCGGGAGGAGCTGGAGCTGTGCGCGCGGGTGGGAGACTTCTCCGATGCGCACACTCTCCGGCGAGACCGGGTACACGAGCGAGGCGTGTAGCGCGTGTCGCTGTTCCGCGACACGCGCTACACATCGCGGGGCTGACGATCGAACACCCCTTCCGTTGATCCGCGCCGACCGCCGTCATCACTCCGCCGCTTCACGCACCGGCTCCGGCGGCGTCCAGCGCAGGATCGGCTGGCGGGCCGCGCGGGTCTCGTCGAGGCGCCGACGCGGGGCGAAGTAGGGCGCGCCCGAGAAGCGATCGGTCTCCCGCGCCTTCGCCGCCATGGCGAGGTCGCGCAAAGCCGCGATGAACAGGTCGAGCGAGGCCTTGCTCTCGCTTTCCGTCGGCTCGATCAGCATGGCGCCGTGGACGACGAGGGGGAAGTACATCGTCATCGGGTGGTAGCCCTCGTCGATCATCGCCTTGGCGAAATCGAGAGTGGAGACGCCCGTGTCCTTGAGCCACTCGTCGTCGAACAGCACCTCGTGCATCGACGGGTGGTCCGGGAAGGGCAGGCTCATCAGGTCGACGAGGCCGGCGCGGATGTAGTTCGCGTTGAGCACCGCGTCCTCGGACGCCTGCTTCATGCCGTCCGAGCCGTGCGAGAGCATGTAGGCGAGCGCGCGCACGTACATGCCCATCTGGCCGTGGAAGGCGGTGATGCGGCCGAAGGGCGCGCCGTCCGCCACCGCCGCCTCGTGCTCGACGAGGCCGAGCCCGCCCTCGGCCGGCGCCACGAAGGGCACCGGCGCGTAGGGCGCGAGCCGGGCGGAGAGCACGACCGGGCCGGAGCCCGGCCCGCCGCCGCCGTGGGGCGTCGAGAAGGTCTTGTGCAGGTTGATGTGCATGGCGTCGACGCCGAGATCGCCCGGCCGCGCCTTGCCCACGATGGCGTTGAAGTTCGCCCCGTCGCAGTAGAAATACGCGCCCGCGTCGTGCAGCGCCTGTGCGATCTCGACGATCTGCGGCTCGAACAGGCCGCAGGTGTTGGGGTTCGTCAGCATGATGGCGGCGACGTCGGGGCCCATCAGCTCGCGCACCGCCTCGACGCGCACGGTGCCGTCGTCCGCGGCGGGCACGGTCTTGACGGTGAAGCCCAGCAGCGCGGCGGTGGCCGGGTTGGTGCCGTGGGCGCTCTCGGGCACGAGCACGACGGTGCGCGTCTCGCCCTCGCCCTTGGCCTCGATCGCGGCCTTGATCGCCATCATCCCGCACAATTCCCCGTGCGCGCCGGCCTTCGGCGAGAGCGCGACCGAGGTCATGCCTGTGAGGGTGACGAGGTAGCGCGAGAGCTCCTCCATCAGCGCGAGCGCGCCCTGCACGGTGGAGACCGGCTGGAGCGGGTGCACGTCGGCGAAGCCGGGGAGGCGGGCCATCTTCTCGTTGAGCCGGGCATTGTGCTTCATGGTGCACGAGCCGAGCGCGAACAGGCCCGTGTCGATGCCGTAGTTCTTCTGGGAGAGCTTGACGAAGTGGCGCATCGTCTCGGGCTCGGAGAGGCCGGGCACGCCGATCTCGCCCTGGCGTTCCAGTCCGCCGAGGCGGGGCGTGAAGTCCTCCGGCTCGTCGAGATCGACGCCGGTCGTGTCCCAGCGGCCGATCTCGAAGAGGAGCGCCTCCTCCTGCATCAGCGCGCGGTTGCCGGTGAAGGTGCCGACGGCCTCGGCCGCATCGGCCGAGCCGGCGGCGGTGGGACGTCCCTGACGGTTCAGCATGAGAGGGCTCCGTGATGAGAACAAGTGCGATGAAGGGCGACGCTCGCTCTCCTTCCCTGTAGGGGAAGGTGGCGCCGCGCGAAGCGCGGTGACGGATGGGGCGCGCGGGACGCGCGTTCGGCGAAGCCGAATTCGGCCGCCGCACCCCACCCCTGGCTCGCTGCGCGAGCCGTCCCCTCCCCTACAGGGAGGGACAGGGTGGCGGCGGTCATCCCAGCGCCCCCTTCAGCCCGTCGACCAGCGCCTGGCGATCCTCGTCGGTGTTCACCTCCGTCGAGGCCACCAGCAGCAGGTCGTCGAGCCCCGCCTCCGGTGCGAGGCGCGAATAGGGCACGCCGGCGAGGATGCCCTCGCCCGCGAGGCGCTCCACCACCTGCGCCGCGGGCTTCGAGAGCCGCAGCGTGATCTCGTTGAAGAAGGCCGCGTTGAGCACCTCGACCCCCGGCACGCCGGCGAGCTTGTCCGCGAGCGCCACCGCGTTGGCGTGGTTGATGCGGGCGAGCCGCTTCAGCCCCACCTGGCCGAGCAGCGTCATGTGCGCCGTGAAGGCGAGGCAGCACAGGCCCGAGTTCGTGCAGATGTTCGAGGTCGCCTTGTCGCGGCGGATGTGCTGCTCGCGGGTGGAGAGGGTGAGCACGAAGCCGCGCTTGCCCTCGGCGTCGACGGTCTCGCCGCAGAGCCGGCCCGGCATCTGGCGCACGTATTTCTGCCGCGCGGCGAACAGCCCGACATAGGGCCCGCCGAAGTTCAGCGAGTTGCCGATCGACTGGCCCTCGCCCACCACGATGTCCGCGCCCATCTCGCCCGGCGGCGTGACGAGGCCGAGGGAGACCACCTCGGTGAACACCGCGATGAGCAGCGCGCCGTTGGCATGCGCCGCCTCGGCGATCTTGCGCAGATCGCGCAGGTTGCCGAACACGTCGGGCGTCTGCACCACGACGCAGGACGTCTCCTTGTCGATCTGCGCGACGATGTCCTCGTCCGCCGTGACGTCGGCGGGCATGCGCACGACGCGGTCGTTCGCCATCCGCGACAGCGTCTCGACCACCTCGGCGTAGTGCGGGTGAAGGCCTCCCGAGAGGATCGCCTTGTCGCGCTTGGTCACCCGGTGCGCCATCAGCACGGCCTCGCCGGTCCCGGTCGCGCCGTCGTACATCGAGGCGTTGGCCACCTCCATGCCGGTCAGCGCCGCGACCTGGGTCTGGAACTCGAACAGGTATTGCAGCGTGCCCTGGGCGATCTCGGGCTGGTAGGGCGTGTAGCTCGTCAGGAATTCCGAGCGCTGGATCAGGTGATCGACGGAGGCCGGCACATGGTGCTTGTAGGCGCCGGCGCCCACGAAGAACGGCCCGCTCGACGCGGTGACGTTGCGCGCCGCCATGCGTCCGAGGATGCGCTCGACCTCGAGCTCGCCCTTGCGGCGCGGCAGGTCGAGCGGCTCGGTGAGGAGCTTGTCGGCGGGCACGTCCGCGAACAGCTCGTCGATGTGGGAGACCCCCACCTTCGCGAGCATCTCGGCGCGATCGTCGGGGGAGAGGGGAAGGTAGCGCATCGTCGCCTCGTCTCGATCAGGAATGGGTGTCGTCGACGCCCGCCACCACGATCTCGGTGCGGACGGAATTCGCGATGAAGCACTCGCGGTGCGTCAGGTGGTGCATGGCGGCGATCGCCGCCGCGTCTGGCCGGCGCGCGCCGGACCACACGATCGTCGGGTCGAGGACCACGCGCGAGACCCAGAGCCTTCCTTCCGCGTTCGGCGTCATCCAGCCCCGTGCCGCGTCCTCGTAGCTGTCGATCAGATAGCGCTTCTTCGCCGCGATCGAGAGGAAGACGAGCATGTGGCAGCTCGAGATCGACGCGACGAAGGCCTCCTCCGGATCGACCGCGTTCGCCCGCGACCAGGGGAAGGGCACGACCTGCGGCGAGGCCGACGCCGGGATCTCGATTCCGCAATCGAAGACCCAGGTATGGCCCCGGTCGTAGGCCGCGCCGAGGAAGTCGCCGTCGCCGCGCGTCCAGCGCACGGTGGCGGTGTAGAGATGGCCCTCGCCGTCGCCGCTCATGCCGCGCGCCTCAGGAAATCGACTTCACGTAGGTCTCGTAGTCCGCCTCGCTCATCAGGGCGTCGAGCTCGGACGGGTCGGAGAGCTTCAGCTTCAGGAACCAGCCATTGCCGAGCGGGTCCTCGTTGATGGCGGCGGGCGCTCCCTCGAGCTCGCCATTGACCTCGACGACCTCGCCGGAGACCGGGGCGTAGACCTCGGAGGCCGCCTTGACGCTCTCCACCACGGCCGCCTCGCCGCCCTTGGCGATGGTCTTGCCGATCTCGGGGAGCTCTACGTAGACGACATCGCCGAGCTGGCCCTGGGCGTAGTCGGTGATGCCGACGGTGCCGACGTCGCCGTCGACGCGGATGTATTCGTGATCCTTGGTGTAGCGCACGGTCATGACGGCCTCCTGCGGCTCGGCTTCTTGGTCGACGGGGACGAAATCAGCGCTTGAAGCGCGCGGGCGTGAAGGGAAGCGGCGCGACGAGGCCGGCGAGCGGCTTGCCGCGCACCACGCAATGGAGCGGCGTGCCGATCTCGGAGACTTCGGGCTTGACGTAGCCCATGACGATCGGCCGCTCGACGCTCGGGCCGAAGCCGCCGGAAGTGACGACGCCGACGCCCTCGCCCTCGGGCGTGGTGATCGCCGCGCCCTCGCGGGCGGGGGCGCGGCCTTCGAGCGCGATGCCGACGCGCACGCGCGCCGGGCCCTCGGAGAGCTCGCGCTGGATGCGCGCCGCGCCCGGGAAGCCGCCGTCCTCGCGGCGACGCTTCTGGATCGACCAGGCGAGGCGGGCCTCGATGGGGCTCGTCGTGGTGTCGATGTCGTGCCCGTAGAGGCACAGCCCAGCCTCGAGGCGCAGCGAATCGCGGGCCCCCAGCCCGATCGGCTTCACCCGCGCGTCGGCGAGGAGCGCGTCCCAGAGCGCGGCCGCCTCGTCGGCCGCCACCGAGATCTCCCAGCCGTCCTCGCCGGTGTAGCCCGAACGCGAGACGTGCACGTCCCGGCCGTGGAGCGTGACGCGGCCGGTGCGCATGAAGGCGAGGCCGGCGGCCTCGGCGCAGCCCGCATCCGCCATCACCGCCTCGGCGGCGGGCCCCTGCAGGGCGAGGAGGGCGCGGTCGTCGTGGCGCTCGAGCCGCACGTTGGCGGGCAGCCGCGCGGCCATGTGGGCGTAGTCGCCCTCCTTCGTGCCGGCGTTGACGACGAGGAACAGCGTGCCGTCGAGCGCCGGATCGGCCGGGCGCGTCACCATGAGGTCGTCGAGGATACCGCCCTCGTCGGTCAGGAGCTGGGTGTAGCGCTGCTGGCCGGGCGCGAGTTCGACGATCGCGGCGGGCACGAGCGTCTCCAGCGCGCGGGCGGTGGTCTCGTGGTCCGGCCCGGCGAGACTCGCCTGCCCCATGTGCGAGACGTCGAACAGGCCGGCGTGGGAGCGCGTCCACAGGTGCTCGGCGAGGATCCCCGTGGGATACTGAACCGGCATCGCGTAGCCCGCGAAGGGCACGACACGCGCGCCCGCCTCGACGTGGCGGGCGTGCAGCGGCGTGTGCAGCAGGCTGTCGCCGGTATCGGCCTTCTGGTCGGCCATGAAATCCCCTCGGGTCTGAACGATCGACACGACGCGCCGACGGCCCTCGCGGACCTTCGTTGCGCGCCCCCTCTGTCGTCGACCTGAGAGATTTCCCGCCGCGGCCTGGTGGAGGTCGCGCGGACGGTTACGCCCTTCGGTGGGCGAGGCGGTGAGGCCTCGCCGCTTTCCAGAGTGCCAGCTCCCCGCGGTCCTTTTGCCTGAGCGTTTCCGGGGCGGTTGCGCCTTCGGCGCCGGGCTCGGGGGCCCGGTCTCTCCCGCTGGGATCATGCAGCTGCGTGTCGTTTTAGTACCGGGCCGGGGGAAGTCAATCGCGCGAGCGCGCAAATGCCGGGCAGGGCTGCCCGCCTCTTGGGCGGCGCTCCGCCGCGCCGCGGCGCGGGCGGCGGGTTCCCGCCCGTGGAACACTCGGCGGTGGACATCCCGCCCGATCTCCGCGCATGTGTCGTGTACGGCCTTGCGCGCGCACGATACTTGCTTGACCGTTTCCCCCCGATCGAGCCGGAGTCCGCGCCCTCGTGTCCATTCTCGTCGCCCTGCACCACGTCACCCACTACAAGTACGACCGGCCTATCGGAATCGGCCCGCAGGTGATTCGCCTGCGGCCGGCGCCCCATGCGCGCACGCGCGTGCCCAGCTACGCGCTGAAGGTGCAGCCGGCGAACCACTTCATCAACTGGCAGCAGGATCCGCACGGCAATTGGCTCGCCCGCCTCGTCTTCCCCGATAAGGCGAGCGAGCTGAAGATCGAGGTCGACCTCACCGCGGACATGGCGGTGTTCAACCCGTTCGACTTCTTCGTCGAGCCCTATGCGGAGGAGATGCCCTTCTCCTACGCGCCCGACCTCGAGACCGAGCTGCGCCCCTATCTCGAGCGCGAGGGGCAGGGGCCGAGATTCGAGGCCTTCGTCGCCGGCCTCGACCGGTCCGAGACGAAGACCGTGCTGTTCCTCGTGGCGCTCAACGCCACGATCCAGCGGGCGGTGCGCTACATCGTGCGTATGGAGCCCGGCGTGCAGACGCCCGAGGAGACGCTGACGCTCGGCTCGGGCTCGTGCCGCGATTCGGCCTGGCTCCTCGTCCACGTGCTGCGCGAGCTCGGCTTCGCGGCGCGCTTCGTCTCCGGCTATCTCCTCCAGCTCAAGGCCGACATCGACCCGATCGAGGGGCCGATGGGCACGGACCACGACTTCACCGACCTGCACGCCTGGGCCGAGGTCTACGTGCCCGGCGCCGGCTGGATCGGCATGGACGCGACCTCGGGCCTGTTCTGCGGCGAGGGCCACATCCCGCTGTGCGCGACGCCGCACTACCGTTCCGCCGCACCGATCACCGGCATGACCGAGCCGGCCAACACCGAGTTCGGCTTCGAGATGCGCGTCACGCGCATCCTCGAGGCGCCGCGGGTGACGAAGCCCTTCGACGAGAGCGCCTGGGCGGCGCTGGACGCGCTCGGTGCGCGGGTCGACGAGGATCTGGTCGCCCAGGACGTGCGGCTCACCATGGGCGGCGAGCCGACCTTCGTCTCGATCGACGATCCCGACGGCGAGGAGTGGAACACCGGCGCGGTGGGCCCCACCAAGCGCGCCCGGGCCGACGTGCTGATCCGGCGCCTGCGCGACCGCTTCGGGCCGGGCGGCTTCCTGCACTACGGCCAGGGCAAGTGGTACCCCGGCGAGCAGCTGCCGCGCTGGGCCTTCGGGCTCTACTGGCGCCGCGACGGCGAGCCGATCTGGCGCGACGTCGACCTCATCGCCCGGGAGGACGGCGACCAGCCGAAGGCCCCGCCCGCCTCGGCCAAGGCCTTCATCGAGGGGCTGGCCGAGCGCATGCATCTCGCGGGCGGCTACGCGCAGCCCGCCTACGAGGACCCGGCGCATTGGCTGATGAAGGAGGCCGAGCTGCCCGAGGGCCTCGACCCCTCGAACCCGGCCCTGAAGGACCCCGAGGAGCGCGCGCGGATGATGCGCGTGTTCGAGCGGGGGCTGACCGAGCCGGTGGGCTTCGTGCTGCCGATCCAGCGCTGGAACGCGGCGGACGGCTCGCGGCGCTGGCGCTCGGAGATCTGGCGCACGCGGCGCGGCAAGCTCTTCCTCATCCCCGGCGATTCGCCGGTCGGCCTGCGCCTGCCGCTGGCTTCGCTGCCCTTCATCGAGCCCGAGCACTACCCCCACATCCACCCACGCGACCCGCTCGAGCCGCGCGGGGCGCTGCCGCGGTATCCGCGGCCGGAGCGCGATCCCGCGGCCAGGCGCCAGGCCGTCGTCGCGCAGAACGCCGTCGGCGAGGCCGTGCGCACGGCGCTCTCCGTCGAGGTGCGCGACGGGATCACTCACGTCTTCATGCCGCCGGTGGAGCAGGTCGAAGACTATCTCGAGCTCCTCGCGGCGGTGGAGGCGACCGCCCGCGAGACCGGCCTGCCGGTGCGCATCGAGGGCTACACCCCGCCCTACGACCCGCGCGTCGACGTGATCAAGGTCACGCCGGACCCGGGCGTCATCGAGGTGAACGTCCAGCCCGCGGCGTCGTGGGCGGAGGCGGTGGCGATCACGTCGGGCGTCTACGAGGAGGCGCGGCTGTCGCGGCTCACCGCCGAGAAGTTCATGGTCGACGGCCGCCACACCGGGACAGGCGGCGGCAACCACGTGGTGCTCGGCGGCGCCTCCCCGCCGGATTCGCCCTTCCTGCGCCGGCCGGACCTGCTCAAGAGCCTGATCCTCTACTGGCAGCGCCACCCCTCGCTCTCGTTCCTGTTCTCGGGCCTGTTCATCGGCCCGACGAGCCAGGCCCCGCGCATGGACGAGGCCCGCGACGACGCGCTCTACGAGCTCGAGATCGCGCTCGCGCAGGTTCCGGATCCGGCGGTCGGCGCGGTCACGCCGTGGCTCGTCGACCGGCTGTTCCGCAACCTCCTCACCGACGTCGCCGGCAACACCCACCGCGCCGAGATCTGCATCGACAAGCTGTATTCGCCCGACGGGCCGACGGGCCGGCTCGGCCTCGTGGAGTTCCGCTCGTTCGAGATGCCGCCGGACGCGCGGATGTCGCTCGCCCAGCAGCTGCTCCTGCGCGCCATCGTCGCCTGGCTCTGGCGCGAGCCGCAGGTGGGCAAGCCGGTGCGCTGGGGCACGGCGCTGCACGACCGCTTCATGCTGGCGCATTTCGTGCGCGAGGACTTCCGCAACGTGCTCGCGGACCTGCGCGAGGCCGGCTACGCCTTCGCAGAGAGCTGGTTCGAGGCGCAGATCGAGTTCCGCTTCCCGCTCTACGGGCGCGTCGAGCACGGCGGCGTGGCGCTGGAGCTGCGCCAGGCGCTCGAGCCCTGGCACGTGATGGGCGAGGAGGGCGCGGTCGGCGGCACCGTGCGCTACGTCGACAGCTCGGTGGAGCGGCTCGAGGTGCGCGCCCAAGGCATCGTCCAGGGCCGCCACGTGATCGCCTGCAACGGCCGGCGCCTGCCGATGACCTCGACGGGCCGCAACGGCGAGGCCGTGGCGGGGGTGCGCTACAAGGCCTGGCAGCCGCCCTCGGGGCTGCATCCCAACATCCCGGTCCACGCCCCGCTCACCTTCGACGTGATCGACACCTGGAACGGCCGCTCGCTCGGCGGCTGCGTCTACCACGTCTCGCATCCGGGCGGGCGCAGCTACGACGTCTTCCCGGTCAATTCCTACGAGGCCGAGGCCCGCCGGCTGGCGCGCTTCGAAGGCCACGGGCACACGCCCGGGCGCGTCGTTCCGCCGGCGGAGGAAGCGGCCTCCGAGTTCCCGCTCACGCTGGACCTGCGCAGGCCCGTCGCATGACCGCGCTCACCCAGGCCGAGGCGCGCGACCTGCTCCAGGGCCTGAGCCGCTGGACCGACGGATACGCGCCTCTGCCCGGGGCCGCCGACGAGCTGATCGGCGAGGACGGTCGCCCGCGCCCGGCTTGGGAGCGGCTCGCCGGCGCGCTCGGGCCGATGAGCCCGGCCGATCTCGCCCGCGGCTTCGGCTCGGCCGAGCGCCACATCCGCGAGGCCGGCATCTCCTATCGCGTCCACGGCGAGGCGGCGGACCGGTCCTGGCCGGTGGCGCATCTGCCGATCGTCCTCGACGCGACCGAGTGGCAGGCCATCGCGGCGGGCGTCGAGCAGCGCGCGCGGCTGATGGAGGCGATGCTCGCCGAGATCTACGGCGGCGATGGTGAGGAGGAGGGCGCGCCGCCGCCCGCCGCGATCGTCGGCAGCCCGAACTACCTGCGCCCGCTCGTCGGCGTGGCGCCGCCGGGCGGCCGGCACCTGGCGCTCTACGCCGTCGACATCGGCCGCGGGCCGGACGGGCGCTGGTGGGTGCTCTCCGACCGCACCCAGGCGCCCTCGGGCGCCGGCTACGCGCTCGAGAACCGCATCGTGCTCTCGCGGGTCTATCCGGCGCTGATGGAGCGGCTGCGGGTGGAGCGGCTCGCGCCGTTCTTCTCCGCCTTCCGGGACGGCCTCTCCGCCGTGGCCGAACGCGCGCAGCCGCGCATAGGGCTGCTCACGCCAGGGCCCTTCTCCGAGACCTATTTCGAGCAGGCGACGCTCGCGCGCTATCTCGGCCTGCCGCTGGTGGAGGGCGACGACCTCGTCGCCCGCGACGGCTCGGTGTTCGTGCGCACGGTCTCCGGGCTCAAGCGCATCGACGTGCTCTGGCGGCGCGTCGACGGGGATTACTGCGATCCGCTGGCGCTCGCGGCCGCCTCGCGGCTCGGCGTGCCCGGCCTCGTCGCGGCCCTGCGCGCGGGCGGGGTCATCGTCGCGAACATGCCGGGCTCCGGCGCGGTGGAGCAGCGCGCGCTGATGGGCTTCACCGCGGCGCAGTGCCGGCGCCTGCTGGGCGAGGACCTGAGCCTGCCCAACATCGCGACCTGGTGGTGCGGCGAGGCCGGCGCCCGCGAGGAAGCGCTCGCGCGAATGGATACGCTCGCCTTCGGCGACGCCTTCGGCTGGGGGCCCTCCGTGCTCGGGTCGGAACTCGATGCGGCCGGCCGCGCGGCGCTCGCGGCGCGCATCGCCGCGCGGGGCGTCGACGTCGTCGGCCAGGACGTGGTGCGCCTGTCGACGACGCCGGTCTGGCGCGGCGGCGCGCTCGTGCCGCGGCCCTTCGTGCTGCGCGTCTTCGCCGCCGCGACGCCCGACGGCTGGAGCGTGATGCCCGGCGGCTTCGCGCGCATCGCCGACAGCCCGGATGCACGTGCGGTCTCGATGGGGGCGGGGACGCTGTCCGCCGACGTCTGGGTGCTCGCCGACCGGCCGGTGGCGCGCGTCACGCTCGTTCCCGAGCCGCGCATCCGGCGCCTGTTCGGCCACCTGCCGAGCCGGGCGGCGGACAACCTGTTCTGGCTCGGCCGCTATCTCGAGCGCGCCGAGACCGCCACGCGCCTCGTCGCGGCGCTCGCGGCCGCGCGGCTCGACGGCCGCGGGCTCGGTCACGCGACGGAGGCGCGCCTCGAGGGCCTGATCCATACGCTGGGCGCGGTCCAGGAGCCCGAGCAGGAGCCCGAGGAGGTGGCCGAGCCCGTCGAGGCCGACATCGCGCGGGCCGCGCTCGACGGGCGCGAGGCGCCGGGATCGGTCGCGTCCTGCATCGCCGCCGCGCAGCGGGCCGCCTCGCACCTGCGCGACCGGCTCGCACCGGAGGCCACCCGCCTCGTTGCCGAGCTCTCGCCCGGCGCGCCCGCGCCCGACGACGTCCCGCCCCGCGCCGACGCGCTCGACCGTGCCCAGGCGCTGCTGACGTCCTTCGCGGCGATCGCCGGGCTCAGCCACGAGAACATGTCCCGCTCCGACGGCTGGCGCCTGCTCGACATGGGCCGGCGCATCGAGCGCGGGCTCGCGACCTGCCGCTTCGCCGCCGCGCTGGCCGGGGCCGGCGCCTCCAGCGCCGACCTCGACGCGCTGCTCGAGCTGGTCGACTGCCAGATCACCTACCGCACCCGCTACCTGATCGGGCCCGCGCCCGCGCCCGTGCGCGATCTCGCGCTGCTCGACCCGAACAACCCCCGCTCGCTCGCCTTCCAGGCCGAGCGGATCCTCGAGCACGTCGCCGCGCTGCCCGTGCTGCGCGAGGACGGGCTGCCGGAGGCGCCCCGGCGCATGGCCGCCAGGCTCGCGAGCGACCTCGCCGGCGCGGAAGCCGAGACGCTGGCGGCCGACGCGCTCGCCGGCTTCGAGGAGGACCTGCTCGCCCTCGCCGAGGCCATCGGCACGCGCTATTTCCCCCACGGCGCGGCCGCGGAGCGGCCCGAGAAGCTGAGCGGCCTGTCGTGATCTACCGCGTCCGCCATGTCACGACCTACGCCTACGAGGCCTCCGTCGCCTCCGCGCGCTGCGTGCTGCGGCTCACGCCCGCCGACCTGCCCGGGCAGGAGCGGCTGTTCTCGGAGGTGCGGCTGTCGCCCAAGGCGCGGGTCTCGCAGGAGACCTGCTTCTTCGGTGCGCGCCTGACCCATGCGTCGATCGACGTCCCGCATCGCGAATTGCGCATCGAGGCTCGCTCGCGGGTGCGCGTCTCGCGCGCGGTTCCGACCCCGCCGGCTCGGGACCCGGGCTTCGAGACGGTGCGCGCCACCGCCGCCGAGAGCCGCCAACGCGGCGCGCACGCGCCGGTCCATGCGCTGTTCCCGAGCCAGGGCGTGCCGATCCACCCGGAGATCACGGCCTTCGCGCAGGCGTCCTTTCCCGCAGGCGCGGGCGTCTTCGCCGGCGCCGCCGACATGATGACCCGCATCCGCGACGACTTCGCCTATGCGCCGGGCGAGACCCACGTCGCGACGCCGACGCTCGACGCCTTCCAGGCCCGCGCCGGGGTCTGCCAGGACTTCGCCCACGTCATGATCGCGGGCCTGCGCGGGCTGGGCCTGCCCGCCCGCTACGTGTCGGGCTACCTGCGCACGATCCCGCCCGAGGGCGAGGAGCGCCTCGTCGGCGCGGACGCGACTCACGCCTGGGTCGACGTCTGGTGCGGGCCGGATCTCGGCTGGATCGGCTTCGACCCGACGAACGCGCTCCTCGTGGGGCCCGACCACATCGTGCTCGCCTTCGGCCGCGACTATTCCGACGTCTCGCCGGTCGACGGGGTGGTGGTCTCGAGCGGCGGACAGAGCCTCACCGTGAGCGTCGACGTCGCGCCGGAAGCCGCACCGGCCGCCTGACGCCGCCGCAAGCCTCGCGCAAGCTCGAGCCCGCATTCTCCTCCCCATGACGGACGGAGCCGAACCCGAGCGCTCCGAGGCATGACGCCGCTCCGTCATCCCGGTGAAAGCCCGGGATGTCCCTAACTTTCCTCAACCGAAAAGGGACATCACCATGTCGAGCCTGCTCACCAACTCCTCCGCGATGACGGCCCTCCAGACCCTCACCGCGACCAACAAGAAGATGGACGCCACGCAGAATCGCATCGCCACCGGCATGCGCGTGTCGTCCGCGGCGGACAACGCGGCGTACTGGTCGATCGCGACCACGATGCGGTCGGACAACAAGGCGCTCAGCGCCGTGCAGGACGCGCTGGGCCTCGGCGCCGCGACGGTGGACACGATGTACACCGCCCTCAACGCGACCGTGGACGTCGTCTCCGAGATCAAGGCCAAGCTCGTCGCCGCGCGTACTCCCGGCGTCGATCGCGGCAAGATCCAGAGCGAGATCTCCGAGCTGCAGTCGCAGCTGCGCAACACGGCCGATTCGGCGGTGTTCAACGGGGAGAACTGGCTGTCCTACGACTCGAGCGCGGCGAGCTACAACGCCACCAAGACGATCGTCGCCGCGTTCTCGCGGGCCGGCGGCGCCGTTTCGGTGGATACGGTCTCCGTCGACCTGACGCAGATCGAGCTCTACGACGACGCCGACCAGACCGGCATCCTCGACCGCGCCATGGTCCAGTCCGACGGCGCCGGCGGCACCGTCGCCGTCTCGACGGGTGTGTCGGTCGCGAACCTCGACATCTCCGCCCTGACCGACAACGCCGCGGACCTCGCGGTGATGGAGGAGCTGATCGGCGGCGTCGACTTCGCGCTCGGCCAGATCACGGACGCGGCCACCAACCTCGGTGCGATCAAGAACCGCATCGGGCTCCAGCAGGACTTCGTGAAGGCCCTGATGGACTCGATCGATCGCGGCGTGGGCCAGCTGGTGGACGCGGACATGAACGCCGAGTCGACCCGCCTCCAGGCGCTGCAGACGCAGCAGCAGCTGGGCATCCAGGCGCTCACGATCGCGAACTCGAACAGCCAGAACATCCTCTCGCTGTTCCGCTGATCGCACGCACGGACCCGGTCTCGGGACCTCCAGGCCCCGCTCCCTCGTGGAGCGGGGTTCTTTTCGTCGTGCGCCTCAGCCGCCCTTGCGCAGGATCACCCCGTACCAGCCGAGACCGCGATAGGTCTCGTAGCCCGGCGTGGCGTGGAAGGCGACGAGGCTGCCGTCGGGAAGGTGGTCCCAGCCGGCGCGGCGCCCCGCGATCGGGAGCGACAGGCGCTCGGACAGGATGCCCTTCCCGTCGGAAGACGCGATGACTCGCTGCTCGGAATCGACCAGCATCACGCGCGTGACGTCCTTCTCCTGCGGGGCGATGCGCACGCCCTCGACGATGGCGCGGGCCTGCGGCTCCCAGTCGAAATGGATCGCGAGCACGCCGAGCGGGCGCCCCTTCGCGTCGCCGTTCTCGCGCACGCTCGCGCAGTAGGTCGCGACCTGCGCGTCGCCGAGCAGCGGCTGGCGGCCGACGTCGCCGGCGACGTAGTCGTCGCCCGAGGCGAGGCCCCTGGCGGTCTTGAACCAGCGCTCATGGGCGACGTTGCGCCCGCGCACGTGGTAGCGGTCGGGACGGCCGTTGGCGATCACCTCGCCGTCGAGATCGCAGAGCCAGAGGTCGAGATAGACCGTGTACGCGTCCAGGATGACGCCCAGGCGCTTGGACGCGTAGCTGGCGCGCTCGTCGCTCGGCTCGGCTGCGGCGTCGATCATCGCGGAGTCGGTCGCCCACCAGCGCACGTCGCAGGTGCGCTCGAACAGGTTGCGGTCGATCAGCTCGATGGCGTTGAGCGCGAGGTCGACGAAGCGCTGCCCCTGCGCCTGCTCGGCCATCGTCTCGACCTGCGTTTGCAGCTCCTGGATGCGCTGCGCGAGATGCACCTCGAGCTCGCGTGCGACGGTCGCGACGATGTCGCCCACCGAGCGGACCTCCTGCGCAACGACCGAAAATCCGCGGCCGTGCTCCCCCGCGCGGGTCGCCTCGATCATCGCATTGAGCGCCAGGATCTTCATCTGGCCGGTGATCTGCTGGATTCGACGCGTCTTCTCGACGGCGACGCCACGGACCTCGGCCGTCTTCTCGACGATCGACGTCAGGGGGTTGCCGTTGTCCGCCTCGAGGCGGGACGCGGGTAAGGACATGGCTGTGTTCCTCGACAAATCGAAATGAGATTTCCCAAATGAGGCTTAAGCAAGCGTTTATATGGCGAATGCGTTGCATGGGTAATCTGCTTGAAATTTCGGCAACAGCTGCACCTTTTGCGTGCTAACAGGCGTCTCGACGGAGAGCCCCGCGATGATCCCGACCGAGCGCCTCACCCCCGACGATCTGCCCCGCGCCGCCGCGCTGCTGCGGGCAGGGGCCGTGGTCGCCTTTCCGACGGAGACCGTCTACGGGCTCGGCGCCGACGCGACCGATCCCGAGGCCGTGGTGCGGATCTACGCCGCGAAGGAGCGCCCGCGCTTCAACCCGCTGATCGCGCACCTGCCGGATGTCGCCGCGGCGTTGCGCGAAGGCGTCTTCGACGCCGACGCGTGGGCGCTCGCCGAGGCGTTCTGGCCCGGGCCGCTGACCCTCGTCGTGCCGCGCGCGCCCGATGGGCGCGTGTGCGACGTCGCCCGCGCCGGGCTCGACACGGTGGCGCTGCGCGTGCCGGACCATCCGCTGGCGCGCGCGCTGCTCGCCGCGGCGGGCCGGCCGATCGTGGCGCCCTCGGCGAACCGCTCGGGGCGCGTCAGCCCGACGGCGGCGGCGCACGTGCTGGCCGATCTCGACGGGCGCATCGCCGCCGTGCTGGATGGCGGCGAGACGCGGGTGGGGGTGGAATCGACCATCGTCGCCTGCACGGGGGGGGAGACCGGGGGCGCGCCGCGACTGCTGCGCCCGGGCGGGGTCCCGCGCGAGGCGCTGGAGCGCGTCCTCGGGCGTCCTCTCGCCGAGGCCGGCCACGGTATCCAGGCGCCGGGGATGCTCGCCTCGCACTACGCCCCGAACGCCCGCGTGCGCCTCGACGCCGCCGGCATCCGGCCCGGCGAGGCCGCGCTGCTCTTCGGCGGCCCGCTGCCCGGCGTCGAGGCGGCCTCCGCCGTCCTCGACCTGAGCGCGCGCGGCGACCTCTCGGAGGCCGCCGCGCGCCTGTTCTCCCACCTGCGCCGCCTCGACGCCGCAGGCGCCGCGACCATCGCGGTCGCTCCGATCCCGGGCGAGGGGCTCGGCGAGGCGATCCGCGACCGGCTGATGCGAGCGGCGGCGGAGCGTTAGCCGGCGAGCTTGCCCGCGATCTGCGCCACGTGGCGGCCCTGGAAGCGCGCGCCCTCGAGCTCCACCGCCGAGGGCTGGCGCGAGCCGTCGCCGCCGGCGATCGTCGAAGCGCCGTAGGGCGAGCCGCCCTTGATCTCGTCCAGCCCCATCTGGCCCTGGAAGGCGTAGGGCAGGCCCACGATCACCATGCCCTGGTGCAGGAGCACCGTGTGGAAGGACAGGATCGTCGATTCCTGCCCGCCGTGCTGCGTCGCCGACGAGGTGAACACCGAGCCGACCTTGCCCACGAGCTTGCCCTGGGCCCAGAGGCCGCCGGTCTGGTCGATGAAGTTCTTCATCTGGGCCGGCATGTTGCCGAAGCGGGTCGGCGCGCCGAAGATCACCGCGTCGTAGTCGGCGAGCTCGTCGGGCGTGGCGATCGGCGCGGCCTGATCGAGCTTGAAGCCGGAGGAGGCGGCGACCGCGTCCGGGACGAGCTCGGGCACGCGCTTGACGTGGACCTCGGCGCCCGTCTCCCGGGCGCCTTCGGCCGCGGCGTAGGCCATCTGCTCGATGTGGCCGTAGGTGGAATAGTACAGAACCAGGACCTTGGTCATGTCGATCTCCTCGAAGGGATGGGACGCTCGGGGCGGGTCGCGTGGCCGGCGCGGCGCGACGGGCATGGCGCGCTCGGGTCGGGCCGCGCGCCGGAATGCGCCGCTCGGGCGCTGTCGCAGCGAAACTTAGGCTTTCCTCCGCGCAACGCCAGCTGTAAGGTCGAAAGAGAAACTTTGCGCGGGCGCAAGATGACGACCATACCGAATCAGCTGGCCTGGGACGATTTCCGGCTCGTGAAGATCATCGCCGAGGCCCGTGGGCTCACGGGCGCGGCGGCTGCGCTGGGGGTGAATCACTCGACGGCGTTCCGGCGCCTCGGTCAGCTCGAGGCGGCGCTCGGCGTCAAGCTGTTCGACCGCCACCGCACCGGATATGCGCTCACCACCGCCGGCGAGGAGATGTGCGCCATCGCCGAGCGCATGGACGAGGACATCAACGGCTTCGCCCGCAAGATCGCCGGCCAGGACATCGCGCCGGCCGGAGAGCTGCGCGTGACCACCAGCGATTCGTTGCTGGTGCACATGCTGATGCCGATCCTCGCCGCCTTCCGGGACCGCTACCCGGAGATCCGGCTCGATCTCGTGGTGGGAAACCAGGCGCTCAACCTGTCGAAGCGCGACGCCGACGTCGCGGTGCGCGCCACCGACAGCCCGCCGGAGACGCTCGTGGGGCGCCGCCTCGCCACGATCAACTGGGCCTTCTACGGCCGCCTCGAGGACTTCCCCGATCCGCAGCCGCCGGACCTGGTCACGCTGTACGGGCGCGACTGGGTCGGGCTCGGCGACGACCTCTCGGGCCTGAAGGTGACGAAGTTCGTGCGCGAGCACGTCGCCCCCGAGCGGATCGCGGCGAAGCTCTCCACCGTTCTCGGCCTCGCGGAGGCGATCGAGAGCGGGCTGGGGGTCGGCGCGATCCCATGCCTGATCGGCGACGCGAACCCGAAGCTGCGGCGCCTCGCCGACCCGCGGCCCGAATTCTCGGCGGGTCTGTGGCTCCTCACGCATCCGGACCTGCGTCGCTCGGCGCGCGTTCGCGTCTTCCTCGACTTCGTCGCCGCGGAGATCGGGGCGCTGCGAAGCCTGGTCGAGGGCTGAGCGGGAGCCGCCGATGCGCCGACTCATCGTCGAGGATCCGATGTCGCGCCCGGCGACGCTGTCGCTGTGGCTGGGCCGGCTCGCGCTCGCCGTCTTCCTGATCGCGGCCCTGCTCACGCGCTTCGAGGGCGTGGAGCTCGAGGCCGGGCTCGCCGCCCTCGCCGCCGCATGCGCGCTGGCCGGGCTCGCCACCCTGCTCGCGATCGCGGCGTTCGTGCGGATCTGGAACGAAGGGCACAAGGGCTTCGGCCGGGCCGTCGGCGGCCTGCTGCTGGCGGTGCTCGTGCTCGCCTATCCCGCCGTGCTCGCGATCGGCGCCACGACCGGCCCGCCGATGCTCGACGTCGTCACCGACGGGCAGGACCCGCCGAGCTTCTCCGCCTCCCGCGGGGCGATGCAGGCGCGCGACGGCTGGCGCCCGCGGCCGGTTCCCGCCGGGCTGCGGACCAGCCAGCGCGCGGCCGCGCCGCGGCTCGCGGGGCTCGACCTCGCCCTGCCGGAGGACGCCGCCTTCGCGCTCGCACGCGAGGCGGCGGATGCGCGGGGCTTCGCCGTCCTGGACGCCTCGGCCCCCGGGGGGCGCTCGCAGGGGGGGCGCATCGACGCGTCCGCGCGCACGCTCGTCCTGCGGCTGCCGATCGAGCTCGCGATCCGGGTGCGACCGACCCGTGAGGGCGCGCGCGTCGACGTGCGCGCCGTCACCCGCGCCCCGATCGCCGACATCGGCGGCCCGCGCGCGGCGATGGAGGCCTATCTCGGGGAGATCGAGGCGCGCGCGAGCCGCCTGTGACGTGATATCGTCCGCTCGGACAGGGAGACGCAGAATGACCGAAGTGCTCTGGAGCGATGTCGACGCCTTCTTCGCCGATCGCCTCGCCACCAGCGACGACGCGCTCGAGACGGCGCTGTCGGCCAATGCCGACGCCGGCCTGCCGGCGATCGACGTCTCCGCCGCGCAGGGCAAGATGCTCGAGCTCCTCGTGCGCATGGCGGGCGCGCGGCGCGTGCTGGAGATCGGCACGCTCGGCGGCTATTCGACGATCCGCCTCGCCCGCGGCGTGGGGGAGGGCGGGCGCGTGGTGACGCTCGAGTTCGATCCGAAGCACGCCGCCGTCGCCGGCGAGAACCTCGCCCGCGCCGGCCTCGCCGAGCGCGTCGAGATCCGTGTCGGGCGGGCGCTCGACACCCTGCCGCGTCTCGCCGAGGAGGGCTCGGGCTCGTTCGATTTCGTCTTCGTCGACGCCGACAAGCGCTCGAACCCGGATTATCTCGCCTGGGCCGTGCGGCTCGGGCGGCCGGGGGCCACGATCGTCGTCGACAACGTCGTGCGCGACGGGCGCATCCTCGACGCCGCGACGACGGATGCCGACGTGGCCGGCACGCGGGCGCTGTTCGACGCCATCGCGGCCGAGCCGCGCCTCTCCGCCACCGCGATCCAGACCGTGGGCGCCAAGGGCTGGGACGGCTTCGTGCTGGCGATCCTCGCCTGAGCCTGCTAACCCTCCCGAAAGCCGAGCCGGGGCGCGCCCCGGTCCCGGTTGCTATCGGATGAAGGGGCGCCTCTCGTGACGACCGTGATGCGGCTGGCGGTCGGGAGCATCGTCGTCGGCCTCGTAGTCCTCGGCCTGAAATTCGCGGCCTACTGGCTGACGGGCTCGGTGGCGCTCTATTCGGACGCGCTCGAGAGCATCGTCAACGTGGCGGCCGCGGTGGCGGCGCTCGTCGCGATCCGCCTCTCCGCGAAGCCGGCCGACCGCAACCACCCCTACGGCCACCACAAGGCGGAGTATTTCTCCGCCGTGATCGAGGGCGTGCTGATCATCGTCGCCGCGCTGTCGATCGCGCGGGCCTCCTATCTCGCCATCGTCACCCCGCACGATCCGGATTTCTCGATGCTCGGCATCGGGATCAACGCGGCGGCGAGCGTGATCAACGGGATCTGGGCCGCGGTGCTGATCCGGCAAGGCCGGGTGCGGCGCTCGCCGGCGCTGGCGGCGGACGGCCGCCACCTCCTCACGGACGTGGTCTCGTCGGTGGGCGTGCTCGCGGGGGTGATCCTGGCGGCGCTCACCGGCTATGTGCTGCTCGACCCGATCCTTGCGCTCTTCGTCGCGGTGAACATCCTCTGGTCGGGCTGGGTGCTGGTGAAGTCCTCCGTCGGCGGGCTGATGGACGAGGCGGTGCCGCCCGAAGCGCTCGAGACCATCCGCACGCTGATCTCGGAGAACGCCGCAGGCGCCATCGAGGCCCACGACCTGCGCACCCGCCAGGCCGGGCGGGTCACCTTCATCGACTTCCACCTCGTGGTGCCCGGCGAGCTCTCCGTGCTCGACGCCCACGCGATCTGCGACCGCATCGAGGCGGCGCTGCGGGCCGAGGTCGGCGAGGCGACGATCACCATCCACGTCGAGCCCGAGGACAAGGCGAAGCACACGGGCGTGGTGGTGCTGTGATCGGCGGCTCGCAGAGCCGACGGGTGGGGGCGAGAGGGGCTACCCTCACCCGTCCATCTTCAGCGCGGCGATGAACGCCTCCTGGGGGATCTCGACCCGGCCGAACTGGCGCATCTTCTTCTTGCCCTCCTTCTGCTTGTCGAGGAGCTTGCGCTTGCGCGAGACGTCGCCGCCGTAGCACTTGGCGGTGACGTCCTTCCTCAATGCGCGGATGGTCTCGCGGGCGATGATCTTGCCGCCGATGGCGGCCTGGATCGGGATCTGGAAGAGGTGCTGCGGGATGAGGTCCTTCAGCTTCTCGCACATCACCCGGCCCCGCGCCTCGGCGCGGGTGCGGTGGACCAGCATCGACAGCGCGTCCACCGGCTCGGCGTTGACCAGGATCGACATCTTGACGAGGTCGCCCTCGCGATAGTCCGTGATGGCGTAGTCGAAGGAGGCGTAGCCGCGGGAGATGGATTTCAGCCGGTCGTAGAAGTCGAACACCACCTCGTTCAGAGGCAGGTCGTAGACCACCATCGCGCGCTTGCCGACGTAGTTGAGGTCGATCTGGATGCCGCGGCGGTCCTGGCAGAGCTTCAGCACCGCGCCGAGGTGATCGTCCGGCGTGAGGATCGTGGCGCGGATCCAGGGCTCCTCGATCGTCTCGATCTTCATGACGTCCGGCATGTCGGCCGGGTTGTGCAATTCGATCGTCTCGCCGTCGCGCAGCTGCAGCTTGTAGACCACCGACGGCGCCGTCGAGATCAGGTCGAGGTTGAACTCGCGCTCGAGCCGCTCCTGGATGATCTCGAGGTGGAGGAGCCCGAGGAAGCCGCAGCGGAAGCCGAAGCCGAGCGCCGCCGAGCTCTCCATCTCGTAGGAAAAGCTCGCGTCGTTGAGCCGCAGCCGGCCCATGGCGGCGCGCAGGTCCTCGAAGTCGGCGGCGTCGACGGGGAAGAGGCCGCAGAACACCACCGGCTGCGCCGGCTTGAAGCCCGGCAGCATCTGCGCCGTCGGGCGCTTGGTCTCGGTGATGGTGTCGCCGACGCGGGTGTCCGCCACTTCCTTGATGGCGGCGGTGATGAAGCCGACCTCGCCGGGGCCGAGCTCGTCGAGCTTCTGCATCTTGGGGCGGAAGACGCCGATCGTGTCGATCTCGTACTCGGCGTCGGCGCCCATCATCTTGATGCCCATGCCCTTACGCATGGTGCCGTCCATGACGCGCACGAGCACGATCACGCCGAGATAGGGGTCGTACCAGCTGTCGACGAGCATCGCCTTCAGCGGCGCCGCGCGGTCGCCCCTGGGCGGCGGCAGGCGCTTGACGATGGCCTCCAGCACGAGGTCGATGTTCAAGCCCGTCTTGGCCGAGATCGGCACGGCGTCCGACGCGTCGAGCCCGATCACGTCCTCGATCTGCTCGCGGATGCGCTCGGGCTCCGCGGCGGGGAGGTCGATCTTGTTGAGGACGGGGACGATCTCGTGGTTCGCGTCCAGCGCCTGGTAGACGTTGGCGAGCGTCTGCGCCTCCACGCCCTGGGAGGCGTCGACGACGAGCAGAGAGCCCTCGCAGGCCTTGAGCGAGCGCGAGACCTCGTAGGCGAAGTCGACGTGCCCGGGCGTGTCCATCAGGTTGAGGATGTAGGTCTTGCCGTCCTTCGCCTTGTACTCGAGCCGGACCGTCTGGGCCTTGATGGTGATGCCGCGCTCGCGCTCGATGTCCATCGAGTCGAGCATCTGCTCCTGCATGTCGCGATCCGCCACGGTGCCGGTCGCCTGGATCAGGCGATCGGCGAGCGTCGACTTGCCGTGGTCGATATGCGCGACGATGGAGAAGTTGCGGATGTTGTCGAGGGTCTCAGCGGTCATGTCGATCCGGGCCGGGCGCGCCGTCGCGCGCCGAAAAGCTAGCGTCCCCGGGAGATAGCAGCGGCCGGGGGCTTCGCCAAGGGGCGGCGCGCGGGGCGGGTGGACGCGGGGGGCCTCCCCCGCGCCCGCGCCTCGCGCCGATCACGCCTGCAGCGAGCCGGCGGCGCGGCGCATGATCGCGCGCGGCAGGAACCGGGACAGCCCGACGACGAGCTTGGTGCGCGCGCCGGGCGTCGAGACGGCGTGGCCGGCGCGGTAGGCCTCGACGCCGATGCGCGCCACGGCCTGCGCGTCCATCGTCCCGCTCTTGAACAGGCGCGAGCCCTCGAGGCCCGCGCGGGCGCCGAACTCGCTCTCGGTGGCGCCGGGGCACAGCGCCGTCACCGTCACGCCGAAGGGCTTGGCCTCCTCGTGCAGCGCCTCCGACAGCGAGAGCACGTAGGCCTTGGTGGCGTAGTAGACCGCCATGTGCGGCCCCGCCTGGAAGGCGGCGAGCGAGGCGACGTTGAGGATGCCGCCCTGGCCGCGCTTGATCAGGTCCGGCAGGAACAGCCGCGACAGGCGCGTGAGGCAGGAGACGTTGAGCTCGATCATCGCCATCTGCTCCTCGAGGTCGAGATCGACGAAGTCGCCGCGCAGGCCGAAGCCGGCATTGTTGACGAGCGTGTGGATGGGCAGGCCCATCTCGGCCACCGTCGCGTGCAGCTGCGCCGGCGCGTCCGGCCGGCCGAGGTCGAGCTCGATCACCTCGACGACGCCGCGGTCCGCCGCCGTCAGCTCGGCCGCGAGCGCCTCGAGCTTCTCCCGCCGCCGCGCCACGAGGACGAGATTGTGCCCGATCTTCGAGAATTGCCGGGCGATCTCCATCCCGATCCCGCTCGAAGCTCCCGTGACGATGGTCCAGCGCGTGTTCGGCATCGGCTCACTCTCTCCTGCTGCTGCGGCGCAGCGACCAAGCTAGAGCCTTCCGCCGCGCCTGCCAATGCGACGAGCGCAGGGGCGGTTCCCGCACGCGCCGAGCTCGGAACGCGGCATCTTCGCCGGCTCCGGTCTTTGGCCGCTCGCCCTTCCATCCCGCGTTCGATCGGTCTATAGACGCGCACGACATCGCGATCCCGGCCGCGCCGGCGGCCGGGCCGCCCGGCATGAGGCTCGTGTGTTCGCGCAAGGGCCTCTTTTTTCATGCGCCGGACGGCCCCGAACACGAGACCGACATGCCCAAACGCACCGACATCTCCACGATCCTCATCATCGGCGCGGGGCCGATCATCATCGGCCAGGCCTGCGAGTTCGACTATTCCGGCACGCAGGCGGTGAAGGCCCTCAAGGAGGAGGGCTACCGGATCGTGCTGGTGAACTCCAATCCCGCCACGATCATGACCGATCCGGAGCTGGCCGACCGCACCTACGTCGAGCCGATCACGCCGGAGATCGTCGCCAAGATCATCGAGAAGGAGCGCCCCGACGCGCTGCTGCCCACGATGGGCGGGCAGACGGCGCTCAACTGCGCGCTGTCGCTCCAGCAGATGGGCGTGCTCGACAAGTACGGCGTCGAGATGATCGGCGCCAAGGCCGAGGCCATCGACATGGCCGAGGACCGCCAGCTGTTCCGCGAGGCGATGGGCCGAATCGGGCTCGCGACCCCGGCGTCGCGCCTCGCCAACGCCTCGGCGCTGAAGAAGAAGTACAAGGAACAGTACAAGGCCGAGATCGCGCGCATCCAGGCGATGGACGTCGACGCCGACGAGCAGGCGCGGCTCGAGGGCGAGTTCGATCGCACCTGGGCCGCGGGCGAGAGCGAGCGGCGCAAGCGCACCATCGAGTACGCGCTGGGCGAGGCGCTGATGGCGCTCGCCGAGATCGGCCTGCCGGCGATCATCCGCCCCTCCTTCACGCTGGGCGGCACCGGCGGCGGCATCGCCTACAATCGCGAGGAGTTCCTCGACATCGTCGAGCGCGGGCTCGACGCCTCGCCTACGGGCGAGGTGCTGATCGAGGAGAGCGTGCTCGGCTGGAAGGAATACGAGATGGAGGTGGTCCGCGACCGCGCGGACAATTGCATCATCATCTGCTCGATCGAGAACATCGACCCGATGGGCGTGCACACGGGCGATTCGATCACGGTGGCGCCGGCGCTGACGCTCACCGACAAGGAATACCAGATCATGCGCGACGCCTCGATCGCGGTGCTCCGCGAGATCGGCGTCGAGACCGGCGGATCGAACGTGCAGTTCGCCATCAACCCGGCGAACGGCCGCATGGTCGTGATCGAGATGAACCCGCGCGTCTCGCGCTCCTCCGCCCTCGCCTCGAAGGCGACGGGCTTCCCCATCGCCAAGGTCGCGGCGAAGCTCGCGGTGGGCTACACGCTCGACGAGATCGCCAACGACATCACCGGGGGCGCGACGCCGGCCGCGTTCGAGCCGACGATCGACTACGTCGTCACCAAGATCCCGCGCTTCGCCTTCGAGAAGTTCCCCGGCGCCGAGCCGACGCTGACCACCGCCATGAAGTCGGTTGGCGAGGCGATGGCGATCGGCCGCTCCTTCCCCGAGAGCCTTCAGAAGGCGCTGCGCTCGCTCGAGACGGGCCTCACCGGCCTCGACGAGATCGAGATCGAGGGGCTCGGCAAGGGCGACGACGAGAACGCCATCAAGGCGGCGCTCGGCACGCCCACGCCCGACCGCCTGCTCAAGGTCGCGCAGGCGCTGCGGCTCGGCACCTCGATCGAAGCCGTCCACGCCTCCTGCATGATCGACCCGTGGTTCCTCGAGCACCTCAAGGACATCGTCGAGACCGAGGTGAAGGTCCGCACCCTGGGGCTGCCGACGACGCCCGGCGCCCTGCGGCGGCTCAAGGCGATGGGCTTCTCCGACGCGCGCCTGGCGGTGCTCGCAGGCCTCGAGGAGGCCGAGGTGAAGGCCAAGCGCCGTGCGCTCGGCGTGCGCCCGGTGTTCAAGCGCATCGACACCTGCGCCGCCGAGTTCGCTTCCCCCACCGCCTACATGTACTCGACCTACGAGCAGCCCTTCGGCGCCGCGCCGGCGGACGAGGCGCGGCCGAGCGACCGCAACAAGGTGATCATTCTCGGCGGCGGCCCCAACCGGATCGGCCAGGGCATCGAGTTCGACTATTGCTGCTGCCACGCCTGTTTCGCGCTCGCCGACGCCGGGTACGAGACGATCATGATCAACTGCAATCCCGAGACCGTCTCGACCGACTACGACACCTCGGACCGGCTCTATTTCGAGCCGCTGACCGAGGAGGACGTGCTCGAGATCATCGAGACGGAGCGCGAGGCGGGGACGCTCCACGGCGTCATCGTCCAGTTCGGCGGCCAGACGCCGCTCAAGCTCGCCCGCGCGCTGGAGGACGCCGACGTGCCGATCCTCGGCACCTCGCCCGACATGATCGACCTCGCCGAGGACCGCGACCGCTTCAAGCGTCTGCTCGACAAGCTCGGCCTGAAGCAGCCCAAGAACGGCATCGCCTACTCGGTCGAGCAGTCGCGGTTGATCGCGCAGGATCTCGGCCTGCCCTTCGTGGTGCGTCCGTCCTACGTGCTCGGCGGGCGGGCCATGGCGATCATCCACGACGAGACGCAGTTCGCGGACTATCTGCTCGGCACGCTCCCCTCGCTGATCCCGTCGGACGTGAAGGCCCGCTACCCCAACGACAAGACGGGGCAGATCAACACCGTGCTCGGCAAGAACCCGCTCCTGTTCGATCGCTACCTGACCGACGCGACCGAGATCGACGTCGATGCGCTGTGCGACGGGAAGGACGTCTTCGTCGCCGGCATCATGGAGCACATCGAGGAGGCCGGCATCCATTCGGGCGACTCGGCCTGCTCGCTGCCCCCGCGCACGCTGTCGCCGGAGACGATCGCCGAGCTCGAGCGCCAGACGAAGGCGCTGGCGCTCGCGCTCGACGTCGGCGGCCTGATGAACGTGCAGTACGCGATCAAGGACGGCGCGATCTACGTGCTCGAGGTGAACCCCCGGGCCTCGCGCACGGTGCCCTTCGTCGCGAAGGTGATCGGCGAGCCGATCGCCAAGATCGCCTCGCGCATCATGGCGGGCGAGTCGCTCGCGAGCTTCGGGCTCGGCGACCGGGCGCCGCCGCGCGACCACATCGCGGTGAAGGAGGCGGTGTTCCCCTTCGCCCGCTTCCCCGGCGTCGACGTGCTGCTCGGGCCGGAGATGCGCTCGACCGGCGAGGTCATCGGCCTCGACCGCTCCTTCGGCATCGCCTTCCTGAAGAGCCAGCTCGGGTCGGGCACGATGCTGCCGAAGGCGGGCACGGTGTTCGTCTCGGTGCGCGACGAGGACAAGGCGGGCATCCTGCCGGCGATGCGCATGCTCGCCGACGAGGGCTTCCGCATTCTCGCCACGTCGGGCACCCAGCGCTTCCTCGAGGCCGAGGGCGTCGCGGCGAGGAAGATCAACAAGGTGCTGGAAGGCCGTCCGCACATCGTCGACGCCATCAAGAACGGCGACATCCATCTCGTCTTCAACACGACGGGGGGCGCATCGGCGCTCTCCGACTCCCGCTCCCTGCGCCGTGCGGCCCTCTTGCATAAGGTGCCGTACTACACCACTCTCGCAGGAGCGATCGCGGCCGCGGAGGGCATCGAGGCCTATCTCGGCGGCGATCTCGAAGTGCGGGCGCTTCAGGACTATTTCGCCTGAGGCGCGAGGCGCGCCCCTTTCCTGGGGCGCGCGCCGCCCATCCCGTCATCCGCCGCTGCGCGGGGCGTCGCTCGCCGATGCTCCGCGCGCGGTCTTTTTGTCAGTGAGCCATAACCATGGACAAGGTTCCGATCACGGCCCCGGGGTACAGGAAGCTGGAAGAGGAGCTGAAGCAGCGCCAGCAGGTCGAGCGCCAACGGATCATCCAGGCGATCTCGGAAGCGCGCGCGCTCGGCGATCTGTCCGAGAACGCCGAGTATCACGCGGCCAAGGAAGCCCAGTCCCACAACGAGGGACGGATCCTGGAGCTGGAGAGCCTGATCTCCCGCGCCGAGGTGATCGAGCCGGCGAAGCTCTCCGGGGACCGCGTCAAGTTCGGCGCGACCGTGAAGCTGATCGACGCGGACACCGAGGAGGAGAAGACCTACCAGATCGTGGGCGAGCCGGAGGCCGACGTGCATATCGGCCGGGTCTCGATCGGCTCGCCGATCGCGCGCGCGCTGATCGGCAAGACCATCGGCGACACGGTGGAGGTTCATACGCCGGGCGGCGGCAAGTCCTACGAGGTGATGAGCGTCGAGTTCCGCTGATCGCGGGTGGGGGGGCGCGCGGCGCCGCGTGACCGCCCGGCGCCGCCGATCCTGATCTCTCGAGACACGAAGGAGAGGCCGGCATGCGCTTTTCGCTCACCGAGGAAGAGGAGATGATCCGGGACGCGGCGCGCCGCATCGCGGCCGAGAAGCTCGCGCCCGCCGCCGCGGCGCTCGATCGCGGGGAGGGCCGCGAGACGCTGCTCGCCAATCTGAAATTGCTGGCGCAGAACGGCTTCTCGGCGCTCAACGTGACGGCCGAGCACGGCGGCAGCGAGGCCGGCACGGTGGCCTTCGCGCTCGCCATCGAGGAGCTGGGCCATGCCTGCGCCTCCACCGCGGTCTCGACCTCGGTCACCAACATGGTTGGGGAGGTGATCCAGGCGGTCGGCTCGCCGGAGCAGAAGGCGCGCCATCTGCCGCGCCTCGCGGACGGGACGTACCCTGCGGGCGCCTTCTGTCTCACGGAGGCGCAGGCCGGGTCCGACCCCTCCGCGATGCGCACCCGCGCGCGGCGCGACGGCGACGGCTGGCGGCTCGACGGGCAGAAGATCTACATCACGTCGGCCGAATACGCCGGCATCTTCGTGGTCTGGGCGGTGACGGATCCCGACGCCAAGCCGGGGCGGGGCATCTCCTGCTTCCTCGTCGAGGCCGGCACGCCGGGGCTCGTGATCGGCAAGGCCGAGGAGAAGATGGGCCAGCACGGCTCGCCCACCAACATCGTGCATTTCGAGGAGTGCCGCGTGCCGGCCTCCGCCCTGATGGGGCGCGAGAACGACGGCTTTCGCGTCGCGGTCGGCGAGCTCGCGGGCGGGCGCATCGGCGTCGCGGCGCTGTCGCTCGGCATCGCCCGCGCGGCGATGGACGCCGCCAAGGCCTACGTCGTCGAGCGCACCCAGTTCGGCCAGCGCCTCGCCGATCTGCAAGGCTTGCAGTGGATGATCGCCGATCGCGAGGTGGATCTCTCCGCCGCGCGGCTCCTGATCCTGGAGGCGGCCCACCTCAAGGACGAGGGCAAGCCCTTCGCCAAGGCGGCCTCGATGGCGAAGCTCTTCGCCTCGGAGGCGGCGCACCGCTGCACCGACACGGCGATCCAGCTCCACGGCGGCGGGGGCTATTGCCGGGACTATCCGGTCGAGCGCCACGCGCGCGACGCGCGGATCACGCGGATCTACGAGGGCACGAGCGAGATCCAGCGCCTGATCATCGCGCGGGAGACCCTGCGGCAGGTCGTTTGAGGCGCGGCACCGGAGGGGGATGGGATGAAGCCGATCTTCAGCCACGTGATGGTGGGCGCGAACGACCTCGCGCGCATGATCGCGTTCTACGACGCGGCGCTCGCGCCGCTGGGGCTCGTGCGCGGCCACACCGTGCTCGAGCCCGGAGGGCCGGACCGCCCCGGCGCGGCCTGGACGCGGCCCGGGGCGAGCTTTCCGGAATTCATCGTGCAGATGCCCTGGGACGAGCGCCCGGCGACGGTCGGCAACGGCGTGCAGATCTCGTTCCTGACGCGGTCTCGCACGGTGGTCGACGCCGCCTACGCGGCGGCGAAGGCGGCTGGCGCATCCGACGAGGGCCCGCCCGGCGAGCGGCCGCTCTATTCCGCGGGCTATTACGGCGCCTATTGCCGCGACCCGGAGGGCAACAAGATCCACTTCGTCCACCGCCCCGGCTTCGAGGCGGCGTTCGATTGAGAGGGGCGGCGAGGGCGGGTTCCGGGCCGGCCCCGCGACCCGGAAGGGCAAAAGTCGTCATCCCGGACGCCGAAGGCGGTCGGGGACCCAGATCCCCGCCGTTGGAGGAGCGGCGTTCACGCCGCTCCGCACCGCCCTGGTCGCCCCTATCCACAGCCCCGCGGCGCGGGTGTGGAACGAGCGCGCGAACGCGCTCGACTGAACCGTCGGGGATCTGGGTTCCGGGGCCGCTTCGCGACCCGGAATGCTTGGTTCTCGGCTCGCGGATTCCATCTCGGCCGGCGGTCATGCACCGCGAAACGGAAACCGTACACATGACCGCTCCAGATCTCGCCAAATCCCGCTTCCAGACCCCTTGCGGAAAGGGGACCGTCCACACAAGACAGTCCTTCACATCCGGCATTCCTCGCTCTCCATGAGCTCGAGCCCCGTCAGCGTGCCGATCAGGGTGAAGCCCTCGAAGGCGAGCGTCAGGTCGCTCGAGACGCCGTTCTCGTAGAGCGTGAAGCCGATCACGTAGTCGGGCGTGCGCTCGCCGGGGCCTGGCTCGAAGTAGGACAGGCGCACCGGCCAGCGCTGCAGGTCGGCGAGCGGCGCGGTGAGGTCGTCGGCCGCGCCCGTCGGAAGCGCGGGTCCGATCACCGCGAGCGTGTCGTACACGGTGCGCCCGTCGCCGGTGCCGTCGTAGACGCTCGCCGCGAGGAGCGGCGCGCCGCCGCGGGCGCCTTCGATCAGCGCGAGGATGTGCTGCGTCGGGAAGGAGGGCTCGCCCGGCACGAGCAGCCGCTCGGCGTCGGGCTCCTCGATGGCGATGACGGTGGCGTCGTCCTCGCGGCTCGCCGCGCCGGTGACGCGGTCGAGGGTCATGCCGTCGGCGCGGGTCTCCGAGCGGAAGCGGAGCGACGCGCCGCCGGGCTCCTCGAAGGTCGCGCTGTTGGCGTCGAGCGTGCGCGCCGGCGTCTCCTCGCCCTCGATCGTGGTCACCTGGCGCACGCGGGTCGTATAGCCCTCGCAGGGCGAGCCGTAGAACTCGATCGCGATCCGGCCCCGCGCGGCGACGATCGAGTCGGCGCCGGGCGCCAGCGCGAGATCGTAGACCGCCCGATGCGGCGCGAGCGGTGTCGCCGCCGCAGCGCCGGCCGCGAGGCTGAGGATGGTGACGGCGAGGACGCGACCGACGAAGCGCATGCGGAAAACCTCGAGACCTGACGCGACCCCTTGTGTAGAAGCGCCCGGCGCGGAGCGCAACGCGTCGTCTTGCGCACGGCCCCGCGATCGGACACACGGTTAGCGGGTTTCACGCAGACGCATCGTCCACAGGAGGATCACCCGCATGAGCATGATCGAGGACCGCCTGGCCGCGAAGGGCCTGTCGCTGCCGCAGGCGGCGGCGCCCGTGGCCAACTACGTGCCCTACGTCCGCACCGGCGATCTGGTGATCGTCTCCGGGCAGATCTGCCTCTCGCCGGACGGCAAGCTCGCGCCCGAGCACGTCGGCAAGCTCGGCGGCGAGATCTCGATGGAGGCCGGACAGGCCGCCGCACGGCTGTGCGCACTCAACCTGCTCGCCCAGCTCAAGGCCGCGGTGGGCGATCTCGACGAGGTCGTGCGCTGCGTGCGCCTCGGCGGCTTCATCAACGCCAGGCCCGATTTCGCCGCGATCGCCCAGGTCATGAACGGCGCCTCCGACCTGATGGTCGAGGCGATGGGCGAGGGCGGCCGGCACGCCCGCTCGACGATCGGGGTCGCCGAGCTGCCGCTCGACGCCGCCGTCGAGGTCGAGGGCATGTTCGAGGTGAAGTCGCACCCATGAGCGCCGCCCAAGCGCCTCTCGCCGCCGCGCCGGACTGGCTCGTCGCGCGCCCCATCGCCCACCGCGGCCTGCACGACCGCACCGGCGGCGTGATCGAGAACTCGCTCGCCGCCGCCCGCGGGGCGGTGGCGGGGGACTACGCCATCGAGTGCGACGTGCAGGACACCGCCGACGGCGAGGCCATGGTCTTCCACGACGATACGCTGGAGCGCCTCACCGGGCGCGCCGGCGTGGTGCGCGAGACGGCGGCCGCGGCGCTCGCCGGGACGACGCTCTCGGGCGCCGCGGACGGGGAGAGGGTGCCCTCGCTCGCCGATCTGCTCGCGACGATCGCCGGGCGCGTGCCGCTGATCGTCGAGGTGAAGAGCCGCTTCGACGGGGACATGACGCTCGTGCGCCGCACGCTCGACGTGCTCGCCGGGTACGAGGGCCCCATCGCGGTGAAGTCGTTCGATCCGGCGGTGGTGGCGCAGGTGCGAATGCTCGCGCCGCACCTGCCGCGTGGCATCGTCGCCGAGACGCACTACGTTCATCAGGGCTGGCGGCATCTTTCGGAGGCGCAGAAGCACGGCTTCGCGAACCTGCTGCACTGGGAGGAGACGCGCCCACACTTCCTCTCCTGGCACGTCCAGGACCTGCCCGCCGCCGCGCCCCACCTCTGCCGGCGCGCGCTGGGTCTGCCGGTGATGGCCTGGACCGTGCGCGACGAGGCGGCCCGCGCCCGCGCTGCGCTGCACGCGGACCAGATCGTCTTCGAGGGCTTCACGGCGGGCTGAGCGCGATCTTCAGCGCGCCTTGAGGTCGATCAGCGCGAGGCCGGTCTCGGGGTCGTGGCGACGGTGGAGGTGGGCGGGCGTCTCGGTCACCGTGATCTCGAGGGTGGGGCGCACCAGCCCCTCCTTCAGGTGGCCGCCGATGGCGGCGCCGTCGCGGCGGCCGAGCACCGCGTGGACGTGCAGCTTGGGCGATCCGTCAGCGTCGAGCGCGATGTCGCCGGTGAGGTTGAGCACCTCGACCTGCTCGCTCACGGGTATGTCCTGGTAGGCCTTGGTGTCCCAGTCCCAGAACAGGACCGTCGCCCGCTCGAAGGCGCCGAGCCCGGAGATCGTCGCGGCGGAGAGGTTCTCCTCCTCCGCCAGCCATTGCAGCGCCGCCATGGCCTCGTCGCCATGGTCGAGCACGGCCACGATGGTGCGACGTCCGTCGGTCTCGTCGAGCAGGCGATAGAGCATGGCGGGGGCTCCGGAGCGAGGTTGGGAACGGGCGAGCCAGGGAGAACGGCGGCAGGTGGGCCGTCGTTCCCCCGATCCGGACCCGAATCCGCAGCCGGGACGCCACGTCTCGCGTCAGCGCAGCACGATCCCGCCAAGGGCGCCGACGTTGCGCCCGCCGGTGTCGTCCGAATCGGACGCCACAGCCAGGCCCACCAGGATCCCGGGCTCCTCGCCGAAGGCGGCGCGATAGTCGCGCGCGAGGTCGACCTCCTCGGAGAGCCAGGTGCCGGTCGGCGCGCCGGCAGGTCGGCGGATGACGTAGACGCCGCTCCCGCGCGCATAGGGGTTCTCGACGAATTGCCCGCGTTCGCCCGCGCCGCCGAAGACGTAGACGATGAGCCGCCCCCGCCCCGACAGCAGCAGCGAGCGCAGGCTCGATCGGCCCGCTTCCGCCGCGCCGCGGTCGCCCTCCGGCGCGAAGGCGAAGTAGAGCGCGAGCGCCCGGTCGTCGCCGCCGCGCTGCGCCAGATCCGTCGCCGGCGGCCCTTCGTCGACGCGCCAGCGCCACGTGGCGGTCGTCGCGTCGAAGGCCTCGGCCGGCAGGCGCAGGGCGAGGACGGACGAGCTCGCCTGCGCGACGACCGAGAGCTGGTCCACGCCATCCGCCGCGTAGGTGGTGGCGGGGATGCCGCGGAAGGTGATCGCGTCCCAGCCGGCGGCCTCGAGGCTCGGTCCGAAGGGAACGGGCGTCGCGGCGTGCGCCGGGGCGAGGAGCCCGAGCGCGAGGGCGACGGCGAGGAGAGGGGTGCGACGAAACGAAGGGCGCGAGACCGACCCTGTGGACATGACGGCTCCTGTGGACGTGGACGACCCACGCGCAGGCTACGGCGTTCGCTCCCGCGACGCTCATGACATCGTCTCACGAAGGCGTGAGTCGCGAGCGTGAGCGCCGTGGGGCGGCTACCGTCCCCAGGTCTCGCCGAGCACGCGCACCCAGTTGCGCCAGCACAGCTTCTCCAGCGCCTCGCCCGCGTAGCCGCGCGCGGCCAGCGCCTGGACGAGGCGCTGGAGGCCGCCGGCGTCGCCGATCGCGTCCGGGACGGTGGCGCCGTCGAAGTCCGAGCCGAGCCCGACGCCGTCGATGCCGACCTCGGCGACCAGGTGGTCGATGTGGTCGATCAGCATCGACAGCGGCGTCGCCGGGTCGCGGCGGCCGTCGGGGCGGATGAAGCTCGTCGCGAAGTTGACGCCCACCATGCCGCGGCTCTCGGCGATGGCGCCGAGCTGCTCGTCGGTGAGGTTGCGGGCGTGGTGGCACACCGCGTGGGCGTTCGAGTGGGTCGCGACGAGCGGCGCGTCGCTGAGCCGGGCGACGTCCCAAAAGCCGCGCTCGTTGAGATGCGAGAGGTCGACCATGATCCGCAGCCGGTTGCAGGCCTTGACCAGGGCGCGCCCGCGCTCGGTCAGCCCCTCGCCGATGTCCGGGCCGGAGGGATAGCGGAACGGCACGCCGTTGCCGAAGATCGTCGGGCGGCTCCAGACCGGGCCGAGCGAGCGCAGGCCCGCCGCGTGGAACACCTCGAGCGTGCGCAGGTCCGGGTCGATCGCCTCCGCGCCCTCGATATGGGCCACCGCGGCGAGTGAGCCGGAGGTCATCGCGGCCTCGATGTCGGCGCGGGAGCGGCAGATCGTGAGCGCGCCCGCGGACGCGCGCTCGAGCCGCAGCAGGATCGCCATCATCGAGAGCGCCGCATCGCGCGCGTAGCCGGGCTCCAGCATCGGCGGGAGCGGGATGTCGTAGCGCGGGCGCGCCATCATGGCGTCGACCTCGGCGCCGCCGAGGTCCGGATCGGGCACGTAGATCGCGAACAGGCCGCCGGCGAAACCGCCCGCGCGGGCCCGCGGCAGGTCGAGATGGCACAGCGGCTCGCCCGCGAGGAACGCCTCCTCCGGTCGCGGGTGGGAGGAGCGCATCAGGCGCAGCAGCGCATCGTTGTGGCCGTCGAAGACGGGGACGTGTGGGGCGGGCATGGGGGCGCTGCTCGGCATGCGCGGATCGGAGGGGCGAGACAAGGTGGCATGGCGACCGGGCGCGGGCAACAGCGCCCCCGCCCCCGCCTCGCCCGCATCACGGGCAGGGGTTGGTATGCCGCAGGTGGATCGCGTCGATCTCCGCCTCGAGCTCGGGCGAGATCGCGACCTCGGCGGCGTCGATGTTCGTCTTCAGCTGGTCCATCGTCGTCGCGCCGATGATGGTCGAGGTGGTGAAGGCGCGCGAGGTCGCGAAGGCGAGCGCCATCTGCGCCGGGTCGAGGCCCCATTTGCGGGCGAGCTCGAGATAGGCCGTGATCGCCGCCGGCGCGCCGGGCGTCTCGTAGCGCTGCATGCGATCGAACAGCGTCTTGCGCGCGCCGGGCGGCTCGGCGCCGCCCTCGTACTTGCCGGTGAGGTAGCCCTGGCCGAGCGCGGAGTAGGCGAGCAGCCCCACGTCCTCGCGCAGCGCGATCTCGGCGAGCCCGCCCTCGAAGGTGCGGTTGAGGAGCCCGTAGGCGTTCTGGATCGAGGCGATCCGCGGCAGGCCCAGCGTCTCGGCGTGCTTGAGGTAGGTCATCACGCCCCAGGGGCTCTCGTTCGAGAGGCCCACGTGGCGGATCTTGCCGGCCTTCACGAGATCGCCGAGCACGCGAAGCGTCTCCTCGATCGGCTGCTCGGGCCCGCGCGTCGGCTTGAAGATCGTCGGCACCGCGCCGAACTGGGACACCGAGCGGTCGGGCCAGTGGATCTGGTAGAGGTCGATGTAGTCGGTCCGGAGCCGCGTCAGGCTCTTGTCGACCGCCTCGACGATCTGCGCGCGGGAGAGCTCGGACGGGGAACCGTCGTCGCGGAACCAGGTGTTCTCCGAGCGCCCGACCACCTTGGTGGCGAGGATCACGTCGTCGCGCCGGCCCCGGGCCTTCAGCCAGGAGCCGATGATCCGCTCGGTCGACCCTTGCGTCTCCGGCTTGGGCGGGATCGCGTAGAGCTCCGCCGTGTCGATGAAGTTGATCCCGCGCTCGAGCGCGTAGTCCATCTGCGCGTGGCCCTCGGCCTCGCTGTTCTGCTGGCCCCAGGTCATGGTGCCGAGGCACAGCGCGCTGACGCGCAGGCCGGTGCGCCCGAGCGGACGGTATTCCATCGTTGAGCCCTCTGTCGTTCGTCGTGGTGCGGGGATCAGCTCTGCGCGCGAAGCCGCTCGATGAAGCGGATGATTGTGGGGAGCATGTTGTCCACCATCACCTCGACGCCAGCGGCGTTGGGGTGGATGCCGTCGTCCAGCATGAGCGCGGGGTTCGTCAACGCCCCCTCCAGGAAGAAGGGATAGTAGACGAGGTCGTGCTCCTCGGCGAGGCGCGGGTAGATCGCGTCGAAGGCCTCGACGTAGTCCGCGCCCATGTTGCGCGCCGCCAGCATGCCCGCGAGCAGGACGGGGATGTCGCGCTCCTGGAGCCGCGCGATGGCCTCGTCGAGCGCCGCGTAGGTGATCTGCGGGTCGAGCCCGCGCAGCATGTCGTTGGCGCCGAGTTCCAGGATGACCCCGTCGGTCTCGTCCGGCACCGACCAGTCGAGGCGAGCGAGGCCGCCGGACGCCGTGTCGCCGGAGACCCCGGCATTGACGATCGTCACGTTCTCGTAGCCCTCCTCCTTCAGCCGGCGCTCCAGCACGTTGGGGAACGCGGCCGCGGAGGGGAGGTCGTAGCCCGCCATCAGGCTGTCGCCGAGCGCGACGATCGACAGCGGCTCGGACGCACCCGTCGCGTCCTGCGCGGCGGAGGGGAGGACGGCGAAGAGGGCGGGGAGGGCGAAGAGGGACGCGACGAGGAGACGCGCTGCTGCGATGCCGGTGTGGCGCATTCTGCGGAGTACCCCATATCTCAGGCGTTGACGGGCCGCCTGCGAGGGAGACCCGTCGGGCGACCCACCTCCGGCGATGCCGCTTGATACCGTAGAGATCGGACCGTTTCCATGAGCGACAAGAGCATCGTGCTCGAAAACGTCGACCTGAGCCTCGGGCGGGGCGCGGCGCGCGTCCACATCCTCAAGAGCGTCTCGCTCGGCGTCGGACGCGGCGAGGCGGTGGGGCTCGTCGGCCCCTCGGGCTCGGGAAAGTCGACGCTGCTGATGACGATGGCCGGTCTGGAGCGGCCGGATTCGGGGCGTATCGTGCTGGAGGGCGAGGACCTCACCGCCATGGATGAGGACGGCCTCGCGCGCTTCCGCGGCCGGAGGATCGGCATCGTGTTCCAGTCTTTCCACCTCATCCCCACCATGACGGCGCTCGAGAACGTCGCCCTGCCGCTCGAGCTCTCGGGCCGGGGCGACGCGTACGACCGCGCTGCGGCCGAGCTGCGCGCGGTGGGTCTCGGCGAGCGCCTGTCGCATTACCCCGCCCAGCTGTCCGGCGGCGAGCAGCAGCGCGTCGCCATCGCCCGCGCGCTCGCGCCGGACCCGGCGATCGTCGTCGCCGACGAGCCCACCGGCAACCTCGACGAGACGACCGGCGGCTCGATCGTCGACCTCCTGTTCGCGCTCAAGCGCGAGCGCGGGGCGACGCTCGTTCTCGTCACCCACGATGCGGGCCTCGCGAAGGCCTGCGACCGCACCATCCGGCTCCGGTCCGGGCGGATCGAGGCCGACGCCGACGTTCCGGCCGCGTGAGGAGAGAGACGACCATGCACGGCACCGTTTCCGGCGCGACGCCGCAACGTCCGCCCCGCACGCCCCTCGTCCTGCGCCTCGCCCTGCGCGAGCTGCGCTCGGGGCTTCGCGGCTTCGGCATCTTCCTCGCCTGCATCGCGCTCGGCGTGGCGGCCATCGCCGGCGTCTCGTCGGTGTCGCGCGCGCTCACCGACGGCCTCTCGCGCGAGGGCCGCACGCTGCTGGGCGGCGATCTCAGCTACCGGCTGATCCACCGCGAGGCGACGCCCGCCGAGATCGCCACGCTGGACGAGTGGGGCGACGTCTCCGTCGTCGCCACCATGCGCGGCATGGCCAACGGCGGGAGCGGCGCGGCGCTCGTCGAGATCAAGGCGGTGGACGAGGCCTATCCGGTCGGCGGCGCGCTGATCACCGAGCCCGCCCTGCCGCCCGCCGAGATCTTCGCCGAGGCGGCCGGCGTCTTCGGCGCGGCGGTCGATCCCGTGCTGCTGGGCCGGCTCGACCTCGAGGTGGGGGACACGATCCGGGTGGGCACGCAGGAGATCGCGCTTCGCACGATCCTGCGCTCCGAGCCCGACAAGATCCAGGCCGGCATCGATTTCGGCCCGCGGCTCCTCGTCTCGCGCGCGGCGCTCGACGCGATGGGGCTCGTCCAGCCCGGGAGCCTGGTGCGCTTCACCTACCGCGTCGACCTCGACGGCCCGCCGAACGACGACGCGCTGCTCGCCCGCGCCGAGGACGCGATCCGCACGGCGCAGCCGGAAGCCGGCTGGGAGGCGCGCTCGCGGCTCAACGCCAACCCGGAGCTCGAGCGCAACATCGAGCGTTTCGCCCAGTTCCTGACGCTGGTGGGCCTCACTGCCCTCATCGTCGGCGGCGTCGGCGTGGCCAACGCCGTGCGCGGCTTCGTCGACCGCAAGCGCGAATCGATCGCCACGATGAAGAGCCTCGGCGCGCCCGGCGGGCGCGTGGTGGGCATCTACCTCACCCAGGTGATCCTCATCGCCGCGATCGGTATCGTGATCGGTCTCGCGCTCGGGGCGGCGATGCCCTTCGGGCTCGCGGCGGCGCTGGGGGCGATCCTGCCGATCCCGCTCGCGCCGACGCTCGCGCCCATCGAGCTGGCGCTGGCTGCGCTCTACGGCTTCCTCACCGCGCTCGCCTTCTCGCTCGTGCCGCTGGGGCGCGCCCACGACATCCAGGTCTCTGGCCTGTTCCGCGACCAGATCGACCCGGATCGGCGCTGGCCGCGCAAGCGCTACGTCGCGGGCGTGACGCTCGCGGTGGGCGCGCTCCTGGCGCTGTCGGTGTTCGCCGCCTTCGACCGGCGCGTGGCGCTGATCTTCATCGGCGCGGTGGCGGTCGCCTTCGTGCTGCTGCGCCTCGTCGCGACGGGGATGATGGCGCTCGCCCGGCGGCTGCCGCGCCCGCGCGCCGCCGCGCCGCGGCTCGCGCTCGCCAACGTGCACCGCCCGGGCGCGCTGACGCCCTCGCTCGTGCTGTCGCTCGGGCTCGGGATCACGCTCCTCGTCGCGCTCGCGGTGATAGACGGCAACATGCGCCGCCAGCTCACCGAGACGCTGCCGGGCGAGGCGCCGAGCTTCTTCTTCGTCGACATCCCCGCGGCGCAGCTCGAAGACTTCACCGATTTCCTGCGCGAGACGGCGCCCGAGGGGGAGATCCAGCGCGTGCCGATGCTGCGCGGGCGTCTCGTCTCCCTCGGCGGCACGCCCGTCGAGGAGATCGAGGCCGATCCGGACGCGGCCTGGGTGCTCGACGGCGACCGCGGCATCACCTACGAGGCCGACCTGCCGGACGGCTCGGAGGTCGTCGCCGGGGAATGGTGGGGCGAGGCGCCGAGCGAGAACCTCGTCTCCTTCGATGCCGAGATCGGCGAGGGGCTCGGGCTTGCGATCGGCGACGCGGTCGTGGTCAACGTGCTCGGCCGGGACATCTCCGCCACCATCGCCAATTTCCGTAAGGTGGAATGGGAGTCGCTCGGCATCAACTTCGTGATGGTGTTCTCGCCCAACACCTTCGCCGGCGCGCCCCACATTCACCTCGCGACGCTGGCGCTCCCCGGCGAGGCGGCGAGCGAGGCGACCGAGATCGCGCTCCTGCGCGAGGCGGCGCGGGCCTACCCGATGGTCACCTCGGTGCGCGTCAAGGACGCGCTCGAGGCGGTGAGCGCGGTGGTCGAGCAGCTCGTGCTCGCGATCCGCGGCGCCTCCTCGATCGCGGTCGCGGCGAGCGTGCTCGTGCTCGCGGGCGCGCTCGCGGCGGGGCATCGGGCGCGGCTCTACGATGCGGTGGTGCTGAAGACGCTCGGCGCGACGCGGGGCAAGCTCGTCGGCGCCTACGCGCTGGAATACGGGCTGCTCGGCCTCGCCACCGCGGTCTTCGGGCTGGCCGCGGGCGGGCTCGCGGGCTGGGTGATCGTCACGCGGATCATGCGGCTCGACTTCGTCTTCGTCTGGTCGGGTCCGCTCGTCGCGGCGGCGATCGCGGTCGTGGTGACGGTGACCTTCGGGCTGCTGGGCACCTGGCGCATCCTCTCGCACAAGCCCGCGCCGTATCTGCGCACGCTGTGAGTCGGGGCGCCGCTCCGGATCGCGGCGGGCGTCGCGCGCAAATGAAGCGGCGCGAATTATACATGGAGCAGGTGGTGAACTATTTCGGGCGCGATGCGATCATCACGAAAGCGCCCGAAACTGTTCATGATCTTTCTTCGCCTGCGACGTCTCGCGCCCGAGCGGGCCTTGCGCTCACGCTCGCGACCCCACATATTCCCCTCTGAACGCCGCAGACGCGGCGACGGTGCGCGACGCCTTCGAGACGGCGCGCACCCGCTTCTCAACTCTCGAGAGGATGGGAAACCGATGAACGATCAGAACCGCTTCGCCTTCGGCACCGGCGTGGCGCGTCCGCAAGCCGAGATCGACCAGGGGCTGCGGGCGTTCATGCTGGGCGTCTACAACAACATGGCGCTCGGCCTCGGCATCACCGGCGTGGTGGCCTTCGCGACGTATCTCGTCGCGATGTCGTCGCCTGCGGTGGCGCAGACGCTCTACGGCAGCCCGCTGCGCTGGGTGCTCATGCTCGCGCCGCTGGCCTTCATCTTCTTCTTCACCTTCAAGATCGAGAGCATGAGCGCCGCCAAGGCGCGGTCCATGTTCTTCCTGTTCTCGGCGGTGATGGGCCTGTCGCTGTCCACGATCTTCCTCGTCTTCACCGGCGAGTCGATCGTGCAGGTGTTCTTCGTCACGGCCGCCGCCTTCGGTGGCCTGAGCCTGTACGGCTACACGACGAAGCGCTCGCTTTCGGGCATGGGCTCGTTCCTGATCATGGGCCTCATCGGCCTGATCATCGCGATGGTCGTGAACATCTTCCTCGCCTCGAGCGCGATGGCCTTCGCCATCTCGATCATCGGCGTGCTGATCTTCGCCGGCCTCACCGCTTGGGACACGCAGCGCCTGAAGGAGATGTACCTCTACGGCAATTTCGACGGCGAGACCGCCGGCCGGGTTTCCGTGATGGGCGCCCTGTCGCTGTACCTGAACTTCATCAACATGTTCCAGTTCCTGCTCGCCCTGATGGGCAACCGCGAGTGAGCTGAACGGGTCGAGGTTCCTCGGCGGGCCGCCCCGCCCGCCGAATCCCCCGGGAAAGCCCCGGCCGCGAGGCCGGGGCTTTTTCTATGTGCGCGCCGCCTCGCGGCCCCGCGCGGCATTGACGCCGGTGGCGCAAAGCGCAGGATGGGCGCACGGGCGGGACCGGCGGAATTCGGCGCGCCTTGGCATTCTGCCGCCACGGAAGGCGAGCCGCGCACCGTGTTCCGGAACGACGGCGGCACACACGCAAGGGAGTACGGCCCATGAGGCGCTCGACAGTCAGGTTCCTGCTCGCCGCGGGTGCGCTCGCGCTCGCCGCGGGGGGCGCCTACGCGCAGGAGCAGCGCGCGCTCGTCGTCGGCATGCAGCTCGAGCCGCCGATGCTCGACCCGACCGCCGGGGCCGCCGCCGCCATCCGCGAGGTGACCTACGCCAACATCTTCGAGGGCCTGGTGCAGATCTCCGGCGACGGCGCCGTCGTGCCGGCTCTGGCGGAGAGTTGGGACATCTCGGACGACGGGCTCGTCTACACGTTCGACCTGCGCGAGGGCGTCACCTTCCACGACGGCACGCCGTTCGCCTGCGAGATCGTGACGTTCTCCTACGAGCGCGCGCTCGCTCCGGATTCGACCAACGCCCAGAAGGGCCTGTTCGAGCCGATCGCCACGACCGAGTGCCCCGACCCCTACACCGCGGTCGTGACGCTGAAGCAGCCCTCCTCGCGCTTCCTGTTCAACATGGCCTGGGGCGACGCCGTGATGGTGGCGCCCGGCACGGCCGAGACCAACAAGACGAGCCCCGTCGGCACCGGCCCCTATCGGTTCACGCGCTGGATCCAGGGCGACCGCGTCGAGATGGCCCGCTACGACGCGTACTGGGGCGACCCGGCCGAGATCGAGCGTGTGGTGTTCCGCTTCGTCTCCGACCCGTCCGCGGCGACCGCGGCCATGCTCGCCGGCGACATCGACGCCTTCCCGCAGTTCCCCGCCCCCGAGGCGCTGGCGCAGTTCCGGAACGACGACCGCTTCGTCGTCGCGATCGGCGCGACGCAGGGCGAGGTGCTGCTGTCGCTGAACAATGCCCGCGCCCCGCTCGACGACGTGCGGGTGCGTCGCGCCATGGCGCACGCCATCGACAAGCAGGCGATGGTCGAGGCCGTGCAGGACGGGCTGGGCACGCCCATCGGCTCGTTCTCGACGCCCGCAGACCAGGGCTACGTCGACTATTCGCAGGCCTACCCGTTCGACCCCGCGCAGGCGCGGGCGCTGCTCGAGGAGGCCGGCGCGCTCGGCGAAACGATCACGATCCACCTGCCTCCCCCGGCCTATGCCCGGCGCGGCGGGGAGGTGGCGGCCGCCTACCTGCAGCAGGCGGGGCTGAACGTCGAGCTCGTGCCGGTGGAATGGGCGCAGTGGCTGGAGCAGGTCTTCCGTGGCTACGACTTCGACGCCACCATCGTGGCGCATACCGAGCCGCGCGACCTCGATATCTTCGCCCGCGACGCGTACTACTTCAACTACGACAGCGCCGCGTACAAGGAGACCTACCGGCGCTACCTCGCCGCGACCGACCCCGCCGAGCAGGCCGAGATCGCCGGCGAGCTCCAGCGCATCCTGTCGGAGGACCAGCCGGCGGTGTTCCTCTACGTCCTGCCGAAGATCGGCGTCTGGCGTGTGGGCCTCGAGGGTCTGTGGACCAACCAGCCGATTCCGGCCAACGACGTGACGGACGCGCGCTGGGTGCGGTGACGCACGCGGCGCAGCGCTCGCCCGGCCCCTTGATAGAAGGACCCGCAGGCCGGTGACCCGCTACCTCCTCGGCCGCACGCTGGCGCTCGCGATCACCGCCTTCGCGGCGAGTCTCGTCGTATTCGTGGCGATGGCGGTGCTGCCGGGGGACCCGGCCTCGATCATCCTGGGAACCGGCGCGCGGCCGGATACGCTCGCCGCGCTGCGCGCCGAGCTCGGCCTCGATCAGCCGGTCGTGTGGCGCTATCTCGACTGGATCGGCGGCTTCCTCGTCGGCGATTTCGGCGTCTCCTACACCTATTCCGTCCCGGTGGCGGATCTCATCGCCCAGCGTGTGGCGGTGAGCCTGCCGCTCGCGGCGCTGGCGCTCGTCCTCTCGACGCTGATCGCGATCCCCGTCGGCGTCTTCGCCGCCGCCCGGCGCGGGCGCGCGCCCGACGTCGCCACGATGGGGGTGGCGCAGGTGGGCGTCGCCGTGCCGAACTTCTGGCTCGGGCTGATGCTCGTCGTGATCTTCTCCCTCCAGCTCGGCTGGCTGCCGGCCTCCGGCTTCCCCGGCTGGGAGGCGGGGCTGTGGCCGGGCCTGCGGGCGCTGATCCTGCCCGCCTTCGCGCTGGCGCTCCCGCAGGCGGCGATCCTGGCGCGGGTCACCCGCTCCGCGGTGATCGAGACGCTGGGCGAGGACTTCATCCGCACCGCCCGCGCCAAGGGCCTCTCGGGCGAGGCCGCTCTGTGGCGCCACGCGGTGCCCAACGCGCTGATCCCCGTCGTCACCATCATGGGCCTGCAGTTCTCCTTCCTGCTCGCCGGCACGATCATCATCGAGAACGTCTTCACCCTGCCGGGGCTCGGCCGTCTCGTGTTCCAGGCGATCGCCCAGCGCGACCTCGTCACGGTGCAGAGCCTCGTCACGCTGCTCGCGATCTCGGTCATCGTGGTGAACTTCCTCGTCGACATCGCCTACGCCGCGCTCGATCCGCGGCTCTCGCGCGGGGGCGCCCGATGAGCCGGCTCGCGGAGAAGAGAGCGGCGCGGCGGCGGCGCGGCTGGAGCCCGAGCCTCGTCGTCGGCGCCGCGGTGACCGCGGTCTTCGTCGGCATGGCCCTCGTCTCGCTGGCCTGGACACCCTACGATCCCACCGCGCTGAACATCCTCAACAAGCTCCAGACGCCGTCGCTCGCGCACCCGCTCGGCACCGATTTCTTCGGCCGCGACGTGCTCTCGCAGATCATGGCCGGCGCGCAGGTCTCGATCGTCGTGGCGCTGGTGGCGGTGCTCGTCGGGGCCGGGATCGGCGTCCCGCTCGGGGCGCTGGCCGCCGCACGCGGCGGGATCGTCGACGACGCGGTGATGCGCTCGACCGATCTCGCCTTCGCCTTCCCGGCACTGCTGACAGCCGTCATCATCACCGCGCTGACCGGGCCGGGCGCCGTCAACGCCATCGTCGCGATCGGGATCTTCAACATTCCGGTCTTCGCCCGCCTCACCCGCGGGGCGGCGATGGGGCTGTGGCGCCGCGACTTCGTGCTGGCCGCGCGCTGCGCCGGCAAGAGCGATCTCGCCATCACGGTCGAGCACGTCCTGCCGAACTGCACGGCGGTGCTGGTGGTGCAGGCCACGATCCAGTTCGCGCTCGCCATCGTGGCGGAGGCCGGCCTGTCCTACGTGGGGCTCGGCGTGCAGCCGCCGCAGCCCTCCTGGGGCAAGATGCTGTTCGACGCGCAGACCTACATCTACACCGCGCCCTGGCTCGCGATCTTCCCCGGCCTCGCCATCACCGCCGCGGTGCTCGGCCTCAACCTGCTGGGCGACGGCCTGCGCGACGCGCTCGACCCGAAGGTGAGGCGCGCACGATGAGCCGGCTCCTCGAGATCGAGGACCTTCGGGTCGTCATCCCGACGCAAGGCGGCGACGCGCCGATCCTGGAGGGCGTCGGCCTCGCCCTCGACCGCGGCGAGACGCTGGGCATCGTGGGCGAATCGGGATGCGGCAAGTCGATGACGGCGCTCGCGATCATGGGCCTCCTGCCGGCATCGGCGCGGGCCTCGGGCGCGATCCGGCTCGAGGGCCGAAACCTGCTGGCGGCCTCCGAGCGGGAGATGCAGGCGGTCCGCGGCCGGCGCATCGCGATGGTCTTCCAGGAGCCGATGACGGCGCTCAACCCGGTGAAGACCATCGGCGCGCAGATCGCCGAGAGCCTCGTCCTGCACCTGCGGCTCTCCCGCGCGGACGCCGCCGCACGCGTGCGCAAGCTCCTCGACCGGGTGGGGCTGCCCGGCCCGCGATTCTCGCCCGATCTCTATCCGCATCAGCTCTCCGGCGGCCAGCGCCAGCGCGTGGTGATCGCGATTGCGCTGGCCTGCGGGCCGGACGTGCTCGTCGCCGACGAGCCGACGACCGCGCTGGACGTGACGATCCAGGCGCAGATCCTCGATCTCCTGAAGGATATCGTCGCGGAGACCGGGATGGGGCTCGTGCTCATCACGCACGACCTGGGCGTGGTCGAGGAGGCGGCCGACCGGATGATGGTGATGTATGCCGGGCGCGTGGTCGAGAGCGGCCGGACCGACGACGTCTTCGCCCACATGGCCCATCCCTATACGCGGGGCCTGTTCGCGGCCTCGCCGCGCGCGGCGATGCTCGCCCCGGCCCGCGGGGCCGGCGGCCGCAAGCCGCGCCTCCTCGCCATCCCGGGCCAGGTGCCCGATCCGCTGCACCGCCCGGCGGGCTGTGCCTTCGCCCCGCGCTGCCCGCGCGCGCAGGCCGACTGCCGCATCGCGCCGCCGCCACTCGCGCCGCTGGGCCGGCCGGATCGCCGCGACCACGCGGCCGCCTGCCTGCATCCGCACCCGCCCGCAGGCGGGGCCGATCCGCTCTCGGAGCTGTTGCGCGGCGCGGGAGAGCCGTCATGAGCCTGCGCGAGACGGCCCCGCCGCTGGTCGAGGTGAGCGACCTCGTGCGCCGCTACCGCCTGCCGCGGCGCACGCTGTTCGATCCGGCGCCGACGCTCACCGCGCTCGACGGCGTGAGCCTCGCGGTGCGGCCCGGAGAGAGCCTCGGGATCGTCGGCGAATCGGGCTGCGGCAAGTCCACCCTCGCGCGCACCGTGATGGCGCTGGAGATGCCGCAGGGCGGGTCCGTGCGGTTTCGCGGGCGCGACCTCTTCGGCCTCTCGCGGGCCGAAATGCGGGCCGAGCGCAAGCATTTTCAGGCGATCTTCCAGGACCCCTACGGCTCCCTCGATCCCCGTCACGCGGTGGGCCGCATCGTCGCCGAGCCGATCCGCTCGCTCGAGCCCGAGGTCGACGGGCCGGCCCGCGCGCGGCGCGTGCGCGAGGCGCTCGACGCGGTGGGGCTCCCGGCCGCGGCCGCGGAGAAATACCCTCACGAGTTCTCCGGCGGCCAGCGCCAGCGCATCGCCATCGCCCGGGCGCTGGTGACGCGGCCGGCGCTGATCGTCGCCGACGAGCCGGTCTCGGCGCTCGACGTCTCCGTCCAGGCGCAGGTGCTCAACCTGATGATGGACCTCCAGGAGGAGCTCGGCCTCGCCTACCTGTTCATCAGCCACGACCTGTCGGTGGTGCGCTGCATCACCGACCGCGTCTGCGTCATGCAGGCGGGGCGCATCGTCGAGGAGGGGCCGACGCAGGCGGTCTTCGACGCGCCCGCGCACGCCTATACCCGCACGCTCCTCGACGCGGTCCCGGGCCGGCATCGCCGCGCCCGGGCGCCGGGGGCGTGACCGTGGAAACAACAAGAAGGGACCTCTCATGACCGCCCGTACCGCGACCAGCCTCGCCGACCTCACCGCCCGCGACCTCGTCGCCGCCTATCGCGAGCACCGGCTCTCCCCGGTCGAGGTGATCGACGCCGTCATCGTACGGATCGAGGCGTCCGAGCCGACCCTCAACGCTCTCTACGCGTTCGATCCGGACGGTGCGCGTGCGGCGGCGCAGGCCTCCCGGGTGCGCTGGGCGAAAGGCGAACCGGCGGGCCCGATCGACGGGGTGCCTGTGACGCTCAAGGACAATCTCGCCATGGCGGGCGTGCCCACGCCGCTCGGCACCGCGGCGAGCGACCTCGCGCCGGCGCCCGTCGACGCGCCGCCCACGGCGCGTATCCGCGAGGCGGGCGGGGTGATCCTCGGCAAGACCACGATGCCCGATTACGGCATGCTGTCCTCGGGGCTGTCGAGCTTCCACCCGCTCGCGCGCAACCCGTGGAACACCGAGACGAACCCCGGCGGCTCCTCCGCGGGCGCGGGCGCGGCGGCGGCGGCGGGCTACGGGCCGCTCCACGTCGGCACGGACATCGGGGGCTCGATCCGCCTGCCGGCGGGGTGGTGCGGCGTCGTCGGGTTCAAGCCGAGCTTCGGGCGGGTGCCGATCGACCCGCCCTTCCTCGGGCGCGTCGCCGGGCCGATGACCCGCACCGTCGCCGACGCGGCGCTCGCGATGAGCGTGCTCGCGCGGCCGGACGCGCGCGACGGCATGGCGCTGCCGCCGGAGGATCTGCCCTGGCTCGACCTCGACCAAGCCCCCCGAGACGCCCTCGACGGGCTGAGGATCGGGCTCAACCTCGACTGCGGCGTCGGCGCGCCGGTCGAGCCGGAGGTGGCGGCCGCGATCGCGCGCGCGGCGCGCGCCTTCGTCGCCGCCGGCGCGACTGTGGAGGAGGTCGGCCCCTACCTGACGCGCGAGATGCTCGACGGGCTCGACCATTTCTGGCGCGCCCGCGCCTGGGCCGACATCTCGGCGCTCTCGCCCGAGCGCCGCGACGACGTCCTGCCCTACATCCGCGCCTGGGCCGAGGGCGCCCGCGACCTCTCGGGCGCCGAGGTCTATCGCGGGTTCTCGCAGATGGACGCGATGCGCAAGGCGGCGCGCGCGGCCTGCGCGCCCTACGACCTCGTGCTTTCGCCGGTGGCGCCGATGCCGGCCTATCCCGCGGACTGGGCCTCGCCGACGAACGACTGGCGCCGGCCCTTCGAGCACATCGGCTTCACGGTGGCGTTCAACATGTCCGAGCAGCCGGCGATCTCGCTCAACTGCGGCTACACGGCCGAGGGCCTGCCGATCGGCCTGCAGATCGTCGGGCCGCGCTTCGACGACATGGCCGTGCTGCGCGCGGCCGCCGCCTACGAGCGCATCCGCGGCCCGCAGAAGGCCTGGCCGACCTTCGGGTGAGACGCGCGCAAGGGAGCGCTAGACGTGCTGGCCGCCGTTGATGTGCAGCTCTGCGCCGTTCACGTAGGAGCTGGCGTCCGTGCAGAGGAAGTAGATGGCCTTGGCCACCTCGTCGGGCGTGCCGAGCCGGCGCATCGGGATCTGCTCGACGATCTTCTCGGTGCCCGGGGAGAGGATCGAGGTGTCGATCTCGCCCGGCGAGATGGCGTTGACGCGCACGCCGTAGGGGCCGAAATCGCCAGCGAGCTCGCGGGTGAGCGCGGCGAGCGCCGCCTTCGAGGTGGCGTAGGCCGCACCGGCGAAGGGATGCAGCTTCGAGCCGGCGATCGAGGTCACGTTGACGATCGAGCCGTTGGCGCTGGCGAGCTCGTCGCGCAGGCCGCGGGCGAGCAGCACCGTGGCGAACAGGTTCACCTGGAACACGTGCGCCCAGGTCTCGAAGGGCGTCTCGAGGGCGGAGAGGCGGGCGCCGGCCGGGCCCTTGGGCGAGATGCCGGCGTTGTTGACGAGCGCGTGCAGCTGCGAACCCTCGGCCTCGAGCCGGGTGCGCACGTCGGCGATGCCGCGCATCGTGTCCTCGGCGCTGGAGAGGTCGACCTGGAGGTGGTCCTCCGGCCCCATCTCCCAGGGGCAGTTTTCGGGGAAGGCGTGGCGCGACGCGGTGATCACGCGCCAGCCGGCGGCGGAGAACCGCTTCACGGTGGCGTGACCGATGCCGCGGCTCGCGCCGGTGAGGAGCATGACCCGTCGCGGGGCGTTCGTAAGGCGGGTGTTGGGCACGGGAGCCTCGTGAGGATTTGGGCGGCGCACAATTTACCACGGAACGCGCCGCGGTCCATATGTATTATTTCAGATCATTTAAAGTCCAAAATCACCTATAAAAAAGCATATATACAAAACTATTGTAATAGTAAATGCCGAAGAATCTGTTTCTAGGATACGATCGTTGCGCCATGTGAATTAATCATGGGCTAACTATTTCCACTTGACTAGATCCAGAACCCCTCGTTATTCTATTCTGAGATGTAAGTTGTACAAGCTAGGATGAGAGACCATGGCCGGATCGGCAGGCGTCACCTCATGCGGGTGTGGAACGCAATCCAAAAGCGGGGCCCGGGACGACTTCGACGCCATGATGCGCAATGCGCAGGGCAACATGACGCGCAGCATGGGCATGAGCGGGATGAACATGGGCACCCCCGCGAACGGCTTCCAGCCGGGCGGCGGCGCCCGAGGCGCTGGTAACGCCATGGGCCATGCCATGCGTCATTCCATGGGCAATCCCGGCTTCGGCCCGCCTCCCGGAGCGGGTGGGTGCGCCGTGGCGGGGGCGGCGCCTGCGGCTGCAACGGCAACGTCTCCTCCGCCATGCCGACGACGGCCGGCGGCGCGCCGCTGTCCACCTTCGACTTCATGCCCGGAGCCGCGAACGGCATGGGCGGCATGGGGGGAATGGGCGGGATGCACGGCGCCGGCATGGGCGCGATGCACGACGGGCACGGCTACTACTCGCTCGACGGCATCGGGATGGTCCACGCCAAGGACCGGCTGCGGGCCGGCGCGCATCTCACCGACAACGCCTTCTTCGACCGGGTCGCCAACGGCCAATTCGGCGCGCCGTCGGGCGTCTCCCTGAACATGCGGCCCGGCGGCGACCTCGCGGGCCAGGTCTACATCTCCGGCCACCCTGCGGCGTTCCACCAGCTCTACGACGAGGGCCGCGCCCAGGGCCTCACCGGCGAGGACCTGAACAAGTACATCGCCGAGGAGCTGACCAACGTCAACGACATCGACGACATCGACGAGCGCTACTACGAGATCTGGGAAGCGCGCGGCTATCCGCGTCCGACGCGCGACCACGACCTGCACAACACGGGCTCCATCGCGGTGACGCTCGCTCCCGGGCAGAGGTTGAGCCTGACTGGAGCGCACCAGTACGACACCCGCGAGGATCCGGCGTTCAACTTCACCGACGTGCAGACGGACGCGCGCGGGACCTATGTCGAGCTCTACCGCCTGTCGAACAACAACGACAGCGGCAACGGCCACCACGAGGATCTCGTGCTCGCCGGCAGGATCTATCTCGACCAGGGCGAGATCGACAGGATCGCCAACGGCGTGGACCCGCTGACGATCGCCAACGAGCGCATCACGGTCGACGACAACGCCGACGACTACCGGATCTCCACCGGGGCGATCAACCTGATGGCGCGATGGGGTATGCCGATCTACTGACGCATCCCGCGCGGACACGACCGGCGGCGTCCCGGCGCCCGCGAGGGGCCGGGACGCGGGCTCTCATATCCGCCAAAGCCGCGCGGGATAGTCGATGACGAAGCGGTCCGGCTCGGCGCCGACCGCGCCCATGGCGCGCAGGATCACGGCGTCGGACGGCAGCTGCATCAGCGGCAGGGCGCGCGCCAGCGCCTCGACCGGCGCCTTGTCCTCGAACAGCGCGCGGAAACGCACGGGGTCCATCATCGGCGCGAGCGAGCTCATCACCCCGCCGCGGATGACGACTCCGCCGGTCGCGGCGAAGACGATGCCCATGTCGCCTGAAAAGCGCGCCAGATGCTTGAGGAAGGCCTGGACGGTCGCCGCGCTGTGGGCGCACGCCCCGGAGGCTGCCCGCTCGACGACCGCCGGCGGCTCGGCCTCGACGGCCTCCGGCGCGCGGCCAAAATCCGGCGCGAGCGCCTTGTGCAGGCGCACCAGGCCGGGCCCGGACAGGATCGTCTCCGGCGTGAGCCGACCGAAATGGTGCTCGAGCCGCGGGAACACGCGGCCGTCCTCCTCGTCGAGCGGGCCGAAGCCGATGTGCCCCGCCTCGCCCGGCAGCGGCGCGGCGCGCGCGCCGACGACGACGAGCGCCGCCATGCCGAGCCCGGTGCCCGGGCCCAGCACGAGCTTGGGCCCGCCGCCGGGGGGGACGGGCCGGCCTATGCTGACGGCGTCGGTGGGCTCGAGCACGGCGAGCGCGAGCGCCGCCGCCTCGAAATCGTTGAGCAGGAGCCCCTGCTCGAGCCCGAAATGCCGGGCGAGCTCGGCCCCGTCGAAGGTCCATTGCGCGTTCGTCAGCCGCGCTTCGCGCCCCATCACCGGCCCCGCCGCGCACAGGATCACGCTCTTCGCCCGCACCGGGCTCGCGGCGAGCGCCCGCTCGATGGCGTCGTAGGCGGTGGGCGTCTCCTTCGTGCGCACGCGGCAGACGGAGACGACGGGCGCACCCGGCGTCTCGGCGATCGAGAACCGGGCGTTCGTGCCGCCGATGTCGGCGACGAGGAGGGGATGGGGAAAGGGTCTCATGTCCTCTCAACGCGCGAGGCGGGCGAGCGGGTGCCTCCGCGCCTTCAGACATAGGGGAGAGGAGGGGGGAGGGGCAACAGGAGCGGGGAAGGGAGGCGCGACCCCGCGCCCCCTTCACAATCGTGCGCCTCTGCCGTAAGCCTCCCGCCATGACAATCCCCGGCCTCGTCAAGATCTGCGGCCTGAAGACGCCCGAGACGCTCGATGCGGCGCTCGCGGCGGGCGCGGACATGGTCGGGCTGGTGCATTTCGAGAAGAGCCCGCGGCATGTCGACATCGGCCCCGCCGCGGTGCTCGCCGAGCGGGCGCGCGGGCGCGCCGGCATCGTCGCCCTCGTCGTCGACCCGGGCGACGAGCTCCTCGCCGCGCTCGCCGCGCGCGTGCGTCCCGACCTGTTCCAGCTCCACGGCAAGGAGACGCCCGCGCGCGTTGCCGCGATCCGCGAGCGTTTCGGAACGCCCGTGATGAAGGCGATCGGGATCGCCGAGGAGGCGGACCTCGCCGGCGTGCCGGCCTACGCCGCGGTCTGCGACCGGCTCCTGTTCGACGCCAAGCCGCCCAGGAGCGCGGACGCGCTGCCCGGCGGCAACGGGCTCGCCTTCGACTGGCGGCTCGTCGCCACGCTTGACCCGGGACGCCCCGCCATGCTGTCAGGAGGGCTCACCTCCGCGACCGTGGGTGCGGCGATCACGCTCACGGGAATGCGCGCGGTCGACGTCTCCTCGGGGGTGGAGAGCGCGCCGGGAACCAAGGACCCCATCGCCATCGCGGCCTTCACGGCCGCCGCCCGCGCCGCCTGGCGCCTACAGGACGAGGCACCCACGCCGTGACCGCTCCGCAGAAGCCCAATTCCTTCCGCAACGGACCCGACGAGACCGGCCATTTCGGCATGTTCGGCGGCCGCTTCGTGGCCGAGACGCTGATGCCGAACATCCTCGAGCTCGAGGCGGCCTACGCGGCGGCGAAGGCCGACCCGGAGTTCGAGCGGGAGCTGCGTTCCTATGCCAAGCACTATGTCGGGCGCCCGAGCCCGCTCTACTACGCCGAGCGGCTGACCGAGCACGTGCGCGAGACCGCCGGGCCCGACAAGGGCGCGAAGATCTACATGAAGCGCGACGAGCTCAACCACACCGGCGCGCACAAGGTGAACAACGTGCTGGGCCAGATCCTGCTGGCGCGGCGCATGGGCAAGAAGCGCATCATCGCCGAGACCGGCGCGGGCCAGCACGGGGTGGCCACCGCGACGCTGTGCGCGCGCTTCGGGCTCGAATGCATCGTCTACATGGGCGCCGTCGACGTCGAGCGGCAGAAGCCCAACGTCTTCCGGATGGAGATGCTGGGCGCCACGGTGGTGCCCTGCCAGTCCGGCTCGAAGACGCTCAAGGACGCGATGAACGAGGCGCTGCGCGACTGGGTGACGAACGTCGAGACGACGTTCTACTGCATCGGAACCGTGGCGGGGCCGCACCCCTATCCGGGCATGGTGCGCGACTTCCAGTGCGTCATCGGCGACGAGGTGCGCTGGCAGATGCAGGAGGCGGAGGGCCGCCTGCCGGATTCGCTGATCGCGGCCATCGGCGGGGGCTCGAACGCCATCGGCCTGTTCCACCCCTTCCTCGACGACGAGAGCGTCGAGATCTACGGGGTCGAGGCGGCGGGGCGCGGGGTCGACACCGGCGAGCACGCCGCCTCGATCTCGGGTGGCAAGCCCGGCGTCCTGCACGGCAACCGCACCTACCTGCTCATGAACGACGACGGGCAGATCACCGACGCGCACTCGATCTCGGCGGGGCTCGACTATCCCGGCATCGGCCCGGAGCATTCCTGGCTCAACGACGTCGGCCGGGTGGTCTACATGTCCGCCACCGACCAGGAGGCGCTCGACGCCTTCCAGCTGACCTCCAAGCTCGAGGGCATCATTCCCGCGCTGGAGCCCGCTCACGCCATCGCCAAGGCGGTGGAGATCGCGGCGGAGAAGCCGCGCGACCACATCATGGTGATCAACCTGTGCGGGCGCGGCGACAAGGACATCTTCACCGTGGCGGAGCACCTGCGGGGCGGGTTGTGAGGTCTCACGCCCGCGTCGCCGAGCCGGAAAGCACGTCCACCGCCAGGATCACGAAGCCATGACCGCCCGCATCGAAGCCCGTTTCGCCAAGGCCCGCGCGGAGAACCGCGCCGCCCTCGTCACCTACGTCATGGCCGGCGATCCCGACCCGGAGACCTCGCTCGCGGTCCTGCGCGCCCTGCCGAAGGCCGGCGCCGACATCGTCGAGTTCGGCCTGCCCTTCACCGACCCGATGGCCGACGGCCCGGCGATCCAGGCATCGGGCCTGCGCGCCCTGAAGGCGGGGCAGACGACGGCCAAGACGCTCGATCTGGTGCGGCGCTTTCGCGAGGAGGATGCGGACACGCCGGTGATCCTGATGGGCTATTTCAACCCGATCTACCAGTACGGCGTCCCGCGCTTCCTCGACGAGGCGAAGGCGTCTGGCGTCGACGGGCTGATCGTGGTCGACCTGCCGCCGGAGGAAGACGCCGAGCTGTGCCTGCCCGCGCTCGCGGCCGGCCTCGCCTTCATCCGGCTCGCCACCCCGACGACCGACGACAAGCGCCTGCCGGCGGTGCTCGCGAACACGGCGGGCTTCGTCTACTACGTCTCGATCACCGGCATCACCGGCGCGGCGACGCCGGATTTCGGCAAGGTCTCGACGGCGGTCGCCCGGATCAAGGGCCACACGGACCTCCCCGTCGTCGTCGGCTTCGGCGTGAAGACCGGCGCGCACGCCGCGCAGATCGCGCAGGGCGCCGATGGCGTCGTGGTCGGCTCGGCCCTGGTCTCGGCGCTGGAAGCCACGCTCGCCGAGGGCGATACGGCGACCGACGCGACCGTCGAGGCGGTGGCCGGCCTCGTGCGCGAGCTCGCCGAGGGCGTGCGCTCGGTGGCCAAATCGGCGGCGTAGGCGCGTCGGCGCGCCGCTAGAGCGCCATCCGACCTGACGGGATCAGGTCGGGCGCTCTAGATTCCTGATTTGTCGCATCATTTTTCCCGCGACCGGCCTCCACTCGCTGGGATGATGCTCTAGAGCAGCGCGTCCAGGCACAGCCCCAGGAACAGGATCAGCCCCGCGTCGCGGTTGGCGCGAAACAGCTTCAGCGATCTTGCGCCGTCGGCGGCGTCGAGCGTCGCCACCTGCCAGGCGAGGTGGGCGGCGAAGGCGGCGAGGCCCAGCCACGCGATGGCGCCCGCGCCGATCGTCGCGAGCGCGCCGGCGATCAGTATCACGGCGAGCGCGTAGCAGGCGCCGATCGCCGGGCGCACCTGCGCGCCGAACAGCCGTGCGGCGGACTTGATCCCGGCGATCTCGTCGTCCTCGATGTCCTGGAGGGCGTAGATCGTGTCGTAGCCCACCACCCAGGCGATGGCCGCGGCGTAGAGCAGGATGGGCGCGAGCGACAGCGACCCGAAGGCCGCCGCCCAGCCCATCAGCGCGCCCCAGGAGAAGGCGAAGCCGAGCACGATCTGCGGCAGCCAGATCACCCGCTTCATGAACGGGTAGGTCAGCACGATCGCCACCGAGGCGAAGCCGGTGGCAATGGCGAAGAGGTTGAACTGGAGAAGCACCGCGAGCCCGACCGCGCATTGCGCGAGCACGAAGGCCCAGGCGCCCTTCAACGACACCCGGCCCGAGGGCAGCGGCCGGTCCCTCGTGCGGGCGACGCGGGCGTCGAGATCGCGGTCGACGATGTCGTTGTAGGTGGAGCCGGCCCCGCGCATGGTCACCGCGCCGACGAGGAACAGCGCCAGATGCCAGGGGTTCGGGAACGGCGCGTCGGCGGCGATCGCGGCGAGCGCCGCCGACCACCAGCACGGGATCAGCAGCAGCCACCAGCCGATCGGCCGCTCGATCCGCGCGAGGCGCAGGTAGGGGCGCGCGGCGAGCGGCGCGATGCGGTCGGCCCAATGGCCTCGCACCGCGTCGGGGACGGGCCGGTCCGTCCCGCCGCGGAAGAAACGCGAACCGAGCACGGAGGCTTACAACGCGCCCTGCGGGATCGGGAAGCGGCCCGTCAATCCCGGGCCGCCGAACTGCTGCTGCTCGGCCGCCTGGCGCGCCGCGCGCTCTGCCTGGTTCACCTGCGCGGCCATCTGGCAGGCGTCGGCCCGCATCCCGCCGACGCGCTCGTGATCCTGGCGGACGTTCTGGGCGAAGTCGTTGGGGATCTGGCACCAGGTCTGGTTCTCGGCCAGGAAGTCGACGAGCTTCTGGCCGTTGGACTCGAGCTCGCGCAGGGCCGAGCAGGCGGGCCGCGGGTCGACGTTCTCGCTCCCGAGCGCGTTCAGCTTCTCGACGATCGAGCGGCGCTCCTCCAGGAGGGGGCCGGCGCTCTGGCAGACGTCGGCTTGCGCGCGCGCGGCGTGAGGCGCCAGGACGGCGGTCGCGCAGAAGGCGAGCGCCAGGGTGAACGGCTTCAGACGGGTCGTGTCGATGCTCATCGTCCTCGTCGAGGGTTTCGCCCTCGTCCCTGCCCCGCGCCGCGGCGGACACGGCGTCTTGCTTGGTCGGTGCATTCGCGCATATCAGATCCGGACGGTCGGCGCCAGCGTGCGCGCCGTCGCGGCAGGCCGCGTCGAACCATATCGTTGAACCATCGAATTGTGGCGAGACCAGCGCTCGTCCCTCTCACCCGGAGCCCGCCTTGGCCGCCTACGACTTCGCCGCCCCGCGGCTCTACCTCGACGCCGCGCTGACGCTGGGCGCGCGCGTCCCGCTGGAACGGGCCCAGGCCAATTACCTGCTCAACGTGCTGCGGCTCGGCCCCGGCGCGGACGTTCTCGTCTTCAACGGGCGCGACGGGGAATGGCGGTCGCAGGTCCAGCCCGAGGGCCGCAAGAGCGCCTCGCTGCTGATGCTGGCGCAGACGCGCCCGCAGACGCCGGCGCCGGACCTCGCCTGGCTGTTCGCGCCGCTCAAGCACGCGCGGCTCGACTACATGGCCCAGAAGGCGGTGGAGATGGGGGCGGGCAGCCTGCGCCCCGTGATGACGCGCCGCACCCAGGCGGGCCGCGTCAACCTCGAGCGCATGCGCGCCAACGTGATCGAGGCCGCCGAGCAGTGCGGCGTGATCGCGCTGCCGGAGGTCTGGGAGGAGGCGAAGCTCGAGCCGGCGCTCGCGGCGCTGGAGCCCGAGCGGGTGCTCGTCTTCTGCGACGAGGACGCGCCGATCGCGAACCCGCTCGCGGCGCTCGCCACCGCGCCGGACGGGCCGCTCGCCCTGCTGATCGGGCCGGAGGGCGGCTTCGACCCGGCCGAGCGCGACTTGCTACTCGGGCGCGAGAAGGTCGTGCGGCTCTCGCTCGGCCCGCGCATCCTGCGCGCCGACACCGCGGCGGTGGCGGCGCTCGCCGTCGTGCAGGCGGCGCGCGGGGACTGGCGCTGACGCGCATTCAGGCCACGTCGACCCCGGCGGGGACCGGTCCGTGCTTGTTCGCGCTAGGTTCCGAGGGCAGCACCGTCAGCACCAGCAGCGCGATCGCGCCGACGAGCGGGATCAGCATCAGGAGCGCGAGCCAGCCGGAATAGCCACGGTCGTGCAGCCGCCGCACCAGCGCGCCGAGCCCGGGGATCAGGAAGGCGAGGCTGACGACGAGGTTGACCAGGTCGGCGAACCCCTCGCCGAAGACGAACACGGCGACGAAGGTCGCGCCGAAGATGAACAGGAACGAGAAGAGCACGTAGCTCCAGTACTCCTTGCGCCGGGCCCGGCCCTGGAACTGCGCGTAGTCGCGCGTGACGGCCCGGAGGAAGTACTCCCACATCGACAGGTCGGCGTCGTCGCGGTCGGGCGCGGCGCCAGCGAGGGGCGTAGCGGCGGCCGGGCCGGCGGTGTCCCGGCCCTTGGCGAGGCTCGGCCGACCGACGGACGGCACCGAGCCGCTCGACGCCGACGACGGCGGCGGCGCGGCTGGGGCGTCCCCGAGGAGACGCCCGAGGCTCGTCTCGCGCAGCTGTGCCCAGTCGCTCAGGCTCGGGTTCCAGACGAGCGTCTCGCCCATCAGCGCGCCCTGGCGCACGAAGGCCGCCATCTCGTCCGCGCCATAGGGCCCGTGCTGCTCGCCGTTCTGCGCGTAGTACCAGGTCTGCCCGTCCGCCATCGCGCGTCCGCCCCCCGTGATTCACCGGTCGGTGGGTGCATATTGCGCAGCGGCAAGCCGCGTGTAAACGCATCGGCTCAGCAGCGAGCGACGAGCCGTCGGTTCTTGCCGCTCCCATGCAGGCTTCAAAGCGTTGAGGATGAGAGCGTTTTCGGTCCCGCAAGCCAGTTCTTGCCGATCGTCCTCGCCGATCTCGAGCCGGCCTTACCCCGTCTGAGGCGGCGGCGGGCCGAGCTCGGCGGGGGCTGCGCCGGAGAGCTGGCGCTCGATCTCGCGCTTGATGTCGTCCTTCAGCGGGTCGACGGCCGCGAAGAGCGCGTCGGCCTCGAAGAAGTCGAGCACGCGGAAGCGCTGCACGTCGGGGCGGAGCAGGATCTGCGGGCGGGCGAGCTTCAGCTTCGCCTGCACGATCGCCTCCTGCATGATCTGGATCGCGCCGATCGTGACGTCGAGGCCGCCGGGCAGGCGGTCGCGGTCGGGCTCGGGGCCGGCGGCGACGTCGACCGCGATGACGACGTCGGCCTTGCCGATCAGGAGATCGAAGGGCAGCGGGTTCACCGCGCCGCCGTCGATCAGCGTGCGCGCGCCGTGGGTCACGGGCTTGAACAGGCCGGGGATCGCCATCGAGCCGGCGACGGCCGGCTCGAGCGGGCCCTCCGAATAAACCACCTCGGTGCGGGCGAAGAAATCGCAGGTCACGGCGGAGAAGGGGATGCGCAGCTCCTCGATCCGCGCGGGAAGGCCGCCGGGCAGGAAGGCGTCGAGCACCTTCTCGGCGTCGAGCAGCAGCGGGTTGCCCAGGCCGTTGAAGACGTCGATGAGCTTGCCGACCCGCGCCTCGATCAGCCGGGCCATCACCTTGGGCTTGTCGATCATCGTGTCGACGGCGTGCCGGCGCAGCGCCTTGGCCGGGATGCCCGCGCAATAGGCCGCGCCGATGATCGCGCCCATGGAGCAGCCGACGATCGCGGACGGCCGGATGCCGAGCTCGTCGAGCGCCTCGAGCACGACGATGTGGGCGAGCCCGCGCGCGCCGCCCGATCCGAGCGCCAGGGCGACCGTCGGCCCGCCGTTCGTCGGTTCGAGGCGGCCGCGCCGCTCGCGGGGCGTCAGCGCGGCGCCGCGACGCGCCCGCTGAGCCGGGGTCGGCGTCGTCATGGGGCGGATATCTCCAGAAGCTCCCGGATCACCGACAGCGCCCCCGACGGGTCCTCCTCCGGCACGAAGTGCCCCGACTCGACCTGCCGCCCGAAGGCGTCCGGCGCGAAGCTGGCGCGCCAGACGTCGAGCGGGGTCGGCCCGCCTTCGTCGCGGCCGGTGAGGAAGAACGTGCCCCAGGCCAGCGCGACGGGGCAGGCGATCGTGAGTCCGGCGCGCAGGTCGTCCTCGTCCGCCTGCCGGTCCAGCGTCGCGCCGGCGCGGTAGTCCTCGCACATGGCGTGGATGCGCGAGGGCTCGTTGACGCCCATGCGATAGGCCTCCATGGCGCGCGCGTCGAAGGGCGCCAGCGTGCCCTCCCGCGTCCAGCCGGCCATCAGCTTGTCGAAGAACGCGACCGGGTCCTTGCCGATGGCCCGTTCCGGCTCCGGCGCGGGCCGGGCGAGGAATTCCCAATGCGCGGCCGGGAAGCGCCCGGCGTCGATCTCGCGCCAGACGTGGAAGGTCGGCAGGATGTCGAGCATCGCCAGCGCCGAGAGCCGGCCGGGATGGTCGAGCGCGAGCCGGTAGCCCACCCGCGCGCCGCGGTCGTGGCCGACGAGCGCGAAGCGGGCGAAGCCGAAGTCCGACATCACCCGCACCGCGTCCCGGCCCATGGCGCGCTTCGAGTAGGCCTCGTGGGCGGGGTCTCCCTCCGGCGCGGTGGACCAGCCGTAGCCGCGCAGGTCCATCGCGACGACGGTGTGGGTCTTCGCCAATTCCGGCGCGATGCGGTGCCAGCACACGTGCGTCTGGGGGAAGCCGTGGAGCAGCAGCACCGGCGGCCCCTCGCCACCCTTGCGCACGAAGGCGCGGCCGATCTCGGTGTCGAGGCGATGCGAGGAAAAGCCTGGGAAAAGGTCCGACATGCGCGCCTCCTGAGGATGCGGGTGGGATGTCGTAGCCTAACGCGCGAGAGCCCGCCAACCGACATCGCGGCGGCAGAATCCCGCCGGCCAGTCGATCGCGTCGACCCCGGCATAGGCCCGCTCGCGCGCCTGCGCCACGTCGGCGCCGAGCCCGACGACGGAGAGCACGCGCCCGCCCGTCGCCAGCACGCGACCGCCCTCGCGCGTCGTTCCGGCGTGGAAGATCCGCACCCCCGGAAGCGCGGCGGCGCGTTCGAGACCGCTGATCTCGGAGCCCTTCTCGTAGGTCCCGGGATAGCCGCGGGCCGCGAGCGTCACCACCAGCGCCGCCTCGCCGAGCCAAGCGAGGGCGACCTCGTCGAGGCGGCCCTCGCAGGCGCACAGCAGGGTCTCGACGAGGTCCGAGCGCAGGCGCGGCATCAGGACCTGCGCCTCCGGATCGCCGAAGCGCACGTTGTATTCGACGAGCCGCGGGGCGCCGTCCGGCCCGATCATCAGCCCCGCGTAGAGCACGCCGACGAAGGGCGTGCCGCGGGCGCGCATGGCGGCCAGCGTGGGGTTCACGATCTCGGCCATGACGCGCGCCTCGAGCGCGGGCGTCAGCACCGGCGCGGGGGAATAGGCGCCCATGCCGCCGGTATTGGGGCCTTCGTCGCCGTCGAAAGCGCGCTTGTGGTCCTGCGCCGAGGCCAGCGGCAGGGCCGTCGTCCCGTCGCAGATTGCGAAGAAGCTCGCTTCTTCTCCCTCGAGGAAGTCCTCGATCACGAGGCTGTCCTCTTTCACCACGCTGTCTTGCGGCCCGCCGAGCATGGCGCGCACCGCGTCCTCGGCCTCGGCGACCGAGGTCGCCACCACGACCCCCTTGCCGGCGGCGAGACCGTCGTACTTCACCACGATCGGCGCGCCGCGTTCGCGCACATACGCGAGCGCCGGCTCCACGGCGTCGAAACGGCGGTAGGCGGCGGTGGGGACGCCCACCTCGTCGCACAGAGCCTTGGTGAAGGCCTTCGAGCCCTCGAGCCGCGCCGCCGCCGCGGTGGGCCCGAAGGCCTTGATGCCCGCCGCCGTCAGGTCGTCGACGAGGCCCGCGACGAGGGGCGCCTCGTTGCCGACGACGACGAGGCCCACCTGCATCAGCCGGCAGAAGGCGATCACCGCCGCGTGGTCGGCGACGTCGAGCGCGACGTTTTCGCCGACCTCGGCCGTGCCGGCATTGCCCGGCGCGCAATAGAGCGTACCGCACAGGGGGCTGTCGGCGAGCTTCCAGGCGAGCGCATGCTCGCGGCCGCCCGATCCGATGAGGAGGATGTTCATGGGGAAATCTCTAGCGCAGCCGGGGCGGTGGCGTCCATGGGGATGACGGCGGTGGTCTCACCGCAGCGCCGCGATCACCTCCTCGGCCGTGACGATCGTGGCGAACTCGCCCGCGAGGTTGGCGAGCGTCACCGCCTGGATCGTCTCCGCCGGGATCGTAGCGCCGTCCACGCCGGGATGGTCGAAGGTCCAGGTGGCGTCGCGCACGAAAAGCGCCTCGAAGCCGAGATTGCCGGCCATGCGGGTGGTGGTCTCGCAGCAATGGTTGGTCGTCGCCCCGACGACGACCAGCGAGCCGACGCCGGTGGCGCGCAGCCGCGCCTCGAGATCGGTGCCGATGAAGGCGCTGTTGACGGACTTCACCAGGACGGGCTCGCCGGCTTCCTCGCGCGCGCAGGCCATCACGGCGTAGCCGGGCTTCTCGGGCGCGAGCCGCGAGGCGGGGTTCGTCGAGGCGTGGCGGATGTGGATCACCGGAGCGCCGGCGGCGCGGAAGGCCGCCAGCAGGGCGGCGATCCGCGCCTCGGCCTGCGGGGTGTTGCGCCGCTCGCCGGCCGCCGCGCGCTCGGCGAAGGCCTCTTGGACGTCGATCAGGAGGAGGGCGGTGGCGGCGGGGGCGAGGCGCATGCGGGAACTCCCGAAACGGATGATCTGCGCTAGAGCGTCGCGGGCCGCTCCGCAAGCGCCGTCGACGGGGGGCGGCGTGCGTCGGCAACGGTTGCTCCCGGTGCGCCGGTCGTCCAATGTCGCCCCATGGCCGCGCCCGACACCACCCCCTCCAACGCTCCCGATTGGTCCGTCTCCGAGCTGTCGAGCGCGCTCAAGCGCACGATCGAGGACGCCTTCGGCCATGTGCGCCTGCGCGGCGAGATCTCCGGCTTTCGCGGGCCGCATTCCTCGGGGCACTGCTACTTCTCGCTCAAGGACGAGGGCGCGAAGATCGACGCGGTGGTCTGGAAGGGGACCTACGCCCGGCTGAAGACCAAGCCGCAGGAGGGGCTGGAGGTCGTCGCCACGGGCCGGATCACCACCTTCCCCGGCAAGTCGAGCTACCAGATCGTCATCGACAGCCTCGCGCCCGCGGGCGTCGGCGCGCTGATGGCGCTCGTCGAGGAGCGCAAGCGCAAGCTCGCCGCCGAGGGCCTGTTCGCCGCCGAGCGCAAGCGCGCGCTGCCCTATCTGCCGGGCGTGATCGGCGTGATCACCTCCCCCACCGGCGCGGTGATTCGCGACATCCTGCACCGCCTGCAGGACCGCTTCCCCCGCCGCGTGCTGGTCTGGCCGGCGCGGGTGCAGGGGGAGACCTGCGCGGAGGAGGTCGCGGCGGGCGTGCGCGGCTTCAACGGCTTCGCGGTCGGCGGCCCGCTGCCGCGGCCGGACGTGATCATCGTCGCCCGCGGGGGCGGCTCGATCGAGGACCTGTGGGGCTTCAACGACGAGGACCTGGTCCGCGCCGTGGCGGAGAGCGCGATCCCCGTCGTCTCGGCAGTGGGCCACGAGACCGACTGGACGCTGATCGACCTCGCCGCCGACGTGCGCGCGCCCACCCCCACCGGCGCGGCGGAGATGGTGGTGCCGGTGCGCTCCGAGCTCCTCGCCGTCGTCCACGACCGCGCGCGCCGCCACGAGGAGGCGCTCGCGCGCCGGCTGGAGCGGCTGCGGTCGGACCTGCGCTCGGCCGCGCGCGCCCTGCCGCGGCCGGAAGACCTCACGGCGACGCAACGCCAGCGGCTCGACCTCGCCAGCGCCCGGCTCGCCCCGGCGCTCGCGGCGAACGCCCGCGCCTTCGAGCAGCGCCTCGCCGCCGCGAGCCGCCTCCTCGACCGCGCCTCGCCGCGCGTGCGCCTCACCCGCGAGCGCGGCCGGCTCGACGCGCTCGCCGAGCGCCCGGCCCGGGCGCTGGCGGCGGGGCTCGAGCGCCGCGCCGACCGGCTCGACGCGCTCGGCGCGCGCCTCGCCGCGGGGCGGGGGCGGATCGTGGCGCTGGAAGCGGCGCACATCGCCCACGGCCGCAAGCAGGTCGGCGCCTGCGGCGACCGGCTGCGGGCGCTCGCGGTGGCGGGCGTGCGCGAGCGGCGGCGGACGCTGGACGGGCTGTGGCAGTTCGCCGAGAGCCTGGGCTACAAGGCCGTCCTCGCCCGCGGCTACGCGCTCGTGCGCGACGCGGACGATCGGCCGTTGCGCGCCGCCGCCGACATCGCGCCCGGGGCGGGCTTGACTCTCGAGTTCGCCGACGGCCGCGTCGCCGCCCGCGCCGAGGATGCGGGGGCGGGCGATCCGCCGCCGCGCAAGCCGGCGCCGGGCAGGGCGTCTGCGAGGCCCCCCGCGGCGCAGGTGAAACCCTCGAAGCCTGCGTCGAAGCCCGCGCCGACCAAGGCGCAGGGGAGCCTGTTCGATCTGTGATCGTGCGCGCGCGGGCCGGCCGTCAACGATGGCCGCGCTGGAAGCCTTCGGAAATCGCGCGCAGGTGATTCATCCCTCCGCCGCCGCCGCCTCCTCCGCGGGTGCCGGGGGGCGGCTCGGGGGGCGCCGGCTCGGACCCGTCGGCGAGGCGCATCCCGACGAACTCGCGCCGCCCGTCGGGATGCATGCGGTAGGCGCGGTAGAGCAGCTGCCCGGCGACGTCGCGCTGCGCGTCGGCGCTCGGGCGCATCAGCAGGAAGCCGCCGGCGCGCTGGAATGCGAGCTCGGCGTCGTCGACGGAGGCGGTGGCCAGCGGCTCGATCCTGGGCGGCGCGATCACCCCCCAGGTCCCGAGGCCCACGAGCAGCGCCGCGGCCAGCCCCGCGGCGACGTAGAGCCCGGTGCGCGACGATCGCCGCGGCAGCGCGCCCACGCGCCTGGCCTTCGGGCCGGAGCCGCGCTCCCTGGGGCGGCGCGCGAGGATCACGCTCCAATAATCCGTCATCGCGGCCGCGAAGGCGTCGCGCGCTCCCGGCGGAGCGCGGACGATGCGGTCGAGCGTGTATTTCAGCGGAGCAGGGCCGTAGATTTCGAGCGGCAGCGGCTCGGCGCCCGGCTCCGCGGCCTCCTCCAGGACGGCGACGGCCCCGCCGCCGCTCTCGACGAAGCTCGCGATCAGGCGCGCGCCGTCCCGCGCGCGCCAGTCCTCGGCGTGCGTTTCCAGGATCGACCAGGTCGCGGGGGGCAGGCCCTCGACCGGCGGTCTCTCGTAGCGCACGGCGACGAGATAGGCCGGAGCGCGGCGCCCGCTGCCGTCTTCGGACATGACGCACCTCTCTCAGTGCGCCACGCTACGCGCGAAAGGTTGCGCGGAGATTGCCCGATCCCGGGCAAAGCGTCCCAAGTCCCGAGGTAGCGCCCCGCGGCGTCACGCCGCACGGGCGAGGCTCGCGAACAGGCCGCGGCCGTCGACGCCGCCGACGAGATCGTCCACCAGGTTCTCGGGGTGGGGCATCATGCCCAGCACCCGGCCGTTCTCGGAGAGGATCCCGGCGATGGCGTTGATCGAGCCGTTGACGTTGGCGTCCGCCGTGATCGCGCCGCTCGCATCGCAATAGCGAAACGCGATGCGGCCCTCGCCCTCGAGCCGGGCGAGCGTGTCGGGATCGGCGAAGTAGTTGCCCTCGCCGTGGGCGATGCAGACGTCGATCGCCTGGCCCTGCGCGTAGGCCGCGGTGAAGGGCGTGTCGGTGCGCTCCACCCGCAGGAACTGGCGATGGCAGAGGAAGCGCAGGTTGGCGTTGCGCATCAGCACGCCGGGCAGGAGGCCCGATTCGCACAGGATCTGGAAGCCGTTGCAGATGCCGAGCACGAGCCCGCCGCGATCCGCGTGCCGACGCACCGCGTCCATCGCCGGCGCGCGGCCGGCGATCGCGCCGCAGCGCAGGTAGTCGCCGTAGGAGAAGCCGCCGGGCAGGACGGCGAGATCGACGCCGGCCGGCAGCTCGGGGTCGGCGTGCCAGACGCGCACGACCTCGGCGCCGGCGCCCGCCAAGGCGCGCGCGACGTCGCCGTCGCGGTTGGAGCCGGGGAAGACGACGATCGCGGCGCGCATCAGACCAGCTCGATCCGGTAGTTCTCGATGACGGTGTTGGCGAGGAGCCGCTCGCAGGCGCGATCGAGCTGCGTTCGGGCGGCGGCCTCGTCGGCGGCGTCGATCTCGATGTCGAAGACCTTGCCCTGGCGCACGCCGTCGACGCCCTCGACGCCGAGCGAACGAAGGGCGCCCTCGATCGCCTTGCCCTGCGGGTCGAGCACGCCGGTCTTGAGGGTGACGGTGACGCGGGCCTTCATCATGGGGCGGGTCCTGATCCTGCGGTCTGCCGCCTCCCGCTTAAAGCGACAGCGCGCGCGGGGCAAGCGCCGGTCTCGCTGTCAAAGCGCCTCCGCCGCCACCTGGCGCACCGCGGCCTCCACCGCCGCCTCGTCGTCGCCGACGACGAGGGCGAGACGCAGCTCGCGGCCGGCGGGGCGGGCCAGGGTGGCGCCGTAGGCGGTGCGGCTGCGGCCGCCGTCGCCGGAGAGCGTCACCACGAAGCCGGAGAGCCCGCCCTCGGCGATCGCCCGCGTCTCGACCCGCGTGGCGATGGGGCGCCGGTCCTCGTTCTCGTCCTCGCGGTCGCGTGTGGCGAGGTAGGCCCCGAGCCGGGTGGGGTCGGACAGCACGGCGCGCGCCTCCTCCGCCGCCTCGCCCCGCAGGGTGAGGACGGAGACCATCAGCTTGTTCGGGCAATCGTCGGTGAGGCAGGCGGCGATCCCCTCCGGCTCGCCGCGTTCCACCGCCGCCCAGCCCTCGACCGGAAAGACGAGCCAGGCGACGTCCGCGGGAAGCCCCTCGACGAGGCGCGGCGCGGCGAAACAGCCGGCCAGCAGCCCAGCGATCGCGAGGACGTAGGCCAAGCCGAGCAGGGGAGGGGCGAGTCGCGGGGAGCTCATGCGGGGGACGAAAGCACGGCCGCGGGCGCGGGGCTAGGGGCGAGACGATCGGTCCGTACCGCGCGGCATGACCGAATCGTGCAGCGCGGCGTTATGTCCGTAAAGGAGCGACCGCCGATGCACGACAGAGCCCGAGCCAGGCCTGCGCCCACCTCCGCCGGCGAGGACGCCCTCGCTGCGGCGTTGTCGCGCGTGCTCGCCGATCCGGGCGTGCCGGCGCAGGATCTGCGCATCTTGCGCGACGGCGGGGAGAACTACCCCGCGTGGCTCGCGGCGATCCGCGGGGCGCGGGAACGGATCGACTTCGAGACCTTCATCGTCGCCGACGACGAGACGGGCATGATTTTCGCGGAGGCGCTGATCGAGCGCGCCAGGGCCGGCGTGCGGGTGCGCTTCCTCTACGATTGGCTGGGCTCGGCCGCGCGCGCCTCTCGCGGCTACTGGCGGGCGCTGCGCGAGGCGGGGGTGGAGGTGCGCGTCTACGGGCCGTTGCGGCCGAGCCGGCCGCACTGGTTCGTGCGCGACCATCGCAAGATGCTCGCCGTCGACGGCCGGCTCGGCTTCCTCTCGGGCCTGTGCGTCTCCGACCATTGGACCGGTCGCAAGGGCGTCGCGCCCTGGCGCGACACGGGCGTCGGCTTCGCCGGCGCGGCGGCCGTCGCGGCGCTGGAGGGCGCCTTCGCGGAGACCTGGGCCGCGGCCGGGGGCGAGCCGGCCCCGGCCGCGCAGCCGCAGGAGGCGCGGCGGGAGACGTCGCCCTCGGAGATCCCCGCGCCCGCGGTCGTCGCCCCCGGCGACGTCACCATCCGCCTCGCGCGGGGCCGCCCCGGCGACCGGCGGCTCTACCGCTTCGACCTGCTCGCGCTCGCACATGCCGTGCGGCGCGCCTGGATCACGGATTCGTACTTCCTGCCCACCCGCGCCTATCGCGAGGCGCTGATCGACGCCGCCCGCGCGGGCGTCGACGTGCGCCTGCTGGTGCCGGGGACGAACGACGTGCCGACGCTGCCCGCCTTCGTGCGCACGCAGTATCGCGAGCTGATCGAGGCCGGCGTGCGGGTGCACGAATGGGCGGGGCCGATGCTGCACGCCAAGTCGGCCGTGTTCGACGGGCGGGTGTCGCGGGTGGGCTCGACCAACCTCAACGCCGCGAGCTGGTTCGGCAATTACGAGCTCGACCTCGTCGCCGACGACCCCGATTTCGCCGCCGCCATGGAGGCGATGTTCATCGAGGACCTCGCCGGGGCGACGGAGATCGTGCTGCCCGACGCGGACGGCGGGCCGCCGCTGCCCCGCCCGGCGCGGGCGAACGAGCCGGCGCCGCATCTGGCGCGGCGCTTCTTCGGCGGGCGCTGGCGGGTGGGCGCGGCCTCGCTCGGCCGGGTGCTGATCGCGGCGATCGGCCAGCGCACGCCGCTGTCGCGGCTCGAGGCCGGCTCGGCCGCGACGCTCGCGGCCATGTTCGCCGCTGTCGCGGTCGTCGTCGCGCTGTGGCCGGGCATCATCGGCTTCACGCTCTCGGTGACGGCCGCCTGGGTCTCGCTCGCGCTCGTGATCCGCCTCGCGCGCCTGAAGCCGCGCGCGCGCCGCGACGGCTTGCGCCTGCGAGCGCAGTCGCGCCGGCTGCTGGAGCGGTTCTCGGGCAGGCGATGAGCCTCAATAGCTCCCCCGCGCCGTCCTGCGGTCGCGCTTGGCCGCGGCCGTCGCCGGGGGGGCGTCCGGCGCCGGGGGCTTGTCCTGCGCGCGGGCGATGACGCCGACGATCTCGCCCATGATGGCGTCGATCTCGTAGTCCTTGGGCGTGTAGACCTTCGAGACGCCCATGTTGGAGAGCACCAGCGCGTCCTCGTTCGAGATGATCCCGCCGACCACGACGGGGATGTGGTCGAGCCCCTCGAGCCGCAGCCGCGCCATCACCTCGCGCACCAGCGGCACGTGCGAGCCCGACAGGATCGAGAGCCCGATCACGTGCGCCTGCGTCTGCGCGGCCCGCGCCACGATCTCGGACGGGGTCTGGCGGATGCCGTCGTAGGCGACCTCCATGCCGACGTCGCGGGCGCGCAGGGCGATCTGCTCGGCGCCGTTGGAATGCCCGTCGAGCCCGGGCTTGCCGACGACCATGGTCGGCGCACGGCCGAGCTTTTCGGACAGCTCCGTCACCAGCAGCCGCACGGCGCGCTCCCGCGGGGTGACCTTCGTCTCGAGCGTCACGCCGGTGGGGGCGCGGTACTGGCCGAACACCTCGCGCAGGCGCTCGCCCCACTCGCCTGTGGTGACGCCCGCCTTGGCGCAGGCGATCGAGGGCTCCATGACGTTGGCGTCGTCCGAGCGCGCGGCGGCCTCGAGCGCGTCGAGCGCGGCCTGGGCCGCGCCCTCGTCGCGGCCCGCGCGCCAGGCCTTCAGCGCCGCGATCGCGCCCTGCTCCACGTCCTCGGAAACGGTCATGATCGCCCGGTCGCCTGTGACGAGCGGCGAGGGCTCGCCCTCGCGGTACTTGTTGACGCCCACCACGACCCGCTCGCCGTCCTCGATATCCGACACGCGCGCGGCGTTCGATTCGACCAGCGCCCGCTTCATGTAGCCGCTCTCGACGCAGGCGACCGCGCCGCCGAGGCGATCGATCGCCTCGAGCTCGGCGCGCGCGGCTTCCTTGATGGCGCCGACCTCGCGCTCGATCACGGCGGAGCCGTCGAAGATGTCCTCGTATTCGAGGAGGTCGGTCTCGAGCGCCAGGATCTGCTGCATGCGCAGCGACCATTGCTGATCCCAGGGCCGCGGCAGGCCCATCGCCTCGTTCCAGGCCGGCAGCTGCACCGCGCGGGCGCGCGCCTTCTTGGAGAGCGTCACCGCCAGCATCTCGATGAGGATGCGGTGGACGTTGTTCTCCGGCTGCTGCTCGGTGAGGCCGAGCGAGTTCACCTGCACGCCGTAGCGGAAGCGCCGCTGCTTCTCGTCGGCGATCCCGTAGCGGTCGCGGCAGACCTCGTCCCACAGGTCCGCGAAGGCGCGCAGCTTGCAGATCTCCGTGACGAAGCGCATGCCGGCGTTCACGAAGAACGAGATCCGCCCCACCATCTGGGCGAAGTCGGCCTCGGGCACGCCCACCGCCTTCACCCGGTCGAGCACCGCGCAGGCGGTGGCGAGCGCGAAGGCGACCTCCTGCACCGGCGTCGCGCCGGCCTCCTGCAGGTGGTAGGAGCAGACGTTCATCGGGTTCCACTTGGGCATCTCTTCCCGCCCGAAGAGGATCGTGTCGCGGGTGAGCCGCAAGCTCGGCTCCGGCGGGAAGATGTAGGTGCCCCGCGAGAGGTATTCCTTCACGATGTCGTTCTGCGTCGTGCCGGTGAGTGCGTCGCGCGACGCGCCCTGCTCGTCCGCCACCGCGACGTAGAGCGCGAGCAGCCACGGCGCGGTCGCGTTGATCGTCATCGAGGTGTTCATGGTGGCGAGCGGGATGCCGTCGAGCAGCGTGCGCATGTCGCCCAGATGCGCCACCGACACGCCCACCTTGCCGACCTCGCCCTTGGCGAGCTCGTGGTCGGGATCGTAGCCGGTCTGGGTGGGCAGGTCGAAGGCGATGGAGAGGCCGGTCTGGCCCTTGGCCAGATTGCCGCGGTAGAGCGCGTTCGACTCCACCGCCGTGGAATGACCCGCATAGGTGCGGAAGATCCAGGGCTTGTCGCGGGTTTTCTTCTCGCTCACGGCGCGTCTCCTGCCTCGTCGCCCTCCCGGTCGCGAAGGCGGCGCATGGTGCAACGCATATAGGACGGGGTCCAGCGCCGCGCCCTCATCCCTTTTGCCGAGAGCCGCGGGGGAACCGGAGCCGCCTCCTTCCCCTTTGGTCGTGTTGCGGCGCACCCGACGGACGCTAGTCTATCCGAAGGGAACGAGACGCCAGCCAACGCGAGGACGATGCCATGTCGGGCCAGCCGGTGAAGGACGCCTACGAGATCGGGGAGATCCCCCCGCTCGGCCACGTGCCGGCGACGATGCTCGCCTACACGATCCGCAAGGACCGCCACGGCCCGCCGATGGAGAGCCTCGTCGTGGAGCGGGTGCCCACCTGGGAGATCGGCGACGACGAGGTGCTGCTCCTGATGATGGCCGGGGGCGTCAACTACAACGGCGTCTGGGCCGCGCTCGGCCAGCCGGTCTCGGTGCTCGACTTCCACAAGAACCCCTTCCACGTCGCCGGATCGGACGCCGCTGGCGTGGTCTGGAAGGTCGGCGCCAAGGTGAAGCGCTGGAAGGTGGGCGACGAGGTGATCGTCCACTGCAACCAGGACGACGGCGATGACGAGGAGTGCAATGGCGGCGACCCGATGCTCTCGGCCTCGCAGAGGATCTGGGGCTTCGAGACGCCCGACGGCGGGCACGCGCAATTCGCGCGCGTGCAGTCGCGCCAGCTGATGGAGAAGCCGCGCCACCTCACCTGGGAGGAGAGCGCCTGCTACACGCTGACGCTCGCCACCGCCTACCGCATGCTCTTCGGCCACCAGCCGCACACCCTCAAGCCGTCGGACAACGTGCTGGTCTGGGGCGCCTCGGGCGGGCTCGGCGTGTTCGGCGTGCAGCTCTGCGCGGCGGCGGGCGCGAACGCGATCGGCATCATCTCGGACGAATCGAAGCGCGACTACGTGCTCTCGCTCGGCGCCAAGGGCGTGATCAACCGCAAGGACTTCTCCTGCTGGGGGCAGATGCCGCAGGTCGGCACCGACGAGTACAACGCCTGGGCCAAGGAGGCGCGGCGCTTCGGCAAGGCGATCTGGGAGCTGACCGGGAAGAAGGACGTCGACATCGTCTTCGAGCACCCGGGCGAGGCGACCTTCCCGGTCTCGTGCCTGGTGGCCAAGCGCGGCGGCATGGTGGTGTTCTGCGCCGGCACGACGGGCTTCAACCTGAGCTTCGACGCGCGCTACGTCTGGATGCGCCAGAAGCGCATCCAGGGCTCCCACTTCGCTCACCTGAAGCAAGCCTCGGCGGCGAACCAGTTCGTGCTGGACCGCCGCATCGACCCCTGCATGTCCGAGGTGTTCTCCTGGGAGAAGATCCCGCTCGCCCACCACAAGATGTGGAAGAACGAGCACGCCCCCGGCAACATGGCGGTGCTGGTGAACGCGCCCCGCACGGGGTTGCGGACGTTCGACGACGTGGTGGAGGCGGCTGGGGGGTAGTGTTGAGGGCGCCTCGTCGACGGATGTACGCTCCGCTTCATGGCGACGCGGGGTGGCTTCGACTGGGACGATGCGAAGGCCGCCTCCAACGAGGCGAAGCACGGCGTGTCGTTCGACGATGCGGTCGAGGTGTTCGACGATCCGGGCAGGATCGAAAAACCGGACGACCGAAGACTGTACGGCGAGGAGCGACTGATCACCTTCGGCGTCGCCGATGGCGTCGCCATGTGTACACTGTACGCGGAAACGTCCGCCGGATCATTTCTGCTCGCGCGGCAAGCCGGAGCGAACGCCGGGAACTGCCGAGACCACCCAGGAGCACGCGCCATGGCGATCGTCCGTAAAACCCTCGCCGATCTCGAGTCTCGCCCGCGCGGCTTCTCGCCCGAGCCTGCCCGACGAGACCCTGGTCGCCTACCTGACGGTCATCGAAAAGGAGCCCGAGGCCGTGCGGCGCGCACTCCGCGCAGACGTCTCGTAAGCGCGGACCGCACCCCGTTTCAAGCAAATGTGTAGAGAATGGCCCCCGCCCCCGAAACGCCGATCCCACTGGCCCGTTTCCTGCCTGCAAGCCGCCTGGACGAGCGGCGTGGCGGAAGGGTGGAGATCATGGCGGCGGCAATCGTTCCCGCATGCGGGACGCAGGTGACGATCACCCGGGACCTGGTGGCGCTGCGCGCCATTTACGAGCCCATCCACGCGCGGCGGATCGCCGGGCGCAGCGGGACCGTGGTGTCGGTCGCGCCGGAGCGGAACGCGCTCACGGTGGAGATCCGCAACGGCGATCTCGGCGCGGAGTTCTGGCCGCTCACCGCGGGGATGATCGCGCGGCCGTAGCCGCGCGCTACTCCGCCGCGAGCCCGCGCTCGGCCGGGCCGACGCCCAGCGCCGCGGCCACGTCGGGCATGACCTCGCCGAGCGCCTCGATCAGGTCGCGCGCGAGCGCCTCGAAGCCCGGGCGGCGGTCGAGCGTGCGCTCGTCCATGTAGAGCGCCCGGTTGATCTCGATCTGCAGCGCGTGCCGGCGCGCGGCCGGCTCGCCGTAATGCTCGGTGATGAATCCGCCGGCATAGGGCTTGTTGCGCGCCACCCCGTAGCCGCGCCGGCGCAGGGCCTCCTCGACCCGGTCGGTGAGGAAGGCCGCGCAGCTCGTCCCGTAGCGGTCTCCCAGCACGATGTCGGCGACCCCCATCTCCTCGCGCGCCAGGGAGGAGGACGGCATCGAGTGGCAATCGATCAGCACCGCGGCGCCGAAACGGGCATGCGTGCGCTCGATCAGGCGCCGGAGCGTGCGATGGTAGGGCTTGTAGAGCATGTCGATCCGCGCCAGCCCCTCGCCGACGGAGAGCTTGCGGGCGTAGATCTCGTGGCCGTCGGCGACGAGGCGCGGAATCGTGCCGAGCCCGCCGGCGACGCGCATCGAGCGCGTGTTGGCATAGCCCGGCAACCGCCCGTCGAACATCCGCGCGTCGAGCTCGTAGGGCTCGCGGTTGACGTCGAGATAGGCGCGGGGGAAGCGCGCGCGCAGCAGGGGGGCGCCGAGCCGCGGCGCCTCGGCGAAGAGCGCGTCGACGTAGGCGTCCTCGGAGCGGCGCAGGGACAGGCCCGCCAGCCGGGAGGCGTCGAGGAAGGCGGGCGGGTAGACGTCGCCCGCATGGGGCGCGTTGAAGACGAAGGGCGCACTCTGTCGCTCCGGCGCGTCCACGACGAAAGCGGGGGCGAAGTCCGGGTCGAGATCGGCGTCGGCGGCCGGATCGGCGGCGAAATCGGCAGGCATGCGGCGGGTCGGGCTCTCGATGTTCCCGGCGAGGTCTCGGTGAGGCCGGCGCGGGGCCTCCCGCGGCCGGCCGGACGAAGATGGGGCTTCCGGGGCCGTCTGTCCATGGCGCAGATCACCGCGCTCATCACCGCGCTCGTCACCGTGCTTCATGGCCTGTTTACCGCCCGTCGGCTTTATGGAACAACGTTCAGCGATTCGCATTCGACGAGACCCGAGCCCACGATGAAGATCCTCCTCGCGGAAGACGACAACGACATGCGCCGGTTCCTCGCCAAGGCCCTGCAGAACGCGGGGTACGAGGTGGCGAGCTACGATAACGGATTGTCGGCCTACAACCGCCTGCGCGAGGAGCCCTTCGAGCTTCTCCTCACCGACATCGTGATGCCCGAGATGGACGGCATCGAGCTGGCGCGTCGGGCCACCGAGCTCGACCCGGACATCAAGGTGATGTTCATCACCGGCTTCGCCGCGGTGGCGCTGAACCCCGACACGCAGGCTCCCAAGGACGCCAAGGTCCTCTCCAAGCCCTTCCACTTGAAGGACCTCGTCAACGAGGTGGAGAAGCTGCTGGCGGCGTGAGCGGCGGGCGGGCGGGGCCTTCGAAGCGGGTGCGCGCACGGCTGATTTTGCCGCTTGCATCCCCTCCGAGCCTCCGCTATATCGCCCTCCTCACCGGCGGCGCCAACCCGTAGCCGCCGGTTTCAGGGCGCGTAGCTCAGCGGGAGAGCACTACGTTGACATCGTAGGGGTCACAGGTTCAATCCCTGTCGCGCCCACCATTCTCATCGAGCTTCGCAAAGAGTCGGGCCGGCGCGGCATCCGCGCCTCGGTTCACGTGGGTACCCCGACGGAGGGTCAGCGCCAGCCGATCCCGTCGAGGAACTCCGCGACGACCGCGTTGAAGAGGTCGGCGCGCTCGAAGTAGACCGAGTGGCCCGTCGCCGGGACGACGACGACGCGGGCGTTCGGAATGTGCCGCGCCACGGCGCGTACGCCGGCGGGAGCGATCGCGACATCGTCCTCGCCGGTGATGCACAGGACCGGGCAACCGATGCGGGCGGCATCCTCGGGTCCACGGCGGCGCATGTCCCAGATCCGCCGCCGGACCTCCTCCTTGTCGAGCCCGGCGTTCAGCCTGTCGATCATCCCGTAGAGGTTGTGCAGAACCGGCTCGTTCGCGGCGAAGACCTTGCCCGTGGCCCGGTGGACGCCGAGCGCGTTCAACTCCTCCACCATCCTCGGTGCCCGCTCGCGCCATTCGGCGATGGCGGGATCGTCGAAGTCGTCGAAGCCGAGCGTGCCGGTGGTGCAGGCGAGGACGAGGCCGGCCAGTCGCTCCGGATGATGGAGCGCCAGTTCCACCCCCGTCCAGCCGCCCATCGACTGGCCGACATGCACGACCGTCTCGATCTCGAGGTGGTCGAGCAGCGCGACTGCATCCCCCGCGTAATCATGCGGGTCGGGAGCGCCGTCGCGGACGGTCGAGGGCGCGAAGCCGCGATGCGAAAAGGCGATGCAGGTATGCGTCCGCGCGAAGACGGGGAGCTGCTGCCACCAGCTCAGGTGATTGCCGCCCAACCCGTGCGCGAACAGAAGGGCAGGCCCGCTGCCGGTGATCTCGTAGACGATCGTCGCGCCGTCGGGCCGCTCGATGCGGCCGGTCCTGGAGGTGGGCAGGGGCAGTGTCATGGCGGTCTCCTCGGTCGGGATGATGGTCCCCTCCCCACGCCGGGCGCAAGCTCGGCCGAACGGGCGTCCGTCGGCGCTCGATCATGTATCCGAGCACTTGCGCGCGGGACAGGCTGGACCACGCCGCCGTTCCGCTGCAGCGGAAGACCTCCGCCGACGCGCGCCAGAACCGTCGGCTCGACCTCAAGTCGTCTCGCCGCCGTTCACCGCGAGCATCTGCCCGTTGACGAAGCGCGCCTCCGGCGAGGCGAGGAAGGCCACCGCGGACGCGACGTCGGCGGGCGTGCCCATGAAGCCGACCGGAATCGAGGCGACGCGGGCCGGGTCGTCCTGCGTCGCGGTCTCGCTGCGGATCTGGCCCGGGGAGATCGCGTTGACGGTCACGCCCTTCGTGCCGAACTCCTGCGCCAGGGCCTTGGTCAGCCCCCACACGCCGTGCTTGGCGGCCGAGATCGGCGCGCCCTCGAAATAGCCGCGGATCGCCTTCATCCCCGCGAAGTTGATCACGCGGCCCCAGCCCTTCTCCACCATGCCGGGGAGGAAGGCGCGGGCGCCGAGGAACGACGCCGTCAGCGCCCCGTCCACGACGTCGTGCCAGTCCGCGTCGGTCATCTCGAGGAACGGCTTGTGCGGGCGGCGCGCGGCGTTGTTGACGACGATGTCCACGGCGCCGAAGCGCGACAGCGCCGCCTCCGCGATCCGCGCCATGACGTCCGAGCGGCCGACGTCGCCCATCGCGACCAGCGCCTCGGCGCCGGCGTCCTCCACCCGGCGGGCCGTCTCGCGGCAGGCGTCCTGCGAGGACGATCCGTTCACCACCACGTCGCAGCCGAGCTGCGCGAGACGGACGGCGACGGCGCGGCCGATGTTGCGGCCGGAGCCGGAGACGAACGCGGTCCTGCCGGCGAGCGGGCGGCCTGTCATGGTGGGGAGGCTCCTGCGAGAAAGGGCGCGAGGATGCGCGAGAGGGTCGGGTGAAACGATCGGGGTCGACGCGTCATTTGTCAATTGATCGAAGAATGTTGACAATCTACATTTTTTGGACTGATCTTGCCCCATGAGCGGGCGTCGGGATGGACGAGGCGCGATCGCGGGCGGGGCCGTCGAACTCCAGGCCGCGGCAAGTACCGGATCGTATTCGCGCCCGGTGGTCCCGACAAAAACGCACTTGAACTCTGCTGCAGCGCGCGCAGGCTCCGATGCCTGGGCGCGCCCCGCGGCCGGGGGGCGTCACGCCGGGCGCCCACGGTGCGTCCCGCCAACAAGACGAGGCGCGGTCGAGCGGTCTCTCGGAGACGGTTCGAGCCGAGCCCGACAGCGACGGAAACGACCCAACCAGAACTGGGAGGACGACATGAGAATCGACACGACCGGAAGGGCTTCCTGGCTGCGAGCCGGCGCCTTCGCGGCCGCCTGCGCGGTGTCCCTGGCCGGCGCCGCGCCCGCCTCGGCCCAGGACTACCCGTCGCAGACGCTGGACTGGACGATCGCCTTCGGGCCCGGCGGCGGCAACGACATCATGGCGCGCACCATCATCGAGATCCTGGAGAAGTACGATCTCTACCCGGCCGACATCCGGGCCGAGAACAGGGCGGGCGGCTCCGGCGCCGTCGGCTGGGGCTACCTCCATTCGAAGTCCGGCAGCGGCTACGACGTTTCCACGACGAGCGGCAGCTTCGTGACGACGCCGCTCCAGGCCGATCTGCCGTGGGAGCCTGCCGACTTCACGCCGGTCGCCCTGCTCGCGACCGACGACCTCGCGCTCGTCGTCAACGGCTCCTCCGAGATCCAGACGATCGAGGACCTCATCGCCGCCGCCAAGGAGCGGCCCATCACCATCGCCGGCACCGGGACGGTGAACGTCGACTTCATCGTGCCGACGCTGTTCGCCGAGGCTGCGGGCTTCGAGTTCGACTACGTCTCGTTCAACTCGATGGCGGACCAGACCACGGCCCTCCTGTCGAACGCCGTCGACGCCATGACGGGCAACCCCGGCGAGATCCTCGGCATGATCGAGTCGGGCGACCTGCGGGCGCTCGTCTACAGCGGCGTGAAGACCCCCTCCGAGCTCGAGGGCGTGCCGACCATGGCCGAGCTCGGCCACGACATCGGCGTCTCCATGCCCCGCGGCCTGATCCTCGCGCCGGACGCGCCCCAGGAGGCGCAGGACTTCTGGATCGAGACGATGCGCAAGGTCGTCGAGACGCCGGAATGGCAGGAGTACATCGACACCAACCAGCTCACCGAGAACATCATGTACGGCGAGGACTTCCGGGCCTTCCTGGTGAACACGCAAGGTCGCTTCGCGGACGTGCTGCGCGAGGTGGGCGCGATCCAGTAACGCGCCCCGGGAGCAGGAGGGCGTCCGTCCGCGAGGCGGGCTACCTCCTGCGGCGCGCCGTCGAGACGGCGTCACTCACCAGACATCGGGCGCCGAGCCGATCGTATCGGGTCGCACGGCGCCGCGGGGAGCCCACGCGCATGCGCATCGCATTCCTGGTCGCGGTCCTGGCCGGCGCCGTGTTCTACACCTTCGTCGCCTTCGCCGATCTCGGCTTCATGACGCGCACGGGGCGGCTCGGCCCCGGCTTCTTCCCGCGCATCATCGGCCTCGCCATGGTCGCGATCGCGATCTGGGTCATCGCCGACGACCTGCGCGGGCGCGATCGCGGCGAGGCGACGCCCGGCCGGTGGAGCGACGTGGCCTCGCTCACCGGGCTCGCGCTCGGCTACGCGGTCCTCCTGTGGCTGCTCGGGGGCTTCCTCGCGTCGGTCGTGTTCCTGCTGGCGGCGCTCTCCCTGCTCAATCCGGGCCGTCCTCTGCAGAACGGCGCCGTTGCGCTCGTGCTGCCGGCGGCGGTCTACCTCCTGTTCGACGTGCTCTTGAACGCGAGCATGCCGCCCGGGCTCGTTCCCTTCCCGATCTGACGCTCGCCAACCTGAAATCCGATCCGGATCGGCGCCCGTGCGGGCGCCGGCCAGAGGGGGCTCGATGGACATCTTCGCGGATCTCGTGATGGGCCTCTCCCTGGCCATCACCCCGATCAACCTGCTCTACCTCCTCGTCGGCGCGATGGTGGGAATGGTCGTGGGCGTCATTCCCGGCTTCGGCCCCTCGGCCGGCCTCGCGATCCTGCTGCCGGTCACGTTCGGGATGGACCCGATCGGGGCCATCATGATGCTCGCCGCCATCTACTACGGCGCCATGTACGGCGGCACGATCACGTCGATCCTGCTGAACACGCCCGGCGAATCCGCGACCGTGGCGAGCACCCTCGACGGCTTCCCGCTCGCCGTGAAGGGGCGCGCGGGGCCGGCGCTCGTGATGCAGGCCGTGGCCTCCTTCGTCGGCGGCACCGTGGGCGTGATCCTGATCACGATCCTCGCCCCGCTATTCTCGCAGGTCTCGCGCAGCTTCGGCCCGCCGGAATACTTCCTCCTGGCCACGATGGGCATGCTGACGCTGATCGTGATGATCGGCGCGAACTGGAAGCTCGGCTGCCTGTCGGCGCTCATCGGCTTCGCGCTCGGCACCGTGGGCGTCGATCTCGAGACGGGGCAGGGGCGCTACACCTTCGGATCGGCCGAGCTGATCGGCGGGATCTACTTCATCCCCATCGCCATCGGCCTGTTCGGCCTGGGCGAGCTGCTCTACGCCTTCTACACCGGCCTGCATCGGCAGGGTGCCGGCTCGATCGTGCAGTTCCAGAAGGAGAAGCGCTTCTGGCCCGACAAGGCGGACTGGATCGGCACGCGCTGGACGATGGTCCGCGGCTCGATCCTCGGCTTCGTCGTGGGCGTCATTCCGGGGGCGGGGGCGACGATCGCTTCTCTGATGGCGTACTCGCTCGAGCGCTCGGTCTCGAAGCACCCGGAGCGGTTCGGTCAGGGCGAGATGGCGGGGCTCGTCGCGCCGGAGACGGCGAACAACGCGGCGTCGTCGGGCGCGATGATCCCGCTCCTCACGCTGGGCATCCCGGGCTCGGCCTCCACCGCGGTGCTGCTCGCCGCCTTCCTGCTCTGGGGCTTGAGGCCGGGGCCGCTCTTCATGGCGCAGAACCCGGAGCTCGCCTGGGGCCTGATCGCCTCGATGTACCTCGGCAACATGGCGCTGCTGGCGATCAGCATCTTCGCGATCCCGCTCTTCGTGATGCTGCTGAAGGTGCCCTATCGCCTGCTCGCGCCGGCGATCGTCGTCATCTGCGCGCTCGGGACCTTCAGCGTCCACGCCTCGTTCATCGAGACCTGGCTGATGTTCGCCGCCGGGATCGTGGGCTTCTTCATGCGCCTCTACGGCTTCTCGCCGGCCGCGCTCGTGCTCGCCCTGGTGCTCGGGCCGCTCGCCGAGGAGGCCCTGCGCCAGACGATGACCATCTCGCGCGGGTCGTTCATGATCTTCGTCGACCGGCCCGCGTCGCTCTGGATCATCGGCCTCACCGTGGTGCTGCTCGGCCTCGTGCCGCTGTTCCAGAAGCTGAGCCGCGGCGCCCGCGCGGCCGAGAAGGCGGGGAGCTGATGGCGGCGGGCGCGCTCACGCGCCGTCCGCGATCTCCCGCATCGCGGTGAGGAAGTGCGCCACCTCCGCCTCGGTGTTGTAGTGGCACATCGAGACGCGCACGCAGGACGACAGGCCGAGCGGGCCGAGGATGTTGCCGGAATAATGATCGGCCTTGCGGACGTGCGTGCGGATGCCGCGCTCGCGCAGCTTCGCGACGACGTCGGCCGCGGGCACGCCCTCGACCGTGAGCGAGACCAGCCCCTCGCGCCGCGGGTTCTCCGCGCCGTTGAGGATGCTCACGCCCGGTAGATCCGCGAGGCCCGGGAGATTGCCGACGCCGTGAATCATCGCCTGCGTGAGCCGCGCCTCGTGGGCGTGGATCGCCTCGCCGGCGGCCACGATCCGCGCGCGGCGGTCGTCGGTCTCGACGACCTGCGCGCCGAGCCACTCGAAATAGGCGACGACGTCGGAGAAGGTCGCGTAGGCGCCGGTGTCGCGCGTGCCGAGCTCCCAGGGCTCCCCGGGCGCGTTCGCCAGATGGTCGTGGGGCAGGGCGGCGAGGCGGTCGGACACCCAGGCGACGCCGTAGCCGTGGCGCGAGAACACCTTGTAGGGCGAGACCACGTAGCCGTCGACGCCGTAGCTTGCGATGTCGAGGCGCCCGTGCGCGGCGTGCTGGATGCCGTCGACGATGATGAAGCAGTCCGGCGCGACGGCGCGGATCGCCGCCGCGATGGCGGCCACGTCCGTGCCCATGCCGGTGACGGGCGAGGTGTGGATGATGGTGGCCACGCGCGTGTCGGGGGTGATCTGCGGCGCGTAGTGCGCCGGGTCGACCGAGCCGGTCGCGTCGTCGTGGGCGACGAGGACGTGGGGCTTGCCCGCGACCTCGGCCCAGCGCGCGGCGGCGCTGCGGCTCGCGGGGTGCTCCAGCGTCGAGCCGAGCACGCGGCCCGCCGGCGTGCCGAGGCAGGCCGCCGAGATCAGCCGGAAGAGCAGCTCCGTGCCGCTCTCGCCGACGAAGAACGTCCCGTCCGGCGCGTTGAAGAAGACGCGCATGTCCGCCTTGGCGCGGTCGATGATCGCCTGGAGCGCCTTCGAGGCCGGGTTGTCACGGCCCTGGTTGTCGGGGATCGCCGCGAAGCGCGCCGAGCTTTCGACGACGCTCTTCAACGTCAGCGCGCCGCCGGCGTTCTCGAAGAAGACCCGCTCGCCCTCGAAGGGGCAGCTGTCGACATGGGCGAAACGGGAGCGGACCTCGTCGAGGAGGCGGGGGTCGAGGAGGCCGGGCGTCGTGGCGAGCATCGATATCGTCTCCGGTCAGGCCGTCTCGGCCATCTTCCACGTGGCGGTGGCGAGCGCGGCGAGCTTGCCGTCCTCTCCGTACAGCCGGCTCTCCATGAAGGAAAGCGTGCGCCCGCGCTTCGTGAACCGCCCCTCGCAGGTCACCATGCCGCCGGCGACGGGGCGCATGTACTGGATCTTCATTTCGATCGTGGCGCCGGCGCCGGCGACCTTCCTGACGAGGTGGCCCATCGAGATGTCCATGGCGGTGGCCATCACCCCGCCATGCAGGGACCCTTGCGGGTTCTTCAGCATCTCGGTGACGGGGAAGGTGATCCGGCACGCCTCCTTGCGTGCGTCCGGCGCCTCCTCGGGGAGATAGGCGAAGGAGAGCCCGACGAAGCGCGCGAGGAAGAACGTCTCGAAATCCTGCGCGTGCCCGTCGAGGGCGCGCTCCAGATGCGCGCGCGCCGCCTCGGCGTCGACGCGGCGCGGGGAGGGAGGCGTCTCGTCCGCCATCACGCCCCCACGAAGGTGGGCTTGCGCTTCTCGAGGAAGGCGCGGCGGCCCTCGATGTAGTCCCGGCTGGCGAAGCAGGCGTCGACGCGGGCGTCGCAGGCCGCGAGATCGCGCGCGCTCTCGGGGACGAGCGTCTGGCCGACGATGAACTTCACCGAGGCGACGGTCATCGGCGCGTTGGCGGCGATCATGCGCGCCGTGTCCTCGGCCGCCGTCGCCACCTCGCCGTCGGGAACGACGCGGTTGACGAGGCCCATCGTGCGCGCCTCCTCCGCGTCGAAGCGGCGGGCGGTGAAGAAGATCTCCTTGGCGAAGGCGGGGCCCACCACGTCGACCAGGCGCTTGAGCCCGGGAAAGCCGTAGCCGAGCCCGAGCTTGGCGGCCGGGATCGCGAAATTGGAGCCCGTCCCGCAGATCCTCAGGTCGCAGCACAGGGCGAGCGCCACGCCGCCGCCGACGCAGAAGCCGTCGATCTGCGCGATGGTCGGCTTGGGGAAGGCCTCGACCAGGTCGTAGACGCGCTTCGTCGTGGCGTTGTAGTGCGCCACGGCCTCCTCGCTGGCGCGCTCGCTCTCGAACTTCGAGACGTCGGCGCCCGAGACGAAGGCCTTGCCGCCCGCCCCCGAGAGGATGAGGATGCGCACCGCCGGGTCCTCGGCGAAGCGGCCGACCGCCGCCTCCACCGCCTCCCACATCTCCAGCGAGACGGCGTTGCGCTTCTCCGGCTGGTTGAACACGATCCGGGCGATCTCGCCGTCCTGCTGGGTGATGATCTTGTCCGTCATGGCGGGTTCCTTCGTTAGATGACGCCGTCGCGCTTCAGCGCGTCGATCTCGTCCGCGCCGTAGCCGAGCTCGGCGAGGATCTCGCGTGCATGCTGGCCCGCGAGCGGCGGCGGCGCCGCGATGCGGCTGGGGGTGCGGCTCATCAGGATCGGTTGCCCGACGAGCCGGGTCTCACCGCGCTCCTGGCTCGAGACCGGCTGGGCGAGCCCGAGATGGCGCACTTGCGGGTCGGCGAAGACCTGGGCGATGTCGTTGATCTCGCCGGCGGGAACGCCCGCCTCGTTGAAGATCGCGATCCACTCCGCGGTGGGGCGAAGCATCGTGATCTCCTCGATCTCGGCGCTGAGCGCGTCGCGGTTGTCCGAGCGGGCGGGCGCGGTGGAGAAACGGGGATCGTCGAGCCAGTCGGCCCGACCCATGGCCCGCGCGAACCGCGCCCAGATGCTCGCGCCCGCGACCGCGATGTTCATGTGGCCGTCGCGCGTGCGGAACACGCCGGTGGGGATCGACGTCGGGTGGTTGTTGCCGGCCTGCTCGGGGACCACGCCGTCCATGAGGTAGCGCGCCGCCTGGAAGTCCAGCATGAACACCTGCGCCTGCAGGAGCGAGGTCTGGACCCACTGGCCGCGCCCCGAGCGCTGCCGCTCGTGGAGCGCGACGAGGATCCCCTGCGCCGCCAGCAGCCCCGCGCAGAGGTCGGCGATCGGGATGCCGACGCGCATCGGGCCGTCGCCCGGCTTGCCGGTGATCGACATCAGCCCGCCCATGCCCTGGGCGATCTGGTCGAAGCCGGGACGCGCGGCGTAGGGCCCGTCCTGCCCGAAACCGGAGATCGAGGCGTAGATCAGGCCGGGATTGGTGCCCGACAGCGTCTCGTAGCCGATCCCGAGCCTGCCCTTCACGTCGGGGCGGAAGTTCTCGACGACGACGTCGGCCGTGTCGGCGAGGCGCCGGAAGGCGGCGTGCCCGGCTTCGGACTTCAGGTCGAGCGTCAGGCTGCGCTTGTTGCGGTGCAGGTTCTGGAAATCGGGCCCGGAGCGGGGGCCGCCGAGCTCGGCGTCGTCGACCGGCGCCTCGATCTTGATCACGTCGGCGCCCCAGTCGGCGAGCTGGCGCACGCAGGTCGGGCCGGACCGCACCCGGGTGAGGTCGAGCACGCGCAGGCCCGCGAGCGCCGCGCTGGCGGCGGGGACCCCCGAGGACGTCTCGGGCGCGCCCGTGTCGCTTGGCCGCCCGGTCGTATCCTCCGCCATGATGCATCTCCGCTGGATCGGCTGCCCATTGTTCGTGTAAGCCAACATCTGGCGGATGACAATATGAATGTTGATTGTTGACAACGCGGAGGGGGGCGAAGCCCTTATGTGCCCATGGCGATGACTGCGAACACGATCGGCGCGCGACGTGCGACCCTGGCGGCGGAGGTGCGCTCCGAGCTCGAGCGCATGATCGTCGCGGGCGAGCTGGCCGCGGGCGAGAAGCTGAACGAGGCGGTCCTGGCGAACGCGATGGGCGTGAGCCGGGGCACGGTACGCGAGGCGATCCGCTCGCTGGCGGATTCCGGGCTCATCGACCTGATCGCCAACCGCGGCGCCTTCGTCCACCAAACCACGCTGGAGGAGGTGCGAAACCTCTACGAGCTGCGCGGTGCCATCTTCGCCATGGCGTGCGCCGCCGCGGCGCGGCGAGTCCGCGAGGGCGGCGAGCGCGAGCTGATCGCGCGGCTGCGCCAGAACCTCGACACGATGGAGGGCGTGCGCGATCGCGGCGACCGCGAGGCCTACTACGCGCTGAACATCGCCTTCCACGACATGCTGCTGCAGGCCGCGCGCAACCCCAAGGCCAAGACGATGTACGACAACCTCGTGCGGGAGATGCACCTCTTCCGCCGACGGGGCCTGTCGATCGCGACCAACATCGCGCAATCGCTCGCGGAGCACGGCGCGATCTTCGCCGCCGTCGAGGCCGGCGACCCGGAGGGGGCGCAGCGCGCCGCGCAGCATCACATCGTGGCGGGCTTCGGCCGGTACACGGGCATGATCGAGGATCGCGAGCCGGTCGCGTCGGCGCGGACGTGAGCGTGCGCCCTTTCGGGGGAGCGCGAACCGAGGTGACGTCGCCCGACCCGTGTCGCGCCAGCGTCGACGAGGAAACGATTTATTCGGTGTCGATCAACACTGGGCCCGCGGAAAATTCACCTTTTTGAAAGGTCTACGACTTAGCCTCTGGTAATCGTGCGAGATCCGCGTCCGTTAGCGGAAAATTATGCGTCACGTCCTCCAAATGCTCCGATGCTCGACGCGGCGGACCGAAGTCCGATTCGCGTTCGAGGAGCGCGGGGGATTGTGATGGACGACGTGAATTCTGTCGGCGAGCGCGTCGCGTTCCTGGAGATCGGTCAGGAAACGCGTGCGGATCTGCAGCGCCTGTGGCCCGTGATCGAGCCCGCCCTGCCGGGTGTCCTCGATCGCTTCTACCACAAAATGCGCGCCACGCCGCACCTCTCCAAGATGATCGGCGAGAGGCAGGCTCGCCTCGTGAAGGCCCAGTCGACGCATTGGGCCCGCCTGTTCAGCGGACGCTTCGACGCGGACTACGTCGAGAGCATCCGCCGCATCGGGCGCGTGCACCACAAGATCGGGCTGGAGCCGCGCTGGTACATCGGCGCCTACGCCTTCGTCATGAACGAGCTCGTCGCCGTCGTCGGGCGCTCCCGCCGCCTCGCCGGTCGCGCGAGCATGGCCCGCGAGATCGCCGCCCTCAACAAGGCGGTGATGCTCGACATGGATTTCGCCATATCGGTCTACCAGGACATTCTGCTCGAGGAGCGCGCCCAGCGCTCGAAGATCCTCGGCGACGCCATCGCCACCTTCTCGAGCGCCGTCGAGCAGAGCCTCGCGGTCTCCGACAAGGCCAACCGCGACCTCTCAGAGAGCGCGAGCCGGCTGCAGCGCGCGAGCGGCGCCGCGAGCACGCTCGCCGGCGACGTCTCCACCGCCGCCGAGCAGACCGCCGGCAACATGCAGGCGGGCGCCGCCGCCACCGAGGAGCTGGCCTCCTCCGTGCGCGAGATCGGCGATCAGGCCACGCGCTCGGCCGAGGTGGCGCGCCACGCCGTCGGCAGCTCGCAGCGCACGCGCCAGACGGTGGCCGGGCTCGCGGAGCAAGCCAAGGAGATCGGCCAGGTCGTCGACCTCATCAACCAGATCGCCGAGCAGACCAACCTGCTCGCGCTGAACGCCACCATCGAGGCCGCCCGCGCGGGTGAGGCGGGGCGCGGCTTCGCGGTGGTCGCGGCGGAGGTGAAGACGCTCGCCGGCCAGACCGCCAAGGCCACGACCGAGATCGCCTCGCGCATCACCTCGATCCAGGACGCCACCGAGCGAAGCGCCGACGAGATCCAGGAGATCACCCGGGTGATCGAGGATGTGAACACCATCGCCTCCGCCATCGCCGCCGCCGTGGAGGAGCAGACGGCGGTGACCTCCGAGCTCGCACAGAACGTCTCGCGCACGGCCACCAACACCGACGGGGTGGTGCGCAGCATCGAGACGCTCGCCGCCTCGGCCAGCGCCGCGACCGCGGAGGCCGGGCAGATGGCGAACGCGCGCGGCGTGCTCGAGCAGCAGCTCGGACGGTTGCGCGACGACATCGAGCGCTTCCTCACCGCCGCGCGCGCGGCCTGAGGCGGGCGCGTCCGATCTCGACAAGGGCCGGGCGATCGCTCTAGGAAGGCGCGCGGGACGTCGCACGCGACGTCCGCTTCCCCCGCGGCGCAGCCATCGTCCATGAGCCGAGCCATTCCCGAGCGAGCCCCCACCACCCGAGCCCCCACCACCGACGTCGAGACCGCGTTCTCCCGCTACGAGGCGATCCGCGAGCGTCTTCCGCAGGCGGGCTTTCCGCAGGCGAGCCGCCGGGCCGCCACGCTGAGCGCGGTCGCGGACGACTACGACGTCTTCGTCCTCGACGCCTTCGGCGTGCTCAACGTCGGCGAGACGCCGATCCCCGGCGCGGTCGCGCGCATCGCCGAGCTGCGGGCGCGCGGCAAGCGGCTGTTCGTGCTCACCAACGGGGCGAGCCACCGGCGCATCCGCGCGCTGGAGAAATACGGCGCGCTCGGCTTCGATTTCGGTGCCGAGGAGGTGGTCTCCTCCCGCGACGTCGCGGCGGCCGCCCTGCGGGCGCGCCCCGCGGGCTTCCTCTGGGCGGCTGCGGCCGCCCCCGACGACGGCTTCGAGGATCTCGAGGCTCGTGTCGCGGATCTCGCGGACGATTCCGGCCTGTACGAGCGGGCGGACGGGTTCGTCCTCCTGTCGAGCGCGCGCTGGCGGGAGGCCGACCAGGAGCGGCTGGTCGCCGCCCAGCAGGCGCGGCCGCGCCCCGTCGTCGTCGCCAACCCCGACCTGGTCGCGCCCCGCGAGGACGGGCTCACCCTCGAGCCGGGCTGGTGGGCGCACGACCTCGCCGATCGTACCGGCATCGCCCCGGCCTTCTACGGCAAGCCCTTCGCGGACGCCTACGGCGTGATCGCGGCGCGCTGCCCGGGCGTGGCACCGGTGCGCATGGCCATGGTCGGCGACACGCTCCACACCGACGTCCTCGGCGGACGCGCGGCGGGCATGGGCACGGTGCTGATCCTCGCCCACGGCCTGTTCGCGGGCCGCGATGCGGAAGGCTTCGTCGCCCGCTCCGGCATCCGCCCCGACGTGCTCTGCGAGACGACCTGAGGCGAACCGTTCGCGCGCCCGCCACGTTCGTCGCCCGTGAGCATCGACGAACGGGGTGAACCATGGCGCGGAGAGGACGGGACGGGAGCGGGCGGACGGACGATGCGCCCTGGTGGCAGGGCGCGGTGATCTATCAGGTCTACCTGCGCAGCTTCCGCGACACGAACGGGGACGGGATCGGCGATCTGAACGGCGTTACCGAGAAGCTCGACTACATCGCCGATCTGGGCGTCGACGCGCTCTGGCTGTCGCCGTTCTACAAGTCGCCGATGGTCGATTTCGGCTACGACATCTCCGATTTCCGCGCGGTCGACCCGACCTTCGGCACGATCGCGGACTTCGACCGGCTGGTGCTCGGCGCCCGCGAGCGGGGCCTGCGCACGATCGTGGACTTCACCCCCTGCCACACCTCGAAGGAGCACCCCTGGTTTCGCGAGAGCCGCGCCTCCCGCGACAACCCGAAGGCGGACTGGTACGTCTGGGCCGACGCCCGGCGCGACGGGGCGCCGCCCTCGAACTGGCTCTCCTCCTTCGGCGGCAGCGCCTGGACCTGGGAGCCGCGGCGCAGCCAGTACCGCTACCACGCCTTCCTGGACTGCCAGCCGAACCTCGACCTGCACAATCCGGACGTGGTGGACGCCGTGCTCGGCGAGATGGACTTCTGGCTCGACCGCGGCGTCGACGGCATCCGCCTCGATGCCGTGCAGTGCCTGCTCTGCGACCCGGATTTCCGCGACAACCCGCCGGTCGCCTCCACGGGCCCGACGATCCTCGTCGGCGGCGGGCCGAACAACCCCTTCAGCCAGCAGGAGCATCTCTTCGATCGCGGGCTGCCGAGCTCGATGCGGCTGTTCGAGAGGATGCGCGCGCTCGCCGACCGCTACGGCGAGGACCGCTTCCTGCTCGGCGAGGCGTCCGACGTCGATTCGATCCCCTTCTGCGCCGAGGCGACGGGGGAGGGGCGGCTGCATGCGGCTTATCACTTCGACCTGATCAATTCCGACCTCGACGTCGGCGTCCTGCGCCGGCAGATCCGCGACACCGCCGAGCGGCCCAACGCCCGGATCATGACGGTGGCCGGCAACCAGGATTCGACCCGGCTCATGAGCAACTGGGGCGTGCGCCCCACCGAGCAGGGCTTCGGGCGCGTCTTCGCCCGGCTGATGCTCGCGATCATGGCCACCCAGGCGGGCGGCGCGCTGATCTTCCAGGGCGAGGAGCTCGGCCTCACCGAGGCCGAGATCGGCTGGGACGAGCTGCGCGACCCCTGGGGCATGCACCTCTATCCGGACTTCAAGGGCCGCGACGGCTGCCGCACGCCGATGCCCTGGGAGGCGGACGCGCCCCACGCCGGCTTCAGCGCGGAAAAGCCCTGGCTGCCGGTCGCCGAGGGCCACCGCCCCCTCGCCGTCGACCGCCAGGCCGACGACCCCGACAGCGTGCTCGCCGGCTACCGGCGGTTCCTGACCTGGCGGCGCGACCACCCCGCGCTCCGCGGCGGCCGCCAGCGCCTCGTCGAGGACGCCCCCGAGCCGCTGCTGATCTACGAGCGCGGCGAGGGCGAGCGCCGCATCCTGTGCGCCTTCAACCTCTCCGACGCGCCCTTCACCTGGCGCCTGCCCGAGGACGCGTGGGCGCCCATCGACGGCCACGGCTTCGGCGGCGGCATCGCCGAGAGCGGCGTGGTGACGCTCGGGCCGTACGACGCGGTGTTCGCGCGGCGGCGGGGGTGAGCCGTGGCTGCATACGCGACTGGTCGATTGACGCAACTTCAGGATGTTGACACGAGGCCGTGACTCGGTAAAATCCTCTCAGCATTTGTACGGGCCTGCGAAGTTCCGTTCGAGGCAAGGGAGAGGGTCACCGTGACGCGCTCTTCGACGGGAAACACGGCTACGGCTGCGTGGCTGATCCGGAATGGTTTGGCTCCGGATCTCGTCACGGCCATCCTGGCTTGCGTTGCTCCGCTCGACCGCTCCCGCTGGGCGTCACCGGCAGCGGCCGTCCGCTTCGCTCCCGATCGCGTCCGGGCGCTGTGCGCGGAGTCGTTCGCGGCGGCTTGGCCGACGCATGGCGAGGCGGCTCGCCACGTCTGCGCAGCGGCGCCTGTCGCCCTCGTCCCATCCGGTGAGGTTCGGCCTCACACCGTCGACAATGGTCCCGCGGCCTTGCCCTCGATCGTCGTGCCGTGGCGATCGGGGTGTGCCGCGGAGGCGCTGTCGCTGGCGCACGAGCTCGCTCACGCGGTGCAGATCCGCGCGACGCCCGCACGTACCCCCGGCGGCGTGATGCCGCCCGTGGCGCGCGAGGTCTGCGCCTTCCTCGGCGAACGTGCTCTTCTGCGCCGCTGCGCGGACGAACCGGAGGGAGCAGCCCTGCATGCGGCCTATTGCGACGACGCCAGACCTATCTCGTCGCGGACGTGGCCCGGCTGAGCGCCGCCCTCCAGGCCGACGCGGCCGACTACGACTACCGCTGGAACTATCCGATCGCCCGGTGGGTCGCTCGCCGTGCGCCGGCGCTGGCCGAGCCGAGCGAGGCGTCCGCTCTGCTCGAGAGCGGGCCGGAGGCCCCCGAGCGCCTTCGGCCGCATCTCGAGGCGGCTCTCGCAGCGCAGAACCCGTTGCCCCCCGTGTCCGGACGAGACGAGGGCGGCCCCATCGCGCAGGTAATGCCGCAGCGGATGTCGACGGTGATAGGGCGCCGCCGCCAGCAGCTCGATCATGGCCCCCAGGCTGGCGTAGACGTCGGTGCGGGTCATGACGCGCGCGCTCCGCGGCCGTCGCGCGCCGCGACGAGATTGGCGGCGATCGCCTCCATCCGGGCGGTGTCGTCGGGGCGAGCGGCGAGCCGCACCGTCTGTACGGCCACAGCGTGCCTGGGTTCATGGCGCCGTGACGTTTTTGGGGGGCGCCGATGCGCCCTCCTCTTCCATCCCCATCAGGAGATAAAACATGTCACACAAGAAAGCACTCACTGGGTTGCTAATCTTCGTGACGACGGCAGCTGTAGGGTTTGTAATACATAGTTTGTTGATCATCGCTTAATTAATGCAGTTATCTTAGGGTCTACGGCAGGTATTTCTGCTTGGCTCGGAGAGAAATACATCCATAGCGATGAACCGCTCGCCCAGGCTCATCTGCACCGTCTCGACGATCGGCGCGAAGAAGTAGCTGATCAGCCGCCTTTCGCCGGTCACGACGTCCACGGTCGCCGTCATGCCGGGGCGCAGCGGGTATTCGCCGAGCGGTGCGGCCAGGTAGGGCGTCTCGGGGGGCTATGCGGGTGACGAAAACGAACGCGCCTTCGATCTCGACGGCGTCCGCCGAGACCGTGCGCACCTCGCCGGGCACGTAGCCGAAGCGTTCCGCCGGGTAGGCATGGAGCCGGATGATCGCGCGCTGGCCCGGCTCCAGGAAGCCGGCGTCGATGTTCGGGAAGGCGACCTCCAGCTCGGGCACGTCGGCCGTCGGGACGACCCGCATCAACTCCTCGCCCGACTGCGCCACGCCGCCCACGGTGAAGACCCGAAGCTGGTCCACGACGCCGTCGGCGGGCGCCGTCAGCGTCATCGCGGCGAGGCGTCGGCGGGACTGCACGAGCTCCTCGGCGAGGGCGGCGCGGCGCGCCTCGATCTCGGCGCGCCTGCCGGTGAGCCGCGAGCGCACGCCGGCGACGAGCGAGATCCGCTCGGCGGCGAGCTCCGCCGCCGTGGCGACGAGGCGCTCGCCCTCGCGTTCGAGCACCCGCCGCTCCGCGGCGAGGCGCGTGCTTTCGTCGAGCACGTCGAGATGGGCGAGGCGGCTCCTCGTTCCACGGTCGAGCAGCTCCTGCGAGGCCGCGAGGCGCTCGTCCTGCGTGTCGAGCGCCGCATCGACGCGCGCGGCGTTCGCCTCGAGAACGGCTCGGGCGCGGGCGTTGGCTGCGAGCCGGGCGTCCGTACGTGTCGCCGCGCTCATGAGCTCCTCGAGCTCGGCCGCGAGCAGAAGCCGCTGCTCCTGCGCATATCGGGGGTCTCCGTCGGGCGGCGCGAAGGCGCCCAGCGCGCCCGCGACGAAGCCCTCCTGCGCCGGATCGCCGCCCATGGCGTCGAGCGAGGTATCGATGCGTGCGCGCTCGACGCGCAGGCGCAGATCCTCCGCCTCGCGACGGGCGAGCTCGGCCCTGGCGTCGGTGGGGTCCAGCGCGACGAGCACGTCTCCGGCGCCGACGCGCTGGCCGTTCTCCACGCGGATTGCGGCGATGCGCCCGTCGAATTCGGGCTCGATCACCTGGACCCGCGACAGCGGCACGACGCGGCCCTGCCCACGCGCCACGATCTCCACTTCCAGCACGATCGAGAGAACGAGCGCGGTGGCGAAGATCGCGACGAGGGCGAATATCGTGAGGTGAAGGGTCGGCGAGGCGAGGCGGGGGTCCAGACGCCGGTTCATCACAAGGCCTCGAAGTCGATGATGCGGTCCGGGTCCGGAAAAACGTCGGGCCGGTGCGTGATGACGACGACCGTGGTCTCGCGAGCGAGCGCGCGAATTTCCCGCGCCATCGTCGCCTGCGCGGCCGCGTCCAGCGCGCTCGTCGGCTCGTCGAGGATGAGGACCTTCGGACGCATCGCCAGCGAGCGGGCGATGGCGATGCGCTGACGCTGACCTCCGGACAATCTCGTTCCGCGATCACCGACATGCGTATCCGGCCCCTGCGGCAGCTGGGCGACGAGGCTGTCCGCCGCCGCGCGGCGCAGGGCGTCCGCCATCGCGCGCTCGTCCGGCGCGGGATCGTGCAGGGCGAGGTTCTCGCGCACGGTGCCGGTGAACAGGAGAGGCTCCTGAGGCACATAGGCGATCGTCGTGCGGACGCTTCCCGGGTCGAAGCCCGCGATGTCCTCGCCGTCCAGGAGCACCCGTCCCCTCTGTGGCGTCTCCAGCCCGGCCGCCAGCCTCCCGAAGGTCGACTTTCCGATGCCCGACGGGCCGACCACGAGCGTCAGCGTCCGCGGTTCGAGCGTGCACGAGAGGCCCTGCAGCACGGGGGCGCCATCGGCGTACCCGAAATCGACGTCGTCGAAGACCAGCCGAGGCACCAGCGATTCGGGAAGCCGCGGCTTCATGCCGAATTCCTCCTGCGGCTCGCAGAGGATGTCGCCGAGCCGCTGCCGAGCTATCCTGACGTTCTGCCAGCTCTCCCAGAGGCTCGCGAAGCTCCCGATCGGGCCGACGACTCGACCGACCAGGAGATGGAAGGCGACGAGCTGCCCGAGCGTGATCTCGTTGGCGAAGACGAGCGTCGCGCCGACGAAGAGGATCGCGATCGTCAGCGCCCGATCCACCAGGAAGATCGCTTCGGCGTTGGCGATCTTCAGCGTGCCGACGCGAAAGGCGGCGTCGAGAGATGCGCTCAGCGTTTCCTGGATCCGCGCGAGGATCGGCGCCTCTGCCGCGAGCGCCTTGACGGCCACGGCTCCGGCCAGGCTTTCGACGACCTGCGCCTGGTGCCGTGCGCCACGGTCGAATTGCGTGCGCAGGCGCCGCCTCAGGAACGGGCCGAAGGCGACGTAGATCAGTGCCTGCACGGGAAGCGCTGTGACGACGATCCATGCGAGCGTCGACGAGATCGTGAAGAGGACGACGACATAGAGGATCACGAAGACCAGATCGAGCAGCACACCGGTCGTTGCGCCGACCAGGAACGCGCGGATCGTGTCGGTTTCGGAAACGCGCGCCAGAGTTTCGCCCACGTTCCAGCGGCGGAAATGCTCGAGGGGAAGTCGAAACAGATGCGCGAAGATGCGCCTCGCGAGCTCGCGCGTGACGCTCGTGGTCGTCGCCAGCCCAGATAGGCGGACAGCGTCTGGAAAGCGGCCTGATACAGGCTCGCGGCCGCGAAGATCGCGACCACCACGGCGAGCGTCGCCTCGCGCTGGAAGGGCAGAACGCGATCGATGACGACCTGGAAGACGAATGGCTCCACGAGCCCCAGCAGCCGCAGGCAAAAGGCGATGACGATCAGCTCGACGTAGAGCGGGGCATAACCGCCAGAGCGTCTCGCCGAACCAGGAGAGCGGCACGCGCCGCGTTTCGGCGCGTAATCGCTGTTGCGGCCGGTGCACCAAGGGTATCTCCGCGGTCGCCGATTGGACGAGCGCCCTGTAGAGCAATCTTGAATTGTAAACAAGAGTTGATGGCCGGCGAGGCGTGACGGCGCTCCCCCCGCCCCCCGGCAAAACTTGCCCTTCCCACCCTAGCAATTAACCCACCGTTAACCGTAACCCTCCCAAATCGACGTCAAGGATTCTCCAACCAGCCCGAGCCATGAACGCACACGCACCCATGCCCGCCCAGAACGCGATCCGCTTCCGCGGCCGCTCCTTCGTCGCGCTCGTGCTGGCGCCGGAACTGCCCTTCGACGACTGGCTCGTGCGCCTCGACGCGCTGGCCGAGAAGTCCGCCGGCTTCTTCCTCGGGCGCCCGATCGTGCTCGACCTGAAGGACGTCGCGATCAACCGCGACGGCGTCGCGGAACTGGTCGAGAAGCTCGGCGCGCGCGGCGTGCGGATCATGGGCGTGGAGAACGCCAAGCCCTCGCAGCTCGGCCCGGGCCTGCCCCCGGAGATGCGCGGCGGGCGCGCGGCGAGCGACATCGATCCGGTCGCGGAAGCCGAGCGCGCCGCGGCCGCCGCCGCCGCCGCCAAGACGGCTGCCGAGAAGGCGGCCGCCGAGGCGGCCGAGGACGGTGCGGACGCGCAGGCCCGCTCCCAGAGCGAGGCGGCCGCGACCGCCGCCGCCGAGGCGGCGGCCACCGCGGCGGCCGCCGCCGGCGCCGCGCCGGAACAGGCCCTGCCCTCGCTGATCATCGACCAGCCGGTGCGTTCGGGCCAGTCCATCGTCTTCACCGAAGGCGACGTGACGGTGCTCGGCTCGGTAGCCTCGGGCTCCGAGATCGTCGCCGGCGGCTCGATCCATATCTACGGCGCGTTGCGCGGCCGGGCGCTCGCGGGCGCCACGGGGAATGCCAACGCGCGGATCTTCTGCCGCAAGCTCGAGGCCGAGCTCGTGGCGATCGACGGCCTCTACAAGACGGCCGAGGACATGCAGGCGCAGCTGCGCGGCCAGCCGGCACAGGTCTGGCTCGAGGGCGACGCCATGAAGATTGCGACGATCGGCTGAACGCACGGCCGACGGCGCGGGGGCTTTGACGGAGGTGAAGGGCGATGGCCAAGGTTCTGGTCGTGACATCGGGTAAGGGGGGCGTCGGCAAGACGACCTCGACCGCAGCGCTCGGGGCCGCTCTGGCCGCCGGCGGGAAGAACGTGGTGGTGGTCGACTTCGACGTCGGCCTCCGCAACTTGGACTTGGTGATGGGCGCCGAGCGGCGCGTGGTCTACGACCTGATCAACGTGGTGCAAGGCGACGCCAAGCTCGCCCAGGCGCTGATCCGGGACAAGCGCTGCGACACGCTGCATCTGCTCCCCGCCTCGCAGACGCGAGACAAGGACAACCTCACCGTCGAAGGCATCGACCGGGTGATGGACGAGCTGCGCGAGAAGTTCGACTGGGTGATCTGCGACAGCCCCGCCGGCATCGAGCGCGGCGCGACGCTGGCGATGCGCCACGCGGACGAGGCGATCGTGGTGACCAACCCGGAAGTGTCGTCGGTGCGCGATTCCGATCGCATCATCGGACTCCTCGATTCCAAGACGCTGAAGGCGGAAGCCGGCGAGCGGGTGAACAAGCACCTGCTGCTCACCCGCTACGACCCCGTGCGCGCCGAGCGGGGCGACATGCTCAAGGTGGACGACGTCCTCGAGATCCTCTCGATCCCCCTCCTGGGCATCATCCCCGAGAGCCAGGACGTCCTGCGCGCGTCCAATCTCGGCAGCCCGGTGACGCTGTCCGAGCCGGGCTCCGCGCCGGCCCGGGCGTATTTCGATGCCGCACGACGGCTCGAGGGCGCGGCTCTGCCCGTGGTGATGCCGAGCGACAGGAAGAGCTTCTTCGGAAAGCTGTTCGGAAGGAGGGCCGCATGAGCCTGTTCAGCCTGTTCACACGTCGCTCGTCCGCGCCCGTCGCGCGCGAGCGGCTCCAGGTCCTGCTCGCGCACGAGCGCGCCGTGATCGGCAATTCCGATCTCGTCGCCATCCTGCGTGAGGAGATCCTGGCGGTGATCGCCAAGCACGTGCCCGTCGAGCGCGACAAGGTGCGGGTGAAGATGGACCGCGGCGACCAGGTGTCGCTGCTCGAGGTCGACATCGAGCTCCCCGAGTTCCCGCTGCGCGTCGGCGACACGGCCGCCGACAAGGAGCGGCCGGCGTCCAAGGTCGCCTGAGGCGGCCGCCGTCCGGTCAGGGCTCCTCGAGGTCGCGCGCGATCCGGGCGACCTCGTCTGCCATGTCGTAGAGCTCCTCGATCAGACTCTGGAGCGCCGCCCGGCGCTCGGGGTGCGGGTTCCCGTCGCTCGCGGCCGCACGCGCGAAGACGTCGGCGCGCGCGCGCAGGTGCGCAGCGCGCTCCGCCAGCAGTCGCGCACGCGAGTGTTCGGGGCGCGGCGGTTCGTCGCCATCCCGCGTCTCGTCGGTCATCCCCGCGCTTTCTTATAGCACATTTATTAAATGTGCTTTGCTTACCTTTAGTAAGTCTTAAGGCTCCGCTTACCCCATGCGGCCTCGGCGCGGCACTAACATTTGTGTATATCAATCGCGGAAGTCGTTTGCGACCGCACGAATCCCCCTTCGATGTCGAGGCTCGATGCAGCGCTTCCGACCCCTCACGACCGCAGAGGGTCTTCTCCCGCGGGACCGCGATGCGACCGAGGCCCCGGGCTGCCGGCCAAAAAAAAAGGGCCGCTCCGAGGAGCGGCCCAAGTCTAGGGAGGAAACGCCCAAGGAGGGCATACGGCAGGACAACGCCAATGCCCTACCGCACTGCACAAGATACATTGCGCCGCACAAAAAGCAAGGGCGGTCACCCGCGGCGAATGCAGGACGCCATGCAGCGTGTGCATGCGTCCCCGTGTTGGGCTCGGTGGTGTCTTGCCCCGCCGCCCCTGAAACCCGCCGAGCCGGCGTCGCCGAGGCGCCTTCGGGGCGCGCACGGGCTTGCCGTTCGCGCCCCGCTTGCTAGAACGGACCCGCGCGACCGCACGGGAGATGGCGACGGCATGGCTCTGATCGATTTCGCCGGGTTCGTCGACGACCTGGCCACCGCATCCGGCAAGGCGATCCTGCCGTTCTTCCGCACGAGCCTCGTCGCCGACGACAAGGGCGGTCGCGCGGGTGGGTTCGATCCCGTGACGGAGGCCGACAAGGCCGGCGAGGCGGCGATGCGCCACCTGATCAAGCGCGCCTTCCCCAGCCACGGCATCGTCGGCGAGGAGTACGGCGCCGAGCGCGCCGACGCCGAGTACGTCTGGGTGCTCGATCCCATCGACGGCACCCGCGCCTTCATCTCCGGCCTGCCGACCTGGGGCACCCTGATCGGCCTCACGCGCAACGGCCGGCCCTGCTACGGCCTGATGCACCAGCCCTTCACCGGGGAGCGCTTCTTCGGCGACGGCGGCAAGTCCACCTATCGCGGCCCGATTCCGGGGGGCGGCGTCGGCGAGCGGCGGCTGCGCACGCGCCGCTGCGCCAGCCTCGCCGAAGCGACCCTCTCCTCCACGAGCCCGCGTAACTTCGCCGAGAGCGCCCAGCGCGCCGCTTTCGAGCGGGTGGAGGCGGCGGTGCGCCACGTGCGCTTCGGCTTCGACTGCTACGCCTATTGCATGGTCGCGGCCGGCCACGTCGATCTCGTGATCGAGGCGGGGCTCGCGCCCTACGACATCGTGGCGCTGATCCCGATCATCGAGGGCGCGGGCGGCATCGTCACCGCCTGGGACGGGGGCGACCCCGCCTCGGGCGGGTCCATCGTCGCCGCGGGAGACAAGCGCGTTCACGAGCAGGCGCTGGCGCTGCTCGCGGGCTGAGCCTCGCTCGGCCTCCTTCGGCCTCACTCGCCCGGCGTCGCGTGCTGGGGCTCCCAGAAGTGCTCGCGGGAGCCGGTGAGCAGGAAGGCGAGCTCGTCGATGTTCGCCACGACCTGATCGGTTCCCGCCCGCGCCACCGAGCGCCGCGGGAGGCCCTCGGCGGCCCGCACGAGCGCCTTGCGCGCCTCCGCCAGCGTCCCCAGCAGCGCCGCCTGCTCGGCCTCACCGAACGTCCGCCGTCTCACCACCATCTCCGCCTCCCGCATCAATCGTTCACTCTTCGTTCTGATGCCGCGAACGCGGCGCGCTGGCAAGGGGATTCGCGGGAGGACGTCGCGGGCGGTCGCGATGGGAGCGGCGTCCTGTGGATCGCGGGGAAAGGTCAGGCGGCGAGGCCCAGCGCTCCGGCGGCGACGAGACGGACGCGGCTGCGGCCGCCGCCGCTCTTCTCGACGCGGATCTGCACGGGAATGCGCTGGTGCATCGACTCGACGTGGCTGATGACGCCGACCTTGCGCCCCTGCGATTGGAGCGTCTCCAGCGCATCGATGGCCACGTCGAGCGTCGCCGCGTCGAGCGTGCCGAAGCCCTCGTCGATGAACAGCGTGTCGACGAAGGAGCCGCGGCCCTCGAGCGAGCACAGCGCCAGCGCCAAAGCCAGCGAGGTGAGGAAGCGCTCGCCGCCCGACAGCGAGCGGGTGGAGCGGCGCTCGTCGCCGAGATCGCGGTCGAGGATCTGCAAGCCCAGATCTCCGCCCTCGCCGCCGGCACGCTCGAGCCGGTAGCGCGGCGAGAGCGCCGCGAGGTGGCGGTTGGCGAGCGCCACCAGGTGATCGAGGGTCACGGACTGGGCGTAGCGGCGGAACTTCGAGCCGTCGGCGGAGCCGATCGCGTCGTTGACCTCGCCCCAGAGCCTGGCGACCTCCTCCGCCGCCGCAATCTCCCCCGCGAGCGCGCCGGCCTGGGCGCGGGCGGCGTCGTCCTGCCGGAGCGCGGCGCGCTTCTCGACCTCCTCCTCGGAGAGCGCGGCGAGCGCCTCGTCGAGCGCCGTGCGCCGTGCCTCGAGCGCGGGGATATCCTCCTCCGGCGCGCCGGCGGCGATGGCCTCCACGAGCGCGGTCTCGCAATGACCGAGCGTCGAGCCGGCCTCGCGCAGGGCGTCGTCGGCGGCCGTCAGCCGCGTGCGGAGCGCGTCTCGTTCCTCGGGCGGGGTCGCGAGCAGCGCGAGCGCCTCCTCGCGGGGGAGCGCGCGCGCGGCGAGGGCGGCAGCGAGGGTGGTGTCGGCGGCTGTGTTGATCTGCGCGGCATCGGCGGCGATCTCCCCGGCATTGCGCGCATCGGTCTGCGCGATCGCGAGGGCGCGGGCCGCCTCGTCGCGCGCCTGCCGCGCGGCCTCGGCGGCGGTCTTGGCGGCCTTCGCGGCCTGGGCGTGCCGCTCCTTGTGCGTGCCGGTCTCCTCGCCGTCGAGGAGACCGGCACGGTCGGCGCACAGGTCGGCGAGGGCGCGGGCGCATTCGTCGAGCGCCGCCTGCGCCCGGTCCGCCGTTTCGGCCGAGGCGTTCGCGCGTTCCTCGGCGCGGGCGAGCGCGGTGATGTCCTCGGCGAGCGTCGTCGCCAGCGCGGCCTGCGTCTCTCCGAGACCCCGGTACTGCTCGGCGCGTGCGGCGAGGATCCGCCGCGCGCTCGCCGCGTCGCGATCGAGGTCCGCGGGCGCGATCCCGCACGCCTCGTAGACCCGCGCCCATTCGCGATCGATGGAGGCGCGGCGCTCGCGCCGATCGGGGATCTTGGCGTCGGCTTCGAGCACGATTCGGGTCGCCGCCGCCTCCTCGGCATCCAGACTCGCCCGCGCGCCGCGGCGGTCCTCGATCGCGTGAGCGGCCGCGTCCCGGCGCGCGCGCTCGGCATCGATGTCCGCGCGCAGGACGGTGGCGGCGTCGAGCGTGCGGCGCGCCGTGGCGCGCGCCTGCGCGATCGCCGCGATCTGGGCGTCGAGGGCGGGAGCGGCGTCCCGCCAGCCGTCGGGCGGGGCGTGCATCCCGAGATCGGGGAGGGCGAGCCAGGCCCGGCGCGCATCGGCGTAGGCCGCGGACGCGGTCTCCAGCCGTTCGGCCTCCGCCGTCACGGTCGCGGCGTCGGCGGTGCCGTCGCGCTCGGCGGCGGCCTGCGCCGCCCTGGCCTCGGCGAGGCGCGTGCGCGCCGCGTCCTGCTCGGCCACGAGCGCGGCGCGCCGCGTGCGGACGCCCTCGACGAAGCCGTCGGACGCGCCGTGCGCGTCTTGCTGCGCGTGCGGGTGGTCCGCCCCGCCGCAGACCGGGCACGGCTCCCCCGGCACGAGCGTCGCGCGCAGGCGCGCCGCGTGCTCCGAGGCCGTCGCCTCCGCGAGGTCGACGAGGCGGGCGATCTCATCGGTGCGCACCGCGAGGTCCGCGAGCGCCTCGTCCGCCGCGCGCGCGGCGTCGCGCGCCTCGCTCCAGGCCAGCGCCGCCGCCTCGCGCCGCGCCTGCGCCGCCGCCTGCGCGTCGGCCGCTAGCGTCGCCTTCGCGAATGCGTCGGCGAGCCGGGCGGCGATCCGGTCGGCCTCCTCCAGCGCCTCGGCGCGGGCGCGGGCGGCCGGCTCGTCGAGGGCGTCGAGCGCGGACCGCTTCTCGGCGAGACGTGCGTCGCAGGAGGCGCGGGTACCGGCGTCGGCCGCGTCCGCGGCGTCGAGCCCGGCGCGCGCGTCGGCGGCGCGTGCGGTCGTCTGCGCCGCGCGGGCGCGGCCCGCCTCGAGCTCGGCGATCTCGGCGAGGAGCACCGTGCGCTTGTCGAGGCTCTCCGACAGCTCCGCGAACCGCGTGGCGAGCGGGGCGAGACCGGCGTCCCGGGCTAGCGCGGCCTCGACCTCGGCGCGCCGCGTGCGAGCGGCCTCGATACGCCGCGTCAGCTCGGCGACGAGATCGGACGCGGCCTGCGCCTCGGCACGGGCGGCGTCACGCGCGGCGGTCTTGAGGGCCTCGTCCTGCGTCGTCTCGCGGATGCGCGCGTCGAGGCGCGCGGCCTGTTCCCAGATCGGTGCGAGGCGCTCGCAGGCGGCGTCCGCGTCCGCGCACGCGGCCTCGGCGTCGGCGGCGCGCGCATCGGCCGCGATGCGCGCGGCCTCGGCCGCCGTCGCCGCGTCGGCCTTCGCGGCGGCCGTCTCGCGCATCGCCACGAGGCGGGTCTCCCCGTCGCGCACCTTCTCCCAGGCCCCCCGCAGCGGCTCGACGGCGTCGAGCCGCTCAAGCCGCGCACGGTCCTCGGCCAGCGCCTCCCAGGCGGCGCGCTCCGCGGCGAGCGCCTCGGCGGCGCGGTCGCGTTTCGAGGTGGCGGCGGCGATCGCCTCGTGGCGACGCAGCTGGGCGGCGACCGCTTCGCGCGCGGCGGTCTCCTCGGCCTTGCGCTCGCCCAGCACCGCGAGCACCGCCTCGATTTCGCCCCGCGCCTCGGGGGCGAGGAGGCCGATGCCGTCGCGCCGCTGCTCCAGCGCCAGGAGCGCGTCGCGCACCGCCTTGTGCCGCTCGTAGGCCCGGCGCGACACGTCGGCGTAGATCTGCGTGCCGGTGATCTTCTCGAGCAGCTCCGCGCGCTCCCGCGCGTCGGCGCGCAGGAAGGCGTCGAAATCGCCCTGCGCGAGGAGGACCGTGCGGCGGAACTGCTCGCAGGTGAGCTCGGTCAGCGCCTCGACCCGCGCCTTCACCTCGCCGATCGAGGAGGCGAGGGGCTCGAGCGCGCCGTCGGCGCAGACCTTCCACAGCGCCCGGCGGCGCTGCTGGAGCGCGCCCGAGGCCTTGCCGCGGGCGCGGTTCAGCTCGCAGCGCGCGCGGTAGACCGCGCCGTCGCGGGCGAGGAAATCCACCTCCGCGAAGCCGCGCCCGGCGCCGCGGCGCAGGATCGTGCGCGGGTCGGTGGCCGACAGCGGCTGGTTGTCGCCGTCGGGAATGGATTCGTTCGCCCCAGCCGCCTTCACCCGCGGAAACTCGTCGTAGAGCGCGAGGCACAAGGCGTCGAGGATGGTCGACTTGCCGGCCCCGGTCTCGCCGGTGATGGCGAACAGGCCCGCGGCGAGCAGCGGCTCGGCGTCGAAGGCGATCTCGAAGGGCTCGGCCAGCGACGCGAGGTTCTCGCCGCGGATCGCGAGGATGCGCATGTCAAGCCTCCTCGGGCGCATGGAGGAGGGCGGCGAAGGCCTCCTCGTGGGCGGGGCCGGGCGCGACGCCGTGCTTGGCGGCGAAGGCCTCGCGGAAGACCTCCTCCGGCTTGCGTTCGGCGAGCCGCAGCACGATCGGCTCGGCCGGCGCATCGCTCGCGGCCGCGGGGCGCTCCAGCGTCACCGCGACGAGGCGGATCGGAAAGGCCTCGGTGGCTTCCGCGATCTGCGCCTGCAGACCCACCGCGGGACCCGTGACCGAGACGGCGAGATAGACGAAGGGGCGCGCCTCGAAGGGCAGGTCCGGGTCGAGGCAAAGGCGCGCGAGCGCGGCGTCGACCTCGGCCTCGGGCACCGCGCCGCGCTCGGGGACGCGCAGGACGGGGACCGGCCGGGGCAGCGGGCGGTGCTCGGCGCGGACCGCGCAGCCCTCGATCGTGACGAGCGTCGCGCCGTGGTCGTAGCCGCTCTCGGTCTTCGAGAGCGGGAAGAGCGAGCCCGAGTAGCGGATCGTGTCGCGGCCGACGCGCTGTGGCTTGTGCAGGTGCCCGAGCGCGACGTAGGCGGCCTCCGCGGGGAAGATCTCGGGCGGCACGGCGTGCTCGCCGCCCACCAGGATGCGCCGCTCCGCCCCGTCGGATTCGAGCCCGCCCGCGACGTGCAGGTGGCCGGTGACGACGAGGGGCGTGTCGCCGATCTCGGCTTTCGCCTGTGCGATCATCGCGCGGTAGAGCCCACGCACGCCCGCGACGACCGGCGAGCCCTCGCCGTCGGCGGCGGCGTCGAGGGGCGGCAGGTCGGCGACGCGGGGGAAGGGCACGGCGAGGATCTGCGCGGCCACCGCGCCCGTCGCGTCGCGCACGGGCACGAGGTGGCGGGCGAGGTCGTAGGCGTTCCCCGCCCGCGCGATCGTGCCCACGACGTGCAGGTTCGCCAGCGCGAACAGCTCCCGCGGCGCCTCCAGCCGCCCCGCGGGATCGTGGTTGCCGGCGACGACCACGATCGGCGCCTGCGGCCGCGCCCTGCGGAAGGCCACCAGCGTGTCGAAATAGAGCCGCTGCGCCTCCGCCGAGGGATTGAGCGTGTCGAACACGTCGCCCGCCACGATCACCGCGTCCACCGCCTCTTCGGCGGCGAGGTCGACGAGCTGGGCCAGCGCCGTCCGATGCTCCGCCTCGCGCCCGAACCCGGCGAGCGTCTGCCCGATGTGCCAATCGGCCGTGTGCAGGATTTTGACCATCCGTCCTCCGGCGCGCACTGTCGCGAGGTCGGGCGCGATTCGCCAGGGGTGCGGGGCGGATGTCCACGGGTAGGTCAGGGCTTGCGGCGCATGACATCGAGCGCTTAAGGTCGCGCGTCGATCGAGGTCGACCCGGTGAGCCGAGCTTCGTCACTGCATGCAAACGGGGCCGGACGGATAGAACCCTGCGACAACCTTCGGGTCCTCGCGAGGTTCGTCGTTTCAGCCCTCGTTTCGCTTCCCCGCGATCTCCGGCAGCGCCTGCGCCCACACCTCCGCCGGCTGGGCGCCGGAGACGCCGTAGCGGTCGGCGAGCACGAAGAAGGGCACACCGGAAATGCCCATGGCGCGGCCTCGCTCTTCCTCGCGGGCGACGAGCGCCCGCAGCTCCGGGTCGGCGACGGCGAGCCGCGCCTGCCCCGCGTCGAGCCCCACGCCCTCGGCGAGGGCGATCAACACGGCGTCGTCGGAGAGGTCCGCGCCCTCGCGGAAATAGGCCGCGAACAAGGCGCTCGCGAGCACGTCGTCGCGTCCGGCTCCGGCGGCGCCGGCGAAGGCGATCAGCATGTGCGCCTTGCGGGTGTTGGGCGTACGCGCCTGCCGGTCGAAGCGGAAGTCGAGACCCTCCTCGGCGCCCATCCGCACCATCTCGGCGTCGAGCGCGTCGGAGCGCTCGCGGCCCATCTTGGCGGCGCGGTAGTCGGCGCGCGCCATGCCCGCCTCGGGCATGTCCGGGTTGAGCTCGAAGGGGCGCCAGACGACGGCGAGGTCGATCCCGCTCTGCGCCGCGCCCCGCATCAGGCGGGCGCGACCGAGCCAGCACCAGGGGCAGATCACGTCGGAGACGATGGTGACGGCGAGCGGCGGCGTTCCGGCCGCGTGCGGCGTTTGCGTGGTCATCGGCGGCCTCCTCGCTCGAGTCGACGGGCGACGAGCCTACCGCACGCGCCGGGCGCGCGTCACCCCGTCGTCACCCTCTCGGGACGCCCGCATTCGCCAGCCCGTCCACCCGATGGTTCAACGGATCGTCGGCGTGGCCCTTCACCCAGTGCCATCGCACGTCGTGGCGGTTGCGGGCCTCGTCGAGGCGGCGCCAGAGGTCCTCGTTCTTCACCGGCTGCTTCGAGGCCGTGCGCCAGCCCTTGGCCTTCCAGCCGGCGAGCCAGGAGAGGATGCCGTTTCGCACGTACTGGCTGTCGGTGTAGAGGTCGACCGAGCACGGGCGCTTGAGCGCCTCCAGCGCCTGGATGGCGGCCATCAGCTCCATGCGGTTGTTGGTCGTCACCGCCTCGCCGCCGTGCATCTCCTTCTCGCGCTCGCCGAACAGGAGGAGCGCCCCCCAGCCGCCGGGGCCCGGATTACCCTTGCAGGCCCCGTCGGTGTAGATCGTCACCTTGGGGGCGGAGGCGTCCAGCGTCATCGGTCGAGCCCGTAGTCGGCGGCGCTCGTCGCGCGGCTGTGGAAGGCGAGCTTCTTGTCGTATTCGAGCGGGTCCTTGGGCTTCACCAGCGCGCCCGGGGGCACGTTCAGCCAATCGACCAGCCGCGTCAGCATGAAGCGCAGCGCCGCGCCGCGGCACAGCGTCGGCAGCGCCGCGACCTCGGCGGGCTCGAGCCGCCGCACGCGCTCGTAGCCGGCTATCAAGGCCCGGCTCTTGGTGACGTTGTAGGACCCGTCCGCCTCGAAGCACCAGGCGTTGAGGCAGATGGCGAGGTCGTAGGCCAGCATGTCGTTGCAGGCGAAGTAGAAGTCGATCAGCCCCGAGACGCCCTCGCCGATGAAGAACACGTTGTCGACGAACAGATCGGCGTGGATCACGCCCTCGGGCAGTCCCCGCGGCCACGCTTGCTCGAGATCCGCCAGCGCGGCGCGGGTGCGCGCGGCGAGCCCCGGCGAGACGGTGTCGGCCTGGCTCTCGGCCTGGGCGAAGAGCGGGCGCCAGGCGGGCATCGAGAGCGCGTTCGCGCGGCGGATCGGGAAGTCGCGCCCCGCCTCGTGGAAGCGCGCCAGCGCCTCGCCGAGCGCGTCGCAGCGCCGGGGCGTGGGGCGGCGGATGGAGAGGCCGTCGAGGAAGGTCACGATCGCCGCGGGGCGGCCGGCGAGCACGCCGAGCGCCTCCCCGCGCCGATCGCGCACGGGCAGCGGGCAGGAGATGCCGCGCTCGGCCAGATGCTCCATCAGCCCCAGGAAGAAGGGCAGGTCGTCGCGCGCGACCCGCTTCTCGTAGAGGGTGAGGATGTAGTTGCCCACGCTGGTATGGAGAAAGTAGTTCGTGTTCTCGACGCCCTCGGCGATGCCCTTGAATGAGAGCACCGCGCCGATGTCGTAGCCCCCCACGAAGGCGACGAGCGCCTCCTCCGGCACGTCGGTGTAGACCGCCACGGCTATTCGGCGGCTTCGCCGCGCAGGCCGCGCGGGAGGGGGAAGAAAACGTCCTCTTGCACCGTCGTCACGGTCTCCACCGAGACCTCGTAGCGCTCGGCGAAGGCGTCGATCATCTCCTCGACCAGCACCTCCGGCGCGGAGGCGCCCGCGGTCATGCCGAGCCGCCGGATGCCGGTGAACACGGCCCAGTCGATCTCCTGCGCCCGGTTGGCGAGGCGCGCGACCTTGCAGCCGGCGCGCTCGGCGACCTCGCGCAGGCGCTGCGAGTTCGAGGAGTTGGGCGAGCCCACGACGATGAGCGCGTCCACCAGCGGCGCGACCTTCTTCACCGCCTCCTGGCGGTTCGTCGTCGCGTAGCAGATGTCCTCCTTGTGCGGCCCGACGATGGAGGGGAAGCGCGCCTTGAGCGCGTCCACGATCTCCTTCGTGTCGTCGACCGACAGGGTGGTCTGCGTGACGAAGGCGAGGTTGTCCGCGTCCGCGGGCGCGAAGGTGCCGACGTCCTCGAGCGATTCGATCAGGGTGATCGTGCCGGCGGGCAGCTGCCCCATCGTGCCGACCACCTCGGGGTGCCCGGCATGGCCGACGAGCAGCACGTGGCGGCCTCGCTTGGCGTGGACCTGCGCCTCGCGGTGCACCTTGGTGACGAGCGGGCAGGTGGCGTCGATGGCGGAGAGGCGCCGGCGCATGGCCTCGCTGGGGACCGACTTCGGCACGCCGTGGGCGGAGAAGATCACCGGCGCGTCGCCGTCGGGCACCTCGTCGAGCTCGCGCACGAAGACCGCGCCCTTCTTGCGCAGGCTCTCGACCACGTACTTGTTGTGGACGATCTCATGACGGACATACACGGGCGCGCCGTGCTGGGCGAGCGCCTGCTCGACGGCGTCGATGGCGCGCACCACGCCCGCGCAGAAGCCGCGGGGGGCGCACAGGAGGATCTCGAGAGGTGGCTTCGTCATCGCCTACGGTCTGTGGCGAGACGCGCCGCGTGTCAAGCCGGCGCGAAGGCGCGCCTCAGGAGGCGAGCGCCTCCGCCACGCCCGCGGCCGGCATGCCGGTACGGGCGGCGCGGGCCTCGTGCGCGAAATCGCGGCAGAAGCCCGGGATCGCGTCTCCCGGCATCGGGCGGGCGAAGTGGAAGCCCTGGACGAGGTGGCACCCGGCCCCCGTGGCGAAGCGCAACTGCTCGGGCGTCTCGATCCCCTCGACGAGCGTCTCCGCGCCCAGCGCCTCGGCGAGGCGCAGCACGCCCTGGAGGATGCTCGCACGCGTGTCCGGGTCGCCCTCGACGAGGAACGAGCGGTCGATCTTGAGGAGGTCGGGCTCCAGCCTCACGAGGTAGGCGATGTTGGAGTAGCCGGTGCCGAAATCGTCGAGCGCGAGGCGCACGCCCATGGCCGAGAGCGCAGCCAGGCTCGCGCCGACCTGCTCGCATTCCGCCAGCAGCACGCCTTCGGTGATCTCGATTTCGAGGTCCTCCGACGAGAGCCTCCGGCGTGCCAGCGTCTCGGCCACCTCGCGGGCGAGCATCGGCGAACGGAAGCTGTGGGGCGAGACGTTGACGGCCACGCGCAGGGCGAGGCCCGCCTCGCGCCAGCGCGCGGCGGCGGCGCAGGCCTCCTCGAGCACGAACCGATCGAGGGCCGCGATCTGTCCGCTCTGCTCGGCAATGTCGATGAACTCGCCGGGGGGCACGATCCGGCCGGTGCGAGCGCAGCGCCAGCGCACCAGAGCCTCGGCCGCGACGACCGTGCCGCGCAGGACGTCGACTTGCGGCTGGAACTCGAGGAAGAGCTCCTGCTCGTCGAGCGCCCGCGCGAGCCCGTTGCGGAGCGCCTCGACGCGCCGACGCTTGCTCATCAGCCCGGGGGCGAACACCATCGTCGCGCCGCGCCCCGACTCCTTGACCGCGTAGAGCGCGGCGTCGGCACAGGTGATGGCCTCCTCGATCGTGGGTGCGTCGGTGGGCCAGACGGCGATGCCGCAGCTGAAGGCGATCGGCACGATCTCGGCGCCGACGTCGACCGTGATCGGGTGTGTCCGTCGTTCGTCGAGGCGTGCGCGCAGGTCGGCGACGCTGCCGCGCCCGAGGGGCACGGCGACGACGAACTCGTCGCCACCCCAGCGCGCCACGATGCCGTCCTCGCCGAACTCGCGGCGCAGCCAGGACGCGGCGGCCTCCAGCATGGCGTCGCCGGCGGGATGACCGAGCCGATCGTTGACGGCCTTGAAGCGGTCGAGATCGAAGATGAGGACGGCGTGCGGCGACGCGTCCGCCGCCGCCATCCGCTGCGCCCATTCCGTGAAGCCGCGCCGGTTGGCCGTGCCGGTGAGGCTGTCGCGCCCGCTCGCGGTGCGCAGCTGCGAGACGATGCTGCGGTTGCGGCTGAATAGCCCGACGGAGAGGATCGAGAGCACGAGGAGCATCAGGACGCTGCCGACGACGCCGACCCAGGCGCGGTTCGTCTCCGACATCTGCCGGCGCAGGGCCTCGTCGATGCCGGTCTCGATGCCGCGGGTATAGTCGCTCGTCTCGCGCACGAGAACCGAGGCGAGGTCGTGCAGCCCCGCCACCCGCACGGGGTCAGGCGGCGCGCCCGCCGCGACGAGGGCGTCGAGCCCGGCCATCAGATCCCGCGCGAGCGGCGCGAAGGCGGTGCCCGCATCGTTCATCGGGCCTCGGCTCAGCGACTCCAGCATGTCGAGGCGCACGTAGAATCGGTCCGTCGCGTTCGCGAGCATGGCGTGGGCGCGGGGATCCCCCGGCGTCGTCGCCGCCGCGAGGAGGCTCTCGAGCGCGACGATCTCCGCGTAGGTGTATCGCAGATGCCGGACCATGTATTGGCCGAGGTCGATATCGCTGCGCTTGATGCTGCCGGCGCCCCAGATCGCGACGAGGGTCGCGATCAAGCCCGCGAACAGGATGAGCGTGCCCAGCAGCGGCCCCCCCCGGTCCCCGTGCAGGAAGCGCAGACGGCGAACGATGCGCATGCGCTCACCACTCGATCTCGGCGAGCAGCCAGACGCTCCGGTCGACGTAAATCCGATCGTCGAGCTCGGGATGGAGGTGCACGGGATAGAGCAGCCGTGCGGGACCGCGGGCTCGGGTGCCCAGAGGCTCGCCGTCGGCCCGTGTCACCAGGACGAGCGGCCAGCGCTCCCAGTCCTCCCGCGGGATGCGTGCGCCGTAGCCGTCGGCTCCGCGGAGCGTGACCGCGTCGGCTCCGTCGGCCCCGATCAGCGCGAGGACGTCGGCGAGGAGCGGTCCTTGGAAGAGCGTGCCCTCGCGGTCCAACGACAGCCCGCTCGGCACCTCGTGCATCGGCAGGCGCTCGATGTCGGCGATCGACACCGTGCGGCCGGCGGTGAGAGGACCGACGCGCAGGGTTGCTCGCCCGTCGCGCGCCGGGTCCGAGGCGGTGACACGCACCGGGACGTCGACGCCTGCGCCGGCGGCCGCGGCGGGCGCGAGATGGAGGACCGTAGCGAGGGTCGATACAATTATGAAGGGCATGAACGGCACGGCTCGATCCTCGGGTCCGCTGGGGCGGCTCGATGGGAACCAGCTATACCGGAAGGGAATGACGAAGAGCTTAAGCCGATCGTAGAGCACAAGCCGGAGCGGGGCGACCAGCTCCGGAAGCGTTGGCGACGCAGGGCCGATGACGGGAGGACTCCGAAACTCGGCTGTGCCGGTTGCGAACGGCGCACGAACGCCATGCGCTATGGGCATACCGTCTATTGGCACGAAGGGCTGGGACCGGCGCGCGCCGGCCCCCTTTCGCGGTCCGCTCGCCAGGCGGGATGCAATTAGGTATCGCGCTCTAGACGCTCGTAGTCGAACGGCTCCGCGGCGCCGACCTCGTCCTCGCCGTAGGGAAGGTCGTCGTCGGGACCGGAGGCGTAGGCTCGGAGACGCGATAGTCGCGCGGACCCGGTTCCCGGTCGTCGGATGTCTCACCCGGGGCGGAAGCGCTCCGGCACGGTCCCGTCCACGTCCGTGAAGCCGTAGAGGCGCGCGAGGTCTGCGGTGGCCACCACGCGTCCGGCGTGACGCGCCACCTCCGGATCGGTCGCGAGCGCCGCCACCGCCCGCCCGACGAAGAGCGGCGTCTCCGTCGCCTCCTCTCCCGCGCCGGCCTCGCCCACGCGCTCCGTCGCCACGTGCCCGGGCGAGAGCGCGAGCGCGGTCACGCCGTGGGGGGCGAGCTCCTCGGCGCAGGCGAAGGCGAGGCGGTTCAGCGCATGCTTCGCCCCGTCGTAGAAGACGTCGCCGAGATAGCCCGCGCTCGTGTCGAACGAGACGAAGCCGATCAGCCCGCGCCGGGCCGAGACCATGGCGGGCGCCACCGCCCGCGCGAGGAGCAGCGCGGGGCGCATGCCGCCCTCCGCGAAGCGCTGCATCAGCCCTGCCGGCCGGCGCCAGAACGGCGTCCCCCAGCGCGATCCGTCGGGAAAGGTCTCGCCGTCGAAGCCCTCGTTGCCGCCCCAGACCGATGAGAACGCGACGTCGATGCGCCCGAAGCGCCGCAGCGTCCAGGCGACGAGCCCGTCGACCTCGCGCTCGTCCGTGTGATCGCAGACGTAGGGGTGCCCCCGTCCGCCGGCGGCCTCGACCGCGCGCGCGGCGTCCTCGACGGTCTCGATCCGGCCCTCGGTGCGTGCGCCCGCCTCCGAGGAGCGCCCGGTGACGATCACCGTCGCGCCCGCTTCCGCGAGGCCCAGCGCGATGCCGAGCCCGACGCCGCGGGAGGCACCGGCGACGAGGGCGACGAGTGGGGTAGAACGGGCGGAAGACATCGTAGAGCCTGACGCGTGCGGCGATCGGATCGCGTTCAGCGTAGCACGGCGGCCGCCGTCAGCGCAGCGGGATCTCCCAGAGATCGTAGTCCTGCTCGAACCAATAGCGCTCGACGCGCGCGACGATGCGCCCGCCGTGTCGCAGGACGAAGCGCGCGACCACGGGGTTGTCGACGAGCGACTCGCCCCACAGCTTGTGCGCTCCGCGCCGGCGCGCTTCCTCGATGGCATGGAGAAAGAGCCGCGCGCCGACCCGCGGCGCGCCGGCGGCCGGATCGGCCATCGTCCAGTCGGAGCGCGCCACCCCGCCGTGCAGCGCCAGGGTGGTGAAGCCGATCGGCACCTCGTCGACCTCCGCGACGATGTAGTAGCCGGGATCGACGACGATCTTCTCCCGCAGCGCCGGCTCCAGGAACTGGCGCAGCAACACGAGCTTGGCCTCGAACGCGTAGGCCGGGTGCGCGCCCAGCGCGAGCCGCGCAATGCGCATCAGTCGAGGCGCGTCGGTTGGCGACGCGGCGCGAATCTGCATGGACCTACCCCTTTATGCATTTACCCTATACTATAACATAATATAAAAACATTAATTAGTGATAAAAGTCATCATTTTTTCGTTTAAATGCGTTTTTAGCATGATAGGTATATCGCGTGCGGTACCAACCTGCGAAGGAGACGAAACATGGGTGGAATTCCTGGAGTTAGCCAGATCGGCGACGCCGTCAGCAGCGTCACCGACAATCTCGGCCCCGTCGGCGACATGATCAGCGGCGCGCTGAACCCGACCGCCATGCTGGCCAAGCTCGGCCTCAACCCGATGGACATGATCAGCGGCATGCTGCCCGAGGGCATCACCGGCCTCCTGCAGAACCCGCTCGTGCAGATGGCGATCTCGGCCGCGTTCCCGGGCGTCGGCTCCGCCGCGATGGGGATGCTCGGAGGCGGCGGCCTCTCGGTCGGCGGCTTCGCCGGCGGGAGCCTCGATCTCGGGTCGGTCGCGGATCTGGTGTGACGTCATGATCGCGCACGGAACCGGACTCGCGCTGCTCGTGCTCGGCGGAAAGCGGGACGAGCTGACGCTGGCGGACTACCTCGCCAAGCAGGGGCTCGGCGGCCCGATCTCGGCGCTGTGCGTCGATTATCTGCGCGGGGCGAAGCAGGAGGGACCTCTGATCCCGATGGCGGATTTCGTCCGGCGCGCCGCCGACCTGCTCGGCGCGGACCCCCCGCGTCTCGGCGCACGCGTCGAGGCGACCCTGGCGAGCTACGACCTGACGGTGGGGGCGATCGACGCCTATCTCCGGGCGATCAAGAACTCGTCCCAGGGCGCCTTCTCGTCGGCGCTCAGGGGCGGTCGAGACACGGCGCGACACACCCCCGAGCCCGTCCTCGGTCGCCTGGTCTGACGCGATCGCCTCGCGAGGACGGACGCGGGCCGACGGCTCGCGCCCGTTCTCGTCGGCGTCAGCGCGCCTCCTGCGCTGCGAGCGCGTCGTTCAGGAGAGACGCGCCCGCGGTCGCGGCACGCTCCAGGCCCGGCGCCGCGGCGAGCGGATCCTCGCCGAAGAAGGCGGCGAGACCGATCCGCGCGGCGTGCGCCGGATCGGTCTCGCCCGCCGCGCGCGCGGCCTGCGCGGCGAGCGCCTCCTCGGCGAGGCAGGCGGCGCCGCGGGTGAGCGCGAACAGCCGCAGATAGGGTGTCGCGCCTGCGAGCGCGTCGTCCTGCCGCCCCTCCGCCAGCAGGGCGAGCATCGCGCTCGTGGCTCGATCGAGCGCCTCGGTCGCCTCGCGCAGCCGCGCGGCGAGCCGGGACAGGCGCTCCTCCTCGCCCTTCTGGAGACGGCCGATCACGGAGCGGATCCGGGCGATCTCGGCCCGCACCGTCGCGCCGCCCGACAGAGGCAGCTTGCGCGTGACGAGATCGATCGCCTGGATGCCGTTCGTGCCTTCGTAGATGGGCAGGATGCGCGCGTCGCGGTAGAATTGCGCCGCGCCGGTCTCCTCGACGAAGCCCATGCCGCCGTGCACCTGCACGCCCAGCGAGGCGACCTCCACCGCGATGTCGGTCGAGAAGGCCTTGGCGAGCGGCGTGAGCAGCGAGGCGCGCTCGTAGGCGGCCGTGCGCGCCTCGCGCTCCCCGGCGCGGGCCGCCTCGTCGAGGGCGGTCGCCGTGAGCAGGCAGATGCCGCGCGCCGCGTTGGTCAGGCCGCGCATCGTCGCGAGCATGCGCCGCACGTCGGGGTGCGCTGCGATCGCGACCATGCCCTGCCCGGCATAGCCCGCCGTGCGGCCCTGGCGGCGTTCCCCGGCGAAGGCGTGGGCGGCCTGCGTCGCCCGCTCGGCCAGGGCGACGCCCTGCACGCCCACCGCGAGGCGGGCGTTGTTCATCATGGTGAACATGCAGGCCAGCCCGCGGTTCTCCTCGCCGACGAGCCAGCCCACCGCGCCGCCGCCCTCGCCGTAGGACATGGTGCAGGTCGGCGCCGCGTGGATGCCGAGCTTGTGCTCGAGCCCGGCGCAGACGACGTCGTTGCGCGCCCCGTCCGGCAGGATCTTCGGCACGAGGAAGAGCGAGATGCCCCGCGTGCCGTGCGGCGCATCCGGCAGGCGCGCCAGCACGAGGTGGACGATGTTGTCCGTCCAGTCGTGCTCGCCGTAGGTGATGTAGATCTTGGAGCCGAAGATCCGATAGGTCCCGTCGTCGGCGCGCTCGGCCCGGGTGCGCAGCGCCGAGAGGTCCGAGCCCGCCTGCGGCTCGGTGAGGTTCATCGTGGCGGTCCACGCGCCCGAGACGAGCTTCTCCAGGTAGCGCTCCTTCAGCTCCGGCGCGGCGTGCGCCTCGATGGCGTCGATGGCGCCCATCGTCAGCAGCGGCGCCAGCGCGAAGGACAGGTTCGCCGCGTTCCACATCTCGACGCAGGCGGTGTTGAGCAGGACCGGCAGGCCCTGGCCGCCGTGCTCCACCGGGCCGGGAAGCGCGTTCCAACCGCCCGCCGCCCAGTCGCGATAGGCCTCGGCGAAGCCCGGCGGCGTGCGCACCGCGGTCCCCTCCTTGGTCAGCCCGGCGAGGTCGCCCGGCCGGTTCAGCGGCGCGAGCCGCTCGGCGGCGAAGTCCCCGGCCGCGTCGAGGATCTGCTCGACGAGCTCGGGCGTCAGGTCCGGATAGAGCCCGCGCGCGATCTTGTCGTCGAGCCCGGCGACGGCGCGCATGGAAAACAGCATCTCGGAGACGGGGGCGCGATAGGCCATGGCGGGCTCCTGGCGATTCCTCGGGATTCGCGTCGGGCGCGGATCCTCGTTCTACGAAAGGAGTAGTTCGGATGTGAACGATCGGCAAGCGGATGGACACCCGCAGCGTCGCTCGGGCGCCGCCCGCCGCTCGCCGCTCGCGCCGAGCCGGGACGTCATCGACGACCGCCCGCCTCGCGATACGCCTGCATCCGCGCTTCGGCAGCCGAGGGCTCGGAATCAGATGTCGCCATCCATGCTGCTCCACGGCTCGCAGAGCGCGACCGCAGGGGGATCGGCCGACACATGTCCGACCTCGATTGCCTTTCGGTGCCGTGTGCAGGCAATAGAAGGATCGTCGTCAGCGCGCCCTGTGCCGCCATCCGAAAGCTCGCACCATGCCCCTCGCATCGACCCACGAGCCCATCGACTTCACCACCGCCACCAGCGGCCTCGACGGCCACCACAATTTCGAGCTGGCCGGGGTCAACGACCATTGCCTGCGGATCGCCGTGTTCGAGGGCGAGTACCGCTGGCATCGGCATCCGGATTCGGACGAGCTCTTCGTCGTCGTCGAGGGGCGGCTGGAGATCGATCTCGACGAGGGGACGATCGTGCTCGGGCCGGGGCAGGCCTACCTCGTCGGGGCCGACGTGCGCCATCGCACTCGCGCCCCCGAGCGCACGGTGAACCTGTGCTTCGAGCGGCGCACCGCGCAGACGGTGTTCGACGACTGAGCACGTCGGGAACCGCTCCACCGCGCTGCGCGGTCGCGCCCGCGAACCGCGGCTGCTAGGATCGCGTTGCCCAAGGCGCGGTGACCGAGCCGTCGCCCGCAGGAGCGCGTTTTTCCATGATCTGGTCCTTCCCCATCGGCGTAATCGCCGGCACCGTCATCAAGATCCACGTCACCTTCGTGCTGTTCCTCGTCTGGATCGCCGGCGCCACCTGGCGGGCGGGGGGCTTCGAGGCGGCGTTCGCGACGACGGCCTTCGTGCTGCTGCTCTTCGCCTGCGTGCTGGCGCACGAGTTCGGCCACATCGTCGCCGCGCGCCGCTACGGCATCCGCACGCCGTCCGTGATCCTCTCCCCGATCGGCGGCATCGCGAGCCTCGAGCGCATCCCGGAGGACCCGAAGCAGGAGCTGGTCGTGGCGATCGCGGGCCCGGCCGTGAACGTCGTCATCGCCGCCGTGCTGTTCCTGATCCTGGGGGCGACGCTCGATACGACGAACTTCACGGAGATCGAGAACCCCGGCCTCTCGCTCGTCGCGCGGCTCGCGGCGGTCAACGTCATCCTCGTCGTGTTCAACCTCATCCCGGCCTTCCCGATGGACGGCGGGCGCGTGCTGCGCGCGCTCATCGCCATGCGCCGGCCGCACGCCCAGGCGACCCTGATCGCCGGGCGCATCGGCCAGGCGGCGGCTGTGGCGTTCGCGGTCATCGGCCTGTTCTGGAACCCGATCCTGCTCGTCATCGCCATCTTCGTCTACCTCGCGGCCTCCGCCGAGGTCGAGCAGTCCCAGATGAAGGGCGCCACGCAGGACATGACGGTCGGCGAGGCCATGGTCAGCGTGGTGGAAACGCTCGCGCCGGGCGCGACCCTCGACGACGCGGTGGAGTGCCTGATCCGTACCTCGCAGAAGGAATTCCCGATCCTCGACGGGGCCGGGCGCCCGCGCGGGCTCCTCACCCGCGACGCGCTGATCCCGGCCCTGCGCCACGGCACGCCGCAGAGCCCCGTTCTCGACGTCATGACCCGCGACATCCCCGAGATCGCCGCGGGCGCGCCGCTGTCGGAGGGCATGCGGATCCTCTCGGGCTCGCGCGCGCCGGCGCTGTTCGTGCTCGACGACGCGGGCAAGCTGGTGGGGCTCCTCACCCGCGAGAACCTCGCGGAGGTCATGATGGTGCGCCAGGCCCGGCCCGACTGGCCGCTGCACGGCCCGCGCGGGCAGGCGGCGTGGAAGGATCACACCTACGGGTGAGGGACGAAGGCGCTCCGCGAGCGTCTTGACGGCCATTACGAAGAGTTGCTATTGCGTATGGTATACGACGCAGGAAAGCGCGATCGATGGACCGGCCGACCCGGGAAGAGGTGGATACGAAGCTCGCCCTCGTCGAGGCGCGGCTCGAGACCAAGCTCGAGCGGATCGATGGCAAGATGTCCCGCCTCATCGATCAGCTGGCGGCCTTCGCGCAGCAGTCTCGTGAGGACTATGCCGACCTGAAGGCCGAGCATCACCGAACCCGGCAGGATTTTCAGGCCCTGCGCGGGGAATTCAACGGCTTGCGCGGGGAGTTCAACGGCCTCCGAGGTGAATTCAACGGCCTGCGGAGCGAGACGCAGAGCACGCGCCTGACCATCGTCATCACCGTGCTCGGCACGGGCATCGCGCTGTTCGTAGCGCTCAACGGCGCGATGGGCGGCTTCATCACGGCGTTCCAGACCGGGATCACCGCCTATTCCGCCGCGCCGGCGCCGGCGCCGACGCCGCCTCCGACCGCTGCGCGCCCGAACGACGGTTGAGACGTGGACGCATCCGCCCGTTCGCTCTAGCGTGTGCGTCGAAACGCGACGGGGCGGTGGGGATGCGGATCACGAGAGGGCGGGCGCTCGGCAGCGCCGTCGCGATGGCGGGTTGGCTCGTGCTCGCGGCTCCGGGGGTGGCCCAGGACAATACCTGCCGCTACGCCGTGGACGGCGAGTGCGACGAGCCCGGTATCGGCACCGGCGTCTGCGAGGCCGGCACCGATTCGTGGGATTGCCGGCGCCAGGGCGTGCTCTCGGCGGACGCCTGCTACTTCGCCAAGGACGGCGTGTGCGACGAGCCCTCGATCGGGACGGCCTCGTGCCCCCGCCGCACCGACACGACCGATTGCGGCGGCCGCTGGAGCCCGGCCTTCTCCGGGCGCGACGACCGGGTCTTCGTCGACTCGACGGCCCGGCCCTGGAGCAGCATCGGGCGGCTGGAGACCGCGACGGGCCATTGCTCGGGCGTGCTCGTCGGCCCGCGGCTGGTGCTGACCGCGGCGCATTGCCTCTTCGCCGAGGAGGAGTCGAACGAGCGCAGCCCGGTCGAGGTCTTCATCGCCGGCAAGGACGGCCCCGCCGAGGTCGCGCGCAGCGCCGTCGCCCGCGAGATTCTGCCAAAAGGCTTCGACAACCGGCGTCATGCGCAGACGACCGATCTCGACGGCGACGACTGGGCCTTCCTCGTGCTGGAGGAGCCGATCGGCGAGATCGCCGGGACCATGCGCGTCGCGTCGATCGACGGGGCGGAGCTGGCGCGGCGCCTCGCAGCCGGCCTTCTGTCCGCGGTGAACCAGGCGGGCTACAGCGGAGACTCACCCCACAAGCTCACCGCCCACGAGGGCTGCGCCATCACGGACGTGTTCGACGATGGCACCTTCTTCCACGACTGCGACGCGATCGACGGCGATTCCGGCTCGCCCATCTTCGTCGCCGATGCCGAGGGCGAGGGCTTCACCGTGCTCGGCATCATGTCGGCCACGTACCCCTGGACGGAGGAGGACGAGCGCGAGATGGGCGTCTCCGCGGAGCGCTTCCACAAGACGTGGGTGCGGCTCTCGGGCGACGGGGAGTGACGGGCGGGTTGCGCGATCGGGCGCGTCTCGCGCGCTAGCCCTATTGCGCGCGCGCCGCAATACCTATATCCGCACCGAAACCAAGCCCGTCATCGTGAGCGTCGTCATGCGGTCACGTCGGCCGCCTATGGCGGCTCGACCGGGCCGCTCACGTTCTGGAAAGTCCTATGCAGCTGCGCAACATCGCGATCATCGCCCACGTCGACCACGGCAAGACTACGCTCGTCGACAAGCTCCTCTCGCAGTCGGGGGCGTTTCGCGAGAACCAGCGCGTCGTCGAGCGCGTGATGGATTCCAACGACCTCGAGAAGGAGCGCGGGATCACCATCCTCGCCAAGGCGACCTCGGTCGTCTGGAAGGACGTGCGCATCAACATCGTCGACACGCCGGGCCACGCCGATTTCGGCGGCGAGGTGGAGCGCATCCTCTCCATGGTGGACGGGGCGATCGTGCTCGTCGACGCCGCCGAGGGGCCGATGCCGCAGACCAAGTTCGTGGTCTCGAAGGCGCTGAAGATCGGCCTGAAGCCGATCGTCGCCATCAACAAGATCGACCGGCCGGACGCGCGCCACGTCGAGGTGATCAACGAGGTCTTCGACCTCTTCGCCGCGCTCGACGCCACCGACGAGCAGCTCGACTTCCCGATCCTCTACGGCTCGGGCCGCGACGGCTGGATGGCCGCCGCCCCCGAGGGGCCGCAGGACCAGGGGCTCGCGCCGTTGTTCGACCTCGTGCTCGAGCACGTGCCGCCGGCCGACACCGATCCCGGCCCGTTCCGCATGCTCGGCACCCTGCTCGAGGCCAATCCCTTCCTGGGGCGTATCGTCACGGGGCGCATCGCGTCGGGCGTGGTGAAGCCGAACCAGACCATCAAGGTGCTCGACCGCAAGGGCAACATCGTCGACCAGGGCCGCGTCTCGAAGATCCTCGCCTTCCGCGGCATCGAGCGCCAGCCGATCGAGCAGGGCGAGGCGGGCGACATCGTCTCCATCGCCGGGCTTTCGAAGGGCTCGGTGGCCGACACGTTCTGCGATCTCTCGGTCGAGACGCCGATCCAGGCCCAGCCGATCGACCCGCCGACCGTGACGATGTCCTTCATCGTCAACGACAGCCCGCTCGCGGGCACCGAGGGCGACAAGGTCACGAGCCGCATGATCCGCGACCGCCTGATGAAGGAGGCCGAGGGCAACGTCACGCTCAAGATCGAGGAGAGCGCCGACAAGGACTCCTTCTACGTCTCCGGGCGCGGCGAGCTGCAGCTCGCGATCCTCATCGAGACCATGCGTCGCGAGGGCTTCGAGCTCGCCGTGTCGCGCCCGCGCGTCGTCTACATGAAGGACGAGACGACCGGCGAGACGCTCGAGCCGGTCGAGGAGGTCGTGATCGACGTCGACGAGGAGCACGCGGGCGTCGTCGTGCAGAAGATGTCCGAGCGCAAGGGCGACATGGTCGAGATGAAGCCGTCGGGCGGCAACCGCCAGCGGCTGGTCTTCCACGCGCCCACCCGCGGCCTGATCGGCTACCAGTCGGAGCTGCTCACCGACACGCGCGGGACGGCCATCATGAACCGGCTGTTCAAGGCCTACGAGCCCTACAAGGGCGAGATGGCCGGGCGCACCAACGGCGTGCTCATCGCCAACGATTCCGGCGAGGCGGTGGCCTTCGCCATGTGGAACCTGGAGGATCGCGGCCCGATGGTGATCGAGCCCGGCGCCAAGGTCTACCAGGGCATGATCATCGGCATCCACACCCGCGACAACGACCTCGAGGTGAACGTCCTCAAGGGCAAGAAGCTCTCCAACGTCCGCTCGACCGGCAAGGACGAGGCCGTGCGCCTCACGCCCCCGATCCGCATGACGCTCGAGCGCTCGCTCGCCTGGATCCAGGACGACGAGCTCGTCGAGGTGACGCCCAAGACCATCCGCCTGCGCAAGGCGAAGCTCGACCCCAACGAGCGCAAGCGCTTGAGCAAGCAGAAGGAAGCGCTGGCGGGGTGAGGGCGCGGCTGGCGCCGCCGAGCCTCGACCCGTCCCCCAACGAAAAACCGGCGCGCCCTCTCGGACGCGCCGGCTCCCGTTCGTCTCGCGAACCCGCGGCCGATCAGCCGATCGGCAGGCGGAAGGCGATGAAGCGCGAGGCGCCGTCGCGCTCGACGCGCACCAGCACCGCCTCGCGGCCGGCCTCCTGCGCGGCTTCGAGCGCCTGCGCCACGTCCTGCGGCTGGGCCACCGGCTCGCCGCCGACCTCGGCGATGACGTCGCCCTCGGCGAGGCCCTTCTCGAAGCCCGCGCCGTCCGGGTCGACCTCGGTGATCGCCACGCCCTGCATGTCGCCCTCGACCGGGGCGAGCTTGAGGCCGAGCGCGTCGAACTGCTCGACCACCTCCGGCGCGGCCTGCGCGACGACGGCCGGATCGGTCGGCATGCGCCCGATGGTCACCGTCAGCTCCCGGCGCTCGCCGTCGCGGAACAGCGTGACCGCGATCTCCTGGCCCGGCTCCATGAAGGCGATGGTGCGCGACAGGCTCCGCGCGTCCTCGATGCGCGTGTCGTCGACCGACAGCACGATGTCGCCCGTCTCGAAGCCGGCCTGTGCCGCCGGGCTGCCCGGCGTCACCTGCGCCACGATGGCGCCGCGGGCCTCGTCGAGGCCGACGCCGGCCGCGATGTCGTCCGACACCGGCTGGATCTGCACGCCGAGGAAGCCGCGCTCGACCTCGCCGCTCTCGCGCAATTGCGCCACGATGCGCTGCGCGGTCTCCGACGGAATGGCGAAGGCGATACCGACGTTGCCGCCTGTGGGCGAGGAGATGGCGGTGTTGACGCCGATCACCTGGCCGGTCTGGTCGAAGGCCGGGCCGCCCGAGTTGCCGCGGTTCACCGGCGCGTCGATCTGCAGGAAGTCGTCGTAGGGGCCGGCGCCGATGTCGCGCCCGCGCGCCGAGACGATGCCCGCGGTCACGGTGCCGCCGAGCCCGAACGGATTGCCGATCGCGACCACCCAGTCGCCGACCCGCGGCGCCTCGGGGGCGAACTCGACGAAGGCGAAGGGCGCGTCGCGCTCCTCGACCTTGAGCAGGGCGAGGTCGGTCTTCGGGTCGAGGCCGACGATCTCCGCGTCCAGCGTGTCGCCGTCGTCCATCAGGATCTCGATCTCCTCGGCGCCCGCGACGACGTGGTTGTTCGTCACGAGATAGCCGTCACCCGAGATGAAGAAGCCCGAGCCCTGGCCGCCGCGGCGCGGCATGCGCCCGCGCTGGCCGGGTCCCTCGCCGCGTTCGCGGAAGCGCTCGAAGAACTCCTCCAAGGGGCTGCCCTCGGGGATCTCCATGCCGGGAGGCAGGCCGGGGATGCCTGGGCCGGACGTCATCGACGCCTGCGCGCCGAGCCGGGTGCGCACGGACACGACCGCCGGGCGTACGCGCTCGACGACGTCGGCGAAGGAGGGGACGCGCGCGTCCGGCGTCTCGAGCGTGAGCGCGCCAGAGGGCTGCTCGTCGGCGGTCTGCGCCTGGACCGGCGTCGCGGTCACGACATGGCCCGCGCCGAGCCCGGTGACGCCCAGCGCGCCGATGGCGGCGGCGGCGAGGAGTGCGGTGCGGCGCGAGGCGATGCGACGGCCCGGCGCGCGGTCGGGGGAATGGATGTTCATGGAACCTCGATCGTCGATTCGGGGGAATGCCTCGGCGCATAACGCCGGGGTTCGCCGGAGGTTCTAGACGAGACCCGCTGACGCGGCGCTTACCCGCAGATTAAGTCTCGGTAACGGTTGGGAATTCCAGTCACTCCCCGCGCTCGCCGGCCCTGATCATCTGCCGGCGCATCACCGCATCGACCAGGCGCTTGGGCAGGAGCGGCAGGACGAGGCTCTCCAGGATCGGGTTTGCGGCCGGCGCGTAGCGAAGCCGCGGGCGCCGCGCCGTCATCGCGGCGAAGGTCGCCTCCGCCACGGCGTGCGCGGAGAGGCCGCGGGTGGGCGCGCTCTTCACGATGCCGCCGAGCGCCGAGCGGAAGGCCGGCCCGTAGGGCGTGGCGTCGAAGCGCGACAGGTCCTGCTTCTCGACCTTCTCCCAGACCGGCGTCGCCACCGCGGAGGGCGCCATCACGATCACTTGTATGTCGAACGGCGAGATCTCGCGGCGCAGCGCCTCCGAGAAACCCTCGATACCGAACTTGGACGCGATGTAGGCGGTGACGAAGGGCTGGCCGAGCTTGCCGCCGAGCGAGGACATGGTGACGATCCGCCCCTTCGGGCCCGTGAGCGAAGGGTCGGTTCCCACCAGCGGCAGGAAGGTCTTGGCCGTGATCATCGTGCCGACGAGGTTCACCTCGATCTGGTAACGCCAATCCTCGACCGACTGGTGCTCCAGCGGCGCGGGGATGCCGATCCCGGCATTCGCCACCACCCCGGCGAGACGGCGCCCCCCGAGCGCGCCGCGCACGCAAGCCGCGGCCTCGGCCACCGCGGCGGCGTCGGTGACGTCGAAGAGGAGCGCCTGAAAGCCCGGCCCGAGCTCGCGTTCCAGCCGCTCGGCGTCCTCCCGGCGGCGGGCCGAGCCGAACACGCGCCAGCCGCGCGCCACGAACAGCGCCGCGATGGCGTGGCCGATGCCGCTCGTCGCGCCGGTGACGACGAGCGCGGGGGCGTTCGGGTCGGGCGGGTTCCGGTCGGGCATGCTGCGCTCTCCTCGGCGTGGACGATCCCGGCTCGACGCGCGAGGCGTGGCGGACGTTCCCGAAGGTAGCGTCGCCGCGCGCGGTCGACAGGGGCGAGACGCGGTCGGCCGGGTCCGATCGAGCCGTCGCCGGTCGAGGTTACCCCCCGAGCTCCTCGCGCAGCATCTCCAGCTCGAGCCAGCGCTCCTCGCTCTCCGAGAGACGCGTCTGCGCCGCGGACATCAAATCGGTGAGCTTCTCGAAGCGGGCGGGGTCGCGGGTGTAGAGGTCGGGGTCGTCGAGCGCCGCCTGGAGCTTGGCGATGTCGCGCTCGAGCGCGGCCATCAGCGCGGGCAGCGTCTCGAGCTGGTGCTTCTCGTTCATGGTCATCCGGCGCTTCTTCTCGCGCGGCTCTCCCTTCGCGGCCGGCTTGTCGGCCGACGGCTTTTCCGGCGGCGCCGGAGAGACCCGGCGCGGGCCGATGCCGTGGCCGCGCTGGGCCACCATGTCGGCATAGCCGCCGGCGTATTCGACGAAGCGCCCGTCGCCCTCCGCCACCAGGGTCGAGGTGACGACCCGGTCGAGGAAGTCACGGTCGTGGCTGATCAGGATCAGCGTGCCGGGATAGTCCGCGATCAGCTCCTCGAGCAGGTCGAGCGTCTCGAGGTCGAGGTCGTTCGTCGGCTCGTCGAGCACGAGCAGGTTCGAGGGCTGGGCCAGCGCGCGCGCCAGCATCAGCCGGCCGCGCTCGCCGCCGGAGAGGACCCTCAGGGGGGTGCGGATCTGCTCGGGCGAGAACAGGAAGTCCTTCATGTAGCTCGCCACGTGCTTGGCCTGGCCGCCGACCATGACCTGGTCGCCGCTGCCGCCGGTCATCGCCTCCGCCAGCGTCCAGGTCGGATCGAGGGCCTCGCGGCGCTGGTCGAGGGTGACCATCTGCAGCGAGGCGCCGAGCTTGACCGAGCCCGTGTCGGGCGCCAGCGCGCCGGTGAGCATGTCGAGCAGCGTCGTCTTGCCCGCGCCGTTGGGGCCGACGATGCCGAGCCGGTCGCCGCGCGCGATGCGGATCGAGACGTCGCGCACCACCGGACGCTCGTCGTAGTTCTTCGAGATCCCCTTCGCCTCGATCACGATCTTCGACGAGGTCTCGCCCTCGGAGGCCGCCATCTGCACCTGCCCGGTGGCGCGGCGCTCCTCGCGCAGGCGGGTGCGCATGTCGGCGAGGAGCCCGACGCGGCGCATGTTGCGCTTGCGCCGCGCGGTGACGCCGTAGCGCATCCAGTCCTCTTCCGCCGCGATCTTGCGCACGAGCTTGTGGCGCTCGCGCTCCTCCTCCTCGATGACGGCGTCGCGCCAGGCCTCGAACCCGGCGAAGCCCTCCTCCATGCGGCGGGTGAGGCCGCGGTCGAGCCAGACGGTGGCCTTCGAGAGGTTCTCCAGGAAGCGCCGGTCGTGGCTGATCAGCACGATCGCGCCGCGCATCGCCTTCAGCTCGGCCTCCAGCCATTCGATGGCCGGCAGGTCGAGGTGGTTCGTCGGCTCGTCCAGGAGCAGGATGTCGGGGGCGGGCGCCAGCGTGCGGGCGAGCGCCGCGCGGCGGCTCTCGCCCCCGGACAAGGTGGCCGTCGGCTCCTCGCCGGTCATGCCGAGCTCCTCGAGCAGGTAGCGGGCGCGGTAGGGGTCGTCGCCCTCCGCGAGGCCCGCCTCGACATAGGCGAGCACGGTCTCGAATCCGAGGAAGTCCGGTTCCTGCGGCAGGTAGCGCACGGTCGCGCCGGGCTGCACGAAGCGCAGGCCCGCATCCGGCTGGACGATCCCCGCCGCGATCTTGAGCAGCGTCGACTTGCCCGATCCGTTGCGCCCGACGAGCGCGACGCGCTCGCCCGCGGCGACGGAGAGATCCGCCTTCGTGAGCAGCGGCGTGCCGCCGAAGGTGAGGGCGACGTCTTGCAGGGAGAGGAGGGGAGGGAGCGCCATGCGGGGGATGTACGGCCTTTCCGGGCGCGGGTGAAGGGGGCGCGTGCGACGGCGCGCCCCGCGACGACCCGGGGGCATGAGTCGACTTACTTCGCGCGATTCGTCGCACGCGGCCTTCCTGTGGCCATCGGCTGAAGGCACATTAGCGTTTGTGGATGAACTGCGCCGAACGGGTCACGAGGTCATGTCCAGCTTGACGGGCGCGCACGAGGCATTCCGCTCCGCCCTCGGCGTTTTCGAGCTCGCGCAGAGCGGAGATGCGCGCGTGACCGATCTCGTCGCCCCCGCGACCCTCTTCGAGACCGTCGAGGACGCGGCGACCCGGGTCATGCAGACGCCCGCGCAGGACCTCGAGGACGTCCTCATCAAGTTCGACGTGCTCAGCGCCTGGTATTTCGCCGACGTCTGGCTCGATCACCGTCTCGACGACCGCGCCGCCCGGGCCTACCGGATCGCCACCGTCGAGCTCGGCGAATTCGCGGCGCGGCTGCGATGCCGGCAATGCGGCAAGCTGGTCCTGGGCTGAGCGAGCGCGGCGGCGCGGATCACACCCAGCGCCAGCGCCCGTCCTGCACCACGAGCACGCGCCCCTGCCAGATGTCGAAATGCGGCGCGCGCTCGGGCGCGGCGTCGGCGAGGAGGGTGAGCAGCGCGCGGGCGACGCCACCGTGGGCGACCATCACCGTGTCGCGGGCGAGATCGGCGGCGACCGGTGCGAGGCGCTGGGCGAGCATCGCGTAGCTCTCGCCCTGCGGCGGCACGTAGCCCCACTTGTCCGCCTCGCGCGCGGCCGCGCCCTCGGGATCGCGGGCGCGGATCTCGGGCCAGGTGTAGCTCTCCCAATCCCCGAAGGAGATCTCGACGAGGCGCGGGTCGAGCCGGTAGGCCGTGCGCTCGAGGCCGAGCGTACCGCGCAGGATCTCCATCGTGTCGCGGGTGCGGCGCATGGGCGAGGAGACGAAGTCGAGCCCGCCCGGATCGCCGCGCACCAGCCCGCGCAGCGTGCGCGCGGCGGCCTCGGCCTGGACGCGGCCGAGCGCGTTCAGGTCCGTGTCGCGGCCGCCCTGCAGGCGGCCCTGCGCGTTCCAGTCCGTCTCGCCGTGGCGGACGAAGTAGAGGATGTGTCCCGCCACGGCCGGCCTCTCGGCTGTCTTCAGTCCTTGTCGAGCGCGATGTCCGGCGCGTCCGGGTTCTTCATGCCGACGATGTGGTAGCCGGAATCGACGTGCACGGTCTCACCGGTGATGCCGCGCGCCATGTCGGAGACGAGGAACGCCGCGGTCTCGCCGACCTCCTCGATCGTGGTGTTCCGGCGCAGCGGGGAGTTGTACGCGTTCCACTTGAGGATATAGCGGAAATCGCCGATCGCCGAGCCCGCGAGCGTCTTGATCGGCCCGGCCGAGAGCGCGTTGACGCGGATGTTCTGCGGCCCGAGATCGGCGGCCATGTAGCGCACCGACGCCTCGAGCGCGGCCTTGGCGACGCCCATGACGTTGTAGTGCGGCATCCACTTCTCGGCGCCGTAATAGGTCAGCGTGAGCAGCGCGCCGCCGTTCGGCATCAGCTTCTCGGCGCGCTGCGCGATGGCCGTGAAGGAGTAGCAGGAGATCGCCAGCGAGCGGGTGAAGTTCTCCTGCGAGGTGTCGACGTAGCGCCCGGTGAGCTCGTCCTTGTCCGAGAAGGCGATGCAATGCACCACGAAATCGATCGTCCCGAGCGTCCGCTCGGTCTCGGCGAAAACGGCATCGATGGTCGCCGTGTCGGTGACGTCGCAATGGCCGACGAGGTGCGCGCCGACCGATTCCGCCAGCGGCGCGACGCGCTTCTTGAGGGCGTCCCCCTGGTACGTGAAGGCGAGCTGCGCCCCCTGATCGCGCGCGGCCTTGGCGATCCCCCACGCGATGGAGCGATTGTTCGCCACGCCCATGATCAATCCGCGCTTACCGGCGAGAATGCCGGAGGTCGTCTCGTCCGCCATGAACCACCTGACTGTCTTTAGCCCTGGAGCCGTTCGCGCGGACTGTTTAGCCGACCCGGACGCCACAGGAAAGCGCGAATGCGCGATCACGCGCGGGCGTTGCGGACGTGGTTTAGGTTTTCCACGGGGGAGGGGGCTCGAGCGGGGGTGGGAAGGGGGCGATACCTCACGCCTTCACCCCCCGCACCCGCCGCGCATATTCCAGCAGCCCCTCGTCCGGCTCCTCCGGCAGGCGGATCTCCAGCACCGCCAGCAGGTCGCCCGCGCCGGTCTTCGTCGGCAGGCCCTTGCCGCGCAGGCGAAAGGCGCGGCCGCCGGAGGACATGGGCGGGACCTTCATCTCGACGGCGCCGGTAAGCGTGGGGACGCGCACGCTCGCGCCGAGGACGGCGTCGGCGAGGTCGACGGGAACGCGCACGCGCAGGTCGGCGCCGTCCTTGGTGAAGCGCTCGTGCGGCGCGATCTCGATCGTCAGCAGGACGTCGCCGGGCTCGCCCAGCGCGCTCGGGTGGCCGAGGCCGCGCAGGCGGATCACCTGGCCGTCGGAGACGCCCTTGGGCACCATCACCTCGACCTCGCGGCCGGTGGGTAGGCTCACGCGCTTCGTCGCGCCGGCCGCGATCTCCTCGAACGTCACCCGCATCGTGGCGGTGACGTCCTCACCCTTCTCGCTTCCCTTGGCGCTCGCACCAGCGTGGCGGCCGCCGCCGGGGCCCGCGCCGCGGGCGAAGCCGCCCATGCCGCCGGGGCCGGTCGCGCCGCCGCGGGCCTCCGCCTGGCGGAAGGCCTCGCCGAAGATCTGCGAGAACAGGTCGTCCGCCCCGCCCGCGCCGCCGGCCCGCGCGCCTCGGGCGAAGCCCTCGAAGCCGCCGAAGCCGCCGGCGCCCGGCCCCGCACCTTGCCCCGCGCCGCGCCCGGCGCCGCCGCCGAACCCCTCGAAGCCGCGGAAGCGCGGCTTGCCGTCGCCGTCGATCTCGCCGCGGTCGAACTGCTTGCGCTTGTCGGCGTCGCCCAGGATCTCGTAGGCGGTGTTCACCTCCGCGAACTTCGACCCCGCCTTGGGGTCCTTGTTCTGGTCGGGGTGGAATTCCTTGGCGAGCTTGCGGAAGGCCTTCTTGATATCGGCCTCGCTCGCCTGGCGGGTGACGCCGAGGACGTCGTAGGGATCGCGCATCGCTCGTACCTGGCAGGCGGTTGGGTGTGTCGGGTCGCGGCGGGCGCGGGGGACGTACGCCGCTCGGATTGGATATGGGAGAGGTGTTGCGCGCGCGCAACTGCGGTGTGCGTCACCCCGCGCGTTCGGGCCCGAGGTCGGGCATGAGATCGGTGGGGAGTCCCCCGCCCGGAAGCGCCGCCGCGGCGGGCGCGTCGGTCCCGTCGTCGTCATCTGCGTCCGTCGCGAGATCGGCCGCCTCGATCCGCCAGGTACCGGCGGCGATGCGGCAGGCGTGGCCGAGATGGCGCAGGAACGCCCCGTCGCGCAGGGTGCTCTCGGCGCGGAAGCGCCGGCAGACGAGATCGCCCTCCACGCTGGGGCCGGCCGCGGCGGCGATCGTGCCGCGCGCGCCGCTCTCGGGATCGCTCCAGGCGACGGGATCGCCCGGGCCGAGCGGGTCGAGCGCGTCGGCCAGCGCAGCGGTCGCGCGCGCGAACGCGGCCCGCTCGAGGTCGAGTGTCGAGGGTCGTGCGTCGGCGCGAGGGGCGGCGCCCAGCGAGCCCGTGGTGAGCGGATCGAACAGGGCCTCGTCGCCGCCGGCGAGGAGGCCGCTCGTGCCGCAGCCGCCGAGCGCCAGCGCGGCTGCGACCAGGAGGCCGCACGCGACGCCTTCGCCCAGCCGCCGTTTCGCCCTATAACCGATCGCGCGATCCCCGTGCGGGAGGGGCATGCGGCATCCTTCACGGTCGACCCATACGAGCGGAGAGTGAAGCGTGGACGAGTTAACGGGCGGTGACTTCACGCAGGCGAACGAGCCTTATGCGCTGTTCGAGGCCTGGTTTGCGGAGGCGAAGGCCTCCGAGCCGGAGGATCCGAACGCCATCGCGCTCGCCACCGCGGATCCCTCGGGCCTGCCCAACGTGCGCATGGTGCTGCTCAAGGGCCACGATCCGCGCGGCTTCGTGTTCTACACCAACACCGAATCGAACAAGGGCCGCGAGCTCGAGGCGAACCCCCAGGCGGCGCTCTGCCTGCACTGGAAGAGCCTGCGCCGGCAGGTCCGCGTGCGCGGCGCGGTGGAGCGCGTCTCCGATGCGGAGGCGGATGCCTACTACGCCTCGCGCCCGCGCCAGAGCCGGATCGGCGCCTGGGCGAGCCAGCAGTCGCGCCCGCTCGAGAGCCGCTTCGCGCTGGAGAAGGCGGTGGCGGTCAACGCCGCCAGGTTCGCGGTGGGCGACATCCCCCGCCCGCCGCACTGGACGGGCTTTCGCATCCTGCCGGCGACCATCGAGTTCTGGGCCGACCGACCCTTCCGCCTGCACGACCGCATGGTGTTCACCCGCGCTGGCGAGGGCTGGGAGACGACGCGGCTGTATCCGTGAGGACGGCAAGCGCGCGGTTCCGGAAGGCCGGATCGCGCGCTTGCATCGCCCGCCCCCGCGGTCCATATACGGCGTCGGGAGGCTGGCGGGGGACGTCTCGCTCGCCAACCGGGTCAGGTCCGGAAGGAAGCAGCCCTAACGAGACCGAACGGGTTCTCGTCCAGTCTCCCACCTCTTTCCCGTCGCGCGGCCCTCGTCGTCTCGCGCTTCCTCTGCCGGCGCCGCGATGACCGACGACACGCAGACCGGGACGCTCCCGCCCTCCGCCGACGAGCCGGCCTTCCCCGGCCTCGCGGCCGAGCCGGCGCCGAAGGTTGCGGCCACGCCCTACCGCGTGCTCGCCCGCAAGTACCGCCCGCGCTCCTTCGACGACCTGATCGGCCAGGACGCGATGGTGCGCACGCTGTCGAACGCCTTCTCCACGGGGCGCATCCCGCAGGCCTGGATGCTGACGGGAGTTCGCGGGGTCGGCAAGACGACGACCGCGCGCATTCTGGCGCGGGGGCTGAACTACCAGCGCGAGGACGGCTCCGGTGGCCCCACGATCGATCTCATGGAGATGGGCCGCCATTGCGAGGCCATCGTCGAGGGCCGGCACATCGACGTGCTGGAGATCGACGCGGCCTCCAACAACGGCGTCGAGAACATCCGCCAGATCTCGGACGCGGTGCGCTATTCGCCGGTGTCGGCCCGCTACAAGGTCTACATCGTCGACGAGGTGCACATGCTCTCGAACGCGGCCTTCAACGCGTTCCTGAAGACGCTGGAGGAGCCGCCGCCGCACGCGAAGTTCGTCTTCGCCACGACCGAGATCCACAAGGTCCCCGTCACCATCCTCTCGCGCTGCCAGCGCTTCGACCTGAAGCGCGTGCCGGGCGACCTCCTGGTGTCGCATCTGGCCAAGATCTGCGGGCTGGAGGGCGTGGAGGCGCAGCCCGAGGCGCTCACCGCGATCGCCCGAGCCGCCGAGGGGAGCGTGCGCGATTCGCTGTCGCTGCTCGATCAGGCGATCGCCCACGGGGCGGGCGTGGTGACCGCCGAGACCGTGCGCGACATGCTCGGCCTCGCCGACCGGGCCAAGATCATCGACCTGTTCGAGGCGGTGATGAAGGGCGACGTCGCCACTGCCTTCGCCCAGCTGCGCGACCAGTACGACAACGGCGCGGACCCCTCGATGGTGCTCCAGGAGCTGGCCTCCTTCACGCACCTGACGACGCGCATGAAGCTCGTGCCGCAGGCCGACCAGGACCCGACGCTCTCGCAGGAGGAGCGCACCCGTGCGGCCGATTTCGCGGGTCGGCTCTCGGTGCGCGTGCTGTCGCGAGCGTGGCAGATCCTGCTCAAGGCCATTCCAGAGGTGGCGCAGGCGCCCCGCCCGATGCCGGCCGCCGAGATGGCGCTGGTGCGCCTCGCCTACGCCGCCGACCTGCCGACGCCCGACGAGGCGCTGCGCATGCTCAAGGACGGCGCGGGCGCGGTCGCCGCCGGCGGCGGGGCCCGAGCGGCCGCAGGGGACGGCGGCGGATCGGGATCGAGCGCCTCCTTCGGCGCGCCCCCGCGCGATGCGATGAGCCTCGGCGGCGGCGGCCGCGCGGCATTGCCTTCCGCGAAAGCCTTGCTCTCCGCCGTTCCCTCCCAGCCGCGCCCCGAGCCGGCGGTCGCGCCCGCGCCGCGCCCCGCCGCGGCCGAGACCACCCCGGCCGTCCGCCTCGCGCGCTTCGAGGATCTCGTCGCCTTCGTCGGCGAGCGCCGCGACATCAACCTCAAGCGCGCGCTCGAATGCGACGTGCGGCTCGTTCACTACGAGGACGGCCGGCTCGAGTTCGCCCTCGCCGAGAGCGGCCGCCGTGATCTGCCCAACGAGATCTCGCGCAAGCTCGCGGAGCTCACCGGCCGGCGCTGGATGGTGGCCCTCTCGCGCGAGCCGGGCGCGCCGCCGCTCGCCGAGGTGGCGGCCGAGGCCGCCCGCGAGCGCAAGCGCGACGCCCAGAACCACCCGCTCGTGCAGAGCATCCTCTCCCGCTTCCCCGGCGCGCAGATCGTCGACGTACGCGATCGCGCGGGGGTGGAGGACGCGCCGGCGGCGCAGGGCGTGTCGGAGGCGGCCGAGCCCGTGGCCGCGCCGGACGACGAGGACGACGACGCGCTCTGAGCGGCGCCACGCGAGCGATCCGCGCGGCGTCACCCGCCCCGCAGCGCGTTCAGGAACAGCAACCCCGCCCGTCCCGTGGCTTCCTGCCCGACCCGGGTCTGGACCTGCTTGATCGCCTCGCGGGTCTTCGAGCCGATGATGCCGTCGACGTCGCCGATGTCGTAGCCCATGGCGATGAGCCGGCGCTGCACCTCGCGGCGCTCCTCGCGCGAGAGCGGGGGGTCGTTGGTCGGCCACGGCGTCTGGATGCCGGGGCGGCCGGCGAGGCGGTCGGACAGGAGCGCGATGGCGAGCGCGTAGGATTCCGCCTGATTGTAGGAGTAGATCGCGTCGAAGTTGCGGAAGACGATCCAGGCCGGGCCGTTCACGCCCGACGGGGCGACGATCGCGGCCTGGCCGGGGCCGGTCAGCGCCGAGCCGTCGACCTTGCGCACGCCCCAGGAGGCGAAGTCGGACAGCGCGCGGCGGTTGGTGCGCCCCGTGCGGCTCTCGGCGAAGCCGGACGGCAGGCGCACCTCGTAGCCCCAGGGCTCCCCGGCGCGCCAGTTCGATCGGGCGAGGTAGTTCGCCGTCGAGCCGAGCGCGTCCACGGTCGATCCGACGATGTCGCGCCGCCCGTCGCCGTCGAAGTCGATCGCGATGCGCTGGTAGGTCGAGGGGATGAACTGCGTCTGCCCGAAGGCGCCGGCCCAGGAGCCGACGAGCTGCTCCTGCGGGATCTCGCCGCGCTCGAGGATCTTCAAGGTCGCCATCAGCTCGCCGCGGAAGAAGCTCTGCCGGCGGCCGAAGCAGGAGAGGGTGGACAGCGACTGGACGAGCGGTCGCTTGCCCATGTTGCGCCCGTAGTTCGATTCGACGCCCCAGATCGCGGCGATCACGTGCGGATCGACGCCGAAACGCTGCTCTGCCACGGCCAGCGCGTTGGGATATTGCCCCATCGCGGCGCGCCCGTCGGCCACGCGCTCCTCGTCGACGAGCCCGGCGATGTAATCCCAGATCGCGGTGCGGAACTCGGGCTGGAAGTTCAGGAGCTCGAGCAGGCTCATGTCCGGCTCGAGGCCGGCCACCGCCCGGTCGAAGGTCGCGCCCGACACGCCCTCGCGGGCGGCGGCGCCCTTCAGCTCGGCGAGGCAGGCGCGGAAATTCGCCTGCGCCTGTGCCGGCGACGCGGGCAGGATCGCGCTCGCCGCGACGGCGAGAGCGGGGATCAGGAGCGCGCGCAGCGCTGTGGGAAGTGCGATTCGCTTGATCATGACCATGGGATGCTGGACGATCGTGGTAAATGAATGGAAAACGGCGGAACTGCGGACGCTGTTCGCGGAGAGATTAAGAAGCGGAATAGAAAAGCAATCTCTAGTCGATTCGATCTGCTCTCTCCGACCGGGTTCTCCCTGGCCAATCGTCGCCGGTCGACTCGGCCCGGGCGCCGAAGCTGAAATGTCTGGAAAATAAACTTGCACGAAGAAGTCGAGGTCGGCATATTTTTGTCTGCTTGCCGAGAAAATTTTCCAGTTGAAAGAACTGACGGGCCTCTGAGGTCATGTCGAATACGCGCGACGGGAGGCCGCCGTGTCGGTTCCACACAAGGTCCTATTCGCCGGTGCAATCATCTTGATTTTGCCGATCATGGCTCAGGCCGGCTCGACCCTGTCGCCTTCGCCGATGGCGATGCGGGAGTCGAACGCGCATCGGCTTCATGCGGGTCCGGTCATCGCCGTCTCCGAGAGGGCGACCGCGGTGTTCGCCCGAGTGGGTGGAGAGCCGCCGCCCCTTCCCGGTGCGGACGGCGCGCAGAGCCGCCCGCCACCTCTGCCTCCGCGGGTCGACGCGCCCCCCGGTCCGCTGGGCGGCGCACGCACGCTCCCCCCGCCGCTGCCGCCCCACACCGCCCGACGCGGGCCGCCCCTGTTGCCGGAGGCGGACGCTGGGCGATCCGGGCCGCCGCCCGTTCCGAGGAACGTCGCGGGCGGCGCTTCGCCTGGTGCGATCCTTCGTCTCGTCCAGCACAGTCTCTACGATCGCCAGGGCTGGGGCGAGGCCGTCGAGGCGTTCTCGCTGCTGCTGCCGGTCGATTGGACCGTATCGGGTGAGGTCTCCTGGGGCGGCGGGCCGGACGAGCCGTCTTGCATGGCGACGGTCCCGCAATTGATCATGACGGCGCGCAGCCCCGACGGCCTTTGGGGCTTCGAGATCATGCCGGCGCCGACCGTCTCGTACATGACGATGACGCGCACGGCGCCCAACCAGATGCCGTTCGATACGCTCGCGATGGCCGTGCAGGAGAGCAACACGTCCCTGGCGAGACAATTTCACAAGCCGCGTAGCTTCTGCCGCGTCACGCCCAACACCGGCATCGGAGGTCTGGTCGAGGAGGCGTTGTTGAGCGGCATGCGGCCGAACGCCCGCATTCTCGCGCGCGAGCCTCTGCCGGAGTTCAGAGCCCAGCTGCAGCAATCGCTCGATCGGCAAGCGTTACCGGACCCGTACAGGCGCGACGAGGCGCTGGCGTTCCGCTACGTGATCGCGGTCGACACGCCGCGCGGCCCGGTCGTCGAAGAACTCGGCATTTTCGCTTCGTCTCACGCCACGCTGATGCCGTCGTACGACGGCGCGATGCAGCAGCTCTACGTCACGGCGCAGCCGGTCTTCACGTTTCGCTATCCGCGAGGGCGCAAGAGCGAAGCCGACCCGCTGATGACCGTGATCGCCAACTCGTTGCGCACGAATCCGCGCTGGGCGGCGGCCATGGCGCAACACAATTCTAAGATGAACCAGATCAACATCGAAGGCGCCAGGAGACGCAGCGAGATCTGGGCGGAGACGAGCGCCGCGATCTCCGACATGCAGATGGAGGGCTGGAAGTTCCGAAGCGAGACCAGCGACCGCATGATGGCCTTGTCGCGCGACCAGATCCGCGAGGTGGAGCCGATGCGAGATCCGACCACCGGACAGGAATTCGAGCTCCCGAACGCCTACTCGACCTTCTACAGGAATCCGCAAGGCGAGTTCCTGATGTCGGCGGACCCGAATTTCAGGGCGAGCGAACTCTTTCCACACGAGAGCTGGACGCGGCTCGAGAACAACCCGCGTTGAGCGTCCTTCTCGATCGCAGGCACAGGAGCGTTTGGCGATGACAGGCAGAATTCTCTTCACGCTGGCGGCGGCGCTCATCCTGGCCGCGCCGGCCTCGGTGACATCGGCGGCCGCGCAAGCGGGGCCGCCGCCGCTCTCCCTGTCGGTCGAGGAGCCGGCCGGCGTGTCGTGGTTCGCGGCGATCGACGGCGAGGCGCAAGGTCCGTTCACGCAAGAGCAGATCCTCGAGCGTGGACTGGCTCCCGAGACGCTCGTCTGGCGCGACGGAATGGCGGGTTGGACGGCGTTGGGGGAGGTGGAGGAACTGCGCCGTCCGCCCACGGACGTCGTCGTGCGCCCGCCGCCGCTCCCCTCCGAGGACGACGACGGGATCGAGTATTTCGTGGCCGTCGACGGAGCGTCCTCCGACGCCCTGAGCCGGGAGGAGGTCGCCCGCCGCATCGCGGCCGGATCGATCGACGGCTCGACGCTGATCTGGCACGAGGGGATGACGGACTGGGAGACGCTGTCCGGCTCGAGTCTGGCGTCGCTACTCGAGGAACCCGATACCCCCGATACCCCCGTTATCCCCGTTACCCCGGAGGAGCTGGACGGGGCGGATGTCATCGTGGGCAGCTGGACGGGCCGCGTCTCGCAACCGGTCGACGGATTGCCGACGCCCGTCGAGATCGAGATCACCGCGGTCTACGATCGGGACGGCAACTTCTCCTACAGCGGCAGCGGCGCGATGGATCTGAGCGGCCAAGGCATCCCGCAACCGGTCCGGCTCGACGTGGCGGTGGAGGGGACCTGGCGCGTCGTCAGCCAGGCGTCGAACCGGGTTCGCACCCGCGTGTCGGGCACCCTCGAGATGGCGGCCCCCGAGCTCGATCTGACCGAGAGCGAGCCGCTGGACGAGACGATCGTCCTCGAAATCGTCGATCGCGACACGATTCGCGACGAGGATGGCAACGTCTTCGCGCGCTCTCCGGGGTGAGCGTTCAAATTCAGCCGGTTCTTCGAGTTCGTGAGGTCACGATGCGCAAAACCACCCTTCTCGCCGTCTGCTCGGCGCTCTCGGTCGTCATGTATCCCAGCGTCGGTGCCGCCCAGGATGATTTCACGATCCCCTTGGTCGTCGACTTCGAGAACCCGGAGTTCGACGCGTTCCACCGTCACGCGGCGGAGCGTCTCGAGGGCAGCCTCGTCGACGGCGCTCTGGTGGTCGAGGCCGACCGCCGACCGGGAAATTGCCTCTCCTTGCGGGTGAACCTCGCCGACGATGGAACGCGCGCGACGTTCCTGGACGTCGAAGCCGATGTGCCGGCAGACGACGACGGCGACGGTCTTTTTCGCGGCGCGGGTCTGATCATCAGACACGGCGCCGAGGGATCGCGCTTTCTGGCGGTTCTCGTGACCAGAGGCGGGCACCAGGTGGTCGCGTTCGTCGACGGCGCCGTCCCGCAGAGAATCGGCGGCTCGAGTGACGAGCCTCTGGATTGGCCGGTCACCCTCGCGGCGCGCGAATCCAGCGGCGGCGCCGACTTCTACCTGAACGGCGAGCGGATCGCCGGTCTGTCGGACAGCCGGGTCACCGGCCGAGCAGTCGGCCTGATCCATTGCGGACCCGGACGGTTCGTGTTCGACAACTGGGGCCTGAACAGCACCGGGACCATCGACGCGGTGCGTGAAGCGGTCGTCACGGAGCCGGATCCGGGTGACATGGAGGTGGTCGAGGACGGGTCGGACACGCCTGCGCACGACGCGCGGACCGCCGGCTCGCCTCCGCCTCCGCCGGAGGCCGAGTGGTGGGTGGCGGAGGACGGGGCGCCGGTGGGCCCGATCACGCTGCCCGAACTGCGCGCCCGGCTGCGCGACGGCCGCAGCGCCGCCACGAGCCTCGTCTGGCGTGAGGGCATGGCGGCATGGACGCCGGCGCAGGAGGCGCTCGACTGATCCGCCGCGGCGAAGCGGAGCGCATGGGGCTCACAGCTTCGTTCTGAGCCGCCACAATTCCGGAAAGAACGACTTCTCCAGCACGCCCTTGAGATACGACACCCCGGCCGAGCCGCCGGTGCCGCGGCGGAAGCCGATGATGCGCTCCACCGTCGTGACGTGGCGGAAGCGCCATTGGCGCATCAGGTCCTCGAGGTCGACGAGCTCCTCGGCGAGCTCGTAGAGGTCGAACAGCTCCTCGGAGCGGCGGTAGACCTGCTCCCAAACCACCTCCAGCGCGGGGTCGTAGACGTGCGGCTCGGTGACGTCGCGCTCCCGTTGATGCGCGGGCGCGGGCAGCCCGCGGCGCGCGAGAAGCCGGATCGCCTCGTCGTAGATCGAAGGCGCTTCGAACGCGGCGAGGAGCGGGGCGTGGCGCGCCGGCGCGTGGGCGTGCGGCGCGAGCATCTTGGCGTTCTTGGCGCCGAGCTTGAACTCGATCATGCGGTACTGGAAGGACTGGAAGCCGCTCGACGCGCCGAGCCGCTCGCGGAACGCCAGGTAGTCCGCCGGCGTCATCGTCGAGAGCACGTCCCAGGCCCGCACCAGCTGCTCCTGGATGCGCCCGCAGCGGGCCAGCGCCTTGAAGGCCGGGCGCAGCCGGTCCTCGCGCACGGCGGCCATCGCGGCGTCGAGCTCGTGGATGAACAGCCGCATCCACAATTCCTGGACCTGGTGGATGACGATGAAAAGATGTTCGTCGTGCTCCGCCGAGAGCGGCTTCTGGGCGGAGAGGAGCGTGTCGAGGCCCAGATAGTCGCCGTACGACATGTCCTTCGAGAAATCGGTCTTGACGCCGTCGTCGGCCATGGGAGGCTCCTCGCTGGAATGGTTGAAGCTTGAAATATCTCGCGGCCCGGCACAAGCTCCGCCCGCGGCCAAAAGGATGAAACGCCCGATGCTCGATCTGCGCTCCCACTTCTCCCGCTATCGCGAGGCCTCCCCCGGCCGGCTCCACCTCGCCGCGCACAGCCACCATTATTGGCCGGACGTGACGAGGGATGCGCAACTCCAGGCCTGGGACGATGCCGCGCGGCTCGCCGACCGCAAGTGGGGGCACGTGCTGGGGCCGGTCTGGGAGGCGGCGCAGGGGCACGTCGCGCGGGTGCTGAGCCTGCCCGACCCGAAGAGCGTCGTCTTCGGCCAGAACACGTTCGACTTCTGGGTGCGGCTGTTCTCCTGCATGCCGACCGATCGGCCCACCCGCGTGCTCGCCACCGACGGGGAATTCCACTCCTTCACCCGCTACAGCCGCCGCCTCGCCGAGGACGGGCTGATCGACCTCGTCACCGTGCCGGTGGAGCCCTTCGCGAGCTTCGAGGCGCGCTTCGCGGAGGAGGCCGGCAAGGGCGCGACTACGGGCGGTTACGACATCGTGCTGTTCAGCCAGGTTCTGTTCGGCTCGGGCCGCGTCGTGCCGGACATGGAGCGCCTCGTCGCCGCGGTGCCCGACCGCGAGACCTTCGTCGTCATCGACGGTTACCACGGCTTCCTAGCGATGCCGACGGACCTCTCGCGGCTCGCGGAGCGCGTGTTCTACATGTCCGGGGGCTACAAGTACGTGATGAGCGGCGAGGGCGCCGCCTTCATGCACTGCCCGCCGGGCTGGGGGGAGCGCCCGCGGGCGACGGGCTGGTACGCCGCCTTCGGCGCGCTCACCGCCCGGCAGGAGGGCGCGGTGCCCTATGCCGAGGACGGCTTCCGCTTCATGGGCGCGACCTTCGACCCCACCGCCTTCTACCGCTTCAACGCGGTGATGGACTGGCTCGCCTCGGTGGGCGTCGGCGCGGCGGAGGCGCACGCCCACGCCCACGCCTGCCAGCGCGCCTTCGTGGAGGCGCTGGAGGCAGAGGGCGCGCCGCTGCGCCGCGACGATCTGGTGGTCGGCCTCGACGAGCCGCGCCGGGCGAACTTCCTCGCCTTCCGCCGCCCCGACGCCGCGGACCTGCACGCGCGCCTGATGGCGGCCGACATCGTCACCGACGTGCGCGCCGACGTGCTGCGCTTCGGCTTCGGGCTGTATCACGCGGCCGACGAGATGGGCGAGGCCGCACGGCGGGTGGCGGCGGCGATGGGGTGACTGGCTTCACGTTTCCTTAGTGCACCCGCGCGCATCATCCCTCATGCGCGCGATCCTGCCAGCACTGGCTCTCCTCGCGGCGCTCCTGGCGCCGCCGGACGCGCGCGCCTCGTTCGAGACCCTCCCGCCGATCGTCCAGGCCAAGGCGCTGGCCATGGTCGAGGCCTGCCGGCGGGCCGGCGGGCAGCCGGGGGACCCGATGGCGGCGATCGAGCGCGTCGACCTCGAAGGCGACGGACGCCCGGACGTCGTCCTCGACCAGAACCGCTTCGATTGCCGCGGTCGCCAGGCGATGCACTGCCCCCGGATCGGCTGCGAGACCTTCATCTTCCTCAATCGGAGATGGGGCGGGTGGAAGCAGGTACTGAGCCTGGTGGGCTCCTACTGCATCGAGTACGGCCAGCGCCCGCCGCGCTTCGTCACCATCCAGCGCAATTTCGACTTCGACGGCGGCTCGGACGTCCTCAACGTACGCTACCGCTTCCGGCGGGGGATGTATTTTCAGGACGGCCGAGGAAGCTGCTGATCACGCGCCGCCGACAAGCGCCGAGATCCCGTCCACCGCGAACTGCACCGCGAGCGCGGCGAGGATCACCCCCAGCAACCGGGTGAGCACGATATTGCCGGTCACCCCGAGCAGCTTCGCGACGCGCGTGGCGGCGAGGAAGGCGAGGAAGCAGGTCGCGACGCCCACCGCGATCACCGCGACGAGCGAGATCTGCAGCACCGGATCGCCCGCCGCGCGGCCCGCGAGCAGGATCACCGCGGTGATCGCGCCCGGGCCCGCCATCAGCGGGATCGCCAAGGGGAAGGCTGCGACGTTGCGAACGTGGTCGAGCGTGATCGCCGACTGCGCCGTCTCGCGCTTGCGCTCCGAGCGGCGCTCGAAGATCATCTCGAAGGCGATGTAGAACAAGAGGATGCCGCCCGCGATCCGGAAGGCCGGCAGGCCGACGCCGAGCGCCTGCAGCAGCAATTCCCCGCCGAAGCCGAAGAACAGCAGGATCGTGAAGGCGATCAGGCAGGCGCGGATTGCCACGCCCCGGCGCTGCTCCTTCGTCATCCCGTCCGTCACCGACAGGAAGATCGGCGCGAGACCGGGCGGATCGAGCGTGACGAGCAGCGTGACGAAGGCGGCCCAGAGGAAATCGGCGTCGGGCATCTCGGTCCTCGAGGGCGGCGTTTCGGAACCGGCTGGGCTTAGCCGAAACGACGGCGCGCGTCGACCGGTACGCGCCCGCGCCCGCATGCAGGCCTTGCCCGCGCCGCTGCGCATGCCACACTGGGCCCCGCCGACGTCCCTCTGCGCCCACGAGCCACGATGATCTTCGACCAGCGCGACGCCCTCTCGCTCCCCGGCTCGCCCGAGCGCCCCAACGAGGACGCGTGCGGCTGTGCGGGCGCCTTCGCCTGGGTGATCGACGGGGCGATCCTGCCGGGCACGCCGGCGATCATGGACGCGCCGTCGGACGCGGCCTGGCTCGCGGGCTTCGCGAACCGCCGCTTCGCGGAGCTCGCGCCGGTGGCGAGCGACGGGGCGCAGCTGATCCTGCGGGTGATCGAGGAGGCGCGCGCCCTCTTCCTGGCGCGGGTCGAGGAGCGCGGGGCGCGCGAGCGGCTCGAGCGGCATACCTGGCCGGCGGCCGCGCTGACGCTGGCGCACGCCCATCCCGGCGGACTGGAGACCTTCACCCTGTCCGACACGGTCGCCTACGTGCGCGACGCGAAGGGCGCGGTCTATACGCTCGGCGAGGCGCCGGACCTGCGCCGCGCCGAGAGCGCGCTCGCCGCACGGTTGATGCGCGAGACCGGGACCGACGTCGAGGGCCTGCGCGCGTCGGAGGCCTTCCGCGCCGACGTCGAGCGCCGCCGGCGCGCGATGGTGGCCGCTCCGGCCTTCTTCGGCCTCCACCCAGACGCCGTGGCGCTGGCCGAGCGCGGCACCATCGCGCTCGACGGGGAGGCGCACGTGCTCCTCGCCTCGGACGGGTTCTCGGCGCTGCCCGAGCTCTACGGGGAAACGGATGCGGAGGGCCTGATGCGGGCGGCGCTGACGGACGGGCTCTCGCCGCTCGGCGAGCGCCTGCGCCGGATCGAGACCGAGGTCGACCCCTCCGGTCGGCGCTTCCCGCGCTTCAAGCGCAGCGACGACGCGACCGCGATCCTGGTGCGCGCCGTGTTCTGAAATTCCCGCCGCGGGCCTGCGGCGGATCGACTCGGCGCCTGTGGACCGGGGCCCGCGCCGGGTTGCCCGCACCGTGCCGGCGTGAAAGAACCGGGGCTCGATCCCCGGCGCGGGACCCGCGCCGACCCAGGACGTCATCACCGAAAAGCCGATGCTCGACACCGCCGCGCGCGCCCTCGCCCCCACCGATCCGGACGCGCCGCGCGCCGTTCTCGGCGTCGAGCGCTCGCTCACCGGCCGGCCCTGGCGCGAGCGGCTCGATGCGCGCACCGTCCTCGTCGCGCAGGCGATCGCCCAGGCGCACGGCCTGCCCGACACGCTCGCGCGCGTGCTCGCCGGGCGCGACGTGACGCTGGACGCCGCGCCGCTCTTCCTCGCGCCGAAGCTACGCGACCTGATGCCCGATCCGAGCGTGCTCGTCGACATGGACGCCGCCGCCGCGCGGCTGGGGCGCGCGGTCGTGCGCGGCGAGCGCGTGGCGATCTTCGGCGACTACGACGTCGACGGGGCCTGCTCGTCGGCGCTGCTCGCGGGCTTCCTCGAGGCGGTGGGCGTCTCGACGCGCATCCACATCCCCGACCGCATCGTCGAGGGCTACGGCCCCAACGTCGAGGCGATCCGCGCGCTGGCGGCGGACGGGGCGCGTCTCCTCGTCGCCGTCGATTGCGGCACGGCGAGCCACGAGCCCTTCGCCGAGGCGGCGCGGCTCGGCCTCGACGTCGTCGTGCTCGATCACCACCAGGCCCCCGAGACGCTGCCCGCGGTCGCGGCGCTGGTGAACCCGAACCGGCAGGACGACCTCTCCGGGCTCGGCTATCTCTGCGCGGCGGGCGTGGTGTTCGTCGCGCTGGTGGCGCTGGCGCGGACCTTACGCGAGACGCCGGGCTTCGCGCGGCCGCTGCCGAACCTGCTCGACGGGCTCGACCTCGTCGCGCTCGCCACCGTGGCCGACGTCGTGCCGCTGACGGGGCTCAACCGCGCCTTCGTGCGCCAGGGCCTGCAGGTGATGCGCGGGCGCGGGCGCCCGGGCCTCGCCGCCTTGTTCGACGCCGCCGGGCTCGCCGCCGCGCCGGAGGCCTGGCATCTCGGCTATCTCGTCGGCCCGCGTATCAACGCCGGCGGGCGCATCGGCGACGCCTCGCTCGGCGCGCGGCTCCTCGGCTGCGCCGATCCTCTGGAGGCCGGACGCATGGCTGAGGCGCTGGACAGGCTCAACCGCGAGCGCCAGGCGATCGAGGCGGAGGCGGTGGAGGAGGCGGTCTCCCAGGCCGAGCGCACGCTCGGCGAGGCGCCGGACGCGCCGGTGCTCCTAGCGGCGGGGCCGGACTGGCATCCGGGCATCGTCGGGCTCGTCGCTGCGCGGCTGAAGGAGCGCTTCCGCCGCCCGGCCTTCGCCTTCGCCGCCGCCAATCCAGAGGGCTTCGCCACCGGCTCGGGACGCTCCGTCGCGGGCGCCGACATCGGCCGTGCGGTGCGCGCGGCGGTCGACGCCGGGCTCGCCGCGAAGGGCGGGGGCCACGCCATGGCGGCGGGGGCGACGGTCGCGGTCGACCGCCTCGCCGCCTTCGTCGGCTTCATTGCCGAGCGGCTGTCGGAGCCCGTGGCGCAGGCGCGCGCCGACGACGCGCTCGCCATCGACGCGCGGCTCACCGCCGGCGGCGCGACGCCGGAGCTGTTCGCGGCCCTGCAGGACGCCGGCCCCTTCGGCTCGGGCTGCCCCGAGCCGCTCTTCGCCTTCGCCGCGCACCGGGTCACCCGGGCGCTCGTCGTCGGCACGGGCCACGTCAAGGCGACCTTCGCCGCCGGCGACGGCCGCACGATCGACGCCATCGCCTTCCGCTGTGCCGAGGAGCCGCTCGGCCGGGCGCTGCTCGAAGCCCAGGGCCGCCCGCTGCACCTCGCCGCCGCGCTCAGCAAGAATGCCTGGGGCGGCCGCGAGACGATAGAGGCCCGCATCGTGGACGTCGCCGCGCCCACGGGCTGATCCTCGTGCTGATCCTCGCATGCGCGCGCAACGCGGCACTTGCGAACCCCGCCGACGTCCTCTAAGAGGGCCTTCGCCGCGGCGAGCCCGCGGCCCGCGCGCCCTTCGTCTATCGGTTAGGACATCAGCCTTTCACGCTGAAGAGGCGGGTTCGATTCCCGCAGGGCGCGCCAGTCGGCTCGTTGGTCGTCATCGGATTTTTCCTTTCCTGCCGTCGCTGGCGACTGTTCGGTTTGCGGTCGGCTCGCAAACTCTGGCCAAGTCGTCATCCGTCCGTCGCAAGCTCGTGTTCGCACGCGTCGAGGGCGGCATGCTCTCGTCCGACAGGGACGATGATGTTACGCGTCGCGAGCCTACGGCCACGTCGACGCTTCAGGATTTCGACGACGCAATGCCCTGCGGATCACGCCGATCCGGAGAACTTCGGATCGTAGGCGAGGGCTACGAAATCCTCTGCCGTCGCCAGATCGACGTCCGCATCGCCGAGTGCCGTCACGATGCGCCCGTGCAGGAGCAGGGTCGCGAGGCCGTGGGCGAGCGACCAGCTCCGGATCGCATTCAGGCGTCCGTCGCCGCCGGCGGACGCGGTACTCGAAACGTGTCGGAGCCGCTGCAGGGCCGAGCGTCGCGCGCCCGCCAGATCGGAATCGACCGGGCTCAGAAGATCGTCGCGCCACATGAGGTCGAACATTTTCGGGGCCGTGACGGCGAAGGCGACATAGGCCCCGACGAGGGCCGGCGCGCCCGGACGGTGATCCGTCGCAAGGTCGGCGTCGAGGCGGGCCACGAGCTGTTCGAAGCCGCGCGCGGCCAGCGCGCTCAACAGGGCCTTCCGCGATCCGAAGTGATGGATCGGCGCGGCCGGTGACACGCCCGCATCCCGCGCGCAGGCGCGGATTGTCACGGCCTCGATGCCCTCCGCGGTCAGCCGCCGTTCCGCAGCGTCGAGGATCGCCCGGCGCAGGTCGCCGTGGTGATAGGGTCTTTCGTCCCGATCCGAGTGATCCAACGCGACGCCTCCCGCGTAGTTTAAACGTCGTTTAGATACCGGAAATCGGCCAGATGTCCAACGCGCTCTCTCTCCCCCGTCGCCTCGGCCTTGTCGCCCGGATGATCGGCGCTTTCGCCGGGCCGCAGATCGCGCGGTGGTCGCCACGCCCGCCGCTCCCTGCGACGCCCTCGCCCACGTCTCACGCTCTCGGCCACGGCATCACGCTGTGGCGCCTGCCGGTGGGCGTCGTGCGCATCCGCGAGCGCCACCGAGCCCTGCCACCCGACCTGGCCGAGGTGGACGACAAGCTCCGCTTTCCGGTGATGATGTCCGACCGGCGGATCACCGGGTGGCTCGACTGCACCGCGTGGCTGATCGACCATCCGGAGCGCCGCATCCTCGTCGATACCGGCGAAAGCGCGGGCTTCGGCACACCCGAGTATTTCGGCGCCGCGGCGACGCGCATGGGCAAGATCTACCCCAAGATCATCGACGCGACCGCCGCCCACGGGAACGACCTCCCTGCCATGGTCGCGGCGACCGGACATGCGCTGTCCGAGATCGACCTCTGCGTGCTGACCCATACCCATTCCGACCATATCGGGAACCTCGACACGCTCGCGCGCGCGACGAGGCTCCTCGTCTCGCCCGAGGAGCTCGTTCCCGCTGCGCGGTCCGGCCGTCTTCTGCCCAAGCTACCGCAGGATGGGCGCGTGCAGCGGACGAACCGGACCCTGTCGCACGACGCCTTCGGGCGGATCATGCCGCTGACCGAGCGGGGCGACGTGTTCGTGGTCGCGACGCCAGGACATACTGTGGGGCACCAGAGCGTGGTGATCGATACGGGCGAGCGCCGGATCGTCCTCGCGGGCGACGCCGCGTTCGACGACGATCAGGTGGCGCGAGGCACTATCCCCGGCATCGTCGAGGATCGCGCCTCCACCCTCCGGAGCTACGAGACGCTGATGCGCGCGGGGCGGGAGAAACCCACGCTGACGCTCTTCACGCACGATCCCGCGAATGCGGCGAAGCTGTCGGACTTCGCCTATCCGCTCTGAACCTGGCGGTGCTCGGCGCCGCCCCGCGGGTCGCTCGTCCTTCATGGTCGTCCATTCACGCCGAGCGTGCTCGCCGGAGCGCCGACAACGATGCGCGAGACTCCCCGGCCCGGTCGCGCCCGCGGTTCGAGCCGCACGGGTTCGATCGCACCGCCCCGGGAGAATCGTCGGCTCACGCCTTCGCGCGGGCCGCCGCGGCGACGGATCTGCTCTGGACGAACCACGCGAAACCCCAGGCCGCGAAGCCCATCGCATCGGTGACCCAGCCGCCCGCGATCATGCAGAGCGCGCCCGCGACGAGCACGATCCGCAACCATCCCGGGAGGGGACCGCGCATCCATCCCTGCACCGCGCAGCACAGGAGGTAGACGCCGAGCACCGCGGTCACGCCGACGTGGAGGATCTCGGTCCAGTGACCCTGCAGCAGCAGCGCGTCGCTGTAGAAGAACATATAAGGTACGATGAAGGCCGCGAGGCCGATGCGGAAGCTCTCGACGCTCGTCTTCATCGGGTCCGACCCGGCGAGCGCCGCACCGGCATAGGCCGCAAGCGCGACCGGCGGCGTGATCGCCGACATGACCGCGAAGTAGAAGATGAAGAAGTGCGCGGTCAGCGGGTCGACCCCGAGAGCGATGATGCCGGGCGCGATGACGCTCGCCGCGACGGCGTAGGCCGCCGTCGTCGGCATTCCCATCCCGAGCACGATCGAGACGCACATCGCGAAGAACAGCGCCAGCAGCTGGCTCTGGTCCGCGATACCCAGCAGCACCGCCGAGAAGCGCGAGCCGATCCCCGTCAGGGCGATGACGCCGACGATGATGCCGGCGGTGGCGCAGACGGCGACGAGCTGAAGCGACATCCGCGCCCCGAGCTCGAGGGCGAGGAACACCTGCTTGGGGCCCATGCGGTGCGGCGTCAGCCACGACACGACGGCCGCGGTCGCCATGGCCAGGGTCCCCGCGCGGATGACCGAGTAGCCCGAGAACAGTGCGTAGATCAGCACGACGATCGGCGTGAACAGATAGATCTGGCGCAAGAGCCGGTTCAGCTGCGGCAGTTCGGACCGAGGCAGGCCCTGCATGCCGTATTTCTGGGCCGCCAGATCCACCATGAAGTAGACCGAGATGAAATAGACGATGGCCGGGATGATCGCGGCGTAGACGATCTCGAGATACGGGATGCCGGTGATCTCGGCCATGATGAAGGCGCCCGCGCCCATGATGGGGGGCATGATCTGACCGCCCGAGGACGCCGCGGCTTCCACCGAGGCGGCGGTCTGCGGCTTGTAGCCCACCCGCTTCATCAGCGGGATCGTGAGCGAGCCGGTCGCCACGACGTTGCCCGCCGAGGTGCCGTTGATCATCCCCATGAGCCCGGAGGCGAAGACCGCGACCTTGGCGGGCCCGCCGCGCTGGTTGCCGGCGGCCGCGAAGGCCATGTTGACGAAATACTCGCCCACCCGGCTCGCCTGGAGAAAGGCCGCGAAGATCACGAAGAGGATGATGTAGGTCGAGGAAATCGCGATCGGCGCACCGAGGATTCCGTTGTCGGTGAAGATGTAGGTGAAGAAGCGTTTCGCGTCGTAGCCGCGATGCTGCAGGATGCCCGGTAGCCACGGCCCGAGAAAGGCGTAGGCGACGAAAACGCCGGCGATGATCACCAGCGCGAGCCCCGCGAGTCGTCGAGTCAGCTCCACGATCAGCAGGACGCCCGTGAGTGCCGCCCACATGTCGCCTGGAAGCGCCATCGGCATGCCCGCGCGCAGCTGCAGCTGGCGGGAAAAGAAGATGATGTAGGCTGTCGCGGCGGCCGACGCGACGGCGAGCAGAACGTCCGCGGGCGAGAACCGGTCGCGACGCGGCTGCGGAAAGAGCCACGCATGCAGGACGGCGGCGCAGGAGCCGAGGAAGAGCGGGATGCCGAAGCTCGACACGGCCCATTGCGGGGGCAGTCCCGCGCCCGTCACCCGGCCGTCGACCCAGATGGCGACGATCGCGACGGTGCCGTACGCGATTCCGGCGAAGGCGGCGGCCAAGAGCGCCAGCGAGGCGGCGGCGCGCGGAAAGGCTGCGCGCGGAAGGGCGCCACCGGGCCGAACCGCGGTCGCGCCGTAGATCAGGAAGCCGAGCATCAGCCCGCCGCCGACGTGGCTGAGGCGGAAGGCCCACGTCTCGAGCGGGTAGACGTTCATCACGAACAGGTGGAACACGCTGTAGAGCACGCACGCGACCGCGATGAGCCGGTGCCGGACCCCTAGGAAGACGCGCTGATTGCCCGTCGCCACCTCGTCGTCGACCGTCGCCGCCTGCCGCTCGACGAGCGAGACCGGAGGTGCGCCCGCGGCGCGTTTGTCGTCGGCGTTCATGTCTGGCCACCCTCCCCGCGGACACGCGACGGCAGGCGGAGCGTTGCCCGCCTGCCGCAGAGCTCGGACGTGGCCCTTACTTCAGGTCGTCCGAAAGGGTGTATCCGTTCTCTTCGAACCAGCGGACCGCACCCGGGTGGAAGGTCATGAAGGTGTTGGCGGCGACGTTCTCGGGCAGCATCTCCTTCGCCGCGGCGTGGAAGGTCATCATCTGCTCGTGGTTCTCCATCGCGAGCGCGACGATCCGGTAGGCCGTCTCGTCGTCCATGTCCTTGTGGGCGATGGCGAAGTTCCACAGGGACACCGTCTGCAGCGGCTCGGGCTGGTCCTCGTAGGTGCCGGCGGGGATGGTGAACGCCGACATGCCCGGCTCCGCCTCCAGGAAGCGCGCGCTTTGCTCCTCGGTCAGGCTGAGAAACACGGCGTCGTTTTCGATGGCGAGCTGGCTGAACGCGCCGGTCGGAATCCCGGCGGCGAAGGCGAAGGCGTCGATCAGCCCGTCCTTCAGCTGGCCGACGCTGTCGTTGGCGCCCGCATTGGAGGTGTTCACCTCGATGCCGATGGCCGTGAAGAAGCGCGGCCAGTAGGTGGCAGCCGTTCCGCCCGCGGGCCCGATGCCGACGCGCTTGCCGTCGAACTCCGAGAAGTCGGTGATCCCCGACGAGGCCAGCGTGGCAGCCTGGAGCGGGGTCTGGTACATTGGGAAGAGCGCCCGGATGTCCGTGTGCGGGACGCCCGGCATCAGCTCGCTGCGGCCGGAAAAGGCATCGAAGGCGGGACCCATGGTGACGAAGCCCATCTGGTGCTCGCCGGTCTGAACCAGAGTGACGTTCTGGACCGGCCCGCCGGTGATCTCGACGCTCGCGTTCACGCCGAGGGCGTCGGACAGGGCCGCGGCGAAGCCGCTCCCGAAGGTGAAGTAGGCGCCGCCCTGGCTGCCTGTCCCGATCGTGATCGCGTCCTGCGCCAGAGCCGGCAGCGCCGCCAACGCGAGCGCGACCGGGGCGAGAATCATGGCTTTGCGTGACATCGTGCCGTCCTCCCTGCTGTCGCCCGTGGGACCACGGGTTCTTGGACCAACAGCTACGGCAGCGATGGACCGGCGGACAACGCGACGTAAATTATATACATAATTTGAATAGCAGGTCGATCATGCGGTGGCGGCGATTTCGTCCAGGTGGGCGTCGAGGCAGCGCAGAAAACTGTCGCGGGCCGGATCACGCGTGTTGCGGACCCAGGCCGCCGCGAGCTGCAGCCGCCGCATCGGCTGCCCGTCGGCCGACAGGATGGGGATGAACCGCACCCCAGGGACGGCCAGACGCGACGACCAGCGCGGCACGATCGCGAGCCCGAGCCCGGCGCCGACCATGTTGACGATCGTATGCTTCTCCTCGGCGATCTGCGCGACGCGCGCCGTGAGCCCGGCGTCGAGCAGCAGCTTGATGGTGAGGTCGTGGCTGTGCGGGCGCGATTGACGATCCGGCACGATGAGCGGCTGGTCCGCCAGCTCCGCCGGCGTCAGGCTTTCTCGTGCGGCGAGCGGATGGCCCGCCGGCACGGCGACGACCGCCGTCTCCGAGAAGAGAGGCCTGAAGACGAAGCCGCCGTCGGCGCGTTCCGGGGGCCGAACGATCGCGAGATCGAGGCTGCCGGACAGGAGCCGCGGCAGGAGACGGATCGACTTCTGCTCGTGCAAGCTCACGTCGATTCCGGGGTTCGATTGCCGGAAATGGGTGAGGAGCTGCGGCACCAGGCCGATCGCGGCGCTGTCGATGGCGCCGATGCGCAGCGCCGTGGCCACCTCGCGATGCGTGTTCCGCGCCCGGACCTCGAGCCCGTCGGCGAGCTCGACGATGCGGCGCGCCTCCTGAAGCAGATCCCGCCCGGCATCCGACAGCGCGACATGCCGCGTGGTGCGGGTGACGAGCGTGATGCCCAGGCCGTCCTCGAGGTTCTTGAGGTGCCGCCCGAGCGACGCCGGGAGCATGTCGAGACGCCGCGCGGCGCGGCCGAAATGCAGCTCGTCGGCCACCGCCAGGAAGCACCGCAACTGGATCAGCTCCATCCGAAGACTCCCGGGCGGGTCACGCGATTATCTCTGAAAATTGTATAAGCATCGTATCCTTGCGACCCGACCCGTGCAAACGATAAGTCGGGCAGGCCAGCGCGGACGCGATCCGGAGCGGCGGGAGGAAACGGTGAAACGCTACAAGATTGCCGCCATTCCGGCGGACGGCATCGGACCGGAAGTCATCTCGGCTGGCCTCGAGGTCTTGAAGGCGCTCGAGAACCGCGACCTCGGCTTCGCGCTGGACGTGACCTGCTTCGACTGGGGCTCGGACTATTACCGGGCGCACGGCATGATGATGCCCGAGGACGGTCCCGAGCGGCTGAGGAGCTTCGACGCGATCTATTTCGGCGCGGTCGGCGCGCCCGACGTGCCCGATCACGTCACGCTCTGGGGCTTGCGGCTCCCGATCTGCCAGGGCTTCGATCAATACGCGAACGTGCGTCCGACGAAGATCCTGCCGGGCATCAAGGCGCCGCTCGCCGGCGTCGGGCCCGGCGACCTGGACTGGGTCATCGTGCGCGAGAATTCCGAGGGCGAGTATTCCGGCAACGGCGGACGCGTCCATCGCGGGCTGCCCGAGGAAGTCGCCACCGAGGTCTCGGTCTTCACCCGCGTCGGCGTAGAGCGCATCATGCGCTACGCGTTCGGTCTGGCGCGGTCCCGCCCGCGCAGGCTCCTGACGGTGGTGACCAAGTCGAACGCGCAGCGCCACGGGATGGTCATGTGGGACGAGATCGCCGCGGAGGTCGCGCGCGAGTTTCCGGATGTCACCTGGGACAAGATGCTCGTCGACGCGATGACCACCCGCATGGTGCTGAAGCCACGAAGCCTCGACACGATCGTGGCGACCAACCTGCACGCGGACATCCTGTCGGACCTCGCCGGAGCCCTGGCGGGCTCGCTCGGCGTCGCGCCGACCGCCAATATCGACCCCGAACGGCGCTATCCGTCGATGTTCGAACCCATTCACGGTTCGGCCTTCGACATCGTCGGCAAGGGCATCGCGAACCCGGTCGCCTCGTTCTGGACGGGCGCGCAGATGCTCGAGCATCTCGGCGAGCCGGATGCCGCCGCCCGGCTGCTGCGCGCCGTCGAGCAGGTCTGTGCCGCGGGCATCACGACGCCGGACGTCGGCGGCAGCGCGACGACGCGCGAGGTCACGGACGCCGTCGTCGACGCCATCCGCGGATCGAATGCCGAATAGGGACCGGGCGACGCGCCGTCACGGCCCCTCGTCGAGCCGGGAGCTCCGGAGACTTGGCTCGTCCTCGGGTCATCGAGCCGGCTCGATGGCACATTCCTTCGCTCGTCCAGTCCGACCGGCGCGCCGCCTCCCGCCCCCACCGTCATGAACCCGGTGTCGCGTCAGAGCTGCACCCCCCGCGTCAGCGCCCCGTCGACCACGAGGTTCGTCCCCGTGGTGAAGCTGGACGCCGGGCTCGCGAGGAAGACGACGGCGCGGGCGACCTCCTCGGGCTTCGCCATACGCCCCGTGGGGTTGAGCGCCAGCGCCTTCGCGAAGAGCGCGGGATCGTTGGTCTCGATCCACTGCCAGATGCCGCCCTCGAAATAGGTGTTGCCCGGCGAGACCGTGTTCGCGCGGATGCTCTTGCCGGCGAGCTTGAAGGCGAGGTCCTGCGCATAGCGCACGAGCGCGGCCTTGAAGACGCCGTAGGGCGCGCCGGTGAAGTCGACCTCGCGGCCGGAGACGCTGGAGATCAGCGTGATCGAGGCGGCCTGCGAGCGCTCGAGATGCGGCATCGCCGCGTTCACGAGGCGCACCGAGTGCATCATGTCGGTGCGGAACTCGGCCTCCCAGGAGCTCTCCTCCTCGCCGACGTCGAGCGCCGAGACGTTGCCCACCACGATGTCGATCCCGCCGAGCGCGTCCGCCGCGTCCGCGACCCAGGCCTCCAGCGCCGCCTTGTCGGAGACGTCGACGGCGCGGCCGAAGGCGGTGACGCCCTTCGCCTCGAGGCTCGCGACCGTCTGCGCCACGCCCGCCTCGCCGCGCGCGCAGATCGCCACATGCGCGCCGTCGGCGGCGAAGATCTCCGCGCAGTGGCGGCCGATGCCCTTGGTGCCGCCCGTGACCAGCACCTTCAAGCCTGAAAGACCGAGATCCATGCCTGTTCCTCCTGGAATGCGCTCAGCCGAGCCAGTCCTTCCGGATCGAGGCGCCGAGCGTGTATTTGGGATCGACCATGTTGCCGACGCGCACGCGGCCGGCCTGGGTGCAGAGGAAGTAGGCCTCCGATTCCTCGAAGCCGTAATCCTCGACCATCCAGCGGATGAGGTCGCGATAGGCGATGCGGGCGGCGTCCTCCATCGGGCGCGCGCTGCCCACCGACATGACGAACTCCTCCGTCTCGAGCCGCACGCCCGGGATCGCCCAGCCCTTGATCAGGTCCACCTGGAAGACCACGGTCGCCGGGATCTCGACGGCGACGCCGCACAATTCCCCGTCGCCCTGGCGGCCGTGGCAGTCCCCGATGAACAGGTGCGCGCCGTCGCGCTGGACGGGGAAATACAGCACCGAGCCCGGCGCCGCGTCCGGCAGGTCCATGTTGCCGCCCCAGTAGTCCGGCTGGAGCGAGCTCACCGCCTCGATCTCGGGGCTCACCCCGATCGTGCCGACGAAGGGCTCGTAGGGAAGGGTGATCCGGTCGGAGAAGACGACGCCCTTGGGGGTGACCACCATCTTCTTCACGCGCTCGGGGATCGGCTTGTTGAGCATCGCCGTCTGCGCGGTGGCGACGAGGCCGCCGAACTCGGGGATGAGCGCGGTCGTGCCCGCGGGCTGCGGGCCGCGGGGCAGGATCGAGTGCAGGTGGACGCAGAGCACGTCGCCCTTCTGCGCGCCCTCCACCGCGATCGGGCCGTTCTGCGGGTTCACGTAGGGCATGTTCAGCACGGCGGAGGGCATGTCCGCCTCGGTCTTCACCGCGCCGCCGAAGGCGTCGAGCGTCTCGACCTCGATCACGTCGCCGGGCTTCACGCGCAGCACCGGCGTGGAGTAGGGGCCGTAGACGTAGTGGAAGGCGCCCTGGTCGGCCTCCGTGAGGCGGTGGCAGCCGTTCGGCCGCCCGCCGGCGACGCCCCTGCGGCCCATGTGCGACGAAGCGATCCAGGACATGCCTTCCCTCCCGCGCTGTTGCCCGTCAAGCTAGGGGACCGCGACCGCCCGGTAAAGCGGGCCGCGGCCGAGCCGGCCTGGCGCTGATGCGCAGGCGAGCTTTGCTTTGGATCAAGGCGCGCCCTGGCCGAAGCCCTTATCGGTGGCGTTGTCCCGGCGAGGTCGGTAAGGAGGCCGTCGCACGCGGTCGCGAGGCGGGTGCGCGAGAGGAGAGACGATGACGATGACGAGCGCCACGGCCGTCGAGGTCCAGGATCGCCCCGATTGCCACCTCGAGACCATCACCGAGGTCGAGCACTATACCGATCGGCTGTTCCGCTTCCGCACCACGCGCCCCGCATCCTTGCGCTTCCGCTCCGGCGAATTCGTCATGATCGGCCTGCCCGGCGGCGAGCGGCCGGTGTTCCGGGCCTACTCGATCGCGAGCCCCAACTGGGACGAGGAGCTCGAGTTCTTCTCGATCAAGGTGCCCGGCGGCCCGCTCACCGAGCGGCTGCAGAAGGTCCAGCCCGGCGACAGGCTCTGGGTCAAGAAGAAGCCCACGGGCACGCTGGTGCTCGACGCGCTCGTTCCCGGCAAGCGCCTGTGGATGCTCTCGACGGGCACCGGCGTCGCGCCCTTCGCGAGCCTCCTGCGCGACCCGGAGACCTACGAGAAGTTCGACGAGGTCGTGCTCACCCAGACCTGCCGCACCGCGGCCGAGCTGCGCTACGCGGAGGAGATCGTAGCCTCGCTCGCCGAAGACCCGCTCGTCTCCGAGTTCGCGGCGGGGCGCGTGCGGCTCTACACCACCGTGACGCGCGAGGAGCATCCGCGCCGGATGCGCATCACCACGGCCATCGAAAGCGGAAAGCTCTTCGAGGACCTCGGTGTCGCGCCGTTCTCGCCCGACACCGACCGGGTGATGATCTGCGGCTCGATGGAGATGATCCGCGATTGCCGCGATCTCTGCGCGAGCGCCGGCCTCGTCGAGGGTTCGAATGCCCGCCCCGCGCAGTTCGTGATCGAGCGCGCCTTCGTGGGGTGAGCGTTCGGGGTTCCGGTGCGACCGCCCGCAGACGGGGTTCGCTTCCTTCATTAGCCGACTCAGCTATAAGCGTCCCATGGGGCGTGACGCGAAGAGCCTGAGGAAGAAATCCAAGCAGTTCGGCGTGCTGGCCTACGTGGTCGGCGCGGACGGCGTCGTGCGCGTGTGCCTCGTCACCTCGCGCGAGACCCGGCGCTGGGTGATCCCAAAGGGCTGGCCGATGAAGGGCAGGGCGCCGCACGAGGCGGCGGCGCAGGAGGCCTTCGAGGAGGCCGGCCTCGTGGGCGACGTCGGCGACGCGCCGATCGGCGCCTACGCCTACCGGAAGCGGCTGCGGCGCACGTTTCGTCTGTGCACCGTCGAGGTCTTCCCCCTGGCGGTGCGCGAGGAGAAGGACGCGTGGCCGGAGAGGGACCAGCGCCGCCGCGGCTGGTTCACCCTGGAGGCCGCGGCCGAAGCCGTCGACGAACCCGGGCTCGAGACGCTGATCGCCGGGTTCGATCCCTTGGGCCGTCAGCTCGGCGGGACGATCCACTCCCGGGCATAGGCCCCGCCGCTTCGCGCATCGAACGCGTCGAGGAGCGCCTCGCCCATGGCGTCGAGCGCGTCCGGCATCGTCCAGGGCGGGTTGATCACCACGAGCCCACCGCCGACCAGGCCGCAGTCGAAGGGCCGGATGCGCAGCTCGACGCGCAGGATCGGCGGGGCGTCCTCGCCCGCGAGCGGGGCGAGGATCGCAGCCGAGGCGTCCGGCGCCTTAAGCGGGTACCAGGCGAGATACGTCCCGGTCGGCCACTTGCGCAGCGCCTTGGCGAGCGCCCGGCCGAGCCGCTCGGGATCGTCGCGCTTCTCGTAGGGCGGATCGATCAGCACCAGCCCGCGGCGCTCCGGCGGGGGGACGAAGGCGCCCAGCGCCTCGAAGCCGTCCCGGTAGTGCACGGCGACGCGCGGGTCGCGGCCGAGATTGGCGCGCAGCACCTCGACGTCGGCGGGGTGGAGCTCGCAGGCCACCAGCCGGTCGTCCGCGCGCAGCAGGCGGCGCGCGATCTCCGGCGAGCCCGGGAACACGTCCGCGCCGTGCTCCTCGGCGACCGCCGCGACGATTTCGAGATAGGCCGCGAGCGCGGCCGGCGCGGCGCGCTGCACGAGCCGGATGCCGCCGTCGGCCTCGCGGGTCTTGAGCGCTTCCTCCGACGCGAGATCGGTGAGGCCGATGCCCGCATGCGTGTCGAGCAGGAAGAACGGCTTGTCCTTCAGCCGCAGATGCGCGAGCGCGAGCACCAGCGCGCCGTGCTTGAGCATCTCGGTGTGGTTTCCGGCGTGGTAGGCGTGCCGATAGTTCATGGGGGCCGCATATAGGCGAGACCGGCCGGGCGCGCCAGCGCCCGTCGGAGGGTCAGCGCTGCCCCGGGCGCAGCTGGTAGAAGATATGCCGGCCGATCGTGTCGGCGTGGCGCAGGCGGCTCGCCCAGCGGGGGCGGACGTAGTCGGCGTGGTAGTGCGTCGCGCCGCCCACCGAGAAGAGATAGGTCTCGCCCTCCAGCACCGCGGCGGCGATGCGCTTGGCGCGCTCCCAGGGGCCGGGCTCGGTGACGCGCAGCGACTTGCCCTCGCAGGTGAAGGTGAACTGGCAGGCGAGGTGGCGGTGGCTGTTCTGGAAGACGACGCCGCAGATCGTGTTCGGGTAGAGGCTCGACTTCACCCGGTTGAGCACCACCTGCGCCACCGCGGCTTGGCCCTCCTCCGGCTCCGAGCGCGCCTCGAAATAGACAGCCTGCTCCAGGCAGCGGCGCTCGCGGGCGAGGTGGGCGGGATCCACGAGGTCGAGGAAGCGGGGCGCGCCGGCCATGATGGCGGCGGGCAGCGAGACGGGGGCGGCGGCCACCGAGACCGGCGACCAGCTCTGCGCGATCGGCGTCGACGAGCCGAGCGTCGCCGCGCGCGCGACGCCGGGGGTCGCGCCGTCGCGAGCCGACGGCGCGCCGCGGGCGAGGCCGCGGCCCGTCGAGCCCTGCGCGGCGGCGGCCGGCGAGAGCGAGGCGGTGGCGGGCTCCGTCGTCGTCTCCTCCCGGCGCTCGAACACGCCGGCCGTGGTGACGAGGATCGGCATCGCCTCGCCGTGTGTCAGGCGCGCCGCCGGCGATCGGGCGGCATCGGGGGCGAGGAGCGAGACGGCGGGCGGCGCGAGGTCGCCGCCGACGCGGCTCAGCGAGAGCGGGACGGCGCCCGCCGGCGCGCCCCTGGCGGCGCGGTTGGGGCGCGCGGGTGCGCCGTCGGTGGTGAGGGCGGTCGTGTCGTCGAGGGGCGGCTTGTCCGCGTGGCGCGGCGCGCGGCCGTGGCGCTGGGTCTCCGACAGCGACAGGGAGAAGCGCGCGGCGCTCGCCTCGAGCGACAGCGACAGCCGGCCGGCGAGATCGGGCGCGACGGGGGCGACGAGAAAGCCGGCGTCCGTCGTGCGCATCGCGGGGGAGGGGGTCTCGACGGAGCGGCCGGTCTCGATGTTGATGCCCGCCGTCGCCGTGAACGAGACGAGCATGCCCGCGCCGAGCGCCCAGGGGGCGACGGTGGCGCAGATCCAGCGCATCCGGATGAACTTGCGAGGGCGGCGGCGCAGGCGCACGAGCGGGAACTCCACGAGCCGGCGCACGAGGTTCGGCGGCGCCGGCACGTCGCAGAATCGCGCCATCGGGTTGAGGATCGGTTAACCCTGCCGATCCGTTGCGCACGCGCCCCTGAGCGCGCCGGGGCTTGCGCCGCGGGCCGGGCGCGCCTATTCGCAGCCGAGTTCCCCGTTTTGCACGCCCCCGAGCCCGCCGAAGGCCGTTCCCATGCCCGATCTCCTGCTCGAGCTCTTCTCCGAGGAAATCCCCGCGCGCATGCAGCGCAAGGCGGGCGACGACCTGCGCCGGCTCGTCACCGACGCGCTCGTCGAGCGCGGCTTCCTCTACGAGGGCGCCAAGGCCTTCCACGGCCCGCGCCGCCTCGCGCTCCACGTCGCGGGCCTGCCCGCCAAGGGGCAGGACGTGCGCGAGGAGCGCAAGGGGCCGCGGGTGGGCGCGCCGGAGAAGGCGCTGGAGGGTTTCCTCAAGAGCGCCGGGCTCGCCTCGATCGACGAGGCGACGATCGAGAGCGACCCGAAGAAGGGCGATTTCTACGTCGCCAGGATCGAGCGCCCCGGGCGGCCGACGCCAGAGGTGCTGGCCGAGATCCTGCCCGACGTGATCCGCCGCTTCCCCTGGCCGAAGTCGATGCGCTGGGGCGCGGCCTCGGCCCAGCCTGGTTCGCTGACCTGGATCAGGCCGCTGCGCGCGATCGTGTGCACCTTCGGGCCCGAGACCGAGGAGACGGAGGTGGTGCGCTTCTCCGTGGGCGGGCTCGACAGCGGGGACACGACCTTCGGCCATCGCTTCCACGCGCCAGGCCCCATCCGCGTGCGCCGGCTCGACGACTGGGCGGCGAAGCTCGGGGCCGCCAGGGTCGAGGTGGACGCCGACAAGCGCAAGGACGTGATCCTCCACGACGCCCGCGACCTCGCCTTCGCCCGCGGGCTGGAACTCGTCGAGGACGAGGCGCTGCTCGAGGAGGTGGCGGGGCTGGTCGAGTGGCCGGTGGTGATGCTCGGCTCCTTCGACGAGAGCTTCCTCGACATTCCCGCCGAGGCCATCCGCGCCACGATCCGCGCCAACCAGAAGTGCTTCGTGCTGCGCGACCGCGAGACGGGCAAGCTCGCCAACGCCTTCGTGCTGGTGGCCAACATCGAGGCCACCGACGGCGGCGCGGCCATCGTCGCCGGCAACGAGCGCGTGGTGCGCGCGCGGCTGTCGGACGCGAAGTTCTTCTTCGAGACCGACAAGGCGACCCCGCTCGCGGCGCGCCTGCCCAAGCTCGAGACGATCGTGTTCCACGACAAGCTCGGCACCGTGGCCGAGCGGGTGGCGCGGGTGGCGGCGCTGGCCGAGGCGCTGGCGCCGCTCGTCGGGGCCGATCCGGCGCTGGCGAAGCGCGCGGCGGAGCTGTCGAAGGCCGATCTCGTCACCGAGATGGTGGGCGAGTTCCCCGAGCTGCAGGGGCTGATGGGGCGCACCTACGCGGCGCTCCAGGGCGAGGACCCGGCCGTCGCCGCGGCGCTCGAGGAGCACTACAAGCCGCTCGGGCCGTCGGATCGCACGCCGACCGCGCCGGTCTCGGTGGCCGTTGCCCTCGCCGACAAGCTCGATTTGCTTGCCGGGTTCTGGGCGGTGGACGAGAAGCCGACGGGCTCGCGCGACCCGTTCGGGTTGAGGCGGGCGGCGCTGGGGGTGGTGCGGATCGTGCTGGAGAATGGGCTGCGGCTCTCGCTCGACTCGATTCTGCGGATGCACGTCGGGGCGGTGCGGCATGCCAGTGCTCACTTGATGCAGGCCTGGAGCGACGCCGATTTTGCTCGCGAGCGCACGCGCCTTTCCGCAGACCTCCTCGCCTTCTTCGCCGACCGCCTCAAGGTCCACCTGCGCGAGGAGGGCCTGCGCCACGATCTCATCGACGCGGTGTTCGCGCTGCCCGGGCAGGACGACCTGCTGATGATCGTCGAGCGGGTGAAGGCGCTCGACGCGTTCCTGAAGAGCGAGGACGGCGCCAACCTGCTCGCCGGCTATCGCCGCGCGGCGAACATCCTGCGCATCGAGGAGAAGAAGGACGCGACCTCCTACGACGCCGCGCCGGATGCCGCCCTCGTCGCCGCGCGCGGCGAGCCCGCGGAGAAGGCGCTCCTCGCCGCACTCGAAACCGCCGAGGGGGAGGCGTCCGCGGCGGTCGCGGGGGAAGATTTCGAGGGCGCGATGCGCGCGCTCTCGCGCCTGCGCGCGCCGGTCGACGCCTTCTTCGACGCCGTCACCGTGAACGCCGAGGCCCCGGACCTGCGCGCCAACCGCCTGCGCCTGCTCGCGGCCCTGCGCCGCGCGACCCGGGCGGTGGCGGACTTCGCCGAGATCCAGGGCTGACCCCGACCCGAGGTCTTCCCTCGGCGCGGGCGCGCTGGGCCCCGTCACGACGGCCGCTCTCCAAAACGTCGCGCCGGTCGACGGGGATGTTCCCAAAAGCCGCCGGGGGGGCTATGCCTGTCCGGCGAAAGCAGCACGCATGCGAGGTGGACGATGTCGAAGTGGGTCTACACCTTCGGTGACGGGAAGGCCGAGGGCGAGTCGGCGATGCGCAACCTCCTGGGTGGCAAGGGCGCCAATCTCGCCGAAATGTCCAACCTGGGGCTGCCGGTCCCTCCGGGCTTCACCATCACGACCGAGGTGTGCACCTACTACTACGATCACGAGCGCACCTACCCGCCCGAGCTGGAGCAGAACGTCGCGGACGCGCTGGCGGAGGTCGGGCGCATCGCCGCCCGCGGCTTCGGCGACCCGAAGAACCCGCTTCTCGTCTCCGTGCGCTCCGGCGCCCGCGCCTCGATGCCGGGCATGATGGACACGGTGCTCAACCTCGGGCTGAACGACGCCACGGTCGACGCGCTCGCAGAGGACGCCGGCGATGCCCGCTTCGCCTACGACAGCTATCGCCGCTTCATCACGATGTACTCGAACGTCGTGCTCGGCCTCGAGCATCACGATTTCGAGGACGCGCTCGAGGCCTACAAGGAGCGCAAGGGCTACGAGCTCGATACCGATCTCGGCGCCGACGACTGGAAATTGCTGATCGAGCGCTACAAGGCGATCGTGCAGGAGAAGCTCGGCGCGCCCTTCCCGCAGGATCCGCACGCCCAGCTCTGGGGCGCGATCTCGGCCGTGTTCGGCTCGTGGATGAACCCGCGCGCCAACAAGTACCGCGAGCTCAACGCCATCCCGGCGAGCTGGGGCACGGCGGTGAACGTGCAGGCGATGGTGTTCGGCAACATGGGCGACACGTCCGCCACCGGCGTCGCCTTCACGCGCAACCCTTCCACCGGCGAGAAGCGCCTCTACGGCGAGTTCCTGGTCAACGCCCAGGGCGAGGACGTGGTGGCCGGCATCCGCACGCCGCAGGACATCACCGAGGCCGCGCGCCTCGAATCCGGCGCCGACAAGCCGTCGATGGAGACGGTGATGCCGCAGGCCTATGCCGAGCTGGTCGCGATCTGCGATCGGCTGGAGGCGCATTACCGCGACATGCAGGATCTCGAGTTCACCATCGAGAAGAACAAGCTCTGGATGCTCCAGACGCGCAACGGCAAGCGCACCGCCCGCGCCGCCCTCAAGATCGCCTGCGACCTCGTCGAGGAGGGCGTCATCGGCGAAGAGGAGGCGATCGGCCGCGTCGAGCCCCAGGCGCTCGACCAGCTCCTGCACCCGACGATCGACCCCAAGGCCGAGCGCGACCTGCTCGCCTCCGGCCTGCCGGCCTCGCCCGGCGCGGCCTCGGGCGAGATCGTGTTCACCTCCGAGGCGGCCGAGGCGGTCAAGAAGGCCGGGCGCAAGTGCATCCTCGTGCGCGTCGAGACCTCTCCGGAGGACATCCACGGCATGCACGCCGCCGAGGCGATCCTCACCACCCGCGGCGGCATGACCTCGCACGCGGCGGTCGTGGCGCGCGGCATGGGCAAGCCCTGCGTCTCCGGTGCGGGCTCGATCCGCGTCGACGCCAAGGCGAAGACGCTGACCGTCGCCGGCCGTACCCTGACCGCCGGCGACGTCGTCACCGTGGACGGCGGCGCGGGCCAGGTGCTGGTCGGCGAGGTGGCGATGCTCCAGCCGGAGCTGTCCGGCGACTTCGCCAAGCTGATGGTCTGGGCCGACGGCGTGCGCCGCCTCAAGGTGCGCGCCAACGCCGAGACCCCGCTCGACGCCCGCACCGCGCGCAACTTCGGCGCGGAGGGCATCGGCCTGTGCCGCACCGAGCACATGTTCTTCGAAGGCACCCGCATCGTCGCGGTGCGCGAGATGATCCTCGCCGACGACGCGGAAGGCCGTCGCGCGGCGCTGGCCAAGCTCCTGCCGATGCAGCGCGACGACTTCGTCGAGCTGTTCACGATCATGAAGGGCCTGCCCGTCACGATCCGCCTGCTCGATCCGCCGCTGCACGAGTTCCTGCCGCATACGGACGAGGAGCTCGCGGAGGTGGCGAAGTCCATCGGCGCCTCGCCGGAGAAGCTGAAGCGGCGCGCGGCGGAGCTGTCGGAGTCGAACCCGATGCTCGGCTTCCGCGGCGTGCGCCTCGCGGTCGCCTATCCCGAGATCGCCGAGATGCAGGCCCGCGCCATCTTCGAGGCGGCCGTGAAGGCGGCCGCGGACACCGGCTCGCCGGTGACGCCCGAGGTCATGGTCCCGCTCGTGATGACGAAGCCCGAGCTCGACCTCGTCAAGGACCGCATCGACGCCATGGCGAAGGCGGTGATGCAGGAGACGGGCGCGACCTTCGAGTACCAGGTCGGCACCATGATCGAGCTGCCCCGCGCGGCGCTGCGCGCCGCCGAGATCGCCGAGGCGGCGGAGTTCTTCTCCTTCGGGACGAACGACCTCACCCAGACGACGCTCGGCATCTCCCGCGACGATGCGGCCTCGTTCCTCGGGCCCTACGTGCAGAAGGGCCTGCTCGAGTTCGACCCATTCGTGACGCTCGACCAGGAGGGGGTGGGCGAGCTCGTGGCGATGGCGGCGGAGCGCGGGCGCAAGACGCGCCCCGACATCAAGCTCGGCATCTGCGGCGAGCACGGCGGCGACCCGGCATCCATCCGCTTCTGCGAAGGCATCGGCCTCGACTACGTCTCCTGCTCGCCCTACCGCGTCCCGATCGCCCGCCTCGCGGCGGCCCAGGCTGCGCTGGCCGGGGAGACGCGCTCGCTGGCGTGAGCGGGTCTCGGCCGAGCTTCGCAGAGGAATCCGACAGGGAAGGAGACGCTCACCCCCCGTCGTGGAAATGGTCGTAGACCGCCTTCGCGGTGGCGGCGTTGACGCCGGGTGTCTTCATCAGGTCGTCGAGGGCGGCGCGCTGGATCGCCTTCACGGTGCCGAAATGGTGCAGGAGGGCGCGCTTGCGGGCGGGGCCGATGCCGGCGATCTCGTCGAGCGGGTTCTGCACCATGGCGCGCTTGCGCTTGGCGCGGTGGGCGCCGATGGCGAAGCGGTGGGCCTCGTCGCGCAGCCGCTGGATGAAGTAGAGCGCCGGGTCACGCGGTGGCAGCTTGAACGGGCTCTTGCCCTCGGCGAAGAAGGTCTCGCGCCCGGCGTCGCGGTCGCGGCCCTTGGCGACGCCCACCAGCGCGACGTCGCTCACGCCGATCTCGGCGAGCGCCTTGCGCGCGGCGGCGAGCTGCCCCGCGCCGCCGTCGATTAGCACCAGGTCCGGCCAGGCGGGGAATTCCTCGTCGGCGGAGGCCGCGGCCTCGAACTCGAACTCCTCTTCTTCGCTCTCGACCTCGACGTCGGGGCCCTCCGCGATCAGCGCCTCGTCGATCTCGCGCGTCTCCTCCGGCTCGTCGGCGACATCCTCGCGCGCCTTCACCAGGCGGTCGGGGTGCTCCTTCACGAGCCGGGCGAAGCGGCGGCCGAGGACCTCCTTCATCATCCCGAAGTCGTCGCCGGGGGTGAGGTCCTGCGACCTGATGTTGAATGTGCGGTAGTGCTGCTTCATGAAGCCCGAGACGCCGGCGACCACCATCGCGCCGACCGCGTTCGTGCCCATGATGTGCGAGTTGTCGTAGACCTCGACCCGACGCGGGGGTTTGTCCAGCCCGAAGGCCTGCGCCAGCGCGTCGAGCAGCTTCGCCTGCGAGGACCGTTCGGCGAGGCGCCGGCCCAGCGCCTCCTTGGCGTTGCGCGTGGCCGCCTCGACGATGGCGCGGCGCTCGCCGCGCTTGGGCGTGTGCACCTCCACCTTGTGGCCGGCCTTGAGCGTCAGCGCCTGCGCCACCAGCGCACGTTCCTCGATGTCGTGCGACAGCAGCACCACGCGCGGCGGCGGCTTGTCGGCATAGAACAGCGAGACGAAGGAGGCGAGCACCTCCTCGACCGACAAGCCTCTGTCGGCCTTCGGGAAATAGGCGCGGTTGCCCCAGTTCTGCCAATTGCGGAAGAAGAACACCTCGACGCAAGTGGCCCCCGCCTGCTCGTCGATGGCCACGACGTCCGCCTCCTCGACCGACCGCGTGTTGATGTCCTGCGACCCCTGGATGGCGGAGAGCGCCGCGATGCGGTCGCGGTAGCGCGCCGCGCGCTCGAACTCGAGCGCTTCGGCCGCCTCCTGCATGTCGACGGCGAGCCGCTCCTTCACCGCCGTGGAGCGCCCGGCGAGGAAGTCGCGCGCCTCGCCGGCGAGCGCGGCGTAGTCCTGCGGCGCGATCTCCCCTGTGCAGGGCCCGGCGCAACGCTTGATCTGGTGGAGCAGGCAGGGGCGCGAGCGGTTGTCGTAGTACGAGTCCGTGCAGGTGCGCAGCAGGAAGGCGCGCTGGAGCGCCGTCATCGTGCGGTTCACCGCCCAGACGCTGGCGAAGGGGCCGAAATAGGCGCCCTTGCGGTTCCTCGCCCCGCGATGCTTGACGAGCTGCGGCGCGCGCCGGTCGTCCTCGGTGACGAGGATGTAGGGCAGGGACTTGTCGTCGCGCAGCAGTACATTGTAGCGCGGCTTGAGCTGCTTGATCAGGTTCGTCTCGAGCAGCAGCGCCTCGGTCTCGGTCGCCGTGGTGACGAACTCCATCGCTGCCGTGTCGACGATCATCCGGGCGATGCGATTCGAGTGGGCGTAGCCGCGGGCGTAGGACCCCACCCGCGACTTCAGGTTCTTGGCCTTGCCGACGTAGAGCACCTCGCCCGAGGCGTCGATCATGCGGTAGACGCCCGGCGCAGTGGGGAGCGTCTCCCAGAACCGCCGGATCACCGACATCCCGGCGGCGAGCTCCGCCGGCGCCGCGAAGTCGAAGGCCGCGCGCGTGCCCTCCGAGTCCGCGGCCTCGGTGGGCGCGAGCGGCTCGGTCTCGGTCGCGGGGGTGGAATCGGTTTCGTCGCTCATCGTGCGGGAGATGTATGCGACGCGGGCGCGAGGGGGAAGGGCGCGGGCGGTCGCGGGCACCGCCGACCGGTCGCTCGCATCGCCGGAGCGGGTCGCGCCGATCCCGCCGGTCGCGCGATCATCGGCGGTCGAGGAGGCAGTGAAGCGCCGTCGCCGCCAGCGCGATGGCCGCGATCGGCGCCAGCACGAGGCGTGGCGCCTCGAAGGCGAGGAGGCGGTATTCGTGGACCATCGCGCCCCAGTCCGGACGGCCCGTGTCGCCCATGAGGCCCATGAAGCCGAGGGTCGCGACGAGCAGGATCGCGCGCGCCGCATCGGCGCCCGCGAGCGCGCCCAGCGCGGGCGCCAGGTTCGGCAGGAGATGGCGGGCGAGGGCATGGGGCAGCGGGAGGCCCAGCGCCAGCGCCGCGCGCCAGTACGGCTCGCCCCGGAGCCGATCCAGCCACGCGGCCGTGGTCACGGCCCAGGGCGCCCAGGCGGTCGCGGCGAGGGCGAGCCCGGCCGTCGCCGGGCCGGCGCCCAGCGCCGCGGCGAGGACGAGGGCGACGACGAGAGACGGCACGGCGAGCGTCGCCTCGGCGATCCGTCGCACCGATGTGGCGAGCGCCTGCGGGCCGAGCGCGACGAGGCACCCGGCGAGCACGCCTCCGACAAGGGTCGCCCCGAGCCCGATCGCGATCGCGACGAGGGAGGGCTGCGCGCCGGCGGCGAGGCGCGCCGCGAGGTCGCGGCCGAGATGATCGCGTCCGAGCGGCGCATCGAGGCTCGGTGGAGCGAGCGCTCCGGCGAGGTCGAGAGCATGCGGATCGCCGTGCGGCACGAGCGCGATGCCGATCAGGGCGAGGATAGTCGCCGCGGCGAGAGCTCTCACGCCGCGCTCCGCGGATCGAGGCGCCGGCGCGCGAGGCGAGAGGCGGCGTGGACGAGGAGGAGGAACAGCGCGACGCAGGCGATGTACGCGTGCAGCAAGGGATAGTCTCGCGCCGAAACGGCGGCGACGACGCGCTCCGACAAGCCCGGCGTGGCGAAGACGATCTCGGCCACCGCGGTCCCCCCGACGATCCAGGCGGCCTCCGGCGTCGCCGCCGCGAGCACGACGAGCGCCGCATGGCGCCGCCCGTGGCGCCACAGCGCAGCATCGGGGGAGAGGCCCTTCATCCGCGCGGTCGTCATGTAGGGCGCAGCCGCGGCGTCGGAGAAGGCCGCGCGCGCGAGCCGCGCGACCGACCCGATCGAGAAGAGGGCGACGAGAGCGATCGGCAGCACGAGCCGCTCCATCGTCCCGCCGGTCAGCGGCCGCACCAGCCGCCATTCGACGGCGAAGAGCCAGAGCATCAGCAGGCCCACGGCGAAGGCCGGAAGCGCCTGGCCCGCGACGGCGAGCGCGCGGCTCGCCCCGTCCGCGAGGCGGCCGGGCCGCGCCGCCGCGCGGAAGCCGAGATGGAAGCCGACGAGGAGGGCGAGACCGAGCCCGCCGGCTCCGATCGCCGCCGAGACCGGCGCCCGCGCGGCGATCTCGGTCACGATGGGGCGGCCCGTCACCGGCGAGACGCCCCAGTCGAGCGCGACGAAGCCCACGAGCCATTCGCCGAAGGCCTGCCAGAGCGGACGGTCGATTCCGAACGAAGCCCGCAGCGCGGCGACGGCGTCGGGCGTCGGCGCGACGTTCGTCGCGGCGAGGAGCGAGGCCACGGGATCGCCCGGGAGGGCGCGGACCGCGACGAAGGCCAGCGCGACGAGGACGAGCCAGGAGGCGGCGAGAGACCCCGCGAGGCTCGCGCCGCCGCGCAGAACGGCGATCAACGGGCCGGCTCCGCGGCCCGCAGATCGGCGCGGATCACGTAGTAGTCCGAGCCCCACGGCTCGTAGCCGGCGAGCCGCTGCGACAGCCCGACGTGCCATTCCGGCGTGACGAGGAAGGCGACGGGCGCGTCCTCGGCGAGCAGCGCCTGCGCCTGCGCGGCGATTCGGGCCCGCTCCGACGGATCGCTCGCCACGGCGAGGGACGCGACCAGAGCGTCGTAGGCGGGGCTCGACCAACCCGTGTAGTTCCTGGCGGCGTCCGTCTCGAAGAACAGCGACAGGAAGAAGCCGGGATCGCCCGCAGGCGCCGTGTGCTGCGCCCACAGCAGGAGGTCGAAGTCGCCCGCGAGCGCGACGTCGTTGGGGCTCTCGGTGACGCGCGTGGTGACGCCGATCCCGATCTCGGCCAGTGCCGCGCGGATCACCGGCTGCAGGGTCAGGAGATCGGGGCGCTGCGGATAGGCCACGACCTCGAGGACGAGGCGCTCGCCATCCTTCGCGCGCATGCCGTCCGGGCCGGCGATCCACCCCGCATCGTCGAGACGGGCGGCGGCGGCGGCGGGATCGTGCGCCGGGACGATGTCGGCTGCGAACGGGTAGGCCGCGGCGAAGGCGCCCGTGGCGGGCACCCCTGCGCGGAGCGCCGCGACGAGGGTCGCGCGGTCGAGCGCGCCGTCGATGGCGCGGCGCACCGCGACGTCCGCGAGCGGGCCGCGGCGCGTGTTCAGGAAAGCCATGTACTGGTAGGCGACGGGGAAGGAGCGCACCGTCAGGCCGGGGTCGCCGCGCAGCATCGTCAGGCTCTCGACGGGGATGTTGAAGGCGAGATCGAGCTCCCCCGCCGCCAGCGCGAGGGCCAGCGACTGACCGTCGGCGACGCGCACGAGGTCGATCGGAACACGGTTTTCGGCCCCCGGATGATGCGGGTTCGGCACGAGCGCGAGGCGCGCACCGGGTTCGAAGGCATCCACCGCGTAGGGCCCGGTGAAGACCGGACCGGCGGCGCCGATCCGATAGATCGGGAACGCCCATTCCGCGAGGATCGCGGGCAGGATCGCGGTCGGTCGCTCGCTCGTCACCCGCAGCGTGCGCGAATCCAGCGCCTCGAAGGCGAGCCGTCCGGCGCTGGCCCGCGCGGCGGGGTTCACCTCGCTCGTTCGGGTGAGCGCGGCGGCGACGACCGCCGCGTCGACCGGCGTTCCGTCCGAGAACGCCCTTCCGGGCGCGAGGGTCACGGTCCAGCCGCCATCGTCCTGAGGGCTCGCGTCTTCCGCGAGATTCGGGACGATCGCGCCCTCGCGCGACACGCTGAAGAGCTGCTCGGCGACGCCGTGCGAGACGAGCGCCCATCCGGCCGACCCCTCCGCCGGATCGAGGCTCGCGGTCACGAAGGTCTTTCCGACGCGCAGGGGCTCCTGCGCGGCGAAGGCGGGCACGGCGGGTGCGGCCAGCAACGCCAGCGCGACGGCGCCGGCACGCAGGAGCGGATCGAAGCGGATCACGGGATTGTCTCCGGTACGTGCGAAGGGTCGAGGGCGAGGGGCGTGACGAGCAGCGACGCCGTCTCGAGGGGTGGTATGCGACCGAGAATGCCGGCGCGCAAGACCTCGGGACGGTCCGCGCGCGCAACGAAGCCTTCCGGCGCAGCCGCATAGAGCGGGAGAAAGGCGAGCACGGCGGACGCGTCGCGCGTCGGGTCGAGATCGCCGAACAGGTAGGTGAAGCGTCCTGCGGCGGACACCGCGACGGTGCAGGGGCGTTTGCACTGGCTCATGCAGGCGACGCCACGCAGCCGATGAGGCAGCGACGCGCCGCTCTCCGCGGCGAGCGCTCGGGCGAGGCGCGCACCGCCCCGCACGTCCTCGGCGTCGCGCTCCCGACCGTCACGGCAGCGCGTGCAGATGGACAGCGTGATTCCGCTCGACGGGGTGGAATCGGCTCGGATCATGGGCGGTGAGACCGTGCACACAGGCTACATAATGTTATAACATTACGTTTATCGGTGCGATCGCTCGCGGTCAAGCGCGCCGGCGATCTTCGCCGCGGGGTTCGGAACGCTGCCGCACCCGGGAAGTTGACAGTTTTCCCAGCCGCCGAGGAGAGCGCAGCACTCTCGAGCCGCGCCCGAGACGCCTTCGCGCGTGCACGAGCGTGTGCGGCATGCACCAGGAAGGAGACCTTCACGATGCATTCGACCCGATCCACGGCGCGCGCTCTCTGCGCCTCGACAGCCATCGTCGTCCTCGCAACGGCCGCCGCGGCGTCGCCGCCGTTCTCGTCCACCTCCACGCCATCCGCGCCCTCACAGGCCCGGGATGGAACGATCCTCCTCGCGCAGGCCGAGCCGCCCGCGGTGACCGAGGAACGTTCGGCCGGCGAGTCCGCTGAAAGCGGCCCCGACCAGAGCGGCTTCGAGACGCCCGACGCCTTCCGCTTTCCCGGCCACATGGCCTCCGTCTGGTCGCGCGCCGACGTCGAGGCCATTCTGCAGGACACGCCGGTGACGCTGCCGCTGATGATCCACGATCGAGAGCCCTTCGAGGAGGGCGTCACCGTGTGGGATGCCTGGCCGGTGCGCACGCCCGACGGCGCCGTTGCGGAAATCGACGGCTGGGTGGTGATGGTGGGGCTCAGCGCCGAGCTCGCCGAGATCGAGGAGACGGGACGGGACTTCTACACGCTCTCGACCTGGCGCTACTGGTACACCCGCGACGGCGCGTGGCGCCCGGGCGGCGTCGTGTTCACGCGGGATGAGGCGCTCGGCACCCGGCAATGGGCAGGCTCGACCTTCTTCGACCCCGACACGCGCGAGATCACATTCTACTACACCGCGGTCGGGCGCCCCGATGCGGCCAGCCTCGCCGAGGACGATCCGCCGCGCGAGATCTCGATCCACAACGAGGCCGCCGGTCGGCCTCTCACCGAGCAGCGTCTCGCCTCCGTGACCGCCTCGCTCGCGGCGAGCGAGGAGGGCGTCGCCTTCTCCGATTTCGGCGAGCACCGCATCATCGGCGAGGCCGATGGCTTCTGGTACGACACGATGGAGACCTATCTCGCGAGCGCGGCCGTCTACGGCTTCCGCGATCCCGAATACATGGTCGATCCGGTCACCGGAAGCGAGCACGTGCTGTTCACGGCGAACGGCGCGGGCATCGCGGGACCGTACAACGGCGTGGTGGGCATGATGACCCGCGCCGACGATGGCGAGTGGCGGCTCGACCCGCCGCTGATCGTCTCGACGGATGTCAACTCGCAGCTGGAGCGGCCCCATGTGGTCTACCGCGACGGCGAGGCCTACCTGTTCTTCTCGACGCACGACTTCACCTTCGCGACGGGCCTGAACGCGCCGCGCGGGCTCTACGGATTCCATTCGGCGAGCGGGCGGCTCACCGGGCGCTGGACGCCGCTCAACGAGCACGGGCTGGTCGCGGCGAACCCGCGCATCGACCCGGCGCAGGTCTATTCGTTCCTGGTCCTGCCCGACGGGCACGTGATGAGCTACATGAACGAGACCTGGGGCTTCGAGCTCGACCCCGCCAACGAGGACCGCACGTTCGTCGGCGCGCCCGGCCCGATGTTCCGGCTCGGCTTCGACGGGAACGTCGTCACCGTCACCGAGGCGAACAATGCGCGCTGAGGGAGCCGCGGCCGCGGTTCTCGCGGCCGTCCTCGCGATCGGCGGGGCGCAGGCCCTCTCGCTCGAGATGGATCGGCTCGTGCTGGACGCCCCGGAGGGCTGGCCCGCGATCGTCGCCCGAACGCCGCACCGGCCCTTCGTGCCGCTCGCGGACGGTGGCGTCTCGGCGCTGCGCTTCGACGGCAACTCCACCTTCGGCGAGAGCGTCGCGCCCTTGACGGTGGCGCCGCGCGACGGCCTGACGGTCTCCGCCTGGGTGGCGCTCGCGTCGCCGCCGGTGGAGCCGGCGGCGGTGGTGTCGGTCGCCACAGACCGCGGCGCGCCGGCGCTGCGGCTCGCGGTGGGGCCCTGGCTGCAGCCGGAATTCGTGGTGGGCGACCTGCGCGCGGCAAGCTTCGAGGCCCTGCCGCTCGGCCGCTGGGTGCATCTCGCGGGCGTCGTCGATGCGGACGGCGCGCGGCTCTACGTCGACGGGGAGCGCGTGGCCGAGAGCCCGGGCGCTCCGCCCGAGGCGATTGAGGGGGGCGTCTCGATCGGGCGCGACCCGTTCGCGGGGGCGCGCGCCGTGCATCCCTACGGGATCTGGAACGGGCTCATCGGCGAGGTCGCCGTGGCGACGATGACCGAGAGCGCGCCGGTCCCGGCCGTGGAGCCGGCCGGCCGCGAGGCGGACGTCTCGGTCCCGCGAGCGTGGTTTGCGGATCGCAGCCTGAGGCCGCGCGTGCATCCGATGCCCCCCGCCGGATGGACCAACGAGCCGCACGCGCTCGTCCACGACGGCGACGTCTGGCGTCTCTACCACCAGGCGAACCCGAACGGCGCGTTCTGGGACCACATCGTCTGGGGCCATCTCGTGTCCGAGGATCTGGCCAGCTGGGAGGCGCGGCCCCCGGCGCTCGTCCCGAGCACGGGCTTCGACCGGCGCGGCGTCTGGGTCGGCAATTTCATCCCCGACGTCGAGCCGGCGGCGATCCTCTACACCGGCGTGGACGGCCATCGCTCGGGCCTCGGCCGCGCCGAGCTGCAGGCGGACGGTGGCTTCCGGCGCACCGAGGGCACGATCGCCTACGACACGCCGCCCGGCTGGCAGGACATGCGCGACCCCTATCCGATCCGCACCCCCGACGGTTGGCTCGCCCTCGTCGGGTCGGGCCTGCCCGACGACAGCCGCGCGCTTATCCTGGCCTTCTCTTCGGAAGACAGCGTCACCTGGGATTTCGTCGGCGAGTTCGACACCGGCGACGCCGCCATGCCGGGGCAATATTGGGAGCTGCCGGTGCTGCGCCCCTTCGGCGAACGCTGGCTCCTCATGGGCACGCCGGTGATCCGCGACGCGCATGCGCGGACGCTCTACTGGGTGGGCGATTTCGACGGCGCGCGCTTTGCGCCCGCGCGGCCGCAGGGGATCGACTACAGCCTCTTCGGGACGATGCTCGCGCCGACGCTGGCCGACGACGGCGCGGGCCGCACGGTCGCCATCGGCGTCATTCCCGACGGCGGCCAGCGGCCGGAGCCGGAGCGGCGGGAGGCCGGGTGGGTGCACGCGCTGTCGCTGCCCTACGAGGTCGCCCCCTGCGCGGACGACGCGCTGTCGCTGTGCGCGGGGCTGCCCGATGCCTTCGTCGCGAGCTTCTCCGAGCCGGTCGCAGCGATCGATGACGCGCCGCTCTCCGCCGCCGACGAGGTGATCGGGTCCAGCAAGGAGCCGGTTCTGCTGCGCGCCACCCTCGCGATCCCGGCGGGCGCCGAGGCGGCGATCGACGTCCTCGCCGCGCCGGGAGCGGACGACGAGGAGGGCGAGCGCACGCGGCTGCGCCTGCGCCCGGCGGAGGGGAACGTCGTGCTCGACCGCACCCGCGCCTCGACCGCGCCGTGGGCGCAGAACGACACCCGCACCGGCGCCATCCCCGCTGGGGAGACGGTCGAGGTCGCCATCGTCGTCGACGGCGCCGCCGTCTCCGGCACGATCGCGGGGCGGCCGTTCGGGGTCCTGGTCTACCCGCAGGACGAGGCGGCGCGGCAGGTCGTGATCTCGGGGGAGGGCCGCATCGAGGAGCTCACGCTCTCGCGCCGGCCCTGAGCGCGCGCGTCCCTCACGCGCCTGCCGGGGCCTCGGCGTAGGGCTCGAGATAGTAGACCAGCGCGGGGTCGAGCGGACCGGCGCCGATCAGGCCGGCGATGTCGCGGGCCTGCGCCGGCTCGAGGTCGTAGGAGAAGACGGCGTCCGGATCGTCCTCCGGGATCGCGACGAGACGCTTGACGGCGCCGTCGCGCCCCTCCGGGACGCGAAACGCGACGGCCTGACGGTCCGTATTCGGATCGTAGCCGATGAGCGCGTGCGTGATGCGCTGGGTCATGGCTCTATTCTCCGGGTCGGATCGGGCCGGCCGACGAAGACGCCCGTGTCGGGATCGGCCTCACCGCGATGTCGTCCACGAGCATCGTACACCTCGACACAGCCATGCTGATAGTCCCACTCGTACATGAACTCGTCGTCTCGCCAGCGTCTGCGCTTGCGTCCGTCGTCCTTCACGGTCTTCGGACGAACCTTGTACGCCCGCGGAAATCCGGGAAGCGACTCGGGCGGTGACTTGTACGCCATCCATGCAACGCCCGGATCGAGGGAACGGACATGCGACATCATGGTTGCAATTTCGTCGTGGAGCAAGAGAAAAGCGCTCGCTTGCCCTCCCCCCCGATCCCGCCTATAAGCCGCTCGCGCCCGCTAGACACCCTTGGAGGCACGGGCGCGCGCCGGGCCGCCGCGTTGGCGGCCTTCGGCGTTTCCAGACAGACCATAGGATCAAGACCATGTCCGAGACCAAGATTCTCAAGGCCGTGGCGCGCGATCGGGTCGGCAAGGGGGCCGCCCGCGAAGCTCGCCGTCAAGGCCATGTCCCCGCCGTCGTCTACGGCGCCGGCAAGCCGCCGCGCGCCATCGCCGTCGACTTCAACGAGATGAAGAAGCTGATCTTCGCCGGCGGCTTCAAGACCACGATGTTCGACATCGAGGTAGGCGGCGAGATCGAGCACGCGATCCCGCGCGACTTCCAGCTCGACCCCGTGAAGGACTTCCCGCTGCACATCGACTTCTTTCGCGTGGGCAAGGGCCAGACCATCACCGTCGAGGTGCCGGTGCACTTCGTCAACGAGGAGAAGGCGGCCGGCATCAAGCGCGGCGGCACGCTCAACATCGTGCGCCACACGGTCGAGCTGAACGTCCCTGCCGACGACATCCCGGAATCGATCGAGATCGACATTTCGGCGCTCGACATCGGCGACAGCCTGCACATATCGGCCGTCACCCTGCCCAAGGGCGTGACGCCGACGATCACCGACCGCGACTTCACCATCGCGACGATCGCCGTCCCGGCGGGCGTGCGCGAGCAGCTGCAGCAGGAGGCCGCCGAGAAGGCGGCCGAGGGCGGCGGCGCGGAGGAGGGCTGATCCGCGCCCTTCTCGAACGTCTATTCGTACGACTGTTCGGTGCGTGCGCTCCGGCCGAAGGGCCGGAGCGTTTCGCCGTTTCGGGGGAGGGTCCCGTGCGCCTCATCGTCGGGCTGGGCAATCCCGGCGCCCGCTACGCCGGCAACCGGCATAACATCGGCTTCATGGCGGTCGACGAGATCGCCCGCGTCCACGCCGCCGCGCCCTGGCGCCGGCGCTTCCAGGGCGAGGCCGCCGAGGCCGTGGTCGGCCGCGAGCGGACGCTGCTCTTGAAGCCGCTCACCTACATGAACGAGAGCGGGCGGGCCGTCGCCGAGGCGATGCGCTTCTACAAGATCCCGATCGACGACGTCGCCGTGCTGCACGACGAGCTCGACCTCGCGCCGGCCAAGCTGCGCATGAAGACGGGCGGCGGCAACGCCGGCCACAACGGCCTGCGCTCGATCACCGCGCAATGCGGCAACGACTATCGCCGCGTGCGCCTGGGCATCGGCCATCCCGGCGACAAGGCGCTGGTGCACGGCTACGTGCTCAACGACTTCGCCAAGTCCGAGCAGCCCTGGGTGGAGGACCTCTGCCGCGCGGTCGCTGACCACGCGGAGTTGCTGGCGAAGGGCGACGACCCCTCGTTCCAGAACAAGGTGCACCTGGCGATGGAGGGCCGCGGCTGGGGCGAGGTGAAGCGACCGGGGGAGAAGTGACGGGCACGGACCGCAAAGGTTGACTCCGGCTCGCGCCTGCACGACATCACTGGAACACGAGTCTCGTGTTTTCGTGATCGGAGCCCGGCCATGAAGAACGTCACCATCACCCTCGACGAGGACGTGCTCGCGCGCGCACGCGTCGAGGCGGCGAAGCAGGGCAAGAGCCTGTCTCGATACGTGTCGGAGACGGTCGAGATGAAGCTCGGTCGCAAGCGCAGCCAAGCGGACGTTGTCGCCGACGTCCTGAAGGGACCGAAATGGAAGCTTGGCGGGGACCCGCTGCCGAAGCGGGACGAGATCTATGAAGAGCGTCTTCGTCGACACGAACGTCCTGATCTACCCGCTGCAGACCGACGATCCAACGAAGGCGGCGATCGCCACCGCGTGGATTGAGAGGCTTGCGGCGCGGGAGGCCCTCGTCGTCAGCCCGCAGATCATCAACGAGTTCGTCTCGGTGCTGACACGTCGCTACTCGTTCGTTCCGCTTCTCGAGGTCCTCGACAGGGCTCGCGACTATGCCGAGTTCTGCCGCGCGCGCATGGATGTGGACACCACGCGAGCCGCGATGGATCTGCTGTTGCTGCACCGGTTCTCCTGGTGGGATTCGATCATGCTGGCCTCTGCGCTGGACTTCGGCTGCGAGATCGTTCTGACAGAAGACCTCCAGAACGGGCGATCGGTCGACGGGATGTTGATCGTCGACCCGTTCACCGCCGATATCGACACGGTCCTTCGGGACATCTGAAAGACGAGACAGGAACACCGGCATGGGCTTTCGCATGGGCATCGTCGGGCTGCCGAACGTCGGCAAGTCCACCCTCTTCAACGCGCTGACGCAGACCGCGGCCGCGCAGGCGGCGAACTATCCGTTCTGCACCATCGAGCCGAACGTCGGCGACGTGGCCGTGCCCGACGAGCGGCTCGATGCTCTGGCCGCGATCGGGAAGTCCGCGCAGGTGATCCCGACCCGCCTCACCTTCGTCGACATCGCCGGCCTCGTGCGCGGCGCCTCGCGGGGGGAGGGGCTCGGTAACCAGTTCCTGGCGAACATCCGTGAGGTCGACGCCGTCGCCCACGTGGTGCGCTGCTTCGAGGACGAGGACATCACCCACGTCGAGGGCAGGATCGACCCCCTCGCCGATATCGAGACCATCGAGACCGAGCTGATGCTCGCCGATCTCGACAGCCTCGAGCGGCGCGTCGTCGGCTTCGAGAAGAAGGCGAAGGGTGGAGACAAGGAGGCGAAGGAGAGCCTCGACTTGTGCAACCGCGCGCTCGTGCTCCTGCGCGAGGGCCAGCCGGCCCGCCTCGTCGAGATCAAGCCCGAGGAGGAGAAGACCTTCGAGATGCTCGGCCTGATGACGGCGAAGCCCGTGCTGTACGTCTGCAATGTCGAGGAGGCCTCCGCCGACGCCGGCAACGACTTCTCCGCGCGCGTCTTCGAGCGGGCGAAGGCCGAGGGCGCGCAGGCCGTGGTCGTCTCCGCCAAGATCGAGAGCGAGATCGCCGTCCTGCCCGAGGCCGAGCAGGCCGACTACCTGGAGGCGGTGGGCCTCGCCGAGCCGGGCCTCAACCGCGTCATCCGCGCCGGCTACCGGCTGCTCGGGCTCCTCACCTACTTCACGGTGGGCCCCAAGGAGGCCCGCGCCTGGACGATCGTGCAAGGCACCCGCGCGCCTCAGGCCGCCGGCGTGATCCACACCGACTTCGAGAAGGGCTTCATCCGCGCCGAGACCATCGCCTACGACGACTACGTGTCCCTGAAGGGCGAGGCCGGCGCGCGCGAGGCCGGCAAGATGCGGCTCGAAGGCAAGGAATACGTGGTGCACGACGGGGACGTGATGCACTTCCGCTTCGCCAATTAGCGACGACCGGCGCGCGTTTCACGCCGCCGCAACCTAAGTCCCCCGTGCGGCGTTCGGCATCCATGAAAATCGAACGCCGTCACGAGTGGGACCTCGACGCCGATGCGGCCACGCGCCTGCAGGCCCGGCTGCGCAGCGAGGTGGATGTCTCGACCCCGTTGCCGCTCGACGTGATCGGGCTGATCGCGGGGTCGGACGTGGTGATCCGGGACGAGGACGCCCACGCCGTGGTCGTCGTCGCCACCTATCCGGACTTCAAGCCGGTGGAGACAGTGCATGGGCATGCGCGCGTGCGGCTGCCGAACACCCCGTCCATGACCAGCTTCCGCGAGGGACCCGCGCTGCTCGACGCCTTCGAGAAGCTCGAGCACGTCCCCGACGTGTTCCTGTTCGACGGCGCGGGCATCGCGCATCCGCAGCGCTTCGGCACCGCCTGCCATCTCGGGCTGTTTCTGAACAAGCCGACCGTGGGATGCGGCAAGACCCGGCTGTGCGGCCGCTTCGCGCTGCTGCCCGAGGACAAGGGCGCCAAGGCGCCGCTCACCGACGACGGCGCGACCATCGGCATGGCGGTGCGCACGCGAACCCGCATGAACCCGATGTTCATTTCCCCCGGTCACCTGGCCGACCTCGAGACCTCCGTCGAGCTGGTGATGCGCACGACCGAGAAGTACCGCCTGCCGGAGCCGATCCGCATGGCGCACAAGGCTGGCGCGGACAGCGGATGAGCGTCGCCGCCGCTTGACCGGCGGGCGCGCGCGTGCCCTCTCTGGGGCGACCGCAACCACCCCCATGCCCGCCATGCCCCGTCTGCATTTCGAGGATTTCGCCCCGGGCGACCGGATGACCTACGCCCCCGTCGCGCTCGACGAGGCGGCGATCGTCGCCTTCGCGCGGGACTGGGACCCGCAGCCCTTCCATGTCGACCCGGTCGCGGCGCGCGAGTCGTTCGCCGGGGCACTGATAGCGTCCGGATGGCACACCTGCGCGCTGATGATGCGCGCGCTCGCCGACGGCTTCATCCTGGAGGCCGCCTCGATGGGCGCGCCGGGCGTCGAGGAGGTGCGCTGGCTCGCGCCGGTGCGGCCCGGCGCCGTGCTCGTCGTCGGCCACGAGGTGCTCGAGACCCGCGCCTCGCGCTCGCGCCCCGGGATGGGGCTGGTGCGCTTCCGCTTCACCATGCGCGAGGAGGGCGAGGCCGGGCGACCTGTGCTGGAGCAGACGAACTGGATCCTGTTCGGCCGTCGCGGCGCCGATCCGGTCCCGCCTCAGGTCCGCCCGGCGGGCGAGGGCGCCCCGCCGCCGGCGCCCACGCCGGCGCGGCCGCTGCCGTTCTTCGAGGACCTAGAGATCGACGCGCCGGCCGAGGTGCTGGGCGCGCGGACGTTCGGCGCGGAGGAGATCGTCGCCTTCGCCCGCGCCTACGACCCGCAGCTCTTCCATCTCGACGAGGAGGCGGCGCGTGCGAGCCATTTCGGCGGACTCTGCGCCTCGGGTTGGCACACCGGCGCGGCCTGGATGCGCGCCATGGTCGACCACCGCGAGCGCTGCCGGATCGCGGCGGTGGAGGCCGGCGCGCGCCCCGCCCGCCTCGGCGCGTCGCCGGGATTCACGAACCTGACCTGGTCGCGCCCGGTCTATGCCGGGGACACGATCACCTACACCTCTCGCGTCGTCGACCGGCGAGAGACCCGCTCGCGTCCGGACTGGGGCCTCGTCTTCAACCGCAACGAGGGCTTGAACCAACACGGGGAGACGGTGTTCGGGTTCGACGGGTGCGTGTTCTGGGAGCGGCGTGGGGGTTGAATATCTTTGCGAGCAATTTGGTTCTCTTGACAATACGCGAGGGGTGGGGCGCCATCGCGTACGACGAGGACGGAGTTGTCCGATGGCTGAAGACCGCATGATGGCAGCGCGCTGGCGGGCGGGGCGCGCTTTCCTCGACGCGTTGGAGTCACAGGGCGTCGCGCCGTGCAGCGCCCTGTGGCTCTTCGATCGCGACGGAGAGCGTTGGGGGCTCGCGCTCGTTACCCCGCTCGTCGACACGGTCGGCGCGACCGAGATCTATACGACGCTCTTCGCTGCGCAGGATGCCGGCCTGCTGCCGGAGGCGCCGTCGATCTGGGACGTCTCGGTCCACAGCCCAGTCGTGCTGGACGGGCTCGATCTCGTGACAGATGGCGAGCGTGACGTCGAGATCGGCAGCCGGCTCGCGCGCCCGAGCTGGATCTATTTCTCGCGAGCGGTCAGCGCGGTGGACGAGTCGGCGTGGCGGACGTTCCGCCGGCGCGCCGAAGCCGCAGCCGAGGAGGTGGTCTCCTCGGCCTGAGCCTGGCCGCCAGTGGCGCGCCTCACCCCACCTTCCCATACCCCGCGAACTTCTCCCCCACCCGCGCCATCTCGGCGACGTCGAGCACCACCGGCTCCAGCCCCGCGGCGAGGAGCGCCAGGTATTGCCCGGCGAGGTTCTCCACCTCCGCGGCGATGGCATAGGCGCCGTCGAGCGTCGCGCCGAGCGCGATGACGCCGTGGTTGGCCAGCAGCACCGCCTTGCGGCCATCGAGCCCCGCGACAGCGTTGTCGGCGAGCGCCTGCGTGCCGAACGTCGCGTAGTCCGCGCAGCGGATGTCCCGACCGCCGCAATAGGCGACCATGTAGTGGAAGGCCGGGATCGGCCGACGGGCGCAGGCGAGCGCCGTCGCCTTTGGCGAATGGGTGTGGACGATCGCCTGCGCATCCGGCCGCGCCTGGTAGATCGCGGCGTGGAAGGGCCATTCCGAGGAGGGCCGCCGCGGGTTCTCGCCCCGCCCGGCCCGCACGGTCCCGTCGAAGCCGATCTCCACGAGGTCGGCGGGCGTCGTCGCCGCATAGGGCAGGCCGGAGGGCGTGATCAGCATGCCGTCGGGCAGGCGCGCCGAGACGTTGCCCGACTTCGACGGGCAGAAACCGGCCGCGTCCATCGCCTGCCCGATGCGCACGACGTCCGCGCGCAAGCCGTCCCGATCCTGCTTCCCCATGTCGCCCGCCGCTCGCTCGTCCCGATGCGCCCGCCCGCGAGGCGACCGCGCCCCCGTCCTTCGCCCGCATTGGGGCGCAGAGCGGGCGACGCGTCAAGCATCGGGAAAAGCGCGCAGCCGTGTTGACGTTTGGTCCAGCCTTACGCATGCTGTGTCAAGTTGACGCGACAAGCGAGCCCTGGGGCTCGACGAGAAAGGACGCGCCGATGGAGCGGAGCAAACGCATCGCCCGGGCGGACGGCGTCCGGCGGGAAACCACGATCCACATCCGCGCGCCCTCGCGCACCCGCGACCTGATCGACAAGGCCGCGACCGCGCTCGGCAAGACGCGCTCGGAGTTCATCCTCGAGAGCGCGCGCGCCCGTGCGGTCGACGTCCTGCTCGACGAGCGGCTGTTCGCCCTCGACGACGCGCGGCACGCGAGCTTCATCGAGGCGCTCGATACGCCGCCTGCAGCGAGCCCGCGGCTGCGCGCGCTGATGAGCCGTCGCCCGGCCTGGGAGAGCTGAGGTGCATCGCTCGGTCTCGTCCGCCGCTGCGATCGGCGGCCTCTCGCCGCCGGGGCGGCTCACGCCCGAGTGCGACGTCGCCTCCTTCGGCTGTGGAGACGCGGTGATCGACGGCTGGCTGCGCCGCCGCGCGCTGCGGCGCGATTCGCGCGGCGCACGCACCTTCGCGGTTTGCGACGGGGGCAAGGTCGCCGGCTTCTTCTGCCTCGCCGCCGGCCTCGTCGCGCCGCCGGAGGACGTCGCGCGGCCGACTCGGCTCTACGCCGAGCCGAACTACGCCGAGCCCCTGCGCGAGCCGGTGCCCGTCGCCGTCCTGCGCCGGCTCGCGGTCGATCGGCCGTGGCAGGGCCGCGGGCTCGGCGCCGACCTCTTGAGGGACGCGCTGCACCGCGTGGTGGCGAGCGGCGCCGAGCTCGGCGCCCGCGCGATCATCGCCCGCGCCGTCGAGGCCCAGGCCCGCGCCTTCTACGCCGCCTTCGGCTTCCTCGCCTTCGCCGACGACGACGAGACGATGCTCTTGCCGATCGAGACGGCGGAGGGGGCGTTGCGGGGGGTGTGAAGAGGACTTCCGTTTCCGCCCGTCCGCGCTAGAACGATCGGGCCGATCCGCTCCGCAAGCGACGCCCCCGAGTCTCCCATGGCCCGCACGCCGACCTCTTACGCCGATCTCGCGCCCTCGGCGCTCACCGCCCGTCAGGCCAAGGCCGAGCATGCGCGGCTCTCCGAGGTGATCGCGGCGCACGACGTGCGCTATCACCAGGAAGACGCGCCGACCGTCTCGGACGCCGACTACGACGCCCTGCGGCGGCGGCTCTCGGAGATCGAGCAGCGCTTTCCCGAGCTGGTCGCGCAGGGCGAGCTCGGCGTCTCGGCGAGCGTCGGCGCGAAGCCGGCGGAGAAATTCGCCAAGGTGCGCCACCGCGTGCCGATGCTCTCGCTCGAGAACGCCTTCGAGGACGGGGAGGTGGGCGAGTTCGTGGCGCGCGTGAAGCGCTTCCTCAACCTGGCGGAAACGCCTTTCTTCACCGCCGAGCCGAAGATCGACGGGCTCTCGCTGTCGCTGCGCTACGAGGACGGCGCGCTCGTCACCGCCGCGACGCGCGGGGACGGGACCGAGGGCGAGGACGTCACCGCGAACGCCCGCACGGTCGACGACATCCCCGCCGAAATCCCCGAGCGCGGGGCGGTCGAGGTGCGCGGCGAGGTCTATCTCAGCCATGCCGATTTCGCGGCGATCAACGAGCGCCAGGCGGCGGCGGGCAAGGCGCTGTTCGCCAACCCGAGGAACGCGGCCGCCGGCTCCCTGCGCCAGCTCGATGCGCGAATCACCGCCGAGCGCCCGCTCAAGTTCTTCGCCTACGCCTGGGGCGCCATGCCGCCGCCGGCGCCGACGCAATTCGAGGCGGTGAGGCGCTTCGAGGAGTGGGGGTTCAAGACCAACCCCCTGATGGCGCGCTGCGCGTCCCTCGACGAGATGCTGGCGCAGTATCGGCGCATCCAGCAGGACCGCCCGGACCTCGGCTACGACATCGACGGCGTGGTCTACAAGGTCGACGATCTCGCCCTGCAGGAGCGGCTCGGCTTCGTCTCGCGCGCCCCGCGCTGGGCGCTCGCCCACAAGTTCCCGCCCCAGGAGGCCTTCACGGTCGTGGAGGCGATCGAGATCAACGTCGGGCGCACCGGCACGCTCAACCCGCTCGCGAAATTGCGCCCGGTGACTGTGGGCGGCGTGGTGGTCTCGAACGCGACGCTGCACAACGAGGACTACATAAAGGGCATCGGCGGCGGCGGCGAGGTCATCCGCGAGGGGCGCGACATCCGCGTCGGCGACACGGTGATCGTCTACCGCGCCGGGGACGTGATTCCGAAGGTGATGGACGTCGTGCCGGCGAAGCGGCCGGCGGACGCCAAGCCCTACGAATTCCCCACCGTCTGCCCCGCCTGCGGCAGCCATGCGGTGCGCGAGGTCAACCCGCGCACGGGCAAGGAGGACGCGATGCGCCGCTGCACCGGCGGGCTGATCTGCCCGGCGCAGGCGGTGGAGCGGCTCAAGCACTTCGTCTCGCGCAATGCGATGGACATCGAGGGGTTGGGCGGCGAGCGGGTCGAGGAGCTCTACGAGGTCGGTCTCGTCCGCACGCCGCAGGATATCTTCACGCTCCAGCGTCGGAACGCGGAGCGGCTCGACCGCCTCGAGGCCCGGGAGCGCTGGGGCGCCACGAGCGTGCGCAACCTCTTCGCCGCGATCGAGGCGCGCCGCTCGGTCGAGCTCCCCCGCTTCGTCTTCGCGCTCGGCATCCGTCACGTGGGCGAGACCGGGGGCAAGCTGCTCGCGCGGCACTTCCACACGTTCGAGGCCCTGCGCGACGCGGCCCGCCGCGCCGCCGCCGGCGACGAGGCGGCCTACCACGATTTCATCGCCATCGACGGCATCGGCGCCGTGGTCGCCGACGCCCTGGTGGAGTTCTTCCGCGAGGGCCACAACGAGGAAATGCTCGAGGCGCTGCTCGCGGAGGTTACGCCGCAGCCCTACGCGGAGAGCGTCGCCACCGACAGCCCCGTCGCCGGCAAGACGGTGGTCTTCACCGGCACGCTCGAGCAGATGACCCGCGACGAGGCCAAGGCCATGGCCGAGCGGCTGGGCGCCAAGGTCGCGGGCTCGGTCTCGGCCAAGACCGACATCGTGGTGGCGGGGCCGGGCGCGGGCTCGAAGCGCAAGAAGGCCGAGGAGCTGGGATTGCAGATCCTCGACGAGGAGGGCTGGTTCGCGCTGGTGGGGCGGTGAGGGGGGGGACTCCCCACCGTTTAGCAAGGGGCTGATCTCGTGCGGCCTCGGGTCTTCTTCGGGGGTGGTCGCGAGCCGCCAATCTCCTTCCCTGTAGGGGAAGGTGGATCGCCGCGCAGCGGCGAGACGGATGGGGCACGCCGAAGGCGTGTTCGGCGAAGCCGAAGCGGAACGCGGTGGGCATGCCGGAGAGGATGCGCCCTGCATGATTTCCGCTTCGCGGAACGCGTCGCTCCGCTCCGCGCCCCATCCGTCTCGGCTACGCCGAGCCACCTTCCCCTACAGGGAAGGACAGGGTCCGGGCCGCGCGCTCACCCCCGCGCCGCCCGCACGCGCGCGTGCACGAAGCCGAGCTTCTCCTGCGCCGCGGGGGCGAGGGTGAAGGGGTAGAGGTCCGCCTGGCCCATCGAGCGGTTGAGGGCGTTGACCGCGAAGGTGAGCGGGCCCCAGGCGTCGGTCAGCCGGCCGAGATCCGGCTCGTGGTGCGGATCGAAGCGCACGTCGGTGTTGAGGTCCTCGCCGCCGGGGATGCGCGGGCGCAGGCGCAGGCCGAAGGCGGAGGCGGTCTCCAGCGTATCGACCATGTGCAGGTAGTGCGCGAAGGTCTCCGCCCAGTCCTCCCAGGCATGCGCCGTCGCGTAGGCGCTGACGTGCCGCGCGCCCCAGTCCGGAGGCGGTCCCTCGGTGTAGTGGCGCTGGAGCGCGGCGCCGTAATCCGTGCGCTCGTCGCCGAAGAGCGCGCGGAACGAGTCCTGCGCCCCCGGCTCCTCGACGAGCTTCGTCCAGTAATAGTGCCCGACCTCGTGGCGCAGGTGCCCCAGCAGCGTGCGGTAGGGCTCGCCCATGGCGCTGCGGCGCGCCTCGCGCTGCGCATCGTCGGCCTCGACGATCGCCAGCGTGACGAGGCCGTTGTCGTGGCCGGTCATCACGCCCGGCCCACCGAAGGCGGGCGGGTCGGCCAGGAAGGCGAAGGCGAGGCCGTGCGGGTCCTCCGGCCGCCGGGTCAGCGGCAGGTCGAGGGCGAGCAGCGTATAGAACAGCCGCTTCTTCGCCGCCTCGATCTTGCGCCAGCGGGCGAGATTCGAATCCTGGGTGAGGTCGGGAATGACGTGGTTGTGCCGGCAGGCCTGGCAGAAGCGGCTCTCGCCCCCCGTCTCGGCGGGCAGGAGCCACGAGCAGGCGCCGTAGGCCGCGTTGGCGCAGAACAGGTACGCCCGGCCGTCGGTCTCGCCGAGCGGCTTCCAGACGCCGTTGTCGAGCGCGAGCGCGAGCAGCGTCAGCCGCTGCGGATCGAAGCCCAGCCGGGCCGCGCATTGTGGGCAGGTCGCCTCCTCGAAATGCAGCGGCGCGGCGCAGGACGTGCAGGCGAAGAGCTTCATGGTCGGCTCCGGACGCGCCGCGCCCGGGCCGCGGCTCGATGAAAGTGAACGGCCGCCGCGGTCTCATCGACCGGGCGGCCGTCACGACAACGCGCGGGAGCCGGAATCAGCCCACGTTGACGCCGTGGTGCCGGGCGAGCGGGCCGAGCCCGCCGGCGAAGCCCTGGCCGACGGCCTTGAACTTCCACTCGTCTCCGTGGCGGTAGACCTCGCCGAAGATCATCGCCGTTTCGACGGAAGCGTCCTCCGAGAGGTCGTAGCGGGCGATCTCGGCGCCGCCGGCGGCGTTGACGACGCGCATGAAGGCGTTCGAGACCTGGCCGAAGTTCTGCTTGCGGCCCTCGCCGTCGTGGATCGTAACCGCGAAGACGAGACGCTTCACTTCCGCGGGCACGCCCGCGAGATTGACCTTCACGGCCTCGTCGTCACCGTCGCCCTCGCCGGTGCGGTTGTCCCCGGTGTGCTCGATGGACCCGTCCGCGCTCTTCAGGTTGTTGTAGAAGATGAAGTCCTGGTCGGTGCGGACCTTGCCGTCGTCCTTGACGAGGAAGACGCTGGCGTCGAGGTCGAACTCGGCGCCGTCGGTGGCGCGCGGGTCCCAGCCGAGGCCGACGATGACGTCCTTCAGGCCGGGGGCCTCCTTGGAGAGGGATACGTTGCCGCCCTTCGAGAGAGAAACACCCATGGTCGTCTCCTTTGCTCAGGTTGCGGCCGGCTCGGCCGGCCATATCGAAAAGTGTTCTCGCGCCTTCAGGCGAACAGGAGATCCTGATAGGCCAAGAGGATGAAGCCCGCGTAGACCGCGAGCATCGCGATGCCCATCCCGCGCCCGATGCGCGAGACCGTGAGCATCCAGGCCGCGAAGGCCACGGTCGCGCCGACCATCACCCACATGTCGATGTCGACCAGCGTCTCGTCGATGACGAGCGGCTTGATCATGGCCGTGATGCCGATGATCGACAGGATGTTGAACAGGTTCGAGCCGATGATGTTGCCGATGATCATGTTGGTCTGGCGCTTGAGCGCCGCCGCGAGGCAGGTCGAGAGCTCCGGCAGCGAGGTGCCGATGGCGATGACGGTCAGGCCGATGATGGCTTCCGGCACGCCGAGCGCGTTGCCGGCGGCCACCGCGCCGACGACGAGCATCTCCGAGCCGACGACGAGCGCGGCGAGGCCCGCGAGCAGGAACCCGGCGCCCTTGGCGGCCGAGTCGATGCCCTTCTCGTCGGCGTCCTCGTCGTGGACGTCGTCGTCGGCGATGCCGGTGTCCTGCCAGTACTGGTAGGCGATGAAGCCGGCCAGAAGCGCGAACATCCCGAAGCCCGCCCACCTCGGCACGATGCCGTAGAGCATCAGCGCCACGAGGATCGCGGTGGCGACGAGCATCATGCCCATGTCGCGCACGAGCTCGCGCGGCTTGCCCTGGATCGTGAACACCACCGCCGTCGCGCCGAGGATGAGCAGGATGTTGGCGATGTTCGACCCCACGATGTTGCCGAGCGAGATGCCCGGAAAACCGCTGAGGTTGGCGTTCACCGAGGTGAACAGCTCCGGCGCCGAGGTGCCGAAGGCGACGATCGTCGCCCCGATGAAGAGCTTCGAGAGCCCCGCGCGCTCCGCGATGAACGCGGCGGCGTCGACGGTCCAATCACCTCCCTTGATCAGCAGGAAGAGGCCGAAGGCGATGGCGCCGAAGGCCAGGACCGTCAGTTGATAATCGCCGAGTTCGTTCATGGGGCGCGCGGGGCTCCGGGAGGTTTACACAGTTCTTGGTGGATCAGAGGTCGAAATCGGCGGGGTCGAGCGACAGCTCGCGGGCGATCGTGCGCACGACCGCCTTCTCGTCGTCGTCGAAGTCGCCGTCGGAGGCGCCGATGGCGATGCACACGCGCACCATGACGCGGGCCGCGTCCGGCTTGTCGCGCAGCTTGCCGACGTGCTTGAGCGCCTCGGCCTTGCCGATCTCGGCGTCGAACTCGAACTTGTCGGTCATCTTCTTGAAGAAGGCGATCACCTCCTCGAGCTTGAAGACCTTCAGCTCGTCGGAACTCTCGATGAACTTGATCATCTTCTGCTTCTCGGACGAGGAGATGTCCCCGTCCGCAGCGGCGACGAGGGCGCAGCCGGCCACAACCGCCTCCATGAACTCGCGGTTCTTGAAGCGGCTCACCTCGGTCTGGAGCGCTTCGCGGGCCTTCGCCACGTTGGTCTTGAGCCAGTCGAGCACCATGATCGTCGTCCTTCTCTCGTCGTGGGAACGCCGCTTCGCCGATCGGCGGCGGCGTGGCGGTGGGCGCGTGCCGCCCCGTTCGTCAGAGGACCCTACTTGGAGCCGCGCGTCCAGCGCATGCCCCAGCCGAAGGCCTCGTCCATCGGCTTGTGGTTCTGGAAATACTGGACCTTCCGCGAGATACGCATCTGCCCGCCGGCGTTCTCGATCAGGGTCACGGCGCACATGCCCATGTTCGAGGCCTCGTCGAGGCGCACCTCGATCGGCGGCTGGTCGGGGGCGTAGACCGTCACCACGCCGTCCGTGGCGGCCCAGTTGGGCGCGCCCTCGTAGATGAAGGCGTAGACCAGGACGCGCTTGATCTCGTCCCAGTGGCGGCCGTTGATGCGCATCCACTCGCCGTCGACGCTCTGGCCGGTGCGGTCGTCGGCGGACAGCTGGACGAAGGGAGGGCCGTCGAAGTAGCCGAAGCTGTCGCCCAGCGCCTGGACCGCGCCCTTCCGGCCGTCGGCGAGCTCGAACAGGCAGCCGAGATCGAGATCGACGCCCTTGGGCTTGCCGAAGCCGAAGAAGCCGCCGCCGCCCGAGGGGGGCGCCTGGTTTCGGTTCCAGTTGAGGTTGATGCGCACCTCGCCGTAGCCGCCGCCGGCGGGCTTCTTGGCGAGGTCGATCGACTTGCGCTCCTTGGTGAGGGTCACCTTGGAGAGGTTGATCGGCGCGGCGGCGGGGGCCGGCGCGGGAGGAGGCGTCGGAGGCGTGGGTGCGGCGCCGACGCGCGGCACGCTCGGCGGGCGGACCGCGGGGGCCGGAGGCGGCGGGGGCGGAGGAGGCGGCGCGGGCTCGGGCTCGTCGTCGACGGAGACGCCGAAGCTCTCCGCGAGCGGCTTCAGCCCGCCGGCGAAGCCCTGGCCGACGGCGCGGAACTTCCACTGGCCATTGCGGAGATAGAGCTCGCCCAGGGTCAGCGCCGTCTCGTTCATGCCCGCCGTATCGACCCGGTAGACGACCACCGGCGCGCCGGCGTCGAGGACGGCGATCTCGAGCCTGCCGACCTGCGCGAAGGAGACGCCGCGCCCGGCGCCGTGGATCGTGGCGGTGACGGCCACCTTCTCGACGCCCGCCGGCATGGATCCGATGGCCACCGCGAAGGTGGTCTCCTTGGCGCCGCCCTCGGCGGGGGCGTTCTGGGAGGTGAGCCGCACGGCGCCTGCCGGCCCGTCCGGCTGGCCGTAGAAGACCATGTCGGCGTCGCCGGAGACCTTGCCGGTGCCCTGCAGCAGGAAGGCCGAGACGTCGATCTCGGTAACGGCGCCCGTCGGCGCGAAGCGCACCCGCACCACGGGCTGGCTGGCGTTGACCGGCGCGTTCGCGCCCTTCGTGAGCTCGGTCACGTTCTCACCCCCTCGATCCGGCGCAGATGGTCGGCCGCCGCGTCGCGCCGCGGCGGCCGACGCGTTCGTCTCAGATATGAGCGGTTGCCGCGCCTGCAAGATCCTGGGCGGTGCGTCCGTTCGCGGGCGTGCCGATCGCCTTCATCGTCCACTCGCCGCCGGCACGGCTGACCACCGCCATGACGACGCCGGTATGTGCGCCCTGCTCGGTGAGCGTGTAGCGGGCGATCTCCTTGTCCGCACGCTGGTCGACGAGGCGGCAGAAGGCGTTCTCGACCTCGTCGAAGGTCTGGCCACGGAAGGAATTGACCGTGAAGACGAGGGTCTGAACCCCAGCGGGCAGGCGGTCGAGGTCGACGATGATGCTCTCGTCGTCGCCGTCGCCCTCGCCGGTGAGATTGTCGCCGGTATGCGTGACCGCGCCGTCCTTGGACTTGAGCTGGCGGAACCAGACGATGTCGACGAGCTGCTTGGCCTGATCGAACATCAGGCAGGACGCGTCGAGGTCGATGTCGCCGCCGCCGCCGCCGCCGCCGCCGAGCAGGCTGGCGAGGAACCCGACCTTCTTCTTCACCGGATCCCAGCCCAGGCCCATGTGGATCTTGGAGAGCCCGGCGCTCTCCTTGGCCAGAGAGATGGTCTGTCCCTTCGACAACGAAATCGCCATGTCGCGTCTCCTCCGTGCTCGTGCGGGACCCGGCGAAATGTTCGCCTGGACGTTCCGCTGGAATTACCCTTGCGCGGTTAAGTGCTTCCGCTATTGAATCATGTCAAGCCGCCAAGCTCCGAAACAGTGCGCGAGACGTCGAGCCTAAAATACGTCGCCCGCACGCGTTTTCGCCCCCGTCCGTCTCGCCGAGCTCCCCCGGCGCCGGCCCGAGCCTCACGCTCGCGCCGTCGCCGCAGATCCCGGACCGACCGTACGCGTCGAGCCTGCCCGCGGCGAATCGGCCGGCGCGCGTCCGCGCGTCGGTACTTTTCCTGCACTCGACCGATGACGGATACGTGTCGTCATGAAGACGATCCTGTTCACCCAGGGCCACGCCAGCCAGCGCGCCGTCGTGCGCCTCGCCCGCGCCGGCCTCCCCGGCGCCATCCGCGCGCTCGCCTCCCACGCCGTCGACCGCGAGGACATCCTCGACGGGGCCGATCTGGCGCTCGCGGAGCCCGCGCATCCCGATCCGCGTGCGATCGGGGCGCCCTACGCCGACTGGCTGCTCGAGCGCGCCCGCGCCGAGGGGGCGCACGCCGTGCTCGCCATGCGCAACCGCACCGCGCTGGTCGCGCGCCGGGCGGATTTCGCCGCGGCGGGTATCCGCCTCGCCTGCGGCGCCACCACGCTCGAGGCGCTCGAGATCTGCGAGCGCAAGGACGTCTTCGCCGCGCGCCTGCGGGAGGCGGGGCTGCCGGTGCCCGAGACGCTCGGCGTCGTCGACGAGGCGGGGCTCGCCCACGCGATCTCGCTGCTCGCGGACACCGGCGGCGTCTGCGTCAAGCCGGCGACGGGCGTCTACGGCCGCGGCTTCTGGCGGCTCGACCCGCAGGCGGACGCCTTCGCGCATCTCGAGGACCCGGACCGGCGGGTGGTGCACCCGGCCGCCTTCGTGGCGGGATACGCCGGCGCGCGGCAGCGCGCGCGGCTCGTCGTGATGGAATACCTGTCGGGAGACGAGCACTCGATCGACGTCGTCTGCGACGCCGGCCGGCTCGTGGCGGCGGCGGCGCGGCGCAAGTCCGGCGCCTGCCAGATCGTCACGACGTGCGGGCCGCAGATCGACCTCGCCGCCGCGGTCGTGGCCGAGCTCGGCCTCGACGGGCTCGTCAACGTCCAGCTGCGCGCGGACGCGGCCGGCGTCGCCAAGGTGCTGGAGGTCAACACCCGCTATTCCGGCGGCGTCGGCTACTCCGCGGCGGCCGGCGTGAACCTGCCTGCGATCGCGGCGGCGACGCTCTTGGGCATCGCCCCGCCGGCGGACGCCTTCGGCACGCCCGAGCCGCGGGCGGTGCGCATCGGCGACGAGGCGGTTGCGCTGCCGCGGACCTCCGCGCGGCTCGTCGACGGGGCGGCGGAGGACGGGGCGCGCGCCGAGGCGGCGGCGTAGCACGGTGGGGACGGCCCGTCTTGCGCACGTCACGCGGGCGTGCCATCCCCCGCTCGAGACCATGCTTCGAGGGAGCGCCCATGACCATCCTCGTGTTCGACGTCGGCAACATCCTGATCCGCTGGGATCCGCGGTTTCTCTACGAGAAGATGTTCGCGGACACGCAGCGGATGGAGTGGTTCCTCGCCAACGTCTGCACGCACGAGTGGAACCTGGAACTCGACCGCGGCGCGGTCTACTCGGAGCAGGTCGACGCCCTGTGCGCGGTGCATCCGCAGTGGGAAGCGGAGATCCGCGCCTTCGATACGCGCTGGCACGAGATGGTGCCCGGCGACATCGCGCCCAATACGGCCCTGCTCGAGCGGCTGCTGGCCAAGGGCGAGCCGATCTACGCCATCACCAACTTCTCGCGCGAGAAGTGGGCCGAAGCGCAGGAGCGCTTCCCCGTGCTCGGGCGCTTCGCGGGCGTGGTCGTCTCGGCCCACGAGCGGTTGATCAAGCCTGACCCGGCGATCTACCGCACGCTGCTCGAGCGCTACGACCTGGAGGCGGGCCGCTGCCTGTTCATCGACGACAGCGAGAAGAATGTCGCCGGCGCCCGCGCGGTCGGCATGCGGGCGTTGCACTGCCCGCTGGGTTTCGATCTCGCCCGCGGCCTCGCGGAGGCGGGCGTGGAGATCTGAGCGGCCGCCCCGGGGAGCGTGGGGACCCCGATCGCCGCTCGCGCGTTGCTCTCCGGACCGCCCGTCTCGAGGCGGGAGCCGACGACGAGGAGACCCGCCCGTGAACGACACGACCTACGGAGCCCGCCATTCGGCCCGGGCCGGCGCGGATCGCGACAGCGTGCGCCGCGCCAGCGATCGGCTCGACAGCCTCGCACGGCTGCTCGACTCCTCGCTGGGCGTGCCCGGCACGCGCTTCACCTTCGGCCTCGACGCGATCCTCAGCATCGTGCCCGTCGTCGGCTCCTTCGTCGGCGCGGGCGTCTCGGCCTACGTGATCATCGAGGCCTACCGGCTCGGCGCGCCGCGCAGGACGCTCGCCGCGATGCTCGGCAACATCGGCATCGACACCGTGCTCGGCTCGGTGCCGGTGCTCGGCTTCTTCTTCGATGCGCTCTACAAGGCGAACAACCGCAACGTCTCCATCCTGCGCCGCTACCTGAGGGATGCGGGGCGCCTCTGACGCCCGCTCACGCGGCGGCGAGGTCGTTGACGATCCAGCGGGCGAGATCGCCCGCGTCGAAGGGCTTCTCCCAGCGCGGCGCGTCCGAGAGGGCGTGGGGCACGACGTTTGCGGCGTAGCCGGTGGCGAAGACGAAGGGCACGCCGCGCGCCTTCAGGGCGCGGGCGACCTCGAACACCATCTCGCCATGCAGGTTGATGTCCAGGACGGCGCTGTCGATCCGCTCGCTCTCGACGATGGCGAGCGCCTCGGCGGGGTCCCCCACGGGCCCCAGCACCTGGATGCCCTCCTGGGCGAGGGCCTGCGCCAGATCGTCGGCGATGAAGTACTCGTCCTCGACGACGAGGACGCGAGGGCGATCGGTCGCATGCGCTTCGATGGCCATGGGCTGTTCCTCGAGAGGCCGGCTCGCCGGTCACGACCCGACAGTGAGAGCTTATCAATGCGCACGGGCCCTGCCAACCCCGCGCCCACCCGAGGAATTCGGGCCGCGGCCTCGCCCGGCCCTCGGGGTTGCGCGGGAGGGCGCTTGCGATTAGCCATTCGGGATCGATGGGCGCGCGAGACGGCGCCCCCCCCCGGGAGAGCCGATCCATGGCGCGCGCCATCATCATCGATACCGATCCCGGCCAGGACGACGCGCTCGCGATCCTGCTGGCGCTCGCCTCCCCGGAGCTGGAGGTGCTCGGCGTCTGTGCGGTCGCCGGAAACGTGCCGCTGGCGCGCACGAGCGTGAACGTCCGCAAGGTGCTCGAGCTCGCCGGACGCAGCGACGTCCCCGCCTTCGCCGGGGCGGACCGGCCGTTGCTGCGGCCTCTCGTCACGGCGGAGTACGTCCACGGCAAGACCGGCCTCGACGGGGCCGACCTGCCCGAGCCGACGCTGCCGCTCGACCCGCGGCACGCCGTCGACTTCATCGTCGAGACGGTGATGAGCCGGCCTGCGAAGAGCGTCACGCTCTGCCCGCTCGCGCCCCTCACCAACATCGCGCTGGCGCTGGCCCGTGAGCCGCGCATCGCCGAGCGGCTCCAAGGCATCGTGCTGATGGGCGGGGGCGTGTTCGAGGGCGGCAACCGCACGCCGGCGGCCGAGTTCAACATCTACGTCGACCCCGAGGCGGCGCGACGCGTGTTCGCGAGCGGCGCGGACGTCACCTTCATCCCCCTCGACTGCACCCACCAGGCGCTGACCACGGCTGCCCGCACGGCGGCGATCCGCGCGCTGGGAACGCCCGTGGCGCAGGCGGCGGCGGGCTGGCTCGACTTCTTCGAGCGCTTCGACGAGGACAAGTACGGCACCGACGGCGGCCCGCTGCACGACCCCTGCGTGATCGCTTATTTGCTGAGGCCGGACCTGTTCTCGGGCAAGCGCGTCGCGGTGGAGATCGAGACGGCCTCGGAGCTCACCCGCGGCATGACCGTCGCCGACTGGTGGGGCGTCACCGGGGCCGCGCCGAACGCGACCATGATCCGCAACGTCGACGCCGACGGGTTCTTCGCGCTGCTCACCGAGCGGCTTGCGCGGCTGTGACGCTCACGCCGCGCGGCTGCGGGCCTGCGCGAGCCGCCGGGCGGCGTCCTCGGCGGGGCCGGGGCGGCCGATGAGCCAGCCCTGCGCCTCCGAGCAGCCCTCCTCGCGCACGCGGGCGAGCTGCGCCTCGGTCTCGATCCCCTCCGCCGTGATGGCGATGCCGAGCCGCGCGCCGAGCCCGACCATGGCGCGCACGATCGCCGCCGTGTCCGGATCGTCCATGTCGCGGATGAAGGAACGGTCGATCTTGATGCGGTCGAAGGCGAAGCGGCGCAGGTAGCTCAGCGAGGAATAGCCCGTGCCGAAATCGTCGAGGGCGATGCGCACGCCCATGTCGCGCAGCGCGTGCAGGGTCTCCAGCACGCCGTCGCCGTCGCCCATCAGCACGGTCTCGGTGATCTCGAGCTCGAGCCGATCCGGCGGCAGGCCGGAGGCGGCGAGCGCGGCGGCGACCTCGGCGGGCAGGTCGTCGTGCTCGAACTGCACGGCGGAGACGTTGACGGCGACGCGGGTCGGCGCGGGCCAAGTGGCCGCGACGGCGCAGGCGCGCCGCAGGACGAAGTCGCCGAGGACCGAGATCAGCTTCGTCTCCTCCGCGAGCGGGATGAAGCGGTCGGGCGGGATCGGTCCGTGGACCGGGTGGGTCCAGCGCGCCAGCGTCTCGAAGCCGGTCACCGCGCCCGTGGCGAGATCGAGCGCGGGCTGGAAATGCAGCTCGATCTCCTCGCGCGCCAGCGCCTGGCGCAGGTCGATCTCGAGCTCCTGGCGCGCCTTCTCGGCGGCGTCCATCTGCGGCTCGAAGAGGCGGAAGGTGGAGCGCCCCTCGCCCTTGGCCCGGTAGAGCGCGAGGTCCGCGTTCTTGAACAGCGTGTCGGCGTCGACCCCATCCGGCGCCGCGAGCGCCACGCCGGCGCTCAGCCCGACGGACAGGTCGCGCCCGCCCACCGCGATCGGCGTCGAGAGCGCGCCGATGAGGCGCCGCGCCAGCGCGCGGGCCGCGTCCGGCTGGCGCGCGCCGACCTGGAGCACGGCGAATTCGTCGCCGCCGAGCCGGGCCAGCACGTCGCCGTGGCGGATCTGGCCGGCGAGCCGCCCGGCGATGGCGTGCAGCAATGCGTCGCCGACGGGGTGGCCAAGCGTGTCGTTGACCGTCTTGAAGCGGTCGAGGTCGAGGCACAGCAGCGCCACGCTCTCGCCCGTGTCGCGCGCCCGGGCGACGGCCGCATCGATCCGCTCGCGGAAGAAGGTGCGGTTCGGCAGGTCGGTCAACGGGTCGTGGCGGGCCATGCGCTCGGCCCGCCGCTCGGCCTCCTTGCGCGCCGTGATGTCGGTGTGGGTGCCCACCGCGCGCAGCGGCCGGCCTTCGGGGTCCCGCGCGACGACCTTGCCCCTGTCCAGGATCCAGCGCCAGGAGCCGTCCTTGTGGCGCACCCGGTGCTCGCACTCGTAGATGGGGGTGCGCCCGTCGAAATGCGCGGCGAGCGCCGCATCGACCGCGGCCCTGTCGTCGGGATGGATCAGGCGCTCCCAGCCGGAGACGTGCGGGTCGATCTCGGTGCGCGCATAGCCGAGCATCGAGGCCCAGCGATCGCTGAACCAGCCGTGGCCCGTGGGAACGTCCCAGTCCCAGAGGCCGTCGTTGGTGGCCTCGAGCGCGAAGGCGAGGCGCTCCTCGCTCTCGCGCAGCAGCGCCTGCGAGCGCTCGAGCGCCTCCTCGGCGAGCTTGCGCTCGGTGATGTCGATGTTGAGCCCGAGGATGCGCTCGGCGCCCGTCTCCGGGTCCGTGGCGGGACGCCCGACGGCCATGATCCAGCGCACGCCGCCGGTCTCGAGCGGCACGCGGAACTCCGCCCGGTACGGCGCGCCGGCGCGGATCGCGGCGCGTCCGGCGCTCCGGACCCGCTCGAGGTCGCGCCGGTCGACGCGTGCGCCGAAGACGTCCTGGGGGACCGTGTCTGGCCCGTCCTCGGGAAGGCCGAGCAGGCGGCGGCTGTCGCGAGAGAGCCGTGTCGTGCCGTCGGTGATGCACCACTCGAAGGACCCCGCCTCCGCCGCCTCCTGCGTGAGCTGGAGGAGCTGCGTCGCCTCGATCAGCCGCTCCTGGTCGCGGATGATGTCGTCGATGTCGAGCGAGGTCCCGATCCATTCCGCGACGCGGCCGTCGGCGTCGTAGCGTATCGGGTTCATCGTCAGCTTGTGCCAGCGATAGGCGCCGTCGTGGCGGCGCAGCCGGACCTGCCCCTCGAAGGGCTTGCCCGATGCGATGCCGGCGGTGCGCAGCGCGATGGAGCGCTCGACGTCGCGGGGGTCCTGGAGCGCGAGGCGATCGGCGAGGGTCAGCACCTCGGCTCCGTGGCAGGCGCGCATCCGCTCGTTGACGTAGAGCGCCCGCCCGTCTTCGCCGCAGATCCAGACCTTCTGCGGCAGGGCTTCCGCGAGGGTGCGGTAGCGGGCCTCGCTCTCGGCGAGCGCAGACTTCTCGGCCGCCCGGACGACGGCCTCCTCCTCCTGGCGGACGTTCGCCTGATGCAGGCGCAGCTGGGAGACGACGACGGTGGCGAGGTCGTGGAGCGCCTCGCGCTCGCCGCGCGTGAAGCGCCGCGGCTTCGTGTCGATCACGCACAGGCTGCCGACGCGAATGCCGTCCTCGAGCACCAGCGGCACGCCGACGTAGAAGCGGATGCCGGGCGGGCCCGTGACCAGCGGGTTGTCGCGAAAGCGCGCGTCCGCCGTCGCGTCCTCGACCACGAACGCGTTGTCGGACAAGATCGTGTAGTTGCAGAAGGCGACCTCGCGGGCGGTGCCGTCGACGTCGAGGCCGCAGCGGGCCTTGAACCACTGACGGTCCTCCTCGATCAGCGAGACGAGGGCGATCGGCACGCCGAACAGGCGCGCGGCGGAGCGGCAGACCGCGTCGAAATGCGGGTCCGGCGCCGTCCCCAGGATGCGCAGCGCGCGCAGCGCCTCGAGCCGTTCGATCTCGTTGGCGGGGACGGGGACCATGACGACCTCTCGCGGCAGCGCTTCCGACCGGGGACGCGCTGTTCTCGTGCGAGGGGATCATGGCGCATGAACTTTACACATTTGCTAAACCCGCCGAGGCATTGAGCCTGTCGACATCGTTGATTGCCACTCCCGCGTGAGGTTCGCCGGTACGACTCCGTCGGGTCAGCGCTCGCGCGCGCGCCAGCCCACCTGTGCGTCCGGCTTGGCGTCGACGCTCGCGAAGTAGGGCTTCAGGTCGAGGAGCGGCGTGCCGTCCAGGCAGTCGAGCCCGCGCACCCGCACGACCGGCCCCTCGATGCCGACGAGCGCGGCCACCGACAGCGCGATCGGGTTCGGCCGCGCCGGGGAACGCAGGGCGAAGGTGCCGCGGGCGCGGTCGTAATGCGCCGGCTTCTGGCTGACGAGATCGCGCGGCGCGCGGTCCATCCAGTAGAGCACGATCACGTGTGAGCAGGTCTCGAGCTCGGCGAGGCCGGGCTCCCAGCGCGGGTCGAGCGCGATCGTGCACACGGCGTCGGAGCCGCCGGCGTTCTTCGGGCAGTCCTCGCGGCGCGTCCAGGGCGTGTGGATGCGGCCGATGAAGTAGAGCCCGGCGTCGTAGGCCTCCGGCAGGCTGGTGCGGGCCTCGCCGGGGCGCCCGCCGTGTCCCGTCCCGTCCGATTCCGTACCCATGAATCCTCCGATTGCGTCCACGCGCCGCGTGCGCACCGCGGCGGCCGGCGCCGACGCGTCTTGCGCGCGTCATCGCATCGGGCCACAACGGGGAACGCGAACGGGGACAGGTAAGGCGCGCCGCGCCCCGTGCGTCAAGCGTCGGGCGTGAGCGCCCGAGCAAGCCGGAGGAGACGATGCCCGTGCCGACACCGCAGACCTGCGCGAGCCCCGAGGAGGCCGTCGATCGCCTCTGCGTCCTCTACGACCACGCGGCCGACGGGCTGCGCGCGGCCATCGCCCGGTTCGTGCAGGGCGGCCCGCCGCCGACGGCCGCCGAGCGGGAGGACTTCCGGTATCCGCGGCTGCGCGTGCGCCACGCCGGCGACGGCGCCCCGCCGCGCACGGAGCGCGCCTACGCCAAGCTGCAGGCGACGGGGCTCTACGAGACCTCGCTGACGCATCCCGGGGAGTTCCGCACCTACCTCCTGGAGCAGCTGCGCCCGCTGGTCGCGGATTACGGCGTCGCCCTCGAGGTCGACGTCTCCGACCAGGAGATCCCGTACCCCTACGTGCTCGAGCGCGGCGACGAGCTCTCCCAGGGCACGGTGACGGCGAGCGAGCTCGCCCAGCACTTCCCCACGCCGGCGCTCGCCGAGGTCGGCGACGAGATCGCCGACGGGCTCTGGGACATCGAAGGGGACGGGCCGCGGCCGCTGGCGCTGTTCGACGCGGTGCGCGTCGACTACTCGCTGCGCCGGCTGGTCCACTACACCGGCGCCGACTGGCGCGCGGTGCAGCCCTGGATCCTGATGACGAACTATCATCGCTACGTCGATCAGTTCGTGCAGTGGAGCCTCTCCGAGCTCGGCCGCGAGGGCAGCCCCTACCTGCGCCTGACGCTCCCCGGCGGCATCGTGGTCGAGCGCGACGCGGCGGCCTCGGAGAGCGTCGAGGCGCTGATGGCGCGCTCGCCCTGGCACCGCTTCCAGATGCCCGCCTACCACCTCGCCCGCGCCGACGGGCACGGCGTGACGCTGGTCAACATCGGGGTTGGGCCGTCCAATGCCAAGACGATCTGCGACCACCTCGCGGTGCTGCGCCCGCATTGCTGGCTGATGGTCGGCCATTGCGGCGGCCTGCGCGCCACCCAGACCATCGGCGACTACGTGCTCGCCCACGCCTACCTGCGCCAGGACCACATCCTCGACGCGCTGGTGCCGCCCGAGATCCCGATCCCGGCGCTGGCCGAGGTGCAGATCGCGCTCCAGCAGGCGGCGGCGCAGGTGACGGGAGAGGCCGGCGAGATGCTCAAGCGCCGGCTGCGCACCGGCACCGTCGTCACCAACGACGATCGCAACTGGGAGCTCCGCTGGACCCAGGAGCGCCGCCGGTTCAACCTGTCGCGCGCCATCGCCATCGACATGGAGAGCGGCACGATCGCGGCCCAGGGCTACCGCCTGCGCGTGCCCTACGGCACGCTTCTGTGCGTCTCCGACAAGCCGCTGCACGGCGAGATCAAGCTCCCCGGCGCGGCCTCCGCCTTCTATCAGCGGGCGGTGGGCGAGCACCTGATGATCGGGCTCGCCGCCCTCGACATCCTGCGCGGCCAGAAGACCTCGCTGCACTCGCGCAAGCTCAGGAGCTTCGACGAGCCGCCGTTCCGGTGAGGGATCCGGGGAGATGCGCCGCGGCGTCGCTCTCCTCCTCCTCGCGCTCCTCTTCGCCGGCTGCGCCCCCGCGGGCGACGCGGCGCAGGGGCTCGTCTGCCGCACGGCGCTCGTCGCGCTCCATCCGGAGGGCAGCGCGATCGACGTCGCCCGCGAGACGCCCGACGCCGACGGGCGCGGCGTCGCCGTCGTCTACGCCGTGACCGAGCCCGGCGCGCCGCCGCGGCGGGCGCGTGTCGCGTGCCGCTTCGCGGGCGACCGCACCGGCGCCGGCCGGCGAGACCTCGTCGCGGTCGCGCGCGACGGGGAGGCGCTGTCCGTGACACGGCTGCACCTCCTCGAGCGCTACTGGACCGGCCGCGGCGCGGACGCGGCGATCTTCGCGCCGCCGCCGCCCTCGGCGCTCTCCGGCGACGGGCTCGCGCTGTCGCGCGGCGGGACGCATGCGGTGCAGGTGGCCGTCGCGGCGCTGACGACGGGGGCGCTCTACGGCCTGCTGGCGGTGGCCTATTCGCTGATCTACGGGCTGATCGGGCGCGTCTTCCTCGCCTTCGGCGAGATCGCCATCGTGGGCGGCTACGCGGTGGCGATCGCGGTGGGCGTCGTCCTCGCGACGACGCTGTCGGGCCGGGCGATGCTCTCGGGCGAGGCCGCGGTCTATGCCGGGCTCGCGCTGGGGCTCGCGCTCGCGCCGCTCGTCGCGGGGGCGCTGGCGCGGCTCTTGGCCGAGAGCGTCGTCGCCCCGCTCGCCCACCGTCCCGGCTACGCCATGATCGTCGCGAGCTTCGGGCTCGTCATCGCGCTCTCCGAGGGACTCCGCCTGGCGCAGGGCGGCGGCGACCTGTGGATCGCGCCGGGGCGCGTGCGCGGGCTCGTGCTCGCCACCAATCCCGACGGCGCGACCGCGACGGTGACGCTCACCCAGGGCGCCGCCGTCGGCCTCGCGCTCGTGGCCGCGCTCGCGACGATTCTCGTCCTGGCGCGCAGCCGCTTCGGCCGCGTCTGGCGCGCGGTCTCCGACGACGCCGACGCCGCCGCGCTGATGGGCGTCGACGCCCGCGCGACGCTGGTCGCCGCGGTGACCCTCGCCGGCGGCCTCGCGGCGCTCGGCGGCTGGTTCGTCGTCGCGCATTACGGCAACATCGGCTTCTCGGGCGGCCTGGCGCTCGGGCTCAAGGCCCTCGTCGCGGCGATCCTCGGCGGCATCGGCTCGATTCCCGGCGCGCTGATCGGCGGGCTTCTGCTCGGGCTCGGGGAGAGCCTCTGGTCGGCCTTCCTGCCGGGCGCCTATCGCGACGTCGCCGTCTTCGCCGGCCTGGCGCTGCTGCTCGCGCTGCGCCCCGGCGGGTTGTTCGGGGACGCTCATCCGGCCGTCCGGCGGGTGTGAGACGGCTCACGCGTGATCGGATCGGCGCACGCCGCTCGGGCCGCCGGTGATGGTTCGACGACGCCGCACGCGTCGGCCGGGGGCGTCATGCCGTCGTCATCCGTCCTTGCTAGCGAGGCCGCTGAACGAAACAGCCAACGGGAACCACATCATGAAGACATTCCGCACGATCGCCCTCTCCGCCGTCACCGCCGCGCTCCTGTCCGCGCCGGCGTCCGCGCAAGCCGTGAGCGAGGTCTGCCCGTCGCCGCTGCGTATGGCCGACACCGGCATCGAGGGTATGGGCGATCTGCGGGAGGCCTTCGGTCCCTTCGCGGAGACCTTCGAGGAGCTGACCGGTGTCGAGCTGGCGCTGTTCTCCCTGTCGAACCGCACGGCGGCGGGCACCGCGCTGCAGTTCGACGAGGTCGAGCTCGTCTTCGCCGGCCCGTCGGAGTTCGTGCTGTTCCAGCAGCTCGCCGAGATGGACATCCTGTTCTCGGTCGTTCGCCCCGACTACGGGTCGAGCTTCGTGGTCAAGGCCGACAGCGACATCCAGACGCTCGCCGATCTCGCCGGCCGCCGCGTCGCCCTCAAGGACGTCGGCTCCACCTCGGGCCACATCTTTCCGATGATGCTGATGGCCGAGGCGGGTCTGGACCCGGAGCGCGACGTCGACATCGTCATGGCGGGCGATGCGCGCATCCAGGTCCTGATCAACGACGACGTCGACGCCATGGGCGGCGGCAACAAGGATTGGGACGCGGTGCGCGAGCAGGATCCCGACACCGAGTATCGCCTCCTGGCGCAGACCGACACGCTGCCCGGAGACCCGGTCGTCATGCGCGCGTCGCTGGCGCAGGAGTGCCGCGACGCGCTGCGCAGCACGCTGGCCGAGCATTCCGAGGTTCTCTGGGAGAGCCTGACGGCGACCGACCGCAACGCCGACAAGTTCATCGAGCGCGGGGCCTACATGTCGTTCGAGACCGATCCGGCGATCTACGACGTGGTCCGCCGGGCCTACGACGTGGCGGGCATCCCGCTGGGCGATTGATCCACACCCGGCTTCAGGCGCGGGGCGGCCATCCGGACGGATCGGCCGCCCCGCTTCCGTTGCGCCCATAGCCTCCGTTGAAAGGAGCCTCCGAATGACGCCGGCGATCGCAGCCGAGGCGGTGCGGGCCGGCTACGGCACGCTCGAGGTGTTGCGCGGGATCACCTTCGAGATCCCCGATGGTCAGGGCGTGGTCCTCCTCGGCGCCAATGGCTGCGGCAAGTCCACCCTGATGCGCAGCCTCAACGGGCTGGAGAAGCTTCGATCCGGCACGATCCGGATTCACGGCGAAGCGGTGTCGGACGCCTCCGGCCGCCGCCTGCGGTCGATCCGGCGAAGCATGGGCTACGTTTTCCAGCAATTCAATCTGGTGCCTCAGCTGAGCGCATTCCAGAACGTCCTGCTGGGCGCCATGGGGCGCCACCGCCTGGGCCTGCTGAGCTGCCTCGGCCCGACCGCCAGCGCGACGGAGCGCGATCGCGCGATGCAGAGCCTCGAGCGCGTCGGGATGTCCGACCGCGCGTCCCATCGCCCCTCCGAGCTCTCCGGAGGCCAACAGCAACGGGTCGCGATCGCCCGGATGCTGATGCAGGCGCCCAGGATCGTGGTGGCCGACGAGCCGATCGCCAGCCTGGACCCGAAGGCCGGGCGGGAGGTCCTCGACCTGCTCTGGCGCATCGTGCGCGAGGAAGGGCTGAGCATGATCTGCACGCTGCACCAGCTCGATCTCGCTCGCGAGTATGCCGACCGCATCATCGGGATGAAGGCGGGCGTGGTCGCGGTCGACGACGCGATCGGCGACATCGACGCCGACCGGCTCGACGCGCTGTACTCGGGCATGACGCGGGTGGACGCCGCCCCGACGGGCGCAGCGACATGAGCGACCGCCAGCCTCCGCCGCGGTTCCGCGCGCCCTCCCCGCTGATCTGGATCGCGTTCGTCGGCTTCGGCGCCTTCTTCATCCAGGGCGTGATCGCGTCCGACATCTCTCTGGACCGGCTGGTGCGCGGCGCGAGCAACCTCGTGCGGTTCATCGGCCAGGCCGTGCCTCCCGATTTCTCGCGCGCGCCGAACATCGCGGAGTCGATGCTGGAGACGCTCAACATCGCGGTCGTCGGCGTCACGTTCGGCTGCCTGCTCTCCATTCCGCTGGCGCTGCTCGCCGCACGCAACACGTCGCCGAACGGCCTGGTGCGGATCGCGGCGCGGTTCTTCATTTCCGTCGCGCGCACGATCCCGGACCTGATCTGGGCGCTGATCTTCGTCGTCACCGTCGGCCTCGGGCCGCTCGCGGGCATCCTCGCCATCATCATGGACACGATCGGCTTCGCGGCCCGCTTCTATTCGGAGCGCTTCGAGGAGGTCCAGAAGGGTCCCTCCGAGGCGCTGACCGCGACCGGGGCCGGGCGCCTGTCGGTGATCTTCGGCGCGATCCTGCCGGAGAGCTTCGCCTCGATGACGGCGACGTCGCTGTTCAGCGTCGAGAAGGCGATCCGCTCGGCGGTCACGCTCGGCCTCGTGGGCGCCGGCGGCATCGGGGTGGAGCTCTCCACGGCCATGCGGCTGTTTCGCTACGATCAGGCGGCCGCGATCATCCTCGTCATCCTGGTCGCCGTGATCGCCTTCGAGCAGCTGTCCTCCAGCATCCGCAAGCGGATCATCTGACCGCCCGCCCGCCCGACGTCTCGCCCCGCGACGTCTGGTCCGGGGGGCCCCGGCTTGCGGGGCCAATTATTTTAAGCTTAAATCATTTCCGCCGACAGAAGCGGAGAGCGCGCCATGAAGATCGCCATCATCGGGGGAGGCCCCGCCGGCCTCTATTTCGCGATCCTGATGAAGAAGCAGGACCCGGCACACCAGATCACGGTGTACGAGCGCAACCGGCCGGACGACACGTTCGGCTTCGGCGTCGTGTTCTCCGACGCCACCCTCGACACGTTCGAGCGCTACGACGAGCCGAGCTACCGCCGCATCACCCAGGAATTCGCCTACTGGGACGACATCGCCATCCACTTCAAGGGCGACGTCCACCGCATCGGCGGCAACGGCTTCTGCGGCTGCTCGCGGCGCACGCTGCTCCTGATCATGCAGGAGCGCGCCCGCGAGCTCGGCGTGGGGCTCGAGTTCGAGGTGGAGGTCGACGACGAGGCGCGCTTCGCCGACGCCGACCTGATCGTCGTCTCCGACGGCATCAACTCGCGCATCCGCGAGAAGCACGAGGCGCATTTCGCCCCCCAGATCGACCTGCGCCCCAACAAGTTCGTCTGGATGGGCTCGACGAAGCCGCTCGACGCCTTCACCTTCGTCTTCCGCGATACCGAGTGGGGCCCCTTCATCGCCCACGCCTACCAGTACGAGAAGGGCCGCTCGACCTGGATCTTCGAGACCGACCCGGAGACCTTCGCGCGCGCCGGCCTCGGCGATCTGAGCGAGCAGGACTCCGCCGACCTGATGGTGCGGCTGTTCCCGGACTTCCTCGCCGAGCACGGCGTCATCACCAACCGCTCGCTGTGGCGCAACTTCCCCATGATCCGCAACACACGCTGGGTGAAGGACAACATGGTGCTGCTCGGCGACGCCAAGTCGACCGCGCATTTCTCCATCGGCTCGGGCACCAAGCTCGCCATGGAGGACGCGATCGCGCTCTACGAGAGCTTCCAGAAGAAGGCCGACCTGGCCCCCGCGCTCGCGGCCTTCGAGACGGGGAGGCGCGAGGAGACCGAGAAGACCCAGCACGCAGCCGACGTCTCGCTCGTCTGGTTCGAGCACGTCGCGCGCTTCTGGGACTTCGACCCGGTGAAGTTCTCCTTCGGCCTGATGACCCGCTCCAAGGCGATCACCTACGACAACCTGCGGCTCCGCGCGCCGGAGTTCGTCGCCGAGGTCGACAAGCTGTTCGCGCATGAGGTGCGCGCCCAGGGCTTCGACGTCGACGTCGAGAACCCCACCGCGCCGATGTTCCAGCCCTTCCGCCTGCGCGACATGACGGTGGCGAACCGCGCCGTGCTCTCGCCGATGTGCATGTATTCGGCCGAGGAGGGCGTGCCGACGGACTTCCACCTGGTGCACTACGGCTCGCGCGCCATCGGCGGCCCGGGCTTGATGTTCACCGAGATGGTGGTGGTCTCGAGGGACGCCCGCATCACGCCGGGCTGCGCCGGGCTGTGGACGGACGAGCAGGAGGCCGCCTGGGCCCGCATCGTCGACTTCGTCCACGCCAACTCGGAGACGAAGATCTGCCTCCAGCTCGGCCATGCCGGCCGCAAGGGGGCGACGAAGCTGATGTGGGAGGGCATGGACCGGCCGCTCGAGGAAGGCGGCTGGGAGGTCTGCTCCGCCTCGCCGCTGCCCTACTTCCCCGACAGCGCCGTGCCGCGCGAGCTCGACCGCGCCGGGATGGACGCGGTCGTCGCCGACTTCGTCCAGGCGGTGGAGCGCGGCGAGCGGGCGGGCTTCGACATGCTCGAGCTGCACTGCGCCCACGGCTATCTCATCGCGAGCTTCCTCTCGCCGCTGACCAACCACCGCACGGACGAATACGGCGGCTCGATCGAGAACCGCATGCGCTTCCCGCTCGAGGTGTTCGAGGCGATGCGCGCCGCCTGGCCGGCCCACAAGCCGATGTCGGTGCGCATATCCGCCACCGACTGGGCCGAGGGCGGGCTCTCGGCGGACGACGCGGTGGAGATCTCCCGCGCCTTCGCCCGCGCCGGCGTCGACCTGATCGACGTCTCGACAGGGCAGACGGTGCGCGAGGCGCGGCCGATCTTCGGGCGCATGTTCCAGACGCCGTTCTCCGACCAGATCCGCAACGAGGCGCATGTCGCGACGATGTGCGTGGGCAACATCACGACCGCCGACCAGATCAACACCATCCTCGCCGCCGGTCGCGCCGATCTCGTCGCGCTCGGGCGCCCGCACCTCGTCGACCCGGCCTTCACCATGAAGGCCTCGGCCTGGTACGGCGCCAAGCAGTTCTGCCCGCCGCAATACCTCGCCGGCCAGGACCAGATCTTCCGCAACGCCGTGCGCGACCGCGCCGACCTCGAGGACCTCAAGATCCGCGGCAAGCCGAAGACGCGCGCGGAGCTGAAGGCGGAGGCGCAGCGGGTGAAGCACGCGGCGGAGTGATGGGGCTAGCCGATACACACATCTCCTGCGGCCGCGGGTCTCCTTCGGATGGTGGCGAGCCACGATTTCCATCCCTGTAGGGGAAGGTGGACCGACGCGCAGCGGCGGGACGGATGGGGCACGCCGACAGGCGTGTTCGGCGAAGCCGAAGCAGGCGGCGGTGGGCGTTCCGGAGACGCACCGCCCGTCCCCATTTCCGCTTCGCGGAACGCGTCGCTTCGCTCCGCGCCCCATCCGTCTCGGCTTCGCCGAGCCACCTTCCCCTACAGGGAAGGAGAGGCGCCCCGGCGCCTCGCGCAGACCTTCCGAGGACGTGGGAAGATGTGTGAATCGGCTAGGTGACGGGGGAGGGGCGGGGTAAGGCGACCCTGCCTCGCCGGTCATGCTTATGCGACCTGCGCATCGAGAGAGGCGCGCAGGTCGAGGAGGTCCGTGATCTCGCCGCGCAGCATCACGTGGAGTGTCAGGGTCGCCATGCGCGCGCGCAGATCGCGATCGATCCGGCAGATGTCGCCCGCCTTCCAGCGCGCCCACCTGCGCGGAGCAATGCCGCCGAGCACGATGCGCGCCTGCCCGTCGGTGAGCCGCCACCGCGCCAGCAGATTCACCGTGGCGCGTGCGAGGGCGCTCGCTTCCGCGTTCGTGATGGCGGGCAGATCGGGACGTGCCGGGGTTGGATATACGGGCTCGAAGTGCATGGCTCCCTCCTCCAGAGGAATGTCATGCATGCAAGCCCGGAAAGCAACCCCGGCATCATGCTCCGCAGCTCACGCCTTCAGCGCATCCGCCACCGTGTACGCGCCCTGCGTCTTCGCCGCGATCTCGTCGAGGCTCACCCCGTCGGCGAGCTCGATCAGCGTCATGCCGCCCGCGCCGTGCTTGTCGATGGTGAAGACGCCGAGATCGGTGATCACCATGTCGACGACGCCGGTGCCGGTCAGCGGCAGGTCGCAGGCCTCGAGCAGCTTCGGGCTCTCCGTCCCGTCCTTGGCCTTGGCGACGTGCTCCATCACCACGACGACCTTCTTCACGCCGGCGACGAGGTCCATGGCGCCGCCCATGCCCTTGACCATCTTGCCGGGGATCATCCAGTTGGCGAGATCGCCGTTCTTCGCCACCTGCATGGCGCCGAGGATGGAGAGGTCGATGTGCCCGCCGCGAATCATCGCGAACGAGTCCGCCGAGGAGAAGTATGACGTCGTCGGCAGCTCGGTGATGGTCTGCTTGCCGGCGTTGATGAGGTCCGGGTCCTCCTCGCCCTCGTAGGGGAAGGGGCCCATGCCGAGCATGCCGTTCTCGCTCTGGAGCTGCACGGTCATGCCGTCGGGGATGTAGTTCGACACCAGCGTGGGGATGCCGATGCCGAGATTGACGTAGAAGCCGTCGCGCAATTCACCCGCCGCGCGCGCGGCCATCTGCTCACGGGTCCAGGGCATGGTCTCGCCTCCCTCAGGCCGCCTTCGGGCGGGTGGTGCGCTGCTCGATGTGCTTCTTGGCGTGCGGCACGTGGATGAGGCGCTGCACGAAGATGCCCGGCGTGTGGACGTGGTCCGGGTCGACCTGGCTCGGCTCGACGAGATGCTCGACCTCCGCGACCGTGGCCTCTGCGGCGGTCGCCATCATCGGGTTGAAGTTGCGCGCCGTCTTCCGGTAGATCAGGTTGCCCTCGGTGTCGCCGGTATGGGCGTGCACGATGGCGAGATCGGCGAAGAGGCCGCGCTCCATCACGTAAGTCTCCCCGTCGAATTCGCGCACCTCCTTGCCCTCGGCGATCAGCGTGCCGACGCCGGTCTTGGTGAAGAAGGCGGGGATGCCCGCGCCGCCGGCGCGGATGCGCTCGGCGAGCGTGCCCTGCGGGTTGAACTCGAGCTCGAGCTCGCCGGCGAGGAACTGCTGCGCGAAGGTCTTGTTCTCGCCGACATAGGACGAGATCATCTTCCGGATCTGGCGGGTCTCGAGCAGGACGCCGAGCCCGATGCCGTCGACGCCGGCGTTGTTCGAGATCACGGTCAGCCCCTTCACGCCCGAGAGCTTGATGGCCTCGATCAGGGTCTCGGGGATGCCGCACAGGCCGAAGCCGCCGGCCATGATCGTCATGTCGTCCTTCAACAGCCCCGCGAGCGCCGCCGTCGCGTCGGGATAGACCTTCTTCATGGCCGTCCGCCTCCAGGTTCGTGTCGCGACACCTCTACAGGATCGGCGCGGGGGGAGGCAACGCGCTACGGTGCGAAAAGGGGAGGTGGACGGGGGCGATCGGGTTCGCCGTCACAGCCGCCTGTAGTTGTCCCCGTTCCGTCCCGGCTCCCGCCTGATGCCGACGTCCCGCAGCAGCCGGTCGTCGAGATGGGCGAGGGCCTGGGCGTTCCGGCGACCGCCGCGCGAGACGCGCAGGACCAGCGCTGCGAGGAACCGCACGAGCGCACGTCGCAGCAGGAATCGCCGCAGCGGCCAGCCGGGGTTGCGGACGCGGCGGGAGGGGGGCGACAGGGGGAAGGCGGGATCGGGTCTCATGGCGGGCCTCTCGGGGTTTGACCGGGGAGGCTCACAGGGATAAAACCTCAACCAATATCGAGGTCAAGGGGCATTGTGGGATGGCGCCGCGGATCGATCGCAGGGTCCTGCTCCCGGTGGGCGACGTCGCCCGGCGCTCGGGCGTCGCGGTCTCCACCGTGCATTTCTACGAGGCGCAGGGGCTGATCGAGTCGACGCGCACGGCGGGAAACCAGCGGCGCTACGCCCGCGACGTGCTGCGCCGGATCGCCATCGTGCGGGTGGGCCAGCGCGTCGGCATTCCGCTGGCGGCGATCCGCGAGGCCTTCGACGCGCTCCCCAAGGAGCGCGCGGTCGGCGCCGCCGACTGGGCGCGGCTGTCCGAGGGCTGGCGCGACGAGATCGACGCGCGCATCGCGCTCCTGGCCAAGCTGCGCGACGACCTCACCGGCTGCATCGGCTGCGGCTGCCTTTCGCTCGAGGACTGCGTCTTGCGCAACGAGGGAGACCGTCTGGCGCGCCAGGGGCCGGGCGCGCGCTATCTGGTCGCCGGCACCCCTGCGCATCAGACGAAGAAATAGGCCACGATCACCAGCGCCAGCACCACGAAGACCCCGAGCGAGATGATCCCCAGCCGGCCCATGTAGCGGTTCTGGGCGGCGTCGTCGGGGTTGGGATCGACGTTGTCGATCCGGCCGGGCTCGCCCCGCGGCGGCGGCGCGCCGGTGCGCCGACGCCGCCAGGTCTGGTAGGCGCCGTAGGCGATGGCGAGCCCCAGCAGGATGGGCATGACGACGATGGTCAAAGACCAGATGAGACCCTGCGCACCTTCGGCTTCCACGCGCCGTCCTCCTCTTCACGCTACATTGGCGGGGTCAACCGGCGCGGGAGAGCGACGGTTCCGAAAAGCGAGGAGCGCGGCATGCAGGTGATCGTCTTCGAGGTCTGGCCGAGGGAGGGCCGGCGGCAGGACTACATGAGCATGGCCGCCGAGCTGCGCGGGTTGCTCGCGGAGATCCCCGGCTTCGTCTCGGTGGAGCGCTTCGAGAGCCTGACCGAGCCGGGCAAGCTCCTGTCCCTGTCGTTCTGGGAGGACGAGGACGCGATCCGCGCCTGGCGCGAGACGCGCGCACACCGCGTGGCGCAGGCGCTCGGCCGCTCCAGCATGTTCGCCGACTACCGCCTGAGGGTGGCCGCGGTGACGCGCGATTACGGCATGACCGCGCGCGAGGAGGCGCCGGAGGACAGCCGCGCCGCCCATGGGTGAGGCGTGGCCGCGCCGTCTCGCCAAGCCGGCTGCGGAGGCATGGGACGCGGTTCGTGCGAGACCGAGCGGGGCGCTCTTCTACGACTCAATCACACGAGGGGCGCGTGCTATTGTCGAGCTCGATGGCGGGAGCGGGACGATGAACGCACAGTCGCATGGCGATCCGAGGCCGTATTCCTGGGGACAGGTGTTCAACCTGTTCCGTCGGCAGGGGTCCGATCTCGTCTGCGCCGTGCCGCTGGACCGCCCCGTCCCGGCCTTCCTCGATGATCGGTGGGGCTATTTCTGCGTGGCGGACGCCGCCTGCGTCGTCCCGGGCTTCGACTATTCGTCGGTGGCGGCAGGCGCCGGGCGCTACGGGTTCCGCCTCTTCCGCACCGGCTCGCTCACGGCTCGCGTCGTGCATTGAGGACCCTGCGCGTTCCGTCAAGCCCCCGCGAGCACGGGCGCGGCACGCGAGCCGGCCGCGAGCCCCTTTCTACGTCGAGCCTTAGTCGAATGTCGCGGTTACCAATCCGTTTCGTTCGGGCATAGATGTCGCAGGCTCGTACCCGTGCAATCGGGTTCGGGCGTCGCGCTGCGCCCCGGAGGTGCGAAGCGTCGCCGAGACCCGCGGATGAACACGTGGGGGCGGCTTCGGTTCCAGGCGGGCGCGGCGGAGGAACGACCAACCGAGGTGGGCGCCACATGATGAGCCAAGACGACCGCGATCAAAAATACTGGAAAGCGAACCTGAGTCTCGTACGCAACTGCCTCATCGTGTGGGCGGTCGTGTCGTTCGGTTTCGCGATCCTCTTCCGCCCGCTCCTGTCCGGTATCCAGTTCGGCGGAACGGACCTGGGCTTCTGGTTCGCTCAGCAGGGATCGATCATCGTATTCCTCGTGCTGATCTTCTACTATGCCTGGCGGATGAACGGTCTCGACCGCGAATTCGGCGTCGAGGAGTGAGGGACTGACCATGGAAACGCAAACCCTCATCTATCTCGTCGTCGGCGCGACCTTCGCGCTGTACATCGGCATCGCCATCTGGGCCCGCGCGGGCTCCACGGGCGAGTTCTACGCCGCCGGCCGCGGCGTCCATCCCGTCACAAACGGCATGGCGACGGCCGCGGACTGGATGTCCGCCGCCTCCTTCATTTCGATGGCCGGCCTCATCGCCTTCACGGGCTACGGCAACTCGTCCTTCCTGATGGGCTGGACCGGCGGCTACGTGCTGCTCGCGATGCTGCTGGCGCCCTACCTGCGCAAGTTCGGCAAGTACACGGTGCCGGAATTCATCGGTGACCGGTTCTACTCGCAGGGCGCGCGCCTCGTCGCCGTGGTCTGCCTGATCATCATCTCGGTGACCTACGTCATCGGCCAGATGACCGGCGTCGGCGTGACCTTCGCCCGCTTCCTGCAGGTCGACACCGCCACGGGCCTCTACATCGGCTCCGCGGTCGTGTTCGTCTACGCGGTTCTCGGCGGCATGAAGGGCATCACCTACACGCAGGTGGCGCAGTACGTGGTGCTGATCACGGCCTACACGATCCCGGCGATCTTCATCTCGCTCAACCTCACCGGCAACCCGATCCCGATGTTCGGCCTGTTCTCCGAGCACACCGAGAGCGGCATGCCGCTCCTGGCGCGCCTCGACGAGGCGATCGTCGCACTCGGCTTCAACGCCTACACGGCGCTGAACACCTCGACCTTCAACATGGTGCTGTTCACCCTCGCGCTGATGATCGGCACCGCCGGCCTTCCGCACGTGATCATCCGCTTCTTCACCGTGCCGAAGGTGGCCGACGCCCGCTGGTCCGCCGGCTGGGCGCTGGTCTTCATCGCGATCCTGTACTTCACCGCTCCGTCGGTGGGCGCGATGGCCCGCCTCAACCTGGTCGACACGATCCAGACCGGCGAGGTCGGCTCGCCCGAGGGCAACCTCGCCTACGAGAACCGTCCCGACTGGTTCCAGACCTGGGAGACCACGGGCCTGATCCGGTTCGAGGACAAGAACAACGACGGCCGCATCCAGTACTACAACGAGGCGGGCCTGGGCGAGCGTGCGGCTGAGTTCGGCTGGGCCGGAAACGAGCTGACCGTGAACCCGGACATCCTCGTTCTGGCCAACCCGGAGATCGCCAATCTTCCGGGCTGGGTGATCGCGCTCGTCGCGGCGGGCGGCCTCGCGGCCGCGCTCTCGACGGCGGCGGGCCTCCTGCTCGCGATCTCGTCGGCGATCTCGCACGACCTGATCAAGAGCGCGCTCAATCCGAAGATATCGGAGAAGGGGGAGTTGCTCGCCGCGCGCATCTCGATGGCCTTCGCCATCGCGCTCGCCACCTGGCTCGGCCTCAATCCACCGGGGTTCGCGGCGCAGACCGTGGCCTTGGCCTTCGGCCTCGCGGCGTCCTCGATCTTCCCCGTGCTGATGATGGGCATCTTCTCGAAGCGCATCAACAACGTGGGCGCGATCGCGGGCATGCTCACGGGCATTCTGTCGACCTGCCTCTACATCTTCACGTATCTGGGCTGGTTCTTCATTTCGGGGACCAACATGCTGCCCAATACGCCGGACATGTGGCTGTTCGGCATCGCCCCCGCCTCGTTCGGCGTCGTCGGCGCGATCCTCAACTTCGCGGTGGCCTACTTCGTCTCGATGGCGACGGCCGCTCCCCCGAAGGAGATCCAGGAGCTGGTCGAGAGCGTCCGCATCCCCCGCGGCGCGGGTGGGGCCGTCGCTCACTGAGCCTACGCGTCAGCCCGAATTGACGCCTGCGAGCAACCCGCTCGACACTCATGCGGAGCCCGCCCACCGGCGGGCTCCGTTCTCGTTTCGGGCGCCCCGCGTCGAGGATCACGCCGACATGACAGACCCCGCGCCGAGCGCCGTCGCCGGACCGGCCGATCGAGAGGCCGGCCTCGCCGAGGCGCGCGCGATCCTCGCGCGTCACCATCCGTTCGACCTCCTGTCGCAGGAGGCGCTCGTCGCCTTCGTCGCCTCCGGCGGGGTGCGCACGCACCCCGCCGACGCCGTCCTCCTCGCCGTCGACGCCCCCGTCGCGGGCGTGGAGATCATCCTGTCCGGCGGCGTCGACGCCTTCTCCCGCGAGGGCGAGCGCGTCATGCGCTATGCGCCCGGCGAGGCGCTCGGCGCCCGCGCCCTCCTGCGCGACAAGCGCTCCACGGTCCGCGCGCTGGCGATCGAGCCGACCCGGACGCTGGCGGTACCGGCGTCCGTCTTCCTCGCGCTGCTGGCGGACAACCCCTCCGTCGACGCCTTCTTCGATCGTCTGCGCAGCGCGCCCAGCCGGCGCGCCGTCCCGCGCGAGGACCCCGCCGATGCGGGGCTCGCGGCCCCGCTCTCCGAGGTGATGACACCGAGCCCGATCGCCGTTCGCCCCGAGACCTCGGTGCGGGACGCGGCGGCGCTGATGGCGGAGCGCGCGATCTCCTGCGTCCTCGTCGAGGACGGGGACGGCCGGCTCGTCGGCCTCCTCACCACCGGCGACCTCACGAGCCGCATCGTCGCGACGGGGCGGTCCGCCGACACTCCGGTCGCCGAGGCGATGACGCTGGGGCCTGTGACGCTCGCGCCCGACTCCCTCGTCTACGACGCCATGGTGCTGATGTCCGAGCGCGGCATCGGCCACCTGCCGATCGCGGTGGGCGATCGCGCCGTGGGCGTGCTCACGCGCACGAACCTCGTGCGGCGCCAGACCGTGTCGGCGATGTACATGCTCGCAGACATCGGCCAGGCGCGCGCCATCCCCGATCTCGCCGCCGTGGTGGCGCGCCTGCCCGAGCTCCTGGTTCAGCTGGTCTCGTCGGGGATGAAGGCCTACCGGGTCGGCCTCGCGATCACGGGCGTCGCCGACGCCGTCACCCGCCAGCTGCTCAGGATGGCGCAGGCGCGGCTCGGCCCTGCGCCCGTGCCGTGGCTCTGGCTCGCCTGCGGCAGCCAGGGCCGGCGCGAGCAGACCGGCGTGTCCGACCAGGACAATTGCCTGATTCTCGACGACGCGTACGACGAGGCGCGCGACGGCGCCTATTTTGCCGAGCTCGCCCGCTTCGTCTGCGACGGCCTCGACGCCTGCGGCTACTTCCTCTGCCCCGGCGACATGATGGCGACGAACCCGAAATGGCGCCAGCCGGCGCGGGTCTGGCGCGAGTACTATCGATCCTGGATCGCCACGCCCGATCCGATGGCGCAGATGCTCTCCTCGGTGATGTTCGACCTGCGGCCGATCTCGGGCGAGGCGGCGCTCTATGAAGGGCTGCAAGCGGAGACGCTGCTGCTCGCGCGGGCGAACAGCATCTTCCGCGCCCACATGATCGCGAACTCGCTCAAGCACACGCCGCCGCTGGGGCTGTTCCGCGGCTTCGCGCTGATTCGCTCGGGCGAGCACAAGAACGCGCTCGACCTCAAGCACTCGGGCATCGTGCCCATCGTCGATCTCGCCCGCGTCTATGCGCTGGACGGGGCGATCCCGGTGGTGAATACAAGGGAGCGGCTCCTCGCCGCGCGGGAGAAGGGCACTCTCTCGGAGAGCGGCGCGGCCGACCTCGTCGACGCGTACGATCTCATCGCCGAGGTGCGGCTCGAGCATCAGGCGCAGAAGGTCCGCGCCGGGGGCAAGCCCGACAACTTCCTCGAGCCCTCGACGCTCTCGGCGCTCGAGCGCAACCATCTCAAGGACGCCTTCGGCGTCGTCAAGGGCCTCCAGGCCGCGCTCGCCCACGGGCGGACGGCGGGCTGAGGCGGCCGGCGTGAACGAGTAGGGGTAAGCGGACGATGTGGTTCAACCTGATCGCGGTCGTGGTGCTCGGCGTGGCCGTGGCCGGCTCGGTGATGCTCGCCTTCAAGGCCACGGGCCGCAAGCCGCCGCGCTGGATCCTGCCGGCCGCGGCGGGCCTCGCGATGCTGACCTACACGTTCTACAACGACTACTCCTGGTATTCGCGCACCGCGGGCGGCCTGCCGGACACGGTGGTCGTCACGGACGCCTACGAGACGTCGCACCCGCTCCAGCCGTGGACCTATCTCGTCCCCTTCGTCGACCGCTTCGCCGCGATCGACCGCGAGAGCGTGGTGGACAACCCGCAGCGACCGGACATCGTCCTCGCGGACGTCATCCTCGTCCAGCGCTACATGCCGACGCGCATCGCGCCCATGGTGTTCGACTGCGCGAACGGTCGCCGCGCGGATGCGGTCGACGTGGAGGGCTTCGACGAGGCCGGCGAGCCGATCGGCGCGCGCTGGCGGCCGCTCGGCGGCGACGACCCGCTCTGGCGCGTGGTCTGCGAGGGCAGGGAGCGCGCGACGACGTGAGCTTCGGGCGCGAGCGCGGACGAACCGCGCCCGCCCGCCGATACCGCCCTCGGGAGGAGGGCGCCGAGGAGGTGACGCGATGGTGACGGGGCTCGTGCTCGTCGCCGACGACGAGGAGCCGTTCCGCGCCGCCCTGGCGCGTCTCCTCGCCGCGGCGGGCTACCGGGTGGAAACCGCCTGCGACGGCGAGGCCGCGCTCGCGGTGCTGCGCGCGCACAGGCCCGCCTGCGCCGTGCTCGACGCGATGCTGGCGGGCCGCGACGGCTACGACCTGTGCCGCGCCGCGCGCTGCGACCCGGCGCTCGCGGGCATGCGCATCGTGCTGACCAGCCCTCGGGGGCGGGCGGTCGACAAGGAGAAGGCGCGCGCGCTCGGCGCCGACGCCATGCTGACGAAGCCGTTCGGGTTCAGGGATCTCGAGGCCGCGCTGGCCATGCCCATGCGTGACGGGGAGGGGCGGCGATGAACCCCGCCCGCTGGTCGCTGCGCCTGCGCGTCTTCCTGTTCTTCGCGCTGATCGCGCTCGGCGCGGCGGTCGGCATCGTCGGCGCGCTCGTCTACGTGGCGCATGCGGCCGAGCCCGCGACGACCGCGCCGCTCGCGCTCGCGGGGCTGATCGCCGTCGGCGTGACCGTGGGGCTCACGAGCTGGGTCTGGCTGAAGTTCGACGAGCACGTGGCCAGGCCCCTCGTCGCCATCGCCTCCGACGTGCGGGCGGCGGTGCACGCACGCGCGGCGCGCAAGCCGCCCTCGATCGAGAAGGGGCGCTATCTCGGGGTTCTCGCGCCGGCGGTGGCCGAGTTCACGGCGGCGCTCGACGAGGCGCGCCTGGAGGTCGATGCCGCGGTCGCTACTGCGACCGCGGAGGCGGAGCGCGAGCGGCGCAACCTGGAAATCGTCCTGCGCGACCTTCGCCAGGGCGTCGTCATCTGCACGCTGTCCCACAAGGTGACGCTCTACAACCGTCGCGCCCAGGAGATCCTCGGAGCCTCCGGCGAGATCGGCCTCGACCGGCCGCTGACGGAGGTGCTTTCCGGGCGGGTGCTGGGTCATACGCTGGAGCGGCTCGAGGACCGCTTCCGCACCGGCCGCCATCAGATCCACCGCGACGGGCTCACCACCACCCTGGTGGGGGCGACCGCCACGGAGAACGCGCGCATCGTCGGGCGCATGACCCTGATGCTCGATGCGGACGGGGCCCGGCCGACGGGCTACATCCTCTCGTTCGAGGACGTCACGAACGCGCTCGCCGCCGGCGTCTGGCGGGACCGGATCCTGCAGGACAGCGTGCACGACATGCGCGAGCGCGTCGCGGCGCTGGCGCTCGCGGGCGACCTCCTCGCCCGAACCGGTGACCCCGATCCGCAGGACGTCGCCTTCGCCCGCGACCTGCTGCTGCGCGAGCCGGCCGAGCTCGGCGAGCGCCTCGACCGGCTGGAGGACGCGGCCTCCGACCTCGTCTCCGGCGCATGGCCGATGGCGACGACGCATTCGCCGACGCTGTTCCAGCTGATCCGGGTGCGGCGCTCGGAGGGGCGCGACCTCGCCTTCGCGAGCGCGGGTGCGCCGGTGTGGCTGCGCTGCGATTCGTCCTCGATCACGGCGCTGGTCGAGCATCTGGCGAACCGCATCGCGGTCCATGCCGGCGTCGAGGCCTTCCGGCTCGCCGCGGACGCTGAGAACGGGCGCGTGCGGCTCCTCGTCTCGTGGGAGGGCGAGGCGCCGGCGCCGTCCGTCGTGGAGAGCTGGCTCGACGAGCGGCTGGAGGACGGCGCGGGCGCGGTGACCGGCCACGACGTTCTCGCCCGCCACCGCACCGACCTTTGGTGCGTGCCGGATCCCGACGAGCCCGGGCGCTCCCGGCTGGAGCTGCCGATCGCGGCCGCCCGCGAGGAGGACCTGCCGATCGCCAAGGCGCCGGTCCCGCCGGCGGAGCGGCCCGAGTTCTACGATTTCGGCCTGCTCGGCGGCCTCGCGCCGACGCGCCTCGACGACCGGCCGCTGCGGGCGCTCACCTTCGTCGTGTTCGACACCGAGACGACCGGGCTCGAGCCCGCCAAGGATGCGCTGTGCTCGGTCGCCGGGGTGCGGGTGGTCAACAACCGGCTGATCTCCGGCGAGCGCTTCGACGTGCTGGTCGATCCCGGCCGGCCGATCCCCTCCGTCGCGAGCCGGGTCCACGGCATCACCGACGCGATGGTGGCGGGGGCCGAGCCCGCGAGCGCGGTCGTGGCGCGGTTTCGCGCCTTCCTCGGCGAGGGCGTGCTCGTGGCCCACAACGCCGCCTTCGACCTCGCCTTCCTCAAGCGCGAGGAGCCCACGGCCGGCGTGCGCTTCGATGCGCCGGTGCTCGATACGGTGCTGCTCGGCGCGCATCTCTTCGGAACGCAGGAGAGCCTCACCCTCGACACGCTGGCCGAGCGCTTCGGCGTGACGATCCCGCCGGAGGCGCGCCATACCGCGCTCGGGGACGCGCGGGCGACCGCGCTCGTGCTGCTGGGGATGATCCCGCTGCTCGAAGCCGACGGCGTGCGCACCCTGCGCGACGCGCTCGCCGCCTCCGACAAGCAGGCGCGCCTGCGCCGGCGGATGGCGGCGCAGATGGGGGCGTGAGGAGAGCCCGATCGCCGCACCCGCTCGACGCCGGCCGTCCGGGCGCCTATCCTGTCGTCGGTCAGGGAGATCACGCCATGGACCGCCGCCGCTTCCTCGCCGCCCTCGCGACCGCGCCGCTCGCCGCCGCCGGCCTCGCCGCGACCACGTCGCCCTCCGCGGCGCAGATGCAGCCCGAGGTCGCCGTCTGGACGGATCCCCGCTGCGGCTGCTGCGGCGCTTGGGTGGACCACATGCGCGCGGCCGGCTTCGTCGTGACGGTGCACGAGACGAGCGACGTGGGGCCCGTCAAGCAGCGGCTGGGCGTGCCGTCGGCGCTCGCCTCCTGCCACACCGCGACGGTCGGGGACTATGTCCTCGAAGGGCATGTGCCGGCGGGCGCGGTGACGCGCCTCCTCGCCGAGCGCCCGCAGGCGATGGGCCTCGCAGTCCCCGGCATGCCGATCGGCTCGCCGGGCATGGAGGTGCCGGGCATGGCGGACGACGAATACGACGTCGTGCTGTTCGGCGACGGCCGGGCGGAGCCGTTCGCGCGCTACCGCGGCGGCGAGCGGATCGGCTGAGGAGGCACCCCCGTGACCGGCGCGGAGATCCTCACCATCGGCAAGGCCGCGATCTGGCTCGTGCTGCCGCTCCTGTTCGGGATCTGGCAGCTCGTCTCCGTGCGCCGCGAGATCAGGCGCGACCGCGAGAAGGCCAGCTGATCTCGAACAGGCAGGCGGCGTCGCCGCGGCCCTCGCAGGCGGTCTGGCGCGCCCGCGCGTCGCGGTGGACGAGCGCGCGAAACAGTGCCTCGAAGGTGCCGGCGTAGAAGGCGCAGCCCGGCAGGCGCAGCCGGAGCCCGCGCACCAGCGGGCAGTCGGTGATTCGCACGCGGGCCGTCGGCGTGCTCGCCAGCACCGTGAAGTGTCCCGATCCGGCGAAGGTCCAGGAATTGCGCGCGACCGCCTTCAGCAGCAGCCGGCTCGCGAGCGGCGCCGGCATGAGCTTCAGCACCGCGCGCGCCAGCGCAGGGATGCGGTTCGCGAGCAGGTAGCGCCCCGTGCGCAGCCCCGCCTCGAAGCCGAGCTCCGCCGCGCGGGCCTCGCCGCAGGCGGCGCGCAGCGCGACGTGCAGCGCGGCGACCTCGCCTTCGTCCACCATCGCGTGCGGCGGCTCGAAGACGTAGCCGGACAGCCCGGCCTGGGCGAGGATGCGCCCGGCCTCGCGGCGGCCGAGGCGCTCGATCAGCACCTCGCGCATCTGGATGATGGCGTTGGGGCCGATCCGCGCCGGCTCGGCGGCCGGCGTCGGATCCGAGGCCGGGACAAGGGCCGTGGCGCTCATCGCGTGGTCGTCTCCGCGAAGGGGTGGGGAGAGGGCGTCGCGAGCGTCGCCCTCAGGCGTCTTCCTGCATCTGCTGCTTGCCGCCGCCGCAGGCCATCACCGGCCCTTCGCCGGCGCCAGGCGGGACATCCGGAAGGACACCCGGGGGCGCCTCGCGCACGTCCGCCCGCGCTGCCTTCGCCACCGCCGCGCGCTCGCGCAGCGCGGCGCTCTGCTTGGCCTTGCGATGCGCCTTGGCGCGGTCCGCCGCCGCCTGCCACTCGTCCGCCTGGGCCGGCGCGATCTTGCGGGTGTCGTCGAAGTGGAAGTCCACCTTGCCCTTCGACTGCGGCCCCCAGTAGTTCACCTTGCCCAGATCGTAGAACGTCCGCGCGAAGCCGGCCTTGAGGAAGGCCTTGAGGCAGCCGAGCAGGTAGCGCCGCCGGAAGCCCTTGCCCTTCCACGGGTAGTCGAACAGCGCCTTCTTCATGTAGAAGCGGCGGTAGTTGTTCATCACCCGGTCGAGCAGCTCGCCGCGCTCCATGGCGTCGGGCTTGATGATCGGCGTGACGAAATTGTACTTGTCGAAATCGTAGATCTCGACCTTGTCGCCCAGCTCCTGGAAGAGCGGCGTATAGGGCCAGGGCGTGTACATCGACCAGTTGGCGAGGTCCGGGTCCCAGTCCCGCGCCATCTGGTAGGTCTCCTCCAGCGTCTCGGCGGTCTCGTTCTCCAGCCCGACGATGAACTGCGCCTCCACGAAGATGTCCGCGTCGCGCAGCGCGCGGATGGCGCGCTTGTTGTCCTCGATCGTGGTCTCCTTGTTGAAGCGATCGAGCTTGAGCTGCGCCGCCGCCTCGGTACCGAGCGAGACGTGCACGAGACCGGCCGCGCGGTAGAACTTCAGGTCGTCGATGTCGCGCAGGATGTCGGTGACGCGGGTGTTGATGCCCCACTTGATCTCGTCGGGCAGCCCGCGGTCGATCAGCTCCTGGCAGAAGGCCATGAACTTCTTCTTGTTGATGGTCGGTTCCTCGTCGGCGAGGATGAAGAAGCCCACCTGGTGGTCGCGCACCAGAGCCTCGATCTCGTCCACCACCTTCTTCGGATCGCGCACCCGGTAGTCGCGCCAGAACTTCCACTGGCTGCAGAAGGTGCAGGTGAAGGGGCAGCCCCGCGCCATGTTGGGGATCGCGACGCGCACGCCGAGCGGGATGTAGATGTACTTCTCCCACTCGAGCAGCGACCAGTCCGGCGAGATCGCGTCGACGTTCTTCACGGTCGGCGCCGCCGGGCTCGCGACGATCGTGTCACCCTCGCGGAAGGCGAGGCCGCGGATGGCGTTGCGGTCCTGCGGCCAGCGGCCGTTGAGCACGGCCGTGCAGAGATCGACGATGATCTCCTCGCCCTCGCCGCGCACCACCACGTCGATCCAGGGGGCTTCGGAGAGCACCTGCTTGTACATGAAGGTGGCGTGCACGCCGCCGATCACGGTGACGATCTCCGGATTCACCTCCTTGGCGATCTCGAGCACCCGCTCGGCCTTGTAGATCGAGGGCGTGATCGCCGTCGTCCCGACCATGTCGGGGTTCGCCTTCTCGATCTCGGCGCGGATCTCGTCGTCGGAGAGGTGGTTCGTCATCGCGTCGACGAAGACGACGTCGGTGAAGCCTGCGTTCTTCAGCGATCCCGCGAGGTAGGCCACCCAGGCCGGAGGCCAGTTGCCGGCGATCTCGGCGCCGCCCGAATGGTAGTTGGGGTGGATCAGCATGATGCGCATTGGGGGGCCCTCCCGACCTTTCTGTCAGGAGACGCTGACACATCGATGCGTCAGGCAATGTGATCTAGATCAAGCATGCGGGGTCGTGCGGAGGCGGGCCACCGACGAGAGCTCTGGCGTGCGGTCGCGACGGGGTCAGGAACCGGGATCCTGCTCGAGCGCGCGGCGCAGCCGCCGGACCAGAGCGGCCCGGGACCGCTCGTCCGCCCGCGCCTCCATCGCGGCCGAGATGTCGAGGGTCAGGCGCGCGAGGTCGTTGTGCCAGTCGAGACGGCCGAGCCGCTCCCGCGGCACGCGCGGCGCGGGCGCCTCCGTGCGCGTGACGGCGCCCTCCTGCGTGAGCACGAAATCCTCGTCGAGCGCGGGCACGTGCACCGGCGTGCTCGGCAGGAGCGTGCGCGCCCGCTCGGCCAGCGCCGCGAGCGCGGCCTCCTCGCCGTGCACGAGGAACAGCCCCTTGCGGATCGGCGCGCGCGCCGCGAGCCAGGCGGCGAGACCGTCGGCATCGGCGTGGCCGGAATAGACGTCGAGCGTGCGGATGCGCGCCCGCACGCGCACCTCCTCGCCCATGATCCGAACCCGCGTCGCCCCGTCTGCGAGGATGCGCCCGAGCGTGCCCTGCGCCTGGAAGCCCGGGAGCAGCACGGTCGTGTCGTCGCGCCACAGCCGCGCCTTCAAGTGGTGCCGGATGCGGCCGGCATCGCACATGCCGCTGCCGGCGAGAATGATGTGGAAGCTGCCGATCCGCGCGATGGCCTTGCTCTCCTCCACGCCCGCCGTGAAGCGCACCATCGGCGCGCCGAGCGCCCGGACCAGCGCCGCGCCTTCCGGCATGGACTGCGCATGACGGCCGAACACGGCGCTGGCGCGGGTCGCGAGCGGGGAATCGATGAAGATCGGCGCGCGCGGGATCGCGCCCTCGTCCATGGCGGACACGAGATCGACGAGGAGTTCCTGCGTGCGCTCGACCGCGAAGGACGGGATCAGGAGCACGCCGTTCGGGCGCGCCGCGTCCTGCACCTCGGCCACGAGACGGGCGCGCCGCAGCTCGGGGTCGAGCGGCGGACGCGACGTGTCGCCGTAGGTCGACTCGCAGACGACGTAGTCGAGCCCGTGCGGCCCGTCCGGGTCGGACTGGAGCAGCTTGTCGTCGGGGCCGATGTCCCCCGAGAACAGGACCGCGAGGCGCTCGCCGCCGTCCTCGATCAGGATCTCGGCCGAGGCCGAGCCGAGGAGATGCCCGGCGTTCCAGAAGCGCAGGCGGATGCCCGGTGCGATCTCGACGAGAGCGCCGTAGTCCTGCGCCGTGAAATGGGCGAGCGCGCGGGCGGCGTCGTCGGCGCCATAGATCGGCGTCACCGCGGGACGCCCGCGCTGCGCGTTGCGGCGGTTGAGGCGGGCGACCTCTGATTCCTGGATCGCGCCCGAGTCCGGGAGCATGATCGAGGCGAGGTCGGCGGTCTCCTCGGTCGCATGGACGCGGCCGGAGAAGCCGGCCTTCACGAGCTTGGGCACGAGGCCCGAATGGTCGATGTGGGCGTGCGTGAGCACGAGCGCGTCGATCCGCGCCGGCTCGAACGGGAAGTCGCGGTAGTTCAGCTCCTTCTCCGTCTTCGAGCCCTGGAAGAGGCCGCAATCGACGAGGATCCGCGCGCGGCTCGTCTCGAGCCGGAAGCAGGAGCCTGTCACGGCCCCGGCGGCGCCGTGGAAGGTGACTCTGATGGACAAGGACGGCGCTCCTCTGGACGTCCCCGCATTGGCGACCAAAGCGCCGACGCGGTCAACCTCGACCGCGATTCGCTCCGGCACACGTCATGGCGTGGACGACGGGCTCCAGCCCGCGCCGTAGACCAGCCAGAGCAGGACCAGACCCAGCACGATCCGATAGATCACGAAGGGCGTGTAGCTCGCATGGCGGAGCCAGCGCATCATCAGCGCGATCGCGACCCAGGCGGACAGGAACGCCAGACCGCCTCCGACGAGGGCGTCCGCCGTCAGGCGCGGGTCGCCGCCACGGTAGAGCTCGTAGCTCGCCAGCGCCCCGGCGCCGGCGACCGTCGGCAGCGAGAGGAGAAGCGCGAAGCGGGCCGAGAACGGGCGATCGAGGCCGGCGAGCCGCCCCGCGGTCATGGTGATGCCCGAGCGGCTGACGCCGGGAATGACGGCGAGGCATTGTGCGAGGCCGATGAGGACGGCGTCGCGCAGCCTCATTCGTTCAGGCTCGCCGACCGTCGCCTTCGTCCGGTCCGCCGCCCACAAGGCAATGCCGAACAGGACCGTCATCCAGGCGATGATCTCGGTCGCGCGCAGGACGCCCGTGACCAGATCCCGCGCGAGGAAGCCCACGATCAGGATCGGGATCGTCGCGACGACGATCAGCAGGAGGAGGCGGGACCGTGCGCCCCAGCGTCCCGTGAGCGCGTCGACGAGCCCGAGCGCCATGAGGGCCGCGTCCCGGCGGAAATACAGGAGAACGGCGAGCAGCGATCCGACATGGAGCGCGATGTCGAATGCGAGCTCGTCCTCGGCGCTGCCTTGCGCCGGAGGAACGCCGAGCGCGTCCATCAGATCGCGGCCCAGGATGAGATGGGCCGAGGAGCTGATCGGCAGGAACTCTGTCACACCCTGCACCAGGGCGAGGAACAGGAGGTATTGAAAGGCCATCTCAGGGTCCCGGGCAGCGTGGAAGAGCGCACCGCTCGAAGGGTAGCGGCGTCGGGTTACGATGCTGCGAACGAGCCGCGACCGACGATGGATGTCCATGTCTCACGGGTGCTCGCCTGCCGCCGAGGACGGCCCTTGCTTCAGCTCCCCCACAGCACGATCGCGATCCCCGTCGCGAGTGCGAGTGCGACGAGGACGACCCCGCTCGTCGACCACGAGGCGAGCGGCGTCTCCAGACCTGCGAGGCGCGCCTGGGCTCCTTCGAGGAGACGCCGGCCCGCGAGGCGCAGACCCCGGCTGCGGACCCGTGAGCGCCGACGCGCCTCCGCGACCGCCGCCGCCGCGCCGCGCTCGAGCGGCCCGGCGAGATCGCCTTCCGGGATCGACGGGACGCGCGCGCCGGCGGGAAGGCGCGCGGCGAGGAGCGCGATCGCGCCCGCGAGCAGGACGGGCCAGGCGCCCGACCAGAGGTTCGTCGGGTCGAGCGCGTAGCCGAGCGGCCGTTCGGCGAAGGCCGCGAAGCCGATCCACGGCACGACGAGCGCGGCGATCGCCAGCGCGGCGAAGGGGCCGACGCGGAGCGTGCCCTGCACCGGGCTCGCCGCCTGCGAGGGCTGCGCCGCCAACACACGCCACGCATGCAGGAGGAGGAGCGCCGTGGTGGCCGCCGAGATCGTCACCAGGAACTCCGGCCATCCCGAAAGCGGGGCCTTCAGCGCGATCTTGGCGAAGGCTCCGCCCAACCCCGGCAGGCCCGCCACCGAGAGCGCGACGAGCGCCACGAGGCCGAGCGCCGCGCGCCGGAGCAGGCCCGTCGTCGCTGCGACGACGCCGACGGAGAGGAAGAGCGCGCCCTTGGCGAGCCCGTGATGCGCCGCGTAGAGCGCGGCGTTGCCCAGCGCCGGCGCGCCCGCGGCGGCGGAGGCGGCGAGGGCGCCGACGAGCAGGCTCATCTGGCTGACCGTGGAGTAGGCGAGGATCGCCTTGGGGTTCGCCTGCGCGAGCCCGGCGACGACGGCCAGGAAGGCGCCCGCGAACCCTGCGGCGACGACGAGCGTCCACGAAGCAGTGCCGAGCGCCTCGAGCGGCACGAGCAGCATGACGCCGAAGATTCCGGCCTTGACGATCGCGCCCGAGAGCACGGCCGAGGCCGGCGTCGGCGCGGCCGGATGGGCCAGCGGCAGCCAGACGTGCAGCGGGAAGAGGCCGGCCTTGATCCCGAACCCGACGAGGAGGCCGGCGCTGGCGAGATCGCCTGCGGGGATGGTGGCGAGGGCTTCGCGCACCGCCGCGACGTCGAGGCTGCCCGCGCCGGCCGCGCCGATGATCAGGCCCGCGAGGATCGCCGCCTCGCCGAGCACCGCCAGCGCGAGGTAGAGGCGTCCCGCCCGCAGCGCGCGGGCGTTCGCCTCGTGGACGATGAGGATGTAGGCCGAAAGCGAGACCGCGGCGAAGGAGACGTAGAAGGTCGCGACGTCGCGGGCGAGGAAGACGCCGAGATTGCCCGCGAGCGTCAGGCACCAGAAGCCGGTGAAGGTCGCGGGCTTGTGCGTGCCGCGCATGTAGCCGAGCGCGTAGACGCCGGCCAGGGTCCAGAGCGCCGCGACGACGCCGAGCAGGAGGGCGGAGGCCGGATCGAGACCGAGAACGACGCCGAGCAGGAGGTCGGGCGCGCGGGTCTCGATGTCGTGCGGGGCGAGGAACGCGGCGACGAGCGCGGGCAGCGGCGCGATGGGCAGGAGGACGAGCGCGCGCGGCCGCATCGCCGGCAGCGCCGCGAGCGCGCCGAGGAGAAGCGGCCAGGCGAGCGCGAGGACGGGGAGGAGCGGTCCCTCGATCATGGGGCGTACTCCCGCTCGACGATGAGCGTCGTCCAGGCGAGCGGCGAGATCGGCGAGGCCGCCAGGAAGCCGACCGCGATCGCGGCGAGCGCGGTGACGACGGCAGGGCCGACGAGGCCGAGCGGCCGCTCGAGCGCCCGCCCGTCCGGCCCGCGCGCGGGGAGCGTCTCCGGCGCGGGAAGGAACCACATGCGGTAGAGCAGCGGCAGGAAGTAGGACGCGTTGAGGAGCGAGGAGGCGACGAGCACGCCGACGACCCAGGGGTGCCCCGCCTGCAGTCCGCCGATGCCGAGATACCATTTGGAGACGAAGCCCGCGATCGGCGGCACGCCGATCATGCCCAGTGCGCCGATCGAGAAGGCGCTCGCGGTCCAGGGCATGCGCGGGCCGATGCCGGCGAGCTCGTCGATCCGGTGGACGCGCGCCCGCTCGGCGAAGATTCCGGCGCAGAAGAACAGGGTGATCTTCATCAGCCCCTGATGAACGAGGTGGACGAGCCCGCCGATCGTGGCCAGCGGGCCGGCGAGGGCGATCCCGAGCACGATGTAGGAGACCTGGCTCACCGTCGAGAAGGCGAGGCGGCGCTTGATGTCGACCTGCTGCAGCGCCCGCGCCGAGCCGTAGACGATGGTGAACGCGGCGAGGAGCGCGAGCGGCGTCGCGAGCCCGAGCGCCTCGACGCGCGCGATCCCGTAGACGTCGTGGACCACGCGCACGAGGCCGAAGGCGCCCGCCTTCACGACGGCGACGGCGTGGAGCAGCGCCGACACCGGTGCCGGCGCCGCCATCGCGGCCGGCAGCCAGCCGTGCAGCGGCACGAGCGCCGCCTTGACGCCGATGCCGGCGACGAAGAGCGCGAAGACGAGGCGCAGCGTGGTCTCGTCGACCGCATCGAGCGCGGCCGGCTCGGCGAAGGCGATCGGCCCCACCGCGCTCTCGATCCAGACGATCGCCGCGAGCAGCGCGGCGCTCCCCGGCATCGTGTAGGCGAGGTAGCGCCGTCCCGCGGAGAGCGAGGCCGCGTCGCCCTTGTGCACGACGAGCGGCCAGGTCGAGAGCGTGAGGAGCTCGTAGAAGACGAAGAACGTGACCAGCGTGCCGGAGAAGGCGACGCCGGTCGTCGCCGCGACGCACAGCGAGAAGAAGCCGAAGAAGCGCGACAGGTCCCGCGCTCCCTCGAAATAGGCGATGGCGTAGATCGTCGTCAGCAGCCACAGCACGGCCGACAGCGTCACGAACAGAAGCGACAAGGCGTCGACCCGCAGGACGAGCGCGAGACCCGGCGCGAGCTCGAAACGGGTGTCGTAGATCGCGCCGTCCGCGACCTCGACCAGCATGAAGGCGACGAGGGCGAGCTTCAGCACGGCCCCGCCGAGGTTGAGCCCGTTGCGCCAGCCTGCCCGCTCCTCCGGCAGGAAGAAGGTGACGAGCGCCGGCGCGAGGGAGGTCGCGATGATGAGGACGGGGAGGAGCCCGATCATTCGAGCCCCTCCGCCGCCGCGCCCGGGCGGCCGATCGCGAGGAGCGTCGTCGGCAAGGCGGAGGCGAAGCCGAGCGCGATGGCCAGCGCCGCGAGGAGGAGCGGGATCGCCGCGCGCACCCGGGAGGGCATCGGGCCGGCGGGCTCCGTCGTTTCCGCATCCTCCTTCGCGAACAGGCGGCCGAGGACCGGGAAGAGGTAGAGCGCCGCGAGAAGGCCGCCGCCGAGCATGACGAGCGCCCAGGCCCATTGGCCGGATCCGAAGGCGGCGACGAGCAGGAGGTATTTCGCGATGAACCCGCCGCTCGGCGGCAGGCCCATCAGGGTCACGGCCGAGAGCCCGATGGCGAAGGCCGTCATCGGCATATCGCGGGCGAGCCCGGAGAGGCCGGCGATCCGGTCGTGGCCGAGCCGCGCGAGCACGAGGCCCGCGGCGAGGAACATCGCCGCCTTCGCCAACGCGTGCGAGACGCCGTGCAGCATCGCCCCGCTCCAGGCGCCGGTCGCCCAGGGCTGGGTTCCCAGCGCGCCGCCCGCCAGCGGGAAGAGCAGGAACAGATAGCCGATCTGGGCGATGGTCGAGTAGGCGACGAGGAGCTTCAATCGCTCCTGCCGCAGGGCCAGCACGGACCCGTAGACGATCGCCGCCGCCCCGAGCCCGCCCAGAAGCGTTCCGAGCGCGGGCGTGGCGAGAGCGGGCAGCGCCTCGAGCCACAGCCGTGCGAGCACGACGAAGGATGCCTTCGGCACGAGCGCGGAGAGGATCGCCGAGGCCGGGGCCGGCGCGCCGGCATGCGCCGACGGTAGCCAGGCGTGCAGCGGGAAGAGCGCGGTCTTGGCGCACAGGCCCGCCGTCATCAGCGCTCCGGCGACCAGCGTCGTCGGGCCGTCGCCGACGCGCACGGCGACGAGCGCGATGTCGAGCGTGCCTGTCTGGGCGTAGAGCAGGATCGCCCCGGCGAGATAGAGCAGCGACCCGGTCAGCGCGAACCAGGCGTAGCGGATCGCCGCGGCGAGGGTTTCGGGCTTGCCTTCGAGCGCGACGAGGGCGATCGCGGCGAGGCTCAGGAGCTCGAGCGCGACGTAGAGATTGAACAGGTCGCCCGAGAGGAAGACCGCATTCAGCGCGCCCCAGGCGAGATGTGCCAGCGCCACGAAGGCGTAGCCCCGGCGCGTCTCGCGCAGGCGCGCGACGAGGCCGCCGCGGGCGATCGCGAGCGCCGCCGCCATGACGACGAGCGTCGTCGCGACGAAGGTCGCCGCGAGCCCGTCGGCGACGAGCGCGATGCCGAGCGGGGGTGCGAACCCGCCGACGGCGATACGGGCCGGCCCGGTCTCGACGATCCCGATGGCGAGCGCCAAGGCGACGAGCGTCATGGCGGGACCCGTGACGACGATCACGTCGCCCGCGCGCCGTCCCAGCACGAGCGCCGCGAGGGCGCCCGCGAGCGGCAGCGCCACGGCGAGCGCCGCGGCGAGGGCGGTCGGATCGAGCGGTTCCGTCATGACGCCGCGGACCCTCCCGCCGCATCGTCGTGCGGGGGCCGTGTCTCCTCCGGGAGGCCCGCGTGGCCGGTAAGCGCGGCGTAGCGCCCGGCGAGCGCCGTGATCAGCGCCGTGGCGGAGAAGGCCACCACGATCCCGGTGATGATCAGCGCCTGCGGAACCGGGTCCGGGGCGAGCCCCGGGCGGGTCCCGGCCGCGCCGAAGACGATGAAGAGGCCGGACCCCATGATGTTGAATCCGACGAGCCGGCGCAGTGGGTGGCGCTGCGCGACGAGCCCGTAGAGCCCGACGCCGACGAGGGCCGCGCCGACGAGCGCGTAGAGCGTGGCGTGCGCAGCCAGGTCCGGGCTCACGGCGCGCCTCCGGGCGCGGGGCGCGCCGGCGGGCCGAGGACGAGGAGCGCGAGCGTGGCGGCGATCGACACCGTGAGCGCCGTCTCCACGACGAGGACGAGCGTCCCGGCGAACGCCTCCGGGAAGGCGAGGAAGGTCCCGCCGAGCGCGCCGACGACGCCGAGGGCCAGGAACACGGCGGGGCCGAATGCCAGCGCCAGGCGCACGGGCAGGCGCGACACCGCCGGCGGCTCGACGAGCCCGGCCATGGCGGCGAGGAGATACACCGCCGCGAGGATCGTGCCGCCCTGGAAGGCCCCGCCGGGCGCATAGGCGCCGGCATGCACGACGTAGATCCCGATCACGATGCCCAGCGACGGCACGAGCCGCGCGAAGCTCGCCATCACGCCGCCGGGGCGGGCGTGCTGGCGCAGCCCCGGCAGCCCGCCCCAGTCCCGCTCGACGCTCGCGGCCCAGACGCCGACCAGCGCGGCGAGCAGGACGATGGATTCGATCAGCGTATCGTAGCCGCGAAACACGATCAGCACGGCGGTGACCGGGTTCTCGACACCGCTCGCCGCGAGATCGCGCGCGACATCGGGGCCGAGCCCCGGCCGCTCCACCGGCAGCGCCAGGACCGCGAGCGCGATCGCCCCCGCGACGGCCGCCGCGCCGAGCGCCGCGAGCGCCTTCCCGAGAGGCGGCGTCGGGGCGGGGTCGGCCGCGCCGATCCGCGCGAGCCTGGCCACGGCGCCGACGAGCAGCACGCCCGTCAGCCCCGCACCGATCGCGGCCTCCGCGAGGGCGACGTCGATCGCCCCGAGCCGCACCCAGGCGAGGGCGGCGAGAAGGCCGTAGACCACGAAGGCGACGACGCCTCCGAAGAGGTCGCGCCCCGCGACCGCCGCGAGCGCCGTCGCCAGCAGGAGGAGGCCGAGCACGAGATCGAAAGCGAGCCCGGCGAAGGCTCCCATACCCCCCGTCATGGCTCCCCCCGGGGCCGGCGCCGCGGCAGGGCCGCGCGAGCGACGAGCTGGGCCGCCGTTCCCGCGGCGAGGAGCGCGAGCGCCCAGACGGCGAGGACCTTCAGCGCCGGGAGCGCGCCGCCGAGCTGCGGCATGACGCCCAGCGCGACGAAGCCGAGCCCGAGATTGTCCGCCTTGGTCAAGGCGTGCAGGCGCGTATGCAGGTCGGGAAAGCGCAGGAGCCCGACGGTCCCCGCGACGAAGAAGAAGACCCCGACCGCCACGGCGACGAGGCTGAAGACATCGAGCGCGCTCATCGATCCGTCGCCTCCGGTCCGCCGTCGATCTCGGGTTCCTCCTCCTCCGGATCGCCGAGGCCGTCGAGGCTCGCACCCTTGACGAAGGCGACGGTGGCGAAGGCGGCGAGCAGCGCGAGGACGAGGGCGACGTCGATCGCAGCCGGCTCGCCCGCAGCCGCCGCGAGAAGCAGGGTGACGGCGACGCCGCCGGTGCCGACGAGCTGGGCGCCCATCATCCGGTCGGCCGGGCTCGGGCCGCGCAGGACGCGCACGAAGGCGGCCGCCACCGTGAGCAGCAGGATCGCGGCGAAGGCGAGAAGGGCGGCGCTCATCCGCGATGGTCTCCATCGGTGCCCAGCACGGCCGAGAGCCGCGCCTCCTCCGCGCGCGCGGCGCCGGGAACGTCCCCGCGCACGTCGAGGCAATGAACGAGGATCGCGTCGCCGTCGCTGCCGGCGCTCAACGTGCCGGGCAGGAGCGAGAGCTCCGTCTCGAAGGCGACGCGCGCGCCGCCCTCTGGCAGCCGCGTCCGCAGCAGGCGCCAGCCGGGCGCCAGCGGCATGCGCGGGTGGAGCGCCCTCCACGCGACATCGACGCCGCCGGCGACGGAGCGCGCGAGGAATCCGCCGAGGAAGCGCACGGTGGCGAGGGGCGCGATCCGCCGCCCGCGAGGCGGCAGCATCCTCGAGCTGATCAGCACCGCGCCGAGGATCGCCACCACCGCGAGGAACGGCTTCCCCGCGCCGCCGGTCAGAACGATCCACAGCGCCGTGAACAGGGCCGATCGCTCGATGAAAGCACGCATCTCGCCTCCTGCGGTCATCCGTTCGGTCTGCGACGTCGGTCCGCACACGTGTCCGATGCCGCAGGGCCGAACGCTTCCTGGACCGTAATCGAAGGCGATCGCCCCCGGCAATCACGAGATCGCAGCGAGGGTGCTCGCGGATCGGGTCCACGGCGCGCGGCCGTCACCCGCGTAATGCGAACGCGAGAGCGAGCGCCACCACCAGCGCGCCCGTGGTCATCGCGAGCCAGAATGCGCGCTCGATCCTCATGGCTCCTCCTTCGTCCTGTCCGGCGCTTCGAGCTCACGCGAACTCGAATACCTCCGTCCGGATGCGGTGGGCCGGCACCCCGAGGCTCGCGAGAGCGGCGCGGGCGGCGTCGGTCATCGGCGTGGGGCCGCACAGGAAGCAGACGAGGCCGTCTCTCCGCTCCGGCAGCCCGCGCTCGAGGATCTCCTTCGTCACGTAGCCGTGCTCTCCGGCCCAGGCGTCCGGCGGGTTCGAGATCACGTGGACGACCCGAAGATCGAGGCGCTCCGCCAGGGCGTCGAGCTCGTCGCGAAACAGGATGTCCTCGACGGTCTCGCTGCCGTAGAACAGCCGGAGCGGCCGGCTCTCGCCACGGCGCGCCAGGCTGCGGAGCATGCTCATCGCCGGCGTGACGCCGATGCCGCCGACCACGAAGACGTAGCCGTCGGCCTCGGGGTGGTCGTCCGCGGTGAAGACGCCGTAGGGCCCGTCGAGATAGGCTCGCGCGCCGGGCTCCACCTCGCGCACGGACGCGGTGAAGTCCCCGAGCGCCTTGATGCTGAAGCTCAGGCGCGGCAGATCCTCCGGTGGGGAATCGAAGGAGAACGGGTGCTCGCGCATGGCGAAGGGCGAAGCCCCGAGGGTGAGCCAGGCGAACTGGCCGGGCTTGAACCGGCCCAGGCCCGCGTGGCCGTCGGGCTCGAGCACCAGCGTCGTCGTGCCGGCGGGCCGGCGGCGCACCTCGGCCACGCGGTACGGCCGTCGGGTCTGCCGCCAGGGCTTTCCGATGCGCACCCAAACGATGAGAGCCAGCCAAGCGAGCGTCAGGGCGAGCCACAGGGCCGTCTTGCCGGAGACGGACGTGTAGTTCCCGACGCCGAGGACATGGGCCGTCGCCGCCGCGAAGCCCGCCGTCGCGAACGCCACGTGCAGGTACCGCCAGAGCCCGTAATCGAGGCGCAGGAGCTTGCGCCATTGCGACGTCACGACGGCGAGGCCCAGAAGGACGAGGGCAGCGCGCCCGGACGTGAGCTCCCAGCGCGCCTCGCGCGGGTCGAGGACGCCGAGCGCCTCCTCGTAGAACAGCCACAGGATGGCGAAATGGGCGCCGACCAGAAGCAGAGCCACCCAGGCGAGGTAGCGGTGCAGGACGTAGATCGCATCGACGCCGAACGGGCTGGTGGCCCGACGAAACCGCGCCGTGAGGGCGAATTGGAGGCCGAACAGGCTCAGCCCCGCGAATCCGAGCCCCATCGAGAAATCCCAAGCCACGGCGACCGGTGGCGGCACGTCGCCGACGAGCAGCACGAGGAGCGGGCCGCAGGCGAGCGCGAAGTACAGGGTGATCCAGATCGCGGCACGGCGTGACCGCGAGGCGGCGCGCACGGGCTCGCCACGGCCGTGATCGCGACCGCCTTCCGGCTTCGTCGTCGGCCTGCCCATTTCCGTCCCTTCCTGCGGTGGCGCGCGCGTCCGCGGCCCGTCTCAGGAGCCGCCTCGGATCGTGGGTGCGCCCTTGTGGTCGGTGAGGCGGCCGAGCGTCCCGTCGAGGAAGCGACGCAGCTTCTGCGTCGCTCCGTCGATCGCCGCATCGACGGTCGCGGCCTCGTGGCGGACGGCTTCCGGCTGACGGCCGGCGAGGCGCGCCTCGATGACGCAGCGTTTGTCGTCGTCGCCTCCCTTGGCGGCGTTCACGTCTCCGACATGGATCTCGAGACGGGTGATGTGGTCGGAGAAGCGCGCCAGCGACTTCCGCAGCTCCGTCTCCACGCGCTCCGCGAGCGCGTCGCTTCCGTCGATCTGGTTGTCGGTGTTGAACTGGATCTGCATGTCGCTCCCTTCGGCGAAGCCGGATACCGGGTTGAAACAGCCGCGCTCCGTCACGGTTCCGCCGCGGGCGCCGCATTCTCTCGAGGGCGCGACGCGCTCGGCCGAGCGGGTTCCCGCGAGCCTTCGCGCACGGCTCGGCGCGCGGGAGGCGCCGATGACCTTCGTGCACGTTCCCGACGAGACGATGGACTGCATCCGGCAGCTCGCGGTCCTGCTCGACCCGGAGGCGCTGCAGGATTTCCTCCGCGCATTGAGCCGCACTCCCGATGCGCCCGACGCCGACGCGATCGCCCGCCTCTATGCGAAGAACCCGCGGCACGACCTGAGCCCGGAGGCGTCGCTCGAGCGCATCGCCGCGGCGATGGCGTCGTCGCCGGGGCAGGCGTCGCACCTGACGGCTCGGATCCTCGATGTATCCGGCGGGGCTCGCGCCGGTCGGGGGCCGGACACCGCCGCGCTCGTGTCCTTCGCTCGCCGCGCGCCGGTCCGTCTCGAGCCCCGGGACGTGCTCACCGTGATCGCGACCAGTCCCGCCCCCGACTGAACGTCGCTCATTCGCACGCCGGTTTGCGGCTCGCAGGCATCCGCGGGCCGCCCACCGGGGCGATCATTCGGACCGGATGGAGATCCCCGAGCCGAGCGATCGGGTACGCGACGAGCGCGAACCGACGCCGCGTCTCCGAAAGAGAACGATGTTCAGGAAACCGAAGGAAACTGGTGGAGCTGAGGGGATTCGAACCCCTGACCTCTGCAGTGCGATTGCAGCGCTCTCCCAACTGAGCTACAGCCCCGGCCGTCTCGGCCGAACGAAGGGCGGGGCGCGGTGGCCGCCGCCGTTCGGGTGGGCGGTTGATAAGCGGGTCGCGGGCGGCTGTCAACGCGGATTCGCGCGCCGTGGGAGGGGAATCCGTCGGGGTCAAGCACGGGCGGGGCGGGTGCGGCGCAATCGTCGCCATTGTCGCGCCCGGCGAAGATCGCTAAACGAGGCACATCCACCGGCCCGCCTCGCGGATTCCAAGAAACCAGGACGCTTCGATGATCGCCATCTTCCAAACGATCGACCTGATCCTCGGCCTGCTGACATGGGTGATCATCGGATCGGCCATCCTCAGCTGGCTGATCGCGTTCGGCGTCGTCAACATGAACAACGACTTCGTCCGCGGGCTCTACGACGTGCTCAGCCGCGTCACCGAGCCCCTGCTGCGCCCGATCCGCAACATCCTGCCCAATCTCGGCGGCGTCGACATCTCGCCGATCATCCTGCTCCTGATCATCTTCTTCCTCCGCAGCTTCCTCGCCAACGACGTCGCGCCCGCGGTGCTCTGACGCCGCCGGGCCCGCGACGGCCCGATCGCGCCCCGTCCCGGTCTCGTCGTCCGGCCGTGCCGAGCACCGGCGCGGCCGGGCTACCGCGTTCGGATGCCCATCTCGCGAGCGGGTATCCGAAACCGCGCGCGGACTTGCGCGGCGGGAATGAGAACGGCGCACGTCCGGCAGCACGTGCGTTCCTCGGAGGTAGCTCGTCTTCAGTAACTGCAGCCCAGGATTACATTCGAGCCGGCCCGAGCTGTTGCTTAGGTGTCACACTCGTGCGTGCCGTGCGTGGTTGGTGGGCCCAGTAGCAACCGGCGTATCGGCTGGGTTCAAGCCCGGGCGAGCGGCGCCGGAGGCGAATTTTCACTTAACCGACGCGCTGATCGTGCTCAGAATACGATCTAAAGATGCGCGCTAAACGCGCCGACGCGTCGCGCCGTCGACGCGCCGGCCAAGCCGAGCGTCGGCATCAAGTCTTGCAGGGACGCAAGCGAAGCGGGGTCGGCTGCTGCCGAGCGAGTGGCTGCGGCGACGTAGTGGTTTATGAACATCAACAAATGTTTAGCGGCTCCTTGGGTCGGCTTTCGACCCTCCGACGTCGGCCGCAGGGCGCACGCGCGACGATGCGCGGTAGGCTCGATCGTCTTCCGCCCCTGTCGGCGCTTGGTGCGGGAGAAGCGGCGGCGGCCTTCACCAACGATACTATCAAAAGTTAGGCCATCCGGTCGATATCTAAATATTTAGAGTAGCCTTATGATGCAGATGCGGCTTGTGAACTGTACGTAGTTTTGCTCAGTTGTGAGTGATCCGCCCATGAGCTTGTTAGTATTGCAAGCGTTCAGAGGCTGATTATGTCAACTTCCGTAGGGGAATACCAAGGATTGCCCGATTTGCAGACAGGCGATCGGCGAACAAACTCGAATGCAGCAAAGATTAAGTTGACGCATAGATCCGTAAATAGACCGATTTTGCAAAGAAAGCAGTTCAAATCCGTCCCACGGGTGAGCAGAGTTCGGCGGTATACACTCGCGGAGGCGATCGAACGATTTTTCCATGAAGCGACGATCAAGAAGGGCACCCGTCGGACCTACCGCTCGAATGCGAAGAACTGGGTGGCGAGCTTTCCGCGGCTTCATCTCGACGAGGTCGACCGCTCGGTTCTGGCGCGCTTCGTCTCGGGTCGTAAGGACAAGGGTGTCACGGATACCACGATCCGGCGGGACATCGCCTTCCTGGGAACCGTGTTCTCGATGGCGATCTCTTGGGGGTGGGTCGAGACCAACCCGGTCACGGCGCTGAGCAAGAAATTCCTGAAGGAATCGCCCCCGCGGACCCGGTTCCTGACGCGGCGGGAATTCGACCGGCTCTACGCCGCGTCGTCCGAGACGCTCAAGCCGCAGATCGTGCTGGCGGTCGAGACCGGCATGCGCAAGGAGGAGCTGCTCGGCCTGACGATCGACGCCATCGATTTACGCCGGCGCGAAATTCATTTGCAGGAAACCAAGACCAACTCGCCGCGCCGGGTGCCGCTCTCGGACGTCGCGATCGCCACGATCTCGGACCTGATCGCGCGGCCCGGGCGCCCGCCGTCGCGGTTCCTGTTCTGCAAGCCGGACGGGACACGCATCCTGTGCAACAAGAAGGGCTTCCGCGCCGCCTGCGACCGCGCCGCGATTCTCGACTTCCGCTTCCACGACCTGCGCCACACCTTCGCGTCGTGGTGGGTCCAGTCCGGCGGCGACCTCTACAAGCTCAGCCGCGTGCTCGGCCACCGCACCCTGCAGATGAGCGCCCGCTACGGCCACCTGCGCACGGACGATCTGCACGAGGAGATGCGGAAGGTGGAGGGGCGGCGGGGGTGAGATCCCGCCGCGGTTCGGGTTAGAAGTCCGGCCCGCGCCGGGCTTCTTCGCGTTCAAGCGCGGCCCGAAAACGGGAAGAGCCCCGGCGCGAACGCCGGGGCTCGAGGAGGATCCGAGAGGACGGATCAGAAGTCGCGCTGGATGCGCAGACGACCGGCCCAGCGGGAGCCGTCGTCGGTGAAGACGCCTGCGACGTCGTCGCCGTTGCTCTGGACCTGGACACGACGATCAGCGTCGATCTGCGTGTAGGCCACATCGGCGGAGAACGTGAGCCCGCCAACCGGGCGCCAGTTCAACCGCGTGCCGGCCTGCCACCAGGTGTAGCCGAAGAAGTCCTCGCTCTCGGCCGTGGCTCCGACCGCGACGGTCTCGCGCGCGCCCGTCGGCACGTTGACCTCGCCGTAGGCGCCCTGGAAATCCGACCACACGGTCGGCGTCCAGAAGTGCCGGAATGCCGCGGCGATCGACCAGGCCTCGGTCGTGACGAGGCCCGTACCGGCCGCATTGAGGTATGCGTCGCTCGTGCCGACCTCGAAGTCCGCGACGGTGTCCACCGGATCCGCGTAGTTGATGGCGCCGTCGGCGTAGACCGCCTGCACCCAGATGGCGTCGCCCGCCGCGATCATCGGAAGGTTCACGTTCAAGCCGGCGCCGACGGCCCAGCCGAGCTCGTCGTCGACCCCGACGAAGTTGGCTCCGTTGTCGTGGCGGACCTGGTGGAGAGCGCCCATGATCTGCGCCGAACCCCAAGCCTGGGTGACGTTCAGGTTGGCGACGAGATCGGGCAGCTCCTGCCCACCGTAGACGAAGCGATCCGCAGCGGTGGCACCATAGGTCGCGTCGCCCGTGAGTGTCCCGACGCCGGGTAGATCGGTGCCGTCCGGGATTGTCGTTCCACCGTCGCGCTCGTCGAGGCCGGTGCGCCGGTACTTGCCGTCCTCGACCGAGATCGTCGCCGAGAACCCGGAGCCGAAGGTCGCCGTATACGCGAGAAGCTCGACGGACGGATCCGAGAGGCCCTCGGACACGGACAGCAGGTTGCCGCCGAAGAACGTGAAGAACGAGGTAATGCGACCGGCGGTCAGCCCCGCGAACTGGATGAAGCCCTGATCGAGAACCGCACGGCCCTCGTCGGCCGCGTCGTCGGCCCGATCGCCGTTGATGCGGATGAACGAGCGCAGCGTGCCGAACTGGGTCGGGGTGCGGGCATCGAACGCGATCGAGCCGCGCGCGAAGAAGTCGATCGAATCCTGCTCGGCGTCGGCTTCGGTGTCGACGTACTCCGCGAAGCGATACTCCGTTCGCACATACCCGGAGATCTGCAGGCAGGTCTCGGTGCCGGGGATGACGAAGAAGCCCGTGCCGCCGATCGGGGCGTTCGGGCAGGTGCGGACGTAGTCGACCGGCGCCGCGGCGCGGACCGGAAGATCGGCAGCTTGAGCCCCGGTGACCGCGACGAGACCCGCGGCAGACCCGAGGAGAAGGCTCTTGGCGAGCTTCATTGGTGACCTCCAAAGTTTCGAGACCCTGGGGGGCCGGGTGTTTCGCAACGAGAACTCATCGAGACTCGAAAGCTGTCCCTTTTCCCCTTGACCCGACGTCGTACACATTGGTTCCGAACGGCGGGCCGCGATCGAGGACCCCCCGTCGCGAGAAAAGGTTTGCCGCGGGCTCCGCCGCCGATCAAGCGCGATTGCGCCCCGGAGCGCCTCGGCGGGGCTGTTCGAACGGCTGTGTTGCACAAAGGCCACGAGATTTGCCCCCTCCCGCCGCGTTTCGGCCTCGGGAGACGGTCGGGACCCCTCGTTTTCACGGCGAGGGCCGCCGTCTGGAGCGCCATGCGCGGCCGCAGCGCCGTTCCGAACCGGTCACGCCGGCCGCCGGAGAGAGAATCGCCGCGCCGGCTGCGCGGAGCGAGCGACGGGAACGGCGGACCCGAGCGTTCGAACGTGCGCTCGCGCTCGCACGCACGTTTGAGCGCACGCTCGCGAGCGGACGAGGGGGCCGGGGAGACCGGTCCCGGCGACGCTCGGCGCCGCCGAATCGCCCGTCGCCCGCGCCCGTTCCCCGCGGCGGCTCTCGGCGGTGACGCTCGACCGGCCCGGGTGCGGCCCCGTCGATCCGAGCAGGATGCGGACACGCGCGCGGCGACGACCGGTCTTCGTCGCGCTCCGAAGGCATCATCGCGGCGTCTGCGCGCGTCGCAACGTCGCTCCGTGCGATCCCGCCGGTCGTCCCCCGGGCGAACAGCACCGAGCGCATGTCGCAATCGGCCACACCGAGCCTCGCGTCTGCGGCGGAAGGTTTTGCGAAGCTTGTCTCCGTCGCACTCTTCTTCGCCTCCGCCCGCAAGCAGCGTTCTGCGTCGTCGCCTCTGCGCGGCTGCGCTGGGGTTTTGCAGGGATAATCTCTTTTTTTATTCGTCCAGCACTTGCCGACGTGATCAAATTCACGTACCTGAAAGACCTGACGTCATACTGGACGCACGAGCGGATCAGGTGATTCGGTGTTGCGCGAGACACCGATCGCAGCGCCGCCCGAACGGTTCCCTCGTAACTAGATTAGGATCGGCTCAATGAGCGATACGACTCAACCGAACAACTACATAGAGCTCGCCGCCGAGATCGTTTCGGCCTATGTCAGCAACAATTCGCTGCCGACGTCGGAGCTGCCCGGCCTCATCGACGCGGTGCACGCCTCGCTCACCAAGGTGGGCACGGGCGCGACCGAGCAGCCGGTCGAGGCGCCGGTGCCGGCCGTGCCGATCAAGAAGTCGATCACGCCGGACTACATCATCTGCCTGGAGGACGGGAAGAAGTTCAAGTCGCTCAAGCGCCACCTGCGCACGAAGTACGACATGACTCCCGACCAGTATCGCGCCAAGTGGGGCCTGCCGCCGGACTACCCGATGGTCGCGCCGAACTACGCCAGCGCCCGCTCCGAGCTCGCCAAGGCGATGGGCCTGGGCGCCCAGCGCCGCAAGGCCGAGCCGGAGGCCACCGCCGCCGCCGCCGCCGCCCCGGCCCGCCGCGGTCGCAAGAAGGTCGCCTGAGCAGGCTCCGCCCGCGCCGCAGACGACAAAGGCCGCCTCCGGGCGGCCTTTTTCTTTGGTCTTCGTCGGTCGCTCGGCGCGGGCGGTCAGAGACCGCGGCGCGCCTTCGCCGCCTGCAGCGTGTTCGCGAGCAGGCAGGCGATGGTCATCGGCCCGACGCCGCCGGGCACGGGCGTGATCGCGCCGGCGACCGCGCGCGCCTCCTCGAAGGCGACGTCTCCGACGAGCCGGGTCGGCTTGGCCTGAGGTTCACTCTGCGCCGCCGGATCCGCAACGCGGTTGATGCCGACGTCGATCACCACGGCGCCGGGCTTGATCCAATCCCCGCGCACCATCTCCGGCCGGCCCACGGCGGCGACGAGCACGTCCGCGCGCCGGCAGACGGCGGCGAGGTCGCGGGTGCGCGAATGCGCGATCGTCACCGTGCAGGAGCGGGCGAGCAGGAGCTGCGCCATCGGCTTGCCGACGATGTTCGAGCGCCCGATCACCACCGCGTCGAGCCCGGCGAGATCCGGCCGGACCGATTCGACGAGCATCATGGACCCGAGAGGCGTGCAGGGCACGAGGCCGGGCAGGCCGGCCGAGAGGCGGCCCACGTTGATCGGGTGGAAGCCGTCGACGTCCTTCTCCGGCACGATCGCCTCGATCACGGCCTGGGCGTCGATCTGCGGCGGCAGCGGCAGCTGCACCAGGATGCCGTCGACGGCGTCGTCTGCGTTCAGCGCCGCGACGAGCGCCAGCAGCTCGGCCTGGCCGGTTTCGGCCGGCAGGCGGTGCTCGAGCGAGCGCATCCCCGCCTCCACCGTCCGCGCCGCCTTGTTGCGCACGTAGACGCGGCTGGCGGGGTCGTCGCCGACGAGGACCACCGCGAGGCCGGGCTGCACGCCCCGCCCGGCGAGCGCCTGCGCCCCCTCGGCGACGCGCGCCCGCAAGCGTGCGGCGAATGCCGTGCCGTCGATCAGGGTGGCTGACATGGAGCGCCTCCTCGGCGGCCGTGGCGGACAAACGACGGCGGACGCGCGCGCCCACGTCCGGCCCGCGCCTCCAATGAGCGCTCCGCGCCGCGGTTTCAACCCTCCCCCAACGCCGGACCGCCCGACGGCGTGCGCATGGCTCGGTCGAAGGCGTCGACGGGGGGCCGCGAAGGCCCCGATGACTGCCGATCTTCCGGTCCGCGCCGCGGCGCCGGTCGACTACGTCCGCACCTGCCCGAACGCCCCGATCGGCGGCACGGGCTTCTTCGTCATCCCCGGCACCGAGACCTGCCTGCAGATCTCCGGGTACGTCCGCGCCGAGTATCGCTTCGCGGAGAACGACGAGTTCCGTGGCGGCGTCATCGCCAACCAGCGCACCCAGGACGACATCACGTTCTTCGCGCGCGGCTCGGTCGCGTTCGACGCCCGTACGCCGACCGAATACGGCACGCTTCGCTCGTTCATCCGGATGAGCGTCGACAATACCAACAATGCGTCGACTGTCGGCTTCAACCAGGCGTTCATTCAGTTCGCTGGGTTGACCGCGGGCCGCATCACGTCGTTCTTCGACTTCTTCACGACGAACTTGATCACCGGGACTGGTGGATCGTCCGACGACACGGTCGAGGTCCTGGCCTACACCGCGACGTTCGGTTCCGGCTTCTCGGCCACCGTGGCGGTCGAGGATGGTCGTGCGCGCCGCGGCACGCTCGGCGGCGGCGCCGTCTATGGTGGTCAAGAGCTGCCGAACCTGGTCGCGAACCTGAACGTCAGCCAGGCTTGGGGTTCTGCTCAGCTGTCGGGCGCTCTTCAGCAGATTCGTCACGGCGTTCCGAACGTCACGGTCGACGACGAGATGGGTTGGGCGATCGCGGCCGGTGTGAACATCCGGCTCCCGATGATCGCAGCCGGTGACGCGCTTTGGCTCCAGGCGACCTACGCGGACGGCGCTCTCGGCTACGTCAACGCTCCGAGCGCGGGTGACGACTTCGCCGTTCCGGTGAACGACGCGACCCTGGTGGGCCTCAACCTCGAGACCACCAAGTCCTGGGCGATCAAGGGTGCCTTCCGTCACTTCTGGACCCCGACCATCTGGCAGGACATCGAAGCCGTTTACGGCCAGGTCGAGCAGGATCGCGCCGCCGCTCTCGTCGGCAACCAGGCAGTAACTGTCCCTCAGGATTATGACTGGTGGCAGGCCGGCACGCGCATCAACTGGCGTCCGGTCTCCGGGCTGGTGTTCTCGGCAGACGTCGTGTACACGCAGATCGATGTGGACCGTCCCTACATCGTCAACACGTTGGCCGTTCCGGTCACCGTCAGCGACGACGCCTCCCGGTGGGCCGGCCGTATTCGCATCCAGCGCGACTTCTGATCCGTCTCGCACGGTTCAAGGAAAGCCCCCGGCTCACGCCGGGGGCTTTCCGATTGCGAGCACCGAAAAAGCCCCGGCTGGCGCCGGGGCTTTTACGTATTGCGGCTGAATACGCGCAGGCGCCTTACTGCGGGACCGAACCTGCGCCCGGCTCAACATTGTCCTCGTCGGTGACGAGGCTGCGGCGCTCCTGCACGCCGATGGAGCTGTCGGGCGCCGCGGGCGCGTTCGTGTCGGGAGCAGGAGCGGCCTGCGTGCCGACCGAGCCGGTCGCCAAGCCCTCGTAGTTCTCGCACACGACGGCGGGATCCGTGCAGTCGATATACCAGGAGCGAGACTCCTCACCGATCATCATGCTGGCAGGCGCCCCGGCCGAATCCTCGTTGGTCACCAGGTTGCGACGCTCCTGCACGCCGATGGCGGTCTCCGGGACGGCCGGGGCCGCGTCGGTGGTCGGCGCCGGGGCCGCCTGCTGAGCGGTCGCCGGCACGGCGAAGAGGAGCGCGGCGGCGGCGGTGGACATGAGAATGGTCTTCATGGTGATCCTCCGATCGGTTGTGATGGCGCGCCACGGCTAGGCCGCGACGCGGAGATGGTCCTTCAACGACGCTACCCGGTCGGTGTTCCGAGAATCCGCTGCCCGTTTCCGGCACGAGCCGGTGCGCAGCCTCGTGTCACGGGCCGAAACGGCCGCGCTCGCAAGGCTTTGCGGTAGGGGTGCGCGACGCCTCGTCGCCCTCGGTTTTTTCGGGCGGCGCACGCGCGATCCCGCTCGAAAAGGGGTGTCCCCGCAGGTCTCAGCCTGTAGAACAGCGCGTGCGAGCCCGTTTGCGCGAGCCCGATCGAGAGAGAACGCCGTGAGCGATCCCACCCGCCTGGTCTCCCCCGCGAAGCGCGAGGACGACGTCGACGCGTCGCTTCGTCCGCTCTCGCTTTCGGATTTCACCGGCCAGAAGGCGGCGCGGGCGAACCTCCAGGTCTTCATCGAGGCGGCGAAGGCCCGGGCGGACGCGCTCGACCACGTGCTGTTCGTCGGCCCGCCGGGGCTCGGCAAGACCACGCTCGCGCAGATCATCGCCCGTGAGCTCGGCGTGAACTTCCGCTCGACCTCGGGGCCTGTGATCGCCAAGGCGGGGGATCTCGCCGCCCAGCTCACCAACCTGGAAGAGCGCGACGTGCTCTTCATCGACGAGATCCACCGCCTCAACCCCGCGGTGGAGGAAATCCTCTATCCCGCCATGGAGGATTTCCAGCTCGACCTGATCATCGGCGAGGGGCCGGCGGCGCGCTCGGTGAAGATCGAGCTGCCGCGCTTCACGCTGGTGGGCGCGACCACCCGCGCGGGGCTGCTGACGACGCCGCTGCGCGACCGATTCGGCATCCCGATCCGGCTCGAGTTCTACGACGTTCCCGAGCTCGAGCTGATCGTGAAGCGCGGCGCGCGGGTGATGGGGCTCGGCATGTCGGACGCGGGCGCCAACGAGATCGCCAAGCGCGCCCGCGGCACGCCCCGAATCGCCGGGCGTCTGCTGCGGCGGGTGCGCGACTTCGCGGTGGTGGACGGGGTCGAGACCGTCTCGCGGGCGCTCGCCGATCGGGCGCTCGGCCTCCTCGACGTCGACCCGGTCGGCCTCGACGTGATGGATCGCAAGTACCTGACCATGGTCGCTACCAATTTCGGCGGCGGCCCGGTGGGCATCGAGACCATCGCCGCCGCGCTGTTCGAGCCCCGCGACGCGATCGAGGAGATCATCGAGCCCTACCTGATCCAGAAGGGCTTCGTGCAGCGCACCCCCCGCGGGCGCCTGCTCACCCCCCACGCCTTCCGCCACATCGGCCTGCCCGAGCCGACGCGGGACGCGAGCGCGACGCAGTTCGGGCTGTTCCCGAGCGGGGACGAGGGCTGAGATGACCGACGCCGTGATCCCGATCTCCGGCCGCTTCGAGGGCGGCGCTCATCTGCTCGTGGTGCGCGTCTACTACGAGGACACCGATTTTTCCGGCATCGTGTACCACGCCAACTACCTGAAATACCTCGAACGCGGGCGCACCGATCAGCTGCGCCTCGCCGGGGTGGCGCAGTCGGAGCTGCTGGCGCAAGGGGACGGGAAAGGGGAGGGGATCGCCTTCGCCGTGCGGCGCATGACGCTCGACTGGCTGCGGCCCGCGCGGATGGACGACATCCTCACGGTGGAGACCCGCACCACCGCGGTGAAGGGCGCGACCATCGCGATCGCGCAGCGAATCCTGCGCGGCGAGGAGGTGCTCGTCACCGCGGACGTGACCGTCGCCGCGATCCGCGGCGGGCGGCCGACGCGCATCCCGGACGGCCTGCGGGCGCGTTTCGGCGGCTGATCCGCGATCGCGCCGGGCCGACGCCGCGCCGTCGCGCCGCAGGCGCCCGGAGCCCGCCGGCGCCGCCCGCGTAAGCCTCCGTTAACCCTGATCGTGTCCTCATCGCAACAGGCCCGCGATGCCGCCGCGGCGCTGGAAATCGCTCATATTTTCGACATGTTGCGGCGCGAACCACGATGACGGGGCGCGTTCGATACCGTTGATGTCCGTTCGGTTCGACGTCTCTCCGCGTCGCGCGCCGCGCTGCGCCAGATCTCGAGGACGATCCGCCGATGACGCACGATCTCTCGCTCTGGGGCCTGTTCTGGCAGGCCCATATCGTCGTCAAGCTCGTGATGATCGGGCTCGTGGCGGCGTCCGTCTACAGCTGGGCCATCATCGTCGACAAGTTCCTGCTGTTCCGCCGCCTGTTCCGGGCGATGGACCGGTTCGAGGAGGTGTTCTGGTCCGGCCGCTCGCTGGAGGAGCTCTACCGCTCCCTCGACGAGCGCCCGACGACGGGCCTCGCCTCGGTGTTCGTCGCCGCCATGCGCGAATGGAAGCGTTCCTTCGAGGGCTCCGGCCGTTCGGTGGCGAGCCTGCCGGCGCGCATCGACAAGGTGCTCGACGTCACCATCCAGCGTGAGGTGGAGCGGTTCGAATCGCGGCTGATCTTCCTCGCCTCGGTGGGCTCCGCGGGGCCCTATCTCGGCCTGTTCGGCACGGTCTGGGGCGTGATGACCTCCTTCGTCGCCATCGCGGCCTCGCAGAACACCTCGCTCGCGGTGGTGGCGCCGGGCATCGCCGAGGCGCTCTTCGCCACCGCGATCGGTCTCGTCGCCGCCATTCCCGCGGTCATCGCCTACAACAAGTTCCAGGCCGAGGTCGCCAAGGCGCAGATCCGGCTCGAGGGCTTCGCCGACGAGTTCTCGGCGATCCTGGCGCGCCAGGTCGACGAGCGCCTCGCGGCGGCGGCTTGAGGGAGCCCGAACCATGTTCTCGCACGGCGGACCCGGTACGGGCGGCGGCGGGCGACGCAGGCGCCGCGGGCGCACGCGCGCCATCAACGAGATCAACATGACGCCGTTCATCGACGTCATGCTGGTGCTCCTCATCGTGTTCATGGTGTCGGCGCCGCTTCTCTCGGCGGGCGTGCCCCTCGACCTGCCGCAGGCGCAGGCCGGACAGCTCAACGTCGACGCCAAGCCCATCGCGCTGTCGATCGACGCCGAGGGCCGCGTCTTCCTCGACGAGGTCGAGGTCACCGACGCGGAGATCGTCTCCGCCATCGCCGCGCGGGCGCAGGAGGGAGCCGCCGCGGGCGCGCAGGACGGGGCCGAGGCCCGCGTCTTCGTGCGGGGCGACCGTGCGGTGGATTACGGCCGCGTGGCCGAGATCATGGCGCTCGTCACCGAGGGCGGGTTCAGCCGGGTCGCTCTCGTGACCCTTCCCGACGCCGCTCTTCCGGGAACGCGGTGATCCCATGCGCATGCGCAGCCTCTTCTCCCTTCGCGAGCCGGGTCTGCTGCTGTCGGGCGTGGCCCACCTCGCGCTGCTCGTCGGCGGCCTCGTCATGGTCTCCACCGTGACGCCGCTGCCGCCCTTCGAGGAGGGCATCGCGGTCGAGATGATCACCGAGAGCGAGTTCTCGCAGATCACCCGCGGCGAGGAGACCGCCGCCGAGGTCGCGCCGGTGCCGGCGCCCCGCGCCGAGCGCGTGGCGGAGGCCCCGGAGCTGCGCCCCGCCGGCGAGGCCGCGCGCAACACCGAGACGCCCGCCGCCCGCACGCCGGACATCGAGGTCGCCGACCGGCCGACGCCGGCCGAGGCCGCGCCTCCCCCGCCGCCTCCTCCGCCGCCGCCCGCGCCGGCCCCCGTCGCCGAGCCCGCGCCGCTGCCGCCGACGCCCGCGCCGCCGGCTCCCGCGCCCGAGCCGGTCCTCGCCACGCCCACGCCCACGCCCGATGCGCCCACCGTCGCGCAGGCCCCGGCGGCCGAGCCGCCCCCGCCCGCGCCGCTGCCGCCCTCGCGCTCGGCGCGCGCCCAGGCGCAGGCCGAGGCCGCAACGCGCGTCGCCGCCGAGCGCGAGCGCGAGCGGGTGGCGCAGGCCGAGACGCGCGCCCGGGAGCAGCAGGAGCGCGAGCGCCGCGAGCGCGAGCAGGCGGTTCGCGTCGCCTCGGCTGCGCCCGCGGAGGCCCCGCGCGCGAGCCGCGTCGCGGAGGAGAGCGACCGCTTCGACCCGTCCGCCATCGCCTCGATCCTGCGCTCGACGGAGGACGCCGCCTCCACCGGCGCCGCCGCGCCGGAGGTCAACCGCACGGCCTCGCTCGGCACCGAGAGCGGGCGGGCGGATCGCCTGAGCCCGAGCATGATCGCGCAGCTCGCCGGCCTCGTGCGCGAGCAGTTGCACGCCTGCTGGAACGTGCCGCTCGCGGCGCAGACGGCGCAGAACCCGCCGAGCGCGGCGGTGCGCCTCGCGCTGAACGTCGACGGATCCTTCGCGGCGACTCCGCAGGTGGTGAATTCCTCGGCGGATCCGCTCTTCGGCCCCGTCTCCGAATCGGCGCTGCGCGCGGCGCTCGGCTGCGCGCCTCTTCGGATTCCCGCCGAATTCGCCCCGTATTACGAGGAATGGAGAACCATGACGGTCAACTTCAATCCTCGCGAGGCCTGACGCCGGGCCTCTGCCCCGAACGCCTTCCCCCTTTCGCTCGACGCGGGCCCCCCCGCCGCAAAGATCCGGATCGCCCACCATGCGCCTCGCCCTGAACGCCCTGCGGATCGGCCTTCTCGCCGTCGGCGTCGCCTGCCTCGCGCCGGCGCTCGCCCCGGCGCCGGCCCATGCCGAGCTCGTCGTCGACGTGACGGGCGGGCAGTTCCAGCCGATGCCGATCGCCGTCGCCGACTTCGTCGGGGAGGGCAATCTAGGCCCGCAGATCTCGGCCATCGTCGCCGCGAACCTCAACCGGTCCGGCTATTTCGCGCCCCTCGACCAGGGGCGCTTCCCCGAGCGCACGCCCGCCTTCGACGCCGTGCCGCAGTTCGACCTGTGGCGACAGGCCGGCGTGCAGGGCCTCGTCACCGGACGCGTCACCCGCGACAACCAGGGCCGCCTGCGCACCGAGTTCCGGCTCTGGGACGTGCAGACCGGCCAGCAGATCACCGGGCAGCAATACTACACCGACCCGAACAACTGGCGCCGGGTCGGGCACATCGTCTCGGACGCGATCTTCACCCGGGTCACCGGCCTCGCCGGCTTCTTCGACACCCGCATCGTGTTCGTCGACGAGACCGGGCCCAAGGAGAACCGCCTGAAGCGGCTCGCCATCATGGACCAGGACGGCGCCAACGTGCGCTACCTCACGCCCGGCGACAATTCCGTGGTGACGCCGCGCTTCTCGCCGCGGGCGCAGGAGATCGCCTTCATGGCGCAGGTCTCCGGCGAGCAGCCCCGGGTGCAGGTGCTCAACCTCGAGACCGGGGCGCGCCAGGCGGTGGGCAACTTCCCGAACATGACCTCGTCGCCGCGCTTCACGCCCAACGGGCGCTCGATCGTGATGACGCTCCAGCAGGGCGGCAACGCGAACCTCTACCTGATCGACCTCGTCTCGCGCACCATGACGCGGCTCACCTCGACGGCGGCCATCGACACCTCGCCCTCCTTCTCGCCGGACGGGACCCAGATCGTGTTCGAGAGCGACCGCGGCGGCTCGCAGCAGCTCTACACGATGGCGGCCGACGGCTCGAACGTGCAGCGCATCTCTTTCGGCCAGGGCTCCTACTCTCAGCCGGTGTGGTCGCCGCGGGGGGACTGGATCGCCTTCACCAAGATGCAGAGCGGGCGCTTCTCGATCGGCGTGATGCGCCCCGACGGCTCGGGAGAGCGCATCCTCACCGAGGGCTTCCACAACGAGAGCCCGGCCTGGGCCCCCAACGGCCAGTACATCGTCTTCTTCCGCGACCCCGGCGGCCAGTCCGGCGGGCAGCTCTACATGGTCGACATCACCGGCCGCGTGGAAGTGCCGATCCCCACCCCCGGCTACGCCTCCGACCCGACCTGGTCGCCGCTCCTGTCCGACGCGCGGTGAGGTTCGTCCTTTCCCTGCAGGGAAGGAGACGCCCCCGCGCGCGCCACGAGCTCCCGGGCGGGCATGCCCACCGCGCCGCCGAGCGCGGCGGCTCTCGCGTTGAGCGCGGAGATCACGCCGTCCTCCAAGGTGGAACGGGCGTCGCCGATGCGGGCGCTCGCGGCCGCGACGGCCGCAGCCGCGATGCCGCGGGCCTCGAGCGCGGGGAGGCGGGTCGTGCCCACCCCGCCGCCGGCGTCGTTGAACAGGGCGAGCATGGCGTCGGCCTTCAGCGCGTTCTTCGGGTCCCCGCCGAACAGCGCCCCGTGCGAGCCCGTGACGACGATCGCGCCGGCGTCCCCGGGCTGCACCAGGGCGGCGCTGTCGACGAGCACCAGCGGGCGCGCGCCGCCCGCGAGCACCCGGCGGCCCTCCTCGATCGGCGCGTAGGGTTCGGCCGGCGCGGGCGCGGCGGCGAGCCGCGCGGCGGCCTCGGCGCAGGTCATGCCCGGCGTGACGCCCAGCGTCGCTGCGCGCGCGTTCGCGTGGGAGATCACGCCCCGTGCGAGCATGTCGGCGGCGTCCCCGATGTCGGCGGAGGCGGCGGCGACCGTGGCGGCCGCCAAGCCGGCCGCGTCGAGCCAGGCGAGGCCGCCGATGCCGGCCGCGTCCTTGCCCACGCCGGCATCGTTGAAGACGCAGGCACGCACGCCGTCGCGGCGGGCGACGTAAGCCGCGTAGACGCCCCCGTGCGAGCCCGTCACCACCACCCCGCCGACGCTGCCCTCCGGCAGGCGGGTGATGGTGTCGGCGAGGATCGGGCGATCACGCGACACGGTCGCCCTTCTTCACCTGCACCGCGCGGCTGTCCGCCGCCGGCAGCATCTTCGCCGGGTCGCGGGTGACCACGAGGTCGATGACGAAGGGCCCATCGCGATGGGCGAGCGCCTGCTTCAGCGCCGGCGCGAGCGCATCCGGCGTCTCGACCCGCACGCCCGCGCACCCCAGCGCCTCGGCCACGCGGGCGTAGTTCGTCTCGGCGAGGTCGGAGGACTGGTAGGCGCCCTCGCCGTACATCAGGTGCTGGAGCGCCTTGACGTAGCCCGAGGCGGCGTTGTTCACGACGATGATCGTGATCGCGAGCCCCATGCGGCGCGCCGTCTCGAGCTCGCCGAGCACCATGTTGAAGCCGCCGTCGCCGGTGATCGCCATCACCGGGCGCTCGGGCGCTGCGAGCTTCGCGCCGATGGCGCCGGGCAGGCCGTAGCCGATCGAGGCGAAGCCGCGGTCGGGCAGGAAGCCGCGGCCCGCTTGGCGCTGGTCGAACAGCAGCCCGCCCCAATGCGCCGCGAAACCGCCGTCGGCGACGAGGACGGCGTCGGCGGGCAGGATGCGGGTGAGGTCGCCCATCAGGCGGCCCATCGAGACGGGGACCTCCTCGCTCTCCAGCCGCTCGCGGGCGCTCTCGCGCCACGCCGCCATGCGCGCGACGACCTGGTCGCCCCAGGCGCCGCGGGCCGCCGGTGGCGACTTGCCGGCGAGCGCGTCGTTGAGCGCGTTGATCCCCGCCTTGGCGTCGCCCCACAGGGCGACGGCGGCGGGATAGGTGCGATCGATCTCCTCGGCGACGATGTCGAGATGGATCAGCGTCTTGCCGGGCGGCGGCACGGTGTAGCGCTTGGTCGCGATCTCGCCGAGCTTGCAGCCGATGGCGAGCAGCACGTCCGCCTCCGCGATCATGCCGTTGGCGATGCGGTCGTAGCGTCCGAACAGCCCCGCCGACAGCGGGGAGGCGCAGGAGATCGCGCCCTTGCCGGACATCGTGTGCGCCACGGGGATGCCGAATCGCTCCGCGAAAGCCTGCAGCGCCTGGGCCGCACGCGAGATGTGCACCCCGCCGCCCGCGAGGATCAGCGGCCGTTCGGCCTTGGCGAGCAAGGCTGCGGCCTCCGCGAGCGCATGCGCGTCGGGGCGTGCGCGCAGCGCCGGCGCCATCTGGTAGCGTGGGTTGGCGACGAGGCTCTCGGGGTCGATCGCGAGCGTGTCGTGGCAGACGTCCTCGGGCACGACGAGTGCCACGGGGCCGGGCCGGCCGGTGGTCGCGACCGCGAAGGCCCGGCGCACGAGCTCGGGCAGGCGCGCCGTCACCTCGACGCGAATCAGCTCCTTCACCGCCGGGCGCAGGATCTCGGCCTGGTGCGCTTCCTGGGTCATGTTCTTCCAGGAATGGGCGCGGTGCGTGTCGCCGACGATGGCGACGATGGGCGAGCCGGCGTTGAGCGCTTCCACCAGCCCCGTGACGAGGTTGGTCGCGCCGGGCCCCAGCGTCGCGTCGACGAGGCCCACCCGGCCCGATACCTTGGCGTAGGCGTCCGCCGCGAAGGCGCCGCAGCGCTCGTCGTTGATCAGCGAATGCGCGAGCCCGAGCCGGCGCGCGGCGTCGTAGAAGGGCAGCAGCTGGAAGCCGCCCATCCCGAAGATCGGCCCCGCTCCGTGCGCCTGCAGCATCCGGGCGAGAATCTCGCCGCCGGTCATCTCGTTGGTCATGTCGATGTCCTTCGCTCTTCCTTCTCCCCTCTCCCGAACGGGAGAGGGGCCGGGGGTGAGGGCGCCGAGCGCCGGCTAAATCCACCGCCGGAGCCGGCACCACCGACGTCGAGCCTCGTCCGGCAGACGTCGTTCCCTCACCCCCGACCCCTCTCCCTCACGGGAGAGGGGAGTTTCAACTCACCCGATAGCCCAGCACGCGCGGCAGCCACAGCGCGATCTCGGGAAACACGATCACCAGCGCCAGCGCCACCACCATCGACAGCACGAGCCAGAACACCCAGCGGAAGGTGGCCTCCATCGGCACGTCGGCGACCTTGGCGGTGACCATCAGGTTCACCGCCACCGGCGGCGTGACCTGGCCGATGGCGATGTTGATCGCCATGACGACGCCGAACCAGACCTGCGACCAGCCGAAGGCCTGCATCACCGGCACGAGCAGCGGGATGGTGATCAGGAAGATCGACACCCCGTCGAGCACCATGCCGGCGAGGAGCAGCAGCGCCATCACGACGAGGAGCGTGATCCACTCGCTGTCGGAGAGCGAGATGATCAGGTCCGCCGCCGCGCGGAATGCGCCCATCGTCGAGCCGGCCCAGGCGAACAGCCCCGCGAGCGAGATGATCAGCATCAGCACGCCCGAGATCTTCGCCGCGTCGACGAAGGTCCGGTAGACGTCGGCGACCCCCATGTTGCGGTACAGCACCGTGCCCACGATCAGCCCGTAGACCGCGGCGACCACGGCGGTCTCGGTGGGCGTGAACAGGCCCGAGCGCAGCCCGCCGAGGATGATCACCGGCGCCATCAGGCCCGGCAGCGCCCGGTAGAGGCTCTCCCAGAAGGGCGGGCGCTCGAAGCCTTCGTTGGCGCCGAAATCGTGCTTGCGCGACAGGATCATCGTCGGCACGGCGATGGCCGCACCCACGAGCAGCCCCGGAAGCAGGCCCGCCGCGAAGAGGGCGCGCAAGTCCACGCCGGGCACCAGGATCGCGTAGACGATGAGCGCGATCGAGGGCGGGATCAGGATCGCTGTCGCCGCCGAGGCGGCGATGACGGAGGCCGAGAAGGGCTTGGGGTAGCCCGCCTTCAGCATCGAGGGCAGCATCACGGTCGCGACAGCGGCGGCGTCGGCGACCCCGGAGCCCGACATGCCGCCCATGATCAGGCAGACCAGGATCGCGACGAGCGCGAGCCCGCCCCGCCGCGGGCCCACGATCGCCTGCGCGAAGACGACGAGCCGGCTCGCGACGCCGGAGCGCTCGAACACCATGCCGGTGAGGATGAACAGCGGGATCGCGATCAGCGGGTACTTGGCGACCGCGTTGTAGGTGTTGGTGCCCACCATCGCGAGCGCGGTGAGGTCGAGCCCGATCACGATGCCGATCGCGCCGGCGACACCGAGCGCCACCGCGATCGGCGTGCCGATCACCAGGAGCGCGGCGAAGGCGAGGAGGAGGAGGACGTTGGGATCCATCAGCGCGCCCGCCCGCGGAAGGTCGCGACCGCGCGCCCGATCACCCGGCCGAGGATCGCCAGCGAGAGCAGCGGCAGCCACACGGTGTAGATCCAGGCCGGGTAGCCCAGCCCCGGCGAGGTCTCGCCCCAGTACCATTCGTCGTAGGTCACCTGGCCGCCGTAATAGACGATCAGCGCGAACATCGCGGTGGTGGCCGCGAGCGTCACGGCCTCCGCCGCGATCCGCGTGCGCGGCCCCATCCGGTCGAGGAAGAAGGTGATGCGGATGTGCTCGTTCGTCGCGAAGGCCGCCGAGGCGCCGACGAAGGTCATGAACACGAGCAGGAAGATCGAGAACTCCTCGGTGAAGGCGAAGGAGACGTTGGTGAGATAGCGCACCAGCACGTTGCCGAAGGAGATGACCACGATCAGCGCCATCGCGGCGGCTCCGAGCGCCTCCTCGAGCTTCACCGGCACGCGCGCGTGCGGCGCGAGATCGGTCCCGGTCTCGGTGCGGCCGGTGTCGCGGGGATCGATTTCGGGAGAGGTGTCGGGCATGGCTCACAGCGGTGCACGAGAACGAGCCTTCTCCTTCCCTGTAGGGGAAGGTGGCTCGGCGTAGCCGAGACGGATGGGGCGCGGAGCGGAGCGACGCGTTCGGCGAAGCCGAACTCGTGCACGGCTCGACGGTGCGAGTCTGGACGGTGCAAGTCTGGACGGCGCAGCGAAGCGCGATGTCCGCTGCGCGGACCGCGCCTGCGGCGCGCCCCATCCGTCCCGCCGCTTCGCGTCGGTCCACCTTCCCCTACAGGGAAGGAGAAGGTCCGCTCGGCGGCGCCGATGCGCCCGTCCTGCGCACGAAGCGCAGGGGAGCGGCGGGCGCTCCCCTGCGAACGAGATCACCGATTCGCGACCGACTCCTCGGCCGTCTCGACGAACTCCGCGCCGATGCGCGCCTTCCAGTCCTCGTAGACCGGCCGGGTGGCGTCGACAAAGGCCTGGCGCTCCTCGTCGGTGAGGCGGACGACGGTGACGCCGTAGCCCTCGATCTCCTCGACGAGGCTCTGGTCCTCGCCGGTGAGGCCCTTGCGCGCAACCTCGATGCCGTGCGCGCCCGCGTCGAGCGCGGCCTGGCGCACGATGCCCTGGTCCTCCTCGGTGAAGGAGTTCCAGACCTCCTGGTTCACCGCGAAGATCAGCGGATCGGCGACGTAGTGCCAGAGGCTGACGTTGGTCTGGCCGAGCTCGTGCATCTTCAGCACGGTGTAGATGGTCAGCGGGTTCTCCTGCCCGTCGACCGCGCCGGTGGTGAGCGCCGGCTGCGCGTCGGCCCACGACATCTGGGTGGGGTTCGCGCCCAGCGCCGAGAAGATGTCGTTGAAGATCGGCGAGCCGACCACGCGCATCTTGAGGCCCTCCATGTCCGCGGGGGTGCGGATCGGGCGCTGCGAGTTCGTCACCTCGCGAAAGCCGTTCTCGGCCCAGGCCAGCGGCACGACGCCGTTCTCCTCGATGAGCTCGAAGATGCGCTCGCCGACGGGTCCCTGGGTGAGGGCGTCGAGCGCGGCGTAATCGGGCATCAGGAAGGGCAGGGCGAAGACGTTCATCTCCGGGATCTGCGGCGACCAGTTGATCGTCGAGCCCACCGCCATGTCGATGATGCCGCGGCGCATGGCCGTGAACTCGCGGGTCTGCTCGCCCTGGACCAGCTGCGCGCCGGGATAGAGCTTCATCTGGATGCGCCCGTCGGTGCGCTCGGCCACGAGATCGGCCCAGCGCTGAGCGGCGATGCCCCAGGGGAAGGGCGGCGGCACCACGGTGGAGACGCGGTACTCCTCCTTGTAGTCCTGAGCCTGCGCGCCGCCGGCGAGCGGCATGACGAGCGCGGCGGCCGCCGCGAGGACGGCGAGGGGCTTGAAGATGCGCATGTGTTCGTTCCTCCCTTTGTTATTGGCGTGTCATGGTTATTGGCGTGTCAGGACGCGGCCGCAGCCGCCGACGCGGTCATCGCGCGCGCGGCGGAGACGATCGCGTCCGGGGTCACCCGCGCCTCGTTCTCGAGGGGAGGCGCGTAGGCGATGGGGATGCGCGGCGCGCCGAGGCGGCGCACGGGCGCGCTCAATCGATGATGCAGGTGCTCGGCAACGTAGGCCGCGATCTCGGCGCCGAAGCCCGCTACCGTCACCGCCTCGTGCACGACGAGGAGCCGGCCGGTCTTCTCCACGGAGGCCAGGACGCGGTCGCGGTCCCAGGGCCAGAGCGTGCGCAGGTCGATCACTTCCGCCTCGATCCCGGTCTGCGCGAGCGTGCCCGCCGCCGCGAGGCAGGGCTGGCGCATGGCCGACCAGGTGACGATCGTGAGGTCGCGCCCCTCCCGGGCGACGTCGGCGACGCCGATCTCGACGAGGTGCTCGCCGTCGGGAACCGCGCCTTCCAGCGGCCACAGCCCCTTGTGCTCGAGATACACCACCGGGTCGTCGGCGCGGATCGCGCTCTTCAGGAGCCCGAGATTGTCGGCCGGCGTCGAAGGCGCGACGACGACGAGTCCCGGCACGTGGGCGTACCAGGCTTCCAGCGACTGCGAGTGCTGCGCGGCCGACGAGCGCCACATCCCGATCGGCTGGCGCGCGACGAGCGGCACACGCGCCTGCCCGCCGAACATGAAGCGCGCCTTCGCCGCCTGGTTGATCAGCTCGTCGGTGGCGCAGAGCGCGAAGTCCGAGAAGCGCATCTCGACCACCGGCCGCGTGCCGGCGAGCGCCGCGCCCACCGCCGCGCCCATGATGCAGGCCTCGGAAATGGGCGTATCGGCGATGCGCGCCGCGCCGAAGCGCTCCTGCAGGCCCTTGTACTGGCCGAAGACGCCCCCGCGGCCGAGATCCTCGCCGAGCGCCCAGACGGCGGGGTCGCGCGCCATCTCCTCGGCCAGCGCGCGGGTGGAGGCGGCGATGTAGGTCGTGGTCGCCATCAGAAGGCCCTCTCGCGCGGGTGGCCGATGTCCTGCACGTCCTCGTAGGCGCCGGACGCCGGCGGGAAGGGCGCGGCGCGGGCGTCGTCGTAGACCCGCTCCATCTCGGCATAGGCGTCCGCGCGCGTCGCCTCGAGCCGCTCGGCGGGGACGCCGGCTTGCGCCAGCGCCGCCGCGAGACGTGCGATCGGGTCTCGGCCGTGCGCGGCCTCCACCTCGGCGGGGTCGCGATAGCCGGCGGCGTCGGCGGCGGTGTGGCCGGTGAGGCGGTAGGTCTTCACGTGCAGGAGCCGCGGCCCGCCGCCGGCGCGCACCGTCGCGATCTCCGCCCGCGCCGCCTCGTCGAGGGCGATCGCGTCGTTGCCGTCGAGCATCTGCGCGGGAATACCGAGGCTTCGCGCGCGGGCCGCCGCGCCCTCGCCGGCGGTGAGATCCGCGGTACGGGTGGTGGCGGACCACGTATTGTCCTCGCAGACGAACAGGACGGGCAGATCGAAGACCTTCGCCCAGTTCAGCCCCTCGAGGAACGGCCCGCGGTTGATGGCGCCGTCCCCGAAGAGGCAGGCGACGATCTCGGACCCGCCGCGCAGCTTGACGGCGTGCGCCGCGCCCACCGCGATGGGGATGTTCGCGCCCACCACGCCGTTCGCGCCGAGCATGCCGACGCCGAAGTCGGCGATGTGCATGGAGCCGCCCTTGCCGCCGCAGGTGCCGCCTTCGCGGCCGAAGAGCTCGCGCATCATCGCGCCGGCGTCCGCGCCCTTCGCCAAGGTGTGGCCGTGGCCGCGGTGGGTGGAGAGCAGGAGATCGGCGCGGTCGAGATTGAGGCACACGCCCGTGGCGACCGCCTCCTGCCCTATCGAGGGGTGGATCGCGCCGAGCACGAGGCCGTCCTTCAGGCCGCGGATCGCGGCCTCCTCGAAGGCGCGGATGCGCCACATCGTGGCGAGATGCGCGGAGAGGCGCGCGACGTCGAGATTGCGCCGTGGGGCGTCGCCCGCCTGCGTCACGCCGCGCCCTCCACGGCCGCGGCGTTCCCGCCGCGGGCTCCCGCGCTCGCGCCCGAGCCACGCATCGTCCACCTCATGCCGTCCTCCCCTCGCGAGCGGTCGCGCCCGCCTCGGCCGCTTCGTGCGGCTCTCGTGGGTGAAGCGTAGCGCCGATCTCGCGCGGCTCGCAAGCGTGCAGATGCGCAAGCGGCGCATGGCGGATGGTCGTAGATTGGGGGGCGCCGCGTCCCGCGGCCGGCGAGCCGATCGTCTGATCGGCGAAGGAAAGGCATCTCGGATCGAGATGGCGCGGGCGACGGGGCTCGAACCCGCGACCTCCGGCGTGACAGGCCGGCACTCTAACCGACTGAGCTACGCCCGCATTTTCCCGCCGCCCTCGTGTCCGCGGCGGCAGTGGCGGGGGTTTACGGCTCCCCGCGATCGGTGTCAAGCGATCCCGCACCGGCGCGGGCGCTTTTCTCGACGCACCGCCTCGACGCCTTGCCGCGCTTGAATTTGGTGGGCGGTGACGGGCTCGAACCGCCGACCCTCTCGGTGTAAACGAGATGCTCTACCAGCTGAGCTAACCGCCCGTCGCCGACGCGGCGGCTCGAGGCCGCCATGCGCTAGGGTCTAGATAGAAAGACGGGGCCGACGACGCAAGCGCGCCGTCGGCCCAAGGATGCTAGATAGAAAAACGGGGCCGACGACGCAAGCGCGCCGTCGGCCCCGGATTGTCGAATCGCGCCGCCAAATCGCGTCGCCGGGCGCGCGAGGTGCGGCTCAGCCGTTGACCGCGTCCTTGAGGCCGGCGCCGGCCTTGAACTTGGGGGTCTTCGAGGCCGGAACCTGGACCTTCTCGCCGGTGCGCGGGTTGCGCGCCTCGCCCGCCGGGCGATCGGCGACGGTGAAGGTGCCGAAGCCGACGATCTTGACCTCCTCGCCCTTCTTCAGCGTGTCCTGGATCGACTCCAGCACGGCGTCGAGCGCCTCACCGGCCTGGGCCTTGCTGAGGCCGGTCTTCTCGGCCACGGCTCCCGCGAGCTCGCCTTTGTTCATCGCAACCTCCTCCAGAGCAGATGCGGCGCGCAAACCCTTGCTGCGCCGTCGTTTGGTCCCTTCCCCTTTAGCGCAAAGCGAGAGCGTCGCAAGCCGCAAAAGCGGGTTTTGGCTGTGGAAAGCGGCATCTGCGCGAGAAAAAGGCCCCCGGACGCGCGTCCAGGGGCCTTTCGTCTCGTCGGCGCGGGCCCCGCCGGCGGCGGCGCGCGATCAGTGGGCGACGAAGCCCGGCTGCTCCTCCTCCGCGACGCGCGCGGGGGGGGTGACCGCCGATTCGTCCCACTCGATCGGCTCGGGCTGACGGATCAGCGCGTGCTTGAGCACCTGCTCCATCCGCGAGACCGGGATGATCTCGAGGCCGGACTTCAGGTTCTGCGGCACGTCGGCCAGGTCCTTCACGTTCTCCTCGGGGATCAGCACGGTCTTGAGACCGCCGCGGAGCGCCGCGAGCAGCTTCTCCTTGAGGCCGCCGATCGGCAGCACCCGCCCGCGCAGGGTGACCTCGCCGGTCATGGCGATGTCCCTGCGGACCGGGATGCCGGTCATGATCGACACGATCGCGGTCGCCATGGCGATGCCGGCCGACGGACCGTCCTTCGGGGTGGCCCCCTCCGGCACGTGGACGTGGATGTCCTTGCGATCGAACAACGGCGGCTCGAGGCCGAAATCGACCGCCCGCGAGCGGACGTAGGACGCAGCCGCCGAGATCGACTCCTTCATCACGTCGCGCAGGTTCCCCGTGACCGTCATCTTGCCCTTGCCCGGCATCATGACGCCCTCGATCGTGAGCAGCTCGCCCCCGACCTCGGTCCAGGCCAGGCCGGTGATGACGCCGACCATGTCCTCCGCCTCGACCTCGCCGAAGCGGTACTTGGGCGCGCCGAGATAGTCGCCCAGGTTGTCCTCGGTGACGACGACGTGCTTCGTCTCCGTCATCAGGATCTGCTTCACCGCCTTGCGCACGAGATTGGAGATCTCGCGCTCGAGGTTGCGCACGCCCGCCTCGCGGGTGTAGCGGCGCACGAGGAGCAGCAGGCCCGCGTCGTCGATGGCCCATTCCTCGGACTCGAGGCCGTGCTTCTTGATCGCGTTGGGGATCAGGTGGCGACGCGCGATCTCGGCCTTCTCGTCCTCGGTGTAGCCCGCAATGCGGATGGTCTCCATGCGGTCGAGCAGCGGCGCCGGGATGTTGAGCGTGTTGGCGGTCGTGACGAACATGACGCTCGAGAGATCGTAATCCACCTCGAGGTAGTGATCGTTGAACGTGCCGTTCTGCTCCGGATCCAGCACCTCGAGCAGGGCCGCCGACGGATCGCCGCGGAAGTCCTGGCCCATCTTGTCGATCTCGTCGAGCAGGATGAGCGGGTTCGAGGTCTTGGCCTTGCGCATCGACTGGATGATCTTGCCGGGCATCGAGCCGATGTAGGTGCGCCGGTGGCCGCGGATCTCGGCCTCGTCACGCACGCCGCCGAGCGACATGCGCACGAACTCGCGACCCGTCGCGCGGGCGATCGACTTGCCGAGCGAGGTCTTGCCGACGCCCGGAGGCCCGACGAGGCACAGGATCGGGCCGGTGAGCTTGTTGGCGCGCTGCTGCACGGCGAGATACTCGACGATACGCTCCTTGACCTTCTCGAGGCCGAAATGGTCGTTGTCGAGGATGGTCTGCGCGCCGGCGAGATCCTTCTTCACCTTGGACTTCTTGTTCCACGGGATGGCGAGCATCCAGTCGAGATAGTTGCGCACGACGGTGGCCTCGGCCGACATCGGCGACATCTGACGCAGCTTCTTCACCTCGGCGGTCGCCTTGTCGCGCGCCTCCTTGGAGAGCTTGGTCTTGGTGATCTTGTGCTCGATCTCGGCGATCTCGTCGCGGCCGTCCTCGTCGCCGAGCTCCTTCTGGATCGCCTTCATCTGCTCGTTTAGGTAGTACTCGCGCTGCGTCTTCTCCATCTGGCGCTTGACGCGCGTGCGGATGCGCTTCTCCACCTGGAGCACGGAGATCTCGCTCTCCATCAGCCCGAGCACGCGCTCGAGGCGTTCGGCGACGGTGCGGAGCTCGAGCAGATCCTGCTTGTCGGTGATCTTGACCGCCAGGTGGGAGGCGACCGTGTCTGCCAGCTTCGCCGGCTCCTCGATCTGCGTCACCGCGGCGACGATCTCGGGCGAGACCTTCTTGTTCAGCTTGACGTAGTTCTCGAACTCGCCGATCACCGAGCGCGCCATCGCCTGGGCCTCGATCGGGTCGCCCAGCTCGTCCGCCAGGACCTTGGCATTCGCTTCGTAGTAGTCGCTCGTGCGGACATAATCGGCCACCCGGGCGCGGCCGGCGCCCTCGACCAGCACCTTCACGGTGCCGTCGGGCAGCTTCAGCAGCTGCAGCACGTTGGCGAGCGTGCCGATCTCGTAGATGTCGCCGACGGCCGGATCGTCGTCGGCGGCGTTCTTCTGGGTCGCGAGCAGGATGTGCCGGTCGGTCTTGACGACCTCCTCGAGCGCGCGAATCGACTTCTCGCGTCCGACGAAGAGCGGCACGATCATGTGCGGGAAGACGACGATGTCGCGCAGGGGGAGCACCGGATAGGTGCCCTCCGACCCGGGGATGACCGGCTGCCGCGTCTTGGATTGAGTCATGAAGGGTGATCCTCTTCCCTTATGCGCCCTGGCGCGCCTCTCGCAAGAAGCAGGCCGCTTCGGGCGGTCCCTCCCCGCGCTCCCGTTCTACGACGCGCGGAGACTGCGAGACGGGCGCCTGAAGGAGAGGAGCGCGCCCGCTTCGCACATACGATAAAGTGGCGCGTTGCGCGGTCCGTTTCAAGCGCGTCGCATGCGTGAAAACCCGGCCCTCCCCGGGGGGCGCGTTGCAAGCGGCGATCGGCATCGGCGCAAGCCCGCGCTCGGGGGCGGCAGAACGAAGAAGGGCGCCCCTCGCGGGACGCCCTCGACTCGTCGTTCGCGCGAGGGTAGGCCGCGTCAGGCGCTGGCGCTCTGCTCGCCCCGCTCGGCGTGGATCAGCAGCGGGCCGGACTTGCCCTCGATGGTCTCCTGGCTGATCACCACCTGCTCCACCGAGTCCATGCCCGGCAGATCGTACATCGTGTCGAGAAGGATGGCCTCGAGGATGGACCGCAGGCCGCGGGCGCCGGTCTTGCGCTCGATCGCCTTGCGGGCGACGAGCTTGAGCGCCTCCTCCTGGAACGTCAGGGAGACGTTCTCCATGTCGAACAGGCGGGCGTACTGCTTCACCAGCGCGTTCTTGGGCTCGCGCAGGATCTTGACGAGAGCCTCCTCGTCGAGGTCCTCCAGCGTCGCCAGCACCGGCAGGCGGCCGACGAACTCCGGGATGAGGCCGAACTTCAGCAGATCCTCGGGCTCGACCTCACGGAACACCTCGCCCGTGCGGCGGTCGTCGGGCGAGGACACCTTGGCGCCGAAGCCGATCGAGGAGCCCTTGCCGCGCTGGGAGATGATCTTCTCCAGCCCGGCGAAGGCGCCGCCGCAGATGAACAGGATGTTCGTCGTGTCGACCTGCAGGAACTCCTGCTGGGGATGCTTGCGCCCGCCCTGGGGCGGCACGGAGGCGACGGTGCCCTCCATGATCTTCAGGAGCGCCTGCTGGACGCCCTCGCCGGACACGTCGCGGGTGATCGAGGGGTTGTCCGACTTGCGCGAGATCTTGTCGATCTCGTCGATGTAGACGATGCCGCGTTGCGCGCGCTCGACGTTGTAGTCGGACGCCTGAAGCAGCTTGAGGATGATGTTCTCGACGTCCTCGCCGACGTAGCCGGCCTCGGTGAGGGTCGTCGCGTCCGCCATCGTGAAGGGCACGTCCAGGATGCGCGCCAGCGTCTGGGCCAGAAGCGTCTTGCCCGAGCCCGTGGGGCCGATGAGCAGGATGTTCGACTTGTTCAGCTCGACGTCCGAGTGCTTCGAGGCGTGCGCCAGGCGCTTGTAGTGGTTGTGCACCGCGACGGAGAGAACTTTCTTGGCGTGATTCTGGCCGATGACGTAATCGTCCAGGACCGCCCGAATCTCCTTCGGGGTCGGCACGCCGTCGCGGGACTTGACCAGCGAGGTCTTCGATTCCTCGCGGATGATGTCCATGCACAGCTCGACGCATTCGTCGCAAATGAACACCGTGGGTCCGGCGATCAGCTTGCGCACCTCGTGCTGGCTCTTCCCGCAGAAGGAGCAGTACAGCGTGCTCTTCGAATCGTTGCCGCCGGTCTTGCTCATGTCCGATCTCCAATCCGGGCCCAGGCCGTCGAGGCCCGAGCCGCTTTCATACATATAGGCGGCGGGCTAATAAACTGTAGCCCCGATGTTCGGCGTCGGCACGTCCGGGCGGGCCCCGACACCCGAGCCGCCGGTCCCGAGACACGCGCGGCGCGCCGGGCCCGGTCCCATCGGGCGTAATCGACGCTCCCGATCGGCGATTCCGAGCCCAATGCAAACACGCGCGGGCGCTTCGATCAATAGGCGAACGGGCGCGTGCGACACAGGTCGCACACGCCCGCACGTTTCATCGCCGGTGGCGATCAGGTCGGCGCCGCTTCCGGACGCTGCGACAGGACCTCGTCGATGAGGCCGAACTCCTTGGCCGCGTCCGCGGTCATGAAGTAGTCGCGCTCGAGCGCGTTCTCGATCGCCGCGAGGTCCTTGCCGGTGTGCTTGACGTAGATTTCGTTGAGGCGCCGCTTGAGCGCCTCGATCTCGCGGGCGTGAATCAGGATGTCGGTGGCCTGGCCCTGGAAGCCGCCGGACGGCTGGTGGACCATGATTCGCGCGTTCGGCAGCGCGAATCGGTGGCCCGTCGCGCCGGCGCAGAGCAGGAGAGAGCCCATCGACGCGGCCTGGCCGACGCACAAGGTCGACACCGGATTGCGGATGAACTGCATCGTGTCGTAGATCGACAGGCCCGAGGTCACCACGCCGCCGGGCGAGTTGATGTAGAAGGAGATCTCCTTCTTCGGGTTCTCCGCCTCGAGGTAGAGCAACTGCGCCACGATCAGCGAGGCCGAGTAGTCCTCGACCATGCCCGTCATGAAGATGATGTTCTCGCGCAGGAGGCGGGAATAGATGTCGAAGGCGCGCTCGCCGCGGGCCGATTGCTCGACCACCATCGGCACGAGCGTGTTGTTGTAGACCTCGAAGGGATCTCTCATCGTCTCACGGCTCCCGGTGACGGATGGCCGCGCCGGATGGGCGCGGCCTGACGCATGTTCGTGAGGTGGGTCCGAGAACCCGCCGGATCAAGCCTGCTCGGGCTTGCCCTCGTCCGCCGCGGCGGCCTCGGGCTGCGCGCTCGCGGTCGGGGAGGAGCTCTCCTCCTCGTCCTCGGCGAACAGCGCCTCGCGGGAGACGGTCGTCTCGTCCACCTTCACCTGCGAAAGGATATGGTCGACGACCTTCTCCTCGAACAGGGGCGCGCGGATCTCGGCGAGCGCCTGGGGGTTCTTCTGGTAGAACTCCCACACCTGGCGCTCCTGGCCGGGATATTGCCGGGCGCGCTCGATCAGGCCCTGGGTGACCTCGTCGTCACCGACCTTGATCTCGTTCGTCTCGCCGATCTGGGCGAGAACCAGGCCCAGGCGCACGCGCCGCTCGGCGATCTTGCGGTACTCGGCCTTGGCCTCGTCCTCGGTCGTGTCCTCGTCGGCGAAGCTCTTGCCGGAGCGCTGCATGTCGGCCATGACCTGCTGCCAGACGCTCTGGAACTCCTGGTCGACCAGCGTCGGCGGCAGCTCGAAGTCGTACTTCTCGTCGAGCCGGTCGAGCAGCTCCTTCTTCACCTTGCGGCGGGACTGGGCGTCGAAGTCCTTCTGGATCGCGGCGCGCAGCGCGTCCTTGAGGGCGTCGATCGAGTCCATGCCGTAGGTCTTGGCGAAGTCGTCGTCGAGCTTGAGCTCGCCGGGGGTCTGGACCTGCTTGACGGTGGTGGCGAAGCTCGCCTCCTTGCCGGCCAGATGCGCGGCCGGGTAGGCCTCGGGGAAGGTCACCGTGATGGTGGGGGTGTCGCCGGGCACGGCGCCGACGAGCTGCTCCTCGAAGCCGGGGATGAATGTCCCAGAGCCGATCTCGACCGTGACGTCCTCGCCCTTGCCGCCCTCGAACTCCTCGCCTGCGATGGAGCCGACGAAATCGACGACCACGCGGTCGCCGGTCTCGGCCGCCGCGCCCTCGGCCTTGGGCTCGAAGGGCTTGGTCTGCGACGCCATGCGCTGGAGCGCCTCCTCGACCTCGGCGTCGGAGACCGATGCCACGGGCTTCGTCACCGCGACGTCCGAGATGTCCTTCAGCTCGAAGGCGGGCAGCACCTCGAGCGCCACCTTGAAGGAGAGATCGGACTTGGCGTCGAGCGCCTTCTCCATCTCGTCCTTGTCCTCGGGGAACTCGTAGCGCGGCTGGTTGGCCAGCTTCAGCGCGTTCTCGTCGACGATCTTGCGCTCGGCCTCGGCGACGGCGTTCTGCACGACCTCGGCCATGACCGACCGGCCGTAGAGCCGGCGCAGATGCGCCACCGGCACCTTGCCCGGCCGAAAGCCGTTGATCTTCACGCGGTCCTTCAGGGTGGCGAGCTCGTCGCCGAGGCGCTTCTCGAGCTCGGAGGCCGGCAGGACCACCTGGAATTCCCGCTTCAAACCGTCCGACAGCGTCTCCGTCACCTGCATCGCGTTTATCCGTTCTCGTCCTCGAAATGAGCGTCAAGCCGCCGGACGCCCCCGCCGATCGGGGCGCGGCACGCGCCGCGCCGCCCCATCGAACCGGGAAGGTCCGGAAACCTCGTTTCCGACGGCCTTGGTGCGGGCGGAGGGACTCGAACCCCCACGACTTTCGCCACCGGAACCTAAATCCGGCGCGTCTACCAATTCCGCCACGCCCGCGCCTCGAGGCGGCGAAGCCACCCCGCACCGGGTCGCGGCTCTATATCACTTCTCGAAGCGGACGCACCAAAAAAATGGCCCGGACATCCTCTCGTCGGCGCAACCTCAGGCGTCGCGCATGAGCGCGTAGATCACGAGCCCGACGAAGCCGCCCGCGACGGAGAGGGTCAGCACGGCCTGCGAGACGTTCGCGTCCTGCATGTAGAAGCCGCCCGCGACGATGGCGCCTGCCAGGAAAACGAGTTTCATCATGGGAAGTCACCTCCCGCTCTCGCCCCGAAACGGCACGGGATCGGCGCATTCGCGCCGTTTCGCGGCCGTGGCGGGGGAGATGCGCAAGGCGCGTGCCGGGCCGAGCGGTGCGCGCGGGTCAGCGCACGAGACGCGCCAGCAGCGCAGGGACCGCCTCCGGCAGGTCCTCCGCGATCAGCCCCGGCCCGACCGCTTCGCCCGCGCGACCGTGCAGGTGCGCCGCCGCGGCCGCGGCCTCGAACGGCGGCATGCCCTGTGCCAGCAGCCCGGCGACGAAGCCGGCGAGCGCGTCGCCGGCGCCGGCGGTGGCGAGATAGGGCGTGCCGGTCGTGTTGATCGCCGCGCGGCCGTCCGGCGCCGCGATCACGCTGTCGGGACCCTTGTGGATCACGATCGCGCCCGTCGCGGCGGCGGCGGCGCGGGCGGCGGCGAGCTTCGAGGGCGCCTCGCGCACGGGCGGGCATCCCGAGAACAGCTTGCCGAACTCCCCGGCGTGCGGCGTCAGCACCGCGGCGCGGACCCGCGCGCCGACCTCCGCCAGGGCCTCGTGGTCGCCGGCGTAGGCGGTGAGCGCGTCGGCGTCGAGGACGAGCGCGCGGTCGGGGGCGTGCGCGCCGCGCGAGGCGGCCTCCACCAGGGCGCGGGCGCGCTGCCGGCCGAGCCCCGGCCCGAGCGCGACGACGTTGATCCGCTCGTCGGCGAGGAGCCCGCCGAGGTCGTCGGCGTCGTCGCAGGGGCGCAGCATGATCGCCGTGAGGTGGGCGGCGTTCACCGCGAGCGCGTCGCGCGGCGAGCCCACGGTCACCGCGCCGGCGCCGATGCGCAGCGCCCCGCGCGCCACGAGCCGCGCCGCGCCGGTGGCGTCGGCCGGGCCCGAGAGCACGAGGACGTGGCCGCGGCTGTACTTGTGGGCGTCGATCGCGGGGCGGGGGAAGGCGTCGGCGAACAGCGCCTCCTCGGCGGCGAAGGTGCGCGGCGCGAGGCTCGCGATCACCGCGTCCGCGATGCCGATGTCGGCGAGGTGCAGCCGCCCGCACAGGGTCCGGCCGGGCAGCAGCAGATGGCCGGGCTTGCGCCTTGCGAAGGTGACCGTGACGGTCGCGGGCGCGGCGTAGCCCCGGATCGCGCCGGTGTCCCCGTCGACGCCCGAGGGCACGTCGACGGCGACGATCGGGACCGCGCACGCGGCGGCGGCGCGCAGGAAGGCCTCCGGCTCGCTCGCGACGTCGCGGGCGAGGCCGGCGCCGAAGAGCGCGTCGATGACGAGGTCGGCGTTGCGCGGATCGGCGGCGGCGAGGGGGACGACGTCGCCCGGCCACAGCGCCGCGGCGGCGGCGGCGTCGCCTCTCAGCGCCTCGCGGGGGCCGAGGAGCGCGACCACGACTGCGTGGCCCATCTCGGCGAGAAGGCGCGCGGCGACGAAGCCGTCGCCGCCGTTGTTGCCCGGTCCGCAGGCGACGAGCACGCGCCGTGGGCGCTCCGCGGCTAGCGCGGGCAGCTCGGCGGCGGCCGCCGCCGCCACGGCCGCGCCGGCCGCCTCCATCAGGGCTTGGCCCGAGATCGCCGGAGCGACGTCCCCGGCGATGGCGCGGCGATCGGCCTCGCGCATCTCGGCGGTGTGGAGCAGACAATGCATCATTTTTCGTCGCCTCCTGCCTCGATTGCGCCCCCGGGCGGACGCTGGTCGGCGTGCTCCCCGCCGGTGTTGCCGTTCGAACGGGCGGTTGCCTATAATATGAGCAGCAGACGCTGCAAAAGCGATCAGGCCGGCTTGCTCGCCGCGCGGCCGGGGGTGATAAGACATTCTGCGCGGCCCTGCGGCCCGCGCCCAGGACGAGAACCCGCGACGACTGAAGGCGAAGCCGACATGCGAAAGATCGAGGCGATCATCAAGCCGTTCAAGCTCGACGAAGTGAAGGAAGCGCTTCAGGACGTCGGCCTGCAGGGTATCACGGTCATCGAGGCCAAGGGTTTCGGCCGCCAGAAGGGGCATACCGAGCTCTATCGCGGCGCCGAGTACGTGGTCGACTTCCTCCCCAAGGTGAAGCTCGAGATCGTCCTCGCCGACGACCTCGTCGACAAGGCGGTCGACGCGATCCGCAAGGCCGCCCAGACCGGCCGCATCGGCGATGGCAAGATTTTTGTATCGACGGTGGACGAGGCGATCCGCATCCGCACCGGCGAGACCGGCGCGGACGCGATCTGACCCCGCGCGAACCCGCCTGAACCGAAACCGCGGCCTCCCGGCCCGCGGAAGAACAATCCTGCCCTGAAGACCCCCTAAGAAGAGGACTACCCGGACATGCAGACCGCCAAGGACGTGCTCAAGGCGATCAAGGACAACGACGTCAAGTACGTCGACTTCCGCTTCACCGATCCGAAGGGCAAATGGCAGCACGTCACGTTCGACGTGACGTTCGTCGACGAGGACACCTTCGCAGACGGCATCATGTTCGACGGTTCGTCGATCGCCGGCTGGAAGGCCATCAACGAGTCCGACATGACCCTGATGCCGGATCCGGAGACGGCCTGCATCGATCCCTTCTTCTCCGCCTCGACGATGTCGATCGTATGCGACGTGCTCGAGCCGGCCTCCGGCGAGCCCTACTCGCGCGACCCCCGCGGCACCGCCAAGAAGGCCGAGGCCTACCTCAAGACGCTCGGCATCGGCGACACCGCCTTCTTCGGTCCCGAGGCCGAGTTCTTCGTCTTCGACGACGTCAAGTTCGCCTCCGACCCGTACAACGTCTCCTTCCAGGTCGACTCGGTCGAGCTGCCGACGAACGGCATGCGCGCCTACGAGGGCGGCAACATGGGCCACCGCATCCCGACGAAGGGCGGCTACTTCCCCGTCCCGCCGCTCGATTCGGCGCAGGACATGCGCTCGGAGATGCTCGCGGCCATGGCCGAGATGGGCGTCAAGGTCGAGAAGCACCACCACGAGGTCGCCTCGGCCCAGCACGAGCTCGGCATGAAGTTCGACACCCTGGTGCGCATGGCCGACCTGATGCAGGTGTACAAGTACTGCATCCACAACGTCGCTCATTCGTTCGGCAAGTCGGCGACCTTCATGCCCAAGCCCGTCTACGGCGACAACGGCTCCGGCATGCACGTCCACCAGTCGATCTGGAAGGACGGCAAGCCGCTCTTCGCCGGCGACAAGTACGCCGACCTGTCCCAGGAGTGCCTGTACTACATCGGCGGCATCATCAAGCACGCCAAGGCTCTGAACGCCTTCACCAACCCGTCGACGAACTCCTACAAGCGTCTCGTCCCGGGCTTCGAGGCGCCGGTGCTGCTGGCCTATTCCGCGCGCAACCGCTCGGCCTCCTGCCGCATCCCGTGGACGACCTCGCCGAAGGCCAAGCGCGTCGAGGTCCGCTTCCCCGACCCGACCGCGAACCCCTACCTCGCCTTCGCGGCGTTGCTGATGGCCGGTCTCGACGGCATCACCAACAAGATCGACCCGGGCGCCGCGATGGACAAGGATCTCTACGATCTGCCGCCGCGCGAGCTCAAGAAGATCCCGACCGTCTGCGCGTCTCTGCGCGAGGCGCTCGCGTCGCTGGACAAGGACCGCGGCTTCCTCAAGGCCGGCGGCGTGTTCGACGACGACCAGATCGACGCCTACATCGAGCTGAAGATGGAGGAGGTCATCCGCTTCGAGCACACCCCGCATCCGGTCGAGTACGTGATGTACTACTCGGTCTGATCCGGCCGTTCGGATCGACGCGACACGAAAGCCGGGGCCTCGCGCGCCCCGGCTTTTTTCATGAGCGCTGCGCGCCGTTCGGCCGGGGGGCGGCCGGATCAGCCTCGCCCGCGGCGGCGCGCCTCGATCCGCCGGGCGATCTCCCAGGAGACCGCGCCGGCGATGGTGAGCGCGATCATGATCAGCGCGAGCGCGTTCACGGCCGGCGTCAGGCCGGTGCGGACCTTGGTGGCGATGTAGACGGTGAGCGGCGTCTCGAAGCCGCGCACGAAGAGGGTGGTGTTGTAGTTCTCCACGCTCTGGAGCGTCGCGATCAGCGCCGCGGCCATGAGCGCGGGCTTGAGGAAGGGCAGCAGCACGCGGCGGAAGACCATGATCTTCGAGGCGCCGAGCCCGAGCGCCGCCTCCTCCAGGGTGCGGTCGAAGCGCTGCAGGCGCGCGGCCACCATCAGCATCACGTAGGCCGAGATGAAGCTCGCCTGGGCGAGCACGATGAGCGTGAGCCCGCCGCCGACGCCGAGCGGGCGCCACAGGATCAGCGTCGCGATGCCGATGACGACGCCCGGCGTGAGCAGCGGCGACACCATCAGCGCATAGAGGAAGGAGCGCGCCCGCGCGTGCAGGCTCGTAAGCACCAGCGCCGCCGCCGTGCCCACCGGCAGCGCGATCGCGACGACGCCCAGCGCGACGAGCGCCGAGGTGCCGAGCGCGCGCCACATGGCGGCGTCGTCGGCCATCTCGGCGAACCAGTCGGTGGTGGTGCCGAGCCAGGGCGTCACGGTGGGGAAGCGGCTCGTGTTGAAGGCGGCCGCGCTCATCACCACGAGCGGCGCGAACAGATAGACGAAGAACGCGAGAAAGTAGATCCAGAAGAGGATCTTGGGGATCGCGTCGACCGCGCGCGATGCCAGCGGCGGCCGTGCCGGCGTCGCCGTCGGCGGGGGGAGCGCCACGGCGTCCGTCATTTGGCCACGTCCGTCAGGCTGACGCGCGCGACGCGCAGCGTGATCAGCACGGCCGTGAGGCAGAGCACGAGCAGCACCAGCGCGTAGGCCGCGCCGCGGTTCCAGTCGCCGCCCTCGAAGAACCAGTTGTAGATGATCTGCGTGAACCAGCGGCTGCCCGGCGCCCCGAGCAGCGCCGGTGCCACGTAGCTGCCGGCGGCGAGCATGAAGGTGAAGACGCAGCCCGTGGCGATGCCGGCCTTGGCGTGGGGGACGACGATGCGCGCGTGGATGCGCCAGGTCGAGGCACCGAGATCCCGCGCCGCCTCGATCTGCGCCTTCTCCAGGCTCTCGATGGCGTTGTAGATCGGAAACAGCATGAACAAGATGTAGGCATAGACCATGCCCGCCAGCACGCCGCCGTCGCCGTACCAGCGCATCGGCTCGTCGAGGATGCCGAGCTGGAGGAGGAGCGCGTTCAGGGGGCCGCGGAAGGCGAGCAGGATGTACCAGGCGAGCGTGCGCAGCACCTCATTGATCCAGAAGGGGACGATCAGCGCCAGCACGACGAGCGAGGCCGCCGACGGCGAGGCGGTCTGCGCCAGCCAGAAGGCGAGGGGATAGCAGACGAGGAAGGTCGCGAACGTCACCAGCGCGCTCGCCCACACGGTCTTGAAGAAGATCGACCGATGCACCGGCTCGCCGGCGAGATAGAGGATGTTGTCGAGGGAGTAGACGTCCCGCTCGCCGCCGATGTCCGCCGGCAGCAGGTTCGGCCGCAGCGCGAAGTCGATCATCATCACGTTCGGCGCGAGCACGAGGCCCGCGAGCCACAGCCCGACGAGGGTGACGAACAGGCCGGTGAGGCCCGGCCCGAAGCGGCGCGTCAGCTCAGCCATCGGCGGCGCCCGCGGTCGTCTCGGCCGCGCCGGCCGGCCCCGTCTCGGCGAGCGCGATCGCGTCGCGGGCGCGGAAGGCGAAGCGCGCCCGCTCGCCGACCTTCGGCGCGGTCCGCAGCGCCGTCGAGGCGAGCGCGGCGAGGATCGGGTCTCCGCCGGCGGTGCGCGCGTGCATCAGCGCGAAGGCGCCCTCGAAGTCGAGCCGCTCGACCGTCGCGCCGAAGCCGTTATCGGCATGGGCGTCGAGCGCCAGCGCCTCGGGGCGGACATAGACCGTGGCGCGGCCGCCGCGCGCCACGCCGGCTCCGGCGCGCGCGGTGAAGCGGCCGAGCCGTGTCTCCACCATCGCCTCCGCTGCGTCGGCGTCGACGACGCGGCCCTCGAACGCGTTGGTCTCGCCGACGAAGCGGGCGACGAACCCGGTTCGCGGCTCGTCGTAGAGCGCGCGCGGCGTGGCGACCTGCTGGACGACGCCCTCGCTCATCACCGCCACCCGGTCCGACATCGCCAGCGCCTCGGATTGGTCGTGGGTGATGTAGACGAAGGTGACGCCGGTGCGCTTCTGGATGGCGCGCAATTCCGCGCGCATGAGCTGGCGCAGCTTCAGGTCGAGCGCCGAGAGCGGCTCGTCGAGCAGCAGCACCTGGGGCTCCACCGCGAGCGCGCGGGCGATGGCGACGCGCTGCTTCTGCCCGCCGGAGAGCTCGCCGATCCTGCGGTCGCCGAAGCCGGGCAGCGCGATCAGCTCCAGCAGCTCCTCGGCGCGTCGCCGACGCTCGTCCTTGGTGACGCCCCGCGCCTCGAGCCCGAAGGCGATGTTCTCCCACACCGGCATCAGCGGGAAAAGCGCAAGCGACTGGAAGATCATCGCGGTGGGGCGCTGGTTCGGCCCGAGCCCGCCCATGTCCGCGCCGCCGATCAGCACGCGCCCGGCGGTCGGCGCGAGGAAGCCCGCGACCATGCGCAGGATCGTGGTCTTGCCGCAGCCCGACGGGCCGAGGATCGAGAAGAACTCCCCCGCCTCCACCTCGAAGGACACGTCGTCCACGGCCTTCGTGTCGCCGAAGGCCATGGTGACGCGGTCGAGGTGGACGGAGTGAGACATGTCGCCTGCTCTTTTCTTTCGTTTCGCCTCGGAGTTCCCGGCTGGTCAGGCGCGGGAGCGGACGAAGGCCCGGCTCGAGACCGAGACGGAGTTCCCGGAGGGGTCCTTGGCGTTGGCGAAGCGATAGCCGTCGGCCTCGTGGATCGGCCCGAACGCCACGCCGGCTCGCGTGGTGCGGCGCACGAACTCGGCGACGTTCTCGACGTCGAAGACGAGCTTCACCGCCGCCTGACCTTCCCTTTGTCCCTTCGCCGCCGGGTGCAGCAGGATCGAGGCGCCGGCGCCCTGCGGGCGCAGCTCGACGATCCGATCTCCGGGCGCGACCACGGCCTCGAAGCCGAAATGCTCGGTGTAGAAGGCCATCATCTCGGGGATTCGTCTGGTGTAGACGAGGACGCGGCCGAGCCCGATGGACATGGAGAGCCTCCGTCGCCGGTCGAGACGCGGCGCGCGGCGCTCGTCGCGCCGCGCGCCGCGTCCTCGGTCGATCACGCCGACAGGAAGCGGTCCTGGTACTCGTTGCGCTTGGCGACGAACCAGCTCTCCTGGATCGGCCACCACCACAGCTTCTCCAGCGCGTCGCCCGGATAGGCGGCGGCGAAGAAGGCCTTGTTGGCGTCCGAGACGAGCTGATCGTGGCCCACCGCGGTCGAGTTGATCGAGGTGTGGTTGGCGTACATCGCGCCGGCCTCGGGCGTCACCATCCAGTTGATGAAGGCGTAGGCCTCGTCGACGTTGGCCGCCTGCGAGGGAATGGAGAGGCCCTCCATCCACGCGAGCGCGCCCTCCTTGGGGGCGATGTAGCCGATCGGCAGGCCCTCGCGGGCGAGGCCGGCGGCGGTCGAGTCCCAGGTCTGGCCGATGGCCGCGCCGTTGACGCGGAAGGCGCCCTGCGCCTCGTTCTCGTTCGACCAGAACTGGATGATGTTGCCCTTGCGCGCGATCGCCTCCGCGAGGATCGCGTCGTAGACCTCGACCATCGCCTCCTCGGAGGCGAAGGCCTCGCGCATCGGGCGCGGCAGCCGGCCCTCGCCCTCGAGCCACAGGCCGATGCCGACGAGGCCGGAATGGCCGCGCACGGTGGCCTTGCCGTCCATCTCCGGCTTCCAGATGTCGCCGTAGGAGGCGGAGCCGTAGACGAGCGGCGCCTGCTGCGTGTCGAAGGAGATCGCCTCGGTGCCCCAGTCGGTCGGGACCTGGTAGCGCTTGCCGTCGACGACGGCGCCCATGTTCTCCGAACCCGAGACCGCGGAGGCGATCACGCGATCCCACATCACCTTCGACTCGTCGATGGGCTGGACGAGCCCGAACTCGACGTAGTTCGGCACGCGGTCGACCGTCGGCCAGATGACGTCGAAGCCGGCGCCCTGGGAGACGCGCATCTGGTTGAGGAGCTCGTCGTTGGTGCCGTAGGGCGTGAACACGGGCTTTATGCCGGTGTCGGCCTCGAAGGCCGCGAGCATCTCGTCCGAGATGTAGCCGGCCCAGGCGAAGATGTTGACGGTGCCGGACTGCGCGAAGGCGCGGCGCGAGACGAACGGCGCGGCGAGGCCGACGGCGGCGGCGCCTCCGAGAAGGGTACGACGGCTGATGCCGCTGGATGCCAGGGTCATTATGGTTGCCTCCCGAAAGGATCGGATCCGACGGATCGTCGGAGAGAGGAACCCGGCTAAGCTCGGATTGCAACAGCCGCGTGACGCTTTCCCTACGGATAAGGTCTATCCGCACGCGCACGCGGACCCGTGCGAGCCCCTCTACGAGAGCCGCGCGCCGTCTCGAACGCTCTCGCGCGCCGGACGTTGGCGAGCCGCCCCCCGAAGGAGAAGAACCCGTCGTGATTCCCCCCTTGCAGGCCGACCTCGTCGATTGCGCCGTCGTCGGCGGCGGGATCGGCGGCCTCACGGCCGCGGTCTACCTCGCCCGCTTCCGCCGCAGCCTCGCCGTCCTCGACGGCGCCGACAGCCGCGCGCGCTGGATCCCGCGCTCGCGCAATCATCCGGCCTTTCCCGACGGGGTGACCGGCGACGAGCTGCTGAGCCGGCTACGCAGCCAGCTCGAGCGCTACGGGGCGACGCCCGAGCACGATCGGGTCGAAGCCGTGGCGCGCGAGCGCGACGGCTTCCTCCTCACCCGCGCCTCGGGCGCGCGGACCCGCGCGCGGCTGGTGATCCTCGCCACCGGCGTGTCCGACATCGAGCCGCCGATCGCGGATGCCTTCGACGCGGTGAAGCACGGCCTCGTGCGCCATTGCCCGATCTGCGACGCCTACGAGATGATCGACAAGCGCCTCGCGGTGCTCGGCCGCGGCGACCATTGCCTGGGCGAGGCGCTGTTCCTGCGCACCTATACGCCGCACATCGTGGCGCTCACCAACGGCGCGCCCCTGGGCTGCGCCGAGGCGGGGCGCACGCGCATGCGCGAGGCGGGGATCGACCTCGTCGAGGCGCCGATCGCGGCGATCGCGCGCACGCCGGACGGCGAGGGCGTGGAGATCCGCCTCCACGACCGCGAGACGATCCGCGTCGACGCGCTCTATTCCGCCATGGGCATGTGCCCGCATTCGGACCTCGCGGCCGCGCTCGGCGCGGATCTCGCCGACGACGGCCGCATCCGCACCGACGACCACCAGCGCACCTCGGTCGACGGCGTCTGGGCGGTGGGCGACGTCGTCACGGGCCTGAACCAGCTCGGCGTCGCCATGGCCCACGGAGAGATCGCCGCGACCGACGCGCACAACAGGCTGCGGCGGGAGGAGGGCTTGAGCCTCGCTTGAGCCTCAGTCCGCCTCGAGCACCAGCTCCGCGCTGGCGCGGTTCAGCGCGAAGGGAATGTCGTAGAGGATCGCGAGGCGCATGAGCGCCTTGACGTCGACGTCGTGCGGGTGGGGCGTCATCGCGTCGACGAAGAAGATCAGCGCCGCGACCTGCTCCTCGGCGATGAGCGCGCCGATCTGCTGGTCGCCGCCGAGCGGGCCGGACTTGAGCCGCGTGATCTCGAGTTCGGGCAGCGCCTCCGCGATCCGCGCCCCGGTCGTCCCGGTGGCGACGAGGCGGTAGCGGGCGAGCGCCTCGCGGTGGGCCGCGCAGAAGGCGACGAGGTCGGCCTTCTTCTCGTCGTGGGCGACGAGCGCGACGATGGGGCGCGTGCCGGCGGCGGGCTCTCGTATGGGGGAAATCTCCTGGTTCAGGCGGCGCCCCGCAGGCGGGCGGCGGCGTCCGGCTCGCCCAGATCCCAATACAATCCCGCCATCAGCATCAACCCCTCCCGCGCGATCGCGACGGGGAGATGCTCGTTGGGGGCGTGCTGGCTGCAGCCGGGATAGGAATGTGGCACCCAGACGGTGGGCATGCCGAGGAGGTCGGCGAAGACGTCGTTCGGCAACGAGCCGCCGAGATTGGGCAGGATCGCGGGCGGAGCCCCGGCGGTCTCGGCGAGGCTGCGCGCGCAGAAGCGCACCGCGGGGTGGTCGGGGTCGGTGCGGGTGGCCGGGAACACCTCCTCGCGGGCGCGCGTCACCGCAACGCGCTGGAAGCCGTGCGCGTCGAGGTGGCGGCGCAGCGCCGGGATCACCGCGTCGGGGTCGACGCCGACTGGAAAGCGCAGCTGCCCGCGGGCCCAGGCCCGGCCGGGGATGGCGTTGACGGGGGCCTCCGGCACGCCGGCATGCAGCGCCAGGATCTCGAAGGACGACCAGGCGAAGACGCGCTCGCCCGGGGTCAGCCCCGGCTCGCCCCACCAGGGGTCGAGGGCCGGGCCACCGGGCTGCTGCTCGGGAACGATCTCGGCGAGCGCCCGGCGCACGGCCTCGGGCACCGCGCCGGGGGTCCATTCCGGGATGCGGATCGCGCCGGTGGGGCCGGTGATCGAGGCGAGCGCGTGGGCGAGCTCGATGGCGGGGTTGGCGAGGAGGCCGCCGAAATTGCCCGAATGGTGCGCGCCCTCGCGCGCCTCCACCACGAAGTCGATCGGGTAGCCCCCGCGGGAGCCGAGAAACAGCGTCGGGCGGTCCCGCGACAGCCGCGGCCCGTCGGAGGCGACGAGCAGGTCCGCGGCGAGCGCGGCCGCGTGCTCGCGGGCCACCTCGCGCAGGCCGGGCGAGCCGACCTCCTCGCCCATCTCGATCAGGAAGGTGGCGTTGAAGCCGAGCCGGCCGCGGGTCTCCAGCACGGCGGCCAGCGCCGCCATGTCGATCGCGTGCTGGCCCTTGTTGTCGGCCGTGCCGCGGCCCCAATACGCGCCGTCCTTCTCGACCAGCGTCCACGGAGAGAGGCCGTCCGCCCAGCGCTCGTCCTGCCCGCGGATCACGTCGCCGTGGCCGTAGCCGAGCACGGTGGGGAGGTCCTCCCCCTCGCGGCGGCGCGCGATCAGGAACGGCCCGCGCGCCGCCGGGTGGCGGACGATCTCGGTGTCGAACCCCATGGCGGCGAAGGCCGGCCGCATCGCGTCCGCGAGATAGGCCTCGAGCGCTTGCGCCCGCTCGGGGTTCTGGCTCTCGGTGGGGATCGCGACGAGGCGGCCGAGGGTGTCGGCGAAGGCGCCGCTGTCGTGATGCGCGCGGGCGCGGGCGATGGCGTCGGTGCGGGTGGTCATGGGGGGAACGTAGAGGGCCGGCGCGCGCATGGGAAGCCGCATGGAGGCCGAGTCGGCATGAAACACAACGCGCATATACGTCGATCGCGGACGGATCTTGCAACCGCATCGGGGGTCGGGCAAGATGAGCAACGGCAACCGAAAAGGGCAGGCTCGCGATGGACGATCCGACCGCAATCATCGACTGTCTCACGGCGCGCATCGTGCCGGAGCCGACATTCGAGGAGGCGAACGCCTGGTGGGATGACATCCAGCGCCTCGCGCCTCATGTCGAGGCGCATTTCGGTCCGACGAGTCCCGAGGGTGGAGCCCTCGGCGTGGCGCGGAGCGCCATCGTACAGGCGGCGATGGCGGCCGAAGGAGACGGCGACTTCGACGCGGCCTCCCTGGGTGGCTCCCTCGTGATGCTGCGCATGAGCCTGCAGAAGCGCGGCGCGAGGTGGCCCGCCGCGACGTCCTGAGCGAGGGCGCATCATGATCTCGGGCGCTCCGCTCTGGCTCCTCGCCCTGCAGGCGCTCGCAACCTTCTTCCTTGGGCTCGCGGTGTTCTACGTGAGCTGGAGGCAGTGGAGGACGGCTCACGAACGGGCGATCCTCGACGTCTTCGATCGGCGCTTCGCGCTCTACGAGCAGCTCAAGCGGGCGCTCCTCAAGGCCGTCCTCGACGCGCGCGGGGTGACGAGGCTCGACGCCTTCGCCAACGTGGACCAATACACGATGCTGTTCGGGGACGACGTCGCGCGCGTCGTGCACCGCAGCTTGGCCCTCGTCGACGAGCTCGCGATGCTGCAGGCCCGGCTTGCCCGCGGCGACGCGGCTATCGGCGCGCCGGGGGAGGAAACCCTGCTGGAAGGCGTTTGGCAGTGCTTCCGCGATGTCGACAGGACGTTTCTCCCGTAGCTTCGGGTCGCCTATCGTCACGGCGGCGATACGCGGCTGCGCCGCCTGCGCGTCTTCCTCCTCGGCCGCTGATCGCCCCGCCCCCACATCCGCGCTGGCCATCCCGCTCGCCCCGGCGTAGAACCCCCGTCCATTCGAAAGACGAGACCATGATCCCCGCGAGCGAGGCGCTGTCGACGGCGCCGCCCCGGGGGCAGGGGGCGTGGCGGCGCGAGATCATCGCGACGCTGACGCTGGCCTGGCCCCTGATCCTGACCAACGTGGCGCAGACGGCGCTGCAGGCGAGCGACGTCGTCATGCTGGCCTGGCTCTCGCCGGAAGCGCTGGCTGCCGGCGCGCTCGGCGCGAACCTGATGTTCGTCTGCTTCATCGCGGGTGTCGGCCTGTTCAGCGCGGTCGCGGCGATGATCGCCGCCGAGCGCGGGCGCAAGCGCAACGCGGTGCGCGAGGTGCGCCGCACGGTGCGCCAGGGCTTCTGGGCCGCCTGCGTGCTGGTGATCCCGGCGTGGCTGCTGCTGTGGAACACGCGTACGGTGCTGGGCTGGCTCGGCCAGGACCCGGTCCTCGCCGATATGGCCGCGGGTTACGCGCGAGCCGTGATGTGGTGCCTGCTGCCGGCCTACTTCTATCTCACACTTCGTAACTTCGTCGCCGCGCTGGAGCGTCCGCTGCTGGCGCTCATGGTCGGCCTCCTCGCGGTCGGGGTGAACATCGCGCTCAACTGGGCGCTGATCTTCGGCAATTGGGGCGCGCCGGCGCTCGGCCTGCCCGGCGCCGGCTGGGCGACGACGATCACCAACGTCTTCCTCTTCGGCGCCCTCTCGCTCCTCGTCGTCGCGGACCGGCGGGCGCGGCGCTACCGGATCTTCGGCCGCTTCTGGCGCGCCGACTGGCCGCGCTTCGTCCAGCTCTGGCGCCTGGGCTTGCCGATCGCCGCGATCGTCCTGTTCGAGACGACCATCTTCTCCGCCGCCATCTTCATGATGGGGCTGATCTCCACCGAGGCGCTCGCCGCCCACCAGATCGCGATGCAGATCGCGTCGGTGTCCTTCATGGTGCCGCTCGGCGTCTCGATGGCCGCGACGGTGCGGGTCGGCCTCGCCTACGGCGCGGGCGACCGAGCCGCGGTCGCCCGCGCCGGCTGGATCGCCTTCGCGCTCGGGGTGGGCTTCATGGCGTGCATGGCGCTCGTCATGATCTCGGCGCCGCGGCTGCTGATCTCGGCCTTCCTCGACCCGGCGAACCCGGACAACGCCGTCATCGTCGGGCTGGCGGTGTCGTATCTCGCCATGGCCGCGCTGTTCCAGATCGTCGACGGCGCCCAGGCCGTGACCGCGGGCATGCTGCGCGGCCTGCACGACACCCGCGTGCCGATGTTCCTGGCGCTGACCGGCTACTGGCTGTTCGGGATGCCGCTCGCGGTGGGTCTGGGCTTCTATGCCGGATTGGAAGGCATCGGCATCTGGCTCGGCCTCGCCGGCGGGCTCGCGCTCACCGCCGTGCTCTTGGTGTGGCGGTGGGTGGGGCGGGAGCGGCTGGGGCTGTTGCCGGAGGGGCTGCCCGTCCGCCTCGAAAAGAAGCGCAACTGACGCTGCGGCAGCGCGCCCTTGCCTCCGTCACGCGCCGCCGCGCATAGTGCACCGCCGCCAGGAGACCCGCCCGCCATGCCCGACACGCCCGCCCCCGTCGACCTCGCCGCCCTGCGCGGGGAGATCGACCGCATCGATGCGCAGATGCATGCCCTCCTGATGGAGCGCGGCGAGATCATCGAGCGGCTGATCGCGGTGAAGAAGACGAGCGAGTCCGGCTCGGCCTTCCGGCCGGGGCGCGAGACGGCGGTGATGAAGGCGATCGCCGAGCGCCATCGGGGAATCCTGCCGCTCGACACGGTGGAGTCGATCTGGCGGGTGATCATCGGCACGTTCACCTATGTCCAGGCACCCTATGCGGTGCATGCCGACGTCTCCGGAGGCGACGCCCCGATGCGCGATTCCGCGCGCTTCCACTTCGGCTACACCGTTCCTTACCTCCCCCACGACAGCGCCCGCGCCGTGATCGCGGCGGTGGCTGCCGCGCGCGGGGACCTCGGGATCTTCCGGCTCGACCAGGGGGCGTCCGCCGGCGCCTGGTGGCGCGCGCTCGCCGGCGAGGGCGCGCCCAAGGTGATCGCGCGCCTGCCCTTCATCGAGCGGCCGGACCACCCCGCCGGCACGCCGGTCTTCGTGATCTCGAAGCCGCTGGCGGACGCCGCCGTGCGCGAGGTGGTGCTCTACGCCGTGCGCGTCGAGCGCTGGCGCGACGCCGCCGCAGCAGCGGTGGCGACGCTCGGGGGCGAGATCGTCTGCACGACGGGGCTCGCCGGCGAGCTCTCGACGCTGATCGCCGTGCCGGGCTCGGTCGCGCCCGACGACGTCGCCGCGGCGCTCGAGGGAGCCCGCGCGCCGGTCTCGGAGATCCTCGAGATCGGCAGCCACGCCGCGCGCCTGCAGATGCGCGATGGCCGCATGCGGGAGGACGCGGTATCTTAGCGCGTGAAATCATGGCCTTTATGCGCTAGGTAACGCCGCCCGCGCATGGTCGCGCGGGCGCACGCCGTCCAGACGGCCAGACGAGGCCAGATCCATGTCCGCGCAGACCGCCGCAACGCCCGCCCTCACGCCCGCTCTCGACGACACCGTCCTTCCCGCGCCGCTGCCGCGCCCCGAGCCCCGCGCCGGCGTGCTCGCGATCGAGGCCTACGTGCCGGGCAAGAGCGCGGTGCCCGCGGGCGTGACGCCGCACAAGCTGTCCTCGAACGAGAACCCGTTCGGCCCCTCGCCGAAGGCGGTCGAGGCGGCGCAGGCGGCGATGGGCGCGCTCGCGGTCTATCCCGACGGCTCGGCGACGAAGCTGCGCGAGGCGATCGCCCGCAAGTACGGCCTCGACCCCAAGCGTATCGTCTGCGGTAACGGCTCGGACGAGCTGCTCGAGATGCTCGCCTCCGCCTATATCGGCCCCGGCGACGAGGGGATCTTCTGCGAGCACGGCTTCCTGGTCTACCGGATCGCGATCCTGACCGCGGGCGGCGTGCCGGTGGTCGCCCGGGAGACCGCCTACACGGCGGACGTCGACGCCATCCTCGCCTGCGTGACCCCGCGCACGAAGATGGTCTTCCTGGCCAACCCCAACAACCCGACGGGCACCTACCTGCCCTTCGACGAGGTGCGCCGCCTGCACGCGGCGCTGCCGGCGCACGTGCTCCTCGTGCTCGACGCCGCCTATGCCGAATACGTGCGGCGCAACGACTACGCCTCGGGGCTGGAGCTCGCGCTCACCGCCGAGAACGTGGTGATGACGCGCACCTTCTCGAAGGTCTACGGGCTCGCGGCGCTCCGGCTCGGCTGGATGGTGGGGCCCGCGCACGTCGTCGACGCGCTGGAGCGCATCCGCCCGCCCTTCAACGTCAACGGCCCGGCGCTGGCCGCCGGCGTCGCCGCGATCGAGGACGAGGCCTTCCTCGCCGCGTCGGTCGCGCATAACGAGGCCTGGCTCGAGATCCTGCCCCGCGAGATCGAGGCGATGGGGCTCTCGGTGACGCCCAGCGTCGGCAACTTCATCATCATCCACTTTCCCGAGACGCCCGGCCGCTCGGCCAAGGACGCGGACGCGTTCCTGACGCGCCGCGGCCTCGTGCTGCGCCGGATCGACTCCTACGGCCTGCCCAACGCGCTGCGCCTGTCCATCGGCACCGAGGCGGCGAACCGGCTCGTGCTCGCGGCGCTGCGCGACTTCCTGGATGGCCGGGATGCCTGACAGCCATCTCGGACCGCCCCGCGAGACGCCGCTGTTCGGGCGGCTCGTCATCGTCGGCATGGGGCTCATCGGATCGTCGATCGCCCGCGCCGCGCGCCGGCAGAACCTCGCCGGGACCATCGTCGCCGCCGACCGTGACGTGGACGTGCTGGCGCGCGTGCGCGCGCTCGGCCTCGCCGAGGAGGCGACCGCGGACGTGGCGCAGGCCGCGCGCGGCGCCGACTGCGTGATCCTCTGCGTGCCGGTAGGCGCCTGCGGCTCGGTCGCCAAGGCCATGCGCCCGGCCCTCGCGCCCGGCGCCATCGTTTCCGACGTCGGCTCGGTGAAGGCGGCGGTGATGGCCCAGGTCGAGCCGCACCTGCCGAAGGGCGTGCACTTCGTGCCGGCCCACCCGGTGGCGGGCACCGAGCAATCCGGCCCCGAGGCGGGCTTCGCCACGCTGTTCAACGGCCGCTGGGTGATCCTCACGCCCGCCTACGGCGTCGAGGCGGCGGCGGTCGACAAGGTCCGCGCCTTCTGGGAGGGCATGGGCTCGGCGGTGGAGATCATGTCGGCGCCGCATCACGACCTGGTGCTGGCCATCACCAGCCACGTGCCGCACCTGATCGCCTACAACATCGTCGGCACCGCCGCCGACCTCGAGCGCGTCACGCAGTCGGAGGTGATCAAGTTCTCCGCCGGCGGCTTCCGCGACTTCACCCGCATCGCCGCCTCCGATCCGACGATGTGGCGCGACGTCTTCCTCAACAACAAGGAAGCCGTGCTCGAGATGCTCGGGCGCTTCAACGAGGACCTCTCGGCGCTCGCCCGCGCCATCCGCTGGGACGACGGCGACGCGCTGCACGACCTGTTCACCCGCACCCGCGCCATCCGCCGCAGCATCGTGACGGAGGGCCAGGACGCCCCCGCCCCGGATTTCGGGCGACCGCGGGAGGAATAGGCTCCGCTCGATACACCCGGATCGCCGGGCTCCTCGTCCGCGCGGGTGCGTGTCGACGTCGCCAACGCGAGCGGTCGGCCGGGGGATGCCGACGCGGCAAACCGCGCACACCCGAGCGATGATCACGCTTCCGTCAAAGTTCCGTGAAGTCGTCGACGGATGGCCGTCGCGGCTGTTAGGACAGGCGCCATGGGGGCGCTGAGAGTGAGATCGGAACGCGAGCGTATGATGACGAGGTCGCCTATCACGAGCATGACACGACGCAGCTTCTTGGTCGGAGGCGGGCTGGCGCTCGGCGGCTGCGTCTCGCAGGCCACGCCGGTCGCGGTCGCGCCGCTGGCCCCCGCGGTCCCGCCCGACGTTCGCGCCATGTACGCGGCGCTGCCGGCCGAGGAGCATCCCGTCCCCGCGATCGACCCCGGCGTCGTCGATCCGCGCTTCTGGCGCCAGATCGTCTCCGATCCGACGGGCGAGGAGGCCGGCACGATCACGGTGGACACCTCCGAGCGCTTCCTCTTCCTGTCTCTCGGCGGCCGGCAGGCGCTGCGCTACGGCATCGGGGTGGGCAAGGAGGGCCTCGCTTTCGCGGGCGACGCGACGGTCGCGCGCAAGGCCGCCTGGCCGCGCTGGACGCCCACCGCCAACATGATCCGCCGCGAGCCGGACCGCTACGGCCCCGTGGCCGGCGGGCTGCCCGGCGGAATCGAGAACCCGCTCGGCGCACGGGCGCTCTACCTCTACCAGGGCGGGCGGGACACGCTGTACCGAATCCACGGCACCAACGAGCCCTGGTCGATCGGCCAGGCGGTCTCCTCCGGCTGCATCCGCCTCTGGAACCAGGACATCGTCGACCTGCACCGGCGCGTGCCCACCGGCACCCGCGTCGTGGTGCGGGCGCACAATCCGGGCGAGTGGCTCGGCTGATCCGCGCCTTCGCGAACGAGAGCCGCCCGCGCCTGGAAGGGCGCGGGCGGCGGGCGTTTCGGTGTTCCTGGCGGTTCGGACATGCGGCCGCGCGGACGCGGCCGCTCCCGGATCACTCCGGAATGAGAACGGTGTCGATGACGTGGATGACGCCGTTCGAGGCCTCGATGTCGGCCTGGACCACGGTCGCGGTGTTGACCATCACCGAGGTGCCGGTGGCGTCGATCGCGAGCGTTCCGCCCTGCACGGTCTCCGGCATGACCTCCTGGCCGGCGATGTCGGAGGACATCACCGCGCCCGGGATCACGTGGTAGGTCAGCACCGCGACGAGCTGGTCGCGGTTCTCGGGCAGGAGCAGGTTCTCGACCGTGCCCTCGGGAAGCGCGGCGAACGCCTCGTCGGTGGGCGCGAAGACCGTGAACGGGCCCTCGCCCTTGAGCGTGTCGACGAGGCCGGCGGCCTGCACCGCGGCGACGAGAGTCTCGAAACCGCCGGCGGCGACTGCGGTATCGACGATGTCCTGAGCCTTCGATACGGACACCGTCATGAACAGAGCGGCAGCGGCGACAGTCGTGACTTTCAAGAAGCGCATGGGTATTCCTCATTTTGCTGGCTAACGGGGGAAAAGCCGGTTTCTTGTTGTTTTGCGCCGGTCTACGGGCCACGTACTAAACTGGACCAAACTCTCCGATCACGGCTCGATCACGCTTGCGTGAACCGAATCGTCTCCTGGACGGCCTGCGCGTTCGCTCTAGGTACCGCCAGTCGATAATCACCTCAGGAGGCTCTCCGATGCATCGTATCCCCCGCACGCTTCTCGTCTCGGCCGCCGCGCTCGCGCTCGGCGCCGGCGCCGCCTTCGCCCAGATCCGCACCGAGGCCGTCGTCTACGAGGTCGACGGGCAGGCCTACGAGGGCTTCGTCGCGGTGAACGAGGGCTACGGCGAGGATCGTCCTCTGGTCCTGGTGATCCACGACTGGGACGGGCTCGGGGCGTACGAGGAGCGCCGCGCGACGATGCTGGCGGAGATGGGCTACTCCGCCTTCGCGGTGGATCTCTACGGCCGGGGCGTACGCCCGCAGACGACCGAGGAGAGCCGCGCGGAATCCGGCAAGCTCTACGCCGATCGCGAGGCCATGAGCGCGCGCCTCGCCGCGGGCCTCGAGACCGCCCGCGCCCAGAGCGGCGTCGCGGACGACGCGGCCGCGGTGATCGGCTACTGCTTCGGCGGGGCGGCCGTGCTGGAATTCGCGCGGTCCGGCGCCGACGTCGACGCCTTCGTCGCTTTCCACTCCGGGTTGGGTGCGCCCGAGGGCGCGACCTGGGACGCCGTGCAGGGCGACCTGCTCGTGCTGCACGGCTCCGCCGACCCGGTCGCCCCGATGGACCAGGTCGCGACCCTCGCCGGGACGCTGAACGACGCCGGGATCGACTACCGGATGGAGATCTACGGCGGGGCGCGCCACTCCTTCACGGTCTGGGGCAGCGGCGACTACGACCCGCGGGCGGATCTCCAGTCGTGGAACGCGATGCTGACGTTCCTGGACGAGCGGCTGCGGTGAGGGGAGGGGAGGGGAGGGGAGGGAGAGGGAGCACCACGGAACTCCCCTCTGCCAGATTGATCGCAGTTTGATGTTGCCCTACCCTGTGAAGGGCAGGATCAAACTTGGATCAAACTAGGGAGCCGACCGTGGGAGCGACGTTAGCCGAGGCGGAGCTCGCCCTCAAGAGAATCGCCGCCGGTGCGCAGCCGGCGTCGCTCGAAAGTCCAACCCTCGACTTCAAGGAGGATAAGCCGAGCCGGGCCGACATGGAGCGGATCATTGCCGACGCTGCGATTTGCTTCGCCAATGCAGCGGGCGGGATTCTTGCCGTCGGCGTAGCCGACAAGCTTCGTGGCGCGGCTGCGCTCGCGGGAACAGATCTCGATCCGAACATCGTGCGCCAGCGAGTTTTCGAGCTGACGAGTCCTCCTCTGAACGTAGAGGTACTCCGCTACCGTGAAAATCCCCGGATCTTGCTCGTGCTCGTGCCTGAGAGCGTGGAGATCCACGCGGATAACCGGGGGCGGGCAACGCACCGGATCAATACGAACTGTGTCCCCGTCATGCCCGGTGACTATCAGCGACTGCGTGAAGAAAAACAAGGATTGGATTGGTCAGCGCTTCCGACGGACCTGCCGCTCGGAGCGATCGACGGTGAAGCCTTGGTCGTTGCAAGACGATTGCTCGCGCGCTTTTCCGACGAGCGGCGCCTTGTTGCAGGCCAAAGCGACGTTGACGTTCTTCGGGCAGTGGGAGCACTCACGCCGGAAGGTCGCGTCACGCGTGCGGGAGCCTTGATGTTTTGGCCGCCCGAGTTTGCTGCGGACGAATTCGTCTATCAGTATAGAGCGACCCCAGGAGGCGAGCCGCGAACCGTGTCTCGACTGCGGTCGCCTCTTGTATCAACATTTCAGAGACTGATGGATCTTGTTGAGGCGCGGCAGTCGATAACGCCGATAACGCTCCCAAATGGTCAGCAGATAGCACTTGCAGATTTTCCAGTCCTCGCCGTTAGAGAAGTAATTTCCAATGCGATTTGTCATCGCGACTATCACCGTAATGAGCCGTGCACAATTGAGCACTCGCCCGAGGTGTTTAGCGTCACATCACCTGGACCACTGGTGTCGGGTGTCACGCTCACCAACATTCTGACGACGAGTTCCCGCCCACGAAATCGAGCGCTGACGAAAATTGCGAGGGCTCTCGGATTGGCGGAGGAACTCGGGAGAGGAATAGACCGAATCTACCGTGAACTCATTAAAGGTGGGCGCGAGCTACCCCACATAGAGGCTGAATTCGATCGGGTTCGGCTTACGTTCGTTGGCGGAGCAATCAACACACAGATCGCCCGTTTCTTTGCCGCCTTGCCTGATAATGAACGCGATGATACCGACACGATGTTGATAATTCATCAACTCTGCGCGTCGAAAACGGTTTCGAGTGTTGATTTGGCAGGTTTACTTCAGAAGCCCGAATACGAAATTCGGGCTATATTGAGGCGGCTGGCAAATGACGAGATCGGCTTGGTGGAGCCCACACGGGCGACGGCGCGGCTCGCATCGCCAACTTACCGTTTGCGCGCGAACGCACTTAGACAACTTGGCTCGGCAGTAGCCTATCTACGACGTACAACAGATGACATTGACCGGAAAATAATCGCTCATTTGCATGAGTATGGGAAGATAACCAATCGGACCATTCAAAACATGCTCGATGTTCACGTGTTCAAGTCCAGAGATATTATCTCTGATCTGGTTGAAAGGGGTATGCTCGTAAGGATCTCCGAGCAAACACGCGGGCCGAAAGTCGAATGGGGGGCGGGACCACGCTGCCCTCAGCCGAAATCACACTCACCGCGTCGCCAGCGCGCATCCAAGGATCAAGACGACCTGTTTGACAAATAGAGTTTACCCCGTCGCCATCTGCGAGCGCTGGGCCCAGCCCGTCATCCGCTTCTCGATGATCGCGGTGGCGGCGTACATGATGACGCCCAGCACCGCGAGCGCGATCAGGGCGGCGAACAGGAGCGGCACGTTGAAGTCCGCGCTGGCGCGGGCCATCAGGTTGCCCACGCCGTAGTTCGAGGCGTTGTACTCGGCGATCACCGAGCCGACGAAGGCGAGGGTGATCGCCACCTTCAGCGAGCCGAAGAAGTAGGGCATCGCGCGGGGGATGCCGACCTTGACGATGATGTCGCGCTTCGAGGCGCCGAGCGCGCGCAGCACGTCCTCGGTCTCGGGCTCGATCGTGGCGAGCCCCGTGGCGACGTTGACCACGATGGGGAAGAACGAGATCAGGAAGGCGGTCAGCACCGGCGCTTCCCAGCCCACGCCGAACCAGATCACGAGGATCGGCACCACCGCCACCTTCGGTATCGCGTTGAAGCCCACCAGCAGCGGATAGGATCCGGCGTGGATCAGGCGCGAGGCGCCCAGCAGCATGCCGAGCAGGAGGCCGAACACGACCGCGATCGCGAAGCCGGCGAGCGTCATCCAGGCGGTGTGGAAGGAGTGGAACGACAGCGGCCCCCGGAACTGCCAGAGCGCCTCGCCGATGAGGCTCGGCGCCGGCAGCACGAAGGACGAGGTGCCCGTCGCGCGGACGAGCAGCTCCCACAGCAGGAAGAAGCCGATCGTGAACAGCCACGGCGCGGCGGCGAGGATCGCACGGCGGCGGCGCTTCTGATGGGTCATGGATGCGCTCCCCGCGCGCTCAGGCCGCTTGCCGTGCGTCGGCGATGTGCCCGCGCAGCTCGTGGACGATGTCGGTGAAGGCGGATGTGTACATCACCTCGAGGTCGCGCGGCCGCGGCAGGTCGATCACCCGCTCCGCGATGATGCGCCCGGGGCGCGCGGACATGCAGAACACCCGGTCGGCCAGGAAAACCGCCTCGCGCAGGTCGTGCGTGACGAGGACGACAGTGAAGCCGTTCTGCGCCTGCAGGTCGCGGATGATGCACCACAGCTCCTCGCGGGTGAAGGCGTCGAGCGCGCCGAATGGCTCGTCGAGCATCAGGAGCTTGGGCTCGTGGATCAGCGCGCGGCAGAGCGAGGCGCGCTGCTGCATGCCGCCGGACAGCTGCCAGGGGAACTTCGAGCCCTGGCCCTTCAGTCCGACCTCGGCCAGGAGGTGCTCGGCGCGGGCGACGTACTCCTCCTTGTGCTTGCGCAGCCGCGAGCGGTGCGGCTGCACGATCTCGAGCGGGAGCAGCAGGTTGTCGAGCGTGGTGCGCCAGGGCAGCATCACCGGGTTCTGGAAGGCCATGCCGGCGAGCTTCACGGGCGCGCGCACCTCCTCGCCTGCGACGATCACGGTGCCGCTCGCGGGAAACTGCAGGCCGGTGGCGAGCTTCATCACGGTGGATTTGCCGCAGCCGGATGGGCCGACGAGGGCGGCGAACTCGCCTTCGCGTACCTTCATCGTCATCCGCTCGACCGCGGGCGCCCCGTCCTCGGCTCCGGCATAGACGTGGGTGACGTCGTGGATGTCGACGAAAGGCTGCAAGAACCGTCTCCCGTAGAAGCGCCCTCCCGAGGCGCATCCCCGGACGGCGGGGCCCCGGCGACAACGCCGAGGCCCGTCTGATCACGACCGAGCGGCAGCGACGCTCAGTTCAGCATGCGCTCTTCCTTCGCCGGCAGGAACTCGGGCGTGAACACGTCCTCGAGGGCCGGGCGATTCTGGAAGTCGAAGGTGAGGTCGATCTGTTCGAGCGCGGCCTCGTAGCGCGCAGGATCGATGTCGCCGAAGCCGTTGGCCGCGGTCTCCTCGGTGAGGATGTTGTTGTCGATCGTCATGCGCCAGCGGTCGGCCTCGACCTCCTGGCGGGCGACGTCGTTGTACTTCACGACGTAGCCGGCGCCGGCCACCGGATCGGCGATCGTGTCCTCGAGCCCGCGCAGGAAGGCGCGCAGGAAGCCCGCCACCGCTTCCGGGTTCTCCTCCATGTATCCCGGCTTGGCCATGATCACGTTGCCGTAGAGCTCGACGCCGTAGTCGCCCATGTTGAGGACGACGATGTCCTCCATCGGCACGCCGCGGGCGGCGAGGTTGATGGCGGACGACATGGCGAACCCGAACACCGCGTCGACCTCGCCCTGGGCGAGCATCGGCTCGCGGACCGGGAATCCGACGTTCTCGAACGTCATGTCCCACTCGGTCTCGTCGATGTCGTTGACGTCCTTGAAGATCGGCCACTGGGCGTAGGCGGCGTCTGCCGCCGGGGCGCCGAAGGTCTTGCCGCGCAGGCTCTCCAGATCCTCGGTGATGCCGCGCGAGGCGCGCCCGACGATGGCGAAGGCCGGCTTGTTGTAGACCATCATCACCGCCTTCACCGGCACCGAGGACGGGTCCGAGCGGTAGCGGATCAGCGAGTTGAAGTCGCCGAAGGCCATGTCGTAGGGGCCCGACGCCACGCGATTGATCGACTCGACCGAGCCGTTGCCCGCGTCGATCGTGACGTCGAGCCCCTCTTCCGCGAAATACCCCTTCTCCAGCGCCGCCAGGAACGGCGCGGACGGGCCCTCGAACCGCCAGTCGAGCGAGAAGCGCAGCGGGGTGAGGTCCTGTGCGACGGCAGGCGCCGTGGCGAGGCCCGAGATCGCGACGCCCGCGGCGAAGGCGGCGATCAGGCTGCGGCGGGTGAGACGGGCGAGGCGGGGTGTCATGCGGCGGCGCTCCTGCGGACTCTGGCGGGTGAACTGGTGCGGCGACCCTGGCAAGGGCCGTGCCGGACCGGGTGGGCGGAACCCGGCCCGGACATGCAAGCATATAGCTCCCCTGCGTCAAGCTAAATGCCGCTTTGTTGGGCAGAATTGCGAAACAGCGCCGCACAAGAGACGAGCAGATCGACCAGCGACGCATGGGCAGCCCGCGAGCGGACGAAGACCGGTCACGCGCGCTTCCGCATCGGCTGCGGTCGCGCTAGGATCGAGACGTGCGCGAGGCCGAGAGGGGAACGCGATGGCGGAAGCGGCGAGGCGGCGCTGGTCGGTCGAGGCGTTCCTGGCCTGGCAGGAGAGCCAGGCCGAGCGCTACGAGCTCGTCGACGGCGAGCCGCGCCTCATGGCCGGCGCGAGCAACGTCCACGACGACATCGTAGTCAACCTGCTCACCGAGCTGCGCACGAGGACCCGCGGCGGGCCGTGCCGACCCTTCACCGGCGACGGTGCCGTCGAGACGCGCCCCGGGCAGATCCGCCGCCCCGATGTCGGCCTCGATTGCGGACGCCGCGACCCGCGGGCGCGGATCGCGTCCGAGCCTCGGCTCGTCGTCGAGGTGCTCTCCCCGTCGACGCGCGACTTCGACGCCTTCGAGAAGCTCGAGGAGTACAAGCAGATCGAGACGATCGAGGCGGTGCTCCTCGTCGAGCCGAACCGCCCCCTCGTCGCCGTCTGGAGCCGCAATGCGGACGGCGCCTGGCAGCGGAGCACCGTCGAGGGACTGGAGAGCACCGTCGCTCTGCCCGCTCTGGAGGTTACTCTTTCCCTCGCCGCGATCTACGCGGACGTCGCGTTCGCGCAGGAGCCGCGGCTCGTCGGGTCGGGGGACTCCGAGCCGAAGGGCCGGTGACGCTCAAACCGGCAGCGCGCCGTCCGTCTTCACCTCCTCCATCACCGCGTAGGTGCGCGTCTCGCGCACGCCCGGCAGCGCGAGCAGGACGTCGCCGAGGAAGCGGCGGTAGGCGGCCATGTCGGACACGCGGGTCTTCACCAGGTAGTCGAAGCCGCCCGAGACCATGTGGCATTCGAGCACCTCCGGCGCGCGGCGCACCGCGGCGGCGAAGCGCTCGAACACGTCGGGCGTGGTCTTGTCCAGCGACACCTCGACGAAGACGAGGAGGCCGAGCCCGATGCGGTGCGGGTCGATCCGCGCCGTGAAGCCCGCGATCACCCCCTCCTTCTGCAGCCGGCGCAGGCGCTCGCCCGTCGCCGTCGGCGAGAGGCCGATGCGCTCGGCGAGGTCGACGGCGGAGATGCGCCCGTCCTGCTGGAGCACCGCGAGGATGCGGCGATCGACCTTGTCGAGATCCGTCGGTTTCACGCTTCGATGCCCATTTCGCCGCGAAAGCCGCGGCCGAGATCAGAATAGGCAAGTGGAAGCGCGGCGCAACCCATTATACACTGCGTCATCGCCGGTTCCACCCCGACAGCCCCCGGGAGCCCCGCTCATGGACGCCCTCACCAGCCCCGTTCCGCCCTTCTCCGCCCCCTACGCGGAGGACGACGTGAAGCTCGCCCGGCGACTGTTCTCGCAGACGCCCGCCTCCGAGGCGACCGAGCGCGCCGCGGACGCGCTGGCGCGCGACCTCATCGGGGCGATCCGCGAGGAAGAGCGCGGCTTCGGCGGCGTCGAGGATCTGCTGCGGGAGTACGCGCTCTCCACCCGCGAGGGACTGGCGCTGATGGTGCTCGCCGAGGCGCTGCTGCGGGTGCCGGATTCGGACACCGCCGACCGGCTGATCGAGGACAAGCTGGGGCAGGGCGATTTCGCCCACCACGAGGCCAAATCCGGCGCGTTCCTCGTCTCCGCCTCGGCCTGGGCGCTCGGCATCACCGCGCGGGTGATCAAGCCCGGCGAGACGCCGGAGGGCATCCTCGCGCAGACGGCGAAGCGCCTCGGCGTGCCCACCGTGCGCACGGCGACCCGCCAGGCCATGCGGGTCATGGGCAATCATTTCGTCCTCGGCCAGACCATCGAGGAGGCGCTCGCGCGCGCGCGGTCCGGCAAGGCGCGGGTCTACCGCTATTCCTTCGACATGCTCGGCGAGGGCGCGCGCACGGCCGAGGACGCCGAACGCTACTGGAAGAGCTATTCCGACGCGATCGACGCCATCGGCCGCGGCGCCGGCAACCGGCCCCTGCCCGAGCGCCCGGGCATCTCGGTGAAGCTCTCCGCGCTTCATCCGCGCTACGAGCCGCTGACGCGCGACCGGGTGCTGGCCGAGCTCACGCCGCGGGTGATCGAACTCGCGCGCCAGGCCAAGAGCTACGACCTCAACTTCACCGTCGATGCCGAGGAGGCGGATCGGCTGGAGCTGTCGCTGGAGGTGATCGAGGCGGTCCTCGCCGATCCGTCGCTCGCCGGCTGGGACGGGTTCGGGCTCGCGATGCAGGCCTACCAGAAGCGCGCGCTCGCGGTCGTCGACCACGTCGCGGCGCTCGCCGAGCGCTACGACCGGCGCATGATGGTGCGCCTCGTCAAGGGCGCCTACTGGGACACCGAGGTGAAGCGCGCCCAGGAGCGCGGCCTGCCGGACTACCCGGTCTTCACCCGCAAGGCGATGACGGACCTGAACTTCACCGCCTGTGCCGAGCGCCTGCTGCAGGCGCGTCCGCGGCTCTACCCGCAATTCGCCACCCACAACGCGCTCACCGTCGCCGAGATCGTCGCCCGCGCCGGCGACGGCGAGGGCTACGAGTTCCAGCGCCTGCACGGCATGGGCGAGGCGCTCTACGGGCGTCTGCTCGCCCGCCGGCCCGGGATCGGCTGCCGGGTCTACGCTCCCGTCGGCGGGCACCGCGACCTCCTGGCCTACCTCGTCCGGCGGCTGCTCGAGAACGGTGCGAACTCCTCCTTCGTCTCCATCGCGGCCGACCCGAAGGTGCCGGTGGAGAGCCTGCTCGTGCGCCCGCAGGACACGATCGGCGACCCCAAGGCCGCCCGCCATTCGAAGCTGCCCCTGCCGCGCGACCTCTACGGCCCCTCCCGCGCCAATTCCCGCGGCGTCGAGCTCGGCGACCGCGCCGCGCTCGCGGCCTTCGTGGCGGAGATCGAGGCGGGACGGACGGGCGAGGCCGAGGCCGCGCCGATCGTCTCCGGGCGCCGGCTCGCGGGGGAGCGCCGGGCGGTGACGAGCCCGATCGACGGGCGCACGATCGCCGGCTACGTGATCGAGACGCGGCCCGAGGACGCCGACGCGGCGGTCGCTGCGGCCGCGAAGGCCTGGCCCCGCTGGGCGGCGACGCCGGCCGCCACGCGGGCGGCCGCGCTGAAGCGGCTGGGCGACCTCATCGAGCGCGATCGCGGGCGCTTCGTGCACCTGATGCAGGTGGAGGCCGGCAAGACCATCGACGACGCGCTCGCCGAGATCCGCGAGGCGGTGGATTTCTGCCGCTACTACGCGGTGGAGGCCGAGCGCCTGTTCGGCGCGCCGACCGAGCTGCCGGGGCCCACCGGCGAATCGAACCGAACGACCCTGCGCGGGCGCGGCGTGTTCGTGGCGATCTCGCCGTGGAACTTCCCGCTCGCGATCTTCGTCGGTCAGGTCGCCGCGGCGTTGGCCGCCGGCAATACGGTCGTCGCCAAGCCCGCCGAGCAGACGCCGCTCGTCGCCGCGCACGCCGCGGCGCTCGTGCACGAGGCGGGGGCGCCCGCCGACGTGCTGGCGCTGACGCCGGGCGACGGGCGCATCGGCGCGCGGCTCGTGGCCCATCCCGCCATCGCCGGCGTCGTCTTCACCGGCTCGACCGAGGTGGCGCGGCTGATCAACCGCGCGCTCGCGGCCAAGGACGGCCCGATCGTCCCGCTGATCGCCGAGACCGGCGGCATCAACGCCATGATCGTCGACGCGACCGCGCTCCCCGAGCAGGTCGCCGACGACGTGGTGATGTCCGCCTTCCGCTCCGCCGGCCAGCGCTGCTCGGCGCTGCGCCTGCTCTGCGTGCAGGAGGACGTGGCCGACAAGATGATCGCCATGATCGCCGGCGCCGCGCGCGAGCTCAAGCTCGGCGACCCGCGCGACCTCTCGGTCCAGGTCGGCCCGGTGATCGACGCCGAGGCCAAGGGCGCGCTGGAGGGGCATATCGCGAGGAGCGCGAAGGCCGCCAGGAAGACCCACCTGGCCATGGAGGCTCCGGCCGCTGGGACCTATGTCGGCCCGCACCTGTTCGAGCTGGCGCGCCCCGAGGATCTCGGCGTGGAGATCTTCGGCCCGGTCCTGCACGTGGTGCGCTACGAGGCGAGCCGGCTCGACGCGCTGCTCGACGCCATCGACGCCAAGGGCTACGGCCTGACGCTCGGGGTGCACTCGCGCATCGAGGCGACGATCGAGCGCGTGGTGCGGCGCATGACGACCGGCAACGTCTACGTCAACCGCAACATGATCGGCGCGGTCGTCGGGGTGCAGCCCTTCGGCGGCCACGGCCTCTCGGGCACCGGCCCCAAGGCCGGCGGGCCGCACTACCTCCTGCGCTTCGCCACCGAGCAGGTGGTGACGATCAACACCGCGGCGGCCGGCGGCAACGCGGCGCTGATCGCGATGGAGGAGTGAAGAACGATCCCTTTCGGCCCGATCCTGCCCTGCGGCGCACGGCAGCACCCCCTTTGTCCGCGCTTTTGCATTGATTACGTGCAGCCGTATGGATGGCGGGGGCACCTCGAACCTCCGCCGCCGCCGTTCGACGAAAACGCCGCGGAAACCGGTCGGTGCCGGGTCTGTGCGACCCCTCGGGGCCTTGTCACCCGGGGAGCCGTGGGCTAAGCGTCGCCTCGCGAAACGCCGTCCTGTCGCCCGCCTTTCCAAGGCGGACGCGGCTGGCGTTCCGGGGCCTCGTGAGAAGGGAGCGTCATGACCTCGCTGCTGGCCGATTATCTGCCGCTCGTGATCTTCATGGGCGTCGCGCTGTTCATCGGCGTGGTGCTGCTCGCCGCGCCCTTCGTGGTGGCCTACCAGAACCCCGACTCGGAGAAGCTCTCCGCCTATGAGTGTGGCTTCAACGCCTTCGACGATTCGCGCATGCGCTTCGACGTGCGCTTCTACCTCGTCGCGATCCTGTTCATCATCTTCGACCTGGAGGTGGCGTTCCTGTTCCCCTGGGCGGTGACGTTCGGCGGGATCGGCTGGTTCGGCTTCTGGTCGATGATGATCTTCCTCGGCGTTCTCACCGTCGGCTTCGTGTACGAGTGGAAGAAGGGAGCCCTGGAATGGGACTGATCGATCCCGGCAAGACGCGCCCTACGGCGCCGCAGACCGAGGACACGTTCGGGCTGAAGCACGGCGCGCCGCACGGCGAGGACGCGTTCTTCTCCAACGTCTCGGCCGAGCTCGCCGACAAGGGCTTCCTCGTCACCTCGGTGGACGACCTCATCACCTGGGCGCGCACCGGCTCGCTGATGTGGATGACCTTCGGGCTCGCCTGCTGCGCCGTCGAGATGATGCAGATGTCGATGCCGCGCTACGACGCGGAGCGCTTCGGCTTCGCCCCGCGCGCCTCGCCGCGCCAGTCCGACGTGCTGATCGTCGCCGGCACGCTGACCAACAAGATGGCTCCGGCCTTCCGGAAGGTCTACGACCAGATGCCGGAGCCGCGCTACGTCATCTCGATGGGCTCGTGCGCCAACGGCGGCGGCTATTATCACTATTCCTACTCGGTGGTGCGCGGCTGCGACCGGATCGTGCCGGTGGACGTCTACGTGCCGGGCTGCCCGCCCACGGCCGAGGCGCTCCTCTACGGCGTTCTGCTCCTGCAGAAGAAGATCCGCCGCACGGGCACGATCGAGCGCTGAGGGGGCGGCACGGATGACCATCGCGCACACCGACACGGACCCGCTGCACGACCTGGGGCGTCACGTCCAGGCGGCGCTGCCCGACGGCGTCACCGACGTCGCGGTCACCCGCGGCGAGCTGGTGCTGCAGGTCGAGGCGCAGGCCATCCGCGACGTGGTCGGCTACCTGCGCGACGACCCGAAGTGCCTGTTCGTCTGCTTCGTCGACATCTGCGGGGTGGACTACCCGGAGCGCGAGAAGCGGTTCGACGTGGTCTACCACTTCCTGTCGCCGAAGCATAACCAGCGCGTGCGCATCAAGGTGCAGACCGACGAGCGCACCCCGGTGCCGTCGATCATCGACGACTTCCCCGCGGCGAACTGGTTCGAGCGCGAGGCCTACGACCTGTACGGCATCCTGTTCTCGGGCCATCCGGACCTGCGCCGGCTGCTGACGGATTACGGCTTCGAGGGCCACCCGCTGCGCAAGGACTTCCCGCTCACCGGCTTCGTCGAGGTCCGCTACGACGAGGCGCAGGGCCGCGTCGTCTACGAATCGGTGAAGCTCAACCAGGAATTCCGGAACTTCGACTTCCTCTCGCCGTGGGAGGGCACCGACTACGTGCTCCCGGGCGACGAGAAGTCGAAGGGCTGATCGAGGAGAGAGGCCCCCATGGGCGAGCACGACATCCGGAACTTCTCGATCAACTTCGGTCCGCAGCATCCGGCGGCGCACGGCGTGCTGCGCCTGGTGCTCGAGCTCGACGGCGAGGTGGTGGAGCGGGTCGATCCGCATATCGGCCTCCTGCACCGCGGCACCGAGAAGCTGCTCGAGTACAAGACCTACCTGCAGGGAACGCCCTATTTCGACCGGCTCGACTACGTCGCGCCGATGAACCAGGAGCACGCGTTCTGCCTCGCGGCAGAGCGGCTCTTGGGCGTCGAGGTGCCCCGCCGGGCGCAGCTGATCCGGGTGCTCTACTGCGAGATCGGCCGCATCCTCTCCCATCTCCTCAACGTCACCACGCAGGCGATGGACGTGGGCGCGCTCACCCCGCCGCTGTGGGGCTTCGAGGAGCGCGAGAAGCTGATGGTGTTCTACGAGCGCGCCTCCGGGGCGCGGCTGCACGCCAACTACTTCCGCGTCGGCGGCGTCCACCAGGACCTGCCGCCGGACCTGATCGACGACATCGAGGCGTGGTGCGACCCCTTCCTGAAGGTGGTCGACGACATCGACGCGCTGGTGATGGACAACCGCATCTTCAAGCAGCGCAACGTCGACATCGGCGTCGTGACGCTGGACGAGTGCTGGAAGTGGGGCTTCTCGGGCGTGATGGTCCGCGGTTCCGGCGCGCCCTGGGACCTGCGCAAGTCGCAGCCCTACGAGTGCTACGAGGAGATGGAATTCGACATTCCGGTGGGCAAGAACGGCGACAATTACGATCGCCAGCTGATCCGCATGGAGGAGATGCGCCAGTCGGTGCACATCATGCGGCAGTGCATCGCCAAGCTGCGCGCGCCGGACGGGCAGGGCCTGATCGCGACCAAGGACGGCAAGGTGGCGCCGCCCAAGCGGGGCGAGATGAAGCGCTCGATGGAGGCGCTCATCCACCACTTCAAGCTCTACACCGAGGGCTTCCACGTGCCGGCCGGCGAGATCTACGCATGCGTCGAGGCGCCAAAGGGCGAGTTCGGCGTCTATCTCGTCTCGGACGGTGGCAACAAGCCCTATCGGGTCAAGATCCGCGCCCCGGGCTTCGCCCACCTCCAGGCGATGGACTTCATGTGCCGCGGGCACATGCTCGCCGACGTGTCGGCGATCCTGGGCTCGATCGACATCGTCTTCGGCGAGGTCGATCGCTGACGTCACGCCGACGCGGGGAGAGGCTCCCGCGCGGCTTTCGGGTATTCTTTCGAGCGCGGCGCGCGAGCGCGGGCCGGGCGATGACAAGCGAGTAGAGGCAGATGGCCGTTCGCAGGCTGGCGCCCGACGCGGTGCAACCCACGACTTTCGCCTTCACGCCCGAGACCGAGGCGTGGACGGTGGAGCAGCTGAAGAAGTACCCGGAGGGCCGGCAGGCCTCCGCGGTGATCCCGCTGCTGTGGCGCGTGCAGAAGGATTGCGGCAACTGGCTGCCGCAGAAGGCGATGGAGGCCGTCGCCGAGCGGCTGGCCATGCCCTACATCCGCGTCTTCGAGGTCGCGACCTTCTACACGATGTTCAATCTCGAGCCGGTCGGCAAGTTCTACATCCAGATGTGCGGGACGACGCCCTGCCAGCTGCGCGGGTCGGACGCGATCAAGCAGGTCCTCGCCCGCAAGGTCGGCGCGCCGCACCACGTCACCGAGGACGGGCTGTTCTCCTGGATCGAGGTCGAGTGCCTCGGCGCCTGCTGCAACGCGCCGATGGTGCAAATCAACGACGATTACTACGAGGATCTGACCGAGGAGAACTTCACCAAGCTCCTCGACGATCTCGCCGCCGGGCGCGAGGTCCGCAAGGGCTCGCAGGCGGGCCGCGTCTCCTCCGAGCCGACGGACAACGTCCGCACCCTGCAGGACCCGGGCCTCTACGACGGCTCGCAGGTGGGCGCGTGGAAGAAGCGTTTCGAGGAGGAGGCCATCAAGAAGGCCGCCGAGGCCAATTCGAAGGACGAGGCCGCCGAGGCCGAGGCCGCCGCCGCGACCAAGGAGGCCGCCGTGGCGCCCAAGCCCGGCAAGCCGGATGCCGGCCGCGCCACCGGGACCCTCGTCGCCGACGCCCCGGCGCAGCGCGTCGCCGCCGGCGAGCGCCCGGTCGACCCCGGCGCGCGGGTGACCGCGTCCGAGGAGGGCACCCGCAAGACCGTCGATACGAAGGCCGTCGAGGAAGAGGAGACGATCGCCGCACGTCTCGCCGCGCTGCCCAAGGACGCGCCGGCCGAGGATAAGGCGAACGCCGTCGGCGAGCGCCCGGTGGGCCTCGACGCGCCGCGGGCGGGCGGGGCCGACGACCTGAAGACGATCCTCGGCATCGGCCCGGCCAACGAGAAGAAGCTGAACGAGCTCGGCGTGTACCACTACGACCAGATCGCCGCCTGGGAGCGCCCGCAGATCCGCTGGGTCGGCGCCTACCTGGCCTTCCCGGGCCGGATCGAGCGGGAGAACTGGGTCGAGCAGGCACGCGCGCTGGTCGCGGAACCGAAGTCGTCCTGAGAGGAATTCGAGAGACATGCTTCAGGACAAGGATCGCATCTTCACCAATCTCTACGGCTTCCACTCGCCGGGGCTCGAGGCGGCGCGCAAGCGCGGCGCCTGGGACGAGACCAAGTTCCTGATCGACCAGGGGCGCGACTGGATCATCGACGAGATGAAGAAGTCGAACCTGCGCGGCCGCGGCGGCGCGGGCTTCCCCACGGGCCTCAAGTGGTCGTTCATGCCCAAGCAGAACGACGGCCGGCCGCATTACCTCGTCGTCAATGCCGACGAATCCGAGCCCGGCACCTGCAAGGACCGGGAGATCATGCGGCACGATCCGCATCTCCTGATCGAGGGCTGCCTGCTCGCCTGCGTCGCCATGGCCGCGCACGCCGCCTACATCTACATCCGTGGCGAGTATATCGAGGAGCGCGAGGCGCTGCAGCGCGCGATCGACGAGGCCTACGCGGCCAAGCTGATCGGCAAGGACAACGTCCACGGCTTCCCGTTCGACTGCTACCTCGCCCACGGCGCCGGCGCCTACATCTGCGGCGAGGAGACGGCGCTGCTCGAGAGCCTCGAGGGCAAGAAGGGCATGCCGCGCTTGAAGCCGCCGTTCCCGGCCAACATGGGCCTGTGGGGCTGCCCGACGACGGTGAACAATGTCGAGTCCATCGCGGTCGCGGGCACGATCCTGCGCCGCGGCGGCGCCTGGTTCGCCGGTCTCGGCCGGCCGAACAACCACGGCACGAAGCTCTTCTGCGTCTCGGGGCACGTCAACAAGCCCTGCAACGTGGAAGAGGAGATGGGCATCACCTTCCGGGAGCTCATCGACACGCATTGCGGCGGCATCCGCGGCGGCTGGGACAATCTCAAGTGCGTCATCCCCGGCGGCTCCTCGGTGCCGCTGGTGCCGGCCGAGCAGATCATCGATGCGCCGATGGACTTCGACACGCTGCGCGGGCTCGGCTCCGGCCTCGGCACGGCGGCGGTGATCGTGATGGACCAGTCCACCGACATCATCCGGGCGATCGCGCGGATCTCGTATTTCTACAAGCACGAGTCCTGCGGCCAGTGCACGCCCTGCCGCGAGGGCACGGGCTGGATGTGGCGCGTGGTCTCCCGCATGGCGGAGGGCCGCGCGCAGAAGCGCGAGATCGACATGCTGCTCGAGGTGACGAAGCAGGTCGAGGGGCATACGATCTGCGCGCTCGGCGACGCGGCGGCCTGGCCGATCCAGGGCCTGATCCGGCATTATCGCCACGAGATCGAGAAGCGCATCGACGATTACGCGGCCAACCCGCACACGGATCCCGTGCGGGTGGCGGCCGAATGAGGACGAGGGCATGACGAAGATCATCGTCGACGACATCGAGGTCGACGTCCCGGCCGAGTACACGCTGCTCCAGGCCTGCGAGGCCGCGGGGGCCGAGATCCCGCGCTTCTGCTTCCACGAGCGGCTGTCCATCGCCGGCAATTGCCGCATGTGTCTCGTCGAGCTGAAGGGGGCGCCGAAGCCCGTCGCGTCCTGCGCCTGGGGCGTCAAGGACTGCCGGCCGGGTCCCAACGGCGAGCCGCCGACGGTCTACACCAAGTCGGCGAACACCAAGAAGGCGCGCGAGGGGGTGATGGAGTTCCTCCTCATCAACCACCCGCTGGACTGCCCGATCTGCGACCAGGGCGGCGAGTGCGACCTCCAGGACCAGGCGATGGCCTACGGGGTCGATTCGACGCGCTTCCACGAGAATAAGCGCGCGGTCGAGGACAAGTATATCGGCCCGCTCGTCAAGACCTGGATGAACCGCTGCATCCATTGCACGCGCTGCGTGCGCTTCGCCACCGAGGTGGCCGGCGTGCCGGACCTCGGCGCCATCGGCCGCGGCGAGGACATGGAGATCACGACCTATCTCGAGAAGGCGATGGGCTCGGAGCTCCAGTCCTGCGTGGCCGACCTCTGCCCCGTCGGCGCGCTGACCTCCAAGCCCTACGCCTACAACGCCCGCCCCTGGGAACTGACCAAGACGGAGAGCGTCGACGTCATGGACGCGGTCGGCTCGGCCATTCGCGTCGACACCCGCGGGCGCGAGGTGATGCGAATCCTGCCGCGCGTCAACGAGGCGATCAACGAGGAGTGGATCACCGACAAGACCCGCCACATCGTGGATGGCCTGCGCCGCCAGCGGCTCGACCGCCCCTACGTGCGCGGCGCGAACGGTAAGCTCGCCCCCGCGTCCTGGAGCGAGGCCTTCGCGGCCATCGCCGGCGCGATGCAGGGCAAGGACTCGAGCCGCATCGGCGCCGTCGCCGGCGACCTCTGCGCGGTCGAGGAGATGTGGGCGCTGAAGTCTCTGATGACGGCGCTCGGCTCGGCGAACATCGACTGCCGCCAGGACGGCGCGGCGCTCGATCCCGCGCTCGGGCGCGCCTCCTACCTCTTCAACCCGACGATCCAGGGCCTCGAGAGCGCGGACGCGATACTGATCGTCGGCGCGAACCCGCGTGTCGAGGCCTCGCTCGTCAACGTGCGCATCCGCAAGCGCTGGCGCATGGGCCCGATCGCCATCGGCCTCGTCGGCGAGAAGGCCGACCTCACCTACGATCACGACTACCTCGGCGCCGGCCCCGACACGCTGCAGGAGATCGTCGACGGCAAGCACCCCTTCGCGGACAAGCTGAAGGCGGCCGAGCGGCCGGTGATCATCGTCGGCCAGGGCGCGCTGACGCGGCCCGACGGCGCGGCGGTGCTCGCGCTCGCGGCCAAGGCGGCGCAGAGCTTCGGCGCCGTCGCAGAGGGCTGGAACGGCTTCGCCGTGCTGCACACCGCGGCGGCGCGCGTCGGCGGCCTCGACATCGGCTTCACGCCCGGCGAGGGCGGCAAGACCGCCCGCGAGATGGCCGCGGCCGGCGCCCTCGACGTGGTCTGGCTGCTGGGCGCCGACGAGATCGATGTGGCTCCCGGCGCCTTCGTGGTCTACCAGGGCACGCATGGGGACCGCGGCGCGCACCGCGCCGACGTGATCCTGCCCGGGGCGGCCTACACCGAGAAGAACGGCACCTACGTGAACACCGAGGGACGTCCGCAATTGGGCTTCCGCGCCGCGTTCCCGCCGGGCGACGCCCGCGAGGACTGGGCGATCCTGCGCGCGGTCTCGGACGTGCTCGGCGCCCGGCTGCCCTTCGACACGCTGGCGCAGCTGCGCCAGGGGCTCCACGCGGCCCACCCGCATCTCGCGCGCGAGGAGCGGATCACGCCCGCCGACCCGGCGGCGATCGCGGCGCTCGCGGCCCACGGCGGGGCCGTCGACAAGGCGCCCTTCGCGAGCCCGATCACGGATTTCTACCTGACCAACCCGATCGCCCGCGCCTCGGCGATCATGGCGGAATGCTCGGCGCTCGCACAGGGCGCCCGGCAGGAAGCGGCCGAGTGAGGACGGAACAGGCATCATGACCTTCTGGGAAGCCACGCTCGACATCGGCCTCATCGCGCTCGCCAGCCTCACGCTGATGTCGGGGCTGATGATCTACATCGCCTACGTGCTCTACGCGGACCGCAAGATCTGGGCGGCGGTGCAGCTGCGCCGCGGGCCGAACGTGGTCGGCCCCTGGGGCCTGCTGCAGTCCTTCGCGGACTTCCTCAAGTTCGTGCTCAAGGAGCCGGTGATCCCGTCCTCGGCGAACAAGGGCCTGTTCCTGCTCGCGCCGCTGGTGCTCGTCTTCCTGGCGCTCACGGCCTGGGCGGTGATCCCGGTCGACGCGGGCTGGGTGATCGCCGACCTCAACGTCGGGATCCTGTTCATCTTCGCCGTGTCCTCGCTGCAGGTCTACGGCGTGATCATGGCCGGCTGGGCGTCGAACTCGAAATACGCCTTCCTCGGCGCGCTGCGCTCGGCGGCGCAGATGATCTCCTACGAGGTCTCGATCGGCTTCGTGATCATCACGGTGCTGTTGTGCGTGGGCTCCCTGAACCTCACCGCGATCGTCGAATCGCAGAACTCGGAGTGGGGCATCTTCGGCTGGTACTGGCTTTGGCTGTTCCCGATGTTCGTGATCTTCCTGATCTCGGCGCTGGCGGAGACGAACCGCCCGCCCTTCGACCTGCCGGAGGCCGAATCGGAGCTCGTGGCCGGCTTCATGGTGGAGTACTCCTCGACGCCCTACCTGCTGTTCATGCTGGGCGAGTACGTGGCCATCATGACCATGTGCGCGCTGATGACGATCATGTTCCTCGGCGGCTGGCTGCCGCCGTTCCCGATCGCGCCCTTCACCTGGGTGCCGGGGATCGTCTGGTTCGTGCTCAAGATGTCGCTCGTCTTCTTCATGTTCGCCATGGTGAAGGCGTTCGTGCCGCGCTACCGCTACGATCAGCTGATGCGGCTGGGCTGGAAGGTCTTCCTGCCGCTGTCGCTGGCGGCCGTGGTGATCGTGGCGTTCGTGCTCAAGCTCACCGGGCTCGCCCCGGGCGCGGGCGTGTGAGCGCGCGATGGAATGGCTCTCCCCGGCCGGGCTGATCGGGGCCTTCATCGGCCTCGTCATCGGTTGGGTGGACTACAGGATCGTCGCCGGCGTGGTGGAAGGCCGGCTGCGGCGCCTCGACACGAGCGAGGCGCCGGCGGACAAGGCGGATTTCGAGCGCCGCATCAAGCTGATGCGTGTGCTCCTCCTCGCCGCGACCGTTGTCGCCTTCCCCGTCTTCGGCTACCTCGCCGGGCGCGCGCTCGGCGGGTGACGCAAACGTTCGAGAAGGACCTCGAGAGGAGGACCGACATGAGGCTCGACCAGAGCGCCAAGTCCTTGTTCCTGAAGGAGTTCGCGGCCGCCTTCGTGCTGTCGATGCGCTACTTCTTCAAGCCCAAGGCGACCTTGAACTACCCGTTCGAGATGAACCCGCGCTCGCCCCGCTTCCGCGGCGAGCACGCGCTCCGGCGCTACCCCAACGGCGAGGAGCGCTGCATCGCCTGCAAGCTCTGCGAGGCGGTGTGCCCGGCCCAGGCGATCACGATCGAGGCCGGCCCGCGCCGCAACGACGGCACGCGGCGCACGACGCGCTACGACATCGACATGGTGAAGTGCATCTATTGCGGCTACTGCGCCGAGGCCTGCCCGGTCGACGCCATCGTCGAGGGTCCGGGAATGGAGTTCTCGGTCGAGACCCGCGAGGAGCTCTACTACGACAAGCAGAAGCTGCTCGAGAACGGGGAACGCTACGAGCGCGCCATCGCCAAGAACATCGCGCTCGACTCGCCTTACCGCTGAAGTCGGGTGGACATCCGGGGCGCATCGGGTTGTGCGCCTGCGAACGCGGGTCTATAGACACGACCGCCCGGACCGTTCCGGGCGGCTTTCCTTGAAAAGCCTGCACTCGACGCCGGGCAGCCGGGGCCGGGTCACCCCTCGAACGGGCTTCGAGCGAGCATGAGCGTCACGGCAGCCTTCTTCTACCTCTTTTCGGGCATCATGGTGGCCTCGGCCTTCCTGGTGATCGCCTCCAGGAATCCCGTGCATTCGGTGCTGTTCCTGATCCTCGCCTTCGTCAACGCGGCGGGTCTCTTCGTCCTGCTCGGGGCGGAGTTCCTGGCGATGATCCTCGTCGTGGTCTACGTCGGCGCGGTGGCGGTGCTGTTCCTGTTCGTGATCATGCTGCTCGACATCGATTTCGCCAGCCTGCGCCAGGGGGTGCTGCAATACCTCCCGATCGGCGGCACGGTGGGGGTGATCTTCCTCGTCGAGCTGATCCTGGTGGTGACGACCTACGCGGTCGACCCAACGCTGCTCGCGACCCAGCCGCTCGCCGGCGAGGTGCCGGTGATGACCAACACCGCGGCGCTGGGCGCGGTGATCTACACCCGCTACGTCTTCTTCTTCCAGCTGGCCGGGCTGATCCTGCTCGTCGCCATGATCGGCGCCATCGTGCTGACCCTGCGCGAGCGGACCGGCGTGAAGCGCCAGGACGCCGCCGCCCAGGCCGCGCGGACCAAGGAGACCTCGATCGAGGTCGTCAAGGTCCGCTCCCGTGAAGGCGTGTGAGGAGCGCGAGACACATCATGATCGGCCTCACCCACTTCCTCACCGTCGCCGCGATCCTGTTCACCTTCGGGGTGGTCGGGATCTTCCTCAACCGGCGCAACGTGATCATCATCCTGATGTCCGTCGAGCTGATCCTGCTCGCGGTGAACATCAACCTCGTCGCCTTCTCCGCCTTCCTGAACGACATCGTGGGCCAGGTCTTCGCCCTGTTCGTGCTCACGGTGGCGGCGGCGGAGGCCGCGATCGGCCTCGCCATCCTGGTCATCTTCTTCCGCAACCGCGGCACGATCGCGGTGGAAGACATCAACACGATGAAGGGCTGAAGGCCGCGCCATGTACCAAGCGATCGTCTTCCTGCCGCTGCTCGGGTTCCTGATCGCCGGACTGTTCGGTCGGGTCATCGGCGCGCGCCCGAGCGAGATCGTCACGACCTCGCTGCTCGGCGTCGCGGCGCTGCTGTCCTGGATCGCCTTCTTCGATGTGGCGCTGGGCGAGACGCCGCAGGCGTTCCGCGTCCAGGTCGCGACCTGGATGGTGTCGGGCGATCTCGCGGTGGACTGGGCGTTTCGCATCGACACGCTGACCGTGGTGATGCTGGTCGTGGTCAACACGGTCTCGGCGCTCGTGCACCTCTACTCGATCGGCTACATGCACGAGGATCCGTCGCGGTCGCGGTTCTTCGCCTACCTGTCGCTGTTCACCTTCGCCATGCTGATGCTGGTGACGTCGGACAACCTCGTCCAGATGTTCTTCGGCTGGGAGGGCGTCGGCCTCGCCTCCTACCTGCTGATCGGCTTCTGGTACCAGAAGCCCTCGGCCAACGCCGCCGCGATCAAGGCCTTCGTCGTCAACCGCGTGGGTGATTTCGGCTTCGCGCTGGGCATCTTCGCGGTGTTCTTCCTGTTCGGCTCGGTGCAGTTCGAGACGATCTTCGCGCAGATCCCCGAGTTCGCTGCGGGGGAGGGCGCCCCCACCTTCCTCGGCCTTTCGAACGTCGGCGCGCTGGAGCTCGCCGCCCTGCTGCTGTTCATGGGCGCGATGGGCAAGTCCGCGCAGTTCCTGCTGCATACCTGGCTGCCGGACGCGATGGAGGGCCCCACCCCGGTCTCCGCGCTGATCCATGCTGCGACCATGGTGACGGCGGGCGTCTTCCTCGTTGCGCGCATGTCGCCCCTCTACGAGTTCACGCCGACCGCGCTCACGGTGGTCACCTACGTCGGCGCGCTCACCGCGTTCTTCGCGGCCACCGTCGGCCTCGTGCAGAACGACATCAAGCGCGTGATCGCCTACTCGACCTGCTCGCAGCTCGGCTACATGTTCGTCGCGCTCGGCATCGGGGCCTATGGCGCCGGAATCTTCCACCTGTTCACCCACGCCTTCTTCAAGGCGCTGCTCTTCCTCGGCGCGGGCTCGGTGATCCACGCGCTCCATCACGAGCAGGACCTGCGCAACATGGGCGGGCTTCGCCGGCACATCCCCTTCACCGCCGCGATGATGGCGATCGGGACGCTGGCGTTGACGGGCTTCCCCTTCACGGCGGGCTATTATTCGAAGGATGCGATCATCGAGGCCGCCTACGCCGCGCCGACGACGGCGGGCGATGTCGCCTTCGTGGCGACCGTGGTCGCGGCCCTGATGACGTCGTTCTACTCCTGGCGCCTGTTCTTCCTCGCCTTCGAGGGCTCGCCGCGCTGGGCGGGCGGCCACGATGCGGCGCACGCCGCGCACGGCAGGGGAGATCATGGGCACGACGACCACGAGGGCGTCGCGCACGGCGCGCACGATCAGGATCTGGAGCCCGCCGCGGCCGCGCCGCACGAGCACGGCCATGGTCACCATGCGCCGCACGAGAGCCCGCTCGTGATGACGATCCCGCTCGGCGTGCTGGCGATCGGCGCGATCTTCGCCGGCATGTTCTTCAAGGAGAGCTTCGTCGGCCACGACTGGCAGCATTTCTGGCAAGGGGCGATCTACACCCGCGAGGGCAACACGATCATGGACGACTTCCACTACGTCCCGGCCTGGGTCGTGTGGTCTCCGTTCGTGGCGATGCTGCTCGGCTTCGCCCTGGCGTTCTGGATGTACATTCGCGACAAGACCGCGCCCGTGCGCCTCGCCGCGCGCCATCCCGTGATCTACCGCTTCCTGCTCAACAAGTGGTACGTCGACGAGCTCTACGACATGCTGTTCGTGCGGCCCGCCAAGCGGCTCGGGCGCTTCCTGTGGCGCACCGGTGACGGCAAGATCATCGACGGGTTCGGGCCCGACGGCGTCTCGGCGCGGGTTCTCGACGCGACCTCGTGGGTCGTGCGGCTGCAGACCGGCTACATCTACCATTACGCGTTCGTCATGATGATCGGCATCGCCGCGCTGATCACCTGGTACCTCGTCACGGGAGCCCGCTGATGTTCGGCTTCGGCATTCTCTTCGGGCTCCTGGTCCTTCCGCTCGTCGGCGCGGCCTTCATCCTGGTCCAGCGCGGCGAGGACGAGGCGACGATCGGCAACGTGCGCTGGGCGGCGCTCGCGACCACGGTGGTGACGTTCCTTCTCGCGCTCGTCGCCTGGGCGCGCTTCGACACCGGCACGGCCGATTTCCAGCTGGTGGAGAGCCACGCCTGGATCTCGCCGGAGATCGCCTTCAAGCTCGGCGTCGACGGCTTCTCGATGCCCTTCGTGCTGCTCACCGCCTTCCTGATGCCGTTCTGCATCCTCGCCTCGTGGGAGACGATCACCACGCGGGTGAAGGAGTACATGGTCGCGTTCCTCGTGCTCGAGACGCTGATGATCGGCGTGTTCGTGGCGCTCGACCTGTTCCTGTTCTACATATTCTTCGAAGCCGTACTGATCCCGATGTTCCTCATCATCGGCATCTGGGGCGGCAAGCGGCGCATCTACGCCTCGTTCAAGTTCTTCCTCTACACGCTGCTCGGCTCGGTGCTGATGCTCATCGCCATGATCGCGATGTACTGGACCGCCGGCACGTCCGACATCGAGCGCCTGCTCGCCTTCGGCTTCGATCCGTCGCTGCAATGGTGGCTGTGGCTCGCCTTCTTCGCCTCCTTCGCGGTGAAGATGCCGATGTGGCCTGTCCACACCTGGCTGCCGGACGCGCACGTCGAGGCGCCGACCGCGGGCTCGGTGATCCTGGCGGGCATCCTCCTGAAGATGGGCGGCTACGGCTTCGTGCGCTTCTCGCTGCCGATGTTCCCGGACGCTTCGGTGGAGTTCGCGCCGCTCGTCTTCACCCTCTCCGTCATCGCCATCGTCTACACCTCGCTCGTGGCCTTGATGCAGGAGGACATGAAGAAGCTCATCGCCTACTCGTCGGTGGCGCACATGGGCTTCGTCACGATGGGCCTGTTCACGATGACCCCGCAGGGCATCGAGGGCGCGATGTTCCAGATGGTCTCGCACGGGCTCATCTCGGGCGCGCTGTTCCTGTGCGTCGGCGTGATCTACGACCGCATGCACACCCGCGAGATCGCCGCCTTCGGCGGGCTGACGAGCCGCATGCCGCTCTACGCGATCGTCTTCCTCACGCTGACCATGGCGAATGTCGGCCTGCCGGGCACGTCCGGCTTCGTGGGCGAGTTCCTGACCCTGATCGGCGCCTTCCAGGCGAACTTCTGGGTCGCCTTCTTCGCCACGTTCGGCGTCATCCTGTCGGCGGCCTACGCGCTGTGGCTCTACTGGCGGGTGATGAACGGCCCGCTCGACAAGCCCGCGCTCGCCGCGATCCCGGATCTGAACCGCCGCGAGATCCTGCTCCTCGCGCCGCTCGCCATCCTCGTCATCTATTACGGCGTCCAGCCGCAGTCGATCCTCGACGCCTTCGCGGCGCCGACGGAAGCTGTGCTGCGCGCGGCCGCGCCGGCGCTCGAGAGCGCCGCCACCGCGCTCGCCGGCGCGCAATGAGGTCCTGACGCCATGCTGCCCGAATCGCTGGTTCCGCTCCCGGTCTTCCCCGTTCCCGCGCTCGGCCCGGCCCTGCCGGAGATCGTGCTCGCGGCGGGCGCGCTGGTCCTCGTGCTCGTCGGCGCCATCCGCGGCGAGCGCTCGACTCCGCTGATCTCCGCCGGTGCGATCGGGCTGATGCTGATCGCCCTGGCGCTCGTGTTCTTCGCCCCCGCCGGCACCCAGACGACCTTCTTCGGCGCCTTCGTCGACGACGCTTTCGCCCGCTTCTTCAAGGTTCTCGTGCTCATCGGGTCGATCGTCGCGCTGATGATGGCGCACGACCATTTCCGGCGGCTGGGCATCGACCGGTTCGAGTACCCGATCCTGATCGTGCTCGCGACCATCGGCATGATGGTGATGGTCTCGGCCAACGACCTGATCGCGGTCTACATGGGCCTCGAGCTGCAATCGCTCGCCGCCTACGTCATCGCCTCGATCCACCGCGACGACGCGCGCTCCACCGAGGCCGGGCTGAAGTACTTCGTGCTCGGCGCGCTCTCCTCGGGCCTGCTGCTCTACGGCATGTCGCTGGTCTACGGCTTCACCGGCACGGTGACGTTCGACGGGATCCAGCTGGCGCTCGCCGGCGGGGCGTCCACGGGCGCGATCTTCGGCCTCGTCTTCGTCGCCGCCGGCCTCGCCTTCAAGATCTCCGCCGTGCCCTTCCACATGTGGACGCCCGACGTCTACGAGGGCGCGCCCACGCCGGTGACGGCGTTCTTCGCCTCCGCGCCGAAGATGGCGGCGATGGCGCTCGCGGTGCGCGTGTTCATGGACGCTTTCCCGACGATCGTCGACGAATGGCGCCAGATCGTGATCTTCATCTCGCTCGCCTCCGTCATCCTCGGCTCCTTCGCCGCGATCGGGCAGACGAACCTCAAGCGCCTGATGGCCTATTCGTCGATCGGCAACATCGGCTTCGCGCTCGTCGGCCTCGCCGCCGGCACCGAGACAGGCGTGCAGGCCGTGCTGATCTACATGGCGATCTACCTCGTCCTGACGCTCGGCGGCTTCGCCTGCATCCTCGGCATGCGCCGTGGCGGCGTGGTGCTGGAGAACGTCTCCGATCTCGCCGGCGTGCACAAGAACCACCCCGGCCTCGCCTTCTGCCTCGCCGCGGTGGTGCTCTCGCTCGCCGGCATCCCGCCGCTGGCGGGCTTCTTCGCCAAGCTCTACGTCTTCCTCGCGGCGGTCGAGGCGGGGCTCGTGGTGCTCGCCGTGATCGCGGTCGTCGCCAGCGTGCCCGGCGCGTTCTATTACCTGCGCATCGTCAAGGTGATGTATTTCGACGAGCCGGTTCCGGCCTACGATCCGATGCCGGCGCCCATCGGCGGGGTGATGATCGCGTCGAGCGTGTTCAACGTCGTGTTCTGGCTCGTGCCGGCGCCGCTCTTCGCCGCCGCGCTCATCGCGGCGCAGTCGCTGTTCTGAGGTCAGGTGGAGCTCTCCCCGCACGCTCACACCCTCGGCTGGCGCCTCGACGCGCGGGCCGTCACCGGCTCGACCAACGACGATGCCGGCGCGGCGCTGCGCGCGGGGGATCCGGGCAAGCTCTGGATCGTCGCGGCGCGCCAGGAGCAGGGCAGGGGGCGGCTCGGCCGCTCCTGGACGTCGCCGGAGGGCAATCTCTACGCCTCGCTGGCGCTCGTGGAGCCATGCGCGGTGTACGAGGCGCCGCAGATGGGGTATCTCGCGGGTCTCGCGCTCCTCGATGCGGCGCGGGCCACCGCGTCGGCGGGGGTCGCCGCGCGGCTGCGGTTGAAATGGCCGAACGACCTTCTGCTCGACGGCGCAAAGCTCTCGGGTATCCTGCTCGACGGGGTGGCGCTGCCGGACCGGCGGTCGGGGCTGGTGATGGGCTTCGGCGTGAACGTCGCCTGGGCGCCCGACGATGCGCCCTATGCGGTGGCGCGGCTCGCCGACGTCGCGCCGAAGGCGACGCGGGAGGGCCTGTTCCTCGCGCTTTCGGACGCGATGGCGGAACGCTGGAGCGCGTTCGCGGCGGCGGACCCGAAGACGCGGTTCGCGCGTCTACGACAGGACTGGCTCGCGCAGGCCGCGGGCCGCGAGGGCGGCGCGCGCGTGCGCGTCGGCGACGAATTCAAGTACGGGCGGGTGGCCGGCCTCGATGCGCAAGGCCGCCTCCTGCTCGAGACCGGTATGGGCGTCGAGACGATCGACGCCGGCGACATGACGATCTTCTCCCGTGACGCACGCGAATGACGGGGTTCGCAGAGTGACGACCGAACGAAAAGGTGAAAACGACAGATGGCTGACCAAAACGACGAGCTCGTGTTCCTGCCCCTCGGAGGGCTGGGCGAGATCGGCATGAACGCAGCGCTCTACGGCTACGGGCCGGAGAGCGATCGCCGATTCATCATGGTGGATTGCGGGCTGAGCTTCGCGGGCGAGGAGGCGCCGGGCGTCGACCTCGTGCTGCCGGACATCCGCTGGATCGAGGAGCGCAAGAAGCGGCTCTCGGGCATCTTCATCACCCATGCCCACGAGGATCATATCGGGGCGCTCATCGACCTGTGGCCGCGCCTCCAGGTGCCGGTCTACATGACCCGCTTCGCCGCGAACCTGCTCGAGGCGCGCCGCCTCGGCGAGCCGGGCGCGCCGAAGATCGACATCCGCGTGGTGGAGCCGCGCAAGCGCATCGAATCGGGGCCGTTCTCGGTCGAGTACATCCCCGTGGCGCACTCGATCCCCGAATCGCACGCGCTCGCCATCCGCTCGGCGGCGGGCCTCGTGGTCCATACCGGGGACTGGAAGATCGACGCGACGCCGACCGCCGGCGACATCACCGACGAGCGCGACTTCCGCAAGCTCGGCGAGGAGGGCGTCATCGCGGCGATCTCCGATTCCACCAACGTGTTGCGCGAGGGCAAGAGCCCGAGCGAGCGCGAGGTGGCCGACGGGCTCGCGGAGGTGATCCGCAACTCGCCCTACCGCGTCGCGATCACCACCTTCGCCTCGAACGTGGCGCGCCTGCGGGCGGTCGCGATGGCGGCGGAGGAGTGCGGGCGCGAGGTGATCGTGGTCGGCCGCGCCATGGAGCGCGTGGTCAACGTCGCGCGCGAGCTCGGCTATCTCGACGGCGTGAAGCCCTTCCGCTCGGGCGACGCCTTCCAGTACCTCCAGCGCGACAAGGTGGTGGCGATCATCACCGGCTCGCAGGGCGAGCCGCGGGCGGCACTCGCGCGCATCGCCAAGGACGAGCACCCGACCCTGTCGCTCGCCGCCGGTGACCGCGTGGTGTTCTCCTCGCGCCAGATCCCCGGCAACGAGAAGGCCATCGGCGCGATCATGAACGGGCTCGCCGCGCGCGGCATCGAGATCGTCACCGACGCCGACGGGCTGGTCCACGTCTCCGGCCACCCGCGCCGGGGCGAGATGCGCATGATGTACGAGTGGCTGAAGCCCGCCTGCGTCATCCCCGCTCACGGCGAGGCGGTGCACATCGCCGAGCACGCCCGCTTCGCGCGCACCTGCGGCGTGCCCCACGCCGTCGTCGCCAAGGACGGCGCGATGGTGCGGCTCGCCCCGGGCAAGCCGGAGATCATCGACCACATCAAGGTGGGGCGGCTCTACAAGGACGGCGAGATCGTCGTCGACGAGGGCGATCGTGCCATTCCCGAGCGCCGCAAGCTCGCCACGTCCGGCATCGTCACGGTGGCCATCGCCATCGACGCGCGCGGCGAGATCCAGGGCGATCCGGCGGTCGACGTCATGGGCCTGCCCTTGAAGACGCGCCAGGGCGAGGAGCTGATCGACGTCGTCGCCGACGCGGTCGGCCGCACCCTCGACGGGCTGCCCCGCGGCAAGCGCCGCGACAGCGACTTCGTCGAGACCGCGGTCGCGCGCACGGTGCGCTCGGCGGTGAACGGCCAGTGGGGCAAAAAGCCCGCGTGCCACGTCCTCGTCGTCGAGGTATGAGGACACGCTAGGCGAGCGAGGAGGGTCGAGGCGATGATCGGTCGGTTGAACCACGTGGCGATCGCGGTGCGCGACATCGCCGAGGCGAGCGCGGTCTATCGCGACACGCTCGGCGCCGACGTCTCCGCGCCGGTCGAGCAGCACGAGCACGGGGTGACGACCGTGTTCATCACCCTGCCGAACACCAAGATCGAGCTGCTCGAGCCGCTTGGCGAGAGCTCGCCCATCGCGAACTTCCTCGACCGCAACGCGGACGGCGGCGTCCACCACGTCTGCTACGAGGTGGACGACATCCTCGCCGCCCGCGACCGGCTGGTCGCGGGGGGCGCGCGGGTGCTGGGCGGTGGCGAGCCGAAGATCGGCGCCCACGGCAAGCCGGTGCTGTTCCTTCACCCGAAGGACTTCTTCGGCACGCTCGTCGAGCTGGAGCAGGCCTGAGGCGATGCGTTCTCCCGTCGACACCGTGAAGCTGCTGGCGGCCTCCCTGCCGGCGACGATGACCGTCATCGCCGCGCTGATCGCGCTCGCGGTGGCGCTGGGCATGATCCTGTTCGGCACCGGGATCGGCGGCGCGCTCGCCTTCTATTTCGTGGTCTGGTGGATCATGCTGTTCGCGGTCCTCCCCTTCGGCGTGAAGAGCCAGCACGAATCGCAGGAGATGGTGCCGGGCACCGAGCCGGGCGCTCCGGTCGCGCCGGCGCTGCTCGAGAAGGCGATCTGGACGACGGTGGTGGCCGGCGTGGTCTTCCTGATCGGGCTGGCGCTGCTGCCCTTCGCGGGGCTGGCGTAAGCGCAGGTCGCGAGGGCGCGGGCCCGAGCCTCTCCAAGGGGAAAGCCGAGCGGTCCGAAAAACAAAAAAGCAAGGCTTTCGCCTTGCCTTGGAATTCTCTCGTTTTCGAGATTTTGGCCGGTTTCTGTCGAACCGATGCCCGTATGACCCTCAGGGCCCCGGGCGTTTTGCCTCGTTTCCTCCCAGACTTGGGCCGCACCCCTCGAACGCGTCGAGACAGCGTGTCTTGGTGGGAGGGTTTGTAGCGCGTCGTTAAGCCGTTGTCACGTGTTTGTGCACCGTGTGCTCTCGCTTTTCGCATGTGGGCATAATCCCGGCAGCGAGGCGGGAACCACGGCCGGTCCTGCGCGAGCGAAAATGCGCGCCGCGAGCCTTGTGTTTTCGCGCGCACGCGTATTGTGTGCGGGACGCGGCGAGGCGGGCGCGACGCACCGAGGCTCGCGCGCGCCTTGCGCCGTAAGAGACCCCACGCCGAGGACGAGATGCGTCTTTCCCGCTACTTCCTGCCCACCCTCAAGGAGACGCCCCGCGAGGCCGAGATCGTCTCCCACCGCTTGATGCTGCGCGCTGGGCTGATCCGCCAGCAGGCGGCGGGCATCTTCTCCTGGCTGCCGCTGGGCAAGCGCGTGCTCGACCGCATCAGCGGCATCGTGCGCGAGGAGCAGAACCGGGCGGGCGCCGTCGAGATCCTGATGCCGACGATCCAGCCGGCGGACCTGTGGCGCGAGAGCGGGCGCTACGACGCCTACGGCGCCGAGATGCTGCGCATCCGGGACCGGCACGAGCGCGACATGCTGTTCGGCCCGACGAACGAGGAGATGGTCACGGACATCTTCCGGTCCTACGTGCGCTCGTACAAGAGCCTGCCGCTGAACCTCTACCACATCCAGTGGAAGTTCCGCGACGAGGTCCGCCCGCGCTTCGGCACGATGCGCTCGCGCGAGTTCCTGATGAAGGACGCCTATTCCTTCGACATCGACGAGGCCGCCGCGCGGCACTCCTACGACCGGATGTTCGTAGCCTACCTGCGCACGTTCGACCGGCTGGGCATGAAGTCGATCCCGATGCAGGCCGACACGGGCCCCATCGGCGGCAACCTCAGCCACGAGTTCATCATCCTCGCCGAGACCGGCGAGAGCGAGGTGTTCTGCCACAAGGACTATCTGGACGTTCCGGTCCCGCCCGCCGACGTCGATTTCGACGACGCGGCTGCGCTGCGGGGCATCGTCGAGCGCTGGACCTCGCTCTACGCCTCCACCGACGAGAAGCACGACGAGGCGGCCTGGGCGCAGGTGCCGGCGGACCGGCAGGTGGCCGCGCGCGGCATCGAGGTGGGGCACATCTTCTACTTCGGCACGAAATATTCGCAGCCGATGGGGGCGATGGTCACCGGGCCCGACGGCAAGGAGCACCCGGTGCACATGGGCTCCTACGGCATCGGTCCCTCGCGCCTCGTCGCCGCCGCCATCGAGGCGAGCCACGACGAGGCCGGCATCGTCTGGCCGGACCAGATCGCGCCCTTCGACGTGGCGCTGCTCTCGCTGAAGGCGGGCGATTCCGCCGTCGACGCCGCCTGCGAGGGCCTCTACCGCGATCTCCAGGCGGCGGGCTTCTCGGTGCTCTACGACGATCGCGACGACCGCCCCGGCGCGAAGTTCGCGGCCGCCGACCTGATCGGCCTGCCCTGGCAGGTGATCGTCGGGCCGAAGAGCCTGGCCGAGGGCAAGATCGAGCTGAAGCGGCGCAGGACCGGCGAGCGCGAGCTTCTCGCCATCGCCGACGTGATCGCGCGGCTGCGGACGTGAGCGGGGCCTAGAGCATGGCGCAGGCGCGCGGGACGAAGCCCTTCTCCGCCTTCGAATGGATGCTGGCCGGGCGCTACCTGCGCACCCGCCGGCGCGAGGGCTTCGTGTCGGTCATCGCCGGCTTCTCCTTCATCGGCATCATGCTCGGCGTCGCCACGCTGATCATCGTGCTCTCGGTGATGAACGGCTTCCGCAACGAGCTGCTCGACAAGATCGTGGGCATGAACGGCCACGTCTTCATTGCGCCGATCGACTCGCCGCTGACGGACTACGTCGACGTCGCCGACGCGGTGGAGGCGCTGCCGGGCGTGGTGCGCGCCGTGCCGACGATCGAGGGCCAGGCCTTCGCCTCGTCGAGCGTGCAGGGCGGTGGCGTGCTGGTGCGCGGCGTGCGCCCGCAGGACCTCGTCCGGCTCGAGCAGATCGCCACCAACGTGGTGCGCGGCTCGCTCGAGACGTTCGGCGAGGAGGAGGGGGTCGCCATCGGCTCGCGGCTCGCGAGCCAGCTCGGCCTCCAGGTGGGCGACCGCCTCACCCTGATCTCGCCCCAGGGCGCCGCGACGCCCTTCGGCACCGCGCCACGGATCAAGGCCTATCCGATCCTCGCGCTTTACGAGGTGGGCATGACCGAGTTCGACGCGGCCTTCGTCTACATGCCGCTCGAGGAGGCGCAGGCCTATTTCAACCGCGGCGGCGACGTCAGCGTGATCGAGGTGTTCCTGCGCGACGCCGAAGCGGTTCTCGCCGCCCGCGCGGCCATCGAGGGAGCGGTGGAGCGGCCGATCTTCCTCACCGACTGGACGCAGCGCAACTCGAGCTTCTTCTCCGCGCTTCAGGTCGAGCGCAACGTGATGTTCATCATCCTCACCCTGATCGTGCTCGTCGCGGCGCTCAACATCGTCTCGGGCCTGATCATGCTGGTGAAGGACAAGTCGGCCGACATCGCCATCCTGCGGACCATGGGCGCGACCCGCGGCGCGGTGATGCGCATCTTCCTGATCACCGGCGCGTCGATCGGGATCGTGGGAACGCTCGCAGGGCTGGCGCTCGGCGTCGTCATCACGCTCAACATCCAGGCCATCCAGGACGTGGTCGCCCGGATCACCAACCAGACCCTCTGGGACCCCACCGTGCGCTTCCTGTCCGAGATCCCCGCGCAGATCGACTGGGCGGAGGTCGGCTCGGTGCTCGGCATGGCGATGGCGCTCTCGCTTCTCGCCACCCTCTATCCCTCCTGGCGGGCGGCGCGGCTCGATCCCGTCGACGCCCTGCGCTACGGGTGAGCGGCATGGACGAGACCACCGCCTCCGGCGCCACCCACCACGCCTCGGCCGCCCCCGCCGACGAGACGCCCTCCCTGTTCCTGTCGCAGGTCGCGCGCTGGTACCCGCAGCGGGAGGGGCGGCTCGAGATCCTGAACGGCGTCGACTTCGCCGTCTGGCCGGGCGAGATCGTGGCGCTCGTCGCGCCGTCGGGCACCGGCAAGTCGACGCTGCTCCACCTGGCCGGCCTGCTCGAGCGGCCGGACGCGGGCGAGGTCTACATCGGCGGTGCGCCGACCGCGCACATGGACGACAGCGGCCGCACCCGCATCCGGCGCGAGGAGATCGGCTTCGTCTACCAGTTCCACCACCTCCTGCCGGAATTCTCCGCGCTCGAGAACGTGGTGATGCCGCAGATCATCGCCGGCCTCTCCAAGACCGAGGCGCGGGTGCGGGCCGCCGAGCTGCTCTCCTTCCTCGGTCTCGCCGACCGGCTGGACCATCGCCCGGCCGAGCTCTCCGGCGGCGAGCAGCAGCGGGTCGCCATCGCCCGCGCGGTGGCCAACGCGCCGCGGGTCCTGCTCGCCGACGAGCCCACCGGCAATCTCGACCCGCATACCTCGTCGCACGTCTTCCAGACGCTGGTCTCGCTGGTGCGCGCCTCGGGCCTCGCCGCGGTGATCGCGACGCACAACTACGATCTCGCGCGCCGGATGGACCGTTGCGTCTCGATCCGCGACGGTCGCGTGGTCGAGCTGGCGATGCCGCCGGCCTGAATAAATCACACAGAAAATCTGGTGATTATGGCCTGACGAACGATTCAGGCCCCGGCGTGCGTTAACCTTGACAGAAAGGAGCACGAAAAGAGAACTTCCGTTCCGAACGAAGATGGAACAAACTGGAACGGTCTCGAAGATCGGGCCGGCGGTTCAGCCGGCACGCAGAACCCGGAGGCCGTCATGCAGCAGCTCGTCACCCTCACCCGCCGCGCCCGCCTGCCGCTGCGCGCCACGATGGAGACGGCGATGGAGATCGTCGCGCTCGCCGTTTTCGTCGCGATGGTGGCGGCCTGGGCCAGCATCGGAGCCGCCTGAGCCCCCCGGCGCTCGGCAGCCGGCTCGCGATTTCGCGGCGGCCGCGAAAAAGCGGTTGCCAGCCCGGACCGCACTGGCTATATCCCCTCCACCAACGACGGACGCCATGCGTCCGCAGGCGCCCAGGTAGCTCAGTTGGTAGAGCATGCGACTGAAAATCGCAGTGTCGGTGGTTCGATTCCGCCCCTGGGCACCATTTCTTCCCACACTCCGCCGCTGCGCGATGAGGTTGCCGGAAACCGCTGTCGCGGATATCGGCTCGCCGCCCGGATAAGGCTTGCATCGGACCGATCGCGCGCCCATGCATGCCGGCGTGACCCAGTCCTCGGATCAAGCATCGCTCTCGCTGACGGCCCTCGGATGGTCGGCGTTCTTCGACGACCAGACGACACCGGACGAGAGACGTCTCGACCCGGTGCGTATCGTCGGCGTCCATCGCGCCGGGCTGACCGCGAGGTCCCGCACCGGCACGGTCGCGCTCCAGCTGCCCGCACCGGCGAATGTCGCGGATTACGCGGTGGGAGATTGGGTCCTGGTGGAGCCCGGCGCGCACGTCCTCGTCCGGCGGCTGGAGCGCAAGGCCCTGCTGCAACGCAGCACCGAGGCCGGGAAATACAAGCAGCTGATCGCGGCCAACGTCGATACGCTCTTCATCGTCACCTCCTGCAACGACGACCTGAACCCCGCGCGGCTGGAGCGCTATCTCGCGCTCGCCAACGAGGCGGGGACGAGGCCCGTCATCGTCCTGACCAAGGTCGATCGGGTCGAGGATGCCGAGCCCTACAGGCAGCTCGTGTCGGCGCTGCAGCGCGGGCTCGACGTCGTCGCGCTGAACGCGACGGCGCCGGAGGCAGCCCAGGCGCTCGCGCCGTGGTGCGCCGCCGGGCAGACGGTCGCGCTCGTCGGCTCGTCCGGGGTCGGAAAGTCGTCGCTGCTGAACACGCTTTCGGGAAAGGCGCCGGAGGAGGCGCAGCTCACCGGCGCCATTCGCGAGTCCGACGCCAAGGGCCGTCACACCACGACCTCCCGCTCGCTGCATCCGATCGTCGGTGGCGGTTGGGTGATCGACACGCCGGGGATGCGGACGCTCCAGGTCGGCGACGCGTCCGCCGGGCTCGACATGCTGTTTTCCGAGATCACCGAGCTCGCCCCCGCGTGCCGCTTCAGGGACTGCACTCATGCCCACGAGCCCGGTTGCGCGGTCCAGGCGGCCGTCGCCGCCGGAACGCTCGATCCGGCGCGCCTGGACCGGTGGCGCAAGCTGACGCTGGAGAACCGGGCGAACACCCGCGTCCAAACCGGCCCGCGCGGCAACAAGACGACGAAGGCGCCCGGCAAGCGCCGTTGATGCGGCGCTTCGGGCTGTGCCGTCACCCGAACCCGCGGCCGATCGAGAAGCGTTCCGACAGCGGCAGGCTGGCTGCGCCCAGCGCGCGCGCGTGCGGGCCGACGCTGCCGGCCATCGCCCGCGGCGGCTCGAGCCCGGCCGTATCGAGGGCGCCGATGGCGCGCTGCGTCGCCTCGACGAGGCGCGTGCGCACGGGGGCGGGGATCCAGCCGTCGATCACCGCGGTCTCGAAGTCGATCACCGCCGCCGCGGACACCGCCGCCGCGGCGATCGCCCGCGCCGCGCGCGCGATCCACGCCTCGACGATCGGCTCGTGCCCGCCGGGCCAGCGGTCGGGGCTCTGCCACAGGAACTCCGGCTCCGCGCCGGCCGCCTCGAGCCGGCGGGCGAGCGCGTCGAGCGAGGCGACCTCGATGAGCTGGCGCACGCCTCCCTCGCCGTCGGGGACCAGCATGGAGCCGATCGCGCCGGCATTGCCGGTGCGCCCGCTGTAGAGCGCGTCGCCGAGCACGACGCCGCCGCCGATGAAGGAGCCGACGTAGAAATACACGAAGTCGCGCCCCGTCTGCGCCCCGCCGAACACGAGCTCGGCGCCGCAGGCGGCGGTCGCGTCGTTGTGCAGGTAGACCGGGAACGGCAGGCATTGGCCGAGCGCGGCCACGACGTCCGTCTCCCGCCACGCCTCCAGCGCGCCCTCCGGGGCGCCGAGAGAGCCCGGCCAGTTCCAGAGCTGGAACGGCATCGCGACGCCGAGCCCGGCGATGCGGGCGGCCTGCTCGCGGTTCATGCGCGCTGTCGTCTCGTCGATCGCGCGCGTGGCGAAGGCCAGCGTCTCCGCCGGCATGGGATAGGGGTAGGGCAGGCTCAGCATGTGCCGAATGCGCCCGAGAAAGTCGATCAGCGCGAGGTCGGCGCTGCGCCGGCCGATCTTGAGGCCGAAGAAGAAGACCCCTTCCGGGGCGAGCGACATCGGGATCGAGGGCTGGCCGACCTTGCCGCGCTGCGGCTCGCCGCGGAGCAGCAGCCCGTCCGCCTCCAGCTGGCGCATGATCACCGAGACGGTCTGCGCGGACAGGCCGGTGATGCGCGCGATGTCCATCTTGGCCAGGCTGCCGCGGCTGCGCAGCAGCGAGAGCACGAGCCGCTCGTTGTAGGCGCGCATGCCCGTCTGGTTGGTGCCGCGGTGCGGCCAGTGCCCGTGCGCCGATCTGCTGGCAGCGCTGTCGGCTTCCACTTGCGAAAACTCCCTCCGAGCGGACCGCGCTCTCCCGGGAGGGTGGGGCCGGCGGGGGCTTCGGTCAATAGATAAATCAGAGTGACGTAAAATTGACAGCGTGCTCTTTTGTGTCTGTAATGGGTGCAGGGCGGCGATCGAACGTCGCCGAGGTCTCCCTCGCTCTCGCGACGGCCCTCACGACAAACGGGAGAAACGCCATGCAGAAATCCGCCATCTCGAAGTCGCTCGCCGCCGGCGTCGCCGCTGCGTGCCTGCTCGTCGGCGCGCCGGCCTTCGCGCAGGACGACGTCAGCGCCTGCCTCATCACCAAGACCGACATCAACCCGTTCTTCGTCAAGATGCGGGAGGGCGCGCAGGCCAAGGCCCAGGAGCTCGGGATCACGCTCTCCACCTACGCCGGCCGGGTCGACGGCGACCACGAGACCCAGGTCCAGGCCGTCGAGACCTGCATCGCCTCGGGCGCGGACGGCATCCTGATCACCGCCTCCGACACGAAGGCGATCACCGACGTGCTGCAGCAGGCGCGCGACCAGGGCATTCTGGTCATTGCGCTCGACACCCCGCTCGATCCGCGCGACGCGGCGGACGCGACGTTCGCGACCGACAACTTCAAGGCCGGCGAGCTGACCGGGGCCTGGGCCCGTGCGACGCTCGGGGATGCGGCCGCCGACGCACGCATCGCCTTCCTCGACCTCTCGCCGAGCCAGCCCTCGGTCGACGTCCTGCGCAACCAGGGCTTCATGACCGGCTTCGGCATCGACACCGCCGATCCGACCACGATCGGCGACGAGAGCGACCCGCGTATCGTCGGCCACGACGTCACCGCCGGCAACGAGGAGGGCGGGCGCACCGCCATGGAGAACCTCCTGCAGCGCGACCCGAACGTCAACGTCGTCTACACGATCAACGAGCCCGCCGCGGCCGGCGCCTACGAGGCGCTGCGCGCCTTCGGCAAGGAGAACGACGTGATCATCGTCTCGGTCGACGGCGGCTGCCCGGGCGTGCAGAACGTCGCCGAGGGCGTGATCGGCGCGACCGCGCAGCAATACCCGCTGCGCATGGCCTCACTCGGCATCGAGGCGATCAAGCTCTGGGCCGACGAGGGCGTGAAGCCCGAGCCGACCGAAGGGCTCGACTTCTTCGACACCGGCGTAAACCTCGTGACGGACGCACCGGTCGACGGCGTGCCGTCGATCGACTCGGCCGAGGGCCTCGAGCTCTGCTGGGGCTGATCGCTCAGGCCCGAGGGCGGCCCCGCGCGGGCCGCCCTCCGACGATCCGAGCGCGAGGGGGGATTGAATGAGCGTACCGCCGCAGCAGCGCGGCCCGGATCACGAAGCCGGGCTGGAGGGGAGCGACGCCAAGGTCGCCGCGTTCGAGCACCGCTCCCGCGGGCCGCTGGACCGGGCGCAGCACTTCCTGCACGGCAACCCGACCATGGTGCCGGTGATCGTGCTCGCCATGTCGGTGCTCGCCTTCGGGGTGATCGCGCCGAATTTCTTCTCCGCCTTCAACCTGTCGCTGATCATGCAGCAGGTGGCGATCGTCGGCATCCTGGCCGCCGCGCAGAGCCTGATCATCCTCACCGCCGGCATCGACCTGTCGGTGGCGGCGGTGATGGTGCTGATCTCGGTGATCATGGGCCGGCTCGGCGTGGAGTTCGGCGTGCCGGTCCCGCTCGCGATCCTCGCGGGCGTGATCGTCGGCCTCGGCACCGGCTTCGTCAACGGCGCGCTCGTGGCCAAGATCAAGCTGCCGCCCTTCATCGCCACGCTCGGCACCTGGAACGTCTTCCTGGCGCTGAACTACTACTTTTCCGGCCGCGAGACGATCCGCAGCCAGACGCTGGACGCCGAGGCGCCGCTCCTGAAGATCTTCGGCGAGCGCTTCGCGATCGGCGGCGCGGTGCTGACCTGGGGCGTCGTGCTGATGCTCGTGATCTTCGCCGTGCTCTGGTACATCCTCAACCGAACCGCCTGGGGACGGCACGTCTACGCGGTCGGCGACGACAAGGAGGCCGCGGAGCTCGCCGGCATCCAGGCCGACAAGACCCTCATCCAGGTCTACATGCTCGCCGGCGCCATCTGCGCGCTCGCCGCCTGGGCCTCGATCGGCCGCGTCGGCTCGGTGAGCCCCACCTCCTTCTTCGAGGCGAACCTCGAATCGATCACCGCGGTCGTGATCGGCGGCATCTCGCTGTTCGGCGGGCGCGGCTCGATCCTGGGCCCCATGATCGGCGCGCTGATCGTGGGCGTGTTCAACTCCGGCCTGCGGCTCGCCGGCGTCGACGTGCTCTGGCAGCTCTTCGCCACCGGCCTGTTGATCATCCTGGCGGTGGCCATCGACCAATGGATCAGGAAGATCTCGGCATGAGTGCAACCGATCCCGGACCCTCGCCGTCCGCGCCCGCAGGCGCCCCTCCCGCGCGCGCCGAGCCGGTGCTGCACGCCCGCAACCTGGTCAAGCGCTACGGGCGCGTGACGGCCCTCGACCATGCGGATTTCGAGCTCTATCCCGGCGAGATCCTCGCCGTCATCGGCGACAACGGCGCGGGCAAGTCGACGCTGATCAAGGCGCTCTCCGGCGCCATCGCCGTCGACGAGGGCGAGATCGTGCTGCAGGGCAAGCGCGTGAACTTCCGCTCGCCGATGGACGCGCGCGACGTCGGGATCGAGACGGTCTACCAGACGCTGGCCCTCTCGCCGGCCCTGTCGATCGCCGAGAACATGTTCCTCGGGCGCGAGCTGAGGAAGCCCGGCGTGCTCGGCTCGGTGCTGAAGATGCTCGACCGCGAGCGGATGAACACGATCGCCCGCGACCGGCTCTCCGAGCTCGGCCTGATGACGATCCAGAACATCTCGCAGCCCGTCGAGACGCTCTCGGGCGGCCAGCGCCAGGGCGTCGCCGTCGCCCGGGCCGCCGCCTTCGGCTCGAAGGTGCTCATCCTCGACGAGCCGACCGCCGCGCTCGGCGTCAAGGAATCGCGTCGGGTGCTGGAGCTGATCCAGGACGTGCGGTCGCGCGGGCTGCCGATCGTGCTGATCTCCCACAACATGCCCCACGTGTTCGAGGTCGCGGACCGGATCCACGTTCACCGCCTCGGCAAGCGGCTGTGCGTCATCGATCCCAAGGATTTCTCGATGTCGGACGCCGTGTCGTTCATGACCGGCGCGCGCGTTCCGCCCCCGGAACTCGCCGCGGCGGGAGGCTTGTTCCACTCCTGACGTCCCGCCGCGGCGATCCGCCTCCCGCGCGAATCGGCTAGGCTCGCCACCGATCCGTCGTACGCTGTCGCGGCCCGCACGCCGCGGGCGCGGTCCCGCGGTGCGGGAATGACGCGGGAACGGGAGAGGGCGCTTGGCGAACAGCGAGGACCGCACGACCCGGCCGATCCTCGATCCGCGCAAGGGCGACATAGAGGACGACGCGTCGAGCCCGCACGGGCGCTCGCTCGTCGCGCTGGCGGGCAGCATGCTCGTCGAGATCAACCTCCTCAAGCTCGCGCTGGTGACCGGGATCATGATCGTGCTGCCGGCGCTGCTGCTCGGCGTCGCGCCGCTCCTCGCCACAGGCTGGCTGCGGCTCCTGCCACGGCAGTCGGCCGAGCTCGTCTCGGACCTCGCCGCTGGGCTCACGCTCATCGCGGCGCTGGCCGCCGCCCTGCTCGGGGGACGTGCGCTCTACCGCGCCACCGAGCGCAGCTTCTGGGCGCTCGTCTCCGTCGTCGTCCAGCCGGGCTACGTGCTCGTGCGCGAGAGCCTGCGCCACATCGTCGAGAAGCTCGCCTCGGGCCGGCTCGATCCGGCCGCGCGCCGGACGGCGACCGTCGCCGCGACGCTGGCCGCGGGGCTGCTCGTGTCGGCGCTGGCGAGCCTCGCCGTCCTGGAGGCCTGGCCGGCGACGCGCTGGGTCGGGAACGTGGCGGACCTCCGCGCGCCGCAGCGCCTCGTCGCGCCGACGCTGGCGAACAGCGTGGTCATCGTCGGCGTCTTCCTCGCGCTGGCGGCGCTGGCCTGGAGCATCGCCGACGCCACCATGGAGACGCCGCTCGGCCTCGCCGAGTTCGACCCTCCGGCGCACGGAGCGCGGACCTGGCGCGTCGCGCACGTCTCGGACCTGCACACGGTCGGCGGGCGCTACGAGCCGCGTCTCGAGAGCGGCCGGGCCGGGCCGCGCGGCAACCAGGCGCTGGAGCGCACCCTCGACGCGCTGGCGCGCGCCGACGACGCGGCGCCGCTCGACCTCATCCTCGTCAGCGGGGACATGACCGATGCCGGCCGCGCCACCGAATGGGCCGCCTTCCTCGACGCGGTCGGGCGCCGCCCGGACCTCGCGCCGCGGCTCCTGCTGCTGCCGGGCAACCACGACCTCAACATCGTCGACCGGGCGAACCCGGCGCGGCTCGAGCTCCCCGGCGCCGGCGGGCGGACGCTGCGCGAGATGCGCGTCCTCTCCGCCCTCGACGGGCTGCAGGGCGAGCGTGTGCGCGTGCCCGACCCCGCGACGGGGCGGCCCGGCCCGACCCTGCGCGAGGCCCTGGACCCGCACGCGGACGCGATCAGGCGCTTCGCCGATCGCGGCGACCTGCGCTCCGCGCGCCGGTTGAGCCGGCTCTGGGACGACATGTTCCCCATGGTGGCGCCGCCCGCGACCTCCGACGGGCTCGGCGTCGTCCTGCTGAACTCGAACGCCGAGGCGAGCTTCTCCTTCACCAACGCCCTCGGGCTCGTCTCGCACGAGCAGGCGCGCGCGATGACCGCGGCCTTCCGCGCCTGGCCCGACGCCCGCTGGATCGTGGCGCTGCACCATCACGTCGTCGAATATCCCGGGCGTCCGAAGTTCGCCTCGCGGGTCGGCACCGCGCTCCTCAACGGCAGCGCCTTCGTGCGCCGGCTGAGGCCGGACGCCGAGCGGATCGTGGTCATGCACGGCCACCGCCATCTCGACTGGATCGGGTCCTCCGGGCCCGTCAGGCTCGTGTCTGCGCCCTCGCCGGTGATGACCGGGAGCGGCGAGGGCTATTTCTATCTGCACCGGCTGGCGACCGGCCCGGGCGCGTCGCTGCGCCTGCTCGCCCCGGAGCGGATCGCGCTGGCCGGTCCCGGGGTCGAGCCCGACGCGATGACGGTGGACAGGCGCGCGCGCCTGACCTAAGGGAGCCTTCGTTTCGAGCCCGGATCGGTGAAGGCATGTTCGGCAGGCGCAACCGGCCGTCGCTCGCGCAGCGTGCCAAGGCGTTCATCTGGCCCGAGCGCGGCTTCTCGCGCTCGTGGCGCTACGTCGTCGCGCGCCTGGCGCGCCTCGAGACGTCGCCACATGCGATCGCGGCGGGCTTCGCCGCCGGGGCGGCGGTCTCGTTCACGCCGCTGCTCGGGCTGCATTTCCTCCTCGCCTTCGTGCTCTGCTTCGTCACCCGCGGCTCCTTCGTCGCGGCGGTGGCCGGGACGGTGGTCGGCAACCCGCTGACGTTCCCCTTCATCTTCGCCGCGACCTACTGGCTCGGCACGCTGATCCGCCGCCTGGTCGTGACGCCGCCCGAGGACGCCCTGGATGTCGTGGCCGAGGGCTTGGCCGAGGGTTTCGACGCGGAATCGGAGGCGCGGGCGGAAGCCGCCGCGGATGCGGTGCTCGATACGGCCGAGAGCCTGCTCGAGGAGGGCTGGAGCCTCGCCGCCCTGGAGGTCCTCTGGCCGACGCTCTCGACCATGCTCATCGGCGCCGTACCCCTCGTCGTCTTGGCCTATGCCGGCTTCTACGTGCTCGTGCGCGCCGCGGTCGCCGCCTTCCAGGGAGCGCGGCGGCAGGCGCGCAATCAGCGCGAGCCGGAGGCCTGAGAGACGGCGTTCGCGCTCCTCACCGGCAGAGCGGGTAGGTGACGACGGGAAGCCCGGTCCAGAGGGTGGCGACGAGGGCGGCGATCGACAGCGTCAGCGTGACCGACCCGACCAGCGAGGCGCCGCCTCCCGCATCGCCCCGTGCGCGGGCGAGTCGCCGCGCGGCGAGGAGGAGGCCGGCGGCGAGCGCCAGGTGGAGCGCCCACGCGCCGACGAGGACGAGGCGCAGCAGGGTCACGGAGCCGAGGCTCCCGACCCCCGCCGTCCGCGCGTCCCAGCCCCAGGCGCAGCCGAGCGCGTGCAGCCCGTAGAGAACGACGAAGGCCGACGACCAGACCAGGAAGCCGGCCACCAGGCCCAGCAGGCCGCGCGGGCGCGCGAGCGCAGTCATCGCAGGGCCTCCGGCGCGTACAGCGCGAGCACGAGGCACACGAGCCCCGTCGCCGCCGTGTAGAGCTGCCACAGCCCCGCGACCTCGACCGGAAGTCGGCGGACCGCCGAGACGAAGCCGCGCCGGGTCTGCGCCAATGCGAAGGCGCTCGTCACGAGCCCGATCAGCGCATGGAAGCCCGTGTAGGACAACAGCGCCCCGGCGACGGCATGGTGGGCGTGCGCCGTCGGGTCGAGGTCGCGCGCGAGCCACGCCAGCGCCGCGAGCGCGACGAGGCTCGCCGCCGCCGAGAGGGCGAGGAGGATGTCCCGCACCCCGCCGCGCGCCTGGCCGCCGCGCCGGTTGACGAGGGCCGCCGCGGGCGCGATGAGGCCGGCCGCGGCGAGCGCGACCGCCGCCGCGAGGCCCCAGGCGGCGTCGAAGGCCGGTGGGCTCGCATCCGGCCAGCCCGGGGCGAAGACCGCGAGGAAGATCGCGCCGAAGGCGAGCGAGCCGAACAGGATCGCGTCGGCGAGCAGCAGGAACAGCAGCGCCCACCAGGCCGGCGGTCGCGGCGCCGCGACGTGGAGCGGAAGGCGCACGCCGCGCCCCGCGTCCTCGAGCGGCGGATCGGCGGGCGCCGCGTCGCTCGCAGCCCAGCGCCAGGCGAAGATCAGCGTCAGCACGAGCCCCGCCGGCGCGAGCCAGTAGAGCCCCGCCAGCATCGCGCCGAAGAACACGGCCAGCGCGAGCGCCGTCCACAGCGGCGTGTAGTCCTGGTTCGGCAGGACGAGGATCTGCTCGGGCTCGGCCTCGACCATGGAGACGACGAGCGTCTCCATGCGCCCCTCCCGGACCCGGCCGAGATAACCCTCGCCGGCCGCGAGGCATTGCGGCAGCGTCGCGTCGTGGTGGAGCGGGTCGCGGCTCGTCACGTGCGGCAGGCTGGCGAAGTTGTATGGCGCCGGCGGCGTCGGCATGCACCATTCGAGCGTGCCGGCCGTCCACGGATCGCGCCGGAACGATTTTCCGTGGCGCAGCTGCAGGAAGATGTCGAGCGCCACGAGGGCGAAGCCGATGGTGAGGATGAAGGCGCCCACCGACGAGATCAGGTTCGGCACGTCCCAGCCCAGCCCGGGCGCGTAGGTGAAGACGCGCCGCGGCATGCCGAGAAGCCCGGTCCAGTGCATCACCAGGAAGGTCAGGTTGAAGCCGGCGAAGATCATCCAGAACGCCGTCTTGCCGATCCCGAACACGGGCAGCCGCCCGGTCGCCTGCGGGAGCCAGTAGTATATCGCGGCAATAACGGGCAGCACGAAGCCGCCGATGAGCACGTAGTGCAGGTGGGCCACGACGAAGTGGGTGTCGTGCACCTGCTCGTCGAAGGGCACGATCGCCACCATCACGCCCGTGAGCCCGCCCGCGACGAAGACGAAGAAGAAGCCCAGGATGTAGAGCATCGGCAGCGTCAGCACCGGGCGGCCCTTGGCCAGCGTCGCCAGCCAGGCGAAGATCTGGATCGCCTGCGGCACGACCACGAGGAGCGAGGCGGCCGAGAAGAAGGCGAGCGAGAGCCGCGGCAGGCCGGTCGCGAACATGTGGTGCACCCACAGGCCGAAGGACAGGAAGCCGAGCGCCACCACCGAGGCGACGACCCATTCGTAGCCGACGATCGGCCGCCGGGCGAAGACGGGCAGGATCGTCGAGATCGCGCCGGCCGCGGGCACGAAGATGATGTAGACCTCCGGGTGGCCGAACAGCCAGAACAGGTGCTGCCACAGCAGCGGGTCTCCGCCGCGCTGCGGGTCGAAGAACGGCCAGCCGAACGCGCGCTCCACCTCGAGCAGGATCGAGCCGAGGATCAGCGGCGGGAAGCCGCCGAGGATCATCACCGCGGTGACGAGCAGATACCACGCCATCAGCGGCATGCGTCCGAGCGACATGCCGGGCGCCCGCACCTTGAGGATCGACACCACGATCTCGACCGCGGCCGCGATGGCCGAGACCTCGACGAAGGTGATGCCCAGCAGCCAAACGTCCGCGCCGATGCCGGGCGAGTAGGGCTTCGTCGACAGCGGCGTGTACATGAACCAGCCGCCGTCGGGCGCGACCCCGAAGGCGATCGAGCCGAGCACCGTCGTGCCGCCGAGGAGGTAGCACCAGTAGCCGAAGGCGGAGAGCCGCGGGAAGGCGAGGTCGCGCGCCCCGAGCAGCTTCGGCAGGAGGTAGATCGCCGCGCCCTCGATGAAGGGGATCGCGAACAGGAACATCATCACGGTGCCGTGGGTCGTGACGATCTGGTTGTAGGCGTTCGGCCCGAGGAAGTCGTTGCCGGGCACGGCGAGCTGGGTGCGGACCAGCATCGCCAGGATGCCGGCCGCGACGAAGAAGGCGAGCGCGGTGAGCATGAACCGCCGCCCGACGATGGTGTGGTTCACCGCCGCGAAGCGCGGCCAGCCCGGCGGCGTGTCCCAGATCTTCCACAAGGCGCGGTGCAGGCGGATCGCCTTGCTGCGCCGGGCGGCGACGACGGGATCGTTCATCGGTGCGCCTCCCGCATAGCCTCGCTCGCGAGCCGCGCCAGCGCGCCGTGATAGGCGGTCTCCTCGTGGGCGATCACCTCGAAGCTCATGCCGGTGTGCCCCCAGCCGCAGAACTCGGCGCAGACGCCTCCGTAGACGCCCGGCCGATCGGCGAGGATCGTGATCGTGTTCGTTCGCCCCGGGATGGCGTCGCGCTTGCCGGCGAGCCGCGGCACCCAGAAGGAGTGGATCACGTCCTCGCTCCTGAGCGCGACCTCGACGGGGCGGCCCGCGGGAATGTGCAGGCGCCCCTGCGTCGTGAGCGGGCCGCCTGGCGCGTCCGGATGGACGAAGGTCCAGACCCATTGCCGCCCGACCGCCTCGACGCGCACGGGTGCGGCGCCGAGGTGCGCGGCGTCGTCGATCGGGTCGATGGCGAAGGCCCAGATCATCAGCGCCAGCAGCGTCGTGACGGGGAACGCGATCCCGCCGCCCCAGAGCCATACGCCGTCGCGAGGTGCGCGCGATGAAACCGCAGCGCCCCGTCGGGCTTGAAGGAAGGGGATCGTCGCGAGCAGGCAGACGCCGAGGAGAATGAGCGTCGCGCCGGCGAGCATGACCCACCAGAGGGTCGCGACCCTATCGGCGACCGGTCCAGCGGGATCGACCGCCGACAGCGGTCCTCCGCAACCGGCGAGCGCCGCCGCTGTCGCGATCCCGCAGGCCGACCGTACCGAGGAGAGAGAATGCGCCCCGAACGAACCAACGTCACCGCCACCACCTTGGGCAAGCTCGATGCGGTCGAGCAGCTCGACAGTCGCGTCGCGCTCTTCGGCCATCCGATCCACGCCATGCTCGTCGCCTTTCCGATCGCCGGCGTGTTCTGGGTGGCGGGCTCCGACGCCGCCTATTGGTGGACGCTCGATCCCTTCTTCGCCCGGGCCGGGCTGTGGGGCGCGGGCGCCGCCTTCGTGATGAGCTGTGCGGCCGCCCTGTCCGGCTTCGGCGAGATGATGCTCGTGCCGGGCGCCCGCCGCCGCCCCGCCGGCTGGACGCACGGGGTCATCGCCATGACGCTGGTCGGCGTGCTGGCGCTGAGCTGGGCGCACCGCATGGACGACCCGGTCGCAGCCGTGCTGCCCTGGGGACTGCTCCTGTCCGGCGTCCAGCTCGTGCTCGTCGGCTTCGCCGGCTGGCACGGCGGCAAGCTCGTGTTCGAGCACCGCTTCGGCGTGGCCTCGCCGGAGGAGGATCGGGAGGAGAAGACCGGCGGCGGCGAGGTGGCTCGCGAGCCCTGAGGAGAGCCCGGGGAAGAGGCTCTCCAGGAACCCCTCGGGCCGCCCGTCGCGCAGGAAGGCGGGAAACAGGTTCTCGCCGATCTCGGGCTTACCCAGCACGAAGCCGAGCACGGCCGTGACGAGCGCCACCGCCGTGAGAACCATCGCGGCGCGTCCGGCCGGTCCGGGCTCGAACCTGGCGGTGCGCCGGGCGAGGCCGCGTCCGACGAGCATGTGCAGGAGCCCCATCCCGCCGACGAAGGTGAGCTTCGCGGCGAGCCAGGGCGTCTCCCAGGAGGCGACGAAGACGAGCGCCGCGCCGGTCGCGACGGTGAAGACGGCCGCGGGGGAGACAACGATCTCGAAGGCGAGCCGAGTGAAGCGCAGCCGGCGGGCATGCTCGCCCGCGTCGGGCTCGGTGCGCGGCCCGAGCAGCGCCGGCAGCGCGACGAGCCCGCCCGCCCACAGGGACAGGAAGGCGATGTGCGCAGCCTTGAGCCAGATCTCGATCATGCGGGTCCGCGACGGGTGGGGTCCACCGTCAATGTCGTGGGCCGCCCTACTGTTCCGCTCGGCCGCTCTCCGGCGCCGCGCGGAACGCGACGGACGACCTCGCCGTTCCCGTCTCGAGCGGAGGCCGCGGGCTTGCCTCCGCAATCGTGCGTGATCCCCGGCCGTGTCGCCGGGAAGGAGTGCTCATGGAGAACCTAGGGGCGAACATCTTCCCCATCGTCGTCGTCGTCCTCGCCGTGCTGCTCGTCGTCGTCGTGGGCGTGCTGACGGTCGGCAAAGGCGGCGGCAGCCGCGCTTGGATGATCGGCGGCATCATCGTGCTGGCGCTGCTCGCCCTCGGCTTCGGCCTGTGGAGCTATCGCGAATGGCCCACCGACGTCGTCGTCCCCGTCGACGAGGCTCCCGCCGACGCGGTGGTCGAGATGGGCGACGACTCCCGGTTCAACCCGGCGCAGATCACGATCGCGGTCGGGGACACGGTGGAGTGGATCAATCCCGGGCGTACTTTCAGCCACACCGTGACCGCCGATCCCCGGCTCGCGAACGCCCCGGACATCGTCGAGATACCGCCCGGCGCCGAGCCCTTCGATTCGGGCCGCATTCCCCCGGGCGAGAGCTACCGCCACACGTTCGATGTCCCGGGCGTCTACGTCTATCTCTGCCAGACCCACACGGACGAGGGTATGGTCGGGACCGTGATCGTCGAGTGACGGCGCGGCCGGCGCCTCAGCTCCGTTCGCCGCTCCCTCCGAGCGACTCGCTCGCGACCTGGAAGGACTTCAGCGCCTCGATGGCCGCACGGCGCACGGCGGCGTTCTCGATGCGCTTGAAGACGGACAGCACCTCGACGCCCTCGTCGTCGAGAAGCCGCTCGTGCCCCTCGCTCTCCTCGAGCGGCAGCAGCGACACCGGGTCGGCGCCCAGGCCGCGGGCCATCTGCAGGAGGCGCGAGACGGCGATGCGATCGGTTCCGTTCTCGTACTTCTGAATCTGCTGATAGGTGATGCCGACCATATCTCCGAGTTCGGACTGGGAGAGCTTCGCTCGCTTCCTGGCGACGCGAAGCAGCCGGCCCACCTCGACGTCATCCTGCGTTGGGCTACGCGACATGTTTGCTTCCTTACATTCGGCGAGAAACACTCGGCTCGCCGTATGTGAGGCGTCGCACGAAATCGCGGCGTTGTGAACTGCCGATGTACACGGCGTCATCTGTGAGACTCGCCCAGACGGCATCGGCAGCTTGCCGAACCGGCCGCCGGCGCCGTGCGAACTCTTTGGAACCGGGCGAGCGCCGGGCATCGCCCGCTCGCGTGCGTCTCCGCGACGCCCGAGCGCCCGTCGCCGGTCCGCTTCCGGTAAGGTGCGATTCGCGCCGGCGCTACTCTGCCGCGACCGCCGCGGCCCCGCCGGCGTCGAGCGCCCCGAGGGCCTGGTCGACCGTCTGAACGTCGCCGAAGATCGCGTAGAAGGCCCGCAGCGAGGCGGCGTGCTCCTCGTCGGTGAAGGTCGCGAGCGCGTCGGAGACCATGACCGTCTTGAAGTTCAGCATCATCGCGTCCCGCGCCGAGCTCTCGCAGCAGACGTTCGTGGCCGTGCCGGCGATCAGGACCGTGTCGACGCCCCGCGCGCGCAGCACCTCCGCGATGTCGGACGAACCCTGGATGAAGGCCGAGAAGCGCCGCTTCACGATGTGCAGGTCGCCGGGGGCGACCTCGAGCGCGCCGTAGACCTGGTGGCCTTCGTGATCGACGTGCTGCTCGGCGAAGCGCCGGTCGCGGCGATCGGGCGTCATCAGGTTCGTGTTGAACACCGACCACGCGTCGAGGGTGCCGATGGCGGTGTTCTTCACCCACGCGACCGTGCCGCCGCGCGCGCGCAGGCCCGCCGCCAGGCGGTTGATGGCGCCGGTCACCGTGCGCGCCATCGGCACCTCGCCCATGAAGCCCTCCTTCACGAAGTAGTTCTGCATGTCGACGACCACGAGCGCGGTGCGCGCCGGGTCCATGACGTCGAAGGGATGGGCGCGGCCGGTGCGGGCCTTCACGCGGGCGACGAGGTCCTCGGGGAGGCTGAACGGATGCATGGCGTCTCTCCTGTGCTGTGACGACCACCCCCGCAGCAAGCTTCGAGCCAGACGTCTTCGCGACGGCTACGCCTTGAATATTCAAGGTTTTGGGCATTAGAGGAGCTTATATGAGCCATAATGGATAGCTTATGCCCGATTTCCTGCCCAATTCACGATCTAGATTGGCAGGAGAGTAGGCACGATACGATGGAGAAACAGAGGAGAAATCCAACGATTTCTCTAAGCGGCGAAACGAATTCGCTGGATGGCACGGCGCTTGCGGTCGACCTCGACGTCACATGCCAGGAGGATCGTCATGAAGTCTCTGTTCAGCGCCGTCGCCGGCGGGCTGCTCGCCGCCCTGATCGCGGCGTCTCCCGCCGCCGCGCAGGGGGATCTGCGCAAGCTGCGCATGGCGGAGGTCGTCCGCTCGCAGTTCTACGTGCCGATGTACGTGGCCCTCACCAAGGGCTTCGTCGCGCAGGAGGGGCTCGACGTCGAGCTCGTCACGGCCAACGGCGGCGACAAGGTCGGCGCGCTGCTCCTCACCGACCAGGTCGACTTCGCGCTCTCGGGCCCCGAGGTGCCGATCTACATCCACAACGGCGAATCGCCCGACAAGCCGCGGATCTTCAGCGCACTGACCGCGACCGACGGCCTGTTCTTCGTCTCGCGCGAGCCGATCGCGGATTTCGACTGGTCGATGGTCGACGGCAAGACGATCATGGGCTGGCGCCCCGGCAGCACGCCGCAGCTCTATCTCGAATACGTGCTGAAGCAGAACGGCGTCGACGCCGCGACGATCGACGGGATCATCACCAACATCGGCCCGCAGGCCCGCGAGGGCGCCTGGATCTCCGGGACGGGCGACTTCGCCATCTTCAACGAGCCGGCGCTGACCAAGCTCGAGCAGGCCGGCGCGCTCAACGTGCTCGCCTCGATCGGCGCCCATGTCGGCCGCGCCGACTACACCGTGTTCTTCGCCAAGAGCAGCTGGCTCGAGGAGAACCCGGAGGCGGCGCAGGGCTGGACCAACGCCATCGGCCGCGCCCAGCGCTGGATCGAGACCGCGACCGACGCGGATATTGCCGAGGCGATCGCGCCCTTCTTCCCCGGCCTGACGCCGGAGGACAACCTCGCCGTCGTCCTGCGCTACCGCGGCAATTCGGAGCCGATCTGGGCCGAGAGCACCGTCGTCTCGCCGGAGGGCCTCGCCATGGCGCAGAAGATCATGGTGATCGGCGGCGTGATGCGGGAGGAGGACGTGGTCGACTACGACGTCATCGTCGCGACCGAGTTCGCCGAGGCCGCCGAGACCGCTCTGGCCTCCAACTGAGGAGACGCTCCATGGACGAAGGCTTCCTGCGCGCGGCCCCGGCGAAAGCCGGCGCCGCTCCCCGGGCCGAGACGCCGGCGGCGGTCTCGGTCCAGGGCGTCACGCTCAACTACTTCACCCCCACCTCGGAGACGCTCGCCATCTCCGACGTCGACCTCGAGATCGAGCCCGGCGCGTTCGTCGCCATCGTCGGCTCGTCGGGCTGCGGCAAGAGCACGCTGCTCTCGCTCATCGCCGGGCTGATGCGGCCGTCCTCCGGGCGCGTGCTCGTCGAAGGCCGGGAGGTGACGGGCCCCTCGCCGCGAGTGGGGTACATGCTCCAGAAGGACACGCTGTTCGAATGGCGCAGCGTGCTCGACAACGTGACGCTCGGCGCCGAGGTGCTCGGCGGCGACGTGCGCGCGGCGCGGGAGCGGGGTCGCGAGCTGCTCGTGGGCTACGGGCTCGGCGACTTTCTCGACAGCCTGCCGAGCCAGCTCTCCGGCGGCATGCGCCAGCGCGCCGCGCTCGCCCGCACGCTCTGCCCCGAGCCGCACATCCTGCTCCTCGACGAGCCGTTCTCGGCGCTCGACTTCCAGACCCGCCTCGCCCTCTCCGACGAGATCGCCGAGATCCTGCGCGCCGAGGGCAAGACGGTCATCCTCGTCACCCACGACATCGGCGAGGCGATCGCCATGGCGGACCGGGTCGTCGTGATGGGCCGGCGGCCTGGGCACGTGAAGGCGGATCACCGCATCGTCTTCGGCGAGCCCGGCGCGCCGCGGCCCTCGCCCTTCGAGGCCCGCAAGGACCCCGCCTTTGCCACGTATTTCCAGACCATCTGGGACGAGATCGACGTCCACAGCGTGCAATGACGCGGAGGCTCTCATGACGACAGCGAACACGCTCCCGACTGCGGCCGCCGGGGTCGCCGACGCGCCTCGCTCGGCCGCGCCCGCCGGCCCCGCGCCGAGCCCGGCCTATGCGGCCTATCTCGCCGGGCTCGGCCGGCGCGCCCGCATCGTGCGCCTCTGGCAGGTCGCGATCCTGGTGGGCGTCTTCGCCCTGTGGGAGATCGGCCCACGGATGCATTGGGTGAATCCGATGCTGACGAGCTACCCTTCCGCCATCGCGACGACGCTCGGGCGGATGCTCGCCGACGGCAGCCTCGTCCAGCACAGCCTGGCCACGGCCTACGCGGCGCTGGTGGGCTTCTCCGGCGGCATGCTCATCGGCATCGGGGTCGCGGTGGCGCTGTGGCTGTCGCCGATGCTCTACCGGGTGCTCGACCCGTTCATCGTCGTGCTCAACGCGATGCCGAAGATCGCGCTCGTGCCGATCTTCTACATCTGGCTCGGCGACCAGGCCTCGATCTACGCGATGGCGATCGCGATCAGCGTCTTCATCACCATCCTGATGCTCTACACGGGCTTCCGAGGCGTCGATCCCGACAAGGTGAAGCTCGTGCGCGTATGGGGCGCCTCGCGCCTGCAGGTGCTCACCAAGGTCGTTCTGCCGGGCTCGGTGCCCACCATGATCTCGGCGCTGAAGGTCAATATCGGGCTCGCCCTCGTCGGCGTCGTCGTGGGCGAGTTCCAGGCCGCGAGCGTGGGGCTCGGGCACCTCATCATCTACGGCAGCCAGATCTTCCAGATGAACCTGGTGATGGCCTCGATCGTCACGCTCGGGGCGATGTCGGCGCTGCTCTTCATCGCCGTGCAGAGCTTCGAGCGGCTGGTGATGCGCCGGCGCGGCGACCGGCTGGCCGTCTGAGGACCCGTCTCGCCCCCGTGCGTGCGCGCCGGATCCGGTGCGTGCGCACGAACGCGTGCGCACCCGTTCGCGCCCACGTTCATGCGCTTGACCCCGCGCATCCGCGGCGGCACCTTCGGCGCCCTTTCGCAGGCCCGGCGCCTGCAAGCCGCCCGAGGAGACGCGCGCATGACCCCGATCGATCGCATCCTGCTCACCGGCGCCGCGGGCGCGCTCGGACGCCGGCTCAGGCCCTTCCTGAAGGGCCATTGCCGAACCCTGCGGGCGACCGACGTCGCGCCGCTCGATCCGGCGGGCGAGGGCGAGGAGGTCGTGCAGGCCGACCTCGCCGACGCGGACGCCGTGCTCGAGATGACCCGTGGCGTGAACGCCGTCGTCTACATGGCCGGCGCCGGGCGCGAGGGGACCTACGAGGAGATCTACGCCGGCCACATGCGCGGGCTCTACAACGTCTTCGAGGGCGCGCGCCGAAACGGCGTGCGGCGCGTGGTCTGGGCGAGCTCGATTCACGCGGTGGGCTTCCACCCGTTCTCGAAGACCCTCGACCTCACCGAGCGTCCGCGGCCGGACAGCACCTACGGCATCGCCAAGGCCTACGGCGAGGCGGTGGCGCAGTGCTACTTCGACAAGTACGGCATCGAGGCGGTGTCGATGCGGATCTGCTCGTGCGTGCCCGAGCCCACCGAGCGCCGCCACCTCTCGACCTGGCTGAGCTACGCGGACCTGGAGCGGCTCGTGCTCGCGGGCCTGACCTGCACGCGGCCGGACCACACCATCGTCTACGGCGTCTCGGCCAACACGCACGCGGCCTACGACAACGCGCTCGCCAACCATCTCGGCTACCGCCCGCAGGACGACGCCGAGGCCTTCCGCGCCCGCATCGAGGCCGCGAGGCCCGCCCACGCGCCGGGCGACCCCGCGATCGCGACGCATGGCGGGCCGTTCTCCGCGGCGGGGCATTTCGAGGGGTGAGACGCACACCCGCGGAGCAGTCGCGCGAACGCGACGTTCGCGCTCTGAAACCAACGCGGTCATTGCGCGCCGATTGAGCAGCCGCGCGCCGCGTGTCCACGTGGCCTCCATGTTTGCCCACGAAACAGGCGATCTACGAGCGAACCCGGATGCGATTTCCCCGCGTCCGGCTGGCCCTCCTTTTGCAATGCGGCGCGACGCAGGACGCCGGGAGGGCGGCCGGACGACGACGACAGACAGGGGGACGGCATTCATGACCATCACGCGTAGACAGGCTCTGCAGATGGGCGCGGCCTTCGCCGGCGCCTTCGCGCTCGGCGGCCGCGCCGCTTTCGCTCAGGGCGAGCCGATCAAGGTGGGCGTGCTCCACTCGCTCTCGGGCACGATGGCGATCTCCGAGACGACGCTGAAGGACGTCATGCTCATGCTGATCGAGGCGCAGAACGCCAAGGGCGGCCTGCTCGGGCGTCCGCTCGAGGCGGTGGTCGTCGATCCGGCGTCGGACTGGCCGCTCTTCGCCGAGAAGGCGCGCGAGCTGATCACCGGGGGCTGCGCCGCGACGTTCGGCTGCTGGACCTCGGTGTCGCGCAAGTCCGTGCTGCCGGTCTTCGAGGAGCTGAACTCGATCCTGTTCTACCCCGTCCAGTACGAGGGCGAGGAGAGCCAGCGCAACGTCTTCTACACCGGCGCCGCGCCGAACCAGCAGGCGATCCCCGCGGTCGACTACCTGATGGATGTCGAGGGCGTCGAGCGCTGGGTGCTCGCGGGCACCGACTACGTCTACCCGCGCACCACGAACCGCATCCTCGAGGCCTACCTCCAGGCCAAGGGCGTCGCGCCCGAGGACATCCTGATCAACTACACGCCCTTCGGTCATTCCGACTGGCAGACCATCGTCTCCGACATCCGCCGCTTCGGCGGCGAGGGCAAGCGCACCGCGGTGGTCTCGACCATCAACGGCGACGCCAACGTGCCCTTCTACCGCGAGCTCGCCAACCAGGGCGTGGCGGCGACCGACATCCCCGTCGTCGCCTTCTCGGTGGGCGAGGAGGAGCTCGCCGGCATCGATACCGGCCCGCTCGTCGGCCATCTCGCGGCGTGGAACTACTTCATGTCGATCGACACGCCGGAGAACCGCGCCTTCATCGAGGCCTGGCACGCCTTCACCGGCGACACGAGCCGCGTCACCAACGATCCGATGGAGGCCCACTACATCGGCTTCAATATGTGGGTGAAGGCGGTCGAGGCGGCCGGCACCACCGATGCGGACGCGGTGATCGACGCGATGGTCGGCGTCGCCGTGCCCAACCTCACCGGCGGCCTCTCGGCGATGATGCCCAACCACCACATCACCAAGCCGGTCTTCGTCGGCGAGATCCAGGACGACGGCCAGTTCGCCGTCGTGTGGGAGACCGCCGGCCTCGTTCCGGGCGACGCGTGGTCGGACCATCTCGAGGGCTCGAAGGACCTGATGTCCGACTGGCAGGCCCCGATGAGCTGCGGCAACTTCAACGTCGCCACCGGCTCGTGCGGCGGGGGGTGACCCTCGCCTGACGGCGGCGGCGCCCCGAGCGGGCGCCGCCGCGCGCTCCCCGACACCCCGATTCCGTCCCGAAGGCCGCACCCATGGCGCACCTCGCCCGGACGCCGATCCGCCTCGCGCGGCTCGTCCTCCTCGCGCTCACGCTTGCCCTCGCGCCCGCCGCGCTGTTGACCGCGCCGACGCCGGCGGCGGCGCAGGCGTCCCAGGAGGAGGTCGCGACGATCCTCGCGGGCTTCACCAGCGGGCAGTTCCCGGCGACGCTGGCGGCGATCGACGCGCTCGCGGCCTCGGGCCACGCCTACGCGCCACAGGTGCTCGCCGCGCTGGAGAACCGCCGGCTCGTCTTCGAGACCGCCGGTCGCCGCGTGCTCTGGAGGGATGCGTCCGGCGCGGCCTTCGACGCGCTCACCGGAGAGCCGGTCGCGGCGCCCGGCGCGACGACGGACGTGCGGGTCTCCAACGCCGTGCGCCGGGCGGTGCAGACGTCGATGGCGAGCCTCACTCTGCGCGCGCCGGATCCGCGCCGGCGCATCGAGGCGGCCGCCGCCATCCTGCGCGCCCGCGACCTCTCCCAGCGCGATGCGCTCGCCGCCGCCCGCGCCGACGAGGCCGATCCCGCCGTGCAGCGCGCCTTCGACGACACGCTCGCGGGCCTCGCCATCGCCGACGTCGCCGCGCCGGAGGCCGATCGCCTCGCGGCGATCGCGCGGCTCGCGGCCCGCGGCGATTCGTCCGCGCGGGCGCTGCTGCTCGGCCTGCCCGCCGACGCGCCGGACGCGCTGAAGGAGGCCGCGGCCGAGGCCATCGCCGCCATCGACCGGCGCCTCGCGATCCAGAGCCACGTCCAGAACGTCTTCTTCGGGCTGTCGCTCGGCTCGGTCCTGCTGCTCGCCGCCATCGGGCTCGCCATCACCTTCGGGGTGATGGGGGTCATCAACATGGCCCATGGCGAGATGGTGATGATCGGCGCCTACGCGACCTTCGTCGTCCAGGAGCTGATGCGCACCTTCGCGCCGCAGCTCCTCGACCTGTCGCTGCTGGTGGCCCTGCCGCTCGCCTTCCTCTCCGCGGGTCTCGTCGGCGTGGCCCTGGAGCGGCTCGTCATACGCCACCTCTACGGCCGACCGCTGGAGACGCTGCTCGCCACCTGGGGCGTCTCGCTGATCCTCCAGCAGGCGGTGCGGTCGCTGTTCGGGCCGACGAACCGCGAGGTGATGAACCCGTCCTTCATGTCGGGCTCGCTGGAGCTCTTCGGCATCGCGCTGACCTGGAGCCGGGTGTGGATCGTCGTCTTCGCGCTCGTGGTGTTCCTGGCGCTGCTCGTCGCGATGAAGGCGACGTCCTTCGGCCTGCGCATGCGCGCGGTGGTGCAGAACCGGCGCATGGCCGCCTCGATGGGCATCCGCACGCCCTGGATCGACGCGCTGACCTTCGGGCTCGGCTCGGGCATCGCGGGCGTGGCCGGCGTGGCGCTCTCGCAGATCGACAACGTCTCGCCGAACCTCGGCCAGAGCTACATCATCGACTCGTTCCTCGTCGTCGTCTTCGGCGGGGTGGGGAGCCTGTGGGGGGCCTTCGTCGCGGCGCTCTCGCTTGGGGTCGCGAACAAGCTCGTCGAGCCGCTCGCCGGCGCGGTGCTCGCCAAGATCCTGATCCTGGTGGCCGTCATCCTCTTCATCCAGAAGCGCCCCAGGGGCCTGTTCGCCCTCAAGGGGCGCTCGGTCGAGAGCTGAGGAGGACGCGCCGATGTCCCGCAAGCCCATCCTCTTCCGCCTGATGGCGCCGCACATCGCGCCCGCGGTGCTGCTCCTCGTCGCGGTGGCGGCGCTCGTGCCCATCGCGAACCTGGTCTTCCCGCCCGACCACCTGCTCCACGTCCCGACGACGACGGTAGTGCTGGTCGGCAAGTGGCTCACCTACGCGCTGCTCGCGGTCGCGCTCGACCTCGTCTGGGGCTATTGCGGCATCCTCTCGCTCGGCCACGGCGCCTTCTTCGCGCTCGGCGGCTACGCCATGGGCATGCACCTCATGCGCGAGATCGGCCCCCGCGGCGTCTACGGCCACCCGGTCCTGCCGGACTTCATGGTCTTCCTCAGCTTCGAGGAGCTGCCCATCCCCTGGTGGGGCTTCGACGTCTTCGCCTACGCCGCCTTCATGGCGCTGTTCGTGCCGGGGCTGCTCGCCTTCGTCTTCGGCTGGCTCGCCTTCCGCTCTCGGGTGACCGGCGTCTATCTCTCGATCATCACCCAGGCGGGCACCTACGCCCTGATGCTGTCGTTCTTCCGCAACGAGCTCGGCTTCGGCGGCAACAACGGGCTCACCGACTTCAAGGACGTGCTCGGCTTTTCGCTGCAGGCGGACGCCACCCGCGCCGGACTGTTCGCCCTGACCGCGCTCGCGCTCGCCGGAGGCCTGCTGCTGGCGCAGGCGATCGTCACCTCGAAGCTCGGCCTCGTGCTCGTCGCCATCCGCGACGCGGAGGCGCGCACGCGCTTCCTCGGCTATCGGGTGGAGCGCTTCAAGCTCTTCGTCTTCACCGTCTCGGCGATGATGGCGGGGCTCGCGGGCGCGCTCTACGTGCCGCAGGTCGGCATCATCAACCCGTCGGAATTCTCGCCCGCGAACTCGATCGAGGCGGTGGTCTGGGTCGCGGTCGGCGGGCGCGGCACGCTGTCGGGCGCGGCGCTGGGCGCGGTGCTGGTGAACTGGGCGAAGAGCTTCCTCACCGGCGCCTATCCCGAGGTCTGGCTGTTCGTGCTCGGCTTCCTGTTCGTGGCGGTGACGCTGTTCCTGCCCAAGGGCATCCTCGGCGCCCTGCGCGCGGTACGGCTCGGCAAGCGCGCCGGTCCCGCGAAGGCCGCCCGCACGCAGCCGGCGGAGTAGGGGCCATGACGACGATCCTCGACCCCGCCTCTCCGCACGCCGCCAAGCGCACCACCGAGGCGCTGCTCTATCTCGACGCCGTCAACGTCTCCTTCGACGGCTTCCGGGCGCTGCGCGACCTCTCCCTCGTCATCGAGAAGGGCGAAATGCGCGCCATCATCGGCCCCAACGGCGCGGGCAAGACCACGATGATGGACGTCGTCACCGGCAAGACGCGGCCCGATACGGGCACCGTGCTCCTCGACGGCATGCACGACCTCACGCGCCTCGACGAGGCGGCGATCGCCGAGCTCGGCATCGGCCGCAAGTTCCAGAAGCCGACCGTGTTCGAGATGGTCTCGGTCGAGGAGAACCTCGTCCTCGCGCTCGCCGGCAAGCGCGGCGTGCGCGCCGTGCTGTTTCATCGGCGTACCGCCGACGAGGCGCGGCGTATCGACGAGATCCTGGAGATCGTCCGGCTCGAGGATCGCCGCTTCGAGCAGGCCGGCGCGCTCTCGCACGGCCAGAAGCAATGGCTCGAGATCGGCATGCTGCTCGCCCAGGACCCCTCGCTCCTCCTCGTCGACGAGCCCGTCGCCGGCATGACCGACGCCGAGACCGAGCTCACCGCCGATCTCCTGCGGCGCATCAACGCCGACCACACCGTGATCGTGGTCGAGCACGACATGACCTTCGTGCGCGCGCTCGGCGTGAAGGTCTCGGTCCTGCACGAGGGCTCGGTCCTGGCCGAGGGCTCACTCGACCAGGTCTCGTCGGACCAGCGCGTCATCGAAGTCTATCTGGGACGGTGAGGATCATGCTCGAGGCGCGCGACATCGACCTGCATTACGGCGCGGCCCAGGCCCTGCGCGGGGTGAGCGTCGGCGCGCGCCCGGGGCGCGTCACCTGCGTCATGGGCCGCAACGGCGTGGGCAAGACCTCGCTGATGCGCGCCCTCGTCGGGCAGGCCAAGGTGTCCGCGGGCACCATCGTCTGGGACGGCGAGGACGTCACCCGCCTCGCGTCCTTCGAGCGGGCGCGCCGGGGCATCGCCTACGTTCCGCAGGGGCGCGAGATCTTCCCGCTGCTCACGGTGGAGGAGAACCTGCGCACCGGCTTCGCCGCGCTCGCGGGGAAGGCGGCCAAGACCGTGCCCGAGGAGGTGTTCACCCTCTTCCCGGTGCTGAAATCCATGCTGCGCCGACGCGGCGGCGATCTCTCGGGCGGGCAGCAACAGCAGCTCGCCATCGGCCGCGCGCTGGTCACGCGCCCCAAGCTCCTCATCCTCGACGAGCCGACCGAGGGCATCCAGCCCTCCATCATCCAGGACATCGGCCGGGCCATCGAGACGCTGCGCGATCGCGGCGACATGGCGATCGTGCTCGTCGAGCAGTATTTCGACTTCGCCTCCGTGCTGGCCGACGAGATCGTCGTGATGGACCGCGGCGAGGTGGTCCTCTCCGGCGAGGCGAAGGCCCTCGACCGCGACGCGGTGCGCACCGCCGTGATGGTCTGAGGCGCGCCGCCACGCCTCATCCGGGTCGGCCCGGAAGCGACGCCCCGATTCGGGTGGTCTATATCGTCGCGAGGAGACCACATCGATGACCGAGGCGGCGACGGCGCACGTGACGACCCTCTACGACGCGATCGGCGGCGCGCCCGCGGTGGCGGCGCTCGCCGGGCGCTTCTATGCGCTGATGGACGTGCTGCCCGAGGCGGCGGCCTGCCGGGCCGTGCATCCGCTCTCGATGGTCGAGAGCGAGGAGAAGCTGCGGCTCTACCTCACCGGCTGGCTCGGCGGCCCGCCGGTCTACGTCGAGCGCCATGGCCCGCCTATGCTGCGGCGGCGCCATCTGCACGCGCCGATCGGCGAGGCCGAGATCGACGGCTGGCTCGCCTGCTTCGAGCGCGCCTGGATCGAGACGGTGGCGGACCGCGGCCTCGACGACGTGCTCCTGCCGAAGGTTCGCGCGCTCGCCCGGCACATGCGCAACACCTGACGGCGAAGACCGATCGGCATCGAACCCGAATCGCCCCCGCGGCTTGTCGCGCGGGAGGATGTTCATGACACGATCGACGTTCCACCGCGCCGGGCTCGCCGCCGGCGTTTCCGCCATCGTCGTCGCTGCGCTCGCGATGGCCCCTCCGAGCGTGGCGCAAGGGCCGGCGCAGACGCCGGCATCCTCGGCCTCGGAGCGCTCCGCCGCCGACGCAGAGCTGATCGGCGTCATCGAGGCGCTGCTGGCGGACATCGGCGACCTCGAGCGCGAGCTCGCCGATGCGCCGTCGGTGACGCGCGAGCGCGCCGAGCTCGAGGCGCTCGAGCTGCGGGTCGAAGGTCTGCTCGAGCTCGCCCGCGGCCTCGGGATCGAGACCCGCACCCTCGTCGACGCGCAGGACGGCGCGCCCGAGATCGAGGCGGTGGGCGCGACGGCCCCCGACCTGCCGCTTCTCGACGAGGAGCGCCGCACGACTGCGCTTTCCGCACCCGAGCAGGCGGTGATCGCGGCGCTCCCGGAGCCGCAGCCCGCCGTGCGGGCGCCGGATCTGCCGCTTCTCGACGAGGAGCGCCGCACGGCTGCGCTTTCCGCGCCGGAGCAGGCCGTGGTCGCTGCGCTTCCCGAGCCGGCGCCGGTGGTGGCGACGGTGCATCCGCCTCCGCGTCCGGCGTCGGCGGAGCTGACTGCTCTCCCGCAGATCGGTCAGGCGGTCGTCGAGGCCTTCGCGGACCCGCAGACCACGGGCGCGGTGGCGCCGCGGATCCGGCCGCCGCCGCGCCCGGACGATCTGCGCACCGCGTGGGCGGCGCCTCCGTCGCAGCCGGCCGAGCCTGCGCGCCCGACGGAGGTCGCGGTCCCGCGCGCCGTCATGCCTTCGATGTCGGCCGATCCGGTGGCCGGTCGCGAAGCCGCACGGGTTCTCCCCACACGCCCGACCAAGCCGCCGCTCGCCCTGCCGTTCGGGCTGCGCCCGTGAGGCGCCCGCCCACAGCCTCTAGCGCAGGTCCGTGACCCGCCCGCTCGCTTCGAGACGGCACGAGACGTCGGAACGGCGCACGGCGTTGCCGAGGCCCGGGCTGTAGATGACCCGCGCCGTGATCGGCGCGACGAGATCGCCGCCGGGCCCCTGCCGCACCGGCCCGGCGCTCGCCGCGTCGAGCCAGACGGGATCGTAGGGTCGCGCCGCGTCGACGAGCGCCTGCCAGCACAGCGTCACGATGGAGAGCGGCGTTCCCGGAGCCCTCGGGAGCGGCGGTGGACGGCCGACGAGCGCCGATCGGGCGCGGCCGCCGGGGATCAGCCGCTGGGGCAGGTCCGGTCCGCCGTTCGTCTGCCTGCCTGAAGGGAGAGCGCCCGTTGTCGCCGGGTCACGCGGCTGCGGCGCGGCGACGCTCGGACCTGCCGGGCCAGGCGCGGGCGCCGATGGCCGATTGGGAGAGGCGACGGAGGAGGAGGGCGCCGGCGAGGCCGAGGGCGACGCTTGCGGGCTCTCAGAGGCGCCGGGAGACGAGCCCGTTCCCGACGATGGAGCCGATCCCTGGCTTCCCGACGCGTCGGAGCCGGCGGACGGGCTCGAGCCGGGGCCCGAACCGCCGGGCGAGGAGGTCGCGGGCGAATCGGCGCCGGTTCCCGCGCTCGGCGACCCCCCGTTCCCTTGCCCGTTCCCTTGCCCGTTCGACTCGCCGCCCGACGTGCCTGGGCTGTCGCTGCCGCCGCGACCCGCGCCGCCGGAGCGCTCCGCGCCGCGGCCCTGGCTCTGTCCGCCGTTGCCGGGCGAGCCGTCTGCCCCGCCGCCGCCGCGGTCGGCCTCTCGGCTGCGTCCTTGCGCGAGCGCCGCGTCGATGCCCGGCAGCGGAACGGCGTCGAACTGCGGTGCCGTGAAGGAGACGAGAGCGGCGGTCGTTCCGACCGCGACCAGCATGGTGCGCATGAGCGAATACGGCCGATCGGGAGCGCGCTTTTCGAGTCGCGCGCTCCGATCGGCGACCGCGCGCGTGCGCTGCGCGGTCCGAACGGTCTGCGGAAGTTGGTGTTCCCCCGAGGTCAGCTCAGCCCGCCGACGATCTCGCGTTCCCTGAACACGAGCGGGCGGACGGCCGGACGGCCGGTCTTGCGGCGGGTGAGGAAGCGCGGGCGCCGCCCCGAGAGCAGGCCGTGGCGGCGGCGCTGGCGCGTCTCGCCCAGCGCCAGCGGGCCGATCTGCGGGTAGGGCGTCATCAGGCTCCCGTCCGGATTCTGGAGCATCAAGGGTAGGCCGCTCTCCTGGCCGAGCTTGCGCCAGACCGCGACGATCTCCTCCTCGGTGAAGCGCCCGAGCACGGTGGCGATGGCGCCGTCCTGTGCGATCGCGGCGACCTCGAAGGCCGGACCGGCCGCGAGCGGGCTCGCATCCGAATCGGCCGGCTCTTCCGCCCGCTCGGCGATGCGCATCGCCAGGCCGACGAGCCGGCCGGGAGGGATGCATAGCCCGAGCGTATCGATGGCGCTCTCGGCTTCTAGGCAGCCGGAGCCGTCGTCGAGGACGGCTCCGGCCGGATGCGTGGTTTCCGCCATCATGTTCGACGCCCTGTCAGCGTGTTGCGGTCGGCGGCGTGTTCTTTCGTGTGCCGCTCGTTCCATGCGCCGATCATGCGGATGCTTTTCGAGCGGGGGCTTAATCTTTTCGGTTAAGAGACGCTCAACAGGGCGAATGCTGAACGAATGCTTGCAGCTGTCGTGGAAAGTCGACCGGTCCCGGAAACCTCCGGCGCCGTACGCCTTGCGCGCGCGCCCGCTCCACCCTACCTTCGTGGGTGACTTGGCGAACCCGCCGCGGGGCGCCCGGTTCCGGTCGCCGGCCACTCCGCTCGCGCACCGCACGCGGATCGCGGCGCGGCCCGTCACGCCGGGTTCGATCCGTATCCTGCGAGATCCGTACCCCGCGAGTCCTTGAAGCCGTCCCCGAGCCCAGCGCGATCCGAGACCAGACGCTTGATGAGCCCTCGAACGACCCTTTCCGCTGCGGACGTCGCCGCCCTCGCGACCGACCTCGAGGCGGCCGCCCGCGAGGCGGGCGAGATCGCGCGCGCCTATTTTCGCCGCGGCGAGAAGACGACGGCGCGGATCTGGAACAAGGCCGGCGGCTCCCCCGTCACCGAAGCCGACGTGTCGGTGGACGCCTTCCTCAAGGTGCGGCTGTCGCAGCTCCTGCCCGCGGCCGGCTGGCTCTCCGAGGAGACCCGCGACGACCCGGCGCGCCTCGACCGCGAGCTCGTCTGGATCGTCGATCCGATCGACGGCACCCGCGCCTTTCTCAACGGCAATCCCGACTGGTCGGTGGCGATCGCGCTGCTCGTCGCGGGCCGCCCGACGCTCGGCGTGGTGCACGCCCCCGCGCACGAGGGCTATTACGACGCCCGCGCCGGCGGCGGCGCGCGGCTGAACGGCGCGCCGATCGGCGTGTCCGCCCGGGCCGCCCTCGCCGACGCGCGGGTCACCGGCCCCAAGCCGATGATGGAGACGCTCGCCGCGGGCGCGGGTCGCTTCAGCGAGATGCCCAAGATCCCCTCGCTCGCGCTGCGCATCGCGCGCGTCGCCGCGGGCGAGGTCGACGTCGCCCTCGTCACGGCGAACGCGCGGGACTGGGATCTCGCCGCCGCCGACCTCGTTCTCGCCGAGGCGGGCGGCGCGCTGTCGGACCTCGCGGGCGACGCGTGCGTCTACAATCGGCCCGAGCCGGTGCACGGCGCTCTCCTCGCTGCGTCGCGCGCCTTGCATCCGCGCCTCGTTGAGGCCATGACGACCGGCGAGAGCGACGCGCGGCGGCTCGCCCGGGCCACGTGAGCCCGGCGGCGCCGCCTTCTTTGAAGACGACACCAGGAGCCCGATCCGGATCGGGACGCGCACATGACCGAGATCAAGCACGGCGACCCCGAGACCAAGTCCGCCTCCCAGGACCAGCAGCTGCTGCACCTCGTCTTCGGCGGGGAGCTGGAGGACCTGCGGGGCACGCGATTCCGCGACCTGAACGCCCTCGACATCGTCGGCGTCTTCCCCAACTACGCCACCGCGCACGCCGCCTGGAAGGCCAAGGCCCAGGCGACGGTCGACAACGCCCACATGCGCTACTTCATCGTCCACATGCATCGCCTGCTCGAGCCGCCGGTCGGCTGATCCGGCGAGCCGACCAGGCGACCGCGCGCATGTCCCTCCTCAAGCGAATCGGCAGGCATCCCCGGGTCCAGGCGGCTGCGGGCTTCGGCTTCGCCCGCTACCTCGGGCTCGTGGCCCGCACCAACCGCTTCGCGATGGACCCGCCGGATGCGCACGAGCGGGTCGGGCCGCTGATGCCGGTGATCGCCGCGATGTGGCACGGCCAGCACTTCCTCGTGCATCTGGCGAAGCGCCCGCAGGACCCCACCGCCTGCCTCGTCTCGCGCTCCGGCGACGGCGAGCTCAACGCGCGGGCGCTCGAGCACCTGGGCGTGCGCGCGATCCGCGGCTCGGGCGACCGCGGCCGCGGCCGCGCGCGCCAGAAGGGCGGGGCGTCGGCCATGCGCGCGATGCTGCGCGCGCTCGAGGACGGCGAGAGCGTGGTGATGACCGCCGACGTGCCCAAGATCGCTCGCCGCGCGGGGGAGGGCATCGTCACGCTGGCGCGGCTCTCCGGCCGGCCGATCGTGCCCGTCGCCGTGGTGACGAGCCGCCGCAAGGTGTTCGACAGTTGGGACCGGGCGACGCTCGGCCTGCCCTTCGGCCGCGGCGCGATCGTCATCGGCGATCCGATCCGCGTCGCCCGCGACGCCGACGACGCCGCGATCGAGGCCGCCCGCCGCGCCGTGGAGGCGGGCCTCGACGACGTCCACGCGCGCGCCTACGCCCGGATCGGCGCCATCGATCCCGGGGCGCATCTGCGGCCCGCCGAGAGCTCCGCCGCTCTCCCCGGAGACGTGCCCGGAGAGGCCGCATGAAGCGCGGCTCCCCGCTCCTGTGGAGCTACCGCATCGGCACGACGCTGATGACGCCCGCCGCCTCCGGCCTGCTGCTGTGGCGGCGCGGCAAGGGCAAGGAGGACCCGACCCGCCTCGGCGAGCGCCGCGGCCACGCCGGGCGCGCGCGCCCCGAGGGGCCGCTCGTGTGGCTGCACGGCGCCTCGGTGGGCGAGACGCTGTCGATCCTGCCTCTCGTCGAGCGCCTGACCCGGCGCGGCGTCGCGGTGCTGGTGACGTCGGGCACGCGCACCTCGGCGCAGATGGTGGCGCGCCGCCTGCCGCCGGGCGCGATACACCAGTTCGTGCCCCTCGACGTGCCGCTCTACGTGAAGCGCTTCCTCGACCATTGGCGGCCCGATCTGGCGATGTTCGCCGAATCGGAGCTGTGGCCGAACTTCGTGCACGCGCTCGACCGGCGCGGCGTGCCACTGATCCTCGTCAACGCGCGCCTGTCGGAGCGCTCGTTCCGGCGCTGGGCCCGGGTGCCGCGCGCGGCCGAGGCGATGCTCTCGCGCTTCGCCTTCTGCCTCGCGCAATCCCCCGGCGACGCCGAGCGGCTGCAGCGGCTCGGCGCGCCACGGGTCTCGGTGGCGGGGAACCTCAAGTTCGATTCCCCCGCGCCGCCCGCCGATCCGCGCACGGTCGCGAGCCTCCAGGCGCTCACCGCCGGCCGTCCGGTGTGGATGGCGGCCTCGACCCATCCGGGCGAGGAGGAGGCGGCGATCGCGGTGCATCGCGCGCTCGCGCGGCGCTATCCGAACCTCCTCACCATGATCGCCCCGCGCCACCCCCAGCGCGGCGCCGACATCGCCGCGATGGCGCAGGAATCCGGCCTCGTCCCGGCCCGGCGCTCCGAGGGCGTGCAGCCCGATCGCGCGGTGGATCTCTACGTCGGCGACACGATCGGCGAGCTCGGGCTTTTCTACCGCATCGCGCCGGTGGTCTTCGTCGGCGGCTCCCTGGTGCCGCACGGGGGGCAGAACCCGATCGAGCCGGCGAAGCTCGGCGTCGCCATCCTGCATGGGCCGCACGTCCACAACTTCACCGACGTCTACGCCGCCATCGACCGCGCGCGGGGCGCGCTGCCGGTGAACGACGCCCGCGCGCTGGCGGCGGCGCTCGCCGAGCTCCTCGCCGATCCGGGGCGCATGCGCACGATGGGCCGGGCCGCCACGGCGGCGGTGGAGAAGCTCGGCGGCGCGCTCGAGCGCACCGTGCGGGCGATCGACCCGTTCCTGGTGGGCCTGCGCATCGACGGGCGCGACTGATGCGCGCGCCCGGCTTCTGGGACGCCGCGTCGCCGACCTGGCCCGCCCGGCTGCTCGCGCCGCTCGCCCGGCTCTACGGCGCCATCGCGGCGCGGCGGATGGGCCGCGAGGGCGTAGGCGCCGCGCTCCCGGTGATCTGCATCGGCAACTTCACCGCCGGCGGCGCCGGAAAGACCCCGACCGCGCTCGCGATCGCCGCCCTCCTGCGCGCCATGGGCGAGCGCCCCGCCTTCCTCACCCGCGGGCACGGCGGGCGGGCGCGCGGCCCGCTCGTGGTCGATCCCGCGATCCACGACCACCGGGCGGTGGGCGACGAGCCGCTGCTGCTCGCCCGCGCCGGCCCCACCATCGTCTCGCCGGACCGCCCCGCCGGCGCGGCGCTGGCCGCGCAGACCGGCGCGAGCGTGATCCTGATGGACGACGGCCTCCAGAACCCCTCGTTGAAGAAGGACCTCGCGCTGGCCGTCGTCGACGGCGAGAGCGGCGTCGGCAACGGGATGTGCCTGCCCGCCGGCCCGTTGCGCGCGCCGCTCGCGGCGCAATGGCCCCGCGTCGACGCGCTGGTGCTGATGGGTCGCGCCGCCGCCGGCGCGCGGATCGCGGAGGAGGCGCGGGCGCGGGGCCTGCCGGTGTTCCGCGCCCGCCTCGCGCCCGACCGCGACGCCTCCGAGCGGCTCGACGGCGCGCGGGTGCTCGCCTTCGCCGGCATCGGCCGGCCGGAGAAGTTCTTCCGCACGCTGGAGGATTGCGGCGCGACGCTGGTCGAGCGCGTCGCGCTGCCCGATCACCACGCCTACCGCCCCGGGGAGGCGCAGGCGCTCCTCGCCCACGCCCGCGAGAAGGGGCTCGTGCCGGTCACCACCGAGAAGGACGCCGCGCGGCTCGGCGTGATGGAGGGGCTCCTGGCCCTGCCGGTCGCCGCCCGTTTCGAGGACGCCGACGGGCTCGCGGCGCTGATCGCGGGCCGGCTCGCCGTTCGTCGGGCTCAGCCTTGATCCGCGGCGGCGGCCGGCGCGCGGCCCAGCCGCACCAGCGCCGCCTGCGGCGAGGAATAGGGCTCCTGCCGCTCCACGCTCCAGTAGCGCAGCTGGTCGAGCGGGATGGCCTCTCCCGTCACCCCGCAGCGCACGTAGGAGCCGGGCTTCACCACCCGGATCGTGGAATCGAGATACTCGACATCGGCCTCGCCGCCGGGCCGCTCGTGCTTGTTCATCACGCCATCCGTGTCGCGCGCCCGTGCGCGCCGTTGCCGGTAGGAATAGCGGAAAGGGCGGTGCGGGTTCAACTCGCGCCGCCGCGATCGAGATATATGCGAACTTCCCGATGCGTGGGGCGTTGCCCGGCGAAAAGGAGCCGCCCCATGTCCTACACGATCTCCACCACCGTCTCGCTTCCCTTCGACGAGGCCATCGCCGTCGCGACCGACGCGCTCAAGGCGCACGGCTTCGGCGTGCTCACGACGATCGACGTGAAGGGGACGCTGAAGCAGAAGATCGACGTCGACTTCCGCCCCTACACGATCCTCGGCGCCTGCAACCCGAAGATGGCGCACCGCGCCCTCCAGGCCGAGGACGAGATCGGCGCCATGCTGCCCTGCAACGTCATCGTCCAGGAGCACGCCCCCGGCCGGGTCGCGGTTGCGGCAGTGGACCCCGCCGCCTCGATGCAGGCGGTGGAGAACCCCGCGCTGGCCGAGATCGCCGCCGAGGTTCGCGAGAGCCTGCGCGCGGTCATCCGCGACGTGGAGACGCGGGGGCGGGGGTGAGCTTCGGGGGGCTCGACCGCCTCGCGCGTCCCGTCGAGCTTCAGTTCCCTCTCCTCCGCCGCGTTCCGGCGCACGATCAACCGTTCCGCCCCGGCGCACAGGCGCGCGTGCGGGCAATCCCTGTCGGTCATGATGGGACTCTCGTTGCTTGGGTGGTGGTAGGACCCTTACACTCGCAATCGCGGGAGAGTTCAATAATCCGGTTATTAAATTCGGGGGTGGCGTGGCGAAAGATCGGATCACCAGCGAACAGCTCCGCGCCGCCCGCGCCCTCCTGCGCTGGGAGCAGCGCGACCTCGCCCGCGAATCCGGCGTCTCCCACCCCACCATCGCCCGCCTGGAGCTGCAGCCGGGGCCTTTGGCGGCGTGGGCGCGCACGGCCGACAAGCTCCAGGCTGCATTCGAGGCGGCGGGGGTGGAGTTCGTGCCGGAGGAGCGGGAGAAGGGGGAAGGGGTGCGGTTCAGGGCGAGGCGGGGCGGGCGAACATCTTGATTCAGGGAGACGTCACATTGTCGTCTGTACATTTTTCGCGAGATCGAGAACAGCGGGCCAGCCGTCAATCCCAATAGTCTGGAACATATTCATTTGCTTTCAAAAATGCTCTGAATTCTGGCGTTAGGTTAGCGCGAGGAAATCCGGCTGTAGAAAGCATGCCTTGAATCTTTTTCTCCTGCTTTTCTACTCCCAGCCGAGCGCGATTGTGAGCCTCAAGTCTCTTTAATCGCCTTAACAGTTCGTTTTTGGCGGTCTCCCGGTTAGACAGATCAACGTCATAAGTTGCAATTAACCGAAGGACAACATCATTGAAGCCGTATATTCCCCTTAGCCTAACTTCTATTTCTTCGCCCTTGACGGGCACAGTATGCTCAGGAACAACCCTAACACCGAGTCCGGCCTCGGTCGCGTGAGGAGCGAACGCATTGTAGGCGCCGACGACAAGATCCGTCGCACGCCCCCCATTGTGAGCAAAAGCGTTCCGTATCTCCTTGAAGAAGCGATAGCAGTACAGCAATTCTTGAACTCTTCCACCACTGTACCATCGATTCACGACGAATGGAGCATTAAAAACGTCTTTGAGATAAGAGATTGGATCGCCAAAGCGCGAATAAGCTCTCAAATATCCTTTGCCGCTCTGGCTAGGATACTGTAAGTCCTTGTAGATCCGCCGGATTTCATCCTCACCCGCAATGAGACTCGCAAGTCTTTCTACGAAGTCTTCGAAAATAGATATTGTACCATTCAAAAAGAAGATCGAAAACATTTTCTCCTGTTCTTCCCAAGAATATTCGCAGCACGCGCGCTTTATCTCATTTGCCTTCAATTGCTTACCAAGTGCAAATCTTTTTACGATGTCGTCCTGGGTCGCGTTTGGATGAGCATCAACGTAGCCTCTCACCTGCCAACGAAGATTCCACATTGCAACGATCGTCGGCGAGACGAAGTCTGAAAGCTGTGTAATCTGCAGATGGGCGTCTCTTGCGCAGTCATGGACAAACGGTGCGATTGCGCTCCTCATAATGCGATTCCTACCCCCCCCCCGCGAAGCCAGTGCTGCAAATGCTGATACAAGCGAGGATGTCGACGCGTCAACATCGCGCCGCATCGGGATAGCACCGGATCACCGCGGAGAGCCACCAATCCGCGCTCCGAGGCGGGCACGTATAGCTCCGCATCAGCGGCTCAACAGGAACAGCTGACCAAGCATAACATCAATTCTGAAGAAGTTTTCTGAGCGATTCCACGGCTATTTTTTGGCGTCTGCAACGCAGAGATCGCATTCTCGCTAGTGTTGAAGCGCACAAGAACGATGTCAGTTTCCGGTCGTAGCCGTCGGCATAGCCGGCCTCCCGCTGCTCCTCGCCCCCTCGGGTCGCCGCGGCGTATTCCTCGTCGGAAACGGCCATCGATGTGCTCCGGTCAACGGCGCGGCGCGGCCGACGCACCGGTCGCGCCGAGATCGACACCAGAAACACTCATTTCCCCGCTCGAATGCTCACGCGTTCGCCGGCCGGCTCACGCGACGCGTGATCCCGAATGACGTCGAGGGACATCCCGTCGTCGAGGCGGGGCCACAGCAGCTCGAGCCCTGACAGGCTGATCTCGATGTCGGCGAGTTCCTCGGGCGAGGCGCGGGCGAGCGTGCGGGTGCGCGCCGGGTCGAGGCGAAGCTCCTCGCCACTGCTGAGAACCACGCCGATCGACAGTCGAGGCGCATCGTAGGTCGCTGAAACGATGTAGCCCTGCGCGCGCATCGCCTCGGTAAGATGAAGGGCGGCCTCGAATTCGGCATCAGTCACGCCCATGAATTCGCTCCCATTCCTTGCAGAGGTGAAGCACCTGAATGTGCAGCGTCCGCGAGATACGATCCGCGGTGCGCTGCGCGAGCCCGCGCCCCCGTCCGCGCCTCAGTGTCGGTGGTCCTGCCGGGCAGTTCAAGACGAAGACGGCTTGAGCGTCTGCCGCATGAACGTGGACATGCGCCGGCGGGTGATCCTCCGAGTAGATCATGACACGCATCCCGTCCGAACGCATGACTGTGGGCATTGCTCCCCCACGACGCGCAGGACACCCGAAAAGCGCTGCGCATCGATCGAGAAGCGGCGCGATCGAGGGCTGTTCTCTCTTCACAATAGCACGCAAAACGCAGCCGAACAACAGCAATCAATCCAAAAAGATGTAATCGTGCTCGTCTCCGACATAGCCACCCCCTCCCTTGACCCCCACCCCCACCCGTCCCATCTTCATACTTAAGGGCCGCGCCTCGGCGGGTCCCCATCCAGAAGTGCCTCTCACAAGGGCTTCGTCCATGTCGCGTCAGTCGCCGTTCGCCCATCCGTTCCTGCTCGGCTTCGACGAGATCGAGCAGGCGCTCGACCGCGTCGCCAAGGCGGCGGGGGACGGGTATCCGCCCTACAACATCGAGCGTTTGCCTCGGTGCGAGGAGGAGCCGGAGCGGTTGCGGATCACGCTCGCGGTCGCGGGGTTCACCCGGGACCAGCTCGAGGTCACCCTCGAGGAGAGCCAGCTCGTCATCCGCGGCCGGCAGGCCGACGACAAGACGCGTCACTACCTTCACCGCGGCATCGCCGCCCGCCAGTTCCAGCGCTCCTTCCTCCTCGCCGACGGCATGGAGGTGCTCGGCGCCGACCTGACGAACGGCCTCCTGTCGATCGACCTCGCCCGGCCCGAGCCGGCGCGGGTCATCCGCAAGATCGATATCGCGCTGAAGGCGTCCAAAGGCTGACACTCCGCACCGCTCGAAAGGAGGGCGCGTCCCATGAATACCGCCGATTTCAACACCGCCGATCAGGCCCCCGAGCAGGCGCTCGCCGCGCTCGGCGAGGGCGAGCTCGCCTACGTGCGGGCGATGTCCTCCGACGAGGTCAAGCGCCTCTTCCCGCAGGCCCCCGCGCTGCAGCCGGGCCTCGAGCTCTACGCGCTGCTCTCCGCGTCGGGCGCGCCGATGCTGCTCACCGCCTCGCGCGAGGCGGCGCTGGCGAACGCCAAGGCGAACGACCTCGACCCTGTGAGCGTGCACTGACGCCGCCCGCCGCTGCGTCTCCCCCTCTCCTGCGGGAGGGGGGCGAGCCGGCCGGCGCATCGGCGCCGGCGCAAGGAAGGAAGCCTCGAGAATGCCCCGCGCGCTCGTGATCGTCCTCGATTCCGTCGGTATCGGCGCCGCGGAGGATGCGGGCGCGTATGGCGACGAGGTCCCGGATGTCGGGTCCGACACGCTCGGCCACATCGTCGAGGCCTGCCGCGACGGCCGTGGCGACAAAGCCGGCCTGCGCGCCGGGCCGCTCGCCCTCCCCAACCTCGCGCGGCTCGGGATCGGGCTCGCACACGCGTCCTCGACCGGCCGCGCCGCCCCGCTCGCCGATCTCGTGCCGCCGCCGGGCGGGCCCGTGGCCGCCCACGGCTACGCCGTCGAGACGTCGGCGGGCAAGGACACGCCGTCCGGCCACTACGAGATCATGGGCTGCCCGATGCCGGTCGCGCTCGGCGTCTTCCCGACGACGCAGCCGGCCTTCCCGAAGGCTCTGACCGACGCGCTGATCGCGCGGGCGGGTCTCCCCGGCATCCTGGGGAACAGGCACGCCAACGGCATGGCGATCATCGAGGACTGCGCCGCCGAGCACATCCGGACCGGCGCGCCGATCTGCTACACCTCCGCCGATTCGGTCTTCCAGATCGCGGCGCACGAGGAGCATTTCGGCCTCGAGCGGCTCTACGCCGTCTGCGTGATCGCGCGGGAGCTGTGCGACGCCTACAACGTCGGCCGCGTCATCGCGCGCCCCTTCCTGGGCTCCCCCGAGACGGGCTTCGTGCGCACCGGCAACCGCAAGGACTACGCCCTGCCCCCGCCGGCGGACACGCTCCTCGACGTGCTGACCCGAGAAGGGCGCGCCGTCGTCTCGGTGGGCAAGATCGGCGACATCTTCGCGCACCGCGCCACCGGCGAGGAGGTGAAGGGCCACGGCAATTCCGCCAATCTCGACGCGGCGCTGGCCGCCTTCGCGCGGCTGCCCGACGGCGGGCTCGTCTTCGCCAACCTCGTCGATTTCGACCAGGAGTTCGGCCACCGTCGCGACGTCCCGGGCTACGCCGCCTGCCTCGAGGCCTTCGACGCGCGGGTACCCGAGATCGAGGCCGCGCTGTCGCCGGGCGACCTCGTCGTGATCACCGCCGACCACGGCAACGACCCGACCTGGCGGGGAACCGACCACACCCGCGAGCACGTCCCGGTTCTGGCCTTCGGTCCGGGCATCGCCCCGCGCGACATCGGACGGCGCGAGACCTTCGCCGACATGGGCGCGACGGTGGCGGCGTGGCTCGGCTCGGCGGGGACGGGGGCGGGCGTCCGCGCCGTGCTGCGCGAGAGGGGCTGAGCGCCTCTCACTCCCCCGGCTTCGTCGGCGTCGGGTGCGTGGCCGGGGCCTCCGGCGCCGCCCGGCCCATGAACCCGCGCAGCAGGTCGATCGGCACCGGGAACACGATGGTCGAATTCTTGTCTCCCGCGATGTCGTAGAGCGTCGACAGGAAGCGCAGCTGCATCGCCTCGGGCGTCTGGGCCAGGATGTCGGCGGCCTCGGAGAGCTTCTGCGAGGCCTGCATCTCGCCCTCCGCGTCGATGATGCGCGCGCGCCGGTTGCGCTCGGCCTCGGCCTGGCGGGCGATGGCGCGCACCATGCTCTCGTCGATGTCGACGTGCTTGATCTCGACGTTGGCGACCTTGATGCCCCAGGCGTCCGTCTGGCTGTCGAGGATGCCCTGGATGTCCTCGTTGAGCTTGTCGCGCTCCGACAGCATCTCGTCGAGATCGTGCTTGCCGAGCACGGAGCGCAGCGTGGTCTGCGCCAGCTGGCTCGTCGCCATCATGAAGTCCTCGACCTGGATGATGGCGCGGTCGGCGTCGACGACGCGGAAATAGATCACCGCGTTGACCTTCACCGAGACGTTGTCCTTGGAGATCACGTCCTGGGAGGGCACGTCCATCGTGATGGTGCGCATGTCCACCTTCACCGCCTGCTGGATGACGGGGATCACCAGGATGAGGCCCGGCCCCTTCACGCCGGAGTAGCGCCCCAGGGTGAAGACGACGGCGCGCTCGTACTCGCGCATGATGCGGATGGCGCTCGCGAGGACCGCGAGCACGACGACGGCGATGATCAGGTAGGCGACGAGATCGAAATTCATGGAGCGCTCCTGGAGAGGGGAGGGGGAAGTCTCAGGGAGACCGGCGGCGAGGCGTCTTCTCGCGCCCGGCCGTGGGCCGGTGGACGCGCAGCGTCAGGCCCTCGCGGCCCTCGACGCGCACGAGCTCGCCCGGCGCGAGCGGCTCGTCCGCCGTGGCGCGCCAGCGCTCCCCATGGATCTCCACCTCGCCGGCGAAGGCGTCCCAGTGCAGCACCCGGCCGGTCTCGTCGACGAGCGCGGCGTCGCCGCTCGCCCCGGGCAGCCGCAGCGCGCGCACGGCGGACGCGAGGACGAGAACGAGGATGAGCGCCGTCGCGAGCGTGGCGGAGATCCAGACCGCGGGCGAGAGCGCGAAGCCGGGCGCGTCGGTGTCGAACAGGATGAAGGAGCCGAAGGCGAACGCCGCCGCGCCCCCGATGCCGAGGATGCCGAAGGAGGGCGCGAAGGCTTCCGCGACCATCAGCGCCATCCCGAGCAGGAGCAGCAGCACGCCGGTGACGTCGATCGGCAGCAGGTTGAGGGCGAAGAGCCCGAGCAGCAACGAGATCGCCCCGATCACGCCGGAGAAGACGATGCCGGGGTTGGCGAACTCGAAGACGATGCCGTAGATGCCGATGAGCAGCAGGATGTAGGCGACGTTCGGGTTGGTCAGGACCGCGAGCGCCCGGGTGAGGAGGCTCGGCGCGTGGCGGACGATCGCGGCGTTCGCGGTCTCGAGCCGCATGTCCGCGTCCCCCAGGCGCACCGTCAGCCCGGCGGCCTCGCGCACGAGCGCGCGTGCGTCGTCGGCGAGGATCTCGACCACCCCGTCCTGCACCGCGTCGACCGCGGTCAGCGTAACCGCCTCGCGCACCGCGGCCTCGGCGAAGGCCGCGTCGCGCCCGCGCAGCTCGGCGAGGCCGAGGATGAAGGCGACGGAATCGTTCACCGCCTTGCGCGACATCGCGTCGTCGTCGTCGCCGCCCATGCGCACCGGCGTCGCGGCGCCCAGGCTGGTGCTGCGCGCCATTCCCGCGACGTGGCTCGCATAGAGGATATACGTCCCCGCGGAGGCGGCCCGCGCGCCGGCGGGCGCCACATGGGTCGCGACCGGGACGGGCGCGGCGAGGATGGCGCGGACGATGTCGCGCGTGGCGCTGTCGAGCCCGCCGGGCGTGTCCATGCGCAGGACCAGCATGCCGCCTTCCGCCTGCGCCGCCTCGGCGATGGCGTCCTCGACCAGCATCGTCGTGGCGGGGCCGATCGGGCCGTCGATCTCGGCGACGAGCACCGTCTCGACGGTGTAGTATGCCGCGGCCGGCGACGGCCCGGCTCGTGGCGGGGCTTGCGACTGGGCTTGCGTCGCGACGACGACCAGGATCGCGCCGGCGACGACAGCGGGGAGCGCCCCCGTGATCCGCCTTCCGATCCGCGCGATCAGCGCCCGCATCCGTCCGCCTCCTTCGTGGCGACCCGCGCCGGGCCGACCTGGTCGGCCACGACGGCGCCGCGCTCTCCCATCGGCCGTTCAGGCCGGCGGGTCGTGTCGCGAGCGGTCTGGTGCTCCAGCTCGGCGTCGATCTCGGCGCCGATGAGCAGGATCACCGTTGAGATCCAGGTCCACATCATCACGGCCGCGATGGTGCCCAGCGACCCGTAGGTCGCCGAGAAGTCGGTGAGATGGGATACGTAATAGGAAAATCCCGCCGAACCGACAAGCCAGACCCCCGAGGCGGTGAGCGAGCCCGGCGAGATCCAGCTCCAGCGCGCCGTCGACCGGCTCGGCCCGTAGCGGTAGAGCGCGGCGATGCCGATGTTGGCGACGAGGAAGAGGATCACCGCCGGCGAGATCGCGATCAGCCACTGCGCCAGCGCGCCGATGGGCAGGTAGCCGAGCACGATCGGCACGCCGACGACCACGTTGACCAGCACGAAGGCGAAGACGAGCGTCGCCAGCGTGAACAACAGCGAGCGCCCGTAGAGCAGGTGGAGCGGACGCTTCTCCTCCTCGCCGTAGATGACGTTGAGCGCGTCGAAGAGGCCGAGTACCGCGGCGTTGATGATGTAGAGCGCAATTGCGATCGAGACGCCGAAGGTGACGCTCAGCCGGTTCGTCTGGGCCGCGATCAGGCGCTCCAGCTCGCTCGCGAGGAGCTCGATCATGCCCGCCGGCAGGAAGCCCGCGAGATCGTCGAGCTGCTCGGACAGCACCTCCGCGTCGGCCACGAGGCCGAACAGGGCGACGAGCGCCGCGAGCGTGGGCACGATGGCGAAGATCAGGAAGAACGCCGCGCCCGCGGCGTTGGGGGCGATGCGGTCGCGGGTGTAGCCCTCCAGCACGCGCCAGAGCACGTCGCGCCAGCCGCGCAGCGGCATCTGCCAGGGATGCTGCGCGTCGCGTCCGCGACCGGGCTCGCGCGCCCGCGCCTGCGAGAGCGGCATCGGCTCCTTGGTTCGCCCCGGCGGGCGCCGCATCCTGCGCGGCGACTCGCGCCGCATCTGCTCGTGCTCTTCGTCCTGCAAGGGCTGCTCCTCGCCCCGGACCGGCGGGCCCTGGATGAGGAGAGAACGCCGTCGCGCGCCCGAACGTTCGCGGTGCGCGGCGAAGCGTCGCCGTTCGTTCGCGATCGGGCGGAACCCTTGCACCGCTCGTCTGTTGAGACGCCGAAGCACAGGAGGCGATTTCATGACCGCCACACAGAACAGCGACGACCGTACCAAAGCGGATTGGGACGAGATCAAGCGCGATGCCCGCGATGCCGCGCAGGAAACGGCGGAGGAGGCACGCGACGCGGGCTACGCGTTCGTCAACAGCGCCCGCGACCGCGCCGCCGACTACGTCGAGCGGCGCAAGGAGAGCGCCGTGCAGTCCATCGACGACGTCGCGCATACGCTGCGGGAGAGCTCGCAGGGCTTCGACGACCGGCCGAACATCCGGCTGTTCGTCGACAGCGCCGCCGACGGGCTGGAGAACCTCGCCGACGAGATCCGCGAGCGCAGCTTCGTCGAGGTCTATTCGGACCTCGAGCAATTCGCGCGCCGCCGGCCGACCCTGTTCGCCACCGCGGCGGGGGTCGCGGGCTTCATGCTCGCGCGCTTCCTCAAGAGCTCCGCGGAGGAGGTCGACGAGCGGCGCGCCTACGGCGACGAGATGCGCCACCGTCGCAACGAGCGCCGCTACGCCGGGTCCGGCTACGCGCCGGGCGCCGATCGGACCGGGCTGAAGCCGGGCGGCCGAGTCGCCGAGCGCCGGCCGTCGGGCGAGAGCCGCGAGGGGCCCGTCGGCACGCAGCCGGGTCGTCACGAGCGGGAGGACGCCGAGGTCTCCGGCACCCGCACGCCGGAACGCTCCGGCGGCGAGCCCGGCACCTCGAACGTCGCCTCGGCCCAGGCAGCGGCCAACGCCGCGTCCCGCCCTCGGGGCGAGCGCTGAGGAGATCCGCCATGGACCATCGCGACCCCAATACCGACGCCACGGCGGAGGCGCGCGCGCGAGCGCGCGACGGCTCCTCGATCCAGAGCCTCGTCGCCGAGGCCCTGCGCGAGGCGACCGATCTCGCCCGCAAGGAGGTGGCGCTCTTCCGCACGGAGATGGCGCACAACGCCAAGCTCTTCGTGGCGGGCGTCGTCGCCCTCATGGCGGCCGGCGTCTTCGCCGTCGGAACGCTGATCCTCCTCACCGACGCCTTCGTCGACTGGCTCGCCGTCGTGGTCGGCTCGGACGCGCTCGCCTCGCTCATCGTGGCCGGCGTGCTCCTGGTGATCACGATCGTGCTGCTGCTCTACGGCCGCTCGAAGCTGTCGGCCGCGACGCTGGAGCCGTCGCACACGATCCGTTCGGTCGAGCGCGACGCCGACGTGCTCTCGCACCGCCAGCACTGACCGCGAGGAGGATGCGATGAGCAAGATGACAGACCTCGAACGCGACATCGAGCAGAGCCGCGCCCGGCTCGACGACACGATAGACCGCATTCAGGACCGGATGACGGCCTCGGGCGTCGCCGACGACGTGATCGGCACCGCACGCCGCTACGGCTACGGTCCGCAGATCGAGCGCGCCGCCGCCGCGATCCGGGAGAACCCGATTCCGGTGCTCCTGGTGGCGGCCGGCATCGGCTGGCTCGCCCTCTCGATGAGCTCGACGGCGCGCCGGCGCGACGCACGGCGCGATCTCGAGCGCCGCGGCGTCTGGGATCGGCCGCCCCGGCGGCACGTCGCCGGCGACCCGCTCATCCGGGACGAGGACATCGATCCCGCCGCGGCCCGCTCGCCGGTGGAGAGCGACATGGTCCGGCGCGAGGGAACGCCCTCCCACGGCCGTCCCGGCGTCGTTCCCGAGCGGCCGGCGGCCTACGAGCCGGTGACGATCGAGACCGTCGGCGCATCGACGACCCCGACACCGACCGGCGCGCGCCGCTGAGGCTGCGCCCGGACCGAACCCGTAGACACGACGAGGAGCGATCCTCGGGAAGGAGGCTTTCATGGCCGATATCAAGAAGGACGAGAAGCCGCTGGGCGCGATGGGCGAGACCCGCACCGACCGTCCCGGCCAGCCCGCGACGACGGCGAGCCCGATCTCGCCGGCGGCCCCCGGGTCGACCCCCGGCATGAGCCCGACGCCGATGCCGGCGACGCCCGGCGCGGCCGGCACGCCGCCTTATACGCCCAACCCGGCGCCCGGCGCCGGCACCTACTCGCCTAATCCGACCTATGCGGCGTCCCCGGCGGGGGCGCGGCCGGCGAGCGGCGGGTCGCAGCACCGCGCCGACGATTCGGTGCGAGACCGGGCGAGCCGCGCCTACGAGGAGACCCGCCACCGGGCCGCCGAGGCCCAGGGCCGCGGGCGCGAGCGCGTCGACGAGGCCCGTCACCGCGGCGAGAGCGCCTACGAGCAGGCCCGCCATCGCGGCGAGGAATACTATGACGAGGCCCGCCGCCGCGGGCAGAGCTACTACGAGCAGGCGCGGCACGCCGGCGAGGAGTACTACGAGAGCGCCGCGGAATACGGCCGTGACGCCTACGAGGCGGGCCGCGGCATCCTGCGGGAGAACCCGCTCCTCGTGGGCGTGCTCGGCCTCGCCGCCGGGCTCGCGCTCGGCGCGCTGCTGCCGCGCACGCGCCAGGAGGACGCGTATTACGGCCCCTACGCCGACGAGGCCCGCGCTCGCGGCTACGACTACGCCCGCGATGCGCAGGAGCGCGGCATGGGCTACGCCCGCGACGCGATCGAGCGCGGCCGCGAGGCCGCCCACCGCACCTTCTCCGAGGAGGGCGGCCATCCCGTCCACGACGAGGAGTGGCGTCGCGAGCGCAACGTCGAGGAAGACGCCGCGCGCCGCAGCGGCCCCGGCCAGGGCGAGCCGCGCCACTGACGGCGCCCAAGGCGCAGAACCGAGGCGCAGAACCATCGCGCGAGGCCGCGCGGACAGTCCGTCCGCGCGGCCTCGTCGCCGTCCGACACCCGCCTTGTTTGCCGCGCCGCTTCGTCGTAAACACGGCGTCGCGGTCTTCGCCCTCAGGGCGATCCGATCCTCTCGTTCCGCCGCGCGGGCGCCGCCCGCGGGTCGGCCGTTGAACTCTCGACGAGCAGAGCATGAAGATCGTCGTCTGCGGCGCGGGACAGGTGGGATCGACCATCGCGCGCCATCTCGCCAACGAAGGCATCGACGTGACCGTGGTCGACGTCGATCCCGCCCAGGCGCGCCGGGTCGACGAGAGCTACGAGGTCCGCGGCATGGTCGGGCACGCCTCGCACCCGGAGGTGCTTGAGCGCGCCGGCTGCCGCGATGCCGACATGCTGATCGCGGTCACGCGCTCGGACGAGGTCAACATGGTGGCCGCCCAGGTCGCCTATTCCCTCTTCCGCGTGCCGCGCCGCATCGCCCGCGTGCGCCACCACGGCTATCTCGACCCCTATTCCCGCGCGCTCTACGCCGCCGACCAGATGCCGATCGACGTCGTGATCTCGCCCGAGCTCGAGGTGGCGAACGGCATCGCGCGCCGCCTGCGCACGCCCGGCGCCTTCGACACGGTGCCGCTGGCCGAGGGCCGCGTGCAGCTGATGGGCATCCACACCGACACGCCGGGCTGCGCGCTCACCGGGCGCACGCTCGCCGAGGTTCCGCAGGTCATGCCCGACCCGCACATGATCGTCGTCGCCATCGTGCGCGACGGCGTGGCCTTCGTGCCCAAGGGCGCCGACCGGATCGAGAAGGGCGACGACGTCTACGTCGTCACCGAGCCTTCCCGCGTCGACCGGGTGATGGCGGTGTTCGGCCACGAGGAGCGGGTGGCGCGGCGCGTGGTCATCGTGGGGGGCGGCAACGTCGGCCTGAACCTCGCCAAGATGCTCGCCCGCGAGGCGCCCTACGTGCGCCTCAAGATCATCGAGAACTCGCGCGACCGCGCCGAGATCGTCTCGCGCGAGCTCGGCGACCGCGCGGTCGTGCTGCACGGTGACGCGCTCGACAACGAGGTTCTGGAGGAGGCCAACGCCGGCTCGGCGGAGACGGTGGTGGCCGTGACGAACGACGACGAGACCAACATCTTCTCCTCGGTGCTGGCCAAGCGCATGGGCTGCAAGCGCGCCATCACGCTCGTCAACAAGACGAGCTACGAGCCGATCATGCCCTCGCTCGGCATCGACGCGGTGGTCTCCCCCAACGCCATCACCATCTCCACCATCCTGCGCCACGTGCGCCACCGCTCGGTGTCGGCGCTCTACACGCTGCGCGAGGAATTCGGCGAGGTGATCGAGGCGAAGGCGCAAGGAGGCTCGAAGCTCGTCTCGGGGCCGATCAACCAGATCGGCCTGCCCGACGGCATGCTGATCGGCGCCGTCGTGCGCGGCGACCAGGTCGTCATCCCGCATGGGGACTTCAAGGTGCAGCCGGGTGACTCGGTCATCGCCATGGTCACCTACAAGGCGCTGAAGAAGGCCGAGGCCTTCCTCGCCGGCAAGAACGCGGACGAGCGCTAGACCATGGCGCGGGTGTCGCTCGACAACTGGACGCCGCCCGCGTTCCGGCCGATCATGCTGCTCGTGGGCGGCATGCTCCTGTCCTTGTCGGCGGCTATGCTGATCCCCGCCGGCTTCGATCTCTACGCTCGCAACGAGGACTGGCGCGCCTTCGCGCTCTCTTCGGTCGTCACCTTCGGGAGCGGGATGGCGTTGGTGCTCGTCGCCCGCACCAAGCTCGGCGGCGGGCTCACCCTGCGCCAGGCCTTCGTGCTCACGCCGCTGACCTGGCTCACGGTGGCGCTGTTCGCGGCGCTGCCGCTCTACATCTCCGACTACGCCCAGCTGCGCGAGAGCTTCGCCAACGCCTTCTTCGAGAGCATGTCGGGCCTCACCACCACCGGCGCGACCGTCATCGTCGGCCTCCAGGACGCGCCGCCGGGCGTGCTGATCTGGCGGGCGCTGCTGCAATGGATGGGCGGCATCGGCATCATCGCGACCGCGATCGCGATCCTGCCGGCGCTCGGCGTGGGCGGCATGCAACTGTTCCGCACCGAGAGCTCCGACCGCTCGGAGAAGGTGCTGCCGCGGGTGCGCGAGATCGCCACCGCCATCGTCGTGCTCTATGTGGGCTTCACGGTGATCTGCGCCATCGCCTACCGCCTCGCCGGGATGAGCGGCTTCGACGCGCTGGCGCACGCCTTCACCACGATCGCGACTGCGGGCTTCTCGACCCACGACAACTCGCTCGGCAACTGGACGACCCCGGCTATTCAGTGGATCGCGGTGGTCGGCATGCTCGCGGGCGCCGTGCCCTTCGTGCTCTACGTGCGCCTGTTCCAGGGCGAGCTCGACACGCTGCGCAACAGCCAGGTGCGCGTCCTGTTCGGCTTCCTCGCCGTCGTCATCGCGCTGATGAGCCTGTGGCTGATCGCGACGGGCCGCTACGAGATCGGCGACGCCGTCCGCCACGCGGCCTTCAACATCGTCTCTGTGGTGACCACGACCGGCTTCGCCTCCACCGACTACGGCGCCTGGGGCAACGTCGCGGTGGGGGTGTTCTTCGGCCTGATGTTCGTGGGCGGCTGCACCGGCTCCACCGCCGGCGGCGTGAAGATCTTCCGCTACGAGGTGATGGCGCGGCTGCTGCACAGCCACTTCCTGCACCTGATCTACCCCCGCGGCGTCTTCCCCCGCTCCTACGCCGGCCGCCCGCTCCCCGACGACGTCGTCGCCTCGGTGGTGGTGTTCTTCTCGCTGTTCTTCGTCTGCTACTCGATCATCACCATCGTCCTGATGTCCTTCGACCTCGACTTCCTGACGAGCGCCTCGGCCGCGGTGAGCGCCCTGTCGAACGTCGGGCCGGGATTGGGACCGATCATCGGCCCGGCGGGGAACTTCTCGACGATGCCGGATCCGGTGAAGTGGGTGCTCGCCTTCGCGATGCTGCTGGGGCGGCTGGAATTGTTCACGGTGCTGATTCTGTTCATGCCGCGGTTTTGGCGGGGGTAGCTCCTCCCGTCATCCCCGGCTGGAGCGCCGTAGGCGCGGAAGGGAAGGGGGACCCAGCGCAAAATGCTGCGCCGAAGGCGCTCCATGGCCGCCGACGAGGCGGCGGGTCGCCGCAACAGCGCGCCTTCGGCGCAGAGAGTTCTTCCGCTGGGTCCCCTTTCCCTGCGCTCGCTCCGGCCCGGGATGACGGGGGTAACGCCACGCCCCCGTACCCCATCCTCACTCGAAGAACGCGTCGTTGCGCGCCCGCCAGTCGGCGTCGGAGAGCCAGAGGTAGTCCTGGTCCGGCATCAGGGGCACGTCGCGCGCCGCCTCCTCGGAGATCGGGAGGTAGAAGCTGTAGCGGTCCTGCGAGACCTCGAGGGACCGGATCGGGACGACGTAGCTGTCCCGCCCCGTCGTGAAGAAGCCGCCGGAGGCGACGATGGCGTAGTCCTGGCGGTCCTGCGTGCCGAAGACGATGTTGCGCACCTCGCCGATGATCCGGTCGTCCGCGCTGCGCACCTCGACGCCGATGATCTGATCGGCGCGCAGCCCCGGCGACAGCTGTGCGATGTCGATCAGCGGCAGGGCGCCGGCGTCGTCGCGGCGGCCGCCGAGCGCGCCGCCCCGTTGGGCGATGGGCTCGCGGGCGTCGAACTGCGTGTTGGCGTCCCCCTCGTCGTTGCCGCCGAGCGCGGCCATCCCCGGTACGGTGACGAGCTCGCGAATGTTGGCGAGGAGGCGCGCGCAGTCCTCGTGCCGCCCGTACGACCAGAGGATGAAAGCCGCGTCGCGCAGAGCGCGCAGATCCTGGACGACCTGGAGATTGGCGGCTTTATGGAGCTCGGGATTCTGGAGGATCGCCTGCTCGAGGCCGGAATCCCTGATGTTGCAGGTCGCCTGCGTCTCGGCGGCCCGCAGGCTCGTCGAGGCGACGCTCGCGAGGAGGACGGCGGCGAGGGCGTGTGCGCGGCGCATTGCGGATCCGATCTGTTGCTGGGCGCTCGCCCGGGCGTGGGCGGTTCGGTCTCCCGCGCGCACATCGACCCTCGGCTCGGCGGACGAGGGAGCGTGAGCATTGATGAACGCAAGCGCGGACTGACGAAGGAAAGTGAAGACGCCGGTGGAGGTCGAACGATTCGGGTCGGCGTTCTCCCACTTTCGTAAAAGCCTTAAGCTTCGTCTGGTCGAATACAAGCGAAATACAGGACCGTGCTCGCCGGCGACCGTGCCCCGACCTCACGCCCCGATGGGCGCGAGCGTCAGCGCCGCCCCCTCGGGGCGCGTGCGGAGGAGCTCGACGAGCGCTGCGTCGGAGTCGCCGTGGACCTCGTCGGTCCAGACCCGGAACGAGGTCAGGTCGTAGGCGCCGTAGGAGGTCATCATCGCGCCGTCGGCGGCGTCGCGGCCGCGGACCATCAGCACGCGCCCGATGCGGGGCGTGTTGTAGCGGGCATCGAACGTGTACCAGCGGCCGCCGAGGTAGACCTCCGTCCAGGCGCAGAAATCCCCGGGTCCCGAGGGCGGCACCCCGATGTCGCCGAGGAAACCGCTGGCGTAGCGGGCCGGGATGCTCATGGCCCGGCACAGCGCGACCATCAGGTGGGCGAAATCCCGGCAGACGCCGGTGCGCTCGCGAAGCGCGTCGGCGGCCGTCTTGGTGGGGCGCCCGAAGCCGTAGCCGAAGGTCAGGTGGTTGTGCACGAAGTTGGCGATCGCCTGCACCCGCGCCCAGCCGGGCGGGGTCTCCCCGAACAGCTTCCACGCCTCGTCCCGGATCGCGTCGGATTCGCAGTAGCGGCTCGCGGTCAGGAACGGCAGCGTCTCGGGCGGCAGATCGGCGACGTCGTGCTGGATCGCGTTCCAGTCGTACGGGTCGGGCGCGCCGTCGTCCTCGACGATGCAGTCGCAGGCGATCGTCAGGTCCCCCACGGGCGCCTTCAGCCGCGTCAGCCGGTTCCCGAACGGGTCGACGATGTCCTGCGCCTCGAGCGACGGGCGCATCTGGAGCCGGTCCGAGCCGACGATGCGCCCGGCATAGCTGGAATGGGGTAACAACGCCAGGATCAGCGTCGTCTCCGTGCGGCAGGTCAGGCCGATTTCGAAACCGATGCGAATGAACATCGCCACCGTCCTTCGTTCCATGTATGGAGGGGGCGAGGCGCCCGCACGAGCGGCGGGCGACGAGGCGGAAAGCTCCATGGGCTCGTCCGCAAAGGCCTGCGGTATCAGTCGCCGTCGCCGTCCGCAACCGCATCCACGGAGAGGATCGTCTTCCGTTGAGCACGCTGCGCATCAGTCACGTGACCCGCTACACCTACGATCGCCCGGTCGGCTTCGGGCCGCATCACGCGATGTTGCGGCCCCGTGACGGCCACGACATGCGAATCCTCGATTCCAGGCTCGTGGTATCTCCGAAGGCCGATGTGCATTGGTCCTTCGACACCTTCGGCAACTCCGTCGCGCTCCTCACGTTCCACGAGGACGCCGACGAGCTGGTGATCGCGAGCGAGCTGCTGCTGCGTCGCTACGGCCTCGACGAGCCGCTGCCTCGGATCGCGCTGCATGCCGGAGCCTATCCCGTACGCTACGACGCGGACGACACGATCGATCTCGCGCCTCTACTCGCGATCGACCGGCAGGAGGACGCGGCGGACGTCGCGGCATGGGTCGCGGCGGTGCTCCCGCATCCCCCGGCCGGCAGCCTGCAGCTGCTCGACGCCCTCGGCGACGCAGCGCACCGTGCCTTCGTCTACCGGCGGCGGGAGGCGCGGGGCGTGCAGGCTCCGGCGCAGACCATTGCGGCGGGCAGCGGCACCTGCCGGGATTTCGCCTTCCTGTTCATGGAGGCGGCGCGGTCGCTCGGCTTCGCCGCCCGGTTCGTGACGGGCTATCTCTACGACCCCGCGAGCGACGACGAGGGCGCGGCCGCGTTGACGGGCGGGGGCGCGACCCATGCCTGGGCCGACGTGTTCCTCCCCGGCGCCGGATGGGTCGAGTTCGACCCGACGAACCGGATCGTCGCCGGCCGAAACCTGATCCGGGTCGCGAGCACGCGCACGCCCGCCCAGGCGGTTCCCGTGAGCGGGACCTTCATGCCCGGGGACGGCGGATCGTGCACGGCCATGGACGTGCGCGTTTCCGTGCTCAGGGACGACTGACGGACCGCGGCCCCAGCCTTGACGCGCGGCCCACGATTCTGTCCCGTGGCAGCGACAAGGAGCGACTCCCCCATGAACTTCGCCAGCGACAACATCGTCGGCGCGAGCCGGCCCGTGCTCGACGCCCTCATCGCCGCCAATGACGGGTCCGAGCCCGCCTACGGGACCGACGGGCCGACGCGGGCGGTGGAGGCGCGGCTCTGCGAGATCTTCGAGCGCGACTGCGCGGTGTTCCTCACGGCCACCGGCACGGGCGCGAACGCGCTGGCGCTGTCGGCGCTGGTGCCGCCCTACGGGCTGACCGTCTGCCACGCGGAGGCGCACGTCATCGACGACGAGTGCGGCGCCCCGGAATTCTTCACCGGCGGGGCGAAGCTCGCGGGACTCCCCGGCGCGGGCGCGAAGCTCGCGCCGCGCACGCTGGTCGAGTGGCTCGCCGGCCTGTCGCCCTCGGTGAAGCAGATGCCGCCGCGCGCGCTCTCGCTCTCCCAGGCCACCGAATGCGGCCTCGTCTACGCGCCCGCCGAGGTCGCCGCGCTCTGCGAGGTCGCGCACGGGGCGGGGCTGAAGGTGCACATGGACGGGGCGCGCTTCGCCAACGCGCTCGTCGCGCTCGGCGTCTCGCCGGCCGACATGACGTGGAAGGCGGGGGTCGACGTGCTCACCTTCGGCGCCACCAAGAACGGCTGCCTCGCGGCGGAGGCGGTGATCGTGTTCGATTCGGCGCTGGCGGAGGCGATGCCGTGGCTGCGCAAGCGCTCGGGCCATACGCTGTCGAAGGGTCGGCTGCTCGGCGCGCAGCTCGTCGGCTATCTCGAGAACGATCATTGGCTCGACAACGCCCGGCATGCCAACGCCATGGCGGCGCGGCTCGCGCAGGGCGTCGCGGCGCTGCCGGGCGCGCGCATGGCGTTCGAGCGCCAGGCGAACGAGGTCTTCCCCATCCTGCCGCACGCGACGGCGGAGCGTCTGAAGGCGGCGGGGGCGGGATTCCACCCCTGGTCGCAGGCGAGCCTGCCCGCGGGCGAGCGCGTCGCGCCGAGCGAGGTGCTGATCCGGCTCGTGACGTCCTTCGCGACCACCGAGGCGCAGGTCGACGCCTTCCTCGCCGCCGCGCGGCGGTGAGCGCGAGACGCGCGCGCGGATATGCGCGCCGCACGCGCTTGCCCCGGGGCTCGGGCTCTGCTTGAAGGCGGCTCCAGCCCGGAGACGATGGTCATGACCGACACGCCCCGTTACTCGAAGCGCAGCCTCGCCGCCCAGGCGATGGGGCATGTCGATCCCGTCACGAAGGCCGTGGTGCCGCCGATCCACGTCGCCACCACCTACGTGCGCGACGAGGACAATGCCTACTCGTCCGGCTACGTCTACGGCCGGCCCGACAACGCCACGATCCGCGAGGCGGAGGGGGTGATCGCCATGCTGGAGGACGCGGGCGCCGGGGCGCTCCTGTTCTCGTCCGGCATGGCGGCGGCCACCAGCGTGTTCCGCGCCCTCGATCCCGGCGATCACGTGGTCGCGCCCAAGGTAATGTACTGGGCGCTGCGGCAATGGCTGCTCACCGAGGGGACGCGGGCCGGGCTCTCGATCACGCTCGTCGACACCGACGACCCGGAGGCCCTGCGCGCCGCGGTGCGGCCCGGCGCGACGAAGCTCGTCTGGATCGAGACGCCGGCGAACCCGCTCTGGGGCCTCACCGACATCGAGGCCGCGGCCGGGATCGCGCACGCGGCCGGCGCGAAGCTCGCGGTGGACTCCACCTGCGCCTCGCCCTACCACACCCGCCCCCTGACTCTCGGCGCCGACGTGGTGATGCACGCGGCGACGAAGATCCTCAACGGCCATTCGGACGTGGTCGCCGGCGTGCTGGCGGGGCGCGAGACCGACGCCTTCTGGCAGCGGCTGGTGACGATCCGCAAGGGCGGCGGCGCGATCCTGGGGCCGTTCGAGGCCTATCTGCTGATCCGCGGCATGCGCACATTCCACCTGCGCGCGGCGGCGATGGCCGCCTCCGCCATGGCGCTGGCGGAGCGCTTCCAGGCGCATCCGCACGTCGCGTCCGTGCTCTATCCCGGCCTGCCGGATCATCCCGGCCACGACCTCGCCCGACGGCAGATGGAGAACGGCTTCGGCTACATGCTGTCGATCCGGGTCGCGGGCGGGGAGGCGGCGGCGATCGCGACCGCGGCGCGGGTCGGGCTGTGGACGCGCGCGACCTCGCTCGGCGGGGTGGAGAGCCTGATCGAGCACCGCGCCTCGATCGAGGGGCCGGACACGCCCTGCCCGACGGACCTCCTGCGGCTCTCGGTGGGCTGCGAGGATCCTGAGGACCTCTATGCGGATCTGGATGCGGCGCTGAGGGCGGCGCACGGGTCTGCCTGAAAACCAGGCTGCCTTACAGACAGGCCCCGGAACGGCAAAGAGGCGGCACGGGCCGCCTCTTTCTTCATCGGTACACGAACTGGATCAGACTCGTCGGCGCCTCAGCCGTCGCGAGGCGCGGCCTCACGGCATCAGCGCGACCAGGCTCAGCTGCGGCCCCGGCATCGCCATCAGCGCGATGGCGGCGCTCAGCCCGACGGCCCCGAACACGAAGGAGAGGCTCACGATCGGCAGCAGGTCGCGGTTGGGCAGTCTGAAAAAGTGCATGAACATGTCCTCCTGAACGGCGGATGAACAACGCCCTCGATCTAGACGGGTTCCGAACTCGACGCAATAATCGTTCCACTCCGTGGGTCGTGCCTCTTATTCGGTACGGCTTTCAGATTTCAAACGGCTCCGGCGTCTCCGATTCGCCGCTCCAGCCCAGCGCCGCCGCCTCGCTCGCGAGTGGCTCGGGCAGGGGCGCCTCGACTTGCACCGGGGGCTTCGAGGCCTGCATCGGAACGCTCACCCGCCATGCGTGGAGGCGCAGGGCCGACCCGCGCGGCGCGCCCCCGTAGATCGCGTCCCCGATGATCGGGAAGCCCGCCCCGGCGCAATGGACCCGCAGCTGGTGCGTGCGCCCGCTCACCGGCTCGAGCCGAACGAGCGCCTGCGCGCCGTCGGCCGCGCGGGCGAGCACGGCGTAGCGGGTGAGCGACGGCTGGCCCTCCGCATCGACCTTCATCCGCCAGGGCTTGTCGGGCGCGATCGGCCCCAGCGGCAGATCGATCTCGCCGGCGTCGCCGGCCGGCGCGGGGGCGACCAGCGCGAGGTAGGTCTTCTCGACGCGCCCGGTCGCGAACAGGTCGTTCAGCCGCCGCACCGCCTTGGGATGGCGGCCGAGCACGAGGCAGCCCGACGTGTCCTTGTCGAGGCGGTGGACCAGCTCGGGGCGCCATTTCAGCCCGAAGCGAAGGGCCTCGAAATGGCGCGCGAGCGTCTCCCCGCCGCCGGGGCCGGGATGGACCGGCAGGCCCGCGGGCTTGTCGAGGACGAGGATCAACCCGTCGCGATGCAGGATGCGCGACACTATCTCTTCGGATCTCATCCGAAATCCGCTAGAGCGGACGGCGGAAAACGGCAAGCGATCAATTGCGGGAGGAGCGCGGCGCATGGCGGACGAGACCGAGAAACGGGGCTTCTTCTCGCGGTTCTTCGGCAAGAAGGGCGAGGAGCCCGAGGTCGAGAAGCGCAAGGAGGAGAGCAGCGTCGCCGACGAGGCGCCGCCCGCCGCCTCGACCGTCACCGAGCCCTCGCCCGACGCCGTGGCCAACGTGCCCGCCGAGCTCGCCGGCGCCGACTTCCAGCCGATCGAGCCCGAGGGCGAGGAGGCGCGTGCGGCCGCGATCGCGGAGGAGCTCGACGAGCAGCCGTCCCCCGCCGGTGCGCCCGCGCCGGAGCAGAAGCCGCTCGAGGCCCTCGCCGAGCCCGCACCCGAGCCCGCGCCCGCCGCGCCGGCTCCTGCGCCGAAGGTCTCCTGGTGGCGCCGGCTCACGCAGGGGCTCGCGCGCACATCCTCGTCGATGGGCTCGGCGATCACGAGCCTGTTCACCAAGCGCAAGCTCGACGCGACGACGCTCGAGGACCTCGAGGACATCCTCATCCAGGCCGATCTCGGCGTGCCGGCGGCGACCCGCATCACGCAGGCGGTGGCCAAGGGCCGCTACGACAAGGAGATCCCGCCCGAGGAGGTGAAGCGCATCCTCGCCGAGGAGGTCGAGCGCTCGCTCGCCGCGGTGGCGCGCCCGCTCGCGATCGACCGCTCGAAGACGCCCTTCGTCGTTCTCATGGTCGGCGTCAACGGCGCGGGCAAGACCACCACGATCGGCAAGCTCGCGGCGAAGTTCCGGGCCCAGAAGCTCTCCGTCACCCTGGCCGCGGGCGACACGTTCCGCGCCGCCGCGATCGAGCAGCTGAAGATCTGGGGCGAGCGCACGAAGTCCCGCGTCGTCGCCCGAGAGCAGGGCGCGGACGCCGCCGGCCTCGCCTTCGACGCGCTCACCGAGGCCCGGCGCGAAGGCGTCGACGTGCTCCTCGTCGACACCGCCGGGCGGCTGCAGAACCGCGTCGAGCTGATGTCCGAGCTCGAGAAGATCGTGCGCGTGATGAAGAAGGTCGACCCCGAGGCGCCCCACGCCGTGCTGCTCGTGCTCGACGCCACGGTGGGTCAGAACGCGCTCTCGCAGGTCGAGCTGTTCCAGAAGGCGGCCGGCGTCACCGGGCTCGTGATGACCAAGCTCGACGGCACGGCGCGGGGCGGCATCCTCGTCGCGCTCGCCGAGCGCTTCGGCCTGCCGGTGCACTTCATCGGCGTCGGCGAGGGCGTGGAAGACCTGGAGCCCTTCGCGGCGCGGGATTTCGCACGGGCGATCGCGGGGCTGGAGGAGGGGTGAGGCGGGGGTTCAGGTCCCGATCTCGATCAGACTGGGGCGCAGAATCTCGACGAACTGATCTTCAGCGATGGTACCGCGTAAGACTTGCGTGACCAGCTCACCGAGCAGTTCCGTGCCGTCCACGTCGAGCTCGAAGCGGTTGAGCTCGAGGAAGACGATCGCCGCGATGACTCACGTGCGCTTGTTGCCCTGCTGAAACGGATGGTTTCCCGCAATCCCGAAGAGGAGCGTGACCGCCGGGTCCAGCACGTCCTGAGTTTCGCCATAGGTGAATCGCATGCGCGGTCGTGCGACCGCGCTCTCGATTCAACGCGGCTCGCTCACGTCACTTCGCCAGATGGGCGATCGTCCTGGCGAAGCGCTTGTGCACCTTGTCGCTCAACGCCTGGAGATCCGGCTCCGGTGACACCGGCTTGGCGATCGCCGGCCGATCGGTCGCGCGGCGCTCCGCTCGGGTGGATGCGGGATCGGTTTTCCTCGGCGCGGCCATGGCGCGTCTCCATCGACGATCTATGGGATCAAGGTGGCCGCGGCGAGCGCGTCTTGCAATAGCCCGATACGCGGTGACGCAATATGACCTCCGTCGCTTTACCCCAATTCCGTTAACCCTTTCGTAAACGGTGGCTGTGCGGGCGGGCGTGAATCTCCTAGGGTTCGAATCACGCCGCGCCAGACGGCCCGACCGGATTCGACATGACCGACCCGAGCTCCCACGCCGATTACGACGACGACCTCGCCGCCGAGGAGAAGCGCTTCGCGCTCGACCTCGTCTCGGAGGCGTTCACCGAAGGCAAGATCGAGGGCCTCGACCCGGATTGCCTGGCCCACGCCGCGATCTTCGCCGGGTTCGAGGAGCTGGTCTCCACCTACGGCGAGGACGCGGCGGCGACCTACGCGGAATCGCTCGTGAACCGCATCCGCTCGGGGGGCTTCTCCACCGCTCTGCGGCATTGAGAGGCGCTTGACGCGCAACGTGCAGGATTGCATTCTGGTCGACGTAGGGGCGCTGCATCGCGCGCCCTCTGATGTCCACGTCGAGCCTTGGAGCCGACCCGTGTCCGTTCTGTCACGATGGTTGAAGCCGTCGAGCAAGCCCGTCGACATCCCCCCGAGCGAGGAGACCCTCGCGCTATTCAGGCAGTCGAAGCGCCTGAACGCGACCTTGACCCTGCGGCGGTCGCTGCGCGGAAGCGATTACTCCGACTCGGAGATCGAGGCGATCGTCGGTGTCTTCGTGGAGTTCCTGGACGAGAAGCGCGATCCACGCCCCGACGAGGTGAGAGAACGGCTGGTGGCGCGAGGGCTTGCCCCTTCCGACGCCGAGATCTTCGCGCAAGCCGTGGCGCAGACATGAGTGCGCCGTCGGACGCGGCGCGGGTCCGAGCTCAGCCGTGATATGACGCCAGCGAACGAAAAGCGTAGGCGCATCGGCGAGGCTCGCTCGCTCGTCGTATCGTTCTGGTCCCTGTCCGATGTCCGCGACCCGGAGATCCGGCAATCTCTCGCCCACGATCAGATCGTCGAGATGATCCGTCTCGTCTGCGCGCCTCGCAACGGGCGTGCGCCATTCACGGCCGCTCAGCTCGATTGCATCGTCCAGATCGGCTTCCACCTCGCCTTCACGCTCGACGCGCGCAACCTGCCACGGCGCGGGCTCTTGCCGCACCTTCGGCAGGGATGGCGCGAGGCGCGGCCGATCGAGCGCGTCGCCATCGTCGTGGCGCTCGCCGTCGGCGTGCCCGGGATGATCGTCGCGGCAATGGATCTGTACGACGTCGTCTCGGCGCTTCTAGAATAGGTGAGAGCGGTCCCCTCCGACGTGCGGACTCGGAATGACCTTGGTCGACGACGCCGCCGTCGAACGCCTCACCCCGGACGACGCCGCCGCGGCTGCCCTCGTCCTGCGCGCCGCGTTCGACGAGCGGCTGCCCTGGCTCTCGGGCCTGCACACGCCCGAGGAGGATCGTTGGTTTTTTCGCGAGACGGTGTTTCTCGAGAACGAGGTCTGGGGCGCGGCCCGGCGCTTCTACGAGGCGCGCGGTTTCTCGGCCGTCGCCTTCACGGACGGCGCGCGCAACGAGGAGGGCGAGCCGGACGTGCTCTACCGCTGGACGCGGCCCTGACGCCCCCCGCTCATCGCGGCAGCGCCTCCTCGAACAGGACCGGCGCGCCCTGGCCCGGCGCCACCAGGTCGCCCTCCCACATCACGATCGCGCCACGGACCACGGTGCCCACCGGCCAGCCGGTGACGGCGACGCCGTCGAAGGGCGTCCAGCCGCATTTGGAGGCGATCCAGTCGTTGGTGATGGTCTCGCGGCGCTTCAGGTCGACGACGGTGAAATCCGCGTCGTAGCCCACCGCGATACGGCCCTTGCGGGCGATGCCGAAGAGGCGCTTGGGCCCGGCGGAGGTGAGGTCGACGAAGCGCTCCAGCGTTAGGCGCCCCGCGTTCACGTGGTCGAGCATGATGGGGACGAGCGTCTGCACGCCGGTCATGCCCGACGGCGTCGCGGGATAGACCTTCTCCTTCTCCGCGCGCGTGTGCGGCGCGTGGTCGGAGCCGAGCACGTCGATGATCCCCTGGCGCACGCCCTCCCAGATGCCGGCCTGGTGATCGGCCTCGCGCACCGGCGGGTTCATCTGCGCGAAGGCGCCCAGGCGCTCGTAGCACTCCGGCGCGGTGAGCGTGAGGTGATTGGGCGTCGCTTCGCAGGAGGCGACGTCCTTGTGCTGCGCGAGGTAGGAGATCTCCTCCTTGGTCGAGATGTGCAGCACGTGGATGCGCGCCGCCGCCCGCCGGGCGATCTCGACGAGGCGGGTCGTCGCCTTCATCGCCGTCTCGGGCGAACGCCAGACGGGGTGGGAGCGCGCGTCGCCTTCGACGCGCAGCGCGCGGCGCTCGCGCAGCATCTCCTCGTCCTCGGAATGGAAGGCGGCGCGCCGGCGCGTGCGCTTCAGGATCTCGAAGACGCCGTCGTCGTCCTCGACGAGCAGCGAGCCGGTGGAGGAGCCCATGAACACCTTGATGCCGGCGGCGCCAGGCAGCCGCTCGAGCTCGCCGACATCCGTGCAGTTCTCGTGCGTGCCGCCGACCCAGAACGCGAAATCGCAGGACATCCGGCCGGTGGCGCGGGCGATCTTGTCCTCCAGCGTCTCGGGGGAGGTGGTCAACGGGTCGGTGTTGGGCATCTCGAACACGGTGGTGACGCCGCCCATCACGGCGGCGCGCGCGCCGGTCTCGAGGTCTTCCTTGTGGTCGAGGCCCGGCTCGCGGAAATGCACCTGGCTGTCGATCACGCCCGGCAGCACGTGCAGGCCCCTGCAGTCGACCCGGCGCCCAGCGGCGGCGCGGGCGAGGTCGCCGATCTCGGCGATGCGGCCAGCGGTCACGCCGACGTCCCGGACGCCTACGCCGTCCTGGTTCACGACGGTGCCGCCCTCGAGGATCAGGTCGTAGGTCGCGGTCATTGGGTCCTCCTGCTCGAGCGTCGTATGGTCCGTCTTGGCGCAGCCGCTGACGCTTGTCGAGCGCCGTGCGCAAGCCGGATCGTCGTTTGCCTCTTTAGTTATTGTATTATAAAATAATAATTGCATTTACACATTTAATGTGAATTGAACTCATACATAAGTCTATGTGACATGGCGCTGAAGCAGTAGGAGGTAGCCATGTCCGAGCTCGGCATCGATCGATTGGGTCCCCGGAGCGGACCGTCCGCGAGCCGCGCCCTCGCTGGACGCGCTCGCGCGCCGGCGCCGGAGACGAACGCCGACTTCACCCGCCAGGTGATGGCCTACATGACCCCCCGCGACCAGAGCCGCTGGCTCGAGTTCGCGAACGAGCCCGAGAACGACCTCCGTGTCGATGCTGCGCGCGGCCTCGGCGAACGCGACGGCCTTCAACCGGTCCGAGGCGGCGACGGCGCTGATGAACGGCTTCTCGCTCCAGGACGACATCATGCCCTGGCTGCCCTTCGCCGGGCCGGGCTCGGGCATCCCGTTGATGGGTCCGGACGGCCGCCTCGCCTCGCTCAGCGGACCGGACGCGCCCCGGCCCGTGATCGAGACGCGGATGCGCTCGGTGGATGAGCCAGGCATCGACGCGCTCGTGGGCACGCAGGCGACGCCCGAGAGCGCGGCGCTCGACGGGCTGATCGCCGAGCGCGCGGATCCGATGGAGATCGCGGCGCGGGTCGGCGAGATCTTCGCGCAGAACCCGGACGCCCTGCGCTGCCTGCCCGCGGCCACGATGCAGGCCGTGCTCTCCGAGCTCTACCGCCAACGGGCGCTCTACACGGGGCTCGAGATCGGGCCGATCGACGATGCCTCGCGCGCGGACGTCGCCGCGCGGGCGACGGCGATGCGCACCGCCATCGCGCAGATCCTCACGTCGAACGTGGTGCAGGAGGGCTCCGAGACCGGCGAGATCACGCGTCCGAGCGCTGCCGACGCGCTGACCGTGGCGAGCTGGGTGAACGGCCTCTCGCGCGAGGAGATCGCCGCGATTCCCGAGGGCCTGCGCGCCGCGCTGCGCGATCGCCTGCGGATGGGCATGTTCGCCGCCAACGACGCGCTCGATCCCGCGACGGTGACCCAGGGCATCCGTGCGGAGTACAACGAGGTGACGCCGCAATACCGCGCCGCGCTCGACAAGCTCGACCCGACCCTGTTCGGGCCGACGAGCGGCCTGATCGATCCGAACGCCCCGACGGACCGCCCCCTCGGCTTCCTCGACCAGGCGATCGCGCTCCTGTTCGATTCCCACGGCAGCCCGGACGTCGCCGCCTATCTCTGGCGCGGCATCCAGCAGGCGCTGCGCGACGTCGACATGCCGGTCCTGGTGCGCGATCTCGGCGAACTTTTGAACAAGTACTACTACTCGGCCCAGAACGTCGACGGGCAGATCAACTTCGCCGAGGGGGCGAGCGACGACCCGATCTTCCTTCGCGGTAACCACGAGGGCCGGCGCTATCTCCAGCCGCTGCTCCTGCCCCAACGCGACGAGGGCGGCGCGCCGATCATCGACGACGCCTACATGACGAACGCCTACGACATGCTCTCGAAGAAGGGCTTCGACCTGACGATCCGCTCCTACGCCGAGGCCTACGGGCGCAACGACGCGGAGCGCGAGAGCTGGCGCGCCTTCGCCAACCCGCCGAACCCGGACGCCGAGGGCGTCGACCGCGAGGCCGCGCGGGAGTGGTACGGCCGCTTCTTCGACTTCGCGACGAGCGTCATCCCGCAGCGCGACCTCGACCTCATCCGCGACATGGCCCTGTCGCAGCGCGACGGGGACTTCTTCCTCACCCATTCGGGACCGACGCCCGAGCGGCCGATCTCGGACCAGTTCCTCACCCCCGAGCGCCTGGCGGAGCTCGAGCCCGAGGAGCTGGCGCTCCTCCTCGACACGCTGGAGAACTGGAACACATGGACCCGCGGGCCGAGCCTCGGGCGCGACCGCTTCGATCCCGAGGACCTGGAAGGCGGCATGAGCATGGGCGGCCACACGATGCTCGACCGGGCGGTGATCGACCGCCTCGACGGGGAGGGCGGCGGGCTCGCCTATGCCGATGGCTCGCCTTTCGTGATCGGGCGCGGCTACGCGTTGATGATCGTGGGCACCCAGATCTACGTGATCGCCCACGACCGCCACGGCGACAAGCCGCAGATCTTCACCGAGGAGCAGGCGCTCGAGCAGGGGATCATCGACGGGCGCATCGACCCCGGCAACGTCGTGCCCAACATTCGGCGCTACAACATCCTGCCCAACGAGCGGCTCGGCCGGGGCGAATGACGCAGACCCTCAGCGCGCCAGCGCCTTCGCCACCGCCTCGCGGATGTCGGAGAGCGAGAAGGGTTTCGTCAGCACGTCGGTGACGATCGCGTCGAGGTTGCGCGCGCGCTCGCGCTGCTCCGCGTAGCCGGTCATCAGGAGGATCGTCAGGTCCGGCCGCTCGCGCTTGGCCGAGAGCGCCAGCGCGATCCCGTCCATGATCGGCATGCGGATGTCGGTCACGAGCAGGTCGAAGGCCACGTCCGGCTCGGAGAGCGCCTCGAGCGCGTCCGAGCCGTTCTCGGCGGTGGTGACGGCGTGGCCGTCGAGCTCCAGGCCGCGCTTGAGCAGCGCCCGGACCGGCTCCTCGTCGTCGACGAGCAGGATGTTCGCCATGGTCGCCTCGTCAGGTGGGCTCGAACAGGTCGGGCGCGTCCGACGCGGTGTCGATCACGCCGACGAAGGGCAGCTGCCGGTAGGAATGGGCGATGTCCATGCCGTAGCCGACGACGAACTGGTCCGGGCAGCGGAAGCCGACGAAGTCGGCTTCGATGTGCACCGCGCGCTTGCCGGGCTTCTCCAGCAGGACCGCGGAATAGACCTGGCGGGCGCCGCGGGCGGCGATCAGGTCCTTGGCGAAGACGAGCGTGCGCCCCGATTCGAGGATGTCGTCGATGAGCAGGATGTCCCGGCCCTCGATGGCGCTCTCGACGTCGCGCAGGATCGTGACCTGGCCCGAGGAGACCGTCGCGTTGCGATAGCTCGACAGGTGCATGAACTCGACCTGCGGCGCGAGCCCCGCGCGGTGGAGCGCGCGGATCAGGTCGGCGGCGAACATGAAGCTGCCCTTCAGGATCGCCACGACGAGCAGGTCCTTGGGCGTGGCCGCGACGATCTCGGCCGCGAGCTCCTCGCACCGCTTGGCGATGGCCTTCTCGTCGAAGAGCACGCGCACGCGCGATTCAACCATGATTATGAAACCTCGGCTCAGGGGCTCGTTCGCGCCAACGTGGCGCGAGAAGCGGGCGCAAATCTGACCGATACTTGCCGCGCTTCGGTCGGCGGCGCAACGAGTCGTGCGCGGAATGGTGCGCTTTCCCCCGGCGAGAGCGTGCCCCGGGGCGGCTCGACCGTCCAGGAATAGAGGGCCGTCCGGGTCCCGTCGCTCAGCGAGAAGGCGAGGTCGGGCACCGGCCGCGGCTCGCCGGCGACGTTGGAGACGACGCCCTCGACGACGAGCACCCGTGACCCGTCCTCCTCGAACCGCGTCGACACGACGCGCTCGATGGCGAGGCCGCGCAGGTTCACCTCGAGCCCCACGAGGCCGTAGATCCGCGCCATCTCCGGCGCGGCGCGCACCACGCTCTCGCGGGCGAGCAAAGCGTAGGCGAGCGCGGCCACCGCGATGAGCGCCACGATCGGCGCCGCGCGTACGCGCCCGGAAAGGCCGGCGCGAAGTCCGGCGAGCAAGCCGGCGCCGCGGGCGGACAGCGCCTGGGCCGCCGCCGCGGCGGAGGGGCGGGCGCGCCGCGACTGGGCGTCGACGACGAGATCGGCCTTCGCATCGCGCTCGGGGAGCGCCGCCGCGTCGTCTCGCCCGTCCAGATCGGCGAAAGCGGCGTCCACGTCGCCCTGGCCGAGATCGGCGTCGGAAGCCGCCGGCTCCGGCTCGTCGGGCATGTCGTAGATCAGCTCGTCCGTCTCGGGCTCCGCCTCGGCGAAGAACGTCGTCTTGCAGGAAGCGCAACGCACGGTTCGACCCTTCGGCCTCAAATGCGCCGGGTCGATGACGTATTCGCTTGCACAGGACGGACAGGTGATCAGCATGGCGAATCAGGTTGAGATCGGCTTCGCCGCGTGCGAGGGCCGTATCCCCATTGGCGAAGGTTTCGGTTAAGGGCGCGTGAAGAGCCACAACGACGACTTCGACGAGCTCGACGAGGAGGCGGGGCCGCCGCCGGCGCTGGACGCCGATGCGGGCGACATTCCCGTCGTGCATTTCGAGAACGTGGGCGTACGCTACGGCCTCGGGCCGGAGGTGCTGCGCGACCTCACGTTCTCGGTGGGCCCGCGCTCGTTCCAGTTCCTCACCGGCCCCTCCGGCGCGGGGAAGACCACGCTGCTGCGGCTGATGCTGATGTCGGTGATGCCGACCCGCGGCCTCGTCACCATCTTCGGCGAGGAGGTGAGCCGCATCGACAAGGACCGGCTCACGCAGCTGCGCCGGCGCATGGGCGTCGTCTTCCAGGATTTCCGCCTGCTCGACCACCTGACGCTCTACGAGAACGTCGGATTGCCGTTGCGCGTGCAGGGGCGCGAGGAGACGAGCTACCGCGCCGAGGTGACGGAGCTCCTCGCCTGGGTCGGCCTCGGGAACCGCATGCACGTGATGCCCCCCGTGCTGTCGGGCGGCGAGAAGCAGCGCGCCGCCATCGCGCGCGCGCTGATCACCCGGCCCGAGCTGCTGCTCGCCGACGAGCCCACCGGCAACGTCGATCCCGGCCTCGCCCGCCGGCTGCTGCGGCTGTTCATCGAGCTCAACCGGCTCGGCACCTCCGTCGTCATCGCGACGCACGACCTCGCGCTGATGGATCTCGTCGACGCGCGCCGCCTGGTGCTCGGCGACGGCCACCTCATGATCGACGAGTAGGGACCGCCCATGCGACGCAAGGATCCGCCGCGCCGCGAGCCCGACCTCGACGAGGCGACGCTCGACGAGGCCGCCTACGACGACTACGAGGACGCGATGCGCCCCCTCGAGATCGGCCACGGCGCACCGCAGCCGGAGGTGCTCGAGCCCGACGCGATGGCGCGCCCCGCGCTCGTGCGCGACGCGCCGCTCGTGCCGGTCGATTCGGCCGCGAGCCGGGCGTTGATGGCGGTGATCGCGATCCTCACCTTCCTCGCCGCGCTCTGCGCCGGGGCGGCGGAGATCGTCGCGGCGAACTCCGCCGCCTGGCGGGAATCGGTGGCGCGCGAGGCGACGATCCAGATCCGCCCGCGCCCGCAGACCGACATCGAGGCGGCGGTGGCGCGCGCCGCCGATCTCGCCCGCGGAACGCCCGGCGTGGCCGCAGTCGAGCCGTTCTCGGCCGGGCAATCGGCGCAATTGCTGGAGCCCTGGCTCGGCGCGGGGCTCGACCTCGGCGAGCTGCCCGTGCCGCGCCTCATCGTGGTCCGTCTCGAGCCTGGGGCCGAGCCGGATTTCTCGCAGCTGCGCGCCGGCCTCGCCGAGATCCCCGGCGCCGGCCTCGACGACCACGCGCAATGGATCGCGCGGCTCTCGGCCATGGCGAACACGGTCGTCGCGGTCGGCGTCGCGCTCGTCGTGCTCGTGCTGGCGGCCGCGGGGCTCGCGGTCGCCTTCGCCACCCGCGGCGCGATGGCGGGCAACCGCGACATCGTCGAGGTGCTCAACTACGTGGGCGCGAACGACGCCTTCATCGCGCGCGAGTTCCAGAACCGCTTCCTGCGGCTCGGCCTCAAGGGCGGGGCGATCGGCGGCGGCGCGGCGGTGGCGCTGTTCGCCGTCTTCGGCTGGCTCTCCGCCTCCTGGCGCGCCTCGCCCGCGGGCGACCAGATCGAGGCCTTGTTCGGCGGCTTCGAGGTGGGCTGGCGCGGGGCGGCCGTGATCGTGGTGATCGCGCTCGCGGTCTCCGGCGTGACCGCGCTCGTCTCGGGCGTCTCCGTGCGCCGCATCCTGGCGGGGACCGGGGAGTGACGCGGGCGGCCCGAGACGACGGCCGTCAAGAGACCGCCGTAATCGGCGCTATTGTCTCCGTGGGCATACCGTGAGGGAGAGTGGCGTGAAGCCGACGCGTCGTCGCCGTGGCATGGCCGGGCGTCTCGCATCGATCCTGCTCGGCGCGCTCGGGCTGGGCGCGCTCGCCGTCGCGCTGGGCTTCTTCCTCTTCGTGGGCGCGCTCGACCGCTACGCGGCGGCGCCGGCGCGGGCGGACGCCATCGTCGCGCTCACCGGCGGCTCGCACCGGGTCGAGGACGCGCTCGGCCTGCTGGCGGGCGGCAAGGGCGGGCGGCTGCTGATCTCGGGCGTGCACGAGACGACGACGCTCGGCGAGATCGCCCGGCTCAACCCGGCGCGGGCGGCCCTGCTCGACTGCTGCGTCGATCTCGACCATCGCGCCCGCAACACCATCGGCAACGCCATCGAGACCAGGCGCTGGGCAGCCGAGCGCGGCTTCGCCTCGCTGATCGTGGTGACCTCGAACTACCACATGCCGCGAACCCTGCTCGAGCTCGACAACGCGCTTCCCGATCTGGAGATCATCCCCTATTCCGTGGCCCCCGCCGGGCTCGACACGACCACCTGGTGGCGCGAGCCGAACGCGGCGCGGCTGCTGGCGGTCGAATACCTGAAGTTCCTGGCCGTCTACGTCCGCACGCGGGTGGAGGGCGACCCGGAACGCTCGGCGGCGGCGCACCTGATGAGCGGGCTGCGCGCGCCCGTCCGGCCCGAAGCCGCCTCGACGATTTGATTCGTACGGCTCAGCGGCTAGAAGGGCCGGCGTCCGCGTCACCCGCCCGGAAGGCCTCATGCTCGTCCTGCGCTCGCTCGCCTTCAACGTCCTCTACTACGTGAACCTGATCGTCTGGATGCTCGCCGTGCTCCCGACGCTCCTGATGCCGCGCGCGGCGTTCCGCGAGGTGGCGCGGGCGTGGGCGCATTCCTCGCTCTGGCTGCTGCGGGTCGTCGCGGGGACGCGGGTCTCCTGGCGCGGGCTCGGAAAGATCCCGCCGGGCGGGCTGATCGTCGCCTCGAAGCACCAGTCGCTGTGGGAGACCTTCGCGCTGCTCACCATCTTCGACGACCCGGCCTTCGTGCTCAAGCGCGAGCTGATGTGGATACCGGTCTTCGGCTGGTACGCCTGGAAGGCGCAATCGGTGCCGGTGAACCGCAAGGGCCGCTCGGCGGCGCTCGCCGACCTCGCGGTCAAGACCGAGGAGGCGCTCGCCGACGGCCGGCAGGTGATCCTCTTCCCGGAGGGCACGCGGCGCATGCCCGGCGCCGAGCCGGCCTACAAGTTCGGCGTGGTGCATCTCTACGACAGGCTGAAGAGCCCGGTCCTGCCGATCGCGCTCAATTCCGGCCTCTATTGGCCGAGGCGCAGGTTCCTGCGGCGCCCCGGCACGATCGTCGTCGAGGTGCTCGATCCGATCACGCCCGGAATGCCGAAGGAGGCGTTCCACGCGGAGCTGATGCGGGCGATCGAGGAGGCCTCGAACCGGCTCATCGCGGAAGGGCGCGGGGAGCTCGAGCGGCGGGGCGCGCCGCAGGCGGCGGACGAACGGCCGGTGGGGTGAGTGGCGGCTTAGGACCGCCTGCTGCGATGCCGACTTCCGTCCGTGGTACGGTGCGCCGCGGCGGTGAGCCGGGCGCCGCGCCACCCGCCGGAGGATGCGACCGTGACCGCGCATGCCGTCATCTACGATTGCGAGTAATCCCCGACCTGTTCGTGGAGCTGACCGGGATCACCCCGGCGCGCATCGCGGCGGAGGGCGTGCCGCTCGCCGCTGCGATCGCGCGGCTCGACCGGTTCGCGGACGGCGCGAAGCTGTGGTCGTGGGGCAAGGACGAGCTCAACCTGATGGCCATCGGCTGCTGGGTCGCCGGCATCGTACCCGCGATCCCGCCAGCCCGATTCGAGAACGCCTGCAAGCTCTGCCTGGCTGCCGGGATGCCCTACGAGGATCTCCAGCGCACCCGCAGCAGCGATCTGGCGCGCTTCTTCGGCGTCGAGACCGACGCCGCGCAGGCCCACGACGGTCTCGCAGACGCCCGTTCGGTCGCGCTCGCGCTGCAGACGCTGCTGCGCGACGGGCGCTTGACGCCCGACGACTTCCACCGCGTGCGGTGAGGCGTGAGCGACTCCCTCAGCTCCCCCGCTCGAGGCACCCGAAGATCTCCCCCGAGCCGCTCTCGCGGCCCATCAGGTTCTCGGCGAGCCGGCGGTGGCCGCTGCCCGGCGCGCCCGCGTCGCGGGCCTTGGGGTTCGGCAGCGCCGTGGCCAGCAGCGCCGCCTCGCGCCGCGTGAGGTCGGCCGCGCTCTTGCCGAAATGCGCCTGCGCCGCCGCCTCGACGCCGAAGATCCCCTCGCCGAGCTCGGCGACGTTGAGGTAGACCTCGATCACCCGCCGCTTGCCCCAGACGAGGTCGATCCAGAGCGCGAGCGGGATCTCGATGGCCTTGCGGACGTAGGAGCGCTCCCGCCAGAGGAAGACGTTCTTGGCCGTCTGCATGGCGAGCGTCGAGGCCCCGCGCGGGGCGCCGGCCTCGATCACCTTGAACAGCTCGTCGAAATCGACCCCCGCGTGGCGGCAGAAGCGTGCGTCCTCGGAGGCGATCACCATGCGCGGCACGTGCGGCGAGATCGCCTCGAGCGGCACGACGGTGCGGTTCACCGGCTGGAGCGTCGCCCAGCGGCCGATCATCAGGGTCGAGACCGGGGTGACGGCCTTCGCGACGAGCGTCAGCGCGACCAGCGCGATCGCCAGAGTCAGCGCCGCGCGCCAGGCGAGCCGGAACAGGCCGCGCAGGAGCCGCCGCACGACGCCGCCGCGCCGCGCGCCCTGCGCGTTCTCGTTCTCGATGCGCTCGACCATCTCGTCCGATTCCCGCCGTCGGCGCCCCCGCACCGTACTTGACCCGGCAGCGCGGCTGCGGCAAGCGGGCACGACGTCCCTCCACCAGGTCGCATCTTCATGGCGCACGACACAACCCCTTTCGAAGCGCGTCTGCGCACCGTGGCCGAAATCGTGGAGCGCAGGCTGGAGGCGCTCCTGTCGGATACGCCGCGCGCGGGGGAGATCGCACGCCCGGCGCGGCTGATGGCCGCGATGCGCCACGCCGCGCTCGCCGGCGGCAAGCGGTTGCGGCCCTTCCTCGCGATCGAGGCGGCGCGGATGCTCGGCTGCGAGGGCGAGGCGGCGTTGCGCGCGGGGCTCGCGGTCGAGCTCGTGCATTGCTATTCCCTCGTCCACGACGACCTGCCGGCGATGGACGACGACGATCTGCGCCGCGGCAAGCCCACGGTCCACAAGGCCTACGACGACGCCACCGCCATCCTCGCCGGCGACGCGCTGCTGACGCTCGCCTTCGAGGTCGCGACGGAGCCCGCCGACGACGTGCCGGGCGAGGTCCGCGCCGTGCTCGCCGCGGGCCTCGCCCGGGCGTCCGGCCTCGCCGGCATGGTGGGCGGGCAGATGCTCGACCTCGCAGCCGAGGGGCGCTGGGGCCCGCGCGCGCTGGCGCAGGCCGATATCCGCGAGCTCCAGGCGATGAAGACCGGCGCGCTCCTCGCCTTCTCGGCGCAGGCCGGCGCCATCGCGGCGCAGGCGTCGCCCGAGGACGAGGCCCGGCTCCTCGCTTACGGCCGCGCGCTCGGCGCAGCCTTCCAGATCGCCGACGACATCCTCGACCGCGAGGCGACGGCCGAGGCGCTCGGCAAGGCCGTCGGCAAGGACGCCGGGAAGGGCAAGGGCACGCTCGTCGACACGCTCGGGATCGACGGCGCGCGCGCGGAATGCGACCGGCTGGTCGAGGCGGCGGCGGCGGCGCTCGCGCCCTACGGCGCGCGGGCCGAGGTGCTCGAGCAGGCGGCCCGCTTCACCGCCGCACGCAAGGCGTGAACCCGGCGGCGGGCGCGCCTCACGTGCTCGCCGCGTCGTCGGGCGTCTCGATGGCGCCTGCGGCCGGGACGTCGCGCTCGACCTTGAGCAGCCGCAGCACCTCGAGAGCGATGGGCCAGGGCGTGTCGAGATCGATTTGCAGCCGGGCGCGGCCGTCGCCGAGATCCGCGACCCGGGCGCCGGCTTCGCGCTGCGCCCCCGGCCGGCGCATCGGTTCCGTCTCCTCGACGAGGTCGGCCGCCTCGACGCCCAGCACCTGCGCCAGGGCCTCGACCTGCACCATCTTGCGCGGCAGGCTGCGGCCCTTGGCGTAGGACCAGACGCTGACGTCGCTCATCCGCTGGCCCGTCGGCAGGTGGGCCTGGGCGAGCCGCGCGGTCTCGCGATAGGTGAGGCCGCTGCGCTTGATCGCCTGCCAGAGCCGGTGAGCGAACACGCTCTTGTCGATGGCGAGCGTGCGCTCCCGCTCGGGTCTCTGGGGGCGTTGCCCGGCGGAACGGTCGGTGGTCATGGCGTGGCTCCGCGGCGACGAGCAGCCGTCCGGTCGCGCGCGAGCGCGCCGGCGAACGCGTCGCTCGGCTGGTGATCGAGGGCGCCCCGCGGCCGTCGGCGAAGGCCTGGGCCGGCGTGGCGCCCACTGCATTGCAAGACGTCTACGCCAACGATTGCAGCGGTTCGACGTGGAACCGTTCCGAATTCAAGAAAGTAAATACAAATATGGAAGCAAACCGGAGCGGTTGGCCGCGAATGGTGAATAGAGCGCTGCCGCGCTCATGAAAAACCCGCGCATTCGTGCGCCGCAAGGGTGCGATGCGCGTCCGGCGGCGCGGCTCCGCTCAGCTCAGGGTGGTGGCGAGCCGGCGCAGGAAGGCTTCGCCGTCGGCGAGCTCGTCGAGCGTGATGTATTCGTCCGCCTTGTGGGCGCGGGCGATGTCGCCGGGGCCGCACAGGACCGTGGGCAGGCCGGCCTCCTGGAAGCGGCCCGCTTCGCTGCCGTAGGCGACGGTGATCGGGCGGTTGCGCCGGGCGAGCCGCAGCGCGAGCGTCTCCGCCTCCGAGCCGGGAGCCGGCGCGAGCCCCGGCACGTCGACGGTCCAGACGTGCTCGATCGATCCGTAGGGTCCCCAGGCCGTCAGCCGTTCGGCGGCGACGGCGCGCGCCATCTGCTCCACCTCCTCGCGCAACCCGACCATGTCCGTATCGGGCACGTAGCGCACCTCCCAATCCACGGTACAGGCGCGCGCGAGGATGTTGCGCGCGGTCCCGCCGGCGATCGTCGCGACGTGCAGCGTCGAGTAGCCCGGCGTGAACCGCCCGCTGGCGTCGCCCGCCGCGCGCAGCCGGTCGCCCAGCGCGTTGAGCCGGGCGACGAGGTCGCAGGCGGCCATGACGGCGCTCGCGCCCATCTCCGGGTTGGACGAATGCGCCTCGGTCCCGGTCACCCGCGTGTCGCACATGGCGACGCCCTTGTGTGCGTCCGCCACCTCGAGCCCCGTCGGCTCGCCGACGAGCGCCGCGCGCGGCCGTGGGACGGCATGGCCCAGCGCTGCGATGGCGTCGAGGACGCCCAGGCAGGTGGTCTCCTCGTCGTAGGAGAGCAGGATCTGGATCGGCTGCTTCAGGGGCGCGGCGGCGAAATCGGGCGCCAGCGCCAGAACGAGCGCGACGTATCCCTTCATGTCGACGGCGCCGCGGCCGTAGGCGCGCCCGTTCGCGACGCGCAGCCGCCAGGGATCGCTCGACCAGGCCTGGCCCTCCACCGGCACCACGTCGGTGTGCCCGGAGAGGAGCACCCCGCCGTCGACCTTCGGCCCGATCGTGGCGACGAGCGCCGCCTTCTCGCCGGTCGCGTCGGGCAGGCGCAGCGTCTCGATGCCGTGCCCGCGCAGGTAGTCCTCGACGAAGTCGACGAGAGCGAGGTTCGACTTGTGGCTCTGCGTGTCGAAGCCGACGAGCCGCTCGAGCATCTCGAGCGGCGATGGGCGGTGGGCTGTCATCGGGGAGGGGTGTCCCGTCTTGTCGGTCGTGACGAAGCCTCGGGTCAGTGCACCGACCGTCGGGCGTAGGGGCTGTCGAGGGAGAAGGCCGGGATCTCGGCATGGAAGCGCTCGCCGATGCCGCGCTCCATGCCGTAGCAGCCCTGCATGGTTCCGTCGGGCGTGTCGAGCGGGCAGCCGCTGGTGTAGGTGAAGCTCTCGCCGGGCCCCAGCACCGGTTGCTGGCCGACCACGCCGGCCCCGCGGACCTCCTGCACGCGGCCCTCCCCGTCGATGATCTTCCAGTAACGATCTCGTAGGCGCACGCGCTCGGCGTTGAGGTTGGTGATCTCGACGGTGTAAGCGAAGAAGTACCGTCCCTCCTCGGGATGGGACTGGTCCTCGAGATAGGACGGCGTCACGGTCACGCGGACGCCGTGCGTGACGGCGGTATACATGAGCGGCCTCCAGGGGGGCTTGTCTCGGGATCGGTTTTCGAGCGTGGACGCGGAAATCGCAACGAACAAGGTGGTAAGCCGGCGCATGCACCTCGTCAATCTCACGACATTCCGCATCCGGGAGCCGCGTTCATGCTCGATGGGCTGATGCGCCGGCTGATCGACCCGCCGCTGACGCGCGCGGGCAAGGCCCTCGCCGCGGCCGGCTTCGGCGCGGACGCGATCACGGTGGCGGGGCTCGCCTTCGGGCTGGGCTGCGCGGCCATGATCGCCGCCTCGGCGGATCTCGCCGCGCTCCTCCTCCTCGCGCTGTCGCGGCTGTGCGACGGGCTCGACGGCGCCGTGGCGCGGGCGACCGCGAAGACCGACCGCGGCGGCTTTCTCGACATCGTCTTCGATTTCGTCTTCTACGGCGCCGTCCCGCTCGGCTTCGCCCTGCGCGACCCGGCGCTGTTCGGCCTGCCGGCGGCGGTGCTGCTGTTCGCGTTCTACGTCAACGGCGCGAGCTTCCTCGCCTTCGCCGCGGTCGCGGCCAAGCGCGGCATGGAGAGCGCCGCGCGGGGGGTGAAGTCGATCTACTTCACGGCCGGCCTCGCGGAGGGCACCGAGACGATCCTCGCCTTCGCGCTGATGATCCTGTTCCCCGCCTGGTTCCCGCTGATCGCCTACGCCTTCGCGGGGCTCACCCTGATGACGGCGATCTCGCGCGTCGCCTTCGCCTGGGTGCTGTTTCGCGAGGAGGAGGAGGAGGAGGACGAGGAGCGGCGCTGATTCGTCAGCCGCCGCCGCTCGCGAAGGCCCGGCGCACGCCGTCGGGGTCGCGCTCGATCGCCTTCAGGTAGGCGTCGAGCGCCGGATCGGGCAGGAGCCGCCCGTCCTCGAGCGCCTCGACGGTGGCGAGCGGCAGCCCGTAGCGCCGGGCGAAGTCCGGCTGCGAGATGCCGTCACGCTCACGCGCGAGGCGCACCCGCCGGCCTGCGACGGCGGACGCGAGCTCCTCGTCGGTCATCGGCTGTGCGTCTGGATCGCTCCGCGCACGGCGATCGATCTCGTCGTCCGTCATGGCCGCGAGGCGCGCATGGTACTCCGGCGGCAGTTCGCGCGCGGCCGCGAGAGCTTCCTCGAGGGTCATTCGAACGATCGCCATCACTCACCTCCTGCCCCGTCCAGATACCGCCGCCGTTCACCGCGGTTCGCGCGCCGGGCCGAGATCAGCCGGTAGGCATCCCCGCGAACGGTGAAGCATACGAAGAGAAGCCCGCTGCCGGAGCGCCCCACCGTTCTCAGGCGAACTTCCCCATAGTCTCGTCTCGCATCATAACGCGTCGCGCGCGCCGGATCGAGAAACACCTCGATCGCCTGTCGAAACGAGACGCCGTGCTTGGCCTCGTTCGAGGCTGCTTTGGCATCGTCCCATTCGAAGCGGATCGGCGGCGGCACGGTTTGCTCGTAAGCGGAAACAAGGCCGCGAGCAACCATTTAGCGGTATTCACACTAAGAACTATCTGAGATAGCTAAACCGCTTCGCCCAAAAAAAAGACCGCCAAGACGGCGGCCTTGAGTCTAGGGAGGAAACGCCCAAGGAGGGCATACGGCTTGCGCGAACCAACGCGCCCGCCGCACTTCCTAAATAGGCCCGCCCCACCCCGATGCCAAGGCGAAAAGGACAGCATGGTTGCCTCTTTTTTACACGTCGCCATGAAGTCGTCGCAGTCGGCGGCCCGCCACGGGCGCGTCGCACGCTCGCCGCAATCGCCGGGCTCTTGTCGCGCAGGCGGCGCCGGGGGTGCGCGATGGGGAAGAGGCATGGCGATACAGGGTGTCGATCGTAAACCGGAAGCGGCGCTCGCGGCGGTGGACGCGGCGTTGCACGACATCCGCGCCCTCTCGGCCGAGCTCGCCGACCAGCGCACCGCGGCCGCTCGCCGCGCCCTGGCGAGCGCTCACGTCCATGCCGACGCGTCGCGCAAGCGCCGGGCCCACGCCTGACCCGCGCCGTCGATCGTGCATGCGCCGCGGCAATCCCGTGAGTTGCCGCTCGAACGCTCTTTACTGTACGGGAAACACCGTGCCACGTTGGCGCAAACGGGGGCGCACGCTCCCGTTCCGCAAGAGGGGTCCGCTCACATGAAGAAGATTGTCACCGCCCTCCTGGGCGCGACGGCCGCGGCCTTGGTCGCGACCGCGCCGGCCGCGGCGCAGGACGACGTCCGCCCGGCCATCATCTACGACCTCGGGGGCAAGTTCGACCGTTCGTTCAACGAGGGCGTCTTCGACGGCGCCACGCGCTTCGGCGAGGAGACGGGCATCGAGTTCCGCGAGTTCGAGCCGCAGAACGACGCCCAGCGCGAGCAGGCCATGCGCCGCTTCGCCGAGCAGGGCCACTCGCCGATCCTGGCGGTCGGCTTCTCGCAGCAGTCGGCGCTCGAGCGCGTCGCCGCCGAGTTCCCCGAGACCGACTTCGCCATCATCGACTCCGTCGTCGACCTGCCGAACGTCGCCTCCTACGTGTTCAAGGAGCACGAGGGCTCCTACCTCGTCGGCATGCTCGCGGCCATGGCGTCCGAGACCGACACCGTCGGCTTCGTCGGCGGGATGGACATCCCGCTGATCCGCCGCTTCGCCTGCGGCTACGCCCAGGGCGTGAAGGCGGTCGAGCCGGACGCGGAAGTGCTCATCAACATGACCGGAACCACCGGCGCCGCCTGGAACGACCCGGTGCGCGGCGGCGAGCTCACCCGCTCGCAGATCGAGCAGGGCGCGGACGTGATCTACCACGCGGCCGGCGGCACCGGCATCGGCGTGCTGCGCGCGGCGGCTGACGCGGGCAAGCTCGGCATCGGCGTCGATTCGAACCAGAACGCGATGCATCCCGGCTCGGTCCTGACCTCGATGCTCAAGCGCGTCGACAACGCCACCTACCAGCTCTTCACCGCCTCCAAGGACGGCGCGTTCGAGCCGGGCGTGCAGGTGCTCGGCCTCGCCGAGGGCGGCGTGGGCTGGTCGCTCGACGAGAACAACGAGAGCCTGATCTCCGACGAGATGAAGGCCGCGGTCGCCGAGGCCGAGGCCGCGATCTCCGCCGGCACGATCTCGGTGCACGACTACATGGCGGATTCGTCCTGCCCTGCGGCGTCCATGTGATCGCGACCGACGTGATCCTCTCCGAAGCGTTCGCGTAAGGGCCCGCCCATGGCATCCGCACCCGGCTCTCCCGCCATCGAGCTCGTCGGCATCAACAAGAGCTTCGGCCCGGTCCACGCCAACAAGGACGTGAACCTGCGGGTCGGGGCCGCGACGATCCACGGGATCGTGGGGGAGAACGGGGCGGGCAAGTCGACCCTGATGTCGATCCTCTACGGCTTCTACGAGGCCGACACGGGGGAGATCCGGGTAAAGGGCGCGGGGCTTCGCATCCGCTCCTCGGCGGATGCGATCGCGGCGGGCATCGGCATGGTCCACCAGCACTTCATGCTGGTGGACACGCTCTCCGTCGTCGAGAACGTGATGCTCGGCGCGGAGGGCGGCCGGCTCCTCGCCGGGGGCGAGGCCAAGGTCCGCGCCGAGCTCGCGCGCTTCGCCGAGGATTACGGCCTCACCATCGATCCCGACGCGCTGATCGGCGACCTCTCGGTGGGCCTCCAGCAGCGCGTCGAGATCATCAAGGCGCTCTATCGCGGCGCCGAGATCCTCATCCTCGACGAGCCCACCGCCGTGCTCACCCCGCACGAGGCGCAAGGCCTGTTCGAGCTGCTCCGGACCCTGAAGGCGCGGGGCGTGACCGTGGTGCTGATCACCCACAAGCTGCACGAGATCATGGCCGCGACGGACGCGGTCTCCGTGATGCGCCGCGGCGAGATGGTGGCGACGCTCGAGACGGTGAAGACCTCGCCCGCCGAGCTCGCCGAGCTGATGGTGGGCCGCCACGTTCTGCTGCACGTCGACAAAGGCGAGCACCGGCCCGGCGACGCGCTGCTCCAGGTGCGCAACCTCTCCGTCGCCGACACGCTCGGCGTCATGCGCGTGATCGACGCCTCCTTCGACGTGCGCGCCGGCGAGATCGTCGGGATCGCCGGTGTCGCCGGCAATGGCCAGAGCGAGCTGCTGGAGGCGCTCAGCGGCATGCGGCCGATCGCGACGGGCTCGATAACCCTGCAGGGGCGCACGCTCGGGCCCGACGACCTCGATCCCCATCGCCTACGCAAGGTGGGCCTCCTGCACGTGCCCGAGGACCGGCTTCGGATGGGGCTGGTGCCGCCCTTCGAGGCCTTCGAGAGCGCGGCTCTGGGCTTCATCGACGATCCGGAGTACGGGACGGGGCCGATCCTCAGCCACGGCCGCATGATCGCCGACGCCAGGCGCAAGATGGAGCTCTACGACGTGCGCCCGCCGGCGCCGCGGCTGAAGACCTCCAACTTCTCCGGCGGCAACCAGCAGAAGATCGTCCTCGCTCGCGAGATCGAGCGTGGTCCCAAGGTCCTGCTCGTCGGCCAGCCGACGCGGGGCGTCGACATCGGCGCCATCGAGTTCATCCACAAGCGCCTGATCGCGCTGCGCGACCAGGGCGTGGCGATCCTGCTCGTCTCGGTCGAGCTCGACGAGATCATGAGCCTGTCCGACCGCATCCTCGCCATGTGCGGCGGGCGCATCACCGGGGAGCGCCGTCCCGCCGAGACCGACGAGCGCGAGCTCGGCCTGCTGATGGCGGGCGTCGCCGCGTGATGTCGGCGTCTCTCCCTCCCTGCAGGGGAGGGGACGATCCGCGCAGCGGATCAGGGGTGGGGTCCGTCGGCCGAATTCGGCTTCGCCGAACGCGCGTCCCGCGCGCCCCATCCGTCTCGCCGCTGCGCGGCGATCCACCTTCCCCTACAGGGAAGGAGAGCGAACGAGCACTCTGGAACACGCCCCCATGACTGCGACCCCGATGACTCCGGACCGCCGCCTCACGCTCGCCCGCCCCGATCTCGCCGACGCCGCCCTCGAGGGCGTCGTACCGGCCACGCGCTACGTCGTCCCGACCCGGCGGCGCATCACCGTGGGGCTCGTCGACCTGCGGCCGCAGCCGCGGCCGGACACGTCCATCGACACGCAAGCGCTGATGGGCGAGGCGCTCGACGTGCTCGAGATCGACGAGGACGGCTTCGCCTTCGCCCGGCTCGTGCGGGACGGCTACGTCGGCTGGCTCTCGGCCGACGCGCTCGGCGAGGTCGAGCCCGCGCCGACCCATAGGGTGGCCGAAGTGCGCACCTTCCTCTATGCCGGCCCCAGCCTGAAGCAGCCGATCGCGGACTGGCTCTCGCTCGGCGCCGAGGTGGCGGTCGTCGAGACGCGGGGCGACTACGCCCACGTGCCGGGCGCGGGCTGGATCTTCGCGCGCCACCTCGCGGCCCTCGACGCCCCGCCGGAGCCGGATTTCGTCGCGGTGGCCGAGCGCTTCCTGGAGACGCCCTACCTCTGGGGCGGGGTCTCGAGCCTGGGGCTCGACTGCTCGGGCCTGGTCCGCGCGGGCCTGCACGCGGCGGGCCGCGCCTGCCCGCGCGACACCGACATGCAAGAGGCCTTCTTCGAGGACATCGTCCCCGACGGCGCGCCGCTGCGCCGCGGCGACCTCGTGTTCTGGAGGGGGCACGTGGGGATCATGCAGGACGGAACGCGGCTCCTCCACGCCAATGGCTGGCACATGAAGGTCGCGAGCGAGCCCTTCGCCACCGCCCGCGCCCGCATCCTGGAAAAGAGCTTCGGCCCGGTGACGAGCGTCCGCCGGCCGTGAGGGCCTATCCGCCCGCGTACAGATCCTTGTAGCGCTCCCGCAGCACGTTCTTCTGCACCTTGCCCATCGTGTTGCGGGGCAGCTCGGCCAGGAACATCACCCGCTTGGGCTGCTTGTAGCGGGCGAGCCGCTCGGCGAGCGCTCCGCGCACGGCCTCCTCGGAGACGTCCGCTCCGGGCTTCGTCACCACCGCGGCCGTGACGCCCTCGCCGAAATCGGGGTGCGCCACGCCGAAGACGGCGCTCTCGACCACGCCCGGCAGCAGGTCGATCTCGGTCTCGACCTCCTTCGGGTAGACGTTGTAGCCCCCCGTGATGACGAGGTCCTTGCCGCGCCCGACGATGTGGACGTAGCCCCGCTCGTCGATCTTGCCGAGATCGCCGGTGACGAAGAAGCCGTCGTCGCGGAACTCGGCCGCGGTCTTTTCCGGGTTGCGCCAGTAGCCCTTGAAGACGTTGGGCCCGCGCACCTCGATCATGCCGATCTCGCCCTGCGCCAGCCCGGCCCCGCTCTCGGGGTCGACGACGCGCAGATCCACGCCGGGCAGGGGAAAGCCGACGGTGCCGGGCACGCGATCCCCCTCGTAGGGGTTCGACGTGTTCATGTTGGTCTCGGTCATGCCGTAGCGCTCGAGGATGGCGTGCCCCGTGCGCTCGCAGAACGCCGTGTGGGTCTCGGCCAGCAGCGGCGCGGAGCCCGAGACGAACAGGCGCATGTGCGCGGTGGCGTCCCGCGTGAGGCCCGGGTGCTGCAGGAGCCGCACGTAGAAGGTCGGCACGCCCATCATCGCGGTGGCCCGCGGCATCAGCGCGAGGATCTCGTCGGGGTCGAACTTCGGCAGGAACAGCATCGATGCGCCGGCGGAGAGGATCGTGTTCGTCGCCGTGAACAGGCCGTGGGTGTGGAAGGTGGGCAGCGCGTGCAGCAGCACGTCGTCCTTCGTGAAGCGCCAGAGGTCACGCAGGGTGCGGGCGTTCGAGGCCAGGTTCTCGTGGCTGAGCATCGCCCCCTTCGAGCGGCCGGTCGTGCCGGACGTGTAGAGGATCGCGGCGAGGTCGTCGGGGCCGCGCTCCGCGTCGGCGAAATCCGGCGAGGCGGCGGAGGCCTTCTCGCGCAGGGAGCCGGCGCCCGCGGCGTCGAGCGTCTCGACGGCGGCGCACCCCCGCGCCTGCGCCAGCTCCGCAATCGTGTCGCGGACCTTCGGATCGCACACGAAGAGCGCGGGCTCCGCGTCCTCGACGAAATAGGCGAGCTCGGCCGGGGTGTAGGCCGTGTTCAGCGGCAGGAAGATCGCGCCGGCGCGCAGGCAGCCGAGCACGAGGAGGATCACCTCCGGACTCTTCTCCACCTGCACCGCCACCCGGTCGCCGACCCCCACCCCGAGATCCCGCAGCGCGTTGGCGAAGCGCCCCGCCTCGGCGAAGGCGTCCGCGTAGGTGATCCGCCGCCCGCCTTTCGTCTCGATCAGCGTGCGGTTCGGATCGTCGATGCCGTCGACGATCTGCGAATAGAGATGGGAGGGCATGTGCGGCGCGTCCTCGGGTTATTCGTTCTTCGAGGGGTGACGCGCGCGGCGGGCCGCGTCAAGGCCGTCGTGCGCCCAGCCAGGGCTCCGAACTCGGGTTAACGCCCTTTCGGGCTTGCGCGTGAGCTGATTCGATGGGGGCTCGTGATTCGGAGCCCCCCATGCACATCACCATCCTGGAGAGCCTGCCCAAGCCGCGCGTGAAGGCGCTGCTCGATCATCTCGGGGTGATCAGGGATCCGCGCGACCCCTGGCGGGTGGCTCATCCGCTGGACGAGGTCCTGTTCCTGGTCGTCTCCGGGACGATCTGCGGCTGCGACGACTACGAGACCATCGCCTCCTGGGGCGAGGCGAACCTCGCCTTCCTGCGACGCTATCGGCCGTATCATTACGGCGTGCCGGGCGCGCGCTGGCTGACCATCCTGATGAACCGCCTCGACCCGGCTCTCTTCGCGGCGGCCTTCACCGACTGGGTGCGGGCGACCTGGCCCGAGCGGCCCGACCTCGTGGCCATCGACGGCAAGACCTCGCGGCGCAGCCACGATCGCACGGCCGGGCGGGCGCCGCTGCATCTCGTCTCCGCCTTCGCCACCACGAGCCGGCTGGTGCTCGGCCAGGAGGCCGTCGCCGACAAGGAGAACGAGACCCGCGCCATTCCCGTCTTGATCGAGCGGCTCGCCGAGAAGGACGGCCTCGCCGGGGCGATCGTCACGATCGACGCCATCGCGACGAACCCCACGATCGCGGCCGCGATCCGCGACGCGGACGCCGACTACCTCCTGGCCGTCAAGGCCAACCAGCCGACGCTCATGGCCGAGGTCGAGGCCCTCTTCGCCGGGGCCGGCGCGGCGGCTCTCGACACCGTCACCGACGTCGACAAGGGCCACGGCCGCATCGAGGAGCGCACCGTCAGCGTCGCGCGCGAGGTCGACTGGCTCTGCGGCGAGCGCCGTTTCCCCGGCGAGCTGCGCCTACCCGCAGTGGCCTCGCTCGTGCGCGTGAGCGCCCGCACCGAGCTGCGCGACAAGAGCCGGTTCGAGACGCGCTACTACATCTCCTCGGCTCCGCTCACGGCCGCCCGCGCAGCCGAGGCCGTGCGCGGCCATTGGGGCATCGAGAACCGCCTGCACTGGGTCCTCGACGTCGTCTTCGCCGACGACCAGTCCCGTCTGAGAAAAGGCAACGGCGCCCACACGATGGCCATCGTCCGCCACTTCGCCATCAACCTGATCCGGTCCGCGCCCGACATCCCCCGCGCCCCGCGGTCGCCCCTCAAGCGAGGCCCCAAGCCGGGCTCGACGCCAAGGCCCGCAAGCCTCAAGCTCCGCCGGAAAATGGCGTCCTGGAGTAGCGACTACAGGCAGCAGGTCCTCGCCGCATCACTGCGTTAATCTGGATTCGGAGCCCTGGCTGCGGCTGCGCCACTCTTGACCGCACTGAGGGTATCCCGTAGCGTCAATGCCGAACGAAATTCGAATGGGACGACGTCGAAGCCGCGGCCAATGTGGTGAAGCACGGGGTGACGTTCCCGACCGCCTCGCAGGTGTTCCGCGATCCGAGACGCACCGAACTGGTCGATCCGAGAGGCGACTACGGCGAGGCGCGTTGGATCAGGTTCGGCCGTGTTCGGGGCGAGCTGCTCGCCGTCGTCTTCACGAGGCGGGGGACCCCGCTCCGCATCATCTCGGCGCGCAGAGCCAATCGAGGGGAGAGACGTCGCCGTGGCTACGGTTCGGATGAGCCTCGAGGAGGTCGATAGGCGTGCAGCGCAGGAGGACCCCGAGACGCGGGCGCGTTTTCATGCGATCACGGAGGAGGAGATCGAGCGGGGCGCCGCCTCGGATCCGGACAACCCGCTCCTGTCCGAGGATATGCTCGACCGGCTCGAGGCCGCCTCCCTCGCGCGCCGTGCACGCGAGCGCGTGGGCTTGAGCCAGCAACGGTTCGCGGCTCGTTTCCGGATCAACCTGGCGCGCTTGAGGGATCTCGAACGCGGCCGATACGCGCCGGACTCGGCGCTGGTGGCCTATCTTCGCGTGATCGCGTGCGAGCCCGAGACCGTCGACCGGATCCTCCAGGACGAGCCCGCCTGACCGCCCCCCACCCCCTTGCCCCCGCGCGCCGCATTCGCCACAACGCTTTCCCGAACGAAACGAAGAACCGGACGGCACGATCATGGCGACGCACAAGCTCCTCCTTCTCCCCGGCGACGGGATCGGCCCCGAGGTGATGGCGGAGGTCGAGAAGATCGTGGCGTGGTTCGGCCGCGCCGGCGTCGCCTCCTTCGAGACCGAGCGCGACCTCGTCGGCGGCGCCGCCTACGACGCGCACGGCAAGGCCATCTCCGAGGCCGCCATGGGCCGCGCGCAGGCCGCCGACGCGGTGCTGTTCGGCGCGGTGGGCGGGCCGAAATGGGCCGACGTGCCCTACGAGGCGCGGCCCGAGGCGGGTCTGCTGCGCCTGCGCAAGGATCTCGGCCTGTTCGCCAACCTGCGCCCGGCGATCTGCTACCCGGCGCTCGCCGAGGCCTCCTCGCTCAAGCGCGAGCTGGTCGAGGGACTCGACCTGATGATCGTGCGCGAGCTCACGGGGGGCGTCTATTTCGGCGAGCCCAAGGAGATCGTCACGCTGGAGACCGGCGAGAAGCGCGCGGTCGACACGCAGCTCTACACGACCGGCGAGATCGAGCGCATCGCCCGCGTCGCCTTCGAGCTGGCGGGTAAGCGCCGCAACAAGGTCTCCTCGGCCGAGAAGCACAACGTGATGAAGTCCGGCGTGCTGTGGAAGCAGGTCGTCACGGCCGTGCACAAGGCCGAGTACCCGGAGGTGGAGCTCGAGCACGTTCTCGCCGACAATTGCGCCATGCAGCTCGTGCGCTTCCCGAAGCAGTACGACGTCGTCGTCTGCGACAACCTCTTCGGCGACATTCTCTCCGACGTCGCGGCGATGCTCACCGGCTCGCTCGGCATGCTGCCGTCGGCCTCGCTCGGCGCCGAGGACCCGGCGACGGGCGCGCGCAAGGCGCTCTACGAGCCGGTGCACGGCTCGGCGCCGGACATCGCCGGGCGCGGACTCGCCAACCCGCTCGCGATGATCGGGTCGCTCGCGATGTGCCTGCGCTATTCCTTCGGGCTCGGCGAGGCCGCCGACCGGCTCGAGACGGCGATCACCGACACGCTCGCCTCGGGCCTGCGCACCAAGGACGTCGCCGGCTCCGGGACCAACGCCGTCTCCACCGCGGAGATGGGCGACGCCATCGTCCGCGCGCTCGAACGGGGCTGAGGGCGCGAGAGGCCGAGAGCCGGGAGGCAGACATGCCGCATTTCGACCCGTTCTACGCCGACAAGCTGCGGGGCGCCCAGGGCGTCGCCGACGCCGACCACGTGCTCGACCTGCGGCTCGTCGACCGGGTCGGCGCGGAGGCGGCGCTGGCCGCGCTGATCGCCGGCGCCGACGAAGGCCCCGCCCGCACCGTCGCCGTCCGCCTCGCCGCCCCCATCCCCGGCGCCGGCGAGACCCTGTTCCAGCCCGTCGGCCGGGCTCTGCTGGATGCGCGGAAGGCGGGGGTGGTGGAGAGCCTGTCGCCCCTGCCCGGGCAGGACGGGCTGGGGTTTTTCGTGCGCGTGAGGGGCGGGACGTAGCTACTCAGCCGCCACCCGCCCGGTCTCCCGCCCCTCCGCCACCGCCAGCTCCTGCTCGAGCCGCTGCGCCTCCGCCGCCCGCGGCTTGCCGAAGCCCGCGAGCAGCAGGTAGGCGACCGGGGTCAGGAACAGCGTGAACAGGACCGACAGGCCCAGGCCCCCGACGACCACCCAGCCGAGCGAGGCGCGGGCCTCGGCGCCAGCGCCGTCGGAGAGGACGAGGGGGAGGCCGCCGAGCACTGTGGAGATCAGCGTCATCATCACCGGGCGGAAGCGCACGGCGGAGGCCTCCTCGATGGCCTCGCGCACGCTCGCGCCCTCGTTACGCAGCTGGTTCGCGAACTCGACGATGAGGATGCCGTTCTTGGCCATCAGGCCGATCAGCATGACGAGGCCGATCTGGCTGTAGATGTTGAGGCTCGTGCCGGTCAGCGCCATGGCGATGGCGGCGGCGCCCAGCCCGAAGGGCACCACGATCAGGATCACCAGGCCGGAGGTCACGCTCTCGAACTGCGCCGCCAGCACGAGCAGGACGATGGCGAGCGCGAAGGCGAAGGTGATGGCGACGCCGCGCGACGTCTGCTCCAGCGCCGCCGCCTCGCCGAGGAAGGCGAGCGTCTGGCCCGGGGCGAGGAGCGGCGTCGCCGCCGCACGCACGTCCTCGACGGCCTGGGCCAGGGGGACGTCCACCGCGAGGCCCGCCTCGACGGTGATCGCGCGGCGCATCAGCTCCCGCTCCAGCGAGGGCGAGACGCTCTCCTCGGTGAGGTCGGCGAGCGCCGTGAGCGGCACGAGGGCCCCGTCGTTGCCGCGCAGCAGGATCTGCTCGAGGTCGCCGGGCTGCGTGACCGCGCCCTCGGGCGTGCGCAGCCGCACCTCGATCGCCCGGTCGCCGACGAAGACGTCGCCGATGCGCCGCCCGTCCAGCGCGGTCTGGAGCGCGAGCGCGACGTCCGCCGGGTCGACCCCGAGGTCCGCGGCCCGCGCGGCGTCGAGCCGGATCGACAGCTGGGGCTGGGTGACGTCGAGCGAGAGGGTGGGGTTCGTCAGCTGCGGCAGGTCGCGACGCAGCATGTCGACCAGGGCGAGGCCCGTGTCGGTGATGGCGTCGTAGTCTTCGCCCAGAACCGCGATCTGCAGGCCCTGCCCGCCGCCGCGGATGCCGAGCGAGTTCGGGGAAATGGCGCGCGCGCTGACGCCGACGACGGAGCCCAGCCGGCCGTTGATCTCGGCGACGATGGCCTGCTGGTCGCGCCCGCGCTCGGCCCAGTCGACCAGCGGCGCGGCGATGAAGGCGCGGTTCGAGCGGCCCCAGGTGCCGATCACGGCCAGCACGCTCTGCATCTCGCCCGACTCGACGTAGGGCTCGAGGATCGCCTCGACCTCGGCGACCTTGCGGTCGGTGTAGGCGAGGCTCGAGCCCTGCGGGGCCGACACCACGAGGAGGACGAATCCGCGGTCCTCCGGCGGGGTCAGCTCCTGCGGAAGAGCCTGCCAGCTGATCCAGGCGCCGACGCCGAAGATGGCGCAGGCCGTGAGGACCACGAGCGGGGCGGCGAGCGCCCGCGCGAGCAGAACGCGGTAGAGCGTCACGAACCAGCCGCCGATCGTGCCCAGCGGATCGATCCGCCGCCGCGGCGTGCCGTCCGCCGCGCGGGCGTTGTCCTTCAGCAGCCGGGAGGCGAGCATCGGCGCCAACGTGAGCGCGACGAAGGAGGAGAGCACCACGGCGGCGGCGAGCGTGAAGCCGAACTCGGCGAAGAGCCGCCCGGCCTGCCCGGGGAGGAAGGAGATCGGGATGAACACGGCCGCGAGCGTCAAGGTCGTCGCGACGACGGCGAAGAACACCTGCCGCGTGCCCAGCACCGCGGCCGCGCGCGCGCCCATGCCTTCCGCCCGACGCCGCTCGATGTTCTCGATCACCACGATCGCGTCGTCGACGACGATGCCGGTGGCGAGCACGAGGGCGAGCAGGGTCAGGGTGTTGATGGAGAAGCCCATCAGGAAGATCGCCGCCAGCGTGCCGACGATGGCGATCGGGACCGTCACGGTCGGGATCAGCGTCGCGCGCCAGGAGCGGAAGAACACGAACATGATCAGCACGACGAGCGCCGTCGCGACGAAGAGCGTGAGGAGCACCTCGCGCACCGCGCTCCCGACGAAGACCGCATCGTCCGAACGCACCGCGACTTCCATGCCGGCCGGCAGCGAGACGTTGAGCTCGTCGACCGTGGCGCGCACGGCGCGGGAGATCGCGATCGTGTTCGAGCTCGCCTGGCGCAGGATGCCGGCGCCGAGCCCGATCCGCCCGTCGGAGCGCAGCACCATCTCGTCGTCCGCGGGGCCGAGCGACACGGACGCGACGTCGCGGATGCGGGTGCGGCGGTCGATGAAGCTCGCCTCGATCTCCTCCACCGAGCGGGCGGCGGCGCCGGCCTCGACCAGGACGGTCGAGGAGGGCATGCGCAGATCGCCGGCGGGCGCGTCCGACAGCACGCCCTCGAGCGATCGGCGCACGTCGGCGATGGTCAGCCCCCGCGCGTTCAGCGCGGCGACGTCGAGGGTGACCCGGAAGACCGGCTGGCGCAGCCCGTAGGCCTGCACGTCGGCGACGCCGTCGATGGCTGCGAGGCGGTCGAACACGAGACGCTCGGCGAGGGCGGAGAGTTCCTCGATCGGGTGGCGATCCGAGACGACGGAGAGGCGCATGATCGGGTCGCCGTCGGCGTCGGCCTTGACCACCTGGGGCTCCTCCGCGTCCGCCGGAAGGCGGCGCACGACGCCGGAGACCGCGTCGCGCACGTCGTTCGCGGCGACGTTCAGGTCGACCCCGTCGCCGAACTCGGCCACGATCCGGCTTCGGCCCCGCGCGCTCGACGACGACACCGAGGCGAGGCCGGGCACGCGCGCCACCGCGCCCTCGACGATGCGCGTCACCTGCGCGTCGATCGCGGCGGGAGTGGCGCCGGGGAACGGCGTCGTCACCGTGATGACGGGGCGATCGACGTCGGGCAGCTCGCGCACGCTCACCCCGAAGAGGGCGGCCGCGCCGGCGAGCACGATCATGAGGCTCATCACCGCCGCGAGCGTGGGGCGGCGCACGCAGAGGGAGGCGATGTCGGCGGCGCGGGACGCAGCGCTCATCGTGTCAGCTCCTCTCGCCGACGGCGCCGGGCCGCATTTCGGGCGCGTCGCCCGCGATCTCGACCGGCGCGCCGTCGCGCAGGCGCTGCACGCCCTCGAGCACGACGCGTTCTCCGGGCGCGAGCGGCGCCTCCACCAGCACGATGCCGTCGGCGCGGCCGGCGATGGCGACGCGCACCTGGGTCACGGCGCCCTCGGAGACGCGCCAGACGAAGGCGCCTTCACGGTCCCATTGCAGCGCCTGGGCCGGGATCGAGACGCGCTCGGCGCCGGGGAAGGCGAGGGCGACGGTGAAGCTCATGCCCGGCCGCAGCCGATCGTCGGCATTGTCGATCTGCGCGCGAACGATCAATGCCCGGCTGTCGGGATCGACGCGGCTGTCGATCTCGGCGATCGTCGCGGGAAAGCTCTCGCCGGGATAGGCGGCGGTCTGGGCGGCGACCGTATCGCCGCGCTCCACGCGTGCGGCGAGGCGCTCGGGCACGGGGAAGCGCACCAGGATGCGGGCGCGGTCGTCGAGGGCCGAGACCGGCGTCTGCGTCGAGACGCGCTGGCCGATCTCCACCTGGGCGAGCCCGAGCCGCCCGGCGAAGGGCGCCTCCAGCGTGCGGCGCTCGAGCGCCAGCTCGGCCGCGGCCACCTCGGTCTGCGCCTGCGCCAGGGCGCCGCGCGCCTCGTCGAGCTGCACGGCCGAGGCCGTGCGGCTCTCCGCCAGGCGCTCGAGACGCTCGGCCTGATCGCCGGCGAGGACCGCCCCGATGCGGGCGCGCTCCAGCGCGATGCGCTCGGCCCGGTCGTCGAGGCGCATCAGCGCCGCGCCTTCCACGACCTCGTCGCCGGGCGCGAACAGGACCTCTGCGACGAGCCCGTCGTCGGGCGCGAACAGCGTCACGGAGCGCGCCGCCTCCGCGGTGCCGATGGCTTCGAGGCGGGTCTCCTCGCGCGCCTCGGCGACATCGCCCACGATGACGCGGGACGGACCGCCGCCGCCGCGCCGAAAGCCTCCGCCCGCCTCGGCCGGCGCGACCTCGGGCACGGGCAGGCCGGCGCGCTCCGCCAACGCGACGATCGCCGCCGGCGCGGTCGCGGGTGAGAGCATGGCCCATCCGACGAGCGCGCCGACGAGCAGCAGACAGGCCAACAGGCCCTGCTTCCAGAGTGCCATGGGCGTCGAGAATCCTCGTATTGCGGGCGGCCGGACGTTCGCGTCCGCCGGCCGGCGATCATGTCACGCCGGCGCGGGCCGCACCACCAGTACGGACGTCGTCGCATGCCGGACCACTCGGGCGGCGTTGGGGCCGAGCAGATAGTCCTCGAGCTCGGGCCTGTGGGCGGACATCACCACGAGATCGGCCTTCGTCTCGTTCGCATAGCGCAGGATCTCGCGGTAGATCCCGCCGTGGCCGACGATGGTCCGGTGCGGGATCTCCGCGGGAATGGCGCGGCTCGCGAAATCGTGAAGCTCGGCGCTCGCCCGATCCAGCGCCTGCTTCTCGAAGCCCTCGGGAAAGAAGCCGCCGACGAGCGCCATGCCGTAGTCCGGCACCACGTTGAGCAGGTGCACCGTCGCGCCGAAGGCCCGCGCGTACTCGACGACCGTATCGACCGCGCGCTGCTCGGCCTGCGCATGGCCGAGATCGACGGCGAGCAGGATGTTCTTGTACATGGCCGGCCTCTCCCGTGGTTGCCGACGCAGTATGCCGCACCGCGCGCGGCCTGTCGCCGTGTCGTGCGCCGTCGCTACGCCCCGCCTCACCCCATCTCGACCACCATGCGCCCGCGCACCTTCCCGGCGAGGATGTCCTGCGCGGCGTCGAGGACGCCCTCGAGCGGGATCGTCGTCGTCATCGCGGCGAAGGCGGCCGGGTCGAGGTCGCGGGCGAGGCGGGCCCAGGCCTCGCGGCGAAGCGGGATCGGCGCGGGCACGGAATTGACGCCGAGCAGCGCCACGCCGCGCAGGATGAAGGGCGCGACCGAGGTGGGGAGGTCCATGCCGCCGGCGTTGCCGCAGGCGGCGATGGCCCCGTCGGGCATGGTCATGGCGAGCGCGTTGGCGAGCATCGCGCCGCCGACCGTGTCGACGCCCGCGGCCCAGCGCGCCTTGGCGAGAGGCTTGACCGGGCCGCCGAGCTCCGCGCGCGGCACGATCTCGGCGGCGCCGAGCCCCTTCAGGTAGTCCTCCTCCTCGGGCCGGCCGGTGGCGGCGATCACGCGCCAGCCCGCCTTCGCGAGGAGCGCCACCGCCACGGAGCCGACCCCGCCTGCGGCGCCGGTCACCAGCGCCGGGCCGGCGTCGGGCCCGAGCCCGTGGCGCTCCAGGGCGAGCACGCAGAGCGCCGCGGTGAGGCCCGCCGTTCCGATCGCCATCGCCTGGTGGGCGCTCATGCCCTCGGGCAGCGGAACCAGCCAGTCGCCCGGGACGCGGACCTTCTCGGCGTATCCGCCCAGATGCGTCTCGCCGACGCCCCAGCCGGTGAGCACCACGGCGTCACCGGGCTTCCACGCCGGGTGCGAGGAGGTCTCCACGACGCCCGCGGCGTCGATGCCGCCGATCATCGGGAAGCGGCGCACGACCGGCATCTTGCCGGTGAGCGCGAGGCCGTCCTTGTAGTTCACGGTCGAGTGCGTCGGGCGGAAGGTGACGTCGCCCTCCATCAGCTCCGCCTCGGGAAAGTCCTTCAGGGCGGCGGTCGTGCCGGTTTCGGTCTTCTCGATGACGACGGCGCGCATGGGCTTCTCCCGGGTTCGGCGGCCCGTGCAGTTCACACGCTCGGCGCGCCGGGGGCAAGTCCACGTCCTGCGCCGGACGAGGCGCGTCCCTCACCCGAAGCGCGCGCCGACCCGCATCAGGTCGCGGGCGAGGCCCTCGAGCTCGCCGGCGAGGATCGCGTGCATGCCCGCTGCGGCCTGGGGGTATTCCTCCAGCACGCGGCGCATCAGCGGCCGGGTGATGCGGATGAGCGTCGTCGCCTCGCGGGCGGTGGCGTTGGCGGGGCGGCGCAGCTCGGCGAAGAGCGCGGCGGCGCCGATGAGGTCACCGGCCCGCGCCACCCCGACCGGCTTGCCGCCGTCGATGTCGAGCCCGATCTCGCCCTCGACGACGACGTAGCCGCATTCGGCGCGGTCGTCCCTGCGAAACAGCCCCTCCCCCTGGCGCAGCCGGCGCTTGTCGGCGGCGAAGGCGAGCAGGCGCAGGCCGTCGCGGTCGATCAGGCCGATGAGGGGGGCGCGCGCCAGAAGCGCGATATCGTCGTCGAGGGACATCGCGACCCGGGCGAAGGAGGGGACTTACGGAAGCAGCTTGTAGCCGCCGCCCTCGGTGACGAGGTAGCGGGCGGAGGAGGGCGTCGGCTCGATCTTCTGGCGCAGGCGGTAGATGTGCGTCTCGAGCGTGTGGGTGGTGACGTTGGAATTGTAGCCCCACACCTCGGCCAGCAGCGTGTCGCGCGAGACGACCTTCTGCCCGGCGCGGAACAGGAAGCGCAGGATCGCGGTCTCCTTCTCGGTGAGCTTGAGCTTGGAGCCCTTCTCGGAGACGAGCAGCTTCGCGCCGGGGCGGAAGGAATAGGGCCCGATCTGGAAGATCGCGTCCTCGGAGGCCGCGTATTGCCGCAGCTGGGCGCGGATGCGCGCCAGCAGCACCGCGAACTTGAAGGGCTTGACCACGTAGTCGTTGGCGCCGGCCTCCAGCCCGAGCACCGTGTCCGAATCGGACCCCTGGCCGGTGAGCATGATCACCGGGGAGCGGAAGCCGTGCTTGCGCATCAGCTTCACCGCCTCGCGGCCGTCCATGTCGGGCAGCCCGACGTCCATGATGACGAGATCGATTCGGTCGCCCTGGGCGGCCTTCATCGCCTCCCCCGCCGTCTCGGCGGTGGCGACGCTGAACTCCTCGTAGAGTGCGAGCTGCTCGGCGAGCGTATCGCGCAGATCCTGGTCGTCGTCGACGACGAGTATCCTGTTGGCGTTCGACATGGACCCGTTCCCCGGCCAAGAAGCCTTGTCGCTCCAGGCTCTAGACTATTCGTCCGCGGCTTGACAACAAGCGGGCGGTGATCCTTACCCCCAGGCGAATGCGGCGAACGGAGCCTCGCATGACCGCACATCCCCTCTCGCGCATCGTCGTTCGCCCCGCCGCGCGGGACCGGCGCCGCGGCTGGCTCGTCGCGGATGGGCTCGTCCTGCCCTGCGCGCTCGGCCGTGGTGGCGTGAGGCGCGACAAGCGCGAGGGCGACGGGGCGACGCCCGCCGGGCGATTCGCGCCGCTGCAGGCGTTCTTCCGCGCCGATCGCGGCCCGCGCCTGCCGGCGCGCGTCCCGCTCCGGGCGATTCGCGCGCACGACGGCTGGTGCGACGCCCCGCAGGACAGGAACTACAATCGCCCGGTGCGCCTGCCCTACCCCGCGAGCGCGGAGGAGATGCGCCGGGCGGACGGGCTCTACGATGTGGTAGTCGATCTCTCGGCGAACCGCCGGCCGATCCTGAAGGGCCGCGGCAGCGCCATCTTCCTGCATTGCGCCAGGCCGGGCTTCCCGCCGACGCAGGGCTGCGTCGCGCTCGAGCCGCGGGCGCTGCGTCGCCTGCTGCCGCGCCTGTCGCCGCGCACCCGGTTCGTGATCGGCTGAGGCCGTCGGCGCGGCTGTTCCCTTTTTGATCGCGCCGTGGTAAGAAACCGCATGACCAGCCTCGCGACCGCACCGCGCCCGGACGGGCGCCAGTCGCCGACCGCGCTCGCGATCCAGCGCGGCGTGCGCCGGCTCTTCGCCGCCCTCGACTGCGTGACGCTCTGCGAGCTCACGCTGCGCTCGGGGCGGCGCGCCGACGTGATCGCGCTGGCGCGCGACGGCAGCGTCTCGATCGTCGAGATCAAGTCGAGCGTGCGCGATTTCCGGGCCGACCGGAAATGGCCCGACTATCGGGATTTCTGCGACCGGCTCTATTTCGCGGTCGACGCGCAGACGCCGCTCGAGATCCTGCCGATCGAGGCCGGGTTGATCCTGGCCGACGGCTGGGGCGCGGAGATCCTGCGCGAGCCGCCGCACCATCCGCTGGCGCCGGCGCGGCGCAAGGCGCTGACGCTGCGCTTCGCCCGCGCCGCGGCGGCCGGCCTCCATGCTGCCACCGATCCCGAAGCGCGCGCCTGGGTCGGCGGGCTCTCGGAGGCGTGAGCCGCGGCGGTCACTCCGCCGTCCAGCCGCCGTCCACCAGCAGCGAGGCGCCGGTGACGAGCGCGCTCGCGTCGGATGCCAGGAACACCACGGGCCCCATCAGGTCCTCGACCTGCCCGATGCGGCCGAGCTTGATCTTCGAGAGCACGAGCGCGCGGAAGTCCGCGTCGGCGAGGCTCGCGCGGGTGAGATCGGTCTCGATGAAGGTCGGGCACACGGTGTTGACGCGGATGCCGTGCGGCCCGAGCTCCACCGCCATCGCCTTGGTCATGCCCTCCACGGCGAACTTGGAGGCGCAGTAGACCGTGCGCCGCGCCCCGCCGACGTGGCCCATCTGCGAGGACATGTTGACGATCGAGCCCGGCTTGCCGGCGGCGAGGAGCCCGCGCGCCACCGCCTGGGCCACGAAGTAGGCGCCGCGCACGTTGACGTCCATCACCGCGTCGAACTGCTCCCGGGTCACCTCGGCGAGGAATGCCGGGCGGTTGACGCCCGCATTGTTGACGAGCACGTCGAACGGGCCCGCCGCCTCGATCGCCGGCCCGGCCGTCGCGGGGTCGTCGACGTCGAGCACGAGGACGCCGGCGCTCCAGCCCTGCGCGCGGAAGGCCTGCGCCGCCGCCTCCAGCGCCTCGCTCGAGCGCGCGGCGAGCGTCGTCGCCGCGCCGGCCTCGGCGAGCGCCGCCGCGCAGGCGAGCCCGATGCCGCGGGACGCGCCGGTGACGAGGGCGCGCTTGCCGTCGAGGCGGAAGCTCGGGGTGCGGGGCAGCTGCATGGGGGGCCTCCAGGGGTCCTTGCGTGCGCGAACGCGAGGGCGCGCGATCTCCGCTCTCTGCGTAGCGAACGCCCGGCGCCTTCGCAACGCGCCTGCCCGGCGCGATCCGAGCGATGCAGTTTGCGGCTTGACTCGACGCATTTGCGCAACGGACAATTTGCGTAGCGTTCCATTGCTTCCGAGGAAGATTGACTTAGATGGCAATTCCGGAGATTGTTCAGCTGGCGCTCGGCCTGACGAGGCTGACTGTGCCGCTGAGCCGCGGGGAGCAACCGTGGAGGGTCTTATGCGCATCGCCGGAAGTCATTTCGTTCGTGCGCCGGGTAGCGGCCGAGGATCCACCCGGCAGATGGGACGCGGATCTCACTCCCCGCGAGCAGATCGCCGGCCTGTTCAGGCGCTTCATCGTCGGAGCCGAGCTCTTTCTCGGGACCGAGTTCCATATCATGCGCCCCGACAAGGATGCGATTTGGGAACTCAAAACCCCGGATTTTCGCTTTTTCGGCTGGTTCACAGCGATCGACGAGTTCGTGATGCTGCGGGTCGATTGGGCAGATCGGATCAAGGAACACGGACTGTACGAAGGCTACCGAGAAGAAGTGGTTCTGCTCAGAGCCGAATCGGGAGCAGACCGAACCGCCTGCGTGTGGAGCGTAGATCATGATGCCGTCATATCAGTTCGAGATCGATGAGAAGAGCGACGCATCAACGCGGTTCATCTCTCAGGTTCGCGACGAGCTCGTGAAGGCCGTTCTGCACGAAAAGAAGGAGAGAAACCTCTCCCAGCACGATATTGCCCAAGCTGTCGGCACGAGCCCTTCGGTGATCAGCCGGCAGCTGTCGGGCGAGGCGAATCTCACGCTGAGGTCGGTTGCCGAGATCGCCTGGGCTCTCGGGTGGGCGCCGTCCTTCGCTCTTCGAAAGCCCGAGATCGACGTAAGCGGCAATTTCGTCAAGCCAGAGCTGACCGCGGGTCCGGTGGAGATTTCCCGGTCGACAGCATTCCCGAGGTCATCCCAGCGCTCTAATGCAATCGTTTTTCGATCGGTGGCGTGATGTCTGCCTATGGAACAACAATATTCTGCGACGACATGCGCGTCGAAGCGTCCGGTAAGTTTATTCTCATCGGTTGCTATGGTGATACGATTCTTTTGAACCAAGGATTTCCATCAACGCTTCCATCTCTTCATTTTCACATCAATGTATTTGTTCCCCAGTCAGAGTATATGGGCGACATGAAGGTGGAAATCTATTTCCCAGGCGACACGGTTTCGCCCTCGTTGGAGACGCAAATTCCTCAGCATCCGGAGCCGCCTCCGGAAGAAGCTACCCATCGCGCAGAGCCGAGCGAGGAGCTACAAGTCCATCTGATGCTCAATCTCACGGCGCGCCCGATGCCGCTTTCGGCACCAGGCTTCATTAGGGTGAGAGGGGTCGTCGGAGACAAGCGGATACGCCTCGGAGACCTGAAAGTAATGGCCGCTCCCGAAGAGGGCGCGCCCGTCGAGGCCGTCGGAAAGCAGTGATCCAAAGCCGCGGCGACCCCGCAATCGCCGCCATGAAGTCGACGAGCTTCGCGCATCCCACAGGCTCCGGGGTCCCCGCGAGCGTTCAACGGGCGAAGCGCCTCGTTCGGCATCTCGTTCGAGGCACGGCGCGGGCGCATTACGATGTCCCGGTCGGTGGGCTCGGCGCAGGCAGCGGCTGTGCGTAGACAGCATCGTGCGACGGTTGCCGGGCGCGGTCCTTCCGTGTAAGGGAGGCGCTTCGTCGAGGCCCGCCGCGGGCCGAAGCCCGCCGGCGTGCGCGCCCCCCGCGGGCGCGTCACCAGGAGCACTAGCGTCGCGATGTCCACCACCTTCGACACAGTCGCCGACATCATCGCCGACACGGCCGATATCCCCCGCGAGGAGATCAAGCCGGAGAGCCACGCGATCGACGATCTGGGCATCGACTCGCTCGCCTTCCTCGACATCGCCTTCGCCATCGACAAGGCCTTCGGCATCAAGCTGCCGCTCGAGCAGTGGACGCAGGAGGTCAACGAGGGCAAGGCTCCGGCGGAGGAATACTTCGTCATGAAGAACCTCGTCACGCGCATCGACGAGCTCGTGGCTGCCAAGAACGCGGCCTGACCGCGCGGCCTGAGCGCTTTCTCCCTGGGACCTGCCGGCGCATGCGGCTCGAATATTTCGAGATGATCGACCGGGTAGAGGCGCTCGACGCCACGGCCCGCACCCTGCGCGCCCGCTCGGTCGTGCCGCGCGAAAGCCCGGTGTTCGAGGGCCACTTCCCCGGCCACCCGCTGGTGCCGGGCGTGCTCCTCACCGAGACGATGGCGCAGGCCTCCGGCTACCTCGTGCTGGCGCTGATGGGCTACACCCACATGCCGTTCCTGATGGCGGTGGACAAGGCGCGCTTCCGCACCTTCGTCGAGCCCGACGCCGTGCTCGACATCGAGGCGGCGCTCGTCCACGAGGGCTCGGGCTACGTCGGCACCAAGGCGAAGATCGCGGTCGGCGGAAAGCCGATCTGCGACGCCGAGCTGCGCTTCCGGATCATGCCCTTCCCCCCCGGCCTCGACGACCAGATGCGCGCCCAGGCCGCCCGCATCGGCTTGACGGAGATCGCCCGATGAACGCCCGGGAAGCCAACGCCCGCGACGTCGACGCCCGGGACGTGGTCGTCACCGGCATCGGCCTCGTCTCCTGCGCGGGCGAGGGAGTGGACGCCCATCTCGCGGCGCTGGCCGGCGGGACGGCGGCACCGTGGGAGACCGAGCGCTTCGCCCCCTACCCGGTGCGCCCCGCCCCGGCCCTCGACCTCGCGACGCAGATCCCCAAGAAGTCCGACCAGCGCCAGATGGAGCCCTGGCAGCGGCTCGGCGTCTACGCGGCGGGCGCCGCGCTCGACTCCGCCGGCCTGAAGGACGACGCGGCGCTCAAGGCCGAGACCCACGTCATCGTCGCCGCCGGCGGCGGCGAGCGCGACTATGCGGTCGACGGCCAGGTGCTCGGCGCCATGCGCACCGCGCCCGAGCCCGACGTGCTGCTCAACGAGCGGCTGATGTCGGACGTCCGCCCGACGCTGTTCCTGGCGCAGCTTTCGAACCTGCTCGCCGGCAACATCGCCATCGTCCACGGCGTGACGGGCGCCTCGCGCACCTTCATGGGCGAGGAGCAGGCCGGCGTCGACGCGATCCGCATCGCCCACGCGCGCATCCGCTCGGGCCAGAACGAGACTTTCCTCGTCGGCGGGTCCTACAATGCGGAGCGGCCCGATTCGCTGCTCTCCTACGCCTTCGCGAACCTGCTCTGGACCGGCGCGCCGACGTCCGTCGCCGAGCGCGGCGCACCCGGCGGCTTCGTGCTCGGCTCCGGCGGCGCGTTCCTGGTGCTCGAATCGCGGGCGCATGCCGAGAAGCGCGGCGCGCGCATCTTCGCCACGATCGCCGAGGTCGGCGTGTCGCGCACCCGCCGCGCGGCGGGCGACGTCGAGGCCGCGATCGCGCGGCTGTGGGACGAGACCGGCGCGCGCCCCGACACGCGGGTGATCTCCGGCGCGCTCGGGCTCTCCGCCACGGACGCCGAGGAGCGCGCCGCGCTCGCGCGGATCGCGCCGCATGCGCGGATCGACACGACCCAGGACCTCACGGGCCACATGATGGAGGCGCACGCCCCCGCCGGCGTCGCGCTGGCCGCCGCGCTCATCGCCGCCGGCGAGACGCGCGACGCCGCCGTCACCTGCATCGGCCATCACCGGGGCGAAGGCCTCGTGCGGCTGGTGGCGTGAAGGACGAAGAGGACGAGCCATGCCCGAGCCGATGACCACGGACCGTTTCGGACGTCCCCTCGTCGCCGTCACCGGCATGGGGGTGATCACCTCGCTGGGGGCGGGCAAGGCGGCGAACTGGGCGGCGCTGACCGCCGGGCGCTCCGGCATTCACCGCATCACGCGCTTTCCCACGCGGGGCCTGCGCACCACGATCGCCGGAACCGTCGATTTCGAGGGCGCGGAGGCGTTCTGCGCGCCCAAGCTCTCGGAGCGTCTCGCGACCACGGCGGCGAACGAGGCGGTGGGCCAGTCCGGCCTCCCGCTCGGCGACTTTCCCGGCGCGCTCTTCGTCGCCGTGCCGCCGGTCGAGATCGAATGGCCGCAGCGCCGGGCGCTGGCGGAGGCCTCGGGCCAGGCGGGCGAGATCACCTACGCCGACATCCTGAAGGGCGCAGCCACCGGCCGCTTCGCGGCCTGGCACGAGCAATTCCTGTTCGGCACGGTGGCCGACCACCTCGCCGACCGCTTCGGCACCCGGGGCTCGCCGATCTCGCTGTCGACCGCCTGCTCGTCCGGCGCCACCGCGATCCAGCTCGGCGTCGAGGCGATCCGCCGGGGCGAGACGCCCGCCGCGCTCTGCATCGGCACCGACGGCTCGGTCCATGCCGAGGCGCTGATCCGCTTCTCGTTGCTCTCGGCGCTGTCGACGCAGAACGAGATCCCCGAGGAGGCGGCCAAGCCCTTCTCGAAGAACCGCGACGGCTTCGTGATGGGCGAGGGCGCGGCGGCGCTGGTGCTGGAGAGCGCGGAGCACGCCCGGGCGCGCGGCGCGGAGATCCTGGGATACGTGCTCGGCGCGGGCGAGAAGGGCGACGGCTTCCACCGCACCCGGTCCTCGCCCGACGGCGCGCCCATCGTCGCCGCGATCGCCGCGGCGCTCCACGACGCGGGCGTGACGCCGGACGCGATCGACACCGTCAACGCCCACGGCACCGGAACGCCCGAGAACGACAAGATGGAGGCGATGGGCCTGATGGCGGTGCTCGGCGAGCGCATGCGCTCCGTGCCGATCTCCTCCAACAAGTCGATGATCGGCCACACGCTGACGGCCGCGGGCGCGGTCGAGGCGGTGGTTTCGCTGATGACGATCCGCGAGGGCGTGATCCCGCCGACCATCAACTATCGGGTCCCGGACCCGGCGATCCCCCTCGACGTGGTGCCGAACCAGGCGCGCGAAGCCAGGGTGACGCGCGTCCTGTCGAACTCCTTCGGATTCGGCGGCCAGAACACCTGCCTCGTCCTCTCCGCCGAACCGGAGTGACGGCACGCGCCGGGAACCGGCGTCGGCGCCGCACGTTGAGCGCCGCCGACGGGGACCCATCTATGGGGAGACGGCGGCCGCGTCCGCCCCCGGAGGCTCCCCGAACGACGATGCCCGCCGCATGACCGCCCTCGCCGATCCGTCGACCGACGCGCCCGCCCGCCCCGGCCGCGTGCTGCTCCTGGTCAACCCGCACAGCCGGCGCGGGGCCGCGGTCGTCGACGACGTCGCAGCGGCGCTCGAGGGCCACGGCATCGCCGTGACGGTCGAGACCTTCTCGGACGCCCGCGAGGTCGCGCAGGACATCCGCGCCCGGGCCGACGAGGTCGACGCGGTGGTGGTCTGCGGCGGCGACGGCACGGTCAACGCCGCCCTGCCGGGCATCCTCGAGACCGGCCTGCCGCTCGGCGTCGCGCCCTGCGGCACCGCCAACGATTTCGCACGCACGTTGGGCCTGCCGGCCGATCCCGTCGCGGCGATGGAGGCGGTGGCCGCGGGCCTGCGCCGGCGCATCGATCTCGGCGTCGTCAACGAGCGCCCGTTCCTCAACGTCGCCTCCATCGGCCTCTCGGTCGATCTGGCCAAGGCCCTGTGCAAGCGCCGCAAGAAATTCTGGGGCCGGCTCGCCTACGCGCTCGTCGCGTTGCGGGTCGGCCTGAAGGCGCGGCCCTTCCGGGCGACGATCGTCTCGCGCTCCGGCGAGGCGCGGGTGTCGAGCTACCAGATCGCGGTGGGCAACGGGCGCTTCTACGGCGGCGGCGTGGTGGTGGAGGAGACCGCCGCCATCGACGACGGCACCCTCGACCTCTACAGCCTGGAGGCGAAGAACGTCTGGCGGCTGGCCCTGATGATGCGCTGCTTCGCGCGGGGCGCGCACGGTGCCTGGGCGGACGTGCGCACCGAGCGCTGCGTCGACTTCGAGGTGCGCACCGGCAAGCCCCGCGACGTCAACGCCGACGGCGAGATCGTCGCGCGCACCCCGGCCCGATTCTCGATCCTGCCGCAGGCGATCACGGTGTTCGCGCCTTGATGGGTCAGGCCCCGTCGGCGTCGGGCGCGTCTTCCACCCACCGATAGCGGAATGTGCAGCGCGGCGCGCCTTCCATGATGGTGGTCCTCCGCTCCAGTGAGATCCTTGGATCGTAACCCTGGCAGAAAGTGCCGTCTCGGTTGCACGACAGCAGCCGGCCGACGGCGCCGAGCCCCATCTCCCGGTAGGTCTCGGCGTAGCGGCAGCGCACGACGTCGAAATCGTAGGCCGTGTCGCTCGCCGCCAGCACCTCGATCTCGAGCGCCCCGCCCCGGCTCCAGTTCTCGTAGAGCGCGATGAAATCCGCCATCGACGTGCCGCCCGGCGCCTTCGCCGCGTAGCTCTTCCCCTCGGCGATGGCCGCCTTGCGGATCGCCGCGTCGAGGATCGCGGAGGCCTGCTCCTCGCCGATCTGGGCTGCCATCTCGGCGTAGATCGGCCCGATCACCTCCGCCTGCAGGCGGCGCTTGAGGAGGACGGGAACGTCGGAAGGGTCCATGGCGGGGTCCTGTCGCGGAGTATCGGGCGGCGGCGCGGGCGTAGTCTAGCGCAGCGCGGCGCGCCTGTCCGCCGGGGGCTCGGCGCCGGGGCGTAAGCCCATTTGCCGATGAGGCGCGCCTTGACCCGGGCGCCCCCGCAGCGCCACATCCCGGTGAGGCACCCGGGAGGTCGCGCATGAAAACCAATTCCGGCCGGTTCTTCGAGGACTTCACGCTGGGCGAGACCATCCGCCACGCGACGCCGCGCACGCTCACCGTGGGGGACCAGGCGCTCTACACGGCCCTCTACGGCTCGCGCTTCGCGGTGTCCTCGTCCGAGCACTTCGCCCAGTCGATCGGCTACAAGCGCGCCCCGCTCGACGACCTGCTCGTGTTCCACACGGTCTTCGGCAAGACCGTGCCGGACGTCTCGCTGAATGCGGTGGCCAACCTCGGCTACGCGGAGGGGCGCTTCCTGGCGCCCGCCTATCCCGGCGACACGCTGTGGTCGATTTCCGAGGTGATCGGGCTCAAGCAGAGCTCGAACGGCGAGACCGGCGTCGTCTATGTGCGCACCACGGGCTTCAACCAGCACGGCGAGCGGGTGCTGTCCTATTGCCGCTGGGTGCTCGTGAGGAAGCGCGACCCCGCCTCCCCCGCGCCCGAGCCCCACGTGCCGACACTCGCCGGCGTCGTCGCGGCCGACGAGATCGCGCGGCACGCGCCGCGGCTCACCATCGACAGCTACGACTTCGACCTCTCCGGCTCCGCCGACCGGTTCTCCGACTACGAGCCGGGCGAGCGGATCGACCACGTCGACGCCATGACGGTGGAGGAGGCCGAGCACCAGCTCGCCACCCGGCTCTACCAGAACACGGCGCGGGTGCATTTCGACCAGATGGCGGCGGCGCAGGGGCGCTTCGGCAAGCGGCTGATCTACGGCGGGCACGTGATCTCGCTCGCCCGCGCGCTGTCCTTCAACGGGCTCGCGAACGCCTTCACCATCGCGGCGATCAACGCCGGGCGCCACGTGGCGCCGCTGTTTTCCGGCGACACGGTGAGCGCCTGGAGCGAGATCCTCGATATCTGCCCGCTCGCGGGGCGCGACGACATCGGCGCCCTGCGCATCCGCACGGTCGCGACGAAGAACCGCCGCACGGCGGACTTCCCCCTGAAGGAGGGGGACGGCTACGCGGAGGGCCTGATCCTCGACCTCGACTATTGGGCCTTGATTCCGCGCTGAGGCCGAGGGCGCGCCCTCGGCTGGCGGCTCGCGGCGGCGCTCAGGTCGCCTTGAGCTCGTCGCGCAGGCCCTGCGCCTGGATGACGCTGCGGGCGTATTGCTCCCAGGTGGAGCGCAGCAGGATGAAGTTCGCGATGAGGTTCTCGGTCACGTCCTCGAGCTGCTCGAGCGCGCCGACCTGGCGGGAGAACTGCGCCGCGAGATCGCCGGAGACGTCACCCGCACGGGTCGTGTCGAGCATCGCCTTGAGCGTCTTGCCGCTCTCCTGCACCTCGCCGACGGCGCGCGAGAGCGCCTCGGAGAGACGCTCGCGCTCGCTCTCCGCCATCTCGAGCTGGGGCCGCTGCTGCTCCATCAGGCGCACGATCGCGCGCCAGTCGCGGGCGCGGCGGTCGAGATCGTCTGTGAGGCCGCCGAAGCCGCCGGCGATCCGGCGCGGCAGGCGCACCGGCTCGCGAACCGGCTCGCGCGCCGGAGCCATCGGAGGGGCGGGGTGCCCGTTCTGGTGGGCGGCGTCGTGCCCGGTGGCGTGCGCCGCGCCGTTTCCTTTGGCGACTTCGCTGCGCACGATCTCGCTCATGCCCGCGTTCAACTCTTCGATGTCCGTCGTCGGCATCTGGACCTCCACTTCGTCGTATCGGATCAAGGCCCCTTTTCAGCGTTGTTGGTTCTTATTGGCTCGACTACTTTCGTGGGAACACGGCCATTTTGTGACACGGGGAGAAACAGGATCGGCAACGTTGCAGTATTTACTTGCAAAACCCAGAATTTTTATAACGATTGTTATAAGCTTCCGCCTGAATCTTGCCCTGGACGGGCGGCGGGAGAGGCGCGCCGGCGGCCCTCGTCCAGCATCGCGGGGGGCCGCTGCCCGTCTTTTCGGCGCTCGCGCGCACCTCCCGGCTATGCTAAGGCCGACCCATGACCGGCGACACTGATTCGATCCTCCGCATGCTCCGCGACATCGCGCGCGTCACCGCCCGCGCGGCGCAGGACGACGCGGCCGCGGACGCCTTGTGGCGCTACGCGGAGGACTGCCGCTGCTGGGGTCTCGCCAGCGACGAGGCCGCCGCCCGCCGCCGCTCGCGGGCGCTGCGGATCGGGGCGCTCCTGGCCCGCGGCCAGGCGGCGGCGATGCGCGCCAAGCTGGCCGATCCGGACGGCAGCCTGCTGGGGTGATCCGCCGGCCCGCGGCGTTCGGCTCTGCCAAGGCGGATTTCATTTTCGCGCACGCCGCGCCCGGGCGGTCGGCTAGACCTTATACGGCATCCGCTCGCGGTGGGCGCGCCGCCGGCATGGGCGAACTTTCCTGTGGCGGGCTCCATGCGCCTGATGCGCCGGCCCGCCTCCCCTGCTAAGGTCACGCCCGTGCCCGTGGGAGGCGCGGGGAAGAGTCCGAGACGGCCGCCCCGAACATTTTTGGCCTCCGGCCGGGGACGCAGGCGCGGTTCGCCCTGCGCCGAACGTCGCCCAGGGTCGCGGGCGGCCTCACTCCGTCTTCGGCGCCGCCGATCCGTCGAGCTCGATCATGTGGCCGGCCTTGTCGCGCTTGGTGGCGAGGTAGCGCACGTTCTCGGCGGTGGAGCGGCCGACGCTGCGGACGTCGGCGACGACATCGAGGCCGGCGGACTTCAGGGCGGCGATCTTCTCGGGGTTGTTGGTCATGATCCGCACGGCGCCGATGCCGAGCTGGCGCAGCATCTCCCCGGCGAAGCCGAAGCGGCGCTGGTCGAAGCCGAAGCCGAGCGCCTCGTCGGCCTCGTAGGTGTCGAAGCCCTCGGCCTGGAGCTTGTAGGCCCGGATCTTGTTGGCGATGCCATTGCCGCGGCCTTCCTGGTCGAGATAGAGCAGCACGCCGCCCTCGCCCTCGGCCATGGCCTTCACGGTGCCGCGCAGCTGGTCGCCGCAATCGCACTTGAGCGAGCCGAACAGGTCCCCGGTCAGGCAGGCGGAATGCAGCCGCACCAGGACGGGCTTGGCGAGGTCCGGCCGGCCGACGACGACGGCGACCTGATCGCGCATGCCCTCGCCGCCGCGGAAGACCACGAACTCGGTCTCGGTCGCGCCCTCGAGCGGCACGGGCGCGCGGCCGGCGATGCGCAGGCTCTTCGCCTGGGCCGCGCGGTAGCCGCGGATCGCCGCGCCGGCCACGCGCACGATGGTCGGCTCGCGCTCGACGCCCGGCACGATCGGGATCGTCACGACCGCGGGGGTCACGAAGGAGAGCCGGGCGAGCTCCAGCGCGTCCGCGTCGAGCCTCCCGATCGGGTGGGCGGGGGCGTCCAGACGCGCCTCGGTGCGCCGCGCCAGCGTCTCGATGCGCTGGGCATCGACGGTGGGAAGCGCGACGGCGCCGGGTTCGGCGCGCTCCTTCTTGGTCGCCTGACCGATGCGGCCGAGCCGCTTCTCCGTGAGGATCAGCCGCGCGCGGCCCATGGCCACGACGTCGAGCCGCGCGCAGGTCTCCGGATCGAGATCCTCCACGCAGACCGCGAGGGCGGCGGCGTCCGCGTCTTCGACGAGGACCGGACGACCGCTCCGAAACTCCGCGATGGCGCGCTCGACCTGCATCCGGTCGATATCACCGCTCAACCCCATGACGAGACGCATCATCCAATCCGACCTTGATTCACATGACTCGACCACAGGACGCGCGTCCGGGCCACGACAGCGCCGTGACCCTGGCCGAGCGTTCCCGCTACGCTACCTGTGTGAGGGAACTAGGGCACGATTTGCCGGCGACGATGCTTCATATCGTCGGCTCACCGCCCGAAGGCAAATCCGTACCGTGACGCGGCGGGGCGCGGATCAGACGAGGAAACACATGGATCTCGACAGGGTCGACACGATGACGCAGGCGCAGCGGACGGCGGCGCTGTTCGCGCCGTTCGCCGCCGGGCGCCCGCAGGCGCCCTTCGTCGTCGGTCAGCTCGGCCAGTCCCTCGACGGGCGTATCGCGACGCAAACCGGGGATTCCAAGTACATCAACGGCGAGGCGGCCCTCGATCACCTCCACGCGATCCGTGCGCATGTCGACGCCGTGCTGGTGGGCGTCGGCACGGCGCTCGCCGACGATCCTCTGCTGACGGTGCGCCGCGGCACGGGGCGCAGCCCCGCGCGGGTGGTGCTCGACCCGTCGGGGCGGCTGCCCGCGGACGCGCAGGTCTGGCGCGACGACGGCGTGCGGCGGATCGTCCTGCGGCGCGCCGGCGCGCAGGCGTCGACGCCGCCGGGCGTGGAGCGCATCGACCTCGCCGGCGAAGGCACGATCGATCCGGGCGCGATCGTCGCGGCGCTCGGCGCCTGCGGCTTCGCGCGCATCCTGATCGAAGGCGGAGCGCACACCGTCTCGCGCTTCCTCGAGGCCGGGCGCCTCGACCGGCTGCACGTGCTCGTCGCGCCGCTGCTGATCGGGTCGGGCCAGGCGGGCCTGAGCCTCGCCCCCATCGCGCGGCTGGGCGAGGCCTTGCGTCCGCGCACGCGGGCGTATCTGCTGGAGGACGGTGACGTGCTGTTCGACTGCGACCTGCGTGACGAGGGAGCCCGCGATGGCTGAGACGAGGACCGCGGCCACGCCGCGCTACGCCGGCATCCAGATCTGGATCCACTGGCTCACCGCGCTCGTCGTCCTCGGGCTGATCGCAGCCGGCCTGACGATGACGCGGATCGGGCCCGGCACGCTCACGAACGCGCTCTACGAGCTGCACAAGTCCTTCGGGATGATCGCGGTCGGGCTCGTCGTCGCGCGGCTCGTCGCCCGGGCCGCCCACGGCGCGCCGGCGCACGCGCCGATGCCGGGCTGGCAGCTGCTGGCGGCGCGGATCAGCCACGTCGCGCTCTATCTCCTGATCGTGATCGTGCCACTCTCGGGCTGGGCCGCGACCTCCGCCTGCTGCGCGCCGGTGAACCTGTTCTGGACGGTGGACATGACACTGCCGGTGGCGCGCGGGTTCGACGTGGCCCGCCCGATCTTCGTCGTGCACAATTACGCCGCCTACCTCCTGATGTTCGTCGTCCTCGTCCACGCCGGCGCGGCGCTGCAGCACCACTACCTGAAGCGCGACGACACGCTGGCGCGCATGACGAGCGGACGCCCGCGCAAGGTCGGCCTGACGCGCTGAGGCCGCAGCGGCGCTAGCTCGGCGGCGTCAGCGTGGCGTAGACGTCTCCCGAATTGGCCGATCGCGGCAGCGCGTCGAGGGTCGCGGCCATCTCGGCGGCGGAGACCCAGGTCGGGTGCTCGAGCCGCGAACTCTCGCCCAGCGACAGCGCGAACCGGTAGTTCGCCAGCGTCACGAGGCGCGTCAGGCAGCGATGCGCCACGTTGCGGGCGATCGTGGTGAACTCGAAGGAGAGCGCGGCGACCGGCGTCGGCAGTCCTGCCAGCACCCGGTCCTCGAAGCCCTCCACGTCGATCTTGACGAAGGCGGGCAGGCCGTGGGCGTGGATCAGGCCGCCGAGATCGAGGCAGGGGACGACGATCTCCCGGTCCCAGGACTGGTCGGCCCAGCCCTCCGCGCCCGCCGCTGCAGCGACGAAGTCCGACGACGCGGTCGAGACCGTCGGGTTGGCGCTGTTGACGGAAAGCCGCACCTCGCCGGGGGCGTCTCCCGCCGCGGCGCGGACCAGGGTGACGTCGGCGTCGCGGCCGTGGATCAGGCGCAGCGCCCGGAAGCAGGCGGGCTGCGGCTCCAGCGCCACGACCCGGGCGCCGAGGCGGCGAAACGACGCGGTCCGGTCTCCCACGTGCGCGCCGATGTCGAAGGCGAGATCGCCCGGGCGCAGGAACGGGCCGTAGAGCGTATCGAGGGCGCCGGCGCGCGCGGGGTCGCCGTAGTAGATCCGCAGGGAACGGCCGATGGCCGTGGCGGCGCTCATGCGGCGCGCCGCCCGGCCAGAACGCCGGCGGCCTCCCGGGCGGAGCCGGCGGCGAGCGCCACGATCTCCGGCGGCGGATCGATCTCCTCAGGCGTAGCGCACAAGCGCGCATCCGCGAAGGCGCGGCCGAGCCGCGGATCGGCCGTGATCACCGCGAAGGGAATCGAGAGCACGTAGCCGGCGCACATCACGAGCGCGAACGGCAGAGCGACGGGCAGAGCCGCGGCCGGGACCAGCGCCGCCGTCGCCCCGATCAGGGCGAGGCCGAAGAGGGTCGTGCCCCACAGGGCGCGCGCCGCGTCGGCCCAGGCGAGGCCGTGCGCGTCGCGCGCCTGGCCGTTCCAGACGGTCGCCTTGCCGAAGGGCAGGCCGATCATGAAGATCGTCAGCCGCATCGAGGCGGCGGCGCCGAGGAAGGCGGAGAACACGAACTCGCAGGCCGCGCTCGCCAGGAAGCGCGCCCGCCCGCCATAGGCGGCCATGCTCCCGCGGGTGAGGGCGAGATCGAGCACGCCGAGCGCGCGGGGAGTCAGCGACAGGCCGAGGAAGGCGGCGTAGAAGGCCAGCGCCCAGCCGGCGGGAAAGGCCGCCGGATCGGTCGTAGCGGCGAGGACGGGGGCGAGGGCGAGGATGAGCGTCATCGCCGGGACGGCGGCGAACATCATGATCGCGAAGACGAGCTGGAGCCGGCTCATGAACAGCAGGCCCGGCAGGCGCAGGAGCTGGAGGTACTGAAGATTTCCCTGGCACCAGCGCAGATCGCGCTTGGAGAAGTCGAGGAAGGTCGGCGGCGTCTCCTCCCAGGAGCCCCCCTCGCAGGGCAGCACGCGCACCTCGAAGCCGGCGCGGCGCATCAGCACGGCCTCCACCTGGTCGTGCGACATCACGTGCCCGGCGAGCGGGCCGCTCCCCGGCAGGATCGGCAGCCGGCAATGCTCGCGGAAGGGCGCCACCCGCACGAGGGCATTGTGGCCCCAGAACGGACCGCAATCGCCCGTCCACCAGGCTGCGCCGAGCGTGTAGGGCCGCATGCCCTGGCGCATGCCGAACTGGAAGATCCGTGCGAAGGCGCTCTGCGAGGGCGCGCCGACGACGAGGCTCTGCAGGATGCCGATCTCTGGATGAGCCTGCATGATGCGCGTCATCCGCACGATCTCTGCGCCGGACATCAGGCTGTCGGCGTCGAGCGGAAGCATCAGGTCGAAGCGGGCGCCGAGCGTCTCGAGGAAGTCGCGCACGTTGCCTGCCTTGTAGCCGACGTTCTCCGGCCTGCGGCGGTAGAGGATGCGCGCGCCCGGGCCGGCCTGCGCGCGCCAGCGGTCGATCTCCGCCTCCTCCGCCGCGGCAACCCCGGGGTCGGACGTGTCCGAGAGCACGAAATAGCCGTACGCGGCGCCCTCGCCGGTCGCGAGGATGCTCTCGCGCACCAGCGCGAGCCGGCGCACGGCCCGGGCGGCGTCCTCGTTGCGCAGGGTCATGAACACGGCGACCCGGCTCGTGACCGGCGTCGCGACGTCGCCCGCGGCGGCGAAGGGCGCGATCGCGTCGAGCGGGGCCTTCGACAGGCGGGCGAGCAGGAAGCCGATACCGGCGTTGACGACGCCCAGCACGGTCCAGGGCGCGCTCGCGGCGAAGGCGAGGACGAGAACGACGTCGAGGACGGAGATCCCGTCGGCGGCGAGGATCGCCGTCGCCCCGCCGACGAGCGCGACGAAGCCCGTCAGCGTCAGCGCCGCCACCAGGAGACGGCGCCGCCGCAGGCTGGTCTGGACAGCGCGCGCGGCCGTATGGGAAGAACCTCTGGCCGTCGGAGGCAGGGGTCTCTCGCCGAGGGGCCTCGGACCGACCAGCCCGGTCGGGCGCACGATGTCGTTCATCAACCGTCCTCGTAAGCAACAGGAGGAGCCATGCCGGCCGACGGCGAAAGGCAGAGGAGTACGCCGTGACCGACGCGACCGACATCACGACGGCCCGCGCTCTCTGGTACGCAGCGCGCGGCCGTGCGGTTTTGCGCGATCGTCCGCTCGGTGCGCGAAAAGACGGCGACGTGCGCGTGGAGACGCTGTGGAGCGGGCTCAGCCGCGGCACAGAGCGGCTGATCTTCGAGGGCCGCGTGCCGGCCTCCGAGCACGGGCGCATGCGCGCGCCGCGCCAGGAGGGAGACTTCCCGTTCCCGGTCAAGTACGGATACTGCACCGTGGGAGTGGTCCGCGAGGGCCCCGGGGAGCTTCTCGGGCGCACCGTGTTCGCGCTCGCGCCTCATGAGACCGTCTTCGACGCTCCCGCGGATTTCGTCCAGCCCGTGCCCGATCACGTTCCCGCGCGCCGCGCGATCCTCGCCGCCAACATGGAGACCGCGCTCAACGCCCTCTGGGACGGCGGCGCCGGGCCCGGGGACCGGATCGTGGTCGTCGGGGCCGGCGTCGTGGGCTCGCTCGTCGCGGCGCTCGCCGCCCGCCTGCCCGGGGCCGAGGTGACGCTCGTCGACGTCGACTTGTCGCGCCGCGCCGTGGCGGAGGCGCTGGGCTGCCGCTTCGCCAAGCCGCTCGACTCGCCCGGGGGCGCCGATCTCGTCTTCCACACCTCGGCGACCTCGGCGGGCCTGTCCTGCGCCCTCGCCTGCGCCGGGGACGAGGCGACGATCGTCGAGATGTCGTGGTACGGCGAGGCGACCACCTCGGTGTCGCTCGGCGCCGCCTTCCATTCGGGCCGGCTCAAGCTGATTTCGAGCCAGGTCGGGCGCGTCTCCGAGAGCCGGCGCGGGCGCTGGTCCTACGCCCGCCGCCTGCAGAAAGCGCTCGCCCTCCTCGACGACCCCCGTCTCGACGCCATCATAACGGAGGAGGTCGCCTTCGCCGACCTGCCCGAGGCGCTGCCCCGCCTGTTCGCCCCCGGCGCCCCGGGGCTCGCCACCGCCATCCGCTACACGTGATCCCCCGCGAGGAGTACCCGCCCATGTTCGCCGTCGAGGTCCGTGACCACATCATGATCGCCCACAGCTTCAAGGGCGACCTGTTCGGCCCCGCGCAGAAGCTGCATGGCGCGACCTTCGTCATCGACGTCGCCTTCTTCCGCGAGACGCTGACGGCCGACGGCGTCGTCATCGACATCGGCCGGGCGCACGACGCGCTGAAGGCGACGCTGGCGCCGCTGAACTATCAGAACCTGGACGAAGTGCCGCAATTCGCCGGCGAGAACACCACGACCGAGTTCCTCTGCAAGCACGTCTTCGACGCCATGGCGCAGGCCGCGCGCGAGGGGCTCCTCGGGCCGGGCGGCGAGGGGGTGGCGAAGATCCGCGTCGCCATCGAGGAATCGCACGTGGCGCGGGCCTGGTACGAGGCGGCGCTCTGAGCATGGTCCCTCTGAACGCGGCTTTCGCCGTGCCGGGCGCGCTCGACACGCCCACCGGCGGCTACGCCTATGCCCGCGCGGTGCTGGCGCGGCTACCCGCACACGGGGTCGACGTCGCGCACGTCGCCCTGCCCGGCTCCTTCCCGCATCCGCGCGAGACCGATCTCGTCGAGACGGTCCGGCTGCTCTCGGGCGTGCCGGCGGAGGCGGCGCTCCTCGTCGACGGGCTCGCCTACGGGGCGATCCCGCCCGCCGCGATCGACGCGCTCGCGCGCCCGGTGGTGGCGTTGTGCCATCATCCGCTGGGGCTCGAGGCGGGGCTGTCGCCGGAGCGCGCCGCAGCGCTGATCGAGACCGAGCGCGCCGCCTTGTCGCGCGCGGTGCGCGTCGTGGTGACGAGCCCGGCCACCGCGGCGACGCTCGTCGCCGATTTCGGCGTGCCGCGCGCGCGCATCGTCGTCGCCGAGCCGGGCACGGACCCCGCGCCGCGGGCCGTCGGCGCGCCGGCGGGGGCGCCGACGGCGCTGCTGGCGGTGGGCGCGATCTCGCCGCGCAAGGGGTTCGATCTCCTCGTCGCGGCGCTCGCGCGCCTCACCGACCGCGACTGGCGCCTCACCCTGGTCGGCCCCGTCGACCGCGATCCCGCCACCGTCGCGGCCCTGCGCGCGCAGATCGCCGCGGCGGGGCTCGAGGGGCGCGTCACGCTCACCGGCGCGCTCGACGAGGCGGCGCGGGACGCGGCCTATGCGGGGGCGGACGTGTTCGTGTCGTCCTCGCTCTACGAGGGCTACGGCATGGTGCTCGCCGAGGCGCTCGCCCGCGGGCTGCCCCTCGTCGCCTCCACCGGCGGCGCGGCCGCCGACACCGTTCCCGACGCCGCCGCGCTGAAGGTCCCGCCCGGCGACGTCGACGCGCTCGAGGCCGCGCTCGCGCGCATTCTCGACGACCTCGCGCTTCGAAGGCGCCTCGCCGACGCCGCCTGGGCGGCCGGCCGCGCCCTGCCGACCTGGGACGACGCCACCGCACGCATCGCCGCCGCGCTGCGCGACAGCCTGGAGACGACCCGATGAGCTTTTCCCCCGACTGGCTCGACCTGCGCGAGAGCGCCGACCACCGCGCCCGCAACGCCGAGCTCGCCGAGCGCCTCGCCTCCTGCCTCGCCGACCGCGACCGCGTGACGGTCGTCGATCTCGGCTGCGGGCTCGGCTCGAACCTGCGCGGGCTGTGGCGCGCGCTGCCGGCGCGCCAGTCCTGGCGGCTCGTCGATCACGACCCGGCGCTGCTCGCCGGCGCCCGCGCCCGCCTCGCCGCCTGGGCCGACACGGCCCGGGACAATGGCGACGCGCTCGTGCTCGAGAAGGACGGGCGCCGGCTCGAGGTGACCTTCTCGCAGGCCGACCTCGCCGGCGATCTCGACGCGGCGTTGGGCGAGCGCCCCGACCTCGTCACCGCCGCGGCCCTGTTCGACCTGTGCGGCGCGGACTGGATCGCGCGCTTCGCGCGGGCGGTGGCGGATCGCGCGGCGCTGTTCCACACCGTGCTCACCTACGACGGCCAGGAGACGTGGGAGCCGCCCCACCCGGCGGACCCCGCCGTACGCGAGGCCTTCGTGTCGCATCAGGGCGAGGACAAGGGCTTCGGCGTCGCCGCCGGCCCCGCCGCCACCCGCCATCTCGCCAGCGCCTTCGCCGCGCGCGGCTACGAGACCCATGTCGGCGAGAGCCCCTGGCGGCTCGAAGCGCCCCGCGACGCGGCGTTGATCGCCGCGCTCGCCGAGGGCCAGGCGCAGGCGGTGGCCGAAACCGGCCGGGTGGCTCCCGAGACGATGGAGAGCTGGCGCGCGGCGCGCGGCGCGGCCACGGCGGCGACGATCGGGCACAAGGATCTGCTCTGCCGGCCGTGAGGGGAGAGGGGGAAACCGAACAAGCGGCGTGTCGGGACCTCGCAGTCGTCATTTCGGATTGCGTAATCTTGTGTTCTGCTCATGCTACCGAAGCGTTCGGAGGAGGGCGGAATGTCGGGTGCGTCGATCATCGACTCGGGGGAGACCATCGGCGCTTTTCTCAGGCGCCTGTTTCCGCTCGGGACGCGCCCGGAGAAGTCGGACAGCTGCGACGACATGCCTTTCTCTCCGACGGACGTCTTCGCCGCCGCCGCGTCGCTGTTCGAGAGCTGTGAGCTCTACCGTCGCGTCATCGCCTTCGACGGTATGGAGCCTGGAGAGATCGTGGTCGGCCTGGCCGAACGCGAGGAATGGGTCGGACTCGGTCGCCAGTGGCGAGAGGGAGACACATCGATCCCCGCGATCGAAGGCCTTTGGAAACAGCTCGTCTCCTGCTACCGCGACCATGTTCACGCCGAACCCGCCGATGCGGCGCCGTCGTGGTGGAGGACGGCGCTAGCGCTTCTGGTGATCGCCGACGAGGCCTGCGTCGACCTCGGCTTTGCCTACTCGCCGCCGCACTGGCTGGAGGATTTCCTGCGCGACGCCTCGTTCGATCCGAGCAACGTGGACGAGGTCGCCCGCGCCACGAGCAACCATGTTACCCGCCGCAATGCCGCGGACACGTTCTGCCTGCACGCGAGCCCGTTCGTCGCGCGCGTGGTGCCCAAGTCGAGGACGCCGCGGGTCGGGTGCACGATGCGGACCATAAGCCACAACCTCGCGCTCCTGGCTCCGCGAAGCTCCGCCGAGGTGGCGTGGCTGCGTCAGCCGAATGCGCCGCGGGCCGATCATGAGCCTCTCAACATCGTTGTGGTCCCGTTCCCCTTCCGGATCCCGGCGACGTGCTTCGAGGCTCGGGACGTCGAGATCGCCGAGGGCAAGCCAGCGAGCTGGGGTTTCTTCGACATCGACCAAAAATGGCTGCGCCCCCCGCCTGGCACGTCCGGAAGCGACGGGCCGGCCGAAATCGTAGACTTCCTGACGGCGCTGCTCGAAAAAGCGGCGCAGGACGTCGGAGAAGTGGACGCTCTCGTGCTTCCGGAGGGCGCTCTCGACTGGGATACCTATTGTGCGCTGGTGGACCGCCTGGCCAGCCCCGATGCGCCGGTGCGGCTGGAGTTCCTGATCAGCGGCTCGAGCAGCTATCGCGAGGAGCGCAACAACTTCGTCTTGACGACGACCTTCGTTCGCGAGCTGGCTGACGGACAGGTCGTTTCCTGCGTCCCGATCACCGGAGTCCAGGCGAAGCATCATCGCTGGCGGCTGGACCAGGACCAGATACGAGGCTACGCCCTCGCCTCGGCGCTCGATCCCGGACGCTCCTGGTGGGAGGGGATCTCCATCGGTGCGCGCCGGATCGGGCTGACCGTCTTCCGAGCCGGCTCGACCTTCGCCGCGATGATCTGCGAGGACCTCGCGCGCAGCGAGCCCTGCCACGCCGCCCTGCGCGCGGTCGGCCCGAATCTGGTCTTCGTCCTGCTCATGGACGGGCCGCAACTGCCTCAGCGATGGGCGGCGCAGTATTCGACCGTGCTCGCCGACGATCCGGGTTCGTCGGTCATGACGCTGACGTCGCTGGGGCTCGTCGATCGATCGAACGCCTCGCGGGGCTCCGGCGGCAGCCGCACGGTAGCGATCTGGAAGGACAGCAAGAGCGGCATGGTCCCGCTCGACTGCCCCAAGGGCGCCGACGCCCTGGTCATGACCCTGTCGGGTGTCGACGAGCACGAGACGACGCTCGACGGACGCGGCAACCGTAACGCGATCAGCTGGCGCTATCACGGTCATCAAGCTGTGACGCTGGACCCGGACGCGCGCCGTCGTTGGTTCTGGATGATCGGCTGAAGATCAGCCGCCAGACGCGGTCTTGTGCGGCTTGCTCGTCTTGCGGGGGGCGGGGAAAGCGGGCGTCATGTCGATGGCGTTGCGCTGCGCCGCGGCCTTGAAGGTCTCGCGGGCTTTGGCGTCGATGCCCATATTCTCGAGCTTCGCCGTGATCTCCTTGGACCACTTATCCTTGTAATCCTGCTCCATCCTGAGCAATATGTCTTTTCCGCTCATGCGACTTGTTCCTTCACCCCAGACCCACCCTCGTGCGTCGTGACGGAGCATATCAGCTTCGACGCCAGGGGAAAGATATAATCAAAGATTGGTTCCGCAATCCTTGACGCGAGCGTTTCGTTCTGCGTTTCGATCCTTGCGCCGACCCTCGCGCGCCCCTACTCCCCCTGCCGCAGCGCAAGCGCCGCCCCCACCGTCCCGATCACGGCCGTGATCAGCGTGATCGCAGCGAGGATCAAGAGCGGCGTCGTAAACGGGATGTCGCCGCCGCGGGCCGCGTTGGCGGCGGAGACGCCGAAGATCAGGGTGGGGATCATCAGGGGCAGGACCAGGATCGCCAGGATCAGCCCGCCGCGGCGGATCGAGGCGGTGAGCGCGGCGCCCACCGCGCCGATGAAGGTGAGCGCCGGCGTGCCGACGAGGAGCGTCACCGAGACCGCGGCCATGCCCACGCCGTCGAGCGCCACCAGGAGCCCGAACAGGGGCGCGGCGAGCGCCAGCGGCAGGCCCGTGGTGAGCCAATGCGCGGTCACCTTGGCCAGCACTACGGCCTCGAGCGGCAGCGACGACGCCGTCATCAGGTCGAGCGAGCCGTCCTCCTCGTCGGCCTGGAACAGCCGGTCGAGCCCGATCAGCGTCGCGAGCACGGCGCCGATCCAGAGGATGGCGGGGCCGATGCGCGCGAGCAGGTTGAGGTCAGGGCCGAGCCCGAAGGGCACCAGCGTCACGATCATCAGGAAGAAGATCAGCCCGAGCGCGCCCGAGCCGCCGACGCGGGCGGACAGCTTCAGGTCGCGGCGCACGAGGGCGAGGAACGCGCTCACCAGCCCTCCTCCGCATCGAACGCCGCGGCCCGTTCGCGCGCCGCCGCGGGCTCGACGACGAGACGCTTGGGGGTCTCCAGCCCCAGCGTCTGATGCGTCGCGACGACGAGCATGCCGCCGCCGGCGCGGTGCTCGGCCATGAGCTGCGCCAGCGTCTCCTGCGAGCCGACGTCGAGGGCCGAGGTCGGCTCGTCGAGGAGCCACAGCGGGCGATGCGCGACGAGCAGCCGCGCCAGCGCGGTGCGCCGGCGCTGGCCGGCGGAGAGGTAGGCCACCGGCAGGTCGTGGGCGTGCGCGAGGCCGACGCGCTCCATCGCCTCGCGCGTCGAGACGCCGCGCGCGCCCAGCAGCGCGGCTGCGAAGGCGAGGTTCTCGCCGGCGGTGAGCGCGGCCTTCAGCCCGTCGCGATGGCCGACGAGATGGAGGCACTCGGAAAGCGTGCGATCGCCTGCGCCCTCGACGCGGATCGCCCCGCCCGCCGGACGCAGCCGCCCCGACAGGATCGCGAGCAGCGTCGACTTGCCCGCGCCGTTGCGGCCGGTGACCACCAGGGCCTCGCCGGGATCGAGGATGAAGGACACCCCCTCGAAAATCCGCCGGCCCGACCGGCGGCTCTCCAGATTCTCGACGACGAGACGCAACGGGAATGTTCCACTTCAGGGCTAGTCCTAACTGGACCACGGACGTGTAGCGCGGCGCGCGCAAATGGGCTATAGGCGCGATTGGCTGCGCCGTGCAGCGTGACAGACGTCCTAACCGTTTTCGCGCGCATGAGAAGTCCGGGCGCTCCCGGAGCGGCGCGCGCAACCGCGCAGAAGGCCGAAACCAACCGTCCGTTCAACGCGCACGCGAGGATTCGCCAGTGACGTCGCTCGATAGCTTCAACGCCCGCCGGACCCTCACGGTCGGCGACAAGACCTACACCTACTACTCCCTCACGGAGGCCGAGAAGAACGGCCTCACCGGCATCTCCCGGCTGCCCTTCTCCCTGAAGGTCCTGCTCGAGAACCTGCTCCGCCACGAGGACGGGCGCACGGTGACGAAGGAGGACATCCAGGCCGTCTCCGAATGGATGGAGAACCGCGGCACGGCCGGGCGCGAGATCGCCTACCGCCCCGCCCGCGTGCTGATGCAGGACTTCACCGGCGTCCCCGCCGTGGTCGATCTCGCCGCCATGCGCGACGGCATCGCCGCGCTCGGCGGCGATCCGGCGCGAATCAACCCGCTCGTTCCCGTCGACCTGGTGATCGACCATTCGGTCATCGTCGACGAGTTCGGCACGCCGAAGGCCTTCGACCGCAACGTCGAGCTGGAGTACCAGCGCAACGGCGAGCGCTACCGCTTCCTGAAGTGGGGCCAGTCCGCCTTCGACAATTTCTCCGTCGTGCCCCCGGGCACCGGCATCTGCCACCAGGTCAACCTCGAGTACATTTCCCAGACGGTCTGGGTGCGCAAGGACCCCGAGACCGGCGAGGACGTGGCCTATCCGGATACGCTGGTCGGCACCGATTCCCACACGACCATGGTCAACGGCCTCGCCGTGCTCGGCTGGGGCGTGGGCGGCATCGAGGCGGAGGCCGCCATGCTCGGCCAGCCGGTCTCCATGCTGATCCCCGAGGTGATCGGCTTCAAGCTCACCGGCAAGCTGAGGGAGGGCGTCACCGCCACCGACCTCGTGCTCACGGTCACCGAGATGCTGCGCAAGAAGGGCGTGGTGGGCAAGTTCGTCGAGTTCTACGGCACCGGGCTCGCCGACATGCCCGTGGCCGACCGCTCGACCATCGGCAACATGGCGCCGGAATACGGCGCGACCTGCGGCCTGTTCCCCATCGACACGCGCACGATCGACTACCTCGAGGTGTCCGGCCGCGAGGAGGACCGCATCGCGCTCGTCGAGGCCTACGCCAAGGCCCAGGGCATGTGGCGCACGGCCCACACGCCCGATCCGGTCTTCACCGACACGCTGGAGCTCGATCTCGACACAGTCGTGCCCTCCCTGGCCGGCCCCAAGCGCCCTCAGGACCGCGTCCTCCTCACCGAGGCGAAACCCGCCTTCGAGAAGGCGATGGGGACCGAGTTCAAGAAGCCCAACGACCGGGCCGCGCGCTACGTCGTCGAGGGCACGAACTACGACATCGGCCACGGCGACGTCGTGATCGCCGCCATCACCTCGTGCACCAACACCTCCAACCCGTCGGTGATGATCGGCGCGGGCCTGCTCGCCCGCAACGCGGTGGCCAAGGGCCTCAAGGTGAAGCCCTGGGTGAAGACCTCGCTCGCGCCCGGCTCTCAGGTCGTGGCCGAATATCTCGCCGACGCGGGCCTGCAGGACGATCTCGACGCGCTCGGCTTCAACCTCGTCGGCTTCGGGTGCACGACCTGCATCGGCAATTCCGGCCCGCTGCCGGCGCCGGTGTCGAAGGCGATCAACGACAACGACCTCGTCGCGGTGTCGGTGCTCTCGGGCAACCGCAACTTCGAGGGCCGCGTCAACCCGGACGTGCGGGCGAACTACCTCGCCTCGCCGCCGCTCGTCGTCGCATACGCCATCGCCGGCACGATGTACGCCGACATCGTCAACGAGCCCCTCGGCACGGGCTCCGACGGCCAGCCGGTCTATCTCAAGGACATCTGGCCCTCCGCCGCGGAGATCCAGGAGTTCATCGACCGCACCGTCACGCGTAAGCTGTTCCGCTCGCGCTACGCCGACGTGTTCACCGGCGATGACAATTGGCGGGCGGTCGAGATCGAGGGCGGCCTCACCTACGAGTGGCAGATGGGCTCGACCTACGTGCAGAACCCGCCGTATTTCGAGGGCATCACCAAGGATCCCGAGCCGATCACCGACATCGAGAACGCCCGCGTTCTGGGCCTGTTCCTCGATTCGATCACGACGGACCACATCTCGCCGGCCGGCAACATCCGCGTCGCCTCGCCGGCGGGCGCCTACCTGCAGTCCCACCAGGTCGCGGTCAAGGACTTCAACCAGTACGGCACCCGTCGCGGCAACCACGAGATCATGATGCGGGGCACCTTCGCCAACATCCGCATCAAGAACCAGATGGTGAAGGACGACACCGGCGCAGTCGTCGAGGGTGGCTACACGGTGCACCATCCCTCGGGCGAGCAGATGTACATCTACGACGCCGCCATGCGCTACGCCGAGGAGGGCGTGCCGCTCGTCGTGTTCGCCGGCAAGGAATACGGCACCGGCTCGTCCCGCGACTGGGCGGCGAAGGGCACCAAGCTGCTCGGCGTGCGCGCGGTCGTGGCCCAGTCCTTCGAGCGCATCCACCGCTCGAACCTGGTCGGGATGGGCGTCATGCCGCTCGTCTTCGAGGAGGGCACGTCCTGGGAGTCCCTCGGGCTCACGGGCGCCGAGCAGGTCTCCCTGCGCGGCCTCGCGGACGTCAAGCCGCGCCAGACCGTCACGGCCGAGATCACCTCGGCCGACGGGACCATGCGCGAGGTGCCGCTCGTCTGCCGCATCGATACGCTCGACGAGCTCGAGTACTACAAGAACGGCGGCATCCTGCACTACGTGCTGCGCTCGCTCGCGGCCTGAGCCGAGCCCCTTCGCGCGAGACGTGAGCCCCGCGGTCGGCGACGACCGCGGGGCTTGTCCGTTTTCGACGCGAAACCATTGGCGGGGCGACGCGCCGCCGGCCGCGCCCGGCGCATCCCGGCGCTGTCCTGCGCGGCGGCAGGCCTTTGCCGCCAGCGGGTTGGCGCGCCGCGGAGCGCTGTGGCGACGTTCTGCAGCCCGCGTCCGCGCCGGACCCCGCCGATGGCGCAAAAGCGACAGTCGACGTCGCTCGCGCGAAAGGCGGACGGTGTATGATGGGCGCAGTGTCGTCCTACAGCGCTCGCGCCGAGAGTACCGCCATGGCCCAAGGTTACAGCGAAGGTTACAGCGAAGGTCCCCGCGAACGGCCCCGCACCCGGGTCGAAGCCCTCCTGGCCGCGCGGCGGCGGGGCTATTCCCTGGAGGCGCCGTTCTACACCGACGCGGAAATCTTCGCGCTCGACCTGGAGCACATCTTCCGGAAGCACTGGATCTTCGTCGGCGTCGAGGGCGACGTGCCGGAGGCCGGCGACTATTTCACCGTCGAGATCGGGACCGTGTCGGTGATCGTCCTGCGCGACGACGACATGAACCTCGCGGCCTTCCACAACGTCTGCCGACACCGCGGCGCGCGCCTCCTCGACGAGCCCCAGGGCGTCGTCGGCAAGCTGGTCTGCCCCTACCACCAGTGGACCTACGATCTCGACGGCAGCCTCATCCACGCCGATCACATGGGTGCGGCCTTCGACCGCACCTGCCACAGCCTCGCGAGCGTCCACGTGCGCAGCCTCGCCGGGCTGATCTACATCTGCGTGGCCGAGGAGGCGCCCGCCGATTTCGCGGAGATGGAAGCGGCGATGATCCCCTATCTCGCGCCCCACGGGTTGAGGGACGCCAAGGTCGCCGTCACGATCGACCTGATCGAGGAGGGCAACTGGAAGCTCACGATGGAGAACAATCGCGAGTGCTATCACTGCGCGACGAACCATCCCGAGCTCACCATCTCCCTCTTCGAGTACGGTTTCGGCTTCGCGCCCGACGACGCCGACGCCGATCGCGAGGCGGCGATGGCCGAGTACGAGCGCATCTGCGGCGAGTTCGAGACCCGCTGGACCCGCGAGCGCCTGCCCTTCGCCGAGATCGATCGCCTCACGGGCTGCGCCACGGGCTTCCGCACCCAGCGCCTGGCGATCGACCGCGCCGGCGAATCGCAGACGATGGACACCAGGGTCGCCTGCAAGCGCCTGCTCGGCGCGCTCTCCGAGCCGCGCCTCGGGGGGCTCTCGTTCTGGTCCCAGCCCAACGCCTGGCACCATGTCATGAGCGACCACGCGGTCGTGTTCTCCGCGCTTCCGCTCGCGCCGGACCGCACCCTGCTGCGCACCAAGTGGCTCGTCCACAAGGACGCGGTGGAGGGGGCGGACTACGACATCGACAACCTCACCGAGGTGTGGCGCAACACCAACGCCCAGGACGGGGCGCTGGTGGGCATCACCCAGAAGGGCGTCGTGAGCCCCGCCTACGTGCCGGGCCCCTACTCGCCCTACACGGAGGGCCTCGTGGAGAAGTTCTGCAGCTGGTACGTCGAGCGGCTCTCGGCGGCGCTGGGGACCGGCGCCGCCGCTTCACGCGCCGCGCGCACCTGAAGACCGCAGAGAAAGACGCCGCCATGCCCGCGCGCCACAATCTCGTCCTCGAGGCGCTCTACCCCGTCTGGGATTGCGAGGAGGACGACCGGCTGATCTGCCGGGCGGTCTACGACGAGACGCACGACGTCAAGACCTTCGTCTTCGTCTCGCCGGAGCCGCGGCAGTTCAACTTCGCGCCGGGCCAGTTCCTCACCTTCGACTTCACCATCGACGGCGAGACGGTGAACCGCTCCTACACGATCGCGTCCTCGCCGACGCGCCCGCACACGGTGGCGATCACGGTCAAGCGCACGCATGGCGGCGTGGTCTCGAACTGGCTGCACGACAACCTGCGGGTCGGCGACGTGGTGCGCGCGGTGGGGCCGATGGGCGAGTTCTCGACCTGGGCGCACCCCAACCCCAAGCGGCTGTTCATCTCGGGCGGCGTCGGCGCCACCCCGCTGATCAGCCACGTGCGGCGCGACTTCGACGTGGGCGAGGATCTCGACACGATCTACATGCACTTCGCGCGCACGCCGAAGGACATCATGTTCCGCGCCGAGCTCGAGCTGATGGCGCATCGGCGCCTCGGCCTCAAGGTCGCGCACGTGGTGGAGAGCGTCGAGGGCGAGCGCTCCTGGTGCGGCCATCGCGGGCGGTTCTCGCCGGAGACGGTGGCGACGATCGCCGCCGATTTCCGCGAGCGCGAGATCTTCTGCTGCGGCCCGCCCGCGTTCATGGCGGCGGTGCGCTTCTTCCTCGACGACGCCGGCTTCGACATGCGCCGCTACCACGAGGAGAGCTTCGACTTCGAGGCGCTCTCCCCGGCCGAGCAGCAGGCGGCGCCGCCGCCCGTCGACGAGACGCTCAAGACCTTCGAGATCACCTTCACGAAATCCGGGCGCACCATCCCCTGCGACGAGAACACCACGATCCTCGCGGCGGCCCGGCTCGCCGGCATGCGCCTGCCGGCCTCGTGCACCAAGGGTCTGTGCGGCACCTGCAAGACCAGGAAGCGGGAGGGCGCGGTCGAGATGGCGCATGCCGGCGGCATCCGCCAGCGCGAGATCGACGCCGGCATGGTGCTGCTGTGCTGCTCGAAGCCGCTGTCGAACGTGGTGGTGGAGCGCTGAGCGGGGCTGGTGGTCGGGAACCGTCGGGGCGGCGCGCGGCTTGAGCCTGCGCACGACGACCGCTGCGACGGAGCCCCGATGACCGCCGACGCCTTCCTCGCGCCGCTTTCCGACCTCCTGCGCGTCGCCGTGGTGGGCGCGCTCGCCTATGTCGGCCTCGTGGCGCTCCTGCGCGTCACCGGCAAGCGGACCCTCACAAAGCTCAACGCCTTCGACCTCGTGGTCACGGTGGCGCTCGGCTCGACGCTCGCCACCGTGCTGCTCTCGAAGGACGTCGCCCTGCTCGAGGGGATGGTCGCCTTCGCGACGCTGATCCTGCTGCAGATGCTGGTCACATCGGCCTCCGTGCGGTCGGACCGCTTCCAGAACCTGGTGAAGGCGACCCCCGCGTTGCTGGTCTACCGCGGCGAGGTGCTCGAGCCCGCGCTTCGGGCCGAGCGGGTGAGCCGCGAGGAGGTCCTCGCCGCCGCCCGCTCCAGCGGCGCGACCGACCTCGCGCAGGTGGGCGCGGTGGTGCTGGAAACCGACGGGTCCCTGTCGATCCTCACGTCGGCGCCCGCGGACGATGCCGGCGGCTCCACGCTGGCCACGGTGACGCGCAAGCCGTGACGGTCGCAGGTGCGGTATCTCGATACCTCTTCCTCAGGAGCTATGGCGTTTACGAAACTCCAGCGCCCGCTCACAGCGACGAAGGCTGCGACCGAACTCCCCTCTCCCTCGTGGAGAGGGGCGGGGGGGTGTGGGCGTGCAGAACAGGAACCGGCGGCGTCGTTCCCATCCCTTCACCGCCCGCCGCAGCGAATCCCCGCGCCCCACACCCCCGACCCCTCTCCATGAGGGCTAGCCTGTGCACACATCTCCCGCGGCCTCGCGCCTCCTTCGGATGGTCGCGAGCCACGATCTCCTCCCCCTACAGGGAAGGAAAGCACCCCGGTCCCTCGCGCAGACCCTTTTCGACGACGCGAGCGGATGTGTGTATCGAAGTGCCGCAAGGAGGATGGGAGACCGGCAGCGGCCTTCAAGACCGCACGGGATGCTCGACTTGCGTAAGTCCGATAGCTACTCAGGGGAGTTCTACGGCTGAAAGCCGACGGTTAGGGTTGCTTCCGCGCAGCGGACGGAAGCCTGGCAGGGCGCAGACGCCTGGACGGACGCTCCCGTCGTCAGATGCTCATGGCGACCCGCATCCCCTCCAGCATCGCCGCATGCATGTTGCGCGAGGCGACGGCGTCGCCGATGCGGGCGAGGACGAAGCGGCCGTCGGGATTGACCACGGCGAAGTCGAGACGGTTCTCGGCGATGCGGTCGAGGCCGACGATGCCGGCGTTGGAGGCGTCGGCGCACAGTTCGTGATAGATCTCGTCGAACGGCGCCGTGCCGTTCTCGACCACGACGGCGTCGGCGCCGACGCGGTGGATCTCCCCCGTGAAGGTGCAGGCCAGGAGCGCCTCCTGGCCGTTGCCGCGCGGTTCGACCGCCGCGAGCGCCAGGTTCGGCAGGAAGCCCACGCCGGCGCGCAGCAGCGCGCGCATCGTCACGGCGCGGGTGGTGGGGCCGAGCTCGTGCAGAGGCGTTTCGTCCGGGGTGACGAAGGTCACCCGCGCGCCCCGCCGCGCGCAGTGCTCCGCGGCGACGCCCGCCGCGTGGCCGCCGATCTCGTCGTAGATCACGACGTGGCCGCCGGGCCGCAGCTGGCCGGAGAGCACGTCCCAGGTGGTGGCGAGCCGGTCTGCGCCGGGGACGTCCGGCACGGCGGGGAGACCGCCGGTGGCGACGATCACCATCTCGGCGTTCGCGGCGCGCACGTCGGCGGCGTCGAGATAGGAATTGAGCCGCACGGCGACCCCCGCCCTCTCCACCGCGGCAGCGAGCCACTCGACCACGCCCAGCGTCTGACGGCGCACCGAATCCGCGCCGTTCAGCAGGAGCTGGCCACCGAGCCGGGGCGCGGCGTCGTGCAGGGTGACGTCGTGGCCCCGCAGGGCGGCGACGCGCGCCGCCTCGAGCCCCGCCGGCCCGCCGCCGATCACGAGCACCCGGCGGCGGGGGCCGTCGGTCGGCGGGACCACGTGCGGCAGGGTGAGCTCGCGGCCGGTGGCCACGTTGTGGCCGCAGACCGCGTCCTTGCCCTGATTCACCCGGTCGACGCAATAGCCGAGCCCGACGCAGGGCCGCACCGTCTCCTCCGCGCCGGCCTCGAGCTTGCGCACCAGATGCGGGTCGGCCATGTGCGCGCGGGTCATGCCGACCATGTCGACGAGACCCTCCTTCAGCCCGTAGCGCGCCGTGGCGAAATCGGCGACGCCGCCCGCCGCGAAGACCGGGACGTCCACCGCCGCACGGATGCGCCCGGCGCTGGCGAGATGCCCGACCTCGCCCATGCCCATCGGCGGCACCCATTCGGCGAGGCCGAGATTGTCGTAGGGCGCCCCGGCGACGACGTTGAGGAAGTCGATCGCGCCGGTGCCGGCCAAGGCTCGGGCGACGGCGACGCAGCCCTCCTGCGAAAGGCCGCCGCCGCGATGCTCGTCGCCGCTGATGCGCAGGCCCAGCGCCGGCTCCGGCCCGAGCGCGTCGCGCACGCGCCGCACGAGGTCGAGCACCCATGCGAGCCGCTGCTCGAGCGGCCCGCCGTAGGCGTCCTCGCGCCGGTTGATCGCCGGCGACAGCAGCTGGCCGATCAGGTGGCCATGGGCCAGGAGCTCGATCCCGTCGAAGCCCGCCTGCGCGCAGCGCCGCGCGGCGCGCACGAAATCGTCGCGGACCCGGTCGAAATCCGCCTCCTCCATCGCCTTCGGGATGGCGCGATGCGCCCGCTCGCGCAGGGGCGAGGGGCCGATCACGGGCAGCCAATCGGCTTCGTCCCACAGCGTGCGCCGGCCCATGTGGGTGAGCTGCACCATCACGGCCGCGCCGTGGCGCTTCACGCCGTCCGTCAGCTCGCGGAACCAGGGCAGGACCGTGTCGTCGCCCGCGTAGAGCTGGCCGAAGACCGAGGGGCTGTCGACGGACACGTTCGTGGAGCCGCCGATCATCGTCAGCGCCACGCCGCCCTCGGCCTTCGCCTCGTGATACGCGCGGTAGCGCGCGCGGGGATGGCCGCCCTCGGCGAAGGCGGGGGCGTGGGCCGTGCTCAGGATGCGGTTGCGCAGCCGCAGCCGACCGACGGTGATCGGCTCGAGCAGAGGGTCGCGCGCCGCGGCGGACGGCGCGGGCGACACGGACGGCGCGTGGGCGAGGCCGGGCTCACCCGGCGCGACGGCCGCGGAGGGGCGCGCGTGCGCGTGCGGCCGGGTTTCCTCGTCCATCGTCGTGCTCCCCCTGGTCACGGGCGATCCGACAGGATCGCGGCCACGACGCTCTCCGGCGCGTCCTCCTGGACGAGATGCCCGGCTTCCGGCACGGGGACGAGGCGCGCTCCGGGGATCATCCCCGCCAGCCGCTCGCCCTGCGACAGGGGGATCCACGCATCGCGAGCACCCCAGAGCAGCGTCGTCGGCGCGCCGATCTCGCCCAGCCGGGGCTCGATCGCGTCGGTGTGGGCCTGGTCCATCTGCGCGATCTGCGCGTAGAACCCGGCCTTGCCTCCCGCGCTGAGCCACGGACGCGCATGGGTCGCCATCGCCGCCTCGTCCAGGGGGCGATGCGCCGCCCCCTGGATGTAGGCGCGCAGCATGGCCGCGTGCGCGTAGTCCGGCAAGCCGGCGAAGGCGGGCTGCCAGCGCCGCACGTGCTGGACGAAGGGCGAGCCCCAGGGCGCGATGGCCACGGGGTCGACCAGCGTGAGGCGCGAGACCGCGAGCCGGTCGAGGATCATCGCCCGCAGCGCCGTGGCGCCGCCGAAATCGTGGGCCAGGACCGCCGGACGATCCAGCTCCCAATGCCGGACCAGCGCCGCCAGCAGCCCGTTCTGCACGCCGAGCGACACGTCCGCGCCCGGCGCCATCTCCGAGCGGCCGTAGCCGAGCAGGTCGAACCAGTACAATGTGCGGTGCGGTGCGAGCCAGGGCGCGATCCGCCGCCACACCTGGGAGGAGAACGGCGTTCCGTGGATCAGCACGAGCGGCGGCCCGCTCCCCGCGCGCCCCCAGGCGACCGCGCGCCCATCGTGGAGGAACCGCTGCGGCAGCGGAAGCTCCCCCGGCGGGCCGTCCTCCACGGGATGCGCGACGTCGGCGCCGTCTGCTCGCGGGCGCGTGATCTGCTCACGATCGGTCATGACGTCTCGTCCTCCTGACGACCCTGTCTCGGCCGTTTTTGCGGGGCGCGCTCCTGCAACGCGCCGCCTGATCCTGAGATGTCCAGAAATGCGTTAGTACACACCCTGTAATCGTTGCGCTCGCCTCGCCCTCTCGACGCCCTCGTCGCGACGCGGGACGGTAGAATTCCTCGCCTGCTTTTCGCGACACAGTTGAAGGACTGTACCGACCAGTGCTCGTATCATAAAATCACTCTTTGTTCTCGTAACGGGATTGACTTTAGGCACGCATCGGGGATTTCTAGGAGCGAAACGACCTCACCCCTGCGTGCACCGATGGGAAACGCCGAACCCTCCTCCGCCGTTCGTCAGATCCTGCGCTCGGACGCCATGCGCACCGCGCTGGCGGTGGTCGAGCTCGGCTCCGTGCGCGGGGCCGCTGCGGCGCTGTCGATGACCCCCTCGGCGGTCTCCAAGCAGCTGCGCAAGATGGAGGAGCAGCTCGGCCGCACGCTGTTCGTGCGCTCGCGCGACGGGATCGCGCCCAACGGCGAGGGCCTGGCGCTCGCCGGCTACGCGCGGCGCTTCCTGGCGCTCGTCGCCGAGGTCGGAGAGCGGTTCGAGACCGAGCTCGGCGGCGTGCGGGTGCGGCTCGGCGTGCCCGAGGACGTCGGCCTCGCCCGCGTGCCGTCGGTCCTCGCGCGCTGCGCCGATCTCGCGCCGGCGATCGAGGTCGAGCTCACCGTCGGCGGTTCGGCGCAGCTGATCGGGCTCGTCGAGGCGCGCACGCTCGATCTCGCCGTGCTCTCCGACGGCGGGCCGGGCTTTCCCGCCGACGCGACGCCGCTCTGCGCGGAGCCGATGGCCTGGATCGGGCGGCGGGGGGCCGTGGCGTCGAGCCCGCTGCCGATCGCGGTCGCCCCGGAGGGCTGCGCCTGGCGGGTCCGCGCCCTGGCGGCGCTGGCGCAGGCGGGCGCGCGCTATCGCATCGTCTGCACCAGCCCTTCCGCCGTCGGCCGGCTCGCCGCCGCGCGACTGGGGATCGCGCTCGCGCCGCTGCCCGCGTCCCTCGCCGACGGGGAGGCGGCGCTCGAGGTCGTACGCGCCGGCCTGCCGCCGCTGCCGCCGGGGGCGCTCGCGCTGTATCGCCCGGCCGGAGGCGGACGCTCGGTGCGGGCGGTGGCCGATGCGCTGCGCGACGCCTACGCCCCGACGCGATGACGCGCCGGCGAACGGGCGCGCCGGCTCCGCCGTTGTCGACCCGGCGCGGCTGCCGTCGAGAGAGGCGTGTGGCCGCATGAGGAAGCGAGGCCCCGTGGACGCAGACACGATTCTCATCGGATTCGCGGCCTCGACCGCCGCCGGGCTGGTGACCGGCATCGGCGCGCTGCCGGTGCTCTTCGTCGAGTCCCTGCCGAAGCGCCTGGAGGACGCCGCACTGGGCTTCGCAGCGGGGGTGATGCTCGCCGCGTCCTTCTTCTCGCTGATCGGACCGGGCATCGACTATGGGCAGCGCATCTTCGACATCGGGGCGGCGGCCTCGGCCGCGATCGTGGTCACGGCCGTGCTGGCCGGCGGCTGGACGCTGGATCTCGTCAACCGCTTTGCCCCGCACGAGCATTTCATCGGCGGCCGGCAGGGACCGGCGAACGCGAAGCTGGCGCGGATCTGGCTGTTCGTGATCGCGATCGCCCTGCACAACCTCCCCGAGGGGCTCGCCGTCGGCGTCGCCTTCGGCGGAGACAGCATCGAGGAGGGCGTGCCGCTGGCGATCGCGATCGGCCTGCAGAACGCGCCGGAGGGGCTCTCCGTCGCGCTGGCGCTCGCGGGCTTGGGGTATTCGCGGCCCGCGGCGCTGGCCATCGCCACGGCGACCGGGGCGGTGGAGGGCGTCACCGGGCTCCTCGGCGTGGCCGTGGTGTCGCTTGCCGAGCCCCTGCTGCCGATCGGGCTCGGCTTCGCGGCGGGCGCGATGCTGTTCGTGATCTCGCACGAGATCATCCCGGAGACGCACCGCTCCGGCCACGAGCGCCTCGCCAGCGCGGGGCTGATGCTGGGGCTCGCGGTGATGACCTTCCTCGACACGTCGTTGGCGTGAGCCTGGTTCGGGCCGCCTCAGCGCGCAGAGGCATCCACGCGCAGGCCCCAGCCGGAAAAGGCCGCCAGGCCCTCCGCGCCGAGCGTCGCCGGGCGCGCCGGCGGGACCGGCGAGTCGGGCGTCGTCCCGGTGGCGAAGACGTCGGGGACGTGCGGCTCGATACGCCCGGGGTTCGCGCGCCGCCAGGCGGCGAGCCGCGCCTCGCGCGCGGAGATGCCGAGCAGGGCGTCGATGCGGCCGCGCAAGGCGCGCGAGGTCGCGCGATCGTCGCGGAAGTCGACGAAGCGCGCGCCGTCGAAGACCAGCGCCCCGGTCGCCGTCACCAGCACGTCGCCGCGGCGCAGGGTGGCGTCGCCAGCGGCCCAGGGCGCCGCGGGGGTCTGGGCGAGGGCGCAGGAGCAGCCCTCGACGCGTTCCCGTCGGTGGCGGAACGCCTGGGCATGGGCGGCATAGGGCGCGCCGCCCGCGATCGCGCGGGCCTGGGCGAAGCCGCCCTGCCGCGAGCCGACGTAGAGCTCCGTCGCCGCGCCGGGGCAGGCGGCGGCGCAGGCGCGCCCGTGCGCCGCGGCGTCGCCGCGCCCGTGCATCGTGCCGAGCGGGAAGGCGTAGCCGTCGCAGCTGCGCACGCAGTAGCTCAGCCCCCAGCCCGCGGCCGGGGCGGGAGCCGCCTCGGGCGCCGGCGCCGGCGCCGGCACGACCGGTGGCGGCGCCGCGCGGTGCGGCTGGGCGTGGGGTTGCGGGGGCGGATCGGCGGCGCGGCTCCCGCCGAACAGGAACTCGATGAAGCCGCCACCCAGGTTCGCCACGACGACCGGCGCGTCCGGCGGCGCCTGCGCCCGTGCGGGCCCGGTGAGGGCGAGAGCGAGGGCGGCGAGCGGGAGGGCGGCGCGCAGAGCGGCCGCGCGCAGCGCCGGGCGGCGCCCCGTCGCGTTGCTCGTCCGGCTTTGCCGAGCCCTCTGCGCCAGCATGAAGTCCCCCGCCCGCGTTCGTCGCATGCGAGGACGATCGCGTGGGGAATCTTTCCCGCCGGTGAGTCGCGCAGCCGCTTTACCGGTCGTTCACCGTCATTCCGTCTGTTTACCTAAACGAGATCTGAGGAAACGGCGTTAACGGTCCTCGATGCGCGCTCGGCCGTCCGTCCGCTTCGGCTTGATCCACCTCAAGGCGCGGCTCGGCCGGGCTCGGCATGGTTTTCGCCGACGCCCGTCCTCGCGGGCACGATGCTCGGAGGTTTCCCATGCTCAAGCTCGCCGTCCTGATGTTCATCCTCGTCGCGCCGACCCTGGCCGGGACGTTCGTCGTCGGGGTGCTCGCCGCGAACATGGCGCTCTACAGCGCGACGCCGATCGTCGTCGCGGTGCTCCTGGGCGTGGTGGCGGCGGCGCCGGCGAGCTGGTTCATCGCCCGCGCGATCCTGAACCAGGTCAAGCCGGGGCAGGCCCGCGGCTGAGCGCGCTCGGAGCGGGCCGGCTCAGCGGCCGCCTCGGGGGCCGCCCCAGGCGGGGTCCGCCAGCACCTCGTCCGTGTGCGCGCCGAGCCCCGGCGAGGCGCGCTCCGCCGCCTGGGCCGCACCGTCGAGCACGATCGGCGAGCGCACCGACGGGACCGCGCCGCCGGCCACGTCGGCGGCGGGGAGGTCGAGGCGCATGCCGCGCGCGATCACCTGCGGGTCGGCGAACACGTCGGCGACGGTGTTGATCGGGCCGGCCGGCACGCCGGCCGCCTCGCAGGCGGCGAGCAGCCCGGCGCGGGTCATGCGCGCGGTGAGGCCGGACAGCAGGGCGACGAGCACGGTGCGATTCGCCACCCGGTCGCGGTTGATGCGAAAGCGCGGGTCCTCGCCGAGCGCCGCATCGCCGATCGCGGCGCAGAACCGGCGGTACTGCCCGTCGTTGCCCACCGCCACGATGACGTGGCCGTCGGAGACGGGGAAGGGCTGGTAGGGCACGATGTTGGGGTGGGCGTTGCCCATCCGCGTCGGGGCGTGGCCGGAAACGAGATAGTTCAGCGCCTGGTTGGCCAGCACGCTCACCTGCGTGTCGAGGAGCGCCATGTCGAGATGGCCGCCCGCGCCGCCGCCCATCCCCTGGCGCTCGCGCCGGAGCAGGGCGGCGAGCACGCCCACCGCGGAATAGACTCCCGTGAAGATGTCCGCGAAGGCGACGCCGATCTTCTGCGGCTCACCGTCGGGCGCGCCGGTGAGATCCATGATCCCGCCCATGCCCTGGATCATGAAGTCGTATCCCGCGCGCGACGCGTAGGGCCCGTCCTGCCCGAAGCCGGTGATGGAGCAGACCACGAGGGGCGGGTTCAACGCACGCAGGCTCTGCGCATCGAGGCCGTATTTCTCCAGCCCGCCGACCTTGAAGTTCTCGATCACCACGTCGGCGTGAGCCGCGAGCCGGCGCACGGTCTCCTGGCCCTCCGGCGTCGTGAAGTCGATCGCCACCGAGCGCTTGCCGCGGTTGCAGGCGTGGAAATAGGCTGCTGCGTGCGGCGTCCCGTCCACGCCCTCGACGAAGGGCGGCCCCCAGGCGCGGGTGTCGTCCCCCTCCCCGGGCCGCTCGACCTTGACCACGTCCGCGCCGAGATCGGCGAGGAGCTGCCCCGTCCATGGGCCGGCCAGGATGCGGGCGAGCTCGAGGACCTTGATGCCGGATAGGGGTTTCATGGCAACGCTCCTCGCTCGGCCAGGAGCGTTGGGCTCAGCCGGGGTCGATCGTGACGGTGACGGCGCCGAACCCGAGCGCCACGAGGAAGGTGATCGTCAAGGTGAGCAGCCAGGCGACAACGTTCCACAGGACGATCGTGCGCCACGACGTGCTCGCCCGGACGGCCTCTATGATGCGGTCGCGCGCGGCGAGGATCTCCGCCTTGCGCGTCCATTCCTCGATTTCCGGGCGCGCATGCTCGATGGCACGTTCCCCATAATCCTCTAGGCGCATCAGCGCGTGCTCGCGATACCGCGCCCTGACGCTCGGCGTCAGGATGGCGTGGTAGCCCTGCAGCTGGTCCGGCGTGGCCCGGTCGGAGATGATGAGCTCGCGCTTGTCCCGCTTGTAGAAGGCGTAGGCGAGCAGCCCGACGAGATCCTCGTTCGGCGGAACGCCGTCCCCCTCCACCAGCCGCTCGAAAGCTGTGGAACAGGTCGGCTCCAGCGTCTCTGCGGCAGCGGGTCTCATCGGCCCGAGGACGCCCGGATCGCGCTGAGCACGACCTCCCGAGAGAGCCGGGTCCGAACGACGCCATCGGGGCCCAGGATCTCTCGCAGGAGCGGGCGGCCGTCCCGGGCACGCAGCGTGTCGCGCCGGGGCTCGCTATGCTTGCCGGCACCGAGCTCGCGCGGTTCCGCGAGCTGGCATATCCGGGCTTCGATCCGGTCGGCCTGAGCCATTGCTGCGCTCCTTCGAGTACGCAGCAGAGGTTAGTATCGGTCGACTTCTGACGCAACGTGCATTTTCGCGTTTCGTTCGGCAATCCAAGCGCGATCACGTGGTGCTCTCCCCAGCCCCTCACCCCATCCGCTCGCGCCCCGCGGGCGGCCGGCGCGCCACGAACAGCGGCAGCAGCCCGTAGACCACCTGCCCCATCAGCCCGAGCTGCGCCGGCAGTTCGCGGTAGGTCGCCCAATGCTCCTCCGGTGTCCGCCCGAACAGCAGAACCGACAGCGCGAGCTCTGCTGCCATCAGCAGCGCGAAGGCGAGCGCCCCCATCGCCGCCCGCGCGCCGAGCGCCGGGGGCACGGCGAAGCGGCGCACGAGCCCGCGCGCGACGATCGCCGAGAGCGCGACGATCACCGGCAGCTCGACGAGCACCGCGCCGAGGTGCCCCAGCGCCGGCGTCAGCAGGAAGGCCCGCAGGACGCCCAGCACGAAGCCGGCGGCGAAGACCAGGGCGAAGTAGGCGAGCCCCGCGACGAGCGCGCGTCCCATCCCGGCGTTCTCCCGCGCGCCCGCGCCGCCGCTCAGAAGAACGCCTGCAGCCCGGTCTGCGCGCGCCCGAGGATCAACGCGTGCACGTCGTGCGTGCCCTCGTAGGTGTTCACCGTCTCGAGGTTCGCCGCATGGCGCATCACGTGGTACTCCTCCATGATGCCGTTGCCGCCGTGCATGTCCCGCGCCACGCGGGCGATGTCGAGCGCCTTGCCGCAATTGTTGCGCTTGATCAGCGAGATCATCTCGGGGGCCGCGCGGCCCTCGTCGACGAGGCGGCCGACGCGCAAGCTGGCCTGGAGGCCGAGCGTGATCTCGGTCTGCATGTCGGCGAGCTTCTTCTGCACGAGCTGCGTCTGCGCCAGGGGGCGGCCGAACTGGACGCGCTCCATCGTGTAGCTCCGCGCCCGGTGCCAGCAATCCTCGGCGGCCCCCATCACCCCCCAGGAAATGCCGTAGCGGGCGCGGTTGAGGCAGCCGAACGGGCCCTTCAGCCCGGAGACGTTCGGCAGCAGCGCGTCCTCGCCGACCTCGACGCCGTCCATCACGATCTCGCCCGTGATCGAGGCGCGGAGCGAGAGCTTGCCGCCGATCTTGGGCGCGGAGAGGCCCTTCATGCCCTTCTCGAGCACGAAGCCGCGGATCTTGCCGCCGTGCGCCTCGGACTTCGCCCAGACCACGAAGACGTCGGCGATGGGGGAGTTCGAGATCCACATCTTGGCGCCGTTCAGCACGTAGCCGGTCGCGGTCTTCTTCGCGACCGTCTTCATGCCGGCGGGGTCGGAGCCCGCGTCGGGCTCGGTCAGGCCGAAGCAGCCGACGTATTCGCCGCTCGCGAGCTTGGGCAGGTACTTCTTGCGCTGCGCCTCGTCGCCGTAGGCGTAGATCGGGTACATCACCAGCGAGGACTGCACGCTCATCATCGAGCGGTAGCCGGAATCGACGCGCTCGATCTCGCGCGCCACCAAGCCGTAAGCGACGTAGGACGCGCCGGCGCAGCCGTAGGCTTCGGGCAGGGTGAGGCCGAGAAGCCCGGTCTCGCCCATCTCGCGGAACACGGCGCGGTCGGTCTTCTCCTCGCGATAGGCCTCGATCACCCGCGGGGCGAGCTTGTCGGCGGCGAAGGCGCGGGCGGCGTCGCGGATCATGCGCTCCTCGTCGGAGAGCTGGTCCTCGAGCAGGAACGGATCCTCCCAGGAGAACGGGCCGAGATCGGGGGCGTCCTTGGCGGAGAGGGACGGCGTCGCGTCGGAACGGGCGAGAGCGGTCATGATGTCGGGTCCTCGGATGCGTCTCTGGGGCGTCTTGCAAGCGTCTCGGGGTCGCGGGCGGGCGCCTGCGCCCGGGCCGGATGGGGATGGGTCGGCGCACGGCCGCCACGGCCGCGCCGGCGTGCGCGCACGCACCCCATCCGACGAAATCGACAGCGAGGATCGACCTTTTGCGACGGGCGCGCAACCGATATGTTCTCACGACTTCATGAGGAACCCACATGATCGAGAGCCTCGGCGCCCGCACCCATCTGCCCTCGCTGGGCGCGCTCGCCGCCTTCGAGGCGGCCGCCCGCCACGGCAGCTTCACCCGCGCGGCGGAGGAGCTGGCCCTCACGCAGGGCGCGGTGAGCCGGCAGGTCGCGGCGCTCGAGGCGCAGATCGGCGTGAAGCTGTTCGAGCGCGTGCGCCAGCGCGTGGCGCTCACGCCCGCGGGCGCCGCCTACGCGGTCGAGGTGCGGGGCGCACTGCGCACGATCGCGGGGGCGACCCTCAACGTGATGGCGTTCCGCGGCGCGGGCGGCGTGCTCAACCTCGCGATCCTGCCGACCTTCGGCACGCGCTGGCTGATCCCGCGGCTGCCGCGCTTCACCGAGGCTCATCCCAACGTCACGATCAACTTCGCCACCCGCGTGCGGCCCTTCGATTTCGCCCGCGAGGGCCACGACGCGGCGATCCACTTCGGCGGCCCGACATGGCCGGGCGCGCGGCTGCACCGGCTGATGGGGGAGGAGATCATCCCCGTCGCGAGCCCGGCCCTCGTCGCGCGCCATGCGCTGGTGGAGCCCGCCGACGTGCTCGGCGTGCCGCTGCTCCAGCAGGCGACGCGCCCGCGCGCCTGGGAGCAATGGCTCGTCGAGGCCGGCCTCGACCCGGCGCGCGCGACGCCCGGGCCGCGTTTCGAGCAATTCGCCATGGTGGCGCAGGCGGCGGTCGCGGGGCTCGGCCTCGCCATCGTGCCGCGGTTCCTGGTGGAGGAGGAGCTGCGCACGGGCGTGCTCGTCACCCCCTTCGACCGCCCCGCGCGCTCGCAGGAGGCCTATTGGCTGGTCTACCCGGAGGAGAAGGCCGAGCTCCCCGCGGTGAGCGCCTTCCGATCGTGGCTGCTCGGGGAGGTGGGCGGGACGTGAGGGGCGCTGGGCGAAAACGCCCCTTGCCCTCCCCCAGCGCCTCGTGATCCCGTGCCCCGCCGCGTCACCCTCCTCGAACCGGAACACCCGCCTCGTGTCCGCCCCCTCTTCAGCAGACGTCGTCATCGTCGGCGGAGCCGCCATGGGCTCATCGCTGGCCTATCACCTCCTCGCCCATCCCGGCTTCTCCGGCCGCGTCGTCGTGGTGGAGAAGGACCCGACCTACGCGCGCTCCGCCTCGGCGCTGTCGGCCGCCTCGATCCGCCAGCAATTCTCCACCGCCGTGAACGTGCGCATCTCGCTCCACGGCATCCGCTTCCTGCGGGCGCTGGGAGAGCATCTCTCGGTCGACGGCGAGACGCCCGACATCGGCCTGAAGGAGGGCGGCTACCTCTATCTCGCCACCGCCGCCGGCGCGGACGTCCTGCGCGAGAACCACGCGCTCCAGACGGCGGAGGGCGCCGACGTCGCGCTCCTCGACCGCGGCGCGCTCGCCGCGCGCTTCCCCTGGCTGAACCCGGGGGAGGACGTGGCGCTCGGCTCGCTCGGCCTCTCCGGCGAGGGCTGGTTCGACGGCTGGGGCCTGCTCCAGGCGTTCCGCAGGAAGGCCAAGGCGCTGGGGGCGCAGTACGTCACGGGAGAGGTGCGAGACGTCGTCCACGACGGCTCGCGCATCACCGCGGTCGTGCTCGCCGACGGATCGCGGATCGCCTGCGGGACGCTGGCGAACTGCGCCGGCGCGGGGGCGCGGGCGCTCGCGGCGACGGCGGGGGTGGAGCTCCCGGTCTTCGCGCGCCGGCGCTACGTCTTTACCTTCGCCTGCAAGGGGGACGTCCCGAACTGCCCGCTGCTGATCGACACGTCCGGCGTCTACGTGCGCCCCGAGGGCGAGGGCGCGGAGGGGCGGCGCTTCATCTGCGGCGTCTCGCCGAATGCGGCGGAGGACGAGGGCCTCGCCTGGCGCGACGAGGATGCGGCGACGCAGGCGGTGGACTGGTCGTATTTCGAGGAGCGGATCTGGCCGGCGCTCGCGGCGCGGGTGCCCGCCTTCGAGGCGATCCGCCCCGGCGCCGCCTGGGCCGGCCCCTACGACATGTGCGCGCTCGACCAGAACGCGCTCGTCGGCCCCGCCGCGCCGCAGGGGCCGGAGAACTTCCTCCTGTGCAACGGTTTTTCCGGCCACGGCCTGCAGCAGAGCCCCGCCGTCGGGCGCGGCCTCGCGGAGCTGATCGCGCAGGGACGCTATACGACGCTCGACCTCTCCGATCTCGCCTTCGCGCGCCTCGCCGAGGGGCGGCGCGTGGTGGAGCGCAACATCATTTGAGCGTCGCAAAACCGCCCGGCGGGTTTCCAACAGGCGCCCCGACCGGTGTAGGATGCCCGAAAGGCGCCGGGGAACGGCGCGCGAGACAGGCGAGGACGACCCCAATGACCAGCCATCCCCTCCGCACCGGCGGGCAGATCCTCGTCGATCAGCTGCGCCTCCACGGCTCGAGCCACGTCTTCTGCGTGCCCGGCGAGAGCTACCTCGCCGCGCTCGACGCGATGCACGACGCCGAGATCGCCATCACCGTCTGCCGCCAGGAGGGCGGGGCGGCGATGATGGCCGAGGCGCACGGCAAGCTCACGGGCCGGCCGGGGATCTGCTTCGTCACCCGCGGGCCGGGCGCGACCAACGCCTCGCCCGGCCTGCACATCGCCCGCCAGGATTCGACGCCGATGATCCTGTTCGTCGGCCAGGTGGCGCGCGCCATGAAGGAGCGCGAGGCGTTCCAGGAGCTCGACTACCGCGCCGTGTTCGGCACCATCGCCAAGTGGGCGACCGAGATCGACGACCCCGCCCGCATCCCCGAGATCGTCTCGCGCGCCTACCACGTGGCGACGTCCGGCCGGCCCGGGCCGGTGGTGATCGCGCTGCCGGAGGACGTGCTGACCGAAGAGGCCGCCGTCGCCGACGCGCGCGCCTACGCCATCGTCGAGACGCATCCCGGCCTCGGCCAGATGGCCGAGCTCCAGAAGCTGCTCTGGGCGGCGAAACGCCCGATCGCGCTCGTGGGCGGCGGGCGCTGGAGCGAGGCCGCCGTCCAGCGCTTCACCCGCTTCGCCGAGCGCTTCGACCTGCCGGTGGCCTGCACCTTCCGCCGGCAGATGCTGTTCCCTCACGACCACCGCTGCTACGCCGGCGATCTCGGGCTCGGCGTCAACCCGGCGTTGATCGCGCGCATCCGCGAGGCGGACCTCGTGCTCGCGGTGGGCGGGCGGCTCTCGGAGATCCCGAGCCAGTCCTACGGCCTCTTCGGCATTCCCGATCCGGGCGTCGACCTCGTCCACGTCCACCCGGACCCCGAGGAGCTCGGCCGCGTCTACCGCCCGCGTCTCGCCATCAACGCCGCGCCCACCGCCTTCACCGCGGCGCTCGAGGGCGTCGAGCCGCCCACCACGATCCCCTGGGCGGGCGCCGCCGAGGAGGCGCACGCGCGCTACCTCGCCTGGTCGGACCCCGGCGCCATCGCCCATCCCGGCGACCTGCAGATGGGCGCCGTGATGGCGCACCTCGCCGAGGCCCTGCCCGACGACGCCATTCTCTGCAACGGCGCGGGCAACTACGCGACCTGGGTGCACCGGTTCTGGAAATTTCGCACCTACGGCACGCAGCTCGCCCCCACCTCGGGCTCGATGGGCTACGGCGCGCCGGCCGCGGTGGGCGCGAAGCGGCTGCACCCGGAGCGCGAGGTGGTCGCCTTCGCCGGCGACGGCTGCTTCCTGATGAACGGGCAGGAATTCGCCACCGCGGTGCAGTACGACCTGCCGATCCTGGTGATCGTGGTCGACAACCGCATGTACGGCACGATCCGCATGCACCAGGAGCGCGACTATCCCGGCCGCGTCACCGCCACCGCCCTGAAGAACCCCGACTTCGCCGCCTACGCCCGCGCCTTCGGCGGCCACGGCGAGACGGTGACGCGCACGTACGAGTTCGCCCCCGCCCTGGAGCGCGCCCGCGCCTCCGGCAAGCCCGCGATCCTGCACCTGCTGATCGACCCGGAAACGATCACCCCCACCGCGACGCTCACGGGGATGCGCGAGGCGGCGTTGAAGAGGAAGGGGTGAGGTTGGGGGGGTGTCATCCCGGATTGCGAAGCAAGTCCGGGACCCAGACCCCCGACGCCTCGGTAGCGGCGTTCACGCCGCTCCCCCCAGCCGGGTGTCGCGACGCCCCCGGACGTCGTCACCCCTCCCCCGCCAACCCCTTCTGCGCCAGCCGCCGCAGCGCCTCCGGCCGCGACGGCCGCGGCTCGGGCTGGCGCGCGATCCACGCATCGAGCGCCGCCAGCTCCTCGGGCGGCATCCGCACCGTGAGCGGCTTGGCGTCGACGCGGGGGCGGCCGCGGGATTTTCTGATGTCGGATATTGCGGGCATTTATTTTGATGTCGAAGAGCAAACGATGGCGGGCTCGCGAGGATGTGCCCGCTGGTCACGAAGCCCCGGGCTCAGAAACCACGACCCCTTCGATCTCGAACACCGGCGGCGGGTCGACCTCGTCGTGCGCCTGCGAGATCTCGGTGATCACGAGCCCTAGACCGCCCTCGGGATCGGGCACGTGCAGGTCGGCGGCGTGGCACTCGATCGCCCGTCGTATGATCGCGACGGCGGCAGCCTGATCGGCGGCGCTCAGCCGCACCACGGCGCGCAGCCGCACGTCGAATGCGAAATCGGGCATGGCCCGTCCTCCCGCGCCTCGCGTCTCATTCGACGTCCACGTCGTGCGGATAGTCCTCGCCGTCGTACTCGGTGAGGAACGGGTACTGCACGTCGTCCACTGAGATCGTGAACGCGACGACAGCGGTGTCCGCCGCGGCGGCGGCCTTCAACTTCGGATCGGCCAGATCGAGGTCGACCAGCGCCAGTCCGCGTTCCAGCAGCGCCTCGGCGGCCTTGCGGTTCGGCGCTTTGAACGTCACCATCGCGAACATCTTCACGTCGTATACGTAGGTGTGCATGCCCAGCCCTCCGTTTCAGCCCATCGTCCCGCCGGGAGCCTTCGACAGTGCGCAGAGCGCCCGCGAGGCGCTAAAAGCGGCGGTGCTCGCCCTGCTGCGCGCGAACGCCTCGGGCCTGCGCAATATAGAAGTGGCAGCGGGGATGGGTCTACGATCTCCCAGTGGTACGCCGCAGAAGAATTATCTCACCTGGGCGTTGCTCCAGGAACTCCAGCGCGAAAACCGCATCCGCAAGATCCCCGGCAAGCAGCCCCGCTTCGTCGCCGTCCCCGACGCCGAAAGGGATCCGGAGCCCGGCCCCCCGCCGCCGGCGTAGCGGCGTCCCCGCCGCGTCGCACCGCCTGACGAACCGCCGAGCGACCACCCGCAAGGCGGACCGCGACCTCCGCCCCCGCACACCCACAAGCCCTCATTCCCCTGGAGAGTCGGGCCACCGTCATTCCCCCGGAGCCGTCGTGCCTCCGCACGGCCGTCGCGCGCAGAGGAGGTCACCGCGAAGCGGCCGGAACGAAGTGGAGGAGGGCGAAGCCCTTGACCGGAGCGAGCACGACGGCACGCTGGGCGAAAGAGACGGCGGTCTCCCCCCCCCGCGACCCCGCATCCCCCACCACCCCCTCGCCATCCCCCTCCTCCCCCGCTACAACACCCTCAAAGCAAATCCCCCCGGGAGCCGCCGCCATGTCCGTCCACTCCACCTCCCCGCAGTTCAAGGACAACGCGCACAAGGCGCTGCACGATGTGCAGCTGCAGCGGGCGATGGGGAACGTGAGGGTGGGGTTCATCGAGAAGCGGGTGCGCGCGGCGGACAAGCTGCCGGAGTTCGAGGCGCTGCGGGATTCGGCGCGCGACATCAAGAACCACGTGCTGGCGCATCTCGACCTCTATCTCGAGGCCTACGTCGCCAAGGTGGAGGAGACCGGCGGGGTGGTGCACTTCGCGCGCGACGCGGCGGAGGCGCGGCGCATCGTCACCGACATCTGCAAGGCGGCCGGGGCGCGCACCGTCACCAAGGGCAAGTCGATGATCGCCGAGGAGATCGGGCTCAACGCCCATCTCGAGGGCGAGGGCATCGCGCCGATCGAGACGGACCTCGGGGAATACATCATCCAGTTGCGGCACGAGGCGCCCTCGCACATCATCGCGCCCGCCGTGCACGTCAACGCCAGCCAGGTGGAGGAGGACTTCCGCCGCGTCCACACCCATCTCGACGCCGAGCGCGACCTCTCCGAGCCGGTGTCGCTGCTCACCGAGGCGCGCGGAGTGCTGCGCGACCGGTTCCTGGCGGCGGACGTCGGGATCACGGGCGCGAACTTCCTCATCGCCGAGACGGGGACGTCGATCATCGTCACCAACGAGGGCAACGGCGACCTCACGCAGATCCTGCCCAAGACCCACGTCGTGCTCGCCTCGCTGGAGAAGCTGGTGCCGACGCTGGAGGACGCCTCGCAGCTCCTGCGCGTTCTGGCGCGGTCCGCGACGGGCCAGGAGCTGTCGGTCTACACCACCTTCTCCACCGGTCCGCGCCGGGCGGAGGACGTCGACGGCCCGGCGGCGTACCACGTGGTGCTGCTCGACAACGGCCGCTCCTCGATGCTGGGCACCGATTTCGAGGAGATGCTGCGCTGCATCCGCTGCGGCGCCTGCATGAACCACTGCCCCGTGTATCACGCGGTCGGCGGCCACGCCTACGGCTGGGTCTATCCCGGCCCCATGGGCGCGGTGCTGACGCCGTCGCTGATCGGCGTCGACAAGGGCGGCCACCTCCCCAACGCCTCGACCTTCTGCGGGCGCTGCGAGAGCGTCTGCCCGGTGCGCATTCCCCTGCCGAAGCTGATGCGGCATTGGCGCGAGCGCGAGTTCGAGCGCCACCTCTCGCCGGCCACCGTCCGCTCGGGGCTGAAGGCGTGGGCGTATTTCGCCAAGCGGCCCGCGCTCTACCGCTTCGCCACGAGGCTCGGCATGAACGCGCTCGCCTGGGCGGGCCGCTCGAAGGGCCGCTTCGCCTGGCTGCCGCTCGCGGCGGGCTGGACCAAGTACCGCGACTTCCCCGCCCCCCAGGGCGGCACCTTCCAGGAGCGCTTCGCGCGCGAGCGGGCCGGCCGCACCGAGACCGGGCGCGCGGCGCCCGTGAAGCGCGCGGCGTGAGGAGGACAGCCATGAGCACCACCGCCCGCGACGACATCCTCGCCACAATCCGCCGTTCGCTCGGCGTCACCGGGCAGGAGCGCCCGCGCCGCGCCGCGGTGGAGGAGCGCATCGCCCGCGCCGCCCCGGGCGTCGTCCCCGCCCGCGGGCAGGTCGAGGGCCGCGCGCGCATCGCGCTGTTCATCGCCCAGGCCGAGGCGGCGCTCGCCACCGTGGCGGAGGTCGACGCCGCCGGCGACGTGCCCGCCGCCATCGCGGCCTACCTGCGCTCGCACAACCTGCCCGCCTCGCTGCGGATGGGCTCCGACGACCGCCTCGCCGCCCTGCCCTGGGGCGAGACGCCGCTCGCGATTGCGGAAGGGCCGAGCGACGGGACCGACCTCAACGCGGTGAGCCACGCCGATTGCGGGGTCGCCGAAACCGGCACGCTGGCGCTGACCTCCGGCCCGGAGAACCCCACGACGCTCAACTTCCTGCCGGACAACCACATCGTCGTCCTCGACGCGGCGGACGTGGTGGGAGACTACGAGACCTTCTGGAGCCGCCTGCGCGAGCGCCTCGGCAAGGGCGCGATGCCACGCACGGTGAACTGGGTCACCGGCCCGTCGCGCTCGGCCGACATCGAGCAGACGATGTTCCTCGGCGCCCACGGCCCGCGCCGGCTCCACATCGTGCTGGTCGGCGGCGGGAGCGAGGCCGGCTGACGCGCTCAGCCGCGGCGGAACACCAGCATCATGTTGTTCGCCGGCATATCGATCCGCTCGTCGAGGGCGAGCCCACGGCCCGCGGCGGCGGCCGCGACGTCCGCGACGTCGCGGATGCCCCAGCGCGGGTCGCGCTCCTTCAGCGAGGCGTCGAACTCCGCGTTCGAGGGCGCGGTGAAGGCGCCGTTCACGTTGAACGGCCCGTAGAGGACGAGCGTCCCGCCCGGCGGCAGCAGCCGGCCCGCGCCGGCCATCAGCCCGAGCCCCGCCTCCCACGGCGCGATGTGGATCATGTTGATCGAGACGATCGCGTCGGCGCGGTCCAAAGGCCAGTCCGCCGCGGCGGCGTCGAGCGCCAGCGGCGGCTCGAGATTGGGGAGGTTCGCCTGCGCGCGCCAGGCGGCGATGCTGGCGCGGGCCTCCTCGCTCGGGTCGCTCGGCCGCCAGACGAGCGCCGGCAGGGCCGCGGCCATGTGGACCGCGTGCTCGCCGGTGCCGGCGGCGATCTCGAGCACCGTGCCCGACGCCGGCAGGACGCGGCGCAGCACGGCGAGGATCGGGTCGCGGTTGCGCGCGGCGGCGGGGGCGACGAGGGCGCCGGGGGGCGGTTCCTGCTGCGTCATCGCGCGAGCTCCTTGAGGCCGAGCCGGATCAGCTGCGCCGTCGTCGCCTCCTCGCCGCCGGCCTTCAGCGCGGCGGCGATGGCGGCGGCGGCCTGCACCTGGGCGTAGCCGAGATTGACCAGCGCCGAGACCGCGTCCTGCGCCGGGCCGGGCGCGCGGCCGCCGTCGTCCCCGCCGGACAGACCCGCCATCACCGGGTCGATCGGCGCGAAGGCGGGCGCCTTGTCCTTCATTTCGGCGACGATGCGCGCGGCGAGCTTGGGGCCGACGCCGGGCGCGCGGGCGACCGCGGTCTTGTCTCCCGCGGCGATGGCGGTGGCGAGCTCGGCGGGCTCGAGCACGGAGAGGATCGCGAGCGCGACGCGGGCGCCGACACCCTGCACCAGCTGGAGCAGCCGGAACCACTCCCGCTCCGGGTCCGAGCGGAAGCCGTAGAGGCGGATCATGTCCTCGCGCACCACGGTCTCGATGGAGAGCACGGCGGCCTCGCCGACCTTCGGCAGGCGCTGGAGCGTGCGCGCCGAGCAATGCGCCACGTAGCCGACGCCCTGCACGTCGAGGATGACGAAGTCCTCACCGTAGCTGTCGACCACGCCCTTGAGCTTGCCGATCATCGTCTCACGCCCCGGCCATCAGCGCCGCGGTGAGCGAGCGCGCCTTGCGATGATGCGCATGCGCGATCGCGATGGCGAGCGCGTCGGCGGCGTCCGCGCTCTTCGGCTCCGCCTTGGGCAGCAGCACCCGGACCATCGCGGCGACCTGCGCCTTCTCGGCGTGGCCGACGCCCACCACGGTCTTCTTCACCTGGTTCGCCCCGTATTCCGCCACCGGCAGGCCGGCGAGCGCCGGGACGATGAGCGCCATCGCCCTGGCGTGCCCGAGCTTGAGCGTCGCCTGCGCGTCCTTGTTGACGAAGGTCTCCTCGACCGAGACCTCGTCGGGCGCCCACGTCCGGACGATCTCGGCGAGCCCGTCGTAGAGCTGCTTGAGGCGCAGCGCCAGATCGAGATCCCCGTCGGACTGGACGAGGCCGCAGGCGACGTAGGACAGCTTCGTCCCGTGCACGGAGATCAGGCCCCACCCGGTCTTGCGCAGGCCGGGGTCGATGCCGAGGATGCGGATGGGCTCTGTGCTCACGACGGTCCGATTCGGTGGCGGCGCGGGAACGTCGCGCGAACGCAAGGAGTCGCGCGGGAGCGAGGCGCTTGTCAACATGGAGGTCGGCGATGCGGAGCGGGAGGGTCCGCAGAGCAGGCCCGCCCCGCCGATGCCGATTCCGGCCTTGACCTTCGGCCCGCGATCCCGCATATGCGGGCGACTTCCGGCCGGGCTCGCCCGGCCTCTTCGTTTTGGCGGCTCGAGCGCGGCGGTTTTCACGAGAACCCCCGCGGGCCGCATCGAGCGCGCACGAGGACGAACCATGGCCAAGGCCGTCACGATCAAGGTGAAGCTGCTGTCGACCGCCGACACCGGCTTTTTCTACGTCACCAAGAAGAACACCCGCACGATGACAGAGAAGATGACTCAGCGGAAGTACGACCCGGTGGCGAAGAAGCACGTCGAGTTCAAGGAGACGAAGATCAAGTGAGGCGCGCCGGGCCGCCGTGCGCGGCCTCGTCGTACCCCGTCGATCTCGCGAGAAGGCGCCCCCTCGGGCGCCTTTTTCGCGTGCGCGCCCTCCTGCGTGGTTCGGCGATCGGCGTGTCCCCGGCGCGCGGCGTCTTTGACTCGTCGCCTCGCCATGCTAATCAGCCCGCGACCTCGCGCGGGCGCCTCGACGAGGCGGCCCCCTGACAGACGGACCAGACGCAGTGAACGATCAAGTCGACCCGGCCCGCGGCGCCGTCGAGGCGGCGCCGACGCCGTCCGATCTCGCCAACGCCATCCGCGCCCTCGCCATGGACGCGGTCGAGAAGGCCAAGTCCGGCCATCCCGGCCTGCCGATGGGCGCGGCCGACATCGCGACCGTGCTGTTCACCAAGGTCATGCGCTACGACGCGGCCGACCCCACCTGGCCGGACCGCGACCGGTTCGTGTTCTCCGCCGGCCACGGCTCGATGATGCTCTACGCGCTCCTGCACCTGACGGGCGTCGAGGGCATGACGATCGAGGAGCTGAAGAACTTCCGCCAGCTCCATTCGAAGACGCCGGGCCACCCGGAGAACTTCGTCACGCCGGGCGTCGAGACCACGACGGGCCCGCTCGGCCAGGGCATCGCGACCGCGGTCGGCATGGCGCTCGCCGAGCGCATGCTCGCCGCCGAGTACGGCGAGGAGATCGTCGATCACCACACCTATGTGCTCGCCTCCGACGGCGATTTGATGGAGGGCATCTCCCACGAGGCGATCGCGTTCGCCGGGAACCTGCGCCTGTCCAAGCTCATCGTTCTATGGGACGACAACGGCATCTCCATCGACGGCCCGCTGTCCCTGTCGGACACGACCGATCAGGTCAAGCGCTTCGAGGCCTGCGGCTGGAAGGCCGTGCGCGTCGACGGCCACGACCAGGCCGCCATCGCCCGGGCCCTCTCCCGCGCCAGGAAGTCCGACCGGCCGACGCTGATCGCCTGCAAGACCACGATCGGCTACGGCGCGCCGACCCGCGCGGGCACGTCGAAGGCCCACGGCGAGCCGCTCGGCGCCGAGGAGCTGGCCGGCGCAAAGAAGGCGCTCGGCTGGACGTCCGCGCCCTTCGAGATCCCCGCGCCGATCAAGAAGGCCTGGGAGAAGGCCGGCCGCAAGGGCCGCTCGGCCCGCAAGGCGTGGGAGCAGCGCTTCCAGGCGCTCCCCGCCGAGACCCGCGCCGACCTCGAGCGCCGGCTCGCGGGCGTGCCGCCGCAGGCGCTCGCGGGGGCGATCGCCGCGCACAAGCGCGCCCTCGTCGACGCTCCCGCCGCGGTCGCGACCCGCAAGGCGAGCGAGGCGGTGATCAACGCGATCTCGGCTGCGGTCCCCGAGCTCGTCGCCGGCTCCGCGGACCTGACGCCGTCGAACAACGTCAAGGCCAAGACATCGGTCGCCGTGAGGCCGGGCGACTTCTCCGGGCGCTACGTGCATTACGGCATCCGCGAGCACGGCATGGCGGCGGCGATGAACGGCATCGCGCTGCACGGCGGCTTGCGCCCCGCCGGCGCGACCTTCCTCGTCTTCACGGACTACGCCCGCCCGGCCATGCGCATCGCCGCGCTCGCCGGAATCCCGGCGATCTACGTGATGACGCACGATTCGATCGGGCTCGGCGAGGACGGCCCGACGCACCAGCCGGTCGAGCATCTGGCCGCGCTGCGGTCGATGCCGAACCTGCGCGTCTTCCGCCCGGGCGACGCCGTCGAGACCGCGGAGTGCTGGCAGCTCGCGCTCGAGCGCACCGACGGGCCCAGCGTCATCGCGCTCACCCGCCAGAACCTCGCCCCGGCGCGCACGACGCACGGCGACGCCAACCTGTGCGAGACCGGCGCCTACGAGCTCTCGCCCGCCGCCGACGGCGCGGCCAGGGCGACGATCTTCGCCTCCGGGTCCGAGGTCGAGATCGCGCTCGCGGCGCAGGCGCTTCTCGCCGAACGCGGGATCGCCTCGCGCGTTGTCTCCACGCCCTCGCTCGACCTCTTCCTGGCCCAGCCGGACGAGGTGCGCACGCGCATCCTCGGCGACGCCCCGATCCGGGCGGCCATCGAGGCCGGCGTGCGCTTCGGCTGGGACGCGGTGATCGGCCCCGACGGCATCTTCGTCGGCATGGAGAGCTTCGGGGCGAGCGCGCCCTACAAGCAGCTCTACGAGCATTTCGGCATCACGGCCGAGGCGCTCGCGGACAGGATCACGGCGCGGCACAACGGTTGAGAGCGGTCTCGGAGCGTCGCGGGATCGCGGATGCGCCGGCTTCGCACACCGGCCGCGTTGGGATAGAAGGCACACACGACGCATAGAGCCGCCGCGCGACGCGGCGGCGCCAGCACGAGGAGATGCAGATGACGGTGAAGGTCGCCATCAACGGGTTCGGGCGTATCGGGCGCAACATCCTGCGCGCGATCGCCGAGAGCGGGCGCACGGACATCCAGGTCGTCGCGATCAACGACCTCGGCCCGGTCGAGACCAACGCCCATCTGCTCCGCTACGATTCGGTGCACGGCCGCTTTCCGGGCACCGTGACGGTCGACGGCGACACGATCGACGTCGGCACCGGCCCGATCAAGGTCACCGCGATCAAGAATCCGGCCGAGCTGCCGCACGGCGCGCTCGGTGTCGACATCGCGCTCGAATGCACCGGCATCTTCACCGCCCGCGACAAGGCCGCGCTCCACCTCGACGCGGGCGCCAAGCGCGTCCTCGTCTCGGCGCCGGCGACCGGGGCCGACCTCACCGTCGTGTACGGCGTGAACCACCAGGCGCTGACGAAGGACCACCTCGTCGTCTCCAACGCGTCGTGCACGACGAACTGCCTCGCCCCGGTGGCTAAGGCGCTCAACGACGCTGTGGGCATCGACCACGGCTTCATGACGACGATCCATTCCTACACCAACGACCAGCCGTCGCTGGATCAGATGCACAAGGACCTCTACCGCGGCCGCGCCGCGGCGCTGTCGATGATCCCGACCTCGACGGGCGCCGCCAAGGCGGTAGGTCTCGTGCTGCCGGAGCTGAACGGCAAGCTCGACGGCGTCTCGATCCGCGTGCCGACGCCGAACGTCTCGGTGGTCGACTTCAAGTTCGTCGCCAAGCGCGCGACGACGGTCGAGGAGATCAACGCGGCGATCCAGGCCGCGGCCGACGGCCCGATGCAGGGCGTCCTCGGCTACACGTTCGAGAAGCTGGTCTCGATGGACTTCAACCACGATCCGCGCTCGTCGATCTTCCACATGGACCAGACCAAGGTGCTCGAAGGCACCATGGTGCGCGTCCTGTCGTGGTACGACAACGAGTGGGGCTTCTCCAATCGCATGGCCGACACGTCGGTCCACATGGCGGGCCTGATCTGACGCGGCGCCGTCCGGACGACCGGCGCGGGCCGCGCCGATCGTCCGGCGTGTCCCGCCCGTCCCGCGTTTCCCGATCGGAGTGCCCGCCATGGCCGCCCAGACCAGCGCCTTCCGCACCCTCGACGACGCCGACCCGCGCGGCAAGCGCGTCCTGCTGCGCGTCGACCTCAACGTCCCCGTCGAGGACGGGCGCGTCAGCGACGCGACGCGCATCGAGCGGGTCGCGCCGACCATCCGCGAGATCGCCGACAAGCGCGGCCGGGTGATCCTGCTCGCGCATTTCGGCCGCCCGAAAGGCAAGCGCGTCGAAAGCGAGAGCCTTCGCCAGGTCGTCGGCGCGCTCGGCGAGGCGTTGGGCCGCGACGTCGGCTTCGCGGAGGACTGCGTCGGCGACCCGGCCCGCGAGGCCGTGGCCAGGCTGCAGAACGGCGACGTCCTCCTGCTCGAGAACACGCGCTTCCACCCGGGCGAGGAGAAGAACGACGCGGACTTCGCGCGTGCGCTGGCCGAGAACGGCGACATCTACGTCAACGACGCCTTCTCGGCCGCCCACCGCGCCCACGCCTCGACCGAGGGCGTGGCGCACATCCTCCCCGCCTTCGCCGGGCGCGCCATGCAGGCCGAGCTCGACGCGCTGACGAAGGCCCTCGAGCATCCCGAGCGGCCGGTCTGCGCCGTCGTCGGCGGCGCCAAGGTCTCGACCAAGCTCGACCTGCTCGAGAACCTGGTCTCCAAGGTCGACAGCCTCGTCATCGGCGGGGGCATGGCCAACACCTTCCTGCACGCCATCGGCGTGTCCGTCGGCAAGTCGCTGGCCGAGCGCGACCTCGCCGCCACCGCCCAGCGCATCCTCGACAAGGCGAAGACGACGAACTGCGCCATCGTGCTGCCCGTGGACGCGATGGTCGCGGAGAGGTTCGAAGCCAACGCGCCGCACCACGAGTACGGCATCGACGCCATCCCCGACGCGGGCATGATCCTCGACGTCGGCTCGCTGTCGGTCGACCGGGTTCGCGCGGCGATCGCCGACGCGAAGACGCTCGTCTGGAACGGCCCGCTCGGCGCCTTCGAGAAGACGCCCTTCGACAAGGGCACGGTGGAGGCGGCCCGCTTTGCGGCGCAGCGCACTCGCGCGGGCAAGCTCGTCTCGGTCGCCGGCGGCGGCGACACGGTGTCGGCGCTCAACCACGCGGGCGTGGCCGACGATTTCTCCTACGTCTCGACGGCGGGCGGCGCCTTCCTCGAATGGCTGGAGGGCAAGACCCTGCCCGGCGTCGAAGCGCTGCGGCGCTGAGCGGCGGGGCGTCGCAGGTTTTTCGAACACGAACGGCACGGCAGAACGAATGAAAGGAAGGGGTGGGATGAACATCGACCAGCTGACCGAGGTAGCCTACGCGATGGTCGAGCCCGGCAAGGGCATCCTCGCGGCGGACGAGAGCACCTCGACCATCAAGAAGCGCTTCGACGCGATCGGCGTCGAGAACACGGAAGAGAACCGCCGCGACTATCGCGAGTTCATGTTCCGCACCGAGCCGGCGATGTCGGAGCGCATCTCGGGCGTGATCCTGTTCGACGAGACCATCCGCCAGAAGGCGGCCGACGGCACCCCGCTCGTCGACGTGATCAAGCAGGCGGGCTCCATCCCCGGCATCAAGGTCGACGCCGGCGCCAAGCCCCTGCAATTCTGCCCGGGCGAGACCGTCACGGAAGGCCTCGACGGCCTGCCGGCGCGCATGAAGGAATACTACGACCTCGGCGCGCGCTTCGCGAAGTGGCGCGCCGTGATCGACATCGGCGCCGACATCCCCTCCTGGACCGCGATCAAGGCCAACATGCACGCGCTCGCGCGCTACGCCGCGATCTGCCAGGAGGCCGACATCGTGCCGATCGTCGAGCCCGAGGTGCTCATGGACGGCGACCACGACATCAAGCGCTGCGCCGAGGTCACCGAGTGGGGCTTGAAGACGCTCTACCAGGAGCTCTACGAGATGCGCGTCGTGCTCGAGGGCACGGTGCTCAAGCCCAACATGATCGTCCCGGGCAAGAAGTCGGCGCGCCAGGCCTCCGTCGAGGAAGTGGCCGAGCGCACGATCCAGGTGCTGGAGCGCTGCGTCCCCGTAGCCGTGCCGGGCATCGCCTATCTCTCCGGCGGCCAGTCGGACGAGGACGCCACCGCCCATCTCGACGCCATGAACAAGATCGGCGGCTTCCCCTGGCACATGACCTTCTCCTACGGCCGCGCCCTCCAGGCCGCGCCGCAGAAGGCGTGGTCGGGCAAGAAGGAGAACGTCGAGGCCGGCAAGGCCGCCTTCAACCACCGCGCCCGCATGAACGGGCTGGCCTCCACCGGCGAGTGGTCGCCGGAGCTGGAGAAGCAGGGGGCGTGAGGCCACCCGGCCGCCAGCCAGCTCAACGACGCTCACCCCCGCCGGCGACGGCGGGGGTTTTCGTTCCGGCGGCTCTTGAGCGGCATGCGCGACCGTGCAAGCCTGACATCCCGACACGGGTCGGCTCGAACGAATGGGAAGCGTGTGGCAGGGGCTCTTATGCGCAGGTGGTTCGTGGGGGCGATCCGAAACCGAGCTGCGCTGCTGCTCGCCTTTGCATGCGCCCTCGTCTCGTCGGCAGGCGCCGAGACCCGCGCGGACAGGATGGTCGAGATCCGCGGCACGCCGTTCGAGGTGCTCGCCAATACGGACATCCCGGGCTTCGATCTAGCGGACACGCTGAACGATCCGCGGCTTCGCGGAATCGACGCCAATGCCTGCGCCCTGGCCTGCCGCGCCCGCGACGCCTGCCGGGCGCTGACCTACAATGTCGCGGCTCAGGCCTGCTTCCTGAAGTCCGGGGTCGGCGGTACGACGCGCTTCGAAGGCGCGATCTCCGCGATACGGCGGGATGCTCCGTCGCAGATCCGCGGCGCCACGAGCGGGCAGCGCACCGAGGGCTCGCTCGACCGCACTGAACGACGCGCGATCCAGCGCGCGCTGAATGCTCGCGGGTTCGACGTCGGCGCCGCCGACGGAGCGTTCGGGCCCGCGACGCGCGCGGGCATCCGGCGCTATCAGCGCAGCATGGGGCAGTCGCAGACGGGCCGTCTCGATGCGGCCCAGATCGACGATCTCCTGGCGGCCGCCGGCGCCGTGGCGGGAGCGCGGCCCGACATGTCGCCGTTTCTCGACGCGGATCGCTGCGACGACGTCGACGCCTCGCTCGCCCGGATGCGCGACGGCGCGCGGGTCGCGCTGCCGTCGAGCGGCGTGTCCGTCGGCGAAAGCACGCCGGTCGTCTACGCCGTTCCGGCGCCGCCCGCGCGCCTGCCGGTCTTCCTGATGATGTCCTTCGACCGTCCCGTCCGCTTCGGCGGCGAAGGCTTCTACGCGCTGATGCCGGAGGCGCAGGCCGCGTTCGGTATCGGCTGGGCGAAGCAGGCGACGCGCATCGTGGTGCCGCTCTACGTCGCCGGCGCGAGGCTGGAGGGCAGCTTCGAGGTGACGGCGCTGACGCCGGAGCCGATGACGGTAGAGGCGGCGCTCGTCTCGCCCTCGGGGTGCGGGGAAAAGGCCGTGATCCTCGCCGCAGGCCATCGGGTCACGCCGGCCGTCGGCGCGCCACGCATCCTCGTCGAGGACGAGTTCACGCTGGAGGCGCCCGTCGCCGCCTACGACTCGCCGCGCGGCGACCGCTGGCTCGCGGTCTACGAGGACCGCTTCCGCATCATGTCGAGCGAGACGAACCAGCCGATCGCCGATCATGTGGGAACCGTGCCGCGGTTCTCGCCGACGGGGCGGTTCGTGGCCGCGTATGCGGAGCAGGCGCTGCAGGTGTTCGACGCGGTGGATGGGGCGTACCTGTTCGAGGATGAAGCTGCCAACGACGTCGCCTGGGACAATCGGGACAGCTTCACGATCGCAGGGTCGTCGCGTCATGGAACGGTAAACGCCTACGCTCCGCTGCGATCTCGAGCTTTGCTCGCGCACGTCGGTCGAGCCGCCAGCGCTCATTCGGGGCTCACCGGCAGCTCCTTCAAGATCGATCTCGAGAACGACGTGGCCGTATCGACCAGCCACCTTGGCCCGACCGCAGCGGCGCTGTCTCGCTCCCTTCGTTTCAACGGCTCCTACGAGCGAAGCCCGGACCTCGCACGGTTCGGCTCGATCGACGGCTTCGTGAGGCATCACGGGCGAGGAGTCTTTCCGCTGGTCGTGCCCGAGGAAGGCTGGTCCACGTTCGAGCGGCTGACGCTTTCGCACGCGATGATAGGCCATACCCCTCAGAACCGGGACCTGCCGGAGGAGAGATGGCGCCGTGACCTGGAGCTGGAGCCGATCGCGCGCGCGTCTGCGAACCTGGAGTTCGCCGGGCAATCCCAGGCTTCGGTCTCGCGACCGCGCCTTGATCCCTTCAATGCGATCGCCATCGATCGTCTGACAGATGCCCTGGGAGTTTCGCTCGCCGAAAGCGCACGCTTCGAGGACGTGTCCTCACAGCTGGTCGAAGCCGGTACTTCGCCAGGCATGTCCTATCGGTCCCTGTATAAAGCTGAATTCGACGATCGAATACTGATCGACACTGGCGGAATTTGCCGCGATGCCAGAGACGACGAGCCTGCTCCCCGAGATTTCCGCATCGACGTCGTTAACCCGCTCGCATGGCGCGTGGCGGACGCTGAAGGCGACATGATCGCGATCGGAGGCGGATGCACCGGTGGCGCTTCGTCGTCGCTCGGATGGGACGTCAACATCGTCGGCTTCATCTCGCCTGCGGGCGAGGGGCCGTTCCGAAAGACGCCGTTCACGATCCCGCTCCACCACTCGTGCATCGAGTGCGGCCCGAGCGCACGCCTGGCTGCCCATCGCTTCATCGTTCTCTGGAACGACGAGTCCCAGGCCATCGAGGTGTACGATCGAAGCGAAGGCGCGCTCCGGGCCTTCGACGCCTATCGGGGAGACCTCATTGTCGACGTTCACGTGCTGGAAGGCCGGCGCACGCTCCTTCAGCTCAATCGTGATGGTTCGTTCGCAATTCACGAGATCGCCCGCGGCGCCACGGACCAGAGCTATGAGTACGGCCTCTGGCGTGAAAGCGACCCCGCCCGCACCGTCGTCCTCTACGGCCGCTACGCCGACGACGAGATCGTCGTGTGGACGCCGGAGGGGTATTTCGATGCCACCTACGAGGGCGCGAACCAGGTCCACCTGCAATTCCCCGGCACGGACCGGCTGTTCACCTTCGAGCAGTTCGCGCCACTGATCCGGCGGCCGGGGCTGGCGCGGGCTGTGCTCGAGGGGCGCTTCGACGAGCCGGCGCCGGACTGGGCGACGCCGCCGATCGTCGCGGCCGAGATCGGCGCCAAGCGCGACGCGGTGCGCCTCGCGCTGACGCACGAGGGCGGCGCGACGCCGACGCGGGCGATGCTCTATCAGGACGGGGTTCTCACCGACGAGGTGGCGCTCGAACCAGGTCGCGAAACCTGGCCCATCGTCGCCGACCGCGCACCCGGCGCGCGCTGGGCCACGGTCGTCGCCGTCGATGCGCGGGGCCTCGCCAGCGCGCCCGTAGGCCGCGATCTCGGCCCCGCGCCGGGCGGGAGACGTCTCGATGTTCTCGCGGTGGGGATCGATCTCCACGACGATCCGCGTCTCGCGGATCTCGCCTACGCCAAGACCGACGCCTTCCGCTTCGTCGAGACGAAGCTCGCCGGCGCCTCGGCGCTCTACGACGAGGTGCGCATCGCGGCCGCGCTCGGCGACGCCGACGCGAGCCGCGCCGCGATCCTGGGTGCGCTCGAGGCGGCGCTCGCGGATGCAGGGCCGAACGGCGACGTCGCGCTCTTCTTCGCCGGCCATGGCCTGCGCGACGAGAGCGGCGACCTCTATCTCGCCCTCGCCGACACCGACGTCGACGACCTGCCCGGCACGGCGCTGCCCTGGTCGGAAGTGTCGGCGCGCATCGCCGGAAGCCGGGCGCGGGTGACTATCTATCTCGACGCGTGCCACAGCGGGGAGGCCGGGCGGGACCTCTTCGCCGAGACCGACGCGGTCGTCGACCAATTGCTCTCCGGCGGCAACGTGATGGTGCTGGCCGCAGCCAAGGGGCGGCAGGTGTCGATCGAGAGCCGCGACGCCAGCGGCGGCGTCTTCACCGAGGCGCTGTCGCGGGTTCTCGCCATGGACCGCGCCGCACACGACACGGACGGCAACGGCGTGCTCGAGCTCACAGAGGTCTATCGGGGCGTCAAGCAGCTCGTCGAGGACCGCACCGAGGGACGGCAGACGCCGTGGCTCGCGCGCAATCGCCTCATCGGCGACGTCGCGCTGTTCTGAGGAGGAAGCATGGGCAGACGCGTCACGCCGGTCATCGTCGTCGCAACGACGCTGCTCGCAACTGCATTCGCGTTCGGGGTCCCCGACGCCTCCGCCCAGAGCTGCAGCCTCTGCGCCCGGGAAATCGTAGTCTCGTCGCAGACGGCCGCCTGTCTCGAGCGCGCGCTCGGCGACATTGGCGAAGGCGGAGAGCCCTTCGTCGTCGTCGACCTCGCCAGCTGCCTCGGCTCGCAGGAGGGGACCCGCGGCGTCGTCCCGACGCTCTCGGGACCGTCGCGGGAAACGGTGCGGCTCACGACACGCTTCATCCTGGAGCGCGCCCGTTTGGGATGCCTGCGCGAGCGCTTCGCGGCGCGCAGCGATGCGCTCGATCCGTATGCCGTGATCGCATTGGCGGATTGCCCATGACGACCGACGCGGGCTCCGTAGAGGCCGATCTCGTCGACCAGGAGATCACCGGTGACACCGAGCAGTCCGACGGGCCTCGGTCGTCGCCTCCCTCGGGCCGCCTGTCACAGTGGTTCGAGTGGAGCAACAAAGCGGCGGGCCTCCTCGCCCGTCTCGTCTTCGTCGGGGCGGTGGCCATAACCGCCTTCGAATATTTCGAGGCCACACAGCGCGAGCGGACGGAGCGGACCTTCGCGCTGGTGGAGCTCTGGGACAGCGAGCGCGTCCAGAGCGCGCACAATGCGATCCAGCAGGCGCGACTCTCCATCGAACGCGAGAACCGGGCGGTGCTCGACGCGCTCGGCGATCCCGACGATCGCGGCGCTCTGGAGCGCATCGTCGCCGACGGCGTCGTCGGCTCCGCCTACGGCGCGGACCCAGACATCGAGTTGCGCGCGAGCTTGGAGACGCTTCTCTACTTCCTGAATCGGGTGGCCCATTGCGTCGCGGCGGAACTGTGCGAGCCCGAGATCGCCGACGTCTTCTTCCTAGAATACGCCAGCAGCTTCTGGGCGCTCTTTGGAGAAGGCCTCGCGCACGAGCGACCCCAGAGCGTCGCTCCGCTGCGCGAGCATCTCGCAGCGCGGGCGTTCGCACCGTAGGCACGAACGCCCGCCACGACATTAGCTCACGCAGCCCGAATCCCCGTGGTGAAGCTCTCCACCTCGCGGGTGACCTCGTCGGCGGAGGTCGTCAGCTTGCGGGCCGCCGACAGGACCCGGTCGGCGGCGGAGCCGGTGCGGGCGGCGGATTCGCGGAACTCGCCGACGAAGCCGCCGGCGCCCGATTCGGAGCGGTCCCGGCCCTGGTCGGCGGACGCGCGCATCGTCTCGGCGGTGGACTGCATCTCCGAGGCGGAAGCGCCGAAGGCGACCACGAGGGACTCGATCTTGCGCTCGAAGCCGGCGATCAGCTCGGAGACGCGCCGATTGCGCTGCTCCAGCGCCGCCCCGTCGGAGGCGCGGGCGCGGGTCAGCTCCTCGCGCTCCACGGCGTTGCGCTTGAACACCTCGACGGCGCGGGCCATGCCGCCGATCTCGTCGACGCGCCCGAGATAGGGGACCTCGGTCGCGAGCCGCCCGTCGGCGAGCGCCGACATCGCGTCCGTCATCGCGCGGATCGGGCGCGAAAGCTGGCTGCGGCCGAGGTGGGACGCGAAGCCCACGCCGATGAGCACGCCAATGCCCCCCGCGAGCGCGATGGCGACGAGGCTCTTCCCGAACAGCGCCTCGACCTCGCCGACGAACCGCTCGAGATTGGCCACCTGCACCGCGGCGGTGCCGTCCATGATCTCGTTGAGCGCCTCCTGGGCGGCGCGGTTCTCGGCGTTGTCGCCGAAGGCGCGTGCCGCCGCGACGCCCTGCTCGCGGGCGAGACGCACGATCTCGCGGCGCACGTCCGAGAACGTGGCGACGTCCTGCCTGAAGCCGAGGAACAGGTGCATGCGATCGGCGGAGACGAGGGGCTGCCAGGCGTCCAGCATGACCTCCATCCGGTCGAGGTACGCCAGCAGCGGCGCGGCGTAGATCTCGACCTCCGCCGGCGTCTGCGCCATGTAGATCCCGCGCGTCTCGTTCACGGTCCCGTTGATCAGCGCGTTCGCGCGCTCGCTGAGGATCGCCCGCTCGGCGGCGTTCTGCGCCAGCGCGACCTGATCGCGGTAGGTCGTGAGGACGACGGCGCTCGCCGTCGCCACGATGCCGACGACGGCGGCGAACAGCCCGACGAGGAGATAGATCTTCGCCGCGATGCTCCAACGATCGATGAGCTTGCCCATGTCCATCCTCGCTTGTCGGGGCCGCCCACGCGCAGGCACACGCGTCGGCGGCTCGATGCAATACACGAGCGCCGCTTATAAGGAGCGTGTCTTAATCGACTATTATTTACGGTAGGTAAGGCGTATTGCAATCTTAAATCGATCGACTCGACAGGTCCGCGGAGTGCGGTCACCCCGGCGGTCGCTCCCCGGAGAGCATTGTCATGTCGATGCGCCAGCCCTCGAGGCAATCCTCGAAGAGAACCCGATCGCAGCCGTGGAAGAGAGCCGAACCGAAGATCATCGCGCCGTTCATGCGATGGGCCAGCGCGGCGGCGCTCATGGCGGGCGGCCGAGCGCCGGGGGCGCTCTCACAGCTGCGCCTCCACCGCCTTGCCGCAGACCTCCGTCCCGGCGTTGCCGCCGAGGTCGCGGGTGCGCAGGGTGCGCTCCGCGAGCGTCCGCTCCACCGCCGCGACGATCTCCGCCGCCGCGTCGCGCTCTCCGAGATGGTCGAGCATCATCGCGCCCGACCAGATCTGCCCGATCGGGTTGGCGATCCCCTGCCCCGCGATGTCCGGCGCCGAGCCGTGCACCGGCTCGAACAGGGACGGGTGCGTGCCCTCCGGGTTGATGTTGCCCGAGGGCGCGATGCCGATCGTGCCGGTGCAGGCGGGGCCGAGATCCGAGAGGATGTCGCCGAACAGGTTCGAGGCGACGACCACGTCGAACCAGTCCGGATGCAGCACGAAGTGGGCGGTGAGGATGTCGATGTGGAACTTGTCGACGGCGACGTCGGGATAGGCGCCCGCCATCTCCGCCACCCGCTCGTCCCAGTAGGGCATGGTGATCGAGATGCCGTTCGACTTCGTCGCCGAGGTGAGCTTCTTGCGCGGGCGGCGTTGCGCGAGCTCGAAGGCGTAGCGCAGCACCCGGTCGACGCCGACGCGCGTCATCACGGTCTCCTGGATCACCACCTCGCGGTCGGTGCCGGCGAACATCCGCCCGCCGATGGAGGAATACTCGCCCTCGGTGTTCTCGCGCACGACGAAGAAATCGATGTCGCCGGGCGCGCGGCCCGCGAGCGGCGACGGCACGCCGGGCATCAGCTTCACCGGGCGCAGGTTCACGTACTGATCGAACTCGCGCCGGAACAGCAGCAGGGAGCCCCACAGGGAGACGTGGTCGGGGACGATCTCCGGCCAGCCGACGGCGCCGAAGAAGATCGCGTCGTGCCCGCCGATCCGCGCCTTCCAGTCCTCGGGCATCATCCGGCCGTGCTTGGCGAAGTAGTCGCAGGAGGCGAAATCGAACCAGTCGAGCGCGAGCGAGAAGCCGTGCTTCGCGGCCGCCTTCTCGAGGATGCGCACGCCCTCGGGCACGACTTCCTTGCCGATCCCGTCGCCGGGGATCACCGCGATCCTGTAGGTGCGCGCCATCGTGTCCTCCCTCGTGCTCGCCGCGGCGATCATAACGCCGCGTGCGCTGCGCGAAAGCGCAGGACGCGTGGCGCGGAGCCCATGCGGATGAGAGGATAATGGCGGACGGCGGTAGAACGGGCAGGGAATGGTACAGCTGGGCGGGCTCGAACCGCCGACCTTCGGAGCCACAATCCGACGCTCTAACCAACTGAGCTACAGCTGCACGGCCGCGCCGCCCCCGAAGGGAGCCCCATGGGGCCGGCGACAGGCCCGGTACATGGCCCAAAACGGCCCGCGTTGCAAGCCCCGACTCGAGGGCGCGTCCAGCGCGCCTCGCGGGCGGGCGCGGCGCGTCCGGCGCCGTGCTATGAAGACCGGACGCGACGCTTTCCGCAAGAGACGAGCCACCGGATACGCCCATGCCCTGGACCCTCGGCCTGATGACCGGCACCGTCCTCGACGGCAACGTCGACATCGCCGCCCTCGACACCGACGGGACGCGCATCGCCGCCTTCGGGCCGTGGACGCTCGCGCCCTATCCCGCCGACATCGGCCCCCTCCTCGGCCGCACGCTGGAGGCGGCGCGCGCGTGGAGCTTCGAGGGCCCCGAGCCCGCGCTCTTCGCGCAGGCGGAAGAGGCGCTCACCCGCGCCCAGTCGGCGGCGGTGACGGCCTTTCTCGCGGCGCACGCGATCGCGGCCGCCGACGTCGCCGCGATCGGCTTCCACGGCCAGACGGTGCTGCATCGCGGCCCGGGCGGCGGACGGCGCGGCGCGACCCGCCAGCTCGGCGACGGAGCGCTGATGGCGGCGCTCACCGGCATCGACACGGTCTTCGACCTGCGCTCGGCCGACGTCGCGGCCGGCGGCCAGGGCGCCCCGCTCGCGCCCGTCTACCACGCGGCGCTGCTGGACACGATCGGCGCGGGGCCGGAGACGGCCGTGCTCAACCTCGGCGGCGTCGCGAACCTCACCTGGCGGGACCAGGCGGGCGGCCTGCACGCCTTCGACACGGGGCCGGCCAACGCGCCGATCAACGACTGGGTCGCGCGCCACGGCGCCGGCGGGATGGACGTGGACGGCGCACGCGCCGCGGCGGGGACGGTGGACGAGGCGCGCCTCGCGCGGCTGCTGACGCACCCCTACCTCGCGGCGCCCTACCCCAAGAGCCTCGATCGCTTCGACTTCCCGGCCGCGATGGCGGACGGGCTCTCCCTCGAGGACGGCGCGGCGACGCTCACCGCCTTCAGCGCGGCGGCGGTGGGGCGCGGGCTCGACCGCCTGCCCGCGCGTCCGCGCCGGCTGGTCGTCGGCGGCGGCGGACGGCGCAACCCCACGCTGATGCGCTTCCTCGCCGAGCGCGCCGGCGTCGAGGCGCTGCCCGCCGAGGCCGTCGGCTGGCGCGGCGACGCGATCGAGGCCGAGTGCTTCGCCTTCCTCGCCGCCCGCGTTCTCGCAGGCGCGCCCCTGTCGTTCCCCGGGACCACCGGCGTGCCGGAACCGACACGCGGCGGGCGTGTGGCGCGCGCGCCTCAGGAGAGGACGGCGACGCCCGTGTAGATCGCGGTCCAGGCGGTGGCGTAGGCGCCCAGCAGGACGCCGCGGCGCTGCTTCGTCATCACCCGGCGCGCCTCGTCGGGACCGGGAGGCTCGGCCGCCGGGCGGGGCTGGAGCAGCTTCACGGCGAGCCAGCCGGCGAGCAGCGTCCAGAAGCCGGTCGCCAGCAAGAACACGTTCATCGCGATCCAGCCGGCGCTCGCGCCGCCTGCGGCGAGATCGACCAGCGGCAGGGCGGAGAGGAAAGGCCACAGCGCCAGGATCGGCGTGAACGCCGCCCAGGCCAGGAGCCGCGTCGTCTGCGCGCGCATCGAACCCGTGCGCGCCTCGGTTCCGTACTCGACCACGTGTTCACCTCGTCTCTGAATGTCGTCCGGGTACGGCTACGCTGCGAACGCGCTTTCGGATAGCCGACGGGGGCGCGACATCGCGTCCGACCCGGCGCCTCGAACCCGGCTTGCGTCCGCGTTCCTACGCCCTTCGAAAGTGCGAGTTCGCCCTACCTTGCCGCGTCGCCTCGCACTCCTTTATCGTGCGGCGCAACACGTCTCTCCGCGCACGCCACGACCGATGCGGCGAGATGAACACGACGCGGGAGGAACGCATGTCGGAGAAGCTCTACGAGGTGTCGCGCGAGTGGGCCGAGCGCGCCTGGGTCGACGCGGCGAAGTATCGCGAGATGTACGACGCCAGCATCGCCGATCCGGACGCCTTCTGGGGCGAGCACGGCAAGCGCATCGACTGGTTCCGGCCCTACACGACGGTGAAGAACACCACCTTCGGCCCCGGCGACGTCTCCATCCGCTGGTTCGAGGACGGCACCACCAACGTCTCCTACAACTGCGTCGATCGCCACCTCGAGACCCGCGGCGACCAGGTCGCCATCATCTGGGAAGGCGACGACCCGAGCGAATCGAAGACGATCACTTATCGCGAGCTGCACGGCCACGTCGCCCGCTGGGCGAACGTGCTGCGCAACCGCAACGTCACCAAGGGCGACCGCGTCACCCTCTACCTGCCGATGATCCCCGAGGCCGCCTACGCCATGCTCGCCTGCGCGCGGCTCGGCGCGGTGCACTCGATCGTGTTCGGCGGCTTCTCGCCCGACGCGCTCGCCGGGCGCATCGAGGACTGCGCCTCGAAATGCGTGATCACGGCCGACGAGGGCCTGCGCGGCGGTCGCAAGGTGCCGCTCAAGACCAATGTCGACGCCGCCATCGCGCGCCTGCCGGCGGATTCGGTCGACCACGTGATCGTGGTGCGCCGCACCGGCGGCCAGGTTCCGATGGATCCGGGCCGGGACGTCTACTACGACGCCGCCGCCGAGATGGTGACGGACGAGTGCCCCTGCGAGGAGGTCGGCGCGGAGGATCCGCTGTTCATCCTCTACACGTCTGGCTCCACCGGCAAGCCGAAGGGCGTGCTGCACACCACCGGCGGCTATCTCGTCTACGCCGCGATGACGCACCAATACGTCTTCGACTACCACGACGGCGAGGTCTACTGGTGCACCGCCGACGTCGGCTGGGTGACGGGGCATTCCTACATCGTCTACGGCCCGCTCGCGAACGGCGCCACCACGCTGATGTTCGAGGGCGTGCCGACCTATCCGTCGATCTCCCGCTTCTGGGACGTGGTCGACAAGCACAAGGTCAACATCTTCTACACCGCCCCCACCGCCATTCGCTCGCTGATGGGCGCGGGCGAGGAGCCGGTGAGGAAGACCTCGCGCGCCAGCTTGCGCCTGCTCGGCTCGGTCGGCGAGCCGATCAACCCCGAGGCGTGGCAGTGGTACCACAAGGTGGTGGGCGAGAGCCGCTGCCCGATCGTCGACACCTGGTGGCAGACCGAGACCGGCGGCATCCTGATCACGCCGCTGCCCGGCGCGGTCGCGCAGAAGCCGGGCTCGGCGACGCTGCCCTTCTTCGGCGTGAAGCCGGTCGTGGTCGACGCCGAGGGGCGTGAGCTCGAGGGCGCCTGCGAGGGCAACCTGTGCATCGCCGATTCGTGGCCCGGCCAGATGCGCACCGTGTTCGGCGACCACGAGCGCTTCATCCAGACCTATTTTTCCACCTACGCGGGCAAGTACTTCACCGGCGACGGCTGCCGCCGCGACGAGGACGGCTATTACTGGATCACCGGCCGCGTCGACGACGTCATCAACGTCTCGGGCCACCGCATGGGCACTGCCGAGGTGGAGAGCGCGCTCGTCGCCCACCCCAAGGTCTCCGAGGCCGCGGTCGTCGGCTACCCGCACGACATCAAGGGCCAGGGCATCTACGCCTACGTCACCCTGATGGCGGGCATCGAGCCCACCGAGGAGCTGCGCAAGGAGCTCGTCGTGCACGTGCGCAAGGAGATCGGCCCGATCGCCTCGCCCGACAAGATCCAGTTCGCGCCCGGCCTGCCCAAGACCCGCTCGGGCAAGATCATGCGCCGCATCCTGCGCAAGATCGCCGAGGACGAGTTCGGCGCGCTCGGCGACACCTCCACGCTCGCCGACCCCGGCGTGGTCGACGACCTGATCGAGCACCGCCAGAACAAGCGCGGCGCGGCGGCGTGAGGTGAGGGCGCAACGCGCACGCATCGCCCCGGACGAGCGAGACGATGAACGCCCCGGCGATCCTTGTGGATCGTCGGGGCGTTTTCGTTCGCGCCGCAGCGGGCGCTTCCACAGAACGTCTCCTCTCACAACGGTGAGAGGAGGGCTGTGCTCTAACGACGTCGCGGGACGAACCGAAGGAGCAAACGTCGATGAACCGAACACCCGTCAATCCCTGGTCCTGGTCGCTGCCGCTCGGCTTCAACCAGGCCGAGATCATCGAGGGCGAGAGGCGTTCTCTCGTCTGCGCGGGCCAGACCGCCGTCGACGCCGCCGGCAACCCGCAGCATCCGGGGGACATGCGCGGCCAGATCGCGCTCGCCCTCGACAATCTCGAAGCCGTGCTGCGGGCGGCGGAGATGAGCCTGTCGAACGTCGTGCGGCTCGTGGTCTACGCCACCGACGTGGACGACGCCCTCGCGCACTTCGACCTCATGGGCCGCCGCTTCGGGCCCGCGGGGGTCGCCCCGCCGATGACGCTCGTCGGCGTCACCCGGCTCGCGCAGCCGTCCCTCATGTTCGAGATCGAGGCGACGGCGGCGGCCTGAACGCGCGACGACGCGGCGTCCGTTCACCGCGAGGGGCGTTCGGTCTATACGAGACGGGCGGTGATCGCGACGGGCGGGTGACTGGACCGATGAGGCGGGCGGAACGGCTCTTCAGGCTGGTGAACGAGATGCGCAGCCGGCGCATCAGCCGCGCCCGCGAGCTGGCGTCGGCGCTCGAGGTCAGCGTCGGCACGATCTACCGCGACATCGCGCATCTCCAGGCGTCGGGCCTTCCGATCGACGGCGAGGCCGGCGTGGGATACATCCTGCGCCCCGGCTTCGACCTGCCGAACGTGGCCTTCACGCACGACCAGCTCGACGCGCTGGCCGTGGGCCTGTCCTTCGTCGAGCGCACCGGCGACGCCGTTCTCGCCACCGCCGCGAAGGAAGCCCGCGCCCTCATCCAGGCGAGCCTGCCCTCCCCCGAGGAGCGCAGGCTCGCCGATGCGCCGTTCTACAGCCTCCAGCCCAGGCGGACGGCGTCGCCCCACCACGGCCTCGTCCGCCGCGCCATCCGCGAGCAGCGGGTCGTGGAGATCGGCTACACGGACGGGGCCGGCAACACCACGCGCCGGCGGCTGCGCCCGCTGGTGATCTGGGACTTGCCGAACGGCTGGATGGTGTCCGGCTGGTGCGAATTGCGCGGCGGCTTCCGGACCTTCCGCCACGACCGGATCCGCGGGATCGACCTCACGGACGACCGATTCGTGGAAGACGAGCGAACCGGGCTGATCGCCTTCATGGCGGCGGAGCGATGCGACGCGTGAGGCGAAGCGACCCCGTCGCAGCCCCGGTGGGGCGGCTCGCTTGAAATCGGGCGAGGGGCGTGGCCATCTCCGAGCGACGTCCTCGCGCCGGAGCCCACCCCCATGCCCCTCGACGACACCCTCCCCTTCATCCCCGTGCGCATCGCGGTGCTCACCGTCTCCGACACCCGCGATCTCGCGCAGGACAAGTCCGGCGATACGCTGGTGGCGCGCATCGAGGCCGCCGGGCATACGCTCGTGGATCGGGCGATCGTAAAGGACGAGGTCGCGGCGATCCGGGCGCGGGTGCAGGGCTGGATCGCCAGCCCCGGCGTGGACGTGGTGATCACCACCGGTGGCACCGGCTTCACGGGACGCGACGTCACGCCGGAGGCGATCGAGCCGCTGTTCGAGAAGCGCATGGAGGGTTTCTCGGCGGTGTTCCACCGCATCAGCTACGACAAGATCGGCACCTCGACGCTGCAGTCGCGCGCCACCGCCGGCGTCGCGGGGGCGACCTACGTGTTCGTGCTGCCCGGCTCGCCCGGCGCCTGCAAGGACGCCTGGGACGGCATCCTCGGCCCGCAGCTCGACTACCGCCACCGGCCCTGCAACTTCGTCGAGATCATGCCGCGGCTCGACGAGCACCTGAAGCGGGGGAAGGCGCAGGGCTGAGCGCGCGGCGTCTCAGGGCTCCTGCTCGCGCGCCACGCTCGCATGCAGCCGCACCACCTTCGGGCGTGCGCCGTCCGTCAGGTGGCGCGCGTGGACGAGGTCGCCCGCGCGCGGGCGCGAGCTGCGGGCGGCGAGCGTCGCGGCGAGGCGCGGCAGGATGCCGTCCGCGCGCCGGTGCAGCCGGCCCAGGGCCGGCGGCGCGCCCGCGGAGGCCGGGCCGGCGAAGCGCTCCAGCGCGCGGATCCAACCGTCGAGGGGCACGTCTCCGGCCTCCAGGCACAGGAGCCACTCGTGGCGCGCGGCGCGCGCGCCGGCCCGCCACGGGTCTTCGCCGGGCGCGTGCACGACCAGCGCGGCGCCCGACGCGTCGGCGAGGGCCTCCAAGGCGGGGGCGGGCGCGGCGGCGATGACCACCGCGTCGGTCACGACGCCGTCGGCGACGCCGGCGACGAGCGCCGAAATCGTGGCGGCGAGCGGGCGCGGGTCGTCGCCCGCGAGGATGAGGGCCGTGATCATCCGCGAGATATAGCGCAGGGGGCCGCGCGCCGGGTAGCGCGAAAAAAGTCCGCGGAGATGCTCGGATCGTACTTGCAATGTTCCTTTTTTGTTCGTAGAGTTCCATTAGGAACAGACATAGAACGGAAACAGGAGGCCGTCATGAGTCCCGTCGCTTGCGCACAGACTCGCGCACAGACTCGCGCCCAGCCGCCCCGTCGGCACGCCCTCGTCCAAGTCTCCGCGCCCCGCGAGCCGAGCGTGCGCGACCTGCAGCGCCGCGCGCTGGCGCGGGACGCCGGCCGCCCAGACGCCGTCGTGGAGGCGCTGCGGCGCGGGCGCGGAGCCCAGACGAACGACGCCGGGCGCTTCGAGCGCGTGGCGCACGAGGCGTTCGCGGACGATTGGCCCGCGGACGACGAGGCGCCGCGCGCGCTGGCGACCGAGGTGACGCTGGAGCGCGCCCGCAGCATCATCGCGAGGAACGACTCGCCCGACATCGGCTTCGACCAGTCGATCAACCCCTATCGCGGCTGCGAGCACGGCTGCTTCTACTGCTTCGCGCGGCCCACCCACGCCTATCACGGGCTCTCCGCCGGGCTCGATTTCGAGACGAAGCTCTTCGCAAAGCCCAACGCGGCGGAGCTGCTGGAGCGCGAGCTGTCGGCCAAGAACTACGTCGCCAAGCCCATCGCGCTCGGGGCCAACACGGACCCCTACCAGCCGGTGGAGCGGCGCTACCGCATCACGCGGGGCGTGGTCGAGGTGCTGGCGAAGCGCTCCCACCCGGTGGGGATCGTGACGAAGTCGCACCTCGTCACCCGCGACATCGACCTTCTGGGGCCGATGGCGGAGCGCGGGCTCGCCAAGGTGGCGATCTCGCTCACCACGCTCGACCCGACGCTCGCGCGCCGGATGGAGCCGCGCGCGGCGAGCCCGGCGCGCCGGCTCGACGCGATCAAGCGCCTCACCGACGAGGGCATTCCCGTGAGCGTGCTCGTCGCGCCGATCATCCCCGGGCTCAACGACCACGAGATCGAGCGCATCCTGGACGCGGCCCACGCGGCCGGCGCGCGGGAAGCGGGCTACGTGCTGCTGCGCCTGCCTCACGAGCTCAAGGATCTCGCCCGGGACTGGCTGATCGAGCACTATCCCGACCGTCTGGAGCGCGTGCTCTCGCTGGTGCGCGACACCCGCGGCGGCAAGGAATACGACGCGGCCTGGGGCGAGCGGCAGACGGGGAAGGGTCCCTACGCCTGGATGATCGGCCGGCGCTTCGAGACGGCGGCGCGGCGGCTCGGGCTCAACGCCCGGCGCACGCGCCTGCGCACGGACCTGTTCGAGCCTGCACCGCGGGCCGCCCGGCGCGCCGACGCGGATCAGCTCTCGCTGTTCGCGTGAGCCGTGGCGGGAGGCGGCGCTCGTACGGCACACGGCGCGCGGCGCGGGCGCGTTCACACGAACAGGACGCGCTGGCGCACGGTGAAGCGGCCGCCGTCGACCTGCTCGAAGATCGCGATCTGATCGATGGTGAGCCCGGGATCGGCGACGCGGCTCACCACATGCTCGGCGTAGAGCGCGGCGAGCTCGGCCTCCAGGGTCGCCACCTGCGCGGCGGGCGCGCGACCGGTGAGGGTCAGATGGAAGCGAAACAGGTCGAGCACGCCCGGATAGCCGTAGCGCATCAGGTTCTCGCGCTGGCGCTCCGAGAGGCTCTCCGGGCGGCGGCGGGCGATCTCGGCCTCGGCGAGGGGCGCGCGAAACGGCTCGAAGGCGAGCACGACATCGCGCTCCAGCGCGGCGAGGGCGGACGTCGCACCCTCCGCCGTCTCGGGCTCGACGAGGGCGATGAAGGCGTCGCCCGCCGCGTTCGCACCGACGGCGCGCACCTCCAGTGCGGGCAGCCGAAAGGCCGCGCGATCGGCGCAGAAATCGTGCAGCGCCGCGACGAGGTCCTCGGCCGACGTCCCGGCCGCGAGCCGGAACGGCGCCTTCAGCGTCGCGTGGAAGCCGTAGCGCCGCGGGTCCTCCGTCAGGGCGTGGAATGCAGCGGCGTCCATCGAGGGCGGCGCGAGCTGGGGCGCGTCGGTTCCGGTCTCGGCGTCCCAGCCGAGCACGGCGCAGCCGAAGGACCACAGCGCCGACTGGGCCGGCGGGGCGAAGTAGAGGCCGTATCGCGTGCTCATAGGCCGAGCGCTCCTCCGTCCGAGCGGGGATCATGGGTCGCCTCGACGCGCCCGTCCCGGCGATGCTTCACGAGCATGCCGGCATGACCGAGCGTGTCCGAATAGGCCGCGTCGAGGGTCTCCACCGGATGGCCCAGACGCTTCAGCCCGGCGATCACGCTCTCGTCGAAGCGGCCCTCGAGCTTGAGCGTCGCGGAACTCTCGCCCCAGGTGCGGCCGAGCAGCCAGCGTGGCGCATCGATCGCCTCGGCGGGGGACGCGCCGGCGCGGTAGCGCAGCAGCGCCTGCGCCTGCGTCTGCGGCTGGCCGTCGCCGCCCATGCAGCCATAGGGCACGACCCGCCCGTCGGCGAATCGCGCCAGCGCCGGATTGAGCGTGTGGAAGGGCTTCGCGCGCGCCGCGAGCGTGTTCGCCGCGCGCGGGTCGAGCGCGAACGCCGTGCCGCGGTTCTGCATCGTGATTCCGGTCCCCGCCAGGACGCAGCCCGAGCCGTATTCCCAATAGACCGACTGGATGAAGGACACGGCGAGGCCGTCCGCGTCGATCGCGCCCATCCACACCGTGTCCGCCTCCGAGCCCGGGTTCGGGTAGGGCGCGGCGCGGCTCATCGAGATCGCGCCGGCGGCGGCTGCGAGCTCGGCGTCGTCGAGCGCCTCCTGCGGGTCCTCGTCGAGACGCCCGGGATCGATCGCGACGCGGTCGCGCAGCGCGAAGGCGCGCTTCGTCGCCTCGATCAGCCCGTGATGCCAGGCCGTGCCGTCGACCCGCCCGAGCGCGAGGTGCTCGGCGATGCCGAGGATCGCCAGCGCCGCCACGCCCTGGCTCGGCGGCGGCAGGTTGTACACCTCGAGCCCCGGCAGCCGGATCGACAGCGGCCGCACCACGCGCGCCTCGTAGGCCCGCAGGTCGGCGCGGCTCACCGGCGCGCCGAGCCGCTCGAGGTCGGCGGCGATCTCGCGGGCGACGTCGCCCTCGTAGAAATCGCGCAGGCCGGCCTTGGCGAGATAGTCGAACGTGTCGGCGAGCGTGCGCTGCCGCCGGTGCGCGCCCGCCTGGGGCGCCTCGCCGTCCTCGTCGAAGAAGGTCTCGACGAAGCCGGGCGCCGCCTTCAGGTCGGCATGGGCGCCGGCGATGTCCGTACGCGCCCAATAGCGCGCCTCGCTCGCCGAGACGGGCGTCCCCTCGCGGGCGCGGCGCACGGCGTCGGCGAGCAGCGTCGCGAGCGGCAGCCGCCCTCCCCGCGCCCGCGCCAGCGTCAGCGCCACCCGCCAGCCGTCGATCGTGCCCGGCACGGTCAGAGCGGCGAGGGGGCCGCGGGAGGGGATCGTCTCGTGCTCGCGCTCGCGATAGAAGGCGGGCGTCGCGGCCGCGCCCGCGAAGCCGGCGGCGTCGATGGCGTGCACCCGCCCGTTGGGCTCCGCCACGCACCAGAAGGCGTCGCCGCCGATGCCGTTCATGTGCGGATAGACCACCGCGATCGTCGCGGCCATGGCGACCATCGCCTCGACGGCGTTGCCGCCCTCGATCAGCACCGCGCGACCCGCCTCGGCGGCGGCCATGTGCGGGGCGGCGACGGCGGCGCCGGCGAAGGTCGGGGTGTCGAGACGGGGCATGGCGGAAGCTCGGGCTCGATGGGGAACGGCGTCGTGGGGCTGTCTAGCGCGCGCACGCCGCGCTGGCGAGAGGCGATCGCGGCCGCGGCTCCCGCGCGGCGCCCTCGCCGCCCCTCTTGCGCACGGCCGCCCGGGTGCGCTACCTCCTTTACGGACCAAGGAGGGCCCTGTCGTGGCCGGCAAGACCAACACGCGCAATCTCGTCACCGTCGTCTCCGTGATGATCCTCGTCGCCGCGGAGGTGTTCGGCGTGGCGCTCGCCGCCGGCTGGGCCATCGCGGGCCTCTTCGAGCTCGGCGCGACCATCTCCTACGTGCTGATGGGCCTCTTCAGCCTGTTCGGCGCCTACCTGATGTGGGGCTTCTGGAAGACCGCCGTCGCCATCGAGCCGATCAGCGAGTAGCCCGGACGGGCGGCCGAGGCGGCGCTCACGGGGCTCCTCAGGTCGCGGGGTCGCCGTCGGCGAGGAGGCTGCGGAGGTCGTGGGTGACGATGTCGGCGCCGGCGGCGCGCAGGGCGACCCCGTGGGACCCGTCCCCGTCCCGCTCCCGGTCGACCCCGATCACCAGGCGAAAGCGCCCCTTCGCGCCGGCCGCGACGCCGGAGACCGCGTCCTCGATCACGATCGTCTCCGACGGCCGGGCCCCGAGCCGGCGCGCGCACGCGATCAGCACGGCCGGATCGGGCTTGCCGGGCAGGTCCGCCTCACGCGCGACGACGCCGTCGATCTCGGCGTCGAACAGGTCGCGCACGCCCGCGCTCTCGAGCACGCGCACCGCGTTGCGGCTCGCCGAGAAAATCCCCACCTTGATGCCGCGCTGCTTCAGCGCGCGGATGAACGCGACGGCGTCCTCGTAGGCCGGCACCGGCTTTTCCGCGAGCCAGGCCTGGAAGCGCCGGTTCTTCGTCATGCCGATCCCCTGCACCGTGTCGAGGCTCTCGCCGCCCGGCGCGCCCTCGGGCAGATCGATCCCGCGCGAGGCGAGGAAGCGCCGCACCCCGTCGAACCGCGGCACGCCGTCGACATGCGCGCGGTAGTCCGCGCGCGTGAAGGGCCGCGCCGCCTCGCCGGCAGCGTGCGCCGCGACGACGTCGTCGAAGGTCTGTTTCCAGGCGGCGAAATGCGCCTCGGCGGTATCCGTGACCACGCCGTCCATGTCGAAGATCACCGCCTCGACCGGGGCGTCGGGGCTCCCGAACAGGCTCGTGATCGGACGCGTGCTCATGGTCGGCCGCCGTTCGTCCTCGTCGCCGCGTTCCGCAGGGCGGCGACGTCCTCCCCGGCGGCTTCGAGCTTCGCCTCGGCCTGCGCGCGCACGGCGGCGACCATGGCGCGCAAGGTCGCGTCGTGGGCGCAGGGGGCGTCCATCTTGGTGTAGACGAGATCGCGCTCGAGCGGCTCCCAGGTGGCGAGGTCCGCGAGGTTGTGCTGGATCTGGACCTCGAGGTTGTCGATCGCCCGGGCGAAGCGCGCCTCGGGGCTCGACGCGTCCTCGAACTCGCGCCACAGGGCGACGATCTCGTCGCCGATGTCGGCGGGCAGCGGGGCGCGGATCTCCTCCATCGCCGCCGCCTCGGCCTGTGCCTTCGCCGCCTTGCGCGCGCTCGTCTCGAAGGAGGGGATGTCGCCGACGATCGTTTCCGCGATGTCGTGCACGACGATCAGCCGCAGCGTGTGGTCGAGATCGACGGGATGCTCCAGCCGACGATGCAGCATCATGGCCATCAGCGCCATCATCCAGGTGTGCTCGGCCACGCTCTCGCGCCGCCCGTCGGCGAGCCAGGAATGGCGCATCTCGCGCTTCAGGCGCTCGGCGAGGCCGAGGAAGGCGAGGATGCGGTCGAGGTCGTCAGCGAGGTCTCGAGCGAGTTCTTGGGCGAGCTCTTGGGCGAGGGGTTCTGGCACGGCGGGTTCCCGGGCGCGTGGAGGACGCCCGGAAGGGTGCGGGCTCGCGCGCGCCGACGCAACCCGCCTAATGCAGCGTGACGCGCTGACCCGACCGCATGCCGGGATGGAGCGCCGCGCGCTCGCTGCGCCGCGGACGGGCGCTGCGCCAGGCGTCGTAGCGCGCATCCTGCACGTCGGGCGCGGCGGCGGCCCAAGGCCTCCGGCGGGCGCGACGGCCCTGCGGCCGCGCGGTCGCGCGCGCCAGTGCGTACGCGATCCCGGCGAGGACGAAACCGGCGCCGGCGGCGATCGCGGCCGCCGCGGCGGGGTGGAGCTGCGCCTCCAGCGCATAGCTGGTATCGCGCGCCGGCTGCGCACCGCCCCTACGCCGCGCCAGCCCCGGTGCGATCTCGCCCAGCGCGCCCGCCGCGAATCCCGCCGCGCCGACGACGAGCCGGCGGCGCGGATGCTCGGCCGCGAACAGCGCCGCGCGCGCCACGAGCGCCGGATCGTAGGCGCCCCCGGCGCCGGGCGTCACCAGCGTCACGCCGACCGGCGCGCGCAGGTCCGCGAGCTCGCCGCGCAGGCCCGCCGCGAAGGCGTCGATCGCGCCGCGGGCCGCGCGCACCGGCGTACGCCGCGCCGGATCGGCCACCGCGAGCCCCACGAGCACGAGCGCACCGCCGCGCCGGCGCAGATGGCGCGCCGCCTCGGTCGCGCAGTCGGCGACGCTCCAGTACAGCCTGTCGAAGAGCCGCCTGTCGTCGAGGCCCGCCGCGCCGGCGAGGAGGACGGGCGGCGAGATCACGACCGTGTCGAAGCCGCCGTAGGCCGCCTCGGCCACCTGGACGACCCGGCGCGCCTCCCCCGGCTCGTCGAGCGCCGCCTCGATGGTGACCACGCGAGCGCCGCGGCCGCCGAGCTCGTCCGCGACGCGCGTCAGGGCGCCTGCGTCCGGGTCGACGAGCACGAGGCGCGCGCCGCGCGCGGCCGCTTCGCGAGCGACGGCGAGGCCGATCCCGCTCGCCGCTTGCATGACGACCACGATCTGGTGCGCGATCGGCTTGAGGCTGACTTTCATGTGATCCCCCTCGGAACAGCCGCACGTCGAACGCCGGAAAACGGGCGCCGGCACGGTCCGGTTCCGGGTCCCGGCGGAGCCATCACCGAGGTTGATGGCGCCCATGCAGGCTCTGCGCTTTTCACCGGCTGTGCTTGCGTTAATCTGCGGCCGTCGCCGAACCGCACCCGAACAGCCCTGCCGGAGATCCACCCGATGACCGCCCCCGCCGCCGCGCCGCGCGAGACCCGCGTCGCGCCCGAGATCATCGTCGCGGCCGGCTGCCTGATCGCGCTCGTCACCTTCGGCCCGCGCGCCTCCGCGGGCCTGTTCCAGGTGCCGATGACGACGGATTACGGCTGGGGCCGCGACGTCTTCGGGCTCGCCATCGCCATCCAGAACCTGCTCTGGGGTGTCGGCCAGCCCTTCGCCGGGGCGATCGCCGACCGGTTCGGGACGGTGCGGGTGCTCGTCGTCGGAGCGCTGCTCTACGCGGCCGGGCTCGTCGTCATGGCGTACGCCTCGACGCCGGCGATGCTGCATCTGGGCGCGGGCGTGCTGATCGGCTTCGGGCTCTCGGGCGCGTCGTTCAACCTGGTGCTCGGCGCCTTCGGCAAGCTGCTCCCCGAGGAATGGCGCCCGATGGCCTTCGGGGCGGGCACGGCCGCGGGGTCGCTGGGGCAGTTCCTGTTCCCGCCGCTCGGCAACACGCTGATCAACGCGGTGGGCTGGCAGGAGGCGCTGGTCTGGTTCGGCGCGATCCTGCTGATCGTGCTGCCGCTGTCGCTCGCGCTCGCCACCCGCCCCCGGGGCGCGGGCGCCGCGAAGGACGCCGGCCCGCAGCAATCGATCGCGCAGGCGCTGGCGGAGGCCTTCCGGCACCGCTCCTACGTGCTGCTCGTCGCGGGCTTCTTCACCTGCGGCTTCCAGCTCGCCTTCATCACGGCCCACCTCCCGGCCTACCTGAAGGACGCGGGCCTCTCCGCCGCCATCGGCGGCTGGACTCTCGCCGTGATCGGGCTCGCCAACGCCGTGGGATCGCTCGGCGCGGGCTATCTCTCGACGCGCATGCCCAAGCGCTACCTCCTCGCCTGGATCTATCTCGGCCGCGCCATCGCGATCACCGCCTTCATCCTGGCCCCCGCCTCGCCGGCCTCGGCGTTGATTTTCGGCGTGACGATCGGCCTTCTCTGGCTCTCCACCGTGCCGCCGACCTCGGCGCTGGTGATGGTGATGTTCGGCACGCGCTACATGGCGATGCTCTACGGCTTCGCCTTCTTCTCCCACCAGCTCGGCGGCTTCTTCGGCGTGCTGCTCGGCGGCGTGCTCTACGAGGCGACGGGCGGCTACGCGCTCGTCTGGTGGCTGTCGGTCGCGCTCGGCGTCGCCTCGGCGCTGATCAACCTGCCCATCGTGGAGAAGCCCGTGGCGCGGCTCGCGGCGCAGCCCGGGTGACGCTCACGAGACCGTGAGTTCCCCCCGGCGGCGCGGCGCGCCAGTCTCGGCCGCTGCAGGCAGCCAACGGGAGAACAGCATGGCGTCCGACGATCCGCTCACCGTCCTCGTCGTCTACGGCTCCGTGCGCTCTGCGCGCAAGGGCATCGGCCTGGCCCGGCTCCTGGTGCGCCGGATCGAGGCCGCGGGGCACAAAGCGCTCCTCGCCGACCCCAGAGAGATCGAGCTGCCGCTGCTCGACCGGATGTACAAGGAATATCCGACGGGCGAGGCGCCCGAGCCGATGGAGCGGCTGGCGGGGATGATCCGCGCCGCCGACGGCGTCGTCGTGGTGTCGGGGGAGTACAATCACGGCATTCCGCCGGCCCTGAAGAACATGCTCGATCACTACCTGGAAGAGTGGTTCTTCAAGCCCGCGGGCATCGCCTGCTACTCGGCGGGGCGCTACGGCGGCGTGCGCGCGGCGATGCAGCTGCGCATGACGCTGGCCGAGCTCGGCATGCCGACGATCTCCACGCTGCTCCCGGTCCCGCAGATCGGCTCCGCCGTCACGCCGGAGGGGGAGGACCAGACGCCCTTCCTAGGCGCGGCGATGGAGAAGTTCCTCGGCGACCTCGGCTGGTGGGCCGAGGCCGCGCGGGCGCGCAAGCGTGCGGTCGGCACGCCGTATTGAACTCCGGCGCGCGTGCACCGATGTCATCTTGTCTTCCCGGTCGCGAAGCGGGCCCGGAACCCAGACGCCCGCCGTCGGGGTCGAGCGCGTTCGCGCGCTCACCCCACGACGCTCGGGGGCGTCGTGGGAAGGGCGATGGGGATCGGCGTAAACGTCGCTACTCGAGCGTCGAGCGTCTGGGTCCCGGACCGCCTTCGGCGTCCGGGATGACAGCTGGAACCGCCCCCTCAACCCTCGTAGTGGTCCCTCATCAGGCGGTCGAGCAGACGCACGCCCCAGCCCGAGCCGAAGCTGCGGTTGATCTCGCTCTGGGGCGCGGACATGCCGGTTCCCGCGATGTCGAGATGCGCCCAGGGCGTGTCCTCGGCGAAGCGCTTGAGGAACTGCGCCGCGGTGATCGAGCCGGCATTGCGGCCGCCGCCGACGTTCTTCATGTCGGCGAACTTCGAGTTGATCATCTTGTCGTAGGCCGGGCCGAGCGGCATGCGCCAGACCTTCTCGCCGGTCGCCGTGCCCGCCGCGGCGAGGCGCTCGGCGAGCGTGTCGTCGTTCGAGAACAGGCCGGCGTGCTCGTTGCCGAGCGCCACCAGGATCGCGCCCGTGAGCGTCGCGAGGTCGATCATGAAGGCCGGCTCGTGCTGCTCGCGCACCCAGGTCATCACGTCGGCGAGCACGAGGCGGCCCTCGGCGTCGGTGTTGATGATCTCGACCGTCTGGCCCGACAAGGTCTCGACGATGTCGCCGGGGCGCTGCGCCTTGCCGTCGGGCATGTTCTCGACCAGCCCGATGGCGCCCACCACGTTCGCCTTGGCCTTGCGCGAGGCGAGCGCGTGCATCAGGCCCACCACGCAGGCGGCGCCCGCCATGTCGCCCTTCATGTCCTCCATGCCGCCGGCGGGCTTGATCGAGATGCCGCCGGTGTCGAACACCACGCCCTTGCCGATGAAGGCGACGGGCTTGTCCTTCTTGGCCCCGCCGTTCCAGCGCATGACCGCGACCCGCGCCGGGCGCTCGGAGCCCTGCGCGACGCCGAGCAGCGCGCGCATGCCGATCTTGGCGAGCTGCTTCTCGTCGAGGATCTCCACCTCGACGCCGAGCTTCTCGAGCTCTTTGGCCTTGTCCGCGAACTCGACGGGGCCGAGCACGTTCGGCGGCTCGTTCACGAGGTCGCGGGCGATGGAGACGCCGTCGGCGAGGCCTTCGCGGATCTTGGCGGCCTTCTTCGCCGCGCTCGGATCGGCGCAGCCGAACACCAGCTTGCCGCCCTTCTCCTCGCCGTTCTCGTCGTCGGACGCATCGGACTTGGCGTTCTTGCCCGACTCCTTGCCTTTCTTGGCCTTCTTCGACTTGTAGCGGTCGAAGGCGTAGGCGCGCATACGGGCGCCGAGCGTCATCTCGGCGACCTCGTCGGCACCCGCCTCCAGGCCGGGGAAGTCGGCGATCGCCATCGCCTCGCGCCCGGCGATCTTGCCGGCGACGAAGCCGCCCAGCGTCACCCAGTCGAAGTCGGCGCGATCCTTCTCGCCGCCGAGACCCACGACGACCAGCCGGTCGATCGAGAGGCCCGCCGGCGCCGCGAGCGACATCGCGCTCTTGAGCTTGCCCTTGAAGCGCTCCGACTTCGCCGCGCGGGCGATCAGCCCCACCGCGTCGCCCAGCACGTCCCTGGCCGTGGGACCCGGCTCGAGATCGTCGGAGACGAAGACGACGAGGTCGCCGCTCTCCGGCATCGCGGGGGACTGGAACTCGATCTTGAACGCGTCGGCCATGGGTACCTCGTGGGAATGGTCGGAGCGCGCGGGCCGGGACCCGCGCGATTCGGACGCTTTACGCGACAAGTTAGCCGATGCCGGTCGCGGTACAAGGGGCGGAGCGAGAGGCGGGTCGCCCGGGCGCTCAGCGCCCGGTCTTCACCCGCGTCCAGGCGCGCGTGACGAAGCGCTGAGCGCGCACGTCGTAGGCGGTGTTGATGAACAGGTTCTCGATCGTGGCGTCGCTCGGGTAGATGCCCGGGTCGCCGAGCACCTCCGGATCGATGAACTCCTTCGCCGCGAGGTTGCCCGAGGCGTAGGCCACGTAGTTCACGTTCGCGGCGGCGACCTCGGGGCGCATCATGTAGTCGATGAAGGCGTGCGCCTCCTCGACGTTGGGCGCGTCCGCCGGGATCGAGAACGAGTCGAACCACAGGAGCGCGCCTTCCTCGGGCACGACGTAGGCGATCTCGACGCCGTTGCCGGCCTCCTCGGCGCGGGCCTGCGCCTGCAGCACGTCGCCCGAATAGCCCACCGCGACGCAGATGTCCCCGTTCGCCAGCGCGTTGATGTATTCCGACGAGTGGAACTTCTGCACGCTCTCGCCCATCACGGCGAGGAGATCGGCGGCCTGCTGCAGGTCGACCTGGTCCTTCGAGTCCGGGTCGAGGCCGAGATAGTTCAGCGCGGTGGGGAAGAGATCCTCCGGCGCGTCGAGCACGTGGATGCCGCAGTCCTTCAGCTTTCCGGCGACCTCGGGATCGAAGACGAGGTCCCAGGTCTCGAGGTTCGCGCCCGGCCCGAGGCGCTCGCGCACCTCGCCCACGTCGATGCCGATGCCGGTCGTGCCCCACATGTAGTTGACGGCGTAGGCGTTGTCCGGGTCGTAGACCGCCAGCCGATCGGCGATCTGCGGCCAGGCGTTCTCGAGGTTGGGGATCGCGCTCTTGTCGAGCGGCGCGAACACGCCCGCCTTGATCAGCCGCTGGGTGAACGGCCCCGAGGGCGCCACGATGTCGTAGCCCGAGCGGCCGGCGAGCAGCTTGGTCTCGACGATCTCGTTGTTGTCGTAGGTGTCGTAGACCACCCGGATGCCGGTCTCGGCGGTGAAGTCGGCGAGCACCTGCGGGTCGATGTAGTCCGACCAATTGTAGACGTTGACGACGCGCTCCTGCGCGACGGCGGCGCTCGTGACGAGCGCCAGCGCGGACACGGACACGAGCGCGCCCAGCGCCCGGCGGGTGGGGAGGAAACGACCCATCGCGTGCGGTCTCCCGATCTGGAGGTCTTCAGGGTGAGGGGAACGCGCGGCGACGCCCGCGCGGATGGAACCTAGGGGAGAGGGGGGTGGGGTGCAAGGGGTTGTCCGAGATCAGGAAGGCACGGATACGACGTCGTAGAGCAGAACGTTCCAGGACGGCTCGAGCTGCTGAAGGAGATCGAGATGGCGCGTGTTGCGGCTCAGCAGCAGCGCTCGGCCGAGCTGCGCTCTTGTTCGGTATCGCGAGCCACTGCGTGCAGAGCTGTTCGGCGGCCGGGCTCATGGCGCCGCACGACCGACGGCGCAGTGTCAGACGGCTAGCTCGAAATCCTCCGGCAGGCGGTCCTGCGTCGTCAGGAACCAGTGCACGAAGGGGTCTACGGACGGGACGGGCGCGCGCGCGGCGAGCGCAGTCGGATCGTCCGTTCCGATCCGCTCGACCGTCTCGCCGAGAACACCGTCGGCCGGTGCTTCGCTCGGCTGCGGAATCTCGTCTCTTGCGCACGATCCGGTCATGGTCAGCCTCCGTCGGACACGCCGCGCATCGGCTCCGACATCGGCTCCGACATCGGCTTTCGCCGCGAGGTCCTCCGTCCGCGCCCCCCGTTCTCACCCCCGCAGCATCCCCTCCACCCCGGCGGCCACCTCGAGCAGCGCGCGATCGTGGCCGTTGCGCTTCATCAGCATCAGGCCGGCGGGGCGCGGGGCGAGGGGCATGGGCAGGCTGATGCCGGTGAGGTCGAACAGGTTGCCCCAGGTGGTGTTGCGCAGCATCAGCATGTTGGCGCGCATGAAGGCCTCGTCGTCGGCCTCGAGCGCCGCGATCGGCGGAGCGGTCGTGGCGGTGGCCGGCAGCGCCAGCACGTCGAGCGGCGCGAGGCGGGCGTCCATGTCGGCGATCAGCCGCTGGCGCATCCGCATCAGCCGCAGGTAGGCGGCGGCCGAGACGCCCGCGCCGCGGCGGATGCGGGCGAGCACGTTGCGGTCGTAGGAGGCCGCGTGCGGCTCGTGCATTTCCGCGTGCACCGCCGCCGCCTCGATGGCGACGAGGGGCGCGGATGCGGTGGCGTCGTTCATCGCCGCGAGCAGGTCGTCGATGTCGTGCTCGACGATGCGCGCGCCGGCCGCCGACAGGCGCCCGAGCGCCTCCTCGAAGGCCTGCGCCACCACGTCCTCTGTCTGCGTGAACAACATCCCGCGCGGTACGCCGATCCGCAGGCCCGCGACGGGCATCGGCGCGAGCGACGTCGGCTCGACCCCCGCCATCACCGCGTCCGCCGCCGCGCAGTCCGCGACCGTCTTCGCCAGCGGCCCGATCGAGTCGAGCGTCCAGGACAGCGGATAGGCGCCGTCCGTCGGCACCCGGCCGGTGGTCGGCTTGAAGCCGACGACGCCGTTGAGCGAGGCGGGGATGCGCACGGAGCCGCCGGTGTCCGACCCGATGGAGATCTCGCTCGTGCCCTCGCCGACGCTCACCCCCGCGCCGGAGGAGGAGCCGCCGGGCACGCGCGCGGCGTCGGCGGCGTTGCCGGGCGTGCCGTAATGCGGGTTGATGCCGATCCCCGAGAAGGCGAACTCGGACATGTTGGTCTTGCCCAAGATCACCGCGCCGGCACGGCGCAGGCGCGCGACGGCGGGCGCGTCGCGGTCGGCCGGCGCGGCGGCGCGCAGGATCGCCGAGCCGGCGGTCGTCGGCTCGCCCTGCACGTCGAACAGGTCCTTGATCGAGACGAGCTTGCCGTCGAGCGGGCCGAGCGTGACCCCGACCGCGCGTCGCGCGTCGGCCGCGTCGGCGGCGGCGCGGGCCTGGTCGGGATAGAGCCGTGTGAAGACGCGCTCGTCGGCGGTGCGGGCTTCGAGGCGGGAGAGGACGCTCTCCAGGCGATCGCGGACGGTGCTCATGATGCGGACGGGCTCTCTTCGGCGGGCTCTCTTCGGGACGACACGCGGGGAACGACGCGGTAACGGATGACGCGCGCCATGCCCGCACGCGCGCACGCGCCCGTCAAGAGCGCGTGCGGCTCGTTCGCGCCAATCCGGCCTGGAGCGCCGCGGGCGGCCGCGTCGTCAGCTCTCCGCGTCGAGCCGGCGCTTGCAGCCCCACTCCACCAGGATCTCCGCCGTCTGGTCGAGCACGAAGTGGCGGGCGGAATCGCGGTCGTAGCCTTCCGCGAGCAGCGCGTCGTAATCCGTCAGCACATGACGCACGTAGGAGACCATGGAGAGCCATGCGGCGGTCTCCGGCGTCGCCGTCGACAGGCCCGGGCTGTCGAGCGCGTGGTCGAGGATCGCCTCGCGCTCGAATGCGGGCGCACGCGGCGCGAGCCGGTGGAGGGCGGCGGCGATGCGGGCGCGCTTGCCGTTCACGGCGCCCGCCGGCGGAAGGTTGGCGCGCACTGCGCTCGATGGAAGAAATCCCATGGCTTCGCCTCCTGCATGTCCTGCAGGCATGGAGCCGGCTCGGGTCCTTCGGCACAACAGGGAAAGTCGCACGAGAGCGGACTCGAAGATCCCCGGGAACTCCGATCGATGTTCGACAAATGATGAGACCAGAAGAGGACGATCATGTTCAAGCCCGAGCCGATCCCCCCGGGGCCGGGGCAGGAGAGCGTCTGGGACTACCCCCGTCCCGCGATCTGCGAGCCGACGCCCGCGACGCTGGAGATCGTCTTCGGCGGGCGTACGATCGCCCGCACCACGCGCGGCTGGCGCGTGCTGGAGACCTCGCATCCGCCATCCTACTACTTTCCGCCCGAGGATGTCGACGCCACCGCCTTCGTGCCGACCGCGGGCGGCTCGATCTGCGAGTGGAAGGGCCAGGCCGCCTATTTCGACGTGGTCGTCGGCGACGCCCGGGCGCCGCGGGCGGCGTGGAGCTATCCCAGGCCCACCGCCCTGTTTCGCCCGATGGCGGGCTACCTGACGGTCTACCCGGCCGCGATGGAGGCCTGCTTCGTCGACGGGGAGCGCGTCGTGCCGCAGGAGGGCGGTTTCTACGGCGGCTGGATCACGTCCAAGGTCGTGGGACCGTTCAAGGGACCGCCCGGCACCCGCTTCTGGTGAGCCGTGCGCGGCGGTTACGCCGCGCGCAGCTGCTTCAGGAAGGCGGCCATCTCCCGGCGCAGCGTCTGGGCCTGGCCGGAGAGATCGTCCGATGCCGAGCGCAGCTCGCCGGCGCGCTCGCCGGTGCGCGCGGCCGCCTCGGTGACCTCGCCGACGTTCGCCGTGATACCGGACGCGCCCTCGGCGGCCTGCGACACGGAGCGGGCGATCTCGGAGGTGGCGGCGCGCTGCTGCTCCACCGTGGCGGCGACCGCCGTGGAGATCGCGCTGATCTCTCGGATGATCGCGCTGATGCCGTCGATCGCCGTGACCACGTCGCCGGACGCCGACTGCACCGCGTTGATCTGGCTCGAGATCTCCTCGGTCGCCTTGGCGGTCTGCGACGCCAGCGTCTTGACCTCGGCGGCGACGACCGCGAAGCCCTTGCCGGCCTCCCCGGCGCGGGCGGCCTCGATCGTGGCGTTCAACGCGAGCAGGTTGGTCTGCGAGGCGATGGCGTTGATGAGGTCGACCACGTCGCCGATCCGGCTCGTGGCCTCGCCCAGGAGGCGCACCTTGTCGCCGACCGCGGAGGCTTCGCTCACCGCCGAGCCGGCGATCCCGGAGGCCTGCGAGACGCGATCACCGATCTCGGAGATCGACAGGCTCAGCTCCTCGCTCGCCGCGGCGACCGTCTGGACGTCGGCTCCGGCCTGCGCGGAGGCCGCGCCGGCGTCGCGGCCGCGCGCCGTCGTGGTGGTCGCGAGGTCCACGAGCGTCGTGGCCGATCCCGCGATCTGCTCCGCGGCCGCCGACAGCGCGTGGACCACGCCGTCGACGGAGCTCTCCAGCTGGTCCGCCATGGCGATCATCGCCCGGCGGCGTTCGGCGGACGCCTCCTGGCGCGAGGCCTCGTAGGCCCGGCGGCGCTCCTCCTCCTCGGCCATGCGCGCCTGCATGGCGGCCTCCGCGGAGGCGGCCTCCTTGCGGGCCACGGCGCGCATCAGCTGGAGAACGAGGGCGATGGTGGCGAGCCCGATCGCCGCCACGGCGACGACCAGGATCAGCATGGACGAGGTGCGCGTCGCGGCCATGGTCTCGGCGGAGCTCGCGGTGTCCCAGATCACCTGTGCGTCGAAGGAGGCGTCGCCGTCCGGGTCGAGGACGGAGAGGCGCGCCCCGGCCGGGACGGCGCCCTCCGGGAGCGCGAAGCCGTCCGGGTCGGCGAGCACGCGCCCGTCCTGCGCGGACAGGAAGGTCACGGCGAGGCCGAGCCTCTGGTCCGCGGCGCGCAGGGCGTGCAGCGGATCCGAATGGACCGCGAGGTAGCCGGCGAGCCGCAGCCCGCCGACGGGGACGACGAGCGTCATCCGCGGCGCGCCGTCCGACATCCACTCGTGGGTGAGAACCTGGAGCCGGTCCGTGCCCTCGCGCGCCGCGAGCAGCGCGGGCAGGCTGGGCGGCGGCGCGAGGCCGGCCTCGGGATGGTGCTCGGCCAGAACCGTCGCATCGGTGCGGTAGACCGTCAGGCCGGACACCGCCACCGCGCCGGAGGTCACCGCATTGCGGCGCAGCATGTCGGGCAGGAGCACGCCGAGCGCGCCGACGTCCGCGGCGCCCACGAGCCGGCGCAGCTCCGCTTCCTGCGCGATCTCGCCGGCGAGGGACGCGATCTCGCCGGCGTATGCGCCCCACGCCACGTCGGCGACGTAGCGGTTGAGCATGGAGCCGATCTGCACGGAGTTGGCCTCGTGGACCGCCCGCTCGTAGCGGTCGGTGACGACCGTCATCACGCCGATGGCGGCGAGGCAGTTCAGGACGGCGGCGACGACGAGGATCGCGAGGAGCTTTCGACGTTCGGTCATGGTCTCACGCTGTGCTCCGGCTCGGGACGTGCGGGAAAGGGTGAGGCGCTTCGCGCGCCTCACTGGGTGACGAGGGGAAGACCCTTGTCGCGCCACTCTTCCATGCCCAGCGCGTAGTAGTGGACGTTGCCGTAGCCGAAATCGACGGCCTTGATCACGGCGGCGGCGGCGCGGCCGCAGGAGAGACCGTTGCAGTAGAACAGCACCGGCGTGTCCTTGGCAGCGACGTGAGCGGCGAGGTCCGCCTCGGAATTGATGTCGGTGTCGATCAGGCGGACCGCGCCCTCGATGTGGCCGGCGGCGTAGTCCGCCTCCTTGCGGTTGTCGAGGATGACGAGGTTCGGCATCGTCTCGACGAGGCCGATGACGCCATCGGCGTCGACGGTCGTGGCGCCGGCGATCTCGAGCGGCGCGAGGTCCGCCTGCGCGGCGGTGGACAGCCCGACCGCGAGAAGCATCCCGGCGGCGGCGACGAAGAACTTACGCATGGTCATAACCCTCCTGTATTCGCGCGGCTGGTCGACGCGTAGGGAGTATGAGAACACGGGATAGATGAAAGAAAAGTTGACCTCTTCTGAAATGGGTGACCGCTCAGGCGCAGAGGATTGATCCGCAGACGCGGATGCATCGGTTCTGAAAAATTCAGATCTATATAAGCCGCGAAATCGAGGTGAATTTGACTATCCCAGCGGCAGAGATTGACGCTGCGCCAGTTGGAGCGGACGGCGTCTATCGGCCATTGCCCGGTGGCCTCGGCTAGCCTGCATCGCCGGCCAGCACCATCAGCCCACGTCCGGGGCGCGTCCCCGCGCGACCCGTTTCGGCGAAGCCGAGGTCGCGCAGGAGCCGTGCGGAGGTCGCGTTCGCGGGCGCCACCTCGGCGACGATCGCCGCCGCGGGGGCGAGCGCGCGCAGGCGGGCGATCAGCCCCCGGGCTGCTTCGCGGGCGTAGCCGCGCCCCCGTGCTGCGGCGGCGAACCAATAGCCGATCTCGATCGCCGGCCGGTCCTCGAGGCCCGTGTGCGCATGCGCGCCCACGACCCCGATCAGCGCATCGCCGGCATGAATACCCATGAAGCGCTCCGACGCCCCCGGCGCATTGCGCGCGATCAGCGCGTGCGCATCGGCGAGCGTGAACGGGGACGGCAGGAACGAGACGAGCGGCGCGACCGCGGGGTCGTCGGTGAGCGCTCGCAACGCAGGCGCATCCGCGGGCGCGAGCGGACGCAGGGCGAGGCGCTCGGTCTCGCAGGCCAGCGCCGACCAGAGCCCGGGCGGGAGGCCTTGGGGAAACCCGCTCACAGCTCGAGCGTCGCCGTCACCGGCGCATGGTCGGAGGGGCGCTCCCAGCCGCGCGCGTCCTTGAGCACCGCGACCTCGCGGCAGGTCTCCATCAGGTCGGGCGAGAGCCAGACGTGGTCGAGCCGGCGGCCCTTGTTCGCCTTCAGCCAGTCCGGCGCGCGGTAGCTCCACCAAGTGTAGATCTTCTCCGGCTCGGGCGTGAGCACCCGTGCGGCGTCGGCCCAGCCGGCCTCGACGCGCAGCGCCTCGAGCGCCGTCGTCTCGACCGGCGTGTGGCTGACGACCGAGAGGAGCTGCTTGTGGCTCCAGACGTCGTGCTCCAGCGGGGCGACGTTGAGGTCGCCCACCAGGATCGCGGGGGCCGCCGTCGGGCGCGCCCGCCCGCCCCAGGCGCGCATCTCCTCCAGGAACTGGAGCTTGTGGGCGAACTTGTCGTTCGCAGCCGGGTCCGGCACGTCGCCGCCGGCCGGGACGTAGAAGTTGTGGATCGTGAAGCCCGCCGCCGCACCCGCGCCCCGGTCGAGACTCACGGCCATGTGGCGCGCGTCCACCTTCTCGCAGAAGCTCATCGTCTCGACGCGGGCGATCGGCAGGCGCGAGACCACGGCGACGCCGTGATAGCCCTTCTGCCCGACGAAGCGCACGTGCTCGTAGCCGGCCTTGCGGAAGTCGGACGTCGGGAACTTGTCGTCCGGGCACTTGGTCTCCTGCAGGCACAGCACGTCGGGCGCGTGCTCGCCGAGGAAGCGCAGCACCAGCGGCAGGCGCAGCCGCACGGAGTTGATGTTCCAGCTGGTGATCGTCAGTCGCACGAAAGCCCCCGTCGTTCGCCCCCGGTTACGACGGATGGCGGGCGCAGGGAAGCGGGACGGGTCGCCGCGCGCGGCTTGTCAACAGGCGCCGCGCATCCGCTCCAGCGCCGTATCCAGCGTCACGTCCCTCTTGGCGAAGCAGAAGCGCACGACGCTCGTCACCTCGCCGCCCGGGTAGAAGGCGGAGACCGGGATCGCGGCGACGCCGTGGTCGGTGACGAGCCGCCGGCAGAAGCTCACGTCGTCCTCGCCGCGATCGGCGATGTCGATGTTGAGGAAGTAGGTCCCCGCCGCCGGGATCACGGCGAAGCCGAGAGCGGCGAGCCCCGCGGCGAAGCGGTCGCGCGAGCGCTGCAGATCGGCGCGCAGCCCCTCGAAGAACGCGTCCTCCTTGGCGAGCCCGTAGGCCACGGCCGACTGGAGGTTGGGCGGCGTCGTGAAGGTGAGGAACTGATGCGCCTTGGCGAGCGTGCCGAGCAGCTCCGGCGCGGCGCAGACGAAGCCCACCTTCCAGCCGGTGAGATTGAAGATCTTGCCCGCCGAGCCGATCTTCACCGTGCGCTCCCGCATCCCCGCCTGCGCGATCAGCGGGCGGTGGCGCGCCCCGTCGAAGACGATGTGCTCCCAGACCTCGTCGCAGAGCGCGATCGCGTCGTTCTCGACGCAGAACCGGGCGAGCAGCGCCAGGTCGGCGTCGGAGAAGCGGGTCGCGGTGGGGTTCAGCGGGTTGCAGAACAAGACCGCCTTGGTGCGCGGCGAGAAGGCCTCCGCCAGCGCCGCCTCGTCGAGCCCGAAGCGCGGCGGCTGGAGCGTCACGATCCGCGGCACGCCGCCGGCGCGGCGCACCAGCGGCAGGTAGGCGTCGTACATCGGCGCGAACAGAACCACCTCGTCGCCCGGCTCGACGAGCGCCATCAGCGCGCCGGCCAGCGCCTCGGTGGCGCCCGACGTGATCATCACCTCCCGGTCCGGATCGAGCGCGAGGCCCTGCCAATGGGCGTAGTGCGTGGCGACCGCAGCGCGCAGCTCCGGCAGGCCCATCATCGGCGGATACTGGTTCCAGCCCTCGAGCACCGCCTTCGCCGCCGCCTCGCGAACGTCCGCGGGGCCGGGATCGTCCGGAAAGCCCTGGCCGAGGTTCACCGCTCCCGTCTCGCGCGCGCGCCGCGACATCTCCTCGAAGATCGTGGTGGGCAGGCTGGCATAGACGGTGTTGAGCGGCTTCATCGGGCGGCTCCGGCGCGGGGCGTGCGGGAGCCGCGGGTGTAGCATGGGGCGGGAGACGGGGGGAAGATGAGGACATCGTTCATGTCCCGTTAAACCGCCACATTCTAACTGTCTCGACTGTGTGCGTATCAGGGGTGTCGGGACGAGGGAATCGAGGGCGGCATGGGCGGTTTCGACCGAGGGCGCGGGCGGCGGGAGCCGAGCTTCGAGGCGCCGCACGCGGACGATCTCGACATCCGGCTCTCCCCGAGGGACCGCGTCGGAGGCGGAATCGACATGGCCCGCAAGACCAACGGCGGCGGCAGGACGGCTGCGAAGCCCACGGCGAAGAAGGCCCCGCCCCGGCGCGCCGCGGCGGCGCCCCCGGAGCGCGGGAGGCGGCCCTCCCGCGGCGGCGCAGGCGGCGGCGGTCGCGGCAGGCGCCCGCGGCGGCGCTCGCTGATCGGCTCCCTGTTCTATTCAACCTTCGTGCTCGGCATCTGGGCGCTGATCGCGGTCGCCGGCGTGGTGGCCTACCACGCCACGCAGCTGCCGCCGATCGACAAGCTCGCGGTCCCCAAGCGCCCGCCCAACATCGCCATCCTCGCCGTCGACGGCAGCCTCATCGCCAATCGCGGGGAGACCGGCGGCTCGAACGTGCCCTTCGCCGAGCTGCCCGAGTACCTGCCCGCCGCCTTCGTGGCGATCGAGGACCGGCGCTTCTGGTCGCATTGGGGCATCGATCCGCAGGGCGTGGCGCGCGCCATCGTCACCAACCTGCGTGGCGACGACGGCCTGCACGGCGGCTCGACGCTCACCCAGCAGCTCGCCAAGAACCTGTTCCTGACCCAGGAGCGCACGGTCTCGCGCAAGATCCAGGAGGCGATCCTGGCGCTGTGGCTGGAGCGGACCTATTCGAAGGCCGAGATCCTCGAGCTCTACATGAACCGCGTCTATTTCGGCGCCGGCGCCTACGGCGTCGAGGCGGCCGCGCGGCGCTACTTCGACAAGTCCGCCCGCGACGTGACCCTGTCGGAGGCGGCGATGCTGGCGGGCCTCGTGCAGCAGCCCTCGCGGCTGGCACCGACGCGCAACCTCGCCGGCGCCCGCGCCCGCGCGGAGGTCGTGCTCGCGGCCATGCGCGAGGAGGGGATGATCGACGACACGGCGCTCACGACCGCGCTGTCGCGCCCCGCCGAGCCGGTGCGCCCCGTCGGCGGCGGCACGGCGAACTACGCCGCGGACTATGTGATGGACGTGCTCGACGACTTCATCGGCACGGTCGAGGACGACATCGTGGTGATGACCACGATCGACACACGGCTCCAGGCGGCGGCCGAGCAGGCGCTGACCGCGAACCTCGCGGAGGAGGGCGAGCGCTACGGCGTCGCGCAGGGCGCGGTCGTCTCGATGCGGCCCGACGGGGCGATCGTCGCGCTGGTGGGCGGCAAGGACTACCGCGCGAGCCAGTTCAACCGGGCGACCCAGGCCAAGCGCCAGCCAGGCTCGGCCTTCAAGCCCTTCGTCTATCTCGCCGCGCTCGAGGCGGGGCTCACCCCCGATACGATCCGGATCGATCAGCCGGTGCGCATCGGCAACTGGGAGCCGGAGAACTTCTCGCGCGACTTCCGCGGCCCCGTGTCGCTGCGCGAGGCGCTGGCGCTGTCGCTCAACACGATCGCGGCGCAGCTCGCCTCCGAGGTCGGTCCGCGCGAGGTCGTGCGCACCGCTCAGCGCCTGGGCATATCCTCGCCGCTGGAGGCCAACGCCTCGATCGCGCTCGGCACGTCCGACGTGACGCCGCTCGAGCTCACCGCCGCCTACGCCGCCTTCGCCAATGGCGGCGAGGGCGTGATCCCCCACGTCATCACCGAAATCCACGCCGCCGAGGGACCCGTCCTCTACCGGCGCGGCGACGTCGGCCTGGGGCGGGTGGTCGACCCCGCGCACGTGGCGATGATGAACGCCATGATGCACGAGACGCTCACCATCGGCACCGGGCGCCGCGCGGAGCTGCCGGGCTGGGACGCCGCAGGCAAGACCGGGACGAGCCAGAACTTCCGTGACGCATGGTTCGTCGGCTACACGGGCGCGCTCGTCACCGGCGTCTGGGTCGGCAACGACGACGGGACGCCGACCCGGCGCGCATCCGGCGGCAACCTTCCGGTCGCGATCTGGAGTCGCACGATGGACGCCGCGCTCGTCGGCGAGACGCCGGTCGCGCTGCCCGGCGGCGGGACCTGGTTCGGCCCTCAGGAGCTCTTCCCCGGCGTGCCGGTGGCCGGCGGCCCGCCCGCGCCGCTCGCGAACGAGAACTCGGACTGGCAGCGGCCGACAGAGCCGGGCTTCATCGAGCGGATCTTCGGGATCTACTGACGCGCGGCGCGCACCGCGCGGCTGAGGCCGAAGACCAGCGCCGCGACGGCGCCCAGCACCGCGACCGTCGCCGGGAGCGCCAGCGGCGTCGCGCCGAGAGCCGCGCCCAGCCCGATGCCGACGAGCGCCGCCACCGACATCTGGCAGATCCCCACCAGCGAGGAGGCCGCGCCCGCACGCTCCGGAAAGGGCTGCATCGCCGCCGCCATCGATTGCGGCATGGTGAGGCCGACCCCCACCGCGTAGAGCGCCATGGGCGCGGTGAGCTCGAAGGAGGACCCCGTGCCGACGAGCACGAGCGCGAGCATCGTCGCGCCGCCGGCCGCCTGCGCGGCGACGCCGAAGGCGATCGTGCCGTCGAGGCCGCGCACGGGGACGACCCGCTGCGCGATCAGCGTGCCGCCGATGAAGCCGACCACCATGAGCCCGAAGGACAGCGCGAAGGCGATCTCGGAGAGGCCATAGGCGCCCTGGAGCACGAAGCTCGAGCCCGAGATGAAGGCGAACAGCCCGGAATAGGTCAGCGTCGAGAGCGCCACGTAGACCCGGTAGGTCGGATGACGCAGGAGGTCGCGAAAGCCGCGCAGGATCGCGGTGACGGAGAGGGGGGAGGGGTCGCGCGCGCGCAGCGTCTCCGGCAGGGCGAGGACGACGACGAGGGCGAGCGCCGTCGTCCCGAGCGCGATCGCCCCGAAGATCGCCCGCCAGCCGATCGCCACGAAGATCAGCCCGCCGAGGATCGGCGCGAGCGCCGGCACGAGACCCATGATCGTGCCCATGCGCGAGAGCTCGCGGCCGGCGCGCGGGCCCTCGTAGAGATCCCGCACGATGGCGCGCGCGAGCACGATCGGCCCCGACGCGCCGAGCGCCTGGACGAAGCGCGCGAGCGACAGCGCCTCGATCGAGGGCGCCAGCGCGCAGGCGAGCGTCGCCACCAGGAACAGCGCCAGCCCGATCGCGAGGAGCGGCTTGCGCCCGATCCGATCCGACAAGGGGCCGTAGAGGACCTGCCCGCAGGCGAACCCGACGAGGAAGGCCGACAGCGTCGCCTGCGTCTGAGCGGTGGTCGCCTCCAGCGCCGACGCGATCGCCGGCAGGGCCGGCAGGTACATGTCGGTGGACAGCGGCCCCAGCGCCGTGAGCAGCGCGAGGGTCGCGGTGAGGGCGAGGGTGTCGGGGCGGAGACGAAAGGGGGCGGGGCGCATCGGGCGTGTCTAGCGCCCTCGAGCGGGGTTGTCGCGGGTGGAAATCAGCCGTAGGCCTACCCGCCGACCGAAACGGAGATGGGGAGCCCGAAGCCGAGCACGGCCGCGATCCCCACCAGCGCCGCGAGCAGCGCCGTGAACGCGAAGGTGGCCGCCAGCGAGATCCAGAATGCGACCCAGTTTCGCCCGCGCAGCGCACTGCGCAGGATGTCCGGCTCGGCTCGGGCGATCACGGTGTCGCCGAATCTGCTCAGTATCTGCTCCGCACGGGAGAGGTAGGAGTGCAGGACCTCGTCGGTCTGCATCAGGGCGTGGCTGCGGTGTTCCGCCTCGCCCGGTCGACGGCCGTGCAGGCCCTGGAAGTCCCGGACCCACTGACGCTTCGCGCTCTTGTAGAGGAGGTAGGCGATCGCGGCGACCGGCGTGTTCGGTGCGCGGGCTTCCAGCTCTTCGTAGGTGCGATTGTAGTCACCGTCGGCCGCGTGCGGCTCAGGCTGCGCCGTCACGCCCGTTGCGGCACGAACCGAACCGCCCCTCCTCGATTTCCTTGATGGCGAGGCGCAGTTCACGGTCTGCGGCTTCCAGCCCGCAGGCGAGAGCGTCTCGGGTGAGATACGCGGCTATGCGGCCTCCCGGCAGCAGGACCTTGTCTCCACGCGTGGACGGCAGCACCGACTCACGTCGCCGGTCGCCGCGCAGATTGGAAGATACGATCATCGCGAACCCCACGACGCGCACGCTCGTCTGATGCGTTCAGTTACGTCGAATTCTGACCCGGCCGACGACGCAAGTCAAGCCTGTAATTGCCGCCGGCAGCTCACTGCGCGATCGACAACGCCGACGACGGCAGCCGGCTCTCGATCTCGCGCAGTCGGTCGCGGTGGCGGCGCCACATCGCGCCGTCGGCGCGCCCGCCGCCCCGCTGGGCGACCGCGACCGCCTGCGGCACCTCCGCCTCGGCGAGGGGGGAGCCGATCGTCTCGAGATGCGCGATCGCACGCACGCAATAGGCCACCGAGCGCGCGCTCATCCGCGTCTCGCCGTGGCCGGCGCGGTATTTCATCAAGGTGCCGCAGAGATCGCCCTCCGCGAGGCGCCAGGCCTCCGCGAGATAGCGCACGCCGTAGCGGACGTTGACCGGAGGGGCGAAGAGGGCGCGCGCGGTGCCGTCGAAGCCGAGCATGGCCGCGGTGCCGGGTCGCACCTGCATCAGCCCGACCTCGTCGAGCCCGCCGACCGCGGCGGGGTCGTAGGAGCTCTCCACCGTGACGACGGCGTCGGCCAGCGCCGTGGGAATGCCGTTGCGCTCCGCCTCCGCCGTCACCAGCGCGAGATAGGCGTCGCGCCCGCGCACGGCGAGCGCCTCCTCGAGCGTGGCTTCGAGCACGTCTGACGTGGTGGGCGGCGGCGCGGGCGCGGGGGGCGGCGGCAGATCCAGCGCGATAGCCCGCGTGGAGAGGCACGCGAGAAGGAACGCGACCGACAGCTGGACCGATGTACTAGCCGACGCCATGAGGTTCCTCCCGGACTGGCCACCCTGGAGAGAACGAGCGAGGGCGCGCGCGGTTCGCGTCCGCGCAACGGATCAATCGAGCGAGGAATAGCCGCTCGACGGCCACAGCGGCTGTGCGCCGGGCAGGACCGACGCGCCCCGCTGGGGAGGCGTCGGCGCGGGGCCCGACGACGCGCCGGTCTCCGCGGGAGCCGCCGAGCCGCCGAACGGCAGCGTCGAGAACAGGCCGCCGATCATGCGCGCGTAGAAGGGCTCGCCGCTGCGCGCCTCCGGCACTTCCGGTCGGGCGGGCACGACGGCCGCCGTGGCGGTCGGCGCAACGGCTTGCGGCCCGGCGGGCTGCGGCGCCGGGGCGGCCGCGAGCGCCGTCGCGGGAGCGCTCTGCTCGATCGGGTTGCCGTTGCGGTCGACCGGCACGAAGCGCGGGCCCGACGCGAGCGCCTCGGGGCGGCTGACGATGCCCAGGCGATCGGTGTCGCGCGAGCGCCCGGAATCGAGCGCGGCGAAGGCCGTGGCGCTGGAGACGTCCGTCGTCGTCGCGCTGGCGAGGCCGAAGGACGGATGGCCGCCGCCGTCCTCGTAGACGATGCGCACCGCCGGCTTGCCCGCCTCGATCAGGCGCGCGACCTCGAACTCGTCCTGCGCCGCGCGGGCGCGCACGGCGGCGGTCACGGTCGGGTCGATCGGCGCGCAGTTGCGGGTGCCGAAGGAATAGCGCCCGCCGCAGACCTCGACCGCCGGCTCGCGCCGCGTGACCTCGAAGTGGTCCCAGCCTTCCTTGAGGTTGCGCCAGAACGCCATGTTGGGGTCGTAGCGCGACTGGGCCAGGTTCTCCGGCGTCATGCGGAACGGATAGGACTGGAACTGGAAGGCGCGCTGGCCGCCCTCGAACGCCTCGCGGGCGAGCGCGTAGACCTCGGCGATGGCCTCGTCCGTCATGGCGAAGCAGCCGCGGGAGGTGCACGAGCCGTGCACCATCAGGTGCGAGCCGGTGCGGCCGTGGGTTCGGTCGAACTCGTTCGGAAAGCCGGTGTTGAAGGAGAGGTAGAAGCTCGAGTTCGGGTTCATCAGCGCCGGGGAGACGGCATAGAACCCTTCGGGCGCCTGGCGGTCGCCTTCGCGCATCTTCGGGCCGAGCTGGCCGGACCAGCGGCAGATCGGGTAGGTGTCGAGCAGGGCGTACTGGCCGTTCTCGGCCATCTTCCAGACCTCGAGCTCGGACTCCATCTTGAAGACGCGCACCAGGATCGGGTCGTCCTTCTCCATGCCCCGAGACGCCATCAGCGCCAGCGTCTGCGGCGGGATCGGCTGGAGATGCTTGTTCGATGAGACGGTGCGCTCCTGGCAGGCGGTCAGGGCCAGGGCCAGCGCGGCCACGAGAGCGGCTTTTCTCACCATGGGGTCCCCTTTTCGCTCGCGCCCGTCGGCGCTCTCTGCGGCGGCGACGAACCGAGACGTCACGCGCACCCCTATCCATAGGATCGTTAGCTTTACGCGAACCTTACCGCAAGGCCAACCACCCTGCGGGCACTCTTCAATTACGGTTACCGAATCGTGACCGAGGTCACAGCTTTCGGCCGATGGCGAGGAACTTGTCGGCGCGCCGGTCGCGGACCTCGTCGGGAGAGAGCGGAGCGAGGTCGGCGAGCGCGGCGGCGATCGCGTTGCCGGCCGAGCGGATGGCCGCGTCCGGGTCGCGATGCGCGCCGCCGACCGGCTCCGAGACGATGCCGTCGACGACGCCGAGCCGCAGCAGATCCTGCGCGGTGATCTTCATCGCGGTCGCAGCGTCCTGCGCGCGACCCGCGTCGCGCCACAGGATCGAGGCCGCGCCTTCCGGCGAGATCACGGAATAGATCGCGTGCTCCAGCATCAGCACCGTGTTGGCGGTGGCCAGCGCGATGGCCCCGCCGGAGCCGCCCTCGCCGATCACGAGCGCCACGTTGGCGACGCCGAGCGCCAGGCAGGCCTCGGTCGAGCGGGCGATGGCCTCCGCCTGGCCGCGCTCCTCCGCGTCGATGCCCGGGTAGGCACCGGCCGTGTCGACGAAGGCGATCACGGGCAGGCCGAAGCGGTCGGCCAGCTCCATCAGCCGTACCGACTTGCGGTAGCCCTCCGGCCGGGCCATGCCGAAATTGTGCCGGATGCGCGACCGGGTGTCGGAGCCCTTCTCCTGCCCGATCACGCAGACCGGCTCCCCGCGAAAGCGTCCGAAGCCGCCGACGATGGCCTCGTCCTCGGCGTACTTGCGATCGCCCGCCAGCGGCGTGAACTCGGTGATCAGGCCCTTGGCGTAGTCGAGGAAGTGGGGGCGCTGCGGATGGCGTGCGACCAGCGTCTTCTGCCAGGGCGTCAGCCCGGCATAGAGGGTCTTGAGCGCCTCCGCGGCCTTCGCCTCGAGGCGCAGGATGTCGTCGGAGATGACGACGGCGTCGCGTTCCGCGCCGAGCGCGCGCAGCTCCTCGAGCTTGGCTTCGAGCTCGGCGACGGGTTTTTCGAAATCGAGATAGGTGCGCATCGATCCGCGGGATGAGACGAGCGAGCGGGTGGTCGGGGCGACCCCGCCGCGAAGCGCGCGGACACTGGCCGCATCGCCCTGATAAGTCAAGGAGCGCGGCGGCACCGATCATGGATCGATTCGACGCGTGCCGCGCAACCCTCGGCCCGGCGCGGTCAGCGCGCCGCGCCGAGAACGAGCACCGCCGTCTTGGCGCCCGCGCCGTCGGCCCCCATCGCGAAGCCGAGCCGATCGAAGGCGGGGTCGGCCAGCGTGTCGGCCCGGCTCCGCGCCCATTGCGCGATGAACTCCTCGATGTCCGCCGCAGTCGGTTCCGCGCCGCATCCCGTGCAGGAGGCGGCGAGGAGGGCGATCGCGCCGAGACCCCGGCGCGCGCCCTCGGGTAGCGCGGCCGCGAGGTCGAGATCGGGGGGCTCGCCGGCGCCGCCGTCCTCCGGCAGAAGCGCGCGCGCCGCCTCCGACAAGGCGGGGGCGGCTTCGAGCGCGCCGACATCGGCCTCGCCACGGCGTGCGTTCACCGCCGCGCGCGCCGCGTCCACCTGCTGCGCGGGTGCGAGCGCCTCGGCGGTCTCGCCCGCGGCGAGCCCGCGCGGCACGCCCGGCCCGGCGAAGGTCTGCACCGCGACGGTCCGGCCGCTCTGCGGGTCGGCGGCGATGCTGAAGCCGAAGCGGTCGATCCCGCGCCGCAGCAGGTTCTCGCGGTGCCCGGGGCTCTCCATCCAGCCCTCCTGGAAGGCCGCGACGCGCGCCTCGCCAGGCGGGATCGGGCAGCCCGTGCAGGACCCGAGGTTCTCCGCCACGATCTCCGAACGCGCGCCCCCGGCGGCGTGGAAGCGGTCGCCGACGGTGTCGCCGTCCGGTGAGGCGTGGGCGAAATAGTCCCGCGCCAGCATGTCCCGCGCATGGTCCTGCGCGATGGCGTCGAGCGTCTCGCCGGGCACGAGCGCGGCGAGGCCGTTCTCCCGGCGATCGGCGTTGGCCTCGGCCAGCGCCTCGGCGCGCAGCGCGGGGAGGTCGCCGATGACGGCGTCCTGGGCCGCGGCGGGGAGCGGTGCGAAGGCGAGAGCGAGAGCGGCGGCGACATGCGCCGCAGCGCGGGCCGTGGAGAGGTGGCGAAACGTATCCATGCGCCGTCAACGGCGCAGCCTGCGCGCTGGTTCGACCGGCGCGCTCACGGCTTCGCGGGGAAGAGATCGACGACGCAGCGGGCGATCAGGTCACCGACGAGGTCCCTGTCGAGATCGCTCTCGCTCGGGACGTTGGTCAGGAGCGCATGCGAGGGATCGGCGGGCCTGTCGTCCGCGGGCTCCAACGGGTCGTGGACGACGTCGACGGTCCAACCCGCCGGTCCGTGCGCCACGACCGCGCGGCGCACGCGGCCTGCGTTGAGCCGCGCGAGCCGGTCGTTGCGGCGGTATGTGAGGGTCGTGGCCGCGCGCACGCCGGCGATCGCCGTCTCGACGTCCGTGGAGAGGATTTCCAGCCAGTTCACCGACGGCGAATTATTCTCCATCGGGCGAGAGATGAAGGCTGCCCCGATCACGATCTCACGCCCGCCTCCGATCCGATCGACGTGACGACCGCGCGCGTAGCGCAGGACGTGATCCGCATCCGGGATGGGAAGCCTCGTCACCCGCGCAACAGCGGGTGTAGCCCGAGCGCCTCGACGATCGGCATCACCCGGTCGGCATCCTCCACGCCGTAGGATCGCGCGAGGTCGTCGGAACCCTCCCGACGAGCGAGGCAGACGAAGGCGATGCGCCCGTCCGTCATGAAGCGCAATCCCACCTGGTCCTCTGCAACCTGCCAGACCGCGCGAAGCTCGCCGCTGTCGAGCAGCCCGATCGCCGGCCGCACGGCGACGCTCTCCTCGACCATGAAGCGCACGAGGCCCTCCTCCGACGGGGGCGCGATCGCGATGTCGTCCTCGGCCGCGAGTTCATGCAGCGCGCAGAGGCGCTCTCGCACGAGAGCCGGCGCGCGGGCGGCGCCCTCGGCCTCGATCCAGGGCGCCGCGTCCTCCCGCAGGCCACGCGCGCGCACCGCATCCGGCTCGTGCTCCGGCATCGATCCCTCCTGTTTCCGTTTCGTACGCTTTTCAAGCACACTTTAGCGCGCATATCAATAGAAAAAGCAACCAGGGTCGCAAAACAGCCGGTTTTCGACCTACACCGCCGTCCGCCGCTTCAGCGCCGCCGACAGGGTCCCCTCGTCGAGGTAATCCAGCTCGCCGCCCACCGGCACGCCGTGGGCGAGGCGGGTGACCTTCACCGGCAGGGCGGCCAGCGCCTCGACGAGGTAGTGGGCCGTGGTCTGGCCGTCGACGGTGGCGCCGAGCGCGACGATCACCTCGCGCACCGCCGGGTCCTGGGCCCGCGCGATCAGCGCGGGGATGCTCAGCTGCTCGGGCCCGACGCCGTCGAGCGCCGAGAGCACGCCGCCGAGCACGTGGTAGCGCGCGTGCAGCGCGTCCGCGCGCTCGAGCGCCCAGAGGTCGGAGACGTCCTCGACCACGACCACGATCGACGGGTCGCGGCTCGGGTCGGCGCAGACGGCGCAGGGGTCGGAGGTATCGATGTTGCCGCAGGTCGAGCAGGTGACCACCCGCTCGGCGGCGACGCGCATCGCCTCCGCCAGCGGACCGAGCAGGGCCTCGCGCTTCTGCACGAGCGCGAGCGCGGCCCGCCGCGCGGAGCGGGGCCCGAGCCCCGGCAGGCGCGCGAGGAGCTGGATCAGCCGCTCGATCTCGGGGCCGGCGACGCCGCGGGCCATGCTCTCACGCTCTCCCGTCGGTCACGACGCGCACGCACTCAGAACAGCTTCATGCCCGGCGGCAGGGGCAGCCCCTTGGTCAGCTCGGACATGCGCTCGTGCGTCTCGCGCTCGGACTTGGCCCGCGCGTCGTTGGCGGCGGCGACGATCAGGTCCTCGAGGATCTCCTTCTCCTCGGGGACCATCAGCGCGGGGTCGATGGTCACGCCCTTGAGCGCGCCCTTGCCCGACAGGCGCACGACGACCGCGCCGCCGCCGGCCCGGCCCTCGACCACCATCTCCTCGAGCTCGGCCTGGACCTCCTGCATCTTCTCCTGCATGGCCTGGGCCTGCTTCATGAGCCCCATCAGATCCTTCATCGCGTGCCTTCCTTTCGATCGCCCGGTTCGTCCTCGCGCGAGGCCGCACGGCTGCGCGCCACCTTCTCGCGGATCGCCGCGTCCTCGGCGGCTTCCTCGTCCATGTGGCGTCGGCGCAGCCGCTGCACCAGGAGCAGGATGCCGATCAGCACCACCGGCACCGCGATCGCCGTGCCGATGTAGGGCTCGACCGGGACGCCCGCCGCCTTCAACCCGCTCAGGACGTAGAGGATCAGGCCGGAGATGTAGTACGTGATCGCCGCCGCCGACAGCCCCTCGACGGTCTGCTGGAGCCGCAGCTGGATGCGGGCGCGCTCGTTCATGGCGCGCAGGAGGTCGCGGTTCTGGCTCTCCAGCTCGATGTCGATGCGCGTGCGCAGCAGCTGCGCGGCGCGGGTGAGCTTGCGCGAGAGGTTGGCCTGGCGCTCCTCCATCGAGGAGCAGGTGCGGATCGCCGGCTGCAGGCGCCGGTCGAGGAATTCCGACCAGGAATCGAAGCCCGGCAGCGCCTTCTCCTCGAGCGCCGCCAGCCGGATGCGGACGATGTCGGCATAGGCCCGCGTCGCGCCGAAGCGGAACAGCGCGCCGGCGGCGCCGGCCTCGAGCTCGGCGGCGAGCCTGGTGATGCGGTCGAGGAGCTGGCGGTTGTTCTCCAGCCCGTCGGAGCGCTCCATCGCGCTCATGACGAGCGGCAGCTCGGTCTCGATCTTGCGCACCGAGGGACCGATCTCCTGGGCCACGGGCAGGCCGAGCAGGGTGAGGGTGCGGTAGGTCTCGATCTCGAGCACGCGCTGGAGCAGCGCGCCGGCCTGGCCGCGCTCCATGCCGTTGTCGACGACCAGCAGGCGCACGAAGCCGTGGGCGTCGGTGCGGAAATCGGTGGCGACCGTCGCCACCCCGTTCTCGACGTCGGAGGCGGCCAGATGCGCCTCGCCGAAGATCGACTGCGGCCCCTTCGGCAGGCTCGCCGCCGGGATCAGGTGGAGGTCGATCGAGACCATCAGCGGACCCGGCTGCGGCACGAGGGTCATCACCCCGCGCAGCCCGTCGGCGGCGGGGCGGAAGGGCTGTGGCGCGGGCGCGTCGGATACGCCCGGATCGCCGAACTCCCAGGAATAGGTGGTGAACTCGCTGTGGCTCTCCCAGCGCAGCACGGTGCCGGAGAACGCCACCCGGTGGTGCTTGGCCCCCTTCGCCGGACCGTCGAGCCCCAGCGACGCGCAGAACGCCGCGAGCGCCTCGCGATCCGCCTGCGACTTCTCGCCGTCGGTGATGAAGGCGTAGTGCAGCACGCGCCGGGGCGTCTCGACGGGCAGGAAGGGCCGCGCATGCACCTCCGCCAGCACCCGCGCCCGCAGCGGATGGGGTTCCAGTTCGACCGACATGCGCCCCACGACGCCTCCTCGTTCCGCCCGCCCGAGGCGGCGCGCCACGATGGGGGAAGCGAGGCTGCGGTGCAACGGTTAAGTCGTGGGGTGGGGTGGGCGGGACGTGTGGCGATCGGGCTGGACGGGCGGTGGCGTCTGCGCCATTTTAAGTGCCTGTTTGCGGATTTTCCGCAAGAATGACCTTTGAACGGGCTCTTCGGGTCCATGGGAGGACGGGCCATGCTGATTCGCTTCGGCGTCGCCAATCACAAGTCGATCCGCGACTACCAGGAGATCTCCTTCGTCGCCTCCTCTTTGAAGGGCGGCACGAGCCAGACGATCGAGGCCCCAGGCCTGAAGCAGCGGCTCCTGCCGGCGGCCCTGATCTACGGCGCGAACGCTTCGGGGAAGTCGAACGTGCTCGACGCACTCTCCGAGATCCGCCGGCACGTGGTGGATTCGTTTCGCAAGAACGAGCCCAACGGCAAGATCGCCCGCGCGCCCTTCGCGCTGATGGAGAGCAACGACGCGCCGACCACGTTCGAGGTCGACCTGCTGCTCGCCGACGTGCGCTACACATACGGCTTCGACGTCGGCGACCGCGCTTTCACGCGCGAACGGCTGCACGCCTATCCGCACGGCCACCGCCAGGTGTGGTTCGAGCGGGAGGCCGAGGGGCCGATGCGGTTCGGGAAGGGGCTGAAGGGGGCGAACCGGGCGATCGAGGGGTTCCTGCGGCCCAATGCGCTGTTCTTGTCGACGGCGGCGCAGCATGGGCATGCGGGGTTGATGCCGATCCAGCAATTCTTTTCGCGACAGATCGCGACCGATCTCACGATCGAGGTCGAGGCCTCCGATCTGGAGCCGTGGCTGAGCGCACCGCTCGGCGAGGGGCTCGCTCGGTTCCTGCGCGACGCGGATGTCGGCATCGAGCGCGTCTACGAACGCATGCGGCCTGCGGAGGGGACGGTCTTCCGCATCGTCGATGGGCGGTTTGTGCCGACCGACGAGGACGCGTCCTTCCCGCACCGGGGCTTCACCCATCGAGGTGCTGGGGGAGCCGGGTTCGAGCTCGACATAGAGGAAGAAAGCCGCGGTACGCTGCGCATGGGCTCGCTCGCCTTGCGGGCGAACGATGCCTTGGCCGATGGCGGCCTGCTCGTCGTCGACGAGCTCGACGCCAGCCTCCACACCGACCTCGTCCTGCGCCTCGTCTCCCTCTTCACCGACCCACAGATCAATACGAAGGGCGCCCAGCTCCTCGCCACCACGCACGACACCAACCTCCTTGCTTCCGACGTCCTCCGCCGCGACCAGGTCTGGTTCACCGAGAAGGACCGCGAGGGCGCGACGTCGCTGTTCCCGCTCACCGACTTCCGTACGCGGCGGGAGGACAACATCGAGCGCGGCTACCTCGACGGCCGCTTCGGGGCGGTGCCCTATCTCGCGCCGCTGGAGGCGTTCGCTCGCGCACACGAGGATGCGGCGGATGCGTAAGCGCGGCGACCGCGCACTCTCGCGTCGCCCTCATCGCCGCGAGCCGCGCGTCAAGATCACGATCTTCAGCGAAGGCGCGGTGACGGAGCCCGACTATCTCGGCCGCTTCGCTGCCGACGTCCGTGTGAAGCTGCTCTTCGGAAAGAAGGGCGGCAAGCCCGCCGATCTCGTCGAGGCGGCGATCGCCGCCCGGCGCGCGACGAGAACGGACGGCTTCTCGGGCGATCACGAGATCTGGGCCGTCTTCGACCGCGACGATCACCCGCATACTCCGGAGTTGCGCCGCCGGGCGGACGAGAACGGCGTGCGCGTCGCCTTCTCCGAGCCCTGCTTCGAGATCTGGGCGCTGCTCCACCGCCCGGACGGCTTGGGACCGATGACGTCGCGCGAGGCGATCGAGCGGGTTTGCGCGCATCTGCCGAGCTACCGCCGCGAGAAGCGCCTCGACTACGACGCCCTGCGCCCCCACCACGACGCCGCCGTCGCCCGCGCCGAGCGCCTGCGCGCCGCGCGCGAGCAGGACGGCGGCACCAACCCCTATACCGACGTCGACGTCCTCCTGCGCCTCGTCCGCGACAACGGAAAACCCTGACGTCCCGGGCAAACCGCCGCGCCCGGGTTGACGCGGGGCGTGCGGAGGGGAAGATGCGGGCTCCCGCACGAGGATGTCGCGTATGCCCATCGAAACCGCTCCCGCCGCTTCCAAGCCGGCCCCCAAGCCCGCGCGCCCGCCGCGGGTCGGCCTGTTCGCGACCTGCCTCGTCGACCTGATGCGGCCCTCGGTGGGATTCGCGGCGGTGAAGCTGCTCGAGGACGCGGGCTGCGTGGTGGAGGTGCCCTCGCAGACCTGCTGCGGGCAGCCGGCGTTCAATTCCGGCGACCGCGCCACGGCGCGGGCGCTGGCCGAGCAAATCGTCGTGGAATTCTCGCGCTTCGACTACGTGGTGGCGCCGTCCGGCTCCTGCGCCGGGCAGATCCGCAAGCATTTTCCCGAGCTGTTCGCCGACGACCCGAACTGGGCGCCGAAGGCGAATGCGCTCGCGGAGAAGACGCACGAGCTCGTCTCCTTCCTCACCGACGTGATGTTCGTCTCGGAGGTCGACGCCACGTACGAGGGCCGGGTGACCTACCACGACAGCTGCGCGGGCCTGCGCGAGCTCGGCGTGCGCACCCAGCCGCGCAAGCTGCTCGCCTCGGTCGACGGGCTCGAGCTCGTCGAGATGGCCGAGACGGACGTGTGCTGCGGCTTCGGCGGCACCTTCGCGGTGAAGTACGGCGAGATCTCGGACGCCATCGTCGACAAGAAGGCGCAGAACATCGTCGCGTCCGGCGCGCCGACGCTGCTCGCCGGCGATCTCGGCTGCCTGATGAACATGGCCGGCAAGCTCCAGCGCGAGGGCCGCGCCGTGAAGGTGCGCCACGTCGCCGAGGTGCTCGCCGGCATGACCGACGAGCCGCCGATCGGCGAGCGCGGCTGACGCGGCCTCAGGCCGGGCACGCGCCCGCCCGGAGCAGCGCGTCGACCACGTCGCCGGAGATCCCCGCGGAGAGCGGCGTGAAATCGCCTGCCTCGAACATCGACTTCGCCGAGTCGCGGATCAGCCGATGCGTGGCGCGCGCCAGCCCCGAGCCCAGCGAGATGCGCGCCACGCCCGCCCGCGCGAAGTCCGCCCGCGGGACCGCGGTGAAGGCGCCCGCCGCGATGGCGTTCACCGGCTTCGAGACGCTCGCGCAGATGCGCGCCACGTCCTCCATGGACGGCGGCATCGGCAGGTAGAGGCAATCCGCGCCCGCCGCCTCGAAGGCCTGGAGGCGGCGGATACCTTCCTCCATGTCGTAGACGCCCGTCATCACGCCGTCGGCGCGGGCGACGAGCACGATGTCCCGCGGGCACGCGCGCGCCGCGGCGGCCGCGGCGCGGATGCGCTCGACCGCCTCGTCGAACGGGTAGGCCGCGCCGTCCGGCGGCATGACGTCCTCGATGGAGAGGCCCGCGAGCCCCGCGTCGCAGGACAGCCGCACGGTCTCGGCGACGATCTCCGGCGCATCGCCGAAGCCGTTCTCGAAGTCTCCCGACACCGGCAGCGGCGTCGCCGCAACGAGCGCCTGGGCATGCGCCAGCGCCTCGTCGCGGGTCACGCGGCCCATGTCCGGCCGGCCCAGCGTGAAGGCGTAGGCCGCGGACGAGGTGCCGATCGCCTGCGCGCCGAGCGCGGCCAGCATGCGCGCCGAGCCGAGATCCCAGGCGTTGGCGAGGATGAACGGGTCGCCGGGGCGGTGGAGCGCGCGGAAGGCGGGGCCGGGATCGTGCGACATCGTGGGGGTCCTCCGTTTTTCCGGCGGAGGATCGCAGGTCGCATGCGGCACGAAAAGCCGGAGGACTACGCCCCCTCGGCGACGGCCCGCGCCATCAGCGCTTCGCCCCGGGCACGGGCCGCCAGCGGCGGTGCTGCCAGAGCCATTGCTCGGGATGCTCCCGCACCCAGCCCTCGACGACGTCCGTCATCGCCTGCATCGCGCCGGCGACGTCGATCTCGCCGTTGGCGTCCCGCGGCAGGTCGAGGGGCGGGGTCAGCTCCAGCTTGAAGCGCCCGCCGGGCAGGCGGATCACGCGTACGCCGTGGACCGGGCAGTCGAAGCGACGCGCGAACTTGCCCAGGATCGGGTTCGCCTTGGCCGTCATGCCGAAGAAGGTCACGTCGACGCCGCGGGTGAAATGCTGGTCGACGAGCATGCCCAGATGCCCGCCGCGATCGAGCACGCCCGCCATGGCGAAGGCCGCGCCCTGGCGCGCCGCCTCGAGCCCGCCCATCGTCTGCGAGCGCACCTCCATCACCGCGCGCGCCACGGCGGCCGTGTTCGGCGCGCGGAAGACCGCGGTCGCCGCGAGGCCGTAGCGGTGGGCGCAGATCGCCGGCAGCTCCCAATTGGCGAGATGGGCGGAGAAGATGATGCCGGGCCGGCCGTCGTCGCGCAGGGCCTCGAAGTGGGAAATGCCCTCCACCTCGACGCGCCCGGCGCCGGGATTGTCCGGATCGAAGTCGAAGATCGTGTCGAGATGGGCATATTCCGCGGCGGTGCGGCCGAGATTGTCCCAGGCGCCGCGCACGATGGCGCGGTGCTCGGCGGGGGACTTCTCCGGGAAGGCGGCCGCCACGTTGGCGAGCGCCGTGCGGTGCGCGGGGACGAGCGGCCCGAGCGTGCGCGTCAGCGCCGCGCCGACGCGCGCCGCGCGGTCGGGACCCAGCCGTCGGGAAAGGCCGAACACGCCGCGGACGACCGCGACGCTGACGAACTCGAGGGCGCGCCCGGAGAGCCGAGCCAGACGGAGACGAAAACCGGACACGCGGGCGCCTGAGACCTTGACCGAGGGGAGGGAGGCGCGCGTGTGTGGCCGATCCCGAGCGCAGGGTCAAGCGAAGCGGTACTCCGGACGCGCGCGATCGTACGGGCCGGCGGGCGCGGCCGCGATGCGCCGGCCTCGCCCGATGCTCACGCGGCGCGCGGGCGCGTCTCGCTCAGAAGTCGACGAACGCTGGCCGCATCACGCTCGATGATCAGCAGGTAGGCGCGCACGCCGCCGATCGGACGGGAACGGCCCTGCTCCCAGTCTCTGATCTGATTGACCGTAAAGCCGAAAGACGTGGCGAAATCGTCTTGGGACAATCCGAGCCCGTGCCGAATAGCCTTCACGTCGATGGCGGATGGAAGGTGCACCCGTGCGGGCTCTGCCTCCCCGCGCGCGATCGCCGCGACTTCGTTCGCGGCATCGAGCAGACGCTTTCCGGCCTTGCTCATCTCTCGTTCTCCGCAGTCTTTCCCAGCCTTGCTCGGATAGACGCCCTGCAATCATCGGCTACGTTTGCCAGAGCCTTTCCGATTGCATTGCATTCGGCTTTCGTAAGGTTGATCTTCTCGCCCTCTGCATAAATGTCCAACAAGAACACAGGGACGTCCTCTGCTGGAAAATATGTGATGATGCGGTAGCCGCCTCGTTTTCCGCGACCGGGCGGCGCATAGCGGAACTTGCGCGCGCCACCCGTAGCTGGGATCAGATCACCCAATTTCGGGTCCGACCGCATCGTCGCAATCCCGATACGATCGTCCTCCGACAGCGCCAGATCGGCCGCGGCACGCTTGAATGCATTCGTTTCGAGGATCGTATGCATCTCGTCGGGCATGCGCGTCACGGAGGGCGACACTACGTGAGTTCCGTAGTTGCGTCAAGCTGCTTCCCGGCTAAGTGGCCACGCGCCCCTCACAGCGTCACCACCACCTTGCCGAAGACCTTCCTCCCCTCGAGCCGCTCGAGCCCCTGCTGGAAGTCCTCGAGGGGGTAGACCGAGTCGATCACGGGGGTCATGCCCGCGGCCATCTTCTCGAGCGACTGGGCGATGTTCCTCATCGAGCAGCCGAAGGAGCCGAAGATGCGGTATTGCTGCTGGAACAGCTGCATCAGGTTCATCTGCGTCGTCACGCCCGAGGTCGAGCCGCAGGTCACGAGCCGGCCGCCGCGCTTGAGGCACAAGAGCGAGCCGTTCCAGGTGTCGGCGCCCACGTGCTCGAACACGACGTCGACGCCCTTGCGCTTCGTCAGGCGGCGCACCTCGCCCTCGAAGCGCTCGGTCTTGTAGTTCACCACGTGATCGGCCCCGAGCGCGCGCGCCTTCTCGCCCTTCTCGTCGTCGCCCACCGTGGTGTAGACCGTGCAGCCGATGGCCTTGGCCATCTTGATCGCCGCCGTGCCGATGCCCGAGCCGCCGGCATGGACGAGGATCGATTCGCCGGGCTCGAGCCTGGCGTTGTCGAACAGCATGTGCTGCACCGTGCCGAAGCCGATGGCGGCGCAGGCGGCGTCCGCGTAGGAGACGCCCTTCGGCACGGGGACGACGAGCCGCTCGGGCCGGTTCATCAGCTCGCGGGCCATGCCGTCGACGTGGAAGCCCATGATGCCCTTGACGTTCTCGCAGAGGTTGTCGCGCCCCTCGCGGCAGGCGCGGCATTCCCCGCAGGTGTCGGCGCCGTACATCACCACCGGATCGCCGGCCGAGAACCGCGACACGCCGGGGCCCACCGCGACGACCTCGCCGGAAGCCTCCACCCCCGCCACCTGCGGCAGCTTGCGCTTGGCGAAGGCCATGCCGCGAAAGCCCCAGACGTCGAGATAGTTCAGCGCCACGGCGCGCACGCGGATCTGCACCTCGCCCTCGGCCGGCGGGGCGGGATCATCGATGGTCTCGAGCCGCAGGTCGCGGTCGCCGTGTAGCCGCAGGGCGCGCATGGAATGTCCGTCCGCATCGAGGGAAAGGGTCGCGGGCGGCTTAGCGGCTGGGGCGGGCGATGACAAGCGCGGCGGGCCGTCGCGACGCGCTCAGAAGACCCGCGGGCGTGGCGGCGGCACCGGAGCCAGCACCATCGGCGCACCTGTCGGCGCGCCCGGCAGCCCGTCGATGAGCGGCCTGTTGGGCGGCGGCGGCAGGATGTTCAGCGGCGTGCCGGCGCTCGCGGCCGTCGCGCCTGTGGGCTCCGGCCCCGGCGCGATCCCCGTCGGCAGGCCGAGCGAGACCTGGATCGGCGCCACCGGGCGGCGCTCGGGCAGGTCGACGACCGGCAGCGTGGCGCGCTGGGCCTGGAGGAACGCCAGCGCGCCGGCGCCGGCCTGGCTCGCCCCGGCGACGACGATCTCCTCGGCGTCCTCCTCGCCGCGGTCCCGGCGCCGGTTCGGGTCGCACACGATCGGGCGGAAGTCCTGCGGCGCGGTGCGCGAGGAACGCGGCATGTCGCGCAGCGTGCGCCCGTTGCTGCCGAAGCCGAACAGGCCGCGCGCGGAGAAGCCGTGCTCCATCAGCGAGGCGGAGAGCGCGGTGCGCTCGCGCGAGGACAATTGCCCCATCACCACGACGACCAGCCGCCGGCCGCCGCGCTCGGCGATGGCGACGACGTTGAAGCCGGACGAGCAGACGTAGCCGGTCTTCAGGCCGGCGGCGCCGGGATAGCGGCCGACGAGGCCGTTGTGGTTGTTCATCACGGTCGAGCCGAAGGCGATCGACTGGATGCCCCAGAGGTCGCGCTGGCTCGGGAAGTCCCGCCACAGGGCCTGGGCGAGGAGCGCCATGTCGCGCGCCGACGTGCTCTTGCGCAAATCCGGCAGCCCGCTGGGATTGGTGAAGCGCGTCTCGTTCATGCCGAGCCGGCGCGCTGTGGCGTTCATCTCGTCGACGAAACGCTCGACGCTGCCGCCGACATTCTCGGCGATGGTCCAGGCCACGTCGTTCGCCGACTTGACCATGATGATCTTCAGCGCATTGTCGAGCGTGATCTGCGACCCCGGCTCGAAGCCCATCTTGGAGGGCGGCATGGCCGCCGCCTCCCGCGAAACGGTGAGGAGCGAGCTCATCGACAGCCGTCCCTGGCGCACCGCGTCGAGCGCGACGTAGGCGGTCATGATCTTCGTGAGCGAGGCGGGGTACCACGGCATCGTGCCGTTGCGCTCGAAGATGACGGCGCCGGTGTCGAGATCGGCGACGAGGAGCGGCGCGTCATCGATCTGTGCCCGCGCAGGCCCGGCGAGGGGGCCGAGCGCGGCGAGGAGGAGGAGGAGGAGGACGAATGCGAGGGCGCGGTGGGTCGCGCTGGGGAGCACGCGCATGAGCAGGGTCTGGCTCCGGGCTCTCTTCGAATCGGCGGGCTGATCGGACGCGACGCGGCCGGATGGTCGAGCCGGGACCATACTCGCCTCGCGCGCTTTTTTCCAGCCGGAACGCGGAAATGGGGTCGCGGCGCTTGCGCCGACGGCGGCGAGGGCGTTTGAGAAGGCGCGCCCCCCTGGACGAGACCGCAACCGATGGACCTCTCACTCCTCTGGATTCCCGCGACGCTCGTCGCCGCCGTCGCCCAGGTCGCGCGCAACGCCACGCAGCGCGATCTCGCCGCGCGCATCGGCACGATCGGCGCGACGCAGGTGCGCTTCCTGTTCGGGCTGCCCTTCGCGGCGGCGTTCCTGGCGCTGGCGCTCGCGGTCTCCGGCGAGACGCTGCCGCGGCCGACCGAGGGCTTCCTCGGCTTCCTGGCGATGGGCGCGCTGATGCAGATCGCGGCCACCGCGCTGATGCTCGCGGCGATGCGCGAGCGGGCCTTCTCGGTGGTCACCGCCTACCTCAAGACCGAGCCGGTGCAGACGGCGCTGTTCGCGATCGCGGTGCTGGGGGATCCACTGACGGGGCCTATGCTGATGGCGATCGGCATCGCCACGGTGGGGGTGATCCTCGTCTCCCACACGCCGGGCAAGCTCGCCACCGGGGGCCTGCGCCCGGCGCTGCTCGGGATCGCGGCGGGGGCCGGCTTCGGGCTCTCGGCGGTGGGCTATCGCGGGGCGATCCTCGCGCTGGAAGGCGGCAGCTTCCTCACCCGCGCCTCGACCGCGCTGGTCGCCGCGCTGGTGCTGCAGACCGCGATCCTCGCGGTCTATCTCGTCGTCTTCGACCGCACCGCGCTGATCGCCTCGCTGCGCGAATGGCGCGCCTCCGCGACCGCGGGCTTCCTGGGGGCCTTCGCCTCGCAATTCTGGTTCATCGGCTTCGCTCTCACCTCGGCGGCGAACGTGCGCACGCTGGCGCTGGTGGAGGTCGTCTTCGCGCAGATCGTCTCGCGGCGCCTGTTCGACCAGAGCGTCAGCGCGCGCGAGCTCGCCGGCATGGCGCTGATCGTGGCGGGCGTCGGCGCGCTGCTGTGGAAGGCGACGTGAGCAGGGGGCGGGGCCAGCGCGGGGTCGTTGTTGCATCGCCGCGCCGGAGAGCTTAATTCCCGGTCCTCACGCCCAAGGAAACGAGGCCGCCCCGTGACCCGCGCCTATCCGCCCGTCGAGCAGAACCCGAACTTCCCCGACCTCGAGCAGAAGGTCGCCGCGCGCTGGACGAGCGAGCGGACGTTCGAGCGCTCGATCGCGCAGCGCAAGGAGCAGGGCGCGACGGAATTCGTCTTCTACGACGGCCCGCCCTTCGCCAACGGGCTGCCGCACTACGGCCACCTCGTCACCGGTTTCGTGAAGGACCTGGTGCCGCGCTGGCAGACCATGAAGGGCAAGGCGGTGGACCGCCGCTTCGGCTGGGACTGCCACGGCCTGCCCGCCGAGCTGCACTCCGAGAAGGAGCTCAACCTCTCGGGCCGGCACTCGATCATGGAATACGGTATCGAGCGCTTCAACGCGCATTGCCGCCGCTCGGTGCTGCAGTTCACCGACGATTGGGAATACTACGTCACCCGCCAGGGCCGCTGGGTCGACTTCCGCAACGACTACAAGACCATGGACCGCTCCTTCATGGAGAGCGTGCTGTGGGCCTTCAAGACCCTCTGGGACAAGGGGCTGATCTACGAGGGCTACCGCGTGGTGCCCTATTCCTGGGCCGTGCAGACCCCGCTCTCGAACTTCGAGACCCGCCTCGACAACTCGTATCGCATGCGCCAGGACCCGGCGCTGACCGTCGGCTTCACGCTGGACAAGGCGCCGGGCGAGGACATCGCGCCCAAGCTCTACGCCTGGACGACGACGCCCTGGACGCTGCCGTCGAACCTCGCGCTCGCGGTGGCGCCGGATGCCGACTACGCCGTGCTGGCGAAGGACGGCGAGCGGGCGATCGTCGCGCAGGCCCGCATCGAGGCCTACGCGAAGGAGCTCGACGGCTACGAGGTCGTGGGCACGCTGAAGGGCTCCGCGCTCGTCGGCCGCCGCTACACGCCGCTGTTCCCCTTCTTCGCGGACGCGCCGAACGCCTTCCAGGTGATCGCGGGCGACTTCGTCGAGCTCGACGGCGGCACGGGCGTGGTGCACCTCGCCCCCGCCTTCGGCGAGGACGACATGCGGGTCGCCACCGCCGCCGGCATCCCGGTGATCGACCCCGTGGATCTGGCAGGCAACTTCACCGACCAGGTGCCGCCCTACGCGGGCAAGAACGTCTTCGAGGCCAACAAGGACATCATCCGCGACCTGAAGGCGGACGGCCGCGTGCTGCGCCACGAGAGCTACGACCACTCCTACCCGCATTGCTGGCGCACCGACGAGCCGCTGATCTACAAGGCCGTGCAGTCCTGGTACGTGAAGGTCTCCGCCTTCCGCGACCGCATGGTGGAGCTGAACAAGGACATCCGCTGGGTGCCCGAGCACGTCCGCGACGGGCTGTTCGGCAAGTGGCTGGAGAACGCCCACGACTGGAACATCTCGCGCAACCGCTTCTGGGGCTCGCCGCTGCCGGTGTGGAAGTCCGACGATCCGCGCTATCCGCGCACCGACGTCTACGGCTCGATCGAGGAGCTGGAGCGGGACTTCGGAGTGAAGCTCGACGACCTGCACCGCCCGATGATCGACGCGCTGACCCGCCCCAACCCGGACGACCCGACCGGCAAGTCGACCATGCGCCGGATCGAGGACGTGTTCGACTGCTGGTTCGAGTCCGGGTCGATGCCGTTCGCCCAGGTGCACTACCCGTTCGAGAACAAGGAGTGGTTCGAGGGTCACTTCCCCGGCGACTTCATCGTCGAGTACGTCGCCCAGACGCGCGGCTGGTTCTACACCTTGATGGTGCTCTCCACGGCCCTCTTCGACAGGGCGCCGTTCAAGAGCTGCATCTGCCACGGCGTCGTGCTCGACGAGAACAAGCAGAAGCTCTCCAAGCGCCTGAAGAACTATCCCGATCCGGTGGACGTGTTCGACACGCACGGGGCGGATGCGCTGCGCTGGTACATGATCTCCTCGCCGCTCTTGGCCGGCGGCGATCTCGCCATGCCCAAGGACGGGCGCGCCATCGCCGAGACCGTGCGGCAGGTGATGCTCCCTCTGTGGAACGCGTTCTACTTCTTCACGCTCTACGCCAACACCGACGGCTACACGGCGACATACCGCACGGACGCCGCCGGCGAGCTCGACCGCTACATCCTGTCGAAGACCGGCGACTTCGTGCGCGCGATCGACGGCGCGATGGAGGCGCTCGACATCCCCCGCGCCACGGCGGCCTACCTGCCCTTCATCGACACGCTGAACAACTGGTATATCCGCCGCTCGCGCGACCGGTTCTGGGGCTCGGAGCTCGGCCAAGACAAGCGCGACGCCTACGACACGCTCTACACGGTGCTCGTCACCGCGACGCGCGCGCTCGCGCCCTTCCTGCCGTTCCTCACCGAGCACATGCACGCGGTGCTCTGCGACGACGCCAGCGTCCACCTCGCCGACTGGCCGGACGCGGACGCTCTCCCGGCGGACGCCGAGCTCGTGCGCCGCATGGACCTCGCCCGCGAGGTCTGCTCGGCGGCGCTCTCGATCCGCACAGACAAGGGCCTGCGCGTGCGCCAGCCGCTGCGGTCGCTCACGGTGGCCTACGCCGACTGCGCCACGCTCGAGCCGATGCGCGCGCTGATCGCCGACGAGGTGAACGTCAAGGAGGTCCGCCTCGTCGACGATCCCGGCCGCTTCGGCAAGACCGTGGTCGCCGTCGATCCGAAGGTCGGCAAGCGGCTGGGCAAGGCGCTCGGCGCCGTGCGCAAGGCCGGGCTCGCGGGCGGCTGGACGCCGGGCGAGGCGGGCCGCGTCGTCGTCGAGGGCGCGATCATCGAGCCGGGCGAGTTCGAGTTCCGCTTCGAGGCCGAGGGCGGCGTCGACGCCATGCCCTTCGCGTCGGGCACCGGCGTCGTGGTGCTCGACACGACGCTCGACGCGGCGCTGGAGCGCGAGGGGGTGGCGCGCGACCTGATCCGCCTCGTCCAGACCGCGCGCAAGGACGCCGGCCTCGACGTCGCGGACCGGATCGTGCTCGAGCTGCGCGGCGGCGCCGGCGCCCGCGAGGACGTCGTCGATTTCGAGGAGATGCTCGCCGGCGAGACGCTCGCCTCCGCGGTGCGCTGGACCGACGGCACGCCCTCGGGCTTCGTCTCGAAGGGCGCGCTCAAGGGCGGCGAGATCGAGATCGGGGTGGCCAAGGCCGGCTGACGAGCACTTCCTTCCCTGTAGGGGAAGGTGGCTCGGCGAAGCCGAGACGGATGGGGCGCGCGGGACGCGCGTTCGGCGAAGCCGAAACGATGCAGGGCGAGACGGCTCGAGGACGCCCGATTTCCGCTTCGCGGAACACGCCTTCGGCGTGCCCCATCCGTCCCGCCGCTTCGCGTCGGGCCACCTTCCCCTTCAGGGAAGGAGAAGGCCGCGCGAGCCGCGCAGCACATGTCTCCGCGCCTGCGCGCTCGACGCGCGGCCCGATCCGCGGAACAATGGCGTCGAGGCCGTCTCGTACGGCAGGCACCTCCCGAGAACAGGGAGGCCGAGGGAGGACGCCATGAAGACGATGAAGGGGCCCGGGCTGTTTCTCGCCCAGTTCGCGGGCGACGCCGCGCCGTTCGATTCGCTCGATTCGATCTGCGGGTGGGCCGCCTCGCTCGGCTACAAGGGTGTGCAGATCCCCACCTTCGACGCCCGCCTGTTCGACCTGGAGAAGGCGGCGACGTCGGAGACCTATGTCGGCGAGGTGAAGGGCATCGTCGCCTCCCACGGCCTCGCGATCACCGAGTTGTCGACCCACCTGCAGGGCCAGCTCGTCGCCGTGCACCCGGCCTACGACGAGGCATTCGACGGTTTCGCGCCCGCGCAGATGCGCGGCAAGCCCGCCGCGCGCACCGATTGGGCGATTCGCCAGATGAAGCTCGCCGCGGAGGCCTCGCGCCGCTTCGGACTGACGGCGTCGGTGAGCTTCTCCGGCGCGCTGGCCTGGCCCTACGTCTATCCCTGGCCGCAGCGCCCGGCGGGGCTGATCGAGACCGCCTTCGCGGAGCTGGCGAAGCGCTGGCGCCCGATCCTCGACGCCTATGAGGACGCCGGCTGCGACGTCGCCTTCGAGATCCACCCGGGCGAGGACCTGCACGACGGCACGAGCTTCGAGCGCTTCCTCGATGCTGTCGGCGGCCACGCCCGCGCCTGCATCAACTACGACCCGAGCCATTTCCTGCTCCAGGGCCTCGACTACGTCGCCTTCATCGACATCTACCACGAGCGCATCAAGGCCTTCCACGCCAAGGACGCGGAGCTGAACCCGACCGGTCGGCAGGGCGTCTACGGCGGCTATGCCGGATGGGTCGAGCGCGCCGGGCGCTTCCGCTCGCTCGGCGACGGGCAGATCGACTTCGGGCAGATCTTCTCCAAGCTCGCGCAATACGACTACGACAGCTGGGCCGTGCTGGAATGGGAGTGCGCCCTCAAGCACCCCGAGGACGGCGCGCGCGAGGGGGCCGAGTTCATCGCGGCCCACATCATCCGCGTCACCGAGAAGGCCTTCGACGACTTTGCCGGTGGCGGCAGCGACGAGGCCGCCAACCGCCGCATGCTCGGCCTCGATCGGGGGGCGTGAGATGACCATCCAGGACTCCGGAAAGAGCGGTTCCTCGGACGGCCGCGCGCGCCGGCTGCGGCTCGGCATGGTCGGCGGCGGGCGCGGCGCCTTCATCGGCGGCGTGCATCGCATGGCCGCGCGTCTCGACGACCGCTGGACGCTGGTGGCCGGCGCGCTCTCCTCCGATCCCGAGCGGGCGCGCGCGTCCGGCGCCGACCTGCTGCTCGACCCCGACCGCGTCTACGACGACGCAGCCGCCATGGCGGCGGCGGAGGCGGGACGCGAGGATCGCATCGACGCGGTGGCGATCGTCACCCCCAACGCCGCCCATCACGGCCCGGCGGAGGCCTTCCTCGAGGCCGGCTTCCACGTGATCTGCGACAAGCCGCTGACGACCTCGCTCGCCACCGCGCGGGAGCTCGCCGATCTCGCCCGCGCGAAGGGCGTGATCTTCGCGGTGACGCACAATTACACCGGCTACCCGCTGGTGCGCGAGGCGCGTGCGCTGGTGCGCGCGGGCGCGCTCGGCGCGATCCGCGTCGTGCAGGTGGAATACGCGCAGGACTGGCTCGCGACGCGGCTCGAGGAAGAGGGCCAGAAGCAGGCCGCCTGGCGCACCGACCCGGCGATCTCCGGGCCGGCAGGGTCGGTGGGCGACATCGGCTCGCACGCGTTCAACCTCGCCGAGTTCGTCGCCGGCGCGCGGGTCGAGCGGGTCTGCGCCGATCTCACCAGCTTCGCCCCGGGCCGCCGGCTCGACGACAACGCCCATATGCTGCTGCGCTTCGAAGGCGGCGCGCGCGGGGCGCTGTGGTGCTCTCAGGTGGCGGTCGGCGAGGAGAACGCGCTGACGCTGCGCGTCTACGGGGAGACGGGCGCGCTCTCCTGGGGCCAGGAGAACCCCAACGTCCTCGTCCACACGCCGATCGGCGAGCCGCCCCGCCTCGTCCGCCGCAACGGCGCGGGCACGAGCGCCGTCTCGCAGCGCGCGAGCCGCATTCCCGCAGGCCATCCGGAAGGCTATCTCGAGGGCTTCGCCAACCTCTACGCGGACATCGCCGACCAGATCGAGGCCCGCCTCGCCGGCCGCGAGCCCGCGCCGGAGACGTGCGACGTCCCGAGTGTCGACGACGGCGTGCGCGGGGTGGCCTTCATCGAGGCGGCCGTGCGCTCCTCGCAGGGCGACGCGCGCTGGGAGCGGGTCGGCTGATCAGACGCCGTGGGCGGAGGCCCTACTCGTCCTCGCCGAAGCGGCTCTCGAGCAGGGCGGCGAGCGCGTCGAGGACGGCCTGGGCCTCGCGGCCGGTGGCGGCGACGAGGATGGTGGTTCCCTGGGCGGCGGCCAGCGTCAGGAGGCCCATGATCGAGCGCCCGCCGACCGTCTCGCCGCAGCGGGTCACGGTCACCTGCGCGTCGAAGCGCTCGACGGTCTGCACGAACTTGGCGGACGCCCGGGCGTGCAGGCCCTTGCGGTTGACGATCGCCAGCTCCCGGACGGGTGCGCCGTCGTCGCGCTCGGTCTCGCTCTGCGGGCGGGCGTCGACGTTCATCTCATCTCATTTCCCGGCGAGCACGTGGGACGCCACGTTGATGTACTTGCGGCCGGCCTCCTGCGCATGCAGCACGGCGTCGGCCAGCGGCTCGAGATCGCGCACGCTGGTCAGCTTGATCAGCATGGGCAGGTTGATGCCCGCGACCACCTCGACCATGCGCCCGTTCATGCACGACAGAGCCAGGTTCGAGGGCGTGCCGCCGAACATGTCGGTGAGGACGACGACCCCCGCGCCGGTCTCGACGCGGCGCACCGCGTCGAGGATGTCGCCCCGGCGCGTCTCCATGTCGTCGTCGGGGCCGATCGTGATCGTCTCGATCTGCTCCTGGGGGCCGACCACGTGCTCCAGGGCGGCCCGGAATTCCGTCGCCAGCTGGCCGTGGGTGACGAGCACCATTCCGATCATGTGGACCTGCATCCGTCGCTCGGCTGAGCGGAGCCGATATCTTGTGCACTGCGAAGCCGAACGCAAGAGCATTGCGCCCGTACCCCGGTCGATTACGTCACGGTCGTGACAGATAATCCCCCAATGCGGTCGAGCGCAATCCTGGCGATTCCATCGTCGGCGCAGGATTCGAGCCGCGGCAGTCTGACGCGGAGGATTTCGGTCTCGAGCGCCTCCGGCGCAGGCAGGCGCTCGGGTGGGGTTGCGCACAGATCGATCACGAGCCGCAGGACCGCCGCGTCGAGGCTGGGAACGGCGAGAATTCCCACCCCACGCCGCTCGATCCGCCCGGCGATCGCCGGATGCGGGCGCGCGACGAGCCGGCCATGCCGGTTCTCCACGCGCACCCTGTCGTCGCCGACGAGCCGCGCGAACAGCCCGCGCGCCCGTGCCGCCTCCAGGATCTCGAGCGCGAGCCGCGACTTGCCCGATCCGGAGCCGCCGCGGATCAGGATGCCCGCCTCGCCGGCCGCGACGCAGGTCGCGTGAAGGGTGGTCTCGCCCGTCGTCACGCCCGGTTCCGCGCCGGCAGCGTGACCACGAAGCGCGCGCCGAGGCGGACGGGCTCGCCGTCGGGCCCGATGGCGCCCAGCCGGTTCTCCGCGCGAATCGCGCCGCGATGCGCCGACACGATCTGGCGCGAGATCGACAGGCCGAGGCCCGAGTTCTGGCCGAAGCCCTGCTCGGGCCGGTCGGTGTAGAAGCGCTCGAAGATCCGCTCCAGCGCGTGCTCGGGAATGCCGGGGCCGTCGTCCTCGACCGTGAGGCGGACCTGCTCGGCATCGCGCTCGAGCACGACGCGCACCGGCGCGCCGGGGGGCGAGAAGGAGCGGGCGTTGTCGAGGAGGTTGCGCACCACCTGCCCGAGGCGGCTGTCGTGGCCGATGACGACGAAGTCGCGCCCGGCCTTCTCGCCGCCCTGGGTGAGCGATCCCGTCTGTCCGCCGCCGGCGCCGGCGAGGAAGGCGAGGCGCCGCCCCGGCCGCTTGACGTCGAGCGCGATGGGCGCGTCGTCCGGGCGGCGCACGTCGTTGGCGATCGAGACCACGGCCTCGATCAGCTTGGCCATGTCCACCGGCCCCGCTTCCGAGCGCGCGAGCTCGGCGTCGAGCCGCGAGGCGTCGGAAATGTCGGAGATCAGCCGGTCGAGCCGGCGCACGTCGTGCTGGATGATGTCGAGCAGCCGGGCGCGGGACTCGTCGGTGCGGGCGACCGGCAGGGTCTCGACCGCGCTGCGCAGCGAGGTCAGCGGGTTCTTCAGCTCGTGCGCCACGTCGGCGGCGAAGCTCTCGATGGCCTCGATGCGGTCGTAGAGCGCTTCCGTCATGTCGCGCAGCGCGCCCGAGAGGTGGCCGATCTCGTCGGCGCGGCCGGTGAAGTCGGGGATCTCCTGGCGGGACTTGATGCCGCGGCGCACGCGCTCGGCGGCTTCCGCCAGCCGCGAGACCGGGCCGGCGATGGCATTGGCGAGCAGCAGCGAGAGCACGATCATGACCGCGGCCGCCACCATGAACACCTGCAGGAGCGCGAAGCGCTCGGAGGCGATGATGGCGTCGATGTCGCCGCCCTGCGTCGAGAGCAGCAGCACGCCGCGCACGGCGCGCTGGCGCTGGATCGGCACCGCCACCGAGACGATGGTCTCGCCCGACGGGTTGAGCCGCACCACGCTGGCGCGCTCGCCCGACATGGCCTGCCGGATCTCCGGGAAGACGCGTCCGTCGGTGGGGCCGATCGTCTCGAGCGAGGGCGCGCGCGCCGGCGCGAAGACGTCGCGCACCGACGACCAGGCCCGCTCCAGCGCGGAGGGCTGCTCGGTCTCGATCGCCGGCAGGTCGAGGCGCAGGATGTCGCCGCGCGAGTAGAGCGCGCGGGTGTCGAGCAGCAGCGTCGCCTCGCGGTCGTACACCCGCGCGCGGGTGCGCGTCGGCGTCACCAGCCGGCGCAGCAGGGGCGCGACCTGCTCGGGGTTGATCGAGAACTCGAGCGGCGAGAACAATTCGTCGGTGAGCACCGAGCTCTCGCCGGTCTGCATCTGCAGGAGGCGATCGGGGTCGATCAGGATCGTGTCGGAATCCACGGTGGCCGAGGCGGCGATCGCGCCGGCGATGATCTCGCCCTGGGTCAGCAGGCTCTGCACTCGCGCCTCGATCAGCCCCTCGCGGAACTGGTTGAGGTAGAGGAAGCCGAAGAACAGCGCGACGAGGCCCGCGAGGTTGAGCACGACGATGCGGCGCACCAGGCTCGACGAGGCGCGGCTCGTCACCGCCCGCGAGAGGCCGCGCAGCTTGACGAGCAGCCCCTTGCGCACGCGTCGACGCACCTCTGGGCTCGCCAGCGAGGCCGCCGCCGCCCGCACGCCCGCGGTCACGGGGGGGCCTTCGCCGGCGGCGCCGTCGCGAAACCCGTCCTCGTCGTGCCCGTGCCGGCCGGCGTCCACCTGGTCTCCCGTCTGTCGTCTCGCGCGGGGCGCGCTGTGCCGCCCCGGCTCAGCCTTCCTTGAAGCGGTAGCCGACGCCGTAGAGCGTCTCGATCATGTCGAAGCTCTGGTCGGTCGCCTTGAACTTCTTGCGCAGGCGCTTGATGTGGCTGTCGATCGTGCGGTCGTCGACATAGACCTGGTCGTCGTAGGCGGCGTCCATCAGCGCGTTGCGGGACTTCACCACGCCGGGGCGCTGCGCCAGCGACTGCAGGATGAGGAACTCGGTGACGGTCAGCGTCACCGGCTCGCCCTTCCAGGTACAGGTGTGGCGCTCGGGGTCCATCACCAGCTGGCCGCGCTCGAGCGCCTTGGTGTCGGGCTCGCGGGCGACGGTGACGTCCTTGGGGGCGAAGCGGCGCAGCACGGCCTTGACGCGCTCGACCAGGAGGCGCTGCGAGAACGGCTTCCGGATGAAGTCGTCGGCGCCCATCTTCAGGCCGAACAGCTCGTCGATCTCCTCGTCCTTGGAGGTGAGGAAGATCACCGGCAGGTCCGATTTCTGGCGCAGGCGGCGCAGCAGCTCCATCCCGTCCATGCGCGGCATCTTGATGTCGAAGATGGCGAGATCGGGCGGCGTCTGGCGCAGGCCGTCGAGGGCGGAGGCGCCGTCGGTGTAGGTCTGGATGCGATACCCCTCCGCCTCCAGCGCGATGGAGACCGAGGTGAGGATGTTGCGATCGTCGTCGACGAGGGCGATGGTGGGCATCGAAGCTCCCGAAGGTCTGGCGGCCGGCGTCGAGCCGTGCCGGCGCGGGTCGGATGGCCCCGCGACGATGTCGAGAGGTGCGGCGAAGGGACCGCCCCCTTCGCCTCGCCTTCCAAATCGGCCGAATTTATGGCGTTTACCACGATACGGGGCATGGGGGCAAAGGTGAACGCGTTCACGAGGGGAGACGATCCGATGGCGGACGACAGGAATCCGGGAGAGACCGGCGTCTCCGAGGAGGCGCGGGAGATCCTGGCGCGCAATCCGCAGGCCGCCGACCCCGGCTACGACGGGATCGGGGTGGCCAAGGGTCTCCTGCGCCGGATCCGCGCCGGGGCGCTGGCGACGCTCGACCGCGCGGCCGGTTTCCCCTCGGCGACGCTGGTGACGGTGGCGACCGACGTCGACGGCGCGCCGCTGTTCCTGATGTCGCGCCTGTCGGGCCATACCGCGAACCTCGCCGCCGACCCGCGCGCCTCGGTGCTGCTCGCCGAGCGCGGCAAGGGGGACCCGCTCGCGCATCCGCGGCTCACCGTGATCGGGACGATCGCGCCGACCGACGATCCCCGCGCCCGCGCCCGCTTCCTCGCGCGCCACCCCAAGGCGCAGCTCTATGCCGGCTTCGGCGATTTCGCCGTGTATCGGATGAGCGTGGAGGGTGCGCATCTCAACGGCGGCTTCGCCCGGGCGATGGCGGTGTCGGCCGCGGACCTGCTGACGCGGATCGACGACGCGGCCGAGCTGATCGCGATGGAGGAGAGCGCGGTCGCCCACATGAACGAGGACCACCGCGACGCGCTCTCCCTCTACGCCACCCGCCTCGCCAAGGTGCCCGAGGCCGACTGGCGCGCCACCGGCATCGACCCCGACGGCCTCGACCTCGCCGCAGGCGACCTCACCGCGCGGGTGGCGTTCCCCGAGCGGGTGACGGGGGGGCGGCTGAGGGGGGTGCTGAAGCAGATGGCGGATGCGGCGCGGGAGATGGAGGGGTAGGCGGACACCCGCCACTCCCCTTCCCCCGAACCCCGCCAGATGCGATAGAAGCCGCGCGTCCCTCGTCCATCGGAACAGCGCCATGGCTTCCCCCGTCTCTCCCCTCGCGCCCGCCACCTATCCCGACCTCCCCGAGATCCCCGGCGTGCGTCTCGCGACCGCCGCGGCGGGCATCCGCTACCGGGGGCGCACCGACGTGCTCTATGTCGGGCTCGACGCCGGGACGGCGGTCGCGGGGGTGTTCACCCGCTCCAAGTGCCCGTCCGCGCCGGTGGACTGGTGCCGGGCGAACCTCGCCGGCGGCACGGCGCGGGCGCTCGTGGTCAATTCCGGCAACGCCAACGCCTTCACCGGCCGGGCCGGCGCGGACGCGGTGGCGCTCACCGCCGAGATCGCCGCGCGCGCCGCCGGCTGCCAGCCGGCGCAGGTCTTCGTCGCCTCGACAGGCGTCATCGGCGAGCCGCTCGACGCGACGAAGTTCGAGGGCGTGCTCGAGGCCTGCGCCGCGAAGGCCGAGGGCGGCTCCGCCGCCTGGCGCGCCGCCGCCGAGGCGATCATGACGACGGACACGTTCCCCAAGCTCGCCACCCGCAGGGTCGAGATCGACGGCGTGCCGGTGACGCTCAACGGCATCGCCAAGGGCGCGGGCATGATCCAGCCCGACATGGCGACCATGCTCGCCTTCGTCTTCACCGACGCCGCGATCGAGGCGCCCGTGCTGCAGGGCCTGCTGGCGGCCGCCACCGAGCGCTCCTTCAACTGCGTCACGGTCGACGGCGACACCTCGACCTCGGACACGCTCATCGCCTTCGCCACCGGCCGCGCCGGCAACGCCCCGATCGCGGGCGCCGACGCCCCCCGCGCGGCGGCCTTCGCGGCGGCGCTGGAAGATCTCCTCGTCGAGCTCGCCCAGCTCGTCGCCAAGGACGGCGAGGGCGCGCGCAAGTTCGTGACGGTGCGGGTGACGGGCGCGGTCGACGACGTCTCGGCGAGGCGCGTGGCCTTCTCGATCGCAAACTCGCCGCTCGTGAAGACTGCGATCGCCGGCGAGGACGCCAATTGGGGCCGCGTGGTGATGGCGGTCGGCAAGGCCGGCGAGCCCGCCGACCGCGACCGGCTGTCGATCTCCTTCGGCGGCGTGCGCGTGGCGCATCAGGGCGCCCGCGACCCGGATTATTCCGAGGAGGCAGCCTCCGCGGTGATGCGCGAGGAGGACATCGTCGTCGGCGTCGACCTCGGGCTCGGCGTCGGGGAAGCGCGGGTGTGGACCTGCGACCTGACCAAGGCCTATGTCGAGATCAACGGGGATTACCGGTCGTGAGCGATGGCTCCAAAGGAAGAAGCCCGCCTCACGGCGGGCTTCTCCGGCTTCGCGCGGCGCCTCGGCTCACCGCACCAGCACGTTCCTGAACTGCCACGGGTCGCTCGTGTCGATGTCCTCGGGGAAGAGCCCCGGGCGGCCGTCGAGCGGCGTCCACTGCGTGTAGACGCCCACCACGGGGCCGAGATACGGCGTCTGGATCTCGAGGCAGCGCTCGTAGTCCATCTCGTCGGCCTCGACGATGCCGGCCTCGGGGTTCTCCAGCGCCCAGACCATGCCGGCGAGAACGGCGGAGGTGACCTGCAGCCCCGTCGCGTTCTGGTAGGGCGCGATGCGGCGCGTCTCCTCGATGGAGAGCTGCGAGCCGTACCAGTAGGCGTTCTTGTCGTGGCCGTAGAGCAGCACGCCGAGCTCGTCGATGCCGTCGACGATCTCGTGCTCGTCGAGGATGTGCAGCGTCTCCTGCGCCACGCCGCCGGCGCCGAACATCTCGTGCAGCGAGAGCACGGCGTCGTTCGCCGGGTGGTAGGCGTAGTGGCAGGTCGGGCGGTAGGCGACCGCGTCGCCCTCGCGCACGGTGAAGTAGTCCGCGATCGAGATCGATTCGTTGTGCGTCACCAGGAAGCCGTATTGCGCCTGGGCGGTGGGCGTCCAGGAGCGCACGCGGGTGTTGGCACCCGGCTGGAGCAGGTAGATCGCCGCGCCGCAGCCGCTCTCGTGCGTGCGCCCGTTGTCGGGCATCCAGGTCTCGTGCGTGCCCCAGCCGAGCTCGGCGGGCTGGAGCCCCTCCGAGATGAAGCCCTCCACCGACCAGGTGTTGACGAAGACGCCCTGCGGCTTGGGATTGCGCGCACGCTGGGTGTCACGCTCGGCGATGTGGATGCCCTTGACGCCGACCCGGCGCATCAGGTCGCCCCACCCGGCGCGGCTCGTCGGCTCGGCGAAAGCGAGGCCCAGATCGGTCGCGACGTTCACGAGCGCCTGCTTGACGAACCAGGACACCATGCCCGGATTGGCGCCGCAGCAGGAGACGGCGGTCGTCCCGCCGGGCCTGTCCCGGCGCTCGGCCAGGATCGCCTCGCGCAGCGCGTAGTTGGTGCGCGCCGCGGGGCCGGCGCTCTTGTCGAAGTAGAAGCCGGCCCAGGGCTCGGCCACGGTGTCGATGTAGAGCACGCCGAGCTCGCGGCACAGCCGCATCAGCTCGCGCGAGGACGTGTCGACCGAGAGGTTGACGCAGAAGCCCCGGCCGCCGCCCTTGGTGAGCAGCGGCGTGAGCAGCTCGCGGTAGTTCTCGCGCGTGACCGCCTCGTGCACGAAGGCGATGCCGCGATCGTCGAGCATAGACCGGTCGGCGTCGTTCGGGTCGACGACCGTGAAGCGGTCCTTGTCGAACGTGAAATGACGCTCGATCAGGGGCAGGGCGCCCTTGCCGATCGAGCCGAAACCGATCATCACGATCGGACCGGTGATCTCTCCGTGCACGGGCCAGACGGCGCTCATCGCGGGCATTCTCCTCGAGGGTTCGGGAAGGGTACGGGGAACGGGCGCCCGCACCTTTAGTTCGTGCGCCGCCGACGTCAACGGCGGGCGGCGTCGCAGTGGGAGGAAAGTCCGAATGGCTGCACGCGGGCGAGCAGCGAACCGTTCCGATGCCGAATCGCCGAGGGGTCGCGGATGAAGGATATGACGATTGGAAAGTGCCTGTGTGGCGCTGTCACGTTCCGCATCTCGGGAGGGTTCGAGAGCTTCTTCCTCTGTCATTGCGCGCGCTGCCGCAAGGATAGCGGCTCGGCTCATTCGGCGAACCTGTTTTCGTCCACGGCCGATATCACCTGGCTGTCAGGCGCGCAGAACATCAAGACCTTTCGGCTTCCCGGGTCACGGCACGTGAAGAGTTTCTGCACGACTTGCGGTTCTGCGTTGCCGTATTCCAACGTCGATGACGGCGTGCTCGTCGTGCCGGCAGGGACCCTCGACAGCCCGATAGACGTGCGGCCCGAGGCGCATATCTGCTTTTCGAGCCGCGCGGATTGGGACGACGACCTGGCGTCCCTGAAACGGATCGACGGGCTGCCTGGTTGACCGGCTGCGGCGCTCAGAGCGCCCTGGTGCGCCTCCAGTAGCGCTCGAAGGCAGGCCCCGTCCGGCGGTGAAGCGGTCCGACCGCCTCCCCGCCGCCCGGTGGCGCGCCTCACATCACCACCACCCGCGTGCCGATCCCCACCCGGCGGTAGAGGTCCTCCACGTCGTGGTTCATCATCCGGATGCAGCCCGACGACATGGCCCGGCCGATCGAGGACGGGTCGTTGGTGCCGTGGATGCGGTAGAGCGTGTTGCCGAGATAGAGCGCGCGGGCGCCGAGCGGGTTGTTCGGGCCGCCGGGCATGAAGGCCGGAAGCTCCGGCTGGCGGCGGCGCATGGCGGCGGGCGGGCGCCAATCCGGCCACTCGGCCTTGCGGGTGATCCGCTCCGTGCCGCGCCACGAGAAGCCCTCGCGGCCCACGCCCACGCCGTAGCGCAGCGCCTTGCCGCCGTCCTGGACGAGGTAGAGGAACTTGCGGCCCGTATCGATCACGATCGTGCCGGGGCGGTGCGGGCCGTCGTAGGAGACCACCTGGCGCGCGAAGACGTCCGACACCGAGCCGCCGCCGGGCGTCACCGCCGCGGTCCGGGGCTGCAGGCGCGCCTGGGGCGCGGCCCTCGGTGCCTGCGCCTGCGGCGCGACGCGGGGCGCGGGCCGGGCCGCCGCGGGCGGCGGGGCGGAATAGCGCACGGAGGCCTGCTGGCCCCGCGGGGTCGGATCGCGCCCCGTCAGCAGCAGCTCGATGAAGCCGCCGCCGAGATCGGCGCCACCGGGCGGCGCGCTCTGGGCGGCGGACGGCGTCGGCACGGCGGCGAGCGCCACGGCGGCCAGGACCGCCAGCACGGCGCCGAGGGCGCCCCGGCGGGGGTTTCGCATGATCGACATCGCTGGGTCTCTCCCCTCCCACGGTGATACGACGGTCCCGACGAAACGCGCGCGCGCCTTGCCAGAGGGTGGAGAGCGCCGGGGGACTTGCGCTTAACCTTAAGGGGGCGTGGGGATTCATGATGAACGTGCCGTCGGCGCGGGCGCGCGGACCCGCCGTCGCGGAGTATTCGGCCACGTTCACGCAATGCTAAAGGTTCGCATGCGAGCCTCCCGGTCGATCCAAGCACAGCGCGAGAAGCCCGGCCGAAGATGACCCTGCACCAGAAGCGCTACCGCATCGAGGAAACCCTCCGCCGCGACCCGATCACCCTCCCCCGGCCTCTGGGCGGGCAGGCGAACGGAACGGCGAACGGGCATGCGAACGGCCGTTCCAACGGCTACGGAAACGGGCGCGCGAACGGCGGAGCGAGCGCGCTCGACACGGCGGCCGGACACGAGACCGAGGGCGCCGACCCGCGGATCGACGAGATCCTCTCGGGCGTCCAGGAGCTGCGTGAGTTCCTCGACCCGTCCCACCGAGTCGCGACGGACGTGATCGACGCGTACCGCAAGGAGATCTCCGAACTCTACGCGCTGCGCCAGGAGATCGACGCCATGAAGGCGGCGATCACCCACACCAAGCGCGAGATCGCCTCGCTCTACAAATCCGAGGAGGACGGCAAGGGCATGCGCCGGGTCGCCGGCGAGCTCGACGCCGTGGTCACGGCCACCGAGGAGGCCACCGGCTCGATCCTGTCGGGGCTGGAGGACATCGAGACCCACGTCAACATGCTGCGCGCCTCCGGCGGGACCAAGGGCTCGGGCGACGAGATCGGCGCGATCCTCGACCGCGTCGTCTCGATGTACGAGGCCTGCAACTTCCAGGACCTGACCGGGCAGCGCATCACCAAGATCGTCAACGTGCTGAAGTTCGTCGAGGAGCGCCTCGACCGCATGATCGACGTCTGGGGCGGCCTCGACGCCTTCCAGGAGCTGATCCAGCACGAGGCCATCGCGCCCTCGCTCGACGACGAGAAGGCGCTGCTCAACGGCCCCAAGCTCGACGAGGACCAGGGCCACGTCTCCCAGGACGACATCGACAACCTGTTCGATTGAGGGCCGGGGCGGGCGCGCCGGCAGCGGCCACGCCCCGTTCGCCCCCACCCGTCGGCGCTACGCGCCGCCGACCTCCCGTACGGGGAGGGGTCGGAGTGGACGTCCCTACTCCGCCGCGATCGACATCGAGGGCGCGGCGGCACGCACGTCGTCGTCGACGTCGGCCTCGAAGCGCTCGAAGTTCTCCTCGAACATGCCGATGAGCTTCTTCGCCGTCTGGGCGAACTGCGCCTTGTTCTGCCAGGTCTTCACCGGGTAGAGGATGTGCGGCTCGATGCCGGGCACGGAGGTCGGCACCGCGAAGCCGAAATACGGGTCCTGCCGGAAGTCCGCCTTCGCCAGCGAGCCGTCGAGCGCCGCCGACAGCAGCCGACGCGTCACGCGGATCGGCATGCGCCGCCCCACCCCGTGCATGCCCCCGGTCCAGCCGGTGTTGACGAGCCAGCAATCGACGTGGTGGCGCGAGATCAGCTCGCGCAGCATGTTGCCGTAGACCGACGGCGGGCGCGGCATGAAGGGTGCGCCGAAGCAGGTGGAGAACGTCGCCTGCGGCTCCGTCACGCCCTTCTCGGTGCCCGCCACCTTGGCCGTGTAGCCCGACAGGAAGTGGTACATCGCCTCGGCCGACGTGAGCTTGGCGATGGGCGGCAGCACGCCGAAGGCGTCGCAGGTCAGCATGACGATGTTCGTCGGCTGCCCGGCCCGGCCGCTCTCGGAGGCGCCAGGGATGAACTCGAGCGGGTAGGCGCAGCGCGTGTTCTCGGTCTTCGACGCGTCGTCGAAATCCGGCTCGCGGGTGTGCTCGTCGAGCACCACGTTCTCCAGCACCGTGCCGAAGCGCCGGGTGGTGGCGTAGATCTCCGGCTCCGCGTCCGCCGAGAGGCGGATCGTCTTGGCGTAGCAGCCGCCCTCGAAATTGAACACGCCCTGCGGGCCCCAGCCGTGCTCGTCGTCGCCGATCAGCGGGCGCCCCGGGTCGTTCGAGAGCGTGGTCTTGCCGGTGCCCGAGAGGCCGAAGAACAGGGCCACGTCCTTGGGGCTCGACATGTTGGCCGAGCAGTGCATCGGCATCACGCCCTTCGCCGGCAGGACGAAGTTGAGGTAGGTGAAGACCGACTTCTTCATCTCGCCCGCGTAGGACGTGCCGCCGATCAGCACGATCTTGCGCGTGAGGTCCATGGCGATCACCGTCCCCGAGCGGCAGCCGTGGCGGGCGGGGTCGGCCTCGAAGGACGGCAGGTCGATGATGGTGAGCTCGGGCACGAAGGCGCGCACCGTGTCGATCTCGGGCCGGCGCAGCAGGTTCCTGATGAACAGCGAGTGCCAGGCGTATTCCGTGTAGACCCGCGTGCGCACCCGGTGGTTCGGGTCGGCGCCGCCGAACAGGTCCTGCGCACAGAGGTCCATGCCCTCGGCATGCGCGCGGAAATCCTCCAGCAGCGTGTCGAACTGCGCGGGCGTGATGGCGCCGTTCGAGTCCCACCACACCGTGTCCTCGGTGGTGGCGTCGCGGACGATGAACTTGTCCTTGGGCGAGCGCCCGGTATGCACCCCGGTCTCGGCGACGAGGGAGCCCCCGGCCGCGATCTGCGCCTCGCCCCGGGCGATCGCCAGCTCGTAGAGCGCGGGCGCCTCGAGGTTCCAGTAGACGCGCGCGAGCTTGCGCAGGCCGATGGTCTCCGCGCCCTGAGCGCCGTTGAATACGCCGACATTCTCCACGGGCCGAGCCCTCCTTCTCGATCGCGCCGTCGCGCGGCGCGCATGCCGCGAGCACCGGGGGTAACGCCCGCGCGCGGGTTCGGATGCGTTCGACCGCGCGCGGGCGCGCGCATTCCGCAGCCTTCCCGATGGGTTTAAGGGGTCGCAGGCGGGGGGGCAACGCCGGGCCGGCGAGACTTTCGGCGAGGGTGAACGGCCCGGCGCCGCGAAACTCTTCCCCGAGGCGCGGCGTATCTTCCGGCATGCGCGACCGCAGAACGCGCGAGGGGGCGAAAGGCGACGGAGGGGGCGAATGACCATCGACGCCGAACGACGAGCCTTGCAGGCGGCGATCGTCGTGTTCGGGTTCGTGCCGGTGCTCGCCGGCGGAGCCGGGGCGTTCGGGGCGCTCGACCTGGCGAGCATCGGGCCTCACGGCGAGACGGCGGACGTCTCGGCGCAGAGCCATCTGCGCTACCTGTCTGGGCTGCTGCTCGGCATCGGCCTCGCCTTCTGGGCCTCGGTCCCGCGCATCGAGGCGTACGGGGGGCGCGTGCGGCTGCTCGCCGCCATCGTCGTCCTCGGCGGCCTCGCGCGCCTGTGGGGCCTCGCGCTCGACGGCGTTCCGGCCCCGACGATGCTCTTCGCGCTCCCGATGGAGCTCGTGGTCACGCCATCGATCGCCGTTTGGCAGGGGCGGGTGGCGCGGCTGTTCGAGACGAGGTGATTCTTCACCCCTCCCCCGCCGGCGACGGCGCGGCGCCGCCCGCCAGGATCCCCCCGTCGAGCACGAGCTCGGCGCCGGTCATGTAGGGCGCCTCGTCGGAGGCGAGCAGGACGGCGAGCGCCGCGACCTCCTCGGGGCGGCCGAAGCGCTTCATCGGGCAGTCGGCGATGGCGGCTGCCTCGCGGGCGGGGCGGTCGGGGCCGGAGCCGAGCACCGCCTCCCACATCGGGGTCATGATGGCGGCGGGGCAAATCGCGTTGGCGCGAATGTTCAGCCCCTGCTCGGCGCAGTACAGGGCGACGCTCCGGGTGTGGTTGCGGATCGCCGCCTTGGAGGAGGCGTAGGCGGCGGCGCCCGGGATGCCGACCATGCCCGAGCGCGAGGCGATGTTGACGATCGCGCCGGTCCCCGCCGGACGCATGGCGCGGATCGCGTGCTTGCAGCCCAGGAACACGCCGTCGAGATTGACAGCGTGCACCGCCCGCCAGTCCGCGAGCGCGGCGTGCTCGGGATCGTGCGCCACAATGCCGGCCTCGAAGCCGGTGATCCCGGCATTGTTGACCACGACGTCGATCTTGCCGCGCGCGGCGACGAGCCCGTCCACCGCCGCGACCCAATCGGCCTCCGCGCGCACGTCGAGCTTCGTGTGGGCCGCGCACGGGCCGAGCTGCTCGGCCTGGGCGGCGGCGCCGGCCTCGTCGATGTCGGTGACGAGCACGAAGGCCCCCTGCGCCGCGAAGGCCCGGGCGATCGCCGCCCCGATCCCGCGCGCGGCGCCGGTGACGAGGGCGACCTTGCCGTTGAGGCGGTGCATGGGCGGGGCTCCTTCGGACGGGCGGACGGGGCGCGGCTGTGGTGCAGGATTACGGCGTCGGGGCCGCGGGGTCGAGGCGGGAGCGTTGCCGGTGGGGGAAGGCTGGCATGCGCCGGGGGTGGGGCAAACGCCGTCTCTCATGCCCAGCGTGCCGCCGTGCTCGTTCGGTCAAGCGCGAAGCTGAGGAGGGCAACGCCCTTGCGCGCAGCGAGCAGGCCGGCCTGCTGGGCGCGATGGACGGCGGCCTCGCCCGTCCCCCTCCCCTCACAACCCCAACCCCTCGTCCCAATACGGCGTCGCCCCGTAGAGCCCTTCCAGGAAGCCGATGAACGCCCGCGTCTTCTGCTCCAGATGCCGCCGGCTGGGATACACCGCGTGGATGGCCACCCGGGTGGAGGAGCGCCAGGCGGGGAGGACGCGCACCAGCGCGCCGGACTTCAGCTCCGGCCCCACGTCCCAGGTCGAGCGCAGGGCTATCCCTGCGCCGGCGAGAACGGCCTCGCGCACCACCTCGCTCGAGTTGGTGCGCAGGTTCGAGGCGATCTTCACCGTCTGCGGCCCCTCCGGCCCGTCGAGCCGCCATTCCGGCGTGCCGTGGACCAGCAGCGTGTGGCCGGCGAGGTCCGCCAGCGTCTCCGGCGTGCCGTGCGCGGCGAGATAGGCGGGCGTGGCGACCAGCAGGCGGTGATTCGGCGCGAGCTTCTTGGCGACGAGGCTCGAATCCGACAGGTCGGCCACCCGCAGCGCCATGTCGAAGCCCTCGCCCACCACGTCGACGAAGGCGTCCGACAGCGCGAGCTCGACACTCACCTGCGGGTTCGCATCGAGGAATCGCTTCAGATGGGGCGCGACGTGCATGCGGCCGAACGAGGTCGGGGCGGAGACGCGCAGGAGGCCCCGCGCCTCGGCGGCGCCCGAGGAGGCCCAGGCCTCCGCCTCCTCCACGCCGGCGAGGATCGCCACCACGCGCTCGTGGAAGCCCTTGCCCACCTCCGTCAGCGCGAGCTGCCGGGTCGTGCGCTGGAGAAGCCGCACGCCCAGCCGCTCCTCCAGGCGCCGCATGCGCTTCGAGACCACCGCCGGGGACAGCCCCAGCTCGCGCCCCGCCGCCGACATCGAGCGCGCCGCGACGATGCGCGCGAAGATGTCGAGATCCCCCAGACGGTCCATGCACGGCCCCGATTGTTGCTCCAGGGGAAACAATCTAACGCAGGCCGCGCCCCTGTTAAGCGCCGAAACTTCGGCCTATGGTGTGGGCGAAACCCGTCCCGGACGACAGACCAGAGACGAGCGAAGAAGCTGGAGGAGGACGCGCCGATGTCGATCGCCTTCCCGACCCCCGACGCCGCCATCCTGGCGCGCCGCGACGCGATCCTGGCGGGGCTCGCCCCGCTGGTCGCGCCCGACGCGCTGATCGTCACCGAGGACGAGCGCCGCGCCTTCGAGACCGACGCGCTCACCGCCTATCGCCGGCTGCCCATGGCCGTGGTGCTGCCCTCCACCACGCAGGAGGTCGCCGCCGTGATGCGCTTCTGCAGCGAGAACGGGGTGAAGGTGGTCGCCCGCGGCGCGGGCACCTCCCTCGCCGGGGGGGCGATCCCGCAGGAGGACGCGATCGTGGTGGGCGTCTCGAAGCTCAACCGGGTGCTGGAGACGAATTTCGCCGACCGCACCATGCGGGTCCAGTCCGGCATCACCAACCTCGCCATCAGCCAGGCCGTGGCGCACGAGGGCTTCTTCTACGCCCCCGACCCGTCGAGCCAGCTCGCCTGCACCATCGCCGGCAACGTGGCGATGAATTCCGGCGGAGCGCATTGCCTGAAATACGGCGTCACCACCAACAACCTGCTCGGCCTCACGGTGGTGCTGGTGGACGGCACCGTGGTGGAGATCGGCGGCGACATGCTCGATGCGCCGGGCTACGATTTCCTCGGCCTGATGACCGGCTCGGAGGGCCAGCTCGGCATCGTGACGGAAGCCACCGTGCGCATCCTGCGCGCCGCGGAAGGCGCGCGCCCGGCGCTGATGGGCTTCGATTCCGTCGAGGATTGCGGCGCCTGCGTCGCGGCCATCATCGGCGCGGGCATCATCCCCGTCGCGCTCGAGTACATGGACAAGCCGGCGATCGAGATCTGCGAGGCCTTCGCGCATGCGGGCTACCCGCTCGACGTCGAGGCCATGCTGATCATCGAGGTGGAGGGGTCGCAGCAGGAGATCGAGGACGCCTTCGCGCGCATCGTCGCCATCGCCGAGCCGTTCAACCCGCGCACGCTGAAGGTCGCCCAGACCGAGGCCGAGGCCGCCGCCATCTGGAAGGGCCGCAAGTCCGCCTTCGGCGCCACGGGCCGCGTCGCCGACTACATCTGCATGGACGGGACGATCCCCACCGGCCAGCTGCCGGTGGCGCTCCGGCGCATCGACGAGATCGTCAAGGGCTACGGGCTCGGCGTCGCGAACGTCTTCCACGCGGGCGACGGCAACCTGCATCCGCTGGTGATGTTCGACACGAACAAGCCGGGCGAGATGGAGAAGGCCGAGGCCGCCGGCGAGGACATCCTGCGCCTGTGCGTCGAGCTCGGTGGCTGCCTGACCGGCGAGCACGGGGTCGGCATCGAGAAGCGCGACCTGATGACGACGCAATACAATCCCGAGGATCTACGCCAGCAGCTGCGGGTGCGCGGTGTGTTCGACCCGATGTGGCTCCTGAACCCGGCCAAGGTCTTCCCCCTCCAGGGGCGCGAGCTCGACGACGAGGCTCTCGAGGGGCGGGCGGCCGCGTGACGACCCGGCACCCCGCGAGCGAGGACGAGGTCCGCGCCATCGTCTCCGACGCCGCCGCGCGCGCCGTGCCGCTCGCGATCGCGGGCGGCGGGACGAAGCGCACCGTCGGCCGCCCGGCTCAGACGCAGGAGACGGTCTCCACCCGCGGCCTCGCCGGCGTAACGCTCTACGAGCCGGCCGAGCTGGTCATCGCCGCGCGCGCCGGCACGCCGCTCGCCGAGGTCGAGGCGACGCTCGCCGCGAAGAACCAGCGCCTCGCCTTCGAGCCGGCGGACTGGCGCTCGCTGCTCGGCACCGACGGCGAGCCGACGATCGGCGCCGTGGCGGCGGCCAACCTGTCGGGTCCGCGTCGGATCATGGTGGGCGCCGCGCGCGACGCGCTGATCGGCGTGCGCTTCGTCAACGGCCGCGGCGAGGCGGTGAAGAACGGCGGGCGCGTGATGAAGAACGTCACCGGGCTCGACCTGGTGAAGACGCTCGCGGGGTCCTGGGGCACGCTCGCCATCCTCACCGAGGTGACCTTCAAGGTCCTGCCGATCCCCGAGCGCACGGCGACGCTGGTCTATACCGGCCTCGACGACGCCCGCGCGATCGCGGCGCTCTCGGCGGCGCTGGGCTCGCCCTACGAGGTCACCGGCGCGGCCCATGTTCCCGGCGACGGCGGCGGGGCGGGGACCCTGATCCGCATCGAGGGCTTCGAGGCGTCCGTACGCTACCGCCTCGGCGAATTGCGGGCGCTGCTCTCCGACTGGGGCGACCCGGCGCTGGTCGAGGATGCGGACGGCGAGGGGCTCTGGCGCGGGGTGCGCGACGTGGCGCCGCTGGTCCAGCCCGCCGAGCGTGCGGTGTGGAAGATCTCCACCGCGCCCTCCCGCGGGCCCGCGCTCGCCGCCGCGATCGGGGCGGCCGTGGAGGCGCGCTGGCTCTACGATTGGGGCGGAGGGCTCGTCTGGGTCGCGACGCCCGCGGACGAGGCGGCGGCGCAGGTCGTGCGTGCGGCCGCCGTTGCGCACGGGGCCCACGCGACGCTGGTGCGCGCGCCCGCGGACCTGCGCGCGGCCGTCGACGTGTTCGAGCCGCTCACCGCGCCGATGACGACGCTGACCAGGGGGCTGAAGGCCAGCTTCGACCCGAAGGGGATCTTCGAGCCGGGGCGGATGTACGCGGGGGTTTGATCTCCTTCCCTGTAGGGGAAGGTGGATCGGAGCGTAGCGACGAGACGGATGGGGCGCGCCGAAAGCGCGTTCCGCGAAGCGGAAAAGACGGCGGCCGGGTGGCGTACGGACCCCACCCCTAGCCGCCTTCGGCGGCATTCCCCTCCCCCGCAGGGAGGGACAGAGAGCGGTGCGAGAGCAGGCGTATGCAGACCAACTTCACCCCCGAGCAGCTCCGCGATCCCGCCACGCGGGAATCCGAGAAGATCCTGCGCACCTGCGTGCATTGCGGGTTCTGCACGGCGACGTGCCCGACCTACCTGCTGCTGGGCGACGAGCTCGACAGCCCGCGCGGGCGCATCTACCTGATGAAGGACATGCTGGAGAACGGCAAGCCGGCGAATGCGGAGGTGGTGAAGCACATCGACCGCTGCCTGTCCTGCCTCTCCTGCATGACGACCTGCCCGTCCGGGGTGCACTACATGCACCTCGTCGACCATGCGCGGGCCTATATCGAGGAGACCTACCAGCGGCCCTGGCACGACCGGCTGCTGCGGAGCGTCCTCGCCGCGATCCTGCCCTATCCGAACCGGTTCCGGCTGGCGCTGATCGGCGCCAAGCTCGGCGCGCCGTTCAAGTCCGTGGCGCGGGCGATCCCGCTCGTCGGGCCGCGCCTCGCCGGTATGCTCGACCTCGCCCCCAAGCGCCTGCCGTCGCGCTCGGCCATCGACGGGCCGCAGGTGTTTCCCGCGGAAGGTCCGCGGCGCGGGCGCGTGGCCTTGCTGCAGGGCTGCGCCCAGCGCGTGCTCGATCCGGGCATCAACGAGGCGACGATCCGGCTCCTCACCCGCAACGGCATCGAGGTGGTGCAGGCGAAGGGCGAGGGCTGCTGCGGCGCGCTCGTCCACCACATGGGCCGCGAGCGGGAGGGCCACGGCTTCGCCGAGCGCGCCATCGACGTCTGGACCCGCGAGATCGAGGGCGAGGGGCTCGACGCCATCGTGATCACCGCGTCGGGCTGCGGCACCACGATCAAGGATTACGGCTTCATGTTGCGCGAGAACGCCGCCTGGGCCGAGAAGGCGACGCGGGTCTCGGAGCTGGCCAAGGACGTGACGGAGTACGTCACCACGTTGAAGATCGTCGCGCCCGGGCGCGACGTGTCCGGGCTCACGGTCGCCTACCACTCCGCCTGCTCGATGCAGCACGGCCAGCAGATCCGGCTCGAGCCGAAGACGCTGCTGAAGAAGGCGGGCTTCGCGGTCAAGGACGTGCCGGAGGGGCACATCTGCTGCGGCTCGGCCGGCACCTACAACCTGCTCCAGCCCGAGATCGCCGGCCAGCTGCGCGCCCGGAAGGTGGCGAACATCGAGAAGACCAGGCCCGACCTCATCGCCACCGGCAACATCGGCTGCATGACCCAGATCGGCAAGGGCACCGACATCCCCATCGTCCACACCGCAGAATTGCTCGACTGGGCCGGCGGCGGCCCCCTGCCGCGGGCGCTGGAGGAGGCCGGGTGGCCCGATCGGCCGATGGCCGGCGCGGCGCGCCAGGCGGCGGAGTAGCCCTTCCCCGTCGACCCGGCGCCGCCCACCCGCGGCATAGGCCGCACCATCTCCGGCATGCGCCTGTCGGCGCCCGCCCTCCGCCGGCCTCCTGCGGCGGGGGCGGCGCGGTGCGTCCGCTCAGCTGCTCGGCGGGAAGAGGCCTTCCATGCAGATGATGTAGGAGAGGCCCTGGAAGGGCATGCGGTTCTCGTGGGCTTGGTTGCCGCCGGCGTTCATCGTCTGGACGGCGACGCTGCCCGGGGCGAGGGTGACCGGGGAGCCGGCCGGTGCGGCGTAGATGCTCGCCGTACCGCTGTTGAACCCGATTTGAGCAACACCGTCCGCAAGACCCATTCCCGCCTGAGGTGTAGCGCTCGACCCCGGCGTGTTGTGGGCTACGATCTCACCCTGAGCCGGGTGGTCGTGCGACGGCATCTGCGTGACGTTCAGCGTGACCTGCTCGACGCCGGCCTTCACGCCCAGCGGGTAGAAGGTCAAGCCGCCGTCCGGCTGGCCCATGCCGGCGCCCATCGGCACGCGCGAGCGCAGGTCCGGCAGGCCGAAGGTGGTGCTGCCGTTGCCGCCGTACATCGTGCCCAGGAGCGCGAACAGCGCGGTGTTCTGAGCGATGGCGACGATCTGCCCGGCGCAATAGGCGAATTGCTGCGGCGCGAAATTCGGCGCCCAGATCAGCACGGTTCCCATATAGGTGTCCATGAGCCCCTCCTCGTCTCGTCGCGCGTTCTCGTTTCGCCGGCGGGGCCGGCACGCGCGAACGTTCCGGAAGGGAACACAACCGAAAATGAAATCCAAGTTCTATTGCGATTAGATTATCTTCGTGCTGAATGAAATCTCGACACGCCGGTGGCCGGCGCCACGGCGGGCCGCGGCGCCGGCGCCTCGTCAGCTGCGCGACGGATAGATGCCGAACAGCGCGATGATGAAGCTGATGCCGGAGAACGGCATCCGGTTCTCGTGCGCCTGGTTACCGCCGGAATTGCCGATCTGAAGGGAGACGCTGGAGGGAGAAAGGGTGACGGCAGAGCCCGACGGCGCGGCGTAGATGTTGGCCGTACCGCTGTTGAAGCCGATCTGCGCCACGCCGTTTGCGAGCACCTCGCCCGCCTGCGGAGTAGCGCTCGTTCCGGGCGTATCGTACGCGCGAATTTCACCCTGAGCCATATGCGAATGGCTCGGCATCGTGATCTGGGTCAGCGTCACGTCCTCCACGCCCGCCTTCACACCCAGCGGATAGAACGAGAGGCCCGGCCCGGCGCCCATGCCCGCGCCGATCGGCACGCGGGAGCGCAGGTCCGGCAGGCCGAACGTGGTCTGTCCGTCGCCGCCGTAGTTCGTGCCGAGCAGCGAGAACAGCGCGCTGTTCTGCGAGATCGCGATCAGGCCCCCGTTGCAATAGGAATAGCTGCGCGGCGCGAAGTTCGGCGCCCACACGAGGATGGTACCGATGAAGACGTCCATGATGCCCCTCCGTCGATCCGCGCGCGCACCGGTTGCCGTGCGCTGATTCGCAGACGCGGACCTGCCGGAAGGGAACACAACCGCCAATCAAATCCAAGGCACGATTTTCGATAGTTGGCCAAAACCGGAGCGATTATGCGGCGAATTATACCCGATCCGGCAGCCCGGCGTTCATTCGCCCGCCACTGTTGCCCGCGCGCCTCTTTGCACCGCGGGGTTTTCGGGGCATCGTGGGCCGTTACGATTCCGACGACGGAGACTCGGCATGGCCTGGAAGCATCGCGATCCGTGGACCCGCGCGCCCCATTCGCTCGCGCTCGAGCCGCGCATCATGTTCGACGCGGCAGGCGCGGCTACGTATTCGGACGCGACGGATTCCGAAACTCCGGCGCACGGTTCGGAGCCCGCCTCCCTTCAAATCGGAAGCGAAATCGTCTTCATCGATACCAGCGTGGCGAATTACGAAGCGCTGGCCGACGCGTGGCGGGCAACGGCCGAGGTCGTGATCATAAACGGCGATACCGATGCGCTTGCTCAGATGGCGGCGCATCTCTCAACGCGAAACGGAATCGACGCGATACACATCGTCACACACGGCCGGATGGGTGCGCTCGCTTTCGGTTCCGGGGTCGTCGACGCGACGAATCTGGAGAATCACGCGGCGACCCTTGCGGCCATTGGTGCGTCTCTGACTGAAACGGGCGATGTCCTCCTTTACGGCTGCTTCGTCGGCGTGGATTCCGCCGGTGCAGCATTCATCGCGGCGCTGTCGAGCTTAACGGGCGCGGACATCGCCGCGTCAGACGACCTCACTGGCCCATACAGGTCCGGCGGCGACTGGGACCTTGAGACAAGTACCGGGCCGATCGAAGCGGGTGTGCTTTCGCTCGATCAGGCGACTGCGGAATTGATTGGCAATCTCTCCATTTCCGGCGGCACAGTTACTTTTGGTACGTGGACTACAGACGTCCTACTTGCGGGCAACTCGCAAAATCCAACCGCCAGCAACGTCTTTGGCACTAATCTTACTTTCTCAGCGTCTGGCGCTACTGGTTCGGACACGTTTCAAATCACGAATGAGCGCACATCTCCGGTAGCCGACACACCGACAGATCAACATATCAACATCACATCAGGCGGATCCGTAACGGAGGTGCTCGGATCGTTTGAATTCAGATCAACTGATGGAACCGACTTCAACATAGATACGATCGGAGAAATTTATGCAGAGACGGCAGTAGCTACAACGTGGTCCGTCGTCGGCTGGCGCGACGGAGCAATTGTCACTTCCGCATTCAACGTAAATCTCACTCCAAATGTGGAAACTTCGGTCGATTTCACAGTTCATACAGGCTTTGATCTCGTTGATCGCGTCGTATTCACTCAAGTAGGTTCCAATGTAGTAGGTTTGATAGCAATAGATACATTGACCTTCAGCAGCGCGAACGCCGCCCCCATCGTCGACCTCAACGGCGCCGGCGGCGGCAACGACTTCGCCGCCAGCTACACCGAGGGCGGGACCGCGGCGGCGATCGCGGCGGCGGACGCCACCGTGACGGACGCCGACGCGGACCCGATCACGAGCTTCTCGGCCACCATCACCAACCCGGTCGCGGGCGACCGGCTGACGCTGACGGGCACCTACGGCACGATCACGGGCGCGAACATCGCCGGCTCGGGCACGGCCACGCTGACGATCACCGGCAGCCACAGCGCCGCGGACGTCGCGGACGCGCTGCGGGCGATCACCTTCTCCAGCACGTCCGACGACCCGACGAACGCGGCGCGCACCATCCAGGTCGTCGTCAACGACGGCACGGCGAACAGCGTCACCCGCACCACGACGATGAGCGTCACGCCGGTGAACGACGCGCCCACCCTCACCGCCACCGGCGGGACCCCGACCTTCACCGAGGGCGACGCGGCCCCGGGGGCGGACCTGTTCTCGGGCGTGACGATCTCGACGATCGAGGCCGGGCAGACCATCACCGGCCTCACCCTCACGATCTCCAACGTCACGAACGGCGCGAGCGAGATCCTGCGCATCGACGGCAGCGACGTGGCGCTGACGAACGGCAATTCGGTGCTCACCGCGACGAACGGCCTGACCGTGAACGTGAGCGTGACGGGCGCGACGGCGACCGTCTCGTTCGCCAGCGCAGGGCTGACGACCGCGGCCGCGCAGACGCTGGTCGACGGCCTCGCCTACCGCAACACGAGCGAGAACCCGACCGAGGCGACCCGCGTCGCCACGATCACGCAGATCCGCGACAGCGGCGGCACGGCGAGCGGCGGGGTGGACACCGCGTCGCCGAACGTCGCCGCGACTGTGACGGTGGTCGGCGTGAACGACGCGCCGACGCTCACCGGCGGCGGCACGCTCGCGGCCGTCGACGAGGACACCGCGAACCCGCCCGGCGCGGCGTTGAACGCGCTCGGCATCACGGCCGCGGACGTCGACGGCACGGTGACGGGCTACGCGATCGTCGGCAACACGGCGAATGCGGGGACGCAGGGCTCCTGGCAATATTCCACCAACGGCGGGACGAACTGGTTCGCCGTCGGCGCGGTCGCCGACGACGCGACGGCGCTCGCGCTGTCGTCCGCGACGCTGGTGCGCTTCGTGCCCGCGGCGGACTTCAACGGCGCGCCGCCGGCGCTGACCATTCGCGCCGTCGATTCGAGCTACGGGGGCTCCTTCTCGAGCACGGCGGGGACCGAGACCCGCGCAACGCTGAACGCCGCCGCGAACGGCGGCGCGACCGCGGTCTCGGCGGCGACGGCTGCGATCACGACGTCGATCACCGCGGTGAACGACGCCCCGGTGAACGCCGTGCCGGGCGCCCAGGCGACGGACGAGGACACGGCGCTCGTCTTCTCCGGCGGCAACGGCAACGCGATCACGGTGTCCGACGTCGACACCGCATCGGTGACGGTGACGCTGACGGCGACGAACGGCGTCGCGACGCTGGGCGGGACGGCGGGGCTCGCCTCGGTCACCGGCAACGGCACGGCCTCGGTCGTTCTCTCGGGCACGCTCGCCAACGTCAACGCTGCGCTGAACGGCCTGACCTTCACGCCGACGGCGGACTTCAGCGGCGCGGCCACGCTGCGGATCGTCACCAGCGACGGCGCGCTCTCGGACGACGACACGGTGGCGATCACGGTCAACGCCGTGAACGACGCACCGACGCTCACCGGCGGCGGCGCGCTCCCGGCGGTGAACGAGGACACCGCGAGCCCGGCCGGGGCGGCGATCAACACGCTCGGCATCGCCGCCGGCGACGTCGACGGGACGGTCGCGGTCTACGCCGTCGTCGGCAACGCGGCGAACCCCGCGACGCAGGGCGTCTGGCAATATTCCACCAACGGCGGGGCGAACTGGTTCGCCATCGGCGCGGTCGCCGACGGCCCGACGGCGCTGGCGCTGTCGCATTTCTCGCTGCTGCGCTTCGTGCCGGCGGCGGACTTCAACGGCGTGCCGGGCGCGCTGACGATCCGCGCCCTCGACAACACCTACACGGCCGGCCAGTCCTCGACCGGCCCGACCGAGAACCGGATCACCGTCGACACGACGACGACCGGCGGCGCGACGCCGATCTCGGCGGCGACGGCTGCGATCACGACGTCGATCACGCCCGTGAACGACGCGCCGGTGCTCACCGCCACCGCAGCCGACCCGACCTACGTCGAGAACGTGGGGACGGCGTCGCTGCTGGCCGGCGGGGCCGCGGTGACGGACGTCGACATCGCCAACGCGGCTACGACGGGCACCGTGACGGGCGCCACCCTGACCGTGAGCCTGACCACCGGCGCCTACCAGGCGCAGGACGTCTTCGGCATCGCCGACGTGAACGGCATCACCTTCGACGCGGGCACGGGGCAGGTCACCATCGGCGGCGACGTCGTGGCGACCCGCGTCGGCGGTCTGGGCGCGAACGCCGTCGTCACCTTCACCGCGCTCGCGAGCCTGAACGGCGTCAACGCCGTTCTCGGCGCGCTGGTCTATTCCAACGCCGGGGACGACCCGACGCAGGGGGGCACGAACGCGACGCGCGCCTATCAGATCGTCTACAACGACGGCGCGTTGGACACCGGGGCCGTGACCGGCACGGTCACGATCACCGCCGTGAACGACGCGCCGGTGGTGACCACCTCGGGCGGGTCGGCGGCCTATGTCGAGAACGCGGCGGGCGTCCCGATCGACCCCACGCTCACCGTGTCGGACCCCGACAGCGGGACGCTGGCCACCGCCACCGTCTCGATCACCGCCGGCTTCCAGGCTGGCGCGGACGTGCTGGCCTTCGTCAACGACGGGGCGACGATGGGCAACATCGCGGCGTCCTACGCCGCGGGCACCGGCATCCTGTCGCTGACCTCGGCGGGCGGGACGGCGACGCTGGCCCAGTGGACGGCGGCCCTGCGGGCGGTGACCTACGCCAACACGTCCGAGGACCCCTCGACGGCGGCGCGCACGGTGAGCGTCGTCGTGAACGACGGCGGCGCCGCGAGCACCGCGGCGACCCGCGGCGTGACGGTCACCGCCGTGAACGACGCGCCGACGAACGACCCCGCCTTCGGCTTCGTCAACGCCGGCGCCTCGACCGAGACCGGCGGGATCGTCACGATCACCAACGCGATGCTCGACGAGGGCGATCCGGACGACAGCGGGGCGGGGGTGACCTACACGGTCACGACCGCCCCGACGAACGGCACGCTGTTCCGCGACGCGAACGCGAACGGCATCGTCGACGGCGGCGAGGCGCTGGGGCTGAACGCCACGTTCACCCAGGCGGACATCGACGGCGGCCTGATCAAGTATCTCCACGGCGGCGGGGGCGGCTCCTCCGATTCCTTCGGCTTCAGCGTGGCCGACGGCGGCGAGGACGGCGCGACGCCGCTCACCGGCCAGACCTTCTCCATCACCATCGCGGCCCGGCCCGTTCTGGCGATCGGCGGCGGCGCGCCGGCCCATGTCGAGGACGCGGACGCGACGGTGGTCGCGCCGAACCTGACGCTCTCGGATGCCGACAGCGCGAACCTCACCGGCGCCACCGTCACGATCACCGATCGCGTCGCCGGCGACGTGCTCGGCTTCACGGACCAGAACGGCATCACCGGGTCCTACAACACCGGGACGGGCGTGCTGACGCTCACCGGCACGGCGACGCTGGCGAGCTACCAGGCGGCGCTGCGCTCGATCACCTATTCCACGACGAACGACAACCCCGCCACCGGCGCCGGCAACGCCGACCGCGTGATCTCGTTCACCGTGACGGACGGCGCGCTGAACAGCACCGCGCAGTCGCAGACGGTCGGCGTCACGAACGCCAACGACGCACCGGTGCTCGACGCGACGCAGTCGCCGGCGCTCACGGGAATCGCCGAGGATCTCGATGCGCCGACGAACGGCTCGACGGCGAACTCCACGCTCGTCTCCGCGCTCCTCGGCGGCATGTCGGACGTCGACACCGGCGCGCTGCAGGGCCTCGCGGTGACGGCCGTGAGCGCGCAGATCACGCTGTGGTACTCGCTCGACGGCGGCACGACCTGGACCCAGGTCCCCGCGGTCACCGCGGGCGCCGCGCTGCTGCTCCAGTCGGACGCGCGGCTCTACGTCCAGCCGGCGGCGAACCTGAACGGCACGATCGCCGACGCCCTCACCGTCCGCGCCTGGGACCGCACCAGCGGCACGAACGGCGGCACGGCGGACACGACGACGAACGGCGGCGGCACCGCCTTCTCCAACGCCACCGACACGGTCTCCGTGACGATCTCCGCGGTCAACGACGCGCCGGTCCTCACCGTGCCCGGCGCGATCGCGGTGACGGAGGACTTGGCGAGCGCGCTCACAGGCATCTCGATCGCCGACGTCGACGCCGGCGCCGGCGCCGTGACCCTGACCCTGTCCGTCCCGAGCGGGACGCTCGCCGCGACGGGCGGTGGGGGCGTCACGGTCGGCGGCACTGCCACCGCGCTGACGCTGACCGGCACGCTCGCCGACATCAACGCCTTCGTCGCGGCGAACGGGGTGACCTTCACCACCGCGGCGAACGCCACGGCGAACGTGACGCTCACCGTCGCGGTGACCGACAACGGCAACACCGGCTCGGGCGGCGCGCTCGGCGACACCGAGACGGTGACGCTCACCGTGACCGCCGTCGACGACGCGCCGACGCTGGGTGGGCTCGTCCTCGGCCAGGCGGTGACGGACAAGACGACGATCCAGCCCTTCGGGACGGCGACGATCGCCGACGTCGACAGCGCCAACGTGACCGTGACGGTAACGCTCGACACCGCGGCGAAGGGGAGCTTCACCACGCTCGCCGGGTTCGCCGACGCGGGCGGGGGCGTCTACACCTTCACCGGCGCGCCGGGCGCGGCGCAGACGGCGCTGCGGGCGCTGGTCTTCACCCCGGCCGAGAACCGCGTCGCGCCCGGCGCGACCGAGACGACGACCTTCACGGTGGCCGTCGCCGACGCCACCTCGTCGACGCAGGGCGCCGCGAGCGTGGTCGCGACCTCGGTCAACGATGCGCCGACGGCCGCGGGCTTCGTCGCCGGGCAGGGCGCGACGGACAACGCCACGGTCTCTCCGTTCTCGGCCGTGACGGTGAGCGACCCGGACACGGGCCAGCCGCTCACCGTGAGCGTCACCCTCGACGACGCCGCGAAGGGCGCCTTCACCGCGGCATCGCTCGCGGCGACGGGCTTCACCACTGCGGGCGGGGGCGTCTACACCCTCACCGCCGCGGACGCGGCGGCCGCACAGGCGGCGCTGCGGGGGCTCGTCTACGCGCCCGCGGCGAACCGGGTGCCGGTGGGGGCGAACGAGGTCACGGCCTTCACCGTCTCGGTCTCGGACGGCGTCGCCGCCGCCGTGGTCGACACGACGACGAGCGTGGTGGCGACCTCGGTCAACGACGCGCCCACGGCCGCCGTGTCCCTGCCCCCGCAGTTCGGCGAGCTCCGACAGAGCTTCAGCCTCGTGCTGCCCGCCGGGCTGTTCGCGGATGTCGACGTGGGCGACGTCGTGACCGTGACCGTGGAGGGGCTCCCCGCCGGGCTGCGGTACGACGCCGCCACCCGCACGATCCTCGGCGAGCCGCAGGCGCAGGGCGTCACGACGATCTCCGTGATCGGAACGGACGCCGTCGGCGCGCGCACCGTGATCTCCGTGCCGTTCACGTCCGCACCGCCGCCGGTGCTGGTGGAGCCGGCTCCGCCGCCGCCCCCGCCCGCGCCGGACCTGCCGCCCCCGCCGGTGCAGATCGTGCCGCTGCCGGCATCGACGGCGCCGGTCGAGGCCGCGCCGCCGCCCGCGGAGAATTTCGGCGGCGTCGGCGGCGGCGTCGGCGGCGGACTGCCGACGCCCGAGCCGATCGTCGTGCCGGGCCCGATCGCAGATCCGGTGTTCCCGCGCGCGAGCTTCTTCGTGTCGACGCCGGAGGCAGGCTACACGCCCGGTTTCGGCATCCGCGCGGACAGCGTCCCCGCGGAGATCTCGATGCGCGGCGGCGCGGGGCCGATCAGCTTCGCGCTCCCCGCCGCGACCTTCGTGGTCGAGCGCGCGGGCGTGCAGGTGCTGGTGGGCGCGACGCTGGGCGACGGCTCGCCGCTGCCGGCCTGGGTCGAGTTCGACCCCGCGACCGGCACGTTCCGCATCGATGCGCCGCCCGGCTTCACGGGCGAGCTCACCGTCGTCCTCTCGGCCAGTCTGCCCACGGGCGAATCGGCGTCCACGGAGCTGCGAATCGTCGTCGAGGCGGAGGAGGCCGCACTCGAACCCGGAGCTGCGGACGACGCCGATTCGCAACAGGTGGCGGCGGAGCCCGCCGGGTCGGCGCTGCGCAACGCCACGGTAGAACTCGCGCCGACGGGCAAGCCGGCATTCAGCGAGGTCGTGAAGGCCGCAAGTCGTGGCGCTTGGGTCACACAAGGGCAGCAATTGCTCGACGACCTGATTGCCGTCTTGCCTGTCGAGCGACCTTCGGGCGACAACGAAGGCGGTTCGCGAGAAGGCCGGGAGGCCGCCTGAGGGCGTCGTTCCGTCGCGAGCCGCGTAGCGTCAGCCGTCGCGAGAGAGGGGACGGGCAGCCGGCGAACGGCTGCCGTTTGGGGTACGCGCGCTCATGGACCATTCGACACGTTCCCGCGACCCGTCGTGGCGCAGCCGGCTCGGCGCGCGCGGTCGCACTCTCGGCATCGTGGCGTCCGCCGGCCTCCTGCTCGGCGCCTGCGCCATCAAGCCGGAGCCGCTGACGCTGGATCAGCAGCTGGCGCAGGCCTCCCTCGACCGCGAGGCGATGTATGCCTCGCAGGAACCGGTGACGCGGCCGATCGCGCTGGAAGAGGCGCTCGCCCGCGCGCTGAAGTACAACCTCGACCACCGCGTCGCCCTGATGGAGCGCGCGCTCGAGGACAAGGCGCTCGACGTCGCCACGGTCGACCTCCTTCCCGAGGCCGCCGGCCGCGCGGGCCTTCGCACGCGCGACAACGTGCAGGCCTCCTCCTCGCGCTCGATCGTCTCCGGGCGCCAGTCGCTCGAGCCCTCGACGTCGACGGACCAGAACCTCGGCACCGCCGACCTGCAGCTGTCGCTCAACGTGCTGGATTTCGGCCTGTCCTACTTCGGCGCCAAGGCCCAGGCCAACCGGGTCCTCGCCGCCGAGCAGAACCGGCGGCGCGTGGTGCTCGCCATCGCCGACCAGGTCCGCTCCGCCTATTGGGAGGCCGTCACCGCCGAGCAGTTGCAGCCGCGGGTACGCGCCGTCCTCGCCGAAGCCCGCCAGGCGCTGAGCTTCGCGCGCCAGGCGGAGAGCGAGCGGCTGCTGCCGCCGCTCGAGACCCTTCAGTTCCAGCGCGCGCTGCTCGAGATCGTGCAGCAGCTCGAGATCGTCGAGAGCGAGCTCGCCATCGCCAAGGCCCAGCTCGCGGGCCTGATGAACCTGCCGCCCGGCACCGCCTATACCCTCGCCGCGCCGCGCCGCGCCACCCCGACCCGGCTGCCGTATCGCCTGGGCGACCTCGAGACGGTCGCGATGGTCGAGCGCCCGGAGATCCGCGAGGAGCTCTACGCCGCGCGCAACGTCGTGCTGGAAACGCGCTCGGAGATCATGCGCCTGCTGCCGGGCCTGAGCCTGTTCGCGGGCGTGAACACCGATTCGAACAGCTTCCTCGTGAACAGCTCCTGGGCCGACGCCGGCCTGTCGGTCACCTGGAACCTGCTGCGCCTCGTGGCCGTGCCGTCCATCCTGGCCGAGGGCGAGGCCAGGCGCGAGGTCGCCGATACCCGCCGGCTCGCGCTGCGCATGGCGATCCTCACGCAGGTGAACCTCGCCTACCGCCGCTACGAGCGTGCCAACCGCCTCTACGCCCGCTCGGTCGAGATCAGCCAGGTCGAGGCCCGCATCGCGTCGGCCGTCCGCAGCGCCGAGGAGCAGGACGCCTCCTCGACGGTCGAGCGGGTGCGCGCGCAGGCCGCGTCCGTCCTCGCCGAGCGCGCGCGCAACCGCGCTTTCGCGGAGGTTCAGAATTCGATCGGCTCGTTGTATGCTGCCGCCGGCTTCGACCCGCTGCCCGAGGTCGTTGCGGGCGTCGACGTCGCGACCCTCGCCCGCGAGATCGCCGAGACCCGCGCGGCGATCGAATCGGGCCGGGTCGAGCTGCCGCGCATCCCGCCCGCCGGCGCCGTGCAGGGAACGCCCGTCGCCGCCGCGACGGACGCGCCCGGGACGGCCGCTCCGCGCACGGCCTACGCGGCCTATTCGGGCGCGCTCCCGCCGCCTCGTCCGGCGCAGGAGTGACAGGACGAGGAGTCGACGCCATGGGACCGGTCCGCCTTCACGCGCCGCCCGCACTCGCACGGGCGTGGGCTGTCCTCCTGGCGCTGGGCCTTCCCATCGCGCTCTGCCTCCCCGCCGGCCCCGCCGCCGCGCAGGATCTCTACACCCCGCCACCGCTCCCCGGCGCGGCGCCCCTCTCCGTCGAGAGCGGCGCCGGTCCCGTCCCCGAGATTCGCGCGCAGATCAGCCCACGCCGCCACACGGTGCTCTCCGCGGAGATCGCCGGCAAGGTCGTGCGCCTCGATCTGCGCGAGGGCGAGGCCTTCGCCGAGGGCGACGTCCTCGCCGCCATCGACTGCGCCGCACACGAGGCGCGCCGCGACCGCGCCGCCGCGCAGGAGGAGGGCGCCCGCCGCCGCCTCGACACGGCCGGCCGGCTCGACCGGCTGAGCTCGATCAGCCGGCTCGAGGTCGACGAGGCCCGCGCCGCCCTCGACGCCGCCGCCGCCGAGACCGCGCTCGCCCGGGTCTTCGTCGAGCGCTGCGAGATCCGCGCGCCCTTCTCCGGACGCGTCGCCGAGAAGCGGGCGCAGGAGCATCAATACGTCGCGGAGGGCGAGCAGCTCCTCGCCATCCTCGACGACGGCGCCCTCGAGGTGGAGATGCTGGTGCCCTCGCGCTGGCTCGCCTGGCTGGCGCCCGGGCAGACCTTCACCGTCGCGGTCGACGAGCTGGGCGCCTCGGTCGAGGCCGAGATCGCGCGGATCGGCGCGCGGGTCGACCCGGTGAGCCAGTCGATCAAGGTCTTCGGCCGCATCCCGCAGGGCACGCCCGGGCTCGTCGCCGGCATGAGCGGCGTCGCCCGTCTCGCGCCGCCGCCGGGCGACGGATGAACCCGCCGCCGGATCGCAGGCTCGTCGCGCTCTCCGCGCTGCTGGAGATCGAGAAGCGCGCCCGCGCCGCCGAGAGCGCCGAAGCGCTCGGCTTCCTGATGGTCAACGACACGCACATGGTCGTGCCCTACCGGCAGGCGGCCTTCTACCGCGCCGACGAGGGTTCGGTGCAGGCGCTGTCGGGCCTCGCCACGCCCGATCCCGATGCGCCCTTCACGCGCCGCCTCGCCGGCCTGATGAAGCGCCTCCTGCGCCGCGACGCCGTGGCCGAGCCCCGCGCCCTCGACCTCGCCGAGCTGTCGAAGGCCGCGGGCCGAGGCGGGGACGCGGAGGACGACGCCGCCTTCCTCGCCGCGCATCTTCCCGCCGGGCTGGCGCTCGTGCCGCTGCGGCGCGGCGAGACCGTGCTCGGCGTCCTGCTGCTCGCGCGCGAGGAGCCCTTCGGCCCGGCGGAGACGCAGGTGCTGGGCCATCTCGCGGACGCCTTCGCCCATGCCTGGGCCGCCCTCGTCGGCGGCGGCCGGCGGCGGCGCGCGACCCGCAAGGGGTTCATCGCCGCGCTGACCGCCGCGGCGGTCGTGGCGCTGATGGCCGTGCCGGTGCGCCAGTCGGTGCTCGCGCCGGCCGAGGTCGTGGCGCAGGACGCGGCGCTCGTGCGCGCGCCGGTCGACGGCGTGGTCGAGGCGATCCACGTGGCGCCCAATGCCGTCGTAGCCGAAGGCGACCTCCTGGTCACGCTCGACGGGCGCGAGCTTTCGGCTCGGCTCGAGATCGCCCGCCAGCAGCTCGCGGTCGCCGAGGCCGAGCTGCGCCAGGCCCGCCAGCAGGCGGTGTTCGACGACCGCTCGCGGGCGCGCATCGCCATTCTCGAGGGCCGGCGCGAGCAGCACGCGGCGGAAGCCGGCTTCATCGAGGACACGCTCGCGCGCATCCGCATGACGGCGCCGCGCGACGGCATCGCCGTCTTCGACGATCCCGACGACTGGGAGGGGCGTCCCGTCGCGCTCGGCGAGCGCATCATGCGCATCGCCGACCCGAAAGCGCAGGCGCTCGAGATCCACCTCGCCGTCTCCGACGCGATCGTGCTGGAGCCCGGCTCGGAGGTGCGGCTGTTCCTCAACATCGATCCCGCCGACCCGGTGCCCGCGCGGCTCGTGCGCGCCGGCTACCGGGCCAGCCCCACGCCGGAGGGCGTGATGGCCTACCGCCTGCGCGCGGAATTCGCGGCCGACGATCCACGCCTGCGCATCGGCCTGCGCGGCACGGCGAAGCTCCACGGCGAGGAGACGCGCCTCGTCCTCTACCTGCTGCGCCGGCCGATCGCCGCCGCGCGGCTGTGGCTCGGCCTGTGAGCGGCGGAGCGCTCTCTCTCGGAAAGGGCGTCAGCAAGGCGCCCGCCCTCGGTGCGCTTGGCCGCGCCGCGCCTCCTCCGGCGCGCCTGCCGCCGCTGCGTGAGGAGCTCGTGCTGCATCCGGGCCCGCCCGACGCCGACGGCGCGCCCTCCTGGACGCTCGAGGATCCGCCCCGGGCGCGCTTCTTCCGCATCGGCTGGGCCGAGGTCGAGATGCTGGCGCGCTGGGAGGTCGGCGACGCCGCGGCGATCGCGGCCGCGGTCTCGACCGACACCACGCTCGCGCTCGAGCCCGCCGACGTCGAGGCCTTCATGCGCTTCCTCGCCGGCGCGAACCTGATCCAGGTCCGCGGGCCGGAGGCCAACGCCCGGCTCGTCCAGCAACAGGCCGCGGCGAAGGCCGGCTGGCTGATGGGCGCCTTGAAGAACTATCTCTTCATCCGCGTGCCGCTGGTGCGGCCGGATCGGTTCCTCGCGGCGACGCTGCCGCTGGCGCAGCCCTTCTTCGGCCGGCTGTTCGGGCTCGCCACGATCCTCGCCGGCCTCCTCGGCGTCGCCCTCGTGCTGCGCCAATGGGAGGGGTTCACCACCACCTTCCTCCACCTCTTCAGCTGGGAGGGCGCGCTCGCGGTGGGCCTCGCCCTGTTCGCCGCCAAGGTCCTGCACGAGCTCGGCCACGCCTACGCCGCCAAGCGCCAGGGCCTGCCGGTGCCCACGATGGGCGTCGCGCTGATGGTGCTCTACCCCGTCCTCTACACCGACACGACCGCCGCCTGGCGGCTGACGAAGCGCCGGGCGCGGCTGCGCATCGGCTATGCCGGCATGGCGATCGAGCTCGCGCTCGCCTGCTGGATGACGCTCGCCTGGAGCTTCCTGCCCGACGGGCCGCTGCGCACGGCGGTGTTCGTGCTGGCCACCTCGACCTGGATCATGACGCTGGCCGTGAACCTCAACCCGTTCATGCGCTTCGACGGCTATTTCCTGCTCTCCGACCTCCTGGACGCGCCCAACCTCCAGGACCGCGCCTTCCGGATGGCGCGCTGGCGGCTGCGCGAGGCTCTGTTCGGCTTTCGCGAACCGCCCCCGGAGCCGCTGCCGAAGGGCCGCCGCCGGCTCTTCGTCGCCTACGCGATCGGCACCTGGATCTACCGGTTCCTGCTGTTCCTCGGCATCGCGCTGCTCGTCTACCACTTCTTCTTCAAGCTGCTCGGCGTTGTGCTGATGATGGTCGAGCTCGCCTGGTTCATCGGCCGGCCGATCGCGCTCGAGATCAGGGAATGGGCGTCGCGCCGCGAGGCCTACCGGTTCAACCGCCATACGATCGCGACCGGGCTCGGCGCGGCGGCCCTCGTCGTGCTGGCGATCGTGCCCTGGTCGAGCGCGGTGCACGCGCCCGCGCTCTATCGCGCAGAGCGCCAGGCGCAGATCTACGCACCCGCCGGCGCGCGGCTCGAGACGATCCACGCCGCGCACGGCGCGGATGTCGCCGCGGGCGACCCGCTCTTCGCCTTCGCCTCGCCCGACATGGCCCACCGCCTCGCCGAGGTGGAGCGGCGCATCGCCGTGCTGCGCTGGCGCGCCTCGGTGGAAATCGGCGCCGGGGTGGAAGGCGCGAGCCGCGCGGTGATCTTCTCCGAGCTCCAGGGCGCGATGGCGGAGCGCGCGGCGCTCGCCCGTGTGGCCGAGCGGCTCGCGGTGGCGGCGCCGGTCTCGGGCCGGATCGTGGAGATCGCCGAGGAGGCGCGCCCCGGCGCCTGGACGCCGGAAGGCGAATGGCTCGCCACCATCGCCGCGCCGGGCGAAGGCCTGGTCGAAGCCTATGTCCGCGAGGCCGATCTCGGCCGGCTGCGCCCGGGCGCCGACGCCGCCTTCTACCCCCAGGCGCCCGGGCGCGCGCCGGTGCGGCTCGTCGTCACCAGCATCGCCGAGACCGCGACGCGCCGCCTCGAGAACGCCCCCGAGCTCACCTCCGATTTCGGCGGCGGCCTGCCCGCCTACACGCGCGACGGCGAGATCGTCCCCGACGAGGCGATCTACCGCGTGGTGCTCGCCCCAGGCGCGGGCGGTGCGCCGGACATGGCGCTGCGCGGCACGGTGCGCCTCGACGGCGTCGCGCAGAGCCTCGCGGTGAGGGCCTGGCGCGCGGGGCTCGCGGTGCTGGTGCGCGAGAGCGGGTTTTGAGAGACGCGGCTCACGCCGCCCTGCGGAAGCCGAGCTCGCCGGGGAGCAGCGCCTCGGGGTCCACCGCCATGTAGCGGCCGGCGAAGCCGTTGCGCGGCCGACCGCGCCGGCGCACGACCTCGCGCTCGAAGGCGACGAAGTATTCCAGCACGCCCGTGCGGGAGAAGACCGGATGGATCTCGAGGGCGCAGAGATAGGTCGTGCCGTCGGGGCGATAGTTGATCAGGCACTCCGAGACCGGTTCCGACCGGCGCAGCGCGCGGGCGATCGTCATCGTCGAGAGGCGGCTCGTCTCGGGCCCCTGCAGCAGGCGCGGCGTGTCGCCGAGCAGCATGTCGCGCGTACGCCCCGCCATGGCCAGGAAGGGCTCGTTGACGTGGACGATCGTCGGTCCCGGCCGAGCCAGGTTGGCCTCGGTGATCACGACCGCGGTCTGGGGCGAGTCGGCGGACAGGGCCAGGAGGTCGGACATCTGCATGGGCCTAGAGTCGGCTATCCTACCTTAACGTTTGCTTAAAAAATCTAAAGTTTTGAAATGCGCATAAATGATCGGCAGTTAATTTCCATTAACCTTCGGCACGCATGTGGACGAGGTGTACTCGCTGACCGTCGTGTCAAGACCTGGTTCGTGCAACCTCGGCGACCAGGCCGGCGAAGCCGGAAGTCGATTCGACGAATTGTCGTGAACGGTGGAAGTGGGGCGCTGCACGACTTCGAAGACAGTCGGAAGAGCCAGCGTCGTCACTGCGGATACAGGGTTCGAGCCGAGGCAGCCCAGGCGGCCGCAGGAGGAGACGAACATGCGAAAACACCTATGCGTCTTCGATCGGCAGCCCCCGTCCGCGTTCCCCATGGCGCGTTCTCCGGGGGCGCGGCGCTCAGGCGATCTCGTCGAGCTTGGCGAGGTCGACGTTCGCGCCGCAGAGCAGCACGCCCACGCGCTCCCCCGGCGCGGGCCGGTAGGTGCCAGAGGTGAGCGCCGCGAGCGCCGCCGCGCCACCGGGCTCCGTGGCGATGCGGTAGTCGCGCCACAGCAGCCGCTGGGCGGCGACGATGGAGTCGTCGCCGACGAGCGCGACATGGTCCACGACACGCCGCGCGATCTCGGTGACGAGATGGCCGGCGCTGCGCGCGCCGAGCGAATCGGCGGCGATGGAATGAACGTCGACGTCCACCGGCGCGCCGGCCTCGAGCGCGGCGTGGAGCGCGCGCGATCCCGTCGGCTCGACGCCCACGACCTTGACCCGGTTCTCGAACCAGGCGGCGACGCCGGCGATCAGCCCGCCGCCGCCCACGGCCACGAGCACGGTGTCGAGCCCGCCCTGCGCGTCCTCCTCCCATTCGAGCCCCACCGTGCCCTGGCCGGCGATGGTCGCTTCCGAATCGTAGGCGTGGACCGAGAGCGCGCCGGTCGCGGCGATGTGGACGCCGCAGGAAAACAGCGCATCGGCGTAGCGCGGCCCGCCGATGCGCACGTCCGCGCCCATCCGACGGATCACGTCGACCTTCGCCTCGGGCGAGATCTCCGGGACGAAGATCGTCGCCGCGTGCCCGAGCTCGCGCGCGGCATAGGCCACGGCCGCCCCGTGATTGCCGCCCGACGCCGCCGCGACGCCCGCGTCGGGCACCCGCTCGCCGACGAGGTTCGAGAACGCGCCGCGCGCCTTGAACGAGCCGGCGTGCTGGAGGAACTCGAGCTTGAGGCTCACCGGGCCGTCGTGGCCGAACGCGCGCGGCAGGGTCCAGACGGGGGTGCGGCGCACGTAGGGCGCGATGCGGGCATGCGCCGCGCGGATGTCGTCTGCGGTGACGGGGAGCGCTGCTGCCTCGGTCATGTCGGCCTCCGGGGGTGACGCCCCTGTGTAGGCCCATGCGCACCGCGGCGAAAGCCGGAGGACGCCCGTCCCGGATGGGACGAAACGCCGGGTCGGGCGCGCGCCCTCAGACCAGCGCCATCACCAGCATGCCGAAGCCGCCGACGAGCCCCGCGCAAGCCAGTGCCGAGGCCAGGCGGGAATTGCGCGCGGCGGACCGGTAGCCCTGCGCGCCGTTCGCGCACCGCATGCCCCGTTCCACCACCGTCTCGCTCGACATCCGCATGACGCCACCTCGCCGCGGGCCCGCGCGTCTTCGCGTCGGGCCGTCTCGTGCGAAGCAGGAAGCGCCGGGAGCGCTGAACGGCCGGTAAAGCCGATCCGTACAAGTCGAGGCATCGTGAACGGGCGGTTACCGCCCGTCCTCATCCCGTCAGGTCCAGCCGAACCACCTTGAGGTCGGGATCCTCCGGGTCGGACTTCACGTCGAAGCCGAGGTCCTTGCACATCTCCAGCATGGTGCGGTTCTCGCGCAGGACCTGGCCCTCGACATGGGCGAGGCCTTCGGTCTTCGCCCATTCGATCATCAGCTGCATCAGCCGCCAGCCGAGCCCGATGCCCTTGAGGTCCGAGCGCAGCAGGATCGCGTATTCGCCGCTCTCGTGGTTGGCGTCGGCGTGGAGGCGCACGGCGCCCATCATCCCGCCGGTCGCGGCGTCCACCGCGACGAAGGCGATGGCGCGGGCGTAGTCGATCTGGGTGAGGCGGGCGATGAAGGAATGCGAGAAGTCCTTCACCGGCGCGAAGAAGCGCAGCCGCAGGTCCTCGTCGGTGACATGCTTGAAGAACTCGAGGAAGAGCCCCTCGTCCTCCGGCCGCACCGGCCGCACGAACACCTCCCGCCCGTCGGAGAGCGCCATCCGGCGCTCCCACTCGATCGGGTAGGGCCGCACCGCGAAGCTCGCGTGCGGCGCCTTGGCGCGCCGGCCCTCGACGGGGGCGACCGCCACGCGGGCGTCCACCGCGATGACGCCGTCCTTGTCGGCGAGGAAGGGGTTGATGTCGAGCTCGCGCACCTCCGGCAGGTCGGCGGCGAGCCGGGAGAGCTTCACCAGCACGAGCTTCACCGCCTCGAGGTCGGCGGCGGGCACGTCGCGGTAGGCGGCGAGGATGCGCGAGACACGGGTGCGGGCGATCAGCCCCTCGGCGAGGTTCATGTCGAGCGGCGGCAGGGCGAGCGCCTTGTCGTTGATCACCTCCACGGCGGTGCCGCCCCGGCCGAAGACGATCACCGGCCCGAACGTGTCGTCGTGCGCGATGCCGGCGATGAGCTCGCGGGCCTTGGGCTTGCGCACCATCGGCTGGACGGTGACGCCGACGATGCGGGCGTCGGGCTTGCGCGCGGCCGCCCGCTCCAGGATCTCTCGCGCCGCCTTGCAGGTCGCCTCGACCGAGGTGAGGTCGAGCGCGACGCCGCCGATGTCGGACTTGTGCACGATGTCGGGCGAGAGGATCTTCACCGCCACCGTGCCGCCGGCCTCGACGAAGGGCCGCGCCGCCTCGCCCGCCTCCTCGGCGCTCTTCGCCAGCGTCACGGGGGCGTCGGGGATGGCGTAGGCGCGCAGCAGCGCCGAGACCTCCATCGGGTCGAGCCAGGTGCGGCCTTCCGCCACCACCGCCTCGACGATGGCGCGAGCCGCGGCGCGGTCGGGCGCGAAATCCTCCGGCAGGCTGGACGGCGTCCGCATAAGGATGTCCTGCGCCTCGCGGTAGCGCACGAGGTGCATGAAGCCCCGGACGGCGTCCGCCTCCGTCGAGAAATGCGGGATTCCCGCCGTCTCGAAGGCGCGCGCCGCCTCGTCGTCCTCCCCGAGCCAGACCGCGAAGACCGGCTTCCTGCGATAGCCGGAGGCGCGGTCGCGCTCGACCACCTCGACCACCGCCTGCGCCGCCTCGGGGGCGGAGGCCAGCGCGGTCGGCACGTTGAGCACCAGCACCGCGTCGTTGGCGGGGTCCTTCAAGAGCGCCTCGAGCGACGCCGCGTAGCGCCGCGCGTCGGCGTCGCCGATGATGTCGACGGGGTTCGCCTTCGACCAGGTCGGCGGCAGCACGGCGTCCAGCGCCGACATCGTCTCCTCGGAGACCTCCGCGAGCCGTCCGCCGAGGTCGATCAGCCGGTCGACGGCGAGCACGCCCACGCCGCCGCCGTTGGTGAGGATCGCGAGCCGCGAGCCGCCGAAGGGCTTCTGGCGCCCCAGCGTCTCGGCGGCGGCGAAGAGCTCGTCGAGGTCGAACACCCGCAGGAGCCCCGCCCGGCGGAACGCCGCGTCGTAGACGCCGTCCGAGCCCGCGAGCGCGCCGGTATGGGTCGCCGCCGCCTTCGCGCCCTGCGCGTGGCGGCCGGACTTGATCACGACGACCGGCTTGGCGCGGGCCGCGGCGCGGGCGGCGGACATGAACTTGCGGGCGGTGGCGATCGATTCGACGTAGAGCAGGATCGCGCGGGTGCCGCGGTCGGCGGCGAAGAAGTCGAGGCAATCGCCGAAGTCGACGTCGGCCTTGTCTCCCAGCGAGACCACCGCCGAGAAGCCGACCTTGCGCTTCGTCCCCCATTCCACCATCCCCGCCGCGATCGCGCCCGATTGCGAGATCAGCGCGAGGTCGCCGGGGAGCGGCGGATGCGCGGCGAAGCTCGCGTCGAGCCCCGCGCGCGGGACCATGACGCCCAGGCAATTGGGCCCCACCAGCCGCAGCCCGTGCGCCCGCGCCGTCACCCGCGCCGCCTCGCCGAGCGAGCCCGGGCCGTGGCCGAGGCCCGCCGTGATGACGATCGCGGCGCAGGCGCCCTTCGCGCCGGCCGCCTCGACCACGCCCGGCACCGAATCGGGGGGCGAGGCGATCACCACGAGGTCCGGCGCCGTCGGGAGGTCCTCGATGCGCTTCACGCAGGCCATGCCGTCGATCTCGCGGTGGCGCGGGTTGACGAGGTGGATCGGCCCCTCGAACCCGGCGCGCACGATGTTGCGAAGCACGGTGCGGCCGAGCGAGCCCTCCCGCGGGCTCGCTCCGACCAGCGCGATCGAGCGGGGCGCGAACAGCTTGTCGAGACGGTAGGTGCTCATGATGGGGCTTTCCTCGGGCGCGTCGCGCAAACTCGTCAAGCGCGGCGGACGGCGCACGGTTTCCCCGCGCGCATGCGACTCCGCGTCGCCGCGGTCCGCGCGGGCGCGTGACGGCGAGGGATCGACGCGAGGAAAGCTAGGCCGTGAGGCCCGAACGCGCGCTGATCTGGATCAACGCCGCTGCCCGAAGAAGCGGCAGTCCCTTCCGTCAGCGCCGCGGCGGCAGCGGGACCGTCTCGCCGTTCTCGCCGGCGACCATGGCGAAGGCGAGGGCGCCGTCCTCCTCCCCGGAAGCCTCCGGCTCGATCATCTCCATCTCCGCCCCCTTCAGCGAGGCGTAGACGGCGGTCTCCTGGGACAGGAGGCGAGCGAGGCGCCGGGCCCGGGCCGCCTCGGTGAAGGGCGCCACGGAGGCGTAGCGGTCGACGCGGGCGCCGATCGCCTCGGCGATGCGGGCGTCGACCTCCGCATAGCTCAGCGGCCGGCCGTTCTGGTAGAAGATCGCGCGGTTCGCCCGCGCGGCCGCACCGAACTCCGCCGCCGCCGCTGCGTCGGGATGGCTGTCCTTGAAGGCGAGGAACCGGGCCGCGCCGCCGCGGCCGAGGAAATGCGCCACGTAGACCTCGTGCGGCGCGAGCCGGCGGTCGAGCGCCTCCTCGAGGCGGGCGCGGTCGCGCGCCAGCATCTCGCCCGCCATCAGCCCGGAGATCAGCGGATCGCGGCGCAGCGCCAGGATCGACTCGCGGGTCTCCTCGTCCTCGATGACGAAGCGGCCGTCGTTGCGCTTGACGATGGCCCCCGCCTCGTCCGCGAGGCCGTGGTCCTCGCCGAAGCTGTAGAGGACCTCGAGCCAGGTCTGCTCGATGAACTGGTAGAGCCCCTCCGCCGAGGAGGTCTGCGCGCCGACGCCGGGGCGCAGGCTCGATTCCTTGTCGGCGAGCGCGAGCATGAAGACCGGGTCCCCCCCGGTGCGCGCCGCCGCCGCCGTCACCGCGGTAACGATCCAGCGCTCCACGCGCATGGCGCCGAAACGCACGGGGGCAGCCTCGCGCCGGAGCGTCGCATCCGCCTGCCGCACGAGCCCGGCGAGGGCCCCGAGGCCGGCGTCGGCCGTCGTCGGGGAACCGATCTGCGTCACCACGTCCCGGATCTCGACGAGGCCCGTGCGCGTTGCCGCGTTGAACAGGGTCGTGCGCGCCAGATCGAGCGGCGCGAGCGCCGGGACGCAGCAGGGTCCCGGTCGGGCGATCGCCGTGGCCGGCGCGAGCGCGCCGTCGACGAGGGCGAGGTTGGCCGCGAGCCCGAGGCCGAGCGCGGCCAGGATCCGGACACCCGCGCGCCCCGCCGGGGGGCGGGCCGCAACCGGCGCAGTCGTTCCCGTTCCGTCGGCGCACGACCGACGGTTCGCGGCGCCCGCCGGCGCCGTGCTCTGATACGTCATGCTGCCCCCGAATGAACCGCGCCGCGGATGCGGACGTCGTCGGCTTTTCAGACGAACGAGACTTGGCCCGGCAGTTTGGCGGCAATGGGTCAGCTTGGCCGTCGAATTTCTGCGGCGTGCGGTCGCGGCGTCATCGAAATGCCGCGGTGCGCCGGTACGCCATCGGTCCACGGCGCGGGGACGATGGCCGCGGCGGTTCGCACCCATCAGGAGGTCAGGTTGATCGACGTCGTCGCGACGACGGGCGCTGCGCCCGCTGCTTCCCGGCTCGGCCGGAGCTTCAACCTGTTTCGGCGCGTGGACGCGCCCGAGCTGCGCTGCGCCGTGCCGCAGGACCGTGCGGTTCCCCGCTTCATCACCGCCACGGGGTGGGAGTTCGCCGGCACGCTCACGGGCGACGACACGGCCCCGCACGGCTTCGACGCGCGCGCGGCCGGGCCCCTGAGCGGCTGGAACGGCTTCTACATCTTCGAGAGCTGGCGGCGGTAGAGCGGAGCGGCGCTCCGGCGCCGCCCGATCAGCGCGCCAGCGCGACCGGCGCGCCGGAGCGCGAGAGCACGCCCTGCATCGCGCCTGGCGAGGCGCGCAGGCGCGCGGCCACCGCGCCGCCCTGGCGGTAGAGATAGATCTCGTCGTTGCGCAGGTCCCACGCCGAGATGCGGCTGAGGTCCTCGTTCGAGCAGCCCGAGGTCGAGGCGCGGTAGAGGTCGAGCGAGCTCGCGGACGACAGGGTCACCCGGCAGGAGCCGCCGCCGGGCTCGCTGGCGCGCCAGGTGCCGACGAAGGTGGTGCGCGAGACCCGCGGCTGCGCCTGTGCCGGCGCGGGGATCGCCGCCGTCTGCGGCGAGGACGGCACGTCCGAGATGATCTCCCCCGATTGGGTCAGCCCGTCGCCGAGCACACCCGCGCCCGGCGGCGGCGCGAGTTCCTGGGACTCGACCACGCTCGTGGGCGCGGCGATGCCGGGCTCGAGGAACGTCGACTGGACCTGGCCGGGCCCGGTGGCCACCGCGGCGCGCGGCGGCCCGCCGAAGCGGGCGGACTGGCAAGCGACCAGCGTCAAGGCGCAGGCGGCGATCAGGCTCGCGCGCAGGGCTGTACGGGAAGCGGTAGGCGCGGGGCGCGGCGTCATGCGGGTCATCCGGGTCTCGTGGGGCGCGGGCGCTCCGGGGGAGCGCCGCGCGGCGCGGCACAGGTCTTTGGTCCTAGCCGATCATGGTTTCGAGAGAGTTAGGATATTAGCGGCAGTGGACGCAAAACGAAAGCCGCCGCGCGGGGTTCGCCCGCACGGCGGCAATGCCGTCACCTTTCCGCCACGCGTGGCTTTCCTGCAACGCCGCGCGGCAGCGGCGGAGCGCAGCCTCACACGTGCCGCGTCAGACGTGCCGTGTCAGACGTGCCGCGTCACCATCATCTTCTTGATCTCCGCGATCGCCTTGGCCGGGTTGAGGCCCTTGGGGCAGGCGTTGGCGCAGTTCATGATGGTGTGGCAGCGGTAGAGCTTGAACGGGTCCTCGAGCTTGTCGAGGCGCTCGCCGGTCATCTCGTCGCGCGAGTCGGCCAGCCAGCGATAGGCGTGCAGCAGCGATGCCGGGCCTAGGAAGCGGTCGCCGTTCCACCAGTAGGAGGGGCAGGCCGTGGTGCAGCAGGCGCACAGGATGCACTCGTAGAGCCCGTCGAGCTCGACGCGGTCCTGCGGCGTCTGGCGCCACTCGTGCTCCGGCGCGGGGGTCTGCGTCTGCAGCCAGGGCTCCACCGAGGCGTGCTGGGCGAAGAACTGGGTCAGGTCCGGGACGAGATCCTTGAGCACAGGCATGTGCGGCAGCGGGTAGATCTTCACCGCCCCCGAGCCGCACTCGTCGATGCCGCGGGTGCAGGCGATGGTATTCTGCCCCTGGATGTTCATGGCGCACGAGCCGCAGATGCCCTCGCGGCAGGAGCGCCGGAAGGTCAGCGTCGGGTCGATCTTGTTCTTGATCCAGATCAGCGCGTCGAGCACCATCGGCCCGCAATCCTCACGGTCGACGTAGTAGGTGTCGATGCGCGGATTCTCGGTGTCGTCCGGGTTCCAGCGGTAGATCCGGAACTCCTGAAGCGCCTTCCCGTCGACGGGCTTCGGCCAGACCTTGCCCTCGCGGTACTGGGAGTTCTTGGGGAGCTTGAATTCAGCCATCTTGGTGTACTCTCAGGAGTTCAGGCTTCGGACACGGATGAGCGGAGCTTCAGGAGTCCATCGCGCACATACGGCATCTGAGCGATGATATATATCCTCTGCTTGCCGAAGCCTTCGGACACGAGTTGCCGCGCCTGGATCACCAGCCGAGGCCAATCGTCGACCTCGTAGAGACGCCCCAGCCAACCCAGCGCGACGAGGTAACCGAGATCTTCTTCCGGTAGCTTACCGAGGACTTGACCGAGGCGCAGGTAGGCCGGGGATGTGAACAGCGGCTCCAGATCTGTAAGCTTCGACGCTCTGCCGGAGGGGTGTAGGGCGTCGCGTGTAACGTCGACGAGCTCGGCAAGGCGAGCGACATCGACGATCGTAGATTCCGGTATCGCAGCGAGATCGGCCGCTCGCATCGTACTATCGAGCTGCTCCGGCGCGCTGACGAAACGGCCGAGGTCGTTGGCCTGCGCCTTCCGCACCAGCTTTTCGTCGGAAGTCACCAGCAGACCGCGGCTCATCGCGAGTGCCAGGTAGAAGCAATCATAGATAGAATGTTGGAGACGCCGCGAAAGGCCGAGAGCGTCTTCCCAAAGCTCGCGTGTAGAAACGAGAACGATCTCCCCGGCAAGCGCGGTGAGTGCATTCGCTGTCATTGCTTCACTCACTTGGCCAAGTCGCTCCTTTCGCCGCAATGCGTTGCCGACCTCGACGAGAATAAGCTCCGGCGCAAACATCTCGCGCCCCCATGTGAGAACTTGGCGAGCTTCACGCCGGCCTGGCTCGTCAACAGTCCACTTCACCGCGATGGAAGCATCGACGACGATCACCGGTCTCGGTCCTGGCGAATAAGCTCGACGCTGTCCGTCTGCTCGACACCGACCGGCGTCATCGCTGCGATCGAATCGAAACGATGCAGAAGCCTCTCCGCTCGAAGCCGCCTCTCGACGGCTTCGTCCAGATACTCCTCGACCTGCTGCTGAACGGTGACGCGACGCGACTGCGCAACGCGCTCGAGCTTTGCGAAGATCTCGTCGCTGATCGTCACCGTGGCCATCGTCGCCTCCGTCTAAATCAATACACCCGCGCCTTGGGCGCGATGTACTCGATCTCGTTCGAGAGCGTGTAGGTGTGCACCGGGCGGTAGTCGATCGTGACCTGGCCGGTGCCGTCGTCGCACCACGCGAGAGTGTGCTTCATCCACTCCTTGTCGTCGCGATCCGGGTAGTCCTCCCGGGCGTGCGCCCCGCGCGATTCGGTGCGGTTGGCGGCCGATTCCATCGTCACCACCGCCTGGGTGATGAGGTTGTCGAACTCCAGCGTCTCGATCAGGTCCGTGTTGAAGATCAGCGACCGGTCCTTCGTCGAGATGTCCCCCAGGCCGCCCCAGACGTCGTGGATCAGCGTCTGGCCCTCGGAGAGCACCTCGCCGGTGCGGAAGACGGCGCAGTTGTTCTGCATGGTCTTCTGCATCTGGAGACGCAGGTCCGCGGTGGGCGTGCCGCCGTTTGCGTTGCGGAAGCGGTCGAGGCGCGCCAGCGCCTTGTCGGCGGAGTCCTTCGGCAGCGGCGCCTTGCCCTCGCCGGGCTTGACGATCTCGGCGCAGCGCAGGCCCGCCGCGCGGCCGAAGACCACGAGGTCGATCAGCGAGTTCGAGCCCAGCCGGTTGGCGCCGTGCACCGAGACGCAGGCCGCCTCGCCGATCGCCATGAGGCCGGGCACCACGGTGTCGGCGTCGCCGTTCTTCTTGGTGAGCACCTCGCCGTGGAAGTTCGTGGGGATGCCGCCCATGTTGTAGTGCACCGTCGGCAGCACCGGGATCGGCTCCTTCGTCACGTCGACGCCGGCGAAGATCTTGGCGCTCTCGGAGATGCCCGGCAGGCGCTCGTGCAGGATCTTCGGGTCGAGGTGGTCGAGGTGGAGGTAGATGTGGTCCGCCTCCTTGCCGACGCCGCGGCCGCCGCGGATTTCCATCGTCATGGCGCGCGAGACCACGTCGCGGGAGGCGAGGTCCTTCGCGGAGGGGGCGTAGCGCTCCATGAAGCGGTCGCCCTCGGAATTTGTGAGGTAGCCGCCCTCGCCGCGCGCGCCCTCGGTGATCAGGCAGCCCGCGCCGTAGATGCCGGTGGGGTGGAACTGCACGAACTCCATGTCCTGCAGCGGCAGGCCGGCGCGCAGCACCATGGCGTTGCCGTCGCCGGTGCAGGTATGGGCCGAGGTCGCCGAGAAATAGGCGCGGCCGTACCCGCCGGTGGCGAGGATCACCATCTGCGCGCGGAAGCGGTGGATCGTGCCCGTGTTCATGTCGAGGGCGACGATGCCGCGGCAGCGGCCCTCCTCGTCCATGATCAGGTCGATGGCGAAATACTCGATGAAGAAGTTGGTGTCGTTCTTCAGCGCGGCGCCGTAGAGCGTGTGCAGGATGGCGTGGCCCGTGCGGTCGGCGGCCGCGCAGGTGCGCTGGGCTGTGCCCTCGCCGTAATGCGTGGTCATGCCGCCGAACGGACGCTGGTAGATCTTGCCCGCCTCGGTGCGCGAGAACGGCACGCCCCAGTGCTCGAGCTCGTAGACGGCGGCGGGGGCGTGGCGGCAGAGATACTCGATCGCGTCCTGGTCGCCGAGCCAGTCCGACCCCTTCACGGTGTCGTACATGTGCCAGCGCCAGTCGTCCTGGCCCATGTTGCCGAGCGCGGCCGAGATGCCGCCCTGCGCCGCGACCGTGTGCGAGCGCGTCGGGAAGACCTTGGTCACGCAGGCCGTGCGCAGGCCCGCCTGCGAGCAGCCGACCGTCGCGCGCAGGCCCGCGCCGCCGGCGCCCACGACGACGACGTCGAACGTGTGGTCGGTGATCGGATAGGCCGCGCCGTTGGACTTCGGAGCCGCGTGGGTAGCGTCGTTCGCCATGGTGTCTGGTACTCCCTCAGAGCAGGGGCGCGATGCTGATCTTCGCGATGGCGAAGAGGCTCGCGGCGCCGATGAGGATCGCGAAGAACGTGTTCGCGATCACCGCGGCGATCTTGGCGCCCTTGCCGTGGACATAGTCCTCGATGACGATCTGCATGCCGAGCCGCATGTGGATCGCGATCGATATGACGAAGAGCGCGAGCAGCACCGCGGCAAGGGGGTGCGACACGATCGCGACCGCCTCCGCCCAGGGGCGCCCGGCGACGAGCGCCACGATCACCACGAAGGGGAGCACGAGCAGCAGGTTCGACACCGCCGTCACGCGGTGGTGCCAGAAATGGTCGGTGCCGGCGCCGGCGGCGCCCAGGCCCTTGGCGCGCGACAGCGGCGTGCGCAGGGAGGTGGTCTTGTCGGCCATGGGGCGTCTCCTCAGCGCGCGATCAGCGCCACGATCCAGATCACGAGGGTCAGCGAGATCGAGCCGACGAGCGTGAGCTTGGCGAGCAGGAAGCGCTGCGACGGCTCGAAGCCGTGGCCGAAGTCCCACACGAAGTGGCGCACGCCGCCGAGCATGTGGTGCATCAGCGCCCAGGTGTAGGCGAACAGGATCAGGGTGCCGATCCACGACCCGAAGAACCACGCCGCCCGCTCGTAGGCCTCGGGCCCGGAGGCCATCGACACGAGCCAGAAGGCGAGGAAGATCGTGCCGACGTAGAGCACCATCGCCGTGGCCCGGTGGAAGATGGACATCGCCATCGTCCAGGTCCAGCGGTAGATCTGTAGGTGCGGCGACAAAGGCCGCCTGGCTTCGGCTCCCGCCATCGGATCGGACTCCTCTACGCCTGCGGCGCGACGCCGCAAAAATGACACGGGCTCGAAGGGGTAACTAAACAAAGCCGTCCCCGGGGACAATGCGGCATCGGAGCGGTCGGGTTACAGGTTGGAAATTTTGTAAGCAGGATTGAACCAAGGTCGTAAGCGTTTCCACTGGAAGTGTTTCACGCCCCGGCCCCGCCGCGCGCCCGCTCGCGGACCCCACCCTCAATGCACCGTGCGCGGCGCGAGGGCGTCGATCAGCCGATCGCGCTCGGCGCGCTTCTGCCGGGCCTGCGCGCGCAGGACGTCGCGGGTGGAGCGGTTCGAGCCGAAGGAGACGATGCCGATGAGCGCCGCGGCGACGGCGAAGACGAAGCCCATTCCGCCGGCGCGGATCAGCCCGAGCAGGATGGCCGCGAGCCCGAGGATCCCCGCGGCGACGCCCACCTGCGCGGCGAGCATGATCTTGCCGCAGCGCTCGGCGCTCTCCTCGAGCGCCGCGATCTCTTCCTCGAGGCGCTCGATGCGGCTCGACGGGTCCTCGATCTGCTCCATCGGCGCCTCTCGCCCGTGAACCGGCCCTGATTAGGCCAGAGCGGCGGCGGCGTCGAGTGGTCAGGACGGCTCAAGCTTCGCATGGGACGGTCGGCGCATCATCAGGACGGAGCCGGAATGTTCACGTGCGGAATGATCAAGGCGGGGCGCGATCTCGTCGGCTGGACACAGACGGACCTCGCGACCCGCGCCGGGCTCTCGCTGCCGACGATCCAGCGCATGGAGGATCCCACGCGCGGCCCGCTGCGCTCGAGCGCCGCCAACCTGGAGCGCGTGCGCGCGGCCTTCGCCCAGGGCGGCGTCGGCTTCGAGCGCGACGACGCGCGGATCGTCATCTCGCTCGCGTCTCCGCGGGAGGCCCGAATTTCGCGATGACCCAGACCGCGTGGATGATGCCCGGGATGTAGCCGAGGATGGTGAGGAGGATGTTCAGCCAGAAATGGCCGCGAAAGCCGACCTGGAGGAACACGCCCAACGGCGGTAACAAGATCGCGACGAGAATACGCAGGAAATCGGCCATCGGGTCCTCACGGCGTTCGATGCGGGGCGGTGGAGCTCGATCGGGCAACGGATTCGGCGGTGCGCCGGTTCCGGAGGTATTAAACCGACAGAAAATGTGATTAACATCAAAATGCGTGACAGGGCGGAAATAGAGGACTATACACCTCCCCATCCGTAGAACTCGAGGAGGTCCGCATGACCGTCCGCATCACGCCCCACGCCGCCGCGCTCGTCGGCGCCGTCCTGCTCGCCGGCCCCGCCTTCGCGCAGAGCACGCCGAACGCGAGCCCTGTCTGGTCGCCGCTGGTCGATCCCGCCGGCCTCGCCCGGCTGGAGGCGACCATCGATCCCGTCGTCGTCGACATCCGCGCCGTCGAGGCCTTCGCCGCCGGCCACATCCCCGGCGCGGTGAACGCGCCCTACACGCAGTGGCGCGGGCCGCAGGACAACCCCGGCGCCCTGCCGAGCGAGGCGCTGCTGTCGGTCCTCGTCGGCGAGAGCGGCATCGACGAGGAGACGCCGGTCGTCGTCGTGCACGACGGCGCGAACGCCTCCGACTTCGGCGCGGCCGCGCGCGTCTACTGGACGCTGAAGTCGCTCGGCGTCGCGCAGATCGCCATCCTGAACGGCGGCGTGAAGGCCTGGACCGCCGCCGGCAAGCCGCTCTCGACGGAGCCGGTGCGCCCCGACCCGACGATCTTCGAGGCCCGGCTCTCCGACGAATGGCGCGCGAGCGCCACCGACATCGAGACCGCCATCGAGGCCGGCGACGCGCGCCTGATCGACGCCCGTCCACAGGGCTTCTTCGAGGGCCGCCTCTGGCACGCCGCCGCCGCGCGGCCGGGCACGCTGCCCACGGCCGAGAACTTCAGCCACGACGCCTGGTTCGTCGATGGCGGCCCGCTGGTCGTCGACGCCGAGCGCGCCCGCGCCATCGCGCAGAGCGCGGGGCTGACGGACGGGGCGACGCTGGTGTCGTTCTGCAATACCGGGCACTGGGCCGCCACCAACTGGTTCGCGCTGTCCGAGCTCGCCGGCGTCGAAGGCGTGACGCTCTATCCCGAATCGATGGTCGACTGGACCGCCGGGGGCCGCGCGCTCGACAACGAGCCGGGCCGGGTCGAGTGGCTCTACATGTCGACCCGCGACTGGCTGCAGAGCATCCTCTGAGCCGCGCCGCCGATCCTTGTCTGGAGAGGCCCGCCGCCGGCGCGCGGCGGGCCGTAGCGTTTTCCGGAGATCCGAGATGCTTCTCGCCCGCACGGGCCTCGTCGCCCTCGCGCTCGCGGTCGCCGCCGTCCTGGCGCTGTTCGTCGGGTTGCGCATGGCGTTCCTGTTCCTCATCGGCGTCGGCTTCGGCCTGACGCTGGAGGGGCTGCGCTTCGGCTTCGCCGGGCCGTGGAAGGCGCTGATCGCGCGGCGCGACGCCCGCGGCGTGCTGGCCCAGCTCCTCGCCATCGGCCTCACCGCGGCCGCCGCGCTGCCGCTGCTCGCCGGCGCGCCGGGCGAGCTGGTGGGCGCGCACGCGCCGGTCGGCGCGGCGATGATCGCGGGCGCCTTCGTCTTCGGCGCCTGCATGCAGGTGGTGATGGGCTGCGGCTCGGGCACGCTCGTCAACGCCGGATCGGGCAACGCGCTCGGGCTGATGGCGCTCGTGTTCTTCATCGTCGGCTCGTTCCTGGGCACGCTCCACCTCGCCTGGTGGACGGAGCTCGCCTCCCTCCCCGTGCTGACGCTGCCCGGGCTCGTCGGCGCGGACGCCGCCCTCCCCGCGACGCTGGTCGCGCTCGCGGTCGTCGGCCTCGTCGCGATCGCCCGCGCCGCGCCCGGCTCGCGGCTGCCGCCGACACGGCTGTTCGTGGCGGCGGGCCTGCTCGCGGGCCTCGCGATCCTCAACCTCGTCGTCGCCGGCCAGCCTTGGGGCGTCGTCTACGGGCTCGGCCTGTGGGGCGCGAAGGTCGCGGGCGCAGCGGGGGCGGACCTGTCGCAGACGGCGTTCTGGGCCGCGCCCGGCACTGCCGAGCGGCTCGCCTCCTCGATCCTCACCGACGTCACGTCGCTCACCAATCTCGGCCTGATCGCCGGCGCCTTCATCGCCGCGCGCTGGCGGCGGACGATGGACGCGCCGCCGGCGCGACCCGCGGCGCGGATGGGTATCGGGATCGTGGTCGCGGCGCTGGTGATGGGCTACGCCTCGCGGCTCGCCTTCGGCTGCAACGTGGGGGCCTTCTTCTCGGGCATCGCAACGGGGAGCCTGCACGGCTGGGCCTGGTTCGCGGCCGCCTTCGTCGGCTCGATGCTCGGCGTGCGGCTCGTCGGCTGGCTGCAGGCCGCGCCGCGGGCCTCGTCCGGACTCCAGGCCGCGCGATGAGGGAGGGACAGGCCATGCCGCATCGTCAGACCGTCGGGATCGTCGTCCTCGCCGCCCTCGCGCTCCTCGTCGCCGCCGACCTGACGGTCAGCCGGCCGCTCGATCCGTTCCGCGCCCCGCCGCCCGCGGCGCTCGGCTCGGGCGCGGCGCCCGCGGGCGCGCACTGCGCGGCGCCGCCGTCCTGACCCGGAAGCGGCGGCGTCGGCCGGGCCCGTGGTTACGCCGCAGCCGCCGCGACCATCTGGCGCAGCGTTCCATTTTTCCGTTGCACCACTTCGAGTCCACGCTGCACCGCACACGGCACGCGAGTTGCTCCGAATGGAGATTTACGTGGTTTCGTTTGACAAGGTTGCATCGGCAGCCTTAAATTGCCCGATCGGTATCGTAAGGGTTCATTAACCCTAACGAAACCTTTCCGGTTTGCGTCGCATTCGAGCGGTTTCCTTTCGGGCTCCGCCAATGGATAGTTGCCGGCGGACGGACGGAGAGGCGCCCCCGGCGGGCGATCACCGAGATGAGGCATGTGATGGATTTCCGCGCAACGATCGTCGCTGCGGAGGCGGCGACCGAGTCCCGGGACGGTGTCGACGCGGGTTCGGAGCGGATGGGCGCCCGCGGCGGGCGCGACCTGCCGATCGCCGAGGCCGGCTGGCGGCGCGGCGCGCGTCGGCGCCCGAGCCCTCTGGAGGCGCTCGAGGCGCTGAAGGGCCGGGTCGCGGAGCCCCTGCACCAGCGTGTGGCCGCGGACCGTCACGACGACATGCGCGTGCGCCTCGACCCGGAGACGGCGACCTATTGGGCGATGATGAGCCCCTCGAGCCGTCCCTCCTTCACGCCACACCTGCTCGGCGGCCTCGCCAGCACCCAGCGCTCCTTCATCCGGATGTTCCAGGAGGCCCCGCCGCAGGAGGAGCCGCCCTTCCGCTACCTCGTGGTCGGCTCCGACCATCCCGGCGTGTTCAACCTGGGCGGCGACCTCGAGCTGTTCGCAGACCGCATCCGCGCCGGCGATCGCGAGGGGCTCGCGGCCTACGCGATGGCGTGCATCGAGGTGGTCTACGCCAACTACATGAACAACGGCCTGCCCTTCGTCTCGATCGGCCTCGTGCAGGGGGACGCGCTCGGCGGTGGCTTCGAGGCGGCGCTCTCCTGCGACGTGCTCGTCATGGAGCGCGGGGCGAAGTGCGGCTTCCCCGAGGTGCTGTTCAACCTGTTCCCCGGCATGGGCGCCTTCTCGATCCTGGCGCGCAAGCTCGATGCACCGCGGGCGCGCGCGATGATCGAGAGCGGCCGGCTCTACGAGGCGGACGAGCTGCACGCGATGGGCCTCGTCGACGTCGTGGCCGAGCCCGGCGACGGCGTGGCGGCGGTGGAGGCCTACATCGCCCGCAACCGCAAGCGTCACAACGCCCACGCGGCGATGTACGCGGCCGCCCGGCGCGCGCGCCCGCTGGCGTTCGAGGAGATGGCCGACATCGTCGACCTGTGGGTCGACGCCGCCTTCGGGCTCGGCCCCACCGACCTGCGCAAGATGGAGCGCCTCGTCGCCGCCCAGGACCGCCGCACCGTTCAGCACGCGGCCGAGTGAGCCGCGCTCGCGGGCGGGGTCCCTTTCAGCTCACCGGATGCGGGGCCGGCGGCTCGCCGGCCCGGCCCAGCCCGGTGTTGAGCGCGCGGCGGACCTCGTCCTCGGCGCGGGCCGCCGCCTTCTTGCGGTCGGTCCCCGCGTCGAAGGGGATCGGCGAGCCCCAGCGGATCTCGACGTCCACCGGCCCGCTCCGCAGGAAGGCGCCGAGATGGGGCACGAGGTCCATGTCGCCGTACCAGGCGATATCGGGCCGCTCCCGGCGCGTGAGCGGCAGCCCGTCGCGGCGGGCATAGACCAGCGCCAGGGGCTGGAGCACGATCTCGTCGAGCGAATGGTCGGCCAGCGCCAGCCGCGCCGCGCCGACGAGCGAGGTGCGGAACGGCAGGAGCCGCGCGCCGTCCCCGGTCGTCCCCTCCGCGAACAGCACGATCAGCTCGCCCCGCGCCAGCCGGCGAGCGATGAGGGCGTTGACGTCCGACGTCGCCGCCTTGCGCTCGCGCTCGATGAAGATCGAGCGCTGCAGCCGCGCCAGCGTGCCGAACAGGGGCCAGCCCGCGATCTCGGACTTGGCCACGAAGGAAAGCGGCCGCAGGCTCCCGAGCACGGCGATGTCGAGCCAGGAGGCGTGGTTCGAGAGGACCAGCGTCGGCGTCTCCTTGGGCGGATGGCCGATCTGCGTCACGCGCACGCCGAGCGCCCACAGGCCGATGCGGTGGAACAGGACCGGGATGCGCCGGGACATCGCCCAATGGAAGCGCACCCCCAGCGCCTGGGGGCCGATCAGCACGACGAGCGCGACGGCGAGCGCGACGAGGCGCAGGAGCTTGATCGGACCCATCCGCCGCGTCCCTACAGGTCCAGCGAGAGCGTCAGCGCCGCCGCGCGGCTGCCGTCGGCGCGCCGGTAGTAGCCCTCGCGCCGGCCGACCTGGACGAAGCCGAAGCGGGCGTAGAGCCGGCGCGCGGGGGCGTTCGCCTCGTCGACCTCGAGATGCAGGCGGCCCACGCCCTGGCGGCGCAGGGTCTCGAGGTGCCGCTCCAGCAAAGTGCGCGACTGGCCGCGCCCACGCATGGCGGGCTCGAGCGCGATCGTCAGGATCTCGGCCTCGTCGATCACCGCACGCGAGAGCACGAAGCCCTTGGGCCGCACGAGATCGCCCAGGAACAGCCCGTCGGCGACGACGCCGCGGTCGGAGATCAGGCTCTCGAAGTCGGTCGGGCTCCAGGCGTGCGCGAAGCTCGCCGCGTGGATCGTCGCGCAAGCGGGCGCGTGCGCCACCGTGAGGGGCGCGACGGTGGGGAGCGTCGGCTGCGCGGTGCGCCAGGGAGGCATCAGCGCCTCGCGATGCGCGCCCCGTCCTGAGGACGGGCGTCCGGCGCGCGCAGGTAGAGCGGCTTCGGCAGGGCGCCGGCGGGATCGGCGGCGAGACCCAGGCGCGCGACCCAGGCGATCTCCGGCGCGGGCTCCGCGTCGGCCAGCGTGACCTCCATCCCCTTCTGGAGCGCCTCCGCCGCCACGATCGGCCCGCCCGACCCGGTGACGACCACCGCGCCGGAGCCGAGATAGCGCACCGCCTCGCGCACCGCCATGTGGGCCGGCGCGACCACGGTGCGGCCGCCCGGCGCGACGGCCTGGAAGTAGACGCCGCCGTGGCGCGCGTCGATCGCGGCCGCGAGCAGGCGCCGGTCCCCCGCTGCGACGAGCGGCGCGAGGAGGGCGGACAGCGTCGAGACGCCCACGACGGGGGCCTTCGCCGCGAGCCCGATGGCGCGCGCCGCCGAGATGCCGACGCGCAGGCCGGTGTAGCTGCCCGGGCCGATGGTCACGGCCACGCGGTCGAGGGAGGCGAAGCCGCCGGGCGCCTGCGCCATCACCCGCTCGACGAGCGGCAGCAGCGCCTCGGCATGGCCGCGGCTCATGGGCAGCGATTCGCGCGCGATCGGCGCGCTCGCGCCCGCGTCGAGAACGCAGGCGGAGCAGGCCTCGAGCGCCGTGTCGATGGCGAGGATGCGCACGCTGGAAACCTCGTGATCGGCGTGTCCGGTCCGTGGACCAGAGCTTTACGCGATCGCGCAGAATTCCTCGAACGAAAAACGCGGCAGGCGCGGCTTCAACGCGGCGGGATCGCCGTAGCCGAGGTTCACGAGGAAGTTCGCCTCGACCTCGCCGCCGGGGAAGAACGCGTCGGCGACGCCCTTGGCGTCGAAACCCGACATCGGCCCGCAGTCGAGACCGAGCGCGCGGGCGGCGAGGATCAGGTAGGCGCCCTGCAACGTGCCATTCCGGAAGGCGGTCTCCCGGATCTTCTCCGGCGACCCGTTGAACCAGGTCGGCGCGGAGGGCTCGTGCGGAAACAGCCGGTCGAGCTTCTCGTAGAAGCGCATGTCGTGGCCGACGATCGCCGTGGCGGGCGCCGACATCGTCTTGACGCGGTTGCCCTTCGAGAGATGCGGCTCGAGCCGCGCCTTCGCCGCCGGCGAGACCACGAAGACGATCCGCGCCGGGCAGCAATTGGCGCTCGTCGGCCCGGCCTTCGTCAGGTCGGCGAGCGCACGCAGCGTGGTTTCGGAGACGGGCTTGTCGAGCCACGCGTTGTGCGTGCGCGCTTCGCGGAAGAGCTGGTCGAGCGCGGCATCGGGCAGCGGAGCGTGCGGCAGGGGCGCGTAAGCGGCGTGCGGGGCTGTCTCGTCCATGTCTCGGGTGCGCTCCTCGTTGGTCCGAGGCCTGGACATAGGCCGCGCGCCCCGATTTTCGAGCCCACGTCGACGCCTCGTTCAACGCCGAGGATCGACGCAGTCCGTCTCCTTCCCTGTAGGGGAAGGTGGCTCGGCGTAGCCGAGACGGATGGGGCGCGCCGAAGGCGCGTTCGGCGGAGCCCAAACCGTGCGAGTCTGGACGGTGCGAGTCTGGACGAGGCAGTGTAGCCCGATTTCCGCTTCGCGGAACACGCCTCCGGCGTGCCCCATCCGTCCCGCCGCTTCGCGTCGGTCCACCTTCCCCTACAGGGAAGGAGAGGACGTGGCGCGCCCGCGGAACGGCTCAGAACCCGGTCTCGATCTTCTCGTACATGTGCTCGGTGAAGGTGAAGAGCTGCGCGCCCATGAAGGGGGCGGTGACCAGGATCATCAGCAGGATCGCCACGATCTTCGGGATGAAGGTGAGCGTCATCTCCTGGATCTGGGTCAGCGCCTGCATCAGCGCGATGCCGATGCCGACCGCCATCGCCACCGCCACCGAGGGTCCGGAGGCGACGATGACGGTCCAGATCGCCTCCTGGACCATGTCCAGCGCGTCGACGGCGTTCATCAGGAGAGCCTCACGCCGGGGCCGACGAGCAGCGTCTCGCCCCCCGACAGCGTCGCCACGGGGCCTTCGCCGGTGAGGCGCACGCCCGTGATCTCGCCCGAGACCGAGCCGTCGGCCGATGTCGCGGTACGCCCGATCAGGTCGCCGGCCTGGCCGAGCGAGGTGGCGGAGAGGAGCCCGTCCAGCTTCTTGTTGGTCATGATCGCCTGCTCGACCATGGAGAAGGTCGCGAGCTGCGCCACCTGCTCGGACGGATCCATCGGGTCGAGCGGGTCCTGGTTCTTCATCTGCGCGATGAGCAGACGCAGGAAGCTGTCGTAGTCCATGCTGCCGGCGCTCGACTGCGCGGGCTGCGAGGCGACGCCCGGCTGGGCGGCGGTGGCGGAAGCGACGTCCATGGCGGGTCTCCTTCAGGCGGCGTCGCGGCGCGCGGGCGCGGCGAGGATCTCCGCCTCGGCGGGGAAGAGGGCGCGCAGGGTCTTGAGCGCGTCGAGCTTGCGCCCGGCCTCGACCTGGCCGCGCACGGCGAGGAGCCCGTCGAGGACGTCGCGGCGCGAGAAGACGCGCAGCGCCGACGCGACGTAGCGCTCGAAGAGCGCCTGCGCCGTGCCCGCGCCGGCGGGATCGATGAACATCGTCTGCACCACGAAGTAGATCTGCCGGAGCGGCGTCGTGGTCTCGTCGGGCTGGAGCACGTGGCTCTCGAGCAGGAAGGTCGCATCGTTGAGGATCTCGAGCGTGGTCTTGCGCTCGGCGCGCACCACGGCGCCGTTGATCCACACCCGCTCTCCGGCCTTCAGCGACAGGCGCATTGTCCCGCTCATTTCAGCCCCTCCGCGATGGTCTGGTTGATGTCGATGATGGCGTCGAAATCCTCGGTCTGGCCCATGCGGATGGCCTCGGCCTCGCGCATGACCCACAGGCCGATGGAGATCAGGTCCGCGCGCAGCTTCTGCGGCAGGTCGTTCTCCGAGCTCGCCAGGTCCTCGATCAGGATCGCCCAGAGCTGGCGCACGAAGTGCAGCGCCTCGACCGTCTCGCGCGAGCGCGCGCCGGCGGCCTTGGCCTTGCGCAGGAGCCCGACGGCCCGCTCGACCGCCTCGCGCTCGCGGGCGCGCGTGTCCGAGGACGTGTCCTCGACGATCTCGGCATAGGAGAATTGGTACATGGGTCGCCTCGTCTCTCGAGTGGCGTCAGAGATAGCGGAGCAGGCTCATCTCGCGGATGCGGGCGGTGAGGTTGTAGGAGACCTCGACCTGGGACATCAGCGCGTTGACCCGGGTCGCCGCCTCGAACGGGTCGACGTTCTCGAGGTCCGTGACCTGCCGTGTGAGGATGTCGCGCTGCACGGCCATGCGGTCGGAGGCGTCGGAGACGCGGTTCTGCGCCACGCCGAGCCGCGCCTGGATCGTGGTGAGGTCCTGCATGGCGCCGCCGACGAGGCCGGTCGCGCGCTCGATCAGGGTCTTGTAGGCGTTGCCCTGGAGGCCCCCCACGCCGAGATCGGTGAGCAGCACGTAAGCCATCGCGAGGTCCCGGAAGGGCTGCTCGTTGGCGTTGGCGGAGGTCGCGATCACCTCGTTGGTCGAGACGCGGCTCGACAGGTTCTCGTTCGACGCGCTCGACCAGGTCGCGCCCCATTGCGGGTCCGCGAACAGCGGCGCGAGCTGGGTGTCGACGAAGGTCTGCATCTGCGCCGGCGTGATCGCCGCGACGGCGGGATCCGCCTGGCCGAAGCCGAAGAAGCCGAGGAAGGCGGCGTCGAGGGCGGTCTTGGCGGGGGAGGCCGGCGGCCCCAGGTAGTCCGCCATCGGCGCGACGTCCGTATCGATGCCCGCGAAGAGGTACTGGCCGTTCAGGTTGGCGTTGAGCGTGCCGACCAGGGTCTTCAGGTTGAGCTCCGCCTGCGGCGCGATCACCTCGGCCGCCTCGGGGTTCTCGCGCATGGCGATGAGCACGCCCAGGAAGTCCTCCGCGGTGCCCTGGACGTTGGCGAGCGCCGCCTGGGTCGTGTCGAGCCGCGCGGCGACGAGGCCGTTCGTGTCGATGATCGTCGAGATGCGCGCGAGCTCCTGGCGCAGCGCCACGGTCTGCCCGGTGCGGGCGCCGAGCGCGAGGCCGACGTCCGCCCACCGGCCCGAGGAGAGCTCCTTGGAGGCCGTGGCCAGCTCGTTCTGCGTCTTGATCATGGACAGCCGCGTCGAATTGGCGATGCCCTGCGTCGAGATCGGGGTCGTCTTCATGGCCTTACCTCACGGCTTCGAGGAGCGAGGCGAGCATCGCGTCCACCGCGCCGATGATCCGCGCGGAGGCGCCGTAGCTGCGCTCGAGCTCGAGCATCATGGCGAGCTCCTCGTCGAGATTGACGCCGGTCTCGTTGGACAGGCTCTCGGAGGTGCGCTCGAGAAAGGTGGTCTGGTAGGCGGCTTCCTTGTCGGCCTGCTTGCGCGCGGCCTCGAGCCAGCCCACCGAGCCCGCGGCGAAGCGCCCGAGCGTCGTCGACGGGTTGACGCCGGCGGTGGCGTCGAAGGGCTGCTGGGCATCGAGCGTCACGAGCAGGCCCTGGAGCCGGCCCGAGAAGGAGGCGGCGTTCGCCGGGTTGTAGTCGTAGGCTGCGCCGTTCATGCCGCCGTCGCGGATCGTGGTCAGGTCGCCGCCCTGCGCGGGATCGGCGGCGGGATTGATCCGCACCTGCGCCGCGAGGTTCGCGATCGCCACCGTGCCGGCCGGCAGCGCCGGGCCGCCGCCCCAGGTGAACAGGCCGGCCTGGCCCGGGAGGATCGCCGGGTCGTTGAGCTGGTCGGTCTCGGCGGTGGCGAGGATCAGCCCGCGGGCGATCTCGTCGAGCTGCTTCTGGTATGCCCCGGCGGTCTCGTCGCGCAGCAGCGCGTTGCCGAAGAGGCTGCCGGACTTGATCGCCATCGTCGCGCCGGGTCCGGTGATGGCCACGCCGTCGGCGAACACAGCCTGGCCCTGAATCGAGGCGTCGTAGGCGAAGGTCCGCTGGAAGGTCACCGCACGCGCGGTCTTCTCGAACAGCGTCACGCCGGAATCGGTGTAGATCGCCATGTCGTTGTCGCGCCGGGTGATCGTGGTGACGCCGATCTCCCGGGAGAGATCGGCCACGATCTTGGCGCGGGTGTCGAGGTGGTCGCTCACGTCCGTCCCGGCCGCGGTGCCCACCACGATGGCGCGGTTGGCGGTCTCGAAGCGGGCCAGCAAGTCGTTGATGTGATCCACGGAGGCGGCCATCTCGGCGTCGGCGGTGGCGCGGGCGCCCTGCACCGTCTGCGCGGCGGTGTTGAGCCTGTCGGCGAGGTCGGCGGCGCGGCCGAGCGCCTGCGACGCCAGGATCGGGTCGCTCGGCCCGTCGGCGTGCATCTGCAGCGCGTTCTGGAAGGCGCCGAGCGCGCCGGCGACCGACCAGTCGTTCTCCGGGTCGCCGATCGTCGCGGCGAGGCGGTTCAGCCCATCGAGATGGGCCGACTTCGCAGCCGCGTCCGCGGTCGCCTCCAGCATGCGGGTGTAGAGCGCCTGGTCCTGCGCGCGCCCGATCGAGGCGACGAAGCTCGTCCCCAGACCCGAGGTGGCGACGTTCGCGGTCTTCTTGGCGTAGAAGGGATCGTTCGCGCCGGTGATGTTGCGCGCCGTGAGCGCCGTCTGCTGGGCTGTCGTCGCCAGCGACGACTGGGCCGAGTTGAGCGCGAGCGAGAGGGACATCGGAGGATACCTCGGTGTGCGGTGCGGCGCGTCAGCGCTTCAGGTTGACGAGCACGTCGAGCAGCTCGGAGCCGGTCTGGAAGACCTTGGAATTGGCCGTGTAGCTGCGCTGGCTCTCGATCATCGCGGTGAGCTCCGAGGCGAGATCGACGTTCGACTGCTCGAGCGCGGAGGAGACGATGTCGCCGAGCCCGCCCTGGCCGGCGAAGCCGAGCTGCACCTCGCCCGATTCGAGCCCCAGCGCGAAGACGTTGCCCGCCTGCGGCAGCAGGTTGTCCGGGCTCGTGACGTTCGCCAGCGGCAGCTGCCAGGTGGCACGGCGCTCCCCGTTCTCGAAGATGGCGAAGACCGTGCCGCCCTCCGAGATCTCGACGTCGCGGATGGCGGAGGGCGCGTTGCCGTTCACCGCCGCCTGCATCACCGTGTAGTCCGCCGCGACCTGGGTCATGTCGGAGAGGTCGAGCGTCAGCGCCTGCCCGTTCGGGATCGCGAGGTTGAGCGCCGGCGCGCCGGTGACGCGGCCCGTCGTCGGGTCGAAGGCGAGCGCAGTCGTCGCGAGCGGCGCGGCCGCGTAGGGGAAGCCGCCGCCGGGGGGCGCGTCGGCGCGGTTGAAGACGGTCGCCTCCCAGGCGTTCGGCCCGGTCTTGGCGAAGTAGACGTCCATCACCACCGAGTTGCCCAGGTTGTCGTAGGCGACGAGCGAGGACATCGACTCGTAGGCCGTGGTGCCGAGGTTCGCCGAGGGCGGCGTGTCGGGGGCGACGAGCGCGTCGGCGTTGGAATCGAGGTTGGCCGCGAAGGAGCCCTGCGTCGAGGGCGTCGCCTCGAGCGCGGTCTGGCCGATGTTCACGACCTCGAGCCCCTGCAGGCTGTTGACCACGACCGCCGGCGTCGCGCCGTCGACGCGCATGCCCATCAGCTTGAACCCGGCGGCGTTGACGAGCTCGCCCTCGCCGTTGGGGATGAAGGAGCCCGCGCGGGTCAGGTAGGGCGTGCCGCCGTTGTCGGAGACGACGAAGAAGCCGTTGCCCTGCACCGCGAGGTCGGTCGCCGAGGTGGTGAAGGTCAGCGCGCCCTGCTGCGAGATCGCATGGCGCACGTGCGGCGTCACACCGCCCGAGGTGTACTGGCCGGAATTGTTGCCGAGGATCAGCGAGGAGAACTCGGTCTGCGCCCGCTTGTAGCCGTTGGTGTTGGCGTTGGCGATGTTGTCGGCGACGGTGGCGAGCTTCGACGACTGCGCCGCCATGCCCGACACGCCCGTGCGCATCACTCCGTAAAGGCTCATGTCCGCGACTCCGGCTTCAGGATCTGTCGCGGGCATCAGACGCCCCGGACCTTGCGCGTGGCTGGCGCGGGATCGGGGTGGGCCGGGTCGAAGGATTCAGGCGCGCTCGAAGGTCAGGTAGCTCGGCGTGCGGCCCTCGCGGATCGCCTTGGCCTCGTAGCGCGTGCCCGGCCAGCCGGGATAGGGCGTCTTCCAGTCGGCGGCGCGGGACGCCGTCCAGCGCAGCCCGGGCTCGTGCGCGGCGCGCGCCAGGGTCCAGCCGACATAGTCGTCGATGTCGCTCGCGAAGCGGAAGATGCCGCCGGGGGCCAGCACGCGGGCGATCTCGGCGAGCGTCTGCGGCGAGACGAAGCGGCGCTTGCGCGTGCGCCGCTTGGGCCACGGATCGGGATAGAGGAGATACACGGCCTCGAGCGAAGCGTCCGGCAGGACGGGCAGCAGCAGCGCCGCGTCCTGGTCCCACACGCGCACGTTCGCGAGGTCGTCCGCATCGATGCGCCCCAGCATCTTGGCCATGCCGTTGACGAAGGGCTCGACCCCGATGAAGCCCGCCTGCGGCTCCTCGCCCGCCCGGTGCGCCAGGTGCTCGCCGCCGCCGAAGCCGATCTCGAGCACGATCCGCTCCGGGCGGTGCGGGAACAGCCCGGGAAGGTCGGCGAAGGCCTCGGGCGCGGTGCGCGGGTCGGGCACGCGGCGCTCGGGCAGGAGCGTCGCGAGCCGCTCCTCCTGGCCAGCGCGCAGGCGCTTGCCCTTGCGGCGGCCGAAGAAGGCGCTTCCCGCGTCGGGCTCGAATCGTGTGTCGTGATCGGTCATGCTCTGCGCGTCGCTGCGGAAGGGGCGCGCGCCCCATAGCGCAGGCGCGCGCCCGAGGCGAGCGAAACCGCGCGTCAGTCGAGGGACCGGGCTTCCTCGGGCAGCATGATCGGGATGCCGTCGCGGATCGGGTAGGCGAGCTTCGCCTGGCGCGAGACCAGCTCCTGGGCCGCGCGGTCGTAGGTCAGCGGCCCCTTGGTCAGGGGGCAGACCAGGATCTCGAGCAGCTTCGGATCGATCGCGAGCGGCTCCGGGTCGGGGGCCTGCGTCGCCTCGGGTGTCTCGTCGGTCATGGCATGCTCCCGCCGGCGGTCATTGCAGGGTCGGCTCGCCGTCGTCGTCGCCCGAGCGGGCGACCTCGATCTCGGTGAGCGCGATCAGGGCCTCGGCCCGGCTCTTCAGGTCGGCGGCCTCGAGCAGCGCCTGCTTCTCGCGCACGCCGAAGGGCGTCATCATGCACAGGGCGTTGACGAGCGCCTCGTTGGGCGCCTGCTCGACCCCGCGCCAGTCGACCTCGACCTCCATCGCGTCGACGAACTGGCGCAGCGCGCCGAGCACGCCCTCGCGATCGACCTCCTCCTCGCCGGCCCGGGCGACGAAGTCCCGCGCGAAGGGCTCGAAATCGGCCGCGACCTGCCGGTAGGGGGTCATCGCCGTGAGCTCGCTCGTCATCCGGAAGCGGGCGACGCCGGTCAGCGTGATCAGGTAGCGGCCGTCGCCGGTCTCCGCGAACTGCGTGATCCGGCCGGCGCAGCCGACGCCGTAGAGCCGCGGCGCGCCGCCCGGCGTTCCGGCCTCGGCGTCGGGCTGGATCATGCCGATGATCCGGTCCGTGCGCAGCGCGTCGTCGACCATCGCCAGATAGCGCGGCTCGAAGATGTTCAGCGGCATCTGGCCGCGGGGGAGCAGAAGCGCGCCGGGCAGGGGGAAGACCGGTATCGTCTCCGGGCAGTCCTGCGGGCCGCGATAGGTGGCGTTCATCGCCATGTCGGGTTTCCCGCCATCTCGAGCACTCCTGACCGCCTCGGCTCGCCCCGGCGGCTCCGGCGGCCCCTCCGCATCAGCGGAAGAGGACCGAGGAGAGCCGGCGACGACCCACCACGGTGGCTTCGTCCTTGGGTCCCCACGCCTCGAAGAATTCCACGAGCTGCTTGCGGGCCCCGTCATCGTTCCAACTACGGTCGCGCCGCACGATTTCAACCAGCTGCTCGGCGGCTTCGACGCGTTCGTTGCGCGCATTGAGCGCCAGCGCCAGATCGAAGCGGGCCTGATGGTCGTCGGCGTCCTGCTCCACCTTGCGGCGCAGCTCCTCGAAGTCGCCGAGCGACTCCGCCTGCTCGGCCAGCTCGATCGCCTTGCGCGCGGGCGCGAGCGCCGGGTCGTTCGCGGCCTCCGGCGGCGCCATGGCGAGCATGCGCTTGGCGCCCTCGAGGTCGCCGATGTCGACGTGCAGCTTCGCCATGCCGCCGAGCGCGACCATGTTCTCGGGCTCGCGCTGGAGCACGGCGGCGAAGAGCTCCGCCGCGCCCTGGGCGTCGCCCTTGCCGGCGCGCGTCGCCGCTTCCTCGAGCGCCTTCTCGATCGGCGAGGGGCCGGCCGCACCCCCGAGCTTGTCGATGAAGGCCTTGATCTGGGTCTCGGGCTGGGCGCCCATGAAGCCGTCGACGGGCTGGCCCTGGACGAAGGCGATGACGGCGGGGATCGACTGGATGCCGAGCTGGCCGGCGATCGAGGGATGATCCTCGATGTTCATCTTGACCAGCTTGACCTTGCCCTTGGCCTCGCGGACCACCTTCTCGATGACCGGCGTGAGCTGCTTGCACGGCCCGCACCAGGGCGCCCAGAAATCGACCAGCACCGGCGTCGTCATCGACGCGGCGATCACGTCCTGGCGGAAGGTGGCGGTGGTCGTCTCCTTGATCAGGTCGGCGGGAACGCCGCCGCCCAGATCCGGGACGCCCGGGTTCGATCCGTCTGCGAACATGTCGTTTCGGCTCCGGTTGTCTCGCGCGGGCCGCTCCGGTGGGCGGGCCGCCTGCGTCGTTTTGTCGGGCTCAAGATGGGGTCGCGACGCCGCTCCCGCCAGGGGCGTCGGAGGTGGACTCGCCCGCGGTCGCCTCGGGCGGCGCGGGCAGGTCGACGAGGGTCGGCGCGTGGTCGATCGCGGCGAGGAAGGCGATCAGCGCGTCGCGCGGGATCGCCGTCGTCATCGTGTTGACCAGCGGGTGCGCGTTGATCGTGTCGAAGCCGGTGAGCGTGCGGTCGAGGAAGAAGCGCACCCGCCCCGCCCGGTCGTTGGCGAGCGCCAGCGGCGTCACCGAGCCCGGCTCGACGCCGAGCACCTCGCGCAGGAGCTCCGCCGAGCCGAAGGAGAGTCGGCTCGCGGCCCCCAGCGGCACGTGCAGCCGCTTCAGGTCGATCCTGGCATGCGCCTCGGCGGTGACGAGGAAGATCTGCCCCTTCTTGTCCTTCAGGAACAGGTTCTTCGTGTGCCCGCCCGGCAGGTCGCGCTCGATCGCCTGCGACTGCGCGACGGTGAACACCGCCTCGTGCTCCACCGTCGCGTGCGGCGTGCCGTGGCGGTCGAGCAGGGCGAACAGGGCCTGCGGATCGAGGGGATGCGGCGTGTCCATGTTCCGGGTTCTAAGCGAGGAACGGGCCGCGCTCAAGGGTTCGCGCGCCGCCGCCGGCGATCCGGCGCGACACCGCGATTTTCCGCTTGCAATCCGTTTTCCCCTGGTTCATATCACCGACCTCGACGGCGGGCGCGCCCCGCCGTCCGGAGCGAGCGGGTGTAGCTCAGGGGTAGAGCACAACCTTGCCAAGGTTGGGGTCGAGGGTTCGAATCCCTTCGCCCGCTCCAAGTTTCCTCTCAGGGTGATAGACGATCGAACCGCGGCGTGCCGCGTTTTTCGTCGTTCTACGGACCTGCGCCGGGCAGCTCCCCGCAGGATTTGGGTGCGTGTTTCAGCGACCGAAATCGGCCTTGCCGGCCGCCCATTCGCTGAGCGTAACGATCAGCGGCGCATGCGGCGATGCCGCCGCCCGCTCGGCGAAACGACGGTCCGCGGTAATGACGCGGGCGCCACGCCTCTCCGCCAGCGCGAGATAGAGCATGTCGTAGATCGGATGGCCGAGCGATGAGGCGAGCTCCAGCGCGCGACGGGCCAGCGGCTTGTCGGCGTGCCAGAGCCCAATAGCCCCGTCGAGCGTGACGAACGCTCGATCAGCCTGTTCTTCGGAGATAGCGCCGCCGCGCAGGCGCCGCCACAACGCGTTCGCGACCTCGACCTGGAGCAGGTCGGGCGCCTCCAGCGCGATGCCGGTGGACAGGATCGCCTCCGCCAAGTCGCTGTCTTCTTCCTCGATTACCCACTTCAAGGCGACGCTCGCGTCGACGACGAGCGTCGTCATTCGAGGCCCTCGCGGATCTCGTCCAGCGTCAGCGGGGCCAGCGGTGCGGCTTGCAGCGCCCGCGTCGCGCGGCTGGCGGCGAGGCGGTCGGCTGGTGCGAGCGGCTTGTTCGCCTCGAGGAGATTGCGCAGCTCCTGCTCGAGCGAATGGCCTTTCAGCCGCGCCCTGGCCTTGTAGCTCTCGATCGTCTCGTCATCGACGTTGCGGATCAGGATTTGGCCCATGGCGGTCGCTCGCTCGATGTCAGCTTTGTGCTATCAACTATGATAGCATTGCTGCGGTCTCACCGCAATGGCTATGCGACGATCGGTGATCTCGAGCGTCGCCATCGCGCCGTCTCAACATCGATCCACCGGGAACGGTCCTCCCGCTCCCGGTGGCAGATTGGCAGCAGCCCGCCCCTCGGCCCATCCCCGTCACCCCATCGTCGGAATGACGAACTCCGCGCCCTCCTTCACGCCCGAGGGCCAGCGGGCGGTGACCGTCTTCGTCTTGGTGTAGAAGCGGATCGCGTCCGGGCCGTGCTGGTTGAGGTCGCCGAAGCCCGAGCGCTTCCAGCCGCCGAACGTGTGGTAGGCGAGCGGCACCGGGATCGGCACGTTGATGCCCACCATGCCGACCTCGACCTTGGCCGCGAAGTCGCGCGCCGCGTCGCCGTCGCGGGTGAAGATGGCGACGCCGTTGCCGTACTGGTGGTCGTTGGCGAGCCGCAGGCCCTCGGCGTAGTCCTTGGCGCGCACCACCGAGAGGACCGGGCCGAAGATCTCCTCCTGGTAGATGCGCATGTCCGGCGTCACCTCGTCGAACAGGCAGCCGCCCATGTAGAAGCCCTTCTCGTAGCCCTGGAGCGAGAAGTTGCGCCCATCGACCACGAGCTTGGCGCCTTCCTCGACGCCGATATCGACGTATTTCCGCACCTTCTCGAGATGGGCCTTGGTCACCATCGGGCCGAAATCGGCGGACGGGTCGGTGGAGGGGCCGACCTTCAGGCTCTCGACCCGCGGGATCAGCTTCTCCATCAGCCGGTCGGCGGTGGCCTGGCCGACGGGCACCGCGACCGAGATCGCCATGCAGCGCTCGCCCGCCGAGCCGTAGCCGGCGCCGACCAGCGCATCGACCGTCTGGTCCATGTCCGCGTCGGGCATGATGATCATGTGGTTCTTGGCGCCGCCGAAGCACTGCGCCCGCTTGCCGGTCGCCGCCGCGCGGGAATAGACGTACTGGGCGATGTCGGAGGAGCCGACGAAGCCCACGGCCTTGATGTCCGGGTCCTCCAGGACGGCGTCCACCGCCTCCTTGTCGCCGTTCACGACGTTGAGGATGCCCGCCGGGAGGCCCGCCTCGAGCATCAGCTCGGCGAGGCGCATCGGCACGCCGGGATCACGCTCCGACGGCTTGAGGATGAAGGCGTTGCCGCAGGCGATCGCGGGCGCGAACTTCCACATCGGGATCATGGCGGGGAAGTTGAACGGCGTGATGCCGGCGACCACGCCCAGCGGCTGGCGCATCGAGTACATGTCGATGCCCGGCCCCGCGCCCTCGGTGTACTCGCCCTTCTGCAGGTGGGCGATGCCGATGACGAACTCGCAGACCTCGAGGCCGCGCTGGATGTCGCCCTTGGCGTCGGGGATGGTCTTGCCGTGCTCGCGGGCGAGGATGTCGGCGAGCTCGTCCATGTTGGCGTTGAGGAGCTCGACGAACTTCATGAACACGCGCGCGCGCCGCTGCGGGTTCGTCGCGCCCCAGGCGGGCTGCGCCTCCAGCGCGTTCTCGACGGCGGCGCGGACCTCGTCACGCGTCGCGAGCGCGACCTTGGCCCGCACCTCGCCCGTCATGGGCTCGTAGACGTCGCCGTAGCGCCCCGAGGAACCCTCGACCTCGCGACCACCGATGAAATGACCGACCGTGCGCATTCTGCACGCCTCCCTTGCTCTCGCGGCATACCGATATCATTTGCGATATTCGCACAGCTATAGGAGAAATCGAAGCCGTCACGTGCGAAACTTCACGCATCATGACGTCACGGAAACTCCCCGGAGGCCAGGTCCGCCGCCTCGTCTCCGCCGGGACTGCGAGTGGAGTCTAACATGAGCCGCTTCGATTGGGACGACCTGCGCTTCTTTCTCGCCGTGGCGCGGGTCGGCCGCCTGACGGTGGCCGCGCGCCGGCTGGGCGCCGACCACGCCACGGTCTCGCGCCGCATCACCGCCCTGGAAGACGCGCTCAAGGCGAAATTGTTCGAGCGCCGTCCCCAGGGCTACGCGCTGACCGAGCACGGCGAGCGGCTGCTCGCCAAGGCGGAGGCGATCGAGACGCAGGCGCTGGCGGTCTCCTCCGAGATCGGCGGGGCGGACCTCGCGCTCTCGGGCACGGTGCGCATCGGCGCTCCCGACGGCTTCGGCACGATGTTCCTCGCACCCCGCACGGCCGACCTCGCCAAGCAGTATCCCGACCTCGAGCTCCAGATCGTCGCGATGCCGCGCCTGCTCTCGCTGTCGAAGCGCGAGGCGGACATCGCGATCTCGCTCGCCCCGCCCAAGGAGGGCAAGATCGTCGCCCGGCGGCTGACCGACTACAAGCTCGGCGTCTTCGCCACGCAGGACTACCTCGACCGCTCGAAGCCGATCGAGACGCCGGAGGACCTGCAGGACCATCCCGTCATCGGCTACATCGACGACCTGATCTTCACCCCCGAGCTCGACTATCTCGACGAGGTCTCGAAGGGCCTGCGCGCCAAGATCGCCTCCTCCTCGCTCGTCACGCAGATGCAGGCGGCGCTCGCCGGCGCGGGCGTGTGCGTGCTGCCCTACTACGTCGCCGCGACCGACCCGCGCCTCGTCCAGATCCTGCCCGAGAAGACCAGCTTCTCGCGCTCCTACTGGCTCATCGTCCACGCCGACCTGAAGGACATCGCCCGCATCCGCGCCATGATGGATTTCCTCGTGCGCGAGGTGAAGACCGCGCGGCTCGACTTCATGCCGGAGGATCGGCCGTGACGCCGAGCCGCGGCGTCGCGCGCGCGGCGGGTCAGGCCGTCTCTTTCTTCTTCTCGGTCGCGGCTCGCGGCGTGCGACCCGCCCGCTTCTCGACCGCCATCGGGACGTTGGAGTCTGCGAGCATTGCGTTGACGGTCGCGAGGTCCGACTCGGGATCCATCTGTGCGAGCAGGGCCGCCAGCATCGGGAACGCCAGCTCTTCCGGTACCTGAGGAAGGTCCTCGATCACCGACGCCGTCAGCGGGAACGGCCTGACGAGGAAGCCCTGGCCGGGCTCCACCATTCCGATGGCCGAGCCGGACGCGGTCGTCAGCGTCGACTGCGTCTGATCGGACACGGTGCCGGCCGCATCGGTGTAGACGGCGCGGTGCTGCGGCGTGAGCAGAACCTTCACCGGCATCGCCGCCTGCGGTTCGAAGGTGAAGAACCCGTTCTGGAAGTTCAGCAGCGCGGGGAGGGTCAGCCGGACGAAACCGCGGACCTCGAAGTTCGGCGTGGTGAGCGGCGTCGCGTCGAAGGGCGTGGGTCCAAATGCACTGGGAAGAACGGCGACGAGCGTCGTGGCGTTCGGCGGGATGGTGATCAGGCCCTGGCTCGGCGTGAACGTCGAGGAGATGAAGCCGCCGTTCAAGACGCCGGGAGAATTGTTCACGCCGGGCGTATCGATGAAGACGATCGTGTTTCCGGCCAGGCTGCGGGTGGTCTGCCCGACGAGAGGCGGAGTTGCGATGAACTCCACCCGGAACCTGTACTGCGCCGATCCGAGATTCGTGATCTTCAGGAAGTAGCCCTGAAGGACGGTATCCACGGCCGTCGATCCACCGATACCCACCGGCGACTGCGGCTTCCAGATCAGTTCGAAATGCGAGACGTCCATGCTGAATCTCCCTGGATGCGCGGCCCGCTCGTCGAGCGACGAGCAGGCTTCGAGGCGCGACGCGCGGCGAACGACAGAGATCACGATGTCAGTGGAAAGACGCCGACCAGAGGCGTGAATAGGAATATAGCACCGTCGTGCAATGTAGTCAACTTAAAGCTGGGTTGAGTGATCTATACAATTCTTTATTCCCGCTCGTTTTCGTTGCGCACGCGGGAGGGCGGCGGCGGCCCGGCGAAAAAACCCGGGGAAGAATATTCTCTCTTTGTTCACAATTCTCCTACCGGCTGCTAGGATCCTCGCTGAACCCCGTCGTACCGGTGCCGTCCATGTTGCTGCGTGACTCCCGCGATCTGGCCATTCAGCCCGAAATCCCCACCGAGGACGCCGTGCCGGCGGGCGGCGCGCCCGCACGCGCATTGGCCTATCCGGAGCTGCGCTACATGGGTTCGAAGCGCCGCCTGCTTCCCTGGATCCACGACGTGCTCGGCACGCTCGACTTCGAGACGGCGCTCGATCCGTTCTGTGGGACCGGGTGCGTCGCGTACCTCATGAAGGCGATGGGCAGGCGGGTGACCGCCTCCGATTTCCTCGGCTTCACGAGTCTGGTGGCGCAGGCAACAATCGCGAATGCCACCCGAACGCTGGGCAGTGCCGATGTCGACGCGATCCTCTCCCCGGGCGCCGGCGCGGACGACTTCATCGCGCGCACCTTCGACGGCGTGTTCTTCACGGCGGAAGACCGCGCGTTCCTCGATCGCGCCTCTGCCGGACTGCGGGGCCTCGGCGACGGGGATGCGCGCGCGGTCGCCTACGCCGCGCTGTTTCGGTCCTGCCTGAAGAAGCAGCCGCGGGGCGTCTTCACGGTATCGGGTGATCTCGCCCGCTACGACGACGGCCGCAGGGATCTGCGACTCTCGCTCGAGGAGCATTTTCGCGAGCAGGTGACGGTTTTCAACGGGGCCGTTTTCGACAACGGGCGGGCCAATCGCGCGCTCCGGGCCGATGTCTTCGACATCGATCCGACCAGCTTCGATCTCGTCTATCTCGATCCGCCCTACGTCCCGCGTTCCGACGACAATTGCTATGTGAAGCGCTACCATTTCATCGAAGGTCTCTCCTGCTACTGGCAGGGCGTCGAGATCATGCACGAAACCAAGGTGAAGAAGATCGCCAAGCGCTTCACGCCGTTCAGCTACCGTCGAACGGCCGTGGATGCGTTCGAGCGCATGTTCGCGCGCTTCTCGAAGAGCACGATCGTCCTGTCCTACTCCTCCAACGGCTACCCCGATCTGGACATCCTCGAAGAGCTCCTCGGCCGCTACAAGCGCAGGGTTGACATCTTCGAGCGCTCCCATCGATATCACTTTGGGACGCACGCCTCGGTAGAGCGCGCGCGGGTCACCGAGTATCTCGTCGTCGGGCGCGGATGAAAGTCGTAGATCAGAGCTTGGACGACGTCGTTGCGGCGCTCAGCCCGCTCGCCGTCGATTGGATGGACGACGTCGCGGCGCGCGTGATCGCGAAGCTCGCGGCTCTCCCCGTCAAGGAGGCTTTCGGCAGCGAAGACGTCGCGGTCTTGCTGGACGCAAGTTTTGAGGAGGGCATGTTGTGCGCCCGGCTCTTTCTCGCACTCTCGAAAGATCAGATGGAAGTCGCCCTTCGCCGGGAGCTCGGACCCGGGGGTATTGGAGCGAAGCGCTTCGCCACCGATCGCGCCGCTTTCCTCCACGCCCTGGAGCGGCTCGACCTCGCGGCCGCGATGACGCGCGCAGTGAACTACCAACCGGTCTGGAGCGACATCCTCGTCGAGCGGCTTCGCTCCGGGCGCGGGTCGGCGATCCAGGGGCAGCGCCGGGGACGCGGGCTGGAGGATTTCGTCGAAGCGATCCTGGTCGAGGTCTTCGGTGCGGACGGATATCGCGCGCGTTGCATCTTCGACGGCGTCCGCGGGCGGCGCGCGAAATGCGATTTCGCCGTCCCCGACAGCACCCGCCCTCGGATCATCGTCGAGACGAAGGGCTATGGCGCCACCGGCTCCAAGATGACGGACATCATCGGCGATCTAGACGCGATCATCGAAGCGAAACGCCATGATCAGCTGCTGCTGTTCGTCACCGACGGCACGACGTGGGAGGCGCGGCTCTCCGATCTGCGGAAGATCGTCGAGCGCCAGAACGACGGAAAGGTCGCCCGCATCTATACGATGAAGATGCGTGATCAGCTCGTGGATGATCTCGTGGCACTGAAGGTGCACTTCGGCCTATAGCCGCTCACCCCACCGCCCGTTTCGCCTCCCGCGGCGCCCCCTTCATCCGCTGCGTCGTCGCGTCGAGCGCGAGACCCGTCTCGGCCGCGGCCGCCACCGGGTCGCGCACGAGCGCCAGCACGGCCTCGGGCGGCGCGCGCAGGGCCTCCTCGATCGGGGCGGGGCGCGCGATCAGGTAGCCCTGGACCTCGTCGCAACCGTGGGCGAGGAGCCGCAGCAGCTGGTCGGGCGCCTCGACGCCCTCCGCCACCACCCGCACGCCGAGCCCCTCCGACAGCCGCAGCACCGAATGCACGATGTGCCAGGCGCTCTCGTCCTCGCGCATGGCGTGGACGAAGGAGCGGTCGATCTTGATCGTGTCGAAGGGGAAGCGGGTGAGATAGGACAACGAGGAATAGCCCGTGCCGAAATCGTCGAGCGCGACGCGCACCCCGGCGCGCTCCAGCGTCTCGAGGATGGCGATGGCGCGCCTGTCGTCGTCGACGAGCACGCTCTCGGTGATCTCGAGCTCGAGCCGCGCGGGCTCGAGTCCCGCCGCGTCGAGCGCGCCGAGCACCGTGTCGATGAAGTCCGGGTCGCGGAACTGATGCGGGCTGACGTTGACGCTCACCCCCGCCTCGGGAAAGCGCGCGGCGGCCGTGCGGCAGGCCTCGCGCAGCGCCCAGGCGCCGATCGGCACGATCAGGCCCGTATCCTCGGCGACGGGGATGAACTCCGCCGGCGACACCGGGTCGCCGCCGCCGGGACGCCAGCGCAGCAATGCCTCGTAGGAAACGATGGCGCAGGCCGCCACGTCGAGACGCGGCTGGTAGTGCAGCGCGAGCTCGCCGCGCTCGATGGCGCCGGCGAGCTCGGACCCGAGCCTCTGGCGACGGCGCTGGGCCTCGCCCATGCCCGGCTCGTAGAGCGCGTAGCCGTTGCGGCCGGCGTTCTTGGCGGCGTAGAGCGCGGTATCGGCCTGGTGAACCAGCACCGCCGTGTCCGCGGCCTGCGCCGGGAACAAGGCGACGCCGATCGAGGCGCAGGGCCGGATCTCCTGCCCGCCCGGCAGCGCCACCGGCTGCGACAGCTCGCGCAGCACGCGATGGGCGAGGTCCGTCGCCTGGTTGGCGAAGACGATGCCGGATTGCAGCACCGCGAACTCGTCGCCGCCCAGCCGCGCGGCGCAGTCTCCCCCGCGGCACAGGCCGCGCAGGCGCTCCGCCACGGCGACGATCACGGCGTCGCCCGCCGGGTGGCCGTAGAGATCGTTGATGTCCTTGAAGCGGTCGAGGTCGACGAGGAGAAGCGCCGAGCCGGTATGGTCGTCCGGCGCATGGGCGACGCGCTTGGCGAGCTCGCGGTTGAACAGCTCGCGATTGGGCAGATCGGTGAGCGGGTCGTGCAGGGCGAGGTGATAGATCCGCGCCTGCGCCGCCTGCCGCTCGCGCAGGTCGGCGACGGCGAGGACCTGCGCCGTCGCGCCGCGCACATCGATCGTGCGCCGACGGATCTCGACCGGGATCAGCGCGCCGCCCGCCCCGCGCACGCGGGTCTCGCAGGGCGCGCCGTCGGAGGCCTCCAGCGCCCGGCGCAGCTCCGGCCAGTCCGACGCGGGAACGAGGCTGCGCAGCCGGCGCTCGCACAGGGCCGACACCGTCTCGCCGAACAGCGCCTCGGCGGCCGCGTTGGCGTCGAGAACGGCGCCGTCGCGCACGAGCAGGATGGCCTCGAACGTCGCGTCGGCGAAGGCCGCCAGCCGCGCCGCCTCCTCACGAGCCCGCTGCTGCTCGGTCTCGTCGCCGCGGCGCGCCTCCGCCGTCTGGAGCGTGTCCATCAGGCCGTTGAACAGGTCGGTAAGCCGCTGCGCGTCGTCGCCGGCGACGACGGGCAAGCGGGCGGCGAGGTCGATATCGCCGCGCACGAGGGCCTGCATGGCGTCCTCCACGTGCCCGGTGCCGAGCCGCGTCGCGTGCTCGGCGATGTTGAGGCCCGCCTCCTCGTCCGACGGCGCGACGCGCACGGCCATGACCCGCGACAGGCACGCGAACGCGAGGAGGCCCAGCCCGAAGGCCCAGGCGACGTTCACGACGACGCCGAGCGCCTGCACGCCCAGTTGCGCCACGCGATCGCCCGCCGGCAGCTCGGCGACGGGAGCGGCGAGCGCCAGCGCCAGCGTGCCGAAGGCGCCCGCCGCACCGTGCACGCCGATGGCGCCCACCGCGTCGTCGATCTTCAGCCGCGTCTCGATCAGCCGGTTGGCCTCGTTGGCGACGACGCCGCCGAGGAAGCCCACCAGCATCGCCGCGCCGGGATCGAGCAGGTTCGCCCCGGCGGTGATCGCGACGAGCCCGCCGAGCGTGCCGTTCACCGGCCAGTCCGGCGCGAGCCGCCCGTCTCGCGACCAGCCGGCGAGATAGCCCGCCGCGCCGCCGGCCGCGCCCGCGAGCACCGTGTTCAGCACGATCTCCATCACGGCGGGCGAGGCGGCGAGCGTCGAGCCGCCGTTGAAGCCGATCCAGCCCACGAACAGCACGAGCGCACCGGCCGCCGAGAGAACGGGGCTGTGCCCGGCGATCCGCACCGGCGCGCCGGAGGCGTCGAAGCGCCCGGCGCGCGGGCCGAGCGCGAGGCAGGCGGCGAGCGCGACCCATGCCCCCGTCGCGTGCACCACGGTCGAGCCGGCGAAGTCGACGAAGCCCAGGTTCGCGAGCCAGGCGCCCGACGCCGGCCCGAGCGCCGCGCCCCAGGTCCAGTGCACGAAGACGGGATAGATCAGCGCGGCGACGACGAGCGAGCAGGCGACGTAGGCGTTGAGCCGCATGCGCTCGGCCACGGCGCCTGCGACGATCGTCGCGGCCGTGCCGCAGAACATCACCTGGAAGACGAAGAAGCCGATCTCCTCGGGCGCGAGGTCGCGCAGCAGGAACAGCCGCGCCTCGGCGCCGACGGGCAGGCTCGCGGCGGAGGTCCCGAAGGCGAGCGCGAAGCCCACCACCGCGAAGGCGAGGACGGCGAAGACGAAGTCGAGGAGGTTCTTCTGCGCGACGTTGACCGCGTTCTTGGTGCGCACCGCGCCGGCTTCGAGCAGCATGAAGCCGATCTGCATCAGGAAGACCAGCGCCGCCGCGGTCACCAGCCAGGTCGCGTCGAGGCGGGCGGAGACCTCGGCGTCGGCTGCGGCCGCGGGGCTTGACCAGAAAATAGGCAATAAGATGCAAAGATGAGCAGAGAAAACAACTTTGCGATGCATTGCAACGACCCCGTTCACAGGCCGGGGTATTGAAGCCCAATTCGATTAATATGACGTATTGCTTCCGACCAACTCTCGCGCCGCGCGCGTCGTCCCACGCTCCGGCGGTGTGTGTTCTCGCGATGCTCAGGCCGCCGCGCGATCCAGCGCCGTCTTCATGCAGGCGAGCTCGGCGGGGGCGCCGGGGCGCGCGAGGAGGGTGCAGCCGCGGGGGATCTCGCGCCAGCCGTCGCGATCGGCGTCGATCGGCTCGGACACGACGAGCAGGCCCCCGGGGCTCTCGCGCCAGTACAGCGACGGGGGCTTGTCGTCGCACGCCCATCGGTAGGCGACCAGCGTCTCGCCGTCGGTATAGGCGGCGGTGAAGCGCAAAGGCTCGTCGATGTCGGCGGCGCGCACCATGGCGCGCACCACGGCCAGCGTGCGCGCCATCGCGCCCATCGGATCTTCGGCGAGCCCGTGCGCGAGCGCGATCAGGAAGATCGCCTCCGAATCGGTGGCGCCCTGACGCTCGTCGTAGAGCGCGTCGGGGATCAGCGCCTCCAGCCGGCGCCGGATCGCGGCGTAGCCGCCGATCTGGCCGTTGTGCATGAACAGGTGCCGGCCGTGCTTGAACGGGTGGCAGTTCGCCCGCGTCGTCGCCGTGCCCGTCGAGGCGCGCACGTGGGCGAAGAACAGCCGCGAGCGCACCTGCGCGGAGAGGCTGGCGAGGTTCTCGTCGGACCAGGCGGGCCGGATCTCGCGATAGAGCCCCGGCTCCGGCCGGTCCGCGTACCAGCCGACGCCGAACCCGTCTCCGTTGGTCTCGGTCTTGGCCTCCTCGGCGTGGAGCGACTGGTGAACCAGCGAGTGCTTCGGCGCGCAGACGAGATCGGCGATGAAGACCGGGTCGCCCCGGTAGGCGAGGAAGCGGCACATGGCCGGGACGGGCTCCTGGGCGACGCGGGGAATCGCGCGGCGCGAGCCTCAGGAATAAGCCCGATCCGCGCCCGCGACAACGGCCGGGTTCACCCCTCCACCGCGTCCGCCACCGCCTCCCCCAGCGAGAGCGCGGACGTCAGCCCCGGGCTCTCGATGCCGAAGAGCGCGACGTGGCGCGGCAGGCCGTGCTCGGCCTCGCCGGAGATCACGAAATCGGCGGCCGGCTCGCCGGGGCCCGTGAGCTTGGGGCGGATGCCGCAATAATCGGCGGTGAGCGCGCCGTCGGGCAGAGCCGGCCAGTAGCGGCGGATCGCGGCGTAGAAGCTCTCCGCCCGGCGCGGGTCGACGTCGTAGTCCGCCTCGTCCTCCTGGCCGTCGAGCCATTCCACGTCCGGGCCGAAGCGCATGCGCCCGGCGAGGTCGAGGGTGAGGTGGACGCCGAGCCCGCCGTCGACGGGCGCGGGGTAGATCAGCCGCCCGAAGGCGGGGCGGCCGGCGCAGGCGAAGTAGTTGCCCTTGGCGAGCACGAGCTTCGGGATCGCCGCCTCCGGGAAGCCCTCGGTCGTCCGCGCGATCGCCTGCGCGCCCAGCGCGGCGGCGTTGACCACCGCGTCGAAACGATGCGCCTCGCCCTCGACAACCACCTCCCACGCACCGTCGCGGTGAGCGAGGCGGTCGATCGGGGTGAGGAAGGCGAGCATGCCGCCGTGGTCCTCGATCTCGCCCTGGAGCGCCAGCATCAGCGCGTGGCTGTCGACGATGCCGGTCTGGGGCGAGTGCAGCGCGCCGACGCAGGCGAGCGCGGGCTCCATGGCGCGCGCCTCCTCCCCCGAGAGGAGATGCAGGTCCTCGACACCGTTCGTCTCGCCCTGCGCGTGGATGGCGGCGACCTTCTCGGCCTCCGCCGCAGTCGTCGCGACGATGAGCTTGCCGACCTTGCGGGCGGGCACGCCCCGCTCGGCGCAATAGGCGTAGAGCATCCGTCGCCCGGCGACGCAGTGCCGCGCCTTGAGCGAGCCGGTCGGATAGTACAATCCGGCGTGAACGACCTCGCTGTTGCGCGAGGAAACACCCGCGCCGATGCCGGCGGTGCGCTCGGCCAGGACGACGGAATGGCCGCGGCGCGCCAGCGACCGGGCAGATGCGAGGCCGACGACGCCGGCGCCGATGACGAGGATATCCATGGCCCTCCTTGAAGCGCGGCGCGGGCCGCGACGCAAGCCTCGGAACGGCCAGGACCGGGGCGCGTTTTCGAGCATGCGCCCGACCACAGTCGCGTTCCTGGGCGTCGCGATCGCGATCGCGACCCCGCTCTCCTCGCCCGCGCATGCGCAGGACGAGACACGGACCGGCGCCTGCGGCGCATCGGTGACGATCTCGCTGGGCGATACGCTGACCAACATCGCCGCGCGGTGCGGCGTCTCGCCCGGCGCGCTGCTAGAGGCGAACCCGCAGATCCGCGACCCGGACGTCGTGCCGCTCGGCACGAGCCTCGCGATCCCCGGCGGCGGGCAAGAGGACGCGCCGGCGGACGGGCCGACGCAGCCCGACCTCGCCGCTCCCCCGGCAGGCGGCGGCGGCGTGCCGCCGATCCGCGTCGTGCCCATCGGCGGCCCGCTCGACGCCCGGGTGCGTCTGTTCGCGACGAACCTGCCGCCGGGCGCGGAGGCGCTGATCGGCGCCGGCGTCCAGGCCGCCGCGCCGCTGCTCTTCGACAGCGCCCGCGTCGACGCCACCGGCGTCCTGTCCGTCGAGCTCGCCCTCCCCGCGTGGGTCCTGCGCACCGGGACCGTCCATCTCGTCGTCGAGTCCCCCATCGGCGGGCCGATGCTGCGCGCCGCGCCCTACCGGCCGGCGAGCCCGTGAGCCGTTGCGCGACGGGCGGTCGAGACGCTAGAAGCACCCCACGCCCGCGCGATCCGCGCGAAGGATCGGCCGGAGCGAGAACCCGGAACGAGAACCCGGAGGAAGACCATGGCCTCGAAGCTCGCGCAGCTGCGCGACATGACGGTCGTCGTCGCCGACACCGGCGACATCGAGGCGGTGCGCCGCCTCGCGCCGCAGGACTGCACCACGAACCCGACGCTGCTGCTGAAGGCCGCGAACGACCCGGCCTATGCCCACCTCGTCGAGGAGGCGCTCGGCTGGGGCCGCTCCCGCGGCGGGGCGCGGGCGGCGGTGGTCTCGGCCGTGTGCGACCGGCTGGCCGTCTCCTTCGGGACCGAGCTCGCCGGCATCGTGCCGGGCCGCGTCTCGACCGAGGTCGACGCGGACCTCTCCTTCGACACGGGGGCGAGCGTCGCCAAGGCCCGTGCGCTGATCGCCGACTACGCCGCCCGCGGCGTCGCGCGCGAGAAGATCCTGATCAAGCTCGCCGCGACCTGGGAGGGCATCCGCGCCGCCGAGATCCTCCAGGGCGAGGGCATCGACTGCAACCTCACCCTCCTGTTCTCGATCGAGCAGGCGGCGGCCTGCGCCGAGGCCGGCGTGTTCCTGATCTCGCCCTTCGTCGGGCGCATCCTCGATTGGCACGTCAAGGCCGGAGGCGGCCCCTACGAGGCCGAGACCGATCCCGGCGTCGTCTCGGTGCGCCGAATCTACGACTACTACAAGACCCACGGTATCGAGACGGTGGTGATGGGCGCCTCCTTTCGCAATGCGGGCGAGATCGAGGCGCTGGCCGGCTGCGACCGGCTGACGATCTCGCCGGCCCTGATCGAGGCGCTCGCCGCCGACGAAGGTCCCCTGCCGCGGCGCCTGTCGCCCGACGCCGTCGGCGAGGCGCCTGCGCGGATGCGTCTCGACGAGCCGGCCTTCCGCTTCGCCCTGAACGCCGACGCGATGGCCACCGACAAGCTGTCGGAGGGCATCCGCGGCTTCGTCGCGGATCTGGGCGCGCTGGCGGCGCTGGTCGAGAAGCGCCTGGGCTGAGAGCCTCCGCTCACTCCCCGATCGCCCACTCCATACCGATCCGCGCGGTGAAGGTCAGCTGCGCAGGGGGCACGATCGGCACCGACGGCGCGGCGGAGGCGCGCATCATCATGCGGTCCATCTCGGGGCGCGGGCCGCCGTCGACCATGCCGTCGCCGATGCGCAGGATCGCGCCCAGCGTCACGCCGGCGGCGTCGGCGAGGACCTCCGCCTGGCGCCGCGCGTCGGCCACCGCCCCGCGCATGGCCTCCTCCTCCGCCTCCTCGCTGCGCTCGAGCCCCCAGGCGATCGACTGGAAGGTCATCGCGTCGAGCGCCAGGATCTCGCCGGCGAACGCGCCGACGGCGGAGACGTCGCGCAGCACGATCTGCAGCTGGTGGGTCGCGGTATAGGGCGGCAGGTCGCGGCGCGGCTCGCCGTTGCGGTCGAATTCCCGAGGCGTCTCGAAGACCTGGAAGTTCGACGTCTGCACGTCCTCGCGGGCGACGCCGCGGGCCTCGATCGCGGCGAGCGCCGCCTCGGTCGCCGCGGTGTTGGCCTCGACCGCCTCGGCCACGTTGCCGGCGCGATTCGTCACCGAGACGAAGACGCGGGCGAAATCGGGCGCGCGCTCCACCTCGGCCATGCCGCTCACCGCGATGCGGCCGGCGGGCGGGGACGCGTCCTGCGCCTGCGCCGCGGGGGCCGCGAGCGCGAGCGACGCGGCGACGAAGAGTGCCGGAAGAACGGGAGAACGCATGGGACCATGACCTTTCGCAGAGCGTAGGCCGTCAGTCTGACACGGTTTGTGGCCGATACGAGGCGAAACCCGCCGGGTGCGGCCCGAATGGATCCTCGCCCCCGCGCCCGCGCCCGTCCGCGTTCCTCAGGGCCCGCGCATGGCGGCGAATGCGACCAACGCGGCTCTTTTCAGAGCCGGCCTCCCGTCATAAGCTCGTCGTCATGAGCGAGCTCGTCACAGGCATCCGACACGCCAAGCCGGCCGACGCCGCCGCGATCTCGAAGGTATTCGACGCGGCCTGGCGCGAGGCCTATGCCGGCATCATTCCGGGCGTGACGCTGGAGCGGATGATCCAGCGGCGCGGCCCGCGCTGGTGGGCGTTCTCGCTGCGCCGCGGCCGCCCCCTCGCCGTGCTCGACGTCGGCAAGCGCATCGCCGGCTACGCCTCCTACGGGCGCTGCCGCGACCGCTCGCTGAAGGCGGACGGGGAGATCGACGAGCTCTATCTCGCGCCGGAATACCAGGGGATGGGCTTCGGGCGGCGCCTGTTCCGCGCCGTCGTCAACGATCTCGGCGATCGGGGCGCGCGTTCGGTGGCGGTCTGGTCGCTCGCCGACAACGAGCGCGCCTGCGCCTTCTACGAGCATCTCGGCGGGCGCGTGATCGGCGAGGGGCGCGAGAGGCTGGGCTCGGACTCGATGCCGAAGAAGGCCTACCTGTTCACGCGCTGACGCCGTGCCGTCGGCGGTGCGGCGTCGGCGGCGCTCTGCGAAAGTCGTTCTTGTGCGCCGCGACCGGCGCCGCTACCAACCCCGCGCACGAACCGATCGCGGCGCGCCGCGAACGGCCGACGCCGCGACCAGGAGGACCCGAATGCGCATCGATGCAGTGTCCATCGGCAAGAACCCGCCGCACGAGGTGAACGTCATCATCGAGGTGCCCATCGGCGGCGAGCCGATCAAGTACGAGCTCGACAAGGCCTCCGGGACGCTGGTCGTCGACCGCTTCCTCTACACCTCGATGCGCTATCCGGGGAATTACGGCTTCGTGCCGCACACCCTCTCCGACGACGGCGACCCCGTCGACGTGCTCGTGGCCAACACCCGCGCCATCGTGCCGGGCGCGGTCATCGCGGTGCGCCCCGTCGGCGTGCTGATCATGGAGGACGAGGCCGGGCAGGACGAGAAGATCATCGCCGTGCCGACCTCGAAGCTGACCAAGCGCTACGACGGGGTGAAGACGATCAGCGACATGCCGGACATCACGCTCCAGCAGATCGAGCACTTCTTCGCGCACTACAAGGATCTCGAGCCCGGCAAATGGGTGAAGATCGTCCGCTGGGGCGATGCCGAGGAGGCGCTGCGGATGGTGTCCGCGGCCATCGAGAAGGGCAAGACGGCCAAGGCTCGGGCGTAGGCTCCATCGCGGGGCGGCCGCCGACGGGAACTTCGTCGTGCGCCGCGCCTTGGCCTCTCTCCGATACCCGCGAAAGGAGCCCCGCATGGCCGCGAGAGCCGAGAACGATCCCGAGACGAAGCCCGGCGCGACGCCCGATCGCGGCGGCGCGGACCGCCCGAAGGAGCCCACCCACGCGCCGGGCGAGGACGCGCTCCCCGGCCGGCGGGGACCGGAGCCCTATCCCGTGAACGATCCGGAGCTCACCGACCCGACCAGGACCCCAGGGGCGGAGCCGGACGTGACGCCGGTGCGTCCCGGACGGCTCGGGACGATGTGATCCGGCCGCGCTAGACCGCGCACGTCATCATGCGCGTCGCGCACGTCATCATGCGCGTCGCGCACTTGCCGCATGCGCGCCGCGCACCTGCCGCGGGACCTGCACGATGCGCTATCGTCGCGCCCGCATGACCGCTCGCGACAAGCCGCCCCGCCGGACGACCGACATCGACGCTCCGCTCGACGCGGCCGCGAGCCGCGAGCGGCTGGTCGCGATCGCGCTGATGTGCGGCGCGCTTCTGTGCTTCTCCGGCCTCGACGCCGGCGCCAAGTGGCTCGGCGATCGGCTGCCGACGCTTCAGGTCGCGTTCGTCCGCTATCTCGGCTCGATGATCCTGATCGCGGCCTTCGTCAACGGCCTGACCTCGCCCGGCGTCGCGCGCTCCAACCGCCCGGGCCTGCAGATCCTGCGCTCGCTCTTCCTGCTGGGCGGGACGCTGCTCAACTTCATGGCTCTGCGCTGGCTCCAGCTCGCGGAGACCATGTCGATCATGTTCTCGACGCCGTTCCTCGTCGCCCTGATCGCGGGGCCCCTGCTCGGGGAGCGCATCGGGCCGCGCCGGCTCGCGGCCGTCGTCGTGGGATTCGCGGGCGTGCTCGTCGTGGTCCGCCCCGGCTTCGAGGGCTTCCAGCCCGCGGCCCTGCTCTCGCTCGGGGCGGCGGTGTCGAACGCCCTCTACGGCGTGACGACGCGCATGCTCGCCGGCCACGATTCGTCGCGTACGACGCTGCTCTATTCCGGCCTCGTCGGCGTCGCCGTCACCGCGCCGATCGCGCCCCTGATCTGGGAGAGCCCGCCGTCGATCCTGGCCTGGATCGTGCTCGCAGGGCTCGGCGTCTTCGGCGCGGTCGGGCACTGGCTGCTGATCCTGGCGCACGCGCGCGCGCCGGCGATGGTGCTCTCGCCGTATTTCTACACACAGATCGTGTGGATGCTGGCGTTGGGCTGGTTCGTCTTCGGCGATCTGCCCGATGCGACGACGCTCGTCGGCGCCTCCATCGTGGTCGCATCGGGACTATACCTGCTCGCACGGGAGCGCGCCCGCACGAAACGTGCGTGAAGCGCGCTCGCGCTGCGACCGAATTTGCGCGCATAGGTACGTTTCCTGATAGACCGCTCGCGTCTTGCGGCTAACTTTCGCTAGGAATTTCGGGCAGGGAAGCTGACAGATGGGTTCGTCATCGACGGGGCCGGCGCGCGGCGCGCGAGGCCGGGTCACGTTGCAGATCATCGCCGACATGCTGGACGTCTCGACCGCGACCGTGTCCCTGGCCCTGCGCAACGCCCCCGTCGTCGCCGACGCGACCCGTCTGCGGGTCCAGCAGGCTGCGCGGGATCTCGGCTACACGACCAATCGCGGCGCCGCAGCCCTGCGCACCGCCCGCTCCGACATGCTCGCGGTCGCCCTGTCCGACGTCGCCATGCCCGACAGCGCCGCCATCCTCGGCGCCATCGAGGACGTCGCCCGCGATGCGGGGCGCACCATCCTGCTCGGCACCACGGCGGAGGACCTGGACCGGCAGGAGCGCGTCCTCACCATGCTGCGCGAGTTCCGCCCCGACGGCCTGCTGATCTCGCCCGCCGGCGGCACCACCGCGGCGGCGCTCTACCACCTCGTCTCGGCGGGCATCCCGGTCGTCCAGGTCTCGCGCGAGGTGGACGGTCTCGCGTTCGACTTCGTCGGCTCCGACGACACGCTCGCCGCCTGCCTCGCGGTGGAGCACCTGCTCGACCTCGGGCACCGGCGCATCGGCATGATCGGCGGCGCCGACGGCATCTCCAGCCACCGCGCGCGCCGCCGGGCCTTCTGCGAGAGCCTCCAGCGCGCCGGCGTGCCGATCGACTGCGATTGGCTGGTCGACGGCTACGGCAGCCGCGAGACCGGCATCGCCGGCGTCTCGCGCCTGCTCGACCTCGACGAGCCGCCCACGGCCGTCATGTGCGTCGACGACGTCACCGCCTTCGGGGCGATGATCGGGCTCGCCCGCCGCAACCATCGCGCGGGGCGCGAACTCTCCATCGTCGGCTGCGGGGACGCGCCGGAGGCCGCGGCCTCCGAGCCGCAGCTCTCCACCGTGCGCGCCCATCACGACGCCATCGGCCGGCGCGCCGCCGAGGTGCTGATACGCCGCATCGAAACGCCGGACGCGCCGCCCGAGCGCCACGTCATTCCCCCAGAGCTCGTCGCCCGCGCCTCGGCCGCGCGGCTGGAGCTGGCGGCGGCCTGACGGTGCGCGCGGCCTCTGCGCTCACCCGCCGCCGCGCGTCGCCACCGCGTCGACGAGCCAGATCGCCAGCGGCACGGGCGCGACCGCGACGCAGACCGTCAGCAGGAACTTCGGGAACGACACGAGCCGGCTCATCCCGGCCGCGAGCGAGACGCCCCCGCCGCCGCCGAACAGCGCGCTGCCCGGCAGGTTGATCGCCAGCGCGACACCCACGAGCCGCCATCTCAGCAGGAACGGCGCCCAGCGCCGGGGCGCGTTGCCGATCAGGTGCGCCACGCGCGCGTCCGGCGTCATCGGCGAGAGCGCCTCGATCAGCCGCCGGGCGGGCTCGATCCCCAGCCAGCCGAAGGCCGCCGCGAGCCGCCGCTCGGGGACGAGCCGCCCCGCCGCGAAGGCGAGCGTCAGCGACAGCACGGTGGCGAGATAGACGACCGGGGCGATCGGCGCGCCCAGCGCCACCAGCAGCACGAGGCCGATCTCGACGCCGGGAACGAAGGGAATCGCGGTGAGCACGACGTAGGCGAGGAGCCCGACGAGCACGAGGGAGCGCATCATCGCCACCGCCTCGGGCGTGAGCGTCTCGCCGAGCCTGCGCGTCGCGACGCCGCCGGCGACCGACCCGACGAGGACGATCGCCGCCCAGGCCGCGACGATGAGCGCGATGCGGAGGGTGCGGCGGCGCGCCGGAGGGCGCATGGGTTCTCGTCCTTCGGCGGTCGGCGGTGGGCCAGCCTACGCCGGCCCGGACGCCGGGGAAAGCCGCGGGGGAAAGCCGCGGGAGAGGAATGCCGATCGACCCGGGTGCGACTCCCGGTGCGGCCGACTCGTCCGTCCGACTCTTCCGTCCGACTCTCGGCTTGACTCTCCCGAGGGCCGATGGAATCCATAGGCGAACGAATTGCGAACAGATAGGGATCGGACCATGGCCTCGCAGTACCGCGAGCCGAGCGACGGCGCGCCTTCGGCGCCGGCGCAGGAGGACGCTTTGCCCGCACGGCTCGAGCGGGCGCGCGCCGCGCTCGGCGAGGCGCTGGCGTCGCACGGCGTATCGGCCGGCGGCTTCGGCGAGGCCGCGCAGGCGGGCTACGCGGCGGATGCGGAGGCGCCCGCGCCCGCCGTGCGTCGGCGGCGGCCGCGGCCGGCGTCGCTGGGCGCGCCGGGTCTCGACGCCGCGCTCGGCGGCGGTCTGGCGCGGGGGACCATCCACGAGATCCTGGCCGGGGAGGCCGGCGATCTCGGGGCGGCCCACGGCTTCGCGCTGGCGCTGGCGGCGCGGCTGGCGCTGGCCGGCGCGGTCGCGGGCCGACGCCGCAAGAGACGGGGCGCGGCCGGCGAGGAGATCCGCCTCGCCGGGCGGGTGCTCCTCGTCCAGGACGAGGAATCCGCCCGCGAGGACGGCGCGCCCTACGCGCCGGGCCTGGCCATGCACGGGCTCGACCCCTCCCGGCTCGTCCTGGTGCGCGCCAGGGACGCGCGCGAGGCGCTCTGGGCCGCCGAGCAGGCCCTGCGCTGCCGCGCGCTCGCCGCCGTCGTCGTCGAGCTCGCCCGCCTGCCCGCCCTCTACGACCTCACCGCCTCGCGCCGGCTGGTCCTCGCCGCGCGGGAAGGGGCGGGGTCCGCCGCGGGGCAGGGCGCCGGCGATCCCGCGACGACCGGGCTCATCGTCCAGGCCGCCGCGGGCGCGCGGGGGACCGTCCTCGCCAGCGCCGCGGAAACCCGCTGGATCGTATCCGCCGCGCCGAGCCGTCCCGGGCTCGCCGGAGAACCCGGCGCGCCCGCCTGGCGCGTCCTCCTCGCCCGCCACCGCGGCGGCCGCGAGGCCGTCTTCGACCTGGAGTGGAGCCATGACGACCGCGCCTTCCGAGAACCCCGCGCCGGCGAAGCGCTATCTCGCCCTCGTCCTGCCGACGCTCGCCACCGACCGGGCCCGCAAGAGGAGGAGGGCGGAGGGCGGCGCCCCCTCCACCACCGTCTCCTGCCCTTCGTCCGGCGCGCCTGAGGCGCCCCTCGTCACGGTGGCGAAGGAACGCGGGGCGCTGCGGCTCGCCGCCTGCGACGCGCGCGCCGCCGCGCTCGGGCTCGCGCCCGGGATGGCGCTCGCCGACGCGCGGGCCTTGCATCCCGGCCTCGCCGTGGCCGACGCCGATCCGGATGGCGAGGCCGCCACGCTGGCGCGCCTCGCCGACTGGGGCCGGCGCTTCACGCCGCTGGTCGCGACCCTGCCGCCCGACGCCGTCGTGCTCGACGTCGGCGGCTCGGCCCACCTCTTCGGCGGGGAACCGGCGTTGCGCGCGGACGCGGTGGCGCGCCTCGCGACCATGGGATTCTCCGCCCGCGGCGCCGTCGCCGGCACGCCGGAGGCGGCGGCCGCGCTGGCGCGGGTTCGCGACGGGGCGATCGTTCCCTCCGGCGAGGAGGAACGGGCGCTGCGGCCGCTCCCGGTCTCGGCGCTCGGGGTCGGGCCCGGCGTGGTCGAGGGGCTCGCACGGCTCGGGCTCTCGCGCATCGAGGACGTGGCGCTGCGCCCCCGCGCGCCCTTCGCCGCGCGCTTCGGCGCCGACCTGATCGCGCGCCTCGACGCCGCCTTCGGCCGCACCCGCTCCGCCATCGGCGCGCGGCTGGAGGCGCCGCCCTACGTGGTCGAGCGGCGCTTCTTCGAGCCGATCCTCACGCAGGAGGACGTCTCGCGCACGCTGGCGCGCCTCGCCGAGGAGCTCGCCGCCATGCTGACGCGCCACGGCGAGGGCGCGCGGGCGCTCGAGCTTTCGCTGTTTCGGGTCGACGGGGCGGTGCGGCGCATCCGCGTCGGCGCGAGCCGGCCGACCCGCGACCCGGCGCGGATGGCGCTGCTCTTCCGCGAGCGGCTCGCGGGCGAGCGCGACGAGCTCGACATCGGCTGGGGCTTCGACGTGGTGCGGCTGATGGCGCTCTCCGCCGGCCGCCTCGACGAGGCCGCGCGCCGGCTCGACGGCGCGGTGGCGGGGGAGGACCTCGCCCGGCTCGTCGACGCGCTCGGCGCCCGGCTCGGACCGGAGCGGGTGCGCACGCTCCGCGCCTGCGATTCGCACTGGCCGGAGGACGCCGCCGCCGCGCGCGCGCCGGGGACGCCGCCGCCGCAGGACGCCCACGGGGAGCCGGTGCCCTGGACCCCGCCGCTGCCCGCGGCCCCCGCCGACCGGCCGATCCGCCTGTTCTCGCGCCCCGAGCCGATCGAGGCGGTGGCCACGGTGCCCGACGGGCCCCCCTTGCGGTTCCGCTGGCGGCGCGTCCTGCACGAGACCGTCGCCTACGAGGGCCCCGAGCGCATCGCCCCCGCCTGGTGGGACGGCGCGGGCCTCACCCGCGACTATTTCCGCGCCGAGGACGTGGACGGCCGCCGCTTCTGGCTCTTCCGCGAGGGCCTCTACGGCCGCGAGGTCGCGAGCCCCCGCTGGTACGTGCACGGGCTGTTCGGATGAGCACGGGTGTTCCCTTCGGCGCGTGGTCGTCCTTCCCCGCCATGGCCTTCATGGAACCCGGACTGTCCCGGTCGAGGGTGAAGGCCGCGACCGGTCTCCCCTCCGCCTTGCGGCTGGACGATTCGCACGTCGTCCCGCATCGTCGGAGGCTCTGCGCGAGCGGCCTGTTCCGCTCGTTCCTCGCCCTCGTCGAGCATGCCCGGCGGGCGCGCCGGCCGCTCTCCTTCCCTGTAGGGGAAGGTGGATCGGCGAAGCCGAGACGGATGGGGCACGCCTACGGCGTGTTCCGCGAAGCGGAAATGGGGACGGGCGCACCCTCTCCGGCTCGCTCGGCGCGGCCCGCTTCGGCTTCGCCGAACACGCCTGTCGGCGTGCCCCATCCGTCTCGGCGCTGCGCGCCGATCCACCTTCCCCTACAGGGAAGGAAAGGGCGGGTCGCGACGATCCGATCCGCCCCCTTCGGAGGCACCTTCCCCGCAAGCGGTAAGGAAGGCCTCTCGTGTGCCCGCACGGGAGGCCCGTCATGACCGGCCTCCTCCCCTTCGATCTCCCCTATGCCGAATTCGCCGTAACGACGAACTTCTCCTTCCTGGAGGGGGGCTCGCATCCCGAGGAGCTGGTGGCGCAGGCGGCGACGCTGGGGCTCGCGGGGCTCGGCGTCGCCGACCGCAACTCGCTCGCGGGCGTGGTGCGCGCGCACGTGGCCTTGCGCGAATGGCGCGCCGAGAACGCGGCCGGCACGCGGGGGCTGCGCCTCGCCATCGGCGCGCGCCTCGTCTTCTGCGACGGCACGCCCGACGTCCTCGCCTACCCGACGGACCGGGCCGCCTACGGCCGGCTGTGCCGGCTCCTCACGCTGGGCAAGAGCCGCGCGCCCAAGGGCTCCTGCGAGATCCGCCTCGACGACCTGATCGAGCGGGCGGAGGGGCTCCAGCTGATCGCCATCCCCGATCTCGCCCGGCCCGACGAGCACCTGGCCTTCCTGCCGCGCCTGAAGGAGGTCGCGGCGGGCGTGCGTCTCGCCGTGCGCGCCGATTACGGCCGCGCCCCGCGCCACCGCCTGGCCAAGGCGCGCGCGCTCGCCGCCACCCACGGCGTCCCGCCGATCGCCATCGGCGACGTGCTCTACCACGCGCCCGAGCGGCGGCGGCTGCAGGACGTGATCACCTGCATCCGCCACGGCGTCACGCTCGACCGGGCCGGACGGCTGCTCGCGCCCAACGCCGAGCGGCACCTCAAGCCCGCGCACGAGATGGCGCGGCTGTTCCGCGAGGCGCCCGAGGCGATCGCCGAGACGACGCGGCTCCTCGACAGCCTCGCCTTCTCCCTCGACGACCTGCGCTACGACTATCCGGAGGAGGGTCGTGAGGGCTTTCCCGACCCCCAGTCGGCGCTCGCGCACTATGCCCGGGAGGGCGCGCGGCATCGTTTCGGCGCCGCGGTGCCCGAGCGCGTGGAGGCCGCCATCCGCCACGAGCTGGCGCTCATCGCCGAGCTGAACTACGCCCCCTACTTCCTCACCGTGCACGACATCGTGCGCTTCGCCCGCCAGCGCGGGATCCTGGCGCAGGGCCGCGGCTCGGCGGCCAACTCCACCGTGTGCTTCTGCCTCGGCATCACCGAGGTCGACCCGACCAAGCACGACCTCCTGTTCGAGCGCTTCGTCTCCAACGAACGCAAGGAGCCGCCCGACATCGACGTCGATTTCGAGCACGAGCGTCGCGAGGAGGTGATGCAATACGTCTACGAGCGCTACGGCCGCGACCGGGCGGGGCTGGCGGCGAGCGTCATCACCTACCGCGCCCGCTCCGCCGTGCGCGAGGTGGGCAAGGTCTTCGGCCTCTCGGAGGATTCCGTGGCGGCCCTGTCGGGCTCGATCTGGGGTTGGTCGAAGGCGTCCGTCGAGGAGGGCGAGGTGAAGCGGCTGGGCATGGACCCCGCCGAGCGACGGCTGGCCCAGGTGCTGGAGCTGGCGGCCGAGCTCAACGGCTTCCCCCGCCACCTGTCGCAGCACACCGGCGGCTTCGTCATCACCCGCTCGCGCCTCGACGAGGTGACCCCCGTCTCCCCCGCGGCGATGGAGGGCCGCACCACCGTGGAGTGGGACAAGGACGACCTCGAGGCGCTCGGCATCCTCAAGATCGATCTCCTGGCGCTCGGCATGCTGTCGTGCCTGCGCCGCGGCTTCGACCTGCTGGAGGCGCATTACGGCGAGCGCCTCACGCTGGCGACCATCCCCGCCGAGGACCCGCGGGTCTACGCCATGATCCAGCGCGCGGACACGCTGGGCGTGTTCCAGATCGAGAGCCGGGCGCAGATGTCGATGCTGCCCCGCCTGAAACCGGCGAGGTTCTACGACCTCGTCATCGAGGTGGCGATCGTGCGCCCCGGGCCGATCCAGGGCGACATGGTCCACCCCTACCTGCGCCGCCGCGAGGGCCGCGAGCGGGTGGTCTACCCCTCGCCATCGCCCGAGCACGGCCCGGCGAACGAACTCGAGCAGGTGCTCGGCAAGACGCTCGGCGTGCCCCTGTTCCAGGAGCAGGCGATGAAGATCGCCATCGTCGCCGCCCGCTTCACCCCCTCCGAGGCCGACCGGCTGCGCCGCGCCATGGCCACCTTCCGGCGCGTCGGCACGATCGGCACCTTCGCCGCGAAGATGGTGGAGGGCATGGTGGCGCGCGGCTACGAGCGCGCCTTCGCCGAGCATTGCTTCAAGCAGATCGAGGGTTTCGGCGAGTACGGCTTCCCGGAGAGCCACGCGGCGTCCTTCGCGCTCCTCGTCTACGCCTCCTGCTGGATGAAGGCGCGCTATCCGGACGTGTTCGCGGCGGCGCTCCTGAATGCCCAGCCGATGGGCTTCTACGCCCCCGCGCAGATCGTGCGCGACGCGCGCGAGCACGGCGTCGAGATCCGCCCGCCCGACGTCAACGCTTCGGAGTGGGACTGCACGCTCGAGCCCGGCTCGCCCGCGGCCGAGCGGCTGCACCGCGCCCACGCCTCGATGCGCGACGACATCCGCGCCACGCACGCGCTGCGGCTGGGCCTGCGCGCGATCAAGGGCGCGCGCGAGGAGGAGATGCGCCTCCTCGCCGCCCGGCGCGGCGCGGGCTACGACTCCGTGCGCGACCTGTGGCTGCGCACCGACCTGCCGCCGGCGACGCTGGAGCGCCTCGCCGAGGCCGACGCCTTCGCCGCGCTGGGGCTGTCGCGCCGGGACGCGCTGTGGGCGGTGAAGGCGCTGCGCCGCTCCGGCGACAAGGACGATCTGCCCTTGTTCCGCGCCGCCACCATGGCCGAGCGCGAGCCGGACGCCGCGCTCCCCGCGATGCCGCCGGGGCAGGAGGTGGTGGCGGACTACCGCTCGCTGTCTCTGTCGCTGAAGGCGCACCCGGTCTCGTTCCTGCGCGCGGCGCTGGCGCGTCGCAGCGTGACCCGCAACCTCGATCTCGACCGCGCCCGCGACGGCGCACGGGTGAGCGTCGCGGGCCTCGTGCTGATCCGCCAGCGTCCGGGCTCGGCCAAGGGCGTGATCTTCATGACGCTGGAGGACGAGACCGGCATCGCCAACCTGATCGTCTGGCCCAAGGTCTTCGAGCAGTTCCGCCCGGTGGTGATCGGCGCGCGGCTGGTGGGCGTGCGCGGCCGGCTCCAGCGCGCCAACGGCGTCACCCACGTCGTCGCCGACGGCCTGGAGGACTGGTCGGCGATGCTCGACCGCCTGCAGGGAAGCGCCGGGCTCCCCCATGCGCTCCCGGAGATCGTGGCGCGCGCCGACGAGGTGAAGGGCGGCTCCACGCCCGACCAGCGCGACGGCGACGCCCGGCGCGAGCGCGAGGCCCGCTTCCGCGCGCTCGTGCGCGAGGAGCCGGCGCTCGCCGCCGACGTCGACGGCCACCGCGCCGAGCGCGCCGCCCGCCGCGGCGTCCCCGTCGCAGCCGCAGCCCTCCCGAAGGCGCGGAACTTCCGATGAGCGCCACCTCTCCCCCCGCGACCTTGCTTGTCGGCGGCCACGAAAAAGGCGGCGCCCCGAAGGACACCGCCCGTCTTCGCCGCACGTCGCGCACCGCGCGACGTGCGGAGCATCTCAGGCGAGGCTCAGCCCTCGTCGACAGCGCGGGCCTCGTCGAGCCACGCCTCGAACGTCGCGCTGTTCTCTTCGATCCACTCCATGGCGTGGCGCTCGATGTCCTCCATCGAGTCCTCGCCCTCGCGCATCAGCAGGTTCTGCGCCGAGACGTCGCCGATCGGGATCTCGGCGAGCTCGAGGAAGCGCGCGGCGGCCTGGTTCTCGTCGGCCCAGTCCTTGTTGGCGAGCACGCGGATGTCGTCCACCGCGAAGCCGAGGTTCTTGCCCACGGCCGAGGTGTCCTCGGCGGTCACGTCGTCATTGTTCGGCAGCGAGGTGTAGGGCACCTCCAGCCATTCCACGTCCTCGCCCGGCGTCAACACGCCCGAGACCCAGAGCGGCGTCCAGGTGTAGTACAGGATCGGCTGGCCCTGCTCGAAGCGGGCGATGGTGTCGGCGATCAGGGCGAAGTAGCTGCCCTGATTGTGCTCGACCGTGTCGCCGAGGCCGTATTCCGGGATCTGGTGCTCGATCACCAGCTCGCAGCCCCAGCCGGGGTTGCAGCCGGTGAGGTCGGCCATGCCGTCGCCGTCGGCGTCGAACAGGGCGGCGATCTCCGGGTCCTGCAGCTGCTCGAGGCTGGTGATGCCGTACGCGTCGGCGGTCGCCTTGTCGATCAGGTAGCCCTGCAGCACGTCCTCGATGAAGCTGCCGAGCTTGACCAGGCGGTCCTCGCCGCCAGAATTCTCGAAGAACTCCTGGTGGAGCAGATCCCAGTGCACGCCGGTGAAGTCCGCGTCGCCCTGGCCGAGCGCCACGTGCATCACGGCGTACTCGCCCTCGAGCGGGTCGTCGATCTCGTAGCCGAGCCGGCGCAGGCCCTCGAACAGGACCTCGTGCTGGAAGATCTCCTCGGCGATGCCGGTCGTCATCGGCTGGACGGTCTTGCCCTCGCCGGGCATCGCGGGCGTACCCTGGGCCAGCGCCGGGGCGCCGAGGCCCAGGGCCGCGATGAGCGTCACGGCGCTCGCTGTGGTCGTCTTTCGCATGAGTTTCTCCTCTCGCTGATTGACTGTCGGGTCGCGCGCCGCCATGCGGCCCGCCCCGTTCGTGCATGCGTCCCGAAAGCCCGATTTGGGCTCGCGGCCGCCGCGTCGACGCGCGACGGGGCCCGCGAGTGGCCGGCCGTCGCTTGCGTGCGATCTCGTCTGTTCCGATGGCCTACCGATCGCGCTGCGCCGCCGCTGCGGCGGCGGCGACGCGCCGGCCGGCGAGCCCGCGCACCAGGCCGATCGGCCCGCGCTCCACGAAACGCCGTCCGCCGCGTTCGCGTTCGGACGAGGCCAGCGCCTGCGTCATCCGGTCGAGCACGATGGCGAGCACCACGATGCCGATGCCGCCGATCACGGCCAGCCCCATGTCGAGGCGCCCGATGCCGCGCAGCACCATCTGGCCGAGCCCGCCCACCGAGATCATCGAGGCGATCACCACCATCGAGAGCGCGAGCATCAGCGACTGGTTGACGCCGGCCATGATGGTCTTCGTGGCGAGCGGCAGCTGCACCTTGAACAGCAGCTGGCGGCCCGACGCGCCGAAGGCGTTGGCGGCCTCGATCACGTCCTTGGGCACCTGGCGTATGCCGAGGTTGGTCAGGCGGATCAGCGGCGCGACCGCGAAGATGATGGTGACGATGACGCCCGGCACGTTGCCGATGCCGAACAGGACCACGATGGGCACCAGATAGACGAAGGCCGGCGTGGTCTGCATCGTGTCGAGGATCGGGCGCAGGCCCGTCTCGAACCGGTCCGAGCGCGCGGCCAGGATGCCGAGCGGCACGCCGATCGCGGTGCAGAAGAACACGGCGGTGAGGACCAGCGCGAGCGTCACCATCGATTGCTCGTAGGCGCCGATCAGGCCGATGAAGAACAGCGACAGGGCGGTGCCGAAGGCGAGCCGCCCGCCGACGACCTGCCAGGCGATCAGCGCGACGAGCACGATCATCAGCCCCGGCGGCAGGAACAGCAGGATGTCGGTGATGCCCTCGAGCACCCAGTCGATCGGCTGGCGGATCGCCTGGAAGACCGGCCGCGCGCCGGACACCCAGTCGAACACCACCTCGACCCAGTCGTCGAAGGGAATCTCGAGCGTGTCGAAAGGGTAGAGCGGGTTGAAGGACAGGGTCTGCATGGCTCAGCTCCCCGTCGCAGCGATCGGCGCGGGCGCGTCGGCGGCGGCCGCGCCCTCGGGCGCCTGCACCGGCATGTCGGTCGGGCTCTCGGTCGGCAGGTTGTCGAGCGCCTGGAGCAGCGTCGTGCGCGAGATCACGCCGTGGAAGCGCCCGTCCGCGTCGACCACGGGCACGGGATGGGCGGCGCCGGCGACGACGCCCATCAGCTCGTGCAGCGGCGTCTGCGGCGCGACGGCGGCGGCGTCCGCCTCGATCGCCGTCTCGACCGGCGAGCCCTGGTTGCGCGCCTGCTCGAGCCCCGCGACCGAGGCCACGCCGAGGAAGCGCCGCCCGCGGCCGAGCACGTAGCCGGCATCGCGATCGAGGTCGGCGAGGTGCTTCAACGCGGCGCGCGCGCCCTGCTCCGGGCGGTCGATCACCGCCTGCGTGCGCTTGGCGATATCGGCGGCGGTCAGCACCTTGGAGATGTCCACCCCGCGGAAGAAGGAGCGCACGTACTCGTTCGCCGGGTTCTTCAGGATCTCGTCGGGCGTGCCGACCTGGACGACGCTGCCGCCCTCCATGATGGCGATGCGATCACCGATGCGCATGGCCTCGTCGAGGTCGTGGCTGATGAAGATGATGGTGCGCGCGTGCGCTTCCTGCAGGCGGATCAGCTCGTCCTGCATCTCGGAGCGGATCAGCGGGTCGAGCGCCGAGAAGGCTTCGTCCATCAGGAGGATCGGCGGATCGGCGGCGAGCGCGCGGGCCAGCCCGACGCGCTGCTGCATGCCGCCGGAGAGCTCGTCGGGATAGCTCTCGGCATTGGCGGCGAGACCGACCTGCTCGAGCGCGGCGATGGCGCGGCGTCGGCGCTCGTCCTTCTCCATGCCGGCGAGATCGAGGCCGAAGGCGACGTTGTCGACGACCTTGAGATGCGGCAGCAGCGCGAAGGACTGGAACACCATCGACACCGTGCCGCGCCGCAGATCCCGCAGGCCCGCCGCATCGAGCTTGGTGATGTCGCGCCCGTCGATGGTGATCGACCCGGCGGTGGGCTCGATCAGGCGGTTGAACATCCGCACCATCGTGGACTTCCCGGACCCGGACAGGCCCATGATGACGAAGATCTCGCCCTCTCGTATGGAGAAAGAGGCGTCGCGCACGCCGACCGTGTTCTTGGTGCGCGCGAAGATCTCGGACTTGTCGAGGCCCTGCCGCAGCAGGTCGAGGGCCGTCTGCGGATCCGGGCCGAAGATCTTGTACAGGTTCTCGACGACGATCTTGTCGTTCATGCCTCTCCCGTTACGCGCGGGGCGCGTTGCGCCGATCTCGAACCGGCGGAGGATACGAAAGTGGGTTCTCGAGGCGGCCGAGGGCCTCCCATGGAGGCAGCCGAGACGCACGCCGACACGGCGCCCGCAGGTGCGGTGCGCGACGATCGAACCCGTGATCACCGCACAGTACCTAGTCAGTTCCGCCGCGCATGGCAACCCACGGGAAAGTAGTGTGGTTTCCGCGGGGCCGTCCGGCGGCAATTTCGCGGCCCCGCGGCGGCGAAACGGGCGCCGATCTCGGTCGTCGCGCTGCGGTGAACGGTCGCACGCATCCGCGCTTGCCTACGACCGGACGCGGGCGCATCTGAAGCGCCGATCCCGCGCGGGCGGGGCATCGGATATCCTCGGTCATGCCGTCTCGAATACGCACGTCGCGCCCGGGGGCCGAGCCCCCGCCGGTCCGGCGCGCGCGTGTCGTCGCGCCCCCGCGCGATGCCGACGTCGCCGTCGTCGGCGCCGGCGCCGCCGGTATCGCGGCCGCGCGCCGCTGCCTGGCGCAGGGCCTCCGCGTCGCCGTGATCGAGGCCCGGGATCGCGTCGGTGGCCGGGCGTTGACGTCGGCGCTCGCCGGGCAGCCGGTCGATCTCGGCGCGCATTGGCTCCACGCGGCGAACGCCAACGGCCTCGTCGCCGAGGCTCGCCGGCTCGGTCTTTCGCTGTTCGACGCGCAGCAGGAGCCGCGCCTCTTCATGGGTGCGCGGGAGGCGGACGGCCGCGAGACGCGCGCCTTCCACGACGCCTGGGCCTCGCTCGACGCGGCGATCGGCGCGGTGGGCGAGGCCGCGGACCTGCTGCCGGCCTCCGCCGCCCTCGATCGACTCGGCCCGGAAGCGGCGCCGTTCCGCGACGCGCTCGCCTTCGTCCACGGCCCCTTCGCCTGCGGCGTCGGGCTCGATGCGATCGGCGCCGCCGATTTCGCCGCGGCGCAGGACGATCTCGACCTGTTCGTGGAGGGCGGCTACGGCGCGCTCGTGGCGCGGCTCGCCGACGGGCTGCCGATCGCGCTGGCGACGCCCGCGACGCGGGTCGACTGGTCGGGTCCGGGCGTGCGCATCGAGACGCCGCGCGGCGTGCTCCACGCCCGCGCGCTGATCGTCACCCTGCCCGCACCGCTTCTGGCGCGCGGCGACATCGTCTTCGACCCGCCGCTCCCGGCCGCGACCCGCGACGCCCTCGGCGCGCTGCGGCCGGCCTCCTACGAGCATGTCGTCCTCGCCTGGCCCGGCGGGCCGCTGCGTGAGGCGGCGAACACCACGGTCGCCTTCGACGGCGACCCGGCGGAGAACCTCGGCCTCCTGGCGAATTTCGACGGCGGGGCGATGCACTATGCCGATCTCGGCGGGGCGCTGGTCGGGCGGCTCGGATCGCCCGCCGCGCGCGCCGATTTCGTGGGCAAGAGCCTCGCGGCGCGCTTCGGTGCCGACGCGACGGCGGGCTTGCGGGTGCTCCACGCCAGCGGCTGGGGCGAGGACCGCTGGTCGGGCTGCGCCTGGACCGTCGCGCCGCCGGGCGCCCACGGCGCCCGCGCGGTGCTGCGCGAGGCGATCGGGGATCGCATCCTGCTGGCCGGCGAGGCGACGTCGTCGACGCTCTGGGGCACAATCGGCGGTGCCTGGTCGGAGGGCGAGCGGGCGGCGGTGGCGGTGGCGGCGATGCTGGGGGTGGGCGCGGGAGCATGAAGGCGATGGGCGCCGCGCGCGGCATCGCCCCGGCGGCGCCGCGGCTTCCTCACTCGTAGGTGAAGACGGAGATCTCGCAGACGTTCACCCCCTCGTCGATCACCTCGTCGCCGTCGGCGAAGACGGCGCGGAAGTCGAAGAGGCACTGGCCCGACCCGTCGTCGATGTCGACGTCGACCGAGTAGCCGCTCTGGAGCACGTCGGCGCCGAGGATGTCGTAGGTCCAGGCGGATTCGCCGATGTTCGAGGCGTAGAACTCCATGAGGGTCACGCCGGTGCTGTTGACGATCTCGACGACGCGACTCTGCGCGGACGCGACGGCGGGCAGCGTGACGAGGGCGAGCGCGGTGATCCCGGCGCGCGCGAATGCGGAAAGGCTGAGGGACACGGAAGCGTTCCTTGCTGAACGGCGCCGGATGGCGCCGCAGCCGAGCTTATTCCACGTCACGACGGCGCAGAAGGTATGGAGATTTCCGCATATGCGTTCGCGCCCCCTCACAGCATCGACGGCAGCACCCGGTCCGGCGGGCGGTGGCCGTCCATGAAGGTGCGGATGTTGACGATGACCTTCTCGCCCATGTCGACGCGGCCCTCGTGGGTGGCCGAGCCCATGTGGGGCAGCAGCACGACCTTGCCCTGCTTGGCGAGCTTGATCAGCCGCGGGTTCACCGCCGGCTCGTGCTCGAACACGTCGAGGCCGGCGCCGGCGATGGCGCCCTGCTCGATGAGGCGCGCCATGGCGTTCTCGTCGATGATCTCGCCCCGCGCCGTGTTGACGACGATCGCCTCGGGCCGCATCAGCCGCAGGTGGCGCGCCGAGAGCAGGTGGTAGGTCGCCGGCGTGTGCGGGCAGTTCACCGAGACGATGTCCATGCGCGCCAGCATCTGGTCGAGGCTGTCCCAGTACGTCGCCTCGAGCTCCTCCTCCAGCGCCACGGGGACGCGGCGGCGGTTGTGGTAGTGGATCGACAGGCCGAAGGCCTTGGCGCGGCGCGCCAGCGCGGTGCCGATGCGGCCCATGCCGATGATGCCGAGTCGCTTGCCGGTGATGCGGTGGCCGAGCATCCAGGTGGGGGACCAGCCGTCGAAGCGCTCCTCCGGGATCACCCGCGCGCCCTCGGCGACGCGGCGCGCCACCGCCAGGATCAGCGCCATCGTCATGTCCGCCGTGTCCTCGGTCAGCACGCCCGGCGTGTTGGTGACCGTGATGCCGCGGGCGAGCGCCGCCCCGACGTCGATATTGTCGACGCCGTTGCCGAAGTTCGCGATCAGCTTCAGGTTCGGCCCGGCCTGGGCGAGGAGCCCGGCGTCGACCTCGTCGGTGATGGTGGGCACCAGCACGTCCGCCTCGCGCATCGCCGCGACCAGCTCGGCCGCGCTCATCGGCGCGTCGTCATGGTTCAGCCGCGTCTCGAACAGCTCCCGCATGCGCGTCTCGACGACGCCGGGAAGCTTGCGGGTCACGACGACGAGGGGCTTCTTGCGCGTGGGCATCCTGATCCTCGAGTGTTCGAGCCGCGCCGCCGTTCACCGGGCCTTAACCCGCAACCGGCGACTTAGAGCGAGACGGAGCGTCGCCCGCGAGCGCGCGCCCCGTGAAGCCTCTCTAGCAGAGGCGCACGCAAACACAATCCGACGGGAGTTGGACCCTTGTCCACGCGGTTCGTCGTCTCTCTCGCGGCGCTGGCAGCTTCCTGCGCCGTCGTTCTCGCTCCCGTTCTCCGCCCGACGGGCGCCGTCGCCCAGACCATGATCGGCCCGGAAACCAACCTTCCGCTGCCCCGCTACGTCTCGCTCAAGACCGACAAGGTCAACATGCGCGCGGGTCCCTCGAAGGACCACGCGACCCGCTGGGTCTACGAGAAGGCCGGGCTGCCGGTGGAGATCATCGCCGAGTTCGACAATTGGCGGCGCATCCGCGACTCGGACGGCGAGGACGGCTGGGTCTGGCATTCGCTGCTCTCGGGACGCCGCACCGCGCTCGTCGCACCCTGGCAGGGCGAGGACGGCCCGCTCGACCTGCGCGCCCGCGACAGCGAGGCCGCGGCCGTGGTCGCGCGGCTGGAACCGGGCGTCGTCGTCGGCGTGTCCGCCTGCTCGGGCGAGTGGTGCCGGATCGTCGTGCCCGGCCCGGGACGCTCGGAGATCGCCGGCTGGCTGCATCAGGACCGGCTCTGGGGCGTCTATCCCGGCGAACGGGTGGACTGACCGCGCCGTCACCCCGGCAAGGCGAAGCGGTCCACCTCGCCGAGCAGCCGCACGAAGGCGCGGGCGCCGTGATCCGCCGCCGCCTCGCCCTTCTCGCGCGTCGCGGCGGCGGCGTCGCCCACCGCGCCGGCCGGGTTGATGTCCTGCGCCATCCAGCCGAAGCCGACGGGCTGGATCGCGGACAGGTGCGCGTAGTCGCGCGCCATGGCGACGGTGAGCGGCGTGAAGTCCGCGGCCTTCTCCATGCGCACGAGGTCCGGCCGGAAGGCGAGCATCAGCGAGGTCTCGATCTCGCCGCCGTGGATGCCGTGGCGCAGCTCGTCCGCCGAGAACAGCCCGTCGGGATAGCCCAGCCGGTGCCATGCGCTCGTCACGCACAGCATGGCGTGGCGCACCCGCAGCTCCCGCGCCACGATGTCGATCACGGCCACGTTGCCGCCGTGGGAATTGACGAAGACCAGCTTGCGGCAGCCCGCCCGCAGCACGCTCTCGCCGATCTCGCGCCAGGCGGCGATGGCGGTCTCGGCGGAGAGGGTGAGCGTGCCTGGATAAGCGAGGTGCTCGTTCGACTTGCCGACCGTCTGAGTCGGCAGGACGAGCACGTCGAGATCGTCGGGCACGAGCGGGCGGACGCGGGCGAGGTAGCCCTCCGCGATCAGCGTGTCGACGCCGGTCGGCAGATGCGGGCCGTGCTGCTCGATCGCCGCGACGGGGAGCACCGCGATGACGCGCGACATGTCGCGCGCGGCGAAATCGGCTGTGGAGAGGGAGAGCCAGTCGATCGCGGGCATCAGCGCGCGCCCTCCGCGTCCACCTTCGCCGCATCGACCTTGGCCGCGACCACCTCGATCTCCACCTTGAAGGCCTCCCGCGCGAAGCCCGAGACGATCATCAGCGTCGAGGCCGGGGCGGGCGTGCCGACGGCGCGGTCGCGGGCTTCCATGTAGGGCTTCAGGTAGGCGCGATCCGAGACGAAAGCGTTGATGCGCACGACGTCGGCCATCGTCATCCCCGCCGCCGCGAGCACCTTCGCGATGTTGTCGAAGCACAGGTCCGCCTGCGCGCCCGCGTCCTCCGGCACGGACTCGTCGAGGCCGATGCCGAGCTGCCCCGAGGCGAACAGGATGCGCGCCCCCGGCGGGACCTCGACCGCATGGGCGTAGTTCGCGAAGGGCGGGCGGATCGTATCGGGGGTGAGGTGGCGCATCGGTCGGCGGCGTCCTGTGCTGGAGGCGATCGTGCGACGATAGAGGGCGGGGCGGCGCGGGGGCAAGCGGACGCCGCTACGCCGCGTCGCGGGCGCGCTTGCGGGCGTGGGCGGCGAGCAGCGTGATCGCGGCGGGCGTCATGCCCTCGATGCGCGCCGCCTGGCCGAGCGTGCGCGGGCGCACCCGATCGAGCTTGGCGCGGATCTCGTTCGACAGCCCCGGCAGGCCGGCGAAATCGATCCCGTCCGCCAGCACCACGCTCTCGTCGCGCCGGTGCGCGGCGATGTCGGCCGACTGCCGATCGAGATAGACCGCGTAGGTCGCGTCGGTCTCCAGCCGCTCCCGCAGGGCGCCCGTGATCGTGGCGAGGTCCGGCCAGGCGCGGGCGAGGTCGTCCCAAGCGATGTGCGGGTAGGACAGGAGCAGGAAGGCCGAGCGGCGGATGCCGTCCTGGTTGATCGGCAGCCCGAACCCCGCCGCCTCCTGCGGCGTCAGGGTGCGCTCGCGCAGGAGCGCCCGCGCCGCCTCGAGCCGCGCCTGCGCGACCGCATGGGCTTGCGCCCGCGCGCCGCCGATGCAGCCGGCGGCGAGGCCGACGGGGGTGAGCCGCTCGTCGGCGTTGTCGATGCGCAGGCTCAGCCGGTATTCCGAGCGCGAGGTGAACATGCGGTAGGGCTCGCTCACCCCGCGGGTGACGAGATCGTCGACCAGGACGCCGAGATAGGACGTCGCCCGGTCGAACACGATTCCCTCCCGGCCGCCTGCGACCAGCGCGGCGTTGATCCCCGCCGCGATGCCCTGCGCGCCGGCCTCCTCGTAGCCCGTCGTGCCGTTGATCTGGCCCGCCAGGAACAGCCCCGCGATCCGCTTCGTCTCCAGCGTCGGCGCGAGGTTGCGGGGATCGACGTAGTCGTACTCGATGGCGTAGCCGGGCCGCACGATCCGCGCCCGCTCGCAGCCGGGGATCGCCGCGACGACGCCCGCCTGCACGTCCTCCGGCAGCGAGGTCGAGATTCCGTTGGGGTAGACCAGCGGATCGTCGAGCCCCTCCGGCTCGAGGAAGACCTGGTGCCCCTCGCGATCGCCGAAACGCACCACCTTGTCCTCGATCGAAGGGCAGTAGCGCGGCCCCGTCGCGGCGATGTCGCCGGAATACATCGGCGCGCGGTGGAGGTTGGCGCGTATCAGGTCGTGCGCAGCCGGCGTGGTGCGGGTGACGCCGCAGGCGACCTGCGGCGTGGTGATCCGGTCGGTGAGCGCCGAGAACGGCACGGGGTCGGCGTCCGCCTCCTGCACGTCGACGCCGGCCCAGTCGATCGTGCGCCCGTCGAGGCGCGGCGGCGTCCCGGTCTTGAGCCGCCCGAGCCCGAAGCCGAAGCGCTCGAGCGTCGCCGAGAGGCCGAGCGAGGGCGCCTCGCCGACGCGGCCCGCCGGGATCTTGCGCTCGCCGATGTGGATGAGCCCGCGCAGGAAGGTGCCCGTGGTGATCACCACGGCGCCCGCCTCGATCCGCCGTCCGTCGGCGAGGACGAGCGCCGCCACCCGGCCGTCCGCCACCGCGATGTCGTGGGCCTCGCCCTCGACAATGGTCAGCCCCGGCTGGGCGGCCAGCGCGGCCTGCATGTGCCGGGCGTAGAGCTTGCGGTCGGCCTGCGTGCGCGGCCCGCGCACGGCGGGACCCTTGCGCCGGTTGAGCAGGCGGAACTGGATGCCGGCGGCGTCGGCGACGCGGCCCATGAGCCCGTCGAGCGCATCGATCTCGCGCACGAGGTGGCCCTTGCCGAGCCCGCCGATGGCGGGATTGCAGGACATCGCACCGATCGTGGAGGCCTTGTGCGTGACGAGCGCCGTCCGCGCGCCCATGCGCGCCGCCGCCGCGGCGGCTTCCGTCCCGGCGTGCCCGCCCCCCACCACGATGACGTCGTACCGCATGCGCGAGCCCGCTTCCTGCGCCGTATCCGGATGATGCGACGCCTATAGCGCGTCCGCGCCGGCGCCGGAAGACCGACGCGCGGCGCGGCGCGGCCGGGCCGGCGTCACAGCCGGCGCAGCGAGACGTCCTCGATGCGGTGGCTGGCGCCCTTCTTCAGGATCAGGCTCGCGCGCTGCCGCGTGGGGACGATGTTCTCGCGCAGGTTCACGAGGTTGATGCGGTTCCACAACCCGTCGGCGACGTCGATCGCCTGGGCCTCGTCGATCTCGGCGTAGCGGCGGAAGAACGAGCGCGGATCGCGGAAGGCGGTGTGGCGCAGGCGCAGGAAGCGGTTGACGTACCAGCGATGCAGGTCGTCCTCGTCCGCATCGAGATAGATCGAGAAGTCGAAGAAGTCCGACACGAACGGGATCTCCGTGCCGTCCTTGGGGAGGCGCGCGGGCTGGAGCACGTTCAGCCCCTCGACGATGAGGATGTCGGGCCGCTCGACGCGGATCTCCTCGCCGGGCACCACGTCGTAGACGAGGTGGGAATAGAGCGGCGCGCGCACGTCCCGCTCGCCGGACTTGATGGCGTTGAGGAAGCGCAGCAGCGCCGCCGTGTCGTAGCTCTCGGGAAAGCCCTTGCGCTCCATCAGCCCGAGTCGCGAAAGCTCGGCATTCGGCAGGAGGAACCCGTCGGTGGTGACGAGATCCACCTTGGGCGTGTTCGGCCAGCGAGCGAGCAGCGCCTTCAGCACGCGCGCGGTGGTCGACTTGCCGACCGCGACCGAACCGGCCACGCCGATGATGTAGGGCGACTTCACCTCGTTCTCGGCGAGCAGGAAGCGCTGGGTCGCCTTGAACAGCCCCTGCGTCGCCGCGACGTAGAGCGACAGGAGCCGCGAGAGCGGCAGGTAGATGGCGATGACCTCATCGAGCGAGATCGGGTCGTTGAGCGATTGCAGCCGGTCGACCTCCTCGGCGCTCAAGGTCAGCGGCGTATCGGCACGCAACGACGCCCATTCCTCGCGGGTGAAGCGGCGGTAGGGGGAGATGTCCCCCTGCTGCGCGGCCTCGGCGAGGGTCTGGCGCTCGGCGGGATCGAGGGGGGTCATGGGCGGCCTCCCGCGGCGGGGGCGCGCGGGGCGGGAGCGCGAACGCCCTCTTCGGTTCGCGCAGCCTTCTCCGCGACGCCGGAGCGGCCGGTGCGGCGCTCGAGCTCGGCCATCACCTCGTCGAGGGCGACGCCGCGGGCGAGCAGCAGCGCGAGCAAGTGGTAGAGCACGTCCGCGCTCTCCGAGACGAGCCCCGCGCGGTCGTCGACAGCGGCGGCGATCACCGCCTCCACCGCCTCCTCGCCGAATTTCTTGGCCGCCCGCTGCGGATCGGCGACGAGCCGCGCGGTGTAGCTCTCCGCCATCGGCGCGGCGGCGCGCTCGGCGAGGATGCGGGCGAGGTCTGGGAGGGTGAAGCCGGTCATCGCGGGTCCAGCCGGGGTCCGTGTCACGCGTCGAGCCGCACGGGCACGCCCGCATCGGCCATGGCGCGCTTGGCTTCGCCGATCGTGTGTTCGCCGAAATGGAAGATCGAGGCGGCCAGCACCGCGCTCGCGTGGCCGTCGCGCACGCCCGCCACGAGATGGTCGAGCGTGCCGACGCCCCCGGATGCGATCACCGGGACGCTGACCGCGTCCGCGATGGCGCGCATCAGCGCGACGTCGTAGCCCGATTTGGTGCCGTCCTTGTCCATGGACGTGACGAGGAGCTCGCCGGCGCCGAGCGCGACGACCTCCTCGGCGTAGGCGACCGCGTCGAGGCCCGTGGCCTTGCGGCCTCCATGGGTGAAGATCTCCCAGCGGGGCGGGGCGCCGTCGTCCGAGACGCGCTTGGCGTCGATGGCGACGACGATGCACTGGGCGCCGAATTTCTCCGAGGCGCGGCGCACGAAGTCGCGATCGGCGACGGCGGCGGTGTTGATCGAGACCTTGTCGGCGCCGGCCAGCAGCAGCGCCCGGATGTCCTCCACCGTGCGCACGCCGCCGCCGACGGTGAGCGGCATGAAGCAGGCCTCGGCGGTGCGGGTGACCACGTCGAGCAGGATGCCGCGGTCCTCGTGGCTCGCGGTGATGTCGAGGAAGCACAGCTCGTCGGCGCCGGCGCGATCGTAGGCCATCGCGGATTCGACCGGGTCGCCCGCATCTCGCAGATCGACGAACTGCACGCCCTTGACGACGCGGCCGTCCTTCACGTCGAGACAGGGGATCAGGCGTGTCTTGAGCATGGGTCCCTCGCACGCGGCCCGTCGAGCCGGCGGGCCGCGTTCCTCTCATGCCGGAGGGGCGAGAGGCCCGTCAAGCCGGCGCGGGATCAGACGTTCGCCTGAATCCAGCGCTGCAGGTCGCCCTTCGGCGCGGCGCCGACCTTCTGGGAGGCGAGCTGGCCGCCCTTGAAGATCATCAGCGTGGGGATCGAGCGGATACCGAGCTGGCCGGCGACACCCGGATTCTCGTCGATGTTGATCTTCGCGATCTTGACCTTGCCCTCCATGTCGGTGGCGATCTCCTCGAGCGCGGGGCCTATCATGCGGCAGGGGCCGCACCACTCGGCCCAGAAATCCACCACCACCGGCTCGCCGGACTGGAGAACGTCCGCCTCGAAGCTCTGGTCGGTCACCTTGACGGTCGCCATTCGCGTGTTCCTCGCTGTCGGGGCGGATGCGCCGCCCTGGTGTCGTATCGGCTGTGGCCAACGTAGGCATGGCACGGGCGCCGATCAAGCGCGTCGCCTCCCCGGGCGCGGTGCGGGACTGCGCAGCCGGCCGGCGCGACCGCCGGGAGGGCCCGGAGATCCGCGGACGAGTGCGTTCGAACGTGCAAGGCCGGGAGCGCGCGTGCGGGAGCGGGCGGCCGACGTCGGCGAGGCGGCGGGGCCGCGGCGACATGGCGGCGGGGCCGCGAGTTGCCGGAGACTGGGGCGCGCGACGAGGCCGCGCGACGACGGCGCGGGACGAGGGTCCGGGACGAAGGCGCGGCGCGGGGCCGCCCACACGGGGGGCGGGCCGCCAGGACGCACGCTCGCGGTCACGAGACGCCCTCCGCACGGCGACGGGCGGCCAGGGCGAGGCCCTGCTCGAGCTCCGCGGGGGTGAGGGCGCGGATCTCGGGACCGGCGGTCCAGACGAGACGGGCCTCGAGGCGCCGGCCGGGGAAGATGCGCGCGAGCAGCGCGGCGTAGAGCGACATCTGCACGAGCGCCGTCTCCGGCACGGGCGCATCGCGCGCCGGCGCCCGCGCGGCCGTCTTGAAATCCGCGAACCAGACCGCGTCGTGCGTCTGCGCGAGACGGTCGATCTGGCCGGCCACCTGGATCTGCGCGCCGTCGGGCAGCACGACCCGGCCGGCGACCGGCGCCTCGGCGAGGGCGTCCGGCGCGAAGAGCGGGGCGAGGCGGGGGTCGGCGACGACGGCGCAGGCGTCCGCGACGATCGCCGCGCGGGCGTCCGCCGAGAGGCCCGCCGCGCGCGCCGCGACGAAGGCCGAGGCCGCCCGCTCCCGCGCCTGCGCCGGCAGGGCCGGCAGGCGCTCGACCAGCGCGTGGATGAGCGTGCCTCGCAGGCGCGCCGCCGCGACGAAGGGCTTGTCCGCATTGCGCGGGCGCCGGTCGGCGGCGGCGAGCGCGTTCGAGGGCCGCAGCGGCGGGGCCGGCTCGCGCTCGGGCGCGGCGCGGGCGAACAGCCACGCGGGCGGCGGCGGCGGGTCCGGGGCGGGCGCCTCGGCGACGGTCGGCGCCACGGCCGCGTCCGATGCGCGCTCGCGCCACACGAGCGCGCCCTCGCAATAGGGCAGGGCCGTCTCGACCGGGCCGGAAACGCCTCCGAGCGCCGCGCGGACCATGGCGGACCACGCGGTCTCCGGCTCGTCGCGATCGGCGCGGTTGAGATAGGGCGCGACGACGAGGTGGCTCTCCGCGCGGGTGAGCGCGACGTAGAGCAGGCGGTTCGCCTCTTCCGCCGCGCGGTCCTTGGCCGCCTCCCGCGCTGCCGCCAGCACGTCGCAGTCGAGCTCCTTGCCCGGCGCCCAGACGGGGAGCGTCTCCCCCGCGCCGATCGCGACGTCGAGGAGGCCAGACAGCCGACCTGCCTGCGCGCCCGCGTCGTCGAGCACGATCACGACGGGTGCCTCCAGCCCCTTCGCGCCGTGGACGGTCATGACGCGCACCTCGTCGGCGCCGCTCTCGAGGTCGCGCTTGATCTCGCGCTCGATGCCCTCGAAGCCGGCGAGGAACCGCGCGAGCGACGGCGCTTCCGGCGCCTCCGCCTCGCGGGCGAGGCCGAGGAAGGCGTCGATCGCGTCGCCGGCCTCCGAGCCCAGGCGCGCGACGAGCGCCTTGCGGCCCTCTCGGGGGCCGAGGAGCGCCGCGTAGAAGCCGAACGGGCCATGGAGCGCCGCGAGCGCGCGCCAGGCGTCGAGCGCCGCCAGGCCCCGCGCGGCCGCCGGGTCGCTGCGCGCCGCCGCGGCGGCGAGCGCGTCGCCGAGGCTCGCGCTACCACCGCGGCGCGCGGCGATGCGCACGAGGTCGTCGTCGTCGAGGCCGACGAGCGGCGATTTCAGCGCCGCGGCGAGGGTGAGGTCGTCCTGCGGCAGCAGGGCTGCGCGGCCGGCGGCGATCAGGTCCTCCACCGCGATGTGGCGCGTGAGCGAGAGCCGGTCGGCGCCGGCGACGGGGATGCCGCGATCCTTGAGCGCCTTGATCACCGCATGGAAGGCGGCGTTGCGCTTGCGCACCAGGATCAGCACGTCGCCCGGGCGGCGCACGCGCCCGCAGGCGTCCCCCGTGGTGGTCCAGGTCTCGACCGCCCGCGCGATCCGCCGCGCGACCACGACGGCGGGCGCGCGCGCCTCGACCGCGTCGACGGGGTGGGTCCAGGCGTCGGGCTCTTCGGCGGGGCTCGGCCGTTCGCAGGGCCAGAGCTCGACGAGGCCGGGCGCGTCCGGCCGCACGCTCTCGTGCACCGTGCCCGTCGCCTCGTCCGACGGATCGAGGCCGCGGAAATGCGCCGGCACGCCGAACACCGTGTCGACGGCGCGCAGCACGATCGGCGCCGAGCGGAAGGACGCGACGAGGGGCACCTCCTCGAACGGGTAGCCGCCGTCGCGCGCCAACTTGCGCCAATGGCTGCGGCTCTCCTCGAAGCGGCGCGGGTCCGCCCCCTGGAACGAGTAGATCGACTGCTTCGGGTCGCCGACGGCGAAGATCGTGCGCACGCGCTCGCCCGCGGCGCCGGCGCCGGCGTGGAACTCGGCGGTGATGTGGCGCAGCACCTCCCATTGCTCGGGATTGGTGTCCTGCGCCTCGTCGACGAGGACGTGATCGATGCCGCGATCGAGCTTGTAGAGCAGCCAGGCCGCCTCGCCCCGGCGCAGCAGCGCGAGCGTCCGGCGGATCAGGTCGTCGAAGTCGAGCGCGCCGAGCCGACGCTTCTCGGCTTCGACGCGGTCGAAGATCGCGCCGGCGAGCGCGAACAGCGCCCGCGTGCGCGCCAGCGCGGCGGCGGCGCGGCGGCGCTCGTCGAGCGCCGCGAGCCGGTCCCGCTCCGCCACGAGCCGCTCCTTGACGGCGGCGCCCATCGCCTTGGTGGCGAGGGTCGAATCCGCCTTCGGGAGGCCGTCCTTGCGGAAGAACAGCCCGAGATAGGCCCCACGCCGCCCCGTATCGTCCCGCGCCTCCGCCATCGCCTGCAGGCACGCCGCCTGCTTGGCGTCGTTGCTGGAGCCGGTGGCGAGGAAGGCGCGGGCCAACGCCGCGCGCTCGGCGGCGGGGATCGCGCCCTCGATCATGGCGGCGGCGATGGCGGCCTCGTCCTCGTGCGGATCGAGGCCGAGCACGTCGGCGAGGCGCGCGAGCGCCGCCTCGCGGCTCGCGGCGCCGCCGAGCGCGTCCTTGCGCGCGAGCGTGTCACGCAGGAGCCCGTCGAGCCGGTCCCCGGCGGCGTGGGCGTTGACGGCGGCGAAGGCCTGCGCCGCCGCGTCGTCGCCGAGCGCGGCGGCGGCGAGGACGCCCTTCTTGGCCGCCTGCATCAGCTCGTTCGCGTGATCGTCGTCGAGCACGACGAAGCTCGCGGGCACGTTCGCCTCGAAGGGGGCGATGTGCAGCAAGCGCTCGCAGAAGGCGTGGATCGTCTCGATCTTGAGCCCGCCCGGCGTCTCGACCGCGCGGGCGAACAGCCTGCGGGCGGCGACGAGGCGGCGCGCGTCCGGCGCCGCGCCGTCGAGCGCCTCGAGCCGCGCGGCGAGCGCGGCGTCGTCGAGGCTCACCCAGTCCGACAGCGTGGCGAAGATGCGGATCGACATGTTCGCCGCCGCCGCCTTGGTGAAGGTGAGGCAGAGGATCCGCCCCGGCGGCGTGCCCGCCAGCATCAGCCGCATCACCCGGTCGGTGAGGACCTTGGTCTTGCCCGAGCCGGCATTGGCCGAGACCCAGGCCGAGAGGCCGGGATCGGCGGCGCGGCGCTGGTGGGCGATCACCTGCGGGGGAATGCGCATCGCGCCCGTGCTCACGTCTCGTCCTCCCCGCGCTCGGCACCCGCGGCGGACCATTCCTTCACCCGCGCCAGGTGATCGTAAGCCGAGAAGCGCAGTGCGTATTGCGGATAGGGGCGCGAAACGTAGCCGTATTCACCCGTCATGAAGCGCGCGACGAGACCCTTCAGCCGCGCGAGATGCTCCTCGACCAGATCCGCCACGCTGCGCTCCTCCGCCGGCTCGCCGCCGCGCGCCTTCGGCGGCTCGATCGGGCAGGGCTTGAACGGCTCCTTGCCGCCCGATGCGTGCACGTAGAGCAGCTCCGGCGTCTCCCGCGCCGCCGGCACGTCGGTGAAGGCGCCGGCCATCAGCATCGCGGCCTCCAGCGTCAGCTGCGGCGAGAAGCCGGCGAACACCATCCTCGGCGTGGGCGGCGCGCCGGTCTTGTAGTCGACGACGGTCGCCGTCCCGTCCTTGCGCGTCTCGATCCGGTCGGCGCGCACGGAGAGGGTGAAGGTCTCCGCGCCGAGCGGGATGACGAGCTTGCCGGGCCGCTCGACGGCGACGTCGGCGAGGAGCGGGCGGCGCGCGTATTCCCAGGCGAGGTACTCGTCGATCACCCGCTCGAAGCGCGGCCACCATTCCGCGCGCACCTCCGGATAGGCGTCCTCCAGCGGCGCGAACAGGTCGAGGCCGATCTGGCGCAGCCTCTGCGCGGCGACGTCCGGCGCCGGCAGGTCCGCCGGGAAGGCCTCGACGAATCGCGCCAGGGTGTCGTGGATGAGCGTCCCGCGCTCCGCCGCGCCCGGCTGGACGGCGATCTCCTCGAGCGCGTCGAGGCCGAGCACGTGGCGGGCGAAGATCGCGTAGGGGTCGCGCACCAGGGTCTCGATCTCGGTGACCGAGAGACGGCGGGGGAACAGCGCCGGATCGGGCTTGGGCGCGGGCCGGGGCAGCGGCGGGGCCGGCTCGGCGGCGTCGAGGAGCGCCGCGAGCCCGCGCAGCCGCTCCCCGCGCCTCGCCATCGCGGCGTGGACCTCGGCACCGGCGAAGGCGTGCAGCCGCTGCAGGAACCGCGAGGGCACGGTGGGCGCCCCGTCGCGCTTCTTGGCGCGGGTCAGCACCGCGTCGGCGGCGCCGAGCGCCTGGACGAGGTCGTGCGCGGTCTGGCCGAGCCGGCGTTCCGGAGGCGCGAGGCCGATCTCCTCGCGCATCGGCCGGTTGAGGAACGGGTCGGTCTTGGCCCGCGGCGGCCAGACCCCTTCGTCGAGGCCGCCGAGCACGATCCGATCGGCCCTGATCAGCCGCGCCTCCAGCAGCCCCAGGATCTTCAGCCGCGGATGCGCGGTCTCGGCGCGGCCCGGGGCGCGGCGCTGGCGCGCGAGCGTGGCGAAGAAGCCCGGATAGTGGAGGAAGTTCCCCTCCAGCGCCGCGTCCGGTCCGGCGCTCGCGAGGTCGTCGAACAGCATGGCGAGGGCCTCGTCCGAGCCGTCCGCGAACGGATCGACGCCCGCCGCGGCGTCCGGCTCGGCGGGCGCGGCGAGGGCCTCCACCGTGGCGCGGTGGGCGTGGGCCAGCGCCGGCAGCGACACCGCCTCTCGGGACGCCCCGTCCCCCGACGCCGCGCCGGGTTGCGGATCGAAGCCGGCGAAGGCGTCGCGCAGGCGGTCCAGCACCGCCTGCGCGAGGTCCCAATCCTCGCCCGTGAGGCGCTTGCGGGGACGCGGGGCGCGGTAGTCGTCGGCGGTCTCGACCCGGCGCACGGCGAGCGCAGCGGCGAGGCCCGCGAGACCGGGGCGCGGCTCCGGTCCGCGCAGGACGCCGATCTCCAGCGCCGCACGCCCCCGCGCCAGATCCGCGGCGGTCATTCCCAGGCGCACCGCCGGATGCTGCAGCAGCGCCAGCGTGGCGAGCGGCGCGAAGCGCTCGGCCGCCGCCTCGGCGGCCAGCCGCGCGAGCTTGCCGGCCTGCGCGTCGGCGAGGCTCGTCCCGGCCGAATCGTCGACGACGACGCCCCAGCGGGCGAGCTCGGCGCAGACGCGCGCGGCGAGCCCCCGGTCCGGCGTGACCAGGGCCGCGGTGCGCCCGGGCGTCTCCAGCGCCTCACGCAGCGCGACTGCGATGGCGAGCGCCTCCTCCCGCTCGTCCGCCGCCTCCACCAGCGCGAGCCCGGCGCAGCCGTCCGCGGCGAGGCGGGCCCGCGCGGCGGGGTCGAGCCGGGCCCAGGCCTCGGTGGTCTCGGCCGGGCGCATCGCCTCCGCGAGCATCGCCTCGCGGGCGCGCCCGGCGGCGTCGGGCGCGCCGAGCGTCGCCACGTCCTCGCGCCCGATGTCGAGCACGCGCGACAGGAGCCGCGCCATCACCGCCTGCGGGTGGCCGTGCGCGGGGGCGCGCTTCGCCTCCTCGTCGCCGCAGACCTCGCGCCAGGCCGGCGCGTCGAGATCGCGGTCGAGCCCCGGCAGCACCACGGCGCCGTTCGGCAGGCGCGCGATCGCCGCGAGCAGGCGTGCGGTCGACGGGATCGAGCCCGTCGAGCCCGCCGCGATCACCGGGCCCGACGGCGGCGCGGCGGCGAGGCGTGCCGCCTGCGCGTCGATCAGCGCCGCCGTGCGCCGCGCCGGGTCGCTCGCCCCGCGCTCGGCCAGGATCGCCGGCCAGGCCTCGAAGGCGATGCGCACGAAATCGAGGGTGATCTCGAAATAGCGCGAGAAATCCCCGTCCACCGCCTCCGGGATCGCCCGCCAGGGCACGCCCTCCCAGGCGACGTCGTCCATCAGCGCCTCGAGCTCGGCGGCGAGCGCCACCGCGTCGGCGGGCGAGGAGGGCACGAGAAAGGGCGTATCGCCGTCGAGACGGGCGAGGCGCGGATCGATCGCCCGCGACCAGCGCTGGATCAACCGCGCCAGCAGGAGACGCCGCTCCAGGAGCGCGATCGGCGGCGGGAGCGCGGCCGCGCTCTCGGCGTCGCCGAGCTCCAGCGCCCCGGCGGCGAGCGCCAGCTCGGCGTCGTCGGCCTCGCCCAGAGGCACGATGCGCGGCAGGAGCAGCGCGTCGCTCGCAAACCGCGCCGACGCCTTCTCCGCGAGCGCCGCGGAGAGCGCCCGGGCCGCGCGCCGGGTCGGCAGGTAGATCGTGGCCCGCGCCAGCGCCTCCGGACCGCCCGCGCCGGGAAAGCCCGGCACGAGGCGCCCGTCGACCAGCGCGTCCGCGAGCGTCTCCAGGAAGGGGACCCCGAGGGGAATGCTGAACACCCGCGTCACGTCGCCCTCCCCCGGTTTCGACGATTGCGAACGTAACCGGAACGAAATCCCGCGTCAACAGCCATCGAGAGGACACCGTGCCGTTTCTCCTGCGGCCACTCGCACGCGCTCGCTGCACGCGGTCACCGTCGAGGCGTCGGAACGCCCGTCGGGCGCGCCGCGTTGACCCGGCAGCTCATTCACACCCGAGAGCGCCGCCCACGCGCGGCGCGAGGAGACAGCCATGGCCAGCGGCGCCGGACACCGTCCCGACCACCATCTCATCGCCAGCGACCGCGTCGAAGGCACCCCGGTCAAGCGCTCCAACGGAGACGAGATCGGCGAGATCGAGCGGGTGATGATCGACAAGATGTCGGGGAAGGTCGCCTACGCGGTGATGAGCGTGACCGGCGGCCTCTTCGGCATGGAGAAGCACCGCTTCACGCTGCCGTGGGGCGTGCTGCACTACGACACCGCGCTCGGCGGATACGAGCTGAACCTCACCGACGACCAGATCCGCGAATCCCCGCGCGAGACGGCCGAGCACCACGACGCGTCGTTCTCCCGCGAATGGGAGGAGCACGTGCACCGCTACTACAACGCGACGCCCTATTGGGGGCAGTCCGACCCGATGTCGACGGGCCGCTGAGGCGGGCCGGTCCGGCGGCGGCTCAGGTCGCGCGGGCCTTCCTGGACGCGGACGCTCCGGGCACGCCCAGCGCGTGGGCGAGGATCTTCTTCATCACGCTCGGCAGAGGCTCCTGCGCGAGCCCCGCGTGGGGCGTGAAGCGCATGCCGTCGGGCGCGGGCGTCGCCGCGGCGACGCGGGCGTGGAACACGATCACCTCCAGCGCAAAATGCGTGAAGACGTGGCGCACGCTGCCCTCGAGCCGCTTCCAGCGTGCGTCGAGCGGCGCGTCGAGCACGGCGCGGGAGACGACGTAGTCGACCTCCCAGGCGCTGCCGGGTGGCTCTGCCATGGCGCCGAGCAGGCCTTCCGGGGCGCGGGTGCGCAGCAGGACCGCGCCGTCGGCGCGCTCGACGACGAAGGCCGCGCCACGGCGGGTCTCGCGCGCCTTCTTCTGCGCCTTCACCGGATAGAGCGTGGCCTCGCCGGCCCGCCGGGCGACGCAGGGCGTCATCCAGGGGCACAACGCGCAGGCGGGGCGCTTGGGCGTGCAGAGCGTCGCGCCGAGATCCATCAGCGCTTGCGCGAAGTCGCCCGGCCGGTCCGCCGGCACGAGCGCGAGCGTCGCCTCGCGCACGAGCGGCTTGGCCTTGGGCATCGGCTCGGCGATCGCGAAGAGCCGCGTCATCACCCGCTCGACGTTGCCGTCCACCGCCGCCGCGACCCGGTCGAAGGCGATGGCGGCGATCGCGCCGGCCGTGTAGGCGCCGATGCCGGGGAGCGCGCGCAAGGCGTCCTCCGTATCGGGGAAGCGCCCGCCGTGATCGGCGACGACGGCCTTGGCGCAGGCGTGGAGATTGCGCGCGCGGGAATAATAGCCTAGCCCGGCCCAGGCGCTCATCACCTCCTCCGACGGCGCCGCCGCCAGCGCCTCGACGGTGGGGAAGCGGGCGAGAAAGCGCTCGAAATAGGGCTTCACCGCCATCACGGTGGTCTGCTGGAGCATGACCTCGGAGAGCCAGACCCGATACGGGTCCGCCACCTCGCCGGGCCTCGCCCGCCAGGGCAGGGCGCGGCGGTGGCGGTCGTACCAGGCGAGGAGGTCGTGCGCGCGGGGGCCCGCGCGCGGCTCGGCCGCGGCGCGGGACGGCGATTCGGGCTGTGAGGAAGCGGGCGGCGGGGTTACCATGGCGGCGCAGACATAGCCGATCCCGCGACCGGCTTCCATCTCGCGGATACGAGTCGACATGGCGCGCTTCAAGCAACAGCCGAAACCACTGGCGGAACTGGTCGAGACCTGCATGAGCGAGGCGCTCGCCCGCCAGGGCTTCGCCTCGTCGGACGTTCTCTCCGCCTGGCCCGACATCGCCGGCGAGCCGCTCTCCACCTATTCGCAGCCGGTGAAGATGGAGTGGCCGAAACGGGTGCGGCCCGAGCCCGACGCGCCGCCGCCGCCGGCGACGCTGGTCGTGCGGGTCGAGAGCGCCTTCGCGCTCGACGCGCAGCATCTCGCGCCGCTCCTGATCGAGCGGATCAACGCGCTCTACGGCTGGGCCTGCGTGGGGCGGATCGTGCTCAAGCAGGGGCCGGTGCGCCGCCCTCCGCCGAAGCGCCGCCCGCCGCGCGCGCTCTCGCCGGGCGAGGAGGCGGCCGTGTCGGGCGCCACCGCGGAGGTCGCGGACGACGCCCTGCGCGCCGCGCTGGCGCGGCTCGGCCGGGCGATCGTGTCGCGCGACGAGACGCGCGCTCGCTGAGGCGGCGAACACGAAAGTTTGAGCCCTCCGTGAGCCCGCGCGCGACGCGAGCGCTTGTCGGCGGCCTTGATCTCGGCCTAGTTCTGGCGTCGATACGAAGCAACGAGACCGCCGATCCATCCGACGGAGACGACCCGCATGTTCACGCGTCGAAACGCCCTCGCCCTCCTCGCCGCCGCCGGCGCAGGCCCCGTGCTGCTCGGCCGCCCGGCCCTCGCGCAGACCGCCGATCCGGAGCTTCTCGCCACGTCCGGTCCGCTCGGCGAGATGGCGCTCGGCGACGAGAACGCCCCGGTGACGGTCTACGAGTACGCCTCGATGACCTGCAGCCATTGCGCCACCTTCCATAACCAGACCTGGCCCGCGGTGAAGGAGCGCTTCATCGAGACCGGCCAGGTGCGCTTCGTGATGCGCGAGTTCCCGCTCGACCCGCTGGCGACCGCGGCCTTCATGCTGGCGCGTTGCGAGCCGGAGATGTACTGGCCGGTGGTCGACATGCTGTTCGAGCTGCAGCGGCAGTGGGCCTTCTCCGATCGTCCGGTCGATACGCTCGCCCAGCTGATGCGCCAGGCCGGTTTCTCACAGGAAAAGTTCGAGGCCTGCTTGCGCGACCAGGCGCTGTTCGATGGTATCCAGGACGTCAAGACCCGTGGGGAGCGGCTCGGCGTCCGCGCGACGCCGACCTTCTTCTTCAACGGCGAGCTGCGCAGCGGAGCGCTCACCATCGATGAGTTCGCGGCCATCGTCGAGCCGATGCTGGAGGGGTGAGGCGAGCCCGGCGTCGCTGCTCCCCTCTCGCCCCCTCCGGTCCGCTTCGCGGCCCACCTCCTCTGCGGGGAGATGTCGGAGCTCGTCGCAGGGCCAGGTGACGTCCGCGACCTCGACACCTCCCCGCAGGGGAGGTCGGCGGCCCGCAGGGCCGACGGGTGGGGGCGAGTGGGGTGTGGCCACCGTCGATGCGGCCCCTCCGGTCCGCTTCGCGGGCCACCTCCCCTGCGGGGCTATGGCGTTCACGGATCTCGCGGGCGCCGACGGGACTTGTCGCGCTCATCGGGTTGCCGCAGGCTTGCCTTCCCCCTTGTGGGGAAGGTGGCGGCGAAGCCGACGGATGGGGGTCGGTGGGCAGTGCTGCTGCTCGGAAACACGGCCGAGCGGCTGCTGCAGCCCTGCAACTCCGTCGAGCAAATTCTGCACGACCCCCACCCCCGACCCCTCCCCGCAAGGGGGAGGGGAGACCGGCAGCGGCCTTCACGGGTGGTCGGGAACCCCTGATTTCCGTGAGTCCCATAGCCCCTGCGGGGAGGTGTCGGCGCGCGCCGGACGGCGGCGCGACAGCGGGGACCTCGTCGCATGCAGCTGACGCGGCTTCGCATCGTGGGGTTCAAGACCTTCCTCGAGCCCACCGACGTGGCGATCGAGCCGGGGCTGACGGGCATCATCGGGCCCAACGGCTGCGGCAAGTCGAACCTCGTCGAGGCGCTGCGCTGGGTGATGGGCGAGAACTCGTTCAAGGCCATGCGCGCGTCGGGCATGGACGACGTCATCTTCGGCGGCTCCGGCGGGCGCCCGGCGCGCAATTCCGCCGAGGTGACGGTGAGCGTCGACAACGCCGCGCGCACGGCGCCGGCGGCCTTCAACGACGCCGACCTGCTCGAGATCTCCCGCAGGATCGGCCGCGAGCAGGGCTCGACCTACCGAATCAACGGCCGCGAGGTGCGCGCGCGCGACGTGCAGCTGCTCTTCGCCGACGCCGCGACCGGCGCGCGCTCGGCGGCGATGGTGCGCCAGGGGCAGATTTCCGAGATCATCGCGGCCAAGCCCCAGGCACGCCGGCGCATCCTGGAGGACGCCGCCGGCATCGCCGGGCTGCACGCGCGCCGCCACGAGGCGGAGCTGCGGCTCAAGGCCGCGGAGGACAACCTCGTGCGCGTCGAGGACGTGCTCGGCGGGCTCGACGGGCAGATCGAGGGCCTGCGCCGGCAGAGCCGGCAGGCGGCGCGCTACCGGGCGGTCGCCGCCGACATCCGCCGTCTGGAGGCGCTGATCCAGCTGATCGGGCACGCGAACGCCCGCGAGGAGGCCGCGAGCGCCGCCTCCGAGGCTCGCGCCCGCGCCGCCGAGGTGGCCGAGAGGGCGGAAATCCAGGCCCGTGCCGCCCGCGAGCAGGCGATCGCCGCCCATGCGCTGCCGGGCCTGCGCGAGGGCGAGGCGGCCGCCGCGGCGGGGCTGCAGCGCCTCGTCCTCGCCCGCGCCGAGCTCGACGGGGAGGAGATCCGCGTCAAGGACAAGATCGCCGCCCTCGAGCGCCGCGCCGTCGAGCTCGAGCGCGACCGCACCCGCCAGGAAACGGTGCGCGCCGACGCGGCGCAGTCGATCGCGCGGCTCGAGGCCGAGCACGCCGCGCTCGGCGACACCGGCCGCTCGCAGGCCGAGCAGGACGAGGCCCGCGCCGCGCTCGACGCCGCGGAAGAGGCCCTGGCCCAGGCCGAAGCGGCCATGGCCGAGCTGCAGGCGTCGGTGTCGGACCTCAACGCCCGGCGCGCGGCGCTGGAGCGCACGGCACGCGAGGAGGAGGCCAGGGTCGCCCGTCACGCGCAGGAGGGCGAGCGGCTCGCCCGCGAGCGCGCCGCGCTCGACGCCGCAGCGCCCGCCGACCTCGACGGGGTCCTCGCCGCCCGCGACGCTGCGGCGGGGGCGCTGGAGGAGGCGGACACCCGCGCCGCCGACGCCCGCGCGCTCCTCGCCCGCGCCCGCGAGGCCGAGAGTCGCGCCCGCGGCCCCCTCGCCGAGGCCGAGCGAAAGGCGCAGCGGCTCGACACCGAGGCGGCGACCCTGCGCAAGCTGTTCGCGCCCGACGCACATGCACGCTTTCCCGCGATGATCGACCAGGTCCGCGTCGCCAAGGGCTTTGAGACCGCGCTCGCCACCGCGCTCGGCGAGGATCTCGACGCCTCGAGCGACGTGAACGCCCCGGCGCACTGGGCGCAGATCGCCCCTGCCGCGGCGGATCCGGCCCTACCCGCCGCGGTGACGCCCCTCTCCTCCGTGGTGGAGGCCCCGCCGGCGCTGGCGCGACGGCTCGCGCAGATCGGCGTCGTCGAGACGGCGGACGGCGCCCGCCTCGCCGATGCTCTCGCGCCCGGCCAGCGGCTCGTGTCCCGCGCGGGCGACCTATGGCGCTGGGACGGCTACCGCGCCGCCGCCGAGGCCCCCTCCGCCGCCGCGCGCCGCCTCGCCGAGCGCAACCGCCTCGCCGATCTCGAAACCGACGCACAGCAGGCCCGCGACGTCGCCGACGAGCTGCGGCGCGAGCTCGACCGCGTCCAGACCGCCGCGCGGAACGCCGCCGGGCTGGAGGCGCGCACCCTGGAGGAGGCCCGCGCCGCCCGTCGGACGCTCGACGAGACGCGCGAGCGCGCGGCTGCGGCGGAGCGTCGCGCCGCAGACCTCGCCGCGCGCCGCGAGAGCCTCGCCGACGCCGCCGCGCGGGTCGCGGAGAGCCTGGAGGAGGCCCGCGAGCGCGCCGAGGAGGCCCGCGAGGGTCTCGACGGGCTCGCCCCGGCCCCCGAGCTGGACGCCGCGCTCGCGACCGCCCGCGCGGGGGTCGCCGAGACCCGCGCCGTGGCCGCGGAGCGTCGCGGGTCGCTCCAGAGCCTCGTGCGCGAAGCCGATATCGCGACGCAGCGTCGCACCGGGCTCGTCGGCGAGATCGCGTCCTGGCGCGACCGCGACGCCCGCGCCCTCGAGAGCGTCGCGGACGTGGCGGAGCGCATCGCGGCGACGCGCGAGGAGCTGGAGACGCTGCGCGAGGCGCCCGACGACTTCGCCCTGCGCCGCCGCCGCCTCCTCTCCGAGATCGAGGCGGCCGAGGCCGGCCGGCGCGCCGCCGCCGATCGCCTCGCGGAGGGCGAGCGCGCCGCGGCGGAGGCGGACCGCGCGGCGCGCGCCGCGCTCGATGCGCTGTCGGCGGCACGCGAGGCCGCCGCGGGCGCCGAGGCCCGCCGCGAGGCGCAGGAGACGCGGCTCCTCGCGCACGTCCAGGCGATTCGCGACGGCTTCGAGACCGACGTCGTCGGCGTGTATGCGCTGGCGGGCCTCGCGCCGGGCGATCCGCTGCCCGACGCCATGGCCACGGAGGCGCAGCTCCTCTCGCTCAAGGGCGACCGCGAGCGGCTCGGCGCCGTCAACCTGCGCGCCGAGGACGAGCTCGCCGACCTCGAGCAGAAGAAGGGCTCCCTCGCCGCCGAGCGCGACGATCTCGTCGAGGCGATCCGCCGGCTGCGCGGGGCGGTCGCGAGCCTCAACAAGGAGGGTCGCGAGCGCCTGCTCGCCGCGTTCGAGCTGGTCAACGGCCATTTCGAGAAGCTCTTCACCACGCTCTTCGGCGGCGGCACGGCGCAGCTGACGCTGGTGGATTCGGACGATCCGCTGGAGGCGGGCCTCGAGATCCTGGCGCGCCCCCCGGGCAAGAAGCCGCAGACCATGACGCTGCTCTCGGGCGGCGAGCAGGCGCTCACCGCGACCGCGCTGATCTTCGCGGTGTTCCTGACCAACCCCTCGCCGATCTGCGTGCTGGACGAGGTCGACGCGCCCCTCGACGACGCCAATGTCGAGCGCTACTGCGACCTGCTCGACGAGATGCGCGCGACCACGCAGACGCGCTTCCTGGTCATCACCCACAACCCCATCACGATGGCGCGGATGGACCGGCTGTTCGGCGTGACCATGGCCGAGCGGGGCGTCTCGCAGCTCGTCTCGGTGGACCTGGAGCGCGCCGAGCGGCTCGCGGAGGCGTCGTGAGGCGTGCGCGTGCGGGCCGGAATATCTCCGCCTTTTCGTCTTTTTCCAAGAATTTCAGGCACTTGACGCAGTTGCGAGCGTCCTTGACAGGGGAGGGACCCGCCAATATGGTGCGCCCGGCTTCAGGGGCTTGGCTTTTCTCGTTTTCTCGGTCCGCGCTGGCACGATCATGGGCGATCCCACAGGGCGGAACGGGGACGACGACGGGAAGTCCGGTTCCGGCGACGAAGCCGACCTGTCCGCGAGGCTCAAACGTCTCGAATCGCGCCTGGGCGAAGCCTCGTCTCGGCGCGATACGCAGGCGCGAGCCGGCTCCCGTGGATCGTCCGACATGTCCGGCCTCGGAAAGGCGCTGCGCTTTTCCGCGGAGTTCATCGCGGGGATCGTTGCGGGCTTCGGCGTCGGCTGGGCGATCGACAGCGTGGTCGGCACGTCGCCTTGGGGGATGATCGTCGGGCTCCTGCTCGGTTTCGGCGCGGGCATGCTGAACATCATGCGCGCGGCGGGGGAGTTGAACCGGAGGCCGCGCTCGGGTACGTCCCCGGGCGACACGGACCGGCGGTCCGGCCCCGACGGCGATTCGTCCGGAGACGCCCGCTGAGGCCGCGACCCGCCGCGTGCGGCGCGTAACGAGGATCGAGAGAACATGGCGAGCCCGGTCGAGCAGTTCGAGATCAAGGAGATCGTCAGCTTCGGCGCGATCGGCGACGCGCCCCTGGCCCTGACCAATTCCGGCCTCTACATGCTGATCGTCGTCGGCGTGATCCTCGGCGTCATGAGCGTCGCGACCCGCAACGTGGCGCTGATCCCCAACCGCTGGCAGAGCTTCGGCGAGACCTTGTACGAATTCGTCGCCAACATGCTGCGCGACGCGACCGGCAAGGAGGGGATGAAATTCTTCCCGCTCGTGTTCTCGCTGTTCCTGTTCATCCTCGTCGGCAACCTCGTCGGCATGGTGCCGGGCGCCTTCACCATCACGAGCCACATCATCGTCACCTTCGCGCTGGCGATGCTGGTGATCGGCACGGTCGTGGTCTACGGCTTCGTCAAGCACGGCACGCATTTCCTCGGGCTGTTCGTTCCGTCGGGCGTGCCCGGCTGGCTCCTGCCCTTCATCTCGCTCATCGAGGTGATCTCCTTCCTCTCGCGCCCGATAAGCTTGAGCCTGCGCCTGTTCGCCAACATGCTGGCGGGCCACATCGCGCTGAAGGTCTTCGCCACCTTCATCGTCTCGCTGCTCGGCGCCGGCGGCCTCGTCGCGGTGCTCGCGCCGCTCCCCCTGCTGATGACGTTCGCCATGGTCGGCTTCGAGATCTTCGTCGCCGCGCTGCAGGCCTACGTCTTCGCGGTCCTCACCTGCATCTACCTCAACGACGCGCTGCATCCCGGACACTGAGGCGGATCGGCGCTCTCGTTCCCCACCCCAACCACGCACCACTTCTCGAGGAGTAGACAATGGATCCCGCAACCGTGGCCCTGTCGGCCGACGCGTACAAGTTCCTCGGCGCCGGCCTGGCCTGCATCGGGATGGGCCTCGCCGCCATGGGCGTCGGCAACATCTTCGGCAACTTCCTCTCCGGCGCCCTGCGCAATCCGTCGGCGTCCGACGGCCAGTTCGCGCGCGCGTTCATCGGCGCGGCGCTGGCCGAGGGCCTGGGCATCTTCTGCCTCGTCGTCGCGCTGGTTCTCCTCTTCGTCGCGTAAGCGGCGGCGTGGTTCGGGGCCTCCCGCTCGGCGGGAGGCTCCTCGACGACACGAGATCTTGGACGACACGAGTCTTGGACGACACGAGACGCGCCGGGCCGCACGCGCCCGGCACGCGCTTTTGAAAGGGCGTTGACGCCATGGCATCTCCGACGCAAGAGGCGGGCGTGGTCGTCGCGAACGGCGGCAGCGCGTTCCCGCCTTTCGAGCCGAGCACCTTCCCCTCGCAGCTTCTTTGGCTCGCGATCGCGTTCGGCCTGCTCTACTACGTGATGAACCGCGTGATCGTGCCGCGTTTCCACGGCATCGTCGAAACGCGCGAGGTGACGGTGGCCCGCGATCTCGACGCGGCGGCGGGCGCTAAGCGCGACGCGGAGGCGGCCGGTACGGCGTACGACACCGCGCTCGCGCAGGCGAAGTCCAACGCCCAGGCGATCGCCTCGAAGACCCGCGACGCCATGCAGGCGGAGGCCGACACCAAGCGCAAGGCGCTCGAGGAAGACCTCGCGAAGCGGCTCGCCGCCGCGGAGGCGCAGATCACGACCCGCAAGAACGAAGCGATGAGCAACGTGCGCGGCATCGCCGCGGAGACCGCGACCGCCATCGTCGAGCGCATCAGCGGCACGGCTCCCGCGCCCGAGAGCGTCGCGAAGGCGCTCGACAGCCAGACCGCACGCTGAGGAGCGACACGCCATGGACATTTTCGGCTCCACCTACTTCTGGCAGGCGCTCTCGACCGTCGCGTTGTTCTGGCTGCTGTGGCATTACAAGGTGTTCCACCGCATGGGCGCCGCCCTCGACAAGCGCGGCGAGCGCATCGCCGCCGAGCTCGACGAGGCCCGGCGCCTGCGTGGCGACGCCGAGGCGCTGCTGCGCGAATTCGAGCAGAAGCGCGCCAACGCCGAGAAGGAGGCCGAGGCCATCGTCACGGCAGCCCGCGAGGAAGCCGAGCGCATGACCCACGAGGCCGAAGAGCGGCTGAACGCCTTCGTGGCGCGCCGCACCAAGGCCGCCGAGGACAAGATCACCGCCGCCGAGCAGCAGGCGTTGATCGAGGTCCGCGACGCGGCGATCGCGTCCGCGGTGGCCGCCTCCGAGACCGTCCTGCGCGAGCAGGCGTCGGGCGCCGGGGGCGAGCGCTTCCTGCGCGACGGCCTTACCCAGATCCGCGGCCGCCTCGACAGCTGACCACTCGGACATCCGACCGTCATCGAGAACGCCCGGCTCCGCGAGCCGGGCGTTCTCGTTCGTACGGGTCCGCGGTGCGCCCGACGCAACGGAGATGCCCGCCCGGGTCGCCCGCGCACAGAGGCTGGACGCCGCGTCGCCGTCGCGGCACAACAGCGTCATGACATCCGATTCGCCCGAGGCCACCCTCGCCTCCTACCCGGTTTCACGTGAAACCCGCGCCAAGCTGGAGACCCTCGTCGCCGAGCTGCGCCGCTGGCAGCCGGTGAAGAATCTCGTCGGCCCCGGCACGCTCGACCAGGTCTGGAGCCGCCACGTCGCCGATTCGCTCCAGCTGATCGATCTCGCACCGCCCGACGCGACCCGATGGCTCGACCTCGGCTCGGGCGCAGGCTTCCCCGGCCTCGTCGTCGCGATCGCGCTGGCGGACCGGCCGGGCTTCCGAATGGACCTGGTCGAGTCGAACGCGCGCAAGTGCGCGTTCCTCCGCCACGTCGCCCGGGTGACCGGCGCGCCGGTCCGGGTCCATGACGCGCGGATCGAGGCGGCGGTCCCGGGCTTCGCCGGCGAGACCGACGTCGTCTCCGCCCGCGCGCTCGCGCCCCTCGACACGCTGCTCGACTGGTGCGGCGAGCTGTTGAAAACCGGGGCCGTCGGGCTGTTTCCGAAGGGCGCGGGGGTCGAGAGCGAATTGACCCCCGCCGTGAAATCCTTGAGACTCGTCATCGAGCAGATCCCGAGCCGGACCGATTCGCGCGCACGCGTCCTGCGGGTCCGATGGCTCTCCCGGGACGAAGCGTCCAGGAACGAAGAATCATGACCAGCGATATGCTCCTCGGCGAGGATTCGGTCGCCGATGCGACCCCCGCCGACGTGGACGCTTTTGCGGAGCCCGGCGCCCAGGAGCCCGGCGCGATGGAGTCTGGAACCTTGGAGCCCACAGCGGGCGCGGGTCACCGTCCCGAGCGCCGGCAGCCCTACGCCCGCCCCCGCGTCCTGGCCCTCGCCAACCAGAAGGGCGGCGTCGGGAAGACCACGACGGCGATCAACCTGGGTACGGCGCTGGCCGCCATCGGCGAGAAGGTGCTCGTCCTCGATCTCGATCCGCAGGGCAACGCCTCGACCGGGCTCGGCGTCGACCGCAAGCAGCGGCGGATCTCGACCTATCACGTCCTCACCGGCGAGGCGGAGCTGCGCTCCGCCATCCGCGAGACGGCGGTGCCGAACCTGCACGTCGCGCCCTCGACCCTCGACCTGCTCGGGCTGGAGCTGGAGATCGCCTCCTCCCGCAACCGCGCGCACCGGCTCAGGCTCGCCGTCGACGGGCTGGCTGTCGGCGACGCGCTACGCGCCGAGCCCTTCACCTACATCCTGATCGATTGCCCGCCCTCGCTGAACCTGCTCACCATCAACGCGCTCGCCGCCGCCGATTCGGTCCTGGTGCCGCTGCAATGCGAGTTCTTCGCGCTCGAGGGCCTCAGCCAGCTCCTGAAGACCGTCGAGCAGGTGCGCGACAACCTCAACCCGAAGCTCACGATCCACGGCGTCGTGCTCACCATGTTCGACCCGCGTAACAACCTGTCGAACCAGGTGGTGGCGGACGTGCGCTCCTTCATGGGCGGCAAGGTCTACGAGACGGTGATCCCGCGCAACGTGCGCGTCTCCGAGGCGCCGTCGCACGGCAAGCCGGTGCTGCTCTACGATCTCAAATGCTCGGGGAGCCAGGCCTACCTGAAACTGGCCTCCGAGATCATCCAGCGCGAACGCACGCTCAAGGCGGCCTGAGGCCAAGACCTGAAGCAAGCCCGAGGCAAGGACCCGAGGAAAAGACCATGGCGGAAGAGGGACAGCGCCTGCGGCTCGGACGGGGTCTCGCCGCGCTCATCGGCGACATGGGGGACGACGACGAGGGCGTCCTCGATCGCGGCCGCGGCGCGCGGCGCGTGCCGATCGAGTTCCTGCGGCCGAACCCGCGCAACCCGCGCAAGAGCTTCGGCGAGAGCGACCTCGAGGATCTGGCCCAGTCGATCCGCGAGCGCGGCATCATCCAGCCGATCGTGGTGCGCTCGCTGCGCGGGCTCGACGACGCCTACGAGATCATCGCCGGCGAGCGCCGCTGGCGGGCGGCGCAGCGGGCCGGCCTGCACGAGGCGCCGATCGTCGTCGTCGAGGCGGACGACAAGCTCGCGCTCGAATACGCCATCGTCGAGAACGTCCAGCGCACCGACCTCAACGCGCTGGAGGAGGCCGCGGGCTACGACAAGCTCATCGCCGATTTCGGCTATTCGCAGGTCGAGCTCGCCCAGGTGATCGGCAAGAGCCGCTCGCACGTCGCCAACACGCTGCGGCTGATGAAGCTGCCCGACAGCGTCAAGGAGAAGCTCGCCTCGGGCGCGATCAGCGCCGGCCATGCCCGCGCGCTGCTGGCGGTGAAGGACCCGGAGGCCGCCGCCGAGCGCATCGTCGCGAAGGGCCTCAACGTCCGCGACGTCGAGCGCCTCGCCCGCGAGGACGAGGAGGGCAACGTCCGCCCCGCCCGCCCCCGCGCCGAGAAGGACGCCGACACCCGGGCGCTGGAGCAGGCGCTGACCGAGACGACCGGCCTCGAGGTGACGATCTCGGCGAAGGCGGGGGCGTCCAGCGGCGAGGTGCGTATCCGCTACGCCACGCTGGAGCAGCTCGATTCGCTCTGCCGGGCGCTTAGGGGCGGGTGACGGGCGGCCCGGGCATGGGGACGTTCGCCGATTTCCCCGTGGGCGCTCGACCCGCGCCGATCAGGGGAGCCTGGTCGTGACAGCACCCGACCCGCTTCTCGCCAGCGCGCTCCAGGTGGCGTTGGAAGCCGATGCGGGGTCGTCATGGAGACGCCAACCAGAGTTGGCCGCGCTCGCCTTCGCCGAAGTGCGTGAACGGCTCGCTGCCGGCGCCGACGTGGCCGGCGTCGTCTCACAGGATCTCGGAGCGTTGCTGCCGACGCAGGTCAGATACCGGAACTCGACCCTGCTGGCGCTGGCGATCTCGTACCGCAGGCTCGACGTCGCCGAGCTCTTGATCGCGCATGGCGCGTGTCCGACCGACCCGAAAACCGGGTGCACCTCGGCCTATCGAGAGGCGGGGGGCGAACGAGAGATGATCCGGTTCCTGCTGCGCCATGGGGCGGACCCCGCCCTGTTCGATCGCGAAGACCTGCCGATCGCCACGGGCGCCGAGCTCATCCCGGAGCAGACCGTGCCTGCCGACTTTCCCACGGCGCTGTTCACGGCGCAGAGGGGGCTCGCCAACCCGCAGCGCTGCACCAACCCGTTCTTCCTCGACCAAATTCGAAGCTTCGACAGTGCTCGTCGCGGTGCGCGGCGCCATTCCCCGGCGAATGCGGACGCCTCGTCCGGGAGTCCGGTCTTCAGCTTCGACCGCTTCGGGCGAACCATCACGCGCCTGCCGGACGGCCGGCTCGTTCTGATCGCCGGCGAGCACGAGGATTCGTACGATGCCGATTTCTGGATCTACAACGACGTCTGCATTCTCGGTCGAGAGGGTTCGGTCGACTACTTCCTCTATCCAATGGAGGACTTCCCCCCGACGGACTCCCACACGGCGACGCTGCTCGACGACCACATCCTGATCATCGGCTGCCTCGGATATCCGGCGCAGCGGAAGGAGGGGGTGACGCCCGTCCATCGTCTCGACCTGGACAGCTGGCGGATCTCGCGCGTCGAGACCACCGGGGGCAACCCCGGCTGGATACACCACCATCGAGCGGAACTGCGGGACGGCGAGATCCGGGTGGAGGGCGGTTTCATCCAGCCCGATCGCCGTCCCAACGTCGGTATCTACGCGCTGACGCCGAGCACGATGCACTGGCGCCGCATCGCCTGACGGGAGACGGCGCCCGGCCCGAGCGATGGCCCGGCCGCGGCGCAGGGGCGCCCGCCGGGTTCAGCGCTGCGCCACCAGACGCAACCGGGTGCGTCCATTGCGGTCGAACACCTCGACCATGCGGCCGGGCGACCCGGCCACCGCCTCCATCGCGGTCAGCCCGTCGTAGAACGCGCGCTGGATCTCGCCGCGCGCGGGCGCGCATCCCCGCTTCTGGGTTACGAAATGCTCGACGCGGTTGCGGACGCCGAGTTCGACGATCTGCCCGGTGAAGTGATTGCAGCCCGAATACCCCGCGACGCGGCCGCTGCGATCGATGTCGATTTCGATCTCGCGCAGGATGCGATCGTTGAGGCCCGCCATGCCGCGGCCGGCCCCGTCGTGTACGTCGGCCACCCGCCAGCGGCCCGCGAACCACAGGTCGGCCGGAACGTTCGCCTCCGTCGCCGGTCCCCGGCGTGCGGCTCCGCTCGCGAGCGTGTCGGGCGCGGGAGCCGGGCCCGTCGACGCGGGTCCCCGCTGCATCGTAACCGGCACGAGGCGGAAGGTCTCCCAGCCTCGGGCCTGCTCCGAGACCGCGGCCAGCCGGGTCTCGGGGCCGACCCCGGCGCGCACGAACTTCCCGTTCTGGACCGACCTCAGGGTGATGTCCGGGCCGTCCTGGCGCATCTCGAACGTCTCCCAGCCGCGAATGTGGCGCTCGCCGAGGGCGAGATAGGTCGCCGCTGTCACGCCGGCGCGCAGGAATCGGCCGCTCGATGGATCCCGGAAGGCGACGCGGTCGCGCTCGAGGCGGATCAGCTCGAACAGCTGCGCTTCTGGCCCAGCCGCGCGCGCCGCGAGAACACCGCTCGAATCGAAAGCGAGGTAATTCCCGTTCTGGCGGCTTTGGAAGGCGACCGTCTCGGCCGAGGCGGCGAGGGGCGTGAGTAGGCTGACGGCGATCGCCGCCGCGAGTGATAGCAGCTTGAACATAGCGGGCTCCTGTTCGGGTCGTTGTACCGATGCGAATGCCGTTTTCAGAGGATCGCATAACAGGAATGAACAGGTTACGACGCGGTCGTTCAGCGGCCGTTCATGCTCCGAGGACGTTTTGGTCCGCGGACGTCTTGGTCCGAGGGCGTCTTGGTCCGCGGAAGACGCTGAACGGACCCCGTCCGACCGCCATCAAGGCCGAAACCGGCCCCTCTCGTGCACATGCCGGCCTCGTCCGGCACCTGACGTCTCGATCCCGCGTTCGCGACCGACGGAGCCGCAGAGCTCGTGAGACCGGGCGACGCGCCTCACCCCGTGATCGCACGCAAGACCACGACCACCCCAACCCCGACTGCGATCGTGGCGATGAGAGGCAGTCGTGTCGCGGCCACCGCCGTGAGCGTCGCAGCGCCCGTCTCGGGCCAGCCCGTGGCGAGGACACCCGGCGCGATCAGCGCCGTCAGGACCGCCGCGGGGATCGCGTCGAAGGCGGCGCGGCGCCGCCCCGTCATGGCGAGCCGCCCGGCGAGAGCGAGCCCTGCGAGCCGCGTGGCATAGGTGATCGCGGCCATGCCGAGGATGGCGGCGAGCGTCCATGGATCGACGGCGAACGCGCTCACGGCTTCGGCTCCCGATGCGCCAGACCCGACGCGCCGACCCCGGCCGTGGCGCCGGCCAGCAGGTGCCACGGCGGGCCGACGACGAGCCATACGGCGGTGGCCGCCACTCCGCTCGCCACGATCGCGATGCCGGTGGCCGGCCCGCGCCAGAAGCCTGCGATCAGCCCGATGAACAGCGCGGTGAAGGCGAAATCCGCCCCGAAGCGCTCCGGCTCGCCGAGCTGCGCGCCCATCAGCGCACCGAGCATCGTCCAGAGCACCCATCCCGGCGCGAACGCCACCGCGAGGGTGAAATAATAGAGCGGCGTCAGGGATCGGCGGGCGGCGCGCCGCTCCGACAGCGCCCAGATCTCGTCGGCGAGGAAGAACATCCCGAGCCGGCGCTGGACCCGCCCGAACGCGACCGTCTTCGGGGCGAGCGACGCGCTCATCAGGACGTGGCGGGCGTTGATCAGCAGCGTCGAAAGCAGGATCGCCGCGAGCGGCGGCGGGCTCGTCCAGATTTCCAGCGCCGCGAACTGCGCGCCACCGGCGAGTACGAGCCCCGACATCAGGGCGACCTCCGCGGCGGACAGGCCCTTCGAAGCGGCGACGGCACCGAAGAGGAGGCCGATCGGCAGCATCGCCGCGGCGGGGGCGGCGATGTCGGCGAGAGCGTCGCGGATCTCCGCGCGCCGGTCGAGCGCGGGCGCGGGGCAGGTGGCAGACGAGGTCACGGTCGGAGCTCCGAAGCGGTCGATGTCGCCCGCTCGTACCGGCTCAGGCCGCGCCGATCTTGGACGAACGTGCGCTCGACGCGAACGCCCCGGGCGTGACGCCCATGCGGGCCTTGAAGACGCGGTTGAGATGGCTCTGGTCATAGAAGCCGACGTCGAGCGCCACCTGCGCCGGCCCCTCGCCCGCCGCCAGCAGGCGACAGGCGGCGCGAAAGCGCCGATCGATCTGGTAGGCGTGCGGCGAAAAACCCGTCTCGGCCTTGAAGGCGCGACACAGATGCGCCCGCGATAGCCCGACCTCGCCCGCGATCTCTGCGAGCCCGAGATCCTCTGCGAAGCAGGCGTCGATCATCTCCCGCGCACGCGCGACGGCACGGCCCTCGCGGGTCGCCGGCGGCGGGCCGCCGAGATCGCCGGCGCGGGCGACGAGCCGGGTGACGAAGGCCGCCATGCGGCTGTCGGTCTCGAGCGCGCTCGCCCCGCTGTCCACGGACAGCGCGTGATGTAGTGCGGCGAGTTCGGCCGCGAGCATCGGATCGGCGATGACCGGCTCCCGGAACCAGGGCGCCCGGGCGACCGGCCGCCCGAAGGCGTCCTCCACGATGGAGCAGACGAGCGCGGGGTCCGGATAGAGCGTGCGGTACTCGAAATGCCCGCCATACGGCGCGCCGTCGTGCGGCTCGTCCGGACAGACGACGCAGACGGAGCCCGCCCAGCCGTAATGCTGCGCGCCGCGGTAGGAGAACGTCTCGCAGCCCTCGAGAACGGCTGCGATCGCGAAGGTCTCGTGGGTGTGGCGGGCGTAGGCGTGGCGGCGGAAGGTCGCGCGCAGGCAATCGAGCCCGCTGTAGCGTGGGACCCGCCAAAAGCGCGCCACGTCTCCCGCCGCGATCTGGCCGGGATCGAGCGCGACCGCTGGAGAGGCGACGTTCATGGCCGAAATCCCTATCCCCGCCAGCGCCGGCGCGTCTTGGACGAACGGCGCATCGGCGACGCGTCGAGCTACCCCCGCGCCCCGAAGATCGCGCTCCCCACCCGCACATACGTCGCCCCCAGCTGCACCGCGGCCTCGTAATCCGCGCTCATGCCCATGGAGAGCTCCCGCACCCCGTTGCGGCGGGCAATCTCGCCGAGCAAGGCGAAATGCGGGGAGGGCGGGTCGTCGGCGGGGGGGATGCACATCAGGCCCTCGATCGTGAGACCGTGCGCGTCGCGGCAGGCGGCGAGGAAGGCATCGAACTCCGCGGGGGAGACGCCGCCCTTCTGGGGCTCGTCGCCGGTGTTCACCTGGACGAAGAGCCGGGGCAGGCGGGCGCCGGCCTCGCGGGCGCGGGCGATCTCCTTGCCCAGCGCGGCGGCGAGCGAGGGCCGGTCGAGGCTCTGGATCACATCGAACAAGGCCACCGCGTCCCGCGCCTTGTTCGACTGGAGCGGGCCGATCAGATGCACCTCGGCCTCCGGATAGGCTTCGCGCAGGGCCGGCCACTTTCCTTTCGTCTCCTGCACGTAGTTCTCGCCGAAGACGCGGTGGCCGGCGGCGAGCACCGGGGCGATCGCCTCGGCGCCGTAGGTCTTCGACACCGCGACGAGGGTGACCGCGGCGGGGTCGCGGCCCGCGTCGCGGGCGGCGCGGGCGATGAATGCCTCGACCGCGCGCAGCCGCGCCACGCTCTCGTCGCCGGCCCGCTCGCGGGCCTGCGCGAACTCCTCACCATCCATCATCCGATCCACCCTTTCGCGTGCGCCCAAACCGTTGACCGGCGGGCGCATTCGTGCCCAATTGCCTCGACGCCGCCGGGCTCGCCCCGGGGGGTCGCGGTCGCGTGCGCCCAGCTGTTACGTTGTCGTCGCGCGCCACCTTGCCATATCTCCCACAGGACATGCCAGGTCGAGCCCCCTGATGAAGGCCGAGCGTTACAATCCCAAAGAGTCCGAGCCGAAGTGGCAGGCGGAATGGTCGCGTGCCGACGTGTTCCGCGCCCCCAACGAGGACCCCCGCCCCCGCTACTACGTGCTCGAGATGTTCCCGTACCCCTCGGGGCGCATCCACATCGGCCACGTGCGCAACTACGCCATGGGCGACGTCGTGGCCCGCTACAAGCGCGCCCGGGGCTTCAACGTGCTCCACCCGATGGGCTGGGACGCCTTCGGCATGCCCGCGGAGAACGCGGCGATGGAGAACAAGGTCCACCCCAAGGAGTGGACCTACAAGAACATCGCCACGATGCGCGACCAGCTCAAGTCCATGGGCCTGTCGCTCGACTGGTCGCGCGAGGTCGCGACCTGCGATCCGTCCTACTACAAGCACCAGCAGGCGATGTTCCTCGACTTTCTCGAGGCGGGCCTCGTCGACCGCAAGACGGCCAAGGTGAACTGGGACCCGGTCGACCAGACCGTGCTCGCCAACGAGCAGGTGATCGACGGCCGCGGCTGGCGCTCCGGCGCGCTCGTCGAGCAGCGCGAGCTCACCCAGTGGTTCCTGCGAATCACCGACTATTCCGAGGACCTGCTGGAGGCGCTCGACGGCCTCGACCGCTGGCCGGACAAGGTCCGGCTGATGCAGCGCAACTGGATCGGCCGCTCGGAAGGCCTGATGGTGCGCTTCGCGCTGGACGCGCAGACGGCGCCCGAGGGCGCGTCCGAGCTCGAGGTCTTCACCACGCGGCCGGACACGCTGTTCGGCGCGAAGTTCATGGCGCTCTCGCCGGATCACCCGCTCGCCAGGGCCGCGGCAGCGCGCGATCCGAAGCTCGCCGCCTTCTCCGAGGAATGCCGGCGCATCGGCACCTCCGCCGAGGCGATCGAGACGGCGGAGAAGCTCGGCTACGACACCGGCATCCGCGCGGTGCACCCGTTCGATCCGTCCTGGACGCTTCCGGTCTATGTCGCGAACTTCGTCCTGATGGAGTACGGCACGGGGGCGATCTTCGGCTGCCCGGGCCACGACCAGCGCGACCTCGACTTCGCGAACAAGTACGGGCTCGGCGCCACCCCGGTCGTCTGCCCCCCGGACACCGATCCCGCGCGCTTCACGATCGGCGACGAGGCCTATGTCGGCGAGGGGCGGCTGATCAACTCGCGCTTCCTCGACGGCCTCTCCATCGCCGAGGCGAAGGAGGCGGTGGCCGCCCGGCTCGAGGCCGAGACGATCGCCGGCGCGCCGGTGGCGACGCGCAAGGTGAACTACCGGCTGCGCGACTGGGGCATCTCGCGCCAGCGCTATTGGGGCTGCCCGATCCCGGTGATCCATTGCGACGCCTGCGGCGTCGTGCCGGCGCCGCGGGAGAGCCTGCCCGTGGAGCTGCCTGAGGACATCGCTTTCGACAAGCCGGGCAACCCGCTCGACCGGCACCCGACCTGGCGTGACGTGCCCTGCCCCCGCTGCGGCGGAGCCGCGCGCCGCGAGACGGACACGATGGACACGTTCGTCGATTCGTCCTGGTACTTTGCCCGCTTCACCGCCCCAAACGAGGCGGACCGGCCGACCGACCCGGCCCAGGCGGATTCCTGGCTGCCGGTCGATCAATATATCGGCGGCATCGAGCACGCGATCCTGCACCTGCTCTATTCGCGCTTCTTCACCCGCGCGATGCGCAAGGTCGGGCATCTGAACCTGGACGAGCCGTTCCGCGGCCTGTTCACCCAGGGCATGGTGGTGCACGAGACCTACAAGGACGCGGCGGGCAAGTGGGTCCTGCCGGTCGACGTGCGTATCGAAACGAGCGAGGGCGAGCGCCGGGCGTTTCACGTGAAAACCGGCGAGCCGATCGAGATCGGCTCGATCGAGAAGATGTCGAAGTCGAAGAAGAACGTCGTCGACCCGGAGCACATCCTCGAGAGCGTCGGCGCCGACGCGGCGCGCTGGTTCGTCCTCTCCGATTCGCCGCCCGAGCGCGACGTGATCTGGACCGAGGAGGGCGTACAGGGCGCGGCGCGCTTCGTGCAGCGCGTCTGGCGGCTCGTCTGCGAGACGCCGCTCGATTCGCCCGGCGCGCCCCGGCCCGAGGCGTTCGACGACGAGGCGCTCGCCGTTCGCAAGGCCACGCACCGGACGCTCGCCGCCGTCGAGGAGGCGATCGAGGCGCTGCGCTTCAACGTCGCCGTGGCCAAGATCTACGAGCTGGCGAACGCCGTCTCGGCGGCCGCGCCGAAGGGCGGCGCGGCGCCGGCGTCCGATCTCGGCTTCGCGCTGCGCGAGGCGCTCGGGGTGCTGGTTCAGCTGATCGCACCGATGATGCCGCATCTGGCAGAGGAGTGCTGGATCGCGCTCGGCCGCGACGGCATGGTCGCCGAAGCGGCTTGGCCGACGCTCGAGCGCGATCTGCTGGTCGAGGACACGATCGTCCTGCCGGTCCAGGTCAACGGCAAGAAGCGCGGCGACATCGTCGTGCCGCGCGACGCCGACAAGGATGCGATCGAGGCCGCCGCCCTGGCCCACGAGAACGTCCAGCGTGCGATGGAGGGACGTCCCGCGCGCAAGGTCATCGTCGTCCCGCAGAGGATCGTCAATGTCGTCGCCTGATGATCACCCCGAAGGCTCCGTCGAGCCCACGCGTCGCGCGATTCTCGCGGGTCTCGCCTGCGTCGCGGCGCTGCCGCTCGCCGGCTGCCTGACACCGCTCTACGGTCCGACAGCGCAGGGCGTCGGCCTGGAGCAGGCGCTGCGCACGGTGCAGGTCGAGCCCGTCGCCGTCGCCACGGCCGGCGAGGTTCTCGGGCATCATCTCCGCCAGGAACTCGTCTTCGCGCTCGACGGCACCGGCCAGGCGACGACGCAGGGCGTGAAGACCTACACCCTGTCTACCGCGGTGAGCGTCTCGACCTCGTCCCCCATCGTCGACTCCACCACGCTGCGGGCGAACATCGGCACGCTGCGGGGGACGGCCACCTACACGCTCGCGCGCCTCGACGACGGCGACGTCGTCGGCAGCGGCTCGGTCGCGGCATCGGTGACCTTCGAGAACACCGTGCAGCGCTTCGCCGCTCAACGCGCGAGGCGCGAAGCGCAGGTGAGGCTCGCGAAGCTCCTCGCCGACCAGATGCGCACGCAGATCGCCATCGCCCTGCGCACCGCGCCGGACGCCGCCCGCGCGTCCGGCGCCTGACGGGGCGGCGATGGTCGCGGTCAAGGCGGCGGATGCGGAGGGCGCCCTCACCCGGCTCGACCCGCGTGTCGCCGTTGTTCTCGTCTACGGGCCCGACACGGGTCTCGTCGCGGAGCGCGCCAAGCGCGCCGCCCGGAGCGCCGTGTCCGATCCGGAGGATCCGTTCCAGCTCGTGAAGATCGACGGCGACACGATCGCCGCCGATCAGGGCCGCCTCGCCGACGAGGCCGGGACGGTCGCGATGTTCGGCGGCCGCCGGGCCGTCTGGGTGCGCCCGACGGCGAAGAATCTCGTCCCCGCGGTCGAGGCGGTGCTCGCCATGGACCAGGCCGAAGCGCTCGTCGTGATCGAGGCCGGCGACCTCGCCAAGACGTCGCCCCTGCGCGCCGTCTGCGAGAAGGCGCCGCGCGCCCTCACGATCCCGTGCTACGCCGACGACGAAAAGAACCTCGCGAAGGTCGTCGACGACGCGCTGCGCAAGGCGGACCTTTCCGCCGACCGGGACACTCGCACCCTGCTGGTCGACAGCCTCGGCGGCGACCGCCTGGCGACACGCTCCGAGCTCGACAAGCTGATCCTCTATTGCCATGGACGCGACGTCGTCACGGTGGCGGACCTCGAGGCCGTGCTCTCCGACGTCTCCGGCCTGCAGGTGAGCGTCGTGACCGACGCCGCCTTCGCGGGGCAGGGACGCCAGGCGGACGAGGCGCTGCGGCGGCTGCGGCAGGAGGGCACGAGCCCGACGGGCATTCTCTCCCCGCTCCTGACGCACGCGACGACGCTCCTGCCGCTCGCGATGGATGTCGCCTCCGGCAGCCCGCCCGGCGTCGCCGTGGGCGGCTGGCGCGGCCTCCACTTCTCGCGCAAGGACGCGATCACCCGGCATCTCGGCCTGTGGTCGCCCGACGGGCTCCTGAAGCTGATCGCGCGCATCCAGGAGACCGTACTCGCCACACGCCGCTCGGCGGACCTCGCCGACCCGCTGACCGAGCGGCTCGTCCTCGACATCGCCCGCGCCGCCGCCGCTCGCGGGCGTCGCTGAGACTGAGACGCCGCACCGATAAACTAAGACGAGAGCGCCCCGATGCCCGAGCCCAGCACGCGCAAGCCCGAGCGCCCGGCACGCGACGCGTTTCCCCTGTTCCGCCCGCTGCAGACGCGCTGGATGGACAACGACGTCTACGGCCACGTCAACAACGTGGTCTATTACAGCTACTTCGACACGGCTGTGAACGGCTGGTACGTCGACGAGGGCCTGCTCGACATCGCCACGAGCCCGACCATCGGCCTCGTTGTCGAGACGGCCTGCTCGTATTTCGAAAGCGTGGCCTTCCCGGACGCGCTCGAGGCGGGGATCGCGGTGACCCGGCTCGGGACCAGCTCCGTCACCTACGGGATCGGGATCTTCAAGGCCGGCGCGGCGCAGGCGGCGGCCGCCGGGCGCTTCACCCACGTCTTCGTCGACCGCGCCACGAACCGCCCCGCGCCGATCCCGGACGCGACCCGCGCGGCGCTGGCGCGGCTCATGCGGGACGCGCCCGCTTCGCCTTGAGCGAGACCAGCGCGACGCCGAGCAGGATCACGGCGCCGCCGGCGGCCTCGCGCAGACCGAGCGTCTCGTTCAGGACGAGCCAGCCGAGGGCCGCCGCAGCGACTGGCTGCACGTATCCCACCATCGAGGCGCGGGTCGGCCCGGCGGCGCGCAGCAGACGCATGAACAGGAAGATCGGCGCCGCCGTCGCGAGCACGCCCAGTGCGAGCAGCGGCAGGACGCTCTGCGCCGCGGGCGCGAAGCTCGCCGGGCCGAGGAAGAGGAGCGCCAGCGTGACGCCCGGGATCGTGCCGAACAGCTGCTGGCCGAAGGCGAGGCGGATCGGCTCCGCCTTCGGGATCGCGCGCACGTAGAGCGCCCCGACCGAATAGAGCGCCGCCGTCGCGACCATCGCCAGCGCGTGCGGCAGGCTCATGCCCTCGAGCCCCGGCAGGGCGGCCGGCCCGATCAGGAGACCCATGCCGACGAATCCCACGAGGACGCCCGCCACGCGCCGCGCGTCGAGCCGCTCCTCCGGGTAGAGGCCGTGCGCGATCACGGCGACCATGATCGGGCCCGCGGCCTGGACCATGGCGGCCGGGCCCGCGCCGATCTCGATGAGTGCGTAGGCCGTCAGCGTGTTCGGGATCAGGCTGTTGCAGAAGCCGAGGAAGGCCCAGTCGCGCCACTCGCGCCCGCGCGGCAGGAGCGCGCGGCGCATGACGACGAAAACGAGCCCGAGCGCGACCGCGGCGATGAGGCTGCGCACCGCCGCGAGCGCCAGCGGCGCGAGATCGGCGTCGACGAGCTTGATCAGCAGGAAGCCCGAGCCCCAGAACAGGCCGCAGGCGACGAGGTGGCTCGCGACGAAGGCGAGGGAGGCGGAGCCGGGCGCGTCGCGCTCCGTGGCGAGGGTGCTCATCCGCCCTCACTGCCCCCTCGCGGCGGAGCTGACAAGTGCCACGGCCGCGCAGGCGTAGCGGCGCATTCGCGCGCCGGCCGCGTTCAGGATGCGTGTGCAGGCTCGCCCGCCGTGGCGCCCATTACTCCTCGTCGGTGATGATCGGCGGGGTGGGGCGCACCCGCAGCGGCGGTGGCTCGGGCTCGCCACGGGCCATCGCGATCATGTCCTGGCCGACCATCCGCACGATGCCCGCGAAGGGCGCATCGAAGGCGGCCCCCGCGCCCGCGGCCGAATTCGGCGCGATCATGTAGCCCTCCTCGGCGGCCGCCTCCTGCGTCCAGGCGTCGAGGCACATCCGGCACAGCTCCATCAGCGCCATCACCTCGTCGTTGTAGAGATCGGACGCGTTGAAGCGCTCGGTGACGTAGTCCATCATCACGGCGAGCTTCTCGTCCTCGCCGAGATCGGTGCGCCCGGCGACGAGGCTCTCGGCCTCGTGCATGGCCTGCATCACCGCGCCCTCGGAGGCGCCCAGCGCGTCCGCCGATTGCGACAGCAGTCGCTGGAAGGTGGGGTCGCTCGTCAGGGCGGCCATGCCGCCCTCGGCGCTCGCCTGACCGACTTGCTGGCCGACCTGTTGGCCGACCTGACCGTGCCCCGTGTGAACCCCGCTCGCCATAGCCGCCTCTCCCTGTGTCGGATCGTGCGTTCCGGTCTCGCTCAGTCGCGTCGCTTGCCGCCGCAGCAGCCGCCCGCGCGCGTCGCGGCGTTGGCCGCGGGCGCTGCCGCCGGCATGTCGGTGTCGGCCGGATGGCCGAAGGACGCCTGCATGGGCGCCTGCGCCGCGCCGAGCCCGGCGCCGTGCGGCGGCGCGGGAGCCATCGCCTGCGTCTGCGGGCCGAGGGCGTCGGCGAGCGTCGCCAGCGTGGCGCGGTCGAAGCCGAGCGCGAGGCGCAGCGTGTCGTCGGAAATCTCCGGCCGGTCCTGGAGATGGCGCAGGAAGCGCCGCATGACCTTCGCCTTGATCCGGTCGCGCGCAGGCTGGGGTATGTCCTCGATCGAGTCGACGCGGATCATCGGTCTCTCTCCACCACTCCGGCACGGCCAGACGCGAAACTCTCGGTTGGATATTATAATGTTTTTGGGTTGCGTGCGGAGTCAACACGCGCGCATGCCCCCGTCGCCTCGCGGCTTCGTCGAGCTTAACGCGCGCGCCGAGCGGCATGTGCTCGAGGCAGCCGGGGTCAGAGCAGCGTGTCGATCAGCGTCGCGATCAGCGGCTCGTCGGCGGGGGGCATGGGGTAGTCGCGCAGCGCGCGGGGCGCGACCCATTTCAGCGCCGCGTGCTCGCGGGCCTGGGCGAAGCCCTGCCAGCGCCGGCAGATGTAGAGCGGCATCAGCAGGTGGAAGTCCTCGTAGGCGTGGCTCGCGAAGGTCAGCGGCGCGAGGCAGGGCTCCTGCGTGACGATGCCGAGCTCCTCCTCGAGCTCGCGGATGAGCGCCGCCTCCGGCCGCTCGCCCGGCTCGAGCTTGCCGCCGGGGAATTCCCACAGGCCGGCGAGCGCCTTGCCCTCCGGGCGCTGGGCGATGAGGACGCGGTTGTCCGCATCGACGAGGGCGACGGCGACGACGAGGAGGATCTTCAAGGCGCTCTCCGATACTGCCCGCCCGTTCTATCCGAGCCCGGCCTCACCGGAAAGCGGCCAGATCCGCAGGCTGGACCGCCTTGGCGGCGAGCGCGGTGGCGGCGTAGACGGCCGCGCCCGTCAGGCAGGAAATCGCAAGCGCGCCGGCTTCTCCCACCGTCGCCGCGAGGCCGGCTCCGTCGAGGAGGAGCAGCCACGCCGCCATCGCGCCGGTGGCGACGACGATGCGGGGAAAACGATCGCCGAGGCGGATGTCGGGCGCCCAGCCCTCGACCCGGCGCGCGACGACGGCGAGCACGAGCGCATGCGCGGCGAGGCCGCCGCTCGCGGCGAGGCCGATGCCGAGCGGGCCGAGCGCCGGCGCCAGGGCCGCGCCGGCCGCGAGGGTCGCGGCGACGCCGAGGCCGGTGGCGATCAGGGCGGTGCGGGGCCGCTCACGGGCGAACCCGCCCTGCTGCAGGATCTTCCCCGCGGCGGCGATCGGCAGGCCCACGGCGAGCCCGGTGAGGATCGCGGCCGTCGCCGCGACGTCGGCTTGCGTGAAGGCGCCGCGCCCGAACAGCACGGCGACGATGGCCTCGTCGAGCATGACGAGCGCGGCGGCGGCGGGGCAGGCGACGAGGGCGGCGAGTTCGAGCGCGCGGTTCTGTGCGGCGACGAAGCCCTCCGCGTCGCCCGCGCGGTGCCGGCTCGCGATCCGCGGCAGGAGGACCGCCGCGGCGGCGGCGGCGACGAGGCCGAGGGGGAGTTGCACCAGCCGCTCGGCGTAGTAGAGCTGCGCCACCGCGCCGGGCGTGAAGGACGCGACCTGCGTCGCCGCGAGCAGGATCAGCTCGACATTCGCCACCGCGACCAGCGCCGGCAGGAGCCCCACGAGGGCGGCGCGGGTTCGTGGGCCGAGCCGCGGCCGCACGGCGACGAGCCCCCCGGCCCGGCGCAGCGCGAGGAGGACGACGGCGAGCTGCACGACGCCCGCGAGCCCGACGCTCGCGGCCAGCACCGCCGCCAGGCGCTCGGGATCGTCCGGAATGCGGGCCGGCGCGAGGAGAAGCACGGCGATCATCGTCGCGTTGCTCGCGAGCGGCGCCAGCGCCAGGGCCACGACCCGCTCGCGCGCGGCGAGCACGGCGGAGGCGAGCCCGGCGAGGCCGAAGGCCGCGATCGCGGGCAGCGCGAGCCGCGTCAGCTCTGCGGCGAGGGTGCGCGAGGCCTCCTCCCCTGCGAGCCCGGCGGCCACGACGAGAACGAGCCCGCCGGCGGCGAGCATGCCGAGCGCCACGAGGCCCGAGAGGACGAGCGCGAGCGCGCCGAGCGCCTCCCCGGCGAGGCGGGCCGCCGCCGTCTCGCCCTCCTCCGCCGCGACCCGCGCATGCAGCGGCGCGAAACCGGCGGTGAGCGCCCCCTCCGCCAGCGTCCGGCGGGCGAGATTCGGCAGGCGCAGCGCGACCAGGAAGGCGTCTGCCACAGGGCCGGCGCCGAGCGCCGCCGCGATCAGCACGTCGCGCAGGAAGCCCAGCACCCGCGACGCCGCCGCCGCGCCGGAGACGATGAGCGTCGCGGCCAGCGCGGAAGGACGGGCGGAGCGGCGGACGCTCACGACGGGTCAGGCGCGCAGGTCGGCAACGATGCGCTCTTTGCGCGCGTGCGTCAGGTAGCCCTCGTAGGCCCAGGGACCGACGAGGGTGGACGGCGTCGCGTCGAAGCCGAGCACCCGGCCGACCTGGAGGATGTCCTCGATCGCGGGGTCGATGCCGGGCAGGGCTGCGGCGCGGCCGAGCGCGTCCGGGTCGAGCCCCTGCGCCTGCGCCACGTCGAGCGCACGGGCGCCGTCGACGAGGCCGCGGGAGGCGAACAGCGCGGCATGGAAGGGCAGGTAGGCCTCGGGTCCCGCGAGCGCGAGCACGCCGAGCGCGATCGCGGCGGCCTCGCGGGAGGCGTCCGACAGGATCGGGTAGTTGGCGAGCAGCACGCCGACGCCCGGCCGGGCGACGAGCGGCGCGATATGCGCCGCGGAGGCCCGGCAATAGGGGCAATTGTAGTCGAAGAACTCGACGAAGACGACGTCACCCCCGACGGCGCCGGCGGGAACCAGCGCGGGGAGCGCCAGCGCGCGCTCGGCGAGCTCGCCGGGGACGCGGCGGGCGACCACCGGCTCGCCGACCTCGGGATCCGGTATATCGACGTCCTGCGCGGCGGCCGGCCGCCCGAGCGGATGCGCCGCGGCCAGAAAACCGGCGGAAAGGCCGGCGGAGAGGCCGGCGAGGGCCGATCGGCGGGTGATCATGGGAAACCTCGATGCGGGGCGGGGTCTCTGCCCTGCCCCGCGATCGGCGCGAAATTGCGGCGCCAATTTGCGGCGAAGCCGCGCCGTCTCAGCTCGCGGCGGCGCGCGCCGAGCGCCGACCGCTGCGCTCGGCGCGGGCGAGCTCGTCCTGCTCGCGCATGAAGCCGGAAATAGCCGGCGCGATCTCCGAGCGGAAGCGCGAGCCGTTGAACACCCCGTAATGCCCGACCCGCTTCTGCAGGTGATAGCGCTTCTTCTCGTCGGGCAGGTTCGGCGTCAGCTCGAGCGCGGCCAGCGTCTGGCCGACGCCGGAAATGTCGTCGCGCTCGCCCTCCACCGCCATGATGGCGCAGCGGCGGATCTCGGAGGGGTCCACCCGCCGGCCCCGATGCATCATCTCGCCCTTGGGCAAGGCGTGCTGGACGAACACGGTCTCGACCGTCTGCAGATAGAACTCGGCGGTGAGATCCATCACCGCGAGATACTCGTCGTAGAAGTCGCGGTGCTTCTCGGCGGAATCACCGTCCTCGTCGACCAGGTGGTTGAACATGTCCCAATGGGCGGAGATGTGCCGATCGAGGTTCATCGCCATGAAGCCGGAGAGCTGGTAGAAGCCCGGATACACGTCGCGCCACACGCCGACGTTCGGCGGCGGCACCTTGACGATGCAGTTGCGGCGGAACCAGTCCGTACCGCGCTCCTGGGCCACCGTGTTGACGGCGGTCGGCGAGCGGCGAGTGTCGATCGGCCCGCCCATCAGGGTCATCGAGCGCGGGACGCAGGGCTCGTCGGCGGCCTCCATCAGCGAGATCGCGGCGAGCACCGGCACCGCCGGCTGGCACACGGCCATCACGTGCACGTCCGGGCCGAGCATGCGGCACATCTGCATGACGTAGTCGATGTAGGTGTCGAGGTCGAAGGCGCCCTCGACGAGCGGCACCTCGCGGGCGTCCGCCCAGTCGGTGATGTAGACCTCGTGATTCGGAAGGAAGGCCTCCACCGTGCCGCGCAGGAGCGTGGCGTAGTGGCCCGACATCGGAGCGACCATCAGCACCTTCGGGTCGGCCGCGCGGTTGGGGTCTCGGATCTGCCGGTCGAAATGGATCACCCGGCCGAACGGCCGCTCCCAGACGACCTGCTCGACCACGCTGGTGGGCACTCCGTCGACGGTGGTCTCGTCGAGCAGGAAGGCCGGCTTGCCGTAGCGCCGCGTCACGCGCTCGAACAGCTCGCAGCCCGCCGCCATCGCCTTGCCGTAGGGCGTGTGCGTCAGCGGGTTCACCGGGTTCTTGAAGGCGATGCGGGTCGCGTCCGTCGCAGCGCGCGCCGGAGCCAGCATCGCATGCCCTGCTTCGTACCAGAAATAAGCGAGGTCCATCGTCAGCCCACCTTTCGCGATCGGCGCCCGGTTCGCCCGCCGCCCCGCCGAGGGGAGGCGCGCGGCTCCGGTCCTGTGCCGAACCTCACCGGACACAGTAAGGTTCCTCATCTTCAGGGCAACTCGGCCATTGGTCGAGAGCATTAACACGTAATCCTCTTCAACACGTCACCACGCCGTTGAAACGGGCCCCTGCGAGACCGAGCCGCCCCACGACGCCTGTTCGAACCGCTCCGGGCACGCTACCTATCTCCCCGTGAACGCCATCGAACCCCACCGCCTGACCGGAAGCGCGCGGCGCCTGCGTCTCGACACGCTGGTGCGCCTGCGCTGGCTCGCCGTCATCGGCCAGAGCGTGGCGGTGGCGGGCGTGCATTTCGGGCTGGGCTTCCAGCTGCCGTTCGGGGCCAGCTTCGTGCTCATCGCGGCCTCGGCCTGGCTGAACCTCGCGCTTCGCGTGCGCTACCCGGCGAGCCACCGCCTCTCGGACAACGCCGCGACCTTCCTGCTCGCCTTCGACGTGGCGCAGCTGGCGGCGCTGCTCTTCCTCACGGGAGGGCTGCAGAACCCGTTCTCGCTGCTCTTCCTCGCCCCGGTGCTGATCTCGGCGACGGCGCTCACACCGCAGCGCACGCTGGCGCTGGGCCTGCTCGTGGTCGCCTGCGCCACCGCGCTGGCGCTGTTCCATCTCCCGCTGCCCTGGCGTCCGGGCGAGGAGCTGACGCTGCCCTTCACATATGTGGCCGGCGTCTGGGCCGCGATCCTGCTCGGCGGGGGCTTCACGGGCATCTACGCCTGGCGGGTGGCGGAGGAGGCGCGCCAGCTCGCGCAGGCGCTCGCCGCGACCGAGCTGGTGCTCGCCCGCGAGCAGCACATCTCCCAGATCGACGGCCTCGCGGCGGCCGCGGCGCACGAGCTCGGCACGCCGCTCGCGACCATCGCGCTCGTCGCCAAGGAGCTGTCGAAGCGTTTGTCCGACAATGCGGAGCTCGCGGAGGACATCACCCTGCTGCGCGAGCAGGTGGAGCGCTGCCGCGGCATCCTGGGCCAGCTGACCTCGCGCGGCGAGGAGCAGGACGGGGAATTCCTGGAGCGAATCACCCTCATGCACCTCGTGGAGGAGCTGGTCGACCCGATGCGCGGCATCGGCGTCGGCATCCGCGTCAGCCGGCAGGGAGAGGGCCCGCCGCCACGCGTGCGGCGCAATGCCGGCCTCGTCTACGGCCTCACCAACCTCCTCGACAACGCGGTCGACTTCGCCGAGGACGAGGTCGCCGTCGTCGCCGGCTGGGACGAGCGGATGGTCTGGATCGAGATCCGCGACGACGGCCCGGGCTTTCCCGGCGAGGTGCTGCTGCGGCTCGGCGAGCCCTACGTCACCACGCGCGGAGCCGACAAGCGCGGCCCGGACGAGGACGCGGCCGGCCACGGGCTCGGGGTCTTCATCGCCAAGACGCTGATCGAGCGCACCGGAGCGACGCTGAGCCTGACCAACGGGCCCTCGGCCGAGATCGGCGCCGTCGCACGCGTGACCTGGTCGCGGAGCGACTTCGAGGCCGGAGCCTGAGCCGAAGGGAGCCGGCGCGTCGACAGGCAGGAGCACGCCCCGTCAACCATGCCCCGATCACGAGCGCGTGATCTCCGTTTCAGTGGTGGATAACCGACGGCGGCGTCCTACATTCATGGTCAGACGTCAACATGCGGCGATCCGACCGCAGGGGCGGGCGAAGTCCGGCCCGCTGAAGGAGGAGGAGAGCGAGGACCATGATCGAAGCGCAGAGCCCGGAGGTGGTCCTCGAGACCCTCGATGACCGCACTCTCCTGATCGTCGACGACGATCGGCCCTTCTCGACGCGGCTGGCGCGCGCCATGGAGCAACGGGGCTACGAGGTGCGGGTGGCGGAGAGCGTCACCGACGGCCTCGCCGCGGTGGACGGCGCCCCGCCGGCCTTCGCCGTGATCGACATGCGCCTCAACGACGGCAACGGGCTCGAGGTCATCACCCGCCTCAAGGAGAAGCGCCCGGACGCCCGCGGTGTCGTCCTCACCGGCTACGGCAACATCGCCACCGCCGTGACCGCCGTGAAGCTCGGCGCCTTCGACTATCTGGCCAAGCCCGCCGACGCGGACGAGATCGACGCCGCCCTGCGCGCCAAGCCCGGCGCCCGCGCCGAGCCGCCGGAGAACCCGATGTCCGCGGACCGGGTGCGCTGGGAGCATATCCAGCGCGTCTACGAGCTGTGCGGCCGCAATGTCTCCGAGACGGCGCGCCGGCTCAACATGCACCGCCGCACGCTCCAGCGCATCCTCGCCAAGCGCGCCCCGCGCTGAGGCGCGCCACGACCGGGCCGCTCATCCCTTCTCCGGGCGCCCGTCCGCCAGCGGGTGGAGGTCGCGGACCATCGCCGCGACGCGCTCGTCGAGAACGTGGGTGTAGATCTGCGTCGTGGCGATATCGGAATGGCCGAGCAGCTCCTGGATGACGCGCAGGTCGGCGCCGTTCTGCAGAAGATGGCTGGCGAAGGCGTGGCGCAGCACGTGCGGGCTCACGAGCCGCGCCGGCAGCCCCGCGGCGCCCGCGAGCGCCTTCAGCTCGCGGGCGAAGGCCTGGCGGGTGAGGTGCCCGCTCTCCGAATCGGCGGGAAACAGCCAGCCGCCGGCGGGCGCCCGGGTCTCCAGCGCCGCGAGATAGGCCTGCGCCGCGTCGCGGGCGGGCTCGGTGACGGGCACGAGCCGCTCCTTGCCGCCCTTGCCGCGAATCACCAGCGCCCGCTCCTTCGTGCGGGCCGCGTTGCGCGGCAGCGCCACCAGCTCGGACACGCGCAGGCCCGTGGCGTAGAGGAACTCGATGAGGCACTGCATGCGCAGCGCGCGCAGCCGCTCCTTCGGGCCGGACGCGGCGTTCCCCGCCGCCTCGGCCGCGACCCCGAGCAGCCGATCGACCTCCGCGACGGACAGCGTCTTGGGCAGCGGACGCGCCTGCTTCGGGCCGTCGACGATGGCGGTGGGATCCTGCGGCGCGTGGCCCTCGAGGTAGAGGAACTTGTGGAACTGCCGCACGGCCGAGAGCCGCCGCGCGGTGGAAGAGGCCTTCAGGCCGCGCTCGGCGAGGGAGGCGAGGAAGCCGCGCACCGTCTCCGAGCCCGCCTCGTGCGTGGCCGTCCCGATCTCGCGGCAGAAATCGCGATAGTCCTCCAGATCCCGGCGGTAGGCCGCGAGCGTGTTCTGCGCCGCCCCGCGCTCGGCGGCGAGCATGTCGAGGAACAGCGCGATCAGGCGGTCGTCGCCTGCCGCCCGCGTGCTCCGGGCCGGAGGCTGGCTCATCGCGGAGCGAGCCGCGAGGGCGGCACCGTGGTTGTGATCTCGCGCGGCTGCGGCTCGACGAAGGTCGCGAGCGCCCACATGCCGGCGTAGACGAGCCCCGCGAGGAGGCCGATAACGATCACGAAACGAAACAACGTCGGCACGGGCGGTCTTCCGGCGGGGCGGGCGGAGAAGGCGGAGCTTGCGGCACGAAGGGAGACCCTAAGCAAGCCGGCCCCGCTTGCAAAGCCCCATGGAAGGCCGCTCACGAAGCCCCTCGTGAAGCCCCCTCGCGAAGGCTTCGCCGATCCGGCACACCCCGCTCGACGTTTCACGTGGAACGCAAGGGAACTTCGTGCGGCTCCGGGCGTTGTCTCGCGTCTTCGCATGCGCGCGCCACCGGAATACCAGGATGCGCGCACACGTCGCTCGGGATCAAAGAACAAGAGACAATCGGTTCATGGCGGAACACGAAGCCGGGCGAGGCGTCCACCGCGCCGACGGCTCACCGGATCTCATAGAGCGGCTGAAGCAGGCGCGCCCGCGCCGCTTCGTCGCACCCGCGGCCGTGTTCGCTCTCGGCCTGGTCAGCACGATCGTCGCCGGCGTCGCCTACGACCGGGTCGCGGCCGAACGCGACGAGCAGCGCTTCAGCTCGCTCGTCTCGCAGCGCGTGATCTCCATCGACGAGCGCATGAACCGCCATGTCGCGCTGCTGCGCGGCCTCGCCGCCTATTTCGCCGCCGAGGACGAGGTCACCCGCTTCGATTTCGCCCGCTTCGCCGACGGCCTGCGCATCGAAAGGGACTATCCCGGCATCCAGGGCGTCGGCTACGCCGCCGCGCTCGAGCCCGGAGGCGAGGGCGCGCTGGAGACGCGGATCCGGGCCGAGGGTCACGACGACTTCTCCGTCTGGCCGAACGCCGTCGACATCGACTCGGCGGGGGGCGTGCGCACCGCGATCGTCTATCTGGAGCCGGAGGACGATGCGAACCGCGAGGCGCTGGGCTTCGACATGGCCTCGGAGGCCACCCGCCGCGAGGCGATGCTGCGGGCCCGCGACGAGGGCCGCGCGACCGCGTCGGGACGCGTGACGCTCGTTCAGGAGGACGCGACGAATCCTCAGCCCGGCTTCCTCGTCTACCTGCCGGTGTACGAGGGCGGCTCGATCCCGCTGATGCCGGCGGACCGCGTGCGCCGGCTGGAGGGCTGGGTCTACGCGCCGTTCCGGGCCCAGAACCTGTTCGATCGGGCGCTGGCGGCCGGTCGCGGCGGCGAGCTCGACTTCGCGGTGTACGACGGCGAAGGGGGCGCGCCGGAGACCCTTCTCTACCGCACCGGCGAGACGTTCGACCGTGGCCGGCTCGGCTTCCGAACCGCCGAGCGGATCGAGGTCGCCGACCGGCCCTGGACCGTGGTGCTCCAGACGACGCCCGTCTTCGAGCGCGCCTCGCCGCGGGTGTTCACCCCGTTCATCTTCATCGCCGGCCTCGTCGTCACCGGGCTTCTGACCGCGGGCAGCGTGCGTCAGGCCCGTGCCGTCGATGCGGCGGAGACCGCCCGCGCCGACGTCGAGGAGCTCAACCACACGCTCGAGCACCGGGTCGAGCGGCGCACCGCGCAGTTGGAGCGCGCCCGCTCCCGGCTCGCCGAGCTCAACGTCGACCTCGAGCGGGCGGTGCAGGCGCGCACGGCCGAGCTGACCGTGGCCAACGACGAGATCCAGCGCTTCGCCTACATCGTCAGCCACGATCTGCGATCGCCGCTGGTCAACGTCATGGGATTCACGAGCGAGCTCGAGACGGTGCGCGCCGACGTCGCCGCCTTCATCGCGGAGGTGGCGGAGAAGGCGCCGCAGATCCCCACCGCCGAGGTTCGGCTGGCGGTGGAGACGGACCTCCCCGAGGCGCTCGGCTTCATCCGCGCCTCGACGCAGAAGATGGACCGGCTGATCAACGCCATCCTGAAGCTGTCGCGGGAAGGGCGCCGCGTGCTGGCCCCCGAGAGCGTGGACATGCAGGGCCTCATCGAGACGCTGCGCGAAAGCCTGGCGCACCAGCTCGTCGAGGGCGACGCGACGATCGAGGTCGGCGCGCTGCCGACGATCACGTCGGATCGGCTGGCGCTGGAGCAGATCTTCGGCAACATCGTCGACAACGCGGTGAAGTACCTCGACCGGGACCGCCCCGGGCGGATCGGGATCACCGCAGCCGACGCGGGGCCGCTCGTGCGCTTCGAGGTTTCCGACAACGGACGCGGCATTGCGCCGGGCGACTTCGAGCGTATCTTCGACCTGTTCCGCCGCGCGGGACGCCAGGACGTCGCCGGTGAGGGCATCGGCCTCGCCCACACCCGCGCCCTCGTGCGCCGCCTCGGCGGCACGATCGAGGTCGCCTCGACACCCGGAGAAGGCTCGACCTTCACCATCACCCTGCCGCGATTCCTGGAGAACCAGGCGCGGACGACCACCCACGAAGCCGAGGAAGCCGCATGAGCCCGAAGGTGGACCAATGAGCGCCCAGCCGGTCACCATCGTCATGATCGAGGACGACGAGGGGCACGCGAGGCTCATCGAGAAGAACGTCCGGCGCGCCGGCGTCGGCAACGAGATCCGCCATTTCGTCGACGGCACGTCGGCGCTCGCCCACGTCATGCAGGAATCGGTGCGCGGAAACGGCCCGCTGCTGTTTCTGCTGGACTTGAATTTGCCCGATATGAGCGGCATCGACATCCTGGCGAAGCTGAAGGCCGACGAAAGGCTCAAGCGCGCGCCCGTCATCGTCTTGACGACGACGGACGATCAGCGTGAGATCCAGCGGTGCTACGATCTCGGCTGCAACGTCTACATCACCAAGCCGGTCGAGTACGAAACCTTCGCCCAGGCCATACGCCAGCTCGGGCTCTTCCTCTCCGTGATGCAGGTTCCAGAGGCCTGAACGACGTGCCCGAACAGCTGCTCCAAGGCAAGCGCCTCCTCTACATCGACGACGACCCGGCCTTCGGCCGCCTGGTGGAGCGCACGCTGGCGCGCAGGGGCATCGCAGTCACCTTCGCGCTGGGCGGCGACGACGGGATCGCCAAGCTCCGGGGTGGGCGCTACGACGTCGTCGCGCTCGATCACTTCATGCCCGGGAAAGAGGGTCTCGAGGTCCTCGCCGAGATCCGGGGACTGGAGGCTCCGCCCCCGGTCGTCTACGTCACCGGCGCCGACGAGGGCCGCATCGCCGTGGCCGCGCTGAAGGCCGGCGCGGCGGACTACATCGTCAAGGACGTCGGCGGCGCGTTCTTCGACCTGCTCGCCGCGGCCATCCAGCAGGCGCTGCGGCAGGAATGCGTGCGCCGGGCCAAGGAGGCCGCGGAGCGCGAGGTGCGCGAGCAGCGCGACCGCGCCGAGATGCTGCTGCGCGAGGTGAACCATCGCGTGGCCAACTCCCTGCAGCTGGTCTCCTCGCTGGTCTCGATGCAGAAATCGATCACGGAGGACCAGGGCGCACGAGCGGTCCTGGTCGAGACCCAGTCGCGGATCACGGCGATCGCGCAGATCCACCGCCGGCTCTACACCTCGCCGGACATCAGCGCGGTGTCCATGGACGCCTACCTGCGCGGGCTGATCGAGGAGCTCGCCGCCGCCATGCATGCGCAGGGCGAGCAGCACGTGCTCAAGGTGTCCGCCGAGAGCGTGCTGATGCCCACCGACAAGGCAGTCTCGCTCGGCGTGATCGTGGCCGAGCTCGTCACCAACGCGGTGAAATACGCCTATCCGCAGGGCCAGGGCGGCGAGGTCCGCGTGATCCTCACCCGCGAGGGAGCGGTCGCGCGGCTCGTGGTCGAGGACGACGGCGCGGGTTGGCGGGGCGACGAGCCGGCCACCGGCAGCGGCCTCGGCACGCGCATCATCAAGACGATGGCCTCGACGCTGCAGTCGCGGCTCGAGATCGACCCGGACTTCGCCGGGACGCGGGTGATGCTGCGCTTCGGGATCGACCAGGAAGAGCGCGAGCCCTCCCGCCAGGCGGGGTGAGGGCGCTCAGAACAGCGGCTTCAGCGTGATCGGCGCGGGCAGCGGGCCGACGAAGACGCGCCCGTCCTGCAGGCGCACCGGCGGCAGCGGGCGCAGGGCGCCGTCCTGCTGGGACGGATCCGACGCGCCCCCCAGCGCGGCGATGACCGCATCCGCCATGAAGCCCCCGCGCCCGCCGAGCGCCTCGCGCACGATCGGCCCCAGCCCCCGCCCGGACGCCTCGATGCGGCCTTCCGGCCGGCTCAGCGCGTCGAGCCCGAGCGCCCCGGAGACGCTGAGCGCCGCGGCGGACGTCTCGACCGAGAACAGCTCGATGTCCAGGACCCCGCCGGCGGCGCGCCAGGCCTGAGCCGCGGCGCGGGGATCGCCACGCGCCGCCAGCGCCGCGCCGAGCCCGGTGGCGCGCAGCTGCGCCTCCAGGTCGGCAGGCGCGGCGGCGCCGAGATAGGCGTCGAGCGCCGGCGCCGTGAGCGCCTGCGCCTGCACCACGAGATCGAGCGCGCCGTCCGCGCGGATCGTTCCCGGGCTAGGGCGGGCGTAGAGCGAGACGCGCGCGGCGGCGGCCTCGATCGACGTCGGCAGCGCGTCCGCGTCGATCATGGCGCTGGCTCCCTCGACGACGAAGGCGAGCTGCTCGGTGCCGCGCCCGAGATTGCGGATCGAGGCCTCCATCGAGGTCCAGTCCGCGCTGATCGCGCCGTCGGGCGTGTCGACGAGGAGGGGGCCGGACAGGTTCACGATGACGTGGCGCGGCTGATAGACCTGGGCGACCGCCTGGGCCGGGCCGAGATCCAGCGCGAGCCCGTCTTCGGCGCGCAGGCGCAGCGTGGCGCAGGAAATCTCGACCCGAAAGGGGAAGCCCGCGATGCTGCGGTCCGCGCAGGTCCAGCTGCGCCCGAGGGTCGCCTGGACGCCCAGCGCCGCGTCGAGCTCGGCGGCGACCCGGTCGCGGATCAGAAACCAGGCGACGCTCCAGCCGACGATCACCAGCGCGACCGCCACGAAGGGCGCGAACAGCCAGAACCGCGACCCGCGCCGCGTCGTCGACCTCGGCGCCTGCGCCCCGTTCCGCTCGTCCATGCTGCCGCTCCGTGCGCCGAACACCCGAGCCGCGCGAGGGCGCGGCCTGCCGCGGGTGGTAGCGAAAAACCCCCGGCGGGGCAAATGACGTGGGGCCGCGCCGCGCAAAGCGAGACGCCGCTGAGGGGACTCACCATCGCCGCGTTTTTCCCCTATATGTCCCCGATACCCCGTACACGACGAAGGCCAGAGTCCCATGCCCCACGCGCTCGACCTCGCGCGCCAGAACCCGAACGCTCCGGCGCTCGCCCCCGACGCCATCGAGAAGGCGGCGGAGCTGAAGCTCGCGCCGGGCGCTCAGGCGGGGCAGCCCTCGCTCGTCGGCCTCACCCGGGCCGAGCTGAAGGAGCGGCTCACAACGGCGGGCGTGCCCGAGCGCGAGGCGAAGATGCGCGTCTCGCAGCTCTGGCACTGGATCTACTTCCGCGGCGCGCGCGACTTCGGGGAGATGACCAACGTCTCCAAGCACCTTCGGGCGCTTCTCGCGGAGCACTACACGTTGGCGCGACCCGAGGTCGTCTCCGAGCAGGTTTCGCAGGACGGCACCCGCAAGTGGCTGATGCGCATGCCGCCGACCGCATCGTGGGACAAGGGCGCGGAGATCGAGTGCGTCTACATCCCCGAGAGCGGGCGCGGGACGCTGTGCGTCTCCTCCCAGGTCGGCTGCACGCTCACCTGCTCGTTCTGCCACACCGGCACGCAGAAGCTCGTGCGCAACCTCACCTCCGCCGAGATCGCGGCGCAGCTCGTCGTCGCCCGCGACCAGCTCGGCGACTGGCCGGACGCGACGCCGCCCGCGGGCGCCTACGTGCCCTCCGACGGCGGGCGCTTCGTGACGAACATCGTCTTCATGGGCATGGGCGAGCCGCTCTACAACACCGACAACGTGGTGGCCGCGATCGGGGTCCTGTCCGACAACGAGGGGCTCGGCCTGTCGCGCCGGCGCATCACGGTCTCGACCTCGGGCGTGGTGCCGCAGATCGGCCGGCTCGGCGAGGAGGCCAACGCCGCGCTCGCGATCTCGCTCCACGCGGTGCGCGACGATCTGCGCAACGAGCTGGTGCCGCTCAACAAGAAATACCCGATCGCGCAGCTGATGCAGGCCTGCCGGAATTATCCCGGCCTCACCAACGCGCGGCGCATCACCTTCGAGTACGTCATGCTCGACGGCGTCAACGATACCGACACGGACGCGCGGGCGCTGGTGAAGCTGCTCCAGGGCATCCCCGCGAAGATCAACCTGATCCCGTTCAACCCCTGGCCGGGCTCGAAGTACAAGTGTTCGTCGTGGGAGCGGATCGAGCGCTTCTCCGAGATCGTCTACCGCGCGGGCTACGCCTCGCCGGTGCGCACGCCGCGCGGACGCGACATCCTCGCCGCCTGCGGCCAGCTCAAGAGCGAGACCGAGAAGCTGCGCGCCCGCGCCCGCATGATGCACGAGAGCGGCATCGGCGCCGAGGGCGTCTACGCCGCCTCGGCGGCCGCGGCGGCGGACTGACGCGCGGCGGAGGGACACCGCCGTGCACGCGCTCGGGCGCCTCCTGTTCTGGATCGTCGGGCTGATCCTGGCGATTCCCGCCGGTGCGATCGCGCTGGCGCTCGGGGTGCTGAACGAGCCGGCGGCGCGGGAAACGATCGCGCGGCTCGGGCTCGCGGCTTTCGCCACGGTGTTCCGCATCGCGGCGGAGGGCGGAGACCCGCAGCCGCTGGTCGAGACGCTGTTCCTCGGCTTCTGGACGCTCTCGACGGTGCTCGTCATCGCGCCGGTGACGCTGGTCTCGGCGATCGGCGAGATCGCGGGCGCACGCTCCTTCCTGCTCTACGGCGGAGCGACCGCGCTCCTCACCGCCGCGATCCCCTGGATCGCCCGCGGCGGCGTCGGCGACCCGACGGCGCTCTCCGCCGAAGGGCGGCTGACCGCGATCCTGTTCGTGACGGGCGCGGTGGCGGGGCTGGTCTATTGGGCGGTGGCCGGGCGCAGCGCCGGGCGGATCACCCCCGCCGCGCCTCCAGGATCATCGCCGCCGCCTTCTCCGCGATCATGATCGTAGGCGAGTTGGTGTTGCCCGAGGTGATTCGGGGCATGGCGGAGGCGTCCACCACGCGCAGCCCTGCGACGCCGCGCACCCGCAGCCGCGCGTCGAGCACCGCCATCGGGTCGGTGTCGACGCCCATCTTGGCGGTGCCGACGGGGTGGAAGATCGTCGTGCCGATCTCGCCCGCCGCCTGCGCCAGCTTCTCGTCGCCGTCGTAGTCCGGGCCGGGCTTGTACTCCTGCGGCCGGAAGCGCGCCAGCGGTGGCTCGGTGACGATCTTGCGCACGAGGCGGATCGCGTCGGCCGCGACGCGGCGGTCCTCGTCGGTGGCGAGGTAGTTCGGCTGGATCGCCGGGGGCGTGCGCGCGTCGGGGCTCGCCGCGTGGATCGACCCGCGGCTCGACGGGCGCAGGTTGCAGACGCTCGCGGTGAAGGCCGGGAAGGGATGGGGCGCGTCGCCGAACTTGTCGAGCGACAGCGGCTGGAAGTGGAATTGCAGGTTGGGCGTGGCGTAGTCCGGCGAGGAGCGCGCGAAGGCCCCGAGCTGCGAGGGCGCCATGGTCAGCGGGCCACGCCGCAGGAAGGCGTACTCGATCCCCATCAGGGCGCGCCGCCAGAGCTTGCGGTAGTCTTCGTTGAGCGTGCGCACGCCCTCGACCTTGTAGATCGGCCGCAGTTGCAGGTGGTCCTGGAGGTTCTCGCCGACCCCCGGCAGGTGCCTGCGGGTCTCGACGCCGAGCGCCTGCAGCCGCGCCCCGTCGCCCACGCCCGAGAGCTCGAGCAGCTGGGGGGAGTTCACCGCCCCGGCGGACAGGATCACCTCGCCGGCGGCGCGGGCGATGAAGCGCTCGCCGCCGCGGGAGAAGACGACGCCGCCGGCGCGGCCGTTCTCGATCGCGACGCGCTCGACATGCACGCCGGTCTCCAGCCGCAGGTTGGGCCGCCCCAGCGCCGGCTTCAGGAAGCCCCGCGCGGTCGACCAGCGCCGGCCGCCCTTCTGGTTGACCTGGAAGTAGCCCACCCCGGAATTGTCGCCGCGGTTGAAGTCGTCGGTCGCGGGGATGCCGGCCGCGACGCAGGCCTCGATCACCGCGTCGAGCAGCCGCCAGCGCATCCGCGGGTAGTCCACCCGCCATTCGCCGCCGCCGGCGTGGTGGTCGTCGGGCCGGGCGTGATCCTGGTGCTGGAGGAAGATCGGCCGGACGTCGTCCCAGCCCCAGCCCTCGAGCCCGAGCTGGCGCCAGCCGTCGTAGTCCTGCGCCTGGCCGCGCATGTAGATCATCGCGTTGATCGCCGAGGAGCCGCCGATCACCTTGCCCCTGGGGTAGGCGAGCTGCCGGCCGTTCAAGCCCGGCACCGGCTCGGTCCTGAACATCCAGTCCGCGCGGGGGTTGCCGATGGCGAACAGGTAGCCGACGGGAATGTGGAACCAGATCCAGTCGTCCTTGCCCCCCGCCTCCAGCAGCAGGACGCGTACCGACGGATCGCGCGAGAGCCGGTTCGCCAGCACGCACCCGGCCGAGCCCGCTCCGACGATCACGTAGTCGTAGTCTCCGAATTCCTGCACGGCCTCGCCCACGGTGTCGCTCGATCGGTGCGCCGACCCTAGCCTCTCGGGGCCAACCTGACGATACGATTGTCCGCAAGCGGCGCAGGGGCAAAGGGCGCGTGGTCCCGATCCGGGCACCGCGGCGCGACTCCGGAGACGCGCCCATGAAAACGCCGCCGGAGCCGGGGCTCGGCGGCGCAACGCCAAGCGCGACGACGGTCGCGTCAGCCCGTCTTGCGCACGTCCCTGGCGGCCGCCTTGGCGGGGTCCACACGGCGCAGGCGCACCACGACGTCGACGCGGGCGACCTCGTAGCCCTCCGGCGCCTCGGGCAGGTCGAGCACGGTGACGCCCTGGGTCGGCACGTCCATCAGCTCCTCCTCGCCCTCCACGAAGAAGTGATGATGCTCGGTCGGGTTCGTGTCGAAATAGGCCTTCGACCCGTCCACGGCGAGCTGGCGCAGGAGGCCGGCCTCGGTGAACTGGTGGAGCGTGTTGTAGACGGTCGCGAGCGAGACCGGCACGCGCGCGCGCATCGCCTCGTCGTAGAGCATCTCGGCGGTGATGTGCCGATCGCCCTTGCCGAACAGCAGCCAGCCGAGCGAGACCCGCTGGCGCGTCGGGCGCAGGCCCACCCGGCGCAGCTTGTCGCGCAGGTTGGACAGCGGACACCCGCGGCGGCCGAGCTGAGCGCCGGCGAGATTGACGGTGGGAGGGCTGTGATCCATGTCGGAGCCGTGACGCCTCTCGAGACTGAGCCGGAACGCCGATGCCGTGCGTTCGTTTCCTAAGTGATAGGGAGTCCGACGCGCGCTCGCAACCCGTTGAAGCACGGAGAGCACCACCAGGGACGAAACAGCGCGGGCGAAAGGCGCGGATGAGGAACGGCTCGCCGACGCAGCGACGGCGGATGCGCGCCGCGCCTCCTCCGATCCCGGCTTTCGCCCTCGCGCGTTCGTGTGCTACCAGAACGGCGCGCGTCCGCAAGGCGACGCTTCGTGAGCCACCGCCAGACAAGAGGACCGGCATCGATCCATGAGTGAGCCGCTCGCCAAGAAGCCCGAATATTCCTACGAGGAACTGCTCGCCTGCGGTCGCGGCGAGCTGTTCGGCACCGGCAACGCGCAGCTTCCGCTGCCCCCCATGCTGATGTTCGATCGCATCACCTCGATCGGCGAGGACGGCGGGGCCTACGGCAAGGGCCACGTGCGCGCCGAGCTCGACGTGCGCCCGGACCTCTGGTTCTTCGCCTGCCACTTCAAGGGCGATCCCGTCATGCCCGGCTGCCTGGGCGTCGACGCGCTCTGGCAACTGTGCGGCTTCTTCCTCGGCTGGTCGGGATCGCCGGGCCGCGGCCGGGCGCTCGGCGTCGGCGAGGTGAAGTTCTCCGACCAGGTCTTGCCGAGCGTGAGCAAGGTGGTCTACGGCGTCGACCTCAAGCGCGTCTTCCGCTCGAAGCTCGTCCTCGGCATCGCCGACGGCTTCCTCGAGGCGGACGGACGGCGCATCTACGAGGCCAAGGATCTGCGCGTGGGCCTGTTCCAGACGGACGCGGCCGGCGGCTGAGGCGGGGCCGGTCGCGAGAGAGCCCCGAACGGGCCCAAAGGGAGGAATCAGCCGATGAGGCGCGTCGTCGTCACCGGGATGGGCATCGTCTCCTCGATCGGGGACCATTGCGGAGAGGTGCTCGAGAGCTTGCGCCAGGGGCGCTCGGGCATCGTCTTCGCGGAGGATTATGCGCGGCTCAACTTCCGCTGCCGCGTCCACGGTTCCCCGCGGGTGGTCCCGGAGGAGAAGGTCGACCGGCGCGCCATGCGCTTCCACGCTCGCGGCACGGGATGGAATCACGTCGCCATGGACGAGGCCATCGCCGATTCGGGGCTGGAGCCCCACGAGATCTCGAACGAGCGCACCGGCATCATCATGGGCTCGGGCGGCCCGTCCACGCGCGTCGTCGTCGAGGCGGCCGCGATCACGCAGGACAAGGGACCAAAGCGCATCGGGCCCTTCGCCGTGCCCAAGGCGATGTCGTCCACGGCCTCCGCGACGCTCGCGACCTGGTTCAAGATCAAGGGCGTGAACTACTCGATCTCGTCGGCCTGCGCGACCTCGAACCATTGCATCGGCAACGCCTACGAGACCATCGCCATGGGCCGGCAGGACAGGATCTTCGCCGGCGGCTGCGAGGACCTCGACTGGACGATGTCGAACCTGTTCGACGCCATGGGCGCGATGTCGACGAAGTACAACGACCGCCCGGCCGTCGCCTCGCGCGCCTACGACGTGAACCGCGACGGCTTCGTCATCGCCGGCGGCGCGGGCGTGCTGGTGCTCGAGGAGCTCGAGCAGGCCAAGGCGCGCGGCGCGAAGATCTACGGCGAGATCGTCGGCTACGGCGCCACATCCGACGGCTACGACATGGTCGCGCCCTCGGGCGAGGGCGCGGTGCGCTGCATGCGCCAGGCGCTGGCGACCGTGAAGGTCCCCGTCGATTACATCAACCCGCACGCCACCTCGACGCCGGTGGGCGACGAGAAGGAGATCGAGGCGCTGCGCGAGGTCTTCGGCGCCGGCGAGAAGTGCCCGCCGATCGCCGCCACGAAGTCGCTCACCGGGCATTCGCTCGGCGCGACCGGCGTGCAGGAGGCGATCTACTCGCTGATGATGATGAACCACGGCTTCATCTGCGCCTCGGCCAACATCGAGGAGCTCGACCCCTCCTTCGCGGACATGCCGATCGTGCGCGAGCGCCGCGACGGCCTCTCCCTCGGCTGCGTGCTGTCGAACTCGTTCGGCTTCGGCGGCACCAACGCAACCATCGTGATGAAGCGGCTCGAGGCGTGAGCCGCGGCCGCCGCGCGACGACAGGACCGGAGACACCCCAGTGAGCGATCTGATGAAGGGCAAGCGCGGCCTCGTGATGGGCGTCGCGAACGACCACTCGATCGCCTGGGGCATCGCCCGGACGCTGGCCGCGCACGGCGCCGAGCTCGCCTTCACCTATCAGGGCGAGGCGCTCGGGCGCCGGGTCGGGCCGCTGGCGAAGTCGCTCGGCTCGGATCTCGCGATCCCCTGCGACGTCGAAGACCTCGCCTCGCTGGACGCCGCCTTCGCCACCCTGGACGCGGCCTGGGACGGCCGGCTCGACTTCGTGGTGCACGCCATCGGCTTCTCGTCCAAGGCCGAGCTGAAGGGCCGCTACGTCGACGCCACCACGCGCGAGAACTTCACCCGCACGATGGTGATCTCGGCCTTCTCCTTCACCGAGATCGCACAGCGGGCGATGACCCGGATGCGCCCCGGCGGCGCGCTGCTCACGCTCACCTACGGCGGCTCGACCCGGGTGATGCCGAACTACAACGTCATGGGACTGGCCAAGGCGGCGCTGGAGGCCTCGGTGCGCTACCTCGCCAACGACCTCGGCCCGGACGGCATCCGCGTCAACGCCCTCTCCCCCGGGCCGGTGCGCACCCTCGCCGGCGCCGGCATCGCCGACGCCCGGCTGATGTATTCCCACCAGGCGGCGAACGCGCCGCTGCGCCGCACCGTGACGCTCGACGAGATCGGCGGCTCGGCGCTCTACCTGCTGTCGGACCTCTCGGGCGGCGTGACGGGCGAGATCCACCACGTCGATTCCGGCTACAACATCGTCTCGATGCCCCGCCCGGACGTCCTGAAGGCGCAGGACGCGGCGGGCGTGACGGGGGAGTGAGGGGCGCGGCGTCGCGCTCCCTCCGCCGGCCTACCGCATCGACGCCCTGAGCTGGCGCTCGGCCGCGGCCTCGGCGGCGCGCTTCTGGGAGGCCTCGCGGGCCTTGAGGAACTGCACCACGCGCTGGGCGGTCTGCGGGCGCAGCTGCTCGAAGGCGTCGCGGGCGCGCTTGAGCGTGTGCGGCGCGCCCGAGGCGCCCGTCGGCTCGCGCAGCTTCAGGAGCGGCTCCAGCGTGCCGAAGGCCCAGCCCTGCGCCCGCGCGACGACGACGAGAAGCTCCGAATCCCCGGCCTTGAACAGCCGCTCGGCGGTGCCGAGACCGAGATCGGCGGCGAACGAGATGGCGCAGATCGCCTCGTCGCTGCGGCCGTCGCGGGCGTAGGTGGCGACGTCGCCCTCCGTGATCGGCCGCGTCGCGGCGATTCGGGAGACGGCGGCGTAGGCCGCGCCGAGATCGCGCCCGCCGGGCAGGACCGCGGCGCGCACCGAGCTCGCGCCGATCTCCAGCGCCTCCTCGACCTCCAGCCGCCCCGCGCCGTCGCCGGCCAGGCGCCGGCGCGCGGTCTCCTGGGCGATGGCGACGAGCTGGCGCAGATGCTCCTCGGGCAGGTCGCCGCGGTCGTCGAGCACCTCCTGGAGCACCTCGTCGACGCGCGCCCGGTCGACCAGGTCGGTCATCGAGCCGTCGGAGAAGCGCGCCCCGGGATTGGCGGCCACCGCGTGCACGACCTTGCGGTCGCCGCGCTTCACCAGCACGTCGGTGACCGGCTCGCTCAGGTTCGGGCGCGCCGAGATGGCGAGCATGTGCTCGCGGCCCTTGGCGATCGCCACGGCCACCAGGTCCTCGTCGGACAGGCGGTTCGAGCGGGCGAGCACCGGGCGGGCGATGTCGATGTCGTCGTGGGCCAGCGTCCGGATCACCCCGCGCGGGGCGTTCGGCGCGTCGGCCAGGCGCTCGGCCAGCTCGATGCGGGCGCGGGCCTCGATGGCGGCTGCGAGCCGGGCGATGACCACGTCGAACAGGTCGACCTGCTCGTCGGTCAAAGCCGGCGCGTCGCGCAGGAAGAGATCGGTGACCTTGCGCAGGTGGTCCGCGCGTCGCGCGGTGGTCCCCCGGGCGATGGCGTCGTCGACCTCTCGAATCAGAGCGGGCATCGCGTTCATGGCTCCCTTGCCTCCCGTACGAGAGACTAGGGACGACGCTTCGAAAGAGGGTTGAATCGATCGCTCGAATTGTAGCGGCCCCCACGAAGGGGCTTGCAAATACGCAGCTCAGAGCCCCTCGGCCTCCAGCGTGCGCTCGCGCATGGCGGTGAAGCGCACGATCCGCTGGGCGGTGGACACCGACAGCTGCTGGTAAGCGGCGAAGGCGGAGCGATGCACCTCCTCGGTGATCTCCCGGCCGGCCTTGGCCACGAGGAAGGCCTTGAAGGTCGCCCAGCCGAATTTCAGCGAGCGGACGAAGAACAAGAGGGGGTCGTAGTGGTTCGAGTGATAGGCGCGGGCGACGACGGGGGTCGGGACGCCTGCGAGATGGGCGAGCGCCGCCAGCGCGTCCTCGATGCGGCCGGCGCGTAGCCAGCCGACGATCGTGTCCTCGTCCAGCCCGCCCTGGCCCGCGGCCTCGGACACGATCTTCGCCGCATCGGCGAAGTCGTCGACCAGCGCCTTGTAGCTCGACGTGCGCGTCAGGTCGTCGGCCACGTCGTCCACCGCATGGTCGAAGGCCTCGTCGTCGATGACGAAGGCGTCGCCCAGCGCGTCGCGCATGCTCACGCGCGCCTTCTCGCGCGCGATGGCGACGAGCTGCTTGAGCTGCTCGTTGCCCAGGCTGGCGCGGCCCTCCAGCGCGGCCTGCAGCGTCTCGTCGCCCCGCGCCTTCTCCACGAGGGCGCAGAGCGCGCGCTCGGACAGGCTGGCGCCCTCGTTGCCGGCGACCGCGCAGACCACGCGCTCGTCGCCGCGATCGACCAGGATGTCGGTGACGCGCTCGGAGAGCTGCGCGCGTCGGCACAGCGCGAGGAGATGCTCCTGGCTCTTCTGCGCCGCCACCGCCGCGAGGTCCTCGTCCCCCAGCACGGCGGCGCGCTCGAGCACGGGGCGCGCCACCGCGATCTCGTCGTCGAAGGCGAGATCGCGCAGGACCTCGTGTGGCGCGTTGCTCATTCCGGCGAGACGCTCGGACAGCTCGATGCGCACCCGGAACTCGATGCCGCGGGCGAGACGCAGGATGACCTCGTCGAAGACCGCGACGTGGAGATCCGCCAGGTGCGGGGCCTGCTCGATGAACAGATCCGTCATGCGCCGCAATGTTTCGACGCGCCGCCCGGGATCGCCGTTGGAAACGGCGTCCTCGACGTCGGACACGAGCGAGACGAGCATATCCATTCGCGCGGGCTCTTCCCCTCCGCGCACCGGCCTTCCGATGCGTGATCTCGGAACAGTCTGCCGGCGACGTTACGACACGTTCGTAAGCGATGTATTGAAGCGGGGCGCCGATTCGCGCGAAAGCGGACGAGGCGGCAGCCACGTCTCGACGGGAACCGACGGAACGAGGACCCAGCGTCAGATCTGCTGGACTTCCTGCACCTCGGGCACGAAGTGGCGCAGCAGGTTCTGGATGCCGTGCTTCAGGGTCGCCGTGCTCGACGGGCAACCGGCGCAGGCGCCCTTCATCGCGAGGTAGACGATGCCGTCCCGATAGCCGCGGAAGGTGATGTCGCCGCCGTCGCCGGCGACCGCGGGGCGCACCCGGGTCTCGAGCAGGTCCTTGATCGTGGCCACCGTGTCGGCGTCGGTGTCCTCGAAGAACTCCTCGTCCGCGTCGCCGCCGGAGCCGGGCACGGTCGCGGACACGACCGGCTGGCCCGACATGAAATGCTCCATGATCGCGCCGAGGATCGCGGGCTTGAGGTGCTGCCACTCGACCTCGCCCTTGTCGCTCCGGCCCTTGGTGATGGTGATGAAGTCGTAGCCGAAGAACACGCCGGCGACGCCGGGGATGGCGAACAGGCGTTGCGCCAGCAGGGAGCCGTCCGCGCCGGCGGGGTCGCGCGCGTCGAACGTGCCGCTCTCCATCACGACGCGGCCGGGCAGGAACTTCAGCGTCGCGGGGTTCGGCGTGGCTTCGGTCTGGATGAACATGACGTCTCTCGGTTCCTGATCGGCTGGAGGCCGTGGGGGCACGTCCGCGCGCCCGTCGCAGCCTTCGATGTGGTGCTGTAATCGTTCCAATCAAGGGCGTCGTGTCGGCCGTCGATCCGGAGGTCGACGGGCACGGCCTCACCCGGCGAGCGCGTCGATCTCCTCGTCGCTGAGGCTGCCCGGCACGATCACGACCGGCAGCGGGAAGGTGCTCGCCGCGACGCCGGCGAAATTGGTCACGAGCGGGCCCGGCCCCTCGCTCGAGGTGCCGGCGGCGAGCACCATGAAGGCGATGTCCTCGTCCGCGTCGATGAGCTTGAGGATCTCGTCCTGCTTCTTGCCGACGCGCACGATGCGCTCCGGCTCCACCCCCGCCGCCTCGCGGGCGAGCTCGGCCGCCTTGTCGAGCTGCTCGTTGGCCTCCTCCTCGGCCTCCGCGCGCATCACGTCGCCGACGCCGAGCCACTCGAAGCTCTCCGGCGGCGCCGAGACCGCGAGCATCACGAGCTTCGCCCCGAGCCGCGCCACGCGCCGCGCCGCGAAGCGCACCGCGCGCGAGCATTCCGGCGTCTCGTCGACGAAGACGAGGAATTTCGGGCGATGGCCAGACTCGTAGGACCGTCGTCGGGAAAATGGCATGCGTCCGCTCCGCCGTCACGCGACGCGCCCCACCGCGCCAACGAGGGGATGCTGCATGGGAGTGGGGCGGGGCGCAAGCGGGGAGGTCCTCAGAGGTCGAGCCCGAGCTGCTCGGACTCGTCGAGGCGAACAACCCCGAGCAGAAGCCAAGTCTGAGGCCGCGTCTTCATATTCCCCATTGCAAACGCGACACCAAGAGCGGGGTATGCTTCATTGTACACGTGGTCGAGGTAGGCGAGAGCTTCCCTCTCGCTGCGCTCTCGACAGAACTTCCAGAAAGTCGCGGTCGTCTCCCAATCCTCACACGTGCCGTGATGGACTCCATCGGCGTCCGAGTACCGGAAGCGGAAAACATAGGGAACCGGCCGCAATGCAGGCAAATCCTTCCTCTCGAAGATGTCCCCTTGTGCGGTTGCGCGCTCGTACCCCTCTCGCTCCTTCGCGATCGCGTCGCGCGATTTCGGGCGCTTGTAGAAGCGCATGTTCTTCGGACGAATCAGCGCCAGTGTCTCGCCGGCATTTGCCGCCTCTTTCCACGACGGGCGAATGAGGGGCTCCAAGAAGCCTGCTCTCTCCGATGACCGAAGCCGTCCCGAGACGGAAAGCGACTCATGAGCTACGCGACAGCTCTCAGGTCTTCTATCGTCTCGCGGGGCAGAGTATCGGAAATCGACCCAATCCCAGCGGCGAAATCTCTCTTTCATACGGCGAAAGCGAATTGGAAACAGACGCTTCCACTGACGGTCGGCCGTGACGCCTGCGCAGCAGACCGTCTCACCGTAGCGCCGGCTGGGGTGCGGGATCGCTTTGACGAGCACGACCACTCGGCAAGGCATGAGCGTTACGGACATAGCGATTCGGCTCGTCTCCAAACAGATCGAAGGACGCCATATCGCATGAATGCAACTCCCGAGCAATTAGGGAGCGATGACAACTCTTTGGATCGCGCTCGAAGCACAAGAGGCACGTCGCACTCTCGCCGGCGAGCGCTCTGAGAGCGATCAGGCCATCGATCGCCGCCGCCGACCTCAGGTGCGATCGATAGATGGATTCGAACTCGCTCATTCTGCCGGATTTCGCAGCGTCTCGGCCTGGCTTGGGATCGCCGAGCTCGGGAAAATGCCTGTACGCGATACCTCGGTCGGCCAAGGCGGCACTCAGCTTGTGCTTCGAAAATCCCTTCTTTCTCGAGATCGGCACGGCGCGAACGTCGGCGACAGTTTCGACACCGACCGCGACGAGCGTGTCGATGAAGCGTTGAATGTCCGTGCCTTCGTAGCCGATGGTATAGAGCGTGCGCATTTCATCTCCACGTTTTGCAATCATCTATATTCGGGGTTAACGCATCCTCAATGTGCCTCCTCCCAGTTCCCCGCCGCCCGCGCCTCGACGGCCAGCGGCACCTTCAGCGTCAGCGCGGGGTGGGGTGCGTCCTCCATCACGCGGGTCACCACGGGGAGGGTGGCGTCGACCTCGCCCTCGGGCACCTCGAAGACGAGCTCGTCGTGGACCTGGAGCAGCATGCGCGCGGAGAGCTTCGCGTCCGTGAGCGCATCCTCCATGCGCGCCATCGCCCGGCGGATGATGTCGGAGGCCGAGCCCTGGATCGGGGCGTTGATGGCCTGGCGCTCGACGCCGGCGCGCTCCGCCGGGTTGCCGGCGCGGATCGCCGGGTAGTGGCAGACGCGCCCGAACAGGGTGGTGACGTAGCCGTTCTCGCGGCAGAACGCCTTGGTCTCGTCCATGTAGGCGCGGATGCCGGGGAAGCGCTCGAAATAGCGCTTGATGAAGGCTGCCGCGTCGCCCTGGGGGATGCCGAGCCGGTTCGCCAGACCGAAGGCCGAGATGCCGTAGATGATGCCGAAATTGATGGTCTTGGCCTGCCGGCGCAGGTCCGACGTCATCTGGTCGAGCGGAACGCCGAACATCTCCGACGCCGTGGTGGCATGAATGTCGACGCCCTCGGCGAAGGCCTTCTGCATCTGCGGGATGTCGGCGATGTGGGCCAAGAGCCGCAGCTCGATCTGGGAATAGTCCGCCGAGACGATCCGGTAGCCCGGCTCGGCGATGAAGGCCGTGCGGATCTTGCGGCCGGCCTCGGTGCGCACCGGGATGTTCTGCAGGTTCGGGTCCGACGACGACAGCCGGCCCGTCGTGGTGGCGGCGAGCGAGAAGCAGGTGTGCACGCGGCCCGCCTCGTCCATGTAGCCGGGCAGCGAATCCGAGTAGGTCGACTTCAGCTTCTGCACCTGGCGCCATTCCAGGATCTTCGCCGGCAGCGCGTGCCCCGCCTCGGCCAGCTCCTCCAGCGCCGAGGCCGGCGTCGCCCATTGGCCGGACGGCGTCTTCTTGCCGCCGGGCAGGCCCATCCTGCCGAACAGGATCTCGCCGATCTGCTTGGGGCTGCCCACCGAGAAGCGCTCGCCGGCGTCCTCCTGGATCTCCTCCTCGAGCCGCGCCATGGTCTGCGCGAAATCGGACGACAGCCGGCTCAGCACCGGCCGGTCGACCTTGATGCCACGCCCCTCCATGCGCGCCAGCACGGCCGGCAGGGGCCGCTCCAGCGTCTCGTAGACGGTGGTCTTGCCCTCGGCGACGAGGCGCGGCTTCAGGACGCGCCACAGCCGCAGCGTCACGTCCGCGTCCTCGGCGGCGTAGGTGGTGGCCTTGTCGAGCGCCACGCGATCGAACGAGATCTGCGCCTTGCCCGAGCCCGCGACCTCGGCATAGGCGATGCAGGTGTGGCCGAGATGGCGCTGGGCGAGGTCGTCCATGCCGTGGTTGCCGCGCCCCGCATCGAGCACGTAGGACATCAGCATCGTGTCGTCGAAGGGCCCGACCTCGACGCCGTGGCGCTGCATCACCAGCCAGTCGTACTTCATGTTGTGCGCGATCTTGAGGACGCCGGGGTCCTCCAGCAGCGGCCGCACGATCGCGAGCGCCTCCGCGACCGGGATCTGGTCGGGCAGGAGCCCGCTGCCGGAGAACAGGTCGCTCTCCGGGTCGCGGTGCTGGAGCGGCACGTAGCAGGCGCGGCTCGGGCCGGTCGCCAGCGAGAAGCCGACGAGGTCGGCCTTGTGGGCCTCGAGCGCGGTGGTCTCGGTGTCGAAGGCGACGATCCCCGTGGCGCGCGCCTCCTCGACCCAGGCCTGGAGCCGCTCCTTCGTGGTCACGCGCTCGTAGCCCTCGCGGTCGACCTTGACGCCGGTGGCCTCCTTCAAGCGCAGGGCGACGACCCGCGCGGGCGTCGCATCCGCGTCCGCGACGGGCGAGACGCCCTCGCCGCCGGGCGCCTCCGCCCCCTCCTCCGCCGCGGCCGCCCCGGCGGCGCGGGCGAGCACCGGGTCGGGCTCGACGCTGTTGAGGTCGATGTCGTAGTCGGCGGCGACGCGCTTCGTCACCGTGGTGAACTCCATCGCCTTGAAGAAGGCGATCAGCCGGCGGGCGTCGATCCCGTTCAGGGCGAGGTCGTCGAGCGGCACCGGCACGGGCGCCTTGTCGTCGAGCTCGACCAGGCGCTTGGAGAGCCGCGCGATATCGGCGTTGGCGATCAGCGCCTCGCGGCGCTTGGGCTGCTTGATATCCTGCGCGCGGGCGAGCAGCGTCTCGAGGTCGCCGTACTCCGTGATGAGCTGCGCCGCCGTCTTCTGGCCGATGCCGGGAACGCCGGGCACGTTGTCGGAGGTGTCGCCCATCAGTGCGAGCATGTCGGCGATCTTCGCCGGCGGCACGCCCCAGCGCTCGGTCACGGCCGCCTCGTCCAGATCGCGCTCGGGGCGGTAGCCGGGCTTGCCCTTGATGCCGCTCTCGAAGTCGAAGAAGCGGATCTTCGGGGTCACGAGCTGCATCAGGTCCTTGTCGGGGGAGACGATCAGCACGTCCGCCCCGCGCGCGGCGGCGTCCTTGGCGTAGGCGGCGATGAGGTCGTCCGCCTCGTAGCGCTCGAGCTCGATCGGCTCGAGCCCGAAGGCGCGCACCGCGTGACGCATCAGCGGCATCTGCGCCTTGAGGTCGTCGGGCGCGTCCGGGCGGTGGCCCTTGTACTCGGGATAGACCTCGCGGCGGAACGAGCCCTCGGACTTGTCGAGCACGATCGCGAGGTGTGTGGGCGTCACGCCGGCGGCGCCCTCCCTGAGGAATTGCAGCAGCTTGACGCAGAACAGCCGCACCGCCCCCGTCGGCAGCCCGTCCGAGCGGTAATTGTAGCGCGCGTCCTGGTTCATGGACTGGAAGAACGCCCGGAACACGAAGGACGACCCGTCCACCAGGATCAGCCGGTCGCCCTCGCCGAGCGGCTCGTGCGCGACGGGGCGGGGCGAGGAGGTGGCGGCGGTCATGGGGCGGCTCCGAGGGCGATGCGACGCGCCGGAGATTAGAGCGGGACGGGCGCGGGGTCACGGGGAGTTTGAGGAGCCTCGCGGACCCGGAAAGCAGTCTGCTCTCGGCGCCGATCGCGCGCTTGATGTCGCATGCGACCGGCGTCCCCGAAGGGTCTTAAGACGCGGATGACGAGTGCAGAGCCGCCAACGCGGTAAACATGCTCGCCCAGAACCGGCTCGTCCACGCAGAGACGCCGAGGTCCGCGCGCACTGATCTCGTGTATCGTACTCTTCAAGAGAATCATCTCTTGGCCATCTTCGAGGAGGCGGTTGGTTGCTCGAAGCCAAGCCGACGCTGACGCAAGTCCAAATCATCCAGTCGCTCGCCGAGGCCCTCTCCTGGTTCGAGAAGGAGGTCTCCTGGGGAGTTGCGCCCGCCGAGCTGAACCACTTGACCGGACGAATCGGAGAGCTTTACGCCGCGATGATAACGCGCGGCCAGATGGCACTCGAAACCGACCAGCGCGGCTACGACATTGTGTCCGCGTCGAACGAGCGCACCTCGGTGAAGACGGTGACGACGTCGTCGCACGTCTCCTTCAAAGCGTCGACGTTCCACCTCGTGGACCGGGTCATGATCCTGAGACTCAACATCGACGAGGAATCGGGTATCTCTGTCGAGGAACTGCTCGACGAGACCGCCGAAGCCGCACGACAGAAGATGCGGCTGAACGGCGACAAGCTCGAATTCTCCATCTCTCAGGCGCTCCCCCGCGAGAAGCGGCCGGTCGAGGAAATGCGGATCACCGCTCGTGCAGAGTGCCGCGGTCTCGAAATCGTCCGCTACGAGAGCGGTCCGGTCCGCATCTTGAGGGATGGCATTGTCCAGCCGGTCGTCGTGAAGGATGTTCTAAGACCTATCGCCGCCGAGCTCGGCATCGGCTTGTTCAACGCCAGGGGAGAGGCCAGGAACACGCAATCTCTCGGCGCTGACGTCATCCGCGCGCTCAATATGCGCAGTTTAGCTCAGGCCCCCTGAGGTTCTTCCCCGAGCCCTATCGCCTCGTTCACAGGACGTCTCGCCATGCCACCCGACCGCTTCCTCGATCTTCTGCTGGCAGGACGCGTGCGTCGGGAGGACGTCGACGACTGGGTGGAAGCTTGGCACGATCGATACGACGGTCCGCTGGAGCTGCACGAGTATCTCGGCATGACGGAGGCGGAGTACGACCGGTGGGTCTTGGATCCGTCGGCTCTCGAGAGCATCGTCGCGGCGCGCCGGCGGGACATAGTCTCGTGGCCCGTGTGATCGCGCGCGGTAACCCACCGTGACCTCCCTCATCGTCGCCGGCGCCGACGGCTGCCCCGCGGGATGGGTCGTCGTCTTCGCCCCACTCGACGGCGGCGCTCCCCCGCGCGTGCGCCTCGCCCCGGACCTCGCCGCGATCCTCGACGCGCCCGAGGCGCCCGTCGTGGTGGCGATCGACATGCCGATCGGGCTGCCCGAGCGCATCGTCGGGCCCGGGCGCGCGGCCGAGCAGGCGGCGCGGCCGCTGCTGGGCGCGCGCCAGTCGAGCCTCTTCTCGATCCCGTCGCGCGCGGCGGTGGAGGCCGCGACCTACGCGGAGGCCTGCGCCGCCGCGCTCGCGACCTCCACGCCGCCGCGGAAGGTCTCGAAGCAGGGCTTCCATCTCTTCCCCAAGATCCGCGAGATCGACGCGCTCCTGCGGGCGCGGCCTGAGGCGGCGCGCCGCGTCTTCGAGGTCCATCCCGAGGTCGCCTTCTGGCGCATGAACGGCGAGCAGACGCTCGACACGCCCAAGAAGGTGAAGTCCCGCCCCCACCCGCCGGGCCTCGCCCAGCGCCGGGCGCTCCTCGCCGCCGCCGGCATACCCGCCGCGGCGGTCGAGGCCCCGCCGCCGCGCGGCGCGGGCCCCGACGATCTCCTCGACGCGCTCGCCTGCCTCGTCGTCGCGCGCCGGCTGGCGCAGGGAACGGCCCGGCCCTTCCCCGACCCGCCGGAGCGCGATGCGCACGGGCTCGCGGTTGCGATCTGGGCGTGAGGGCGCGATCAGGGCGCGATGCGCCCGACGACCTCCCAGCCCGCGCCGCCGCGCCGCAGCACGACCCCTTCGCCGGACGCCGGCCCGATCCCGGTCAGGGCCGAGACGTTGACGAAATGGGTCGAGACGAAGAGCGCGCCCGGCCCCTCCCAGGCATCGAGAACGGCCTGCGCCGCCGCGGTGCGCTGCGGCCCGGCGCTACGGTCGCTGAAGAACGAGTCGAAGGCGAGCTCGGGCTCGGCCTGGCCGGGGAAGGCGAGTTCCGCCGTCTCGCGACAGCGGCACCATCGCGAGGTGAGGACCGCGCCCACCTCGATGCCGCGCATGCGGAACGCGGCGCCGATCCGCCGCGCCTGGTCGCGCCCGGCCCGGTTCAGGTTGCGCTGCGTCGCGCAGTCGTCGAGCCGCATGCCGCGCGGATCGCCGCCGCCGGGAGCCAGCGCGTGCCGGAAGAGCACGACCGTCCCCGGCTCGCGCAGCGCATCCCACGCCGCCTCCTCGGACGCGACGCCCGGCGAGGCCCACGACGCGACGAGGGCGAGGGCGGCGAGGACGATTCGGCGGGTGGGCATGCGCAGCGCTTCCGGCGTGTTCGGGTCTGGTGACAGCATGGGGCGGCTGGGCGCGCCGTCAAACGGGCGGATCGCCGCGCGGTCTGCGCACCGGGCGACGGACGCTCTGCCATGACGCGCCGCCGATCTCGTCGCTTGGGCGCGACCGCAGAGGAAGGTATGATCGTGCGATCGAGGAGGAACCGACCATGGCCGACCCTGCGGGGAGCATACGGACGATGACCATCGCCGAGTTCGATCGGTTCGTCGCCGCCCAGCAGGACGACCGGGAGTGGGAGCTGGTCGCCGGGGAGCTCGTCATGATGAGCAACCCCACGGAGAATCACGAGCAGATCGCCGGTAACATCGGCGCCCCCCTGAAGCTCGCGATGGATGCCGCGGGCTGCCGTTCGTATCGGGGCGGCATGCGCGTGCAGCGCTCGGAGGACGGCGGGGGCAAGGACAAGCCCAAGCCGGACGTCGTCGTGCGATGCGGCCCGAGGCAGAACCAGACGTTCGTCTCCGACCCGCTCGTCGTCGTCGAGGTTCTCTCGCCCTCGACGATGGATCGCGATCGTGGGCCGAAGCTCGCCTTCTACAAGTCCCTCGCCACGCTGAGGCACATCGCGCTCGTCTACCAGGATCAGATGCGCGTCGAGCACTACCACCGCTCCGACCTCGGGTGGGAGCTCGAGGTGCTCACGTCGCCCGACGAGGTCCTGAGGTTCGACGCGGTGGACTTCGAGCTCGCTCTCGATCGGGTCTATTTCGACGTCGGCGCCCTGCGTCCGGTCGCGGGGCTCGTCGCCGAGCGGTAGCGCCTCACGCGCTCACCCCGACAGCGCGGCGAGCGCGATGCCGCTCGTCACCGCCACGTTGAGGCTGTCGAAGTCCCCCGCCATGGGGATGCGCAGGGTGCGGGCGCGGGCGAGGACCGCGTCGGGGAGGCCCGGGCCCTCGGTCCCGAGCACGAGCGCCGCGCGGTCGGGGCGCGCCAACGTCGCGAACGTATCCGCGCCGCGCGGCGAGAGGGCGAGGGGCGTGAAGCCCGCGGCTTCGAGCACGGCGAGCGTCTCCAGTGGCCCGCCGACGCGGGCGAAGGGCACGATCAGCGCGCCGCCGGCGGAGACGCGGATCGCCTTGCGGTAGAGCGGATCGCAGGTCTGCGCATCGAGCAACACCGCGTGCGCGCCGAAGGCGGCGGCGTTGCGGAAGATCCCGCCGACATTGTCGTGGTTGGTCAGCCCGATCAGCGCCACGACGAGCGCCCGCGCCGGCAGGCCGGCGAGGAGCGCCGCGGCGTCGAGCGCCTCCCCGCGCACGCCGATGGCGAGCACGCCCCGGTGGATCGGAAAGCCCGCGATCGCCTCCAGCACGGGCTGCGCCGCGACGTAGACCGGCACGCCCTCGGGGATCGCCTCGGCGAGCGCCGCGCGCTTGTCCGACAACAGCGCCGAGGCGAGCGCAAAGCGCCCGCGTGCGGCGGCGAGGCGCAAGGGCACCTCGCCCTCGATCACGAACTTTCCCGCCCGCCCCGCGAGGTCCCGCTCGCGCACCGCGCGGTAGTCCGCGATACGTGGGTCATCGGGGTCGTCGATCGCGAGGGTCGCTCTCACTCCGCGGGCGCTTCCTTGCCCTTCTTGCCGAACATGCCGGAGAACCAGCCCTTCTTGGGGGCGTCCTCGCCGGTCGCGCCGGTGATGGTCTCGCCTTCCTGCTCGGGGGGCGGGGGAGCGACGACCTCGCCGAACTTGGTGAAGAACTCGCCGGCGAGCTTCTTCGCGGTCGCGTCGATCAGGCGCCCGCCGAGCTGGGCGATCTTGCCGCCGACCTGGGCCTTGACGTCGTAGTGCAGGATCGTCTCCTCCGCACCGTCCACGCCATGCGCCGCCTCTAGGTCGACCTTGGCCGAGCCCTTGGCGTGGCCCGCCGCGCCGCCGGCGCCCTCGCCGGAGATCACGTAGCCGTTGGGCGGATCGAGGTCGGAGAGGGTGACCTTGCCGTTGAAGGTCGCCTTCACCGGGCCGATCTTCAGCGTGACCTTGGCGGTCATCTCGGTGTCGGAGACCTTCTCGATCTCCTGGCAGCCGGGGATGCACTGCTTGAGCACCTCCGGATCGTTCAGCGCGGCCCAGACCACCTCGCGGGGGGCGGCGATCCGTTGGCTGTCGGTCATGTCCATGGCGTTTCCTTTCTCGCGTTTCCTGAAGGGGCGTCACGCCTCGCGCTGGCCGCGCCGGCGCAGGACCGTGATCTCGGCCAGGATCGACACCGCTATTTCTTCGGGCGTTATGGCGCCGATGTCGAGCCCCGCCGGGGCGTGCAGGCGTTCCGAGGCGCTGTGCGGCAGCCCCGCCGCAGCGAGCTCGGCGCGCAGCGCCGCCGCCTTCAGCCGCGAGCCGACGAAGGCGACGTAGAGCGCGTTGCTCTCGAGCGCAGCCCGCAGCGCCGCCGAATCGCCCGCGCCCTGAGTCGCGACGACGACGAAGCGCGTCTGCGGGGCGCAGCGCTCGACACGGAACCCGGCCATGCGCCGGTCTGGCGCCGCGAAGGCGTCGAGATCGGCCTCCGGGGCGTGCACCACGGTCTCGTAGCCCATGCGCCGGCCGAGATCGCACAAGGCCTTGGCGACGGGCGTCGCGCCGCAGATGACGAGCTGGGCGCGCGGCAGCACCGCCTCGACGAACACGTCCATCGTGCCCTTCGAGGGGCAGCGGTTCGCCGCGAAGCGCACGCCCTCGCGCTCGTCCCCCGGCTCGACGCCGAGATCGGCCAGCAGATCCTCCGGCTGCACCGAGATCAGCCGCGCCTGCCCGTCGGCGATCACCTGGCGCGCCGTGCGCAGCACCGCGCCCCGCGCACAGCCGCCGCCGATCCAGCCGCCGGTGATGGTCCCGTCGGCGCGGATCACCGCCTTCGCGCCGGCCTTGGCGGCGGTGTAGGAGACGGTGCGCACCACCGTCGCCACCGCGAAGGGCTCGGCGCGCGCCCGCATCGCGGCGACGAGGTCGATGACGTCCTGGGCCTCGGTCATGGAGCGTGATCCCTCACAGGCGGGCGAGCGCGGGCTCGAGAGCCGCGAGGCTCGCGAGATCGTGGGCGGGGGCGAAGAGGTCGACATGCGGCAGCGCCGCCTGCATGCCGCGCGCGGCGGGCGCGTAGTCGCGCCAGCCGAGCATGGGGTTGAGCCAGATCACCCGGCGCGCCCGGCGGCGCAGGCGCGCCATCTCGCGCCCGAGGACCTCCGGCTCGCCGGTGTCGTAGCCGTCCGACACGATCATCACCGCCGTGCGGGACGTGATCGTGCGGCGCGCATAGGCGCGGTTGAAGGTCTCGAGCGCCGCTCCGATCTTCGTGCCGCCCCCGAACCCCTGCGCGAGCAGCGCGAATCGCTCGGCGGCGCGGACCGGGTCGCGCTCGCGCAATGCCTGCGAGACCTGGATCAGGCGGGTGTGGAAGACGAAGGCGTCGGCGCGGGCGAAGCCGGCGAGCACGCCATGCATGAAGCGCACGAACGTGGCGGAATAGACGCTCATCGAGCCCGACGCGTCGAGCAGGATCACGAGCTTCAAGGGCTTCCTGCGTGGGCGCCGCCGCACGAGGTCGATCGGCTCGCCGCCGTGCTCGACGGCGCGCGCCAGCGTCCGGCGCAGATCGAGCCGCGGGCCCTTCCGGGCGATCCGCTCGCGGCGCACGAGCCGCGCGCGCATGCGCCGGGCGAGGCGCTCGGCGAGCGCATGGGCGGCCTCGATCTCGGCGGGGTCGGTCAGGTGACGGAAGTCGGTATGCGCGAGGCTTTCGATGCGCGAGCCGCCGGCCCGGCGGCTACCCGCTTCGTCCTCGGTCTCGGCGGCGTGATCCTCCGCCTCGGTGCGGGTGACGCGATCGGGCGCGCTCTCCTCGCCGCGCATGGCGTCGGGACCGGGCCAGGAGCGGATGTCGAGGCCGCCTTTGCGGGAGGCGCCGGAGGTGGTCATCCGCACGCCCGTGCGGCGGGCGCTCCAATAGGCGCGGAAGATCTCGGGGAAGCGCTCCCAGTCCGAGGGCCGCGTGGCGAACAGCGTGCGCAGCGCCGGCATCAGGGCGGACGGGCGCGCGAGATTCGCCTCGGCGAGGATGGCGAGCGCATCGCGGCTCTCCGCGAGGCCGACGGGGAAGCCGTTCATCCGCAGCGTGCGCACGAAGCCGGCGAGCCGGGCGCGGATCGCGGCGGCGGCGTCGGTCCCGGGGCTCGCCGCGGCGGGACTCACGCGCTCGCCTCCACCAGCCGCGCGACGACGGGCGGCGCGAGCCGCACGCGGTCCTCGCGGGTCTTGAGGAGCGCGATCAGCGCGTCGTGGACGGCTTCCGGGTCGTCGCGCAGGTCGCCGAGGCCCACGAGACTCGCGGCGAAGTCGAGCGATTCGGCGACGCCGGGAACCTTGACGAGGTCCTCGCGGCGCAGCTTCGCGACGAAGCGCGCGATCTGCGTCGCGAGCGCCGCGTCGATGCCCGGCAGGCGAGCCAGGAGGATGCGCGCCTCGCGGTCGGGCTCGGGATAGTCGACGTAGTGGTAGAGGCAGCGCCGCCGCAGGGCATCCGAGAGCTCGCGGGTGGCGTTCGAGGTGAGGATCACATGGGGGACAGTGGTCGCCGCGATGGTGCCGAGCTCGGGGATCGAGACCTGGAAGTCCGACAAGAGCTCCAGCAGGTAGGCCTCGAACTCCTCGTCGGCCCGGTCGATCTCGTCGATGAGCAGGACGGGCGCCTTCTCCTGGCGGATGGCGGCGAGCAGCGGACGCTCCAGCAGATAGGCCTGCGAGAAGATCTCGGCCTCGACGACCCGCGCGTCTTGCCCCTCGCGCGCCTTGATGGCCAGCAGCTGGCGCTGGTAGTTCCACTCGTAGAGCGCGGCCGCCCGGTCGAGCCCCTCCCAGCATTGCAGCCGGATGAGCCGCGTGTCGTGGATCGCGGCGAGCGCCTTGGCGATCTCGGTCTTGCCCACACCGGCCTCGCCCTCGAGCAGCAGCGGCCTGGAGAGCCGCTGCATCAGCGCGAGCGCGACCGCGAGGTCGCGATCCGGCACGTATCCGGTCGCGACCAGGCGCTGCGCGATGGCGTCACGGTCGAGGGGGGCGGTCAAGACGGGCTCCTCGTGTTGTCGTATGCGCGGCGCCCGGATCCTCTCCGGAGGGGAGGAGTCCGCGCACAGCGCGGGCGGTGGGGCCGTTCACAAGGCGGTCGAGCCAGCACGCCGCCCTCCCCACCCTCCGGCCTACGGCCTCCGTCCTCTCCTCCGGGGAGGAGGCGACCACGCGTCCTCCCCGGAGGGGAGGAGTCCGTGCGCAGCACGGACGGTGGGGCCGTTCGATGCGGGGAGGTGGCGGGGCGCGATCGCCCCGCCGCGCCCGCTCAAGCCCCCAGAGCGCGCGCCGCCTTCCAGATGCGCCAGTGGTCGTGCGGCATCTGGATGTGGGTCGAGCCCAGGAAGGAGAACGCGTCGTTCACCGCGTTGGAGAAGCACGGCACGCCGCCGACATGCGGGCTCTCGCCGACGCCCTTGGCGCCGATCGGGTGGTGCGGCGAGGGGGTGACGGTGTGGTCCGTCTCCCAGACCGGGGTCTCCACCGCGGTGGGCAGGAAGAAGTCCATGAAGGACGCGCCCATCACGTTGCCCTGCTCGTCGTAAGCGATCTCCTGGCCCATCGCGACCGCGAAGGCCTCGGTGAGGCCGCCGTGCACCTGGCCCTCGATGATCATCGGGTTGATCCGGGTGCCGCAATCGTCGAGCGCGTAGAAGCGCCGGACCTTGTAGACCCCCGTGTCGACGTCGATGTCCATGACGCAGACATAGGCCCCGAACGGGTAGGTCATGTTCGGCGGGTCGTAGTAGGACACCGCCTCGAGGCCGGGCTCCATGTTCGGCGGGGGGGCGTTGTAGGCCGCCCAGATGATCTCCTTCATCGACTTGCGGCTCTCGGGCGATCCCTTCAGGCGGAAGCCGTCGATGTCGAACTCCACGTCGTCGTGGTGCACTTCCAGCATGTGCGCCGCGATCATCTGCGCCTTCGCCTTGATCTTGCGCGCGGCGACCGCGGTGGCGGCGCCGGCGACCGGCGTCGAGCGCGAGCCGTAGGTGCCGAGCCCGTAGGGCGCCGTGTCGGTGTTGCCCTCCTCGATCATGATGTCGTCGGCGGGGATGCCGAGCTCGGTGGCGATGATCTGGGCGTAGGTGGTCTCGTGTCCCTGGCCCTGGCTCTTCGTGCCCATGCGGGCGATGACGCCGCCCGTGGGGTGGATGCGGATCTCGGCGGAATCGAACATGCCGATGCCGAGGATGTCGCAATTGCGGGTCGGGCCCGCGCCGACGATCTCGGTGAAGAAGGACAGGCCGACGCCCATGATCTCGCGGGTCTCGCCCCGGCGGAACGCCTCGCGCTTCTCCCGCTGCTCGGCGCGGAGCGCGTCGTAGCCCACCGCGTCGAGCGCCTTCTTCATGGCGGTGTGGTAGTCGCCCGAGTCGTATTCCCAGCCGAGCGCCGAGTTGTAGGGGAATTGCTCGGCCTCGATGAAGTTCTTCATCCTGAGCTCGGCGGAATCCATGCCGAGCTTCTGGGCGAGGATCTCCACCGCGCGCTCGATGGCGTAGACCGCCTCGGTGACGCGGAACGAGCAGCGATAGGCCACGCCCCCGGGCGCCTTGTTGGTGTAGACGCCGTCGACGGCGAGATGCGCCACCGGGATGTCGTAGGAGCCCGTGCAGATGTTCATGAACCCGGCCGGCCACTTCGACGGGTCGGCGCAGGCGTCGAAGGCGCCGTGGTCGGCGAGCACGTGCACCCGCATGGCGGTGATCGTGCCGTCCTTCGTGGCGGCGAGCTCGGTCGTCATGTGGTAGTCGCGGGCGAAGGAGGTGGCCGACAGGTTCTCCATCCGGTCCTCGACCCACTTCACCGGCACGCCCAGCACGATCGAGGCCACGACCGAGCAGATGTAGCCCGGATAGGCACCGACCTTGTTGCCGAAGCCGCCGCCGATGTCCGGGGCGATCACGTGCACCTTGTGCTCGGGGATGCCGGCGAGCATGGAGGCCACCGTGCGGATCACGTGCGGGGCCTGGAAGGTGCCCCACAGGGTCAGCTCGCCGCGGATCTTGTCCATCGAGGCCACGCACTGGCAGGTCTCGAGCGGCGAGGGATGGGTGCGGTGATAATACAGCATCTCCTTGATGGTGACGTCGGCCGTCTCGAAGGCGGCGTTCGTGCCGGCCTCGTCGCCGATCGTCCACTCGAAGATGTGGTTGTGGTGCTTGCGGGGGCCGTGGGCGCCGACCAGCTTGTCCTTGATGTCCTCGCGCAGCAGCGGCGCGTCGTCCGCCATCGCCTGGAACGGGTCGACCAGCGGGACGAGCTCCTCGTACTCCACCTCGACGAGCTCCATCGCGTCGGCCGCGATGTAGCGGTCCTCGGCGATGACGAAAGCCACCTCCTGGCCCTGGAACAGCACCTTCTCGTCGGCGAGCACCGCCTGCACGTCGCCGGCCAGCGTCGGCATGTAGTGCAGGTTGAGCGGCTTGAGGTCGGCCGCCGTGAGCACCGCCTTGACGCCGGGCAGCGCCAGCGCCTTCGAGGCGTCGATCTTCTTGATGCGCGCGTGGGCGTAGGTCGAGCGCACGAAGTCGCCGAACAGCATGCCGGGCAGCTTCAGGTCGTCGACGTACTGGCCGCGCCCTTGGGTGAAGCGCACGTCCTCGACGCGCTTCCTCTTGCAGCCGAGGCCCTGGAGCTTGGCTTCGCGCTCCTCGCGGGTGGGAGGGGTCATGTCGTTCATTCGGCGGCCTCCTTGACGGGCTCGCCCGCGAGCTTCGCGGCGGCGTACTGAATGGACTTGACGATGTTCTGGTAGCCCGTGCACCGGCACAGGTTGCCGGAGATGCCGGCGCGGATCTCGGCCTCGGTCGGGCGCGGGTTCTCCTGCAGCAGGCGATGCGCGCGCACGATCATGCCGGGCGTGCAATAGCCGCACTGGAGCCCGTGCATCTCGCGAAAGCCCTCCTGGAGGGCGTGCAGCGTGCCGTCGGGGGCCGCGACGCCCTCGATCGTCATGATGTCGGCGCCGTTCGCCTGGGCGGCGAACATGGTGCAGGACTTCACCGACATGCCGTCGATGTCGACCGTACAGGCGCCGCAATGGCCGGTCTCGCAGCCGATATGCGCGCCGGTGAGGCCGAGATCCTCGCGCAGGAAGTGGATGAGCAGCGTGCGCGGCTCGACCAGCGACTCGTGCGCCTTGCCGTTCACCTCGAGCTTGATATGGACCTTGGACATGCTCTCTCCCCTCCTCAGGCCGTCGCGCGCGCGGCGGCGCGGGCGAGCGCCCGGCGCAGCATCACGCCCGCCATGGCGGTGCGGTACTCCGCGGGACCGCGCCCGTCGGATGCGGGATTGGTGATGGCTTCGGCCGCGGCGATCGCGCGGTCGACCGTTGCGGGCTGGAGCCGCGATCCCCTGAGGATCGCCATGGCGTCCACGGCGAGCAGCGGCGTCTCGGAGACGTTGGTGAGGCCGATCGCGATGGTCTCGACCACGCCGTCCTTCATCGTCAGCTGCACGGCGGCCGCGGCCGTGGCGTAGTCGCCGACCTTGCGCTTGAGCTTCTCGTAGGCGTAGCCCGCGCCGGCCGCCGGGACGGGAACGCGCACGGCGGTGAGGATCTCGCCGTCCTCCGCCGCGGTGAAATAGGCGCCCTGGTAGAACGCGCGCGCCTTCACCGATCGCGTCCCGTTCGGGCCGGCGAGCGTGTAGGTCGCGTCGAGGGTCATCATCACGGCGGGCATGTCGTTGCCGGGATCGCCGTTGGCGACGTTGCCGCCGAGCGTGCCGCGGTAGCGGATCTGCGGGTCGGCGATGACGGCCGAGGTCTCGGGGATCAGCGGGAGCTTCTCCGCCAGAATCGGGTCCTGGAGCAGCTGGTGCTGGGTCGTCATCGCGCCGATGACGATCTCCGAGCCCTCCTCGCGCACGCCCTTGAGGGCCGCGATGCGCGAAAGGTCGACGAGCGCCTCGGGGGCGGAGAGCCGCAGCTTCATCATCGGGATGAGGCTGTGGCCGCCGGCCAGCGCCCGGGCCTCGTCGCCGAGCTCGGCCAGGAGGGCGACGGCCTCCTCGACGCTGCTCGGGCTGTGATAGGCGAAATTGGCGGGTATCACGCCGGATCCTCCTCAGCAGGTGTTCCAACCCTGACTTGCGGGCATCCGCCCGTCTTTTTCGAGAGGGTCCAGACTGGAGGGGGGTGCGGCAATCGCTCCTGCACGAGAGACGCCCCGCGACGCACGAAATGCGGCGGCCGCGCACGAACTGCGTCAGCTCGACTGACTTATTCAGCCGCATCCAGCGGTCGCACGCGCGCCGTCCGCTCGGCCTCGAAGCGGCGCTTCAGCGCGACGAGGCGGCCCCGCGACACGGGGACCGGGACATCGCAGCCCGCCATGTCGGCGGCGCCGTTGTCGCCGACCCGGCGCACCGCCACCACGTGGTCGAGATTGAGGATGTGGCTGCGGTGGACGCGCAGGAACCGGGCGGGATCGAGCGCCGCCTCGACCTCGCCGATGGACAGGCCGCAGAAGTACTCGTGGCCGGCGTCGCGCACATAGGTGTAGTGCGCGTTCGCCCGCACGCAACGAATCGCCTCGGACGGGAGCACCACGGGCGCGCCGGCGCGCTCGACGGTGAGGCCGGGGAGCGGCTTGCGCGCACGGGCGCCGGCGCCGCCCAGCGGCGCCGGCCGCGGCACCGTATCGCGCGCGGGCGCATCGGGCGCCGACCGCGCCGGCGCGGCATCGGCGGTCGCGTCCGGCTCGGCCGAAGCCGCCGCGACGGGATCCCGCGCCGGCTCGTCCGCGGCGCGCGGGCGCGGGCGCGGGGCCGAGTCGCGACCGTCGGGCGTCAGCATCGCGAGGAAGGCGCCGGAGACCGCGAAGGCGACGATCGCCACGGTGATCGCGAGCCCGTCCGGCGAGAGGCTGGTGTGGAACTGCGAGTGGGCCGCCGCCGCCGCGGCGTCGAGCTCGGTATGCGACGCCGGGTGCACGCTCATGCCGGCCATCGCCGTGTAGTGCATGCCGGAGATCGCGAGGCCCATGGCGCCGGCGGAGGCCCACAGGATCTGCCGATGCGCCTCGAAGCACAGCCACAGCGCGGCGGCGGAGGCCGCCATCGCCAGCGCCACGGAAGCGGCGATGTGGCCCGGCGCGTGCGCCATCGTCATCGCCCCCACGAGCGCGCCCATGCCGATGTAGTGCATCGAGGCGATGCCCGCGCCCATCGCGGCCCCGCCGACGCCGAGCCTGACCATCCGCGGCAGGTCCGTGGAGGCGAGCAGCATCGCCGCGCCCACCACCATGACGGCGACGAGGAGCGAGAACACGGTCGGCGCGACGAGATAGTCGACGTCGACCGGCAGCCGTGCGGCGAGCATGCCGATGAAGTGCATCGACCAGATGCCCACCGCCAGCGTCGCGGCCGCTCCGAGCACCAGCGCCCGGCGGCGCACACCCCGCGCGCCGGCCACGCGGCCCGCGATCGACAGCCCGACATAGGCGCCCTGCATCGCCACGACGATCGACAGCACGACCAGCCAGGGGTCGTGCGCGACGGCGATCGGGCCGAGCCCGCCCGGCATCGGCAGTCCCTCCCCGTTCGTACGCCGGCGCGCCCGCCGGACGGGCGCACAGTGCCGCGAAAAGAGGCGCGGAGCAATGCTCGGGTGGCTCGCGCGCGGTCCATGCAGCCCCAGCGGCGCCGGGGCCTTGCGCCCCACCGCGCCCGTGACGCGGGATCGCCCGATGTTGACTCGCGCGCTCCGGGACCTACGCTCGCGGTCGAATACGCCTTTTCGGGGGGGCAGGATGCACGAATTCCACGGCCGGTGGCGCGGTTTTGCGCGCGTCGTACGCGTGCTCGTGCTCGTCGTCCTCACGCTGGCCGGCCTGCTGCCGATCACCGCGTCCGCACAGGCTTCGCGCGACCGGGCGCGCGCCGAGCAGGCGTGGTCGAGCCTCGACGTCGACGCCCGCCTCACCCTGCAGCTCGCGATGACCGCCGCAGGCGCGTGGTACGGCGTGCCCAACGTCGGCTTCTCCAGCCGCCTGCACGGGGCCATACGAGATGTCCAGGCGGCGCGCGGGGCCCGGGCCGACGGGGTGCTGACGCCCGGCGACATCGAGGCGATCGTCGCAGCCGGGCTGCCGGTGATGCAGGGCTGGGACCTCGCACGCGCGCACCACCCCACCCGCGGCCGCTGGCTGCTCGTCCCGACCGGCCTCGACCTCCAGGCCGAGCGGACGCCGGAAGGCGCCTTCATCCGGTCCACCGACAACCGTTTCCGCCTGAGCTTCGAGGGCTACGATGGCGCGTCGCTGCGCACCAGCTACGACGCCCTGCGCGCGGAGATGGTCCGCAGCGGCGATGCGATAGACTACGAAGTCCTGCGCGACGACTTCTTCGTGCTGTCCGTATCCCAGGGGCGCTACAAGCGCTACGTGCGCATCCACCGCGACGGATCGGGGTTGCTCGGCTTCGACATGGCCTGGTCGACCGAGGCCGCGCCGGTTCACGGCGAGCGGCTCGCGACCATCGTCTCGGGCTCGTTCTGGGCGGCGATGACCGGCGCGCCCTATCCCGCTTTCGATCCGGTGCCCTACCCGTGGGAAAGCGAGCCGCAAGCCGTCGCCGCACTCCCCGACGCCCCGGCGCCGTCCCGGTCGGAGCCGACGCCGCAGGGGCAGGGCCGAACCGCGTCGACGGGCACCGGCTTCTTCGTCAGCGCACAGGGCCACGTCCTCACCAACGACCATGTCGTCGAGGGCTGCGTCAATCTCACCGTGCGCGACCGGACGGGCCGGATCGACCGGCGCGCGCGTGTGCGCGCCCGAGACACGGGCGCCGATCTCGCGCTCGTCGCGACGAGCCTGGGGGGCGTCGAGCCCGCCCCGATGCGCATGGACGCGCGACTCGGCGAGAGCGTCGCCGTGTTCGGCTATCCGCTCGCGCAGATCCTGGCCTCGAGCGGCAATTTCACGCTGGGCAACGTCACGGCGCTCGCGGGCGTGGGCGACGACGACGCGGTGCTCCAGATCTCCGCGCCGGTCCAGGCCGGCAATTCCGGCGGGCCGCTGCTCGACGGCGCCGGGAACGTGCTCGGCGTGGTCGTGGCGAAGTTCGGCCTGCGCGCCGCCGCCCTGAGCGGGGACCTGCCCCAGAACGTCGCCTTCGCCGTGAAGGCGCGCGAGGCGCTTCGTTTTCTCAAGCGCAGCGGCTTCGCGGCGCCGGTCGGCGACGCGGGCGCGCCGCTCGCGCCGGAGGTGCTCGCCGAGACGGCCCAGCGCATCGCGGTGTTCATCGCCTGCGACTGAGCGCGACGACGGACAGGCCCCTTCCGTGCCGCGTAACGCGGGGGATCGCGGCGCCCTGGACACGACGATCCGCGTGCCTTTTTTCGACACGGATCGAGGGAGCGCGAACCCGGCGCTCACGTCCAGTCGTCCTGCGGTCCGATACGGCGCAAAACGCTTCCCTCCGATGTGATTACCGAGCCATCGAAAGCTTTCGACCGCATGAGCTTCGGCATCAGAGTGACTCTACGGAAGAAGCCGGTACGTTAACCGCGAATCAACCGGGCGCACACTAGCTTCGGTTCCGCCATAGTCCCCGCGTTCGCGCCCGCGAGCCGGAATCGTCGAGCGGAGCCCCATGCTGTCCATCCGTCGAACCAGCCTCGTGTTCACCGGCGCGGTGGCGCTCGGGGTTCTCGTCGCCGCCGGGCTCACCATCGCCGCAGAGCTCTCGCGCCTGCGCGCCAGCGTCGAGACCGGCAACGCGGTCACGGCGCTGTCCTATCTCAACAAGGCGACGATCGAGCTGTCGTTCGAGCGCTCCCTCTCGCAGGTCGGGCTCGCTCTGCCGGGGCCGTTTCCGGAGCGGTTCGCCGCGATGCTCACGGCGCAGCGGACGAAGTCCGACGCGCTGTTCGCCCAGCTCGACGCCCTCCTCGCCGCGGTCGAGCTCCCCGGAGAGCCCGCATTCGCAGCAGGGCTCGCACGCCAGCGCGCCGCCATCGCCGAAATCCGCGAGATCGTCGATCCCGATCTCGCGCTGCCCGAGGACGCGCGCACCAATGCGGACGCGGCCGTCATCGCGCGGCTGAAGGACGCCATCTCCGCCGTGAACGGGCTCGGCGACCTCGTGCGCCCCGCCGCCGACGAGACGCCGGCCGCGATCGCGGCACACGACCTCCTGATGCAGCGCGCCTGGATCATCCGGGAATACGGCGGACGCGAGCGCACCTACTTCGCCATCGCCACCGCGCTCGGCGCGCCGATCCCGGCGCAGAACCTGCCGGAAATGCTCGAATCCCACGGCCGCGTGCTGCAGTCCTGGGGCCTGACGGAGAGCCTCGCGGGCCGCGCCGAGCTCGCACCCGCCGTCGCCGAGGCGCTCGCGACGATGCGCCAGCGCTACTTCGCCGATTATCTCGCCCTGCGCCGCGATCTCTACGCTGCCGCGGAGAGCGCCGCCTACCCCGTGGACTTCGAGGCCTACTTCGCCCGCTCCTCCGAGGCGCTGGACGCCGCGGTCGGCGTGGTGACCGCAGCCGGCGCGGCGAACATCGCGCTCGCGGACGAGCTCCGGGGCACGGCACAGCGCAATCTCGTCCTCGTTCTCGCGCTCTCGGTCGCCGCCCTCGTGCTCGCCGGCTTCGCCGTCCGCTATTTCCAGAGCCACGTCGCAACGCGCATCGACCGGGCGACGCAGGCGATGAAGGCGCTCGCCGCCGGCGCCACCGAGGTCGATCTCGCCCCGCTCGCCGGCGGCGACGAGGTCGCCGAGATGGGCCGCGCGCTCGCCGTCTTTCGCGACAACGCGTTGGCGCGCGCCCGCCTCGAGGGGCAGGCGCGCCTCGACCGCGAGAAGGAGCTGGCGCGACAGGACCGGATCGAGAGCCTGGTACAGCGCTTCCGCGACACCGCCGAGCGCGTCGAGAGCGCGCTCGCGGCCGAGACCGGGGCGATGAGCGAGACGTCCGTGCGTCTCGCCGACGCGAGCACGTCCGCCGCCGAGCAGGCCCGCGCCGCCGGCTTCGCCTCCGCGGAGGCGGACGGGCACGTGCGCTCGGTCGGCGCCACCGCCGACGCGCTCGCGGGCTCGATTCGCCAGATCGCCGACCAGGCCCAGGCGACCAGCGAGCGTGTGACGCACGCCAACGCCATCGCGGAGAGCGCCACCGCAACGGTCGGCGATCTCGCCCGCAGCGCCGAGGCGATCGGCGCGGTCGTGGCGCTGATCCGCGAGATCGCGGAGCAGACCAACCTGCTCGCGCTCAACGCGACGATCGAGGCGGCGCGCGCCGGCGAGGCCGGACGCGGCTTCGCGGTGGTGGCCGCCGAGGTGAAGACGCTCGCCGCCCAGACCGCCAGGGCCACCGAGGACATCGCCGCGCAGATCGGCGGCATCCAGGGCTCCACGGGAGAGGCCGTCGACTCCATCGCGACGATCGCGGCGACGATCGGCGAGATCGCAGGCCTCGCCGAGACGCTCGCCGGCGCGGTCGAGACGCAGGACCAGGCTACGAGCGGCATCGCGCAGTCGATCGGCCGGGCCGCCGGCGGGTCGGCGGCGGTGGCGAAGAGCCTCGACGTCGTCACCCACGCCATCGAGGAGACCCGCAGCGAAGCCGGCCGCGTCCGGGACGCGTCCGATCGCGTCGCGGACGCGGCAGCGGAGATGGCCCGGGCGGTGGAGGAATTCGTTTCCGGCGTCGCCGAGGACGTCTCGGACCGGCGCTCCGAGACCCGCATTCCCGCCGGGGACGAGCGCGTGACCGTCGCCATCGGCGGCGTCCAGAGGCCCGCGACGGTCGTCGACGTCTGCGGAACCGGGATGAAGATCGCCTTCGTGCCGGCGCGCCTCGCCGGGGACCACGCGGCGGCGCCCGGCGAGACGGTCCGCGTCGTCTTCGGCGACGGCGCAGCGGTCGAGGCCGAGGTCGCGTGGGCCTCGAATTCCCACGCGGGGCTGCGCGCCCACGGCACGATGGCGGGCATCGTCGCCCGCTACGAGCGACAGGCCGCATGAGCCCGGCCGCGCCGGGCCCGGTCGGTCAGGACGGCCAGGGCGCGCGGACGAAATCGAAGCCGGCGCCCGCGCGGCGGACGTGCCCGACATTGGGGAAGCCCCAATGGTATCCGGCGATCATCAGCCGGTCGGCCGCGGCCTCGTCGAGCAGGCGGCGGCGGGTCTCCCGCGCCATGTCCGGGTCCATGTCGAAGCGCACCGACCATTCGGGATTGCTCACGAACAGGAACGGCAGGTGGGCGGCGTCGGAGATCAGCAACAGCCCCTCCGAGCCCGATTGGACGCGGAACGCCATGTGGCCCGGCGCGTGCCCGTGCGCATCGACCGCCACGATCCCCGGCGCGAGCTCGTCGCCGCCCGCGTAGGGGCGCCGCTCCAGCCCGTCGAAGAGGCTCGTCGCCCGCTCGAACCCGGCGCGGCGACCCTCCGGCGCGCGGCTCATCTCGCCCTCGTCGAGCCAGTAGGCGACCTCGCCCTCCGGCACGAGCAGCTCGGCATTGGGGAACATCGGCGCGCCGCTGGCGTCGCGCAGGCCGGAGATGTGGTCGCCGTGGAAATGCGAGATCACCACCATGTCGATGTCGCCCGGCGCGATGCCGGCCGCCGCCAGGTTGTCGACGAGGCGCCCGACCGGGCTCTCGCCCTCCTGCGGGCCGTTGCCGGTATCGATCAGGACGAGCCGATCGCCGGAGCGGATCAGGGTCGGGGTGAAGGGGTTCTCGATCGTCTCCGTGCCGCGCATGGCGGTCTCGAAGGCGCCGCGGACCTCGTCGAGGGAGGCGTTGGTGACGAAGCCGTCCTGCAGCGGAAAGCCGCGCATGCCGTCGTAGACCGGCCACACGGCGATCTCGCCGACGCTGTAGCGGAAGGCCGGGCTGAGCGGGCCGGGCGCGGAGCCCGCCTCTGCGCCCTGGGCGCGCGCGGCCCCGGCGGGAAGCGCGGCGGCGGCGGTGGCTGCGGCGGACATGGCGAACACCTCGCGACGTGACGGACCCTGCATCGTCGTTCCTCCGTTGTTTCCCGGCAAGCTAGCGGCGGCGTCTCCTACGGCAAGCGCGACGCGGCTCACGAGCGCGTGAACACCCCGGCCGCGGGCTTCCCCGGGCCGGGCGCGTCATCCTTTTCGCGGGGTGGCGCGGAGCCGGGCGCGGCGTAGGATCGGCGCGCCCCGAAGCCTTCCAGACGAGGTCGACATGACACCGATCCGCCCCCGCCGCAGCGCGCTCTACATGCCCGGCTCGAACGCCCGCGCGCTGGAGAAGGCGAAGAGCCTGGAGGCCGACGTGCTGCTCCTCGATCTCGAGGACGCGGTCGCGCCGGACGTGAAGGAGCAGGCGCGCGGGCAGGTCTACGAGGCGGTCCACGGCGGCGGCTTCGGCCATCGCGAGGTCGTGGTGCGGATCAATGGGCTGGAGACGCCCTGGGGCGACGAGGACCTGAAGGCCGCCGCCGCCTGCCGGCCCGCCGCCGTGCTGGTGCCGAAGGTCTCCGCGCCCGAGGACCTCGGCCGTATCGGGGCGCGCCTCGACGCGCTCGGCGCGCCGCACACGGTGAAGGTCTGGGCCATGGTCGAGACGCCCGCGGCGATCCTCGCCGTGGCCTCCATCGCGGCCGCGGCGCGCGATCCGCTGACCCGGCTCGCCTGCTTCGTCATGGGCACGAACGATCTCGCCAAGGAGACCCGCGCCCGGCTCGTTCCCGGTCGTGCGGCGATGATCCCCTGGCTGATGCAGGCGCTGGCCGCCGCCCGCGCCGAGGGCCTCGACATCCTCGACGGCGTCTACAACGGCCTCGACGACGCAGACGGCTTCACGGCGGAATGCGAGCAGGGCCGCGACATGGGCTTCGACGGCAAGACGCTGATCCACCCCAAGCAGCTCGAGGCGGCCAACCGCCTCTTCGCGCCCGATCCCGACGAGGTGGCGCGCGCCCGCGCCATCATCGCCGCCTTCGAGCAGCCCGAGAACGCCGCGAAGGGCGCCATCACGCTCGACGGTCGCATGGTCGAGCGCCTCCACGCCGAGATGGCGAAGCGCACCGTGGCACTGGAGGAGGCGATCGAGAAGCGGGGGTGAGACGCGAAGGGCGGCGGCCCACTCGGACCGCCGCCCTTCGATGCTCGTCCCGCGCTTCGCCTCAGAAGGCGCGCTTCAGGCTGTCCGCCAGGTCGAGCGCTTCCCAGGAGAATCCGCCGTCCGCCTCGGCCGCGCGGCCGAAATGGCCGTAGGCGGCGGTGCGGGCGTAGATCGGACGGCCCAGGCCGAGCTTCGTGCGGATGCCGCGCGGCGAGAGGTCCATCGCGTCCATCAGCACGGCCTCGAGCTTGGCCTCCTCGACCCGGCCGGTGCCGTGCGTGTCGACGTAGATCGACAGCGGCTTGGCCACGCCGATGGCGTAGGACAGCTGGATCGTGCAGCGCGAGGCGAGGCCCGCCGCCACCACGTTCTTGGCGAGGTAGCGCGCGGCGTAGGCCGCCGAGCGGTCGACCTTGGTCGGGTCCTTGCCGGAGAAGGCGCCGCCGCCGTGCGGGGCCGCGCCGCCGTAGGTGTCGACGATGATCTTGCGGCCGGTCAGGCCGGCGTCGCCGTCCGGGCCGCCGATCAGGAACTTGCCGGTCGGGTTGACGTGCCACACGCAGGACGGCTCGATCCAGTCCTCCGGCAGGGACTTGCGCACGTAGGGCTCCACGATCGCCTGCACGTCGTGCGAGGTCAGATGCTCGTCGAGGTGCTGCGTCGAGACCACGATCTGGGTGACGCCGACCGGCTTGCCGTTCTCGTAGCGCACCGTCACCTGGCTCTTCGCGTCGGGACCGAGCACGTTCGACTCGCCGGACTTCCGGGCGTCGGCCAGCGTCTTGAGGATCTTGTGCGCGAAGAAGATCGGCGCCGGCATCAGCTCGGGCGTCTCGTCGCAGGCGTAGCCGAACATGATGCCCTGGTCGCCGGCGCCCTCGGCGTCGACGCCCTGGGCGATGTCGGCCGACTGCTGGTGCAGCAGCACGTCGATCGACGCGGTGTCCCAGTGGAAGCCGTCCTGCTCGTAGCCGATGTCCTTGATCGCGAGACGCGCCAGGTGGGCGATGTAGTCGCCGGTGATGGTCTTGGGACCGCGGACCTCGCCGACGATCACCACCTTGTTGGTCGTGGCCAGCGTCTCGCAGGCGACGCGGGCTTCGGGCATCTCGCCCAGGAAGGCGTCGACGACCTCGTCCGAGATGCGGTCGCAGACCTTGTCCGGATGGCCTTCGGAGACGGATTCGCTGGTGAAGAGATAGCTCGAGCGCGCCACGGGCGGGTTCCTTTCATCCCACAGGACGGCGCGAGCGATCGCACCGTCCGTTTTATCGGACCGATGGGGGCCTTGATGCCATCGAAACCACCGACGGTCAACCCGACAGGCCGGACATGTCCGATTTATGGAACGCTCCGACCGCCGCGGTCCGGCCGGTCGAGGTCCGCCTCACGTCGGCGGCTCGTCCGAGGACAGGGCCTCGACGAGGTCGACGATCCGCTTGCGCACCTTGGCGTCGCGGACCCGGACGAAGGCGCGCATCAGGTGCAGCCCGTCTGCGGTCGAGAGGAAGTCGGAGACGTAGGCGGGCGTCGGCGGCTCGGACAGCCCGTCGACGGGCGGCGCGCCCTCGAGCTGGGGGGCGCCTTCGTAGAAGAACTCGACCTGCACCCCGAGGATCGAGGCGATCTGGTGCAGCCGGCTCGCGCCGATTCGGTTCGTGCCCTTCTCGTATTTCTGGACCTGCTGGAAGGTCAGCCCGAGGGCCTCGCCCAGCTTCTCCTGGCTCATGCCGATCATCATCCGGCGCATGCGCACACGGCTTCCGACGTGCTTGTCGATCGGGTTGGGGGACTTCTTCAACGCATCGCTCCTGGCGGGGAACTGGCCGGATCAGGCGACCCTTCGTCCTGCTCCACGTATGCGCAAGAGAAGCGTCGCCGCAACGCAGATTAGAAGCAAGCTCGCGAAAACGCCATCGCCGAAACGCGCGTAGAGCGTGGGCTCGAGCGTCCGCGGCAGCCCGGCGTCGAGAACGCCGGCCACGCCGACGGGCAGCGCGCCCACGGTCCGCCCGTAGGGATCGACCACCGCCGACACGCCCGTGTTGGCGGCGCGCACCAGCGGCACGCCCTCCTCGACCGCGCGCAGGCGCGCCTGCGCGAAGTGCTGGCGCGGCCCCGGCGTATCGCCGAACCAGCCGTCGTTGGTGACGTTCAGGAGGAGCCCCGGACGCTCTGACCCGGGCGTCACGGCGCCGGGAAAGATGGCCTCATAGCACACGCTCGCTGCAACTTCTGGTAAGCCCGGCACCGAAAGCGATTGTGCCGCCGCACCCGGCGCGAAACCGCCCGGCACGTCGACGAACGGGGCCAGCCCGAGCGCCTCGATCGACCGGGCGAACACCTGCGGCAGGTACTCGCCGAACGGAACCAGGTGGACCTTGTCGTAGCTCTCCAGGATCGTCCCGTCGTCGGCGACGACGTGGATGGAATTGTAGAAGACCGGCTCCTCTCCCGGAAGGTAGCCCTCGTCGATGCGCGCCGCGCCCGTGATCAGCGTCGTTCCCGGCGGCAGCATCGCCGCGATCTGCGCCAGCGCCCGCGCGTCGCGGTGGAGCAGGAAAGGGAAGGCGGCCTCGGGCCAGATCAGGTGGGTGACGTCGCCGACGCCCGCGCGCTCCGGCGAGGTCGCGCGGTCGGAGAGCGTGATGTAGCGGCGCATGATCGTCTCGCGCTCGCCGGCGTCGAACTTCTCGGCCTGGCTGAGGTTCGGCTGCATGATCCGAAGCGCCACGCCGGGAATCTCGGGCATCGGCTCGGCGGGCACGCGCCAGGCGCCGTAGGCGACGAGCCCGGCGAGCGCCAGCGCGCCGAACGCGACGGGCCCCGTCCGGGCGCCCGCCCCCTTGCTCGTCCCCAGCGTCGCCGGCGCGGCCGCGATCGCGACCGCGACCAGCGTGAGCCCATAGAGCCCGAGCGCCGAGGCGGCCTGCATCGGCCAGACCTGCTGGGCGAGGCTCATGCCCAGCGTATTCCAGGGAAACCCCGTGAACAGGTGGCCGCGCAGCCACTCGGCCGCCGCGATCCCCGCGGCAAAGGCGAGGATACGCCCCGCCCCGCGCGACCACAGCACCCGGGCCAAGGCGAAGCCCAGCGCGTAGAACACGGCGAGCGCCGCGGGCAGGGCGACGACACCGAGCGGCATCGCCCAGGCATAGCGCTCGGCGTCCACCAGGAAGGCCATGCCGAGCCACCACAGGCCCGCCCCGAGATAGCCGAAGCCCCACAGCCACCCGATCCCCGCCGCGGCGCCGAGCGCGCGGACCGTCCCGCGCGAGCCGAGCCCGTCGATGAGCCAGACCGCGGGAACCAGCGAGACGACGAGGGCCGGGAAGACGCCGAAGGGCGGCATCGCGAGCGCGCCGACCGCGCCGGCCAGGAGCGCGATCAGGGCGCGCCGCCAGCCCCAGGCGAGGACGACGCGATGGGCCAGCGCGGTCATGCGCCCGGCGATCTCGAATCCGGGTCGGCGGGCGGCGGCGCCGGCGCGGCGGCCTCGGCTGGCGCAGCCGGGGAGTCGGCGGGCCGCTCGTCGCTCGCGGGGGTCCCTGCGCCCGCGCCGTTGGCGCCGCGTCGCCCGGCTACGCCGGTCGCCACCCCCGCGGGCACCAGCTTCAGGCTCGGATCGCGCCGATGGATGCGCACGCGCTTGAGCCGGCGCGGATCGGCGTCGAGCACCTCGAACTCGAAGTTCTCGGGGCCCGCGATCAGCTCCGACCGCGCCGGAACGCGCCCGGCGAGCGCCACGATCAGGCCGCCGAGCGTATCGACCTCCTCGGCGACCTCGCCCTGGGTGAAATCGAAGCCGATCACCTGCGAGGCTTCCTCCAGATCGGCGCGGGCGTCGGCGACGAACGTGTCCGGCCCGCTCGCCTCGATCATCGCCTGGCTGGCGAGGTCGTGCTCGTCCTCGATGTCGCCCACCACCATCTCGACGAGGTCCTCGATGGAGACCAGGCCGTCGGTGCCGCCGTATTCGTCGATGACGAGCGCCATGTGCGTGCGCGTGGTCTGCATGCGCACCAGCAGCTCCACCGCCGGCATCGACGGGGGCACGAACAGGACCGGGCGCAGGATCTTCGCCGAGGCGAGGGTCGCCGACAGGTCGATGTTCGAGAGGCTGACCGCGTCGAGCGCCTTGGGCTTGCGCCGACGGCCGCCGCCTGTGCCGTTTTCCGCCTTGGCGACCAGGTAGTCGAGGAAATCGCGGATGTGGACCATGCCCTTGGGATCGTCCAGCGTCTCGCCGTAGACCGGCAGGCGGGAATGGCCGGCGGTGCGGAACACGCGCAGCATCTCGCCGAGCGTGGTCTCGTGGGCGACGGCGACGATGTCGGCGCGCGGCACCATCACGTCGTAGACGCGCATGCGGTGGAAGCGCAGCACGTTCTTGAGCATCGCCCGCTCGCGGGCCGAGATGTCCGGGTTCTCCACGGACATCGCGAGGAGATCCTCCAGATCGGCGCGGGTCGCCTCGCGCTGCCTCAGCCCGATTCGGGCGAGCATGCGATCGAGCCAGCCGTCCCGCCCGGGTGGTCGCGGCTCGCCGTCGAGCGTGTCCGCGGCGGGCGCCGGATGAGGGCGGGCCGCCGCGGGACTTCGGTCGGAGCCGGTGTCGCGGCCGGATTCGGAGCTCTGGGCGGGATCGGGTTGAGAAGAACCGTCGGTCATCGTGCCTTTTTCGCGCTGTGTGTCTGTGGCTCACGGATGAGCGGCGTAGGGATCGTCCACGCCGATCAGCGCCATGGCCTTGGTCTCCAGCGCCTCCATTTCCTCGGCGGCCGCCTCGGTGTCGTGATCATACCCGAGACAATGGAGAACGCCATGCGCCAGGAGGTGCGCGGCGTGGCCGGCGAGGGGAATGCCCATCGCCTGCGCCTCGCGTCCCAGGGTCTCGTAGGCGAGGACGACGTCGCCGAGCGGACGCGGGCCCGGAAAGCCGGGCGTGGGCGCCGCGGGAAAGGACAGGACGTTCGTCGGCTCGTCCTTGCCCCGCCACTCGGAGTTGATCTCTCGGACGGCCTCGTCGTCGGTCAGGAGCAGCTCGAGCGAGACCAGTCCCTCGACCCTGGCGACGATCAGCGCGGCCTCGGCGGCGCGGGCGCACAGCCCCTCGACGTCTCCGAGATCACCCCAGGATCCGGCTTCGACGGTGACGGAGAGCGTGAGGTCGAGCGCGCTCACGCGGGCCTCTCCCGGCGCTCCTCGGGGCGTCGGCCGGCGGGCCGCGCGGGCTCGTCGGGACCCCGGACGACGCCGCGGGCGCGCAGATCCGCATCATAGGCTGCGACGATGCGCCGCACCATGTCGTGGCGCACGACGTCCCCCTCGGCGAAGCGGATGCGCCCCACGCCCTCGACGTCCCGCAGGATTCGCGAGGCGTCGACGAGCCCCGAGGCCTGGCCCTGCGGCAGGTCGATCTGGCTCGGATCGCCGTTGATGATCATGCGCGAGCCCTCGCCCAGGCGGGTGAGGAACATCTTCATCTGCATCGTCGTCGTGTTCTGCGCCTCGTCGAGCAGCACCACGGCCGAGGCCAGCGTGCGCCCGCGCATGAAGGCGAGCGGCGCGATCTCGATGATTCCCGTGGCGAGGCCGCGCTCGACGTGGCGGGCGTCCATGAAGTCGTAGAGCGCGTCGTAGATCGGCCGCAGGTAGGGATCGACCTTCTCGCGCATGTCGCCGGGCAGGAAGCCGAGCCGCTCGCCGGCCTCGACCGCGGGGCGGGTGATGATGATCTTGTCGATGTCGCCGCGCTCGAGCAGCGACACGGCGAAGCCGACCGCGAGCCAGGTCTTGCCGGTGCCGGCGGGACCCTCGGCGAAGACGAGCTCGTGCGCCTTGAGCGCGCGCAAGTATGCATCCTGGGCCTTGTTGCGGGCCTTGACGAGGCCGCGCCGGCGGGTGGCGACGCCCTCGAAGCCGGCGAGGCTCGGCTCGGCCGCCGGCGTCTCGGCGGCGGCGGGGAAGAGCGTGCCCTGGAAGGCGGTCTCCTGGATGGCGCCGTCGACGTCGCCCACCGTGATCGGCGCGCCCGCGCGGCCCTGCTCGTAGAGCGCCTCCAGCACGCGCCGCGCCTGCTCGGACGCCTCCGGCGTACCGCGCACCACCACGCAATTGCCGTTGGCGTTGGCCAGCACCCCGAGACGACGCTCCAGATGCGCCAGGTTCTGATCGTAATGGCCGAAGACGAGGCTCGCTCGTCGATTGTCCTCGAAGGTCAGGCTGATCTGGGCCATCTCCTCCACGCCCGGGTGGCCCGCGGCCCCCGGTGACGGCGCGTCGCCGCGGCGGCGGTCATTGGACGGCAAAGGCGGCCTCTCCTTCGGGCAGGGCGGAAGACGTGGGCAGGGCAGTGGTCGGCCCGGCCGAAGCGCCGGACGCGTTCGTCTCGCCGAACAGGCTGTTCGAGCCGGCGCGGGCGATGGTGACGGGCGCGACCTCGCCGACGGCCCAGCCGCCGTTCTCGATCACGACGGCCTGGAGATAGGGCGACTTGCCGGCGAGCTGACCGGGATGGCGGCCGGGCTTCTCGAACAAGACATCCACCGTCGTGCCCACGGTGGCGTGGTTGAAGGCCTGGCGCTGCGTCTCGAGCAGGACCTGCAGCCGCGCCAGCCGCTCGGACTTGACCGCCTCCGGCACCTGCTCCGCGTCCTCCGCCGCCGGCGTGCCGGGGCGGGGCGAGTACTTGAAGGAGAAGGCCGAGGCGAAGCCGACGTCCGCGACGAGTCGCATCGTGTCCTCGAAATCAGCGTCCGTCTCGCCGGGGAAGCCGACGATGAAGTCCGACGAGAGCGCGATGTCGGGCCGCGCATCGCGCACGCGCGCGATGATGCGCCGATACTCGTCGGCGGTATGCCTGCGGTTCATCGCCGCGAGGATGCGGTCCGAGCCCGACTGCACCGGCAGGTGCAGGTAGGGCATCAGGGCCGGCAGGTCGCGATGGGCGGCGATCAGCGCCGCGTCCATGTCGCGCGGGTGGCTCGTCGTGTAGCGCAGGCGCGCCACGCCTTCGATCCCGGCGAGCGCATGGAGCAGCCGCGCCAGGCCCCAGGTCTCCCCGTCGGGACCCGCGCCGTGATAGGCGTTGACGTTCTGGCCGATGACCGTGATCTCGCGCACCCCGGCGCGCGCCAGCGTGCGGGCCTCCGCCAGCACCTTCTCCACCGGGCGCGAGACCTCCGCGCCGCGGGTATAGGGCACGACGCAGAAGGAGCAGAACTTGTCGCAACCCTCCTGCACGGTGAGGAAGGCCGTGACGCCGCGCCCGCGCACCCGCTTCTCGTCGAGCGCCGGGAGGTCGTCGAACTTGTCCTCGACCGGGAACTCGGTGTCGACCACGCGCCGCGTCTGCGCCGCGCGCAGGATCTCGGGCAGGCGCTGGTAGCTCTGCGGGCCGACGACGGCGTCGACCATCTTCGCCCGCTTCAGGATCTCCGACCCCTCCGCCTGCGCCACGCAGCCGGCGACGACGACCTTCGTGTCGAGCCCCCGCTCCGCGCGCTCGCGCTTCGTCGCGCCGACGCGGCCGAGCTCGGAATAGACCTTCTCGGCGGCCTTCTCGCGGATGTGGCAGGTGTTGAGGATGACGAGGTCCGCGTCCTCGGGGTCCTGCGTCTGGGCATAGCCTTCCGGCGCGAGCACGTCGGACATGCGCTCGGCGTCGTAGACGTTCATCTGGCAGCCGTAGGACTTGACGTAGACCTTCTTCACGCGGGGCTCTCTCTCCTCGGTGGGCTCACCGGCCCCTATCTATTCGCTCCGGGGCGGGATGAGAAGGGCGCGGGGTTGGAATCGCAGGGCGGCAGCCGGCTAGGCGAGGCGCCCCTCGTCGTCGACCACCGCCAGACGAGCCGGGAGGCTCGGCCCCCAGGACCACACGACCAGTACGAGGTCGTCGTCGCTCGCGCCGCGCGCGAAACTGCGCACCCGCATTCCAACGAAGCCGTCGGCGACGAGGCGCTCGGCGAGGCGCTGCGAGGGCGACGTCCCCTCATCGCGCATGCGGAGCCGCCAATCCTCCGCGCCGAGCGTCTCGGCGGACTCGCCGTAGGCGGCGAGGGTGGCTTTCTCTTCCGCATCGAAGACCGGGTCCAGATCGGCCTCGTAGGCGACGACCGTCGTCGGTTGAAGCGTGCCGACCTGGTTGGTCTCGCGGATGGCGGTCGCGATGGAGAGCGCCGTGTACAGAGCCGGCGTTCCCTTGGGATTGAAGCGCCCGCCGTAGAGCCGCGCGCCCTCCCCGGACAGGGGCTCCCGATGCCAGCGCGGGTTCAGTGCGCGATAGAGGAGGCCGGCGTAGCGCATGCGCGATCAGGCATAGACGCCAGCGTCGACGGCGTCGATGTACTCCATCACGTCGCTGGCCCGGCCCTCCCGGACGAGCTGCATGGCAGTCTGACCCCCGAAGCCGGCCAACGGCTCCGAGCGATACCAGGCGTAGGCGATCAGAGCCGAGCCGAAGCGGGGCTCGACACGATTGAGAAGCTCGACCATCTCCCGCAGGCGCTTCTGGGTCCTGGGGCTCGAGATGCGCTCGGGGCGCAGCACGGCGTCGCGGCCGAGGCCGATGGTCTGGGCGATTTCGTCGCGGGTCGTCCGCAGCTGCTCCGCGATCCGACCCGGGGCGAACTGCCCGTGCTCGGCAAAGGCTTCGAGATGCATGGGGTATCTCCACTCCTATTGCCGCAATATAGCGTCAATAGGAGTGGCGTTCAAGGCTCGTGCCGCTGCCGGCGACGGTACCCCTCCCTCACCCCGCCTTCGGCGTGATCAGCTTGCGGTTGATCAGCGCTTCCGCGATCTGCACCGCGTTGAGGGCTGCGCCCTTGCGCAGGTTGTCGGAGACACACCAGAAGGAGAGGCCGTTGTCGACGGTCGAGTCCTCGCGGATGCGCGAGACGTAGGTCGCGTCCTCGCCGGTCGCTTCGTGGGGCGTGACGTAGCCGCCGGGCTCGTGCTTGTCGATCACCATCACGCCCGGCGCCGAGCGCAGGATCGCGCGGGCCTCGTCGGCCGTGATCGGGCGTTCGAACGCGACGTTGACGGCCTCCGAATGCGAGACGAAGACCGGCACGCGCACGCAGGTGGCGGTGAGCTTGATCTTGGGGTCGAGGATCTTCTTCGTCTCCGCCATCATCTTCCACTCCTCCTTGGTCGAGCCGTCCTCCATGAAGACGTCGATCTGGGGGATGAGGTTGAAGGCGATGCGCTTGGGGAACTTCTTCGGGGCGAATTCCTGCAGCGAGTAGACCGCGCGGGTCTGGCGGTCGAGCTCCTCCTCGCCCTCCTTGCCGGCGCCGGAGACAGACTGATAGGTGGCCACCACGACACGCTTGATCGTCGCCGCATCGTGCAGTGGCTTGAGCGCCACGACGAGCTGAGCGGTCGAGCAGTTCGGGTTGGCGATGATGCCCTTCTTCTTATAGCCCTCGACGGCGGCGGCGTTCACCTCCGGCACGACGAGCGGCACGTCCTGGTCCATGCGCCAGGCGCTGGAATTGTCGATCACGACGCAATTCTGCGCGGCGATCTTCGGAGACCATTCCTTCGAGACCTCGCCGCCCGCCGACATCAGGCAGATGTCGACGTCGGAGAAATCGAACGTGTCGAGCGCCTTCGCCTTCAGCGTCCGGTCGCCGAAGGAGACCTCGACGCCCTGGCTGCGGCGGGAGGCGACGGCGACGACCTCGTCGGCCGGGAATGCGCGCTCGGACAGGATGTCGAGCATGACGCGCCCGACATTGCCGGTGGCTCCGACGACGGCGACCTTGTAACCCATGGGACTTCTCCTCGCGATGAGACCGGGCTCCCCGGATGTCGCGACGCCCGTGAAGCGACGCCGCTTCGGGGCTCGAACCTCCCGCCCGGCGGGGAGAGGTCCGGGAACGAGAGGGCGTTCAGCGGGCCGTGACGGCCGCCGTCGTGGTGGTTTTCGTTTTGCGCGTCGTGGGCGCGGCGAAGACCATCGCTCTCTCTCGTGTCCGTGGCGGGGCGCGCGGGATCGCGTCGGCCGACCGAGCGCTCTCGTCCGCCAAAACGCGCCGCCTGTCAAGGCGCACGCACGGTAAGGTTACCGCGCTCGCGTCCGGCGCAAGGGCCGATTCACCCTGCCGCGCGAAACTGCGGTCACGGTAACCGCCCGTTGGCGCGTCCGGCCCGAACGTCCGCCCGGGACAAGAACAGGGACGGGCGTCCAGAATGTACGCGCGGGGACGGCTCCGGGACGAGGAGCTCTTCGAGATCGGTGTGGAGTGGGACGACGCGCGGCCGCGCCGCCGCGCCGGCGGCGTCATGGCCCGCAGCCTGTCGGGCGTGATGACGGCGGCGCTGCTGGTGGGCCTCGTCGCGCTCTATGCCAGCCCCCCCGCCACCGACGACGCGGACGACCTCGCGAGCCTCGCCGACATCCGCACCCGGCCGCAGCCGGTGCTGACCGCGCCGCCGCCGGACTGGCGCGACCTCGCGATCCCCACGATCGGGCTCGGGCTCGACGCCGCCGGCTTCGTCGGGCTGCCCGTGCGCCACGACGCGCGGGCGCACGTCTCCGGCGCCATGGAGGACACGCTGGTGTTCGGCGCCTTCGAGGGCGCCGGCACGCATCTGCGGATCGCGCTGCGGCGTGGCGGGGCAGCGGAGGAGCCGGCCCGCGGCTTCTTCGTCGAGACCGCGCTCGCCGCGGCGCAAGCCGGCCTCGCGGTGGCGCGCAGCGGCCAGGCGGAGCCCGTCGCGACGAAGTTCGGCATGGTCGACGTCGCGCCGCTGACGCTGGAGAACGGCCCGGTGCGGGCCTGCCTCGCCTTCCGCGGCGGCGAGGGGCCGCGCCTGTCGGGCTGGCTCTGCGCGGAGCCGGCGCGGGTGCGCGACCTCGCCTGCCTGATCGACGGCCTCGTGCTGCTGGACGACGGCGGGGACGCACCGCTCGCGGCCGCGTTCGACGCGGCTTCCCGCAGCGCCCCGAGCGGCTGCGCGCCGGACGGCGCACCCCCGCGGCAGGTGGCCGCCGCAGGCGATCCCACGGCGACCGGATCGACGCCGATCCCCCCGGCCCGCCCCCGCCGGTAGTGAGCGTTTCGCTTCGATAAATTGAGTGACTGGCAAAATGCCATCCTGGATTGCGAAGCAAGTCCGGGACCCAGAACCCCGCCGATCCTGTAGCGGCGTTTACGCCGCTCCCCACCGCGGGAGCCGCCCTTGTCCGAAGCGGCACCGGTATGGATCGAGCGCGTAACCGCGCGCGACTGAAGCGTCGGGGATCTGGGTTCCGGGCCCGCTTCGCGACCCGGAAAGACCGCATCGAGGAATCACCCCTCAGCGGCCGGCAGGTAGTCGCGCCACACCACCTCGCCCTTCATCCCCGCGAGGAAGGCCGCGTGGGCGGCGCGCTCGGCGTCGGTGAGGCGCGGGGCGGCGGGGCGGCGGTCGGCGCGGGGCGCGGACGCGAGGATAGGGCCTCGGGCGCCGCCGGGCGCGGAGAGGCCCAGATCCACCTGCTTGCCGCCGATCAGCTCGATATAGACCTCGGCCAGGATCTCGGCGTCGAGCAGCGCGCCGTGCTTGGTGCGCTTGGAATTGTCGATGCCGTAACGGCTGCACAGCGCATCGAGGCTCGCGGGCGCGCCGGGATGCTTGCGGCGCGCCATCATCAGGGTGTCGAGCACCTGCTCGGCCGGCCAGCGCGGACGGCCGATGCGCTCGAGCTCCATGTCGATGAAGCCCATGTCGAAGGGCGCATTGTGGATCACGAGCCGCGCGCCCTCGATGAAGCCGAGGAAGTCGTCGCACACCGCCGCGAACAGCGGCTTGTCGGCGAGGAACTCGTCCGAGAGGCCGTGCACCTTGAAGGCGCCCTCCGACATCCTGCGCTCGGGATTGAGGTAGCAATGCCACGAGCGGCCGGTCGGGATCTGATTGTAGAGCTCGACGCAGCCGATCTCGACGATGCGATCGCCCAGGTTGGCGTCGCGTCCGGTGGTCTCGGTGTCGAGCACGATCTCGCGCAAGGCTTCGTCTCCCGCTCCCGAATCAGGTCCGCGCCGCGCGGCCCTCGCGACCGGCGAGCGCGCGCAGGATATCGCGGACCTGGCGCTCCGCGGAAGGGAAGCCGCGGCTCGTATCCACCAGGAAATGCGCGCGGGCGCGCTTCTGCGCGTCGGGCATCTGCCGCGCGAGGATGCCGTCGAGCGTCACCTCGGTCATGCCCGGGCGCGCCAGAACCCGCGCGCGCTGCACCTCGGTCGGGGCGGTGACGACGCAGACCGCGTCGCAGAAGCGCTCGCCTCCCGTCTCCAGCAGCAAGGGTACATCGAGAACCGCGAGCGGCGCGACGGCTGCGCGAGCCCGAGCCAGGAAGGCTTCGCGCTCGCCAGCGACCAGCGGGTGGACGATCGCCTCGAGCCGCGCCATCGCCTCGGGCTTGCCGATCACCATCGGCCGCAGCGCCGTACGGTCGACGACGCCGTTCTTCGTCGCGCCCGGGAAGGCGGCCTCGATCAAGGGCGCCGCCTCGCCGGCGTAGAGCCGGTGCACGGTCGCGTCGGCGTCGTGGACGGGCGCGCCGGAGCGGCGGAACATCGCCGCGGTCGCCGACTTGCCCATGCCGATCGATCCGGTGAGGCCGAGGACGAAGGTCATCGCGCGATCCGCTCCAGATCCGCCTCGACCAGCGCGCGCAGCTCCGGCGTCACCTGCGGGCGCACGCCGAACCAGCGCTGGAAACCCGGAACCGCCTGGTGCAGCAGCATGCCGAGACCGTCCACCGCCGCGAGGCCGCGTGCCCGCGCCGCGCGCAGCAGGTCGGTCTCGAGCGGCGCGTAGACGATGTCGGCGACCGCCGCGTGGTCGGGCAGCGGAGCGAGGTCGATCGGAAGCGGATCCTTGCCGGTCATGCCGAGCGAGGTGGCGTTGACCAGGAGGTCCGTGCGCGCGAGGGCCTCGGCGAGCGCCTCGAAGGGGAGCGCGCTCACCCGCGCGGGGTCGTAGGCGAGGATCGGCGCGGCCTTGTCCGGGTCGCGCGCGGCGACGAGGACGCGCGCGAGCCCTCGATCGAGCAGCCCCGCCGCCACCGCCCGCGCCGCGCCGCCGGCGCCGAGCACCAGGGCGCGCCGGTGCGCCTCCTCCCAGCCGCGCCCGAGCGCGGCGTCGAGGCTCTCGACGAAGCCGGTCACGTCGGTGTTGTCTCCGTGCAGCACGCCGTCCTCGAGCCAGACGGTGTTGACCGCCCGCAGCCGCTGAGCCCGCGCCGAGAGCGCATCGGCGACGCGGAACGCCGTCTCCTTGTGCGGCAGCGTGACGTTGCCGCCCATATACCCGGAGAGGCCGAGCCCCCGCAGGAAGCGCGGGAAATCGGCCGGCGGCACGTCCGCCGTCTCGTAGGCGCCGTCGATCCCGTGCCGCCGGAGCCAATAGCCGTGGATCAGCGGCGAGCGGGAATGGCTTATCGGATGACCTGCGACGAACGCCTTGAGCATGACCTCGTGTTCCGTTGAGTACGTGTCCGGCGGGCTCCGGCTCAGAGCGCCAGCGCGCCGAGATCGCGCAGCGCGGCGAGAAGCGGAAAGATCGGCAGGCCGAGGATCGTCGAATGGTCCCCCTCCACCCGCTCGAACAGGTGCGCGCCGACGCCTTCGAGCTGGTACCCGCCGACGCTCGTCGTCACCGCATCGCCCGCCAGATCCAGATACAGATCGATCGCGCGCCCGTCGAGCGCCCGCATGGTCAGCTGCGCGCTCGCCAGGTACTCGGCCACGATCGCGCCCTCGCGGGCGATGGCGACGCCGGAATGCAGCGCGTGGGTGCGCCCGGCGAGCGCCGCGATCTGCTCGTGGGCGGCCTCCCGCCCGGTCGGCTTGTGGAACAGGCGGCGCTCGAGGGCGAGGGTCTGGTCGGCGCCGACGACGAGGCTCGCCGGCCGCAGGCGCGAGATCGAGAGCGCCTTCTCGCGCGCGAGCGTCACCGCCAGCGCCTCCGGCGACGCGCCGCCGGCGAGCGCCCGAGCCTCCACCGCCCTCTCGTCCACGTCCGGCCGAGCGGTCTCGAAGGCGAGGCCGGCGGAGGCGAGGAGCGCCATGCGGGTCGCCGAGGTCGAGGCGAGGACGAGGGGCGCGGGGTCGCGCCAGAGGGCGGAGATGCCGGGGACGCTCATGTCGCGATGAACTTCATCCGGTGCTCGCGATAATGCTCGAGGATCGCGGCGGCGGTCTCCTCGATCGAGCGGCGCGTCACGTCGATCACCGGCCACCGCTTGCGGGCGTAGAGCTTGCGCGAATAGGCGATCTCCTCGGCCACACGCTCCCGGTCGGTGTAGTCCGTCTCCGGCTCGGCGTTGAGCGACAGGAGGCGGTTCTGGCGGATCTGCACGATCCGCTCCGGGCTCGCCACCAACCCCACGAAGAGCGGCCGCTTGGCATTCTCGATCTGCGGCGGCAGCGGCATGTTGGGCACGAGCGGGATGTTCGCCGTCTTCAGCCCGCGATTGGCGAGATAGATGGCGGTGGGCGTCTTCGAGGTGCGCGAGACGCCCATGAGCACGACGTCGGCCTCCTCGATGTCGGCGGGCAGCTGCCCGTCGTCGTGGAAGAGGGTGAAGTTCATCGCATCGATGCGCTTGAAATAGTCGGCGTTGAGCATGTGCTGCGCGCCGGGCCGCGCCGTCGAGTGCGCGCCCAGATAGGATTGCAGCAGGTTGTGGACCGGCGAGAGCACGGCGAGCGCCGGAGAGCCGTTCTCCCGGCAGGCCGCCTCGAGCCGGCCGGAGAGCTCCGTCTCGACCAGCGTGTAGAGCACGATGCCGGGCGCCGCCTCGATCTCGGCGATGACGCGCTCGAGCTGGGTCGACGAGCGCACCAGCGGATAGACGTGCTCGATCGCCGAGACGCCCTCGTACTGAGCCGCCACCGCGCGGGCGACGGTGATCAGCGTTTCTCCCGTCGAATCGGAGACGAGATGCAGGTGGAAGTAGCTGCGCGCCAAGGCCGCCTCCCTGTCCGGGCGCCGGGGCGGCGCCGCGTCGTCCCCAGGCCGGAGCCTCGGGGAGTCGATGAGTGTGGATAAAGCGGCGCGGTCTCCGGGTCCAGCCGGAGGCCTGTGGAGGACGCCTCCATACCGTCAACACCGGATTTTCTGGGGAAGGCTCCCGCGGCTAGGGTGGGAATCACGAGCGCGGGGAGACGCGCCGTCGCGGGCCGAACGCGGCCCGGTTCCGTTAACCTCTTGTTAAGGGTTGGGGAATCGGACCCGTTGGAGGATCCCGTCAAGACTTCCTCAACCCTTTCGCGGAGCGCCCGTGCGTGTGGAGGGCCTGTGGACGGTCTTGCGGCTCCGGTCTCCCCGTGTCCAACAGAAACAGGATTCGATTCTAGATCGATTTTCTGATTTGAGAGAGATCGGGGAGGACAGCGAATGACGAGCAAGCCGTCGCGTAAGCTGATGCGGGTCCTGGACGGCGAAGCCGTATGGCCGCAGCCGATCTGGCTGATGCGCCAGGCCGGGCGCTATCTGCCGGAATACAAGGAAACGCGCGGGCACGCCGGCGGTTTCCTGCAGCTGTGCTACACGCCCGATTTCGCCGTGGAGGTCACGCTCCAGCCCATCCGCCGCTTCGGGTTCGACGCCTCGATCCTGTTTTCGGACATCCTCGTGGTGCCGCATGCGCTGGGCCAGAACGTCTGGTTCGAGGAGGGCGAGGGCCCGCGGCTCGACCCGATCGCGACGCGCGACGACGTGGCGCGGCTGGGCGAGGCGAAGGATCCGCTCGAACACCTCGCGCCGGTGTTCGAGACCGTGCGGCGCCTGCGCGCCGAGCTCCCCGCGGAGACGACACTGCTCGGCTTCTGCGGCGCGCCCTGGACGCTGGCGAGCTACATGATCGCCGGGCGCTCCTCGCCCGAGCAGGCGCCCCTGCGGCTCGCCGCCTATCGCGACCCGGCCTTCCTGACGGCGCTGATCGAGAAGCTGGTCGCGACCTCGGTTCGCTACCTCGTCGCCCAGATCGACGCCGGCGCGGACGCGGTGCAGCTGTTCGAGAGCATGGGCACGAGCCTGCCGCCGGCTTACGTCGACGCCTTCTCCCTCGCCCCGCTGCAGCGGATCGTGGAGGGGGTGAAGGCCCAGCGGCCGCACGCCAAGGTGATCGTCTTCGTGCGCGGCGGCGGGCATCTCCACCGCCTCGCGGGCATGGGCTTCGCCGACGCGGTGGGCATCGATTGGCAGACCGACATCGCCGAGGCCCGCGCGCGCCTGCCGGAGGGGCTCGCGAGCCAGGGCAACCTCGATCCGCAGGCGCTCGTCGCCGGCGGCCGGGCGCTGGAGGAGGGCGTCGACGCCATCCTCGCGGCGACGCAGGGGCGTCCGCACGTCTTCAATCTCGGCCACGGCATCGAGAAGGACACCCCGATCCCCCATGTCGAGGCGATGATCGCCCGCGTCCGGGGAGCGTGAGCGGCTCCATGCTGGACGGGTATCTCTGGCTGAAGAGCCTGCATGTCGTCGCCATCATCGCCTGGATGGCGGGACTGCTCTACCTGCCCCGCCTGTTCGTCTACCACACGAGCGCACGGGCGGGCTCGGAGCAGAGCGAGACCTTCAAGGTCATGGAGCGGCGTCTGCTGAAGGCGATCACGACGCCGGCGATGATCGTCTCCGTGGCGACGGGCCTGTGGCTCGGCTTCCTCGGCGGCTGGTGGAGCCAGGGCTGGTTCCATTTCAAGGTGCTTCTCGTCGTCGGACTCCTTATTTCGCATGTCCTGATGGCGCGGTACGTGAAGGCCTTCGCCGAGGACGCCAACGAGAAGACGTCGAAATTCTACAGGGTTTTCAATGAGGCGCCGACGCTGCTCATGATCGGCATCGTGATCCTGGTGATCGTGAAACCAATCTTCTTCTAGCTGCGTTTAGGGGTTGAGCATCGCGCGAAAACGCGATAAGCAGCCTCCTACCCTCCTCAAAGACAGGTCGCGCTTTCGGTCAGGCGACGAGGACCCGGCAGATGTCCCGGCTCTCGACCCCTCAGCGACGCTACGAACCCGATCTGTCGGCCCGCCTCCCGCGCGAAGATCCACATGATCGAAGACGATATCCTGAACGCCCCGAGTCGAGAGAACGCAGCGACGGAGCCTCCCATGCGGGAGATCAAGCTGCAGGATCTCAAGTCAAAGACGGCGACCGAGCTGACCACGTTCGCGGAGGAGCTCGAGGTCGAGAACGCCAGCACCATGCGCAAGCAGGAGCTGATGTTCGCGATCCTCAAGCAGCTCGCCACGCGCGAGGTGGAGATCATCGGGGAAGGCGTGGTCGAGGTCCTGCAGGACGGCTTCGGCTTCCTGCGCTCGTCGGACTCGAACTACCTGCCCGGCCCTGACGACATCTACATCTCGCCCTCGCAGATCCGCCGCTTCGGCCTGCGCACGGGCGACACCGTGGAAGGGCCGATCCGGGGGCCGAAGGAGGGCGAGCGCTACTTCGCCCTTCTGAAGGTCAACACGGTCAATTTCGAGGATCCCGAGAAGATCCGCCACAAGGTCCACTTCGACAACCTGACGCCGCTCTACCCGACGGACAGGCTCAAGCTCGAGCAGCCGGACCCGTCGCGCAAGGACTTCTCGGCCCGGATCATCGACATCGTCGCCCCGATCGGCAAGGGCCAGCGCGGCCTCATCGTCGCGCCGCCGCGCACCGGCAAGACGGTGCTGATGCAGAACATCGCACAGTCGATCACCACGAATCACCCCGAGTGCTACCTCATCGTGCTGCTCATCGACGAGCGGCCGGAGGAGGTCACCGACATGCAGCGCTCGGTGAAGGGGGAGGTGATCGCCTCGACCTTCGACGAGCCGGCGGTGCGCCACGTCCAGGTCGCCGAGATGGTGATCGAGAAGGCCAAGCGCCTGGTCGAGCACGGTCGCGACGTGGTCATCCTGCTCGACTCGATCACCCGGCTGGGCCGCGCCTACAACACCGTGGTGCCCTCCTCCGGCAAGGTGCTGACCGGCGGCGTCGACGCCAACGCGCTCCAGCGCCCCAAGCGCTTCTTCGGCGCGGCGCGCAACATCGAGGAGGGCGGCTCGCTGACCATCATCGCCACCGCGCTGATCGACACCGGCTCGCGCATGGACGAGGTGATCTTCGAGGAGTTCAAGGGCACCGGCAACTCCGAGATCATCCTCGACCGCAAGGTTGCCGACAAGCGCACCTTCCCGGCGCTCGACATCACCCGCTCGGGCACCCGCAAGGAGGAGCTGCTGGTTCCGCCGGATGTGCTCAAGAAGATGTACGTCCTGCGCCGCATCCTCAACCCGATGGGCACCGTGGACGCGATCGAGTTCCTGCTCGACAAGCTGCGCGCCACGAAGTCGAACGGCGAGTTCTTCGATTCGATGAACACCTGAGCGGTTCACGCCGAGCCCCCGACATGAAGAAGGCCGCCTCCCGGGGCGGCCTTCGCTCTTTCCGGGACCCTCTGCGCGGCGCCGCGCTCAGTTGAACACGGCCTCGTAGACGCGCCGGCCAGCGAGCTTCTCCATGTCCTCCGCGGCGGGGAAGACCGGGGTGATGAAGACGCCCTCCATCAGGCCCTTGCGGGGGTGACGGATGTTGTACATCTGGTTGTCGAGCGCCGGGGTCGGCCCCGTGACGAACAGGATCGCGAAGGCGCGCCGCCGGGCGGGCAGCGCCGGGTAGGGCGAAAGCCGCGCGGACACGAGCTCCATCTCGACACGCCCGCCCACGCCCTCGAGCGTGAAGGACTTGCCGATGTCGTCCTTGAAATCCTCGTAGGTGAGCTGATCGAGCATGCGCGCCTCCTCGTTTCGAGACAGGCATAGCGCAACCGCCGCCCTCGTGAAACGAGCGGGTGCGGATTATCCCCAGCGGCAGCTACCGCGGCGGGCGATCCTCGTGCCGCTGTCCATTTCTTGTTCGAACGGCGCGATTTGGGCAGACTGCGGCCGTCTGACGTGGCGACCCGAGCGTCGCGGCGTCGGACCATGTTCTACTCGTCTTTCGGATGTGATGGAATCGGGGCTCGAGGTGGACGAACCTTCCTTCTTCACGATCCATCGGATGTGACTCGCGTGGCACCCGTGCGCATCTTCATCACGCTGCTGGCCGCCGTGGGCGTGGGGCTCCTGGCGCTGAGGCTTCTGTTTCCACTGCCCGATCGCGACGGCATCGAGACGACGAGCGCCATTGCGGCCTCGGATGCGACCGAGATCGGGTCGGCGGTCCTGCGCGGGCAGGCGGCGCACCCGGGCGCGAGCGGGGTGATCCCTCTGGCCGGTGGGGGCGAGTCGTTCGCCGCCCGGGTGCTCCTCGCGCGCGCCGCGCAACGGACGCTCGACGTTCAGTATTACATCTGGCAGGCGGATTCGACCGGCTACCTGCTTCTCGACGAATTGCGGGTCGCGGCCGAGCGGGGCGTGCGGGTTCGGCTTCTCTTGGACGACAACGGCATTCCGGGCCTCGATGCGGAATTGGCGGCGCTGGACGGCCTGCCGAACGTCGAGGTGCGCCTCTTCAATCCCTTCACGCTTCGCTGGCCGAAACTCCTGTCCTTCGGGTTCGACTTCTTCCGGCTGAACCGCCGGATGCACAACAAGTCCTTCACGGCGGACGGGGCGGCGACCATCGTGGGCGGTCGCAATGTAGGCGACATCTATTTCGCTTTCGGCCCGGACGAGCACTACGTCGATACCGACGTGCTGGCTCTCGGCCCCGCCGCAGCCGATGTCTCGGCGGCTTTCGACGCCTACTGGAACAGCGCGTCGTCCTTTCCGGCAGACATGATCCTGCCCGCAGCGCCCGATGGGATGGCGCGGCTGCGGGCCGAAGTGACGAGGGCCGGCGCATCGGATGTCGCCCGAGCCTATTTCAGCGCGATCCGCCGATCGCCGCTCATGACGACGCTCAGGGCGGGGCCGGCTTCGATCGATTGGGTCGAGGTGACATTGGTGGCGGATGATCCCGCCAAGGGCCTCGGACTCCAGGGTCCCGACGGGCTGCTGATCGAACGGCTCGGTGCGATCCTGATGGACGGCGCGACGCGACCGGAGACGTCGGTCGACCTGGTATCGGCCTACTTCGTGCCCGGACGGGGCGGGACAGAGCTGCTGAGCGCGCTGGCGCGCCGAGGCGTGGCCGTGCGGGTGCTGACCAACGCGCAGGAGGCGACCGACGTCTTGACGGTGCACGGCTTCTACGTCGCCTATCGCGACGATCTGCTTGCGGCCGGGGTCACGCTCGGCGAGCTCAAGGCCGATCCGTTGGTCCCGCAGCAGGACCAGACCCTGGCTACTCTTCTCGCGGGCTCGGCGTCTTCGTTGCATTCGAAGGTCTTCGCGATCGACGGTGAGCGGGTGTTCATCGGATCGTTCAACTTCGATCCTCGCTCGGCCCGCCTCAATACCGAAATGGGCCTGTTGATCGAGAGCTCCGCCATCGCCACGGCAGTGACGCGGGCGCTCGACCAGGTGATCGCCCGGGACGCCTACGCTGTGCGCCTGACGGCGGCGGGCGGGCTGGAATGGGTCTTCCGGGCATCCGACGGCGCCGAGATCGTGCTCGAGACAGAACCCGACACCACGTGGTTGGATCGGGCTCTCGTCGGGATCATCGGAATCCTGCCGATCGAATGGATGATGTGACCCGAAGCGAGAGAGCGGATGCTGCTGCGATGCCGGGCGCTTCGTCCGCGGCGGCGCTGGAGCGGGACGGGGGGCGTGACGCGAACCCCTCACCCGAGCGGCGCGTCCTCGCCGGCGAGCTGGAGCCGCTCGAGCCGCGCGTAGGCGCCGCCCCGCGCGACCAGCTCGGCATGAGTCCCGCGCTCGACGATCCGCCCGGCCTCGAGCACGACGATCTCGTCGGCGTCGCGCACCGTCGAGAGCCGGTGGGCGACGACGAGGGTCGTGCGCCCGACCATCAGCCGCTTGAGCGCGTCCTGGACCAGCCGTTCGGACTGCGAATCGAGCGCGCTCGTGGGCTCGTCGAGGAGCAGGATCGGCGCGTCCTTCAGGAAGGCGCGAGCGAGCGCCACGCGCTGGCGCTCGCCGCCCGAGAGGCGCCCGCCAGCGGACCCGACGCGCATGTCGTAGCCGTCGGGCAGGGCGGCGACGAAGTCGTGCGCCGCCGCGGCCTTCGCCGCCTCGACGATCTCGGCGTCCGTCGCGCCGGGCCGCCCGAAGGCGATGTTGGCGCGGATCGTGTCGTCGAACAGCACGGTGTCCTGCGAAACGACCGAGATCGCGCCGCGCAGGCTCTCGAGCGAGAGGCCGCGCACGTCCTGCCCGTCGATCAGGACGGCGCCCTCGGTCGGGTCGTAGAGGCGCGGCACCAGCGCGACGAGGGTCGACTTGCCCGAGCCCGAGCGCCCCACCAGCGCCGTGGTGCCGCCGCCGCGCACGACGAGGTCGATCTCCTCGAGCGCGGGCGCGTCGGCGCGGTAGCGGAAACGCACCCGCTCGAATCGCACCTCGCCGGCGCCGACCGCCAGCGTCGCCGCACCGGGAGAATCCTCGATGTGCGGGCGCTCGTCCATTAGCGCCCAGTAGCGGTTGAGCGCCGCGATCGCCTCCTGCACGATGGCGTTGAGGTTGCCCAGCCCCCGGATCGGCTGGGCGGCGAGCAGCAGCGCCGTCACGAAGCCGGTGAAGTCGCCGATCGTGGTCTCGCCGCGGCCGATCCGGAAGCCGATCAGCGCGAGCACGGCGGCCACCGCGATGCCGCCCGCGATCTCGAGCAGCGGGTCGAGCCGCGCGCGCTGCACGGCGGCCTTGATCTTGAGGTCGCGCACCCGCTCGAAGGCGCCGCGCGCGCGGCCCGTGAGGTAGCGCTCCATCCGGTAGGTCTTGGCCACGCGTACGCCCGCGAGGCTCTCGGAGACGAGGGAGGCCATCTCTCCGATCTCCTCCTGCGTCTGCGTCGAGACCCGGCGCAGGCGCTTGCCGATCCGCGCGATCGGCGGCACCGCGAAGGGCGCGATCAGCCCGGCGACGAGGGTCATCCACGGGTCGATCACGAGCATCGCCACGACGAGCGCCGCCATCGTGGTGATGTCGCGGAAGAACACCGTGAAGATCCGCGTCATCGCCTCGCGGATGAAGGCGAAATCCGTGGTGAAGCGCTGGGTCAGCGAGGCGGGGCTCTCGCGCTGGAGCTGGGCGAGGTCGAAGGAGATCAGCCGGGCGTAGAGGTCCGCCTGCATGTCGGCCTCGACCTTCGCCACCGTGCGCTGGGTGAGCGCGGTCTGGCCGAACAATGCGAAGCCCTTGATCGAGGCCACCACGATCACGACGAGGGGCGCCCAGGCGATCAGGTCCATGTCGCGCCGGTCGAAGGCGTCGAAGGCCTCGCGAATCAGGAGCGGGTAGAGGCTCGTGGCGCCCGCGCCGATGGCGATCAGGACGAGGACGATCGCCAGCGTGCCGCGGTGCGCGCGCATGCGCTCGCGCCAAAGCCGACTCACGATCGGCCGGGTCTCGCCGGAGAACAGGGGGGACTTCTTGGGCTTCTTCTCGGACATCGGGTGCAGCGGCCTCCGGCGCGGCCTCTAGCACGAAGTCGCCGGGGTTGGCACCCGCCGAGGGCCGGCAAGGGCCGGCAAGGGCCGGCAAGGGCCGCGGCAAGGGTCAGCCCGGCTCTCCCCGTCCCGCGCCGGGGGCCGCCGTAGCCGCAGCGGGCCCTCCTCGCCCAGCATGCGGGCGCGGACCTGCGGCAGGGCGTCGGGATGGGCCTCCTGGAGCCAGGCGATCATCTGCTCGCGCACCGCGCAGCGCAGGTCCCAGGCCTCGCCGGGGCTGCGCGCGCTCATGATGCCGCGCAGCGACATGGTCTGGCGGTCGACGTCGACGACCTGCAGCCCGACCGTCTCCCCGTCCCAGAGCGGCGAGGCGCGCACCAGCGCCTCGAAGCGCTCGCGCACCGCGTCGACGGGCGTCGAATAGTCGAGGTACCAGTGGACCGAGCCGATCAGCGTGTGCTCGTCGCGGGTCCAGTTCTGGAACGGCTGCTCGATGAAGCGCTTGAGCGGCACGATGAGGCGCCGGAGGTCCCACAGCCGCACGATCACGTAGCTCGTGCGGATGTCCTCGATGAAGCCGAACTCGCCCTCGACGATCACCGCGTCGTCGATGCGCATCGGCTGGGTGATCGCGATCTGCAGCCCGGCGATGACGTTGGAGAGCACCGGCTGGGCCGCGAGCCCGATGACGAGGCCGGCGACGCCCGCGGAGGCGAACAGGCTGGTGCCGTACTGCCGCGCCACGGGGCTCGTCGTCAGCAGCGCCGCGACGGTCAGGAAGCCCACGAGGATCACGGCGATCCGGCGCAGCAGGCGCACCTGCGTCTGCGCCTTGCGGGCGAGCGTGACGTCCTCGCTCTCCAGCGGCAGCCGGCGCAGGTAGATCTCGGCCGAGACGTTCACGGCCACCGCTGCGGCCCAGCCGAGGACGACGACGAAGGCGAGGAGCAGCCCGTAGGCGATCCAGCCGCGCGTCTCGGGCGCGAGCGGGGTCGCCGGCAGGGTGCCGGCGACGAGAACGACGACGAGCGCGAGGCGGGTCGGAGGGCGCACCCGGTCGAGGAGCCCGCGGCCGAGCGCGCCCAGGCGCCGGCCGATCGTCGCGCGGATGATGCGCACGGCGAGCCCATGCAACAGGAGCCCCGCCGCGGCGAACGACGCGAGGACGAGGGCCGCCTCGGCCCACGCCGGCAGCCCCTCGATGAGCCTGCCCGCGTCCCTCGCGAGCCGCGTCAATGTCTCCACCCGGCGTCTCCTCCCCGCGTGCGTCGCGCTCTCGTGTCCGAACGCGAGGGGAGCTTGGCGGTTCCGCGCGGGATACCGGCCGCGACCCGGGGGCGCCGGCTCAGCGCACGAGGACGAGCCGGGATTCCTCCTCGCGCACCGGGCAGCCGAGCACGAGCCGGATGTCGTCGAAGTCGCGGTCGCCCTTGAACCGGGGCGAGGGGCGATCCTCGAAGCCGAAGAACATGAACTTGCCCTCCGCGCAGGGCCGCGTCGCCGCGTGCGGGTTGCGGTGCTTGCCGCTGGGTATCAGGCTCTGCGCCGTGCCGGGCAGGCATTCGTCGAGCGTGTCGCACAGAACCGTCTCGGCGACGTCTGCGTCCTTCGGGAAGTTGAGCTTCCAGGCGTTGCCGTTGGAGACCGTCGTGTCGGAATAGTAGTCGTACTGCTCCGCCAGCGGATCCTCCCGCCGCGCGGGCCTGGTCCGCGCGTTGCGCACGTTGCGCAGGCGCAGGCTCAGCGTCTCGCCGTCGTCGCAGACCGGCATCACGAAGTCGTAGGTCGTCCCGCCGTTGTCTGCGATCAGCGTCATGTGACGGCGCGTTCCCTCCGCGCCGACGCCGTTGCCGAGTCCCTTGCGATCGGCGTCGAAGCAGTAGACGAAGATCTGGTTGTAGTCCGCGGCTTCGTGGGAGAGCTGCACGAAGGGCGGCGGCGGCGACACGATGCGCGTCTCCCCGCGCGCCACGGCGACGGCCGCGATGCGCACGGTCTTGGGCGCGCCGGGCACCGCGGAGATCATGCGCAGCGGCACGTCCGCGCTCACGGTCACCTCGTAGCCCGACGCGGCGCGCCCGCCGGACAGGCGCCGCGCGCGGACCTCCACCTCGCGGACCTGGCCGCCGAAGGCCTGCGCGATCGTCTCCGCGGCCTGCGTCTCGACCGTCGCGAGATCCCCGTCGTCGATCGTCCGCAGCGCGATCGCGTCCGCGCTGGCCTGGAGCGACGCACGGGTCGCGTTGAGCCGCCCGTAATCGACCGCGGCGCCGGTGATGCCGATCACCGGCAGGAGGGTGAGGGCGAACGCCGCGGCCATTGCGCCGCGGCGATCGTGACGGAACGCGTCGAGCATCGAGACCACCTCCTGGCGGGCGCCCGCTTCGGGAGCGGCGCCGGTCCGAGGGTCGAGGCTACCGATGCGACCGTTGAGATCGCCCGCATCGGATCGCTCGAATCCGATCCACTCGGCGGATCGCTCTGTCCCCTCAGCGCGTCAGCGCGATCCGCCGCTCCGCGATGTCGGTGGCGATCGCCCTGAAGTGCGCCTCGAGCGTCGACGTGCTCGACGTGAACACGTGGCTCGTCGAGCTGGCGCAGCCCCCGAGCACCGCCTGCGCGCTCGAACTCGACAGGTCGAAGCCGACGGTGAAGATCTCGATGCCGCGGGCCTTCATCGAGGCGCAGACGGTGTTCATCCGCCTGTTCAGCTCCGTGTGGTGGTTGCCGCCGTTGAAGGCGCTCGTCTCCGAGAAGCGGCCATAGGCGGTGTAGTCGCTGTCGCCCGAGGGTGCATGGCCGGTGTAGTAGCCGTTCGCGCCGTCGGTCATGAAGACGACGATCTTCTCGACATTCTGGGGATCGTAGTCGTGGGGATAGGCCGAGGAGTCCCACAGGCCGCGCCAGCTCGGCGAGAGCATGCGCCAGCCCCAGACGAGGCCGACGTGACCCATCGTCCCGCCGCGGTGCCAGGCCTCGAAATCCTTGATCTCCGACAGCAGCAGGTCGCGATCGTCGGTGAAGGGCGTGATGACGTTCTTCGGGCAGCCGAGATTGGGGCCGGTGCCGTTGTTGGTGTTGGCGTTGGTGTTCCAGCTCTCGTCGATGTCGTTCGGCAGGTAGCTGTTGTACCGGGCGCTGCCGCCGCCGAGGCCGCCGTAGGAGGCCCAGTAGTAGGGCGCGAAGGGCCGGGTCGCGGGGGTGGCGTCGGTGAGCTCCTCGGCCGTGTCGGCCCGCTCCATCACGCAGCCCGCCCAGCCGTTGGAGACCCAGCAGGTCCCCCCGCTCTCGACGCCGGGGCAGGCGCCCGTCCCGGTCCAGGTCGACAACTCGCCGATGTGGCAGAGCTTCTTGGCGTTGTCCCAGGTCACGTTCGTGCCGCGGCAGTCCCTCTTCGCGACCTCGGCTTCCGAGAAGACGTAGCGGTTGCGCACGATGGCGTCGAGCCCGCCGGGCGACGGCGACAGCCAGTCGCTGCGGTGGTCGCCGATGTTGACGGCCGCCGAGTAGGGAACGATGGCGACGCGGACGTTGCGCTCGTCCGCCGCCGAGGCGCGGCCGGAGGCGGAGGCCGCCGTCGCCGACGCCTGCGACGGCAGCGGCGGCTTGCCCTCGGGCAGCAGCGTCTCGACGAACGCCTTCGCAGACCGGCGCAGGGCGTTGATCCGCGAGCCCTTCATCGATCCCGTGACGTCGACGACGAGCACGACCTCGTAGCGGCGGTTGGCGGCCACCGCTTCCGAGACGACGGTGAAGGGCATCTCGGCGATGCCGATGAGCCGCGAGAAGGTCGTCGGCAACCGGCCATTGGCAGTAAGGCGGATGCGCGGCGCCCCGCTCGCGGCGTCGACGACGTCCTCCGGCACGACGTCGAGCACGAGATCGTGCACCAGCTCACTCTTGCGCGCGTCGACGAAGTCCCTGGCGCGCGTCTCGCGGTCGAAGCTGGACTGGCCGTTGACCGCGAGGATCGCGGCGTTGTCGATCAACTTCTGGACGTCCGCCCGGCTGTTGACGACGCGGCCGTAGTCGATCGCCACGCCGGCCAAGGCGACGACGGGCACGAGCGCGAGACCGAAGGCGATGGCGACTCCGCCGCGACGATCTCGCCGAAACCTGCCGAACATGAGAGAACCTTCCCGTAACCGTGCGGCGGGCAGATGCCATCGCCGACGAGCCCCACCATGCGTCAGCTCGCGTTTCGATCATGCGGAGAAAAAAGCTAAATTTGTCCGTATTTTTCCCTGCGCCCTGGCGGGCGCGGATCGTGCCGCGCCCGCCAGGGCGACCCCGCGCCTTTTCCCCGACCCCGGCATGGCGTAAGGATCGGGAATGACGGACCTGGGGGACCAGAGCGGGCGAGACGAGACCGGCTCGGCGGAGGCGGCGATGCGCGACGCGCTCCTCGCGCTCCTCGATTTCGACGTGGCCGCGGGCGTCGACCTCGCCCTCGACGAGGCGCCGCACGACCGCTTCGCCGAGACGACCGCGCGCCGGGACGAGGCGCGCCCCGCCGCCGCGGAGCGCCGGCCGCCGCCGTCGGCGTTCGTCTCATCGCCGTCCGCAGCCGGGCGCGGGGCATCGGCGCCGCCCCCCGCCGTGCGCGCGCCGGTGCCCCCCGGCGCGCTCGATCCCGAAGAGGCCGCGGCCAGCGCCCGCGCGCTCGCCGAGGCCGCGCCGGATCCCGTTGCGCTCGAGGCGGCGCTCGCGGGCTTCGACGGCTGCGCCCTGAAGGCCTGGGCCAAGTCCTGCCTCTTCTACACGGGGCGCCCCGACGCGCGGGTGGTCTTCATGGGCTACACGCCCACGCCCGAGGAGGATCGAAGCGGCAGGCTCCTGGAAGGCCGCGAAGGCGTCCTCCTCGACAACATCCTCGCGGCCCTGGGCCTCTCCCGGGAGGAGATCCTGTTCGCCAGGGCGGTGCCCTGGCGGCCCGCCGGCGCACGCGTGCCCACGAAGGCCGATCTCGCCGCATGCCGCCCCTTCGCGGTCAGGCTGCTCCAGCTCACGAGGCCGGAGGCGATCGTCTGCCTGGGAAGCCCCCTCGCCGAGATGCTCCTCGCGCCGTCCGAGCCCGTGAAGAAGCTGCAGGGGCGCTGGCAGGCGCTCCCCGAGCTCGGTCCCGAGCCGCGCGTGCTGCCGACCTACGACCTCGAGCGACTGCTGAAGATGCCGAGCCTGAAGGCCTACGCCTGGCGCGACCTGCGCATGCTGCGCGCCGTGCTCCCGGCGCCGCGGTGAGGGTGCGATGAACGGGCGGGGCGCTCATCGCCCGGTCGCGCGCCGGTAATGCGCCCACAGGACCTTCGCGGCCACGCCCCGCCAGGGCCGCCAGGCCTCCGCGATGGCGGCGAGCGCCTTGGCCGAGGGCCGGTCCGGCAGGCCGAGGACCAGCCGCGCGCCCTCCTGCAGCGCGAGGTCCCCCGCCGCGAAGGCGTCGGCGTGGCCCAGGCAGAACAGCAGGTAGATGTCCGCGGTCCACGGCCCGATCCCGTGCACGGCGACGAGCGCCGCGTGCGCCTCGTCGGCCGGCATGCCGCCCAGCGCGTCGAGCGGCAGCGCGCCCGTCGCGATCGCGTCCGCCACCGCCCGCAGGGTGCGGATCTTCGGGCCCGACAGCCCCGCAGCCCTGAAGGTCGCCTCGTCGGCGTCGCGCAGGCGCTCCGCGCACATCTCGGGGAAGGCCGCCTCGAAGCGCTCGAAGATCGCCTCCGCGCTCGCCACCGAGACCTGCTGGCCGATCACGATCCAGGCGAGCCCCGCGAGCCCCTCCGGCCGCCGCCGCAGCGTCGGCACCGAGCCTTCCGCCACGGCGCGCGCGATCGCCGGATCGCGGGCGACGAGCTCCGCGAGCCCCGCCTGCAGCCGCTCCTCGCTGTCGAGACGCGCATCCATCCCCATCTCTCTCCCGATATCGGACGTCGCATGACGAGACACCCCGTGATCGCCGAGCCCGCCCCGTGACGCAACCCGTCTTCCGCTTCGCGCCCAGCCCCAACGGCCGCCTGCACCTCGGTCACGCCTATTCGGCGCTGGAGAACGAGCGCCTGGCCCGCGCGCTCCGCGGCCGGCTCCTTCTGCGCATCGAGGACATCGATACGAATCGGTGCCGGCCCGAGCACGCGGCTGCGGCGATCGACGACCTCGCCTGGCTCGGCCTCTCCTTCGAGCCCGATCCGCTGCGCCAGTCCACCCGGTTCCCGGTCTACGAGGCCGCCGCGGCCCGCCTGCGCGCCCGCGGGCTCCTCTATCCGTGCGCCTGCACGCGCACGCGGCTCGCGGCCGCGGTCGCCGCGCGCGAGGCCGAGACCGGCGCGCCGTGGCCGCGCGATCCCGACGGCGCGCCGCTCTATCCGGGGACCTGCCGCGACCGCGATCCCACGGCGGTGCTCGCGCAGGCCGGCGCCGAAGGACTGCCCGTCGCCTGGCGCCTCGACATGGCCCGCGCGCTCGCCGAAGCCCCCGGCCCCCACGCCTATCCGCGCCTCGCCGCCGACGGCGCGATCGAGACCGTCCGCGCCGATCCGGCCCGCTGGGGCGACGTCGTGCTCGTGCGCAAGGAGACGCCGACGTCGTACCACCTCGCCGCCGTCGTCGACGACGCGGCGCAGGGGATCACCCACGTCGTGCGCGGGCAGGACCTCGAGGCCGCGACCGACCTGCACGTCCTGCTCCAGCGCCTGCTCGGCCTGCCGACCCCGATCTACCGCCATCACGCGCTCGTCCGCGACGCGGCCGGCGAGAAGCTGGCGAAGAGCCTCGGCGCGCGCCCGCTGGCGGCGCTGCGCGCGGCGGGGTGGACCGGCGACGACGTCAGGGCGGCGCTGGCGGACATTCCGACCGCTGATGGCGGGTGACACGGGCGCGCCGGCGCGCCGCCCGTCCGCTCACCCCGTCACCAGCGCGAGCCACCCCGCCATCGTCAGCACGGCGAGCGCCGTCGACAGCGCCACCGCGCTCGAGGCGAGCCCCACGCCCGACTTGTAGGTCTGCGCCAGCAGGAAGGCGTTGATGCCCGAGGGGCAGGCGGCGAACATGACGGCGACCCCGATCCAGGCCTGGGGCACCGGGAACACGAACGTCGCGAGCAGGAAGACCAGCAGCGGATGCAGCGCGAGCTTGCAGGCCGTGATCGCGGAGGGCAGCGGCCATCCCGCCTCCATGCCGTAGCGGGCGAGCGCCACGCCCATGGCCACGAGCGCGGCGGGCGCGGCGGCGGCGGACAGCATGTCGATGATCCGCCAGGCGGGTTCGGGAATCTCGCCGGCGATCGGACGCAGCGCCGCGCCGGCGGCGATGCCGATGAGGATCGGATGCGTCGCGAGCTTGCGCGCGATCGCGCCGAGCGAGGCGCCCCGGCCCTCCACCAGGAGCGTCGCCACGCTCATCGTGATCGGCAGGTGGATGGCGACCAGCAGGAACAGCGGCACCGCCGCCGCCTCGCCGAAGGCCTTGAGGATCAGCGGCACGCCGATCAGCACCGTGTTCGACTGCGCCGCCGAGAAGCCGGCCACCACGGTCTCGATACCCACCGTCCCGAAGACGTGGCGCGCGATCAGCCCCGCGACGAGCCAGGTCAGCCCGAGCGCGCCGAAATACGAGGCCCAGTAGCCCCAAGGCTCGTCGAGCGGCGCGTCGCTGCGCGCCAGCGTGTCGAAGATCAGGCAGGGCAGGGCGATGGCGAAGACGAACTGGGCGAGCCCCGTCCCCGCCTTGTCGTCGATGATCCCGAGCTTGCGCGCGGCGAAGCCGACGAGCACGAGCCCGAAGATCGGCAGCACGGTCGCGAGCGCGTCGAGCATGCGCCGGTGCGGATCAGTCGCGGGTCGTCGCGGCGAGCCGAGCCGGGCCGCCGGCCCGCTCCATCAGGCCGTCGATCTGGTCGCGCTGGCGGGTGAAGTCGGCGAGCGCCCGGCCGTCGAGCTCGCGCGAGCGCGGCACGCGGATCTTCAGCGGGTCGACGAAGCGGCCGTTGACCTTCACCTCGTAGTGCAGGTGCGGGCCCGTGGAGAGGCCGGAATTGCCGAGCAGCCCGATCACCTGGCCCTGCGTCACCCGCACCCCGGGCTCGATTCCGGCGCCGATTCGCGACATGTGCGAATAGGTGGTGAGATAGCCGTTGGCGTGCTGGATCTCGACGCGCCGGCCGTAGCCGCCTTCCCAGCCGGCGACGGTGACCGTTCCCGCCCCGGCGGCGAAGATCGGCGTGCCGACGCGGTTCGCCCAGTCGACCCCGGTGTGCTGGCGGGCGTATTTCAGGATCGGATGGCGGCGCATGCCGAAGCCGGACGTCAGCCGGCCCTCGGCGAGGGGCTTGCGCATCAGGAACTTCTTCAGCGAGCGCCCGTCCGGATCGAAATAGTCGATCGCGCCGTCCTCGGGCGAGCGGAAGCGGTAGACCCGGCTCGTCTCGCCGCCGAGCGTCAAGGCCGCGGAGAGGATCTCGATCGGGGCGTCCGGCTCGGGGCGGGTGAAGAACAGGTCGATCGCGTCGCCCGCCTGCACGCGGCGCTGGAAGTCGAGGTCGTAGGCGAAGACCGCGATCAGCTCCTCGATCGTGGCCTGGTCGAGCCCGTGCTTGACGCCGGTCTCGAACAGGCTCTCGTAGAGCCGCGCCCCGCCCTGCTCCTCCGCCGACGCGACGGCGGCCTCGGGCTCCTGCGCCTGGCGCGGCACTGCGACGGCCACGAAGCTGTGGTCGTCGTCGACGGCCGCGATGGCCTCGACCCCGTCCTCCCCGAAGAGCACGACGCGCAGCAGCCGGCGCGGATCGCCCGGGCGCTCGGCCGGCGCGAGCAGGATACGCAGCGACTGGCCCGCCGGCAGGGCGGCCACCGTCTCCGCCCCGCCGAGCGCGGCCACGGCGCCGGCGATGTCCTCGGCGGCGATGCCCTGCTCGGCGAGGAGCGCGGGCAGCGTCTGCTCGCGTCCGAGTGCGAGCCCGAGCTCCTCGAGCGCCTCGTCGTCGCCCGCGGCGTCGCGCTTGGGCAGCGTCGAGACGTTCTCGGGAATCACCCGCACCTCGATCGAATCGAACGGGGTGTCGTCGACGGCCGCGTAGGCGGACAAGCCCGGCAGGCTCGCCGCGCGGCTCACCGTGCGCCCGAGCATAGCCTGCGCGGGCAGGGGAATCGCGCGGCGCTGGCCAGCCGCGCTCTGGATGCGGCGTTCCTCGCGCACCTGCGCCAGCGCGTCGGCGTCGGACAGGGCCGGCGACGCAGCCGGCGAGAGCGCGCGCGAGAGCGTCGCGGAGAGCGGGTCCGGCTGCACGTCGGCCAGCGGGCGGCGTTGCACGGTGACGTCCGCGTCCTCGGGCTCGAGCTCGACCTGCGCGATCCGCGCGGCCTCGGCTTCCTCGCCGTCGTCGGCGAGGTAGCGCATGGGATCGAAGCGCGGAATGTCGGAGGCGTGCACGCCGGTGGTGCGGGAGAGGCCGGTGGCGATGCGGGTGAAGCTCTGCGCGCGGATCATCTCGCGGTCGCCGACCCGATGCGCCATCGGCGCCTCGAAGGTGCTGGTGGCGGTGACGGTGAGCGCCGTGCGGACGAGCAGGTCGCCCTTCGCGGTGGTGGAGGGTGCGCGGTCGACAGCCTCGACGAGCGCATCGGTGATTCGCTCGGGCGGCGTCGTCAGCGCGGTCGAGCCTTCGATCGCGACCACGATGGCCGTTCCGATCAGCGCCGCGCCGGTCGCGCCGGTGAGGATGCCGCCGGCGAGCCAGCGCCAGTTGACGCCCCGGCGCGCGATCGGGGCGTCGTCACCGGCCGGATCGAGCGGGGGCTCGGCGCCGCACGGCGGCCAGGAGCGTTCGCGTGCGGCTGCTGCGCGCGCGCGCGCAGACCTGTCTCTCGGGTCGGCGATGGAGGGCGCGACTGTGGAGGGCGCGACTGTGGAGGGGCGAACTGCGGATCGCGGAGCGGGCGCAGGCGGCCCTGCGCCGAGGTCCGGCACGGGCGTCCCGAG